>Ga0207660_10000001_pt1 | contig 1034169 bp, 950 predicted proteins | sample KBSC73BmetaG_FD_184335 | JGI IMG/M metagenome (GOLD analysis project Ga0207660, IMG submission 184335) | Corn rhizosphere microbial communities from Kellogg Biological Station, Michigan, USA - KBS C7-3B metaG (SPAdes) (version 2) | ecosystem: Host-associated > Plants > Roots > Rhizosphere ... | reverse complement strand
TGGACGGTCGTGACCCATTTCGACTTCTCGGACCCGACGGTCGAGTCGTCGCGACCGAAGGCGACGTTCTGGAGGTCTCGGGCCAGATCCCGGATTCCGTGTCTAGCTTCTGCTCGATCGGCCCCAAACTGCTCGTTCAGGAGCTCAGGGTGGTCGATGCCGGGCCGGGCTTCCTGCCGGTCCCAACAGGACCGTACGACTCGGGCGGTGACGTCCCATGCCCCAACGGTCTCGAATGTCCGCCCGGGCATTCGGCCCCTCCGCAGCCTGGTCACGTCAAGTGACATTTGCCGACGCTGACTGAGCAACGTGTGCGGGTTGCAGCGTTCGAACAAGGTTCGTCTCTTGGCCTTGGCGTTTCGCGTGGCCGTCGGAGCGCTGATCCTCGGTGGTTGCGGAATCCTCGACAGGTCGTTCCAGACGATGATCCCCCGCCATTCTGAAGAGCCTTCGACGATGCTTCTGCCGCTCGTCGTTCACGACCGCACTGGACTCGTCCTTGGCATCGTGAGTACATCGAAATCCGGGCAGACGCCGCTTTCGGACGTCGGAGTGGCGCCGGTCGACGGCGATCCATCGACGCTCTTGTTCTATTGGATCGGTGGCTCGTGCGATCGGGCGATCGACATGACGCTCGTCGGAGACACGAGATACAAATTGACGATTGCGACGCACATGGGCGACGGGGCCTGCGACGCTAACGGATACGGGCGGGCGCTTCTGCTGCACATGCAACGGCCTATCGCGGCCGAGATGTTCGATGTCTACTCGACATTCCCGGACGCACGGTAACGCCACACATGCAGAGCGAACCGCCGGATGCTCCGCGTGCGATGGCCGCGGGCGCTCACGTGACATTCACCGACGCTGAGTGATGGACGTCGATGGCGGAATCCGGCTTCAGTTACGGATTGCCGCCGCAGAGTTGTCTGCTGCCGTCAACAGATCCATTCATGTAGTCGCATTCGGGTTGAGCGTCGCGAGCGCCGAGTCGCGCGCTGGCGGATCCGTCCCAGGCGCACAGGTGCAGTTGAAAGCGGGACCCCGGATACCTCGTCATGTCGTCCGTGCTGATTTCAAGAGGTGGATCGTCGCCGGTGGCCTTCGCGACTGCGTGGCTGCCCTCGACGCGGCGCTTGAGGCGGCGCGCATCGAGGCCTTTCTCTGGACCAGACCAGGGTCCGTCTCGCGCAACCCAGACGGCACCCTGAGACTCGAGGCCCGGATCAAGCCTGAGGAATGGAACCGCACGATCGTGGCCGGACGAAAGAGATTCAATCGTCTGACCCTGCCAGAGAAGATGGCACGGCTCGAGACGGATTTCGGACTGCGACGGCCGGCGTTCTCACCGGACGTCTTGAGCATCAACGCAGCGCGCAACTGCATGACGCACCGGGGTGGCGTTGTGGCCGCTGAGGACTGCGATCAACACCAGGAATTCATGACCGTAGGCTGGAGACGGCTACGAATGCGCCCTGTTGGGTCGCGTGCCGAGGTCACGATCGGCGCCAGCTTCAAGGAGCCAACCCAGCTCAGAATCGACTACGTGCGGCGGTCGCGGAAGCTCGGCATCGGCAAGCGAGTCACCTTCACCGCCGGGGAGTACGTTGAGGTGGCTACGACCTTTCTCTTCTACGGCAACCAACTGCAAGAGAGCATTCGACTCCTACAGGAGGAACGAATGGAGGCTGCGGAAGCGGTGGACCACGAGCCTCAGCCGGCACGTGACATTGCCCGACGCTGACTGACTGTGAAGGTCATCCAGGCCCGGGAGGAGCCGCAGGGACCGCACGATCCCGACCGCGTGACGATTTCGGCGCTGCGCATAGCGGCTCCGAGCTTCGAGGATGCCTGGCGAGACCTCGTGGCGGACTGGCAGCCCGACGACGTCCCTGTTTACGTCTCGGCCGGGGCGTTCGCACAGCACCCCGTCCATCGGCTTGAGACTCAGGCGACTGAGGAGTTTCCCGTCGTCTTTGCGGAGATCGAGCGACTCCTTCGCGAAGGCGACGCTGGCGTGCGCTACTTGGTTACCTGGGGCCTTCTGGAGGACATTGGTAACGTTGCCGCGAACGACCATGGCTGGCCCTTCGCGCGACGCTTCCGCGAGTGGTTCGGGCACACGACAACCGCGGCATGGGACGAGGTCCACCGGAGGTGGGGCAGCGATCCTCACGACCCTCGCGCGGAATTCGCCGACACTGACTGAGTACGGAGGTGCTGCGGTGAACCCCGAACAGCTTCCGCCGCTAACTCCACGGATGCGGCGATCTCTGTCGCGCGCTTTGGCCATCGCCTTTGAGAATGGTCAGGAAGTTGTAGGCACGGAGCACGCGCTCCTTGCGCTCGCCGACGACCGGAACGGAATCGCGGGAATGGTTCTCGACTCGCTTGGCGTCACCAACGCCGTGCGCAAAGAGATCTCGCGGATCATTTCGAGTCCGGGATACAAATCCTCTGGCGCCGGCGAACTCACGTCACAATCCCCGACGCTGACTGAGGAATCTTGACGTCCTGGCGATGGCGCCTCGTGGGTCTGGTCTTTGGCGCAATCTGGTTCTCGTCGTCTTTTTCAACCCGGAAAGGTCCTGGACGGCAGCCTTGTTCGAGCTTCCGCCCGTGCTCGACGCCGCGGCAAGTGCCATCGCCGTCTTCGCGGGCATCTGGCTGTAGGCCGGAATCGTCGACGCGGCACGAGGGGTCTGGCGCAAGGTGGCAGGTAGGCAATCGCATGACATTCCCGCGCGCTGATTGACGCGAAAGGCCATCACGCGCCTTGCGCTGGCGACGTCTGTCTCGGCGGTGAGTCGGCTGCGCGCCCCAGTTCTGGTCGCGGTCACGATGCTTTCCGCGATCGGCGTCGTTTGGAGCATCGACGCGATCCAGCGGCGAAGCGCGCTAGAGGCCTTCGAGGCAACCCTGGCGGCGGCTCGCCCCGGCGAGACGCTTGACATTCGAGACGCGTTCTCGCTCCCCTGGGATCGAGTGGTGATCGTGGGCCCGTACGAACCCGGAGCATCGGCCAACATTTCCCTCGGTTTCGATCACTACGGCGAATACGAGGGTCTCGTCGAAGGCGACAGCGGCCAATTCATCATCTTCGTCAAGGACCAAACCGTCGTGGCAGATCTACGGAACTGGGGTCCCACGTGGTTCGACTCCCGCATTGACAGCTTCGACCGAGCGTCTGCAGTTTTCACGCGCTCAGCTGGCGGGCTCTTGCTGCCGGCCCGCGGGAATGAAGGGCCGTGACGTGAATTGGGCGGCGCTGATTGATTAGATCGATGGATCAGGTCGTCTTACGATCGACTGTCGGGCGGTCGATGTCGACACTCCTCGCGGCGCTCGTGATCGCCGTCGCCGGCTGCGCCAAGCCACCGTCAACCACGTTGGCGCTCGATGCGACCGGGCTCGGCCCGTGCAACGTGCAGTGGTACATGTCCTGCAACTACGGGATCCGTGTCGAGGGTCCCGGCGGCTATGACCACCGGGGCAACTTCGCGTGGGACCAAGGCCTCGCGTCACCCGGTCCGGAACCTGCGCATGGGCCAAACGGGCCCGTCGCGTCGACGGGCATCTGGGGCGACGTGCCGGCGACGCTGGGCCCGGGTGCGTGGACGATCAGCTTTCGTCTCTGGTACGGCTCAGACGCGATCCAGCTGGTGCCTGTCCCCGGCGGCACGCCGCGGGCCCGAGAGGAGGACCCGTTCAGGGCAGCCTGCTCGACGCATCTCGACACAGCGGGTGTGGCGAGCGTGACGCTGCACGTCGCCTTCGAGGGAGACACGTGCACGGTCGAGACGTTGCTCGGGGCTGAGCCAAGCCAAGAGGTCCGGCGTTACTGAGCGAGCACGGGATGGCGACGCTCAGGCGGTTTCTGCGGCCCGCTTCATGCCCTCGGCTTCGAGGTTCATGTAGTCGTTCGTCAGCCCTTTGTAGAACCGGCCGAAGATGGGGACGAGCGGGCCGCGCATGTCGATGGTCAGCGTGAGTCGTGCTCGGCCGTCGCCGACCGCTTCGACCCGATGGCCCGCAACGATGTTGATGCCGCCCTCCCTCTGGGTCCATTCGAAGGAGCCGGGCGCATCCCAGACCGTGATGTCCCAGGTGCCGTCGGGCAGCTTCGGTTGCCGGAGCCGCACGCGGCTGCCCTTGGCCAGGGGTGCCGGCGTCAGCAGCTCGACGGTGTCGACCGTCTCGATGCGCCGCGGCCAGGCTTCGATGTCGCTGAGCACGTCCCAGACGCGCTGCTGCGACGCGTCGATCTCGATGGACTTCTCGAAGCGCACTTCAGTCGCACTGTAGCGGCACCGGCGAGCGACCCTCAGGTGGCGTCACGCCAGCCCCGCGTTGTCGGTCAATGGACACGTGCGATCGATCGGCGGGGCTCTGCTTGCGGCGCTCGTGGCTGGCTGCAGCGTGTTGAGCGCCCCGGCCGCCGTTCGGGCGACACTGCGTGAGGTCGAGGCGCTCGGCTACCACTGCGACTCGGGAGTCGCCGACAATGTCCCAAGCGGCCTAACGCAGTGGAAGTGCCTCGGAACGGTCGACGGAGTAGCGGCAATCGTCGATGTTGAGGGCAGCGACGCCGGTGTGGTCGGCCTGACCCTGGATGTCCAATCGGTCGACCCGGACATCAGCCGTGCCGAGTTCCGGCGGATCGCCTCGCGAGTACCGCCGCTCACCGACGAGCCAGATTTGGCCACTGGGCTCGACACGTGGACCGGTCCCCAGCATCCATCACGCATCGGCCGCGTCGGGGTGAACGGACTCTGCGACGCGACCCAGTGCATCGTCTTCGTCAGATTTGTTGAGGCCCCAGCCCAGCCATCAACCGTGCCTTCGGCGGGCTGAGTCGGTTCAGTTCAGCGCCGACGCAGGCGCGGCCATGCTCCGTATGCGACCGCGGCGGCCATCAGCCCCAATCCCAGCCAAAGCCACAGCATGTCGCCGCTCATGAAGCTGCCGGGGAGGAACCCGACGCCCTGGAGCGCCCAGACGAGACCGACCAGCGCGGCGATCGCCGCGACGACGAAACGGGTTCGGTCAGAGCTTGGCGAGCGGGTGCCACCCACCGGCGTAGCATGCACCGGCGAGCCGCAGAGCGCGGCCGGCCAGGAGGCGTTGATGGTGCAGCGGGACGTCGACCCCCGGCGTGCGACCGACGACGAGCGTGGGGTGGTGCCCGGAGGCGGCGACGGCTCGACTCCGCATGACGAGCCGGATCGCTCGGGCGAGCCAATCGGCGAGCACCGCCGCTCCGGACGGCTCCTGATCAGCCGCGACATGGGCCGCAAGACCGGCGCCGACCCGACCATGACCGAGGACCGCAAGCTCCTCGAGCGGACCGAGCGGCCGGCCTTCCTCAGCTCCGATCCGTGGCGAGCGCTGCGCATCCTCGCCGAGTTCGTGGACGGCTTCGACGCCCTGGCCGAGATCGGCAAGGCGATCACCGTCTTCGGCTCGGCTCGGGTCTCCGAGGGCGATCCCGCCTACGCGACGGCGCGCGAGATCGGCCGGCTGCTGGCCGAGGACGGCTACGCGGTCATCACCGGCGGCGGGCCGGGCGTGATGGAAGCGGCGAACCGCGGCTGCCAGGAGGGCGGCGGCCTCTCGGTCGGCTGCAACATCGAGCTGCCGCACGAGCAGGACATCAACCCGTACGTCGACCTCGGGGTCGAGTTCCGCTACTTCTTCGCCCGCAAGACGATGTTCGTGAAGTACGCCGACGGCTTCGTGATCCTGCCCGGTGGCTACGGGACGCTGGACGAGATGATGGAGGCGCTGACACTGATCCAGACAGGCAAGATCCGGCACTTCCCGGTGGTCCTCGTCGGCAGCGCCTTCTACGCCGGCTTCCTCGAGTGGATCAAGGCCAAGCTGCTCGGCGAGGGGATGATCTCGCCCGACGATCTCGACCTGATCCAGGTGACCGACGACCCGAAAGAGGTCATCGACATCGTGCGCAAGGCGGGTCGCCGGCGCGCGGAGAACAGGGTCGACAGCTCGATCTGAGCCTCAGGCGCGGGGGACGGCAACCTCGAGCACGCCGTCGCGGATCCGGACCGGGTAATAGCGGAGCCTGCGGACGCGGGTCAGCCTGCGCGCCTCGGCCTTGACCCCGGGCGGGTCCGGCCTGGGCTCTTTGCCGGGCGGCGACCACGTCGGGTGGTACTCGCCGTCCGCGTCGAGGCCGCCGGTGGTCGGCATTCGCGTCGGGTCGCCGGTCGCGAGGTCGAACTGGCCGCTGTGCAGCGGGCAGGCGACCAGGCAGCCGTCGAGCTCGCCGAGCGACAGTGGCGCCGACATGTGCGGGCAGCGGTCGTCGATGGCGACGATCCCGTTCGAGGTGTGGGCGAGCAGCACGTCGAGGTCGCCGAATGTCACGCGGCGCATCTCGCCCGGCGCCAGCTCGTTGGCGCGGAGCGTCGCTTCGAACGCCGCCGTCGCGGCCCCGATCGCGATCAGCCCGCGCGGGATCGGCGCGATGCGGAGATCGCTGTCCACGGTCACGAGTCGATCCTAGTCCGATTCAGCAGCGAACCCGCCGGGACGAGGCCCGCGGCGGGTTCGAATAGGCGATCGGAGGCGCCGCGACTTGCGGCGCTCCGCGTCCTGGTCAGTCGATGCCGATCACCGGGCGTGCCGCGGCCGCGCGTGCAGCCGCCGTGGCCGTTGCCGAGCTCTGCTGCGTCCGCCGGAGCGGGATCTCCTTCAGCGCGAAGGCCGCGACGAGGGCGATCACCGATGCGGCGACGCCGAGCCAGATGCTGTTGCCGATCGCGAGCGTGAGCGCCCGATGGAAGCCGTCGATGAACATCGGCTGGAACTCGGGCGGAACCTGCGCCAGGAACTGCGCCGGGCCGCTGCCGCTCACGTTGGTGACGGCACCCGGGTCGAAGCCGGCAGGCGCCGTCGTCGGCAGCAGTGCGGCCGGTCCGCCCGCGGCGATGATCTGGTCGCGCAACAGGTCCCAGGTGAAGTTGAGCCGGAACAGGCTGAACGCGGCGGCGATGCCGACCGTCGTCCCGATCTGCCGGAACAGCGTCAGGTCGCTGGTGGCCGCTCCCAGGTCTTTGAAGTCGACCGCGTTCTGGACGATGATCGTGAACACCGCGAACGTCGGGCCGACGCCGAGGCCGGCGATGAACATCCAGGCCGCGAGCATCGCGGGGTCCGTGTCCGCTCGCAGCTGCGTCATCAGGCCCATGCCGACGATGAGCAGGACCAGGCCGATGAGGATGTAGGGCTTGTAGCGCCCGGTCCGGGCGACGAGCTGGCCGGACGTGATCGAGGCCAGGATCAGGCCGAACATGAACGGCAGCAGCTGGTAGCCCGACTGCGTGTACGAGACGCCCTGGACGATCAGGAAGTACAGGGGCAGGAAGATGATCACCGCCCCGAACCCGAAGGTCGCGAAGAAGATCGCCAGCATCGAGGCCGTGAAGGTCCGGTTGCGGAACAGGCGGAGCGGGATGACCGGCTCCGGGCTGCGCCGCTCGACAAAGACGAAGATCGTCAGGAAGATGGCAGCGGCCGCCATCCAGGCCCAGAAGTACGGATCGCCGAAGCCCGCCGTCTCGGCGACGGTGAAGCCGATCAGGAGGGGAACCAGGCCGAGGGTCAGCGTGACGACGCCTGCGTAGTCGATCTTGCCGACCCGCTCCTCGTGCTTGATGTTCGGCAGCAGCCGCCAGATCACGGCCAGGGCGACGAGGCCGATGGGGATGTTGACGTAGAAGATCGCGTGCCAGCTGAAGGTGTCGGTCAGGAAGCCGCCGATCGCCGGGCCGGCGAGGAACGCGACGCCGAACACGAGGCCGAAGAGGCCCTGGTACTTGCCGCGCTCGGCCGGCGTGAAGAGGTCGCCGATGATCGCGAGCGCGATCGGGAAGAGCGCGCCGGCGCCGAGGCCCTGGATGCCCCGGAACAGCACGAGCTGCCACATCTCCTGGCTCAGGCCGGACAGCGCCGAGCCGACGAGGAACAACGTGATGCCGATCATCAGGATCGGCTTGCGGCCGTACAGGTCGGAGAGCTTGCCGTAGATCGGCACGGTGACCGTCGAGGTCAGCAGGTAGATGGTGACGGCCCACGTGTAGACCTCGGAGCCGTGGAGGTCGGACACGATCTTCGGCAGGACCGGACCGACGATGGTCTGGTCGAGGGCCGACAGGAACATGCCGAGCAGCACCGCGCCGAGGATCTCGAGCTTGGCGCGGACGCTCAGGCCGAGGGCCGGGTCTTCGGTCATCGATGGCGCCTGGGCGCCCTCATTGGGAATCGATTCCATGAAGCTGCTTCCTTCGTGCTCTGGGTCCGTGGCGCTCGGATTAGTGCGTTGCATCCGCGAAGTGGTGCTGGTGGGCGGGCTCGCTGTCGACCTCTGCCGACAGCGCCCGGCGGAGGCTCCGGAGGGCCTCCAGGACGACCGGCCGCTCCGCGGGCGTCAGGTGGCCGACGACGGAACGGAGGCGTTCGCGCTTCGACGACTCGGACTGCGCGAGTGCCTGCATCCCGGCGACCCCGGGCCGGACGAGGACGATGCGCCGGTCGTCGGGGACGCGGACGCGCTCGACGAGGCCCTTCTCCTCCATCCGGTCGATGATCCCGGTGGCGTTCGACAGCGAGACGTCCAGGAGCTCGGCGACCCGGCTCATGGCCATCGCGCCCTGGTGCTGCAGCAGCCACAGGACATGCATGTGGCTGAGGCTCACGTGGCCCTGGACCAGCCGGCCCATCGAGGCGCAGCGCAGCTCGCCGATCCAGCCGCTGACTTCTGTCAGGATGGCCTCGACCGTGGCAGCCTTGGCCGTCACGTCTTCCGCTGCTGCGTCGCCCGTCGGGCCGACGGGACGCTCACCGATACTTCGCATTACCTGAAGCATTCTATCTACATGAATGATTTCGTCAATGGCAACCTTCTGAGGGAGGCGAGATGCGCTTCGCGTTGATGATCGAGGCCCAGCAGGGCCTGTCCTACGAGGACCAGCTGGCGGTGGTCCGCCGCGCGGAGGCGGCGGGCTTCGAGTCGTTCTTCCGGAGCGACCACTACGCGAGCTTCCCGGGCGACGCGAACCAGCCGACAACGGACGCCTGGGCCGTGATCGCCGGGCTCGCCCGCGAGACCTCGAAGATCACGCTCGGCGCCCTCGTGAGCCCGGTCACGTTCCGGCATCCCGGCAACTTCGTGAAGCTCGTCACCACGATCGACGAGATGAGCGGCGGCCGGGTCGAGGTCGGCGTGGGGGCCGGCTGGAACGACGCGGATCACAAGCAGCACGGCCTGCCCTTCCCCGAGATCAAGGAGCGCGCTGACCTCATGGAGGACCAGCTCGCCCTGCTCCACGGGCTGTGGGAGGAGAAGCCGGGCTGGAAGTTCGATGGCCACCAGGTCACGGTCCGCGGCGGGAAGCTGATCCCCGGGCCCGTCCAGAACGAAGGCCGCCCGGTCGGGAAGAACGGGCGACGGCGGCCACGGATCATCACCGGCAGCGAGGGCTCACCTCGCGGCTTCCGGCTCGCCGCCCGATATTCCGATGAGTTCAACCTCAGCTCGTCGTCACCCGACACCGCGAAGCGCAAGGAGGCCGAGCTCGACGCCGCGTGCGTCGCGGCCGGGCGCGACCCGAAGTCGCTGACGCGGTCGACGATGGCCGGGACGCTGATCGGCCGCGACCGCGACGAGATGAGCCGCCGTACGGACGCGCTGCTTGCAGCGTTCGGCGAGCGCGGCAAGAGTGGGATCGAGTGGCTCGAGGCGCGCCGGAACCGCTGGATCATGGGCACGCCAGACGAGGCGCGGGCCATGGTCCAGCGCTTCGCCGACGCCGGCATCGAGCGGATCATGCTCCAGGACTTCCTGCCCCACGACCTCGATCACGTCGACCTCATGGCCGAGACGCTGATCGGCAAGGTCTGAGGCCCCGCGGGGCGCGGAGCCAGGGCTCAGCCGGCGGCCTCGGCGGCGCGGAGGTAGACGGGGTCGTCGCGGCGGATCGGGTCGGGGTTGATGTTGCGCGCCCGCGCGAGGCGCTCGGTCAGCAGCTGGAGCGGCACCGCCGTGCCGAGCAGCGACGCCACGGCTCCGGGCAGCGCCGACCCTTGCAGCCCCGGCGCCCTCGTGGCGTCCGGGACGACCAGCCGGCCCGCCGGCGTGAGGTCGGCGGGTACCTGCTCGGCGTAGGCGGCTGCCAGGATCGCGCCGGTGGTGGTGCCGATCTCCGCCGCCGCCCGGAGCACGCCGGTCGCGCGGGCCAGGCGTTCGTCCGCGCGGCTGGGGTCGGTGAGGATCAACACGAGGCCCGTCCGCGCGTCCATGCCCGCGAGGTGCCCGTGGAGGACCGTCTCGAGGTCGCGCATCGCCGAGCCGAGGTGCGCGCCCTCCTCGACCTTCAGCACCAGCTCACGGGCCGCCGGTCGATCCGTGCCGCTGCCGACGACGATCAGCCGATCGACGTTGGCCAACGCCTGAGCAAGGCGCTCGGTCGCGGCGATGGCCTCGCCCGTCAGGCTCGCCGCGAGCAGTGCTCGAGCCGCGCCGGGATCCACGGTCTCCGCCGACAGGTGGGCCCCGACCGCCGCGGCCGCGAGGATCGGCGAGACGTAGCCGACCGTGTGGCACCAGCTCTGGTCCTGCTCCTGGGTGGCCACCACGATGTCCACCAGCGCGGCGCCGGGGGAGTGGTCGGAGCAGGTCAGCAGGGCGGTGCGGGCGCCCGCGGCCTGCGATCGTTCGAGGGCGAGGTTCGTCGCCCACGTCCCGCCCTCGTGGCTGACGCCGATCACGACCGCACCGTCGACCGCGAGGCCGTCGTCGAGGGCGCCTTCGAGCGCCTGGACCGCCACTGGTCCACCCGGCTCGCCGAGCCGCCACGGCAGCCCGGCCGTCCGCATCGCCTCGCGCAGGACCTCGACGACGGCGAGGGCGCCGTGCTCGCTGGTTCCGCAGCCGGTCACCACGGTCGGAGCGCCCCGCAGCGCAGTCGCGCGGATCTCGTCTGCGAGCTCGGCGGCGCCGCCGTGCGCCGCGGCAAGGCGCTCCAGGATGCGCGCCGCCATCGCCGGCTCGGCCTCGATCATCTCGGTCATGTGGAACGGCGGCCCATCGCGGCGTGACGGTATGTCGCTGCCCGCCCAGGGATCGGGCGCGGGCGGCAGGGGAGCGTCCGGGTCGGTGCGGAAGTCCATCGCCCGAGGATAGAGAGGGTCGCGCTAGGGGCGCGGCGGGATCCGGCCGATGCGCCGCGGCGGCCAGTAGCGGAACAGCACGCGGCCGACCAGCTCGTCCGCCGACACGGGCCCGAAGCGCCCCGAGTCGACCGGCGGCCCCGAGCCGACTGACGCCGCCGCCTTCTCGTCGGCGTCTGCGGTGAGCCAGGCCTCGTCGGCGTCGAGCGTCAGGTAGCCGTTCGCGAACGGCACCCGCTCACCGGCACCCGCCGCGACCCGCTTGACCTGGAGCGACTCGCCGAACGGCTCCCGGAACACGACGACGCCGCCAGGCCCCGGCCAGCGCGACGCGAGGGGGTTCAGGATGAGCCAGTCGCCGGGCAGGATCGCCGGCACCATCGAGCCCTCGGTGACGGCAACCCGCCAGGGTCCGCGGATGCGTTCGCGGAAGGATCGACCCATGGCCTAGCGCTGAGGGCTGTGCCGGCGCTGAGGGCTGTGCTGGCGCTGGGAGCCGTGCCGGCCGTCAGCCGGGGCGACCCGCGCCGGCGGTCAGCTCGGGCAGCCGGCGACCGCAGTCAGCTCGGGCGACCCGCCACGCGTGTCTTCTCGAGCCCGCCGGTTGCCTTCCACGCCGCGTCGACCTCGTCGATCAGATCGAGGAGCTGCTTCGCGTCGGCGATGTCGGTCGAGGCCTTGACCTTCGAGACCTGCTTGTTCGCCCGCCAGAAGAGGTCGTGGAGGTTGGGGACCTTCTCGAGGTGCTCGGGCTTGAAGTAGTCGTGCCAGAGGACGTCGAGGTGGTGCTTCACGAGCTCAGCCCGCTGCTCCTTGATCGCGATGGCTCGCGTTCTGTACGTAACGTCGTCATTGGCGGCGTACTTCTCGACGATCTTGTAGCAACTTTCCGCTTCGATTCTTGCCTGCTCCGGGTCATACACACCGCACGGCAGGTCGCAGTGCGCGCGGACGGTGACACGCGGGGACAGGAATCGGAGGACAGCGTTGGTCAGGAACACGGGTACTCCTTCCGCGGCTCAGGCCCACGTTGACGGGCACGTGACTGTGTTGCCTCGGAGTGTCGAGACGCGCCTCCGGACTGTCAAACGATCGAGACCCGGGGCATGACCGGCGTCCTCCCGCTCCCGCCCCGAGGACGCAGCGGAGCCTGGCTGGTCGCGCTCGGCGTCGGCCTGGTCCTGGCCATCCAGCCGATCTGGAAGGACAACTACGCGATCGGCGTCACCGGGCTGATCGCGATCACGCTGCTCGCGAGCGCGCGCTGGGAGCTGCGCTGGCTGCCGGTGCTCGTGGTGATCTTCTGCGGCGTGATGCTGCGCTGGTCGGTCAGCAACATGGAGGCGTCGGACGTGTCCGACGTCACCCGCGTCGCGATCATGACGATGCAGGAAGGGTCGAACCCGTACGGCATCGGCTACTTCATCTCGCGGCCGCCCGGCGCATCCTTCCCGTACGGCCCGGTCGACCTGTTCTGGTACCTGCCCTTCCTCAAGGACCCGACCCAGCTCGAGATGCTGGTCTCGTTCATCCTGCTCGGCTTCTTCGGGATCCGTGCCGGGACCGGCCGGCCGATCGGGCTGGTGATCTTTGCCCTCGCGCCGCCGCTGATCCTCGCCTCGGTCGATGGCTCGAACGACACGAGCGCGGGCCTGTTCATCCTGGTCGCGCTCGCCCTCGCCGACAAGCGGCCGGCCCTCGGCGCCGGGGCGCTCGCCGTCGCAGTGGCGTTCAAGCCGTACGCGATCGCGTGGCTCCCGCCCCTGGTGCTGTGGGCCGGGTTCCCGGCGGTCTTCGGGTTCGTGGCCGCGTCGTTCGTCGCCTGGTCGCCCGTGCTGTTCGTGTGGGGGGCGGAGAGCTACCTCCGGAGCCTGGCGATGGCCCAGCAGACCCATCTCCGCGACGCGTACTGGAGCCTCGCCGCCGTCTGGGACGGCATCGACCCCGGCACGGCCCCGCGGGCGCTCGAGACGATCCGCTACTTCCTCAGTGGCGCGGTCGCCGTCATCGGCGGCCTCCGGGTGCGGACGATCGACGGCGTCATCGTCGTCGGCACCGTGGCGTTCATGATCGCCCAGTTCGCGGGCTACTTCGGCTCGTACGTCTACATCGCGGCGGTGGCGCCGCTCATCTGCTTCCGTGTCGACGACTGGCTGCGACACCTCCTGCCGGAGCTGAGCCACGCCTACGACGAGGCGCCCGCGATCGGCCGCCGGATCCGCCGGGCGACGACGCCGGCGACGCTGCCGCCGCTCCGGACCGCCGAGAGCGCCGCGCCGGCCCGGATCGCCACCGCGGTCCACGCGGTGCCGCGAGCCAGGAACGCGCGAACTTCGAGGAACATGACGGGCTGACGACGGCGGGCTCGCGAGGCGCGGAGCGTCCGCGGCCTCGCGACCGGACGCCATCGGTATGATCGGGCCCCTGGTGGAGGCCCCGCCGTTGCGCACCGATCCGGTCCGGCTCGCGCTCGTCCTCGCGGCGATTCTCGCGCTCGGGCTGCCCGGCGACCCCACCGGGCCGATGCTCCTCATGCCGCCGGCGGCGGCGATCGTCCTCGCCGCGTCGTATCGCTGGGACGCCCGCGTCGCCACGCTCCTGCTCCTCTTCGCGGGGGCCGCGCTCGTCAGGGTCTCGATCGCCGACCGGACGGGCTCGGACGTGCTGGCCGTGACCGCCGCCGCCATCGACCGCGTCCTCGCGGGCGCCAATCCGTACGGCGTCGGCTACGTGGAGTCGACGCCGGACGGCGCCTCGTTCCCGTACGGCCCGATCGCCCTGCTCTGGTACCTGCCGCTCAGGGACCAGCCCGACCTGATCGAGCTCGGGGCGTCGATCGTCGTCGCGGCCATGCTGCTCCTCCGCGGCCGCGTGCTCGGCCTGGCGGTCTACGCGATGGCGCCGATCCTCGTCGCGAGCTCGGTCGATGGGTCCAACGACACGTCGCTGGGCCTCCTCATCCTGGCGACCTTCATCGTCGCGGGCCGGTCGGCGGTGCTGGGGGCGGCGCTGCTCGCCGTCACCGTCGGCTTCAAGCTGTCGGCGCTCGCGTTCGTGCCGGCGTTCCTGGCCTGGGGCGGCCTGCGGCCGGCCCTCGCGTTCGCGGCCGCGTCGCTCGTGGTCTGGGCACCGGTCGTCGCGGGGTGGGGGATCGGGAGCTTTGCGTGGAGCGCGCGCGTCGCGAACGAGGTCCACAGGACCACGATCTGGTCGCTCGGCTCGATCGTGGATGACTTCACCGATACGCGCGTGGCGGCGCTGGACCAGCTGCGGTTCGTGCTCGGCGGCCTCGTGGCGATCGCGACGCTCCGGCTGCGCCGCTCGCTCGACCAGGTGTTCATCGCCGGCTCGATCGTGTACCTCGTCACCCTGTTCGCCGGCAACTGGGGGACGTTCGCATACTTCGCGGCGCTCGCACCGATGCTGTGCTGGCGGCTGGACGACTGGCTCGGGTTCGAGTCGCGGCCGCTCCTTGCGCCGGTGCGGCTACCCGCATCCCTGCGCTCGCGATCGACGGACGCGGCGCCGATCGGCGGCTGAGGTCGGCAAGCGACCGATCTCGAAGCTGCCTCGCGGGTATGATCGAGCCGATGACCGAGCGAGGGCTCCCCATCGTCGACGGTGCTCCCGCCTGTCCCTTCGTCGCCTTCGAGGACGACCGCGACGAGCGCGCGACAAGCCCCGACCACCGGCATCGCTGCTACGCCGAGGCGCGCCCCGCGCCGCGCGCGCTCGCGCACCAGGAGGCGTACTGCCTCTCGTCCGCGTTCCCGGTCTGCCCGACGTTCCAGGACTGGGCCCGGCGCGAGGCCGCCCACTCCCGTGGGGACGGGCCGCGGCCGACGGGTTCCGAGGCCGAGGTCCTTTCCTCCGACCAGCCACGGCGCAACCCGCCGCGCAACTGGGCCGCGCCGCCGCCGTGGGCGGGTCGGGGCGAGCCGCCGCCCGGCGACGAGGCCTGGTCCGAGGAAGCCGCCGGCCGCGGGCTGTCGGGAAGTTACGCGGACCGCGTCGCGAGCGGCACGGAGAGCGCCGGCATGGCCGGGCCGGAGGACGAGGACGACGACGGGAACCTGGGCCTGCTCGGCCCAGCCGCGGCAGGAGCGGCCGTCGCAGGCGCCGCGGCAGCGGGCGGGGCCGCCGCGGGTGCCGGCGGATCGGCTGGCGGTGCGGGCTCTGGTCCCGCCGCGTTTGCTGGTGGCTCGGCGGCGTCCGGCCCACGGAGCGCCGCGCCGGCGCCCGGGCCGCGTTCCGACGGGAGCGACGACTACCCAGCCTCGCCTGGACCGCATCGCGAGCGCCGGCGCGACCCGAACGCGCCGGAATGGGAGCGCGCACGGCCGCTGGAGGTCTACCCGACGCTCCGCGCCCGACGCCTGCCCGAGCTGTCCGTCCCGCCGCTGCTGGTCGCGGTCGTCGCCGTGGCCCTCGCCGCCGCGGTGCTGTTCGCGCTCCCGGGCCTGCTCGGCTTCGGCAGCCCGTCCGCCGTGTCCAGTCCGACGCCATCGGCCGCTCCGTCGGGAGCATCGGAGACGCAGCTCCCGCCCACGATCGCTCCGGCGCCCACGGCGGTGACCTACGTCGTCCAGCCGGGCGACACGATGTCGAAGATCGCGAAGCGCTTCCACGTGGACCTGGCCGACCTGATCGCCGCGAACCAGGAGACCATCCCGGACCCGGACAGGCTCCAGATCGGCGACGTGGTCATCATCCCTGTGCCGGCGCCGAGCGAGCTGCCTGGGGCGAGCACCGCCCCGTCCTGAGCGTCCTCGCCGAGTGGCGAATCGCGCCTAGCGCGGCGTCAGGTTGATCGAGGTGATCTTGCCGGCCTCGACGCGAAACGAGGCGTCGAGGTGCTGGCTCGGGGCGCCCGGCCGGACGCTCAGCACGTCCGCCTGGTAGGTGATGCCGAGGTCGCGGACCTCGCCGGGGATCATCTTCAGGCCCGGCTCGGCGCGCAGGAACCAGCCGCCGACCTGCTCGACGCCGCGGAGCGTGCGCGCGTTGTCGCCGACGTGGACGCGCATCTCGACGCGCTCGTCCATGAGCGCGACCGCGCCCGCCCGATCGCCGTCGTTGAGCTTCTCGAAGAAGTCTTCCATCGTGTCGACTGCACCCACGCGCCGAAGTGTAATCAGGCTCCGGTGATGCGCCCGCGTGGGCGCGCGACGGTCAGCGCGCCGTCACGCTCGAGAATGACCTGCGGCGGTCGCGGCCGCCCGTTGTAGGCCGAGCCCAGCGAAGCGGAGTACGCGCCGGCATCGCGGATCACGACCAGGTCGCCACGCCGGAGCGGCGGCAGCTGGTGCTCGCCGAGGTGGTCCGTGGATTCGCAGATGGGCCCTTCGACGCGGGTTGCTTCGAGGGCGCCGGGCGAGCCGTCGACCGGCTTGCCGAGTGAGGTGAGGGCGTCGATCTGATGCCAGGCGTCGTAGAGCGCCGGCCGGATGAGCTCGGTCATCCCCGTATCGAGGACGACCTGGCGCCCGCCGCGGTCACGCACATGCAGCACCCGCGCGACCAGGTAGCCCGCGCGAGCGACGAGCGCTCGCCCCGGCTCGATCGCGAGGCGCGCGGGCCGGCGGTCGGCCGGGATCGCCTCGAGGAGGGCGGGCAGCTCCCGCGCGAATCGCGCCGGGTCCGGCGCCGCGTCGCCGATCGGCAGGATCGGGAAGCCACCGCCGACGTCGAGCGTGTCGAAGCTCGCCCGCGTCCCGCCGAGCAGCGCGACAACGGCCAAGCCGCGTCGGACCGCGTCCCGCCAGGCATCGACCGCCCGGAGCTGCGAGCCGACGTGCAGGTGCACGCCCCGCGGCACGAGCCCCGGCCCGGCCCCGACCACCTCGACCGCCTCGGACAGCTCATCGGCGGTCATCCCGAACTTCGAGCCCGCCGCGCCGACGGCGAGCTCGCGGAGCGTCTCCGGCGCGACCTCGGGGTTGAGGCGGAACAGGACGTCGAGCGCCGTGTCCCGGGGCAGGGAGCGGCGGGCGACCCGGACCAGCGCCCGTGCCTCGTCGAGCGACTCGATCGCGATCCAGCGGAGCGGCGCGCCATCGGCCGCGGCTCGGACGGCGGCCCGCAGGTCGTCGTCGGTCTTGCCGACGCCCTCGAGCGTGATGCGCGCGTTCGGCAGGCCGGCTCGCCGGGCGATCGCCCACTCGCCGCGCGACACGACGTTCCCGTCGAAGCCCAGCCCCGCAATCCGGCCGACGATCGCGGCGACGTCGTTGGCCTTGACGGAGAACGCGCGCAGCCACGGATCGGGGAACGCGGAACGGACGGCCGCGGCCGCCGCCTCGAGCTCGACCGCGTCCGTGACCTGGACCGGCGTCCCGAACCGGCGCGCGGCCCTGATCAGCGACGGCCCGAGGCGCGGCAACAGATCGGGCGCCGGCGGCTCCTTCACGGGCTGCTCGCCAGGCCGCGACCGCGGTGGATCAGACGACGAGCCGCCGCCCCCGATCCAGCATGCCGAGGACGATCGACACGACGCTGATCACGATCGAGCCGAGGAGCGCCCCGACGAACGCGTCCGCGGTGAAGTTCGGCGGGAAGCCGCCGATCGTGAAGTTGATATTGACCGCATCGGAGAGGAAGGCGACGAGGAGCAGCAGGAGCGCGTTCAGCACGAACGAGAAGAGGCCGAGCGTGAGCAGCGTGATCGGGAACGACAGCGCCTTGACGATCGGCTTCACGTACGTGTTGATCACGGCCAGGATCACCGCGACGACGACAACCTGCCACCAGTTGCCCTCGAACTTGAACAGGTTGTCCGCCGCCGGGAAGTTGATCTGGGGCACGACCAGCACGGCGACGTACACGGCGATCGCGTTGATCACGATCTTGACCAGGAGATCGATCACGTCATCCCCCTTCGGGCAGGACCGGGATGCGTCCGGCCCCTCGATGGTAGTCGACCGTCATCCGCTCGCAGCAAGGATCGCGGCGATCCGTTCCTCCAGCCTGCGCTTCCGGTCCGGCCACTCCTCGACCGTGACGCTGTAGTAGTTGGAATGCCGCAGCCGGCCGCCGGGCATGACCATGTGGTTCCGGAACGTGCCCTCGAACGTCGCGCCGATGGCGAGCAGGGCCGGGTTCGCCTTCTCGTTCAGCGAGTCGGTCTTGAACTCGACGCGGTTCGCGCCGAGGTCCTCGAACGCGTGGCGGAGCTGCAGGTACTTCGCCTCCTGGTTCGCGCCCTGCCGCTGCCACGCCGGCGCGACCCAGGTCCAGCCGATCTCGAGCCGGCGATGCTCGGGCACGATCGACATGAAGCGGCTGCTGCCGATCGGCCGGCCGGTGGCCCGGTCGATGGTCGCGAACGGCATCTCGGAGCCGTCGTCGAGGTGCGCGAGCGCCGTTTCCAGCCAGGCCCGAAGGCCGACGACGTCCGTGGGCCGGGCGGTGGTCCAGCGCCAGACCGACTCGTCGAACGCGACCTCGGCCAGGCCCTCGAGATGGTCCTCCGAGAGCGGCTCCAGCCGCACGATCGAACCCTCGAGCGTGACCGGCTCGACCCAGCGCCCGCCCTCCATGGCCGGAGCGTAACGCGCTGACGTTCGGCGGCCACCCCGCTTCGATATGCTCGCGCCCGTTCCCCCGCGGAGGGCACGCGCGCCCGATGGACCGTTCGCGATGACGACCCGCGCCCGCCCGCGCGCGAGCACGTCCCCGAAGCGGAACGGCGCGCCCCCGGAGAGCCGGGCCGTCGACCTCGAGGCACAGGTTGCCCGGCAGAACACCGAGCTCGCGATCATCAACGAGATCGGCGCGGCGCTGGCGCAACAGCTCGATTTCGATGCGGTCGTGGAGCTGGTGGGGGAGCGCCTCGCGACCATCCTCAGCACCTCCGATTTCCTGATCGGGCTGTACGACCGGAGCGCGAACGAGATCACGTTCCCATTCGAGATCGATGGGGGCAGCCGTGCCTCCGAGGTTCGGGCGCCGATGCCGCTCGGCCAGGGCCTGAGCTCGGTCGTGCTGCAGACCAAGTCTCCGCTCCGGATCAACACGACGGCCGAGGCAATGGCGGCGGGCGCCGTCTTTCCCGCCGCCCGGGAAACCGACACGCCACTCACCGAGTCATGGCTCGGCGTCCCGATCCTGGCCGGCGATGCGGCCATCGGGCTCGTGGTGTTCGGCGACTATCGCCCGAACCTGTTCACCGAAGGCGACGAGCGGCTGGTTTCCACCGTCGCCTCGAGCATGGGCGTGGCGCTCGAGAACGCCCGCCTCTTCGCCGAGACGAAGCGCCTGCTGGCCGAGACCGACGCGCGTGCCGCGGAGCTCGCGCTCGTCAACGAGATCGGCGAAGCGCTGGCGAAGCAGCTCGACTTCGACGCGATCATCGAGCTCGTCGGGGAGCGGTTGACGGCGTTGTTCGACGCTCGCGACATGTACATCGGCATCTGGGATCGAGCGACGAACCTGATCAGCTTCCCCTACGAGATCGACGGCAACCTGGGACGGGTGCACGCCGAGCCGATTCCGCTCGGGCAGGGGCTGACCACAAAGGTGCTCGAGACGCGCAAGCCACTGCGCCTCGGGACCTCCGCGGACATGGTCGCCAACGGGATGGTCATCGGCAAGTACGCCGAGGGCGAGTCCGCGGTCAATGCCCAGTCCTGGCTGGGCGTGCCGATCCTCGCCGGCGAGGAGGCCATCGGCCTGGTCGTCTTCGGCGGGGCCGGCGAGCACGCCTTCACCGAGGCGGACGAGCACCTCGTCTCGACGATTGCGTCGAGCATGGGCGTGGCGCTCGAGAACGCGCGGCTCTTCGCGGAGACCAAGCGGCTGCTCGCGGAGACCGAGCAGCGGAACGCCGAGCTGGCGGTCGTCAACGAGATCGGTGACGCCCTCGCGCAGCAGCTCGACTTCGACGCAGTCATCGAGCTCGTCGGTGACCGGCTCGCGCAGGTCATGGGCCTGGGCGACATGTTCATCGCCCTCTACGACAGCTCGACGAACATGATCAGCTTCCCCTACGAACGCGAGGCCGACGGACAACGGCTCCACATGGAGTCGATCCCGCTCGGCCTCGGCCTGACCACGAAGGTCATCCAGTCGCGACGACCGTTGCGCTTCGGCTCGCTCGCGGACCAGAACGCGCAGGGTGCGTTCATCGGCAACTACCTGGAGGACACGGCCGAGGCCCCGGGCGAGTCGTGGCTCGGCGTCCCGATTCTCGGCGGCGGCGAGGCAGCCATCGGCGTGCTCGTCTTCGGCGCAGCGCGTCCCAACGCCTACACGGACGCCGACGAGCGCCTGTTGTCGACCGTCGCCTCCAGCATGGGCGTCGCGCTCGAGAGCGCTCGCCTGTTCGCCGAGACGAAGCGCCTCCTGGCCGAGACCGAGCAGCGCAACGCCGAGCTCGCGGTCGTCAACGAGATCGGCGACGCGCTCGCGAAGCAGCTCGATTTCGCCGGGATCATCGAGCTCGTGGGCGAGCGAGTCGCCGCGATGTTCAGCTCGCGGGACATCTTCATCGCGCTGTACGACCGCGTCACGAACCTGATCACCTTCCCATACGAGCTCGACAACGGCCGCCGCCTCCACGGCGAGCCGATCCAGCTCGGCGAGGGCATGACGAGCGAGGTTCTCCGGACGAAGCGCCCGCTTCGCGTCGGATCCCTCGCCGAACAGCAGGCGCATGGCGCGGTCGTGGGGCTGTACGAGGAGGGCGACATCGGCACCGTCCTGCCCTCCTGGCTGGGCGTTCCGATCGTCTCCGGAGACGAGGCGATCGGCGTGGTCGCGTTCTCGGGCAAGGGCGAGAACGCGTTCAGCGAGGCCGACGAACGCCTCGTCTCGACCATCGCTTCGAGCATGGGCGTCGCCCTCGAGAACGCCAGGCTCTTCGAGCAGACGAACCTGCTGCTCGGCGAGACCAAGGAGCGCGCCGCCGAGCTGGCGATCATCAACAGCGTCCAGGAGGGCCTGGCGGCACGGCTCGAGATGCAGTCGATGTACGAGCTCGTGGGCGAGAAGATTCGCGAGATCTTCGACTCCCAGGCGGTCGACATCGCGATCCTCGACCCGGGCGACGGGATGCTCCACTTCCCGTACTCGATCGAGAAGGGCGTGCTGTTCGAGGACGGCCCGATCGAGCTGATCGGCTTTCGTCGGCAGGTCTTCCAGTCGAAGGCGCCGCTGCTCGTCAATCGAGACGTCCGGCGTCTCGCGCAGGAGGCGGGCCAGCCCTACGTCCTGAGCGGCGAGCCCACCAAGTCCGCGCTGTTCGTGCCACTCACCGCCGGCGGCGAAGTCCGGGGCGTGATCTCGCTCCAGAACGTCGACCGGGAGGACGCCTTCGGCGATGCGGATGTCCGCCTGCTCACGACGCTCGCCGGCAGCCTGAGCGTCGCCCTCGAGAACGTGCGCCTCTTCGACGAGACCAAGCGCCTACTGGCCGAGACGGACGAGCGCGCGGCCGAGCTGGCGATCATCAACAGCGTCCAGGAGGGTCTCGCCGCCAAGCTCGACATGCAGGCCATGTACGAGCTGGTGGGCGACAAGATCGCCGAGATCTTCGACACGCAGACGGTCGACATCGCCCTCTACGACGCGGCGGCACAGACCATCACCTACACCTACGGGATCGAGAAGGGTGTCCGCTTTCCGAGCCTCACCGTCGGGATGGGGCCGATGTCCCGGATCGTCTTCGAGACCGGTTCGCCGCTCCGCATCGCCAACGTCGACATATGGGCCGCCGAACGCGGTGTGCAACAGATGGTGCCCGCCGGTGAACCGTCAAAGTCCGTCCTTTTCGTGCCCTTGATCGTCGGCGCGCAGGTGCGAGGCCATATCTCCCTGCAGAACATCGACCGGACCGACGCGTTCAATGAGGCGAACGAACGGCTCCTGTCGACGCTCGCGGCCAGCCTGAGCGTCGCCCTGGAGAATGCCCGCCTGTTCGACGAGACGAAGCGCCTGCTGGCCGAGAGCACCGAGCGCGCGGCGGAGCTGACGATCATCAACAGCGTCCAGCAGGGCCTCGCCTCGCAGCTCGAGATGCAGGCGATGTACGACCTCGTCGGCGACAAGCTCGCCGAGATCTTCGATGCCCAGTCGATCGACATCGCGGTCTACGACACGGCGGCGCTCACGCTTCGCTACCCGTTCTTCCTCGAGAAGGGCAAGCGGCACGCTGAGTTCTCTTCCCCCATGGGGCCGATGTCGCGGGCCGTCCTGGAATCCGGCGTCCCGCTCCGCATCCCCGACGTCGAGGCCTGGGCCGCCGAGCGCGGCGTCAAGCGGACCCAGCACGGCGACCCGTCGAAGTCGGTCCTGTTTGCCCCGCTCCTGGCCGGCAGCGCGGTACGAGGCCACATCTCGCTCCAGAACCTCGATCGGACGGAGGCCTACTCGGAGTCCGACGAGCGGGTCCTCACGACGCTCGCGGCGAGCCTCAGCGTCGCCCTCGAGAACGCCCGGCTCGTCGACGAGACGCGACAACGTGCCGCCGAGCTCGCGATCGTCAACGACGTCGGCCAGGCGGCGGCGTCGCAGCTCGACCTCGACCTGCTCATCCAGCGGACCGGCGACCAGTTGCGCTCGACGTTCCGCGCGGACATCGCCTACATCGCCCTGCTGAACCGGGACACGGGGATGATCGAGTTCCCGTACCGGGTCGAGCGGGGCAAGGTCACCCCGCGGCCGCCGATGGCGCTCGGCCAGGGCCTGACGTCGGAGGTCCTCCAGTCGCGCCAGCCGTTGCTGCTGAACCAGGCGGCGCAGTTCGACGCCGTCGAGGCGAAGCGCGTGGGGACCGTCGCGAAGTCGTACCTCGGCGTGCCGATGCTGGTCGGCGACCGGGCGATCGGCGTCGTCAGCGTCCAGAGCATCGACGAGGAGGGCCGCTTCGGCGAGGCCGACGCCCGCCTCCTGTCGACCATCGCCTCGAACGTCGGAACCGCGATCCAGAACGCGCAGCTCTACCGCGAGTCGCAGCGGCGCGCGCTCGAGACCGCGGAGCTCGCGCAGGTGGGCCGGGAGATCTCGGCGACCCTCGATCTCGACGGGCTCCTCGAGCGGATCACGCTCCGGGCGAAGGACCTCCTCGAGGTGCGGACCAGCGGCGTCTTCCTCGCCGACGCGGACGGCCAGGTCTTCCAGGCCCTGTCCGTGATTGGCGAGAACGCCGAGGAGCTCAAGGCGGATCCGATCGTGCTCGGCGAGGGGATCATCGGTGGGGCGGCGGCAGCCGGTCGGGCCGAGATCGTCAACGACCTGCTCCACGATCCCCGGGCGGTCCCGATCGCCGGCGTCGCCGACGATGCGACCGAGGAGGAGCGGCTGATGGTCGCGCCGCTGATCGGCCGGTCGGGCGTCAGGGGCGTCATGGCGGTCTGGCGGGCGGGGACCGCGCCGCCGTTCACCGAGCACGACCGCGACTTCCTCGTGGGCCTGTCGCAGCAGGCAGCCGTCGCGATCGACAACGCCCGGCTCTTCGCCGACGCCAATGACGCCCGCCACGCCGCCGACGACGCGAACCAGGCGAAGAGCGCGTTCCTGGCGGCGATGAGCCACGAGATCCGGACCCCGATGAACGCGATCATCGGCATGAGCGGACTCCTCCTCGACACGCCGCTCGACGACGAGCAGCGGGACTTCGCGGACACGATCCGGACCTCGGGCGATGCGCTGCTGACGATCATCAACGACATCCTCGACTTCTCGAAGATCGAGGCCGGGCGAGTGGACCTCGTCCACGAGCCGTTCGCGCTCGCGGGCTGCGTCGAGGGCGCGCTCGACCTCATCGCGCCCGCGGCGGCGAAGAAGGGCATCGAGCTCGCCTACGAGGTGGAAGGCGAGCTGCCCCCGGCCGTCAAGGGCGACCAGGGCCGGCTGCGCCAGATCCTCCTGAACCTCCTGTCGAACGCGGTCAAGTTCACGGAGACCGGCGAGATCCTGATCTCGGTGCGTGCCGCGCCGGCCGCGGCCGTCGGCCCCCGGGGCGGGACCAGGGAGCGCTGGCAGATCGCGGTGGACGTGCGCGACACCGGCATCGGGATCAGCTCGGAGGGCATGGACCGCCTGTTCCAGTCGTTCAGCCAGGCCGACACCTCGATCTCGCGGCGCTACGGCGGGACCGGCCTCGGCCTCGCCATCAGCCGCCGGCTCGCGGAGGCCATGGAGGGCGAGCTCTCCGCCGAGAGCTCCGGCGTGCCGGGCGAAGGCGCGACCTTCCACCTCGTCGTCCGGCTCGACGGGGCGGCGGCATCCTCGGTGAAGCGATCGGCCCCGCGGGACGTCCTCGATCTCGCCGGCCGGAACGTCCTGATCGTCGACGACAACGCCACGAACCGGCGCATCCTCGCGGCGCAGCTCGCGCGCTGGTCGATGAAGACCAGGGCCACCGCCTCCTCGAACGAGGCCCTGGCGTGGATCCGCGGCGGCGAGAAGTTCGACGTCGTGCTGCTGGACCTGTTCATGCCGGATCTCGACGGCCTCGAGCTCGCCGACGCGATCAAGGCAGCCGTGCCCGCCAATGGCCCGCGGCTCGTGCTCGTCTCGTCCGCGGCGCTCCGCGAGCGCACCCACCCGTCGCTCGACGCGATCCTCACCAAGCCCGTCAAGCCGTCGGCGCTGCACGACGTGCTGGTGACGGTGCTCGCCTCGGCCGGGCCGTCCGACCGGGCCGTGCGCGCGCCCGACCGCCCGTCGATCGACCCCGGCCTTGGCGCCCGGCACCCGCTGCGCATCCTCCTCGCCGAGGACAACGCGGTGAACCAGAAGCTCGCGCTGCGGCTGCTCCAGAACATGGGCTACGCGGCCGATGTCGCACCGGACGGGCAGAAGGCGGTCGACGCGGTCGAGGCCGGGAACTACGACATCGTGCTGATGGACGTCCAGATGCCGGAGCTCGACGGCCTCGAGGCGACACGCCGGATCCGGGCTCGCTGGCCCGAGCGGCAGCTGCACATCGTGGCCATGACCGCGAACGCCATGGCCGGCGATCGCGACGCGTGTCTCGCCGCCGGCATGAACGACTACATCAGCAAGCCGATCGATCCCGCCGTGCTGGCCGAGGCACTGGCGCGGGCGCCCTCCGCGGCCAAGCGCGCGAAGAAGCGCGGGCAGCGGGCATCGACGGCGGCCAAGACGCCGGTCGGCGCCGGCCGGCGGAAGCAATGAACCTCGACGGCACGCCCGTGCTGGATCACGGCGTCCTCGCGGACCTGCGCGCGGCGACAGGCGACGACGACGCGTTCGTCATCGAGCTCGTCGAGGCGTACGTGACCGAGGGCGCGACCAACCTGGAGGGCATCCTGGCCGCCGCGGCCGCGGGTGACCCGGCCGCGATCGTTCGCCCGGCGCACACCCTCAAGTCGAGCAGCGCGAGCCTCGGCGCCATGCGCCTCGCCGCGATCTGCCGTGCGATCGAGGAGGCGGGCCGCGAGGGCCGCGCGGACAGCCTCGGCGCGGACGCCGATCTCGTGCAGGAGACCTGGGGCGCGACGCTCGAGGCGTTCAGCGAGGCGGGGTTGCGCGGATGAACGCCGGCGCCTCCGTCGCGCTCGTCGTCGACGACAGCCTCGTCAACCGGAAGCTGCTGGCCCGGCACCTCGCCTCGCTCGAGATCGATGCACGCGAGGCGTCCAACGGCCGCGAGGCCCTCGATGCCCTGGGCGCGGACGGGTCCGGCGTCGACATCGTCCTGCTCGACATCGAGATGCCGGAGCTCGACGGCTACGAGACGCTGGCCGCGATCAAGGGCGACGAGGCCCTCCGGCACATCCCGGTGATCATGATCTCGGCGGTCGAGGAGCTCGACAGCGTGGTCCGCTGCATCGAGATGGGCGCGACGGACTACCTCCCCAAGCCGTTCAACCCGGCGATCCTGGAGGCACGGGTCCGGGCGTCGCTCGCCGGCAAGCGGCTCCACGATCTCGAGGTCGAGTCGGCGGCGCGCCAGGCGGACCTGCTCAAGACGATCGAGCGCCAGAAGGACGAGCTCAGCCGGTTCCTGTCACCCCAGGTCGCGGCCCTCGTCTCGAGCGCGGAGGGCGAGCAGCTGCTCGCGGGGCACCGGCGGATCGCGACGACGATGTTCTGCGACCTGCGGGGCTTCACCCCGTTCAGCGAGGCGGCCGAGCCGGAGGAGGTCCTCGGCGTCCTGCGCGAGTACCACCGGGCGATGGGCGAGCTCATCGTCGAGCACGGCGGGACGCTCGAGCACTTCGCCGGCGACGGGATGATGGTCTTCTTCAACGACCCGGTGCTCCAGGAGGACCACGTCGAGCGAGCCGTCCGGATGGCCATCGAGATGCGGAACCGATTCGACGTGCTGGCTGCCGAGTGGGCCACGCGCGGCCACGACCTCGGCTTCGGGGTCGGCATCGCCACCGGCTACGCGACGCTCGGCCGGATCGGCTTCGAGGGCCGCTACGACTACGGCATGGTCGGCACGGCCGTCATCACCGCGGCGCGCCTCAGCTCCGCCGCGGCGCCGGGCCAGATCCTCCTCAGCCCGCGGACCTACGCCGCGGTCCAGGGCCAGTTCGATGTCGAGGAGCTCGGCGAGCTGCAGCTCAAGGGCTTCAGCCGGCCGATCACGCCGGTCAACGTCCTGGCTGCGAGGGTGCCCGCGGCGGCCGCCGCGAGCGCTGCCGGCGACGTCTTCGCGGAGGGCGCGTGACCTCGGTGAAGGAGCCCGAGCGCCTCAGGGCCGCCGTCGAGGCGGGCTGACCCGGGTCGGCTTCCGCCGCGTCGGCTGCGCAGCCCGGCGGCGTGAAGCGGGGATCTGGCGCTGGACGGCCGGTGGGCGGACGTGGCGGCGCGGCGTCTCGTCCGTGGCTGCCGTCGCGGCCGCAGGGGCGGGCGACGCCGATGCAGGGGCCTCCGGCTCCCACAGGCCAACGGTGAGGACCCGCGCCTCGTACTGACCGAGGCTTACGCGGAGCCCCTCGTTGCGGAGTTCGCCGGCGGTCCGGACCAGCTCCCAGCCGGAGCGCTCGTCGCGGAGCCGGATCGGCTGCTCGTCGGCCGGCGCGCCCTCGCCGGTCAGGCCGAGGGCCTCGGCGAGGCGGACGCTACCGAGGTCGCGACCGCCACGGCCGCCCGGCTTGGCCGCGGCCACGGAGTGGTCGATTCGCACGGTCGTGTCGGCGTAGCGGTGGTGGACGAGGACCAGGTTCCTCGCGTCGCCGAGCCCGTTCGAGTACGCGTACACGTCCTCGACGACGTTGCCGCCGTCGTCGCGCGCGTCGTACAGGTGGAATCGGTCCGTGCCCGAGAACTCCCGCCGGCGCCGGAGCAACGGCACGATCGCCCACGCGAAGTGGTCGGCGTGCGGCTGGTCAACCGGCTCATCCCAGCGAGCGCGCCGGAACTCCATGCCGTAGCGCTCCCGGAAGCCCTCGACCTGGCCGTGGCCGAGCATCGGCAGCCCGGGCAGCGTGGCCAGCAGCGTCGCCGCCGAGAACGCCTTGTCGCCCGTCCCGAACTGCTCCGCGGCGGGGCGCTCGTCGGGGTTCGTCAGGAAGTTGACGAAGCGGCCGAGAATGCCGGGGTCGAACTCGAGCGTCTCCCGCATGACCCGCCGGTAGCCCGCGTTGTCCTCGTCCCGGAGCATGTGCATGAACGCCGAGTTGTAGACGCGGTGCATCCCGAGCGTCCGGACGAAGTAGCCCTCCAGCAGCCAGAAGGCCTCGGCGAGGAGCAGCGTCCCGGGCGCGTCGACCGCGACCCTGTCCACGACCTCGCGCCAGAACTCCTTCGGCATGCGCCTGTGGAACTCCGCGCCGGTCATGGCGTGCTCGGCCCGCGAAGGGATCGCGCCGCCGGCGCCCGGCTCCGGGTACCAGAGCCGCCGGATGTGCTTCCGGGCGAGGACCATCGCGGCGTCGAAGCGAAGGATCGGCGCCCGCCGGGCGACGTCGAGGATGGTCTGGATGACGATTTCGCGGACGTCGGCGCTGAGGTAGTCGAGCTGCGCGGTGTCGTTCCACGGGTACGACGTCCCGTCGTTGCCGTGGTAGATGAAGCGCTGCTCGTCGCTCTGGGTGTCCCGCCGCCGGAACACCACCGCCGCGTCCGTGCCGTCCCAGTAGTGGTCCTCGATCTGGATGTCGACCCGCGGGTCCTGCGACAGGTTGGGGCCGGTGAAGGAGTAGGCGGGGTAGGGCGGGTCGGGGAGCGAGATGAAGCGCTCGGGGTGCTCGACGACCCAGCGCGAGTCGATGCCCATGTGGTTCGGGACCATGTCCGCGGCGAGGCGGATGCCGCGATCCCAGGCGCGGCGCTTCAGGTCCTCGAAGGCGGGCTCGCCACCGAGCTCGTCGGCGATGCGGTACTCGTCGATGGCGTAGGCCGACGCGACCGCGTCCTGGTCGCCGCGGCGACGCTTGATCTCCGCCGAGGCCTGGCTGCGCTGCCACAGCCCGATCAGCCACAGGCCGGTCACGCCGAGCCCGGCGAGCCGCTCGAGCTCGTCGTCGGGCACGTCGGCGAGGGTCGCGATCGACCGCTGATGGCGTGCCGCGAGCTGCTCCAGCCAGACGTACGTGGACTTGGCCATGAGCACGACGCTCGGCATCCACTCGGTGTCCGCGGAGAAGGCCACGTTGTCGGCGTCGAGACCGCGATAGTCGGGGGTCTCGACGGGGATGGGGCCACCGAAGTGCGCACCTGCGGCGCGCAGCTCCATCGCCCGCGCCTCCTCGGCGAGGACGTCCAGCGCCAGGTCGATCCGACGGGCGAGCGCCGCGTCGCCATGCAGCAGGCCGCGCCAGTGGCGGCGCACCCAGCGCAGCTGGTCAGCGAGGGACCCCGGCGCGCGCAGCATCGGCTCGCGCAGGCGCGCCGGCAGCGGCAGGTCCTCACCCTCGATCACATTGGCCGCCCGCGAGCGCGGGCGGGTGGTTGCGCCCGCGGCGCGTCGTCGCGCACCCCCCTGGTCCGTGACGGCGCGGCCCCCGAGCTCCCGCTCCGTGGCGTTGACGACCGCCTCGTAGGCCGTGCGATCGCGCAGCGGCCGGTCGTCGACCAGCTCCCGCACGACCGTCGCCGCGGGATCCTCGTTCAACGCGGCGAGCACGAGCACCTCGGCGAGCAGGTCCGGCAGGGGTCCGTCGGGCGGCGGCGGCGCCGCCGTCGCGCCGTTCGCCCCACGCTTGCCGTTCCCGCGGAACTGGCCACGCCACGCCTCCTCGACCTCGTCGAGCGCCGCCGCGCCAAGGCTGGATCCGACCGCGGTCGCCGTCGCGCCGAGATCCGCTCGCCCGGCGTCCCGTTCGTGCTCGATCAGCTTGTGCAGCACGGCGTCCATAGCCGCGAGCGCAGCGACCTCGCCGCCGGACACAGGGGGCTCGCCGGCCGCGTCACGGGCGACGGTCATGCGCGCCGCGATCCGCCGGGCTGCCGAGGCGTCGGCGGCGTCGAGCGTGCCGTCGCGGCCGACGATCGGCTCGAGGCCGTGCTTCCGTCGTGCCGTTCGCGAGAGAGGGATCGCCCGCATCGGGCGAAGAATGTCAGACCCGGGCGAGCTCCGGGCTCGTCAGGCCGGGGTGAGCTCCGCGCGAGCCGGCTCGGCGCGGGATCCGCGACCGGCGGCGATGTGCTCCACCTTCTGGCGCAGGAGCTCCAGGCCGGCCGGGTCGAACTCGTACGTCCACGGCCGGATTCGCTCCGGCCGGTGCATGCGCTGGTCGAGCTTCTGGGCAAGCGCCTCGCGCGACATCAGGATCAGGTCCGCGGTCCGATCGACGAGCGTCAGGCGGTCGTCGTCGCTGATGGTGGCCGAGACGATCTCGACGCCCTTCGTCCCGGCGATCGCCAGGGTCTCGGCGATGTTGTCCGTGCCGCGATCCGTGGCGCAGATCACGCCGATCCGCGAGCCCTCCGGCAGGCCGGCGATCTCGTGGACCATCTCGACGTAGCCCGGCCCGACGAGCATCGCCACCACCGGAACCCGCCCGGCGACCAGGACCTGGGCCTCGTCGGCGTGGAACGTCGTCGTCGCGACGAGGTCGTAGTGGAAGCGCTCGAGCCGCTCCGGGATCTCGTCGAGGAGCGTGCCCTCGGCCTCGATCGAGCCAGCGAACTCCTTGTTCAGGCGCTCGGCGTCGTAGCCGGCGTCGGCGGTCGTGCACTCGGCGAAGAGGACGCGGACCTCCTCACCCGGGTGCTTGCGCTCCGAGGCCGCGGCGTAAGCGGCCGCAGCCACCTCGTCGGGCGTGAAGCCCGCCTGGGCCGCGCGGCGGAGCATCTCGGAGACGATCGACCCCAGTGCCTCCGGCCGACGCCGGTGCACGGTCCGATCGGCGACGACCGTGCCGGCGCCGTGCCGGCTCGCGACGTAGCCGTTGTCGGCGAGGCGCCGGTAGACGGCCCGGATGGTGTTCGGGTTGACGCGCAGCGCCGCGCCGAGCTCGCGCACCGGCCAGAGGCGCTCGCCGGGCTGCAGGCGGCCGGATTCGATCTTGTAGGCGAGCTGCCAGTAGATCTGCGTGGAGATCGGGACGTCGGAGTCGCGCTCGACGTCGAGGTTCGGCTCGGAGCCCTGAAATTGGTTCGGTTGTGGGTCCATCGTACCTGTTGACATAGTCTGCTAGTCCAAGTATCGTTCGACTTGGCCTAGTTCACTGTACCAAATGGCCGCAAGCAGAAAGGGTGGGTCACGCAATGGGTGGCCTCGTCATCGTCCTCGTGGCCGTGATCGTGCTCTTCATTCTCGACATCCTGGCCCAGACGCACGGCGTCGACTCCCGACCCGAGTTCGACGACCCGCGTGCTCCGGCGTGCGGCCTGAGCTGATCCCGCACACAACCAAGCTCTCCTCTTCGTCAGCCCGTGGCGCGCAGGCCGCGGGCTGACGGATTCTCAGGCCCGATTCGCGACGAGCTGACCCGCTTCCGCGTCGGCCTGATCGACCTCGACGGTCGCACGATGCTCGACCGTCGCCGACCACGTGCCGCCGGCCGGGATGCCCACGAGCCACGACAGCAGCAGCGCCCCGCCCTGGTAGACGCGCTCGAAGCCGGCCTCCGAGTTCGATACGGTCTCGATCGGGGCATGCCAGGCATCCGCGGCCGCGCCGACTGACGTCTCGACCGACAGGCCGAGCCAGGAGTTGCCCTGGCCGACCCGCTCGATCGCGGCAGCCGCCCCCGTGGCGTCGTGGCCGGTGCGGTCGCCGCGGAGGTCCCACCAGGCCTGCGGGTTGCCGCCGCCGCCAAGCATCGTCATCGCCCACTCGACGCCGATTCGCGCATCCAGCTGCAGGTCGCCGGTGTTGCGCACCGTCGTCGACCAGCGGAGGATCGGGTCCAGCCGGCCGCCACCGACCTCGATCTCCGTTTCGACCGAGATGGGCTGCGTCACGCCGTCGATCGTGGCGCTGCCGGCCCGCGCGATGACGGCCCGGTCCCGATCGAGGCGAACGATCCGGAACGGCCCGGCCACGAAGTCGCCCAGGTCGCCTCGCCCGCCGGCGCCCCAGGTCGCCGCGGTCGCGTCCCGCGGGAGGATCCGCAGCAGCCCGGAACGCCGCTCGTAGTCGTCGTAGACCAGGCGCGCGGCGAGCCCCGCTTCCTTGACCTGGACCATGTCGTGGATCGACGCGGGCGCACCGCCGCCGCCCGCCTGCCTGCCCTTCGCCGCCCTGGCTGCGTCGGCGAGCTCGGCCAGCTCGGCCTCGTGCCGGCGGAGGCGATCGTGGTAGGCCTCTGGGCGGCGCCGCAGCACGCCGGTCAGGGCGTGGCGGGCCGCGCGGATGTCCCAGGCGCCGATGCCACCGCCCTCGTCGAGCTCGATCGAGACGACCTGACCATCGGTGGCGAGGCGGACCTCGTCGCGGCCGTCGAGGTCGAGGTCGCGCAGCTCGCTCCCGGCCAGCGCCCCCAGCGCGCGATCGGCGGCGTCCTCGGCGGCGATGAGGTGGGCGAGCGTCGCGGCCCGCATGTGGGCGATGTAGATGCCGCCGAACAGGCCGTGCCAGTAGCAGTCGTTCGACTGGCCGCGATAGAGATGGTCCAGCGCGCCGTCGCGCGCGGCACCCGCGGGGATCGCCTCGACCTTCGCCGAGGTCCGGAGCATCTGCTTGTGGAGGTCGTTGATCTCGCGGTACTTGACCTGGAAGTTCCGCCAGAACGCGCCGCGGAGCCAGCGGATCTCCGGCGCGTCCGTCTCGCGGGCGTGGTGGACCGCCTCGACGAAGGCGCGGCTCTCGTCCGGCGGCAGCGCCCACTCGCCCATCTCGGCGTAGGACCCCGTCGGCACGTAGACCCGCCCGACCGGCCCATTCGATGCCAGCCAGTCCGACGGCCGAACCGTCGTCAGCCACTCGGCGTTCGCCTCGAGCGCCTCGAAGAAGCGCTCCACCCAGCGGCCCTTGCCCCAGCAGTGCTCGTAGGTCGTCGGCCAGGCCCCGAACTTCTCCCCGTCGTCGCCCATCGTCCCGACGCGCTCGCCCGCTTCCGTGGCGTGCTCGCGGAGGTAGTCGATAACCTCGTCGACCTCGTGGAAGGGGATCCGGTAGCGGAGGCCCTGCTCCGTACCGAAGACGCGCAGGAGGCTGCCCTGGTCCTCGGTCGTATACGGGCCCCACATCTCGTCCTCTGGGATCGCGGCGGCACGGAAGTGCGAATCGTCGAGGATCGTCCAGCCGTAGCCGGCGGCCACCAGGGACGTCGGGACGTCGGGCTCCCAGACGCGCTCCGCGAGCCACGCACCCGACGGCCGTCGGCCGAACGTCGCCTCGACCGTGTCCGCCATCCTGGCCAGCTGGCCGACCCGGTCGCGCTCCGGCAGGGAGGCGAGGACCGGCTCGTACAGCCCGCCGCCGAGGATCTCGATCTGGTCGCGGTCGACGAGCGCCCGCAGCGCCTCGATGAACTCGGGGCGCTCGGCGCGCAGCCACTCCAGCAGCGGCCCCGTGTAGTGCAGCCCGACCCGCACGCTCGGGTGGCGCGTCAGCGCCTCGACCATGGGCTTGTAGGCCTGCTCGAAGACCTCGCCGAAGACCCAGCCGAAGTTCCCGATGGGCTGGTGGTTGTGGAGGGTGAGCGCGAGCGAGATGCGCGGAGCGGCGGTCATTTTCGAGCGCCGGCTGCCTGCCGTACCTCGATCCCTGCGGCCGGCAGGTACAGCCGCTCCGTGTACTCGTGGAGCATCCGCGTCGTCGAGAACTGCCAGAGCGTGGTCGCGATGGAGCGGCGCATCCGCTCGACCCAGCGCACAGGGATGCCCGCCGCGTCGCGGTCGTAGTACTCGGGCACGACCTCCGATTCGAGGATCCGGTACAGGTCCATCGCGTCGTTCCAGTCCTGGGCGGCCTCGTCCTCGAGCGTCTCGCGGCCGCCGATCGCCCAGCCGTTGTCGCCGGTCCAGCCCTCGTCCCACCAGCCGTCGAGGACGCTCAGGTTGACGACGCCGTTCGTGGCGGCCTTCATGCCCGATGTCCCAGACGCCTCCAGGGGCCGGCGCGGGTTGTTCAGCCAGACGTCGACGCCCTGGACCAGGAACCGCCCGATCCGCATGTCGTAGTCCTCGATGATGAAGGCGCGACCGCGGAACTCCGGGGAGCGGCTCCGGCCGAAGATGTCCTGGATGACGGCCTGGCCGGGCCGGTCAGCGGGGTGGGCCTTGCCGGCGAAGACCAGCTGCACGGGTCGATCCGTGTCGGCGAGCAGGCGGGCCAGCCGGTCCTTGTCGGTGAAGATCATGCCGGCCCGCTTGTACGTCGCGAACCGGCGGGCGAAGCCGATCGTCAGCGCCTTCGGATCAAGCGCCTCGCCCAGCTGCTGGAGGCTCTTGGGCGCCTCGCCGTGACGGGCGAACTGGTTCCGGAGCCGGCCGCGGGCGAAGAGCGCCAGCTCGCGCTTCTGGACGAGGTGAGCCTCCCAGAGCTCGGCGACCGGGATGCGCTCGATACGCTCCCACCAGCGCGTCGCCGCGGTGGTGCCGTCCAGGTCGTCGAGGTCCGCGTCGAGGTACCGCTCGAACAGCCCGAGCAACGGGCCGCCGACCCACGTCGGCGGGTGGACGCCGTTGGTGATCGGGATGATGCCGTGCGGCGCGATCCCTTCCCAGGTGCCGCTCGCGGTGACCGCATGGAGCTTGCTGACCGCGTTCGCGCCGTTCGTGAGCCGCAGGCTGAACGCGGTCATGTCGAACTGGCCGGCGTCGCCGTCGGTCCCTCGCCCGATCTCGAGGACGCGCTCGGTCGGGATGCCGCCGGTCCTCGGTCGCCCGTCGCCGTCGAGGAGCGGGCCGGCGACGCGACGCACGAGGTCCGCGTCGAAGCGCTCGTTGCCGGCCGAGACCGGCGTGTGGATCGTGAAGACGCTGTCGCGCGCCACGGCCGTGAGCGCCGCGTCGATGGTCTCGCCGGCGTCGACGAGCTCGCGCGCGCGCTCGGCGAGCAGGAACGCCGAGTGGCCCTCGTTCAGGTGCCAGACCGCGGGCTTGATCCCGAGGGCGCGGAGCGCACGCACGCCGCCGACGCCGAGGATCAGCTCCTGGTGCAGCCGCATCTCGCGGCCGCGGACGTACAGGATGTGGGTGATCGGGCGGTCGGCCGGGTCGTTCAGCGGGGTGTCGGTGTCGAGGAGGAGGACGGGGACCCGCCCCACCTGCACCGTCCAGACGTCGACCTTGATGTTGCGCCCCGGGAACTCAACCGACACGGTCAGTGGGTCGCCCTCGCGCCCGAGCGCGCGAGTCAGCGGCATGCGGCTCAGGTCGTAGTCGGGGTAGCGGTGCTCCTGGTGCCCGTCGGCATCGATCGTCTGGCGGAAGTAGCCGTTGCGATACAGCAGGCCCACGCCCACAAGCGGCAGGGCCATATCGCTGGCGGCCTTCATGTGGTCGCCCGCGAGGACGCCCAGGCCGCCCGAGTAGATGCCCAGCGATTCGTGCAGGCCGTACTCGGCGCAGAAGTAGGCGATGGGGCCCTCGAGGTCCTTGGCGTGGCGGCGGTGGAACCAGTGATCCGCGCCGTTGGCCATGTACCGATCGAAGTCGGCGATGACCTTCTGCGCCTGGACCATGAAATCGGAGTTATCGAGGAGCGCGGGCCAATCGACCATGCTCGTGAGCACGGGGATCGGGCTGTGGATGCGGCCCCAGACGCCACCGTTGATGCGCGCGAAGAGCGCCCGCGCCTGCGGGTGCCACGACCAGTACAGGTTGTAGGCGAGGCGTCGGACGCCCTCGAGCTCCGGCGGCACGCGGACGTGGCTGGGCGCCGCAGCGGCGATGCGGACGGTCGGCTCCATTCGGCCGCGAATGATATCGGCGCTTCGGCATTCGCGTAAACCGGTTTAGGGACCCGGCCAGAACTTCATCCGCCGACCGCGGCCATACTCAGGTCGATGGGCATGCGCGTCGCCTTCATCGCCGCCGAGTGCGAGCCATGGGCGAAGACCGGGGGATTGGCCGACGTCGTCGACGCCCTCGCCCGCGCCCTCGGCCAGGTGGGCGGGCCCGACGTGGACGGCCCGGTGGACGTTTTCATCCCCAACTACCGCGTCGTTCCCGTCCCGCCCGAGGCCCGGGCCCGCGAGCTGTCCATCCCCGATCCGCGCGTCCCGGGCAGCTCCATAAAGCTCCGGACGCTCGAGGCCGAGACCCATGGCTACCGCCTCCACCTCGTCGATCACCCCGCCGCCTTCGATCGAGACGGCATCTACGGGCCCCCGAGCTCCGACCATCCGGACAACGCGTGGCGCTTCGGGCTGCTGTGCCGCGCGGCCCTGGAGCGGCTGCGGCTCGACGACCGGTCGCCTGACGTCATCAACATCCACGACTGGCACGCCGTGCCCGCGCTCCTGCAGCGGGCGGTGATCCCCGAGCTCGCCGACGCCGCCTTCGTGCTGACGATCCACAACCTCGCCTACCAGGGCTGGACCCCGGCCGCGCAGATCCCCGAGCTCGGCATCCCGGCGGGCGTCATGCCGGCCGGCGCCGACGGCCTCGACCTGCTGCGGGTGGGGATCGAGCGGGCCGACATCGTCAACACCGTGAGCCCGGGATTCGCCGCAGAGGCGCTGACGCCCGCGCTCGGGATGGGCCTCGACGACATCCTGCGGGCCCGCGGCGATCGATTCATCGGGATCCTCAACGGCCTCGACACGGACCTCTGGGATCCGGCCACGGACGCCGCGCTCGCGGCCGGGTATTCCCGCCGGGATCGCGGCGGCAAGGTCGCGTGCCGGGCGGCGCTCCTCGCGGAGATCGGCCTCGAGACGGGCGAGGACGAGCCGGTCCTCGCCATGATCGGTCGGCTCGACCGCCAGAAGGGCTTCGACCTGCTGGCCGCGGCGGCGCCCCAGCTGCTCGCCAGCGGGGTCCGGCTCGCGGTCCTCGGGTCCGGGAGCCACGACGTCGTTGAGCCGTTGCGCGCCCTCGCGGAAACGCCCGCGGGCCGGCGGGGGATCGCCCTCGTCGAGCGCTTCGACCGCGACCTGGCGCGCCGGATGTACGCCGGGGCGGACGGGTTCCTCATGCCGTCCCGGTTCGAGCCGTGCGGCACGGGCCAGATGGTCGGGCTGCGCTACGGCACGCCCCCCATCGTCCGGGCGACCGGGGGGCTGCGGGACACCGTCATCGACCTGACTACCCACCCAGAGACCGGGACCGGCTTCGTCTTCGAGGGGGATTCGCCGGCGGGCCTGGTCGATGCGTGCGACCGCTTCCTCGCCATGTTCCGCGCGAACGGCCCCGAGTGGGAAGCGCTGCTCGACCGGGGCATGGCGGTCGACTTCGACTGGCGTTCCGCCTCGGCCCCTGCCTACGTCGCCGCCTACCGCCGCGCCGTCGATGCGCGCGCCGGCGCGGTCGCGCGCTCGGCCTAGATGCTCGAACCTTCAGGGGCGGAGGCGGGGCCCGCGGACACGCATCCGGCCGACGCGGCGGTCACCGACGCGGCGGCCACCGACGCGACCCCAGCTGATGCCGCGGCCACCGATGCGGCACCCGTCGCTGTCGCCAGCCCCGCGCGAAGGTCCCGACGGGCCGGGCTGCTCGAGATCGTCGAGACCCTCGTCCTCACCGTCGTCATCTTTCTCGGCATCCAGGCGTTCATCGCCCAGCCGTACAAGGTCGAGCAGCTGTCGATGGAGAACACCCTCCAGCCGGAGCAGTTCGTGCTCGTCGACAAGCTCACGCCTCGCTGGGCGCCATACGAGCGCGGCGACATCGTCGTCTTCAACCCGCCGGAGACGTGGGCCAACGCGGGCCGGGTGCCGTTCATCAAGCGGGTGATCGGGATGCCCGGCGACCGCGTGGAGATCCGGGACGGCAAGGTCCTCGTCAACGACGTCGCGATCGACGAGCCGTACCTCTTCGCCGAGAACGGCCGGGCGGAGCCGACCGAGCCATCGCCGGATGGCGCCGTGACCTGGCTCGTCCCGCACGGCGATTTCTTCGTGATGGGTGACCATCGCCAGGCGAGCGCCGACTCGCGCGCCTACGGCACGATCGCGATCAGCGACGTCATCGGCCGTGCGTGGTTGCGGTACTGGCCGCTCGACACATTCGGCGTGCTTCCGGCGCCGACCTACGCCGAGCTGCCGGCGCCGTAGCGCCCGGCGTCCTCGCCGAGGGAGCGGAGGATCGCCAGGACCGTCGCCTCCGGGTGCGTCCGCTGCGGCGAATGCGGACCGCCGGCGATCGTCAGGACGTGGCCCGCACCGAGCTGCCGTTCCATCGCGGCGACCTTCGACCCGGGGATGAAGCCGCCCGACTCCCACTCGCCGCGGATGAGCCAGACCGGGATGCCCGCGGCGTTCGGGTGCCGCAGCGCCGCCATGCCACCGTCCCAGCTGCCGTTCTGCAGGAGCACCGCGAGCACGAGATCCGGGTTGAACTCGGTCAATGCCCTGGCCTTGGCCTCGACGTCCCCCTCGGACCAGGTCGGGTTGGCGGTCCGCACGGCCGCCTCCGCCTCGGCGAGCGTCTCGTAGTTCCGCTCGGTCGGGTCGTTCGTCAACGCCTTCAGCCGGCCGAGGGTGAGGACCGGTGGGTCGAGCAGGACGATCGTCGCCGGGGCGATCCCCGCAGCGGGCAGGTGCGCCGAGACCATCGCGCCCCAAGAATGCCCGACGACCGCGAGGTCCGGCCGGCCCATGCCCGCGGCGCGGATGAACGCCGCGAGCTCCGCCGCGGTGTCGGCGAACCGATGGGAGGTCCGGCGCGGCTCGGTCCGGCCGTGCCCCGGCATGTCGACCGCGACGACGCGCCGCCCGGTGGCCGCCAGCGCCGGCCCGACGCGCCACCAGATCCCCGCGTTCGATGTCACGCCGTGCACGAGCAGCAGCGGTGGATCGCCGGCCGCGCCCCAGCTCAGCGTCGGCCAGTCGGCGGCGGCCGCGGCGACAGTCCCGCGCGCGCCGGCCGGTGGGTCGGCGAGGGCCGCGGCCACCGCGGGCGGCAGGCCGGCGGCGGTCGCGCGCAGGCCGGCGGGCGCGGCTTCGCTGGTCATCCTCGAACTCTAGCCGTGCGTCGGGCTACGATCTCCCCGGCCGCTGCGGCGGTCGAGGAGGAGCCATGGCCAACCAGTTCGTCGTCCAGCTGAAGAACATGCCCGGGGCGCTCGCTGTGCTCGCGGAGGAGCTCGCCGCGCGCGGGGTGGACCTGCGCGCGATCGGCGGCGGCGGTCTCGGCGACAGCGGCCACGTGATCATGACCACGGCCGACGACGACACCACGAAGCGGGTGCTCGACGACGGCGGCTACACGTACATCGAGGGCGAGTCCATCCTGGCCGAGGTGGACGACAAGCCGGGCGGCATGGCCCGCATCGCGCGGCGTCTCGCCGACGCGGGCGTCAACATCCAGGGCCACCTGTTCCTCGGTCGCTGGGGCGATCGGGCGATGTTCGCCTTCATCGTCGACCGGCCGGACCTCGCCAAGCCGATCCTCGAGCGGAAGGGCTAGTCGCGACCTCAGGAGAAGGCCAGCTTCGTCTCGCCGACGGCCAGGAGCGCCCGCAGCGCGTTCGCCTCCGTGTCGAGCCCGAGCTCCTCGAAGAGCGCGAGCGATCGCCGCAGGATCGGCTCGGCCTCCTCCGGCTTCCCGGCCGAGCGCAGCGCCTCGCCCCATGTCCGAAGCCCGCGCGCGAGGCTCGGCCGCAGCCCGAGCTCCTCCGCGAGCGCCGTGCCCGCCTGGAAGTCCGCGCTCGCCGCGTCGAGCTCGCCGCGGGCGGCAAGCGATTCGGCGCGCTTCACGAGGATGCCGGCCTCGCCGATCCGATTGTCGATCGAGCGGGCGATCGCGAGCGCCTCGTCCCAGTCGGCATCGGTGGCCTGGCCGAGCGCGGTCAGGGTCGTGCCGAGCCAGGCCTCCAGCGTCGGGCGCCAGACCCGGCGATCCAGCACGCCCGAGATGTCCGAGCCGCGCTGCAGGACGTCGCGGGCCTCTTCGAGCCGGCCCTGGCGATGGAAGGCGTCGCCGAGGACCCACGAGCTCGCGATGGCGCACGCCGTCGCGCCGGTCTCCTCGGACCGCTCGACACATTCCTTGGCGAGGGGCACGGCCCGGTCCAGCTGGCCCTGGGCAGAGCGGACCATCGACTCGGCGATCAGGGCGTCGAGCTGGGCGATGAGGTCGCCCCCCTTGGCGACCTCGTTGGCGCGCTCGACCGCGGCCTCCGCCTTGTCGAACTCCCCGACGTTCGCGTAACCGATCGCGAGGGCGCCGCGCGCGAACGACGCGCCGATCGAGTCGGACTGGTTCAGCTCCATGAGCGGCACCGCCTCCTCGAGCGCGGCGATGCCCTCGCGGATGTCGTTGCCGGCAAAGACCTTGCTGAGCCCGATCAGCGCCAGCGGCGTCGCCCGCAGCGACGGATCGCCGATCGCCTCGGCGACCTCCGCGATCCGCTGGAGCGACCGCTGGATGACCGGGTTCGTCGGCGGATCACCGTTCTGTAGCCGGCCGAGCGCGATGAACATGTGGACGTCCGCGATGAGCTTGAGGTCACCGAGCTCGTCCGCGGCGGCCACCACGCTCTCGAGCGCCTGGTACTGGTCCTCGGGGGCGAGGAAGCTGTAGCCGGCCTTGGCGCGACCCAGCTGCACCTCGATGCGCCGCCGGTGATGGCGCGCCACCTCTTCCGGCAACGACCCGTCGTCCACCTCGTCGGCGAGGAGCGCGCTCGCCCGGTTGTAGTCCTCGAACGATTCCACGATCGCGTTCTGCAGGAATGCCTGCGCGCCGCCGGCGGCGAAGTAGTCGATGGCCTTGCTCGTCTCGCCCGCGCTCTCGAAGTGCATCGCCAGGACCGGTGCGAGCTCGTCGCGCCGCTCCGGATAGAGCTCCTCCAGCGCCTCGCCGACGCGCGCGTGCAGCTCGCGGCGTTCCTGCTTCAGCAGCGACCCGTAGGCCGCGTCCTGGACGAGCGCGTGGCGGAACAGGTACTCGAGCTCCGGCCGCAGCGCCGCGAGCCTGATCAGGCCCTTCGCCTCGAGCGTGTCGAGCTGCGTATCGGCCGTCATCGTCGGTACATCATCGCTCGGCAACCCCGACGATGCGCTCGAGGACCCGGACCGGGAACTGCCGGCCGATGACCGCGGCGATGCGGAGGCTGCGCTTCGCCGATTCGGGCAGCGAATCGATCCGGGCCAGCAGGAGCCCGTGCAGCGATTCCGGGATCTCGACGCCGGAGACCTCGGCGGTGGCGACCCACCGATCGCCCTCCGCGACGATCACGCCCCGCTCGATCAGCATCCTGACCACTTCCTCGACGAAGAACGGGTTGCCCTCCGCGCGTCGGAGGATCAGGTCGCGGACGCGCTCCGGCAGCGATTCGATCTCGAGCAGGTTGGCCACGAGGGCCCGGCTCTGGGTCTCGTCGAGGGCCTCGAGACGGATCTCGGTCAGCGCATCGCCGAAGAGGTCGCGCGCCTGGCCCAGGAGGGCCCAGCCGGGCGAGTCCGTCTCCGCCCGCATCGCGGCGACGAACAGGATCGGCAGCTGCGTCGCGAGCGGCATGAGGTTCCGAACGACGTCGATCGACGCCGCGTCCGCCCAGTGCAGGTCCTCGCAGACGATGACGACGGTGCCCTTGGCCGAGAGCCCGCGGAGGAGCCGGTGCGTCGCGGCGATGTAGCGCGCCTGGAGCACCTCGGGCGCCTCGGTCTTGACGAACTCGCCCGACCGGAGGGGCAGGCCCAGCAGGTGGGCCAGGTAGGTGCCGGTGTCGGCAGCCTCGGCCGCATCGCCACCGAGGGCCGCCTCGAGCTCGCGGTCGAGCGCAGCTCGGGCGTCCTCCTCGGGCGCCGCGAACGAGACGCCCAGGATCGAGCGGATGAGGTCGATGACGAGGTGGTACGGCAGGTTCCTGCCGTACGACAGGCAGCGTCCCTCGACCCAGCGAACGGTCGATGGAGGTTTCAGCGCGGCGCCCTTGAGCTCGGCGAGCAGGCGGCTCTTGCCAATGCCGGGCTCGCCGATGACGAAGGCCATCCGGCCACGCCCGGCGGCGACCACATCGAGCAGGCCGACCAGCCGGGCCAGCAGCTCGTCGCGACCGACCATCGGGCTGTCGAGGCCCACCGACTCGAGGCCGCGCCGCCGACCCGGCGCCGTCTTGCGACCGAGCACACGGAAGACGTGGATGGGCTCAGTCTTGCCCTTGACCTCGATCTCGCCGAGGTCCTCGAGGTCGAACGTGTCGCCCGTCAGGCGCCGCGTCATCTCGGTCACGAGGACGGTCCCTGGCTCGGCGGCCGTCTGCATCCTCGCCGCGACGTTCACCGCGTCGCCGAGGGCCGTGTACTCGTAGCGCAGGTCCGACCCGACGTTGCCGACCATGACCGGGCCGCTGTTGATGCCGGCGCGGATCCGGAAGTCGATGCCGTGGGTGCTCTTGAGCTGGGCCGCGAACTCGGCCGTCGCCTCGAGCATGTCGAGGGCCGCGAAGATCGCCCGCTCCGGGTCGTCCTCGTGCGCGACCGGTGCGCCGAAGAACGCGAGCATCGCGTCGCCCTGGAGCTGGGCGATCGTGCCCTCGTAGCGGAAGACGGCGCGCGACATGAGGTCGAACGCCTCGTTGATCATCGCCGTCCAGTCCTCGGGGTCCATCTGCTCGGCGAGGCCGGTCGAGCCGACGACGTCCGCGAAGAGCGCGGTCACGGGCTTGCGCTCGCCGGTCAGGCGCGCGGCGCGCATCTTCGTGATCAGCGGCGAGGGCGCGGCCGCGGCGACGCGGGAGTGGGTCTCGGCGTCGTCCGTCGAGACCTCGGCCAGGGCCTGGCCGCAATTCGCGCAGAACCGCGCGTCCGCCGCGACGCTTGCGTCGCAACGCGGGCACGTCCGCGGCGGCGAGTCGACGCTCATCGGGCTGGCATCGTACTCCAGCGCGGCCTCAGGTCACGATCCTTGATCGAAACGAACGAACGTTCTAAAATGAAGCATGCCCGCTCGTCGCGACCAGCGACCCAACAACGTCGCCTATTACGCCGCGAATCGGCAGGCGGAAATCGATCGAGTACGGCGGCGCCAGGAAGCGACGACGGCCTTTCTGCGCGAGCTGCGAGCGGTTCCCTGCGCCGACTGCGGCGGCCGCTTCGCCGGGCATCAGATGGACTTCGACCATCGGGACCCGAGCCAGAAGTCATTCAATCTGTGTTCAAGCCGCGCCGCGCTCAAGAGCCGCGAGCAGATCCTCGCGGAGGCGGCTAAGTGCGACGTCGTTTGCGTGAATTGCCATCGCCTCCGGAGCCGCAATCGACATCGACAATGGCTTGCGTCGCGGATCCAAGCCGCATCTCCTCGGATTGAGAGTCAGCGAGCGCGATGGCGCTATCAGGCTGAGGTGCTCGATCAGCTCCGGTCTGTGCCATGCGCCGATTGCGGCGGCCGATTTGCCCAATGTTCGATGGATTTCGACCACAGGGACCCGTCGACAAAGACCGCCCGCGTCCCTGCGCTCGTCGGGCGCGCCGGGATCCGGCGGATCCTTGCCGAGGTCGCCAAGTGCGATATCGTCTGCGCGAACTGCCACCGGCTTCGAACATTCGAGCGGCGATCGAAGCGGACAGCCTGAGCGGGCGAAGCAAAGTCTGGTTTTGCACCTGCCTTCCAAGCAGGATGTCGCGGGTTCGAATCCCGTCGCCCGCTCCAATTCCCTTGGGACCTCAATTGCGAGAGGTCGCGCCCCGTACCATCCCGCCGATGGAGGCGCCACAGGCCCGCGATCGTGATGCGATCGCGCTCGACCTCATCGGCGTCGCGGGCATCACGGCCTTCGCCGTCGGGCTGACCCTCCTCCGTACCTCCGAGCAGCTCGGCTTCGACCCGGGCGGGGCGCTCGATGGCGTCCTCGGGCAGCTCGCCGTGACCCTCCCGGCCGCGTTGCTCGTTCTCGTCGCGAGCGGGCTCGAGCTCGCCGCGGGCCTCGTCCTCGCCCGCGCCGCCCGCCGCGAGGCGTTCGACTCGCTCGCCGAGGCGGCCATCGCCGCGATGGTCGGCGCGGTCCTGAAGGACACCCTGCTCCTGGGGACGCTCGGCGCGGTCGGCCTCTTCCGCTCGCCGATCCTGATCGGCATCGACGTCGTGATCGTCGCCGCGGCCGTGCTGCCGCCATTCGCAAGTCGCCTTCGGCCGGTGACGGCGTTCGCCGGCTGGCGCGAGCAGCTCGGATCCCTCGGGCCGTGGCCGCTCACCGTCCTCGTGGCGATCGTCTGGGCGGGCCCGGTGATCCTCCAGCTCGCGAGCCCGGTGGTGCCGTTCATCGACGTCCTGCCCAACTACGTCGGCCCCGTCGAGCACCTCCGAACGTTCGGCTGGTTCTCGCCGCTGACGGAGACCCAGTCGCCGATCATCGGCCCGTCGCGGACGGTCCTCGGCTACGACAGCCTGCTCGGCGCCCTCGCGACCATGACCGGCCTCTCGGGTGGCCTGGCGATCGCCGGGTTCATCCTGCCGCAGACCCTGCTCGTGGGCGCGGGTGCGTACCGGCTCGCGAGCGCGATTCGGAATGGCGACCCGCCGGTGGGCGCGTGGGCCCTGCTCGCGTTTGCCCTGAGCCAGCCATTCGCCCGCCTCGGCGACGCCCGGGGAACCGTGGTGGTCGCGCCGCTGGTCTGCGCCGGCCTGGCGATCGCCGCGGAGCTGCTCCGCGACGAACCGGGACCGGATCGATGGCGCATCGGTCGCGGTGCGGCGATCGGCCTCGCGCTCGGCGCGGCAACGCTCGTCCATCCGGTGATCGGGTTCTTTGCGATCGTCACGATCGGGATCATCGGGCTGGTACGACCACGCGCGGCGGCCCCGGACGTCCTCGTCGCCGGGCTGACCGCCGGGCTCGTCGCCCTGCCCCAGCTCGCGACCATGGTCGGCATCTCGCTGCCGACGCTCGCGCTGGGCATCGGGCTGCCGCTGGCCATCGCGGTCGGAATCGGCGTCGGCAGCGTCGTGCCGCGGAGCGACGGGGCTCGGTCGGCGATCATCCGGATCGCCGAGGTCGGCCGCATCGTTGTCCCCATCGCCGTCATCGGCGCTCTCGCGATCGCCCTGGTCCTCGGCAAGCTCGATGCCGACCGCGTCCCCAACGCGCTCGGGGAGGCGCTCGCCGTGACCGCCGAATCGAGCGGGCTGCTCCTCGTCGTCCTCGCCATCGGTGCCTTCCTCGGCAGCCGCGGCGCGCGATCGCCGCTCGTGCTGGGTGGGGTCGGCATCGGCTTCGCGGCGGTCGTCCTCGTCCAGTCGCTGCCCGGCGATCTCGGCTTCTTCGGCGACGCCCTTCGCTTCGAAGTCCCGAAGACCGTCCACTACTGGATGTCCTCGATCGCCGCGCCAGGGGCCGCGGTGGCGCTCGCCTCGATCTGGTCGCGGACGACGGTCCCGTTCCTCGCCCGCGCCGGCCTCCTCGCGGGGTTCGTCGTCATCGCCGCACTCCCGCTCCGATTCGGCAACAGCGGCGACGACGCCAATTGCACGAAGGGCTGCGAGTCGATCAACGCCTACCACCTGGGCGAGCATCGCTGGTCGGAGACGTTCGCCATCGACCTCCATTACGCCGCGATCGGTTTCTGGCAGGGCTTCCCGGACTCGCGCCTCGTCGTCGACGCCCCGCGCCGCGAGCTCCTCGACGCACTTCGCGCCGAGATCGATGCCGGGAGGCTCGCGCACGACACGCGGGTGCTCCACGTCGCGAAGTCCTTCCAGCAGTGGGCCGCGACCCCGCTCGGCGTGTTCGACGGCGTCGACGAGACGTTTGTCAGCCTCGATCCGGAGGTCAGCCACCAGACTGTCGGCGGGCGCCTGTACGGGCTCGACGACCTCTCCGGCTTCCTCGACTCGGGGGAGTTCGGCTACGTCGTCGTCGAGCCGAACGGCCTCCCGGACGGCACTCCCGAGCGGGTCACGGCCGCCGGCTACGAGTCGATCTTCGCCAACGAGCAGGGCGAGGTGTTTCGGCACAACGGCTGACCGGTGCAGTTCGGAGGGGTACGGACGGGGGATGGTGGCTCCCACCCTCGGCGAACGAGCATCGCGGTGCCCCGCTGCGGGCAGGACGCTCGATTCTCCGCCGCCCCGTCGTCACGAGGTCAAGTGGACACCACCTCGACTCGCATCCGAGCCGCGAAACCACGTGCCGCCGAGGCAGCCGCTCCGGGCTCCGCCGCCGAGAGCGCTGATCCCGATGCCGGCGACGAACCTGCGCCCTCCGAGCGCTTCGCGCCCGTCGAGCTCTTCTTCGTCGACCACCGCGGGCCCTCCTCGGCGCGAACCCGCCGCTCCGCCCGCCTCTCGCTGAAGCTGGCGCGGGACCCGCAGTTCCTGCTCGCGCTCGCGATCGCCCTGCCCGCCCTCGCGGTCGAGGGCTCGTACCAGCTCGGACTGCCTTGGCTCGCCGTCGCGCTCCCGGTCGCCTTCGTCGCCCTCCAGGTCGCGCTCACGTCGTGGCGTGTCGCGCCGGACTGGCTCCCGCCGCTTCGGCTCGCCATCTCGCTCGTCTTCGTCCTCGTCGCGAACACCTGGCTTGACCCGACCGGGACGTGGCCGCTCAGCGCCCTCGCCCTCCCCGTCGTGGCCCTGGCCGCTTCACGCGGCGATCTCGCCTCCGTCGGCGTCGCGATCGCCGGCATGGTCGCGATCCTCGTGCCGCTCGCCGTGCCGAACGCCGATCCCGGCTCGCGCCAGCAGACGCTCTCGCTGGCAATGGCCGCGGGCGTCGTGGCCTTCGGCTGCCGGGCCATCGTCGCCAACCTGCAGCGATCGTCCGAGCGCGTCCGCCACGCCAACACCCGCGAACGCCGCCGCGCTCGCCAGCTCGCCGCCGTGGAATCGCTGGGCCGGCTGCTCGCCCGCGAGGGCCCGACCTCGACGACGCTCGAGCAGATCATGAGCCTCCTCGAGGAGACCTTCGGCTACAAGTACCCGTCCGTGTACGTCTGGGATGGCCACGCGCTGCAGCTCGGCGCTCAGCGCAACTACCGCTTCCCGATCCAGACCGTGACCCCGGACAAGGGCGTCATCGGGCGCATCGTCCGGACGGGCGAACCGGCGTTCCTGCCGGACGCTCGATCCGATCCGGACTTCCTGTCCGGCGACCCGGACGTTGTCAGTGAGATCGGGATCCCGCTCATGGTTGGCGGCGAGCTCCTGGGCATCCTCAACGTCGAGACCAGCGGCGAGCACCGCCTCGACGAGGACGACTTCTCGATGATGCAGATCGCGGGCGACAGCCTCGCCGGCGCTCTGGCGCTCGGACGAGAGCGGCAGAAGCTGACCGAGCGAGCCGCCCTGCTCGACCGGCTGACGACCTTCGCGACCGTCCTCAACACCAGCCTCGACGCGGCGTCGATCGCCGAGCACGTCACCTCCGGGGCCCGGGTCGTCATCCCTGCCGACTCCGTCGTCATGGTCACCCGCGAGGACACCACGGGGGCCTACCTCATCGCCGCGGTCGAGGGCACCGACAAGTCGGTCATCGGCCAGCCGATCGAGCCGGGCGAGGGCATCAGCGGCCGGGCCATCGTCGCCCGCGACGTGGTCGTCGCCGATCGACTCGAGCGGGCCCAGTTCCCGAAGGCCGTCGCCAAGGTCAAGCTGCCGAGCACCCTCGGCGCGATGTCGGCCCCGATGGTCGTCGCCGAGGAGATCACCGGCACCGTGACCTGGCTGCGCGCCGACCTCACGACGCCGTTCACCGAACAGGAGAAGGAGATCGCGGCGCTCCTGGCGAGCCGCGTCGGTCTCGCGCTCTCGAACGCGGGCCTGCTCCAGAAGTCGCGCGAGGCGGCCATCACGGATCCCCTGACCGGGATCAAGAACCGGCGCCACTTCGATGCGGCGCTCGAGCGCGAGGACGCCATCCGCCAGCGGATTCCGGCCGAGAAGCGCGGCATGCGCTCGGCGATCCTGTTCGACCTCGACCACTTCGGCACGGTCAACAAGCGCTACGGCCACCAGGTCGGCGACCGCGTGCTGCGCCTCTTCGCCGACACGCTCAAGACCCGCGTCCGCTCCAGCGACCTCATGGCCCGCTACGGCGGCGAGGAGTTCGTGGTCATCCTCGAGGGCGCGAGCCGCGACGAGGCCGTCGGCATCGCCGAGCAGGTCCGGGTCGCCTTCTCGAAGCAGTCCGTCGACAGCGGCACCGGGCAGCGGCTCACCTCGACGGTGTCCGCCGGCTGCTCCACGCTCGAGCTGTGGGAGGTCGAGGGGACGCTCCTGCTCGAACGCGCCGACGTCGCCCTGGCCATGGCCAAGGCCGGCGGCCGCGACCAGGTGGTCGCCGCCTAGGTCCGTCCCCGCCGCTCCAATCCCTCCGCCGCGCTGATCCCCGCCGCGCTATTCCCCCGCCGCGCGAATCCCGCCACGGCTCCGATCCCGCGCCGCGGCTCCCAACCCCCGCAGCTCGATCTCCTGTCGGATTCCCCCGGGAAGAGCACAAGACAAACAAACGCCGTGCCAAGGCCGGCCGTTGCTCACGAGATCCCTTCCAACGCTCCCCCAGAGGGCATTGGGACCCATTTCGCACGTTTGAGCCGGCCGCGGCCGTTGCGAGTCCTTCCTTATGCTCCCGGGGAGGGAATCCGACAATTTTCTGCGTGCCGCGGTCCGGCGGTGGCCCAGCGCATGGCCCCCGCGAGCGCCCGCGGGACCGCGAGGCTGGCGGCGACGAGGCGGGACCGGCCCTTGGTCAGCCCTCGACGAGCGGCACGCCCATCACGTTGAAGCCGCCGTCGACGTAGACCACCTCGCCGGTGACCGCGCTCGACAGGTCCGACGCGAGCCACAGGGCCGTCTTGCCCACGTCTTCCGGGGTGATGTTCGAGCGCAGCGGCGCGAGCGTGGCGAAGGTCCCGTAGAGCTTCCGGAAGTCGCGCACGCCGGACGCCGAGAGGGTCCGCACGGGCCCAGCGCTGATTGCGTTGACGCGGACCCCTGACGGCCCGAGATCCGCGGCGAGATAGCGCACGCACGCCTCCAGCGCGGCCTTCGCGACGCCCATGACGTTGTAGTTAACGACGACCTTCTCGGCACCGTAGTAGGACAGCGTCAGAACCGAAGTCCCGGCGTGGAGGAGGCCCGCCCGGACCGCCTCTCGACACATCGCCACGAGGCTGTAGGCGGAGACGTCGAGGGCGATCGCGAAGCCGGCCCGGGTCGTCTCGGTGAACGAGCCCTCGAGATCCTCGCGCGGCGCGTAGGCGACCGCGTGGATGAGCACATCGAGCTCGCCAAACGCGGCCTTCCACTTGCCCAGCACGTCGCGGAGCTGCTCGTCCGAGGAAACGTCGCAGGCCTCCACGAACGTCGACCCGATCGAGCTCGCGAGCGGCCGGACACGCCGCTCGATGAGGCTCTCGACCGACGAGAAGCCCAGCGTCGCGCCCTCGTCGTGCAGCGCCTTGGCGATCCCCCAGGCGATCGAGTGGTCGTTGGCGACGCCGAAGATCAGCGCCTTCTTGCCGTCGAGCAGACCCATCGAGACCTCCAGCGAGCCGAGGCGGCCGATTCTGTCCGATTCGAGCCGCCGCGGAGTACGAGACGCATGCACGTGTGCACACGTTCGAGCCGTCAATGTCGTGGCGCGACCATACCATCGGGCAGATGTCCGACGATCTCCGAACCGCGCTCGACGGCGTCCGCGCCTTCGTCCTCGACGCCGACGGCGTGCTGATGTACCGCGGTGCGCCCATCCCGGGCTCGCCGGAAGCCCTGCTCGAGCTTCGGCGGCGCGGCATCCCGCACCGCGTCGTGACCAACTTCTCGTCGGCCCACCGATCGACACTGGCGGCGGCGTTCGGCAAGGCCACCGGCCTCCCGGTCGACGGCGCCGAGATCATCACCGCGGCCTCGGCCGCCGCCGCATACACAGCCGCGAACCACCCCGGGGCGCCGCTGCTCGTCCTCGCCGCCACGGACGCGCGCCGGGAGTGGGACGGTCAGCAGCTGCTCTCGCCGGCCGAGGCCGACGCCCGCAAGGAGCCGGTTGCGGCGGTCGTGATCGGCGACGCGGGCGACGACCTGAACTTCACCAACCTCGACATCGCGTTCCGCCAGCTGCGCGGCGGCGCGGAGTTCGTGGCCATGCATCGGAATCCGTGGTGGGTCACCCCGAAGGGCTTCACGCTCGACGCGGGGGCGATCGTGGCCGGCCTCGAGTTCGCGCTCGGGCGCGGGGCGATCGTGTGCGGCAAGCCGTCGCCGGTCGTCTTCCGGCAGGCCGTCGCCGAGCTGCGCAGGGAGATCCCCGGGCCGCGCCTCCGGACCGGTGATGTCGCGATGGTGGGCGACGACCCGAAGGCCGATTTCGGCGCCTCGCGCCGCGCCGGCCTCCGCGCCTTCCTGGCGCTGACCGGGAAGGTCACCCGCGAGGAAGCGATCGCGGCAGGCGTCCCCGAGTCCCACATCGCCCGGGACCTCGCCGAGGTCGTCGCAGCCGCGTCCTGATCGCCGGGGAGGGCTGCGCGGAGCCCGGCCTGGGGACCGGGCCGATCGGACGCCGCAGTAGACTGGCGCCCAGGATCGCGCGCGCACCACTGCCGCGCCGCCGAGCCCTCGACGCCGCCAGCCTGGAGTTCAGATGACCGCCGAAGCCCGCCCCAGGATCAAGATCACCTACGCGACGCTCCGCAACGACAACGAGGAGCTCCACGCGCTCTACGAGCACGGCGTGGAGGAGTCGCGGGCGAACCTCGGCGCGCACCACCAGAACTTCATCGACGGCCGCTGGGTCGATGGCTCGGCCGGGGTCTTCGAGGCCCGCTCGCCGATCGATCGCGACCTCGTCATCGGGACGTTCGCCAAGGGCGACCGATCGGACGTCCAGCGGGCCATCGCCGCGGCTCGCGCCGCCGCGCCGGGCTGGCGCCACACGCCCTGGGAGGAGCGCCTCGAGATCATCCGGCGCGCGGCCGAGCTGATCTCCGAGCGCCAGATGCGCTACGGCGCCGACATGGCCTACGAGTGCGGCAAGAACCGTCTCGAGGCGCTCGGCGAGGTCGAGGAGGCCGCGGACCTCCTGCGCTACTACGCCCAGACCGCCGAGGACAACAGCTATTACGACCACCCGATGGACAACCTGGGCGACGCGGCCGTCCGAACCCGGTCGATCCTGCGGCCGCACGGGGTCTTCGGCGTCATCAGCCCGTTCAACTTCCCGATGGCCCTCGCCGCCGGCCCGACCGGCGCGGCGCTGATGGCCGGCAACACGGCCGTCTTCAAGCCGGCGTCCGCGACGCCGCTGTCGGCCGTGAACCTCGTGCACGCGTACGAGGACGCGGGCATGCCGCCGGGGGTCATCAACCTCGTCATGGGCCCCGGCGACACGGTGGGGGACGAGCTGCAGTCGAACCAGGGCATCGACGGCATCGTCTTCACCGGCTCCTACGACGTCGGTTTCAAGCTCTTCAAGACCTTCTCGACCACCTGGCCGCGGCCGTGCATCGTCGAGATGGGCGGCAAGAACCCGGCGATCGTCAGCCGCAAGGCGGACCTCGAAGAGGCCGCCGAGGGCATCATGCGGTCGGCCTTCGGGTTCGGCGGGCAGAAGTGCTCGGCCAATTCGCGGGTGTATGTCGAGAAGCCGGTGCACGACGAGCTCGTGCGGCTCCTCGTCGAGAAGACCGAAAAGATCTCGGTCGGCGACCCGATCCGGCGCGAGAACTGGCTCGGCCCGATCATCGACCAGAAGGCCGTCGACCGGCATCAGAACGCCGTGTCCGAGGCCCGTCGCGATGGCAAGGTATACACCGGCGGCGAGCACCTGACCGATGGCGACCTGGCCCGTGGCTTCTACGTCGAGCCGACCGTCGTCGGCGGCCTCGACGGATCCCACCGGCTCTTCCAGGACGAGCTCTTCGCGCCGTTCACCGCCGTCCAGGCGGTCGACTCGCTCGAGGAGGCGCTCGCGCTCGCCAACGACAGCACCTACGGCCTCACCGCGGGCGTGTACAGCGAAGATCCGGCCGAGGTCGAGCGGTTCCTCGACGAGATCCAGGCGGGCGTCCTCTACGTCAACCGTCGCGCGGGCGCCACCACGGGCGCGTGGCCCGGCGTCCAGGCGTTCGGTGGCTGGAAGGGCTCCGGCTCCACCGGCAAGTCCGGCCTGTCGCGCTACTACGTCGCCCAGTTCCTGCGCGAGCAGAGCCACACCGTCGTCGACTGACCCGTCCCAGGCTGGAATCGGACCGGTTTCGGCATCGAGGGAGGAGGGGCGGATTGAACGGGATCGCGATGCGCAGGCTGCTCGCCGGGTCGCTGGTCGTTCTCGTGGCGGCATGTGGCGGACCGGGCACATCGCTCGGGCCGACGGCCTCGCCGGGCGCGACCCAGCAGACCGCCGAGGCAAGCCCGAGCCCGGCGCCATCCGAGACCCCGTTGCAAACGGTGTCGCCCAGTCCGACGACCCCGGTTGCCGTCGAGACGCCCTTTGCGCCTGCCTGCGGCGACCCGGTCCCGTTCACGGGGCCATCGGCGATCGACCCGCTGCTCCCCGGGGCCGCGGTGCGCGTCACGGTCGCCGAGCTCAACCTGCGCGAAGGGCCCTGTACCGCCGCGGGCAAGATCGCGACGCTCAAGAAGGGGGCGCTGCTGGTCGTCGCGGACGGCGAGACGCAGTGCTGCCTTGGGCCTTGGAAGGCGAATGGCTATCCCTGGTACGTGGTCATCTGGCTCAAGGGTCTCGGTACCGAGGCGGAGCTGCCCGCGCTCCCGGCAGACCCGCGAGATGGGAGCGCCAGCGCGATCGTGGTCGGCTACATCGCCGCTCATGACGGTGCCAGAAGCTTCGTCAAGACGGTCCCGCCTCGCTGCCCGACGACGGTCGACTTCGAGAACCTCCACGCCATGCTCCCCGCGGAGCGGCTCGCCTGCTTCGATACCCCGATCACCGTCGAGGGCACGTTCGGGTGCAAGGGGTGTGGTGGCACCGGCGGGTGGAACGGCAAGCCGCAATGGCTCATGGGCCCCGAGAACGTCTGGAACTTCTCCTCCGTCGGCTACGAGACGCATGGGCCGTACCTCCATTTCCGGCCGTCCGGCCCGGCGATCCCGACACGCGGTTCGATCATTCGCGTCACCGTGCACGTGAATGACCCCGCTGCGCAGAACTGCGCGATGTCCGAGCTGGATGGATTCACCATCCCGAAGCAGATCGGGATCGCGTATTGCCAGGAGCGGCTCGTCGTCGAGTCCTACGAGGTCATCGGGTCCGACCCCGCATTCGGCTGATCGCCGGCTCGGCGGGTCCCTGCTCCGGCCCAGAATCGGGATGCTAGACTCGTTTTCTATCCACTCTGCATAGATCCTATGCATCCGTTTCGAGGTGTCCGGTGGCGCAGACCGTCTCGTCGCTCGATCGTGGAATCCGCCCCGTGAGCGACCGACCGGTACCGGACCTGGTGACGGAGATCCCGGGCCCGAAGGCCCGCGAGCACGTCAAGTTCGACGAGGAATGGACGTCGCCCAGCCTCCCGCGGGCGTACCCGATCGTGCCCGTGCGCGGGCGGAGCATGGCGATCGAGGACATCGACGGCAACCTGTTCCTCGACTTCGCGGCCGGCATCGCGGTCAACTCGACGGGCCATGGCCATCCGCGCGTCGTCGGCGCGATCAAGGAGCAGGCCTCCGAGCTGATCCATTACTCCGCATCTGATTTCTACCTGCCGGTCTACGCCGAGGCGGCGCGCGAGCTCGCTCGAATCGCGCCGATGCGCGGCAAGCTCCGGACCTATCTCGGCAACTCGGGCACGGAGGTGGTCGAGGCGGCGATGAAGCTCGCCCGCCACTTCACCGGCCGGCCGTACATCGTCGGCTTCCTCGGCGGCTTCCATGGGCGCACGTACGGCTCGGTGTCGCTGACCGCGTCCAAGGCGAAGTACCACGCCCGCTTCAATCCGCTCCTCCCGGGCGTGTACCACGCGCCCTTCGGGAAGGTCGCCGACCTGGCCTGGTTCGATGACGTCCTCTTCAACCACCTCATCCCGGCCGACGAGGTCGCCGCGATCGTCGTCGAGCCGATCCAGGGCGAGGGCGGCTACATCGTCCCCGAGGACGGCTTCCTCGAGGGCCTCCGCGAGCTGTGCACGAAGCACGGCATCCTGCTGGTGGCCGACGAGATCCAGTCGGGCGCGGGTCGAACCGGGAAGATGTGGGCGGTCGAGCACTGGGGCGTCGAGCCGGACATCCTCCTCGTCGCGAAGGGCATCGCGAGCGGCATGCCGCTCGGGGCGATGGTCGCACCGGCCCGGATCATGGAGTCCTGGGGGATCGGCGCGCACGGCTCCACGTACGGCGGCAACCCGGTCGCGTGTGCGGCCGCGCTGGCGACCATCGAGCTGCTCGAGGGCGGCCTGACGGCCAACGCCGCGGCCCGCGGCGACGAGCTCATCGCCGGCCTGGAGAAGCTCCTGCCGCGGTACCCGAAGAGCGTCCTCGACGTCCGCGGCAAGGGCCTGATGGTCGGTGTCGAGTTCAGCGACCCGAAGCTGGCCGAGGAGGTCCAGTGGGCCTGCTTCACGCGTGGCCTGCTGGTCCTCGAATGCGGCAAGCAGACGGTCCGGCTGTGCCCGCCGCTCATCGCCACGGCCGAGGACATTCAGACGGCGCTGCGGATCTTCGGCGAGGCGGTCGAGGCGGTTGCGACGCATCCGGCCGAGATCGGGCGCGAGGCCAGCGCGGCTGGTGCGATGCACGACGGCGAGGTCGCCGGCTAGGGCGCTGGCACCCCGATCCCGTCGACGAGGGCCTCGGGCTCGACGTCGGGCTGATCGCGCAGCAGCGGCAGGAGCACGGTGAAGGTCGTGCCGCGGCCCGGAACGCTCTTGACGGTGATCTCGCCCGCGTGCTGCTCGACGATGTGGCGCGTGCCGGCGAGGCCGACGCCGGTGCCGCTGATCGTGCGCAGGACGTTGCTGCCGCGGAAGTAGGGCTCGAAGACCCGGTCGAGCTCCGCGGGCGGAATGCCGATGCCCCTGTCCGTGACCGAGAACGCCGCCCAGACGTCGTCGCCACGGTCGATCTGCCCCGTCCGGATCACGATCGGGCCGCCCTTGGGGCTGTACTTCACGGCGTTCGAGAGCAGGTTGGCGATGACCCGCTCGATGCGGGCCTCGTCCCAGTCGCCGACGAGCCGCTTCACCTCCGACTCCACGGTGATCGTGTGCCGCGGACTCATGTTCTGGTACTCGACAGCGAGCCGGCTGGCGATCTTGACGAGGTCTGCCGGGCCGAGGTCGAGCTCGATGGCCTGGCCCATCCGCCAGCGGGTGATGTCGAGCAGCTCGTCGACGAGGCGGACGAGCTGGATCGTGCTCTCGTCGATCGAGGTCAGGCCCTCGATGACGCTTGCCGTCGGGACAGCATCGGTGCGCGAGATCGCCCGGTGCAGCAGGTTCGCGCGGCCCTTGATGATCGTCGCCGGGGTCTTGAGGTCGTGCGACACGGCGGCGAGGAACTCGTCCTTCTGGCGCTCGAGGTCGCGCAGCGGGGTGATGTCCTGGAACACGGCGACGCCGCCCGCGGCGACGCCTGAGCCGTCGCGCAGCGGCGCGCTGTTCACGAGGATCGGGACCTCCCGGCCCGTGACGTCATTGGTGACCGTCAGCTGCTCGCCGAGCACGACCTCGCCCTCGAAGACCGCGCGCGCCAGCGGCGTGCTCGCGGCGTCGAACGCCGTGCCGTCCAGGTGGCGGGTCCTCGGCGCGAGGCCCTCGAGGACGGACTCCGGGACCGTGCCCATGATCTGCTCCGCCGCCGCGTTGCGGAGGTAGACGAAGCCCGCGGCGTCGGACAGGAGGATGCCCTCGGGCATGACGTCCACGACCTGGCGCAGGCGGGCGAGGCCGGTCTCCGCCTCCGCCCGGGCCGCCTGGGCTCGGAGCAGCTCCTCGTTGCGGACGCCGGCGTCGATCGAGTTGAGCGCCGCGCCCACGACCTCGGCGAGCTGGTCGACGAAGGCGAGCTGGATCTCCGTGAAGCCGTCGAACGAGGCCAGCTCCATCACCGCTCGGGTGTCGTCGTCGATGAGGACCGGGACGATCACGATCGACAGCGGCGGCGCCTTGCCCAGCCCGCTGCTGACCGCGACGTAGTCGCCGGGGACGTTGGTCATCAGGATGCGCTGGCGGTCCCGCGCGCACTGGCCCACGAGGCCCGCCGCCAGCGCGCGCTCGTCCACGTGCTCCGGCGCGGCGTAGGCGGCCGCGGTGACGAAGCGGTCGCCCTGGTCGTCGCGCTCGACCATGTACATCGCCCCGTGCCGGACGCCGATCAGCGGCGCGAGCTCGGTCAGGATCAGGCGACCCACGGTCGCCGGATTCCGCTGGCCCTGGAGCAGCCGGCTCAGGCGGGCGAGGTTGGACTTCAGCCAGTCCTTCTCCTCGTTCTCGCGGGTCGTCTCGCGGAGCTTCCTGATCATCTCGTTGACGTCGTCCTTGAGGATGCCGACCTCGCCGGCGGCCTCGACGGAGATGCTCTGGGTGAGATCCCCACGGGTGACCGCGTTGGCGACGTCGCCGATCGCCCGGACCTGGCCGGTCAGGTTCGCCGCGAGGCGGTTGACGTTGTCCGTGAGGTCCTTCCACGTGCCCGCCACGCCGGGCACGGTGGCCTGGCCGCCGAGCCGGCCCTCCGTGCCGACCTCGCGCGCCACGCGCGACACCTCGGAGGCGAACGCGTTGAGCTGGTCGACCATCGTGTTGATGATCTGCTTCTGCTCGAAGAACTCGCCGCGGACGTCGACGGTCAGCTTCTTCGACAGGTCGCCGTTCGCGACGGCCGCCGTGACCGCGGCGATGTCGCGGACCTTCTTCGTGAGGTTGCTCGACATCGTATTGACGTTGTCGGTGAGCTCCTTCCACGTGCCCGCGACGGCGGGGACCTCGGCCTGGCCGCCCAGGACGCCCTCCGTGCCGACCTCGTGGGCCACGCGCGTGACCTCGCGCGCCAGCATGTTCAGCTCGTCGACCATGCGGTTGATCGTCTCGGCGAGCTGGCCGATCTCGCCCTGCGCGCTGACCGTGATCTTCTTCGACAGGTCGCCCTTGGCGACCGCGGTCGTGACCTCGGCGATGTTGCGGACCTGATCGGTCAGGTTGCGGGCCATGAAGTTCACGTTGTCGGTGAGGTTCTGCCAGGTGCCACCGACGCCGTGGACCTCGGCCTGGCCGCCGAGCTTGCCCTCCGTGCCCACCTCGCGGGCGACCCGGGTCACCTCCGAGGCGAAGGCGTTGAGCTGGTCGACCATCGTGTTGATCGTGTCCTTCAGCTCGAGGATCTCGCCGTGGACGTCGACCGTGATCTTCTTCGACAGGTCGCCCTTGGCGACCGCGGTCGTGACGTCGGCGATGTTCCGGACCTGGGCGGTCAGGTTGCCGGCCATCGAGTTGACCGAATCGGTGAGGTCCTTCCAGGTCCCGGCGACGCCATCGACCTTCGCCTGGCCGCCGAGCTTGCCTTCCGTGCCCACCTCGCGCGCCACGCGCGTGACCTCCGAGGCGAACGCGTTGAGCTGGTCGACCATCGCGTTGACGACCTCGCGCGAGCGGCGGAACTCTCCGCGGAGCTCGCGGCCGTCGAGCTCCAGGGCGAGGTGCTGATCGAGATCGCCCTTGGCGACCGCGTCGAGAACCCGGCTGACCTCGAGCGTTGGCGCGGTCAGGTCGTCGAGGAGCTCGTTGACCGCACCGAGCATCTTCGCCCAGCCGCCGGCGAGGGGGCTGACCTCGGCGCGCTCGTGGATCCGCCCGGCCCGCCCGACCGTGCGCTGGACGCGGCGCAGCTCGCGGACCATGAGCTGGTTCGCCTCGACGATCTCGTTGAAGGCGGTCGCGATGTCCGTCGAGACGCCGTCCGGTCCGGTCGGCAGCCGGACGTCGAAGTTGCCGCGCCGGACGGCCCGCAGGGCGGCGAGCAGCTGGAGCTGGCCCTGGTCGCCGGTCAGCGGCGAACGCGCCCCGCGGCGCATCTCCGGCACGGTGGGCGGCTCGTCTGCGATGACCTCCTCGAGGGAGGTCAGGCGGGCGGGGGCGACGGCCATCTCCGTTCCATGCAAAAGGCAGCCTTGGGCAGGCCGCCGGTCCGATGAACTGTCGTACGAATGGTCGGGCCGGCCAATGCAGGGGCCGTTGCAATCTCCCCGGTCCGCATTGCGCCTGCGCTACCAACGCGGCGCCGCCCGGTACTCTGGCGTCGTGCCCCCGTCGAAGGTCGCATCGATGCACGACGCCATCGCCGCGCTCGTGCGCGACGGCGACACGGTCGCGATCGAGGGCTTCACCCACCTCATCGGCTTCGCTGCCGGTCACGAGATCATCCGCCAGCGTCGACGCGATCTGACGCTCGCGCGACTCACGCCGGACCTCATCTACGACCAGATGATCGCGGCCGGGGTCGCCAGGAAGCTGATCTTCTCGTGGCTCGGCAACCCGGGGGTCGGCGGGCTCGGGGCGATCCGGCGCCGGACCGAGGTCGCGACCAGTGGGGAGGGCAAGGGCCTGCCCCGCCTGGAGCTCGAGGAGTACAGCCACTTCGGCATGGTCGGGCGGTACACGGCGGGCGCCGCCGGCCTGCCGTTTTATCCCATCCGCTCCTACTTCGAGACGGACCTCCCGAAGGCGAACCCGCGCATCCGCGAGGTCCAATCGCCCTACGGCGACGGCGTCGTCTACGCGGTGCCGCCGCTGAAGCCGGACGTCTCGATCGTCCACGCCCAGCGCGCCGACGCGGCCGGCAACACCCAGGTCTGGGGCCTGCTCGGCTGCCAGAAGGAGGCGGCCTTCGCCGCCGACCGGGTGATCGTCGTGGTCGAGGAGCTCGTCCCGGAGGAGGTCGTTCGGGCCGACCCGAACCGGACCATCATCCCCGGGCTCATCGTCGACGCCGTCGTGGTCGAGCCCTACGGGGCGCATCCGTCGTACGTCCAGGGCGCCTACGACCGCGACAACCGCTTCTACCTCGACTGGGACGCGATCACCAGGGACGAGGACGCGCTCCAGGCCTGGCTGCGGGAGTGGGTCTACGACCTCGGCGGGCGGGCCGACTACGTCGAGAAGCTCGGTCCGGAGCGGGTCGCCGCGCTCAAGCCGGGCTCCGCGCCGTCCGGCTCCGTGAACTACGGGTCGTACACGTGACCGCGGCATGACCGACGCCGCGTTCTCCAAGTCCGAGATGATGATCGTGGCCGCGGCCCGCGAGCTGGCCGGCCAGCGGGTCTGCTTCGTCGGTGTCGGGCTGCCCAACATCGCGGTCAACCTGGCGCAGCGGACCGTCGCCCCGGACCTCGAGCTCGTCTACGAGGCCGGCGTGTTCGGGGCACGGCCGGCGCGCCTGCCGCTCTCGATCGGCGACCCCACGATCGTGACCGGGGCCACCGCCGTGACGAGCATGTACGAGCTCTTCAGCTTCTACCTGCAGGGCGGCCTGATCGACGTCGGGTTCCTGGGCGCGGCCCAGATCGACCGGTTCGGCAACATCAACACGACGGTCATCGGCGACTACGCCGACCCGGCCACGCGGCTGCCGGGCAGCGGCGGGGCCTGCGAGATCGCGATCAACGCGCGGCAGGTGTTCGTGATCATGCGCCAGTCGCAGCGGTCGTTCGTCGAGCGGATCGACTTCCGGACGTCTGCGGGCAACCTCGGGGGCGCCGCGGACTCGGAGCGCATCCGGCGCGAGCAGGGTTGGATCGGCCGCGGGCCGTCGGTGGTGGTGACGGACCTCGCGATCTGGCACTTCGACGAGACCGGCGAGATGCGGGTCGACTCGCTCCACGCGGGGGTCACCATCGACGACGTCCGGGCCGCCACGGGCTGGCAGCCCAGGGTCAGCGACGCCCTCGCGACCACGCCCGCGCCGACCGCGGACGAGCTTCGGCTCATCCGCCAGGAGCTGGACCCCGGCGGCGCGTACACCGGCTAGGGGCGCGTTCGAGCGAGTCCGCCGCGGAGCGCCGCGGGAATCAAAAGCGCGCCGCCTCGCGGCGACGCGCCTCGGATCGTCAGTCGCTGACGAGGGGCTTCGTCAGGCAGCGGCCCCTTCGTCGGCCGCGTCCTCGTCGATCGTCTCCGCCTCGGCGTCGACGGAGCGGGTCATCGCGACCGTGATGCCGATGACCAGCGTGGCCGCCATGAGGGCGAACAGGACGAACAGGAGCTTCTTCATCGGGGACCTCCCAGGCGTGAACTGCTGAGAGCCCAAGGCTAGCCGATGCCACCCCCGGGTGCCGCCGACAGCCGGCCGAGCGGGGAGCGCCGCCCGGCCGGTGATACTTCGCCCGTGGATGCGGGCGTCGTCCTCGGCGTCATCGCCGGGCTCATCGCGGTATGGGTCGCACTCGTCGCAATCCTGTGGCTGCTCCGCCCGCGTGACGTCGCGGTGTCGGAGCTGGTCGCCTTCGTGCCCGACCTCGTCCGCCTGGTGCGCGGCCTGCTCGCCGATCGATCGGTCGACCGGCGCGTCCGCGTCGCGCTGGGCTTCCTGCTGGTCTGGCTGCTCAGCCCGATCGACCTGATCCCGGAGTTCGTGCCGGTCCTCGGGCCGCTCGACGACGTGGTCGTCGCGGTCGTGGTCCTGCGCTACGTGCGGCGACGCCTCGGGGTGGCGGCGCTCCGCGAGCGATGGGGCGGCAGCGAGGCTGGCTTCCGACTGCTCGTCCGTCTCGTTGGCGAGGCCTAGCTCCTCGTGTCCCCGGGCGGTCGCCGTTCGCCGGGCGTGTCCGACGCCCTAACCTTGTGCCCGCCGTGAGCAGCCACGTCTTCCGCCGCTCGAGCGACCCCGCGCTGCCCTTCGCGGCGCGGGCCGAGGGCGCCACGATCTGGGACGCCGACGGGAAGGCCTACCTCGACGCGGCCGGGGGCGCGGTCGTCGTCGGCATCGGGCACGGGCGCGCGTCCGTGGCGCAGGTCATGGCCGAGCAGGCGGGCCGGGTCGCCTATGCGCACGGCACGGCGTTCACGAGCGAGGCGCTGGAACGCTACGCGGCCGCGCTCGCGCCGCACCTGCCGCTGGACGACCCGGCGATCTATCCCGTCGCCGGCGGCTCGGAGGCGATGGAGTCGGCGCTCAAGCTGGCCCGCGCCTACCACCTGGCCCGCGGCGAGGCCGAGCGCTGGATCGTCATCGCCCGCTGGGGGAGCTACCACGGCAACTCGCTCGGCGCGCTGGACCTCTCGGGCCGCAAGCCGCTGCGCCGCCCGTACGAGGCCTGGCTGGGCCGGTTCCGGCACGTCTCCGCGCCGTACCCGTATCGCGCCGGCGAGCCAGGCGCCAATGCCCTCGGCGACGCGACGGAGCTCGCCGACGAGCTCGAGCGAGCGATCGACGCCGCCGGTCCCGGCACCGTCGTCGCCTTCGTCGCCGAGCCGATTGTCGGTGCGACGCTCGCCGCTGCCGTCCCGCCCGAGGGCTACTGGCCCGCGATCGCGGAGGTCTGCCGCCGGCACGACGTGCTGCTCATCGCCGACGAGGTCATGACGGGCTTCGGCCGGACCGGGCGCTGGTTCGGCGTCGACCATTGGGGCATACGGCCGGACATCCTCGTGGGGGCGAAGGGCGCGACGTCGGGCTACTTCCCGTTCGGGCTGGTCGCCGCGTCCGGCGCGGTCCGCGATGCCGTGATGGGCGGCGGCGGCTTCGTCCACGGCTTCACCTACTCGCACCACGCGGTCGGGTCTGCGGTGGCGGCCGAGGTGCTGCGGATCCTGGAGGAGGAGCGGCTCGTGGAGGCCGCCGCGACGAAGGGCGAGCGGCTTCGGTCGCTGCTGACGGAGCGCCTCGGCGACCACCCGAACGTCGGCGAGATCCGCGGCCGCGGCCTGCTGCTCGGGGTGGAGCTCGTCGCGGATCGCGAGAGCCGCGCGCCGTTTCCGCGCGCGGAGCGGCTGACCGAGCGCGTCCTCCGTGCCGGCCGCGAGGCCGGCGTGCTGCTCTACTCGGGGACGGGCCTTGCCGATGGCACGAACGGCGACGCGATCGTCCTCGGGCCACCGTTCATCGTGACCGACGACGAGCTCGAGGCCATCGTCGATCGACTGGGCGCAGCGATCGAGGCGGAGACCGCCGCCGGGGTCGGCGCGCGGTAGGCCGGGGCGCCAGAGCCGGCTGCCGGACGCGCCCGCTCGACGCGGCCGCGGCCGCCCGCCGCGGCCGCTAGACGCGCTGCCGGGTCAGGAGCACCAGCCCCAGGATCACGAGCACGACCGGCAGCAGCAGGTCGGCCGACGCCGGCAGGGCCAGCTGCGACGCGCCGAGCAGCGCCAGCGCGCCACCCAGAATTGCCTGCCAGCCGATCCCACCGCCGCGCTGCAGGCGGACGCCCGCGATGAACAGGAAGGCGACGCCGTAGCAGAGGGTCCCGAGACCCGACGGCGCGTTGTAGCCGATGCCTTCGACGAGGCCCGGGATCGCAGAGGCGGTGAGGAACGCGCCGGCGTACAGCGCGAACGTGCTTCGCCGGAGGAGCCACAGGATGATGAAGGAGAGGCCCGCGGCGAGGACCAGCAGATTCGCCGGCACCAGGTACTGGTTTGCCAGCTTCTCGACGAGCAACAGTGCGCCGTAGATGACCAGGAACACGCCGATCCACGGCAGCCGCGGACCGCGGTCGTCCTCGCGACCCCATTCCCAGGTGTAGGCGCGAACGCCACCGCTCTCTGGCGGCGGGGCCTCGCCGCCGTCGTTCCGCAGCGGCTCCGGCTCGCGATCGATGCTGTCCACGGGCGACCTCCCTCGTGCGCGGGCTCCGCGCGCGACCCGCAGGCTACGCGCGCGACAAGTGTGCGGTCAGGCGCGGGCCGGCGCGACCTCCGAATCGAGATGCTCGCCGCCCGACACGGCCGCGAGATCCTCCTCGTCCTCCACGTGGCTGAACCCGAACCGCGCGGCGAGCCGGCCGAGCGGACCCGGCGCCCACCAGTTCCAGTGGCCGAGCAGCCGCATGGTCGCCGGCACCAGCAGCACGCGAACGATCGTCGCGTCGAGCGCGACCGCGAGCGCCATGCCGACGCCGATGCTCTTGATCGTGATCGTGTCGGCCAGCGCGAAGGCGGCGAACACGGTGACCATGATCAGCGCCGCGCCCGTGATGACGCCGGCCGTCCGGGAGAGGCCCTCGGCGACGGCAGTGGCGTTGTCGCCCGTCCGCCGGTACGACTCCTGGATGCGGGAGAGCAGCAGGACCTCGTAGTCCATCGAGAGCCCGATGAGGACCGCGAACATGATGATCGGGTTGCCGGCGACGGTGTAGCCGAGCGGCTCGAAGCGCAGCGCCTCGTGCAGGTTGCCCTCCTGGAAGATCCAGACGAGGGCGCCGAAGCTGGCGGTGAGCGAGAGCAGCGTCATCACGACCGCCTTGAGCGGGATCGCGAGCGAGCCGAAGAGCAGGAACAGGATCACGGCCGAGGCGAGCAGGGTCGTCCCCACCGCCCACGGGGTCCGATCCGCCTGCGAGACGAGGAAGTCCTCGCCGATGGCCGCGCCGCCGCCGATCTGCATGTTCTCGATCGCGGGGTCGCGGGGGATCGCGCGCACGCGCGAGATCAGCGCCGTGCCGGCGGGCTCGGACGAGTTGAAGTGGCTGATGGCGTCGAGCCGGACCGTGTTGCCCCGGATGTAGGTCTCCTTCAGCCGGGCGAGCCCGGCCTCGAGCGCCGGCGGGAGCGAGCCCGGCGGCGCGGCGTACGCCTGGGCGAGCTCGGCCGCGGTCATCGGCGCGCCCGTCGCGGGGTTGTCGATGGAGAACGGGCCTTCGACGCGATCGATGCCGTCGACGCCGCCGAGGGAGCCCGCCGTGGCGAGCACGCCGGCGATCGACGCCTCGCTCGTCGGCGCATCGGCCGTGTCGAGCAGGACGATGATCGGGGTCGTCTCGCCGGCCCGGAAGTCGGTCTGGAGCGAGACCCAGGCGTCGCGGCTGGAGATGCCGGCGGGCAGGACGGTCGCGTCGGGAACGCCCTGCTGCAGGCGCAGGTAGGGCGCCCCAAGGATCAGCAGGAACGCGAGGACGGGGACGAGGACGGTGATCGGCCGGCGCATGACGGCGTGCGCGACCTGCTCCCAGCGGGAGTGGCGAACCTCGCCCGCCCGCTCGCGCCGGAGGCCCAGGCGCCGCAGCAGGCCGGCGACCGACAGCGCGTTCACGCGCGGCCCCAGGATGCCGAGGATCGCAGGCAGGAAGGTGAGGCTGTAGACGACCGAGGCGAGGACGACGATGGCCCCGCCGATGCCGATCGAGCTGAGCGCCGTCGCGCTGAACCACAGCAGCCCGGACAGCCCGATCGCGACCGCGACGCCCGAGAACAGGACCGCCTTGCCGGCCGTCGCGACGGCCCGCTCCACCGCCTGCTCGACCGTGCGGCCGCGTGCGAGCTCCTCGCGGAACCGGCTCGTCAGGAAGAGCGAGTAGTCGATCGCCAGCGCGAGCCCGAGCATCGTCGCGATGTTCAGGACGTAGATGCTCATGTCGCGCTGCTGGGCGACGAGGTTGATGACGCCGACCGACGTCGGGATGGCGAGGCCGGCGACGAGGAGCGGCATGCCGGCTGCGAACAGGGAGCTGAAGACGAGGAGGAGGACGATGGCCGCGATGGGGAGCGAGACGGTCTCGGCGCGGACCAGATCCTGCTCGGACAGGGCCGCCGAGTCCTGCTGGATCGGCCCGAAGCCGGTCAGCTTGACCGTGTAGCCGGACGGCGTCGCGAGGGCCTCGCGGACCGGATCGACGAGATCGATCGAGCGGTCCTCGTCGACGTCGAGACCGATCAGCACGTACGCCTTGTCGCCCTTCTCGCTGATGAACCGCCCGTCCTGGGTGTCGGCGTAGCCGGTGATCCCCGTCACGGCGTCGAGCTCGCGGACGGGGGCGAGGGCGGCCGCGACGGCGTCCTGGAACGCCGGCGATGTCGCGTCCGCGTCGGGGTCGCTCGACTCGAAGAGCGCGAGGAACGCGGTGCGGCCCGCGCCGAAATCCTTCTCGAGGCGCTCGGAGACCTGCGCCGACTCCGACGTCGGGTCGAGCCAGCCGCCGGTCGTCAGGTGGTCCGCGGTGCCCGCGGCGAGCGAGCCGAAGCCGATGGCCGCGACGATCGCGAGGAGCGCGACGATCCGGCGGCGGCGGTAGACGAAGGCGCCCCAGCGCGTGAACATCTCGCCCTTACGCCTCGAGGGTCGCCTCGACGGCCAGGGCGACGTTGCCCTTGATCGCCTGCGAGATCGGGCAGTTCTCCTTCGCGTCGTCGGCGAGCCGCTCGAAGGTGGCCTCGTCGATGCCGGGGACCGCGCCAGTGACCTTGAGCAGCGACGCCGCGACCTTCCAGCCGGCGTCGCCCTGCTCGAACGTGACCTCGGCGCGAACATCCAGCTTGGTCGCCGGCGTGCCGTTCTTCGCGAGCCGCGACGAGAAGGCCATCGAGAAGCACGAGGCGTGGGCCGCCGCGAGGAGCTCCTCCGGGCTCGTCTTGCCGTCGTGTGCCGACGTCCGGGACGCCCAGCTGATGGGCAGGCGCGAGAAGACGCCGCTGGTGACGTAGGTGATCATCCCCGAGCCGCTCACGAGATCGCCATTCCAGACGACGTTCGCGGTGCGGACTTCAGCCATCGACGGCCTCCTTGGACTTCTGGGCGCGACGGGCGCGTGCCAGGCGGGCGGGCTTCGGACCTGGTTTCGTACATCGTCCCACAGGCGCTCCGTCCGAGACCTCGAGCGCCCCGGCGAGCGCCGTCGCGAGGTCGCGCAGCGGTTTCGTGTGCGGGAATGCGATCGACGCCAGGTCGGCGAAGTCGCGGTGGGCTCGGAGCGCGGCCGTGAGGGCGGCGACGAAGCCGGGCGCATCCAGGGGATCGAAGCCCGGCTCGAACCAGGCGCCGATGACGTGGAGCGTCGCGGCCCGCCGGTCGATCCGCGGCTCGATCCGGCCGACGAGCCGGTCGCCATACAGGATCGGCAGGACGTAGTAGCCCCAGCGCCGCTTGGGCGCGGGCACGTAGACCTCCCAGACGTAGTCGAAGCCGAAGAGCCGCCGCAGCAGGTCGCGGTCCCAGCACAGCGGGTCCAGCGGGGCCACGAACGTGACTGCCGGCTCGACGCCGCCCGGCGCCGCGCCCTCCCGGACCTCGTCCTCGGCCTGGTCCAGGTATGGCCGGTCTTCCGCCACGACGAACCGCTGGCCCTTGAGCCCCTCGACCTCGACCGGGAAGAGGCTGCCGGCATCGATGAGCTCGGCGCGCATCGCGGCGCGATCCGCCGAGTAGCCGGTGCCGCCGACCCACAGCTCCTGGTTGCCCGATGCGCCGAGGAGGCCGTTGCCGCGGTAGCGGGCGAGGAACCGGTGGAGCTGCTGCTCCCGGACCGGCCGATGGTCGGCGAGGATCTCCGGCGGGAACAGCCGCTCGGCCAGGTCGTAGACGCGCAGGTTGCCCTCGCGCCGGGCGATGCCGATCGTGCCGACCTCGGCGAGCGCCTCGAGGATCGCGCGGACCTGGTTCGTCGGGCGCCAGTACCAGTCGATCGCCTCGCGCGCGCCGACGTCGCGCGGGAGCAGCGCGCCCTGGTCGCGCATGCGGGCGAGCAGCTCCTCGACCAGCGGGGCGTGATCGTCGAATGCGCCGGCCTCATGGCGGGCCCGCATCCGGTCCCAGATGTGGCGGTACCACGGCAGCTCCGCGACGGGCACGATGTTGAGGCTCTTGTTGTAGGTCTCGTACAGGCGGCGGTCCTCATACAGCCAGTGGTCGGTCCATTCACGGCGGTAGCCGGCGACCCTGGCGAGCAGCACCAGGTCGTGGTTCCGGCCCGCGACCTCGAGGGGATCGAACTGCACGGAGCCGAGGCGGTCCACGACACGGAGCACGCTCTCCGGCTCGGCGGGCAGGCCGCGCGGGGGCGCGAGCAGGTGGCGCAGGACGAGGAAGCGGCGAGCGACCGCCGCGGAGACGTGCCGAATCTCGCTCACGTGCCGAGCGCCGCCTCGAGCCGGTCGACGAAGGCGGCCTGCGCGGGATGCGCGCGCCGGCGCGCCTCGTCCGGCCCGAACCAGGCGACGCGGTCGACCTCCGGGATCATCTGCATCCGGCCGCTCTTCGGCGGCCACTCGATCTCGAACTCGTTCGAATGCGCGCGCTCGGGATCCAGGTCGCCCTCGACCGCCCAGGCGTGGATGACCTTGCCGCTCTTGAGCGTGACCTCGCCGAGGTCGATGGCGGGGCGGGCCGGGTCGGCGGCGACCGCGGACAGCTCGAACCCGGTCTCCTCGGCGAACTCCCGGGCGGCGACCCCCTCGGGCGTCTCGTCGGGCTCGGCGATGCCCTTCGGCACGCTCCAGCTGCCGTGGTCCTGCCGGCTCCAGTAGGGGCCGCCCGGGTGCGCCAGGAGCACCTCGAGGCCGTCCGCGGCGCGGCGGTAGAGGAGGGTCCCGCAGGACGTCTGGGGCGGCATCGGGCGGATCGTCGCACAGCGCGGCCCAGCGGCGGGCCCAGCGGCGGGCCCACGGCGTGCCAGGGACGGGCCGAGGCCGCGCCACGACGTGTTCTCTCGGGTCCCACTGTTAGTACTACCCGGGTCCCGGAGTAACGGTGCACGCGCGCATCATCACCAGACCGCACCGATCTGCAATTGATCAGATAACGAACGTTCCGCGACGCACTCAGATCCCGCGCCTTCTTGAACTCAAAAGCAGGCCGTTTGCGCGTTCTGGTGCAACGAGGCGACACCCGCACGTAACGGTATTGACGCGGTACTTAAGTACCACCAGACTCCGCGATCCGGACTCCGGCTCGGGAGGTTGATCCCGAACCAGCGAGACCCGGGCAAGGACCAGGGGGCTTCCCCTCGGGGAAAGGATCCATCGCGTGACGGGGGTTTCAGCGATTGCTTCGGGCACCGCCGAGTGCGGCTGTTCGTGCGCGCTTTCCTCCTTCACCACGGTCCCGGCACTCATCTCTCCGAGCCTCGTCCGCCAGGTGGCGCGCGGGGCTCTTTTCATCTCATGGCGGGGGGAACCGCACAACTCGACCTGGGAGGGTAGGAACCGGCGATGAACGGAACGCAGGGCTTGGGCGGTCGGACCGCCCGCTGGCAGGGCGGGGCTCGGATCAAGCGGCGCATCACCTTCACGGCGATGCTCCTCTTCGTCCTGTCGCTCCTCCTGCAGTACGCGGTCACGCCCGTGGCCGCGGTGCACGATGAGGGCATCTTCGAGCTCGACGGCAATGCGGTCGACCAGGCCGCCGTCGATGGTGACGACTGGCAGAACGGCACGCCCGGCGCGGCCGACACGCTCTTCATCCCGGGCTCCGTCGAGAAGGACGGGGTCGATGCGACGTACTTCAAGGGCGGCGGGTCCAAGGACCACCACGATCTCAGCGACTGGGACTGGTCCGGGACGGACGTGGCGCCCGACAAGGACGAGCTGCTCGACGTCTTCGCCTCGGTCTACGAGGCGCAGGCGGGCACGATCGTCTACTTCGGTGCCGACAAGTTCGATGACTCCGGCGACGCGCAGATCGGCTACTGGTTCTTCCAGGACAAGATCTCGCTCGACTCGGATGGCACCTTCAACGGTCTCCACACGAACGGCGACGTCCTGGTCCTCAGCGACTTCACCAACGGCGGCAACGTGGACCGAATCTGCGTCTACGAATGGAACCCGCCCGGTGACGACAGCGACCCGGCCGTCGGCAATGAGACGGGCTGTGACATCGGCAACAACGTCACGCTCGTCGCCGCCGGCTCGCAGTGCGACGTCAGCGCCCCTGACGGCGCCTTCGACGTCTGCGCGGTCGTTAACGACGGCCCCGCCGACACGGCCCCGTGGGCCTTCACCAACAAGGACGGCGCCCACACCTTCGGTGCGGGCCAGTTCTTCGAGGGCGGCATCAACCTCAGCGAGCTCTTCGGTGGCGACGCACCGTGCTTCAGCACGTTCCTCGCCGAGACGCGCTCGTCGCAGGAGGTCGAGGCCCAGCTCAAGGACTTCGCGCTCGGCTCGCTCGACACCTGCGTCCCGCCGGACGTCGAGACCGACTCCAGCGTCTCCGAGGCCGACTTCGGCGCCCAGGTCACGGACACGGCGACGCTCTCGGGCGCGCACGGCCCGGTCACCGGCAAGGTCAAGTTCTTCCTCTGCACCCCGGACCAGGTCACGGCCGCCGGCTGTGAGTCGGACGAGGCGCAGCAGGTCGGCTCCGCGGTCACGATCGTCAACGGCGAGGCGACGTCCTCGGCCTACACGGTCGGCCTGACTTCGGACGCGGTGGGTACGTACTGCTGGCGCGCCGAGTACATCCCGGCCGCCGAATCGGAGTACCTCCCGACCTCGCACACCAACCACGAAGAGGAATGCTTCGAGGTCGCCCCGGCGACCATCGGCATCACCAAGACCGCCGATGCGGCGTCGGTCAACGCCGGCGAGCAGATCGGCTTTACGGTCACGATCACGAACTCGGGCAGCAACACGGCCCTCGGCGTCACGCTGAGCGACCCGCTGCCCGGTGGCGCCGGCATCGACTGGAGCGTCCAGTCGCAGTCCGGTGGCTTCTCGATCAGCGGCAGCCCGCAGAGCGAGAGCCTGGCCTTCGGGCCGACGAGCCTGGCCGCCGGCGCGAGCGCCACGGTCCACATCGTCAGCAACACGACGAAGGACAGCTGTGGCGAGTACGACAACGACGCGTCGGTGACGACGACGAACGACGGCTCGGATGAGGCCTCGGCCTCGACGGACGTCCTGTGCGCCGAGATCGACGTCGAGAAGGAAGCGGATGCCGCCTCGGTCAACGCGGGCGAGCAGATCGGCTTCACGGTCACGATCAGCAACGGCGGCAAGGGCCTGGCGACGGGCCTCAGCTTCAGCGACCCGCTGCCCGCCGGCGACGGCATCAGCTGGTCGATCGAATCCCAGTCCGGTGGCTTCTCGATCACCGGCAGCGCGCCGAGCCAGAGCCTAGTGTTCTCGCCGACCAGCATGGCGGCAGGCGCGAGCGCCTGGGTCCACATCATCAGCGACACGACCGGTGACTCGTGCGCCAAGTACGACAACACCGCGTCCGTGAGCACCGGCAACGATGGCGCCGACGAGGCCTCGGCCTCGACGGAAGTCCTCTGCGCCGACATCGACGTCGAGAAGGAAGCTGACGACGCGTCGGTCAACGCCGGCGAGCAGATCGGCTTCACGGTCACGATCAGCAACAACGGCGAAGGCCTGGCGACGGGTCTCGGCTTCATCGATGCCCTGCCCGATGGCGACGGCATCGACTGGAGCATCGAGTCCCAGTCCGGTGGCTTCTCGATCAGCGGCTCGCCGCAGGACGAGAGCCTGGTCTTCGCGCCGACGACGCTCGCCGCGGGCGCCAGCGCCTGGGTCCACGTCGTCAGCGACACCACGGCCGCGAGCTGTGGCGAGTACGACAATACGGCGTCGGTCACGACCGGCAACGATGGCGCCGATGAGGCCTTGGCCTCGACGGAAGTCCTCTGCGCCGACATCGACGTCGAGAAGGAAGCTGACGACGCGTCGGTCAACGCCGGCGATCAGATCGGCTTCACGGTCACCCTGAGCAACACCGGCGAGGGCGACGCCACGGGCGTCGACTTCAGCGACGCGCTCCCGGCCGGCAACGGCGTCAGCTGGACCATCGAGTCCGGCGACGCTGGCTGGTCGATCACGGGCAGCGCCCCGAACCAGGAGCTGGTCTACAGCCCGACGACGCTTGCCGCCGGTGCCTCCACCAGCGTCCACATCGTCAGCAACACGACGGCAGCGTCGTGCAAGCAGTACGACAACACGGCGTCGGTCACGACCGGCAACGACGGCTCCGACGAGGCCTCGGCCTCGACGGAAGTCCTGTGCGGCCAGATCAACGTCGAGAAGACCGCGGATGCCCAGTCGGTCAACGCCGGCGAGCAGATCGGGTTCACCGTCACGCTGACGAACAGCGGCGAGGGCCTGATCACCGGTCTCAACTTCAGCGACCCGCTGCCTGCCGGCAACGGCGTCAGCTGGACCATCGAGTCGCAGTCGGCCGGGAACCCGTTCTCGATCAGCGGCTCGGCTCCGAACCAGAGCCTCGTGTATGGCCCGACCAGCATCGCTGCCGGCGCCAGCGCGTGGGTCCACATCGTCAGCGACACGACCGGTGAGTCGTGCAAGGTCTACGACAACACGGCGTCGGTCACGACCGGCAACGATGGCTCCGACGAGGCGACCGCCTCGATGGAGGTCACCTGCCCCGACGTGATCGTCGACAAGGAGCCCGACGCGGGCGACCAGGGCAGCACGGTCGAGGCCGGTGGGGTGGCGACGTTCACCATCACCGTGACCAACATCGGCGAGGGCCTGGCCAAGGACGTGACGCTCGAGGACAACCTCCCCGACGGCATCGACTGGTCGGTCGACTCTCCGGACTGCTCGATCACCCCGGACGTCGGGACGGTCGATCAGGTCCTGACCTGTGACTTCGGCGACCTCGAGGCTGACGGCGGCTCGGTGACGATCACCGTCTCCGGCACCACCAGCGAGGACGTCTGCGGCGAGCTTCCGAACACGGCCGACGTGGCCGCGTCGAACGAGGCCCAGGCGGACACCGAGAACAACTCCGACGACGGTCAGATCATGGTCGAGTGCCCTGAGCTGATCATCGACAAGACCGTGGCCGAGGCGAAGTACACCGCCGTCGGGCAGGTCCTCCACTACACCATCATCGTCACCAACGTCGGCAACGTCACGCTCCACGACGTGGTCGTCTCCGACCCGAACGCACCCGACATCGACTGCGACCTGGAGACCCCGGGCCAGCAGAACAGCGGGTTCGAGATGGATCCCGGTGAGTTCCTGACGTGCGCGGCGACGCACACGATCACCCAGGAAGACCTGGACCTCGGCTTCTACTTCAACGAAGCCTGCGCCGACGACGGCAATGGCGACGGTGAGGTCGGTGCCAACCCCGTCTGCGATGACGTCACCGTCTTTGGCCAGGAGGTCCAGGAGGAGACGGACACGCCGACGCAGCCGAACACGAGCGCCAGCTCGGTCGGCCAGCCGTCCAGCCCGTCTGACGGGTCGTGGCTCCTGGTCGTCGCCCTGGTGACGTTCCTGGCATCCATCGTCGTGGTCACGCCACGCCGCGGGCGCCAGCCAAGGTAGGCCTTCCCAGGCATGGACGAGGGGGCTCGGGCAACCGGGCCCCCTCTCCGTTTTCCGGCTCCGCATTCCGTGGCGCTGCCCCAGGGCGCCCCTGCTTGATCGAGGTTTGCAAGCGGGAGACGGCACCGCGCGACGCGCAGCAGCGGCCCTCGCTGGGAGCGTGCCGCCGATGGCCATCATCGGCTCGGTCTTCGCGATGCTGGGTCGGTTCCTCGGGCGGCTGCTGAACGCGGCGCTCGGCTGGGCGACGATCCTGCTGTTCGGCAAGGTCGAGGGGCGCCGGCAGCTGTTCCTGCTGGTCATGGCGATCGGGTCGCTCGTCTGGGTGGTGACGCTCGCGGGCATCGTGCTCCCGGACATCGCGACATTCGCCCTGACCTTCGTGCCCGTCCCCGACTTCGTGGACGACACCTGGATCCGGATCGCCATGCTCGCCGCATCGGCGGCGATTCCGCTGCTCATCGGGATGGGGGCCGTGGTGCTCACCGACAAGGAGCGCCGGCCGCAGGGCGGCGGGCTCGTGAGCGCGGTCCTCCGCGGCTACCCGTTCACGCTCGTGCTCGCGGTCACGATCGTGTTCCTCGGCGTCATCGCCGGCGCGCGCAAGGCCCGGAGCCTCATGAAGCGCTGGAGCGATGCCCACGTGCCGGTGATCGTGAAGCCGGGCGGCTACGACCGCGTGGTCGCAGATCTCGAGAGCGTGCTCGATGCGGCCGGGCTCGACGTCCGCCGCGAGGCCGCGCCCGCAGTCCTGTCGCTGCCGGCCCACCTGCTCGATGCGGTCGCCGGCAAGTCGCTCGGCGGGCTCGTACCGGACCGCCTCATGGTCCTGAAGGGCGAGGGCCTCGACATCCTGGTCTACCCGTCCGACATCGCGATCTCCGGCTCCAAGGACCGCCTCGCCCGGGCGCGCGCGGCCATCGCCTCCAAGCTCACGACCTCGCCCGCCTACCTGACCACGACCGCCGAGGCGGAGCGACTCGAGGACAGCATCACGGCCCTGGCCGGCCAAGGCGGCCGCGAGGCCGACCTGAAGCTCGCCGAGATCGATCGCCGACTCGAGCGGCTCAACGTGCCGTTCGACGAGTGGGAGACGGTCTATCGCGAGCGGCTCCAGGTCGAGCGCGACCTCCTGGCGCGGCGGATGGCGACGATTCGGCCCGCGGAATCAGCCGCGCCGCCGGAGGGCCAGTCACGGAGAGCCGGCCTGGCCGGCTGGGCGATCGGGCTGTCGAGCGCGGCCCTCCTCGCGATCGACGTCCTGCTGCTGCTGGCCCGTGGCCGGAGAACGCGACCCGATTGACCGTCTCGAGCCTAATCCCGATAATGTCACTCGGGATTACGAAATGGCCCGCCTGACGGCCCTCCGGAGAACCTCTTGACGACACCGACCACTCGCGAGCTCGTCGCCGACCGGCGCGAGCAGTACGCCTTCCACGACGACATCGTCTACCTGCGGGAGACCGGTCGAGGGCTGTCGCGCGAGACCGTCGAGGAGATCAGCAAGATCAAGGACGAGCCGGAGTGGATGCTCAAGCTCCGCCTCCGCGCCTTCGAGCACTTCCAGAAGCGGCCCATGCCGATGTGGACGGATGGCCTCGACAAGATCGACTTCGACAAGATCGTCTACTACCGCAAGCCGTCCGAGCGCGAGGAGAAGTCCTGGGACGACGTCCCGGAGCAGATCAAGGCGACATTCGAGCGCCTGGGCATCCCCGAGGCCGAGCGCAAGTTCCTGGCCGGCGTCGGCGCCCAGTACGACTCCGAGGTCGTCTACCACTCGGTCAAGGAGGAGCTCTCGAAGATCGGCGTGGTCTTCATGGGCACCGACCAGGGCCTGAAGGAATACCCCGAGATCTTCAAGAAGTACTTCGGCACGGTCGTGCCGGCAGAGGACAACAAGTTCTCGGCGCTCAACGGCGCGGTCTGGTCCGGCGGCTCGTTCGTCTACGTGCCGAAGGGCGTCGAGGTCCCGCTGCCGCTGCAGGCGTACTTCCGGATCAACGGCGAGAACACCGGCCAGTTCGAGCGGACGCTCATCGTCGTCGATGAGGGCGCGAAGGTGCACTACATCGAGGGCTGCACCGCCCCGATCTACGCCACCGACTCGCTCCACGTCGCGGTCGTCGAGGTCGTCGCCCTGGCCGGCTCGAAGGTCCGCTACACGACCATCCAGAACTGGTCGAACGACGTCTACAACCTCGTGACCAAGCGTGCCCACGCGTACGAGAACTCGAACGTCGAATGGATCGACGCGAACACGGGCTCACGCAAGACGGTCAAGTTCCCGAGCATCTACCTGCGCGGCGAGGGCGCGAGCGCCGACATCATCTCGGTCGCGGTGGCCGGCAAGGGCCAGCACCAGGACACCGGCGCGAAGGCGATCCACCTCGCCCCCAACACGACCTCTCGGATCGTCTCGAAGTCCGTGTCGAAGGACGGCGGCCGGGCCACCTACCGCGGCCAGCTCAAGGTCGCCCCTGGCGCCACTGGGGTCGTGGCCAGCGTCCGCTGCGACGCGCTCATGCTGGACGACCAGAGCCGCAGCGACACCTACCCCTACATCGACATCCAGGAAGACGACACGACCATGACCCACGAGGCCACGGTCGGGAAGATCAGCCAGGACCAGATCTTCTACCTGATGGCCCGCGGCCTGACCGAGAACGAGGCCCAGAACCTGGTGATCCAGGGCTTCCTCGAGGTGTTCACGAAGGAGCTCCCGATGGAGTACGCCATCGAGTTCAACCGCCTCGTCAAGCTCGAGATGGAGGGCTCGCTGGGCTAGGGACCAGCGATCGAGCCGGACGGAGACCGACGCTCGCGAGCTCGGCCCTGGCCAGGCGGTCGTGCCGGCCCGTGACCCAGTCGCCGATCGGGTCCGGTGAGAAGGCCAGCAGCTCGGCGAACTCGAGGCGCGTGATCGCGCGCAGCGCCAGGACCTCGTCGACCGCCGTGGCCGCGACCGTCGGCGCGAGCCGGATCGCTCGACTGCCGGCCCGAAGCCGCCGGAGCCGCTCGCGACGCCAGGGCGCGTAGCGCGACAGCCAGGGCAGCAGCGGCACGAGCAGGACGAGCAGCGAGATCACCGCGGCGACCAGGAGGACGAAGCTTTCGATGTCCGAGCCGAAGCTGGACAACGGCACGCCTGCGCCCGCGAAGGCGCGCTCGCTGACTTGCCGCAGTCCCTCGCCGACGAGGGGCACGCCGGCCAGCGCCGAGCCGAGGTCGCGGCCGCTCTGGGTCATGGTCTCGCCGCCGGAGCGGATGACCCGGCCCGCCTCGGCGAACGAGGCCAGCAGCTGATACAGCCGCCAGGCGACGACGCCCCAGATCGCGATCCACAGGGCGGTCATGAGGTCCGCCGCCTGCTCGGTGAGGCGAGGCTGGGGAAGCTCGCTCCAGATTCGCGCCATTCCGCATCCCTCCGTGCGCGTCGCTCGGGCGATCGGGCCATCGGGGCGCGGGAATCAAAACGCCCGAGAGAACCCCGATCACTAGATGCTCCCTATCCCATGCAAGCACAGGACCAGGATCACTAGATGTTCGTAGCCCTCTCGAGCAAAGGCGAGGCTAGCACCATGGGAATCGCCGTGCACGGCGTTTTCGCAACCTCGGGTACGCTCCGCGGGTGACCACCGAGACCAGGCTCCCTGATCGACCGCGCCCGATTCGCCGCGGGCCGGCGGAGCTGCCGTTCCATTTCGCTGATCGGGGCCTCGCGGAGGCGCTCGCTGCCGAGCGGGACGAGCCGGGCTGGCTGCGTGCGGAGCGCCTCGAGGCGTGGACCGCGTTCGAGGCCATGCCGGTCGAGTCGAACCAGCTGTACACGCCGTACATCGACCTGCGCGCCGCAGCCCTCGACGAGGTGCGGCCGTACGTCACGGACGGGCCCCCGGGCCTCGGCGACGACCTGGCCGCCCTCCCGGCGCTCCCCGACGGCGTCCACGTCGAGACCATGGCCGAGTGGCTGGAGCGCGACCCGAAGGCGTACCAGGCGGCGCTCGAGGGCGGCGCCAGCCTCCCGGCCGACGACAAGCTGGCGATGCTGGCTCGCGGCTTCTGGAGCCACGGGCGGCACGTCGAGATCGCGCCCGGCCTGACTGTCGCCGAGCCCATCGTCCTGCGCTGGCCCGGCGCCGCGCCCGGCCGGGCGCTCATCAGCCGAACGATCGTCAGCCTGGGCGACGGCGCGTCGGCCTCGATCGTCGAGGAACAGGTCCCGTGCGGCCCGGACATCGAGTGCGCCGAGGGTGAAACCGTCCCACAGGGCCTCTTCCACGGCACGACCGAGGTCAGCCTCGGCGCCGGCGCGAGCCTGCGGCTCGCCTCGATCCAGCAGATGGGCCCGGGCCAGGTCGTCCTCCAGCATCGCCACGCTCGCATCGGCGACGGCGCGGCGTTGCACTGGGCGCTCGCGCAGCTCGGTGGCCGCCTCGTCCGCTCCCGCGTCGACAACCGGCTCGAGGGCGACCGGAGCTCGGTGGAGCAGGTGGAGATCGTGTTCGGCGGCGAGCAGCAGCTCTTCGACCTGACCTCGTATACCCGCCACATCGGGCGCGATACGACCGGCAACCTCCTCTCGAAGGGCGCCCTGCTCGATCGATCGCGCAGCTTCATGAAGGGCCTCATCACGATCGAGAAGTCCGCGGTGGGCACCGATTCGTTCCTCGGCGAGTTCGGGATGAACCTGTCGAAGGCGGCCCGCGCGGTGGCGATCCCGTCGCTCGAGATCGACCAGCCGGATTGCCGTCGCGCCGCCCACTCGTCGTCGGTCGGCCCGATCGACCCGACCCAGCTGTTCTACCTCGAGAGCCGCGGCATCCCGGCGGACGAGGCTCGCAAGTTCATCGTCCTGGGCTTCCTCGAGCCCGTCGTCGCGCGGGTCCCGCTCGACAGCGCCCGCGACGACCTGCGCGACCTCCTCGAAGCGAAGTGGGCGGCCGGCCTCGAGGCCGCCAGCGCCGCCGCGTGACGCGCCGGGTCGACCTGCTCGCGGTCGACGAGGTGCCCGAGGGCACGATGAAGATGGCCTTCGTCGACGACACCGACCAGGTCATCGTGGTCCACACGGGCGGCGAGGTCCGCGCCTACCAGGGCATCTGCACGCACGAGTACTTCGAGCTGGACAAGGGCTTCCTGACCGGCGGCGGCGCGCGTGGCGCCAACGGCCAGCCCGCCGGCACGCTGACCTGCGCGCTCCATCTCTCCCGCTTCGACCTCGCCGACGGCGAGCCGCTGGACCCGCCCGCGGAGCTGCCGCTCGCGGCCTACCCGGTGATCGTCGAGGACGGCCGGATCCTGATCGAGATCCCGGACGGCCCGCTCCCGGTCAACGAGTAGCTCGCGAGGGGGAGCTCGCCGCCGATCGGCCAGGCGCCGGCCTACGGCGGCGAGAGCGTCAGCGTCTCGACCGCGCTCGCGGCCACGTTGCCGGGAGAGAAGGGGAGCGGCGCGGTCTGGCCCGTGGCCCACAGCGGGATGAGGTCGCCGTAATGGGCGGCGAACGGATTCCCGCTCTGGCCGGTCGTGATCATGATCTGGGCCGCGTCGAGGTCGCCCATGTCGACGACGAACCGCAGTGACGGCCCGTTCGTGACCGAGAACACCGCGCCCAGCCCGAGCGGCGCCTTGCCCGGATCGTTCGGGTCGGGGTATGCCCGCCCGATCTCGGCGTAGTTGTTGTCGATCGCCCCGTCGGCGCCCGCGACCGCCCGCCCGGACGGGTTGAAGTACAGCGCCAGGGGCAGGACGCCGGATGAGCCGAGGGTCCCCTCCCGGAACGTGACCTGGTGGAGCGCGCCCCAGTGCCAGCCGCCGGGGTCGCCGAAGGCCTGGCGGAGGTCCGCGGCCGCGGCATCGATCGCCCCGCTCGCGAGCGCGGACGGGTCATGCGCGGGATCGGCACCCGGGCTGGTGTCGTCCCACCAGGAGCTCGACGGGTTCCGGAGCGCGTTGATCAGCGCCCGCCAGGCGAATGGCGTGCCGACGTAGTCGCGCGCGAGCGGCCCGAGATCGTCGTCGAAGATCGCCCGCTGCAGCGCCACCTCAACGGTCATGTACGCCGCGCAGCCGTACGAGTCCACGTCACACGCCTGGTCCCAGTCCCGGATCCGATCGAGCAGCTCCTGACCGTCGGACGTGCCGGGCTGGGGATCCAGCGCGAGCAGCGCCGGCACCATCGCGGCCGCCCGGAGGACGCGGGTGTCCGCCTGGATCGCCTCCATGTCGTCGACCGTCAGGCCGCTCGGCGTCTCGGCCAGCAGCTGCGTGATTCGCGCCGCCCGGTAGCCCGGGTCCCAATCGTCGCCGAGGAAATGCGGGTAGGCCGCGTCCACCGGGGCGTTGTTGGCGCTCACGATCTGCCCGCTCGGCGGGTCCAGCTGCCACGGCAGCTCGTCGCGCGGCACGTAGCCGGTCCACTCGTTCGCCCCCGAGGCCCCATCGCGCACCCGGTCGCCGTCGGCGATGCCGTCGCGGATCGGGAACAGGCCCGGCATCACGTAGCCGATGTGGCCGTCGACGTCGGCGTAGATGAAGTTCTGGGAGGGCGAGACGTAGCCGTCGAAGGCGGCCTTGAACTCGTCGAAGCTGGCTGCCCGATCGATCCTGAAGAAGGTCTCGAGGGCCAGGTCCGTCTCCGCGGTCGTCGTCCAGCGCAGGCTCAGCACGGGTCCGTTGGCGAGGCGGGTGTCCACGTCGCTGAGGACGACGCCGTGGTCGGTCGATCGGACGTCGAGCTCGACGTCCGGCTGGCCGGCGACCTTGATGGTCTCGTGGCGGACGTCGAACGGGACGGAGCGACCCTCGTGGATGTACTTGTCGGGGTCGGCCTTGTCGACGGTCTCGAGGAACAGGTCCTGGGTGTCCGGGCCCACGTTCGTCGCGCCCCAGGCGATCCTCGCGTTGTGCCCGAGGACCACGCCGGGCGCGCCCGGGAAGGTGACCCCGGTGACGTCCCATGGGCAGGCCTCGCCGACCTGGCTGCAATGCAGCCCGTTCATGATCCAGACCGAGGGCATCGCGAAGCCGAGGTGCGGGTCGTTCGCCAGGATCGGCTTGCCGCTCTTCGTCTTGTCGCCCGCGACGACCCAGTTGTTCGAGCCGACCCCGTGGCTGCCGAGCCCGTCGCCGCGATCGAGTCCGGCCAGCGCGGAGATGTCGGCGCTGAGGCCCGCGAGGTCCGCGAGGGCGGCGTCGTCCGACGCGGAGAGGGCAGGCGTGGTGGCAGGCGCCCCCGCGGTGGCCGGCGACACGGCGGCAGTCCCGTGGTCGCCGATGGCGTCGGAGGGGGTGATCACCGGCATCGTCGGGTCGTAGCCGGGGAAGAGCTCGTCGGTCTTCGCCCTGCCGCCGAGCTGCGCGTCGGCGCGCAGCCGGAAGATCTCGGTGTCGAGGTTGCCGCCGAGCGACCAGGCCTGGACCTTCTGCCAGGTCGCGGTGTCGAGCGGCGTCCAGTGCTCGAGCGTGATCCCGCCGATGCCGCCTGAGCCGGAGAGGAAGCCCGCGACGACGAAGGGCGTCGAGAGCCTGCCGGCGTGCTCGTCGATCCACGCGTTCACGCCCTCGGCGTAGGCGCTCAGGATCGCCCGCGTGTCGCCGGACATGGCGTCGAGGTCGCGCTGGGCGGCCACCCGCCAGCCCAGGGTCCGGATGACCCTGTCCTTCTGGAGCGCGCTCGGCCCGAACAGCTCCGACAGCCGGCCCGCGCCGATCCGGCGCGAGACCTCCATCTGCCACATCCGCTCCTGGGCGTGGGCATAGCCCTGGGCCATGAACAGGTCGTGGGGATCCTCGGCCGTGATCTGGAGGATGCCGTAGCGGTCGCGGACGACCTGGGCCGCGTGATGCAGGCCGGCGACGGAGATCGAGCCCGTCGTCTGCGGCCAGCCGCGCTGGGTGATGATCGCCCCGAAGACCATCACGACCGTGAGTGCGAGGGTGACGAGGACGAGGAGGACCTGCAGGATGCGCGCAAGGACTCGCGCGACCAGGCCCCCCGCACGGCGCATCCGCTCCCTCCTTACCGCTGAAGGGTAGTGCCGCGACCCGCCGCGGTTGCGGCCCTGACGATGACGTCGGCAAAGACGACGTCCGCGAGGCCCACGCCCAGGTGCGTCACGACCACGCGGCCGGCCGGGCGCGGCGTGCCGGCGAGGATGGCCTCCCCGAGGGTCGTGGACGGGTCGGGGTAGCCGTCGAAGTTGCCGGCCTCGCGATTGGCCAGGAACTGGTCACGCTCGTCGACGAGGAACAGGGCGGCGTCCCGGGCGACCTCGGCGGAGCACATCGTCGCGTAGTCCACGGGCACGACCGTCGCGCCAGGTCGCAGCCAGTCGTTGGTCAGCTGCTGCCGCTGGTCGCGTGGCGCGAAGGACGCGGCCGTGATGACGACGTCGGCGCGCTCGATGGCAGCGCGGGCGCCGTCGTGGACGATCACGTCCCGGATGCCGTCGGCGGCGCGCGCCGCGTCCGCGAGGGCCGCCGCGCGCTCCGGGTGGCGATCGAACAGGTGCAGCGTCGCACCCGGGAGCACGCGCCCGATCACCGGCACGTGCGCGTGACCCTGCACGCCCGCGCCGATCAACGCGACGTCGACGTCCGCGGCGTCGCCACGCCGGAGATCCGGGCCGAAGTGACGGATCGCGACCCCGCTGACGGCCGCGGTCCGCTGGGCGGTGATGGGGCCGGCGTCCAGGACCGCCGTCGGGAAGCCGGTCGCCGGATCGTTGAGGACCACCACCGCGTTGAGCGCCGACAGCCCGAGGGCGTTGTTCGTCGAGAACCCGGCGATCCACTTCATGCCGACGAGGTCGTCCGCGAGCGCGGCCGCGCGCAGGTGGGCGGGCATCGCGTGGGCGAAGGAGCCCTCCGGCCGGGGGTGGATGCCGATCTTGGCGGGCAGCTCGCTGGCTCCCGGCCTGGCGAGCGCCGTCATCGTCAGCTCGGCGAGTCGGAGGCGCTCGTCGATGGGCGGCATCGACGCGACGACGTCGGCCGCATTGAACCAGCGGAGAGGCGGCGGAGCCCCAGGGTCCGGAGCAGGCGACCGACCCGACATCGGCGGGCATTGTACGAACCGGGAATCGGCAGACCGCCTCGCACCGATACGATTCGGCCGATGGCGCCCATCGACCTCGCCCAGAGCCTCGAGAACCTCAAGCTGGAGCGCGACGCGATCGCGCTCTACGACGAGCTGGCGCGAATCGAGAAGGATCCGCGCCGGGCCGAGGCGTTCCGGACCATCGCCGGCAACGAGCGCCGTCACGCCGAGGTCTGGGCCGGCAAGCTGCGCGAGCTCGGCGCCACGGTCCCCGAGGCCGACGGCCCGCGCCTCCGGATCCGGACGATCGTGCTGGTGGCGCGGCTGTTCGGCACGCACGCGGTGCGGGACATGGTCCAGGCGCTCGAGGGCGACGAGGAGGGCATCTACGCCGAGCAGCAGGCGTCCCCGGAGGTCGACGCCATCGCGGCCGATGAGCGCGAGCATGCCGAGATCTGGCGCCGGCTCAGCGGCGGCGGCGGGTCGGCGAGCCACGCCGCCCACCGGCCGTCGGACATCGCCGCGCAGGAGCGCTGGCACCACGCCGGCAGGTCCGGGACCCTCCGGGCGGTCATCTTCGGCGTGTCCGACGGGCTGGTCTCGAATCTCGCGCTCGTGATGGGCATCGCCGGCGCGTCCGGCGGCCAGGGCTCATTCGTTCTCCTCGCGGGCATCGCCGGGCTCCTGGCGGGCGCCTTCTCGATGGGCGCCGGCGAGTACATCTCGATGCAGTCCCAGCGCGAGCTGTTCGAGCGCCAGATCGCGCTCGAGCGAGCCGAGCTCGAGGCCATGCCCGCGGAGGAGCAGGCCGAGCTGGCCCAGGTCTATCGGTCGAAGGGCTTCACCGAGGCCGAGGCTGCGACGATCGCCGAGCGGATGTTCAAGGACCCCAAGCACGCCCTCGACACGCTTGTTCGTGAGGAGCTGGGGCTCGATCCCGACGAGCTCGGCTCGCCGTGGGGCGCCGCGGGCGGCTCGTTCGTGGCCTTCGGGATCGGGGCACTGGTCCCGGTCGTTCCGTACATGTTCTCGACGGGCCAGACCGCCTTCGTGGTGGCGATCGCGCTCTCAGTCGTCGCGCTGTTCGCGGTCGGGGCGGGGGTGAGCCTGCTGACCGGTCGCAGCCCGCTCTTCAGCGGCGGCCGCCAGGTCCTCATCGGGGCTGCCGCGGCCGTCGTCACGTACATCGTCGGGCTCGCCATCGGCGTCGCCGTCTAGGTCGAGCTCGGCCTCGTCGTCGTCCACGATCAGCCGGTCCGGCGGCTGGAGCGCCAGGTACTCGCGATGGACGCGGAGGACGGCCTCGACGACGGCGGGATCCAGGGATCGCTCCCGGGTCGAGAGCCGCTCGGCGATCCAGCCGGCCTCGGCCCGCTGCTCGAGCTCGCTCACGTCCTGCTCGCGGCGCCGGCCCTCCATGGACACGACCGCAACGAGGCCGCCGCCGGCGACGAGGCCGACGATGAGCAGCCACCACTGGAACTCCGCCATGGGCCGGAAGGATAGGGCGCGTCGCGGAACGTACACTCCCCGGCGATGATCGACTGGACCCCTGGCTCGATCGCGATCCAGATCGGGCCGCTACCCCTCTACTGGTACGGGATCGCGTATGCCGTCGGGCTCGCCGGGGCCTACTGGATCATGGTCCGCCAGGCCCGCCGCTTCGGCGAGAACGCCGACCTCCTCGGCAACGGCCTGATCATCGTCGGCGTCGCCGCGCTCATCGGCGGCCGGCTGTACCACGTCATCGACCAGTGGCAGCTGTACGCCAACGACCCGCTGAAGATCGTGCTGCCGCCGTACAGCGGGCTCGGGGTCTTCGGTGGCTTCGTGACCGGTGCCCTGGCCTTGCTCTACCTCACCAGGCGCTGGCACGTGTCGGCGTGGCGCTGGGCGGACATCGTCGCGCCGGGCATCTTCGTCATGCAGGCGGCCGGGCGGTGGGGGAACTTCTTCAACCAGGAGCTGTACGGGCCGCCGACGACGCTGCCGTGGGGCATCTCGATCGACTGCGCGCATCGAGTGCTGCCCTACACCTGCGACGCATACCCGTTCCCGGCCACCCACTTCCAGCCGCTGTTCCTGTACGAGTCGACGTCCGCGCTGATCGGCGCGGCGACGCTGGTGTGGCTGTCGTCGCGGCCGCGCCCATGGCTCCGGGTCGGGGACCTCGGGGCGATCATGCTCATCTGGGTCGGCGCCGTGCGCTTCCTGCTCGAGTTCCTGCGGCTCGGCAACTGGCGCCTGGCGGACATCCCGACCGCCCAGATCTTCGGCGTCGGGTTCGTGATCGTGGGCCTCGTGTTGCTGTGGATCCGGCGCCGCCAGGACGCGCCGATTCTCGCCCCGGTGGCGACGCCGGAGGGCCGGCCGCTCGGCGAGGACGGCGACGACATGTACGACGTCGAGACCTACGAGGACGAGGTCGAGGGCGGAGGCCAGGCGGAGCCTGAGCCCGGCGCCACGGCCACGGCCGAAACCTCGGCGCCGGCCGATACGGCGGCCGAGGCAGAGGACGAGACGTTCCACGAAGAGGCGCCGCCGCTCACGTGACGGACCCGGTCGCTCCATCCCGGAAGCGACCGCGGGCGCGCATCCGCCCCGAGTCCCTGGCCGCCGCGCGCGGCGGCGCCCGCGAGGGCCTCGACTGGCTCGGGCGACAGCCCGAGGCGCGCGCGTCGCTCCTCTATCGCGTGGTCCGCATCATCGCCCGCTTCCTGCTCTTCGGCGTGTTCCGAATCCGGATCGAGACGTCCGGCCAGGAGCACCTGCCGAAGGGCGGCTACCTCCTCGTGGCGGCCGCGCACCGAGGCTGGATCGACCCCTTCGTGGCGATGCATGCGCTGCCGGTCGAGCCGCGGTGCTGGTTCCTCGGCAGCGGGCCCTCGACGTTCACGTCGCGCTGGCGCGAGCGGCTGATCCACCGGCTCGGCGGTCTGCTGCCAGTCTGGCGTGGCGGGCTCGGCGTCGAGGGCCACGTCCGCTCGGCCCGTGCCGTGGTGGGGGCGGGCGCCGTCTTCGTCCAGATGCCCGAGGGGACCGTCAACGGGCCGCCGGGCCGCGTCGGTCCGTTCCGCCCCGGGGCGGCGCTGATCGCGCTCCGCACCGGCGCGCCGATCGTGCCCCTGGCGATGGCTGGCACCGAGGAGCTCTACGTCGGCCGGCGGCTGGCGTCACGCGTGCTGCCCGCCACGTCAGCGCGCGACCTCCTCGGCGAGGCCTGGGACGGCACGCCGCCCCCGCCGGACAGCCGCGAGGAGCTGGAGCTGGCGAAGCGCGCCTCTGAGGCCCTCGCCGCGCTGCTGGGGCCGGCCGTCGAGGAGCTCTACCCGCGCACGATTGACCCGCCGGATCGCCCGCGCCGGCTCCGCCGCCGCCTCACCTGGCTCCTGCTCGGACCCGGTCCGCTCGAACACTGAGCGAGGTTCCTGGGCGAGGGGCTCGCAGCAAGCCCGCGCCGCGCATTACCTGTGGGCTTCCGCACTTTCGACACGGGCTGCCGCATCGGATCGTGCGTCTGGTTCAGGGCCAGGAGGCGCGCCGATGTGCCCCCGACCTGGCGGGATCGAGGGATTCTCCGATGACGCCCAACCCGAAGCGCGGCAGGCTCGTTGCGGCGCTCGCCATTGCCGTCCTCGCGACCCCGAACGCTGTCGCCGCGATCGTCCCGTCGAGCGGCGGCACCGTGACGTCCACGAACTACCCGATCAACGTCGGATCGGCGCTGGACGCGTTCGATGCCCACGTCAGTGGTCGTATCGCCAGCTACACCGCCAACGAACACATTCGCTACTACGACTTCTTCACCGGGGTCGACGCGCAGGTGCCGGCGCCCGTTGGCGCCACGGATCTCCTGAGTGATGTCAGCGACGGCAGGATCGTGTTCACGCGATTCTTCGGCGGGAGCGCCACGGTCCAGGTCTTCGACACGGCATCTGCGACGACCACCGAGATCGATCCGCAGCCGAATCCGGTGTTGCGCCTTGGTTCGGCCATCGGTTCGAACACCGTGGCATTCATCGACCAGACAACCAACTCGAGCGGCGAGCTGTACATCGCAGGCCTTGGCAGCAACGGTGCGCAACGCGTGACGTACGACGATCGATTCGACCAGAACCCCAACGTCGCGCCAGACGGAAGCTTTGCCGTCTTTGAGAGCTGCGCGACGGATCCGAGCGATTGCGACATCTACGCCGCGATCTTCACCCTCTCGCACTGGGCCCCGCTGTACGTGAGCACCACCCCGGAACCCGAGGCGAACCCTGACACGGACGCCAATCTCATCGTCTACGACGCGATCCGCCTGGGCGAACGGGACATCTACTGGCAGGCCATGAACGGCCTCGGCACCGAGATGCGCCTGGAGCTGCCGGGCGAGCAGCGCAATCCGTCGATCAGCAACGGGATCGTCAGCTTCGAGAGCATCGCGCCGGGCGACTCGACCGCCGACCTGTTCCTGTACGAGATCGCGAGCAACCGCCTCTTCCAGGTCACCGCCACCGCGGGCCTCGATGAGTCGCTGAACGACGCGTTCGTCCTGCCGAACGGCACGGTCCGCGCAGTCTGGGCGCAGGGCCCGATTGCGGACCGAGACGTTCGCGGAGCAGACCTGGTGCTGCCGCCCGCCGGGCCCACATATTCGTTCGGCGGTTTCATGCAGCCCGTCGACGCGCGACCCACCCTGAATTCGATGAAGGCTGGGGCGGCCGTGCCGGTCAAGTTCAGCCTCGGCGGCAACCACGGCATGAACATCTTCGCGGCCGGCTACCCGAAGTCACAGTCGATCGCCTGCGACTCGATGGCAGACGTCGACGGGATCGAGACGACGGTCACCGCCGGTGGCAGCAGCCTCGCGTATGACGCCGCGTCCGCCACCTACACCTATGTCTGGAAGACCGAGAAGGGCTGGGCGGGCACGTGCCGCCAGCTCGTTCTGGGCTTCGCCGACGGCTCGGTCCAGCGCGCCAACTTCAAGCTCAAATAGTCAATCCCGGCGCCTGCTGCTCCGGGTTGGAGCTCAGGCGCCGGCGATGATCGCCAGGACTGCGACGACCGGGGGAACGACCTGGATCGCCGCCGCACGCGCGAACCGCGGGTTGTGCAGGACCAGCACCACGCCGGCCGCGATCATCGAGCCACAGGCGAACAGCAGGATCGCCTCGCCGGAAGCGGGGTCGCGCTGGGCGATCAGTGCGATCCCGATGGCGACGCCGGCGGCCAGGAAGAGGTTGTAGAAGCCCTGGTTGTACGCGAACGATCGGACGATCCTCGCGTCCTCCTCCGACTCGATGCCGAACCGCCGGTAGACCGCCGGGCGCATGAACCACAGGCTCTCGAGGACGAAGAACCAGACGTGGATGAGCGCCGCGATGATCGCCGCGACGAGGGCAATCACGTCTGCAGCCACATTTTCGGCTCTCCTGCTCGTCCGGACCGATATCCTCGCTCCAGATGCAGTATGCCGAGTCGATCCTCGACCTCGTCGGCAACACGCCCCTCGTCCGGCTGACCCGGATCCCGCGCGACCTCGGAGCGCTCGAGGGCCAGCCACTGATCCTGGCGAAGCTCGAGACGATGAACCCGGGCGGCTCGGTCAAGGACCGGATCGGCCTGCCGATGATCGAGGCCGCGGAGCAGGCGGGCCTGCTCAAGCCGGGCGGCACGATCATCGAGCCGACGTCGGGCAATACGGGCCATGGCCTGGCCATCGCCGCGGCGCTGAAGGGCTACCGCTGCATCTTCGTCATGGCCGACAAGCAGTCGGTCGAGAAGCAGTCGCTCCTGCGTGCATACGGCGCCGAGGTCGTCCTCTGCCCGACCAACGTCGAGCCCGAGTCGCCCGAGAGCTACTACTCGGTGGCGGCGCGACTGGCCCGTGACATCCCGGGCGCGTTCAAGCCGGACCAGTACTGGAACCAGGCGAACCCGACCGCCCATGAGGCGACGACCGGACCGGAGATCTGGGAGCAGACCGAGGGCCGGATCACGCACTTCGTGGCGAGCGTCGGCACGGGCGGCACGGTCACCGGCACTGCCCGCTACCTGCGCACGAAGCAGCCGGACCTCATGGTCATCGGCGCCGATCCGGAGGGCTCGGTGCTGTCCGGCGACACGGCCCGGCCGTACCTTACCGAGGGCGTCGGCGAGGACTTCTTCCCCGGCACCTACGACGCCGCGATGGTCGATCGGTGGGTGCGCGTCTCGGACCGCGACGCCTTCGCGATGGCGAGGCGAATCACGCGGGAGGAGGGGATCCTGGCCGGGGAGTCGTGCGGGACCGCCCTGATCGCGGCCCTCGACGAGGCGCGCCGGCTCATGCGCGAGGACGCCGAGGCGGCGAAGCAGGCCGTGCTGGTCGTGATCTTCCCGGACGGTGGCCGGAACTATCTCTCGAAGCTCTACAACGACGAGTGGATGCGGGCGAACGGCCTGCTCACGACCACGGGCGCCATCGTCCGCGTCGACGAGGTCCTGCGGGCGCGCCACCGCGGCAAGGACCTGCCCGCCGTCGTCCTCGCCCGGACGACGGACCGCGTGGGGGCGGCGATCGACATCCTCCAGCTGTACGGCATCAGCCAGCTGCCCGTGTCCGAGCGGCCAGAGGGCGACGAGGTCGAGGGCATTGTCGGCTCGGTCAGCGAGAAGGGCCTCCTCGACCGCGCCTACCGCGACCCGACGGTCGTGGAGCGGACGGTCGGCGAGCTGATGGACCCGCCGCTGCCGGTGATCGACCTCGGCGCGTCGCTCGACGAGGCCTTCGGGCTCCTCTCGGGCGGCTCCCCGGCGGTCGTGGCGGTGCGCGACGGCCGCTCGGCCGGCGTCGTCACCAAGCTGGACCTCCTCGAATACCTCGCCCATCGCGGGCCGCGTGGGGACTGACCCTGCGCTCGGCGCAGACGCGGGCGCGACGGTCGACGATCCGCCCGTCGAGACGATCCGGACGCCGCGCCTCGAGCTCGTCTCGATGACGGTCGCCGAGATGCAGGCGCTCCAGGCTCGCGACATGGATGCCGCGTCGCGCGAAGCAGGGGCGCTCGTCCCGCTCGGGCTCGCCGAAGACCTGGAGGACTTCCTGCGCTACCGCCTAGCCCAGCTCGACGCGGACCCGACGATCCGCCAGTGGCTGGGCCGGCTCATGGTCCTGACCGACGAGGCCGGCGAGCGGCGGGTGGTCGGCGCGATCGGCTTCCACGGCCCGCCCGACGACCAGGGCCGGCTGGAGGTCGGCTATCGCGTTGAGCCGCCGTACCGCCGCCGGGGCTATGCCCGCGAGTCGGTGCAGGCGCTCTTCGACTGGGCGGCCTCGAAGCACGGGATCCATCGCTTCCTCGCCTCGATCTCACCGACGAACGAGCCGTCCCTTCGCCTGGTGGCCGGCCTCGGGTTCGTCCGTACCGGGTCGCACATCGACGAGGTCGACGGGCTGGAGATCGAGCTCGAAGGCGACTGGCCGCCGACGGGCGAGCCGACCGATGTTCCGATGGGCGAGCCGACGGATTCGCCGACGGACGAGCCGGCGCGCTGATCCCGGAGCCGGCCGACCGCGTCGGCCGTGCCGCAAGGCGTGTGGTGATCACCACTTTCGAGCGACCCGCCCCCGGAACGACGTCGGCCTCCGGCTCGTTCGACTGCACCGCGGCCTTCGTGATCATGGCCAGTGGGGCCACCGTCCAGGGCGGCTCGATCAAGGGGAGCTTCGACGCCCACACCTGATGGGCGCCGGGCGCCCTAGAGCCAGGGCAGCTTGACCGGCAGGAAGGCGTTCAGCAGCAGCCCGAGGATGAGCAGGGCGCCGGCGCGGCGCGTATGGATGAAGGCCTGGCCGACGAACCAGAGCGGCCAGCCGACGTAGCTGTGCGGCGGCACGTCCGGCTTCGGCTGCCCGAAGACCTTGAGGACCGACCACAGCCGCGGCAGCCCGAGCACGACGAGCGCCACCCACGGCCCGATCCAGCCGACGAGGACCGCGCCGAGCACGATCGGGTAGAAGGCGATCATCAGCGCCTGCGCGACCTGGCGGGCGCGCTTCTCGCCGAGGATCACCGGCATCGTTCGGACGCCCTTGGCCGTGTCCGCCTCGATCTTGTCGATGTGCTTCCCGAACAGGACGGTTGTCACGAGGATCGCGTAGGGGAGGGAGGCGATCCAGACCCAGCCCGGGATCTGGCCTGTGGCGACGAAGAACGTGCCCACGACCATGAGCGGGCCCCAGACGACGAACACGCCGGGCTCGCCGAGGCCGTGCCACTTGAGGCGGATCGGCGGGGCGACGTAGAACACCGAGACGAAGAGGCCGCCGAGGGCGAAGGCCGCCACGCGCCAGTCGCGCTGCGTCACGAGGTAGACGAGGATCGCCAGGTCGATGACGTTGGCGATGAGAATCGCCGTGCCGAGCTGGCGCTTGGTCACCCAGCCGGACAGGATCGGGTGCGGGGCATACTGGGCGCGGACGTAGTCGTCGGTGTCGATCCCGCCCTCGAGGTCGAAGTAGTCGTTGATCATGTTGTTCGCGGCGTGGGCGACGACGAGGCCGAGCACCGCCAGGGCGAGGAACCCGTAGTTCACGCTGAAGCCGGTCCCGACGGCCGTGCCGCCGATCTGCTCCAGCCGCTCAGCGCCGACGGCGAGCAGGCCGCCGATGAGCCCCGACGTCACCGTCATCGAGAACACCGCCGCGCGGGTGATCACGAGCCACTTGGAGACCGAGTCCGGCGGGGCGGTCATGCCGACGGGCAGGTTGGCGGTGTTGTAGGCGGTCTTCCAGACGTTCAGCCGTTCTGAAAGCAGCATGGCGGCGGTCCCTTCAGGGGTGGGCGCTGGCTGGCGCCGGCGAAACTTGCGCCTGCATAGTAGCACTATTCAAATGCGCGCAACCGCGGTGACCCAGGGCGTAACGCACGTGCTGCCACCTCTGCCATCATCCCCGCGATGCGGCCCGAGGAGCTCGACGACGACCTGACGATCGAGACGCTGGCGGTGCATGCCGGCCAGGAGCCGGACCCGCAGTACGGCGCCGTCGCGCCGCCGATCTACCAGACCTCGACCTATCGCCAGGAGGGCGTCGGGCGGCCGATCGACGACTTCGACTACGCCCGCACCAAGAACCCGACGCGGGACCGGTTCGAGCGGGCCGTCGCCCGGCTGGAGGGCGGCGGGTTCGGGATCGCGTTCGCGTCGGGCTCGGCCGCCACGGCCGCGATCTCCGAGTTCGCGGGTGCCGAGACCGAGATCGTGGTCGGCGACGACGTGTACGGCGGCACGTTCCGGTACCTGGAACGCGTGCGCGGGCCGAACGGCGTGACCACTCGCTACGCGGATCTCGCCGCGGACCCCGAGGCCATGTGGGAGGCCCTGACCGAGCGAACGCGCCTCGTCTGGTTCGAGACCCCGACGAACCCGCTGCTCAAGGTCGTCGACATCGCCGGCGCGGCCACGGTCCTCAAGGAGCGCTACGGCGGCGGGCCGCGGCCGCTGCTCGTGGTCGACAACACGTTCGCATCGCCGATCCTGCAGCGGCCGCTGGACCTCGGCGCGGACATCGTCTTCCACTCGGCCACGAAATACCTCGCCGGCCACAGCGACACGGTCCTCGGGGTGGCGGTCACGCGCGACCCGGCGATCGCCGAACGCCTGCGCTTCCTGCAGAACGCGGCCGGCGCCGTTCCCGGCCCGTTCGACTGCTTCCTGGCGCTGCGCGGCCTGCGCACGCTCCCGCTGCGCGTCGGGCGGCACGCGGCGAACGCGTCCGAGGTCGCCGGATTCCTCGCGGAGCGCGAGGACATCGAGTGGCTGTCCTACCCGGGCCTCGCGAACGGGCCACACGCCCACCCGCAGGCTGCGTGCGCCTCGCGCCAGATGCGCGCCGGCGGCGGCATGGTCTCGTTCGTGCCCACGGCCCGCGGCGGCGGGAGTGCCCGCGAGCGCGCGATCGCCATCTGCGAGTCGACCCGGATCTTCACGCTCGCGGAATCGCTCGGCGGCGTCGAGTCGCTGATCGAGCTGCCGGCCGTGATGACCCACGCATCCGTGGCGGGCTCGCGCCTGGAGGTCCCTGAGGCGCTCGTCCGGCTGTCGGTCGGCATCGAGGGCGCAGCGGACCTGATCGAGGACCTCCGCCAGGCGCTCGACGGGAGCTGACTGGCGCGACCGGATCACCCATTCGGCATCGGGCTGTAAGGCAGGCGTGACCTTCGGCCGATTCCGTCCTGCAACCTCGGTGCTACCCTCGGGGCAAATCTAACGACTGCGGAAGCCGACTCCCATCGGGCCTCGTCCCGATGTCACGCGCGGCCGGTCGGATCGAAGCACGACGCCCGGTGCAACCGTGGCCGTCCGAGCAGGAGACCGACCCGCAATGGCTGTGACTCCGTCCACCGACCAACCTCCGAGTACTCGCTCGCCGCGCCCGGCCGCGCCGCGCGCGGGCACGCGCGTTCGGGCGGGCAAGATCGTCGCCAACCTGTCCAGCGCCGCGCTCTACGAGGCGGCCGTTCGCGACGGGGAGGGGATGATCGCGGCGGAGGGGCCGCTCGTCGTCAGCACCGGCACGCACACCGGGCGCTCGCCGAAAGACAAGTTCATCGTCTGCGAGCCGTCGACCGAGGCGGGCATCTGGTGGGGCGACGTCAACCATCCGATCAGCGAGGCGCACTACGACAAGCTCCGTGCCCGGCTGATGGACTATGTCGGCAGCAAGCGGCTCTACAGCCAGGACCTCTTCATCGGGGCGCACCCCAAGCACCGTCGGTCCCTGCGGGTCTACACCGAGACGGCCTGGGCGAGCATCTTCGCCCGCAACCTCTTCCGTCGCCCGACCCCCGAGGAGCTGGCCGGCTTCGCCCCGAACTTCACGATCCTGGACGTGCCGTCGTTCGAGGCAGACCCGTCGACCGAGGGCACCCGCAGCGGGACCGCGATCCTGGTCCACCTCCAGCGGATGGAGATCATCATCGTCGGCACGATGTACGCCGGCGAGATCAAGAAGTCGGCGTTCACGGTGATGAACTACCTCATGCCCGACGAGGGCGTCCTGCCGATGCACTCGTCCGTCAACGTCGGCAAGGACGGCGATTCCGTCGTCTTCTTCGGCCTGTCCGGAACCGGCAAGACGACGCTCTCTGCGGACCCGCTGCGCAGCCTCATCGGCGACGACGAGCACGGCTGGGGCAGCGACTACGTCTTCAACTTCGAGGGCGGCTGCTACGCCAAGACGATCCGCCTCTCGCCGATGTACGAGCCCGACATCTTCGCCACGACGCGACGCTTCGGGACCATCCTCGAGAACGTCGACATCGACCCGGCGACGCGCGAGCTCGACCTCGACTCCGAGCGCTTCACCGAGAACACCCGCGCGGCCTACCCGCTGCACTTCATCGGCAACGCCGACCCGACCGGCATGGCCGGCACGCCTCGCAACGTCGTCTTCCTGACGGCGGACGCGTTCGGCGTGCTGCCGCCGATCTCACGCCTCACGCGGGAGCAGGCCGCGTACCACTTCATCAGCGGCTACACGGCCAAGCTGGCCGGCACCGAGGTCGGGGTGAAGGAGCCGAGCGCCACCTTCTCGGCCGGCTTCGGGGCCCCGTTCCTGCCGCGCCACCCGGGCGTCTACGCGGAGCTGCTGATGGATCGGCTGGACCGCTACGACGTGCCGGTCTGGCTGGTGAACACCGGCTGGACGGGCGGTCCGTACGGGACCGGGAAGCGGATGGACATCAACCACACCCGGAACATGGTCCGTGCCGCGCTCAACGGCGAGCTTCGCGACGTCCCGATGTCGAAGGACCCGGTCTTCGGGCTTGCCGTGCCGACGTCCGTCCCGGGCGTCCCGAGCGAGCTGCTCGCCCCGCGTGACACCTGGGCCGACCCGGCCGAGTACGACGCGGCCGCGAAGCGGATCGCGCACATGTTCCACGAGAATTTCCGGGCCTACGCGGAGGGCGTGAGCCGGGCGGTTCGGAATGCCGGGCCGGTCGACTTCCAGGACGCCGGCGAGGTCACGATGTCGGCGCCGGGCGAGGGCTGAGCCTCAGCTCTTCTTCTGGCCCCAGACCTGGAGGACCCCACCGAAGCCGATGGCCACGAGGCCGATCACGGTCAGCGGGATGGCGGCCCCGATGACGCCGAGGACCGCGACGATCACGCCGAGGAACACGAGCACCAGCACCGGCAGCGACATCGACATCGATTGATCCTCCCTCGGGCGCTCCGCGACGGGCGCCACGGGGTGCAGCATAGAAAGCGAGGAGGGGCGCGAAATGGCCCGCAACAAGGTCACCGTCATCGGCGCCGGGAACGTCGGCGCGACCACCGCCCAGCGAATCGCCGAGGCCGGCCTCGCCGACGTGGTCCTCGTCGACATCGTGGAGGGGCTGCCGCAGGGCAAGGGCCTCGATCTCGCCGAGGCGGCGCCGGTCGTGAGCCACGACGCCCGCATCGTCGGCACGAACGACTACGGCGACACCGCCGGCTCCGATGTGATCGTGGTGACCTCGGGGCTCGCCCGCCAGCCGGGCATGAGCCGCAACGACCTGCTGATCAAGAACGCCGGAATTGTCAGGGCCGTCGTCGAGGCGTCCGCGGCGCAGTCGCCCGATGCCGTGCTGATCGTGGTCACGAACCCGCTCGATGCGATGTGCCACGTGGCCATGCAGGCGTCCGGCTTCCCGCGGGAGCGCGTGCTGGGCATGGCCGGCGTCCTCGATTCCGCGCGGTTCCGGACGTTCATCGCCGAGGAGCTCGGCGTCTCGGTCGCGGACGTCAGCGCCTTCGTGCTCGGCGGCCACGGCGACACCATGGTCCCGCTGCCGCGCTACTCCACCGTCGCCGGCATCCCGATCACCGACCTCCTGCCTGCCGAGCGGATCCAGGCCCTGGTCGACCGAACCGCCAATGGCGGCGCGGAGATCGTGGCCCTCCTCAAGACGGGATCGGCGTTCTATGCGCCCGCCGCGTCGGCGTTCGAGATGGTCGACGCGATCCTGCGCGACCGGCGCCGGGTGCTGCCCTGCGCGACGTACCTCCAGGGCGAGTACGGCGTCGACGGCCTGTTCGTGGGCGTACCCGTGGTCCTCGGCCACGGCGGCCTCCAGCGCGTCATCGAGATCGACCTGACCGCCGACGAACAACTCGCCTTCGAGAAGTCCGCCGCGGCGGTGCAGGAGCTGGTCGGCAAGCTCCCGGCCTGACTAGACTCGCGGCGTCACGGATGGGCCCGTCAGGTTCGCCCGGTTCGGCTGTATCCCTTAACAGGCTCGCGGCGCGGCCGCACGGCCGGCAGTGGATCGCTCGCCCTGACGGATGGCAGGGCCGGGCATTGAACCAAATGACGTAACCAGACGGCTGCGCCTACAGGTGCAGCTGCGAAGCCAACCAGATCGGGTTGTTGAGACAGTCGGGCAGCGGTGGGCGGGGCCATGCCGCTAGATCGTCCGTTACCTCGCGAGGCTTGAGGATCTCGCCGCCTGTCAACGTAACCGTGGCCCCGACGGGCGCAGCAACGCCGTTGAGCTCGACGCTCTGCGTCAATACATTCCATTCCGTACCAGGGGTTGGCCACGCAACTGTGCGAACAGCGCCGGTGCCATCCACGATGACAAGGCATGGGCCACGGGCTTCGAGTCGCCCCGTAAGGTTGGCCAGTCTTGTCTCTTGGGTCGCCTCATAGAGCGGCAAGCTTGGTGCCGGGCCGCAGGCTGGCAGTATCAAGCATCCGATGGCCAAGCTCAGGAATAGTCGACCGATCGGGGGCGGCCCGAACATATGGGGCTGCTCACTCGCGACGGCGTCGGGGGCTGCGAGGCTCATTGCTGGATTGCGAGGTTCATGTCTCCAAAGAAGTCCCTCGACATGAATGTTGCGGTTGCACACTGGCCCGGCAGCGGGCCCGTAGTTTCGCCCGAGAACAAGATCCCGTAGGCAAGGCCGGCCGTAAAGAGCGGTCCGCCGCTGTCCGCGCCCCAGCATGCGAAATTGGGCCCCGCCACCTTGAGCCAGACGGGATCGCAAAAGCCGGACCCTGAGTCGCCGCAGATCCTACCGGGACTGTGCGAGACACTTTGGACAGTGCCACAGGACTTTCCGTGCGGTGTTCCAAATGGGTTGCTGCCTTCGCCGTAGTGGCAGACGAAGTCTCCAAGCGCGCCCGCTCGACCGACTTGCCCGTTTACGTCTCGAAGGCTGTCTCCGTCCCAGAAGTCGTCAAAGGCTTCGTGGCCTGACATGTGCCATTGGCCATCGTGCGATGAGTCGTTGAACTGGCCTTTGAACGTGAGGCTGTAGGAGATGCTCGTGGTTTAACAGTAGACCATGCTGTTCGTGCAGTGGCCCGCCGTAATGACACCTTCATCTCCAGATTCATGTAAGACCACGAATCCTGTGGTGCACTCCTCTTCGCCTCCAAGCGTAAGTTTCTTGCCTCCGTATGTATGGAGCGGAATCTCAGGGGCTCTGACTTCAAGGACAATCGGGACACTTGATGCCGAGTGCATCGAAGAGGCGGAACCGGATTCCATCGGGCCGGAAATGAACACTCTAAGAACCTGATTCTGGACGTCGATCTCCGATGCGACAACTGGAGATGCATCGCGAAGAATAGGCAGCAACCGCGCCATGCCTTCGTCGAGCTCGTTGAGCGAGTACTTCTTGCCGGTACGAATTTCGGTCGGTAGGCGCGACGCCCGAGCAAATTCAAATACTGTCCCAAGGCCGTCGGTCGTTCCGGTGAACGCCACCACTGCCGTGAACGCCGGCACATGTTCTATCCACGCCCCTGCGAACCGGTCGGGCTCCACGGCACGCATTCGATGAAAATACTCGTCGACCTTCGATTGGAGGTCTAGGCGGCGTATCGCCTCAGGAACGGTGACACGAAACTTCGTCTGCGTACAGAATTGCGTCCTCAGCAACCGCTGACTCACCCTCCTGAGCGAACGTTCCGTCCGGTTGGTCCGAGATCGCGGCCCCGGGACCTGGGAACGTCAGGAACGCGAGCAAGAGCAGGACACCGCTAGCCAATGTCGGATGGCCACGCCGGTATGCGTTCCTCATGGCATGCCTCCAAACGTTCCGATCCCGGGAATCGTGATGGAACATATATCACAGCCGATTCGTAAATCAGGCCGCCACACGAGCTGCTCCGAATTGACTTCCAAATCGGTCCAAGCCGCTCATGAGAGGCGTTGCAAGGGAGTTCGTTGGGCCGCAACCCTCTACCGCACGGCAGGAGTCGCGAGGGATCGATGCCACGCCGACGGAGAACGTATCGAGAACCTGACTAGACTCGGGCGGTGGCGACTGCCGTGATCCAGCTCGCATTCGATCCCGTCCTGCGGCTCAGCGACACGTCGTCCGTCCGGTACGAGACGATCGGCATCGCGATCGTCATCTTCCTCGGGCTGCTCCTGGCGGCCCGCATCGGGTCGCAAACGCCGGCCGTGGGCCCGTACGTTCCGGCGCCCGGGCTGCGCGTCGACGACCTCGTCTTCTGCGTCGTCGGGGCGGTCCCCGGGGCGATCATCGGCGCGCGGCTCGGCGCCGTGCTCGACCATCTCGACTACTACCGGGCGAACCCCACGGCGATCGTCGATCCCGCGCAGGGCGGCCTGACCCTCACCCTCGCCGTGCCGTTCGGCATCTTCACCGGCGCCGTCATCGCGCGCCTGCTGGGCGCGCCGGTCGCCCGCTGGCTCCACGCCACCGCGCTGCCGCTCCTGTTCGTACTCGCGGGCGGCAAGCTCATGGGCGTGCTGGGCGGGACCGGCCAGGGCGCCCCCTCCGACCTGCAGTGGGCGACCGCGTACCTCGGGCCCGGACCGTGGGGCTCCCTGGGGCCGGCGATCGCCTCGCACCCGGCGCAGGTCTACGAAGCGATCCTCGTGACCATCGCGATCGCGGGCTTGATCCTCGCCTCGCGCCTGGAGGTCGTCGCCCGTCGCGACGGGGCGGCGATGTTCGTGGCCCTCGGCCTGTGGGCGCTGGCGCGCTTCCTCGTCGGGTTCACCTGGCGCGACCTGCCGATCCTCGGGCCGCTCCACGCGGAGCAGCTGTACGCGCTCGTGGTGCTCGCCATCGCGATCGTCGGCCTGGTCGAGCGGTGGCGCGCGCCGCTGGCGACGATGGTCGAGCGCCGTCCCGAGGCCGAGGCCCGGCTGGCCTGACCCGGCCCCGATCGGGGCTGTCGCTGGTGCGGCGCGGTAGAGTGTCTGGATCACGCGACACCAGATGCACGCAGCCCAGATCGAGGAACCGACACCATGACCCAGGTCGCCGAGCCCACCACCCAGCGCGCCGGCGCAGCGAGCGCTACGGGCGCCGCCGTCCCGCACTGGATCGGCGGGCGGCGGGTGGCCGGCACCTCCGGCCGCCGCGGTCCCGTCTTCAACCCGGCCACCGGCACGCTCGCGCGCGAGGTCGACTTCGCCTCGGTCGAGGAGGTCGACGCGGCCGTCGCGGCGGCGAGGGCCGCCTTCCCGGGCTGGCGCGCGACGTCCCTGTCGAAACGCACCGAGATCATGTTCCGGATCCGGAACCTGGTCGACACGCATCGGAAGGACATCGCGGCGCACCTCACCGCGGAGCACGGCAAGGTCCCCTCCGACGCGCTTGGCGAGGTGGCCCGGGGCGTCGAGAACCTCGAGTTCGCGTGCGGCATCGCGCACCTGCTCAAGGGCGGCTACTCGGAGCAGGCCTCGGGCGGTGTCGACGTCTACCAGATCCGGCAGCCCCTCGGGGTCGTCGCCGGCATCACCCCGTTCAACTTCCCGGCAATGGTCCCGATGTGGATGTTCGCGAACGCGATCGCCTGCGGGAACACCTTCATTCTGAAGCCGTCGGAGAAGGATCCCTCGGCCGGCATCTACCTCGCCGAGCTCCTCGCCGAGGCGGGCGTCCCGGAGGGCGTCTTCAACGTCGTCAACGGCGACAAGGTCGCCGTCGACCGGATCCTGGAGCACCCCGACATCGCCGCGGTCAGCTTCGTCGGCTCGACGCCCATCGCGCGGTACATCTACGAGACGGGCACGAAGCACGGCAAGCGGGTCCAGGCGCTCGGCGGCGCTAAGAACCACATGGTCGTCCTGCCCGATGCGGACATCGACATGGCCGCGGACGCGGCCGTCTCCGCGGCCTACGGATCGTCCGGCGAGCGCTGCATGGCGATCGCGACCGTCGTCGCGGTCGGCTCGGTGGCGGATCCCCTGGTCGAGGCCATCGGCAAGCGCCTGCCCAAGATCGCGATCGGGCCGGGCTCGGACCCAAGCGCCGAGATGGGCCCGCTCGTCACGGGCCAGCATCGCGACAAGGTCGCGTCGTACCTCGACAGCGCCAAGGCGCAGGGCGCCGAGGTCGTCGCCGACGGTCGCGAGCACGACCTCTACAAGGACTCGGAGGGGTTCTTCCTCGGGGTCTCGCTGATCGACAAGGTCACGCCGCTGATGGATTGCTATCGCGACGAGATCTTCGGTCCGGTTCTCACCGTCACCCGGGTCGAGACGTATGACCAGGCCCTCGAGCTCGTCAACAAGAATCCCTACGGCAACGGCACCGCCATCTTCACCCGCGACGGCGGCGCGGCGCGGCAGTACCAGTTCGACGTGAACGTGGGCATGGTCGGCATCAACGTCCCGATCCCGGTGCCGGTCGCCTACTACAGCTTCGGCGGCTGGAAGGGCTCGCTCTTCGGCGACCTGCACATGTACGGGCCCGAGGGCATCCAGTTCTACACGCGCGGCAAGGTCGTGACCTCGCGCTGGCCGGACCCGGGCACGTCCAAGGTCGATCTCGGCTTCCCGCGCACCCGCTGAGCGTCGGGCGAGCAGGCCGGCGGTGGTCACCCGGGAGCGCCCGCGCGTCCGCGACAGCGAGGGCTGGCGCCCGCGCCCGACGCTGACCGGCGCCGATTACACGAGCGAGGCCGTCTACGAGGAGGAGCGCGAGCGCCTCTTCTTCCAGGGCTGGGTCTGCGTCGGGCGGTCGGCAGAGGTCGGCGGGCCCGGCGACTACCTCGTCCGCGACGTCGTCGGCGAGTCGGTGTTCGTCGTCCGCAACCGCGACGGCGAGCTGCGCGCCTTCTACAACGTCTGCGCCCATCGCGGCACCAAGCTGCTCGACGACGAGCCGGCCTGCGGCCACCTCGGCAAGGCGCTCAAGTGTCCCTACCACGCCTGGTCGTACGACCTCGACGGCCGGCTGCTGGCGACACCGAACGTCCACGAGGACGAGGAGTTCGAGCGCGACGACTACCCGTTGCACCCCATCGGGGTCGGCGAGCACGGCGGCTTCCTGTTCGTGAGCCTCGCCGACGAGCCGCGCCCACTGGGGGAGTGGATGCGGAACAGCAACGAGACGATCACCGACTTCGAGCGCTACCGCCTCGGCGAGCTGCGGCTCGGGCACCGGATCACCTACGACGTCGCCGCGAACTGGAAGATCGTCGTCGAGAACTACAACGAGTGCCTCCACTGCCCGACGATCCATCCGGAGCTCGTGCAGGTCATCCCGCTCTTCCGCAAGGGCGAGGTCTGGGACGGCGAGACGATCGACGGCGGCAACCTGATGATCGAGGGCGCGACCTCGTTCACCGCCACCGGAACCTCCGACCTGCCGAAGTTCCCGGACCTCCTCGACGCGGACTACGGCATGTACTACGGCGTCTTCCAGTTCCCGAACCTGATGGTCAACATGCACCCCGACTCGGTGATGGCCTACCTCGTCTACCCGAACGGGCCGAGCCGGACGACGGTCGTCTCGGAGTTCTACTTCCGCCCTGAGGCACTGGCCCTGGAGGGCTTCGACCCGAGCCCGACCGTCGACCTGTGGGACCTCATCAGCCGCCAGGACTGGCAGGTCTGCGAGCGGGCGCAGCTGGGGGTGTCGTCGCGGTCCTTCCGCTCCGGCGTCTACCCGCGCAAGGACCGCCTGCTGTTCGACTTCAACGAGCGCTGGCGCAAGGAGCTGGGCCGCCCGCTCGTGGGCTGATCAGGCGGGGAGGCGGCGAAGGACCAGCAGCGCGAGATCGTCCGCGGGCAGCGCCTCGGCCTGGAAGCCGAGCACGCCCTGGATCACGGCGCGGCACGTGTCGACCGCGCTGCCAGTGCGGCAGCTCTCGGCAATCGAGCGGAGCAGTCGCTCCTGGCCGAAGCGCTCGCCCGACGGGGCCGCGGCGTCGGTGATGCCGTCCGTGAACAGCACGAGCCGCTCGCCGGGCCGGATCTCGACGCGCTCCAGCGTCAGCCCGAGCTCGCCGAACATGCCGATGAGCGGCCCGCCACCCTCGACCCAGCGCGGCTCGTGCCCGTCGGGCGAGGCGACGAGCGGCATCTCGTGGCCGGCGTTGGCAAACGCGAACACGCCCGTATCGAGGTGGAGCACGCCGCACAGGACGGTGACGAACATGCCCGTCCGGCGCTCGTCGACCAGGATGCGATTCGTCCGCTCGAGCGCGATCACGGGGTCGCCGGTGTGGTCCATCGCCGAGCGGATCACGGGGCGCAGGAAGGCCATCATCAGCGCCGCCGCGACGCCCTTGCCCGACACGTCGGCGATGACGACGCCGAACTCGCGCGGCCGGCCGGCGAGCGGGAAGACGTCGAAGAAGTCGCCGCCGATCTGGCGGGCGGGCCGGTAGTCGTTGGCGATCTCCCAGCCCTCGGCCTCGACCCCGTGGAGAAGGACGAGCGTGCGCTGGATGCGCTGAGCGTGGCGGAGCTCGCGCTCCAGCAGCTCGGCGTCGAGGACCGTCGCTCAGGCTCCCTGGAGCGCGGCGATCGCGTCGGCGCGGCTGCCGTCGAGGGCGAAGAGCCGCAGCATGCCGGTGCGATCGAGGACCCGCGCGATCGGCTCCTGGGCCGCGGCGAGGCGGACGCTCGTCGCCCGCGAATCCTCGTCCTGGGCCATCTGGTGAAGCGCGCTCCAGCCCTCCTCGGGGTCGGGCGGGGTCTCGCCGCGCATGATCCGCACGGCCGAGTGCAGCGCGAAGAGCCCGGAGCTGGCCATGAACGTGAGCTGCTCGAGGTCGATGACGAGGCCCCGGGCGCCTTCGTCGTAGGCGCCGCGCACGACGTCGATGACCTGCTCGTAGTTCGAGGCGTCCAGCTCGCCTGCCAGCGCGACGACCGCCACCGGCGGCGAGCCGCCGAGGCGCTCGACGTCGATCGTCATGGCCACCGTGTCAATCCTCCTGGGCTGGGCCGTCGATCGCGCGGACCAGCGTGAGCTCGTTGCCGCCGTCGGGTCGTGCTGAATGATGCACCTCGTCGGTCAGGCTCCGCAGGAGCTCGATCCCGAGGCCCATCCCACCGGGCCGGGTCGGGGCCGGAGTCGAGCCCGGCTCGCGCGCCGGGGCGGTCGTCGGGTCGAACGTCGGCGAGCGGTCGAGGATCCTGATCTCGATCTTGCGGTCGCGGAGCGCGGCCTCGATGTCGATGTCGCCCGGCTTGCCCTTGTAGCCGTGGAGCATCACGTTGCAGGTCGCCTCGTCCACCGCCTGGACCAGGTCGTCGGCGACCCGCTGCGAGCCGCCGAAGTGGGCCACGCAGTCGCGCACGAACGAGCGCACCTCCGAGAGGTGGTCCACCGACGCCGGGACCTGGATCGCGCGCTGGTCGCGGGAGACAGTCATGGGCAGCGGCTCAGGCGCGGCTCAGGCGAGGCGGGCGTAGTCGGCGGCGGCGCGCTTCAGGAACCTGCCGGCGCCCTTCCGGCCCTTGAACTCGCCGTTCCTCACGACCACCGAGCCGCGACTCAGCACGATGTCGGAGCCACCCTGGACGGAGCGGCCCTCGTAGCACGAGTAGTCGACGTCCATGTGGTGCGTCTTCGCCGAGATCGTGTGCCTGCGGTTCGGGTCGTAGATCACGATGTCCGCGTCCGAGCCCACCGCGATCGCGCCCTTCTGCGGGTACATCCCGAACAGCTTGGCCGGCGCCGTCGAGGCGATCTCGACCCAGCGCTCCTTCGTGATCATGCCGCCGACGACGCCGCCGTCGTGGAGCAGGTCGATGCGGTCCTCGACGCCCGGGAGCCCGTTGGGGACCTTGCGGAAGTCGCCCCGGCCGAGGTCCTTCTGGCCGTGGAAGTCGAACGGGCAGTGGTCGGTCGAGACGACCTGCAGATCGTCCTTGACGAGTCCGTGCCAGAGCTCGGGCTGGTGGTCCTTCGTTCGGAGCGGCGGCGAGCAGACGAACTTCGCGCCGTCGAAGCCGTTGCCCAGGTCGTCGAGGGAGAGGAACAGGTACTGCGGGCAGGTCTCGGCGAAGGCCGGCAGGCCCTCGTCGCGGGCCATCCGCACCGCGTTGAGCGCCTCCCGCGCCGAGAGATGGACGATGTAGACCGGCACCCTGGCCGCCTGGGCCAGGCGGATGACCCGGTTCGTCGCCTCGCCCTCGAGGACCGAGTACCGGGCGAGGCCGTGGCCGATCGGGTCGGTCGTGCCGGCGTTGAAGGTGTCCGCGGCAATGACGTCGATGGCCAGCCCGTTCTCGGCGTGCATCATGATCAGCCCGCCGTTCTTCCCGGTCTGCTGCATCGCCCGGAAGATCGCCCCGTCGTCGCTGAAGAAGACGCCGGGGTAGGCGGTGAAGAGCTTGAAGTCGGGGACGCCCTCGGCGACGAGCTGGTCCATCTCCTTGAGCGTGTCGTCGTTGACGTCGCTCATGATCATGTGGAAGCCGTAGTCGGTGACCGCGTTGCCCTCGGCCTTGGCGTGCCAGGCGTCGAGGCCCTCGCGCAGGCTCTTGCCACGCGACTGGACGGCGAAGTCGACGATGGTCGTGGTGCCGCCGAAGGCCGCGGCGCGGGTGCCCGTCTCGAAGGTGTCCTTGGCGAAGGTGCCGCCGAACGGCAGCTCCATGTGGGTGTGGACGTCGATCCCGCCGGGGATGACGTACCTGCCCTTCGCGTCGATCGTCTCGGCGTCGGTCGCCATCTGCGCGAGGCCCGCGCCGATCCCCACGATCTTCTCGCCGTCGACGAGGACGTCCGCCGCGTATGAGCCGTCGGCGGTCACGACGGTCCCGTTCGAGATGAGGGTGCGCATCGCTCCTCCTTCGATGAGAAGGAGATCGTAGCGAGCGCCGGGTCAGGCCGGGACCGCCGCCTCGCGGCGCGGCCGGCGCGACCTCAGCCGATGGGCAGGGCCACGTGGAGGCCGAGCATCGAGAGGAGCCCGATCTGGATCGCCCAGGCCAGCCCCGCGCCCCCGAGGGCGACGAGGGAAGCCAGGAAGGCGGTCGCGGAGACGAAGCGCTGGTAGCGGTAGCGGCGCCTGGCGGCGGGCCCCTCGAGGCCCCACCACGGGTCGCGGCGGCGGAGGGTCAGGGTCGGCATGGCACGCCTCGGCTACGACTGACCAAGGGTCGATGGAGAACATCGCCAGTGTCCAGCCGCGATGCCGGCGCGCAAGACTGACCTTCGGCCCGGAGGCGCGGGGTAAACGTCCCAGCCACGACCGGACGCGACCGCCCGCGGGTCGCGGGGTGGTCGGCCGGGGGCCGAAAAGCTCCTCGCCGAGCGGCGCCCGAGGGCGCTACTTGGCGGTCTTGGCCTTGTTCTGCTTCGGCTTCTTCGGCGTCTTGGCCTTCTTGTCCATACCGCTCCTCGTGGGGGATCAGGCCCCCGCTTCCACGCCCGATGCTACGCCCGCGCGGGAATGATCTCCCGGCCGATCCGCTCCAGCTGCTCGCGCTCGTCGCCGTTCATCAGATACACGTTGAACTGGGTGACGCCGGCATCGCCCAGCACGCGCAGCTTTTCAATGGCCTCGTCGACCTCGCCCAGGACGCAGAAGCGGTCCGTCACCTCGTCGCCGACGAAGCCGGCGTTCGACGAGCCGACCTCGGCGTGGTGGTGGTAGTCGTAGCCGGTCCGGTCGGTGATGTAGCCGGTCAGGGACTCGGGCAACTGCTCGCGCGGGTACTTGTTGACGAGATCGACGACGTGGTTGGAGACCAGGGCCGGGAACCAGCGCGTCCGCTCCCGCCCGAGGTCGCGCGGGCCGACGTGCAGGGGCGCGGCGGCCTGAATCTCGATGGTCGCTGGGTCTCTGCCGGCCGCGACCGCAGCCTCGCGGACCTGGCCGGCGAACCAGCGGATGAGGTCCGGGTCGGCGAGCTGGAGGATCACCCCGTCGGCGACGCGGCCGGTCATGGACAGCGCCATCGGGCCGTAGCCCGCGACCCACACGGGCAGCTTCCACTTGCCCGTCCAGGTCAGCTGGAGCTCGGTGCCCTCGTAGGTGACGGGGCGGCCCTCCACGAGGTCCTTGATGACGTGGATCGCCTCCTCGGTGTGGGCGAGCGTGATCGGCGGCTTGCCGAGGACCCGCCGGGCCGAGTCGCCCCGCCCGATGCCGAGGTCCATGCGCCCGCCGCTGAGCTCGTCGAGCGTGGCCAGGGCGGAGGCCGTGACGCTCGGCTCGCGGGTGCCCGGGTTCGTCACACACGTGCCGAGCCGGAGCTTCTCGGTGTGCTCGGCGATGAGGGCCAGAAGGGCGTACGGCTCGCGCCACAGGACGTGCGAGTCGAACAGCCACAGGTAGTCGAAGCCGACCTCCTCGCCGAGCCTGGCGAGGTCGAGGGTCGCCTCGATCGTGTGCTCCGGCTTGAGCGTGAACCCGAACTGCATCGTCGGCCGGCTAGGGCCGGGTCAGGTCGCCGTACGCGTCCGGCCGCCGGTCCCGGTAGAACTGCCACGTCTGGCGGACCTGGGTGATGACGTCGAGGTCCATGTCCCGGACGATCAGCTCCTCGTCGTACGGCGAGCCGACCGAGCCGATGAACTGGCCGCGCGGGTCGCAGAAGTAGCTCTGGCCGTAGAAGTCGTCCTCGCCGATGTCCTTCTCGATCCCGACGCGGTTGATCGTGCCGACGAAGTAGCCGTTCGCCACCGCGTGCGAGACCTGCTCGATCCGCCACAGGTATTCGCTGAGGCCGCGTGAGGTGGCCGATGGGATGAAGACCATCTCGGCGCCGTTCAGGCCGAGGGCGCGGGCGCCCTCCGGGAAGTGCCGGTCGTAGCAGATGTAGACGCCGACCTTGCCGACCGCGGTCTCGAACACCGGGTAGCCCATGTTCCCGGGCCGGAAGTAGAACTTCTCCCAGAAGCCCTTGACGTGCGGGATGTGCGTCTTGCGGTACTTGCCGAGGTACTTGCCGTCGGCATCGATGACGGCGGCGGTGTTGTAGTAGATGCCCGAGGCCTGGGCGTCCTCCTCGTACATCGGCACGACCAGGACCATGCCCGTCTCCCTGGCGAGGTCCTGCATGAGCTTCGTCGTGGGCCCGTCGGGGATCAGCTCGGTGTAGGCGTAGTACTGCGCGTCCTGGACCTGGCAGAAGTACGGCCCGTAGAACAGCTCCTGGAAGAGCATGACCTGGGCGCCCTGCTTCTTGGCCTCGTGCGTGGCCTCGACGTGCTTCTGGATCATCGACTCCTTGTCGCCGGTCCAGCTCGCCTGCAGCAGCGCCCCTCGAACGATCCTCGGCATCTCCAGCCCTCTCAGACCTCGGCGTGTGTCCTCGTCCTACGAGAGGCCTGAGCGTACACCGGGCCAGCGGCGCCGAGTGGTCGCGAGGGCCAGCCCGAACAGGAGCGACAGCCCACCGAGCGCGGCGGTGGAGATCTCCGGCCGGGCGGACGCGGCCGCGGTGACGAGCGACGTCGACGTCAGGGTCGTGACGTCGTCGCCGCCCTGGATCGTCCTGGTCTCGACCACGCCGATGCCGCGGGCGTAGGTCTTGCGCTCCCGGACATCGGGCTCGAGCGGCGTCCATTCCTCGGTGACGAGGACGTCGGCGCCGGACCAGCTGCCGGCCTTCGATTGGATCTCGCCGGTCGTCGCGACGATCGTGGCGAGATCCTCCGCCTCGCCCGCGAGGAACTCCTGGCGGTAGCTGTCGCCGGCCTGCGGCTGGGCGAGCATGACGATGCCGGGTTGCGCGCCATCGATGCCGGCCTCCCAGGAGCCGGCGGTCGACGTCACCTGGCCGTTCTCGTACTCGGCCGTCTGCTCGCCGAAGTACCAGACGTTGCCCTGCACGTCCTGCGCGTACCAGTCCGACGTGTCCTCGGCGAGCTCGCCATCGGCGAAGACCTTGTCGCGGACGATCGTGGTGTAGACGCCGAGGATGTCCTTGCCGCCGACTTCGACGTTGACCTCGACGTGCTCGGCGCCGTCGAAGACGAAGCTCGCGCCGCGGACCATCGGGAAGAACGGGTTGTCGACGCCGCCGACGAACATCGACGGGTCGATCGTCTGGACGTATGGCTGGCCCTCGACGATCGGCGCGGGGTTGCGGGCGAAGGTCGGGACCGGCGTGGGCCCGACGGACACCTCCGGGCTCGCGGTCGCGGCGGGCGTCGGGGCAGGGGCGCTCGCGGGCGCGCTCGCCGGCGGCGCGGAGGCCTGCGTCGCGCAGCCGAGGACGAGGAAGGCGAGAGCGATGGCAAGCAGCAGACGCGTCATGGCTCGACCTCCGTACGGCGACACGCTACCCCGCCCGCCGGGTCGCGCATTGGAGCCGATGGGGCCACTGGCTTCGCGACCTTCCGGCTACGGGGGTCTGCGGAGTGGGCCTCGCAAGGAAAAGAGCGCCGCCGGCGCGACGCGCCGGCGGCTGTGTCGTTTGCGTCGCGATTGGCGACTACATCGGCCCGCCCCCGCCGACTCCGCCCGGCGGGAGGGTGTCGTTGCGGGAATCGGGGTCGCTCACCGGCGCGTCGACGGCGGGCGCGGCGACGCCGTCGATGAAGCCCTGGGTGTCGTCGCTGACGGGTGGTGGCGTCGGGGATCCGCCCGGCCGGTCAGGCGGCGGGTTCGAGCCCCCGACTGCCGGCGTTCGGCCTCCGGTCGGCGCGGCAGGTGCGGTCGGCTTCGCGAACCGGCTCGCCAGGAAGAAGCCGAGGATCATGCCGACGAGGGCGATCGCCCAGCCGATAGGGGAGTCCGGCGCGATGATCTGGAACTGCGCGAGCGCGATTCCGGTGCTGGCGCCGGCGACGAGACCGAAGCCCGCTCCGAGGACCTTCCCGGCGCAGCCGCGCATCCGCGACGTCGCGAGGACGCCGGCGACCGCGAGGATTGCGAGGACGATGGCCCCGCCCCCGAGCAGCGTGAACAGCGCATCGACGTCGTCGAGGATGATGAGGATCTGGCCCCGGCACTCGGCACCGCCCGCGCCAGTCGCATTGCCGGCAACGAGGAAGATCTTGCCGAGCTTCCCGAAGACCTGGAGGTCGACCGCGTCGACCGATCCGGCGGTATCGCCGCCGCTCTTGCTCGTGCCGCTCGCGATCGGGACCTGGAGGCCCAACGCGAATGCGGACACCGTCGCGTTGAGCATCGGCGCTGCGGCGGTTGCCGAGCCACCGGCGGACTCGGTCGATTTGAGGTGCCAGACCTCCTCGGTCGTGATGTCGACCGAGCCGCTGGCCGACCCCTGGCCGGTCGCCGCGCAGGCGCCGGTGACCTCGGCCGCGACCGTGCTCGGAAACCCGAGCAGCAATCCGGCCAGGAGAACGCCGGCAGCGAGCCGGCGCGCGCTGGAGATGGACATGCCGATCCCTCCCTCCCCCCGACTCCCCCCTGCGGCGCACTCTACGGCGGGGTGGGGGCGCGTCAAGACCGAAACCGCATCTGCGACAATCCGCCGAGGTCGCCCGACCTCGCGACCGATCGAAACGGAGCCGACGATGGCCATCGAGTCCGCCACCACGAGCATGAGCAGCGCGGAGATCGCCGCGCAGAACCGGGCCTACACCTTCTTCTCGTGGTCCGTCCAGGGCCAGCTCGACCCGATCGCCATCGATCGCGCCGAGGGCGTCTACCTGTACACGCCCGAGGGCAAGAAGATCCTCGACTTCAACAGCCAGCTGATGTCCGTGAACATCGGCCACGGCGATCGGCGCGTGATCGACGCGATCACCGAGCAGGCCATGAAGCTGCAGTACGTGCAGCCGGCCTTCGCGACGGAGATCCGCGGCCGGCTCGGCCAGAAGCTGGCCGAGATCCTCCCCGGCGACCTCGACAAGGTCTTCTTCACCCTCGGCGGGGCCGAGGCGATCGAGAACGCGATCAAGCTCGCCCGCCACCACACCGGCCGCTACAAGGTCCTGGCCCGCTACCGCGCCTACCACGGCGCCACGTTCGGGGCGATGACGCTCACCGGCGACCCGCGGCGCTGGGCCAACGAGCCCGGCCTCGTGGGCGTCGTGCGCTACCCGGACACGCACCGCTGGGGCGAGAAGGAGCCACGGCCGGTCGCCGAGAGCCTCCAGGGCCTCGAGGACGTGATCCGCTACGAGGGCGCCCACACGATCGCGGCGATCTTCCTCGAGACAATCGTCGGCACGAACGGCATCCTGATCCCGCCCGACGGCTACATCGAGGGCGTCCGGGACATCTGCACCCGCAACAACATCCTGATGGTCTGCGACGAGGTCATGGCCGGCTTCGGTCGCACCGGCCGCTGGTTCGGCGTCGACCACTGGGGCGTCGTGCCGGACCTCATGACGATGGCTAAGGGCCTGACGAGCTCGTACCTGCCGCTCGGCGCGGTCGCCATGCGCCACGACATCGCCGAGGCGTTCGAGACCAAGATGTACTACGGCGGCCTGACGTACTCGTCGCACCCGGTGAGCCTCGCGGCCGCGCTGGCCACGATCCGGGTCTACGAGGAGGACGACCTCATCGGCAACGCCCGCCGGCTGGGCCCGCTGATGACGAAGCACCACGAGCGGCTGGCGGCGAAGCACCCGTCGGTCGGGGCCCACCGGAACCTCGGGCTCTTCGGGATCATCGACCTCGTCCGGAGCCGCGACCCGTGGACGCCGCTCACGCCGTACAACGGGACCTCGGACGAGATGAAGGCGATTCAGAAGCACTTCCGCGAGAACGGCCTCTACACCTTCACCCCGAACAACTCGATCCACACCAACCCGCCGCTGTGCATCACCGAGGAGCAGCTGGCGGAGGGCTTCGAGATCATCGACCGCGCCCTCGACATCGCCGACCAGGCCGCCACCTAAGCCGAAGCCGGAAGGGCCGGAAGCTCGCCTGTGGCCGGAAGCTCGCCTGTGACGGCCCGGTCGGGCTTCGCGACCCGCGGCGCCCAGCTCGCGTCGCCGGCGCGCTCGATCGCCCGCGGCGCGGGCCTTGCGCTCGTCTTCATCGTCGCCCTGCTGATCGTCTGGGAGGGTGCCAAGGCCATCGGCGGCGATCCGTGGCGGTTCAAGGACGCGAACGGCAACGAGACGGTCTACAGGCCGCCGCTGACGTGGCCCATCGCGAGCGACCTGTCCCTGCCCCACGTCTGGAAGATCGCCGAGGCCCTCGCCGCGCCCGTCCAGCGGCAGCAGGCGCAGAGCCTGGCGCAGTACCTCGTCGGGGCGGCGATCTACACGGGCCGCGAGGCCGCCCTGGGGTTCCTCGTCGGCGCCGTGCTCGGGCTCGCGCTCGCTGCGGGATTCGTCCACTCGAAGCTCGCCGAGCGGGCGTTCATGCCCTACATCGTCGCCAGCCAGACGATCCCGATCCTCGCCCTCGCGCCGCTCATCGCCTTCGCCTTCGGCAACGGCCTGGTGGGCATCGTGATCGTCGCGTCGTACCTGACGTTCTTCCCGGTCACGGTCGCCCAGCTGCGCGGCCTGACCTCACCGGATCCGCGCGCGCTGGAGCTCATGCGCAGCTGCGCCGCCTCGCGCTGGACGATCTTCTGGAAGCTCCGGATGCCCGCCTCGCTGCCGTACCTGTTCGCGGCGCTCAAGGTCGCGGCCACGGCGAGCATCGTCGGCGCGATCGTGGGCGAGGGGAACCCCGGCGGCAGCCAGTTCGGCCTCGGGCGCGCGATCCTCAACTTCAACGAGCAGTACATCACGGGGCCGGAGAAGCTCTGGGCGGCGATCCTGGCCGCGGCGCTGCTCGGGGTGGCGTTCTTCCTGGCGGTCCGGCTGCTGGAGCTGTACGCGCTCCGGAGCCGGCCGAATGCGGCGATCGGGTGAGGCGGCGATGAGCGAGCAGCAACGGCCCGAGGTCGTCTCGGTCAGGGGCGTCGGCAAGACCTTCGAGAGCGCCGGAGGGCGAACGATCGCGCTCGAGGACATCGACCTCGCGATCGCGCCCGGCGAGTTCGTCTCGCTGATCGGCCCGTCGGGCTGCGGCAAGTCGACGCTGCTGCGACTGATCGGCGACCTGACCGCGCCGACCGCGGGCAGCGTGACCATCAACGGCAAGCCTGCGCGACAGGCCCGCCTCGATCGCGACTACGGGATCGTCTTCCAGGCGCCCGTCCTGTTCGACTGGCGGACGGTACAGGCCAACGTCGCGCTCCCGCTGGAGGTCAAGGGCCTCGCCCGCTCCGACCGCGAGCAGCGGGTCAAGGCGACGCTGGACCTGGTCGAGCTGGGCGACTTCGCCCGCCACTACCCGTACCAGCTCTCCGGCGGCATGCAGCAGCGCGTCTCGATCGCCCGGGCCCTCGCCCTCGAGCCGTCGATCCTGCTGATGGACGAGCCGTTCGGCGCCCTCGACGAGATGACCCGCGAGCGCATGAACTCCGAGGTCCAGCGCATCTGGCAGCAGACCGGCACCACCGTCGTCTTCGTCACCCATTCGATCCCGGAGGCGGTGTTCCTCTCGTCGAGGGTCGTCGTGATGTCGCCCCGGCCCGGTCGCATCGTCCGCGTCATCGACATCGACCTGCCCCGACCGCGAACGGACGACACGCGCGAATCCGCACGCTACTTCGAGCTGATCACCGAGGTCCGGGAGGCCCTCCGCGGCCGCCGGACGGACGGGCGCCCACCATCCGGCTCGGTCGCATCGATGGAGCGGACCCTCGCCGAAGGTGCCGTCGGTTGACCGGCCGCTGGACCCGCCGGCTGCGCGACTTCGCGCCTGCGATCGTGGTGTTCATCGGCGTGATCGCAGCGCTCGAGCTCATCGCCGCGGCACTGGACCTGCAGCAGTTCATCCTGCCGCGGCCGTCGGCAGTGGTGAAGGCGTTCGTCGAGGAGCAGGCACGAATCCAGCGCTCCGCCGGGAACACCTTGTACGAGGCGCTGGGTGGCCTGGTCATCGGCGTCACCGCCGGGGTCCTGACCGCGTTCGCGATCGCCCGCTGGGCGCGGGTCCGCGAGGCCGTGCTGCCGATCGCGGTCGGGGCGAGCGCCATTCCGATCATCGCCGCGGCGCCGATCATGTCGAACTGGTTCGGCATCCTGAACCCGTTCGCCAAGATGGCGATCGTGATCCTGCTGACGTTCTTCCCGATGGTCGTCAACGTGGCCCGCGGGCTGAGCCAGGTCGACGAGTCCGCGCTGGAGCTCATGCGCGCGTCGGCCGCCTCCGATGGCCAGATCCTGCGCAAGCTGCGCATCCCCAACGCGCTGCCGTACTTCTTCACGGGGCTCAAGATCGCGACGACGCTGTCGTTGATCGGGGCGGTCGTGGCCGAGTACTTCGGCGGCTCGGACGACGTGCTCGGACGGGTGATCGTCCAGAGCTCGAGCTCGCTCCGCTTCGACATCACGTGGGCGGCCATCTCGGTGACCGCCGTCGCAGGCATCCTGATGTACGTGCTGGCCGTCGGCGTCGAGCGGCTCGTCATCCCGTGGCACGCTTCCCAGCGGGTCGCCGAGACGTAGACTTCGGCCTCGCAGGAGTGTTGCACCGGCCCCCCAGCCGGTGAGAGGAGGAAGGCCGAATGATCCATGCCAGGCGTTGGCTTGCCGGATTGGCAGTCATCGTGTTCGTCGCCGCAGCGTGCGGCACCGGTGGCCCGGGTGCGAGCGCAGGCCTCACCAAGGTCAGGCTGCAGCTGCAGTGGGTGCCGCAGGCCCAGTTCGCCGGCGAGATCGCGGCCAAGGCGGAGGGTTACTACGCCGCCGAGGGCCTCGATGTGACCTTCGTCGACGGCGGGCCGAACGTGGCCAACATCACCGTCGGCTGCGCCAAGGACGGGCCCGAGTTCACCCTGGGCTGGGTGCCGAAGGCGCTCGTCGCCGTCGAGGCCAACGGCGGCAAGGACTGCGACCTCGTCAGCATCGCCCAGATCTTCCAGCGCTCGGGCACCCGCTCCGTGTCCTGGAAGGAAAGCAACATCACCGGGCCCGCCAACTTCAAGGACAAGAAGGTCGGCGTCTGGGACTTCGGCAACGAGTACGAGGTCACGGCCGGCGCCAAGAAGGCCGGGCTCACCGTCGGAACGGACTACACCCGCGTCATCCAGGCCTTCGACATGTCGGCGCTCCTGAAGAAGGACATCGATGTCGCCGAGGCGATGACCTACAACGAGTACGCCCAGGTGCTCGAGGCCAAGAACCCGGCCACCGGCCAGCTCTACCAGCCCGAGGACCTCAACGTCATCGACTGGAACACCGAGGGCACCGCGATGCTCCAGGACGCGGTCTTCGCCCGCAAGGCCTGGCTCGACCAGACCGGCAACGCGGACGTCGCGACGAAGTTCCTGCGGGCCACGTTCAAGGGCTGGATCTTCTGCCGCGACAACGCTGCCAAGTGCGTGGACTACGTCCTCGCCGCGGGAACGACCCTCGGCAAGGGCCACCAGGCGTGGCAGATGAACGAGGTCAACGTCCTGATCTGGCCGTCGCCCGACGGCATCGGCATCACCAGCCAGACGGCCTGGGATCAGACGATCCAGATCGCCCTCGACTTCGGGGTGCTCAAGGCACAGCCGGCCCAGGGCGCCTTCCGGAACGACCTCGCCCAGGCTGCCCTCCAGGGCATCACCGGAGACACGAAGGGCACCAGCTTCCAGAAGGGCACCGTCGAGGTGACCGAAGGCGGCAACTAGCCCGCTCGCTCATCGCTCGAGTTGCGAGGCCGGCCCCCCACGGGGCCGGCCTCGTCGTTTGCGGGGCCCTACAGTTCGCCGGATGTTCGCCCCCACCCTGCCGCTCACGACCGAGCGGCTGCTCCTGCGCGCGTTCACCCCGGACGACCTCGACGACCTCCACGCCATGTTCGGGCGCGAGGACGTGAGCCGCTACCTGAACTGGGAGCCGATGTCCCGCGACCGCGCCGCGGAGCTGTTGGAGCGGCGCCTGACCCAGACCCGGATCGAGAAGGAGGGCGACGGCTTCGGGTTCGCGCTTGAGGAGCGCGCCGGCGGGCGTTTCGTCGGCGAGGTCGTCCTGCGCTGGACCAGCGAGGAGAGCCGCCAGGGCGAGATCGGCTGGTCGCTTCAGCCCGATGCGCAGGGCAATGGCTACGCCACGGAGGCGGCGCGCGAGCTGCTGCGGCTGGGCTTCGAGGAGATGGGCCTGCACCGGATCGTCGCCGAATGCGATCCGCGCAACGACGGGTCGATCCGGGTGATGGAGCGGCTCGGCATGCGCCGCGAGGCGGACCACGTCGAGAGCATGTGGCTCAAGGGCGAGTGGGTCGGCTCGACCGTGTTCGCCATCCTCGAGCAGGAGTGGCGAGCCCGAGCCTGACGCTGCGCGCCAAGGGCGAAGCTGCGGGCGCTAGGCGCCCAGGCCCCCGAACAGGAGCCAGCCCGCCGCCGCGCCGGCGCCGACGACCAGCGGCGTCGCCCAGCGCGACCGCCAGGTGAAGAGGATTCCCAGGGCGACGGCGAAGATCACGATCCCCACCGCGAGCGACGGCACCCGCACGGCGACGGCCTGGCCGAGCTGGATCGCGGTCACGGCGATGATGCCGACCACGCCGGCGGCGACGCCCTCCAGCGCCCGGTGGAGCGGCCGCCACTCCATCAGCGCCTCGAGTCGATCACCGAGCAGCAGCGCGAACGAGAACGCGGGCAGGAAGATGCCGATCGTGATCGCGATCGCCCCCGGCAGGCCGCCGGCGAGGAACCCGACGAACGTCCCGAAGATGATCAGCGGCGCAGGCAGGATGCCGCCGAGCGCCAGCCCGTCGAGGAACTGGGCGTCGGTCAGCCAGCCGTTGCCGACCGCGTCATGGCGGACGAATGGGATCGCCGTGTAGGCGCCGCCGAAGGTGAGCAGCCCGGCCTTCAGGCCGCTGCCGAAGAGCGCCAGGGCGTCGGGCGCGGACGCGGCGGTCGCAGCCGGCGGCGCGGCCGGCGGCGCCACTGCGCCTGGGAGTGCCCCGGCTCCTGACAGCGCCGCTACCACCGCGAGCACGCCGAGGGTCGCGAGGGCCCCGGCCGCGGCCACCCGCCCACGATCGCCGGCTGGCCCCCAGGTCGCGAGGACGGCGGCCAGCGCCGAGAGGGAGAGCACGATCCAGAAGGGGACGCCGGCGAGGGTCGCGACCCCGGCCGCGATGGCGATGGCCCACGTCCATGGATCGACCAGGATGTGTCGCCCGATGCGCGGCACCGCCCGCGTAACGAGCGCCACGACCGCGATCTGCGCGCCCAGCAGCGTCGCCGCGACCGGAGGCTGCGTGATGTCGATCCGCAGGTACAGCCACGACAGCAGCAGCATCAGGAGGAAGCCCGGGAGCATGAAGCCGAGCCCGGCGAGGAACGCGCCGGCCCGCCCGCCGCGGACGAGCCCGAGGTGCACCGCCAGCTCATGCGCCTCGGGACCCGGCAGAACCTGGTACACGGCGAGCAGCCGGTTGAAGCGATCGCTCGTGACCCAGCGCTCCTGGTCGACCAGCTCGTGCCGCAGCATCGCGATCTGCGCGACGGGCCCGCCCCAGGCGAACAGGCCGAAGCGCAGGAAGCGGGCGAAGATCGCGGCCCGGCCGCCCGAAGCCGGCGCGACTTCGTTCGGCGCCGATGCCGCGGCGCGCGTCAACCCGTGCCCTGGAGGGCGGCCGAGAGGCCGCTGATCGTCAGGCCGATCAACGAGCGGATCACCGGGAGCGTCGGGTTCGCCGGGTCCACGGCCTCGCGCTCGCGGAGCGTCCGGAGCAGCTCAAGCTGCACGACGGACAGCGTGTCGACGTACGGGGCCCGGAGGGCGCTGGAGCGGCTCGCCGCGTCCGCCTCGGCGCGGTCCTCCGGGGCGCCGCGGGCCGGCGCGGGCAGGCGATCGAGCTCGCGTCGCGTCCGGTCGAACTCGGTCTCGATGCTCGCCCAGCGCTCGGCGTCGCCGGGCTGCGTGGCCAGCGCCGCATAGCTGCGGGCGAGCGCCAGGTCGGCGCGACGCAGCGCCAGCCGGGCGTGGTCGACGATGGAGCGGAAGAACGGCCACTCCTCGTAGAGGCGGTCCAGCCGGGCGGGAGCCCCGCTCCGGCTCGAGCCCCGAACGCCCTCGAGCGCGGCGCCGAGCCCGAACCACCCCGGCAGCTCGACCCTGGCCTGCGACCAGGCGAAGACCCACGGGATGGCCCGCAGGTCGTCGATCGATCGGCCGACCTCGTTGCCCGCCCGGCGCGCCGGCCGGGACCCGAGCTGCAGGCGCGTGATCTCGTCGATCGGCGTCAGCCGCCCGAAGAAGCCGGCGAAGCCCGGGTCGTCGTAGACCAGCGCGCGGTAGGCGCGGCGGGCCTCCCCCGCGAGCCGCTCCATGACCGCCGCGGCGCCGCGCGGATCGCCGCTGCGAGGAGCGAGCGAGTCCAGCGCGGTCGCGGTCAGGATCTCCAGGTGCTGGAGGGCGATCTCGGGGTCGCCGTAGCGGGTCCAGACGACCTCCCCCTGCTCGGTCAGCTTGAGCCGGCCGCGCACGGAGCCGGGCGGCTGCGCCGCAACCGCGAGCTCGAGCTGGCCGCCGCCGCGGCCGATCGCGCCGCCGCGACCGTGGAACAGCGTCAGCTCGATGCCGCTCCTGTCGGCGACCGCGGCGAGGTCCGCCTGGGCCCGGTGGAGCAGCCAGTTCGAGGCGACGTAGCCGAGCTCCTTCGTCGAGTCGGAGTAGCCGAGCATCACCTCCTGGTGGTCGCCGCGGCCCTGGAGGTGCCGCCGGTAGCGCGCGTCGGCGAGGAGGCCGTCGAGCAGCGACCCCGCATCGGTCAGCGCCGCCGACGACTCGAGGAGCGGCACCACGTCGAGCTCGATCGAGTCCGCGCCCGCCGCGGCCGCGAGGTCGAGGACGTCGAGCACGTCCTGCCTCGTCGTCGTGAACGAGACGATGTAGCGCGACAGCGCCGCGGGGCCGAGCTGGCCCTGGATGCGAGCGATCGAGCGGAACGTCTCCAGCACCTCCTCGCGTCCCGGCGCCTGCCCGTCCTCCTGCGCCGCCAGCACGCGCCGATGGACCGCCGCGTGCTGGCGGACCTCGAGGCTCGCGAGGTGGAACCCGAAGGTCTGCACCTGCCAGACAAGGTCCTGCACGTCGCCCCACGCGGATCGGGCGAGGCCGACGTCGACGAGCGCCTGCTGGACCTCGGCGAGCTCTGCGAGCAGCTCGTCCGGCGACGCGTACCCGGCGGTCGTCGCGCCGCGGCGCTCGCCCAGCAGCCGCACTCGGGTGTGGCGGATGCGCTCGGCGATGAAGCCCAGCCGTTGCCGGAACGGCTCGTCCGGATAGCGCTCGGCGAGCGAGTGCGCGAGCTGGGGCATCGCCAGCTCGTCGGCGACGAGGCGATGGGCCAGCGCCCGCGGCACCGAGTCGCCGCGGATCTTGGCGGCGATGGTCTGGGACAGGCGCGTTGCGACGGCCTCATGGCCGCGGAGCACGTGGTCGGCCTGGATCCGGACGGTCTCCTCGGTCACGGTCGAGGTGACCGTGGGATGGCCGTCGCGATCGCTCCCGATCCAGGAGCCGAAGCGCAGGAACGCCGGGGTTGCGGGCCGCTCCAGCTCTCGCGCCCGCGGGCTGCGCGGGCCGGGCAGTAGCGTGTCGACGAGGGTGTACAGGCGTGGCACCAGCCGGTACAGCGTCTCGTCGAAGACGACCATCGCCGTCCGCACCTCGTCGATCGGGGACGGCGCGCCGCGCCGGAGCTCGGCGGTTCGCCAGAGGAGCGCGATCTCCTCGCGCAGCTGCCGCCGGAGCTCGCGGTCGCCGGTGGGCGAGAGGCGCGGGTCGTCCGACTGCTCCAGCAGCCGCGCGATCCGACGCAGCGCCATGAGGACGGTGCGGCGGCGCGCCTCCGTCGGGTGCGCCGTGAAGACCGGGTGGACCCGGACGGTCGCGAGGGCCTCGGGGGCGTCCGCGGGTCGCAGGGCGGCGCGGAGGCGGGCGCCCTCGGTGGCGCCGCCTGATGCGCGAGCCCGCCGCGCCGCCCGGCGGACGCGGTCGCGCGCCTCCACGAGGTTGATGAGCTGGAAGTACAGCCCGAAGGCGCGCACGACGCCCTCGAGCGCCTCCGCCTCGACCGGCAGGACGTCGAACGTCACCCGCTCGTCGCCGCCGCGCCGCCGGGCGGCGATGGCCTGCTGCCGCGTCGCCTCGACGAGCTCGAAGACCTCCGGCCCGGCCTGCTCGAGGATGATCTCGCCCAGGAGCGCCCCGAGGAGCCGCACCTCCCGCGCGAGCGTGTCGCGGCCGCCGGACGTCCCGATGCTGCGCGGCTCGGCGCGCTCGGGGTGCGATCGGACGGGCGGCTTCGCGCTCACCTTGCGAGTGTGCCCGGCGGGCGAGGCGAGGGCCAGCCCCGGGCGGCCTTCGGTCGACCGTCGGCGGTGCTACGGTCGCCCCTCCCGTGCCAACCGTCGACCGCCGCGCGCTCTCCGCGCTCGCCCGCTCGTACCCGCGCCAGTACTGGCTGATGGTCGCCGGCATGGTCATCAGCAACGCCGGCGGGAGCCTCGTCTGGCCGTTCCTGCTGATCTTCGCCAGCGGCCGCCTGGACCTGCCGCTCGCCGCGGTCGGCTCGTTGATCACGATCCAGGCCGGCGCGGGGATGCTCGCGTCCTTCGTCGCCGGGACCCTCGCCGACCGCCTGGGCCGGAAGGTCGTGATGTTCGTCAGCCTCGCGTCGAACGGGGTGATCTACCTGTTCCTGCTCAACGCCAGCGGCTACGCCGAGTTCGCGGTGCTGATGGCGCTCTTCGGCATGTCGAACCCGATGTACCAGGTCGGGGCCGACGCGATGCTCGCCGACATGATCCCGTCCGAGCAGCGGACGCAGGCGTACTCGATCAACCGGATCGCCTCGAACAGCGGCTTCGCGCTCGGGCCGGCGATCGGCGGCTTCCTCGCCGCGACGTCCTACAGCCTGGCCTTCATCGGCGCCTCGATCGGGTTCCTGAGCTACGCGGCCCTGGTCGCGCTTCGCTTCCGGGAGACGCTTCCGTCGCGCAGGCCGGCCGGACGCCCCGCCGAGCCGGCCCCGGCGGCCGTCACCGCCTCGCCCGCGGCGTCGCTCACAACGCCGCCCGCGGCGTCGCTCGCCGCGCCCCCGCCCCCGCCTGCCGACCGGCCCGCTGCCCGGCGGCGCGGCTACGGCGTCGTCGCCGCCGATCGCCGCTTCGTGGCCTTCACGCTCCTGCTGAGCCTCGGGCTGATCGCGCCGACGACGCTCTGGATCCTGCTCGCGGTCTACACGAAGGCGAACTTCGGCATGCCGGAGTACCTGTACGGCTGGATTCCGACCGCGAACGCGGTCATGTGCGTCTTCCTGCAGTACCCGGTCACGTCCGTCACCAGGCGCTACCGGCCCCTGCCGGTCGTCGCCTTCGGCATGGGGATCTATGCGATCGGGGCGGGGAGCGTGGCGGTCATGTCGTCGTTCCCGGGATTCCTGCTGAGCATGGTGATCCTCACGTTCGGCGAGCTGATCGTCGTCCCGGTCGCGAGCAAGTACGTCGCCGACCTCGCGCCGCCGGACCTGCGGGGCCGGTACATGAGCATCTACTGGCTGGGCTGGGCGGCCTCGCGTGCCGCCGCGCCGCTCATCGGCGGCTTCATCAACGACCAGCTCGCCCCGATCGCGATCTGGTACGCGGCCTTCGTCATCGGGCTCGCCAGCACCGCGGGCCTGGCCCTGCTCGCGCGACGGTCGTGGGCCGCGGAACGGCGGCCCGGGAGCGTGATCGTCCCTGCCGAGCCGTGATCCCTAGCCGGCCTTGCCCGTCCCGAACTGGCGGTCGCCGGCGTCGCCGAGCCCCGGCATGATGTAGCCCTTGTCGTTCAGCTGGCGGTCGAGGGCCGCGCAGTACATCTCGACGTCGGGATGCGCCGCGGCGACCGCCTCGACGCCCTCCGGGGCTGCGATCAGGTTCACGAGCTTGATCCGGACCGGCGTGACGGCGCCCCACTTCTTCAGGACCTCGATGGCCGCGGTCGCCGAGCCGCCGGTGGCCAGCATCGGGTCGAGGATCAGGCACAGGTCGACCGACGCCGCGTCGGGCAGCTTGTTGTAGTACTCGACCGGCTGGAGCGTCCGCTCGTCCCGGAACAGGCCGAGGTGCCAGACCTGCGCCGTCGGCATCAGCTCGAGCATCGCGTCGACCATGCCGAGCCCGGCCCGCAGGATCGGGATCAGCCCGATGCGCTCGCCGAGCTCGTTACCGTCCATCGTCTCGAGCGGCGTCTTCACTTTGATCGAGCGGACGCGAGCGTCCGCGAGCGCCTCGTAGCCGAGCAGCCACGACAGCTCGCGCACGACCTCGCGGAACTTCTTCGGCTCGGTCTTCTCGTCGCGCAGGATCGCCAGCTTGTGGAGGACCGCCGGGTGCGTCGAGACATGGAGCGTCGCGGGGAGTGCCACGGGACTCGATCGTAGCATCGGCCATCCCCCGAAACGCCGGTCGTCGCGGCGATGCGGTGCGAGTACCCTCACCGCGGTGGCAACCCGGACCGCAACGACCGAGACGGAGTACAGGAGCGCGCCCGCGAAAGGGCGCAAGAACGCGCCGCCGGTGCTCGTCCGGATGCTCCGCAATGCCGTCGAGGAGAGCGCCCACCGGGGCGACATCGTCGAGGTCGACGTCGGCGGCCGGATGCTCCGCGCTCTCGGCGACCCGGACCACGTCGTCAACCTCCGATCGGCCGCCAAGCCGTTCTCGCTGCTCGCGCTGATCGAGGCCGGCGGCGTCAAGGAGTTCGAGCTCGAGCCGGCGGAGCTCGCGATCATGACCGGCAGCCACTCCGGCGAGGACCTGCACGTCCGGACGCTGCAGGGCCTCTTCCGCCGGACCGGGCTGAGCCAGGCGATGCTCGCCACCGGCACGGAGGGCATGCCGCTCGATGCGCTGACCTCGGCTCGCCTCGCGCGCGACGGCGAGCGTCCCGGTGAGGTCCGGCACATGTGCTCCGGCTACCACACGGCCTTCCTGCTGCTGGCGCGGCTCAAGGGCTGGCCGCTCGAGGAGTACTGGCTCGACGACCACCCGACCCAGCAGGCGGCCCGCGACGTGATCGCGCGGTCCTTCGGTGTCCCGGCGGCACGGCTGGTGACCAGCCTCGACGGCTGCGGCGTCCCGACCTTCGCATTCCCGCTGCGCGACATCGCCCGCGCCTATGCCTTCCTCGCCGACCCCCAGTCCGTCCGATCCGACGACGCCCGCGCGGGCCTCGCCCCGGCCGTCGCGGTCGTCCGCGACGCGATGCTCGCCCATCCCGAGCAGGTCGCCGGCTCGCGCGACCGCCTCGACACCTCGGTCATGAAGGCGCTCCCCGGCCGGCTCGTCGCGAAGGGCGGCGCCGAGGGCCTGCGCTGCTACGCGATCCTGCCCGGCCCGCGCGCCAAGGGCGGCTCCGCGGCGCCGTCGGGCCTCGCGCTCAAGGTCGAGGACGGCGGCGCGGCGGATCGAGCCACGTCCGCGGCATCGGTCGAAGCCCTCGTGCAGGCGGGCGTCCTGGACGGCCAGGCCCTGCGGGTCCTCGCCCGCTACCACCGCCCGACGGTCGCCGATCCCCACGGCCGGCCCTCCGGCGAGGCGATCGCGGCGTTCGAGCTGGCACCGATCGGGGAGCTGCTCGGCTAGCTTCGGCCGTACGCTTGCGCCGTGCGCGACCAGCCGCAGCCGATCGGCGACCCGTACCGCGTGCTCGGCCTCGAGCAGGGCGCGTCGATGGCCGAGGTCAAGCGCGCCTACCGGCTCCTGGCCAAGGCCTACCACCCGGACTCGGCCGGAGAGGCGGCGCTGCCCCGGTTCCTCGCGATCCATGAGGCCTACGAGCGGCTGGTGAGCGGGAGATCGCGCGCGGGTATCGGGCCCCGGGGAGCACGCTCGAATCCGCCGGCCCCGTCCGCCGAGCCCTGGCGGGCAGATCCCGAGCGGGCTCGGGCCGCACGCGAGCGGGCACGTGCCGGGAGGGCGTCCACGAGGACGCGGCCGGGCCCCGACGGCGGCCCTGGTGCCGGCACGCGCGCGCGGACCGGGACGAGCGGGACCTCCACCGGCCGATCGGGCGGCGCCGGGGCCGCCGCAGGCTCGCGTGGTTCCGCGGGCACGGGGCCGCGCGAAGGGCGTCGACGAAACGTCCGCAAGGCGACGCTGGGCTCGACCTCCTACGACGAGGCACGCGACGCGACCGACGCGACCTGGAGCGGGGCGTCCTGGTACGGCCCCACGTCGGGCGAGTACTGGATCGTCAACCCGCGCGAGTACGCCGACCCGCGCAAGCACGGGCCCGGCTACCAGCAGCGGGCACGAAGACCTGCACCGGCGACGGGCGTGGGCACGGGCACCGATTCCGACGAGGCCGTCGAGACCCAGACCGAGCCCGATGAGGCCGAGGCGACGGCCGCCTCCGCCTCGGGCAGCGACGCGGCCGGCCTCGGGACCCGCGAGACGCGCCGCTGGAGCGCGTCGGCGCGGCCGGAGTGGATGCCCGCCGGCGAAGGCGGCGCATCGGTGGCAGATCGAGCCTGGCAGCGCGGCGGCCGGTCCCTGCCGGGCGACGACCGCCCTCAGGACGCGTTCGGCCCGCTCGGCCCGCTCGGTGCTGTGGGACGGGACCTGCTGGGCAGCCCGGGCGACGACCCGATCCGCCGGCTCGGCCTTGCGCTGGTCGCGTGGCCGCCACTCGGGCTGGCGGCCGCCGCGGCGATCGGGGACTTCACCGGCTGCACGACCTATGCGGCCGCGTGCTCCGGCTCCGACACCATCCTGCCGTGGCTCGCGCAGGCGGCGATCCTGGGGCTGCTGCTCCTCCTGCCCCCGCTGGCTCGGCTGTTCGTCGGCGGCACCATCGCGGTGCTGCTCGCGCTCATTCCCGTGACGGCACTGCTGGTCGCGGTCGGCGCCGGGGGCGCCTCGCAAGCGGCGTTTGCGCTCGGAGCGTTGCTCGCCACCGCGTGGGTTGCCGGCGTCGCGCTCGCCGCCCGCGGCCAGGCGAGGACCGCCGGGTGAGCCGCGCATCGGCGGGCGGGGAGGGCCGGCACAAGCCCTCGAGCGATCTCTCCAGCTCCGCCCAGGAGTACCTGCTCACGCTCCGGATCATGGCTGGCGACGGCTCCCGGATCACCGCCTCCCAGGTCGCGCGGAAGCTCGGCGTGAGCACGCAGGCGGCCAGCGAGATGTTCCGGCGCCTCGCCAGCGACGGGCTCGTGACCCTCGCCGAGGGCCGCGAGCTCCAGCTGACCTCCGCCGGTCGAGCGGCCGCGGACGGAATCTTCCGGCGCCACGCGCTCTGCGAGTGGCTGCTCACCGAGATCGTCGGGCTCGGCTGGGCCGAGTCGGACGCCGAGGCGGAGCGACTCCAGGCGGCGATCTCGCCGCGGGTCGAGCAGCAGCTCGACGAGCTCCTCGGCCACCCGCAGACGTGCCCCCACGGCAACCCGATCGACGCCGACATCGCCCGTCGACGACCCGCGGGCGAGCCGCTCTCGACGATCAACGCCGGCGAGCGGGCCACGATCTTCCGGATCACCGAGCAGGCCGAGGAGGACGCGGCGCTGCTGTCGTACCTCGAGGCCCGCGGCCTCCGGCCGGGCGCCCACGTCACGGTCCTGGCGCGCTCCGAGTCGCTCGACTCGCTCACCCTCGACGGCCCGCTCGGCAGGGCGACGCTCGGGCTGCGCCCGGCCGCGCTGGTCCGCGTCCTGCCGGGCGAGGCGGACCCCGCGCTCTTCCACCGCGTTCCCGGCCGCTGAGCGGGCGCGCCGGGTGGCCGTCGGCGCGTAACCACAGAAGCGGCTCTGACGGGTTATCTCTGGTAGGCTGCCCGCATGCCCAACCCGCGGGTCAGGATCGCGCCGAGCCCGACCGGGCCGCTGCACATCGGGACCGCCCGGACGGCGCTCTTCAACTACCTCTACGCGCGACGCCACGGCGGCACCTTCGTCCTCCGGCTGGAGGACACGGACGTCGCGAGGAGCACGGTCGGGTTCGAGGCGGACATCCTCGAGCAGCTCCACTGGCTCGGGATCACCTGGGACGAGGGCCCGGACGTGGCTGGCGGCGACGACCGCGGGCCCTTCGGCCCGTACCGCCAGATGCAGCGCATCGAGAGCCACACCACGGCGGCGGCTGACCTCCTGTCCCGCGACCTTGCCTATCCCTGCTACTGCACGCCCGAGGAGCTCGATGCGGATCGGAAGGCGCAGGAAGCCGCGCACGAGGCGCCGCGGTATGTCGGCCGCTGCGCGAAGCTCACGCTCGACGAGCGTGGCGCCCGTGAGGCGGCCGGCAAGCGCGGGGCGTTGCGCTTCCGCGTGCCGGCCGGCGTGATCAGCTGGCAGGACCTCGTCCGCGGCGAGGTCGAGATCGACACGGCCAACATCGGCGGCGACTTCGTGATCGTCCGGAGCGACGGCACCCCGCTCTACCACTTCGCCGTTGTCGTCGACGACGCCGCGATGGAGATGACCAACATCATCCGCGGCGAGGACCACATCTCGAACACGCCCAAGCACATCCTGCTCTTCCAGGCGCTCGGCCACGCCGTCCCCGCATTCGCCCACCTGCCGCTGATCCTCAATGCGGATCGCACGAAGATGAGCAAGCGCAAGAGCCAGACCGCGATCGCGGATTACAGGGCGCAGGGCTTCATCGAGGAGGCCCTGGTCAACTACCTCGCCCTGCTCGGCTGGTCGACGGGCACGGAGGAGGAGATCCTCTCGCTCGACGAGATCAGGGCCCGATTCGATCTCGAGCACGTCCACAAGGGCGGCGCCGTGTTCGACCGCGAGCGGCTTGAATGGCTGAATGGCCAGTGGATCCGCCGGCTCGACGCCGAGGACCTGATCGAGCGGCTCCAGCCGTTCCTCGAGGCGGATCGCGATGCCGGCCGGATCGATCGGGTGCCCACCGCGGAGGAGCTGCGGCCGCTGGTCCCGATCATCCAGGAGCGCCTGCCGACGCTCGGCGCCGTCGGCGACCTCATCGGCTTCCTGTGGGTGGACGATGTCACGATCGACCCCGCGATGCTCGTGCCCAAGCGCTGGGACCGCGAGACGACGTTGACCGCGCTGCGCACCGCGCGCCAGGCGATCGATGGCTCGGTCGGGCCCGTCACGTTCGAGGCCGACGAGCTCGAGCCGCCGATGCGCGCGCTCGCCGAGGCCCGCGGCTGGAAGGCCGGCGACCTGTTCATGGCCATCCGCGTCGCCGCGACCGGCCGAACCGCCACCCCGCCCCTGTTCGACTCGCTCGTCGCCCTCGGGCGCGAGCGGACCCTCGCCCGGCTCGACCGGGCGATCGAAACGCTGGATGGAACGGAGGTATCCGCCTGATGTCGCACCACGTCACGCATGCATCGGTCTCGGCGTGGCTCGCCGCCTACCTGCATGCGTGGGAGACGTACGACCCGGACGAGATCGGGGCACTCTTCAGCGACGATGCCGAGTACCGCTGGCACCCGGCGGACGAGCCCGAGAAGGGCCGCGAGGCCATCGTCAAGGCCTGGCTGAATCCCGGCGGCGACGCGAGCTCGCGCGACGAGCCCGGCACCTATGCCGGCGATCTCCAGCCGTTCGTCGGGAACGGCAACCGCGCCGTCGCCGTTGGCACCTGCACCTATTGGACCGATGCCTCGCGCTCGAAGGTCGATCGCGTCTACTACAACAACTGGCTGCTCGAGTTCGATGACGACGGCAAGTGCTCGTCGTTCACCGAGTACTACATGACGCCTCGGAAGAGCTGAGCGGCGCCACCGGTGATGGACGGCAACGTGGTCCCAATTCGCCGTTAACAATTCTCCGTAGACTCGGAGACGTGCCCAAGACGGTGCTCGTCGTGGAGGACGAGCCGACGCTCCGGGAGACGCTCGCCGAGGCCCTCGAGGCGGAGGGTTACCGCACGCTCCAGGCGGGCGATGGCAAGAGCGGTCTCGCGCTGTTCCGCTCGGAGCACCCCGACCTCGTCCTCCTCGACCTGATGCTGCCCGAGCTGTCCGGGCTGGAGGTCACCCGCCAGGTCCGCGCCGAATCGGCGGTCCCCATCGTGATGCTCACGGCGCGCGACGCCGAGGTCGACAAGGTCGTCGGGCTCGAGCTCGGCGCGGACGACTACGTGACCAAGCCCTTCTCGCTGCGGGAGCTGTCGGCCCGGATCCGAGCCGTGCTCCGGCGCGGCGAGTCCCTCGTCCCGGCCCTGCCGCCGCGCGTGCCGCTCGGCCCGGTCGAGGTCGACGTCGCCGGCCACCGCGTGCTCCGCGACGGTCGCGAGGTCCCGCTCAAGCCGAAAGTCTTCGACCTGCTCGCGTTCCTCCTCCGGCACCCGGGCCAGGTCGTGAGCCGCGACCAGCTGCTGGAGCGCGTCTGGGGCTACGACTACCCCGGCGAGACGCGGACGGTCGATGTGCACGTCCACTGGCTCCGCTCCGCGATCGAGCCCGAGCCATCGAACCCGACGATCATCCAGACGGTCCGCGGCGTCGGCTACGTCCTGCGCCGCCCCGAACCCGCGGCCGCGGCCCCCGCCAACACCTGAGGGGCTTGTCCTCGTCCTCGCGAAACCCGTGAGGGGCTTGTCCTCGTCCTCGCGAAACCCGTGAGGGGCTTGTCCTCGTCCTCGCGAAACCCCTGAGCCGCTCGCCCTCGTCCTCGCGAGACCCCCGAGCCGCTCGCCCCCGTCTCGCCAAGCCCTTCCCACGTCGCGTGAACACCCTGTGTTCATTTCCAGGGCATCGGCGGCCACAAGGAGTCTGTCGTCGCGTGGGAGAGCCTCCTTGTGGGTCCGCGTGAACACGACGAGTTCACCCAGCCCTGCAACGCCCCTCTTTCCTGGCGATTGGCCGGACGTGCCCGACCTTGGCCGCGTCGATGCCCCGAATCTGCACACCTGTTGTTCACGGGATGGGTCAAGGCGGCGGTTCCCCGTGAGCGACGGCCCGGCGGCGGTTCCCGGTGAGCGACGGCTCCGGCGGCGGTTCCCGGTGAGCGACCGCTCCGCGGCGGCTCCCGGTGAGCGACCGCTCCGCGGCGGTTCCCGGTGAGCGACGGCTCCGGCGCCGGCGCTCGCCCCGCCAGTGCGGGCCCCACGGCCGGCGGGGGAGCGTTCACGCGGCGAACATCGACCGTTGATCGAGGCGGTCGAGACTCGCACCGTGGCGTTGATCCAATCAATCCTCTCGGCCACCGCTCCTGTGGCCGGGAGCCTCCTCCCCGACGACGCGGACCCAGGGGTGCGCGCTCGCCCCTCCGCGTCGTCGGCCGACGTCGCTCGCGAGCTCGACGACGAGGTGACCCGCCTCCTCCGGGTCAGATCCGGCGAGCTCGCCGAGCCCCTCCTGTGGCGCCGGCCGAGCCTCCGGCGCGAGGTCGACGCCGTGGTTCGCCAGCTCGAGCCGATCCGGACGCGGGACTCGCTGCTGTCGTCGTGGCGACGCGAGTCGCGCCACTCTGCGCACGTCCGGCTGGCCTACGCGATCGTCCTCGTGGGGCTGGCCCGGAACGGGACGGCGGCGACCACGCGCCGGGCCCGCCGACGGCCCCGCCTCGCAGCGATCGGAGGGGCGGGCTGATCGCGGCGGCGATCACAGGAGGCGGCTGAGCACCTCCCAGGCCAGCCACGCCACGATGCCCGAGGCGGGAATGGTCAGGACCCAGGCGACGACGATGTTGCCGGCGACGCCCCAGCGGACCGCCGAGAGCCGGTCGCTCGAGCCGACGCCCATGATCGCGGACGAGATGACGTGGGTCGTCGAGACCGGTACCCCGAGCGCGGAGGCCCCGAAGATCACCGTCGCCGCGGTTGTCTCCGCCGCGAAGCCATGGACCGGGTCGAGCTTCACCACCTTCTGACCCATCGTCCGGATGATCCGCCAGCCGCCGGCCGCGGTCCCGAGAGCCATGGCGGTGGCGGAGAGGAAGATCACCCACAGCGGGACGGTCGGCTCGGCGAGGATCCCCGCGGAGACCAGCGCGAGGGTGATGATGCCCATCGTCTTCTGCGCGTCGTTCGAGCCGTGGCTCAGCGCCATGTACGCGGCGGAGAGGACCTGGAGGCGCCGGAATCGGTCGTTGATCCGTCTCGGATGGGCTCTCCGGAAGATGTTCAGCAGCACGACCATGAAGATGAAGCCGCCGACGATGCCGATGACCGGCGACGCGAAGAGCGGCACCAGGACCTTGGTGTAGATCCCGTCCAGCTGCAGTGATTCCACCCCGCCGGCGGCGACCGACGCGCCGATCAGCCCGCCGATGAGGGCATGGCTGGACGACGAGGGAATCCCGAGCCGCCACGTGATGAGGTCCCAGACGATCCCCCCTACGAGCGCCGCCGCGACCACGATCTGGCCCGCATCCCCCGACGGCGTCGTCGCGATGCCGGACGCGATCGTCTTGGCCACGGCGGTCCCGGTGAGCGCGCCGATGAAGTTGGCCGTCGCCGACATGAGGATCGCGTGGCTGGGCCGCAGCGCCCGGGTCGACACCGACGTGGCAATCGCGTTCGCGGTGTCGTGGAACCCGTTGATGTAGTCGAAGCTGACCGCCAGCACGAGGACGACGATCAGGAGCAGGGTCAACCCTTCGGGCACGGCTCCGAAGGCTATCAGCGCGCGTCGGCTGCCGCCGCCCCTATCCTTCCCATCCCATGCGCCTGAGCGAGCTGTTCTTCGCGACCCTCCGCGACGATCCCGGCGAGGCCGAGATGCCGTCGCACCGCCTGCTGCTCCGCGCCGGCTACCTCCGCCAGCTCGGGAGCGGCATCTACTCGCTCCTGCCGCTCGGCAAGCGGGTCAGCGATCGGGTCGAGCAGGTCATCCGCGAGGAGATCAACGCGATCGGCGGGCAGGAGATGGAGATGCCTGTCGTCCACCCGGCCGAGGTCTGGAAGGAGAGCGGCCGCTACTTCAAGATCGGCCCGGAGCTCGTCCGCTTCAAAGATCGCGGCGAGCGGGACATGGTCCTCGCGATGACCCACGAGGAGGTCGTCGCGATCCTGCTGCGCGACATCGTCCAGAGCTACCGGCAGCTGCCGATGATCGTCTACCACTTCCAGACGAAGTTCCGCGACGAGCCGCGCGCCCGTGGCGGGCTGATCCGCGTTCGCGAGTTCGTGATGAAGGACTCGTACTCGTGCGACCTCGACGAAGCCGGGCTCGACGTGAGCTACCGGAAGCACGACGCCGCGTACCGCAAGATCTTCGAGCGCCTCGGGCTCGATGCCATCGCGGTGCGCTCCGACGTCGGGATCATGGGCGGCACCGCCGCCCATGAGTTCATGGTCCTCAACGACTTCGGCGAGGACACCCTCGTCCTCTGCGACAGCTGCGACTTCGCCGACAACCAGCAGATCGCGAACGTCGGCAAGCCTGATCCGGGGCCGGAGGACCTCCTCCCCATGGAGGACGTCGAGACGCCCGGCGCGACGACGATCGATGCGCTCGCCACGTACCTCGGGATTCCGAAGGCCAGGACGGCAAAGGCCGCGTTCTTCATGACCGGCGACGGGCGCTTCGTGGCCGCGATCGTCCGCGGCGACTACGACGTCAACGAGACGAAGCTGGTCAACGCGCTCAAGGCCCGCGGCGGGCTCCGGCCGGCCACGCTGGACGAGATCAAGGCCCGCGGCATGGAGGCGGGCTACGGCTCCCCGATCGGCGCGAAAGACGCGGTGGTCGTCGTCGACGACCTCGTGGCTCGCTCACCGAACCTCGTCGCCGGCGCGAACCGGGTCGGCTGGCACGTCAGGAACGTCAACGTGCCCCGCGACTACCAGCCGGACCTGATCGTCGACATCACGAACGCGCGCGAGGGCGATCCGTGCCCGAGCTGTGGATCCCCGGTCAAGCTCCGCAACGGCATCGAGGTCGGCAACATCTTCAAGCTCGGGACCGACTTCACCAACGCCTTCGGCTCGATGTACCTCGGCGAGGATGGCGAGCGGCACCCGATCGTCATGGGCTCGTACGGGATCGGGCTCGGCCGGAACGTGGCCTGCATCGTGGAGGCCCACCACGACGACAAGGGCATCGCCTGGCCCGACGAGGTCGCCCCGTACGCGGCGCACCTCGTGTCGATCGGCGCCGGGCGCGACGAGAACGTTCGCGAGACCGCCGAACGCCTCCACGCCCTGGCCGCGGAGGCCGGCCGCGACATCCTCTACGACGACCGGGACGAGTCGCCCGGGGTCAAGTTCACCGATGCCGAGCTGCTGGGCATGCCCTGGATCCTGACCGTCTCGCCGCGCTCGCTCGCCGCCGGTGGCGTCGAGGTCACCCGGCGCGCAACCGGGGAGCGCCGAACCGCCTCGATCGGCGAGGTGGAGGGCTTCCTCCGGAACGGCGCCTTCGCCGAGGTCGCCGCGGCCTGATCCTGCCGGGTCGAGGCGAGCCCGCAGCTAGACCTGGGCCTCGACCAGCTCCTCGAGCTCGTTGCCCTCCAGCGCCGTGCCGTCGAGGCTGACGATCGTCTCCGTCGACTTCGCCGCGTCGGCCGCGAGCAGCGTCCGCGAGTCCATCAGCCCGGGCGTCGCGGGATCGTCGACCCGCGCGATCGTGAACGTCACGCTCGGCGGGATCGCCGCGCCGATGCCGATCTCGCTGATCCGGTAGACGGAACCGCGGTCCTTCAGGCTGGCGTTCGCCCGCTCCTGCAGCGACGTCGCCTTGATCACGACGTCGGCGAGGATCTTCGGATCGATGCGCTCGAGGGCGGTCGTGAAGCCCTTCTTCGCCTTCTTCAGCGCCGACTCGGCCTTCGCCTTCGTCGCCGGGTCACGGATGGTCGTGGCGGCCTTCTGCCCGACCTCCTGGCCGACCTTGGCCGCTTCGCGCCCGACCTCCGCGCCGACCTTCGCGGCCTGCTCGGCGACCTGCTTCGCGCGCTCGAGAAAGCTCATCCCGCGCCCCTCCCTGGCCGCGGCGGATCGCCGGCGGAGCCGCCCAGATCATACCGACCGCGAGTCCCTCGGCCGCGGTCAAATCCGAGGCCGAATCCGAGGATGAATTCGGGGCGCGACGTCAGCGCTGCGCCGCCGAGGTCTCGCGCGCTTCCGCTTCCTTCGTCTCGGGGATCTCGAGCAGCTCCGCGAACAGCGCCCGATAGTGGACGAACGCCTGCCGCAGCTGCTCGGTGGCGCCGTCGCCGGAGCCCTGCTTCACGGCGATCGAGTGCGCGGTCCGGTAGTGGTCGACCACCTGCGGGTGGTTGACCGAGACGTCGGCGGCGCGCTGCTCGAAGTCGCCAACCGGGTAGCCACGGGCCCGCATGACCTCGCCGATCAGCTGGTCGGCCTGGTCGACGGCGTTGCCGGGGTCATCGACGAACATCGCCTGGACCTCGCGCCAGCGCTGCTCATAGCCGTCGCGCTGGGCGCGCTCGAGCGGCCGGATCTCCAGCGCGTCGATGCGTTCCTGGCGGGCCCGCAGGTCGGCCTCGGCCGCGGCGCGGTCCTTCGACGATTCGATGGTCCGCTCGTACTCGGGCCCGAAGCGGCGGCGCAACTGGTCGGATCGGCGACGCTGCGTCGCCCAGTACCCGAGTCCGGCGATCGCCACGACCACCAGGATCGCGACGACGATCAGGATCGTGTCGTTCACGCGCTCCTCCTCGGAGGCTTTCTGGGGAAATTTCTGGGGAATCCGAAGGAAACGCCATCCGGGGTTGCTCCGGCGCGCCCCGGCTCGCGAGGCGGCTGGCAGGTGAGTGTCAGATCAGGGCGGCGACGCGCTCGGCGACCATCATCGCGATGAGGTTCGGGAAGCCCGATGGCGGCTCGGGCAGGATCGACGCGTCCACGACCCGGACTCCCTCGACGCCGTGGACCCGGCCCTCCGCGTCCACGACCGCGCCATCCTGCGGGGACACGCCCATCGCGCAGGTCCCTACGACATGCGGCACCGAGTAGGCGTTCGCCCGGACCCAGGCGTCGAGGTCGGAGCGGCCCTCGGGCGGACGTGGTGCAGCGTCCGCACAGAGCGCCCGGAACGCCGGGTGCGCCGTCACCGCGTGCGCGCGCACGGCTCCGGCGCCCAGGCGGTCCAGGTCTATCTCCTCCGAGAGGGCCGGCGGCCGGATCCGCGGTGGGTCGGCCGGGTTGGCGGACCGCAGCGTGACCCGGCCACGGGAGCGCGGCCGCATCAGCACGCACTCGATCGTGAAGGCCGCCGGCTCGCCAGCCGGATCGGCCAGCCAGAACAGCATGTCCGGCGAATCGTCCGGCCCCGCCCCTGCGCTCCGCCATGACGCGATCGAGTGCAGGCCCGGGCTGCTCGCAGTCCCGCTCCAGCCGGTCTCGACCTCGACGCCCGGGTGGTCGGCCAGGTTCGAGCCGACGCCCGGGAGGTCGGCGACCACGGCGATGCCGAGCTCGCGGAGCTCATCGGCCGGGCCGATTCCCGACCGAAGCAGCAGCGCCGGCGAGCCGTACGTCCCGCCGCAGACGACGATCTCGGCGGCTGCGATGGCCGTCCCGTCGACCAGCTTGACCCCGCACGCCCGCCCGGCACGCACGTCCAGCGTCGCGACCTCGCTGTCCGGCCGGATCACGAGGTTCGGGAGGCGCCGCGCCGGCTCGAGGTAGGCGTCCGCGGCCGTGACGCGGTGCCCATCGACGGAGCTCATCGGCATCGGTCCGACGCCGATCGCATCCGGGCCGTTGATGTCTTCGATTGGCTCGAGGCCCGATGCCACGAGCGCATCCACCGCAGCGGTGTGGATCGGGGCACGCGCGAGCGTCGGATAGCGGGTCACCGGGATCGGGCCGCTGTCGCCGTGCCACGGCGACGCCCCATGTTCCAGGTCCCGCTCGAGGCGCCGGAAGAACGGCAGGACCTCGTCGAACGACCAGCCGCGGAGACCGCGGGCCGCCCAGCCGTCGAAGTCGAGCCTGGACCCGCGGACGGCGAAGCGGGTCAGCCAGGACATGCCGCCGACGAGCTTCCCGCGCCGCAGCGGCATCGGCTCATCTGCGCCGGTCGGCTCGGTCGCGTAGCCCCAGTCGTTCTCCCAGTCCGCGCCGCGCGGCAGGCCCCAGCCGTCGCGCAGCGCCGGGCTGATCGAGCCAGAGCGGTCCGGGCCGGCCTCGAGGAGGAGCACGGATCGGCCCGGGTCTTCCGCCAGTCTGGCAGCCAGGACGCAGCCCGCCGACCCCGCCCCGACCACGATGACGTCGAAGCCAGCGCTCATCCGGCGACTCGTGGCCTCAGGCGTGCTTGATGGTGATCCGCTCGATGATGTTGGCGACGTCCTCGCACTTGTCGATCGCGGCCTCGAGGTGCCCGTAGATGTCCTTCCACTTGATGACCTCGATCGGGTGGCCGCCCCCGGAGAAGAGGTCGGCGATCGCATTGCGCGCGAGCAGGTCGCCCTCGTTCTCGAGGCGATGGACCTCGATCCAGTACTTCTCGAGGCCCTTGAACCCCCGCAGGTTTGCGAGCGCCTCCTGGAGCTGCTCGCACTGCTTGACGATGATCGCGGCCTGCTGCACGGCGACCGCGCTGGGCGCCTCGATCCGATAGAGGACGAACGTGTCCGCCGCCTCCTCGATGAAGTCGAGGACGTCATCCAGGGCGCTGATGAGCCCGTGGATGTCCTCGCGATCGAATGGCGTCACGAACGTCGACTCGAGGCGCCGCCCGATCTCGTGGCTGATCTCGTCGCCGCGGTGCTCGGCATCGCGAATCTCGCGGGCGCGCTGCTCGGGGGCGTCGTAGGAGCGGAGCATCGCCTCCAGCAGCCGGGCCGCCCCGAGGACGTTCGCGGCGTCCTCGGCGAACAGGTCGAAGAAGCGCTCTTCTCTGGGGATGAGGCGCAGACGCATCGGCTCGCAAGGGTAGCGGCGCATGGCCCCCGTTGCCCGGGTGTTCACGATGTGCTCGCGTGCGTATGCCATGCTCGCGCCGGTGGAGAACGTCGCGGTGATCGTGTTCGTCGCGCTCCAGGCGATCGCGCTCGCGATCGCGCTCGCGTATGCCTGGTCACGCGGCCGCACGCTCGAGGAGATCGACGAATCGCTGCGCGAGGCCGAGGGCGCGGTCCCCGGCGAGGCGGCCGAGGCCGGTCGCGTGGAGCTCATCGATCGATTGCGCAAGCTCCGTCTCCGGGCCGAGTCGGCCGAGTTCGGCCTGGAGCAGCGCCTCCGGGACCTCGCCTACCTCGCGGACCTGGTCGGGGTGGGCATCGTCCGGCTCAGCGACGACCTCCGTGTCGAGATCGCGAACACGGCCGCCCACGTCTTCCTTCGCCGCGAGCCCGGGTCGATGCTCGGCCGGACGGCGATCGAGGCGCTTGGCGACCACCGCGTCGAAGCCGTGGCGCAGGGCGCCCGCGAGGCCGGCTGGTCGAGCGCCGAGGTCACCCTGGTCGCCCGCGACCCGGCCGGTTCCGCCAGCACCCTCGTCGTCCGGGCCCGGCGCTCGCCGATCCTCGGGGTCTGGCTCGTCCTCGAGGACGTCGCCGAGCTCCGCCGCCTGCAGCGCATCCGCGCCGAGTTCATCGATAACCTCTCGCACGAGCTCCGCACGCCGATCACGACCGTGGGGCTGCTCGTGGAATCCCTGACCCGCGACGCGGAGACGGCCGCCGAGGCCGGAACGCCGGTCCCCGCCAAGATGCGCGAGCGGATCGGCAAGCTCGAGGTCGAGACCGGCAACATCGCCCAGATGGTCGCCGAGCTGCTCGACCTCGCCCGGATCGAGAGCGGCGGCAGCCAGCTCCACCTCGACGACGTCGACCTCGGCAGGATCGCCACGGAATCCGCGGATCGGCTGCGGCCGTTCGCCGAGCGCCAGGGCGTCGAGATTCGCGTCCTCGTCGACCAGGATCTCCCGCCGGTCCGCGGCGAGGCTGCGCGGCTCGGCCAGGTGTTCGCGAACCTCCTCCACAACGCCATCAAGTTCAGCCCGTCCGGGCGCGAGGTCCGCGTCGGCGCGCGGCGCGCCTCGGTCGGGGAGCTTGCCGCATCCGGGGGCGACCGTGAGCGACGCCAGCGGCCGACGTCGGCGATGCTCGTCGGCTGGGTCTCGGACGACGGCCCGGGCATCGCCGCCGCTGACAAGCCCCGCGTCTTCGAGCGCTTCTACAAGGCGGACCGGACGAGGACCGCCGGCGGCGGCACGGGCCTCGGGCTGGCGATCGCGCGGCACATCGTGGAGGGCCACGGGGGCGTGATTCGCGTCGAATCCGAGGAGGGCAGGGGAGCGACGTTCGAGTTCTCGATCCCGGTCTCGGATGCGCTTGCGGAGCGCCGACCCGCGGATCGCACCGCGGCGCCAGTACGGGTCGCCGGTGCCTGAGACGGACCTGCTGGTCGCGACGCTCAATCTGCGCAACATCGCGGATCGCTGGCCGGAGCGGATCGCCCTGCTGCTCGCGGACATGGCCGCGCTCCAGCCCGACGTGATCGGCCTCCAGGAATGCGTCTTCGCCGTCCAGCAGGACCGCGTCCTCGGCGCCGCGGGCGAGGGGCGCTACGAGACCCGCCGCGGCTGGGCCGGCCGGCCGGAGTACGGCAACGCCGTGCTCGGCAAGGCGCCGCTGACCCTGGGCGAGGGTGCGCGGGTCGACCTCGGCCGGAACCGCTCGGCGTTGCGCGTGCCGGTCGCGCTCCCGGGCGGCGGCTCCCTGCACTTCGTCGTGACCCACCTCCACCACCTGCCTCCCGACGAGGCGGTCCGCGAGGAGCAGGCGATCCAGCTGGTCGAGTGGCTCCGTCCCGATGCGCAACCGCTCGTGGTGGTCGGCGACTTCAACGCCGAGCCGGTCGAGGCGGCCTATCGGGTCATGCAGGAGGCAGGCTTCCGCTCGGCCTACGCCGAGGCGAACGGCACCGAGCCGGAGGTCACCTGGCCATCCGGCATCCAGGCGCCGGGCATCGACACCGACGGCGAGCCGGGCTGTCTCGACTACATCTGGGTCCGCGGCGCGATCAAGGTGGCAACCGCCACGCTGGCCTTCGATCGACCGGCCCCGGAGGATCCGACCCTCTATCCGTCCGACCATTTCGGGCTCGCCGCCCGGATCCGCGTCGGCGCCTAGGGCAGCCTCCGCCAGGTGGCCGAAACGTTGCGTCTCGCCCACCGCGGCGACTGGCGCGCCGCTCCCGAGAACAGCCTCGCCGCAATGGAGGCCGCGCTCCGCGTTCCCGGCTGCGACGGCCTCGAGTTCGACGTCCGCGCCTCGTCCGACGGCGTCCCGATCCTGCTCCACGACCCATCGCTGCTGCGCGTGCAGGGGGTCGATGCGCCGCCATCGGCGCTGACCGCCGCAGAGTGCGCTGAGCACGGGATCTCATCGCTGCGTGAGGTGCTCGCCGCGGTCGGCTGCGATCCGTTCCTCGACGTGGAGCTGAAGGAGCGCGTCCCCGGTGCCATCGACGCGCTCGAGCTCGAGCGCGGCCGCGTCGACGACGACGACCGACCGGCGCTGCGCAACGCGGTGCTCTCCTCCTTCGACGCGGAGGTCCTCGCCTGGCTCGCGCGGGAGCGGCCGACCTGGCCGCGCTGGCTGAATGCGAAGGACCTCTCGGACGCGACGGTCGAGGCCGCGTCGTCGCTCGGCTGCGAAGCGATCTCCTGCTGGTGGCCAGCGATCGACAGGGCCGGCGCGGCCCGGGCCCGCGCCGCCGGTCTCGCGTTCGCGGCCTGGACCGCGACCGACCCCGCGGACTACCGCCGGCTCGAGGCGCTCGGCGCGTTGGCCATCTGCGCCGAGGGGGCGGCCCTCGACAGCTGATCCGCGCCGGCGCCGACGCGCCGGGTCGTGATGAACGCGACCGCGGCCACGACGACGACCGCGCCGAGCCACTGGATCGGCTCGAGGCGCTCACCCGCGAGCAGCCCGCCCGCCACCCCGAAGATCGGGATCAGGAAGAACGACGCGGCCGCGACCGACACCGGCATCCGCCGAACCGCTGACAGGTACAGGAGGTACGCGACGCTGTAATAGAGCAGGCCCGAGCCGACGGCGCTGACCAGCCCGAAAGCGGACGGGTTCGCCGGCGCCACCGCCCCCCCGGCGACCCCGACCCCGGCGAGCACCAGCACGGCGAGCCCGAGCGCATGGCGCTGCTGGCCGCTGACCACCTCGAACGTCGATTCGGCGGCGCCGGGCAGGATCCGGCGGACCGCGACGGAGTAGATGGCGCAGGCGACGACGCCGGCCAATGTCAGCGCGACCCCGATCCCGGAGCCGGAAGCTGCGGGATCGGCAACGACGACGATCAAGCCCGCCACCGCGACGACGGATGCCGTCACGACGAGCCCGCCGACGCGCTCCCCGAGCACGACTGCCGCGAGCGCGAGGATGAGGATCGGCTCGGCGGCCCACAGCAGCACCGAGAGGCTCGCGGTGATCTGCGTGAGCCCGGCGAGGCTGAGCGCATACGCGACGCCGGGGTTCAGCAGGCCCAGCCTGGCGAGGGTTCGGCTGCCGGTGCCGGCCGATGCTGGCCGGCCGCGGAATCGGCCGAGCAGCGCGAGGAAGACGACACTCGCGGCGAGCTGGGTGGTGAGGAGGGTGAGCGGCGGGAACTCCGCGACGGCCTGCTTGCTCGCGACGGTGCCGATGCCCCAGCAGGCGGCCGCCGCGACGAGGTACAGCCTCTCGCTGCGACGGCCGCTCGCCAGGTCAGTCATGCCTCAGCCGCCAAACGGGCAGTCGGGACCGCACGGGCAGTCGCAGTTCGCCACGGAGCTCACCTCCTTTCGCGGGTCATGCGCGGATCGCGGCGGGCTTCGTCGCCCGGACGATCACGGAATGCATCCCCTCGACGACCAGGTGCGTGGGCGCGAGCTCCACGTCGCCGAGGCCGGCGGCCTGGAGACCCTGCCGGAATTCGCGGAAGGAGAGCGCGCCGGCGATGCAGCCGACGTAGCTGCCGCGTTCGGCGCGCTGCTCCCGCGTGAGCGTGTCGTCGGCGACGATGTCGCTGACGCCCATGCGGCCGCCGGGCTTGAGGACTCGGGCGATCTCGGCGAACACGGCGCGCTTGTCGGACGCGAGGTTGATGACGCAGTTGCTGATGACGACGTCGACGGTCGCGTCGGCGACGGGGAGCGCCTCGATCGTGCCCTTGCGGAACTCGACGTTCGAGGCGCCGGCCTCGGCGGCGTTGCGCCGTGCGAGCTGGAGCATCTCGTCCGTCATGTCGACGCCGATGGCGCGACCGGTGGGACCGACGCGACGCGCCGACAGGAGGACGTCGATCCCGCCCCCCGAGCCGAGGTCCAGCACGGTCTCGCCCTCGCGCAGCTCGGCGACCGCGACCGGATTGCCGCAGCCGAGGGAGGCGAGGAGCGCCGAATCCGGAAGGCCCTCGCGCGCCGCCGCGTCGTAGAGCTGGAGTCCGCCGGCGGCCGAGACATCGGCGCAGCAGCCGTCGCCGCAGCAACCGCTCTCGTACGCGTCCCCGGCGTCCGCCGAAGACGGCCCGCAGCAACCGACGAGCGCCCCGGAGCGATCGGCCGCTTCGTGCCGGCCGGCCGCATTGGAGGCCGCGGTGGCGGCATCCGCATACCGGTCACGGACGCGCTGCTGGATCTCGTCCAGCTCGAGTGCCCGGTCAGAAAGGTCGGTGGTCATTGGTCGAGGCTCCCAGGGAGGGCGGTTCTTGCGTCGGGCTGTATCGACGCCCGTCAATATGACGTCCGTATCGACCCTTGTCAATATTGAGAACCATCGATATGATGCCACCGCCATGGCGAAATCCACCGACCCCGACATCCAGCTCCTCGCCGCGCTCGCGGACCCGACGCGCCTCGAGATCGTCCGCCAGCTCGCCGGCTCGGCCGAGGTCTGTGCGTGCGACTTCACGTCGTGCTGCGACGTCTCGCAGCCGACCGTGTCGCATCACCTGAAGGTGCTTCGCGACGCCGGCGTCGTCACGTCGGAGCGGCGCGGCAGCTGGGTCTTCTACAGGATCGCGCCGAACCTCATCGAGCGGCTCGGCGGCATCGCGCAGTCGCTCGTCCCGGGCGGGATCATCCCGGTGTCGACGCTCGGGGCGAACCGCGACATGGCAGCCGCACGACGCGAAGCACGCCCCGCGCCGGTGTCCTGAGCCGGTCGCTCAGTCCGGGACGACCCCGGGTGGAATGAGCCAGCGCAGCGCGCCGTGGCCCGGCGCAGGTGTCGGGTCCTGGAGATCGATCCGGGCGATCGCACCCTTCCGCAGCTCGATCGCAGCGCCCGTCAGCGTGGAGGCGGTCGCGCTGAAGTCCGGGTCGTGGCCGACGAGGACGACCCGCTTCGCCTCGGGATGCGCCGCGAGGATGCTGCCGACGTCGCCGATCTCGAATGCGGAAGCGAGGCGTCCCTCGTCCTCGGGCGCGACGTCGACCGCCCGACCGACGATCTTCGCCGTCTGCGCGGCCCGCAACTTGGGCGAGGTCAGGATCAGGTCCGGCTTCCAGCCGATCTCCGCCAGCAGGCTGCCGAGGCGACGCGCCTGCCGCTTGCCCTTCGCCGAGAGCGGCCGGTCGGCATCGTCGCCAGGCCAGGCCATCGGGTCGCCCGCGTCGGCGTGCCGGAGCAGGTAGAGCTGGAGCGGCTCCAGCGGGGCCGTGGACATGGCGGTCATCGGGACCTCCTGGGACGCGGGGGATGCCGGAGCGAACCTGCCCGACGCGGTCCGTGGCCTGGGCGTCGTTGGCTTCGCGGCCGGTGTTGCGGGCGCCGTCTTGCCTGGTGCGCGCCGAGCCGCGGCACGCTTCGCGGCAGGCCGGCGGTCGTCGGTCATCGAGGTCGACCCGTCACGAGCGGGAGGAACGTGTGGATCCGGATCGAGATCTCCTTCAGGGCGCGATCGAAAGCGGCCTGGCGCTCGTCGTCGGCCCCGGTCGCCTCGGCGGGATCGTCGATCCCCCAGTGCAGGGTCTCGGAGCCGCCCGGGAACACGGGGCACGTGGCCCGGGCTCGATCGCAGACCGTGATGACGTAGTCGAACCGCTGCCCGAGGAATTTTCCCACCGGCTTCGATTCCGCCCCGGCGATGTCGATGCCGACCTTGTCGAGGGCGCGATGGGTCATCGGGTTGATCGGCCGCGGGTCGACGCCGGCGCTGACGACCGAGAACCGTTCACCGCCGTCGCGTCGGAGCAGCGCCTCGGCCATCTGGCTCCGGGCGGAATTGCCCGTGCAGACGAAGATCACGCGGATCGGGCTCGGGGTCGCCTCGTCCGCGAGGCCGGTCGCGCCCGATTCGCCGACCGTCACGGGTTCAGGTCCTCCACCTGGCCCGTGGCCAGGTACACGACGTCCTCGGCGACGTTGGTCACGCGGTCGCCGATGCGCTCCACCCAGTGCGCGGCGAGGATGATCCGGGTGCCGGGCTCGACCGTCCGCGGATCGGTCCGCATCAGGTCGATGACCTCCGTGAACACGACCTTGTAGCCGTGATCGATCTCGTCGTCGCGCGCCGCCACCTGTCGCGCGAGCGCGTCGTCGATGTCGATGAGGGCCGTCACCACGCCGCGGACCAGGTCCGCCGCGAGATTGCCGATCCGGGCGAGGTCCCGGATCTCGCGAATCGGCGGCTCCTCGATCATCCGACGGGCCTGTTTGGCGATGCCGGACGCGTGGTCGCCCATCCGCTCCAGCTCGAAGGCCACGTGGTCGAGGGCCATCAGGAAGCGCAGGTCGCGCGCCACCGGCGACTGCGTCGCGATGGTCATGACGACGGTATCGGCGATCACGCGCTGGGTCTCGTTGACCCTCGCGTCGTCGGCGATGACGCGTTCGGCGAGCTCCTGGTCGCGCTCGACGAGCGAGCGGATCGCGTCCCGGATCTGTGACTCGACGAGCGAGCCCATCCGCAGGATCCCGTCCTTGACGAGTCGCTCGTCGCGGTCGAGGGCGATGCGCGACGGCGGTGCCGCGACAGTCCGCAGGACCGTCATCGTGGGCTCGAGCGTCTCGTCCATCAGCCGAACCGCCCGGAGATGTAGTCCTCGGTCAGCTGCTCGCGCGGGTTCGTGAAGATCTTCACGGTGTCGTCGACCTCGACGACGAATCCGGCCCGATCCTCGCCCATCGTCATGAACACCGTCTTGTCCGAGGCGCGCGCCGCCTGCTGCATGTTGTGGGTGACGATCACGATGGTGTAAGTCCGCTTGAGCTCCGCCATCAGCTCCTCGATCTGCAGCGTGGAGCGAGGGTCCAGGGCCGAGCACGGCTCGTCCATCAGGATGACCTCGGGCTCCACGGCAATCGTGCGCGCGATGCACAACCGCTGCTGCTGGCCGCCCGAGAGGGCCATGCCGGATTGCTTGAGCTTGTCCTTGACGTCGTTCCACAGGGCCGCCCGCCGGAGGCTCTCCTCGACGAGCTCGTCCATGTTGCCCCTGTAGCCGTTGATGCGCGGCCCGAAGGCGACGTTGTCGTAGATCGACTTCGGGAAGGGGTTCGGCTTCTGGAAGACCATCCCGATCCGGCGACGAACGGCGACCGGATCGACGCCGGGCCCGTACAGGTCCTCGCCGTCGAAGCGGACATGTCCGTCCGTCCGATACGAGGGGATGAGGTCGTTCATGCGGTTCATCGTCCGCAGGAGCGTCGACTTGCCGCAGCCGGACGGGCCGATCAGCGCCGTCACCTCACGGGAGCGGATGGCGATGGAGACGTCCCGCACCGCCCGGAAGGACCCGTACCAGCAGCTCACGTCGTCGAGCGACAGCACCATGTCGTTCGCGCTCGGTTCGCCGGCGGCGGGCGCGGCGCTCTCCGTGGCGGCGGTGACCCGGATCGCGGGGCGTTCGTCGGCGCCACGGTCGATCACCGGGACCGGTGCGGGTGCGGGTGCCGGGCCGTTGGACGGACGGTCGTCGAGACCCGGCCGCTCCGGCGTCTCGACGAGGCGAGCCTGCATCGGATTTGACTCCTCTACCACTGGATGTGCCTGGAGAGACGCGCCCGGACGACGAGCGCGAGCGCGTTGAGGATCAGGATCAGGGCGAGGATCACGATGATCGCCGCCGCCGAGATGCCCTGGAAGTCGTCCTGTGGGCGGATCGCCCAGCCGTAGATCTGGATCGGCAGCACCGTGTACTGCCCGGCGAACGGGTTGGGGATGAAGGTCACGAACGTGAAGGCGCCGATGACGATCAGCGGAGCGGCCTCGCCGACCGCACGGGCCATGGCCAGGATGATCCCGGTCATGATCCCCGGCGCCGCCGCCGGCAGGACCGACCGGCGAACCACCTGCCATCGCGTCGCGCCGAGGGCGTAGGCGCCCTCGCGCTGGGAGCCCGGCACGGCCTTGAGCGCCTCGATGGAGGCGATGATCACGATCGGCAGGATCAGCAGGGTGAGCGTGAGGGCGCCCGCGAAGACCGTCGGGCCGAGGCCCGCCAGCCGGACGAAGACCCCCAGGCCGAGGATCCCGTAGATGATCGAGGGCACGCCGGCGAGGTTCCCGATGTTCGTCTGGAGCAGGCGATTGACCCGCGAGTCGGAGGCGTACTCGGCGAGGTAGACGGCCGCGGCGATGCCGACCGGGAACGCCATCAGCCCGACCATGATCCCGAGCTCCAGCGAGCCGAGGAGCGCGGGGAAGATGCCGGCGCGCGCGGGCCTGCTGGACGGCGGGCTCGTCAGGAAGTTCGCGTTCAGCCAGGGCAGTCCCTGGCGCAGCACCTCGAACAGCAGCGCGAGGAGCGCCACGAGCAGGACCACGATCGCGAAGATGCAGGCGCCGTAGAAGAGCGTTCCGGCGAGCTTGCGCCGCATCAGGTCCGGCTCGAAGCGGGGCCGTGCGTCCGCGGCGGGGGTCGCGGCGGTCATCAGTACACCGTCCGGAAGCGCCGGACCACCCAGCCGCTCAGCAGGTTGAGCGCCAGGGTGATGGCGAAGAGCGTCGCGCCGACGGCGAAGAGCGACTTGAACTCGAGGGAGCCCTGCGCGGTCTCGCCGGTCGTGATCTGGACGATGAACGCGGTCATCGTCTGGACGCTCTCGAGCGGGTCGAACGAGAACTGCGGCTTCGTGCCGACGCACAGGACCACGATCATCGTCTCGCCGATGGCCCGGCTCATGGCCAGGATGATCGAGGCCATGATCCCCGACAGGGCCGCGGGCATGACGACCTTGCGGACGACCTCGAACTTCGTGGCGCCCATGGCGAAGGCGCCTTCGCGGAGCCCCCGCGGAACGGCCCGCATGGCGTCCTCGCTGATCGATGCGATCAGCGGCGTGACGAGCAGCCCGACCATGATCCCGCCGTTCAGGACCGAGAAGACGCCGATGTTGTCCTCGCCGATGAGCGGCCGGAGGAGCTCCGGGGCGAGGAAGTTGAGCCCGAAGAAGCCGAGGACGATCGTCGGCACTCCGGCGATCGTCTCGAGCAGCGGCTTCACGATCGTGCGGACCCGCGGGCTGGCGTATTCGGCGAGGAGGGTCGCGGCCAGCAGGCCGAGCGGGATGGCGATGACCAGCGCGATGATCGAGACGGTGATCGTGCCCGAGATCAGTGCCAGGACGCCGAATGACTGCGGCTTGATCAGCGCGGACCAGCGCGTCCCGGTGAAGAAGTCGAAGGGACTGATGACCGCGAAGAACTGGATGGTCTCGACCGCGAGGACGGCGATGATCGCGACAGTCGTGACGACCCCAAGCGCAGCTGCCGCGAAGAGCAGGCGCTCGATGATCCGCTCACCGAGCGGACGGCGATGCGTCAGGGTCGTCGTCACCGTGGCCATCGATCGATCGAAGCCTCGCGGAGGTCTGTTAACGGCGTTTTAGCGCCGGCCCGCGGGGCGGGCCGGCGCATTGGAGGAGCTGTCCGATCGGGCTCAGCCGCCGACGGCGGCCGCCCATTTGGTGACCTGCTCGGCGAGGAGCGCGTCCGGCAGGGCCACGTAGCCGACCTCGCTCGAGAACTGCTTGGCATTGGCCAGGTAGTAGTCGACGAAGGCCTTGAGCTCGGGCCGCGCCTTGGCCTTGTTCACGTCGGGGTAGATGAACAGCGGCCGCGACAGGGGCTTGTACGTCCCGTCGTTGATCGTCGCGTCGGTCGGCTCGACGCAGCCGCTGCCGCCGTCGATCTGGAGGGCCTTGAGCTTGTCCTTGTTCTCGACGTAATAGGCGAAGCCGAAGAATGCGATCGCGTTGTTCGAGCCCTCGACGCCGGTGACGAGGGTGTTGTCGTCCTCAGACTGCGTGGCGAACGTGGTCGCCGCGTCGACCTCGCCGTTGACCGTCTCCGTGAAGTAGTCGAACGTGCCCGAGTCCGCGCCCGGCATGAAGCGCTCGACCGGCTGGTCGGGGAAGCCGGCGCGGACGTCGCTCCACTTCAGGTCCTCGGGCGAGTCGGGGCCGTAGATCGTCTTGAGCTCGGCCAGGGTCAGGCACGTCGCGAAGGTGTTGGCGGGGTTGACCACGACCGTCAGCCCGTCGATCGCGATCTGGAGCTGGATGAACTCGATCGCGTTCGTCGTGCAGGCCTTGCCCTCGCCTTCGTCATCGGCCTTGATCGGGCGGGACGCGTCGTTGATGTCCGTCTCGCCCACGCAGAACTTCTTGAACCCGCCGCCCGTGCCGCTGAACGCGACCGGGACCTGGACGCCCGTGTTCGCCTTCTGGAATTCCTCGGCAACGAGCTCGGTGATCGGGTAGACAGTGCTCGAGCCGTCGATCGTCACGGTGCCGCTGAGCGGCGCCGTCGATGCTGCCTGCGATGCAGCCTGGGTCGGTCCTGTCGACGGCGCGGTCGAGGCGCCGGGGCCACAGGCGCCGACGATCAACGCCGCGGCGAGCAGGCCGCCGAGCCTGGTGCTTCGGGAATCGGTCACTCGATGGTTCCTCCCTGTGCCACGACATCGGGGCGTGGCGGCCTTCCTCATTCGATGCAGCCGGTTCGAGCGTGGGGTGGTGCCGTGAACGGCGGATCGTTCCCGTGTTAACAGGCGGTAGTCGTTAACGGACCACTGCCCCGGCGCCGGGAGGCGCGGGCTCGCGCGCCGCAGCGGGGCACATGACAGACTCGGTCGATGGCGCGCAAGCGACCGCGGGCCGAGATCGCGTCCGCCATCGACATCGGCTCCTTCTCGGTCCACCTGCTGGTCGCGAAGGTTCGCGGCCATGGCCTCGAGGAGCCCTACGACGAGTCGGCCCACCTGGGGCTGGGGCGGGCAATCGACGCGAACGGCGAGCTCGGCGAGGCGCGCCAACGGCTCGTCGAGACGATCGACGGCTACGCCATGCGGGCCTGGGCGATGGGCGCGACAACGATCACCATCGTCGGCACCGATCCGCTCCGCCGAGCGGCCGATGCCGCGGACGCGATCGCCGCGATCACCGGCTCGACGGGGCTGGAGGTCAGCGTCCTGAGCCACGACGAAGAGGCGCTCGTCGCGCTGGTCGGGGTGCAGGCCGGGCGCCCCGTCCTCCGCGACGCGGCGATCGTCGACGTCGGCGGCGGGAGCACGGAGGTGCTGGCCGTCGGGCCCGGCCGCGAGCCCGAGGCCGTCGGGCTGCCGCTCGGGGCAACGCGACTGACCGGCGTGCACGTGCGACACGACCCCGCCACGCAGGCAGAGGTCGCCGCGCTGCTCGGCAACTCGCTGCTCGAGATGGCGAGGGCGCCGGAGTTCGCGCCAATGGAGCTGGTGGCCGTCGGGGGCACGGCGCGGAGCCTGCTCCGGGTCGGGCCGCGGCTGCCGAACCGGACGCTCACCAGGCGGCGTGTCCGCCTCGCGCTCGACCTCATGACCTCGGCGCCGGCCGAAGCCACCGCGGAGCGCTACGGGATCCGCGTCTCCCGGGCGGGGGTCCTGACCGCCGGAGCCTCCATCCTGCTCGGCGCGCTCGATCGATACCGGCTCGACCGGCTTCGGGTCGCCGCCGGCGGCCTCCGCGAAGGGCTGATCCTCGCCGCGTCGCAGGCGGGACCCGAGTGGCGATCGCAGCTCCGGGACCTGGCCCGCGGCTGGGACCGCTAGGCGCGGCTGGACCCTCGGGTGGCTAGACCCGCGGTCGGCTGACGACGGCTCGCGCCATCTGCCGGGCGAACGTGATCCCGACGACCGGCCGCCACGCCCGACCGAGGCTCCGCCGGAGGCGGGTGAGCTCCCGCTCGCGATCGCCGAGGTAGGCGAGGGTCGCGGCCCGCTGCTCGGGCGTCAGCGAGGCGTGCTGCTCGCCGAGGAAGGCCCGGATCGCGGTGACCGCGAGGGTCGCGTCGTTGAGGGCGCCGAGGTGGTCCTGCAGCGCGACGAGGCGTTCGACCAGGGCGTCCTTCTCGCGGCCGAGCAGCGGCCCGAGGAACTCGAGCGTGTAGCGCAGGCGCTTGGCGTCGATGCGCAGGCTGTGGAGCCGCGGGAGGTCGGCCCAGCGCACCATCGAGGCATAGGCGCGGACCTGCTCGTAGGCCGCCCAGACGCTGGACGCGGCGCGATCCTGGGCCGCCCGATCCGGCGGGCCGGCGTGCACCGACACCTCGGGCTCGACCGCGGTCACGAAGCTGATGAGGTTGACCATGAGCCGGCGGTGGGCCCGGCCGTCGAGCTTCCGGGCGAGCGTTGCCGCGGCTGCCCGGCGCTGGGCCGCGAGGCTTCGCCGCAACCGCGCGAGGGCGACCTCGGTCTCCTCGCCGGCGGCGCTCCCCCAGCGGTCCACCTCCTCGAGCCGGACGTCGAGGTCGCGCACCGCGCCGAGCGCATCGGCGAGCTCGGACAGGCCGTCCCGGATCGGCTTGATCTCGCGCCGGGCATAGGAGTCGCGGAAGACCCGGAGCGCCGCGCGCAGCCGGCGCGTGGCGACTCGGTAGCGCTTCAGCGCGTCGGTCTGCTCGGGGTCACGGACCGCCTCCTCGCGCTCGACCATCCGGGCCACCTGGGGCCACATGGCCTTGCGCCCGGCGGCCGCGAACGTGTCCGTTGGCAGGATCGGACCGGGATGCCGCCCGAGCGGCGGCAGCGGGGGCGGCCCCGGGGCCTGCTCCTCCGGCGCTGGGTCGGCGGGATCGCGCGGCGTCCACGCGTCCTGGATGGCCGGCAGCCGGGGCCGGCGGCCGTGGGCCGCGGAGCGGCCGGTCAGCAGGCTGACAGGGTCCGGCGGACTTCCTGCTGTCCCGTTTCGCTCCTCTTCGTCCGGTTTCACGCCCAGGGCTCGAGCGAGCCCAGGCCGGCATGCGCCCGATGCGGCGCCGCGGCGGCCTCGGAACGCTCGGCGGCGCGGAGTTTGAGGAGCTGTTGCGCGTCGACGGTCCCGGGGATCCCGGTGATGCGCTCGGTCCGCTGCCAGCGGCCATCGGCCGAGAGCTGCCAGGAGCGGCGATCGTCGGCCTCGAGGAGGCGCAGGATCTCGTCGATCTCGACCCTCGCTTCCGGGTCGTCGATCGGGACGAACGCCTCGACCCGCCGGTCGAGATTCCGGTCCATCAGGTCCGCCGAGCCGATGAACCACTCGGGCGCGCCGCCGTTCTCGAACCGCCAGATCCGGGAGTGCTCGAGGAACTCGCCGACGATCGAGCGGACCCGGATGCGCTCCGAGAGGTCGGGCACGCCCGGGATGAGGGTGCAGGCACCGCGGATGATGAGGTCGATCTCCACGCCGGCCGTCGAGGCGCGGTACAGCGCCTCCACGCAGGCCCAGTCCAGCAGCGCGTTCATCTTCAGGACGATCGCCGCGGGACGGCCCGCCTTGGCGTGCTGGATCTCTCGCTCCACGAGCTCGACGAAGCGATCGCGGAGGCCGGTCGGGGCGATGATCAGGCGCCGGAAGTCGCGCTGTCGCGACAGCCCGGTGAGGATGTTGAAGAGGTCGGTCACGTCCGCGCCGATGTCCGGCCGGACCGTCAGCAGCCCCAGGTCGGAGTAGATGCGGGAGGTGCGGGTGTTGTAGTTGCCGGTGCCGATGTGGACGTAGCGCCGCAGCGCCGAGCCCTCGCGGCGGACGATGAGCAGGGTCTTGCAGTGGGTCTTGAGGCCCACGAGGCCGTAGACCACGTGCGCCCCCGCCGCCTCGAGCTTGCGAGCCCAGCCGATGTTGGCCTGCTCGTCGAAGCGGGCCTTGATCTCGACGAGGACGACGACCTGCTTGCCCTGCTCAGCCGCGCGGACGAGGTGATTGACGACGCGCGAGTCGAGCGACGTCCGGTACAGCGTCTGCTTGATCGTCAGGACGTCCGGGTCGTCGGCCGCCTGCTCGACGAGGCGCTCGACGCTGGCCGCGAAGCTCTCGTAGGGATGGTGCACGAGGATGTCGCCCGCCTGCATCGCTGCGAAGACGTCCGTCGGCTCGTCCTCGTCGGGCGGCAGCAGGCGCGGCGGGATGGCGGGCGTGAGCGGCTCGACCTTCAGGTCCGGCCGATCGAGGTCGGCAAGCTGCCAGAGGCTCGTCAGGTCGAGCATGCCCCGGACCTCGTAGGTCGACTCCTCGGTGATGTCGAGCCCGCGCCGGAGGAGCTCGCGGGTGGCCACGGGCATGGAGCGCTCGACCTCGAGGCGAACCGGATCGCCGAAGCGCCGCCGCCGCAGTTCCTCCTCGATCGCGACGACGATGTTGTCCGCGTCCTCGTCGTCGAGCGCGAGGTCGGCGTTGCGGGTGATGCGGAAAAGGTGGCTCTCCACGACCTCGAGGCCGCTGAACAGGGCGTCGAGGTTGGCCTTGATGACCTGGTCGAGAAGCACGAAGCGGTGCTCGCCGAGGTCCTGGCCGTGGGCCCGCGGCAGCTCCAGGAGTCGCGGCAGGACGGCGGGCACCTTGACACGGGCGAAGCGCCGCTCGCCGGTCGACGGGTCCCGCAGCTGGACCGCGACCGACAGGGTCAGCGACGTGATGTACGGGAAGGGGTGGCCGGGGTCGACGGCGAGGGGCGTCAGGACCGGGAAGATCTCGCCCAGGAACCGCTCGCGGAGGGCCTCGTGGTGCTCCGGGATCCGGGCGTAGTCGAGGATCTGGATGCCGTTCCTGGCGAGCTCCTTGCGCGCCTTCCGGTAGATGCTCGATTCATCGGCGACGAGGTCCACGATCCGCTCGCGCACCTGGCGCAGCTGCTCGGCGGCGCTCGGTCCGTCGCCGAGGGTCGCGACGCGGTTCGACTTCGCGGCGCGCCGAAGGGTGGACACCCGGACCTGGAAGAACTCGTCGAGGTTGGAGGCGAAGATCGCCAGGAACTTGACCCGCTCGAGGAGCGGATTGCGGGTGTCCGAGGCCTCGAACAGCACGCGCGCGTTGAACTCGATCCAGGATTGCTCGCGGCCGAGGCTGGGAACTCGCCGGGTCCGCCGTCGGATCGGGCGTGGCTGTTGCTCGGTGACGCTGGCGAGCGCCTTCACGAACCTGCGACCAGCCGTACGGACGTCATGAGGAGGCGGGAGTGTACCAGCGGATTGTTACGACTCCGTCACCCCGTCCGAACGATCGCCGCCACGCGCCCTGGCCACGGCGAGCATTGCGAAGAGCCGCTTCGACTCGGCCGCGAGGCTGAGGCCCGGCAGGGTCTGCAGCGCGTTCGACAGCTCGGCCAATGCATCGCGGCGGCCGGCCTTCAGCTCCGCCTCCAGCTCCCAGCGGGTCGCGACGATGCGCTCCCCGTCGAGGGCCTCCAGGTGATCGAGGCTGAGCTCGACGGTCGTGTCGTCGCGGCGCAGGTCCCGGACCAGCCGACGCTGGCGGAGCCGCGCCGTCTCGACCAGCGCCTCCGCTCCGACGATCGCGACCAGCTCGCGGCGCGCCTCGGAGTCCGGCCAGGCATCGATGTCGAGCTCCGGCGTCGCCGGCCCCTCGAGCTCCTGCCGCTCCGTCACTCCGGTCGTCTCGACGCCCGCGCGCTTGAACGTCAGCTCTACCCGGCCGCGGGACTCGCGCAAGCGAGCCCGGGCGAGCACGCCCTCCAGGGCGCTCGACGCCGTGTCGAAGTAGCGATCGACGACGATCACCTCGCGTGGCTCGGACGCGGCCTCGAACCCGGCGAGCAGGCCGGGCTGCGGCTGCTCGATCAGCGCGCGAACGACGTCGGGACGGTCGACGGAGAGCTTGACCTCGACCTCGACGCCCGCGGTCACCCCTCCGCCACGTAGCGGCGCTCGCCGCTGCCGGGATCCACGACGACCCGCATCCGGTGCCCGGTCGTCGGGTCGATGAACACCTCCGCCGTCGGCCGGAAGCGCGGCTCCAGCTGGCCCGCCGGCTCGCCGCCGCCGGGGCCCGGCGTGGCGTTGGATCGCTCGGCGGCGTCGGAGCGGTAGCGGCTGCGCTCGAGAGCCAGGACGACGACGAGGAACGCGCCCAGCGCGACGAGCTGCAGGCCCGCGAGCGCCAGCGCCGAGCCCGAGACGATGAGGACCAGCCCGCCGAGCATCAGCAGGACGCCGATGACGACGAGGCCGCCGCGGATGACCGCGCCCATGGTTGCCGCCCGGCTCCCGGGCTACTCGGCGGGCTGCGGCGCGGCGGGGTCGGGCTCGACGACCACGGCGGTGCCGTAGGCGACGATCTCCGACATCGTCCCGGCGAGCTCGCTCGAGTCGAAGCGCATTGAGATCACCGCGTTCGCGCCCATCAGCGTCGCGTTCTTGACGAGGCGATCCAGCGCCTGGCGGCGGGTGTCCTCGAGCAGCGACGTGTACTCGTGGATCTCGCCCCCGGCGAGCGACCGCAGGCCGGCGATGAGGTTGCCGGAGAAGCCGCGGCTGCGGACCACGAGCCCGAACGTCTGGCCCTTCGTCTCGACGACGCGATGGCCGGCGATGAAGGGTGCGGTGGCGACGATCACGAAGCGACCTCCTCGGCAGGCGACCGAGGCGGTCGCGCGGCGGCTTGCGCCGCGCGCCGGCTCGTGCACTCGGGACACGAGCAGCGGTCACGCAGCAGGCGGAACGGGTAGTAGCCGGTGTGGTGGCCGTCGCCCCACGTCGGGGCAATGGCATACGAGCCGACGAGGTGGACATCCTCGAGGCGCGTCTGCTCCGGGCTCAGCGTCGGTGAGGTGTCCAGCCAGCCCGGCAGGCCGGCCTCGCCCCGGCAGAACGCGCAGGGGCAGAGCCAGCGCAGGTCGTGGGCGGTGTAGACGGTCCGATGGCCGTCCTGCCACTCCAGCTCCAGCGTGCCCGCGGCGCGGTCCGCGTGGATCTTGGTGGGCGTGGTCGGGGCTGCGTCGGGCGCGGTCTGCATGCGGTGCATTCTGCACGAGACAAGGAGAAGCCCCGGTCGGCGAGACCCGGGGCTTCTCGGGCTGGTGCGCGGGAGCTGCTAGGGCAGGGCGAGCCCGCTGACCCAGAGCATGTCCGTGGTCTCCGGGACGGCGCGGCCGTCCTGGGTCCGGTGCTGGTGGTTGATCAGGAAGCTCTTGCCGTCACCGAGGAACTCGATGCCGCTCCACTCGCCGACGCCGTCGAGCGAGTTCAGGACGCGTACGCAGCCGTCCGAGAGGACGTCGAGGTCGGCGCCGTCGGGCAGGCAAGCCCAGACGGAGTCGTTGGTCGTCCCGCCCTCGGCGGTCGTAGTTGCATCCATGAGCACGTACAGGATCCCGGTCCCCGGCTGGAAGTCGAGGTTGTCGGGCATCCGCAGCTGGGGGTTGCCGATCACGAACGGCTCGACCACCGGGCGGCGACCGGTCGGGAAGCCGGACGCGGCCGTGGGCGCGTCCTCGAGGCACAGCGTCTCGCCCCAGTTGTCCTGGGCGTCGTTGCCGGTGTTGTTCCAGCAGAACCGCACCCTGCCGTCGGCCCACGCCAGCGGATCCTGGTCGATGTCCTCAGGCCGGTAGAAGCCGGTGTAGCCGCCGGCAGCGAGCGCGGTCGCGGCGAGGTTGAAGGTCGTGGGGTTGGCCGGGGTCGCGAGCGCGACCCACTTCCCGGCGCCGGTGTTGGAGCCCTGGCCGAAGTCCGTGCCGCCGTTGCGCAGCCCGAGCCGCAGCACGAACACCGAGCCGGCCCTGAGCGGCGACTGGTCGAGCGACGTGATCGCGCCGCCGCCCGCGAACGGGGTCGTCGGGACGAACTTGTACATGCCGCCACCCGGCTTGCCGTTCGACGGCCGGAGCTCGTCGCTGTAGTAGGTCGTGCCGTCCGGCAGCAGGACGATGCCCTCGAAGCTCAGCTGGCCGAGCGCCTTCAGGACCGCGACGTGGGCCGGGTCGCTGGTCGTCCCGGCGGTGTGGTCGACCGTGATGATCGGCGTTCCTTGGAGCGACATCGGGTCGATGATCTCGTAGGTCCTGCCGACCGCCCCGTTCTCCTCGCCGAAGACGAGCGTCCCCCACGCCGTCCGGTGGATCGGGTCGCAGGAGGTCGTGCCCGTGATCAGGTCGGTGACGTCGCCGGTCGCGAGGTCGACCCGCTGGACGGTCGGCTTGCCAAGGTTCGCGGCGGTCGTGGAGTCGATCTCGTTGCAGATGAAGGCGAAGGCCGGATTCGAGTCGTTCGGCCAGAGGGCGATCATGTCGGCGTCCTCGCCGACCTTGGCCGAGGCGACCTGGACCTTGAGGCCCGCGGCCGCCTCGACCGCCGCGGCGCCCGGGGCGTCGGTGGAGCCGGTCGCGAAGCCGGCGAGTGGATGGCCGAAGCCGAACAGCGGCTTCGATTGGGCGGCAAGGCTCTGCTCGTAGGCCTTGCCCGGATCGAGCTTCGTGATCGCGTAGGCGCTGCCGGCGGCGATCGCGGCGGCCAGCATGGCGACGAGTGGGGCGCGCCAGTGGGGTGAGCGGGGCATTAGGTCCTCCTTGGTTGACGTCAACGGCCAGACCGTGCGGCCGTCACGTGAACGCCCCGCTGCCCGCGATTTGCCGGCGGGTTAACCCGTCCTTGCAGCGGCATGTCAGGCGGGCGCAATGCGGGAAAACACCGAGCCGCTCACGCACGAAACAGGACCTTCGGCTGACGGTCGAAGGGGGTATCCCGGGCTATGCTCCCGCGCACATGTCCCTTGCCATCGACGGGCTCGTCAAGCGATTCGGCCCGGTCACCGCCCTCGACGGGCTATCGCTCGAGATCCCCGAAGGCCACGTCTTCGGCTTCCTCGGCTCGAACGGCGCCGGTAAGACGACGACCATGCGCATCGCCCTCGGCGTCCTGCGCGCCGACGACGGCGTCATCCGCTGGCGGGGCCGCGACCACCGCGAGCTGGCACGCCAGACCTGGGGCTACCTGCCCGAGGAGCGCGGCCTCTACCCGAAGATGACCGTGCTCGACCAGCTCGTGTTCTTCGCCGGCCTGCAGGGCGTCCCTGCCGATGCTGCCGCCGACGAGGCCCGGGCCTGGCTCGCCCGCTTCCGCGTGCCCGAGTTCGCCGAGCGGCGGGCGGAGGAGCTCTCGAAGGGCAACCAGCAGAAGGTCCAGTTCCTCGCCGCGGTCCTGCACGACCCCGACGTCATGCTGATGGACGAGCCGTTCACTGGGCTGGATCCCGTGAACATCGTGCTGCTGCGCGAGGCGATCCTCGAGCTCCGCGACCGCGGCAAGACGGTGATCCTGTCGACGCACCAGATGGAGACGGTCGAGGCGATGTGCGAGTCCGTCGCGATCATCGACCATGGCCGGACCGTCATCTCCGGGCCGCTCCGCGACGTCAAGCGCTCGACGGGCCGGCGGATGGTCATCGTCTCGGTGCAGGGCATCGATCGCGACGACTGGTGGCGCTCCGTCCGCGGCGCCAGGCTCCTCCGGCCCGGCATCGACCGCGCCGAGCTGGAGCTCGAGCCGGACGTGGAGCCCGACGCGGTCCTCGCGGCGGCGCTCGCGACGGGCGGCCGCGTGACCCACTTCGAGGTCGCCGACCCGTCGCTGGAGGATGTCTTCGTCGACCTCGTCGGCCATCCCGCCGACGTCGAGACTCCCGATCCCGCGGGCGACGCGACCGTCTCGGACATGGGCGGCCGGTCCTCGACCGACAGCGAGGCCGCGGCGTGAGCGTCGACGACCACCTTCGCCGGATTCCGGACGCGATGACCCGCGACCGGGGTGTCCTCGCCAACAGCCTGCTCGTCGCGCGACGCGAGTTCCGGGAGAAGGTCCGCAGCCGGCTGTTCGGCGTCTCGACCGGCCTGCTCGCGATGCTCGCCATCGCGATCTCGTTGACGCCCACCCTCGTGAAGATGATCGACCGGGGGGTGAGCACGAGGATCGCGGTCGTGAGCAACGACCCGGCGCTGACGACCTACTCGATCGACGTCCTCGACGGTCTCATCAACAAGGGCCAGGGCAAGGGCGACGTCCCGCCGTACTTCTTCGTGCCCGCAACGCCCGACGAGGGCACCGCCGATGCCATCAACGACGGCAGCTACGACGGGGTGCTCGTCGCCAACCGGCAGCCGAGCGGGCAGGTCGAGTTCCGGTTCCTCGCGGGCGAGCGGATCGGCGCCGATCGCGTCCAGCTCATCCAGATGGGCACCCTGGCCATCGCCATCTACGACTGGAGCCGGACCTACGGCTCGGCCGTCTCCAACCCGTTCCAGACACCGGCCTTCCAGCAGGCAAATGTCGGTGGCGCGGCCGGCGGGCAGCCCGTCGAGGCGAGCGAATACGCCGGCCGGCGGATCGTCGGCGTCGTCTTCGTCGTGCTCATCTTCATCACGCTCGTGATCTACGGCATGTGGGTCGCGGCCGGCGTCGTCGCCGAGAAGTCCAGCCGGGTCATGGAGCTGCTGATCAGCGCCGGCAGCCCGGCGGAGCTCGTGATCGGCAAGGTCGCGGGCATCGGCCTCGCCGGGCTCGTCCAGTACGTCGCCATCCTGGTGCCCGCGCTGTTGACGCTGCTCCTGCAGGATCGCATCGCGATCGCGCTCCTCGGCTCCTCGAGTGGGCTGGACGTGTCGCTCGGCGCCCTGACCCCGGGCCTCCTGCTCGCCTACGGCGCGTTCTGGATCCTCGGCTTCATCCTGTACGCCCTGATCTACGCCGCGGCGGGCTCGCTGGTGAGCCGTGCCGAGGACCTCCAGGTCCTGGCGCTGCCCCTCTCCCTCATCGCCATCGTCGGCTACATCCAGGCGGTGATGGCCCTCTCCGGCGGCATCAGCTCGTTCATCCGGATCTCGTCGTACGTGCCCTTCTGGAGCCCGTTCGTGATGCTCACCAGGCTCACGATCGGGCGGGTCGAGCCGTGGGAGCTGGTGCTCTCGTTCGGCCTGCTCGCCGCCTCGATCCCGATCGTCGGCATCATCGCCGTCCGGGTCTACTCGGCGGGCGTGCTCCTCTACGGCCAGCGGCCCGGCACGCGCCAGATCGTCGGCGCGATCGTCCACCCGCCCGTCTGATCCGGCGCCGGTCCCGCGACCGGCCGAGCCCGTCAGTCCTCGTCGAACTCCAGCGGCAGGCGCCGGATGAGTGCGAGCACGCGCTCCGACCGCGGCGCCGGCCCGAGCAGCTCCCCGGGCGCCTCCGCCGGCTCTCCGAAGAGGTCCGCTCCGCCCTCGCCGCCGGCCATGCCCGCCCCGGCCACGCCTGCCGCCGATGGTTCCGCCCAGCCGCCGACCGCCACGCTCCGCCAGAGCCGGCTGCGGACGCCCGGCAGGTAGGGACTCTCCCGCTGCCTGGCGCGAATCCCGTACAGCCCCTGGCCGGAGACCGCCTCGAAGAGCGCCTTGCCCTCGGTGTTGATCGCGGGCACGGCGACGACCTCGTCGCCGGGTCGCAGCACCTGCCGGAGCAGGTGCCGCCGCCGATCGAGGCTGAGGTTCAGCAGGCTGCGCCCGTCGAGGTGCAGGAGGTCGAAGGCGAGATAGGAGAGGGGCCGGCCGGTCGCCCCGAGGAGCCGCCGGCCGAGCTCCTCGCGGTCGAGCTTGCCGGCGTCGTCGACGACCACGATCTCGCCGTCGAGGACCGCCGACCTCGCGTCGATCCGCATCGCCAGGCCGGCGAGGTCGAGCGGGGCAGGCCCGCGGGTGCCGTCCTCGGCGATCAGCGCCACCTCTCCCGTGCCCGCGACCTCGGCGGGCCCGATCATCGCCAGGGCCCGGGCGCCGCCCCACATCGGCTCGAAGAGGTGGCCGGCGGAGTCGAAGGGCTCCGGCAGCGGCCGCGCCAGCATCGGCCGGAGCCCAGCGGGCAGCCTCGGCAGGGGCGGCTCCAGCCGCATGGTCAGCTGATCGGAATCCTCGGCCACGCGATGTATTCTCACCGTCCCATGGCGGTCCGGCAGCCCGACTCGATCTCCCGCGAGCGCGCCAGCGAGCTCGTCCGGGCCTGGGCGGGCGGCCGTCCGGGCCCGCTCGGGAGCGTCCTCGGCCGCCAGACGGCGGTCGACCAGGTGGGCATCGAGCTCCGCGTCGAGAGCCTGAAGCGCCGCTCGATCAAGAAGGCCTCCAAGCTGTGGGCCCTCGACCTGGCGATCCGGATGATGGATCTGACGACCCTCGAGGGCAAGGACACCCCCGGCAAGATCCGGGCGATGTGCGCCAAGGCCATCCATCCGCAGCCGGGCGACCCGTCCATCCCGTCCGTCGCGGCCGTCTGCGTCTACCCGGCGCTGATCGAGGAGGCGAAGGATGCCCTCCGCGGGTCGAGCGTCAAGGTCGCCAGCGTCGCGACCGGCTTCCCGTCCGGCCAGACCTTCCGCGACATCAAGGTCGCCGAGGTCAAGGCGGCTGTGGCCGCGGGCGCGGACGAGGTCGACATGGTCATCGACCGGGGCGCGTTCCTGTCAGGGGACTACGCGACGGTCTTCGACGAGGTCGTCGAGATCAAGGACGCCTGCGGCGACACGCACCTGAAGGTGATCCTCGAGACCGGCGAGCTGGGGACATTCGACCAGGTCCGGCGAGCTTCGATCCTGGCCATGGCCGCCGGGGCCGACTTCATCAAGACGTCGACCGGCAAGGTCCAGCCGGCCGCGACCCTGCCGGTGACGCTGGTCATGCTCGAGGCGATCCGCGACTTCGAGAAGGCGACGGGGCGAGCCGTCGGCATGAAGCCCGCCGGCGGGATCCGCACCGCGAAGGAGGCGGTCCAGTACCTCGTCGTGCTGTACGAAACGCTCGGCCCGCGCTGGATGACGCCGGATCGCTTCCGGTTCGGGGCGTCGACGCTCCTCAACGACGTCCTCATGCAGATCGAGAAGGAGCGGACCGGCCGCTACCAGGACCCCGACCACTTCACGATTGACTAACGGCCGTCTAGCCCTCGACGGAAACACGAGGGCCGCGGCGCCCGCCTAGTTCCGAACGGCCCCAAACACCAACGCCGCGTTGAGGCCGCCGAAGCCGAACGAGGTCGAGAGGACTCGATCGTAGGTGCCGGCTCGGCCTTCCCGGAGCAGGCCCGGCAGCAAGGCCCCGATCTGGGGATCGATCGACGCCAGATTCGCGGTCCCGGGCGCCCAGCCATCCCGGATCGCGAGGGAGCAGATGGCGGCCTCGAGGCCGCTCGAGGCGCCGAGCGGGTGGCCGTAGAGGGCCTTCGTGCCGCTGACCGGGACGGCGGTCGCGCGCCCGTCCAGCGCCGAGGCGATGGCGCGTGCCTCGGCGACGTCGCCGAGCGGCGTGGACGAGGCGTGCGCGTTGACGTAATCGATTGCGTCGGGCTGGACCGCCGCATCCTCGAGGGCCAGCCGGATCGCGCGGGCCGCGTCACGGCCGTCGGCGCGTGGCTGGACCATGTGATGGGCGTCGGACGTGGCCCCGTAGCCGAGCAGCTCGGCGTAGGGCTGGGCGCCGCGGCTTCGCGCGACGTCCTCGGCCTCGAGCACCAGGAGTCCGACGCCTTCGCCCATGACGAAGCCGTCGCGGCCGGCGTCGAAGGGCCGTGCCGCCGCCTCGGGCGTCTCGTTCGAGCCCGAGGACAGCGCCCGGATGATGTCGAACGCGCCGAAGGCGAGCGGGCTCAGCGGGACCTCGGCGCCGCCGGCGATCGTGGCATCGACCGTCCCGTCTCGGATCGCGCGGAACGCCTCGCCCAGCGCGACCGCGCCGGAGGCGCATGAGTTTGCCGTCGACAGGATCGGGCCCCGCAGGCCGAGGGCGATGCCCAGGTTGGCGGGCGCCGCGCCCCCGAACACCGCGAGGGCGAGATTCGGGGCGACTGACCGGATCCCGCGGGCGACGAAGCGCTCGTGCTGGTGCTCCGCGTAGGCGATGCCGCCCAGGGCGCTGCCGAGGTAGATCCCGAACCGCTCGCGGTCGAGGCCGTCCCCGGCCACGGCGCCCGAATCCCCGTCCCCGGCATCCGCGAGGCCCGCATCGGCCAGGGCCATCCGCCCCGCCACGAGCCCGAACTGGCTGAAGCGGTCGAGCTGCCGAGCCGTCTTGGCGTCCATGTGGTCGAGGGGATCGAAGTCGTCGACCTGGGCGGCGACCTGCGATCGGAACGGCGCCGGATCGAAGCGGTCGATGCGCCGCACCGGCGAGACCCCGCGCCGCACGCCCGCCCAGAAGGCATCGCGGCCGGACCCGATCGGGCTGATGACCCCGATGCCCGTGATCCAGACCCGGCGACGGCTCATGCCGATTCTTTCGCCGGGCTGCGGCGCCTGGATCGCGCCGGGCGCGGCGCCGCCACGTCGACCGAGGCGGCAACCGACGCCTGGGCCGCCTCCGCGATGCCCTTGAAGGTCGCCAGCGTGCGACCCGCGATCGGGCGCACGAACAGGCCGTCGACCAGTCGCGCCCAGCCGGGCACGCGCGGCGCGAAGACGTGCTCGATGGTCACCCGGCAGCCGTCGCCGGCGGGCTCGATGCGCCACGTGACGTCCATGCCGTTCGTGGCCCCGCCGAGGTGCCGGAACGACAAGGAGAGCGCGTCGGCGTCGCTGCCGACGCGGGCGCGCCACGCCACCGGGATGCCGTAGCCGAGGCGCCGGACGAGCGGGCGGGCCGCGAGCATCCGCGCGGTCAGCGAGCCGTCCTCGTGGCGCTCGAGCACGCGCACGTCCCGGTAGTGGGGGAGGAGGTCCGGCCAGCGCTCGACGTCGCGGGCCAGCTCGAAGACCAGCCTCGGCGGCGCCTGGATGTCGATCGAGATCGAAGACTGCATCAGTCGGTCAGGGCACGAGGAGCCCGGCGAGGTAGCTCGGGTCCAGGACGACCGACGCGGGCGCGAGATCCCCGATCACGAGGGCCATCCTGTCACGGATGTCCGATCGGGTCGCCAGCCGGCGGGCCGCGTACTCGAAGAGCGGCGGCCGCCCCAGGAATCCCTGGACGAGGCGCGAGACGACGTCCTTCTGGCCGAAGCGGGCGCGCATCGCCCGCTCGTAGCGATCGAGGTTCGCCCCCGGCCCGCCGCGGAGGAGCGGGTCGATGGCCTCGGCGGCCAGCTCCGCGGAGGCGATCGCGCGATGCAGGCCCTCGCCAGTGAACGGGTCGAGGAACCCGGCGGCATCGCCCACGAGCAGCCAGCTCCGCCCCGCCCGGCGCGCCACCGCGTGGCCCAGCGGCGTGACGCCGGCGACGCGATCGAGGGGCTCGACACCGGCCAGTGCCCGGTCCGCCTCGACCGGCAGCCCTTCGAGCACGAGGCGCGCGACCTGCCGGCCGCCCAGCCCGCGCAGCCTGGCGAACCACGATCGATCGAGGACGATCCCGACGTTCACCCGCCCGCCGGGCACCGGCGCGAGCCCGACGTAGCCGTGATCGAAGACGCACATCCGGGCATCCGGCGGGGCGTCGCCGACCGCGGCGCGCACGTCCGGAACGTGGAAGGTCAGGGCGGCTCGCGGCCCGAGCGGCGCCGTGCGCGTGACGCCCGCGCCACGCGCGACGGTCGAGCGCAGGCCGTCCGCGCCAACCACGACGCGGGCGTGAACCGCATGCGCCCCGACGTCAGCACCTGTCCCGCGGACCACGATCGTCGCCCCATCGTCACGGAGCTGGACGCGCTCGACGGTCTCGCCCTCGCGAACCACCGCCCCAGCCTCCCGGGCGAGATGGAGGAGCATCGGATCGAGCGCGGCCCGGTCGAAGCCGACCGCCGAATCGGCGAGATCGCCGCTCCCGCCATAGGTCATTCGGAATCGCGCGCCCGCGGCCGAGACCACCTCCATCGCGGGCAGCGGCTTCGCGATGCCCGACAGCGCATCGAGGCCGACGCCGAGGCGCCGCAGCGCGCCGACGCTCGCGGGCGATGCGAAGACGCCGCAGGCGCGCCAGCGCCAGGCCGGCGCCCGCTCGACGAGCAGCACGTCGTGGCCGGCGCGGGCGAGGAGCATGGCCGTGAGCGCCCCGGCGGGGCCACCGCCGACGATGGCGACCCCGACGTCGACCGGGCTGGTCATCGCCGGACCGCGGCCACTGCCCACCGATGCCCGGCGAACCCGCCGGCCCAGACGATGGGTCGCAGCCCGGCCCGCCGGAGCAACCCCTCGACCTCGGCCCTGGTCCACGCCCGCCGGACCGACAGCGGGCCGTCGTGGAGCGTGAACCGGTTCCGGGTCATGGCGTGCAGGACGAGCCAGGCGCCGAGCCAGTTCAGGGCGCCTCGCTGCAGGTCGTTGATCACGATCCCGGCGCTCGCGACCCGGGACAGCTCCCCGAGGAAGGCCACCGCGTCGGCCTCGGCAAGGTGGTGCAGGACCAGCGAGGCATGCGCGACGTGGAACGCACGGTCCTCGAACGGCAGGGCTCGCCCGTCGGCAATCGACAGGACGACGTCGTCGCGGGTCGCGAGTGCCGCGTTCACCCGCCGCGCGGCCTCGATGACCTCCGCCCGGCTGTCGACGGCGGTGACCTGCACCGATCGCCAGGGACCGGGCTCGCGCACGAGCGCCAGCGGGATGTCCGCGGCGCCGGTCCCCACGTCGAGGACCCGCAGCGGATCGAGCGGGGTGGCCGCCTCCGTCGTGGCCTCGACGAGGGAGCGGACGGCACGGATCGAGAGGGCCGTCCCGCCGAACCTGCGGTTCACCCGGGCCAGGTCGCGGAGGTTGCCGTCCAGCACGGACTCGTCCGTGAGCTCACCGTCGAGGTGCTCCCGTGCGGCGACCAGACGGCGCATCCTCGAATCATGCAACCGGAGCGTTCAGGCAACGCGCGAGGGAACCCTCGGTCGGGCGTCCGCGTCCGCCGCCCGATGCACACCACCCTGTTCCGCCTCCTCGCCGCCGTCGCCCTCGCGGCGATCGCGACGACCGCCTGCTCGCCCGGCGCGAGCCCCGGCCCGACCATCCTCCCCGGCCCAAGCGGCGGCGGAACACTGGGTCCCGCCGAGCTGCGGCTCCTCCTCGTCGACCGGCTCGGGCCGCGCTGGTACTGCGACCGTGATTCGTTCCCGGTCGCCCACGGCACAGAGCAGGAGCGGGCAATCGAATCGTGGCCCGAGCTGCAGGCAGAGAACGAGCTGATGCGGGCGATCGCGGCCAGGCTCGGGATCGACGTGGACCAGCCCGTCACCGACCCGGAGAAGCTGGCCATCTACCGCGAATGGAAGGTCGCGGTCTCCATCCCGCTCGATGTCGTCGACGCCTCGCACTTCCGCTTCGACTACCTCGCCCAGCCCGTCGGCGGCGCGCAGCAAGGGATCCAGACGACCGGCACGATCGACGATCGCGGCAACCTCACCATCGAGCAGCAGGGCCTCGAGGACGCCCCGAACTGCCCGATCTGCCTCGCCCGCGGGACCCTGATCGACACGCCGAGCGGCCCGGTCCGCGTCGACCAGCTCCGCCTCGGCGACCCCGTCTGGACCCTGGATGGCAGCGGCCGGCGCATCGCCGGCACCGTCATCGCGCTCGGGTCCACGCCCGCGCCGGCCGGCCACCACGTGGTTCGCCTCGTCCTCGCCGACGGCCGGGCCGTGACCGCGTCACCGGGCCACCCGCTGGCCGACGGCCGGCTCCTGGGCGACATCCGCATCGGCGACCTGGTCGATGGCAGCCGCGTCGTGACCGCCGACCTCGTTCCGTATGGCGCCGACGAGACCTTCGATCTCGTCGCCTCCGGCCCGACCGGGTTCTACCTGGCCGACGGCATCCCGCTGGGGTCCACGCTGCGCTGAGCCGCCGCGGCGCTCGGCGCGCCGTCGCGGACGCCTTCGAGCCGGCGCATGCCGGGCACCGTGGTCGACAGGTAGTCCAGGACGACCTGGAGCTGGCTGACCCGCTGGTCGACGTCGAAGGTCGAGTGGCCGGTGCCGTACAGGTACAGCTCGTGCGGGTGGTTGCGGGCCTGCAGCCGCTCCACGTAGTTGAGGATCTGCTGGAGCGGGCAACGGCTGTCGTGCTCGCCGGCGAGGATCAGGAGTGGCGCCTTCACCCGATCGACATAGGTGATCGGCGAGCGCTCGATGGTGAGCTCGGGGACGTCCTCGGGCGTGCCGCCCATGAGCGCGCGGTCGTACGCCTGCAGCAGCGGTGACTCATCCGCGTACGCGGCCGCGTAGTCGGCCACCGGGACGCCGGCGACGCCTGCGACGAACCGATCCGGGTGCATCCCGTGCATGAGCAGGGTCAGGTAGCCGCCCCACGACCAGCCCGCGATCACCGAGCGGGCGGGGTCGGCGATGCCCCTGGCCAGCAGGTCCTCGTGGCCCGCGACGATGTCCTCGACCTCGGGCCAGCCGATGTTGCCGATCAGCTCGTCGCGCCAAGCGGCGCCGAAGCCGATCGAGCCGCGGTAGTTGAGCATCGCCACGCAGAAGCCCATGTCGACGTAGGCCTGGACCTCCGGCGCCCAGCGATCGAGATCGACCGAGGTGGGGCCGCCGTGGATCAGGAAGAGCGTCGGCCACGGCCTGGCGCCCTCGTCCGGCTCCACGAGCCAGCCATGGACCCGCTGGCCCTGCTTGTTGGCGAACTCCCAGGGAACGAAGGAGCGGCCGGGCGGCGGCGGCTCCGCTGCCTTCAGGATCGGGGCGTCGTGGCCCACCTGGAACACGATCCCCGGATGCTCGCCGCGCTGCAGGCGATACCAGACCTCGCCGTCCGGACGGACGCGGGCGCCGCTCAGGCTGCCCTCGAGCATCGGCAGCTCCTCCAGCCGCCCGGTCTCGAACGTGAACTTGTGGAGCCGGTTGCGGCCGTCGCGCAGCTCGAAGAGGAGGACCGCGCTGCCGTCCGGCCACCAGTCCGCGACCTCGGTGAGCCGATCCCAGGGCAGGGGGATGTCGGTCACCACTCCGGTCTCGACGTTCCAGATCGCCGGCGCCCGCTCGCCGCGCCGCTCGTGGCCGATGGCGAGTCGGGGATCGCCCTGGACCGGGGACCAGCCGAACGCGCAGAGCGCCTTGCCGTCGTCGTGGAGCTCGGCCCGGACCTCGCCCGTGCGGGCGTCGACGACGCGCAGCGACGGGTGGATCGTGTCGCCGTGCTCGGCATGCTCGAGGCAGAGCAGTGACTCGTCGGGGGAGAGCGCCGGGTGGTCGGCCGCGCCGGTCAGCGCGTTGGAGCCGCCCAGCTGCAGGGATTCGGAGCTGGTCGCGATCCGCCGGGCAGGCCCGCCGCCGTCGGCGACGTACAGCCCGAAGCCCTCGCGGTCGCTGACCGCGGCCGCGGTGCGCCCGCGGCCGATGTCGAGGCCCTCGTCCCAGCCCGCCGGCAGCCCGTCCACGAACGGCTCGGCGGTCTCGCCGGTGCCGCCCTCGAACGGCGTCGCCACCCACACGCCCGACTCGTCGCCGGTCAGGTCGCGGTGCCAGACGATCCACTCGCCGTCCGGCGTGACCTCGCCCGAGATCAGCCCGACCGGCTCGCTGGTCACCTGGCGCCTCTCGCCCGTCGCCCTGTTCCAGGCGTGCAGCTGGTAGACGCCGCTCTCGGACGAGGCGTAGATCAGGTGGTCGGGCGCGCTCGTGGACCAGTGCGGAAAGCCCACGATGGGCGCACGGAAGCGACGCTGCCACAGCGGTTGGGGGTCGGGCACGCGGCGCATAGTACCGGCCCCGCGCGTATGTGCCCTGTCACACGACGCGCCGCCGGCGGCTCGTCTGTTTCGACAAGGTGTTGCGGGTGGAGTCGATCGAACCGGGACTCGCTCAGGTCACGCGCCGCTCGGACGTCGACCTCGACTCGGCGTTTGCCGCCGCGCGCCCGCGACTCGTCCGCATCGCCGGATCCCTCGTCGGCCCGGACGCGGCCGAGGACGTCGTCCAGGACACGTATCTCATGGCGCGGGATCGGATCGGCCAGCTGCGCGATCCGGGCGCCATCGACGCCTGGCTGGCACGAATCTGCGTGCATCGCTCGTTCCGCCTCCGGCGCCGCGGCCGGCGGCTCCAGGAGCTGCTCGGCGTGCTGCCCCTCCCGCGGGTCACGCCGCCGCCCCAGGGCCGCCTCGAGCTGCACGAGCTCGTGGAGCGGCTGCCGCCGCGCGAGCGTGCGGTCGTCGTGCTCCAGCACGGCTACGGCTACTCCCTCGATGAGGTCGCTCGGCTCGTCGGCGTCAGCCATGCCAACGCGCGGAAGATCTCGTCGCGGACGCGGGCACGGCTGCTGCGCCAGTGGCTCGAGGCCGAGGCATGAGCGGCTGCGAGCGGACGCGCGGCCTCATCGACCGCGTGGTCGACGGCCGCGTCACCGAGGCGGATCGCGCGCACGCGTCGGCTTGTGCGTCCTGCGGGCCGGTCCTGGCCCGTGCCGCGACCTTCGACGACGAGCTCCGGCGCTCGGCCAGGGCGCTCGTTGCTGAGGAGCTGCCGCTCGGCGTCCTCGACCAGTCCATCGACGGGCGGATCCTCGGCCGCGTCGTGGGCCGACGGTCCGCGCCGGGTCTCGCCGCGATCCTCGCCGCCGTCGCGATCCTGCTGACCGCGACGATCATCGCGATCGGCCCGGGGACCGGCCCGCTGCCGAGCCCGTCGAACAGCCCTTCGCCAAGCGTCTCGCCGAGCCCTGCGCCGACGCCCACGCAGGCGCCGTTCGTCGAGCGCTTCGGCTCGACCGCCGCGATCATCGGCCTGCTGGCCAAGGCGGGCTACGCCTGCAACGATGGCCTGCCGCTCGAGTCCGTCGGGACCGAGCCGGACGCCGTGGTCAAGGACGCGGCGGTCTGCGGGGCGCCGGACTCGGTCGGGCCGTTCATGCTCGCGGTGATCGTCGGTGAGGCGGCGAATGGCAAGGTCGCGCAGGTCACGATCAAGGCGGACCTCGTGGGCGGCGACACCGCGGAGCGCCGCGCAGCGCTCGCGGCGGAGATGGCGCGCGTCTTCGCCCTCGCGCTCCTCGACGAGGGTGCCGGCCAGAGCGGGGGATCGTGGGCCAGGGTCCACGTCCCGGAGCTCGAGCCGCGCGGGGACGCGCAAGTCGTGCTCCGCGAGGTCGAGTTCCACGCCTCGCGGCACGCGAACGCCAGCTACTTCGTGACGGTCCGCGGGGCGCGTGCCGGCTGAGGATCAGTCGGGCGGTCACACCCGGGCCTCCAGCGGTCTCCATTCGACATGAGGGCCCAATCACTGCGGCATAGCGGCCTCGTCGTCGCACTCCTGGTCGCTGCCTGCCAGGCACGGCAGGAGTCGGCCGGGCCCTCGACCGCGACACCGGGGTCCACGCCGGGTCCCGCTCCCACCGCCACCGCGGGCTCGCCGACGGACGGCCCGGCGACGACCGGGGCGCCACAGACGCCGATCCCCGAGCTCCTTCGCCTCACTCTCGACGCCTCCGGGCCGATCCTCACGCCGGAGGACGGCCCGGCGGGCGCCCGCTACGCGCTGCCCGCCGCCGGCACCCGGGCGAGGGACGGCCGGTACGTCCTGGTCGTCGTCTGGTTCGGCGACGAGCAGGCAGGGGAGCCGCCGAAGGTCACCGTCGCCACGTCCCGCGACGCACGGGAGTGGCGGGTACGCGAGACGCCGATCCTCACCGACCTCGGGGTGGGTCCGTCGCAGCCCGGGCCGATCCCATCGGCGATCGTCGAGCTCGACGACGGCTCGTGGCAGCTCTACGGCTGGGCCGCCGACACGGCCGATCAGAGCAGCTTCGCCAGCTGGCGCGCGAGCGCGCCCGTGCTCGACGGCCCGTGGACCCTGGATGGAGACCGAATCCTGGAGCCCGGGCCGGGGCGGAGCTGGGACAGCCAGACCGCGTCCATCGGCTCGGTCCAGAGGACGGGTTTCGGCTTCGCGGCCTGGTACGAGGGCCAGCCGCCAGGCTTCAGCCTCCGCGGCGACCTGGGCTACGCCAAGAGCACCGACGGACTGACATGGGAGAAGTTCGATGACGCTGCCACGACCGCGCCGGAGCTCGCCGAGAGCGACCCCGTCGTGCGCCGCGGGCTCTGCGGCGCCGGCACCTCGATTGCCGTCTACCAGCCCCAGGTCGAGCTCGCTCGCGATGGCTACGTCATGGTCTTCGGCGGTTTCGGGGCATCGGGGGAGCGGATGGACCTGTTCGGCGCGGTGAGCACGGCCGGGACGCAGTGGACCTGCGGGACGCCGGAGCCGCTCCTGCAGGCCTCGGGCATCCCCGGCAGCCAGGGTATCCACACGATCGCGTCGCTCCCGCTCGGCGACGGCCGCGTCGGGATCCTCGTCGAGTCGCTCGGCGATCGGCGCAGCGACATCTGGCTCGCCGAGGTGACGCCGGCGGACTGAGCCGCCTCGCGCCCCGTACCCTTGCGCCATGGCAGGCATCGGCGGGGTCGGCGGGCGAGCGCTCGCGGCGCGGCTCGGACGGGTGGGCGTCTGGAGCTTCGCGCTCCAGCGGCTGAGCGCCGGCGACGCGGGGGCGGCGATGCGCGAGCTCGAGCGGCTCGGCTACCCGACGGTCTGGATGCCGGAGAGCCTCGGGTCGAAGGAGGTCTTCGCCCACTCCGCGCTGCTCCTCGGGGGCAGCGAGCGGGCCGTCGTCGCGCCCGGGATCGCCAGCATCTACGCCCGTGACCCGATGGCCATGGCCGCCGGCGCCAAGGCGCTCGGGGAGGCGTATCCGGGTCGCTTCGTCCTCGGCATCGGCGTCAGCCACGCGCCATCGGTCGAGCTGCGGGGCCACGAGTACGGCAAGCCCGTCGAGTCCATGCGGGCCTACATCGACGCGATGGACGCCTCGGCGTACGCGGGCCCCGAGCCGGCGGAGCCCGTGCCGCTGGTCCTCGCGGCGCTCGGCCCGAAGATGCTCGAGCTCGCGGCGGCCCGGGCGGACGGCGCCCATCCCTACTTCGTCCCGGTCGAGCACACGCCCGTGGCCCGGGCGGCGGTCGGGAGCGAGACCTGCCTCGCCGTCGAGCAGACGGCCGTGCTCTCCACCGACGCCGACGCAGCCCGGCGCATCGGTCGGGCATTCGCCCGCCATTACCTCGCCCTGCCGAACTACGCCAACAACCTGCGGCGCCTCGGCTGGTCGGACGAGGACATCGCCAACGACGGCAGCGACCGCCTCATCGACGCGGTCGTGGCGTGGGGCGACGTCGACGCGATCGTCGGGCGGGTCAGGGCGCAGCTCGATGCCGGCGCCGATCACGTCTGCGTCCAGCTCCGCGCCGAGTCCTCTGCCGACCCTGCCCTCGCCGGCTACGCCGAGCTCGCCGCCGGCCTGCTCTCGCTCTGAGGCTCGACGGGTCATCGAGGGCAGCGAATCGCCGGGCGTCCAGCCGAGACGGGCGAGGCGGTCGACGATCTCGGGGTCGTCTGGCGAAGCGGGCACGACGGGTATGATGCCCGCGTGACCACGGAATCCAAGGCGCTCCGACCCTGGTCGGGGGATCGGGCTCCGGCGGACTGGGGCCTCGGGGACGGACAGGCGGTGCCGTGGGAGTACGCGCCGGCCCCCGAGTCGAAGGACGTCGTCAGCATCAAGCCGCGCTACGGGCTGTTCATCGACGGCCGCGAGGTCGCGGCGTCGGACGGCGGCTGGTTCAAGAGCGTCAACCCCGCGACCGAGGAGGTCATCGCCGAGGTCGCGAAGGCGACCACGGCCGACGTCGATCGGGCGATCCGTGCGGGCCGACGCGCCCAGAAGACCCGCTGGGGCAACCTCCCGGGCAAGGAGCGGGCGAAGTACCTCTTCCGGATCGCGCGGATCCTCCAGGAGCGCTCCCGCGAGTTCGCGGTGCTCGAATCGATGGACTCCGGCAAGCCGATCAAGGAGTCGCGCGACGTCGACGTCCCGCTCGTCGCGAACCACTTCTGGTACTACGCCGGCTGGGCCGACAAGCTCGACTACGCCTTCCCCGGCCGGGTCGCGAGGCCTCTCGGCGTGGCCGCCCAGGTCATCCCCTGGAACTTCCCGCTGCTCATGCTCGCCTGGAAGATCGCGCCGGCGCTCGCCGCCGGCAACACGGTCGTCCTCAAGCCCGCATCCACCACCCCGCTCAGCGCGCTGCTCTTCGCCGAGGTCTGCATGCAGGCGGACCTGCCGCCCGGCGTCGTCAACATCGTCCCGGGGCCGTCGGACATCGGCATGCATCTCGTCAGCAACCCGAACGTCGACAAGGTCGCGTTCACGGGCTCGACCGGCGTCGGCAAGCTCATCCACAAGGCAACCGCCGGCACGAACAAGGCGCTGACCCTCGAGCTCGGCGGCAAGGCCGCCAACATCGTCTTCGAGGATGCCGCGCTCGACCAGGCGGTCGAGGGCATCGTCAACGGCATCTACTTCAACCAGGGCGAGGTCTGCTGCGCCGGCTCGCGCCTCCTCGTCCAGGAGTCGGTCCAGGACGCGCTGATCGAGAAGCTCAAGGACCGCCTCTCCACGATCCGGGTCGGCGACCCGCTCGACAAGAACACCGACGTCGGGGCCATCAACTCGAAGGCCCAGCTCGAGAAGATCACGGAGCTCGTGGAGGCCGGCGTGGCCGAGGGCGCCGACATCTACCAGCCCGCTTGCGACCTCCCGGACCGCGGCTACTTCTTCCGGCCGACGCTGTTCACCAACGTCGCCCAGAGCCACCGGATCGCCCGGGAGGAGATCTTCGGGCCGGTCCTCTCGGTCCTCACCTTCCGGACGCCGGACGAGGCCGTCGAGAAGGCGAACAACACGCCATACGGGCTCTCCGCGGGCGTGTGGACGGAGAAGGGCAGCCGGATCCTGTGGATGGTCAAGAAGATGAAGGCCGGCGTCGTCTGGGCGAACACGTTCAACCGCTTCGATCCGACGTCGCCGTTCGGCGGCTACAAGGAATCGGGATTCGGGCGCGAGGGCGGCATGCACGGCCTGCACGCGTACGTGAAGCTCGAGGACCGCTGACGTGCCCGGCGCATCGAACGGTCGGAACGGACGCGCGGTCGCCCGACGCTCGACGAAGGCGATCGCCATCGCGCCGGCGCGGGTCGAGGTCCGCAAGACCTACAAGCTGTACATCGGCGGCCAGTTCCCGCGCTCGGAGTCCGGACGCTCGTACGTGGTCGTGGCAGCCGACGGCGCGCCCCTCGCGAACGCGGTCCGTTCCTCGAAGAAGGACCTCCGCGACGCGGTCCGGGCCGCGCGCGGGGCGTTCGAAGGCTGGGCGGATCGAACGGCGATGAACCGCGGCCAGGTGCTGTACCGCGTCGCCGAGCTGATGGAGGGGCGCCGCGACCAGTTCGTCGCCGAGGTGGCCCGGGCCGAGGGGCTCCGCGCCGAGAAGGCGCGCGAGGTCGTGAACCGGGCGATCGACCGCTGGGTCTGGTACGCCGGCTGGGCCGACAAGATCGCGCAGGTGCTCGGCTCCTCCAACCCCGTCGCGTCCGACTTCTTCAACTTCACGATCCCCGAGCCGACCGGGGTCGTCGGCGTGGTGGCCCCGGAGACGTCATCGCTCTTGGGCCTCGTCTCACGGCTCGCGCCGCCGCTCGTCGCCGGGAATGCGGTGGTGGTCCTCGCCTCCGAGTCGCGGCCCCTGCCGGCGATCACGTTGACCGAGGTGCTCGCGACCTCCGACGTCCCGGCCGGCGTGGTCAACGTGCTCACCGGTCGCAAGCGCGAGCTGGTCCCCGTGCTCGCCGCGCACGTCGACGTCGACGCCCTCGACGTCTGGGGCGTCCCCGACGACCTCCGCGTGGACGTCGAGCTCGCCGCGGCCGAGAGCGTGATGCGGATCGCCCGCCGCCCTGCCGGCGTCACGGACGCCCGCTTCGACTGGCTCGACGACCGCGCCAGCGAGCGCCCCGAGTGGATCGCGGCGTACCTGGAGATGAAGACCGTCTGGCACCCGATCGGGGTCTGATCGGGGTCTGATCCGGGTCGCGGAGCTCCTCATCGTTCAGCATTGACTGAAACTTCAGAACGTTCTATCGTCACGTGACGTGACGCCCGGCGAGAGCCAATTCGTTGAGGAGATGGGCCAGTTCCTGGCCAGCCTCGGTATGACGCCGATGGCCGGGCGGATGTGGGGCTGGCTGCTGATTTGCGAGCCGGCCGAGCAGACCGCGGCCGAGATCGCGGAGGCCCTCCACGCCAGCCGCGGCGCGATCAGCGGGACGGCCCGCCTGCTCGCGACGAGCGGCCTCATCCGGCGATCCACGCGGCGCGGCGACCGGCGCGAGTACTTCAGCGCCCCGCCCGAGGCCCTCGATTCGCTCCTCGGCAACGCCGCGGGCATCTATCGGCAGATGCGCACGATCGCCGAACGCGGCCTCGGGGCGATCGCCAACCGGCCGGTGGAGTCCCGGGCAAGGCTCCAGGAGTTCCACGACGTCATGGCGTTCGTCGAAGGCGAGGTGCCCCGAGTCATCGGGCGCTTCCTCGAGGAACGCAAGACCGCGAGCGCGACCCGTCCACGCCCGCGCAAGAGCAAAGCGGGGAAGAAGGGAAGCGCATGAACGCGGTCATCCAGACCGAGAAGCTCACCAAGTCCTACGGCGTGCATCGGGGGGTCGTCGACGTCGACCTCACCGTCAACGAGGGCGAAGTCTTCGGCTTTCTGGGCCCCAACGGCGCAGGCAAGACGACCACGATCCGCACCGCGCTCGACCTCATCCGGCCCACGAGCGGTCGCGTGCTCGTGTTCGGGATCGAGTCCAGCGCCGATCCGGTCGCCATCCACCGCCGGATCGGCTACATCCCCGGCGAGTTCACGCTCTACGACCGGCTCACCGGCGGCCAGACCATCCAGTACTTCGCGAACCTGCGCGGCGGCGTCGATCCGGCCTACCAGCGCTCGTTGATCGAGCGCTTCGACATCGACCCCAGGCGGAAGTACAAGGAGCTGTCGAAGGGCAACAAGCAGAAGATCGGGCTCGTCGTCGCGCTCCAGCACCAGCCCGAGCTGCTGATCCTCGACGAGCCCACCTCCGGTCTCGATCCGCTGGTCCAGCAGTCGTTCTTCGAGGTGGTGCGCGAAGCCCAGGCCGCCGGCCGCACCGTGTTCCTGTCCAGCCATATCCTCAGCGAGGTCGAGCGGACCTGCGATCGGGTCGCGATCATCCGCGACGGGCGAATCGTCCGGACCGGCCGGGTCGAGGACCTGCGCGACCTGGCCCATCACCAGGTCGAGCTGCGGTTCCCCGGCGACGTGCCGGTTGCGGCGTTCGCCGGACTGCCCGGGGTCTCCGACGTCACCAGCGACGACCACACGCTTCGACTGCGGGTCTCCGGACCGATCACGCCCGTCGTCCAGGCCGCCGCGGGGTACGACCTGCTCGACTTCGTCAGCCGCGAACCGACGCTCGAGGAGACGTTCCTCGCCGAGTACGCGGACGACCCCACCGCGCCGGCCAGCGCCGACACCGGGAGCGCCGCATGAGCGCCGCCGCGGCGCCGCTCACCGGCGCGGTCCTCGGCGGGCGGGCCCGTGGGCTCGGCAGCGTCTTCGCGAAGACCCTGCGTGACTCCAGGCGGGCGATCCTCATCGCGACCATCTTCCTCGCGTCGGTGATCCTCACCGGCGGCGCCGCGATGGCCACGGCCTTCGGGACCGCGGCGACCCGCCACGAAGCCGCCGACCTGGCGGCGGCGATGCCGCCGATCCTGCAGGGGCTGCTCGGGCCGCCTGTCGGGCTGACCAGCCTCGGCGGGTTCATCGAGTGGCGGTTCTATGCCGTGATCGCCTTCTTCCTGCCCATCTGGTCGATCCTTGCGCTCTCGTCGACCCTCGCGGGCGAGGCCGATCGCGGCAGCCTCGACATCGTGGCGACGACGCACCTCGCGCGGCGTCGGATCGCAATCGAGAAGCTCCTCGGCCACCTCGCGGCGGTTGCCCTGACGATGGTCATCACGGCTGTCGTGCTGGTCCTGACCGGCCAGGCGTTCGGCACCCTCCCCGGCGATGCGATCCCGATCGACGCTGCGGTCGGTTTCGTCGCCCTGACGGGGTTGCTGATCCTCGTTCCCGGCGCCATCGCGTTCGCACTGTCGCCATTGGTCGGGCGCGGCGCCAGCGCGGGCATCGCCGCTGCGGCGATGGTCGCGGCCTACTTCCTCAATGCGTTTCGGGCGTCGATCCCGGCGTTCGACGTGGTCGCCCCCGCGTCCTGGTATGCCTGGACGCGCGGGCATATCCCGCTCGCCGGCGTGTTCGATTGGCCGTCGCTGCTCGCGGCGGCCGCGCTCATCGTCGTCCTCCTCGCGGTCGGGGTGGTGCTGTTCGACCGCAGGGACATCGGGATCACCGTCCGGGTCCCCACGCCGCGCATCCCACAGTCGCTGCTTGGTCTCGGCGGCCCGCTGATGCGGTCGTTCGGAGAGCGACTTCCCACGGCGCTCGCGTGGGGTCTGGGGATCGGGCTGTACGTGCTGATCCTGACCTCGGCAGTCCCGGCGCTGCAGGACGTCTTCAACAAGGCCCCGCAGCTGGCAGAGATGCTGCGGCTCGTCTATCCGGACGTGGACATGACCTCGTTCGCCGGCGTGCTGCAGCTCGTCTTCGTCGATTTCGGGCTGATCGTCATGGGCATTGCCGCGGCAACGATTGTCGCGGGCTGGGCCTCCGATGAGAGCAGCGGCCGGCTCGAGGTCCTTCTCTCGGCCCCGATCAGCCGTTTCGCGTGGATGCTCCGGAGCGGGCTGGGCGCGCTGCTGGCGATCGTGCTCATCGCGACGTTCATCGCAGCCGCGGCCGCGCTCGGTGCGGCCTCCCTCGGCAACGATCCCGTCACGCCGTTCATCGGCTCGTACGTGATGGCGCTGTACGGGACGGCGCTGGCGGGCATCGGCCTCGCGGTCGGCGGCATCTTCCGGCCGGCGTACGGTGCGGCGGCCATCCTCGCGCTGACGATCCTGTCATTCCTCGACGTGATCCTCGCCACGGCGCTGAAGCTGCCTGACTGGGTCGCGGACCTGGCGCTCGGTGCTCACTACGGGAAGCCGGTCGTCGGCGACTGGGATGTCGCAGGCGTCGTGGCTTCGCTCGTGCTCGCGGTGGGCGGCCTCGTGGTCGGCGCGGTGGGCCTCTCGCGGCGCGACGTTCGCGTCTGATCCATCGCATGTGATCGGCCAGGGCGGCAGCGACGCTGCCCGTCGCCCCGGCCCTCGCAGGCAGCAAGCCAAGCCTGACAATTCGGTCGCATGCCCACGCTCGCAATCGTGCTGGTCCTGGTCGCGGCCGTGCTCCATGCCGGCTGGAACGTGCTGCTCAAGACGTCGGGCGACACGCTCTCGACGGCCGTCCGGCTGCAGGCCATCGGGACGGCCATCCTGCTGCCGATCGGCATCGCCGCCTGGCTCGCAAACGGCCGGCCGGCGGTCTCCGCCGAAGCATTCGGACTCGCCATCGCCTCGGGCGTCGTCGAGGCGATCTATTTCGTCTGCCTTGCCGCTGCGTATACCCGCGGCGCGCTCTCCCTTGTGTACCCGCTCGCCCGGGGGAGCGCCCCGCTCCTCGCCGTTGCGGTCGGCATCCTCGTGCTCGGCGAGCGGTTGGCTCCGCTCGCGATCGTCGGCGTCGCCTGTCTCCTGCTCGGGATTCTGCTCGTCGCGCGGCCGTGGCAGGCGTTCCAGGTCGCCGGCGCCGCCCAGCGGGGGGCAATCGGGTTCGCGCTCGCGACGGGGGCGTCGATCGCCACGTACTCGGCCATCGACCGGGTCGGCGTCCGGGCGACGGAGCCCTGGCTGTACGGCTCGATCCTCGCCGTCGCCGCGACGACGTTTCTCGCAGTCGCAGTGACCGTGGGGCGGCGCGTCGGCTTCCTGGCGCCGGCGCCGGCGCCCCTATCGGCCCCGACGCCCGCGCGGGCCGGCGCCGAGTCCAATCGGAACGGGCCACTGCCGGCGGGCGTCCTGCGCGACGCGATCGCCGGCGTCCTCGCGCTGGCGGCCTACCTGCTCGTGCTGGTCGCGTACTCCATCGCCCCGCTCGCGACCGTGGCGCCGCTGCGCGAGTCAGGCATCGTCATCGCGGCGGCGTGGGGCACGCTCCGCCTGGGCGAGGCTGCGGGCCGCCGTGAGGCCGGCTCGCAGATTGCCGCGGCCGGGCTGGTGGTCGTTGGCGCGATCCTCCTGGCGGTCGCGCACTGATCAGGCGGCGGGCTCACCCCCGGATGCGGCCCCGGCGGCCGGCTGGCGACCGAAGATCCGCCGCTCGCCGAAGCGGCTGTTCACGAGCGCGACGCCGCCGATGACCATGGCCGTGCCGATCAGGACGAACTGGTCGATGGTCTCGCCGAACATCAGCGCACCCGAGACGATGCCGACGATCGGGAGGAAGTAGGCGAGGATCGAGGTCCGCGTCGCGCCGATGCGGGCCAGCAGGCGGAAGTTGGCGAGGTAGGCGAGCCCCGAGCCGAAGATGCCGAGCCAGGTCACGGCGATGAGCGCGTCGGTATTCCAGGTCACGTCGAGCGGCCGCTCGTTGATGAACGCCAGCACGGTGATGATCACGAAGGCGAAGCCGACCTGGAAGACCGCCGGGATCATCGGCCGCAGGCCGCGCATCTTGGCCCTGGCGTAGACCGCGCCGATGCCGTACGAGATCGTCGAACCCACGAGCGCGAGCTCGCCGGAGATCTGGCTGCCGGTGCTCGAGGCGAGGCCGGGGTAGACGATGACGATGACGCCGGCGTAGCCCACCAGCAGGCCGACGAGGCGGTTCAGGGTGATCGGCTCGTCGGCGAAGACGAGGGCCGCCAGCAGGATAACGACGAGCGGGACGGCGCCGTTGATGATCGCCGCAATGGCCGAGTCGACCGATCGCTCGGCGCTGGTGATCAGCGTGAACGGGATGACGATGTTCACGATCGCCATCACCAGCAGGTTGCCGTAGATGCGCGGATTCCTGGGCAGCGGCTCGCGCGCGACGGCGACGACGGTCGCGAGGACGACCAGGCCGATGAGCAGCCGCGTCGCGATCAGGGTGAACGTCGGCAGGGTCTGGACGCCGAGCTTGATGAACGCGTAGCTCGTGCCCCACATGAGGCCGAGGAGCAGCAGGAGGCCCCAGTCGCTGCGGGTCGGGCGGGCGATCATCGCCGGAGTGTATCGCGGACTTGGCCTAGGCGAGTGTGCCAAGACTGGGCGGCATGCGGGGGCGCCATCCGGGCGACCTACGGCGCAGCGATCCCAAAGATCGGTCGAGGTTCAGGCGACCGGTCGGTCGGATGACCGATGGCGACGGCCGTCGCGGGCGCGAACGTGGGGGCACGGTTCGACGACGACCGGGACAGCAGCAATGGAGGTCTCGATGGCGAAATTCATGGACGTCCACTCCGGGTTCTTCGGGGTATCCCAGGAGCAGCTTGCCGAGGCGCACGGTCGCGATCTCGCGATCGAGGCCGAGGAGGGCGTCCACTACGAGAAGGCGTGGCTCGATCCGGAGGCCGGCAAGGTTTTCTGCCTGGTCAGCGGGCCCACGCGGGACGCGGTGATGCGCGTGCACGAGCGCGCGGGTCACCCGACCCCGGATGTTTACGAAGTTCCGTACGAGGTGTGATGTGAAGCAACGAATCCGCACGATCCTTCCGCTCGCGCTGGCCATGGCCTTCGTCGTCGGCGGCGCCGGCGTCGCGTCGGCCGGTGGCAAGGCCGACCTCGCCGCCGTGCGCCAGGCGACGCTCAAGTACCACGACCTGTCCGCCGCCCTCGGCGACGGGTACGTGCAGTTCTACGTCTGCACGGAGCAGCCCGGCGTCGGCACGATGGGCCAGCACTTCGTGAACCTCGGCCTCGCTGGCGACCCGGCGGTCGACCCGCTGCGGCCGGAGGTCCTGGTCTACGCCCCGAAGCGCAACGGCGAGATGAAGCTCGTCGGCGTCGAGTACGTGACGTTCGACACGAGCTCGCAGCCGTCCGTGCTCGGCCAGCCGATGCTGTTCCGCGCCGCGGGCAACCGCTACGGCCTGCCCGACTTCTACGAGCGGCATGCCTGGATCTGGCAGGGCAACCCTCTCGGCACGTTCAACGACTGGAACCCCGACATCAGCTGTCTCGGCAACGGGGACAACGGCGGCTGAGCCCCGCCGACCCCAGGGTCACGAAGGCCGGTCCCGGCGACGGGGCCGGCCTTCATCGTTGCGGACGGTGGGCAGCCGGAGCTCGGGAGTCGGCCGGAGCTCAGGAGACCCCAGGAGCGCGGGAAGTCAGCGAGGGCGGGCGGTTTGCCGGAGCGCGGGAGCTCAGTGAGTGGCTGCGGGCGCCTGTGCGGCCGTGCGCTCGGCCGGCCGATCCGGCTGCCGGATCGTCGCAACCCAGGCGGCGATCTCCGCCCGCCGGGCCACGCCGAGCTTGGCCAGGATGTGCTCCACGTGGGCGCTGACCGTCTTCGGCGACACGAAGAGCTCGCCGGCGATCTCCGCATTGGTCATGCCGCGGGCGACGAGCGCCGCGACCTCGAACTCGCGCGTGGAGAGCGGGCGCCACGGCTCGGGCTCGCCCGCGCGGCTCCGCGCGGATCGATCGAGCTCCTCGGCGCGTCGCAGGACCGGCAGGCTGCCCAGCCGGCGCGAGGTCGCGAGGACGGCCTCGAGGATCGGGACCGCCTCGATGGAGCGGTTCCCGCGAAGGAGCGCGGCGGCAAGGTCCAGCCGGGCCCATGTCGCTTCCCAGATGCGCCCACGCGCGTCCCAGCCGGCGACCGCCGCTTCGAGCGACGCCCGCGCCACCACGGTCGCGCCTCCTGCAGTCTTGATGAGGCCGTCGGCGTGCTGGAGGGCGGGTCGCGCGAGCGCCTCCCAGCGGGCGAGCAGGGGACCGACTCGATCGAGCCACTTCTGCGCGAGCTCGGGCCGCCGATCGAGGAGCGCCGCCCGGGCGCCGGTCACGACGAAGGGCACCAGGAGCGCGCGCTCGCCGGTCGGCGCCGCAAGCTCGACGGCCTCCCAGCAATGATCCAGCGCGCGTGCCGGGTCGCCGTCGATAAGGGCCGTCTCTGCCTGGCCCCAGAGCGCGGGCAGGACGAGGTCGACCTCGCCACTCGGGCGGGTGATCGCCAGCGATGCATCCAGCAGCATCCGCGCCCGCTCGACGTCGCCGCGTCCCAGGGCCACGAACGCGAGCACCGCCCGCGATCCGACGCTCCCGCGGCGGCTGCCGCGCTGCACGAGCTCCAGCTCCGCCGCCTGCACCGCCTCGTCCCAGCTGCCCGACGCCCAGGCGATGATCGCGGAGGTCGCGGCCATGACGTGGCGGCAGTAGGACTGCTCGATCTCGTCCGCGTAGCGGATGCCCTCGCCGACGCCGACCATCGACGTCGGGTACTCCATGACCCGCGCCGCGATGTCGGCCGTGATCCGGTAGTTCGTGACGCCGGTTGCCTCGAAATGGGCGTCGCGGGCCTCCCGCGAGAGCTCCAGCATCCGGTCGAGGCCGCGCTGCACATCCCCGTCCAGCACGTCGGCCCAGGCGAGCTCGTGCTCGATGTCCAGCCGCGTCACCTCGCCGGGCGACGGCTCGAAGTCGGCCTCCCGCGCGAACGCGAACGCCTCGTTGAGCCGCCGTCGCGCGTCGGGGATGTTCGCGGCGTCGAGCTCGAGCACCGACTGCATCATCCGGAGGTCGACGTAGTTCATGGCGCGTCCCGGCGAGGCCGGCAGCGCCGTGAGCTCCGCGTCGGCCTCGTCCAGGAGTCGCTTGCGTTCGCTTCGAGGCCGGACGTCCCGTCTCGTCACGGCGCTCATCGAGATCAGCGCCTGGGCCGCCTCGAGGGGCTGGCCCGCCTCGAGGTACAGCCGCCGCGCATTGGCGAGTGCCTCCTCGGTCGCCGGGACGTCGTCGACGGCGAAGCCCGCATAGGCGTACGCCATCCAGACGTCGGCGGCCTCCGTCGCCGGGAGCTCGTCGGGGATGTTGGCGACGGCGCGCCGGTACAGCTCGAACGACTCGAACCGGCTCGTGATGGCCGCGGCCGCCTCGGCACCCGCGATCGCCGCCCGGAACGCCTGCGTCCTGAGGCCGGCGCGCTCGTAGTGGACGGAGGCGTGGACCTCGGTCGCGCCGATGAGCACGGTCCCGAACTCCGCCGCCCGGGCATGCATCCGGCGCAGATCCCCGGTCGCGACGCTACCGTAGAGCGCATCGCGCAGCAGCTGATGCCGGAAGTCGTAGTAGCCGTGGTCGACGAACTGGAAGGGGTAGAGGACGCCCGCCGCGACGAGCTCGTCGAGCGGCGCGTCCAGCTCCGAAGGCGAGCGGCCCATCACGCCGGCCAGGACCTCGGGCGCGAAGCAGCGGCCCATGACGGCGCCGGCCCGCGCGGTCGACTGGGCCTCGGCCGAGAGGCGGCCGATCCGGGCCAGGATCGCGTCCTCGATGGTCGAGGGGACCGTCGCCTCCCGGATGCTGCGGCCGTCGCCCGCCGCGTCGCCGACCGCCGCGAGGAGCTCCTCGATGTGCAGCGGGATCCCGTTCGTCCGATCGTGCACCGCCTCCGCGACGTCGCGCGGCGCGGGAAGCCCCGTGCCGAGCAGGAGCGTCGTGACTTGCGCCGTCTCCTCGGGTCGCAGTCGATCGAGGAGGATCTCCTCGGCGACGCGCTGGGTCAGCAGCCGGGACCGCCACTCCCGATGGATCGAGCCCGTGGGCAGCTCCTCCGGTCGGTAGGTCGCGACCACGAGCAGCGGCCTCGCGACGCCCTGCCGGGCGACCTCGCCGATCACCTCGAGGGTCAGCTCATCCGCCCAGTGGATGTCCTCGAAGATGAGCAGCGTGGGTCTGTCCGCCGCACCGACGAACAGGTCGGCGAGCTCGTGGACGAGGATGCGACGGGAGGAGAGCGAGTCGCCGCCCTTGCCGCCCTGGGCGGCGAGCAGCCGCGGCCCCAGGTCCCCGAACTCGCGCTCGCGCATCGACCGGGCAAGGTCGGAGATCGACATCAGCGAGACGAGCTGATCCTGGGCGTTGATGTCGCCCTTCGCGGAGCGGAATCCGGCTTGCACCGCCTGCCGGATGATCGTCCCGACGATGCGCGACTTGCCGATGCCCGCCTCGCCCGCGATCAGCAGGCATTGCCCGTGACCCGCGGCGGCCTCGCCGGTCTTGCGGGCGACGAGGGCGAGCACGTCGTCGCGACCCACGACCACCGGGCTCAGGAGCGTGCGCGTCGACCCCACGGCCCGAGTCTATGGCGGACGCCCGTCGTGTCCATCGGTCGGACGACCGATGCGCCCGGTCCTGGCTAGAGCTCGGTCGTGGTGGCGATCGCCACGTCCCGGGAGAGGTGCGTATCGAACGCCAGGGCCCGGGCGAGGATCACGTGGAAGGTCGCCTGGGCCCTGCCGTGCGGCAGCTCGATGGTCGGCAGCGGCCGGGGGTCGAGGGAGCCGTTGACGTCCAGCACCACCGTGCCCTCGTAGGTCCCGGCGGGCGCGAGCACGCCGGACCAGGCGATGATCTCCTGCTTCTCGCCCTCGCTCACGGTCGCCTCAACCGCGACCCGGAGCTCGGCCCTGATCTGCTGCAGCCTCGCGGAGTCCGCGAGCGAGAGCTCGAGGCGCCCGGCGAACGGCTCGCCGCAGGCGAGCGGCATCGGCTCCAGCTTGATCGACCCGGTCGTCCCGTCGGCGGCGACGTCGACCGACTCATAGAGCGCGAACTGGCCGACGTGCACGGCGCCGGCACGGAGCAGCGCCGTCGGCTGGGCGACGACGATCGACCGCTCGACGCGCTCGTCGAAGCCCCCCTCGATGTCGAGCTTGGCCTCGAACGTCCAGTCGAGGCCGGCGTCGTCGGCGACGAGCGTCGCCGGGCCCATCGCCGGCACAGGCTGCTCGAACGCTGCGGTCCACGTCTCTCCGGCGGCGAGGTGCAGCGGCCCGTGGACCTGGACGGGCTCGCGGAGCACGGTCGCGCGCGACGTCACGACCTCGGTCGTGCTCGTGTTGTTCGGGCCCTGGCGCGTCACGCGGTGGCGCCAATGCTCCTCGGCGACCAACCCGACGAGCACGCCTCGGGCGTCGATCGCCCCGTCGGCGCGGATCGTGAGCCGGCCGCCCACGAGCCGACCGGGGAGGAGCAGCGACCGATCGAGCTCGATGTGCCAGCTCGCGCCGGGGGAGGTGGCGTCCCAGGCGAGCACGTCGGAGGCGCGCCCGGTCGCGGCGGGGGTGATCTCTGTCACCGCGGGAGCGTACCGAAACGACGCCCCGCTACCATCCCGCCACCGTGCTCACGCTCCACACCATCCGGCAGGCGCCCAAGGCGCTGCTGCACGACCACCTCGACGGCGGCCTGCGGCCGGCGACCGTCATCGATCTCGCCCGCGAGTACGGCTACGACCGGCTGCCGACGACCGACGTCGACGACCTCGCAGCGTGGTTCCGGCGCGGAGCCGACCGGAAGTCCCTGGAGCTCTACCTGGAGACGTTCGAGCACACCGTCGGCGTCCTCCAGGACCGCGACGCGATCGTCCGGGTCGCCGCGGAGTGCGCCGAGGACCTGGCCGCCGACGGCGTGGCCTACGCCGAGGTGCGCTACGCCCCTGAGCTGTCGACCGCGAAGGGCATGACCCTCGACGAGGTCGTCGAGGCGAACCTCGAGGGCTTCCGGCTCGGCAGCGCCCAGGCCGCCTCGGCCGGCCGCCCGATCGTGATGAAGGTCATCGTCACCGCGATGCGCCAGGCGGCACGCTCCGTCGAGGTCGCCGAGTGCTCGGTCCGCTGGCGCGACGCCGGCGTCGTCGGCTTCGACATCGCGGGTCCGGAGGCCGGCTACCGCCCGACGCGGCACCTCGAGGCGTTCGAGGCGGTCCGCCGGGAGAACTTCCACATCACGATCCACGCGGGCGAGGCCTTCGGCCTGCCGTCGATCTGGGAGGCCCTGCAGTTCTGCGGCGCCGAGCGCCTCGGCCATGGCGTTCGGATCGTCGACGACATCACGGCCCTGCCGGATGGGTCGTACTCGCTCGGCCGGCTGGCGGCCTTCGTGCGCGACCGGCGGGTGCCGCTCGAGATGTGCCCCACCTCGAACGTCCACTCCGGCGCGGCAGCGTCGATCGCCGAGCACCCGTTCGACCTGCTGCGCCGGCTCCGCTTCCGGGTCACGGTCAACACGGACAACCGGCTGATGTCGAACGTGTCCCTGTCGAGCGAGCTCCAGGTGCTCGACGCGACGTTCGGGCTGGGCCTCGGCGAGATGGAGTGGCTGACGATCAACGCCATGAAGTCGGCGTTCGCCCCGTTCGACGAGCGGCTGCGGATCATCAACGAGGTCGTGAAGCCCGGCTACGCCCACCTCCGCGCGGCGGAGAGCCGGGTCGTTGTCGGCGCAGGCTCCTAGCGCCGATCGGCCTCGCCGGTCAGGCGCCTCCCGCGCCTCCGGGCACCCGCCCGGCCGCGACGACCATGATGCCGATCCAGGCGAACTCGCCGCGCGCGGTGGCCTCGTGGAGCTCCGCGAGCACGGCGTCGGCGCGCTCGCGGCTGATCGCGCCTTCCGCCACGAGCTCCGCGGCGGCAATCCGGTCGCCGTCGGCACCGACGTCCTCGTAGTCGGTCATGAACGTCGCCATCGGCTCCGCCAGCCGCTCGACGAGGCCCGCCCGCGCGAACCGCCGATACAGCTCCAGCCCGATCGCGCCGTTGCGAAACTGCTGGAGATCACGATCCGAGATCAGCGCCATGCCCTCGGGGTCGGTGGCGTGGTCGATCCGGACGCCCCCGGAATCGGGCTCGGCCGCGACGACCCAGCCACCCGGCCTGGTCACCCTTCGCATCTCGCGGATCGCGGCGTCCGGGTCCTCGAGATGCATCAGGACCCGCTCGACGTGGACGGCATCGAAGCTCGCGTCCGCGAACGGCAGGCGGTGCGCGTCGCCGGCGACGAGCTCCACGCGCTCGCCGACGCCCGCGGCCTCGACCCGCTCTCGGGCCGTCTCCAGGAGCGGCGCGGCATAGTCGAGGCCGACCACGCGACCCTCGGCGCCGACGAGTTGCGCGAGCGCGGGCAGGAGCGCGCCTGGACCGCAGCCGACGTCGAGCACGCGCGTCCCGGGCTGCAGGCGGAGCAGCTCGAGCGATCGGGCGGCGACCTGCTTGAGGAACGGGTCGCCGGCGAGCTCGTCGAGGGTCGCGATCATCTCCCGGCGCGCCTCGTCGTCGGGCGACGGCTGCCAGATCTCGGACGCGACCCGGCGGCGATCCTCGCTCACGGCAGCCAATGGTGCGCCATCGCGAGGGTCAGTTGACGGTGAGCGTGCCCTTCATCCCCAGCTGGTCGTGGCCGTTGAGCTTGCAGACGAAGCTGTACGCACCGGCCTCGAGGGTGACCGTGAGGGACTTGGTCAGGCCGGGCACCAGGCCCTCGATCTCGTCGACGACCGTCTCGCCCTTGAAGATCTCGAACTCGTGCTCCTGAGCCCCGGCGTTCTTGACCGAGAACATGACCGCCCCGGCGGGCGCGGTGATCGACGACGGCGTGAACTGGTACTCCTTGGCCTCGACCGCGATGACCCCCGACGGCAGCGCGGTGGCCGGGCCGGAGGACGGCGTCGTGCCGCCACACGCGGCGATGACGGCGGCCACGAAGGCGAAAGCCAGGGCGGGGACCCAGGCACGGGCACGCACCCGGACGCGGGCGTGGCGGGACGGAAGGTGCACGAGGAGCCTCCAGCTAGCCGGCGACGGCGGGGGGAGCCGGGCGTCGGATGAGCGGTCGATCGGCGATGAACAGGACCAGCACCGGGACGAGGTAGGCGACGTAGCCCAGCAGCTCGAGCGGGGTCGGCGCTGATCGGTAGCCGAACAGGCCGCGCAGGACGCTGCCGATCGGGCCGCCGTCCGGCAGGATGCCGTTCAGGTCGAACGCGACGCCGCTGTTGGCGAAAAGGCCGGCCTCGCCGAACTCGGCGATCGCAAATGCAACCAGCCCCGCCGACACGAAGATCAGGACCGTGCCGGTCACCGTGAAGAAGCGGCGCAGGTTGACGCGGACCCCGGCGACGAAGATCGCATAGCCGAACGCGGCGGCGATGACGAGGCCGAGGATGCCCCCGAAGACCGTGTCCACGCCGGTCCCGTTGAAGGACAGGATCGGGATGAGGAACAGGACCGTCTCGACGCCCTCGCGGATCACCGCGACGAACGCCAGGCCGACGAGCGCGAAGGTCGTGCCTTCGCTGATCGCGAGATCGACGCCGTGCTCGAGCTCGCCCTTGAGGGCCCGGCCCTGGCGGCGCATCCAGAACAGCATCCACGTCAGGACGCCGACGGCGAGGATCGCGGCGAGCCCTTCGAGGCTCGACTGGAGGGCCCGCGGCAGCTGCTGGATGGTCAGCGTCACCACGACCCCGATCGCGACCGAGAGGGCGAGCGCGGCGCCGACGCCGAGCGCGACCTTGGGCAACGCATCCCGGCGGCCGATCTTGACGAGGTAGGCGGCAACGATGCCGACGATGAGGGCGGCCTCGAGGCCTTCGCGGAGCATCAGGAAGAAGGTCGCGAGCATCTGCTGCTGGTGTTCTCCGGACTCAAGCGGTGTTGCGTTGCGGGCTCAAGCGCCCTTGAGTCCGGAGGCTATCAGAGAATTCCGGCGCCTGCTATCGCAAAACTCCGCGCTCGTTCGCGGCCCACCGCCGCGCGGTGTGTTCGCGGCCCCACCCCGCACGATGGGTGAGCGGCCCATCCACCACGTGATTCGTGACGCCCCGGGGCGATGCCTGTCGCTTGCATAAATCAACGTCCGGGTGCGCTGGACCGGTGTCTTGCGGACGCGGGTCGGGCAGGCGTGTGGCAGCCGGCCCTCAGCGTTTCGTCCAGTAGCTGAGATCAGGAAGCTCGAACGCCCGACCCGCGTGCAGGACGCCGACGATCCGTGCCAGCGTCTGCCAGCGAATGCCGTTCAGTCGACCTGTCTCGAGCCTCGAGATGACCGGTTGCGAGACCCGGGCCTGGGTCGCAAGCCAGCGCTGCGGCCAGCCGAGCGCGACCCGGCGGCGTTTCACGACCGCTCCGATCGCCGCCTTTCCGAGGTCGACGATCGGGTCGTGGTTGTCGCGAGGAGCCCAATTCGACACCGGCGCAAGCATGCCCGCACGGCCTTATCCGGGGCTCACCTCACGCTTGCCCTCGCGCCCGCCGTCGCTCATTTATGCAAGCGACGGTTATCGGGTTTGGGGAGGTCTCCAGGAGCGCGGGGCCGCGGCGCAATCTGGCGTCGAGCCGAGCAGGACGTCGAGCCGAGCATGACGTCGAGCCGAGCGTGACGTCGGGCCGAGTGTCACGTCGAGCTGACTCACTACGCGACGACGTCGGGCCGGCGGTAGGGGCCGGTGACGACGACCTCGCCTTCCTCCTCGAACGGGTCCGCGCCGGTGCTCCGGACGTGGAAGCGGTGATGGACCTCCGTCGCGCCAGCCGAGAGCATCGCGTTCACCGGGCAGTACTTCGTCGCCGACAGCTCGATCGCGCGCCGGATCGCCGCCTCCTCGACGTGCGGGCCCTCGACGACGTGCGTTACGTCCACGCGGGTCAGGACCTGCGGGTACTCGTCGCGCTGCGTCGCCTCGACCCGGATCTCGTAGTGGCTGATCTGCTGACGCTTCTTGGCCGAGATCGGCCAGACGTCCATCGCGCTGCACGCGGCGAGGCTGACCATGAGCGTCTCGACGGGGCTGAGCTCGCCGCGCTCGATGGTGTCGCCGTAGACGATCGTCCGCTTCGAGCCGGTCGTCGCGACGTAGCGCGAGCCGCCCTCGTGGACCAGGACCGCGCTGCGCTGGCGTGGCATCGGTGACCTCGGCTCGGCCGGCTCAGGCCGCGCCGGGGGTGGCGGCGCGGGCCGGTGCTTCGTCCTCGGCCGGTCCCTGGAACTGCTCGTGGTACAGCCGCGCGTACAGGCCGCCCTTGGCGAGCAGCGTCGCGTGCGAGCCACGTTCCACGATCCGGCCGCCGTCGTAGACGAGGATCTGGTCGGCCCGCAGGATCGTCGACAGCCGATGGGCGATCGCGATCGTGGTCCGGCCTCGTTCGAGCCGTTCGAGCGCTCGCTGGATGAGCCGCTCGCTGACCGTATCGAGCGCGGATGTCGCCTCGTCGAGGATCAGGATGCGCGGATCCTTGAGCAGCACGCGCGCGATCGCGATGCGCTGCTTCTCGCCGCCGGACAGCTTGTAGCCGCGTTCGCCGACGATCGTGTCGTAGCCCTGCGGCAGCTCCATGACCCGATCGTGGATGGCCGCGGCGCGCCCTGCCCGCTCGAGCTCCTCCTGCGTCGCATCGGGCTTCGCGTAGAGCAGGTTGTCGCGCACGCTGGCGTGGAACAGGTACGTCTCCTGGGTCACGAACCCGATCACGCGGCCGAGCGAGATGAGGCTGATCTGGCGGACGTCCGTGCCATCGATCTCGACCGCGCCGGCGTCGGCGTCGTAGAGCCTCGGCACGAGGTACGTCGTGGTCGTCTTGCCCGAGCCGGACGGCCCGACCAGCGCGACGAGCTCGCCGGGCGCCGCCTCGAAGTCGATGTCGCGCAGCCCGAACGGCAGCGTCTCGGGCTCGAGCCGGATGGGCTCGATGACCCCGGCCGGCACCCCCACGGGCTCGTGGCCGTTGGTCGCGTCGCCTTCCTCAGCGTCGGGCGGCGGCGTGGGGTAGGTGAACGAGACATCGCGGAAACGGATCCGGCCGGCGACCGGCCGCGCCGAGAGGTCCACGGCATCCGGCGCGTCGACGATGCCCGGATCCAGCTCCAGGTACTCGAAGATCCGGTCGAAGAGCGCCAGCGCGCCCTGGACCTCGACCTGGACGTTGAGCAGCTGGCCGAGGGGGAAGAAGAGGCGCGACTGGAGCGTGGTGAAGGCGACGATGTCGCCGATCGTCGGCGAGGTGGGGTCGCCCTGGATCGCGAGCCAGCCGGCCAGCCAGTAGACGAACGCGGGCGTGATCGAGAAGACCGTCCCGACGATCATGAAGAACCACCGCCCGACCATCGCCTGGCGGATCTGGAGCGCGGCGAGGCGCCGGTTCAGCGTGCCGAATCGCGCGTTGGCGGCGTCCTGCTGGCCGAAGGTCTTGGTCAGCAGCATCCCGGACACCGAGAGGGTCTCCTGCGTCGTCGAGGACAGGTCGGCGAGCGCCTCCTGGGTCTCGGTGCTGACCTCCCGCCGGACCTTGCCGACCCGGTAGGTGAGGTACATGAAGAACGGCAGCAGCCCGAGCGACAGCGCCGTCAGTCGCCAGTCGATGAAGATCATGGCCGCGATCGTCCCGATCGCGATGGCGAGGTTCGAGGCGATCGACGATGCCGTGTCGGTGACGACGCCCTGGACCCCGCCGACGTCATTAGCGAGCCGGCTCTGGATCTCGCCGGTCTTGGTCTCGGTGAAGAACCGCAGCGGCATCCGCTGGAGGTGGCCGTAGAGGGCGGAGCGCAGGTCCTGCATGACCCGCTGGCCGATCGAGTTGTTGAGGTAGCTCTGGCCGATGCCGATGAGGCCGGTCACGATCGGCAGGAGGATCATCAGCCCGACGTACAGGTTGAGCTTGCCCAGGTCCTTGCTCGGCAGCGCGTCGTCGATCAGCAGCTTGAGCAGGTATGGGTTGACGAGGCCCAGGACGCTCGTGGCCAGGATTGCCACGACGACCACGAGGACCTCGGCGCGGTACGGCCGGAAGAAGGCCGTGATCCGCCGCAGCGTCCGGCCGCGGCGCTCTTTCGGCACGGGCTCGTAGTCGCCCCCGCCGCGAGCGAACATGCGTCCGGCGGGCCCACCGCCCGCCTGGGCGCGGCGCTGGAAGCCCACGCCCGATCGGCCCATCACGACCGCCCTACCAGGCGGTCAGGGTGTTGGCTTCGGTGATGCCCTGCGATTCGAGCCAGCGCTCGGCATCGATCGCCGCCATGCACCCATCGGCGGCGGCGGTCACGGCCTGCCGGTAGCGGTGGTCATGGACGTCGCCGGCGATGAACACGCCTTCGATCTGGCTGTTGGTCTTGTCGCGGACCACGAGGTAGCCCTTGGCGTCGACCTCGAGCCAATCGCGGAACGCCTCGGTGTTGGGCTTGTGGCCGATCGCGACGAACACCCCGTCGGCGGTCAGCACCCGCTCCTTGCCGGTCGCCGTGTCACGCAGCCTGAGCCCGGAGACCTTCTCCTCGCCGAGGACCTCGTCGACGGCGGTGTTGGTGTGGATCTGGATCTTCGGGTTCTGGCGGGCGCGGTCGACCATGATCCGGCTCGCCCGGAACTCGTCGCGGCGGTGGAGCATGTGGACCTTCGACGCGAAGCGCGTCAGGTACGTCGCCTCCTCGAACGCCGTGTCGCCGCCGCCGACGACCGCGATCTCCTTGTCCCGGAAGAAGAACCCGTCACATGTCGCGCAGGCAGAGACGCCGCGGCCGCGCAGGCGCGTCTCGCTGTCGAGGCCCAGCCACATGGCCGACGCCCCGGTCGCGACGATGAGGGCCTCGCCGCGGTACTCGACGCCGCGGGCCCAGATGCGGAACGGCCGCGCGGAGAGGTCGGCCCGATCGATGTCGACGTCGACGATGTGCGTCCCGAACCGCTCCGCCTGGGCACGGAACAGGTTCATCAGGTCGGGGCCCTGGATGCCGTCCGGGAAGCCGGGGTAGTTCTCGACGTCGCTGGTCAGCATCAGCTGGCCGCCGGGCGTGGAGCCGGCCAGGACGATCGGTTCGAGGTTGGCCCGCGCCGCGTAGATCGCCGCGGTCAGGCCGGCCGGGCCGGAGCCCACGATGAGCAGCTTCGTATCGGTGCGGCCCTCGCCGGCCTGCGAGGTGAAGCCCGGCCCCCCGGGCATCGTCGCCACGGCGCCGCCAAAGTCGATCTTCAGGTCGGGCAGGGGAGCGGGCGCGCTCGGGGCGCCGATCGTGCGGTCGCCGGAGAAGTCGATCGCGAGGCCGCCGAAGGGGCTCGCGACCTGGCCCGGGTCATCGACCGACGTCTCCGTGCGGGCGCCGGGATCCGTGCCGTTCCGCGCCCCCGGCAGGGAAACGGACTCGCCGGCGCGCTCGACGCCGGGCTGCTGTTTGCTCATTGACGCAAATATACCACGGGCAGGGCTATACCCCGGGGGAGTATCAGCATCGAGCCAATCTCGCGGTCACGCATCTCGCAGCGCGGGGATCACGGTGCTCCCGAACCGCTCCAGCTGGTCCGTCTCCCAGGCGTCGCGGATGCTGATCAGGATGTGCTGGGCGCCGGCATCGCCGAGCTCGCCGAAGCGATCGATCAGCTGCTCCGGCGTGGCCGATCGGTTGCCATCGCCCATCCGGATCCCGCCCGTGAGCGTCGTGGCCTCGATCTCCTCGTAGGGCCGCCCGATCTCCTCGCAGTGGCGGCGGAGCACGCCGAGCTTGTGGGCCACCGACTCCGGGCTGCCCCAGCCGACGTTGCAGGCATCGCCGTACTGGGCCACGAGACGGAGCGTCTTCTGCTCGCCCCCGCCGCCGATCATGATCGGGACCCGCGGCCGCGAGATCGATTGCGGCGAGTTGAGCAGCCGCGTCGCACGGAAGTGCTTGCCGACGTGCTTGCCCTGCGTGCCGAGGTCGCCCTCGAACATCTGCTGGGCGATCTGCAGGGTCTCCTCGAGCTGTTCGAAGCGCGTCCCCAGCGATGGGAACTCGAAGCCGAGGCCGTACGACTCCTCGGCGTTCCAGCCCGCCCCGAGGCCCAGCCACGCCCGGCCGCCACTCAGGACGTCGAGGGTCGTGGCGGCCTTCACCCAGATGCCGGGGTCGCGGTAGTGGATGCCGCCGACCATGAGCCCGATCCGGGCGCGCTTCGTATGGGCCGCGATGAAGCCCAGCGCGGTCCAGCCCTCCAGCATCGGCTCGTCGGCCGCCCCGACGCTCCGGATCTGGAACAGGTGGTCCATGACCCAGATCGAGTCGAAGCCGACCTCGTCCGCGGTTCGGACGATTCGCTCGAGGGTCGGGGCGATGGCCTCCGGCCCGCCCGGATAGCTGAACGAGGGGACCTGCAGGCCGAACTTCACCGAACGGATGCTAGCCCGAGGCCCTCGCGGGCGTGGGAGACGCGCCAAGAGCCGCCTCGCCGGGGCTCGCCGGCGCCCCGACCTAGCGGAACAGGTCGAACAATTCCGGCATCAGGACGTCGCGGATCGTGCCCTCGGCACGCGTGAATGCGGCGCCGCGGACGAGCGCCACGGGCCGGCCGGCGGGCTTGCCGAGTGTCAGCTCGGCGGCCGAGGCCAGCTCGTCGGCGACCGCCCGGATCGTTGACTTCATCACCCGGCCGTCGTGATCCGGCGTGCCCCGGAGGTCGTCGAGGGGCAGCAGGCCGGAGACGCCGATGGCCACGTCCACGATCCCGAAGCGCCACGGCCGCCCGAAGGAATCGGAGATGACGACCGGCACGTCGACACCCGTCGCCGCCCGGACGGCCTCCCGGATCCGCCGCGCCGAGGCGTCCGGATCGACCGGCAGGAGCGTCACCACCGAGCCGCTCTCCGGGCCGACGTTCGACGCGTCGATGCCGCCGTTCGCGCAGATGAATCCGTGCGCGGTCTCGGTGATCACGACGCCGTTCGCCATGCGGACCACGCGCTTCGCCTCGCGCAGCACGAGCTCGACCTGGCGTGGATCGCGATCCCAGCGTTCGGCGAACGCCACGGCCTCGGGTCTCGGCTCGATCGTGGTCAGGTCGACGAGCGCGCCCTCCGCCTTCGAGACGACCTTCTGGGTGACGACGAGGACGTCGTCCGCGCGGAGGGGGAGCGCGCCTGGGGTCGCATGGAGCGCCGTGACGATGAAGCCGGACAGGTCGTCCCCGGGCGCGACCTCGGGGATGCCCTCGAGCGCGACGACCTCGAGGCGCGACGGCTCGCGCTCAGCCACGGAGAGAGCCGAGGGCCGCCTCGGCGTCGACGAGATCCGCGGCCGTGTCGAGGTCGAGGACCAGCGGGCCGTCAAGCTCCAGGTAGCGGGCGCCGGCCTCCCGCGCTTCTCGTGCGTGGGCCGTGCGACTTTCCTCCCCGAACGCCGGGTCGATCGCCGCCGGAGGGCTCACGAGGAGCGCGTTCGTGCCCAGGCCGTGCCGATCCGGCACGATCGCGACGAGCGCCCCCGCCCCGGCCGCGGCGGCCGCTGCGGTCGCCCCCGCTGCCGCACCGATCACGTCCTGGATGGCGGCGGCGGAGACCGACGGCAGGTCCGCGGGCAGGACGAGGATCGCCGTCGCTCGGCGGGCGACCGCCACCGATCGCGCCGCCTGGATGGCCTCGTTCAGCCCGGGCGCCCGCTCGACCAGCCCGATCGCGTGCAACTCCTTGGCGATGCCGGCAGCCTCGGGATCCATCGTGACCACGATCGTGCCGGCGATCGCGCGCGAATCCCGCGTGGCGACGAGCGTCCGGCGCAGGAGGCCGGTCACGAGCTCGACACGCTCCTCGGCGTCGAGGTCCTCGCCCAGCCGGGACTTCGCGGTCTCGAGCCCTCGGATCGGGACGAGCGCCCACGTCCGCGAGAGGTCGGCGCGGGCGGGCGGCTCCACCGGCCAATCGTAGCCTCGGTGCCCAGCGGCCCAGTTGCGCGGGTCTGTGGCCCGGTACCTCAGGCGGCCCGGGTTCCTCGTCTGGCTCCGTCAGGACGAGCGCGCGGCCTCGAGCACCTGCGCGGCCAGCCGCGCCCGGCCGGCGTCGCCGGCCATGATCGTGTCGGTCACGAGGGTCCGCATGCCGAGCTCGCGGATCTGCGGGGCGAGGGCCTCGTCCAGGCGATCCAGCACGAACACGTCGGCGATGCCCGTGTACTGGCGGGCGACGCCGAGGGCGCTCGCCTCGTGGCCGAGGGAGACGAGCATCCGGTCGGCGGGACCCTTGAGCGCCACGCCGCCGACGATGCCGGACACGGCGACGACCGGCGCGCCGCGGGACCGCGCAGTCTGGAGGCCGGCCTCGACCCCTTCGACCGCCAGGATCGGGCGCACGGACACAAACGGGTTCGACGGGGCGATGACGATCGCCTCCGCGGCCTCGAGCGCCGCGTCGACCTCTGGCGTCGATCGGGCCTCGTCGATGCCGTCGAACCGCAGGTCGCGGACCTCGGGCTCCTGGTGCAGCCGGACAAAGTAGTCCTGGAAGTCGAGCCAGCCCTCGTCGGTCAGGACCTGGGTGCGGACCGGCTGGTCGGACATCGGCAGGATCACGGCGCGGACGCCGAGGGCGTGCTGGAGGTCCCGGGCGATCTCGGTGGGGCGATCGCCGCGGCGCAGGCGCGCCGTTCGGACGATGTGGGTCGCCAGGTCGCGGTCACCCAGCCGGAACCACGTCTCCTCGCCGTACCGCTCGAGCATCTCCGCGACCGCGAAGCTCTCGCCGGCGAGCCCCCAGCCCCACTCCCGGTTGTCGATCCCGGCCAGCGTGTACATCACGGTGTCGTGATCCGGCGACACGAGCAGGCCGTGCCGCTCGACGTCGTCCGCGGTGTTCACGATCACGACGAGCCGGGACCCGAGCTGCGCCTGAAGCCCGTGCGCGAGCTTCGCCCCGCCGACCCCACCCGCCAGCAGCACGATGGGCGCGCTCACATCGGGGCCGTCGCGTCAGATGGCCACATCGGGGCCAGGCGTTGCAGGCATCGTGCGACCGCGCGTCGCCGCGAGGGCGACGACGAAGATGGCCGTCTCCACGAGCACGATCGTTGCACCGGTTGCAGTATCGAGCCAATAGCTCAGGTACAGCCCCACGATCGGCGCGCTGATGCCGACGGCGACGGCGACGGCGACCAATCGCGAGAAGGTCGACGCCACGAGCTGGCCGATCGCCGCGGGCGTGACCAGCATCGCAACGACGAGGATGATCCCGACCGCCTGCAGGCTGACGACGATGGTGAGCGCGATCAGGGCAAGGAACAGGTAGTCCAGGGCCACGACGGGAAGCCCCGCCGCCGCGGCGCCAAGCGGATCGAACGTGGCGTAGAGCAGCTCTTTCCAGAGCGCGGCGACCACGCCCAGGACGATCACGGCGAGGATCGAGAGTGCGATCAGGTCACCTGCGCCGATGCCCAGGACCTCGCCGAACAGGAAGCCAAAGAGATCGCCGACGTAGTTCGGAATGCGACTGAACAGGAAGACGCCCAGCGCGAACATCCCCGCGAAGAGGACCCCGATTGCCGTGTCGCCACGCAGGCGGCCTCGGCGGGTGACCCAGCCGATCGTCAGTGCTGTGGCCACGGCGGCGACCGCCGCGCCGAGGTAGAACGGCGCCTTCAGCAGGTACGCGATGACGACGCCGGGGAACGCCGCGTGGCTGAGGGCGTCGCCCATGAAGGCCAGGCCGCGGAGGACCAGGTAGCTGCCGACGACGGCACACACGAGCCCCACGATCGTGGATGCGGCCAGGGCTCGCACGAAGAACGGAAAGGCCAGCGGGTCGAGGACGGCTTCGAGCGGCGTCATCCGTGGCTGCTCCCATCGTGGAAGTGCCGCTCACCGCCGCGCTCGGAATCGTGGTGATGGGCATCGTCGAGCAGCACGCCCCGCTCGCCGATGAAGAGCACGTGCCCGCCGTAGGTGCGTGACAGGACGTCTGGATCGCTCAGGAGCGACGCGTCGCCATCGGCCAGCACCCGTCGGTTCACGCCGATGACGCGCCGGAAGTGCCGGCTCGCGGCGGCCAGGTCATGGGTCGTCGCCACCACCGTCCGGCCCGCAGCCGCCTCGGCGGCCAGGAGGTCCATCAGGTCCTCCTGGGTCGGCACGTCGACGCCCGTGACGGGCTCATCGAGCAGGAACAGCTGTGGATCCGCGGCGAGGGCGCGGGCGAGGAATGCCCGGCGCCGCTGGCCGCCGGAGAGCCGGCCGATCTGGCTGCGCGCGAGGGGGAGCATCCCCACCCGCTCGAGCGCCGTGGTGACGGCGCGCCTGTCTTCCGGGCCGGGCTGGCGAAGCGGCCCGAGGCGGGGGTAGCGGCCCATCATGGCCACGTCCCAGACGCTCACCGGGAACGACCAGTCGACGAGCTCGGCTTGGGGGACATACGCGATCGACCGCCCCGCGACCGACGGCAGCCCGCTCAGCACATCGACCCTGCCATGCCATGGCGGCAACAGCCCGGCGATCACCTTGAGGAGCGTGGTCTTTCCGCCGCCGTTCGGCCCGAAGACCGCGACGAGCTCGCCCCCCTCAATGCGCAGGTCGACCGCTTCGAGGGCCGGTCGGCCGTCGTAGCCGACGGTCACTCCCGCGAGCTCGATCGCAGCTGCTCCATCTGTCCTTCGCGCCCCGCCGGTCGTGTCACTAGCCGGCAGCCGGGATGCCCTCACGTCAATGCGCGGACGAGCTGGTCGACGTCCCACTGGATCATCCCGGCATAGGTGTCGACCGGCGGGTCACCGAGGGAGTCGTCGTAGAGCTGGGCCACGACCTTGGCGCCCGTCTCGCGGGCGATCTGGTCGACGAGGCTCGTCGGAAACTGCGATTCGCTGAAGATCGCCTTGACGCCGGCGGCCTTGATCGCGCGGATGAGGGCCGCGATCTCGCCGGCGCTCGGGTCCTGCCCCGGTGCCTGCACGGCGACCCCGACGACCTCGATCCCGTATTCGCGCGCGAAGTACGGAAAGGCATCGTGGAACGTCACCAGCTTCCTGTTTGCCGCCGGGATCGCACCGATCTGCTCGCGAATGTGCAGGTCGAGGGCGCGGAGCTCGTCTCGGTAGGCGTCCGCCCGGCGAGCAAAGTCGGCCGCGTGCGGTGGATCGATGGCTGCCAGCGCCGCCTCGATGCGATCGACGTACTTCTCCGCGTAGGGAATCGCCATCCACAGGTGCGGGTTCGGGGTACCGGGCTCCTCGCCCGGCAGCAGCTCGACGCCCGGCAGGTCGACGCCCAGTTGCAGCAGTGGCGTGCCTGTCTTCGCCGCGTTGACGATCGTGTCGCGCAGCCAGTCGTCGAGGCCGAGGCCGTTCATGACCAGGAGCCGTGCCCCGGCAACCGCTCGAAGGTCAATCGGCGACGGCTCGAACGTGTGGACGTCGGCCTTCGCGGGCACGAGGCTCGTGACGTCCACGAGGTCACCACCGACGTTCCTGATGAGGTCGGCGAACACCGTCGAGGTGGTCACGACCGACACCGGGCCGCCGCTCGGTTCGGAGACGTCGGCTCGGGTGCAGCCCGCGAGAAGGAGGGCAACCGCGAGCACGGTCGCTGCCGGTGCGAGCACAGCCCCGCGCCTCACGGGCTCGCCTCCGGCCGCTGGCACGCGGGGCACGTCCCGTAGAGCTCGAGTCGATGGGTGTCGACCCTGTAGCCGGTCGCCTCGCCGATCGCCGCCGCCACGCCCTCGAGGCCGTGATCCGCGACACGCGTGGACCGCCCGCACGCGGAGCAGACGATGTGGTGGTGGTGCTCCGGCTCGCACGCGACGAACGCGTGCTCGCCGGTCGGGAGATCGAGGCGTTCCACGAGGCCCAGGTCGGCGAGCAGGTCGAGCAGCCGGAACACCGTTGCCCGGTCGACACCGAGGCGGTGCCGTCGTGAATCCCCGAGAAGGCTTTCAGCAGTGAAATGCCCAGGCTGTTGCGCGATCAGCTGGGCAAGTGCCCGTCGAGGTCGCGTTCGGCGATACCCGGCCTCGTCGAGCGCACCGACGATCTCATCCGCTTCGGTCACCTCTCGATGCTAGGACAATCGCGACTGAGTCGCAATAACGCGTCGACCGAACGGCCTGGGTGCGCGCGACGGAAGCCACCGCGACTGCGACAGCAACGCCGCGCGATCTGAGAACGGCTCGCCCCGCAAGGGCCGCGGGTGGTGCATGCACGCACCCCCAACTCTTGTCGACACGAGCACAAGGAAATCAGTTGGCGGGTATTCTCCGCCTCACCTGCTGGGGACGGCGCGGCGTCGCTGTCCGGCCAGCACCGCAGGGGCATGGAGGACCACGCGACCACCCGCCTGGGGGAGGCACGAAGCCGCCGGCGCGGATCGCGATCGTTTCAGGCCCCGCGGAGAGCTCCCGTCAACTGAAAAGGCGCACCGCGAACAGGAGGATCGCCGATCGCCCAGTCTCCGATCGATGCCCGCCGCGTGGCCATCGCGCGCCGGGTCGATGAGTGCCCACTTACTGGAGGCTCTTTGTGAGGAAGCTGCTTACGATCTTCGCCGCCCTCGCCCTCGTCTTGTCCTTGACGACCGGCGCGGCCTCGGCGAAGTCGAATGGCAAGGCAGACAAGCACGCACACGGCGACAACTTCCCCGGCAAGCTCGCCCAGAAGCAGGCGAAGCTCAAGGAGAAGGCCCTGGACATGGTCTTCAAGGGCCAGGCCCAGGCGAAGGGCGCCAACCAGGTCGTCAAGGTCGCCAAGGGTCAGTTCGTCGAGCTCGCATTCGAGGGCGAGGACCAGATCTTCACCCTGCTCGGTGAGTTCGGGAACGGGATCGGGATCCACAACCACGGCGCGCCGCTCGGCGTCATCAACCACGGCGGCACGAACGGCCCGCTGCACAACCAGATCCCCCAGCCGAACCGCAACGGCGTGGACAACACGACGATCTGGCAGCCCGACTTCAGCAAGTCGTACTTCGAGAACCTGCTCTTCAACAAGAACCAGCATCCGTCGATGGCGAACTGGTATCTGGAGCAGAGCTACGGCCGCTACAGCGTCGACGGCTACGTCGGCGACTGGGTCCAGGTGCCGAACAACGCGGCGGCGTACGGCAGCAACTACTGCGGCAGCATCGTCTGCACGCGTGACGTCGGCCGGTTCATGGTCGACCAGGGCAACGCCTGGTACGCGGCCCAGGTCGCGGCCGGCAAGTCGGCGGCCGACATCGACGCGCTCCTGGCGTCGTTCGACGTCTGGGACCGCTACGACTACGACGGCGACGGCGACTTCAACGAGCCCGACGGCTACATCGACCACTTCCAGTCGGTGCACGCCGGCGAGGGCGAGGAGACCGGCGGCGGCGCCCAGGGCGAGAACGCCATCTGGAGCCATCGCTCGTACGCCAACGCCGGGACCCCGCCGGGCCAGGGCCCGACGGTCATCGGCGACGACGGCAATCCGGTCGTGGTGCCCTTCCAGGGCTTCCGCATCGGCAACAGCAACAAGTGGGTCGGCGACTACACGATCGAGCCCGAGAACGGTGGCGTCGGCGTGTTCTCGCACGAGTTCGGCCATGACCTCGGTCTGCCGGACGAGTACGACACCAGCGGCAACACCGGCGGCGCCGAGAACAGCACCGCCTGGTGGACCCCGTGGTCGCAGGGCTCCTACGGCACCGTGACCGACGATCTGGGCTCGGCCCCGGTCGACGCCACGGCGTGGGAGCGCATCGTCCTCGGCTGGTCGAACTACGCCATCTATGGCGCCGGCCAGCACGCCTCGGTCAAGCTGAGTGCGTCCAACATCAACACGAAGCAGAACCAGGCCCTCGTGGTGGTCCTCCCGGACAAGGAGGTCACGACCGAGATCGGCGCTCCGTTCGCCGGCTCGTACTTCTACCACTCGGGCTCTGGCAACGACCTGAACACGACGATGTCCAAGTCGTTCACGCTCGGCGCCGGGCCGATCAACCTGTCCTTCCAGGGCAGGTGGCACATCGAAGCCTGCTGGGACTACGCGTACCTCGAGGTTTCGACGAACGGTGGCTCGAGCTGGACCGCGATCCACACGTCCGCTTCGGACGCGGGGAACGAGAACGGCCAGAACGACGGCGAAGGCATCACCGGCACGTCCGGCACGCCGAAGGTCTGTGACCAGTTCGGCAACCCGGCCTGGGTGCCCGTCACCGCCGACCTCAGCGCCTACGCCAACTCGACGATCCAGCTCCGCTTCCGCTACGAGACGGACGGTGCAGTCGTCGGCGAGGGCTTCGGGGTCGACGACCTGGCCATCACCGGCCAGGCCACCGACGGCGCCGAGACCGACACCGGCTGGACGTTGAACGGGTTCGCCCGGACGACCGGCTCGACGACGGTTGGGTACGCCAACTACTACATCGCCGAGTACCGCAACTACGGCGGCTACGACAAGGCGCTGCAGCTTGGCCCCTACAACTTCGACGATCCGAACGGGAACTGGGTCACCCACTTCCCGTACCAGGACGGCCTGCTGATCTGGTACTACGACACGTCGCAGGACGACAACAACGTCGGCGACCATCCGGGCGAGGGCCTGATCCTTCCGATCGACGCCCATCCCGACATCAAGCACTACACCAGTGGTGCGACCCCCGGCGCCGTGGTTCGCGTGCGCCTGCAGTCGTACGACTCGACGTTCGGTCTCGACAGGACGGACGCCTTCACGCTGACCGGCACGGCCATCGGGACGCTCAACTTCCCGTCCAAGGCTCCGGCCCGCGTCTTCAACGACAACCTGAGCTACTACACGGCCAGCGACCCGGGCGATGCCCTGGGCCACTACCAGGCCGGGTGGATCGGCGTGAACAACCCGCACACGGGCACGGTCATCAAGGTGGCCAGCATCTCGTCGCAGGGGAACTTCATGCAGGTGATCCTCAACCCTTAGCCATCGCCCGCGGCGCCGCCGCGGACCAGTGCGAACGCAACGAGGGGTGGGCTTCCGGGCCCACCCCTAGTGCTTTTCCTAGACTCGCCGCGTCATGAACCGCATCTCGACCAGGACGACCATCGGGCTCGCGGCGCTCGCCGTGCTCGCCATCCTCGTCCTCGTCGGCCTTGGCTCCCTGCTGGCGGGCCCTGGACCCGTACAGCCGAGCGTTGCGCCAACCGGCAGCGCAACCGCGGGCCCATCGGGATCGCCGCTCCCACCGCCGACCGGGGGGCCGGGAGAGACACAGGGAGAATCCGCAGAGCCCTCGGCGAGCGCGGCCGCGTCGGCGTCACCTGTCCCCACCCGCATCGTGCTGCCCCCGCCCACCACCGGCGGGCCCGGCCCGTCGATCGAGGTGCCGCCACCGATCAGGTAGGCGCTGCCGAGGGCCGTCGTGGGCCCTCCGAGGCGGTCAGCCGAGGAGCGCGAGCACCTCGGGCAGGCGATCGATCGTCTCGCGGTCGAACGGCGCGGGCATGCGCACGATGACCGTCGAGAAGCCGAGGCCGAGGTACGGTCGCAGCGTCTCGACGACCGCGGCAGGCGAGCCCGTGAGCGTCGGCACACCGCCGAGGTCCTCGAGGCCGTTGTGGGCGAGCTGCTTCGCTCGCGTCGCCTCGGCGTCCTCGACCCGGTCGCGGATGATCGTCGGGAAGCTCACCGTCAGCTCGATATCCGACAGGTTGCGCCCCGCCTCCCGGCAGTAGCCCTCGAGGAGGTCGAGGGACGCCTTGACCGTGTCGATGTCGCCGCTGGTGTTCCAGGCGTCGCCGTGGCGAGCGACGATCGGCAGCGTCTTCTTCGGCCCGCTGCCGCCGATGAGGATCGGCAGGTGGGCCTGGATCGGGCGGGGCTCGCAGAGGGCGTCCGTGAACGTGTAGAAGCGGCCCTCGTGGGTCACGAGCTCGCCGTCGAGCAGGCGGCGCATCAGCGGGACCGCCTCGCCCAGCCAGTCCAGGCGCTCGCCTGGGCTCTTCCCGAAGTCGATCCCGAAGGCCTCGTGCTCGCGGTCGAACCAGGCGCCGCCGATGCCGAGCACCGCCCGGCCGTTCGAGACGTGGTCGAGGGTCGTTGCGAGCTTGGTCGTGAGGCCCGGATTCCGGAACGTGTTGGCCCCGACCATGAGCCCGAGGCGGACGCGCGAGGTCAGCGAGGCGAGCCCGGCGAGGAACGTCCAGCCCTCGTAGATCGGCTGCTGCCAGGGGCCCTGGATCGCCAGCAGGTGGTCCCAGGTCCAGATCGAATCCCAGCCCGCCTTCTCGGCGGCGATGGCCGATTCCCGCACCTCCGGCCAGGTCGTCGACTGCGGCCACAGCTGCAGCCCGAATCTCACGCTCGGCATCGATCCCTCACCCGTCAATCGTCGAGATGGTCCGCGACCGCGATGATCCGCAGCCGGAACGAGATGCGCTGCTGCGTCCGGAAGGACGCGACGCTCGTCTCGTCGTCCTCCTCGTAGCGGACCGCCAGCGACACGATGTCGTCGCGCGCGCGCTCGACGTCGTCGACGACCTCCTCGACGACCGTCTGCAGGCCGACCCAGCGCAACGGATCCTCGACGTCGGGGATGGCCAGGGACGCCTGCCGCTCCCGCGCGAGCTCCTCCGGCCAGCGGCGCGGGTTGCGCGAGTTGACGAGGACGCGGCCGTCCGGATCGAGCCGATACCAGATGACCGCCTGGTGCGGCGCGCGGCCGGCGCCGACGGTGGAGATCGTCGCGTAGTGGGGGCCGTCCAGGAACTCGCGGACATGGTCTGGCAGCGCGGCGGGCGGCGGGAGGTCCACGCCCGCATCGTAGGCGGCGCTCAGGCGAGGCGCTCCCCGGCTTCGATCCGCAGGTCCAGCCGGTTCTCCGGCGGCGCGAGCGGGCACGACCAGATCGGGTCGAACGCGCACGACGGGTGGTATGCGAAGTTGAAGTCGAGGACGAGCGAGCCCGGCGCGGCGCCGGGTCCGAGGTCGGCGCTCTTGGCCGTGTCGAGCAGGTACCGCCCCGCGCCGTACGTCTCGGCGCCGTTGGTGCCGTCACGGAACGGCAGGAACAGCCCGCCGGCGTAGCCGGCCATCCAGTAGACGCCGAGGGAGCGTGGCCCGCCCGCGAACGGCACCTCGACCCGGCCGATGCGGGTGAACGACTCCTCGCCGCCCGTGCTGATCGGCAGGCTGAGGGTCAGGCCACCGAACGCGGCGCCGCCGAAGGCCGGGCTCGCCATTGCCGTGCCATCCGCCGCCGGGTCCGGGACTCCCTGGTCGCCGGAGGCCCCGGCCGCGTCCTCGGCGACCGTCGCCTCGAACCGGACGCGCGGGTCGTATGCCCAGTGCGCCGCCCGGAATGACGCTCGGCCGGCCGCCGGCACCGGCGACTGCGGGTGGGTGCGGAAGAGCGCCTCGCGCGTCTCGCGCCAGTGCTGCCAGGCGCGCTCGGGGTCCCGCGCGGCCTCCACCCTGACCTCCGCGTAGAGGTCCGAGACGCGACGCCGCCAGTCCGCCAGGTCGAGGCGATCGGTCACGTTCATCGGAATGGATGCACCGCCAGCGGTGCATAAGCGACGAAATTCACGACTTCACGCCTCCCGTCGGTTGCCACCCGCGGCACAAGGGGTCGATATGCACCGCACGGCGTGCAATTCGACCAGCCAGTGGCCGTCCTGATGCCGACTGGGGCCCGACCTGGTTAAAGATGCTTCGCCGGCGGTGCATCGGGAGGGACGGGATCGATCACGCCCGGCGTCGGGTCAGGCCTCGAACGAGGACGAGCAATCCGAGGCCGATGAGAAAGACCGGCCAGAGGTCGCGCCAGGCGATGCTCGGCATGTCGTAGCCGAGGGTGATGTCGGCGAAGAACCAAGCACCGACGGCCAGGAGGATGAGGCCCCAGATACGGCCCGCGGTGTCGGTGGCGCCTACGACTGCCGGGTCGCGCGACCATCGGTTCGCGGCAGCCTCCGCCCGCTTCCCGAAGCGTTCGCCGGCCTCGCCCGCCTCCTTCCCGAAGCGGTCGATTCGCTGCTCCCAGCTGGCCGGTCGCTCCGGCTCCGCCGCGGAGCCCCCGGGCGCGGAGCCCTCCATCGGGGAGCCCTCGGGCGACGGCGCGGATGGGCTCGAGCCTGCCCCGGGTTCGGTCGGCTGGTCGGTCATCGGTCGATCCTTCAGCAGCGGGTTGCGGCGTCATCGTAGCCCCGGCGCCGACGGCTAGAATCCGCGGGTGCCTGATCGATCGATGGACCGTGCCGAGATCGGCGTCTTCGGCGGCTCCGGCTTCTATTCGCTGCTCGCCGACGTCCGCGAGATCAAGGTCGACACGCCGTACGGCCCGCCCTCGGACAGCTTCTTCCTGGCCGAGGTCGCCGGTCGCAAGGTCGCCTTCCTGCCGCGCCACGGCCGCCGGCACACGATTCCGCCGCACAAGATCAACTACCGGGCGAACGTCTGGGCGATGCGGTCGCTGGGGGTCAAGGCGGTCATCTCGCCATGCGCCGCCGGCTCGCTGCAGCTGACGGTGAAGCCGGGCGACTTCGTCGTCTGCGACCAGCTCGTCGACCGCACCCGGCATCGCATCGACACGTTCTTCGATGGCCCGATCGTGACCCACCTGTCGTCGGCCGAGATGTATCACCCGGTGCTGCGCCAGCTCGCGATCGACACGATCCGCGACCACGGCATCCCCGTCCACGAGCGCGGCACGATCGTGATCATCGAGGGTCCCCGCTTCTCGACCAAGGCCGAGTCGAAGTGGTTCTCGGACGCCGGCTGGGAGGTCATCTCGATGACCCAGTACCCCGAGGCGTGGCTGTGCCGCGAGCTCGGGATGGCGGTCGTGAACATCGCCCTGATCACGGACTACGACGCCGGCATCCACGAGGGCACGGAGGCCGTCGACGCCCAGAGCGTGACCGAGGTCTTCGCCCAGAACGCGGACCGGATCAAGAAGGTCGTGCTCGACCTCGTCGGGCGGTTCCCGAAGGACCTCGACGCCCTCGGCGCCCTCGACGCGCTCGGGCCCACCCGCGGCGACGGCCACGCCATGTCGGCCGAGGACATCCGCCTGTTCGAAACGGGGCTCTAGAAGGCTCGCCGGCCAAGTGACCGAGCGCCTTCCGGTCGGCGTCACCATTCGATCGATCAGGGCCACGCCCGAGTGGTGGCTCGAATCGGCCCGCCGCCTCGACGCTGCCGGCTACTCGGGCCTGTGGTGCTGGGACCACTTCATGGGCCGCGGCGACAAGACCGTCCCGGTCGTCGAGTGCTGGACGATCCTGGCGATGGCCGCGGGGCAGACGTCGAATGTGACCGTGGCGCCGTTCGTCCTGAACGTCATGAATCGCCATCCCGCGCTCGTCGCCCGGATGGTCTCGACCCTCCAGATCGCGAGCGGGGGCCGGCTGATCCTGGGCATGGGCATCGGCGGCGCGCCCGGCGAGCACCAGGCCTACGGCATGCCATTCCCCGAGGCGCCGGAGCGGGTCCAGCGGCTCGAGGAGGCAGTCGCCGTCATCCGCGCGCTGTGGACCGGCGGCCCGGTGACGCGACCGTCGCCCTACTACCCGCTGGAGGCGGCCTTCGCCCACCCGGTGCCGGTGCCCGCGCCGCCGATCATCATCGGCGGCGAGACGCGAGGCGGCGCTCGGCTGGCCGCGCGGATCGGCGACGGCTGGAACGCATTCGACGACAACTTCGAGGCGAACCTTCCGCACTACCTCGAAGCGCTCGAGGAGGCGGGTCGCCGGCGCGAGGACCAGCGCCTGCTCGTCGGCTTCCAGGGGGAGTGGCTGAGCGACGAGCGGTTCCGCGACACGCCGTGGTTCCACGAGCCTCGCGCGACGTGGGAGCGCTGGCACGCCGCCGGCGCCGACGGCGCGATCGTGCTCGCGAGGACGACGGACGACGTCGACGCGCTCATCGAGGCCGCCGATCGCTGGTGATCCGCCGATCGTGGCAAGATCGGCACGTCCCATGACCTCGGCCAACCCACCGATTCCCGCTCCCGCGCCGCGCCGCGAGGTCGAGCCGACGCATCCCTGCATACGCTGCGGCCGCGAGGGCGTGCCCGCCGACGCCGGCCTGTGCGAGCTGTGCAACCCGCTCGAGCTGTCGCAGCCCGCCGCGACGCAGATGCACGGCATCGCCGCCATGGGGATCCTGCTCTTCATCGTCGTGCTGTTCGTCGCCGGCCGCGCGGTCATCGCCGGCGCCGGCCCGTTCACGGGCGAGGTCACGGGCGTCGGGCCCGCGCCGGCCGTCGACGGCCTCGCGGTGACCCTCAGCGTGACCAATCAGGGCACGAACGCGGGCGCCATCACGTGCTGGATCCAGGAGACGCCGCGACGGATCGGTTCGCCGGGCCAGAGCGTCCAGTCGCCCCTGGTCCAGCCGGGGCAGAGCGTCACCTTCACGGCCGTGGTGACCAAGCTCGGCAGCTCGCCGCTGCCGCTCGACGCGGACTGCTCGACGCAGTGACCGCCATCGCGGCGCCCACCGACCGAAGCGCGGACCTCGCCTTCACGGTCGCCCTCGCGCAGGACGCCGGGCGGATCCTGACCGAGCGCTTCGAGAAGGTCGAGCGCATCGACTTCAAGTCGGCCAAGGACGTCGTCACCGAGGTCGACCACATGTCCGAGGAGCTGATCATCGAGGCGATCCGCGCCAGCCATCCCGGCGACGGGATCGTCGCGGAGGAGAGTGGCGAGCACGTCGCCGCGGCCGGCCATGCCCCGACAGACGGGGTGGGCCGGGCGTGGGTCATCGATCCCGTCGACGGGACCATCAACTACGCCAATGGCATCCCGTTCTTCTGCGTCTCCATCGCGCTGGTCGAGGCGGGCCGGCCCGTCGTGGGCGTGATCCATGACCCCAGTCGCGGCGAGACGTTCGCGGCCACCGACGACGGCCCGGCGACGCTCGACGGGCGGCCGATCGCGACCTCGGTCAAGGCGAACCTGTCCGACTTCGTCGTCTCGATGGCGCTCTCGGGCCCGGGACTGATCACCCGCGCCCGCGCCGTCCGCAAGGCCATCCGGGTGTCCCGCTCCATGGGCTCTGCAGCCCTCGCCCTCGCCTACGTGGGCAACGGCCGCTTCGACGCGTTCGTCCAGCAGGGCGGCCTGTCGTCCTGGGACATCGCCGCCGCGGGGCTGATCGCAGAGCGCGGCGGGGCGACGGTCACGGATCTCGCCGGCGGGCCGTGGTTCGACGTCTCCCGGAAGCCACGCTCCATCGGGGTGCTGGCCGCTCCGGCGGTCCACCACGCGGAGCTGCTGCGGCTGATCACGGCGAAGCAGGGGAGCACCGCGAGAGCGCGGAGCTAGCGCGCCACCTCGGCGGACTCCCGCCAGCGGTGCGGCCGGGTTGCGTATTGGTCGAGCCCCAGCGAGGCGCAGAACGCCTGCCATGGCTCTCGCGGCGTGCCGCGCCAGCGGAGCTCATCGACCTCCTGCTGCGGGATCTCGACGCCGTCGTCGGCCGTGCGCAGCCGCGCGAGGGAGCGGTAGAGGAGCACCTCGTCCCAGCGCTCCTGGAGCGTGGCGGCGAGGATCGGCGCGCCGCGCAGGCTCTTGACGTCCCACGCGGACGCCTTGGCCGGGATCGCCTCGAGCGAGCCGTAGCGGGCGAGGACCGCTGCGGCGGACTTCGAGCCCCAGCCGGGGAGCCCGGGATAGCCGTCCGACGAGTCGCCGACGAGCGCGAGCCAGTCGGGGATCGCCGCCGGCGGCACGCCCCACTTGACCAGCACCGCCGGCTCGTCGTAGGTGATCCTGCGGCGCCGGTCGAGCAGGACGACCCGCTCGTCGTCGACGAGCTGGGCCATGTCCTTGTCGGGCGTGCAGACCAGGATCTGCTCGACCTCCGGGTCCGCTGCGAATCGCACGCACGCGGCCGCGATGGCGTCGTCCGCCTCGAACTCGACCATCGGCCAGCAAACGATGCCCAGGGCTCGGATCGCGTCCTCGGCGATCGGGAACTGGTCGAGCAGCTCGGGCGGCATGCCGAACGACGACTTGTAGGCCGCGAACATGTCGTTGCGGAACGACTCGATGACGTGGTCCGTGGCGCAGCCGACGTGCGTCGCCCCTTCCTCGCGCAGGAGGTACAGGAGCTGGTCGATCAGCCCGGCGACGCCCGACAGGTTGCGGCCGCCGGCGCCGATAGTCGGCGGCCGCGGCGCGTAGTGCGCCCGGAACAGCTCGTACGTCGCGTCGACGAGGTGGAGGCGCATCCCCGTATCAGGGCAGGGAGCCGAAGCAGTAGCCGAGCGTGCAGCCGGCCGCGCTCATGGCGCCCAGTGCGGCCCTGCCGTCGCCGGCCTTGAGATCGACCGCCGCGATGGCGTCTTGCAGGACCTCCGTCTCGAAGCCCAGGTTCGCCGCGTCGATCGCCGTCGCGCTGACGCAGTAGTCGGTCGCCAGCCCCACGATGACCACGCTCGTCACGTCGCGCTCCCGGAGCATGCCTTCCAGCTCGGTGGGCGCCGTCTCGCCCGAGGTCGGGTCGCGGACGGTAAAGCCGGAGTAGCCGTCCTCGCCGTTCAGGCCCTTGTGGATCGACGGCCCAGCGACGGACAGGGCCGGGTGGAGCTCGGCGCCCCACGACCCGCCCACGCAGTGGACCGGCCAGATGCCGCCGTCTTTCGCGAAGTGCGGCGTCGACTCGGGATGCCAGTCCTGCGTGTAGACCACGAAGGCGCCGGCGTCCGTCGCCAGTCGCACCTCCGAGTTCACGAGGGGCAGGATGCTCGCGGCGTCCTTGACGAAGAGCGAGCCGCTCGGGTCGGCGAAGTCGTTCTGCACGTCGACGACGACCAGCGCCGTCTGCGGACCGTAGCGATCGGGCACGCGGCGGAGGGTACCCCCGAGGCGGGAATCCCGGAGAACCCGCGCCGTTGTCGCGAGTCCGCACCAGTGTCGAAACGGGACCCGCTCGCAACTCCGTCGAGACCGCGCATTCCGCCGGAGTTCGGCTAAGGTTTCGGGGTGACATTCGAGGATTCCGACCTCGACCTGCTCGCGGCGACGGAGGAGATCCGGGTCGAGACCCGTTCGAGCACGGGCGAGGTCCACAAGACGATCGTCTGGCCGGTCGTCCGCGACGGCGTCGTGTACCTGCGCTCCTACAAGGGCGAGCACGGCCGCTGGTACCGCGAGGCCGTGGCCGATCCCGAGATCGCGTTGCTGTTCGACAGGCGCCGCATCCCGGCCCGCGCCGTCGCGGCGACCGACGCGGCCAGCGTCGAGGCGTGCAGCGCAGCGCTCCGGGACAAGTACCCGCGCAGCTACAGCCTCGCGGCCATGCTCGTGCCCGCCGTGCTGCCGACGACGCTGCGCATCGAGCGAGCGCCGACCGCCGAGCCCGCGACCGCGGCGAGAGGCGGCGCATGACCGCGATCGAGCCGCGCAGCGAGATGTATCTCGACGAGTTCAAGCACCAGCTGCCGGACATCGACGAGCAGGAGACGGTCGACTGGATCCGATCCCTGGACGACGTCGTCGACCAGGAGGGCGAGACCCGGGCCCGCTTCCTGCTCTTCAAGCTGCTCAAGCGCGCGCGCCAGCTCCAGGTCGGGCTGCCGCCGCTCACCAACACCCGCTATATCAACACGATCTCGCCCGAGCAGGAGCCGAACTTCCCCGGCGACGAGACCCTGGAGCGCCGGATCCGGCGCCTGATCCGCTGGAACGCGGTCGCGATGGTCCTCCGCGCCAACAACAAGTACTCGGGCATCGGCGGCCACCTGGCCACGTACGCGAGCGCCGCCACGCTCTACGAGGTCGGCTTCAACTGGTTCTTCAAGGGCCGCGACGAGGGCGGCCCCGGCGACCAGATCTTCTACCAGGGCCACGCCGCGCCGGGCATCTACGCCCGGGCCTTCCTCGAGGGCCGCATCGACGAGGAGCAGCTGGACCACTTCCGGCGCGAGACGCCGCCGCAGCGTGGCCTGAGCTCGTACCCTCACCCGCGGCTCATGCCCGAGTTCTGGGAGTTCCCGACGGTCTCGATGGGCCTCGGCCCGATCGACGCCATCTACCAGGCCCGGTTCAACCGCTACCTCGAGAACCGCGGCCTCGTCGACACGTCCGGCAGCCGCGTCTGGGCCTTCCTCGGGGACGGCGAGACGGACGAGCCGGAGGCGCTCGGAGCCCTCCACGTCGCGGCGGACGAGGGCCTCGACAACCTGACGTTCGTCGTCAACTGCAACCTGCAGCGCCTCGACGGTCCGGTCCGCGGCAACGGCAAGATCATCCAGGAGCTCGAGGCGGTCTTCCGCGGCTCGGGCTGGAACGTCATCAAGGTGATCTGGGGTCGGGAGTGGGACGACCTGCTCGCGCGCGACGTCGACGGCCTGCTCGTCGAGAAGATGAACACGACGGTCGACGGCGAGTTCCAGAAGTTCTCCGTCGCGGGCGGCGCCTACATCCGCGAGAAGTTCTTCGGGCCGGACCCGCGGCTCGGCCGGCTCGTCGAGCACCTCACCGACGACGACCTGTCGAAGCTCCGGCGCGGCGGGCACGACTACCGCAAGGTCTTCGCGGCCTACAAGTCGGCCGTCGAGCATCGCGGCGCCCCGACCGTCATCCTGGCCAAGACCGTCAAGGGCTGGACGCTCGGGCCGGGCGTCGAGGCGCGGAACATCACCCATCAGGCCAAGAAGCTGTCCGAGGCGGAGCTTAAGATCTTCCGCGACCGCCTCGAGCTTCCGATCCCGGATGACAAGCTCAAGGACGCGCCGTACTACCACCCCGGCGCGGACTCCGAAGAGGTCCAGTACCTCATCGAGCGGCGGCGCACGCTCGGCGGCCCGCTGCCGAAGCGAACCGTCCACTCGATCGCGCTGCCGGCGCCCAAGGACACCTTCGATGGCGAGTTCGCGGCGGGCTCGCAGACGCCGGTGTCCACGACGATGGCCTTCACCCGGATGCTGCGGAACCTGATCCGCGACCCCGAGCTCGGGCCGCGCATCGTGCCGATCATCCCCGACGAGGCTCGGACCTTCGGCATGGACCCGCTCTTCAACGAGGTCGGCATCTACTCGGCCACGGGCCAGCGCTACGACCCCGTCGACAGCGAGCTCGTGCTCAAGTACCGCGAGGCCCGCGACGGCCAGGTGCTGGAGGAGGGCATCACGGAGGCCGGCTCCGCGGCGGGCTTCCAGGCCGCGGCCACGTCCTACGCGACCCACGCCTACCCGGTGATCCCGTTCTACATCTTCTACTCGATGTTCGGCTTCCAGCGGACCGGCGACCAGATCTGGGCCGCCGCCGACGCCCGCTCCCGGGGCTTCCTCATGGGCGCCACCGCAGGGCGCACCACGCTCACCGGCGAGGGGCTCCAGCACGACGACGGCCACAGCCACGTGCTCGCCTCGACCGTGCCGAGCGTCCGCCAGTACGACCCGACCTTCGCCTACGAGCTCGCGACGATCATCCGCGACGGCATCGAGCGGATGCACGTCAAGGGCGAGGACCTCATCTACTACATCTCGATCTACAACGAGAACTACGCCCAGGCGCCGAAGCCCGAGGGCGTGGACGAGGCGATCCTGCGCGGCATCTACCGCTTCGCCGAGGCGCCGAAGATCCCGGGCCGGAACGGCTCGAAGGGCAAGGCGGCGCCGGTCGCGCGGCTCGTCGGCTCCGGCTCGATCCTCCTCCAGGTCATCGCCGCCCAGCAGCTCCTGGCCGAGAAGCTGGGGATCGCCGCGGAGGTCTACTCCGCGCCGTCGTGGCCGATGCTGCGCCGCGACGCGCTCGCGGTGGATCGCTGGAACCGCCTCCACCCGACGGAGACGCCGCGGGTTCCGTACGTCGCCACGGTCCTGGGGGCCAAGGGCGGCCCTGTCGTCGCGGCCACGGACTGGATGAAGGCGCTCCCGGACCTCGTCCGGCCGTGGATCGACGCGCCGTTCGAGACGCTCGGCACCGACGGCTTCGGCCGGAGCGACACGCGCGACTCGCTGCGGTCCTGGTTCGAGATCGACCCGCCCAGCATCGCCGCCGCCGCCGTCTCGGCGCTGGCGCGGGCCGGCGACATCACGCCGGCCGCTGCCGCGAAGGCCTTCGCGGAGCTGGGCATCGACCCGGAGAAGGCCGACCCGCTCGACGTCTGAGGCCCTTCCGGGGCCCCGCCCAGTGAATCGAGCGGGTTACCTGGTCGAGGCGACCACGCGCGAGACGTCGCCGTTGAGCAGCGTGACGTACAGCTCGCCCGCCGCGTCCTCGCCGAACGACGAGATGCCGTTGCCGCCACTCCCGACCTCGACCGGCTCGCGGAACTTGTCCGTGGCCGGGTCGATGGCGAAGATCCGGCCGGTGCAGTAGTCGGCGAAGAGGTACACGCCGGCGAGCGCCGGGTACTTCGTGCCCCGGTAGACGTAGCCGCCCACCACCGTGCAGCCGAGGTCGTGGCTGTACTCGGTCACGGGCGGCGTGAGCCCGTCGGTCGAGCAGTCGGAGCCGGGCGGATAGCAGTGGTTCGCCTCCGTCCGGTTCCAGCCCATGTTCAGGCCGCCAACGCCCGCGCGAGCGACGTCGACCTCCTCCCAGGCACCCTGCCCGACGTCGCCGATCCAGAGGTCGCCCGTCGTCCGGTCGAACGAGTTCCGCCACGGGTTGCGCATGCCCACGAGCCAGATCTCGTCGCGGCCGTCGCCGTCGAGGAAGGGGTTGCCCGAAGGAGCGGAGTAGGGGCGGTCCCCGCTCGGGTGATCGACATCGAGGCGGAGGACCTTGCCGAGGAGCGCGTCGCGGTTCTGGCCGTTGCCCTGGGGATCGCCGCCGCTGCCGCCGTCCCCGAAGAACGCGTAGAGGTAGCCGTCCGGCCCGAAATGGAGGTCGCCGCCGTTGTGGTTCGGGAACGGCTGGTCGAGGAAGAGGATCTGCTCCTCGGTCTGGGGTTCGAACCGGTTCGGGTCATTCGGGTCGACCGCGAGGCTGGCGATCACGCTGTCGCCGTTCTTGTCGGTGTAGTTGACGAAGGCCCGCGGGTCCCCGGGAAAGCCCGGGTGGAGGGCAAGTCCGAGGAGGCCCTGCTCGCCGCCGCTCATGAGCCGGTCACGCAGGTCCACCGCCGGGTCCTTATGGACGCTCCCGTCGGCATCCGCGACCCAGATCCGACCGTCCTGTGCGGCGATGAACAGCCGGCCGGTGTCGTCGTCCGGCGCGGCGATCCCGAGGGGCCCGCCCTCGACCGAGGTGAACTCCTCGAGGCTGATGCTCAGGCCCGCGAGGTCGAGTGGTCTCGAGCTGACGGCAGGCGACGGAGAGCCGCTGCCGGGCGCCGTGCCCGAGGTCGCCCCGGGTCCGGACCTCCCACCCGCCGTGCCCGCGGGTTCGGTGGTGCAGCCTGCGAGCGCGATTGCGAAGCATGCGGCCAGCAGAACCAGACGGGCGTCGCCTCGTCGCATCGAGGGAATGTACGCGGGAAGGGCCCGAGCGGTTGCCACGCCGGTTCCGTGTCGGTTGCCACGCGGGTCCCCAACGGTTGCCGCGCGGGTCTCCGCCGGTGCTAGCCTCGCCGCCGATGGACGCCTTCGAGCTCGACGCGCTCCTGCGCGAGCAGTCCGAATCGGGGCGGCTGTATCACGAGTTCATCCGCACCCACGACCTGTCGGTCGGGGTGTACGTGCTGCCCGCCGGTGCCACGGACCCGCAGGGCCCCCACACCGAGGACGAGGTCTACCACGTGGTCCGCGGGAGGGCGACGATCACCGTGGGCGACGAGGAGCAGGCGGTCACCGCCGGCTCCGTCGTGTTCGTCGGCGCGGACGTGCCCCATCGCTTTCACGACATCGAGGAGGAGCTCGTCGTCCTCGTGATCTTCGGGCCGGCCGAGTACACCCACCGCGTCGATCACCAGCGCGGCCAGCCCCATGGAGCCGCGTCCGGCTGACGCGCTAGCGGTTGGCGGGGAACCGCGAGCGGAGCTCCAGCGCGAGCTCGCCTGCCCGCCCGACCGGGTCGTGCCGGAAGAACACGTAGACGTCGTCGCCTGCGGCCAGGAATGGCTGGATCCGGGCAGACCAAGCATCGAGCCCGGCGGCGTCGTAGTCGTGGAGCCGGAGGCGCAGGTACAGGAACGACCCCGTGCGGCGGATGAACGGCGGCTCGGGCTCGGCGGCCGCGCCGCCTCCAGCGGCCGCGTCACCGGTCGCGCCCTCGTCGCCCTCGGGTGGCAGCTCCGTCGTGCACAACGTGGCGCCGGTCTCCCGTAACGCCGCGAAGGTCTCGTCGACGTGCCACGACCGGTCCTGGAGCTCGACGACGAGCGGGATCGCGCGCGGCCACGCGTCGAGCAGCGCGCGGAGCCGCGCGTCAGCAACGCCGACCTCGCCGCCCACCCATGGCCCGTCGCGGCGGACCTCGGCCGGGACCCGAAAGAGCACGCAGCCGAGCCGCTCGCCGAACTCCCCGAGCGGCTCGGTCAGCCAGCTGGCGCTCTCCTCGGGTGCGCCCCAGAGCGCGCGGACGGCCGAGCCGCGCTGGGCCTTGACCGCAAAACGGAAGTCGGACGGTGTCGCCCGGACCCAGCCGCGGATCGCCGAGGGCGTCGGCCGGCGCCGGAAGGTCGCGTTCAGCTCGACCGCGGGCAGCTGCTTCGCGTAGGCGGAAAGGCGATCGGCCGGGCGCGTCCCCGGCGCGTAGAACCGCGGCGTCCAGTCGGGATAGGAAAACCCCGACGTCCCGACCAGGAGGCGGCCGGGAGGGTTCGTCAGCCGCGACCCCGGGTGGTGCAGGCCCTGTCGGCGACGCCGAGCATCGACCGCTCCACCGCCGCGAGGTCCTCCACCTCGATCGCCGTCAGGAAGTACTCGGCGATGCCGCGAAGGTGGGTCGGGGCGGCCGTCCGGAGGCGATCGAGCCCGGCCTCGGTCAGCGCCGCCTCGGCGCCGCGGAGGTCGCTCGAGCAGCTCACGCGATCGACGAAGCCGTCATCGACGAGCCGGTCGATGAGGCGCGTGGCGCCGCTCTTGGACAGGCTCAGCGAGTCAGCGAGGCGGCCCATCCGCAGGCGCCGGTCGGGCGCCTCGGCGAGGAAGAGGAGCGCGACGTACTCCTGGAGGGAGAGACCGTGCTCATTTCGCAGGTCCTCGTCGAGCCGCCGCGAGACCTGGGCATGGGCTCGGACGAACGCGCGCCACGGCGCGAGTCGGGCGTCGCGGGCGGTCAGCGGCGCGGCTGGCGCCTGGGTCATGGTCGGCACGGTACGAGAATCGTACGGCTCACCTGGTTGCGGGGTCAACGAGGATGCGAACGAAGCGTTGCCGAGCGGCTAGCATCGCCGGCGAGATGCCCGCCTTCGACGTCGACGCGATCCGAGCCAGGTTCCCCGCCCTTTCGCTGACCCACGACGGCGCGCCGCTCGTCTTCTTCGACGGGCCCGGCGGGACCCAGGTCCCGCAGTCGGTCATCGACGCCGTCGCCGGCTACTACCGCGAGGCGAACGCGAACCACGGCGGCGCCTTCCTGACCTCGCAGCGCTCCGACGCGATCGTCGACGACGCCCACGCCGCCCTGGCCGACATGGTCGGGGTCGACACGGACGAGATCACGTTGGGCCCGAACATGACGACCCTCACCTTCCACCTCTCGCGCTCGATCGGCGCCACGCTGAAGCCGGGCGACGAGATCGTCGTGTCGGGGCTCGATCACCAGGCGAACGTCGATCCCTGGATCGCCGCGGCCCGCGACAACGAGGCGATCGTGCGGACGTGGGAGCCGGACCTGGCCGACTGCACGCTCCGTCTCGACGCGCTGGACGCGGTTCTCACCGACCGGACCCGCCTCGTCGCCGTCGGCTGGGCCTCGAACGCGGTGGGCACAATCAACCCGATCCGCGAGATCGCCGAGCGCGTCCACGCGGCGGGCGCCTGGCTCTACGTCGACGCCGTCCACGCCGCGCCGCACCTGGCGCTCGACGCCCGCGCCGTGGATGCGGATTTCGTGGCCTTCTCGGTCTACAAGTTCTTCGGGCCGCACCTGGGGGCGCTCTACGGCCGGCGCGAGCTCATGGACTCGCTGCCGGCATACAAGGTGCGGCCGGCGTCGAACCGCTTCGAAACCGGCACCGGCAACCACGAGGGCGACGCGGGGGCGGCCGCCGCGGTCGAGTACCTGGCGGACCTGGGCGTCCGCTTCGGCGGCGCGGACGGCGCGGCAAGCCGGCGCGAACGGGTGCTCGCCGGGATGCGCGCGATTCGCGCCTACGAGATGGACCTCTACCGCTACCTCGCCGCCCGCCTTGCTGGTGTCGACGGGATCCGCATCCTCGGGCTGACCGCCGAGGCGGACATGGACCGCCGCACCCCGACGGCAGCCATCACGATCGAGGGCGTGACGCCGCATGACGCCGCCACGCGGCTGGGCGCGGCCGGCATCGCGGTCTGGGACGGGGACTTCTACGCGACCGGCCTCATCGAGCGGCTCGGGCTCGCCGCGACGGGCGTCCTCCGCATCGGCCTGACCCACTACAACACGCGGGCGGAGGTCGACCGGCTGATCGACGAGCTGGCTCGGATCGTCGCCGCCCGGGCAGCCGCCGCCTGAGCCCTACCGGATCGTGAACGTCGTCGCCTCGGTCGACGCCCCGATTCTCGGGTCGAGCTCGAACTGGAGGATCGCCGGCTCCCACCGATAGGTTCCGGGTGAGACCACCCGCGCGGCGTAGCCGTACACGTACGTCTCGTCGGGGCTGGCGCACCACGACACCTCCTGGCCGCTGGTGCCGTAGGGGAAGGTCCCGATCGGCGGGTCGTCGTACTCGTCAACCCAGCCGTACGTCGTCACAACCGGGGACAAGCCGGACGGAGCCTGGTCGGTGAGGCGGTAGCAGCCGGGCACGGACTGGGCGCCCCAGGTGACCGTGATCTGGACGTGGACGAGACGATCGTCGGGCGCGTCGTTCGCGGGCGTGACGGTTCGCTGGATCCGAATCGAGGAGCTCGTCGGCAGCTCGACATCCGGGGAATTCCATGTCGTCACCACGGCGAGGTCGCCGTCCAGCCGCTCCAGCGAGAACGCGGCCCGCTGGTCGCGGGTCAGGACGAGGGTGAACCCGCCGCCGGGTCGCAGCGTCACGACGTGGCGATCGCCGGCAACGGTCCAGGCGAACTTCCCAGGGTTCCGCGGCAGCCGTTCGAGGAAGCCCTCGATGTAGCCGACCTGCTCGAGCGGGAAGACGATCTCGCCCGATGGCACCTGTCGCAGGTAGTTGGAGATGTCGTGCGCCAGCGGATCGCCGAGGCGGCCCGCCAGCAGGAGCAGCAGGCCCGACGCCTCGAGCGTGTCCCGCAGCGTCTTGCCCGTCGACAGCCGGACCCACGGGCCCAGCCGCTGGCCCGCCGACTCCAGGAGCGAGCGCTCGATGGCGCGAGCGTTCGTCTCATCGCCCGAGGCGACAAGCCCGAGCGCCTTCCAGAGCTGTTCGCGAACCGAGAGCTGGGAGGTCGGGTAGGCCCGGAGCTCCTCGAGGACGTCGTCGCCGAGGCCGGCGCGTCCCGCGAGCGCCACGATCGTGCGTTCGCGGCTCGGCACGCCGGCGTCCTGGCCTCCTTCGAGGAGGTTGCGGACCTGCTGCGCGTCGACGAGATCCGGCATGACCAGCGCCGCCCTGGCGCTCAGGAACAGGTCGGGCGAGCTGTATGGCAGGAGCGAGATGCCGTTTCGTGCGTAGCGCGACGGGTCGAAGTCGACTCGCGGCAGCGAGAGGGGCGACACGTCGAACTCGTCGATGAGCAGCTGCCGTGCGAAGTCGGCGGCTGCGAGCTTGTCGAAGCGGGCACTGGTGTCCCAGGCGAGCTCCTGGAGCAGCTCGATCAGCCGCCCGCGGCCCTCGTCGCTGATGGAGTACGTGGTCAGGCCGGGACCGCCCTGCGGCGTGAATCCAGGCAGGAGCATGTCGTAGCTGGACACGAGGCCGGAGAGGCGAGTGCCGATGACATGGATCGTGCGGATCACCGAGTCGCGGTAGGTCTTGCCGCCGACGGTCGCCTCGGCCGCGATTCGCACTCGATGATCGCCCGACACGAGGGTCGGCAGCGGGACGCGGAGCGCCTCAAACGCCTTGCCCCTGACGATCGTCGGCTCGAGGCCGAGGCTCGGCGCCTCCACCGTGAGGCGGACCGGATCGTCGGCCGACAACGCGCGCCCGAAGGTGCGCACTCGCAGGATCGGATCCTCGCCGGTCAGGTACTCGGGGGCGAGCACCGCGTCGACGAAGAATGGCAGGCCGACCGGCAGCTGGACAGCGGCGTACCCGGAGTTGAGCGCGTCGTCGACGGCCGTGGCCGTGAGGTGCCAGCTCGTCAGGTCGTCGGAGAGGTCGAACTCGACGACACCGCGCCCGTCGGGGCCGGTCGTGACCCGCTGGAAGGTGATCGTGTCCCGGAAGTCACTGCGCTCACCCCCGCCCGTCGCGCCACAGCCGCCGGGATCGAAGGCCGGGAGCGAGTGCGTGGAGTAGGACTGGAGCAGGCCGCTGCTCGTCCCGCGCATGAGGTTCGGGGCCGGATCGACGTCGTAGGCGACACCGATCGAGTACAGCTTCTCGTCGACGCCGTCCACGACGACATCGGCGGCGACCGGCTGTCCGTCCGGGCCGGTCGTGGTGATCGCGACCCGAGCGTGCCCGCCCGGCTGGTAGCGGGCCTTGTCTGGAACCAGCTTGATGGTCAGCCGCTTGTCGTCCGGATCGACCTGCGCGTCGACGTCGGAGACGAAATAGCCGTCGTCGGTGAGCCAGATGCCGCGAACTGCGAATCCGGGGAGATCAGCGTCGCGCAGCGTTCGGCTGAACGTGGCCGCGTCCTGGATCGTGGTTTGCATCGAGCCACGCTCGGTCACGAGGAAGAGGAACCTGCCACCGGAGGCCGGGCCGCCGGTCCCATCACGCATGGTCACGGTGAATGGCTGGTCGAGATGTGCGGGGAGCTGCCCGCGGAAGCCGCAGAACGTCTGCTGCCCGAGGTACGGCGCCTGGTGGTTTCGGGGCTCGTATGGCGCCGAGACGTACAGCGTCCGATGGAAGCCGCGGCCCTCTGGGTCGGTGGCGACGACCTCGACTTCGTAGTCGTCCGTCGCGCCCGTCGCCGGGACCGAAAGGTGGAAAGCGCCGCCCGAGTCGGCCGTGACGGTCCAGCTGCCGAGGCTCTCGCTTCGCTGGTCGTACTCGTAGACCGGGACGACGCGCTTCTCGATGAAGTCGTACTCGGTGCCGTACTGCGACTTGACCGTGTAGGTGCGGAAGACCTTGATGCGGACGGTGCCGCCGCCGATCGGTTTGCCGGGCCCGTCGCCGTCGTAGTCCAGGAAGTCGCCCGCGTCGAGCTTCGCCTCCATGCCAGCGATGTCGGCCCAGGTCAGGGTGCCGCCCACGTCCACCTTGCCGTTGGCGAGGGAGCCCTTTCCGGTGATCCAGACACGTGACGGCACCAGGACGACCTGGGCCTCGCCGCGGACCTGGCCCTCTTCCGGATGGGCCGCCGAGACGGAGACGTAGTCGGAGAACCACCCCTCCGGTGCATAGTCCGACGCGGCACGCAGACTGGCCGCGGCGTCGCCGAGCGCGTCGGTCGTCGCCGTCGCCTTCGCATCGAATGCGGAGAACCGGAGATCCATCCCAGGCACCGGTGTGTCGTCGTAGAACGAGGCGGACGCGGAGATCGCGACCTGCTCCCCGAGGACATAGACGTGCCGGTCGGTTTCGACCTCGATGCGGTAGGCGGGCTTTCGGATCTCGGTCACCTCGAACCAGAGCGAATCGACGCGCGCCCCGCCGGCGATCAGGTCGAGCACGTACTGGCCGCGGGGCAGGTCGTCCCAATGGATCGAGCCGGTGAACACACCCCGATCGCTGGGCTCGAGTCGCAGGCGCTCGATCGCCAGGTCGCCCTGGCCCTCCTCGGGGCGCAGGCGGATCTCGACGTGACCCGGCACGCTCCGATCCGAGCGGGCGCGGACCATGCCGGAGATGTTGATCGTGTCGGTCTGGCGGTAGGCCTGCCGGTCGGTCCGGAAGAGGTGCCACCAATCCTGCGAGCCATCGTCGTAGTAGGACCCGCCGTCGTACCCGCCCCAGTACCAGGCAGTGCGCAGCCCGACGGGCACGAGCAGACGCCGCCCGTCTGACGCCCGGACGACCAGGAAGCGCGGCGCCGGACCCGCCTCCGACGTTGCCGTTGCGAGCAACGCCGCCGGGGTCGCGACGCGCAGGACGCCCGCGGCATCGGTTGCGCCGAGGGATTCCCCGCGGGCAACCGACACGGTCGCGCCGGCGAGGGCAGTCCCGCCGCCGAGGTCGTTGACCCAGACCACGCTGTCGTGCTCGCCGGTCGCCGCGTACGCAGAGATGTTCGTGACCTGGAGCAGGAGCTGGCTGCCGAACCTCGCGTCGCCGATCGTGAGGATGTAGTTCCCGGCGGTCGGCTGGAACGGAAGGCGCAGAAACAGGCCCGCATCGGCCCGCAGGACGTTCCCGTCCAACGTGGCCACCAGCGTGAGATCGCCGGTGTCAACGGTTGCGGTCGGCGCGTAAAGCGCCCACGAATCCGGCCCCGCGAGCGCGATCGCTGCGTCGAGGGCGTCGTTGAACGTTGGCAGGCGATGGACCTTGACGGTCACGGACGTCGGCGGTGGCGAGCCGCCGTCCTCCTCGTCGTAGTCGTACCACTCGCCGAGCGGGAGCACCGGGCGTTCGCCGGGCCGGCTCTCGAAGATCGTCCGATCGAAGCCGATGGCTTGTCCCGACGGATGCACCGGCGTCGCCGTGTCCGTCTCGAACCGGAAGGACGTGCCTTCCTCGAGGGTCTGCCTCGAGCCGTCGATGCCGACGCCGGGGGTGATCGTGACCGTGTAGATGGTCGTTGGCGCGAGCGGCTTGTCCGGCACGAAGGCCCAGACGCGCTCGTGCTGCTCGAACCGGCCGGCGACCGAGGGCTCGATCCTGAAGTGATCGGCGAGCCCGTGGGTGCCGTCCTGGTCGAACTCGACCTCGATGCCGGTGTTCAGCGGGACCTGCGTCGCCTGGTCACCGGGGATCGTGCCGACGATCCGGAGGGGGGCCTCGGTGGTGAACGTCCACGCGCCGGCGAGCGCACCATCCGGCGCGTCGAGGCGGACGTGGTAGCGAAGATCCTCGCCGAGCTCGCCCGCGGGCTCCACGATCGCGAGATCGGGCGTGGGTCCCGCCTTGACGGTGAACTCGACCGGCGGATCGATGTGCAGGCCGCGCGCGAGCTCCACGGCGGGCGTTTCGGTCAGCGACCGCACCGTGAACGAGCTGGCGAGCACGACGCCGTTCCGGTTCTCGGTGTTCGGCGTGAACTCGGCGAGGGGCTCGAACGGCGGGACGTCAAGCTCGTCCCAGGGCTCAGGTGACTCGGTTGGGCCGGGCGTCGCAGTCGGGCGATTGGTAGCGGTGGCGCCGTGGCTGCTGCTCGGGTTGGCCGCGATTCCTGTCGCGTCCGCGAAGGTCGGCGTGGGGTGGGTCGTCAGGATCGCCGGCCCGAGGATCGCTCCCAGGACCACGACCAGGGCCGCGGCGCCGGCAAGCCTGCCGGCGGCTCTGCGATCGATCTTCCCTCGTCCAGGTAGCGCCCCGTCGCTCACGCGACCTCCCTCCGCTCGTTTCCTCCCGGCCAAGAGACGAAGCGCGAGCCCGGTTGTGGCGCGGCGCCCACCCACGCCGTCCGTATCCTTGTCCGATGGCGGTCCAGCCCGCAACTCGAGCCTTCGGTGGCCAGAGCATGACGGCGCCCCTGCGGGCGGCGCTGCTCAAGTCGCCCGATGCCGCCTTCGGCCGGGCCTTCGACGACCCCGCGCACGGGTTCCTGCACGCGTGCGACCTCGAGATCGCGCGGCGCGAGCACGCCGCGTTCGCCGAGCTGCTGGCGTCCCTCGGCGTCGCCGTCAACCTCCTCGACGTCGAGGACCAGAGCTGCGACCTCGTCTACACGTTCGATCCGCTGCTCGTGACCGACCGGGGCGCGATCCCGCTCCGGCCCGGCAAGCCGAACCGGCAGGTGGAGCCGGCGGCGATCGAGGCGTGGACGCTCGCCCACGGCATCCCGACCGTCGGCCGCATCGAGGCGCCGGGCACCATCGAGGGCGGCGACACGCTCTGGCTTCGGCCCGACCTCTTCTGCATCGGCCGGACGCTGCGCACGAACGACGCCGGGGCGCGCCAGCTGGCGACGCTCGTCGGCGGAGACGTCCGGGTCTTCGACGTCCCGTACTGGCGCGGGCCGGCGGAGCTCGTCCACCTGATGTCGGTGATCAGCCCCGTCGCCGACGACCTGGCCGTGGTGTTCCTCCCGCTCCTGCCCGTCGGGCTGTGGCAGCTCCTGCAGGACCTGGACTACCGCCTGGTCGAGGTCGACGAGGACGAGTACCCGACCCTCGGCTGCAACGTCCTGACGGTCCGGCCGGGGGTGGTGGTCCTCGCCGAGGGCAATCCGAAGGTCGCCGCGGCGCTCGCGGCGCACGGCGTCGAGGTCCACACATACGCGGCGACCGAGGTCGGGATCAACGGCTCCGGTGGCCCGACGTGCATGACCCGCCCGATCCTCCGGGCGTGACCGCGGCATCGCCGCTTCGCGAGGTCGAGAAGGCGGCGGCCGACGCGGTCGACGCCGCGTGGACGATCGGGGCGCTGGAGCGACTCGTCCGCGTCCCGAGCATCACCGGCGACGAGGGCGCCGTGCAGGACGTCGCCGCCGAGCTCCTCGCGGCTGCGGGGCTCCGCGTCGAGCGCCTCGAGCCGGATCCAGCCGAGGCCCGCGCCGATCCCGACTGGCCGGGCGAGGAGATGCCGCGCGACCGCCTCCCGATCGTGCTGGGCAGGCTGGGACGACCCGGCGGGCGGCGGATCGTGCTCGTCGGCCACGTGGACGTCGTGCCGATCGGCGATCCGGCGACCTGGACCCGCGACCCGTGGGCGGCGCAGCGCGAGGGCGATCGGCTGTACGGCCGCGGCGCGGTCGACATGAAGGGCGGCGTGGCCGCGCTCCTGGGTGCCGTCCGGGCGGTGGCGGCGGCCGGCCTCGAAGAGCGGCTGGGGGGCGAGATCCTCGTGGCCAGCGTTCCCTCCGAGGAGGACGGCGGGCAGGGGATGCTCGCGGCGATCCGGGCGGGCGTGACCGGCGACATGGCCGTCATCACCGAGCCGACCGGGCTCGACATCGTCATCGCCCATGCGGGCGCCATCACGTTCCGGCTCACGGTGCCGGGCCGCGCCGCGCACGCCTCGGTGCGTCGCGAGGGCGTCTCCGCGCTCGACAACCTGCAGACGCTCGTCCGTGCGCTCCAGGCGGATGAGACCGCTCGCAACGGCGCCGAGACGGACCCGCTCATGACCGTCCACGGGCTGCCCTACGCCACGATCATCGGAAAGGTGTCGGGCGGGGACTGGGCCTCGACCGTCATCGATCGCGTGGTCGCCGAGGGTCGCTACGGCGTCAAGCTCGGCCAGACCTGGCGCGACGCCGAGCGCGATCTCCTGCGCTGCATCGATGACGCCAACGAGTCCGACCCGTTCCTGCGGGAGCATCCCGCGACCGTGGAGCTGACCGGCGGCCGGTTCTCGTCCGCGAGGGTCCCGGCCGACCACCCGTTGCCGACCTCGCTCGCCGCCGTCGCCGAGCCGCTCCTCGGGCGAGCGGTCGCGCTCCAGGGCGAGCCCTACGGCGCCGACATGCGCCTGCTCGTCAACGAGGGCAGGACTCCCACCGTGATCTTCGGACCGGGCGACAAGCGCGTGGCCCACTCGGCCGACGAATGGGTCTCGACCGACGAGGTCGTCGCCTGCGCGCGAACGCTCGCCGCGTGGCTGGTGCGCGAGCTGGTTGCCTGACCAGCTCCCGGTGCCCCGCGCCTAGGGCGCTGTGGCCTCGGCGATCGCGCCGCGTCGTTGGAGCAGCAGCCAGACCGGGGCGAGGACCAGCGCGACGCCGAGGAAGCCGAGGGTCGAGAAGCCCGCCGCCGCGACGACCGCGCCGGAGCCCAGGCTCGCGACCGCGGACGTCGTCCAGATCACCGCGTCGGCGATGCCCTGGACGCGGGTCCGGTGGGCGACCGACACGCTGGACGTCAGGAGGGCGCTGCCGGCAACGAAGCCGAGGTTCCAGCCCCAGCCGAGCAGGAACAGGGCGACGAACAGCAGCTCGTCGCGGTCCGGGGGCGCCAGCGCCGCGAGCAGGGATGCGGCGACCAGCACGACTGTGCCGAGGAAGATCGTCTGCAGCGTCCCGATGCGCTGGGTGATCCGGCCCGAGATAGGCGCGAGCGCATACATGCCCGCGACGTGGCCGCTGATCACGATCCCGACCGTCCCGAGCCCGTGGTTGTGGGCGGTCAGGTGGAGCGGCGTCATGGTCATGATCAGGACCATCGTGGCCTGCCCCGCAATGAGGGCGGCCATTGCGGCGACGACGGCGGGTCGCGTGAAGACCTCACGGACGGACATGGCCGGCGCCTCGCCGTGCTCGGCGACGTCGTGGACCGCGGATTCGTGGGCGAGGGCGAACGGATCCGGCCGGAGGAAGAGGAACGTCACCAGCGCGGCGAGGCTCACGAACAGGATCGGGATGAGGTAGGGACCTGCCAGCGTCGGCAGCCCGAGCGCCGGGGCGATCGCCCCGGCGAGGGGCACGAGCGTCGGCCCGACCAGCCCGCCGACCGTCGAGCCCCAGACGACGAGGCCGATGGCGACGGCGCGGCGGTTCGGTGCCACGAGATCAGCCGCGGCATAGCGCGACAGGTTGTTCGAGGCGTTGCCGAAGCCGATCAGGAACGTCCCGAGCAGGAGCAGCGGGAAGGAGCGGGTGATCACCGCGGTCCCGGCGAGGAACGCGCCCATGACGCTCAGGAGGTAGCCGGCGGTGAGGCCGGCCCTGCGGCCGCTCCGGCTCATGATCCAGGACAGCCCGATCGCCCCCATCGCCGCGCCGAAGACCACGGTCGCGCCGGGGGCGCCGGACAGGGCGGCCGAGCCCAGCAGCTCCTGGCCGACGATCGATGCGACGGTCGCCGCGGCGATGTGGCCGGTGCTGCCCAGCGCGGTGCTGGCGAACAGGGCGACGCGCGTCCGGGAGCGCGCGGACTCGATCGCCACGGGACTGAGGCCGACCGCCTCCTGGGCCATCACGGACATTCGCGCGATCCTAGCGCCCGGAGCCTGGGAACAAGGCCTCGAGCGCGGCGTCGAACGCCGCGGTATGGCGGTCGACGTCCGCCTCGGCGGTGGCAGGTGACATGAGGGCCATGTTGTGGAACGGCGTCATGAGGACGCCGCGGTTCATGACCCACAGGTGGAGCAGCCGCTCGAGGTCGGCGTCGGCGTGAGCGACCTGGTCTGCGCCGTCCCGTGGCGGGCTGGGCATGAAGTGGTACTCGGCACGGGCGCCGAGGCGGGTCACGCTCCACGGCGCGCCGTGCCGCCCGATCGCGTCCTGGACGCCTCGCTCCCAGCGCGCCGCGAGCGGGACCATCCGCTCGAACGCCGCCGCGGTGAGGACCTCGCCGAGCGCGGCCCGCGCGGCGGCCATCGACAACGCGTAGCCGGCGAGCGTGCCGCCGATGCCGCCGACGTCGGCATCGACCCACGGCGCCGCGGCGCGCGTGCGGTCCGCGACGTCCGCGCTCATCCCGTAGGCCGCGACGGGGATGCCGCCGCCGATGGTCTTGCCGATGACGAGCATGTCCGGCTCGTAGCCGCCCGCGCCGGTGATGCCCCCGGGCCCGGCGCAGATCGTGTGGGTCTCGTCGTGGATGAGGACCGTGCCGTATCGGCGCGTCAGCTCGCGCACGCCCTCGAGGTAGCCGGGGTCGGGCAGGACGATGCCGACGTTGGTGAGCGCCGGCTCGATGAGCAGCGCGGCGACCTTGCCGTCGGCCAGCGCGCGATCCAGCGCTTCGAGGTCGTTGAAGGGGACGACCCGCGTCGTGACCGCGGGGTCGACCGCCGGCCCGACGTTGCCGCGGCGGGCGACGACCCTGTCGCCCTCGAGCACGGCGAACGTCTCGTCGACCGAGCCGTGATAGCAGTACTCGTGGACGGCGACGAGGGGTCGGCCCGTGATCTCGCGGGCGATGCGGAGCGAGAAGCGGTTGGCGTCGGTCGCGCTGAGCGTGAACTGCCACGCCGGAAGCCCGAATCGCCGCGCCAGCTCGTCGCCGACCCAGGCGGCGTCCTCCGTCGGGAGCATCGTCGTGATGCCGCGGCGGAGCTGGCGCTCGACCGCCTCGCGCACCGGTGCCGGCCCGTGGCCCGCCATGGCGCCCGTGTCGCCGAGGCACAGGTCGACGTACTCGTGGCCGTCCGCGCAGGTCGCGTGGGCGCCCGATGCGGACTCCAGGAACAGAGGAAACGAGCCGGCCCACTTGACCATCCAGTTCATGGGCACGCCGTCGAGCAGGCTCGACCGGGCACGGTCGTGGAGGGCGCGGGTCTTCGGGTGTCGCTCGGCGAACGTCGCCAGCTCGGATTCGAGCAGCTCGCGGACGCGCTCGGGCGCGACGCCGGTGGGGGAGGCAGTCACGGCCGCCAGTGTGACGGCCGCGCGATCAGCGAGTCAGGCGGTCAGTCGAGCTTGCGGGTGTAGCCGCAGACGGGGCAGCTCGCGGTGCCCTGCTCGGGGTGCAGCTCGAGGAAGCTGGTGCAGCCGTTGGTCCGGCAGTAGAGCCGGATCGCCAGCGAGCGCCGGCGCATCCGGCGCATGGAGGCAGAGCGTCCACTCATGGACGACTGGTACGTACGTGAAAGCATGGGTTCCTTGAATTCCTTTGCCGCGCCCGGGGCGATGTGGGCCTCGGGTTCTGCGGTCGATGGCTCGTCGCGGGTGGGGCGATCGAGCGGTTGTCAGTGCCTCTTGGACGCGGGAGCGAGTCGCACCGGGTTCTTCCCTCGGTCGATGCTCAGACCTGCAGTCCGTTCTCGGCATTCACCTCTTTACGCTTCTCAGGATGCTGTGCGATCCCTCGACGTGTCAAATGGTCCCGATCGTGACGCGTTGCAGATAGGCGCCGAATGGGCTGTCCCCAATCGGCGAAGGTCATCCCGTCGCGTCACGGACAACCGTCACGGGCAACCCTTGTCCGCGCCCACTACCATTCACGACTGTTAATCGAGCCTCAAGCGAGACTTGGTTGACGTTCGACGCGCGCCCGCGAGCATGAGTGGGCGATTTTCAATCGACGCGTTGGGCGCGCACGTCCGTCGCGCCCCGGGACCGGTGCGCCAGCGGGCAGGTGCAGCGCCGCGGCAGTCCCGCGACAACGAAATATCAAGGGAGGCTTGACGACCTTGTCCTCGCGACGTCTTCGAGGCGTGCAGCTGATCAGCGCCTTCGTGCTGGCCTTCGCGCCGGCCCTCGCCCCGGCCGTCCTGGCCGCCGACGCCCTCCAGCTGACCACGCCATTCCCGGCGGTCAGCGTCAGCCCGGGCAACCGCGTGAGCTTCAACCTCAGCGTGAAGACCAGCACGTCCGCCCGCGTCGACCTGGCGATCAGCGGCGTGCCCTCCTCGTGGACGGCCACGCTCCATGGCGGCGGCTTCGTCGTCAGCGCGGTCCAGACCAGCGGGACGGAGGCCCAGGCAGTCCGCCTCGACGTGGACGTTCCGGCGGACGCGACCGGCACGACGCGGATCACCGTCACCGCCACGGGCAACGGCGCCGCGGTCGAGCTGCCGCTCGACATCAATGCCGAGGCCAACGCGAGCGGCGAGATCAAGGTCGAGTCCGATTTCGCCGACCAGAAGGGCTCGTCCGACCAGACGTTCACCTTCAACCTGAACGTGCTCAACCAGAAGGACCAGGACCTGACCTACTCGTCGACTGCCGGCGAGACACCGCCGGGCTGGACCGTGGAGACCAAGCTGACGGGCAGCTCCGCGGCGACGAGCGCGACGGTCAAGGCGGGCGCCACGTCGGGCGTGACCGTCACGGTCAAGGCCGCCGACGGCACCGAGGCAGGCACGTATCCGGTCTCGATCATCACGACGGTCGGCACCGAGCAGTTCACGACCGACCTGAACATCGAGATCACGGGCAGCTACGCCATCAGCCTCACGAGCTCGGACCAGGTCCTCTCGGCCCGCGGGCCCTCGGGTAGCGTCACCGAGAAGACGTTCACGATCACGAACAGCGGCACGGCGCCCGTCACGAACCTGCGCATGTCGGCGACCCCGCCGGGGGACTGGACGGTGAAGTTCGATCCACCGACGATCGACAGCGTCGCCCCCAACCAGCAGGTCACCGTCAAGGCGCAGATCACGCCGTCTGGCAACGCCATCGCCGGCGACTACAGCATCAGCTTCAAGGCCAACGCGACCGAGGCGAACGACACGGCCGACGTCCGGTTCACCGTCGAGACGTCGATCCTCGGCGCGATCATCGGCGCGGGCCTGATCGTCGCCGCGATCGGCGGGCTGTACTGGGTCTTCCGGCGCTACGGGCGGCGCTAGGCCATGACCGCCAGTCCATCGCGCGCGCCGGTCGCCGGCGGCGAGCGGCGCGTCCCGAAGAAAGGCCGCATCCGCCAGCGTGAGCGGATCCAGCTCCCGGAGGACGCCGGGCCGATCGTCACGCGCCGGCTGAGCAAGGTCTACGGCGACCTCGTCGCCGTCGACAACCTCGACCTGGACGTCCGGGCCGGCGAGATCTTCGGCCTCCTCGGCCAGAACGGCGCCGGCAAGACGACGACGATCCTGATGCTCCTCGGCCTCGCCGAGCCGAGCGCCGGCGTCGCCCGCGTGGTCGGCTTTGACCCGACGCGGGACCCGCTTGAGGTCAAGCGGCGCGTCGGCTACCTGCCCGATAACGTCGGCTTCTACGACGGCATGACCGGCCGCGAGAACCTCCGCTACACCGCCCGTCTGAACGGCATCCCCGCGGCCGAGGCCGAGGAGCGGATCGCGGCGGTCCTCGACCAGGTCGGCATGAGCGGCCGGGCCGACACGAAGACCGATACCTACTCCCGGGGCATGCTCCAGCGGCTCGGCATCGCCGACGCCCTGGTCAAGGAGCCGGCCGTCCTGATCCTCGACGAGCCCACCACGGCCATCGACCCGATCGGCGTCGTCGAGATCCTCGACCTGCTGCGCACGCTCGTCGAGGAGCGCGGGCTGGCGGTGCTGCTGTCGAGCCACCTCCTGGCCCAGGTCCAGTCCGTCTGCGACCGCGTGGGCATCTTCGCGGCCGGCAAGCTCATCGGCGTGGGCACGGTCCCGGAGCTGGCCACGCAGTTCGGCGAGGCGGCGGGACGCATCGAGGTCGGCTTCGAGGGCGTCGCCGCGAGCGGCGCCGAAGCCACGGCCAAGGTCCTCCGATCGATCGATGGGGTGGCCGAGGTCAGGACGCCGGAGCGACCAGGCGAGCCCTTCACGATCCTGGCCGCGCACGACAGCACCGCAGCGGTCCGCGAGGCCGTGCTGGCGACCGCGGCCAGCAGGAGCATGCGGCTGAGCTCGATCCGGGAGGTCGTGCCGTCGCTCGACGACATCTACAGGCGCGCCCTCCACGCCCGCGGGCTCGCCGGCCGCGCCGACACCGCGAGTGGAGCGGCCGCATGACCGCCGAGACGAGCGTCGCTCCCGCACCGGCCGCGCCGCAGGCCGCGACCGCGGCACGCCGCGACGAGTACCGCCTCCGGCCGGGCTGGATCACGATCGCCGCCAAGGAGCTCGCGGACCACGTCCTGAGCGTCCGCTTCTATGTCCTCCTGATCGTGCTCGGGGTCGCCGCGATCATCCCGATGTACTTCGCTGGCGAGACCATCCGCTCGGCCGGCGAGACGGCCAGCGGCGTCCCGGCGGTCTTCCTGTACCTGTTCACGATCGGTCCCGAGGGTGTCGACTTCGGCCCGATCTCCTTCACTGTCCAGGCCTTCATCGCGATCGCGGCGCCGCTGCTCGGCGTGGCGTTCGGCTTCGACTCGGTCAACGGCGAGCGCCACGAGGGCACCCTGCCGCGGCTCCTCTCCCAGCCGATCCATCGCGACGACGTCATCAACGGCAAGTTCGCCGCCGGCCTCCTGGCGATCACGATCGCGCTCGGCGCCGTCCTCGCGATCATCGCCGGCTTCGGCATGCTGCGCCTGGGCATCGTGCCAAAGGCCGAGGAGATCCTGCGGCTCATCGCGTGGCTCGGCGTGACCGTCCTCTACGTGGCGCTGTGGCTGGCCTTCGGCACCCTGCTCTCGGTCGTCATCCGGCGGGCCTCGACGTCCGCGCTCGTCGGCTTCGGCGTTTGGCTCTTCGCCGCGATGCCGTTCATCGGACCGCTGCTGATCGGGCTCCTCGGCTCGGTGGTGGCATCAGGCGCATCGACGCAGGCGGAGTACCTGGGCACGATCCAGTGGGTCGCCCGGCTGCTGCCCGGACAGGTCTACGCAGAGGCCTCAGCGGCGCTGCTGCGGCCCACGATCACCAGCGTCAGCGCCTCGGATCTCTACGGCCCGCAGGGGCAGCAGCAGATTCCCGGCCTTTTCTCCATCGACCAGAGCTTCCTGCTCGTGCTGCCCCACATCGTCGTGCTGCTCGCGCTCACCATCGGCTGCTTCGCGCTCGCCTATGCGCGCTTCATGCGCCAGGAGGTCCGCGCCTGACCGGGCGGACGGCTCCTGCGGGGGCCGTCCGGCATCCCTGCGCGCTTGCAGCGCTGATGGTCGGCCGGCCGACGCCCTCCGGGCCGGCCGCGTCGATCAGGCGGGCGGGTAGCCGGTGATGCGGCGGATCTCGCGGTAGAGGGGCTTCAGGCGGTCGTACATCGGCAGGTAGACCGAGCGGTAGAGGTCCTCGTACGTGCGGTTCGCCGCGGGGTCGGGCTCGAAGCGGTCGGCGATCCGGACCATCGCCGCGACCGCGTCCACCGGGTCGTCGTGGATGCCCAGGCCGAGCATGACGTCGATGGCCGCACCGAGCCCGGCGGCCTCGTGGGTGTGCGGGCGTGACGCCGGGAGCCCGAACACGTCGGCGAAGAGCTGCACGGCGGCGCGAGACTGGGAGCCACCACCCGAGACCCGGAGCTCCCGGATCGGCACCTTGCTCCGCTTGACGGTCCGTTCGGCGCCCTCGCGCAGCGCATAGGCCAGGCCCTCGAGGATCGCCCGGTAGACGTGGGCCCGGCCGTGGACGTCGCCGAAGCCGACCATCGCGCCCTTGGCCTCGGGACCGGGGTAGCGGACGCCGGGCATCCAGTACGGCTGGAGGAGGAGGCCCATCGAGCCCGGGGTCGATGCGGTGAGGAGCTCCTCGAAGAGCGCCTCCGGGGGGATATCGAGCGCCCCGCCGCGGGTGACCTCGGCGGCGCCGAACTCGCGCTTGAACCACTCGACCATCCAGAAGCCGCGCATGACCTGCAGCTCGACCAGCCAGGCGCCGGAAATCGCCGCGGGGTAGGGCGGCACGAGCGGGATGGCCTCGAGGTAGCGGCGGTGCGTCGTCCCGATCGTCGCCGTGGTGCCGAACGACAGTGCGGCGACGTCCGGCTGGATCGCGCCGGCGCCGAGAGCCTCGCACTGCTTGTCGCCCGCCGCGGCGATGAGCGGCAGCCCCGCGCCCACGCCGAGGTGCTCCGCGGCCGTCGGCGTGAGCTCGCCGAGCCGACCCGTCGGCGGGACGAGGCGCGGCAGCCAGGCCCGATCGAACGGCGCGACCTTCCATTTCCAATCGAGCCGGCCGACCCAGTCGCTGCGCTTGAAGTCGAAGGGGAGGTAGCCGACCTGGCTCGCGGCCGAGTCGACCCACTCGCCCGTGAGCCGCGCGGTCAGCCACGACGACAGCACGCCGTACCGGCGAATCCGCTTCCAGACCGCCGGCTCGTTGCGCTCGATCCAGTTCGCCTCGGCGTCGGCCTGGAAGCGGGCGACCGTCTCGCGGACGCCGGTCGCGCGGAAGGCGAGTCCCCACAGCCCATCGACCGGCGGCAGGCCCTCCGTGCGCCGCTGGTCGAGCCACACGATCGCCGGGCGGAGCGGGGCGCCGTGCTCGTCCGCGACGACCAGGGTGACCCGCTGGGTCGTGAGCGCGACGCCGGCGACGCTGTCAGGTCCGATCGGGGGTGATGCCGACGCGGCCGCCGCCCAGAGCCTCCGGCACGCCTCGCCGATCGCGGCCCACCAGATCTCGGGATCCTGCTCCGCCCAGCCGGGCTGGGGCGACGTGTACGGCTCGATCGCGACCCGGCCCATCGCCACGAGCTCGCCCTGCGGATCGAAGAGGATCGCGCGGACGCTCTGCGTGCCGACGTCGATCGCCAGCGCGTGGTCGGCCGCTCCTCCCGCTGCCACGGGCCTATGGTGCCTGAGCGGCGGGCCTCAATAGGGCGGCCATGGGATGGCAGGCCAGTCGGGGCTCGGGCCGGGGAAGCCGCCGGCGTCGAGGAGCGCCGCCACTCTCGCGCGAGTGGCGTCGATCTCGTCGAGCGCGAGCAGCTCCGCGAGCGCGACCGCGAGCGGCCCCGGCACGACGCCCTTGCCGAGCGCATCGCGGACGCGTTCGAGCGCGGCGAGCTCGTCGGTCTCGAACGGCTCGTCCTCCCACGCCCACAGCACCGTCCGCAACTTGGGGACGACCGAGAAGGTCACGCCATGGTCGACGGCGTGGACGTGGCCGCCGGGGATCGGGAGGAGGTGCCCGGCCTTTCGGTCCGTGTTGTTGACCACCGCGTCGAAGAGCGCGACGCGTCGGAGCCGCGGGTCGTCGCCGTTGACCATGTCGATGACGTCCGCCGCCGGATCGACGTCGATCCACTGCTGCACCATGCCCTCGCCGGCCGGCCCGTCACGCAGCGCGGTCGGGGGCACGATGCCCCAGCCGGTCGCCTCGGAGACCAGGTACGCGGCGACCTCGCGCCTGGTCAGCGTCCCGAGTGGGAAGTCGAACAGGGGCCGCTCGCCGGCGGTCGGCTTCCAGACGGCGAGGAGGTCGTCGTCCTCGATCGGTCGCCCGAGCGCCGCCGGCGTCGTCGCGGGACCCGTCCAGACCCGCACGACCATGGCGTTGTTCGACGAGCCGATCAGCCGCCCCAGGACCTCGAGCTCGCCGTCGATCAGGCGGGCGAGGATGTCGTCCGCGGCCGGACCCGGCTCGGGGCGCGCCTCAGTTGAGGTAATGGCCGTTCTTGCGCGGGCAGATGTGGCCGGTCGCATCGAGCGGATTGCCGCACAGCGGGCACGGCGGCCGGCCGGCGCGGATCACGCGGAAGGCTCGCTCGACGAACGATCGAGCGGCATCGGCGCTGAGCCGGACCCGCAGCACGTCGGGCCCGTCGTCGTCGTCATCGTCGAGCTCGACCAGCGACTCGCCCTCCTCCTCGACCTCGTCGCCCTGGGCGCGGGCCTCGATGAGGATTCGTTCCGTGTCGCCATCCCAGCCGAGTGTCAGCGTGGTCGCCCTGAACGCCTCGTTGAGCGGCTCGTCCAGCGGCGTCTCGTCCGGCTCGATCGGCGTCGGCGGGTCCTCGACGATGCCCCGCCGGTCGAGCTCGACCAGCAGCTTGCCGAGCCGGTCCGCGAGGACCGCGACCTGCGCCTTCTCGAGCCCCACGCTGATCACGCGCCCGCCGTCGCGGGCCTGCAGGAAGAAGGCGCGGTTCCCGGGCTCACCGACGGTCCCGGTGGCGAATCGATCGGGTTGGTCGAAGACGAAGAGGCGACGCGGCATTGCCTGACTGTACCCGGAATTCCCTCGAGCTCCCCCTGGGTGAGCCCGCAGGGCCTAGCCGATGCTCACCCGGATGGTGTGGTGCCCGCGGGCGCCCTCCGGCGCTGGGTTCGAGCGGGCGTCGGTCTGGACCTCGCCCGTGTCGTCGGTCGCCCGGACCTCGAGGGTGTGCGAGCCCGCGGGCGCGTCCCAGTCGTAGAGCCACTGGACCCACGTCGCCTTCGAGATCGGCGTCGAGAGCCTGGCCGCTGCCCAGTCGCCGTTGTCGACCCGCACCTCGACCGCCCTGATCCCCCGATCCGGCGCCCATGCGACGCCCGCGACCGCCACGTGCCCCGCTGCCAGGCTCGCGCCCTCGCCCGGGACATCGATGCGGGACTGGGTGAGGATCGGCGCCTTCTGGGCCCAGCCGAGGGGGACCCAGAAGCCCTCCTCCTGGTCGAACCGGGTGAGCTCGAGCGACGCCAGCCACTTCGTCGCGGACACGTAGCCGAAGAGCCCCGGGACGATCAGCCGAGCCGGGAAGCCGTGCTCACGGGGCAGCGGTTCATCGTTCATGGCCACGGCGATCATCGGCGTGCGCGACGGATCCACGACCCACTCGACCGGCATGCCCGCGGTGAAGCCGTCGACCGACCGGCCGATCAGCTGGTCCGCGTTCGGCTGGACTCCGGCCATGTCGAGCACGTCGCGGAGCCTGACGCCGCGCCACTTGGCGTTGCCGACGAGGTCGCCCCCGACGAGGTTCGAGACGCAGGCGATCGTCACGTACTGCTCGATGATCGGCAGCGCGACGAGCTCGTCGTAGGTCAGGGTCACCTCGCGGTCGACCATGCCCTGCACCTTCAGGCTCCAGGTCGCGAGGTCGACGCTCGGCGGGATGAACGCCGTGTCGATGCGGTAGAAGCCGTCGTTCGGGACGACGATCGGCGTCAGGCCGGCCTGATGCAGGTCCGCGGTGGCGAGGTCCGCGCCCGCAGGCAGGACCGCGGGCACGGGCGGGGCGGGGATCGGCGCCGAGGTCGCCGGCGGGCGCTGGCGCTCCAGGAGGACCCGGCCGAGCACGCCGACGGCGACGGAGGCGAAGGCCAGCGCGCCGCCTGTCCGGAGCAGGGACCGCCGCGTCCAATCGGGCATCGTGGCCGCCGGACCCGGTGGAGCGGCTGCCAGCGCGACCGTGACGAGCCGACCCAGGAGCCAGATTCCCACGGCCGCCTCGATACCGGCCGTGGCCGCGCTCAGCGCGACCGAGACACCCGGCTCGCGCAGCGACGCGGCGAACCCTGCGGCGGTGAACGCGGCGAGGATCGTTGCCGCGAGGGCGGGTCGCGTCGGATGCAGCAGCCCCAGTCCGGCACCCACGGCGACGCCGATGAGCAGGATCACGACCTGGAAGGCGAGCTTGTCGGCGGTCCCGAAGATCCCGACGATGAAGTCCTTCGCGCCGGGCGGCTGGACGTCGACGAGGAAGCGGGCGACCGATAGGAGCGGGGACGGGACGCCGGGGAGGATGCCCGCGAGCAGCTCGCCGGTCGCCAGCGCCGCGCCGACCGCGACCGCCCCGGCGAAGGCGAGGCGGAGCCCGGTTCGCGGGGCCTGGCTCGGCACCGGTTCGGAGAGGGCGCGGGTGCTCACGGGAGCAGCCTAGGACGCACTCGATGACGGCATGCTGACGGCCTCCCGCCGCGAGTACGCTTCGGCCCGATGGTCGAACTTCCGCTCCAGCTCGATCTCTCCGTCCGCATCGTCGTGGCCGCGGCGCTCGGGCTCGCGGTCGGCTTCGAGCGCGAGATCCACGGCCACCCTGCGGGCCTGCGCACGCACATGCTCGTCGCCGCGGGATCCGGGCTGTTCACCGTCCTGTCCGCGTATGGCTTCGCCGGCGTCGCCGGCGACATCCCCGGGACGGCGCCGATCGACCCCACCCGCATCGCGGCCCAGATCGTGTCGGGCATCGGCTTCCTCGGCGCAGGCGCCATCCTCAAGGACGGCGTCGTGATCCGCGGCCTGACGACTGCGGCGAGCCTCTGGGCGACGTCGGCCGTGGGCATGGCCGCCGGGGCAGGGGAGTACATCATCGCCGCCGTCGCCACCACGACCATCCTCGTCAGCCTGTGGCCGATCAACGCCCTCGCGGAGCGCCTCCACGGCACGGCCATCCCCGCCGTGCAGCTCCGGATCTCGCTCACCCACCTCGAGAGCCTCGGCCGGGTGACCGGCATCCTCGTCAGCCAGCGCCTCGAGATCGGCCAGATCTCGACGCAGCGGGTGAGCAAGGACGTCTATCGTGCGGACATCACGATCCGCGGCAGGACCCCATCGGTGATCTCGAGCGCGATCGCAGCGATCGACGAGCTCGACGGGGTCGACATCATCTCGACCAGCACGGCCGACTGACCCTTTCCCGGAGGAGCGAGCCTTGAGCCAATCCGCACCGCCGCGCGCCCGCGACCTCGGCATCGTCATCGGCGAGGGACGCCCGGGCCCCAACAACGCGATCACCGACGTCGACGGCATCCGGGTTGGCCACACCACGCTGATCTCCGGCGAGGGCCCGCTCGTCGTCGGGCAGGGCCCGGTCCGCAGCGGCGTGACCGTGATCGTCCCGCACGACGGCGACGTCTGGGTGGAGCCGGTGTTCGCGGGCACGGCGACCCTGAACGGCAACGGCGAGCTCACGGGCCTCGAATGGATCCGCGAGTCCGGGCTCCTGACCGGGCCGATCGGCATCACCAACACCAACGACGTCGGCAAGGTCCGCGACGCCCTCGTCGGCTCGGCGACGGCCTCGCACGACCCCGGCGCGGCGTACTGGGCCCTCCCCGTGGCGGGCGAGACGTTCGACGGCCAGCTCCACGACATCGCCGGCGGCCATGTCCACGCCGAGCACGTCGCGGCGGCCCTCGCGGGAGCGCGCGGCGGCCCGGTCGCCGAGGGCAACGTCGGCGGCGGGACGGGCATGATCTGCCACGAGTTCAAGGGCGGCATCGGGACGTCGTCCCGGAGGCTGGACGCGAGCCACGGCGGCTGGACCGTCGGCGCGCTCGTGCAGGCGAACTACGGCCGCCGCGGCCTCCTGCGCATCGACGGCGTGCCGATCGGCGAGGAGATCGACCTCGACGAGGTGCCCTCGCCGTGGTCGGCGCCGCGCCGCGGGCTCGGCAGCGCGACGCGTGCGCCAGGTGCGGGCTCGATCATCGGCATCGTCGCGACGGACGCGCCACTGCTGCCCCACCAGTGCGCACGCCTCGCCCGCCGGGTCCCGCTCGGGATCGCCCGCGTGGGGGGCCTCGGCTCGACCTCGTCCGGCGACATCTTCCTGGCCTTCGCCACCGGCAACCGGGGCCTGCCCGCGACCGAGGCCGAGGCGGTCGGCGACGGCGCGATCAACCTGCGCGGCATGGTCGACCGCGGCATCGACCCGCTGTTCGAGGCCGCGGTGGAAGCCACAGAAGAGGCGATCGTCAACGCCCTCGTCGCCGCCGAGACCATGACCGGACGCGATGGGATCGTGGCCCACCGCCTGCCGCACGATCGTCTGGTCGAGGTGATGCGGGCGCACGGCCGGCTCCGGTCGTGATGGGGCTGCAAACGGCCCGATAGCGCGCCTGCTCGGGTAGCCCACGGGGCGCGCGCCCATCGCGGACGCGCTCGCCGCGCCGCGTGCACGCGCCCCGGCGACCGCCTCGACCTACGATCGCGTCGTGCAGTCGCTGCGGTTGGTCGTGCGTGAGTGGCTGAGGAGCTTCCGACCGGGGAGCGTCGTCCGCCTCGCCGTCGTCGCGGTGCCCGCGCTCGCGGCCGCGACGGGGTTGGTCTGGCTGCTCGAGACGCGCTTCGGCGTCCTGAACGCCTCGCCGGTCTACCTGCTGGCGGTGGTCATCACGGCCCTCGTGTCCGGCACCGCCGGGGCCCTGCTCGCCGCGGTGGCCGGCATCCTCATCTACGACTTCCTCTTCGTCCATCCGGTCCAGACCTTCGTCATCAACGACCCTGCCGAGTGGCTGAACCTGATCCTGCTGCTCTTCGTCGGCCTCGTCGTCGGGCAGCTGACGGCGCTGGAGCGGTCGCGGGCGGTCACCGCGGAGACGCGGGAGCGGGAGGCCCGCGAGCTGTTCCTCGTGAGCAGGGCGCTCGCCACGCGGTCGTCGACCGCCGCGGTCCTCGCGGAGATCGCCGAGGTGCTCCGGCGTGAGGTGGGGCTGCGCTCGGTCTGGTTCGCCCTGGGGCCGGACGACGCGTCGGAGCGGAACGTGGCGGTCGCCGGTGACGAACCCGCTGCGGTCGCGAGCAGCCTGCAGTGGCAGCTGCGCCGCATGCCCGGCGACGAGCCGGCCCGCTGGGTGCGCATCCACAACCCGCCCGCGGGCCGCACCCGCGATGCGACGGAGCGAGCCGAGACCGAGACCTACCGAGTTCGCATCGAGGCCGGCGGCAAGGGGCTCGGGACGATCCGGGCCACGCGGGAGCGAGGACGCGGCGTGCCGGATCGCTCGGCGACGCGCCTCCTCGCGGCCGCGGCGGACCAGGTCGGCCAGGCGCTCGCCCAGGACCAGCTCGCTGCCGAGGCCAGCGCGGCCGAGATCGCCCGCCAGAGCGACGCGCTGAAGTCGGCGCTGCTCCAGTCGGTCTCCCATGACCTGCGGACGCCGCTGGCGACGATTCGGACGGCCGCCGGAACACTCCGTCCCGAGAGCGGCCTCGACGCCGAGGGCCGCGGCGCGAGCGCGGCGGCGATCGAGCGCGAGGTGGAGCGCCTCGATCGCCTCGTGACCAACCTCCTCGACCTCGGCCGCATCGACGCAGGTGAGCTGCGCGCCGACCTCGACGTCTTCGAGCTCGACGACCTGGCCGGCCGGACGATCGACCGCCTGGCGCCGCGTCTCGCAGGGCACCAGGTGCAGGTCGAGATCGGACCGCTGCCCGTCCTCGTCGACCCGGTCTTCCTGGACGAGGCCCTGACCAACCTCCTCGACAACGCTGTCAAGTTCAGCGGCCCCACGTCGACGATCTCGATCGAAGCGGCGGAGATCGACGACGACTGGGTCCGGCTCGTCGTCGAAGACGATGGCCCGGGGGTGGGCGAAGGCCGGCTCGAGGCCCTCTTCGAACCGTTCCACCGACGGCCCGCGGCCGATGGCCGCCTGCGGCCCGGGACCGGCATCGGGCTGGCGGTCGTGCGCGGCCTTGTCGAGGCCATGGGCGGCCGCGTCCGGGCCCGCTCGAGCTCGCTCGGCGGCCTCGCCGTGGAGCTCGACCTCCCGCATGCGCGCCTGCCCGTCGAGCTGGCCGCAAGCCGTTGACGAGCACCGGCGCGACGGTGCTCATCGTCGAGGACGACGACGAGGTCCGCGCGATCCTCGTCACGGAGCTCGGGTCGCGCGGCTATCGGGTCCTGGAGGCGACCGACGGCGGCTCCGCGCTCGAGCGCTGGGAGGCCGGCCGGCCTGACGTGATTCTCCTCGATCTCGGGCTGCCGGACATGGACGGGCTCGACGTCATCCGGCGGATCCGGCGCGACGCGATGACTCCGATCGTGATCCTCTCGGCGCGGTTCGCGGAGCGGGAGAAGGTCGAGGCGCTGGAGCGGGGAGCGGACGACTTCGTGACGAAGCCATTCGGGCTGGACGAGCTCCACGCGCGGCTGCGGGTGGCGCTGCGGCGGTCGGCCGGGCCTGGCGGCGACCTCGAGGGCCGGACCGTCGTCGGGCCGCTGGTCATGGATCCACAGCGGCACGAGGTGCGCGTCGGGGACCAGCCTGTCGACCTGACGCCGCGCGAGTTCGAGATCCTGCGCGTCCTGCTCGGCGAGCAGGGCCGGATCGTGACCAAGGGCAAGCTGCTGCGCGCGGTCTGGGGCCAGGCCTACCAGGGCGAAGACAGCTACGTCTATGTGCACGTCAGCCAGCTCCGGCACAAGCTGGCGGCGGCCGACCCGTCCGGGGCGCTGCGCGACCTCATCGTGACCGAGCCCGGGATCGGGTACCGCGTCCGCGAGCCCGATTCGGCCTCGGCCGGCGGCACCGGTCCCAAAACCTGAGGGAAACCTAAGGCCAGACGAGCCCGATCTCGCGCTTGCCTCTTGGGGCTCAGGCGCACGCTCGAAGCGTGGATATCAACACAGACCGGGTCGACCAGAGACGGCCGCGCCGGCCCGCGGGCCTGCCCGGCAGGAAGGTCGGCGACCGGCGGGTTCGGGTGGATCGGCCCTACGCCCCGTACTTCCGCTACGCAGACGAGGGCCAGCTCGTCGCCCGGGAGGCGGCGTCGGCACCCCGGACGCGAGGCGGGCGACTTGCGGCCAGGGCGAGGGCCATCCTCATCGGCCGGCCGCTCTCGATCCACGAGGAGATCGCCGAGCGACTCTCGAAGTCCAAGGCGCTGGCGATCTTCAGCTCCGACGCGATCTCGTCCTCCGCCTACGCGACGGAGGAGATCGTTCGGGTGCTCGTGCTGGCCGGGGCCGGCGCGCTGTTCCTCAGCCTGCCGATCGCCCTCGCCATCGCGATCCTCCTCGCCGTCGTCTCGACGAGCTACCGCCAGATCGGGACGGCCTATCCCTCGGGCGGCGGCGCCTATGCCGTCGCTCGGGCGAACCTGCCGATGATCACCGCGCTCATCGCCGCCGGCGCGCTGCTCGTGGACTACGTGATGACGGTCGCGGTCTCGACAGCGTCGGCCGTGGAGCAGGTCATCTCCGCGGCTCCGGCCCTCGAGGCGGGGCGGGTCCTGCTCGGCGTGGTGGCCATCGTCCTGATCACGGTCGGCAACCTCCGCGGGCTGCGCGAGAGCGGCAACATCTTCGCGATCCCGACGTACCTGTTCGTCGGCTCGGCGCTCCTGATGATCGCCATCGGCGTGTTCCGGATCGTCGTCCAGGGTGAGAGCTCGCCGCTCCCGACACCCTTGCCGGGCGCTCCCGACCCACTCCAGCCGCTGGGCGTCCTGCTGATCCTGCGGGCGTTCGCCTCGGGTTCCGTCGCCCTGACCGGGACCGAGGCGATCACCAACGGCGTGCCCGCCTTCAAGCGACCCGAGGCGAAAAACGCCGCGACGACGCTGACGGCGATGGCCCTTCTGCTCGGCATCCTGTTCGTTGGGATCACGTTCATCGCGGACCGCTTCGGCGTGGTCGCGATCGACGAGCCTGCGACCAGGACTGTGATCAGCCAGGTCGCGGCCAGGATCTTCGGCGACGGCAGCCTGGCGTTCTACCTGTTCCAGGCATGCACGGCCCTGATCCTGTTCCTCGCCGCGAACACGTCCTTCAACGCCTTCCCACGGCTGGCGGCGATCCTCGCGAAGGATGGCTACATGCCGCGGACCTTCTCGTTCCGTGGCGACCGGCTCGCGTTCACCTCGGGGATCGTGATCCTGAGCGCGGTCGCGATCGCGCTGCTCGTCCTGTTCGGCGGCAACACGACCGCCCTGATCCCGCTCTACTCGGTCGGCGTGTTCATCTCGTTCACGATCAGCCAGTCGGGCATGGTCATCCATTGGCTGGGGGAGCGCCGGCCGGGCTGGCGCCTGCGCCTGGGCATCAACGGCCTCGGAGCGCTCCTGACCGCGCTGGTGACCGTCGTCGTTCTCGTGGCGAAGGCGCCGACGTCGCTGCTGGTCGCGCTCGTGATCCCGGCCCTCGTCGGGATGATGCTGTTCATCAACCGGCAGTACCGCGCCTCGGCCGAGCATCTCGCCGTCAGAAAGGATGGCGTCCTGCCGTCGCCACACCGGCGCGAGCGAGCGATCGTGCCGGTGCCGGGCATCGATCGAGCGGTCGTCCAGGCCGTCAACGTTGCGCGATCGATGGCCGACGAGGTCCGCGCGGTGGTGGTCAGCGAACGACCCGACGACGCGCTGGCCCTCCGAGCCGCCTGGGAGACGAGGGTGCCCGAGGTGCCGCTCGACATCGTCGAGTCGCCATACCTGGCGCTCGCCGAGCCGATGGTCGCCTACCTGGACTCCCTCGACGAAGGCGTCGCGGGCGAGGAGGTCCCGATCACGTTCGTGATCCTGCCTCAGTTCGTGGCGCGGCACTGGTGGGAGCGCCCCCTCTACAACCAGTCGACGCGGCGGCTCCGCGCCGCCCTCATCGGCCGGCCCCAGACGGTCGTCGTCGACGTGCCTTACCTCGCCGGCACGCGCACCGCGCAGCTCCACGAGCGAGTCACGAAGCGCGAGGCCCGCGCAACCGCCTGAAAGGCAAGCAACAGTGAAGAGCCCAGATTCCCGAACCCGTGGCGCGCGATCGGCGCAGCCCGCGGCGTCCCCCGCAGCGAGACCCGCGAAGCAGCTGTCCGGCCGGAGGCCCGGCGATCGGCGGGTGCGAATCAAGCGGGTCCACGAGCCGTACTTCCATTACGCGGGAGAAAGGTCCCTCATCGCGCGCCCGGCCGCCTCGACCTCACGGACACGAATGGGGCGAGGCATGGCCCGAGCACGTGCGGTGCTGTTCGGCCGGCCGCTGTCCACGCATGACGAGGTGTCCGAGCGGCTCAACGTGCCGACCGGCCTCTCGATCTTCGCCGCCGACAACATCTCCTCGTCGGCCTACGCGACCGAGGAGATCATGCGCGTCCTCGCGCTCGCGGGCGCAGGCGCCCTCGCCCTCACGATGCCGATCACCCTCGGGATCGTGCTCGTCCTCGCCATCGTCGTCACGAGCTACCGACAGACCATCGCCGCGTACCCGACCGGCGGCGGCTCGTACATCGTCGCCAGCGACAACCTCGGCACGATCGCGGGCCTGACTGCCGCCGCCGCGCTCCTGACCGACTACGTCCTGACGGTGTCGGTGTCCGTCGCGGCCGGCGTGGCCGCGCTGACGTCGGTCGTGCCGGAGCTGTTCGATGCTCGCGTCGCGATCGGCGTGGCGATCGTCGGCGGCATCGCCCTGGTCAACCTTCGCGGCGCGCGTGAGAGCGGGCTCTTCTTCAGCGTCCCGACCTACGTCTACCTCGTCTCGATCTTCGTCCTGCTCGGGATCGGGATCTTCCGGCTGCTGACGGGGACGCTGCCGGCCTACGAGGCGCCGCCGGGCTGGGCGACCACGGTCGCCGAGCCGCTCGGGCTGCTGCTGATCCTCCGCGCCTTCGCCTCCGGTTCGGTCGCCCTGACCGGCACCGAGGCCGTGTCCAACGGCGTGCCCGCATTCAAGCCGCCGGAAGCACGCAACGCGCAGCGGGTGATCGTCACGATGGGCGTCCTCTTCGGCCTGATCTTCCTGGGCATGAGCCTGCTGACCAGCAACATCGGCATCCTGCCGGACCCGACCGAGGAGCAGACCGTCGTGAGCCAGCTCGCGGCGCTCCTCGTCGGCGCGGGCACGCCGTTCCATTACGTCATCCAGGTCTCGACGGCGGTCCTCCTGGTGCTCGCCGCGAACACCGCCTTCGCCGACTTCCCGCGGCTGTCGAGCATCCTCGCCCGCGACGGCTTCCTGCCGCGCGCGTTCCAGTTCCGGGGCGACCGGCTCGCCTTCAACGGGGGAATCATCGTCCTGGCGGTCATCGCGGCCGTCCTGGTCCTGCTCTTTGGCGGCAGCGTGACCGCCCTCATCCCGCTGTACACGGTGGGCGTCTTCGTTGCGTTCACCCTCAGCCAGGCCGGCATGGTCCGGCACTGGCGGAGGCTGCGCGGCGAGATTCGCGGCTGGAGCCGGAAGGCCCTGATCAATGGGATCGGGGCGATCACGACCGGGATCGTCGCGATCGAGGTCGCCGTCTCGAAGTTCGCCCTCGGAGCATGGGTCGTGCTCCTGCTGATCCCGGCCCTGATCGGGATGATGCTGTTCATTCACCGGCAGTACGCATCGATGGGCCGGCAGCTGGCCGTCCACGAGGACGCGCCACTGCCCGAGCCGCATCGCGAGGAGCGCGTCGTCATCCCGGTACCCGGCATCAATCGGGCAGTCGTGCAGGCGGTGAATGTCGGGCGCTCCATCGCGGCCGATGTCGAAGCCGTGCTCGTCTCCGACGACCGGGCCGAGGCCGAGCGGATCCGGCGCCGCTGGGAGAAGCAGCTCCCCGACGTGCCGCTGGTCGTCGTCGAGTCGCCCTACCGGGCACTCATCGGCCCGGTGCAGGCGTACCTCGATGTCCTCGACCGCTCCTGGCCGCCCGATCGGCCTGCCCCGGTCACGTTCGTCGTCATCCCCGAGTTCGTGGCCCGCAGCTGGTGGGAACGGATCCTTTACAACCAGTCGGCTCGTCGCCTGCGGGCCGCGATGCTGGGGCGGCCGCATACCGTCGTCGTCGACGTGCCCTACCGGCGGGAGAACGCGCCCGCCGGCTGACCCCCCCGCGCGCGCCGGCGAACCGCTGGCTCGGCCATCAACGACTTGTTGCAACTCGTTGCGATAGCGGGCACCATGGCAGCGTGGATGGAGGGGCGCTGGGACTGGTTGCGACGGCGCTCGCCCTTGGCTTCCGCCACGGCTTCGACTGGGACCACCTCGCCGCGATCACCGACGTCACGTCGACCACCGCGACCGCCGACGCTGCGGAGTCGGACCACGAGGCCGTCCATGAGTCGGCCGTCGCCCTGGAGCACGCGCACGGCCACGGCGGCGTCGCCGAGCGCGAGGCCCATGCGACCCGGCCCGACGGCTCGAGCCACCCGCATCCGCAGCAGCCGCCGCGCTTCCTGACCGAGCAGCGCCGGGCGCTCCTCCTCGGCTCGCTCTACGCCTTCGGACATGCCTTCGTCGTCGCCATCCTCGGCACCCTGGCGCTGCTGTTCGGGGCCGTGCTGCCGGACTGGGTCGACCGGGTCATGGGCCCGGTGGTCGGCGCGACGCTGCTGTTCCTCGGCATCTGGGTCTTCGTCTCGCTGTACCAGTACTGGCGCCACGGCCACGAGTTCCGGCTCCGGAGCCGGTGGATGCTGGTCTTCGACTCGGTCCGCTACGCGTGGCGCCGCTTCCAGGCGCGGCTGCACGGCCACGAGCACGTCGACCCGATGGAGATGTCGTCGTACGGCGTCCGGACGGCATTTGGCGTCGGGATGATCCACGGCATCGGGGCCGAGACCGGGACGCAGGTGCTGCTGATCGCGGCGATCGGCGGGGCATCCTCGCAGGGCTTCGGCATCCCGATGATGGTCGCGTTCATCGTCGGCCTGCTCATCGCGAATTCGATCGTCGTCTTGATCACCGCGACCGGCTTCATCGCCAGCCGCTTCCGGGAGCGCATCTACGTCGTCATCGGCGTGATCGCCGGCACGTTCAGCCTCGTCATCGGCGCGATCTTCCTGCTCGGGCTCGATGCCAGCCTGCCCTCGCTCGAGTCCTGGATCTTCGGCGGGTCGTGAGGCGAGTGAGGCGTCGATGAGCCCGCCGCGCGCGCCCGCCACGAGGACCCGCTGGTCCGCGGTCCCGGGCCAGCTGCGGGCGCGCGGCCTCCGCTGGACCAGCCAGCGCCGGGTCCTGCTCGAGGTGCTGTCGCGCGTCGACGGCCACGTCACCGGCGCGGAGCTCGTCGAGCGCTCCCGCCAGCTCGATCCCGCCACCACGCCCTCGACCGTCTATCGGACGCTCGACGTCCTCGAGGATCTCGGCGTCGTCAGCCACAGCCACGGTCCGGGCGGGCGCCAGGAGTTCCACGTCAATCGCGCTGCCGACCACGGGCACCTTCTCTGCCCGAGCTGCGGCCGGACCTGGGAGCTCGCCCCGGCCGAGGTCCACTCGCTCGTCGACCAGCTGCGGGGCTCGCGCGGCTTCGAGGTCGACGTCGACCACCTGACCGTCGAGGGCCGCTGCGCCGACTGCCAGGCGAGCTCCGCCTAAGTCCGGACCGCCGCATCGCGGGACCGCCGCGCATGCGATCCTCTTGGCATGCCAGAGCACCGGCCGCCCAGCACGTGAAGCAGCCACCGCCTCAGCGGCCGCTGCGAGGCCGGAAGCTCGGCGATCGACGTGTTCGCATCGAGCGGCCGCACGCCGCCTACTTCCGCTACAACCCCGAGGGCACGCTGGTCGCCAAGGAGGCGGCATCGGCGCCACGGACGACGGGCGGGAGGATCTTCGCCCGCGCCCGCGGCGTGCTCTTCGGCCGGCCCCTCTCGATCCACGAGGAGATCACGGAGCGCCTGTCCAAGGCGAAGGCGCTGGCGATCTTCAGCTCCGACGCGATCAGCTCCTCCGCCTACGCGACCGAGGAGATCCTGCGGGTCCTCGTGCTGGCCGGCGCCGGCGCGCTCCTCCTCAGCCTGCCGATCGCGATTGCCATCGCGTTCCTCCTGACCGTCGTCTCGATCAGCTACCGCCAGGAGATCTACGCCTATCCCTCGGGCGGCGGCGACTATGCGGTGGCCCGCGCGAACCTCCCGGGCATCTTCGCCCTCATCGTCGCGGGCGCCCTGCTCATCGACTACACGATGACCGTGGCCGTCTCGACGTCGTCCGCGGTGGAACAGGTGATCTCGGCGGCGCCGGACCTCGAGGCCCTGCGCGTCGAGATCGGCGTGGTCGCGATCGTGCTGATCATGATCGGCAACCTCCGCGGCCTCCGCGAGTCCGGGAACATCTTCGCGATCCCGACCTACCTGTTCGCGGGCTCCACGCTGCTCATGATCGCGATCGGCGTCTACCGGATCGTCATCCTCGGCGAGAGCTCGCCGCCGCCCGAGCCGCTCCCGGGCCAGCCGGACGCGCTCCAGGCCGTGGGGCTGCTGCTGATCATCCGGGCCTTCGCCTCCGGTTCGGTGGCGCTGACCGGCACGGAGGCGATCGCCAATGGCGTGCCGGCGTTCAAGCCGCCGGAGCCGAAGAACGCGGCCACGACCCTGACGGTCATGGCGGTCCTGCTCGGCATCCTGTTCATCGGCATCACGTTCGTCGCGGATTCCTTCGGGGTCGTGGCGATCGACCAGCCGGCGACGAAGACCGTGATCAGCCAGGTTGCCGCCACGATCTACGGCGACAACACGATCCTCTTCTACGCCTACCAGACCTTCACGGCCCTCATCCTCTTCCTGGCCGCGAACACGTCGTTCAACGCCTTCCCGCGCCTCGCCGCGATCCTCGCGACCGACGGCTACATGCCGCGCCAGTTCAGCTTCCGCGGCGACCGGCTCGCCTTCACATCGGGCATCGTCATCCTGAGCATCGCCGCGAGCGTGCTCATCGTCGTGTTCGGCGGGATCACGACGGCCCTCATCCCGCTGTACGCGGTCGGCGTGTTCATCGCCTTCACCATCGGCCAGTCCGGGATGGTCCTGCACTGGCGCCGCGAGCGCCCGAACGGCTGGCGGCGCCGCCTCGCGATCAACGCGTTCGGCGCGGTCCTCACGGCCTCGGTCTTCGTGGTCGTGCTCCTGGCGAAGGCGCCGACCTCGCTCCTGGTGGCCGTGATCATCCCGCTCCTCGTCGGGATGATGCTGTTCATCCGCCGGCAATACAGCGCGTCGTCGATGGAGCTGGCGGTTCGCGCCGACAAGCGCATCCCCGGCCCGCACCGCGAGGAGCGGGTGATCGTGCCGGTCCCGGGCATCAACCGGGCGGTCGTCCAGGCGGTCAACGTCGGCCGCTCCATCGACCCGAACATCCAGGCGGTGCTGATCTCCGATGAGCCCGAGGAGGCTGCCGACATCCGCGCGCGATGGGAGCGCCAGCTGCCCGACGTGCCGCTCGTCATCGTGGAGTCGCCATACCGCGCCCTCGTCGCGCCGCTGATCTCGTACCTCGACGTGCTCGACCGGGCCTGGCCCTCGGACAAGGAGGCGCCGATCACGTTCGTGGTCATCCCGGAGTACGTGGCCCGGAGCTGGTGGGAGCGCATCCTCTACAACCAGTCCGCCAAGCGGCTGCGGGCGGCGCTGCTGGGGCGGCCGCACACCGTGGTGGTCAACGTGCCGTACCGGCGCGAGGCGGACGACCGGCCGGAGCGGTTCGTCGAGCCCGGCGACGGCGAGGAGCCGGAGGGACCCGGCCCGACACAGGCGCCGCCCTCGACATGACCGGGTCCGGCCCGGCCGACGAGGCGCCCGCCACCGACCCGCCGAGGCTCTCCGCGACCGACGCGCCGCGGTTCCCCGCCAGCCTCGTCAAGCTCCTGGTCCTGAGCGCCCTCATCCGGCTCGCCGGGCTGGTGACGCCCGGCCACGGCGGCGACCTCACGGCCTTCATGCAGTGGGCGGAGGGCGTCGCCCGCTGGGGCCTCGATGGCTACTACGCCCACGGCGGCGACTCGAACTACCCGCCGATGCTCTATCTGCTGTGGCCCCTTGGCGTTGCCCTGAACGGGGCCGAGCTCGCGTTCGCGATCCGGCCGTTGTCGATCCCCTTCGACCTCGCGCTGGGCTGGCTGCTCTACGACGTCGTCGCGCGCGCCACCGGCCGCGAGCGCGATGGCCTCCTGGCCGCGGCGTTCTACCTGCTGAACCCGGCCGTGCTCATCGTCGGGCCGATGTGGGGCCAGGTCGACGGCATGGGCGCGCTGCCGATGGTCGCCTCGATCGTGGCGGTGGCCCGCGGCCGCCCGTTCCTCGCCGGCGCCCTCGCCGTCGCCGCCGGGCTGGTCAAGCCCCAGTTCGGGATCGCCGCGTTCACGCTGCTGGGCCTCGGCCTGTTCTGGCTGCGGACCGCGGAGGACCGGCGCCGCGTCGCGCTGATCGGCATCGGCGCGATCGTGGGGTTCACCGTGCTCCTGGCGCCGCTCGGGCTCGGCCCGCTGAGCTACCTCGGGATCATGTCCGCCACCTTCACCAGGTACCCGTACATCTCCCAGTTCGGGTTCAACCCGTGGGGCCTCGTCTTCGGCTTCGGCGAGCGCGACGACCAATGGGTCCGCCTGGGGACCGCGCTCGCGGTCGCGGGCATCGCGGGCAGCCTGTGGCTGCTCCGCCGGCGCCGGGATCTCGTCGGCCTGCTGGGGGTGAGCGTGCTCGTGGGCCTGGCGATCTACTTCCTGCCGACCCGGGTCCACGAGCGCTACCTCTTCGGCGCGCTGGCGTTCCTGGCGCCGCTGGCCGTCCTGGAGCGGCGCCTCCTGTGGCCCTTCGTGGCCCTGAGCCTCGCGTTCTTCGGGACCCTGGTCTACGTCCTCGTCACGTCACCGTACCGGATCCTGCCGACGCCCAAGCTGCCCGAGCTCTCCGACACCTGGATCAGCGTCATCAGCGCCGTCGTCACGCTCATCGGCGCGTGGACCGCTTGGCAGGTCGTCTCGCTCTTCCGCGGCCGGTCGCTGGCCACCGCCGGGCCGAACGTCGGCGAGGAGGCGCAGGTCGAGGCGCAGGTCGAGGCGCAGGTCGCAGCTTCGGCGTAGGGTGGACCCGCACCGACTGGAGGACTCCCGATGACAACCGAGAACGCCACTGCTCCCGACTACGAGATCGCGCTCGACGAGGCGCGAAAGGCCGGCGCCGGCGGCCCGATCGACGGCTTCGTCGAACGGATGGCGGAGCGGATCGGCGGCAAGGCCAGCGTCCGCGCCGTCTTCGGCGATCCGATCGAGCGCAACGGGCTGACGATCATCCCCGTCGCGAAGGTCCGCTGGGGCTTCGGCGGGGGCGCGGGACGCGGCCCGATCGCCATGGGCCCGGGCACGGCCGAGGGCATGACCGAGGTCGAGGCGCTCGGCGACGACGGCATGTCCGGATCCGGAACGGGCGGTGGCGGTGGCGTGACCGCCGACCCGGTCGGCTATCTCGAGATCGGGCCCGAGGGCGCGACCTTCAGGCCGATCGTGCCGGCGATGCCGAGCCCCGGCTTCCTGCTCGCCGCGGGCGCGACCGCGGCGCTGGTCCTGCGAGGGCTCGCCCGGCTGGTCCGGCGCTAGCGTCGAGCGAATCGGAGCGCGGCCACGCCGCGCATGTCGAGCATCGTCCCCGACGGCGTCTCGACGACGCGCAGCACCACCTCGGTGCACGACGGGCAGCGCACGACGATCCCCGGTCCGCGCGTGTACACGCGCATCGAGCCGATGACGTGGACGGTCTGACAGCTGGCGCACTGGCCGGGCATGCCGGTGACGTCGGCGCCGAAGAGATTGGCCAGGAGCCCGCCGATCGCGCTGCCGTCCAGCACGAGGTCGACCGCGGGGTCCTCGCGCATCTCGGTCAGGCGCTGCTGGCGCTCGTCCATCGTCCGCTCCTCGTCCACCTTATTGCTCATGTCCCGGTCGGGCCGAAGCGCTCGGTCCGAATGCGGTCCGGCGGCAGCCCGAGCCGGACGAGACCGTTCGCGACGACCTCGACGAGCGCCGTCGGGCCGCAGGCGTAGGCGCGGGTCGCCGGTCCCAGCGGCTCGAGCGCCTCGGCGAGCATCGCCTCGTCGATCCGGCGTGTGAAGCCGGTCCAGCCCGGCGGCTGCTGCCGCGTCAGCGTGTGGATCACCTCGAAGCCGTCGCCGGCTGCAGCCAGCCGGTCGAGCTCCTCGGCGTAGATGATCTCGTCGAAGGTCCGCGAGCTGAACAGGAGCCGCGCCGGGACGGTCATCGCGGACCGGGCGCGATGCCGCGCCATCGCCATCAGCGGCACGACGCCGGACCCGCCGGCGACGAGCAGCAGCGGGCCGCCGAGCGCCGCCTCCCAGACGAAGTAGCCGCCGATCGGGCCGCGGACCTCGAGGCGATCGCCCGGCACGACGACCTCGTGGAGGAACGGCGAGACCTCGCCGCCGTTGATGCGCTCGACGGTGATATCGACCTCGCCCGACCGCTCCGGCTCGGAGGCGATCGAGTACGAGCGCTCGACGCTGTAGCCGTCCTCTGAGGTCAGCCGCAGGTCGACGTGCTGCCCCGGCCGATGGCCCTGCCACCCGGGCAGGCCCAGCGTGAACGACCTGACGGTGGGCGTCTCCTCCCGGATCGCCGAGACCGTCGCGAGCTGCCAGCTGATCTGGGCCGCCACCTCAGTCGCCGCTGTAGCGCTCTTCGAGCCATTGGTCGCCGCGGTTGTTGTACCCAAGAGATTCCCAGAAGCCGGGCTCGTCGCGGTCCTGGATGCGGAGGCCGCGGATCCACTTCGCGCTCTTCCAGAAGTAGCGGGCCGGGACGACCAGCCGTGCGGGGCCGCCGTGCTCCGGGGCGAGGGGCCGGCCGTCGTACTCGTAGGCGACGAAGGCCTGGTTGTTGAGCACGTCGCCGATGGGCAGGTTGGTCGTGTAGCCACCATCGGAATACGCGATCACGAACGCCGCCCGGGGATCGAGCTCGACGCCCTCGAGGAGCGTGTCGACGCTCACGCCCTTCCAGCGCATGTCGAGGTGCGTCCACTTGGTGACGCAGCTGATGTCGACGACATAGTCCCGGCCGGGGAGTGCCAGGAACTCCTCCCACGACCACCGGACGGGTGCCCCGACGAGGCCGCCCACCTCGAACGACCAGCGGTCGAGGGGAGTCCGGGGCGTGGGGCCGGCGGAGAGGACCGGGAAGTCGTTCGTGAGGTACTGCCCGGGCGGCGTGCGCCGCCGGCGTTCGTCGGAAGACAGGCCCTCGCCGCCGGCACCATCGTCGCGCCGGCCGACGAACCCGCGGGTCACGAAGCGATCGGTCATCTCGAACAGCCCTCGGCGTCGATTGTGGCAGCCCTCGGATAACGGCTCCATGTCTGCCTGTCCCCGTAATCGAACCGAAAGGGTCCCGCAACCCGAGGGCCCTCGGTTTGATCGGTCGCGGCGGCGCCGGGTGGGACGCTGGAAGCAGCGACAAGGAGGTTTCCGCATGCAGCAGAGTCCCGTCATGCAGCGCGTCGTGGACGACGCCGAGCATGAGCATTCGCACCAGGCAATGGTCCATACCCACGACCACTACCACGTGACCCACAAGCACACGGGCGGCGTGCTCGGCGAGTTCGAGCACAAGACCCACTACCACCAGCACGAGCACAACCACGCGCCGCTGGTCCACGCCCACAGCGGGCGCGACCAGGGTGACGAGTCGGCGGAGCACAATGACACGGCCCACACCCACGACCACGACGCGCCGGCGACCCCGGGGAGCCGCTGATGGCCACCCTGACCGAGCGCGATCGCGATCGGCTGCGCAGCAGCCAGTTCGCCTACGTCGATCGGAAGGGCGGTGAGCACCTCCCGATCAACGACGAATCCCATATCCGCAACGCGATGGCTCGCTGGAACCAGACCGACTTCCAGAGCAAGACGGCCAAGGAGAAGGCGCGCCAGAAGATCGTCGGCGCGGCCCGGCGGCATGGCATCGAGGTCGACAAGAGCTCGCAGATCGCCAGGCCCACCCGCAGCCGGCGCCGTTCCTGAGCGATGTCGATCGCTCGTGACGCCGCCCGCGGCGCCGTCGCCGGCGCCGCCGCGACGTGGCTGATGGACCTCGTCACGACCCGCCTCTACGAAGCCCAGCCGGAGGCGGTGAACGAGCGCGAGGCGGCGGCCCAGCCGAACGGCAAGAGCTCCGTCGCCAACATGGTCGACCGCTTCGAGGCGATGACCGGCCTGACGATCCCGCGGGCACGACGGCCGATCGCGGAGTCCGTGGTCCACTACGCCCTCGGCATCGTCCCGGGCGCGATCTACGGCGTGCTGCGCCGCCGCCTGCCGTTCGCGACGGCGGGGGAGGGCGCGGCGTTCGGGCTCGCGATCTTCGCCCTCAACGACGAGCTGTTGAACACGAAGCTCGGCCTCGCCGGCCCGTTCACCGCGTATCCCGCGCAGACGCACTTCCGCGGGCTCGCAGGCCACGCGGCCCTCGGCATCGGCACCGAGACGGGGATCCAGATCCTCGGCGGCTGAGCGCCGGGATCCCCGCGAGCCCGTCGGCAGCTCCGCCGGCGCCGGCGTCACCCAATTCCCGGGGCGTAACGAGGCCCTGCCGGCACGACGGCAGGGCCTAACCCTTTCTACGAAGCGGCTCGCGTACCGGATCGCGGGGGAGGGCCGGCTCGCTAGCGCGTTCCCGTGCGTCGCCTTCGGTCGAGGCCCTCGCGGACGGCTCGGGCGATCCGCCCGGCGGTCAGCGGCTTCGAGGCGAAGACGTCGAGCGAGCCGAGCTCGATATCGAGGACGCCGGCCGTGTAGCCGGACATGAACACGACCGGCAGGTCCGGGTGGCCTTTCCGGATCTCGCGGGCGACGGCGTCGCCGGTCATCTCGGGCATGACGACGTCGGTGAGGAGCAGATCGAACGATCCCTCGCCGGCCAGGGCGATGGCCTGGCTCGGCAGGGCGGCGATCGTCACGTCGTAGCCCAGGCGCCGCAGCGTGCGCTCGACCACGTCGCGGACGAGGTCGTCGTCCTCGAGGACGAGGATCCGTTCGGTCCCGCCGGGCACGAGATCGTCGGCGGGCGCTGCGTCGGCGGGATCCGGCTCGCCGCCCACCGGCAGGTAGACCTTGAACGTCGTGCCGCGACCGAGCTCGGAGTAGACCCAGACGCGGCCGCCGGCGCGCTCAACGGCCCCGAAGACCATCGCCAGCCCGAGCCCGGTGCCCTCGCCGATCGGCTTGGTCGTGTAGAACGGCTCGAAGATCCGGGCCCGCGTCGCCTCGTCCATGCCCTGCCCCGTGTCGCTCACCGCGATCATCACGTGCCGGCCCGGCGTCTCGCCGGTGTGCGAAGCCGCGTGCTCCGCGTCGAGCTCGATGGGTTCGACGTCGACGCTGAGCCGACCGCCCTTCGGCATCGCGTCGATCGCGTTGACGGCGAGGTTCATCAGGGCCTGCTCGAGCTCGGAGCGATCGGCTCGGACGAACTGGTTCGGGGCGAGCCGCGTCTCGATGCCGATCGACTCGGGCGCGAGGCGCCGGAGGAGCGGGACGACCTCGTCCACCAGCTCGCCGACGTCGAAGATCTCGGTCCGCGCGGCCTCGCGCCGAGCGAACGCGGTCAGGCGCCGGGCGAGGTCGATGGCCCGCCGGGTCGCGACCACGACCTGCTCCGCGTCGCGCTGGTCGACCTTCGATTCGCGCGAATCGGCCGCGACCATCTCGGCGTAGCCGAGGATGCCCATCAGGACGTTGTTGAAGTCGTGGGCGATGCCGCCGGCGAGGCGGCCGAGGGCCTCCATCTTCTGGGCGTGACGGAGCTGGGCCTCGAGGGACAGCCGGTCGGTGAGGTCCACCGTCACCGTGACGGCTCCCGCGGGTGCACCGCCGGCATCGACGATGGGGATCGACGAGAGCTCGACGTCGCGCCTGCTGCCGTCCGACCGAACGAGGGCGATCCGCAGGTTGTGGACCTGCTCCCCGGCGGTCACCCGGCGCCGGAGGTCGGCCCATTCGGCGTGCTGGTCGTCCGGAATCCACGGCGAGTCGGGCCGGAACGAGAGCGCCTGCATCTCCTCGGTGGTCCGCCCGTAGAGCTGCTCGGCGGCGCGATTGAGCTGGATCTTCCGGTCGAGGCTGACGGTGACCATCGGCACCGGCGCCTGATCGAAGAAGGCCTCGAAGTCGGACCCGCGTCGGGTCGCGGCGCCGGGCCCGTCAGTCACCGCTTGCGCAGTCGGCTCTGGCTGTCTGGTGACCTGCCACCGCCCCCTCCCGCCTTGTGCGATCCGGGTCACGGTAGCAACGCGTCGCCCGGGCCGTCGGGCCCGATGCCATCCTCGGTCGAGCCCGATGCGATGTTCCCCCGGACCACCCCTAACGTCCTCGGACATCCATCGTTATCCACGGTTGCAGGCCCCGAAGCACGTGCGTTGTTCCCCCGGCAACGCTCGCACTCCGGGGCTGCTCTCTGTCTCCGGCGGTTTCGCGGGCACCGGCCTCGGCGGTTCGAGCCGCGACTAGGATTGCGGCGTGGCGCAGCCAGGCCAGCCCGAGGCGCGAAGGTGATCCTGCCGCTCGACAGCCGCCAGGTCCGGATCGCCAGGCTCCTCCTCGAGCAATCGGACACGACGCGGCTCGAGCAGGTGGCCTCCAGCCTCCGTCTCACGGACCGGGTCGTTCGCTACAACCTGCCGACCGTCGAGGCGTACCTCAGCGGCCACGGGCTGACGCTGGTCAGGCGTCGCGGGGTCGGGATCTGGATCGACGGCGACGCCGGCGCGCGGGCTGCGGTCGCCGCGGATCTCGCGTCCGGTGTCGGTCCCGCCGTCCTCGACGTCGAGGAGCGCCAGGCACGCGTGCTGCTGGCGTTGCTCAACGCGGCGCCCGAGGCGTTGCGCTCGGAGGACCTGGAGACCCGGCTCGGCGTGTCACGGGCGACGATCCGGCGCGACGTGCGGGTCGTCGAGGGTTGGCTCGAGCAGCATCGCCTGCACCTCCGGCGGCTGCCGGGCGTCGGCTTGACGGTGAGAGGCAGCGAGGTCGAGGTGCGTGCCGCGCTGCTGGCGCTCATCCTCGAGCAGATTCCGGCGAGCAGGCTCGATGGGCTGACGCGAGTCGGTGCGGGACCCGAGCCGAGCGCCGGTCGCGGGGTCGACGCGTACGTCGCGTCGCTCGGCATGCCGAGGTTCCGCGAGGTCATCGCGGCCGAGCTGCGTGCCTCCGACGAGCACGACCCGACGATGCTCACGGCGACGCTCAGCCTCGCCATCCTCGTCTCGCGCGTGCGCGCGGGCCGGCAGGCTCGGCTCGTGCGTGGCCGCCTGCGCTCGCTCCTCGACCACCCCGTCGCCGAATCCGCGGCGAGGATCGCCTCGGACGTCGCGGAGCGGATGGGCGTCGAGCTGGGCCAGGCCGAGGTGGCCTCGATCACGGAGTCCCTGCTCGGATTCGTGGAGCTCACCAACATCGACGATGCGAACCTCGAATCGGAGCTCGTCGAGGCCGTCGACAGGCTCGTCGCGGTGGCCGGCCGGCGGCTGCACCCGGTGCTCGCCGAGGATGAGCTCCTACGCGGCAACCTGATCGAGCACTTCCGACGTCTCCAGGTCCGTCTCCGCTACAGCCTGCCGGTCAGCAACCCGCTCCACCACGATGTCCAGCGGCGCTACCCGGACGTCTTCGGCGTCGCGCAACGACTCGTGGCCGACCTCGGGCGGTTCGGGGGAGCCCCCGTGCCAATCGAGGAGGTCGGCTTCCTCACGATGTACCTCGCAGGGTCGCTGGAACGCCACCGGCTCCGGGCGAAGGTGCGGGTCACGGTCGTCTGCCCGGCCGGGATGGCGACGGCATGGATCCTCGTGTCGCGCCTCCTCGCCGAGTTCCCGCAGGTCGAGGTGGGCAAGGTCATCTCGAAGGCGGCCTTCGAGGACGACCTGGCCGACGCCGCGACCGAGCTCGTGATCAGCACCGTTCCCCTGGACGACTACGCGGGCCAGGCACCGCTGCTCGTGGTGAGCCCGCTCCTCAACGAGCGCGACGTGCGCCGCCTCACGCGGCTGGTCGGTCTTCCGGGACACTCGCGAGCACAGCCCTGAGCAGCGACGATCGCGACCCGTGTGGTCACGATTGTCACAACTCGGCCGCGACGCATTGAGAGTTGTTCGCGCCGGAAGCCGACGCCATCCTCAGGCCCACCCCAATCGGAGCGGAGGAGGATCTGTGCAGGAGCGAGTCCAGCGATTCGGCGGCAACCTCGCCGCGATCGTCATTCCCAACATCGGGGCGTTCATCGCCTGGGGCCTGATCACGGCGCTCTTCATCCCGACGGGCTGGACGCCCAACGAGACGTTGGCGAAGCTGGTCGGCCCGATGATCACGTACCTGTTGCCGATCTTGCTCGGCTACACGGGCGGCAAGCTCATCTACGGGCATCGTGGCGGTGTCGCCGGCGCGATCGTGACCGCCGGGATCATCGTCGGCGCGTCGGTGCCGATGTTCCTCGGCGCGATGCTCGTCGGGCCGGCTGCGGCCTGGCTGATCAAGCAATGGGACCAGCGCATCGAGGCGCGGATCCCGATCGGCTTCGAGATGCTCGTGAGCAACTTCTCACTGGGCATCTTCGGGGCGATCGCGGCCGTCATCGGCGTCGTGGCGATCGGCCCAGTCCTCACGGCGATCTCGGACAGCCTTGGCGGCTTCGTGACCGGCATCGTCAACGCCGGGCTCTTGCCGCTGGCTGACCTCCCGATCGAGGTCGGCAAGGTCCTGTTCCTGAACAACGCCATCAACCACGGCGTCCTCGCACCGATCGGCGTCCAGCAGGCCGCCGAGACCGGACGCTCGGTGATGTTCATGCTCGAGTCGAATCCGGGACCAGGCCTCGGCCTGCTCCTGGCCTTCTGGTTCGCCGGCAAGGGCCTCGCGAAGCAGTCGGCGCCCGGCGCGATCATCATCCACTTCTTCGGTGGCATCCACGAGATCTACTTCCCGTACGTCCTGTCGCACCCGGTGATGATCCTGGCGATGTGGGCAGGCGGGATCGCGGCGGACATCGTGTTCGTCGCCACCGGCGCCGGCCTCGTGGCCACGCCGTCGCCCGGCAGCATCTTTGCCTACCTCGCCGTCACGCCGCCCGGACAGCACTTCGGTGTGTTCGGTGGCGTGCTCGTGGGGGCGGTCGTGTCGTTCGTCGTCGGCGCGGCGATCCTGCGGTTGTACCCGGTCCGCGAGACTTCCGAGGACGCGGCGCCGGCTCCAGCGGGCGCGCCCGCGCCGGTGGGCGCCACGGCCTGAGATCGAAATAGCCCTCCCTTCCCTGGTCGTCCGGCGCCGATGAACGCGGCGCCGGACGACCAGCAGCATCACCTGGAGATTGGCCATGGTCGAGAAAGCCGCAGCGGACGTGCGGCTCGTCGTGTTCGTCTGCGAAGCCGGCATGGGCTCGAGCCTCATCGGCGCGAATCAGCTCAAGCGGCGAGTGAAGGACGCGGGGCTCGGGGTCACGGTCGTCCACGCTCGCGTCGGCGAGATCCCGCCCGACGCGGACGTCGTGCTGGCCCATGAGGGGCTCGCCGAGCGAGCCCGGAGCGCCGCGCCCGGCGCGGTCGTGCTGAGCTTCAAGAACTTCCTGAACAACCCGGCGGCGGAGCTGCTCGTCAGCCGGCTGTCGGCGGGGCAGCCGATCTCGGCAGACCGCCCGGCGTGACCCTCCCGCTGGCCGCCGAGATCCTGCGCCCGTCCGCGATCGTGGTCGGCGAGCCCGCCACGGACAAGGCCGGGGCGATCGAACGCGTCGGCGGCATCCTCGTCACCGAAGGCCTGGTCACCGACGCGTACGTGCGAGCCATGCACGAGCGCGAGGCGATCATCTCGACGTACCTCGGCAACGGGATCGCCCTGCCGCACGGGACCGGCGAGACGCCGGAGGCCATCATCGGGACCGGGATCGCCGTCGCCCAGTACCCGGGCGGCGTGCCCTGGGGCGATGAGCCGGCCCGCCTCGTCATCGGCCTGGCGGCGAAGTCGGAGGAGCACATCCCGATCCTCGCCCGGCTCGCGACCGTGCTCGAGGACGGTGCGCTGTGCGAGCGGCTGGCCAGGACGGGCGATCCGATGGACATCCACCGGGCCCTCACGACCGACCCCGCGCCGGCGGAGACCGACGGCGCCGACCTGGAGGACGACCAGGCCGGCATCACCGTTCGCATCGCCAACCCATCCGGCCTGCACGCGCGGCCTGCCGCCGAGATCGTCGAGCTCCTGCTCGACTTCGATGCGGACATCACGATCATCGCCGGTGACCGCAGGGCCAACGCCGCCAGCATCACGCAGCTGATCGCGCTCGGAGCGGGCGTCGGCGACACCGTGACGATCAGGTCGTCCGGCGACGATGCCGAGACCGCAAGCGCTGCTGTCCTTCGCGTCCTGGTCGGGGACTCGAACCAGACATGAGCCGCCTTGATCGAGCGGCACTGCTCGAGGCGATTGCCACCAACCTGACGGCGACCCCGGACCCGGCCGGCGAGAGCGACCTGATCGCAAGCCAGGGCCGCATCGTGATCGCGGCGGAGCCCTCAGAGCTCAAGGTGGCGATCCAGCGGCTTCGGCCGCTCGATGGCTATCGCTGGCTCGCGATCAACGCGGGCGACCTCTTTGCGGTCAACCCCCTGACGATCGGGACGAAGATCGGGATCCTCGACCAGAATGGCCGCGTGTTGAAGGCGGCAGACCTCCCACGCCAGCGATGACGGTCGCCCGGGCTGCGACTGTCTACGACCGGTACCGCGGCGCGAAGGCGAAGGCACCCGAGCAGGCCCTCGCCTGGAACGTGTACGGCACCGGCCTCGAGAACGTGGGCCGCGAGGGCCGCCCCGAGCTCGTGCCCGTCGGCCGTCCCGGCCCCGACCAGCTGCTGATCCGCATCGATGCCGTGGGGCTGTGCTTCTCCGACATCAAGCTGATCCGGCTCGGCGGCGATCACCCGAAGCTGTACGGCCGTGACCTCCGAACCCAGCCGACGCGGCTCGGTCACGAGGCATCCGTGACGGTGATGGATGTCGGATCCGACCTGGCGGGCAGGTTTCGTCCGGGGCAGCGGCTCGCGATCCAGCCGGACATCTACGTCGCCGGCCGGAGCGCCGCGTACGGCTACACGACGCCAGGCGGGCTGATCGAGTACCACCTCCTCGGGCCGGAGGTGCTGGCCGCGGACGACGGCGCGTATGTCGTCCCGGTCGACGACCGGCTGGGCTACGCGGAAACCGCGCTGACCGAGCCGTGGGCCTGCGTCGAGGCCGCGTACACGCAGCGCCGGCGACTGTGGCCGCTCGCCGGCGGCCGGCTCCTCGTCGTGGGGCGGCCAGGCGACACGCGCAGGTACGAGTTCGGCGAGGCGCTCGCGGGCGTTGCGGAGGTCGTGCTGGTCGACGTCGACGAGCCGAACGCCGCCTCGATCCGTGCCGCGGCACCCTCCGCAACGGTCGCGACCGCTGCCGCGTTCGACCCTGCCGGCGGGTACGACGACGTGATCCTCCTCGACCCACGTTCCGCCGCGCTCGTGGGCAGAGCGGCGGATGCCCTCGCCTTTCGAGGGGTCCTGAACCTCGTCGGCCAGGCGCCCCTCGACGGTCCCGTCGACATCGACATCGGCCGCCTCCACTACCACTACATCGCCTACGTCGGGACGGCCGGCACGCGGGTCGACGCGGCGTACGGCGAGGCGCGCAATCGCGCCGAGCTGCGGCGGGGCGGCGTCACGGTCGTGGTGGGTGCAGCCGGCCCGATGGGGCAGATGCACGTCGAGCGCGCGCTCACGCTGCCCGATGGCCCCCGGCTCGTGGTGGCCGTGGATCTCGACGCCGAACGCCTTGCAGCGGCACGCGAGAAGCTCGCGCCGGTCGCGGCACGGACGGGCCGGGAGCTCGTCGTCGAGCAGCTCGGGCAGGAGCCCGATGCCCTTGCCGTGCTCGTGCGTCAGTACGCCGCTGCGGGGGCAGACGACGTCGTCGTGACAGCGCCGTCGGCGCGCGCGGTCGTCGCGGCGTCTGAAGCCATGGCCTCCGACGGCATGCTGGTGCTCTTCGCGGGCGTGCCCGTCGGCACGCGCGCCTCCCTCGACCTGTCCTCCGTGTACCTGCACGGCGCGCAGCTCACGGGCACGTCGGGGTCGCGGATCGCGGACCAGGCGCTGGTCGTGGACAAGACCGTCGCCGGGCAGCTCGAGCCGCGACGGGCGCTCGCGGCGGTCGGCGGAATCGAGGCGGCGCGGGATGCGCTCCAGGCGCTCATGGATGGGCGCTTCCCGGGCAAGATCGTGATCTTTCCGGCGCTGCGCGACCTGCCGCTCACGTCGCTGCCCGACCTGGCCCGCGCCGAGCCGGACGTCGGGCGCGCCCTCGACGCCGGAGGGGCATGGACGGCAGAGGCGGAGGCGGCGCTCTTCGATCGGCACCTGCGTCCGGCGGATCGTCAGTGATCGTGACGGTCACCCCGAACCCTTCGATCGATCGAACGCTCCACATCCCGCGACTCCCTCGCGGCGAGGTCACCAGGGTCACCGAATTGACCGCCGAGGCGGGGGGCAAGGGCGTCAATGTCGCGCGGGACCTCGCGCTCCACGGCCTGGAGGCGATCGCGGTGACCCCACTGTCGTCGGCGTCGGCGATCGAGTTCGCGGGACTGCTCGCGGGTGCCGCCACCCTGGAGGTCGTGCCGGTCGACGGGCCCGTCCGGATCAACGTCAGCCTCGTGGAACCCGACGGCACCGTCACGAAGGTCAACGAGCCGGGTCCTGTCCTGACCGAATCGGAGGTGGAGTCGCTTCTCGACCACGTGGCGCTGCTCGCCCGGAAGGCGGATTGGGTCGCTGGCTGCGGGTCGCTGCCGCGGGGCGTTCCAGGGGAGCTCTACGCTCGCCTGGCCGAGCGCGTCGGGCGCGGCGTCTCCGTCGTCGTTGACGCGGATGGACCGGCGCTCCGGGCTGCGGCGCATGCGGGGGTCGCCATGCTCAAGCCGAATCGGTCGGAGCTCGAGGGACTGGTGGAGCGCGCCCTGCCGACGCTCGGCGACGTCATGGAGGCCGCGCACGATGTCCTGGGGTGGGGGATCGGCGCCCTGCTCGTCAGTCTCGGTGCAGACGGCGCCCTGTACGTCGATCGGGGCACCGCGAGGCACGCCGAGGCGCACATCGACGACCTCCAGAACACCGTCGGCGCTGGGGACGCATTGCTCGCAGGATTCCTCGCGGGCGGTGGGACGAGCGCGGACCTGCGGACGGCCGTCGCGTGGTCCGTCGCGGCCTGCCGATCACCCGGGACGAGCATGCGGGCGGTCCAGCAACGGGACCTGGACGCCGTCGAGGTGCACGACATCGTTCGTCCCGGCCGGCTCCTCGCGGCGTAGGCATGGCCGCGCAGCGCATCGCCGGTCGCGCCGCGGCGCCCGGCATGGCCCGGGGATCGTGGACCGAGCTCGGCCGGCCGCCGTTGCCCCCGCCGGGTGCGATCGCGCAGGACGAGGTGCCCCGCGAAGCGGCTCGCCTGCGTGAAGCCGCCCGAGCCGCATCGGGCCAGCTCCGCGCGCTCGCTGCGAGCGTCCGCGAAGCGGGCCACGCGGACGAGGCGGCGATCTTCCTCGCCCAGGCGGCGATCGCCCGCGACCCCGACATCATCGACACCGCGGCAGAGCTCATCGAGCGGGACCTGGTCGACGCGATCGGCGCAATCGACGCCGCGGCGCGGGCGACGGCCGACCGGATCGCGGGCCTGGACGACGAGCTGCTGCGCGGACGTGCCGCGGACGTGCTCGACGTCGCAGACCGCATCGCCCGGGCGCTCGCGGGGATCCCCAGTGACCCGGCGCTCCTCGCGGCGCCGGCAATCGTCGTCGCCGACGATCTCCCGCCCTCGGTGACCGCGACGCTGCCGCGGGATCGCCTGCTCGGCATCGCCCTCGAGCGATCCTCGCCGACGGCCCACGCCGCAATCCTCGCCCGGGCATACGGCATCCCGGCGATCGTCTCGGCAGCCGGGCTCCTCGATGCCGTTCGCGCCGCGGGGCCGGACGTCGAGCTGACGATCGACGGGTCGACCGGCGAGGCAGTCATCGATCCGGATTCGGCCGAACGAGCCAGGTTCGATGCCCTCGTCGCGGCAGAGGCGGTCGCCCGCGATCGGGACCTCGGCGAGGCAGGCGCGCCGGCCCGCACGCTCGATGGCACCGACGTGACGCTGCTGGCGAACATCGGCAGCCCCGACGAGTGCGAAGACGCGGTCCGGCTCGGGGCGCGGGGCGTGGGCCTGTTCCGAACGGAGTTCCTCTTCCTCGGGCGTGCCCAGCCGCCCTCGGAGGACGAGCAGGTGGCGGCCTACACGCGCGCCCTCGAGGCGTTCCAGGGGCAGCCGGTGACGATCCGGCTGCTGGACATCGGTGGCGACAAGCAGATCCCGTACCTGGACCAGCCGGCGGAGGACAATCCATTCCTCGGCGTGCGTGCGCTCCGCCTGGCCGAACGTCGACCGGACCTGTTCATCACCCAGCTGCGGGCCTGCTACCGAGCCGCCGGCGACGGCGATGGGACGGCCGCGGTCAAGGTCATGGCGCCGATGGTTGCCGACGCCACGGACGCCGCGATGCTGCTGGCGCTGGCGCACGACGCGCGTGCATCGCTCGACCGAGACGGCCTGCCGGCCGGCGCGATCGCGCTCGGGATCATGCTCGAGATCCCATCCGCGATCCTGATCGGCGACACGTTTTTCGACCAGGTTGCCTTCGCCAGCATCGGCACGAACGACCTCCTGCAGTACACGCTGGCGGTCGATCGCGGCAACGCTGCGCTGGATCGCTACCGGGATTCACTGCACCCCGCTCTCCTCCGGCTCGTCCGCCACGCCGTCGAGGCGTCCGCGCGAGCCGGCATCGAGCTGTCGGTCTGCGGCGAGATGGCCGGGGAGCCAGCCGCGGCGCTGGCGCTGGTCGGGTTGGGCGTTCGCCAGCTGAGCATGAGCGCGCCGAGCATCGCCGCCGTGCGCCGGGCGATTCGGGGCAGCGACCTGGCGACGCTCGAGCGCGTCGCCGCGGAGGCCCTCGACGACCCGACGGCCGCCGAAGCGCGCGAGAGATTCGACGGGCTCATCGAGCGAGCGGCCGCCACGGCCGGCGTCGTCACGCCGGCCTGAGCGCCGCTTCGCGCCACTCGGCGTCCGGACGCGCGACAATCCGTGGCGATGGGCACCCACGTCGAGCACCAGACCGGCGAAGCCGCTGCGGCCGCCGTCGCAGCCACGCCGGACGACCATCCGTACGCCGAAGACATCGAGGCGGAGCGGGCCGGCTGGTACGAGGTGGTCGCGCTCGTCCGGGAGCTCACGCCGGAGGAATGCGTGGAGCCCGGCTACTACCGGGATCCCGACTGGACGGTGCGCGATGTCGTCGGGCATCTCGGCACCTGGCTGGCCGAGGCAGAGGTCCAGTTCGAGCGGATGATCGGCGGGACCTACGAGGGCCACGACATCGACATCGATGGCCTGAACGCGGCCTTCCTCGAGGCGATGGCCGGGCAACCCTGGAACGTCGCCTGGCTCCAGGCGAATGCCGGCCGGACGCGAATGCTCGAGGCCTGGTTCGCCGTGCCGGAACAGACCGACGAGGGCGCGTGGTGGGTCCGCAAGGCCGGCGCCGACCACTACGCCGAGCACCTGCCGCGCCTTCGCGAATGGGTGCTGGAGCTGCAGGGGCGCCGGCCGCCGTTCTGAGGCCGACGGCCCGCGGACATCCCTCGCGGCGTCAGGCCTGGACGTCGCTCCCCGGCCAGGTGTCGGAGAGGAGGTAGCCCTCCGGGAACGGATCCGTCGGGTCGACGAGCACCCTGGTCACGCCCGTGATCCAGGCGCTGCCGCGGATCGCCGGGACGATCGCCGTCCTGCCCGCGAGCTCGACCTCGCGAACGATCCGGCCGTCGAAGGTCGAGCCGATGACCGAGGCGTGCGTCATCGACTCGCCGACGCGCATCTGGCCTCGGGCGTGGAGCGCCGCGAGCCGCGCCGAGAGTCCCGTGCCCGTGGCGGACCGATCCAGGCGTCCCGGCGCGACGATGACCGCATTCTTCGAGACCCTGCCCACGCCCTGCCAGGGCTCCGCGAGCTGGACGATGCTGAGGCCGGCGATATCCGGGTTCACGGGATGGACAGGGTGGAGCTGCTCGCGCGCCGCGGCGTGGATCCGCGTGCCGACGGCGGACAGGTCGCGCGCCTCATCGGGCGTCAGGGCGAAGCCGAGCGCGTGCGCATCGGCGATCGCGTACCACATGCCGCCATAGGCAACGTCGACGAGGATCGTCCCGAGGCCGTCGACCTCGATCGCCGCGTCGATGGCGTCGGCGAAGCAAGGCACGTTCTCGAGCTCGACCCACTCGACCTTGCCGGCTCGGCAGCCCGCGGTGATCTCGACGACGCCGCCGGGCGCCTCCAGGCGAATCGACGTGACCGGCTCCTCCATCTCGACCATGCCGGTCTCGAGAAGCACGGTCGCGACACAGATGGTGTTCGAGCCCGACATCGCCGGGTACTCGGTCGGCTCCATGATCACGTAGCCGAACGCGCAGTCCGGTCGGAGCGACGGCAGCACGATGTTCGAGTGGACCGCGACGCTGCCGCGCGGCTCGTGCAGGAGCAGCTTCCGGATCGAGTCGTCCGCGCGAATGGCCTGCATCTGCTCGAACACCGTCTCGCCCGGCGGCGGCTCGACCCCGTCCACCACGACGTTGCCGATCTCCCCGCCGGCGTGGCAGCCGACGACGGTCAGCACCGGTCGGGCGGGCTGCCACCGCAGGCTGCCGAGGACGTCCTCAGACACGAGGGGTTGCCACGGGGGCAGCCTACCGTGACGAAGGAGGAGCCGGCCGCGGCCGCGCCGCCTGGGCTCCCGCGGCCGGATCGTGGAATCGGACGTACGCTCCCGTTGCTAGGAGGACCAACGGTGAACGACCAGCCGCTACTCGACCGGATCAACGAGCTGGCGCACGAAGAGGAAGACCTGTGGCGCCAGGCCGGAGATGGCGGCGGCCTCGGCGCGGCCGAGCAGTCTCGACTCGAGACGATCGGCGTCGAGCTCGACCAGTGCTATGACCTCCTCCACCAGCGACAGGCCCGTCGGGAGTTCGGCCGAAACCCGGACGAGGCCGAGGTCCGTCCGCAGGAGGTCGTCGAGAGGTATCAGCAGTGACCGGCGACCCACGCCCGGCGATCGGCCATGCTGCTGCCCGTTGATCGGCTCGCGGACTGGCCGTCGCTGCCCGCCGATGGGCGGTGGCCGGCGACGCGCGACTACCTGCACCTCGTCAGCCAGATGCTCGGCAAGCTTCGGCTCGCGCTCGCGCCGCCGCTGCCGGAATGGGCCAATACGCCGCTTGCGCTGACCCCGCGCGGCTTGACGACACGCCTGTTGCCGATCGAGCACGGCGCGCTCGAGGCGTCCCTCGACCTCGTCGACGGGGTGATCCGCCTGTCGGCGACGGGCGGTCGACTCGAGACGATCGACCTGGTGCCTGGTCGACCGATCGCCGGGATCTGGCGTGGCTACACCGCGGCGCTCGAAGGCCTCGGTGTCAGGGCCGAGCTGTGGGACAAGCCGCAGGAGCGGGCAGATGCCACGCCGTTCTCACGCGATGACAGAGCGCGCGACTACGATCCCGCGCTCGGTGCCGATTGGCTCGCGCTCATCACCGACGTCCAGGCGCTCTTCGAGGCATGGCGCTCGCCCTTCTTCGGCCGCAGCGGTGTCAATTTCTGGTGGGGCGGGTTCGACATCACGGTGGGGCTGTACAACGGGCGCCGGGCCACCCCACCGCCGAGCTCCAACTACCTGATGCGACATGACCTCGACGCCGAGCACCTCACGATCGGCTTCTGGCCGGGCGACGACACGGGCGAGGCGATGTTCTTCGCGTATCTCGTGCCGGAGCCCGCGGAATGTGCGGCATTTCCGATGGATGTGCCATCAACCGCGTGGGCGGCCGAGATGAAGGAGTGGGTCCTGCCCTACGAGGCAGTACGGGCGAGGCCCGACCGCATCGACGTCATCCGCCGTTTCATGGACGCCGCCTACCGCGCCGCGGGCGACCTCGCCGGCTGGGACCTGCCCGCGTTCACCTACGCGCCGCCGTCACCCGCACCCGGGCCTGCGCGAGAGGCGAGGGCATCGGTGGAGGGGACGAAGTAGTAGGCGCCGGTCACCGCCCGCGTGACCGTCGTCAGCCGATCGACCGGACCGCCGCCGAAGCCGACCATGCTCTCGAGCATCCGCGCGAGGATCGCCTGATCACGACTGAACCCGACGAAGATCGTTCCATGGCTGCGCAGGTTCCCGTAGGCGATGTTGCGACGGAAGATCTTGCCGAACTGGTCCTGATCGGTCCTGGCGATGTGCGATGTCGTGGGCCGTGGGTCGAGCTCCAGGCTGTCGGGCTTCCTGCGGCCGATGATGCCCTCCTGTGCCGCGACCGGGAGCGCCTCCCAACCGATCGCGTCGTGCTCCCACTGCTGGAGGAGCAGGATCGAGCCGCCGACGCCCGGTGAGCCAGGCGGAACGATGGCGATGGTGGTCGCCTCGACGAGCGATGGATTCTCGGTGCCATCGATGAAGCCCGTGAGATCCCGGTCGTGGTGGTATGGCCAGCCGACGATCTCGTTCGCCAGCTCGGCGACACCCGCGAGCGCCATGGCCACCGCGCGCGACAGGTCGAAGACGACGTCGTAGCCGGCACCGGTGAGCCAGATCACGACATCGTGCTGTGTCGCCGGGAGCGTGGCTCCCGATGGCCCGACCATCGGAGCGTTGAAGCCACTGATCCCGGCCGGCGCTGCGTCCGGGGCGATCGCCGACCACAGCTCCGGCCTGAACCCGGCGACGAGGTTGACGCCACCGATCGTCGTCCGCGGTTCCCGGAGCCCGGCGACCGATTGCACGGCCTCGGTCGGGTCGACCTTCGGCTCGAGGTCGAATTCGAGATAGGCGTGGGACCCCGTCCCGAGGGCAAAGATCCCGGTCTGCGGCGACGTCATCGGCCTTCGAGGTTACGCGCCAAGGGAACCCGCGTCATCGGCCGTTGTGTTGAGCAAAGGGCTTGCAAGTTCTTGCGTGAATTTGCAATGATCTCCACATGGCAGGTCGACTGGCGGACGTTGCGAAGAAGGTCGGGGTGAGCGAGGCGACCGTGAGTCGCGTGCTCAACGGCAAGCCCGGCGTCTCGGATTCGACCCGCGAGGCAATCCTGACCGCGCTCGACGTTCTCGGCTACGAGCGGCCGACGAAGCTCCGCGGCGACCGTGCGCGCCTGGTCGGCCTCGTCCTGCCGGAGCTCCAGAACCCGATCTTCCCGGCCTTCGCCGAGGTCGTCGGCAGCGCACTCGCCCAGCAGGGCTTCACGCCGGTCCTGTGCACCCAGACGTCCGGCGGGGTGACCGAGGCGGACTACGTCGAGCTGCTGCTCCAGCAGCAGGTCTCCGGGGTCGTCTTCGCCGGGGGCCTCTACACCCAGGCCGACGCCCCGCACGATCACTACCAGCTGCTCGCCGCCCGCAAGCTCCCGACCGTGCTGGTGAACGCCCCGATCGATGGCCTCGGCTTCCCGACGGTCTCGTGCGATGACGCGAGCGCGGCGGAGCAGGCCGTCGGCCACCTGTTCTCGCTCGGTCACACGCGAATCGGGCTCCTGCTGGGCCCCTCCGACCACATTCCGTCCCGGCGCAAGCTGGCCGCCGCGGTGCGAGCGGCGCAGCGCGCCGGACATCCGATCGCACGAGAACGGATCGTCCACTCGCTCTACTCGCTCGAGGCTGCCCAGGCGTCCGCCGCCCGGCTCCTGCGAGCCAACGTCACCGGGATCGTCTGCGCCAGCGACCCGATTGCCCTCGGCGCGATCCGCGCCGTCCGTCGCGCAGGGCTGACAGTCCCTGGAGATGTCAGCGTCATCGGCTTCGATGACTCTGCCCTGATGAACTGCACCGAGCCACCGCTCACGACGGTCCGCCAGCCGATCGACACGATGGGGCGCCTGGTCATCGAGCTCCTGGTGAACCAGATCTCGGGCGGGACGGTTCCCCATGACGAGCTGCTCTTCGAGCCAGAGCTCGTGGTCCGGTCCTCGACTGGGCCGGCTCGGCTGAGCGCCTAGCCCCACGAATTTCTGTCAAGTTCTTGCGTTGATCTGTTGACTCTGTTACGTTCTCGCCCGGCGCTCAGCGCGGCGCCTTGGTCTGACCCCGACGGACGAGGACGAGAGTGGGCCTACGGCAGCTGGAGCGAACCGCGGACGCCTCCGCTTCTGTTGCGGGGGGCGACGCACGCTGGTGGCGCTCGGCGGTCATCTACGAGATCTACCCGCGCAGCTTCGCCGACGCAAACGGCGACGGGACCGGCGACCTCGCCGGGGTTCGCGCCCAGCTCCCGTATCTTCACGACCTCGGCGTCGACGCGATCTGGTTCACGCCCTGGTACGTGTCGCCGCTCGCCGACGGCGGCTACGACGTCGCCGACTACCGGGCGATCGACCCGGCATTCGGAACGCTCGAGGATGCCGAGGCGCTGATCGCGGAGGCCCGCGAGGTCGGGATCCGGACGATCGTCGATGTCGTCCCGAACCACGTCTCGGACCGCCATCCCTGGTTTCAGGCGGCCCTCGCGGCCGCGCCGGGCTCAGCCGAACGAGCGCGCTTCTGGTTCCACCCCGGACGCGGAGCGGACGGCGTGACGATCCCGACCGAGTGGACGTCCAGCTTCGCCGGGCCGACATGGAGCCGCACGAAGAACGCGGATGGATCGCCCGGCGAGTGGTACCTCCACCTCTTCGCTTCGGAGCAGCCGGACCTCAACTGGAACCATCCGGACGTCCGCCGCGAGTTCGAGGAAGTCCTCGCGTTCTGGTTCGATCGCGGCGCGGCCGGCATCCGGATCGACTCGGCGGCGCTCCTCGTCAAGGATCCGGAGCTGCCGGAGGTCCCCGCGGACCCAGCGCCGGGCGGGCATCCGAACACTGACCGCGACGAGCTCCACGACATCTATCGCTCATGGCGGGCCGTCGCCGACCGGTACGCCGACCCGAAGGCGTTGATCGGCGAGCTGTGGATCCAGGATCTCGACCGATTCGCCCGGTACCTGCGCCCCGACGAGCTCCACACGGCCTTCAACTTCGACTTTCTCGCCCGGCCGTGGGATGCGCGAGAGCTCCGGGCATCGATCGACCTGACCCGCGCGGCCCACGCGCCGATCGACGCGCCGGCGACCTGGCTGCTCTCGAACCACGACGTCACGCGCCCGGTCACCCGCTACGGGCGGACCGATACGTCCTTCGCGTTCCGCGCCAAGCGGCGGGGCACGCCGACGGACCTCGCCCTGGGGACACGACGGGCGCGGGCCGCCGCGCTGCTCGTGGCTGCCCTCCCGGGCTCGCTCTACATCTACCAGGGCGACGAGCTCGGGCTCGACGAGGTCGAGGACCTCCCGGACGACCGTCGCCAGGACCCGATGTACTTCCGGTCCGAGGGGGTCGACCCGGGACGCGACGGTTGTCGAGTGCCGCTGCCGTGGTCGGGTGCGGAGCCGCCGTTCGGTTTCAGCCCCAACGGAGCGGCGCACGAGCCCTGGCTTCCACAGCCCGCCCACTGGGCGGCCTTGACGGTGGAGGCGCAGGAGCCGGACCCGGAATCGATGCTCTCGCTGTACCGCCGATCGCTGTCCATCCGGCGATCGGATCCGGATCTCCGCGGCGAGGCGTTCACCTGGCTTCCAATGCCCGACGGCGTCCTCGCCTTCCGGCGCGGCGATCGCCTCGTGTCGATCACCAACTTCGGGCCGGGCGGCGCCGCCGTGCCGGGCGACGCCGAGCTGCTGCTCTCGAGCGCACCGCTTGTCGAAGGCGCGCTGCCGCCCGACGCCACCGGTTGGTGGCGGTTGGCGGAAGCGCCCTCGAGGAACGGTCGATGACCCGGGGCAGAGGAGCGATGCGGATGGAATGAGGACGTCCGATCGCAGCAATATCAACCAGTGGAGAGCATCGAGAGGAGCGAAAGGAATGTTCAGAGGAGCAACTGGCAGGTTGAACCGCGTCGGAACGATCGTGGGCCTCGTCGCCCTCGTCGGCGCCGCGTGCACCCCTGCCGCATCAACGGCGCCGAGCGGGCCGGCCAGCACCGGCGGGTCGCCCTCGTCGGGTCCGTCGGCAGTGGCCCAGGCGCCCGTCACCATCAGCGTCGGCGTCCTGCGGCCGGGCGCGACCCAGGAGGCGGTCGACGCGCTGAACCTCCAGATCTCCGAGTTCGAGGCGAAGTACCCGTGGATCACCGTCCAGCCAGAGGAGTACAACTGGACTGCCCCGACGTTCACCGCGGCACTCGCCGCGGGCACGCTGCCTGACGTCTTCACGATTCCGTTCACGGACGGCAAGGGCCTGATCGCCCAGCACCAGATCGTGAACATCGACTCGCTGGTGCGTGGCCTCGGCTACGCCGACAAGTTCAACAAGAACGTCCTCGTGAACGGGCAGGATGCCGACGGCGCGATCTGGGCGGTGCCCATCGCCGCCTACGGGATGTCGCTCACGTACAACCGGACCCTGTTCACGCAGGCCGGCCTGAATCCCGATCAGCCTCCCACGACCTGGGACGAAGTCCGCACCGCGGCCAAGACCATCGCCGACACGACCGGCGTTGCCGGCTACGCGGAGATGGCCACGGAGAACACCGGCGGCTGGCAGCTGACGACCTTCACCTACGCCCTCGGCGGACGGATGGAGACGGTGGGCGCGGACGGCAAGGTCACCGCGACGCTCAACAACGACGCCACGAAGACCGCCCTGGCCAAGCTCAAGGCGATGCGCTGGGAAGACAACTCGATGGGCTCGACGTTCGACTACGCCTGGGGCTCCATCAACCAGGCGTTCGCGTCCGGCCAGATCGGGCTGTTCACCGGCGGCTCGGACCTGTACACGGCGATGGTCCAGAACAACGCCCTCAAGGCGGAGGACTACGGCGTCACCACCATCCCGCTCGAAGGCTCGGATGCCGGCGTGCTGGGTGGCGGGACGCTCGCGGCAGTCAACGTCGTGACCCGCGACGAGCAGCGCGACGCCGCCGTCAAGTGGATCGACTTCTACTACATCCAGAAGCTCATCACCCAGGACGGCGCCGTGGCCGACGCGACGGCGCTCAAGGCCAACAACCAGCCCGTGGGCGTCCCGGCCCTGCCGATCTTCGACAAGGCCACGTACGACCAGTCGCAGGTCTGGATCAAGGACTACATCAACGTCCCGATTGAGCAGATGACCGGCTTCACGTCGAAGATCTTCGACCAGCCGATCGTCACCGAGCCAGTTGCCCACACGCAGGAGCTGTACGCCGCCCTCGACCCCGTCGTGCAGGCGGTGCTGACCGACAAGAACGCAGACATCGAGGCCTTGCTGAACAAGGCCAACCAGCAGGTTCAGGCAATCCTCGACGCCGGCTGATCACAGCCGGCTGACAGGCGCGGCGACGGATCCCGTGCCCGACCTCCTCCGGGCCGGGATCCGCTGCTGCACTCGCCCTGGCGCAGCCGCCATGATTGCGATCGAAGCATGAGCTCGATGGCCGAATCCGTGCCCCTCGCGCAACGTGCCCGGAGCCGCCGAGCGCGCCTGCACCTGACGCGCGACGGGCTCGGCACCTTCGTGTTCCTCGTCCCGCTGCTCGCGGTGTTCGGCCTGTTCGCGTGGTTCCCGATCCTGCGCGCCGTCGTGATGAGCGTGCAGGAGACGAATCTCGTCTCGCCGCCGACGTTCGTCGGCCTCGACAACTTCGCCCGGGTCCTCGCCGACCCACAGCTCGAGATCGCGGTTCGGAACACGCTCTGGTTCACGTTCCTGGCCCTGGTCTTCGGCTATCCCGTCCCCATCGTCCTCGCGGTGGTCATGAGCGAGGTTCGGAAGGGCCGCGGCCTGTTCAGTGCGCTCGCCTACCTCCCGGTCGTCGTGCCGCCCGTGGTCTCGGTCCTGCTCTGGCGGTTCTTCTACGACGCGTCGACCCACGGCGTGTTCAACTCGCTGCTCGGCACGGTCGGACTCGGGCCGCTGCCATGGCTGCAGGATCCCGGGACGGCGATGCCGTCGATCGTCCTCGAGTCGACCTGGGCGAACGCCGGGGCGACCGTGATCATCTATCTCGCGGCGCTCGTCGCCGTCCCACCCGAGCTGTACGACGCGGCCGACGTCGACGGCGCCTCGATCTGGCAGAAGATCCGGCACGTCACGCTGCCGCAGCTCCGCGGCGTGCTCCTCGTGACCCTCATCCTCCAGCTGATCGCGACGGCGCAGGTCTTCACCGAGCCGCTCCTGTTCACGAGCGGCGGCCCGAACAACGCGACGCTGACGCTGCTGCTCCTGATCTACCGCTACGCATTCCAGAACAGCCTCGGCGGCGAGTACGGGATGGCCGCGGCGCTGAGCCTGATGCTGGCGGCGTTCCTGGCCGTGTTCACGGCGATCTACTACCGGCTGACCCGCGGCTGGAGCACGAGCTCGTGATCGGGCTGGCCCGGCGCCGCCCGGCGCGGAACGAGGCCCTCGAGCGCGGGATCGTGTCGGCCGCCGAACGCCGCGACCGACGGACCCGCCTGACACTGCGAGTGGTCCAGGCGGCGACCCTCATCTTCCTGCTGGTCGTCGGGCTCGGCCCGATCCTGTGGATGCTCAAGGCGTCGGTGACGCCGACGCAGGACACGCTGCGGGCGCCGATGGCGCTGTGGCCGCATGGGATCGACCTCGGCCAGCTCGCGACGGCGTGGTCGCGAACGCATATCGACCGCTACCTCGTGAACACGGTGATCATCGCGATCGGCTCGTGGGCGGCCCAGCTCGTGATCGCCACGACCGCCGGCTACGCGTTGTCCGTCCTCCGGCCGCGCTTGGCCGGCCTCGTCACTGGCCTGGTGATCGCGACACTGTTCGTCCCCCCGATCGTGCTGCTCGTTCCGCTGTACCTGACGATCGTCGACGTCCCGCTCGTGCACGCTCGCCTCATCGACAACTACTGGGCGATCTGGCTGCCGGCCGGCGCGAGCGCCGTCAACGTCCTGCTGATCAAGCGGTTCTTCGACAACCTCCCGCGGGAGATCTTCGAGGCGGCACGCGTCGACGGCGCCGGCCCGTTCCGGCTGTTCTGGTCGATCGTGCTGCCGATGTCCCGGCCGATCCTCGGCGTCGTCTCGGTGTTCGCGGTGATCGCGACCTGGAAGGACTACCTGTGGCCGCTGCTGGTGATCCGCAACCCGAACCTCCAGCCGCTGTCGGTCCGGCTGCCGACCCTCCAGCCGACGACCGATCTCGGCGTCTTCATCGCGGCACTGACGCTCTCGAGCGTGTTCCCGATCGTCCTCTTCCTGATCTTCCAGCGTCTGTTCCTGCGCGGGGCCGGGCTGGGCGGCGCGATCAAGGGCTGACGCGGGCGCCCAGGGTTCCCTGTTCCTGGTCAACCGCCGTGACGCCCGAAGGCCGACAGGTACTGGACGCGGCTGAACGGGTTCGGCCGCGTGCGGCGCCGCGACGGGGGTGGATCCGAGGTCACCGGGTGGTAGCCGGCGAACGACGTCTCGACGACGCCCTCGCCGCCGGTCAGGCCGGGGATCCGGCCCTGGACCTCGTGGACCCGGCCCGACTGGACGAGGGCGACGATCGTCGTCCGCGCCTCGACCGAGTTCTGGCCGAGGACGCGGCCGCCGGAGCTCAGGATGACGCCGGTGATCCCGCGGCCCGCATCGACCGGCGCGTCGATTCTGACGGCCGTCATGGGCTCGCAGACCACCGTGCCGGCCTTCCGGATCGCCTCCCCGAGGACGAGCGGCGCCAGTCGTCGGAAGTCGGACATCGTCGAGCCGGTGCGCCGATAGCCGGAGTCGGTGAGCGTCACGACGCAGTCGGTCAGGCGCCAGCCGTTGGGGCCCTCCAGGAGCGCCTCGTCGACGATCCGCGTCATCTGCGCCTCGAACTGCTCGACGGTGTTGAACACCTGCAGCGGAATGAGCTTCACATCGAGGCCGGGATCGACGGAGAAGACGACGCCCGAGCCGGTCTTGCCCGGCTCGACCCGCAGGCCGACTGTCGCGGCGTAGGGATTCTCGCTGTCGGGTGAGCTCTTGCCGCTGATGTTGGCGTGGCTCGGCGAGCTGATGACCTCGAGCGCCTCGCCGGTCCCGACGAGCCGCTCGACGCAGATCACCGTGGTCGCGGCGAACCAGACCTCGACGCCGTAGTCGCGGGCCAGCGTCTCGCCGATGACCTCCTTCTGGACCTCGCCATAGAGCGAGACCGCGATCTCGCCCCGCTCGTCGTCCTGGCGGATGTCGATCAGCGGGTCCTGGTCCGCCAGCTCGTTGAGCGCCGCGCGCAGCCTGTTCCGGGCGGCCGGGGAGCGGGGCGCGACGACCGACTCGAGGGCCGGCGGCGGGAACTGCCGCTCCTCGTCGGTGAACGTCGCCGCGCCGATCGGGTCCCCGACGCGGACGCCGGTGAGCCCGCCGACCTTCGCGATCTGTCCGGCGCTGACGGCCGCGGCGGGCTGGGCGCCGCCGGGAGCCGTGACGGCCAGCGACGTGACGCGGCCCTCCTCGCCGTCGCCGTAGGTGATGCGGTCGCGCGCGTGAACGCTGCCGTCGAACAGGCGGGCGTAGGCGACGCGGTCTCCGGCCGGCGACCGCTCGATCTTGAAGACGCGCCCCCGAAGCTCCGCGCCGGGGTCGCCGGAGGCCCGCGGCAGCAGCTCCGGGATCGCGGCGAGGACCGCGTCGACGCCGACGCCCGTCGCGGCGGAGCCCATGAGCACGGGATGGACCTCGCCGGTGCGGGATTGGCGGGCGAGCGACAGCTGCATCCGCGGCCACGCCACCGCGCCATCCTCGACGAAGGCCGCCAGCAGCTCCTCGTCGCGCTCGGCGAGCCGCTCGACGAGGAGCGTCCGGTAGTCCGGGTCGTCGGGTCCGGCCGGTCGAACGGCGACCTCTCGGGTCCCGGGATCCGACGCCTGGGTCAGCGGCACGATCGCCGGTGTCAGCCGCTCGGCGATCTGTGCCAGCGTCCGGGCCGGATCGGCCCCGCGCCGGTCGAGCTTGTTGAGGAAGAAGAGCGTCGGCACGTGCAGGCGCTCGAGCGCGCGATACAGGAGCGGGGCCTGGGGCTGGACGCCCTCGACCGCCGAGATGACCAGGATCGCGCCGTCGAGGACCCGCAGGACTCGTTCGACCTCGGCGATGAAGTCCGGGTGGCCCGGCGTGTCGAGGATGTTGACCGTCAGCTCGTCGATCGCGAACGAGGCGACCGCGGACTTGATGGTGATCCCGCGCTCGCGCTCGAGCTCGAGGGTGTCGGTCTGGGTCGTTCCGGCGTCGACGCTGCCGATCTTCGGGATGGCGCCTGCGGCGTAGAGCAGGCGCTCGGTGAGGGTGGTCTTACCGGCGTCGACGTGGGCGAGGATGCCGAGGTTCAGGGTGCGCATTGCCAGTCATGCCTTCCGTGCAGGTCGAGAACCACTGCTGGATGGACATGGCTGTGGCCACGCGCGGCCTCCTCTCTCTTCGTCGGGCGACGACCGCGACTCTACCTGTCATCCCGTCGGATCGTCTATTGCCGAAACGCGTCCATTGGGAGCCGAAGGAGGCGACCCGCCACTCCGTCGAGGACCCACAAGGACCCGGCCGCAACGACGACGTCGCCGCCGCCGGAGAACCCAGCTCCCGGGGCGATGACGCGATCCACGACGTGGCCGACGGGATCCAGCCGCACCAGCTGCCCGCCCTCCGGCGAGATCCAGGCTCGATCGTCGACGAGTGCGAAGGTATAGCCTCGGCCGCCGAGATCCACCTCGCCGACCTGTGTGTTCGTCGACGGATCGATCTGCGCCACGAAGTCGCTGCCGTCGCAGCTGCTGACCCAGACCGCAGTCGACCCTGCCGCCAACCCTCCGCACGGGGTCGCCGGGGCGCTGATCTGAATCGTCGCTTCGACCTTGTTCGTGGCGGCGCTGACACGGACGACCGAGCCGATGTTGGGGACGCTCGTCCAGATGCTGCCCAGACCCTGGGCCAGCCAGTTCGGACCCGATGGCCCGACGGGTCCGACGGAGATGGTTGTCGCGATCGTGTTCGTCGCCGTGTCGATCCGATCGACGCTGCCCCCACGCGTGTTGGCGAGCCAGAGCGTCTCGCCACTCAGGAGCACGCCCTTCGACATGGTCACGGTGTCGATGGACGTCACGGCACGCAGCGTCAGCGGATCAAACCGGAGCACCTCGTGGGTGCTCCACTTCGTCACCCACAGGCCCGAGTCGTTGCCAGCGAGGCCCTGGAACTCGTCTGGCGTCAGGTCCAGCTTGACCGAGGCCGCGATCGAGTTCGTTTTCGGATCGATGCGCAGCAGGTCACCGTTCGCCGTGAACAGCCAGATCGTGGTGCCGTCCGAGGCGAGCGCCAGCGGGGCCTCGACCGGGATCGAGGCGGTCGGCTCGACGGTGACCGCGGGTGGGAAGGACGGGCCCCCGAAGCTCGGGGACGGACTGGGCGACACGACGGGGCTTGGCGACGGGCCGCCCCCGTTGTCGATCGGCGACCGCGGCAGCAGGCCTGCGCCGATCGCGACGGCGACGATCCCGACTAGAGCGGCGAGCAACAGGCGGGACCGGTCGCCGATGGAGGACCTCGCACCGGATCGGCGATGCCACGGGAAGACCCGGAGCTGCCTCGTCGTCATCGTCCGGGCGAACGACTCCTCGAGGAGCCGCTCGGGCGCCCGCTCCGGTGCGACGGCCGCCATCCAGCTGGTGAGGATCGGGCCGACGCCGCGGGCCTCCCGACCGTCCGGGAACGGGACCACGGGTCTGTCGCCGCTCATGCCGTCGTGCGGTCCGCGGCCGCGTCCTTGCGATCGTCGGCATCCAGCGACGCGCGGAGTGCCGCCGCGCCGTACCGGATCCGCGATTTGACCGTTCCGACCGGGATGCCCAGGGTCTCTGCGATCTCGGTATGCGACTGGTCGAAGTGGTGCTGGAGGACGAGGACCGTCCGTTGGTCGAACGGCAGTCGCCGGAAGGCGCGGTCGACGCGATCGTGCTCGGCAAAGGCGCCGCTCGTGTCCGCGGTGGATCGCTCGCCGACGTGGAGGAGCGAGACTTCGGCGCGACGACGGACCCGGCGCGCCTCGTCAAAGCAGGCGTTGACCGTCAGCCGCTTGAGCCAGGCGTCGAAGCGGTCCGGGTCCCGCAGGCGTGGCAGCTCACGCCACGCCTGGACGATCGCCTCCTGGGTCGCGTCCTCGGCTCGATGGGAGTCCCGCAGGATCAGGCAGGCCATGGCGTAGAGCCGGTTGGTCGCGAGGCCGATGAGGGCAGCGAACGCGTCGTGGTCACCGTGCATCGCCCGGTCGACCACAACTGCGTTCGCTGTCCCCATGCAACCTCCTGATGAGCGGGCGGGTCAGCCGCCCTGGGCCACGCCGCGTGCCTGCCAGGACGGGACCGCATGAAGTGCCGGGATCGTGGTGACGGCATGGAGGTTGGAGCCGTCCACGTTCATCACGGTCACCTGGCGGTCGGCGATGCCCACGTTCGTCAGGTCGCGCAGGAACACGATCTGGCGCCCATCGGGCGACCAGGAAGAGCCCCAGTCATCGCCACCCGGGCAGGGCGTGGGATCGGATCCGATGCAGCCGGTGAGCTGCCGGGCGCCGGACCCGTCTGCGTTCATCGTCCAGATACCCTCGCTGCCGAACCAGCCCCTGGTGAACACGATCTTCGTCCCGTCGGGCGACCAGTCCGCGACCTGGTCCTTCGGCTCGGGGCCGGTCGTGATCGCGTGGGCCCCGGAGCCGTCCGCGTTTGCGACCCAGACCTGCTCGTTGAGCGGGAACTCGTCGGCATCGAAGCCGTCAGCGTGGACGAACAGGATACGTTCCCCGTTCGGCGACCAGACGGGCAGCGAGCTGAAGCAATCGGGGTGAGCTGCGGTGCAGGACGTCAGCTGGACCGGGTTCTCGCCCGTTGCCGCGTCGACGACGAAGACCTGGTCGTTGGCGGGCTCATCGATGAATCCGGCGAACGCGATCTTCGAGCCGTCCGGCGAGACGTCCGGGAAGGTCGCGAACCCGCCGAAGTGGGTGAGCTGGGTCGGCTCGCCGCCGTTCTGCTTGATGGTCCACAGCTCGAAGGCGCCGCTCTCGACGTTGCCGCAATAGACGATGTCGCGGCCGTCCGGCGTGTACTCCGCGCAGAGATGCAGCGCAGGCCCGCTGGTCACGGCCTTCAGACCGGATCCATTGGGCATGATCGTCTCGATCTGGAAGGTGCCATTTGTTCGCGTTCCGAACGCGATCCGCCCGTTGACCACCCCTGGATCAGCGGCCATCACGGGACCGAACGCCCCCACCATCATGACGGTCGCAGCGGCAATCGCCGCCAGCACCGATGTACGTGACATTTCCCCTCCTCGAGGAACCCGGCGGCTGACGCGAGTCTCGCGTTTCGACCGTCACCCCCACTGACTCGTCTCGATGCCCGATCCGATCTAACTCGGCGCCGCGCCCACGATCCGATTCCTAACGGCTCATCCTGTGCAACCCGAACGAAAGGCCTCGGATCGCTCCGAGGCCTGCTGCTCGCTGGGAGATTGGCTGGCGAGGAAGGATTCGAACCTTCAATCCCCTGATCCAGAATCAGGTGCCTTACCGTTTGGCCACTCGCCAGCGACCGCCGGAAGTCTACCCCGGGTGACGAGCAGGCTCAATCAGGCTCGAGCCACGTCGTGGCACGTACCTAGGTCCATCAAGCGGAATCCCTTCCTATTTCCGGTCTGATCGGCCAGAATATCGGTCTATGGCAGCGAAGAGCCCCAACGGCCGGACGATCCGCCTGGGACAGGCCGCGGAGATGCTCCAGGTGTCGGTCGAGACGCTCCGCCGATGGGAGTCCGAGGGCCGCCTGAAGGTCGAGCGCTCCAACGGCGGCCAGCGCCTGGTCCCGATCGCCGAGGTCACGCGCCTCCTCGCCGAGAAGCGCGCCCAGGCGCTCGACCGCCCGATCGTCGCGGGCTCGGCCCGCAACCGCTTTCCCGGGATCGTCACCCGCATCGAGAAGGACCGCGTCGCGGCTGTCGTCGAGGTCATCGCGGGTCCGCATCGAATGGTCAGCCTCATGACGGCCGAGGCCGTGGACGAGATGGGCCTGCAGGTGGGCGACGAGGCGGTCTGTGTCGTGAAGGCAACGAACGTCATCGTCGAGGTGCCGGCTCGCCGGGAGACCCGCGGATGAGGTCGCGGCTCCTCGCCCTCGCCGCCATCACGGCGCTGGCGGCGTGCGGCGGGGCGGGATCGTCGCCGACCGGCGAGGCCTCGACCGAGCTGACGATCTACGCCGCGGCCTCGTTGAAGGCCGTGCTCGACGAGGCCGAGACCGCGTACGAGGCCGCGAATCCGGGCGTGACGCTCACGATCTCGACCGATTCATCGTCCGCGCTCGAGACCAAGATCGAGCAGGGCGCGCCCGCCGACGTGTTCCTCTCGGCGGACACGGCGAATCCGCAGAAGCTCATCGACGGCGGCTTCGCCGGCGGGTCGCTGGTCGTCTTCGCCGGCAACGAGCTCACGGTCATCGTGCCCAAGGACAACCCGGCCGGCATCGAATCGCCCGCGGACCTCGCCGAGGACGGCGTCGACATCATCGCGGCGGGCGAGACGGTGCCCATCACGAAGTACGCGGGGCTGCTGGTGGAGAACCTGGCCAAGCAGCCCGGCTACCCGGCCGACTTCGCCGCGCGGTACGCCGCGAACATCGCGTCCAGGGAAGAGAACGTCGCATCGATCGTCGGCAAGATCGAGCTCGGCCAGGGCGACGCCGGGATCGTCTACGTCACCGACGCCGCGGCCTCGACGAAGGTCGGGACGATCGACATCCCTGCAGGCGCGAACGTGCCGGCCACGTACGGCGGCGTCGTCGTGAAGGCATCCGGCCGCCAGGCGGCGGCACAGGCGTTCCTCGCCTGGCTCGCGGGTCCCGGCGGACAGGCGATCCTGGCCGGGCACGGCTTCCTGCCCCCGCCGTCGTGATCGAATCCTCCAGGCGGCCGATGGCGACCAGGGGCGCCGCGACTCGCCCGGACCGACCGCGGGGCCGATGGGGCGAGGGCTCGCTGCGTGCCGTCGCGATCCTCTTCGCTATCTTCCTCGCGCTGCCGGTGTTCACGCTGGTCGTGCGCGGCATCCTGTCGGGCGGGCTGGCACAGGCCGCCGGCTCGTCGGCGATCCTCGCGGCCCTCGCGCTCAGCCTGACGACGACCGCGATCAGCCTGACCCTCACGATCGGGCTCGGCCTGCCGCTGGCCTTCGTGCTGGCCCGGCGCACGTTCCGTGGGAAGTGGCTCGCGGAGGCCTTCGTGGACCTGCCGATCGTGCTCCCGCCGTCGGTGGCCGGGCTGGGGCTGCTTCTCGTCCTCGGCCGGCGCGGGCTGCTCGGCGCCCCGCTCGCGGCCGGCGGGCTGGACATCGCGTTCACGACGGCGGCCGTGATCGTCGCCCAGACCTTCGTCTCGGCGCCGTTCTTCGTCCGCTCGGCGCGAGCCGGCATCGCGGGGGTCGACCGGGACCTCGAGGATGCCGCGCGGGTCGACGGCGCGTCGGAGCTGCGCCTGTTCTGGGACGTGACGGTGCCGCTCGCCGCGCCGGCCCTGGCCGCCGGGCTGGTGATGAGCTGGGCCCGCGCCCTCGGCGAGTTCGGGGCCACGATCATGTTCGCCGGCAGCATCCAGGGCCGGACGCAGACGCTGCCGCTGCTGGTCTACTCGGAGTTCCAGGCGGGCGACCTCGACGCGTCGATCGCCGCCGCGGCCATCCTCGTCGTCGCCGCGCTCGGCGTGCTCATCGCGGTCCGGGCGTTCCATTGGGGCAGCGCGCTCGATATGCGCGGCCTAGGTTGAAGGCAGGGCTCGCCGAAGCGCCCGTCTGGTCGCGGACGGCCGACTAAGATCTCACCCGTCGTCGATTGAGGCTGGAGCACACGGTTGATGCGCCATCGGAACGACGAAGCTCGTCGCGCACTCGTCCTCCATGAGCAGCCGCTGGTGGTGGACCTCATCGAGCTGACGCTGAATCACGGTCTCTTCGCCGTCAGGGCGGCGGCTCGTATCGAGGAGGCCGAGCGCCTCCTGGGCGAGTGGCACCCGCACATGGCGGTGATCGACATGGACCACGCCGACAGTGCGAGACTGCTTCGCCGGCTGGGTGTCTCGGGGACCCTCACGGGCGGTGCGATTCCCGCGCTGGGGCTGACGCGACGCGGTGACCTCCGCACCAAGCTCCGAGCCTTCGATCTCGGCGTCGACGACATCCTGACCGTGCCGTTCTCTCCCGAAGAGCTTCTCGCCCGATCGATCGTCATCACTCGAAGGGCTTTGGGAACGGATCATCCGATCGTGCCCACCATTCGCCTCGGCGAGATGGAGATCGACATCGTCAACCGGCAGGTCCGTGCTGGCGACTCGGTAGTGCATCTGAGCGGGATCGAACAGAGCCTGCTGTACCTGCTCGCGAGCAGGGGTGGGCGCGTCGTCACCCGAGACGAGATCCTGGACGCGATCTGGGGCACCGACTTCATGTCCGAGAGCAACGTTGTCGATCGTCACATCCGAAGCCTTCGGATCAAGCTCCAGAACGACTACCGACGCCCTCGCTTCATCGCGACGGTGGCGGGCCGTGGGTATCGATTCATCCCGACGTTCACGAACGACGGTTGGGATCGCGGCGCTGATGAGGACGTCCCCGCGACCCATTGAGGGCAGCGCGACCCGGACTCGAAGCCGGATGACGAGCCGTCATGACGAGGACCTGACCCGGCCGCAGATTCCGCGGTGGATCGGCACGCAGCCCCGCGCGGGCGCCCGATCGCCGCGGCGGGTCCGTTTTTGGGGACGGACCCGCCCTTATCGCTGGAAGGGCAGTGGGCATGAGGGAACAGGTCGAATTCGGTCCGCGGTCAGTTCTCGGCGCAGGACCGGTCGGGACCGGCTCGCCCAACCTCCGACTCCTCCTGCCCTGGATCCCCGACGAGGCGGCCGCGGGGGGAGGGGGACGCAGCTGGCCTGATGGCCCGACCGGATGGCCCGGCAACCGGCGCCGTCTCGCCATCGTCGGCGCGATCGAGCGGGAGCTCGCCCGGCCCTCGGCAACGGTCGTGATGCAGCAGATCCTGGGGGCCTGGCGATCCGCTGAGCGCCAGCTCGCCTCGTCGGTCGACGGCAGCCTGGAACGGTCCCGGGTCGACGCCCAAGTGGCGACCTTGCGTTCCCTGTACCAGGGACTGTTCGTCCAGGTTCGTTCCGCGCAAACCAAACGACCCGGGACGGGAGGGTGATGAACCCATGGCGGAGCGTCAGCCCGTTGGAGCATCCCCCATCGACCCCTCGGCGCCGACCGCGGCGAGGATGGTTTGCTCCATACCCAGAATCCGGGCCTCCAGCGCGGCAACCTGCGTCAGGATCTCAGTGTTTCCGGTGAGGAGGCGCTCGTTCTGCGCGTCACCGACGTCGCCTTCCTCGGCGGCGTGCTCCAGCGTCAGGCGATCGCGCACCGAGGCGCGGTTGCTGGCGAGGAGGATGAGCGGCGCGGCGTAGGCCGCTTGCGTGCTGAAAGCCAGGTTGAGCAGGATGAACGGGAAGGGGTCGAACGGCTTGCTCAGCAGGACGATGTTGGCCGCCAGCCAGACGGCCACGATGACCGACTGGATCACGATGAACCGCCAGCTGCCCATGAACCCCGTCACGCGGTCGGCGACCCGGGCGCCAAGCGGCGCAGCCTCGAACAGCTGCCGGTTCACTGGATGCCGATAGGCTCGCAACCGAGGGCTGCTCGTCTTTGGCGGTGTCCCGCGCGCGCCGCGTAGCCCAACAACGCTCACCGGGCGGTCTCGGGCACGGCGTCCTCCTCGTCGGGACGCAGGAGGATCGCTGCCCCGATGACGACGGCGGGAGCGACACCTGTTGCCGCGACGAGTCGTGGGGCCCCGCCGATCAGGAGACCGGCGCCCAGCCCCACAGAGCCGGCCGCAAGCGATTGGCTAGTGGAGCTCGGCATCGCCTGGACCCTTCGTGTCGTCCAACCCATGCCCGCACGGGTCGCAGCGACAGCCCGAGCAGATCGGCGCTGAAGCATCGGCCCGGTCGTGCGCGCGATCCGCACCGCACTCTGCAGCTGTGCCGCGAGCGCTTTCGAGCTCTTCCCCGCACTGGTGCCAATGGCCTGGAGACGTGTGTCGAGCGCTCCTGCTGGTTTCGTCATTGCATGCTCCACGGGTTCTGGTTTGAAGGGTCGTACCATCCGGACCACCCAGAGCGGGCCGGCCCTGTCGGGTCGGCCGGTCTGAGCAGAATGGTCAGCTGATGATGAGCATCGGTCGCTGGGTGGCGACTCAGGTGCGCCTGAGGCCTCGCGAACCGGTGGCGAACCTGGCGACGAAGATGACGGCGATCGCACCAAGCGTCGAGATGAGGATGCTCTCGATGTTGATGCCGTTGACGGATCCGATCTTCAGGATGCTCGCGGCGACGAAGCCGCCGACGAGACCGCCCACGATGCCGAGCACGACCGTCATCAGCAGGCCCTCACGTGAGCCCATCAGCTGGTTGGAAAGGAAGCCGGCGATCGCGCCGACGATGATCCACGCAATGAAACCCATTGAGCTCGTTCCTCCATGAGGCGATGAGACCCCATCGATCCGGGCCGCTCCAGCGGCCCGGATGCGGGGTGCCGGCTTGCGCCGGCTGCAGGCTGCCCGGGTCAGGCCGGCTCGCGCCGGAAGATCCCGAGTGCCCAGATGACAATCAGCTCAAGGACCGTCCAGCCCACGAACGCCACGACGGCCGTGACATCGAAGGTTGAGCCGGCCGCATGCAGGGCATCAGTTCGGAGGATTCCTTCGAACGGCGCCACGAAGACCTGGCTGAGGTTGAGGATCCCGGACACGAGGCCGTTCGCCTCGCGAGCGTCCAGGAGCAGGAGCACGAAACGGGCTCCGATCACGACCTGGATGAGCCCGAAGACGAGGACGACGATGCGCCGGCCCATCTCGGAGCCACCCGGGCCGACCCTCGTGATCCGTTGACTGTCGGTCCGCACGACTTCCTGTCCGCTGGTGGCTGACGCAGCCGCCGGTACCGGACCTGCTGTGGGTCCGGTGGTGACGACCGTTCGGTCGATTCGATCGATTGCCATGCTGTCTCCTTGTTGTTCAGGGCTGGATGGGCGAGGTCAGAACGCGGAAGTGGCCTGCGCCGCGATCGCCGCGGGCAGCAGGACGAGGATGGCCAACGAGGCGAGCGCGACCATGACGGCGGTCCGCGCAATACCGACGGCAAGGCCAAGCCCACCGCGTTGCTGGCGTTCAACCGGCCCGGTGCGCCCGGCCTCGCTGGGGAAGTCCCTGGTCACGACCGTCCGGTCGTTTCGATCGCTGCTCAAATCCACGCTCCCTGGTTGCTATCGGCATCCGGGGGGAGCGGGGCCAGAGAGGCCACCGCCGGGTTTGGTTCCGGCCACTGCTGTCGCTTGCATTGAACAACAGCCTGGTGCTATTGTCAACTGTAGTTGAACATATCAACTGTAGTAGCGGAGCGACATGGCACCGTCGATCGGGAATGCGCTGCGGCAAGCGCGTGAGGTTAGGGAGCTCTCGGCTGTGGACGCCGCCCGCGCCTCCGGGATCTCGCCTGCGTACCTGAGCCGCCTCGAGAACGACGCGGTCCGCAAGCCCTCGCCGAACGTCCTCCACCGCCTGAGCGAGGCGCTCGGCCTGCCCTATGCAGAGCTGATGCGGCTGAGCGGCTATCGGGTTCCCGGAGAGTCTCCAGAGAGCAGCACGCAGGCGATCGGGGAGGCGCTGTTCGCGAACCTCACGGAGGACGAGCGAGAGGAGCTCCTCGAGTACCTGGCGTGGTATCGCACGCGGCGTCGTGCGCGAGGAGGCGTCAGCCGTCGGCGCTGATCGGATCCTCGCCGATCGCCTCGCGCGCCCGGTCAACAACCCCGGCCCAGAAGCTCACCGCCCCGGCCTCATAGGCGATCCCCATCGGCAGCGTCTCGCCGCGCCAATGCTCGACCGTGCGCTGCCCTCGATCGGTCAGCGCGGGACGACGCTCGAGTCGCTGCGCCTGCTGGTACGCGGCCAGCTTGGCCTGATGGATCGCGAGCTGCTGCTCGGCAAGGCGCAGGCGCGACTCGGCGGGCGCCAGATCCCCGAAGAAGAGCTGCAAGAGCCCGGGGTCGCGCAGCTCGGCTGGTTCGTTCGATGGGCGATCGAGCCACCTTCGGAGGGCCGCATCACCTGCAGCCGTCGTGGTGAACACACGCCGACGCCGCCCGGTCGTCTCGCGGACTTCGTCGACAAGGCCGAGCCGGGCGAGCCGAGGCGGCTCGCTGTAGAGCAGCGTGTGCGGGAACGACCAGAAGTTGCCGAGCGTCGCCCGGACGTGCCGCTCCAGCTCGTAGGGCGTCGAGGGCCCCTCGCGCGCCAGGAGGCCGAGCACGAGATAGGAGGTCGGGGTCAGCCGAAAGCCCTCTCCCTCGACCTCCTCACGCGCGCCGGCCGGCGGCTCATCCATTGACATACTACGAACCGTACCATACACTCCGAACTATTCCACACAACCGCAACACACCGACCAGTCGCCGGGGAAATTCAGACCCGGTGGAGGCAAAGGTTTCCAACCACCTGGATCTCGGTACGCGGCGTGGGTACAACAACGGCGGTTCTCAAATGATCACCGACATGAAGCGCACAGCCGAGCGGATTCCGCTCGAGGTCCTGAACACCGGCAACTTCGGGCTCCTTGACGAGCTCCTGGTGCCCGAGTTCGTGGACCACTCCCCGGTGGGCGGCGTTGCCCCGACTCGCGAGGGCCTCAAGACGAGCGCGAAGGCGCTGCGGACGGCCTTCCCGGATATCCACTACACGATCGAAGACTCGATCGCGTATGGGGACCAGATCGTGCATCGCCTCAGCGCGAGCGGCACGATGACCGGCGAGTTCATGGGCGTGCCCCCGACGGGCAAGCGAGCAACCTGGACGGAGATCCACATCGGTCGAGGCGTCAATGGCCGCCTGACCGAGCACTGGGGCCTGGCCAACGAGCTCAGCATGCTCGTCCAGCTCGGGATCGTTCAGTCACCGGCACGGGTGGCCGTCCCGGCCTGAGCGAGCTCTCGACCCGCACCTGACTAGATTCGAAGGCCTCGGCGGCAACGCCGGGGCCTTCGTGCTGCGCGCCGAACCGCGAATGCCCGACCCCGCGGAAGCGGATGATGTGGCAGCTCGGGGATGCGAGGTCACTCCAGGGAGGATGAAGGCGTGATCGGAGAATTTCGCGGGTTCCTGCTCAAGACCAACGCGCTCGCGCTCGCGATCGGCGTGATCATCGGCGGTGCCCTCGGCACGGTCGTCAACTCGCTGGTCAACGACATCATCATGCCGCCCGTCGGGCTGGCTCTCGGCGGCATCGACTTCGCCTCGATGACGTGGGTCCTGAAGGAAGCCGTGAACGGCGACCCGACGACCGAGGTCGCGATCCGCTACGGCCTGTTCATCAACGCCATCATCGCGTTCATCGTGATCGCGTTCGTCGTGTGGTGGATCTCGCGCATGTTCGTCAAGGAGCCGCCGCCCGCCGAGGTCAAGACCTGCCCCTTCTGCAAGGAGCCGAACGCGGTCGACGCGACGAAGTGCAGGGCCTGCGCGAGCGCGATCTGACCCTCGGCGCATGCCGGTGGCCTCGCCGCAGCGATGCGGACGCAAGCCGTGGCGGCAATTTGCAAGGCCGCGGGACATCGGCCGGGCGTACAAGGATGCGGGCCGCGCTGCGAGCGGCCCGGGGTTCCGCAATGGGGCATGAACGTTGACGAAGAGCGAGCACAGAGGTCACGACGTGATCGACGAGCTGCTCCGACAGCTGGACGAGCTGCGGGAGCTCGACCGGCGACGCAACGTTCATGCCCCCGGATCCGCGGCGCACGACGCGGCGGAGCTGGAGGTCGACCTCCGCACCCGGCGCCTGATGGACCGCTTCCGGGACCTGAAAGAACGCCGCATCCGCAGCGCCGGACGGGCGTACACCGAGTGGACCCAGCCGCTCGACGCCAACGACCATCTCCTCCGAAATCGGAGCTCGCTTCTGAACTAGCCGGTGCTACGATCCGCGCACCGGACCCGATGCCACGTACGGGGCTCGTCGACGGCGAGATCCGTTCTCGCCGAGATGCAGGAGCCCGCGATGGGATCACCTCCGGGAGGAGACATCCATGGCCACCGTGACGTTCGACCACGTGTGGAAGCGCTTCGGCGAGTTCAACGCCGTGAAGGACCTCAGTCTCGAGATCCAGGACGGCGAGTTCATGGTCCTGGTGGGCCCCTCCGGCTGCGGCAAGACGACCAGCCTGCGCATGATCGCGGGCCTGGAGGAGGTCTCCGACGGCAGCCTCAAGATCGGTGAACGCGTCGTCAATGACGTCGCGCCCAAGGACCGCGACATCGCGATGGTCTTCCAGAGCTACGCGCTCTACCCGCACATGTCGGTCTACGACAACATGGCCTTCGGCCTGAAGCTGCGGAAGGTCCCGAAGGCAGACATCGACACCCGGGTCAAGGAAGCGGCCCGGATCCTCGGCCTCGAGAACCTCCAGAAGAAGCCGCGCGAGCTGTCCGGCGGCCAGCGCCAGCGCGTCGCCCTCGGGCGCGCGATCGTGCGCGAGCCGGCGGTGTTCCTCATGGACGAGCCGCTCTCCAACCTCGACGCCAAGCTCCGCGTCCAGACCCGCGCCGAGATCGCGCGGCTGCACCAGCGCCTCGGCACCACGACCGTATACGTGACCCACGACCAGGTCGAGGCCATGACGATGGGCACGCGCATCGCGGTCATGGACAAGGGCGAGCTGCAGCAGGTCGGGGCGCCGCAGGACCTCTACGAGAGCCCGAAGAAGCTGTTCGTCGCCGGGTTCATCGGCAGCCCCGCCATGAACTTCGTCAACGTCGACCGCGACGGTGACTCGGTCAAGGGCAACGGCATCTCGTTCCCGATCCCGGGCCGCTACAAGGCCGGGCTCGACGGCACCTCGAAGCTCGTCGCGGGCTTCCGGCCCGAGCACATGGAGCTGGGCGACCTGGCCAACTCGGCGACGGTCCGGGCCAAGGCCGACGTCGTCGAGTTCCTCGGCGACGAGGAGCTCCTCCACGTCACCGTGCAGGGCCACGACAGCGACGTCGTCGCGGTCGTGAGCTCGGAGCATCGTGTGAAGCCCGGCGACGTCCTCGACCTCAAGGTGCCGCTCGACAAGCTGCACCTCTTCAACCAGGAGACCGGCGACGCCATCGCCTGGTCGCAGGCCGCCACGGCCTAGCGGCTCATCGAGGGCGCCCCGCGTAGGCTGCGGGGATGGACGGCGGCGCACGAGTCGACCACGTCGCAGCGCGCGACGGCACGTCGCTCCTCGTCCGCCACTGGCCGGTCACGGTGGGCGAGCCATGGGCGGCGATGCTCCTCGTCCACGGCCTGGCGGAGCACTGCGGCCGATACGAGCACGTCGGTGCCCAGCTGGCCGAGCTGGGCATCGATGCCCACGCGTTCGATCTCCGCGGCTTCGGCGGCTCGGGTGGGAGGCGGGCGTCGGTCGACCGCTGGTCGCAGCTCCATGACGATCTCGAGGAGCGGCTCGTCGCCGTCCGCTCGATCGCTCCCACGCGGCCGCTTGTCCTCTATGGCCACTCGCTGGGCGGCCTCATCACCCTCGGCTACGTCCTCGACGGCCGCGCGTGGCCGGACCTGCTGGTCCTCTCTGCGCCCGCGATCGGGGCATCGGTCCCGATGTGGCAGCGCGTGCTCGTGGGTGGGCTCAGCCGCGTGGCGCCGGGGGTGCTCCTCGCCAACCGGCTCGACACGGAGGTCCTGTCGAGCGACCCGGAGGTCGGGACGAAGTACCTCAGCGATCCACTCAACCAGCACAAGTCGACTGTCCGCTTCGCCGACGCGGCCTTCGGTGAGCAGCGCCGGGTCGCGGCCGCGCTCGATCGGCTGTCGATCCCGACGCTCGTCGTCCATGGCGGCGACGACCGGCTCGTCCCGACGCAATCGAGCGCAAGGTTGGAGGGCCGGCCGGGGGTCGCGCGCCAGGTGTACCCGGGCAAGCGCCACGAGCTGCACAACGAGCCCGACGGACCCGAGGTCGTGCGTGACATCGCCGGCTGGGTCCGCGAGCAGGTCAGCCGGCGCCACATCCCGAGCCGCGACCAGGAGCCCGAGGCGACCCTCGCGGGAGTGGCCGGCTAGGCGAGTGCGGTACGCTGTCGGCAACTGAAGACCGCCTCCGGGGAGCGCCGACGCGCTGAGAGTGTGGCAAGACCACAGACCCGCGGAACCTGATCCGGCTCGTACCGGCGAAGGAAGCAGGCCCAGGCTCGACTTGCGCCGTTCTCCGATTCGGAGGGCGGCGTCATTTGCTCCTGGAGGAACTGCGCATGGACGGACAGCACCGATGACGGCCCTCGACCCGGCCACGACCGCGGCACCGAGCAGGGCCTGGCGGACGCGCGACATCCTGATCACGGCGGTCATCGGCGTCGTCTTCGGCGTCGTGTTCGCGGCCTGGAACAACCTGTACGCCGGCCTGGCCTGGCTGACGCCGCCGCTGTCGGACCTGATCTACGGCCTGTGGCTGGTGCCGGCGATCCTGGCGCCGCTGATCGTGCGGAAGCCCGGCGCCGCCCTCTTCGCGGAGATGGCCGCGGCCAGCATCTCTGCCCTCATTTTCAGCCAGTGGGGTCCGGACACCCTGGTCTCCGGCTTCATGCAGGGCGCCGCGGCGGAGTTCGTCTTCGCGCTCGTCGGCTATCGGCGCTGGTCGCTTCCGGTCCTGGCGATCGCGGCGGTCGCATCCGCCGCCGCCGCCTGGGTCCATGACTGGTTCCTGTACTACGCCGACGCCTCGGTGGAGCTGCAGCTGGTGCGGCTCGCCGTGATGGCGGTCTCGGCGATCGCGTTCGCGGCGATGGGCTCGCTGGCGCTCTCGCGCTCGCTGGACCGGGCGGGCGTGCTCGAGGGCTTCGCCGCGTCCCGAGGTTCCACCGCCTGAGCACGGCGCCTGGGGCCCTGCCGCCCAGAGCCACGCCGCCCAGCTCGATCCGCGCGGGAGGCGCGGCGTTCACCTATGTCGCGAGCCGGCGGCCGGCGTTCCGGGACCTCGAGCTCGCCATCGAGCCGGGGTCCGTCCTCCTGGTCGTCGGCCCGTCCGGGTCCGGCAAGAGCACGCTCGCGAGGGCCGTCGCCGGGCTGCTGCCGGAGCAGTTCCCGGGGGAGTGGCAGGGCTCGCTGCGGATCGGTCAGGTGGACGTCGCGCGGGGTCGAGGCGCAGCCGGCGACGACGACGACGATCCCCCCGTGGCCGTGGTGGCCGGCCACGGCCCGTTCACGACCGCCGGGCTCGGCAGCGGGATCGTGCTGCAGGACCCCGCGAGCCAGCTCGTCATGGAGCGCGTCGGCGACGACGTCGCGTTCGGGCTGGAGAACCTCGCCTGGGGGCGCGCCGCGATGCGCGAGCGCGTGCCCGAGGCGCTCGCGGGTGTCGGCCTGCGCGGCTTCGAGGACCGCCGCTCGACGAGGCTCTCAGGCGGCGAGCAGCAGCGCGTCGCGATCGCGGGCGTGCTCGCGCCCGGTCCCGGCCTCCTCGTCCTCGACGAGCCAACGGCCCACCTCGACCCGGCCGGCGCCGAGGCGGTCTTCCGGGTCCTCCGGACCATCCGCGAGCGCGAGGCAGCCACGATCGTGCTGGTCGAGCATCGGGTCGCGCTGGCGTGGCCGCTCGCCGATACCGTCCTCGCGCTCGACGACGAGGGCCGCCCGATCGACGTCGGGGCGCCCGCGGACGTCCTGAAGCGGTCGGCGACGAAGCTCGCGAGCGCGGGCATCTGGTTGCCCGACGACCGGCCCGGCACGGCGGCGGCGCCGGTGCCCAGCCCCGATCCGCTGTCCACGCAGGTCCTCGGGACGGAACCGGTCCTGGACGTCGCCCAGGTGCGGTTCGGCTACGTCGCGACCGCCCCGGTCCTGCGCGCCGTGGACCTGACGCTCATGCCCGGCGAGCGCGTCGCCCTGGTCGGCCGGAATGGCAGCGGCAAGACGACGCTCCTGCGGCTCGCGCTTGGCCTGCTCGAGCCGCTGGCGGGGGAGATCCGCCTCGGGGGGCGCGATCCGCGGCGCCTGCCCGCGGTCCAGCTCGCCCGCCTCGCCGGATTCGTCCCGCAGGAGCCCGAGCTCGGATTCCTGGGCCAGTCCGTCCGCGAGGAGATCGAGCTGGGACTGCCGCAGGAGCAGCTGACCCATGCCCACGATCTCGCCGAGCGGCTGCGCCTGCCGCTCGCCGACTTCGGGGACCGGAGCCCGTACCGGCTCTCCGGCGGCGAGCAGCGCCGCCTCTCGCTCGTGACGGGGCTGGCCCGGCGACCGCTGCTCCTCGCCCTCGACGAGCCGACGTTCGGCCAGGATCGGCGCGGCCACGAGGCCCTGGTGGGTGCGCTGGCGGAGCTGGTCGGGGAGGGGAGCGCGATGCTCGCGGCGACCCACGACGATCGCTTCGTCCGCGAGGCCGCCGATCGCCGGGTCGAGCTGGCCGACGGCTGGGTCCTCGCCGACGAGCCGGTCGAGCTGTGGAAGGCCGCCTCGTGACCGCCGCGACCTTCCTCGCGCCGGACCTCGACATCACCCAGCGGGAGAGCGTCCTCGGCCGGACGAGCCCGCTGGTGAAGCTCGGAATCTCGCTCGCGTGGCTCATCGGGCTGGGGCTGACCCTCGACGTCCGGCCACCGCTGATCCTGACGGTCATCGTCCTCAGCGCCGGGCTCGAACTCGGCAGGATCCCGCCGGGCATGCTGGCGCGCCGCGTCGCCCCGCTGATGGTCGCGGCTGCGGGAATCGCGCTCACGAACCTGCTCTTCTCGACGCACAACCCGGACCCCGCGGCCCACGAGATCGTGCGCATCGGGCCGCTGCGGATCACGGAAGAGGCGGTTGCCGCGGCCGTTGGCCTCGCCGCGCGGGTCGCCGCGATCGTGAGCGTCGCCGCCGTGTTCGTGCTCACGACGGACGCGACCCGGCTCATGGACTCGCTGGTCCAGCAGGCCCGCGTCTCGCCGCGCTTCGCCTACGGCCTCCTCGCCGCGTACCAGGCCGTGCCGCGGCTCGCCGACGACCTCGCCGCGCTGCGGGGCGCGCGCCGCCTGCGGGGCCTGCGCGAGCTCGACCCGAGCATCCTCCTCGGCCTGCTCGTGCGCGCGATCCGGCACGCGGACCAGCTCTCGATCGCGATGGACGCCCGCGGCTTCGGCGCGGGCCGGCGGTCGATCTACCGGCCGATCGCGTGGACCAGCCTCGACCTGGTCGTCGGCGCGAGCGCGCTCGTCATCCTGGTTTCGGCGCTGGTCCTCTCACGCTGAGGCGCAGGCCGCCTGGATCAGGTCCGCCAGCTCGGCCAGGGTCGGGACGACGACGCTCGCCCCGGCCGCGAGCAGGTCGCCGACGCTCACCGCCGAGCCCGCGGTCACGCAGACGGCGATCATCCCGGCCGCCACGGCCGCTCGCGCATCCCAGGTCGAATCGCCGATGGCCCAGCACGCATCGGGCGCCACGCCGAGGCGGTTCGCGGCGAGCAGCAGCAGGTCCGGCGCCGGCTTGGCGTGCTCCACGTGGCTGCCGTCGACGATGTCGGGCTTCTCGCGCAGGCCCAGCGCCGCCACGGACCCGCGCACCTGCGCGGCCCGGCTGGACGTGGCGATGACCCAGGTCGCACCGCACATCTCGATCGCGGCCAGCGCCTCGTCCAGCCCCGGCAGCGGCCGCGGCTCGCGGTTGCGCCGATCGAACGCCTCGCCAGCTGCGTGGTCGATCGCCTCGACGGCCTCCTCGGACAGGGTCCGGCCCGCCTTCTCCGCGATCTCCCGGGCCAGGCGCTTGCCGTCCATGCCGATCATCGGCCCGATCTCCTCGGCGCTCACCGGCAGGCCGGCGGCATCGAGCGCCTCGACCCAGCCCTCGATCCGCCCGGCGACCGTGTCGACCAGCGTGCCGTCGAGGTCGAAGATCAGGCCGGCGGGCCGCGGAAGATCACTGGGCATGACACCTCCTCGGGCTGGCCGCGAACCACGCAGTGCGCGAGAATGGTGCCTGTACGCTGCGATTCACGCGCCGAGGAGCGCCTCGCGCTTCGAATTCCGGCGGGCCGAGCATCGACCCGCAGCCTGGCCCAGGAGGATGTCCGATGACCGACGTGCTGGATCGACCCAGCGTCAAGACCTACCGGCAGCTGATCGGCGGCGAGTCCGTCGAGGCCGCCGGCGGCGAGACCCTCGACATCGAGAACCCCGCCAACGGCCAGGTCATCGCCTCGGTCCCGGCGAGCGGCGCCGAGGACGTCGATCGCGCGGTGAATGCCGCCGCGAAGGCGTTCGAGTCGTGGAAGACCACGACCCCGCAGGATCGCTCGCTGATCCTGCTGAAGATCGCCGACTCGCTGGAGGAGCGCGCCGACGAGCTCGGCCGGCTGGAGAGCCAGAACGCGGGCAAGCCGGTCGGCGCGGCCATCGACGAGATGACCACGTGCGTTGACCTGTTCCGGTTCTTCGCCGGCGCGGCCCGGGTGCCGGAGGGCCTCGCGGCCACCGAGTAACTGGCCGGTCACACCTCGTTCATCCGGCGCGACCCGATCGGCGTCATCGCCTCGATCGCGCCCTGGAACTACCCGCTGTACATGGCCACGTGGAAGCTGGGGCCCGCGCTCGCGGCAGGCAACACGGTGGTCCTCAAGCCGTCCATCCGGACGCCGCTGACGGCGCTCGCGTTTGCCGAGACCCTCGCCGAGCATCTCCCGCCCGGCGTGGTCAACGTCATCTCGGGCTCGGGCAATGCGATCGGCGACCACCTCGTCGGCCATCCGAAGGTCCGGATGGTCTCGATCACCGGCGACACGGCGACCGGCAAGCACGTCGCCCAGATCGCTTCACAGACGGTCAAGCGCCTGCACCTCGAGCTCGGCGGCAAGGCGCCGGTCATCATCTTCGACGACGCCGACCTCGACCTCGCTGCCGAGACCCTCAAGGCGGCGGGCTACTGGAACGCGGGTCAGGACTGCACGGCCGCGACCCGCGTCCTCGCCGGGCCGGGCGTGTACGACAGCTTCGTCTCGAAGCTCGTCGACCAGGTTCGCTCGATCAAGTGGGGCGACCCTGCCGAGGGCGACGACATCGAGATGGGCTCGCTCATCGCGCAGGCCCAGGCCGACAAGGTCGAGGGCATGGTCGACCGGGCGCGCAGCGGCGCAGAGGTCGTCGTGGGCGGCGTTCGCCCGGATCGCGCCGGGGCCTACTACGAGCCGACCATCATCGCCGGGCCCGACCAGAAGTCCGAGATCATCCAGGACGAGGTCTTCGGGCCCGTGGTCACGGTCCAGCGCTTCAGCGACGAGGCCGCCGCCGTCGCCTGGGCGAACGACACGCCGTACGGCCTCGCCTCGTCGCTGTTCACCTCGGACATCGGCCGGGCGATGCGGGTCTCGAAGGCGCTCGAGTTCGGGCACGTCTGGATCAACGAGCACTTCACGCTGGCCGCCGAGACGCCGCATGGCGGCGTCAAGCAGTCCGGCTGGGGCAAGGACGGCTCCAAGTACGCGCTCGAGGACTACACGTTCATCAAGCACGTGATGATCAACTCCGGGACCTAGCCAGCCGATCAGGCCAGCGCGGAGCGGACCTCGCCGAGGCGGGCCATCGTCTCGAGGTCGAACGGGTTGCGGAAGATCCAGATGACCTCGTCGATGCCGAGGGCCTCGAAGCGGCGCACGTAGTCGGCGACGGCTGCGGGCGGGCCGCCGACGTTCAGTGTGCGCGGGGTCCCGTCCGACCCGACCCGCCCCCGGATCCCGTGGCGGTCCTCGACCTGGGTCCAGAAGCTCTGGACCTCCGCCTCGGACGTGCGAATCACCACTTCCATGTACACGGTCTTCTGGATCGACTCGAACGGCCGGCCGATCTCGGCACACCGCTCCCGCAGGATCGCCAGCGACTCGGCGACGCGCTCCGGTGACGCGTAGGCGTTCCACAGGTCCGCGTGGTGGGCCACGGTCCGCAGCGTCTTCTCGCGACCCGAGCCGCCGATCAGGATCGGCAGGCGCGTCTGCATCGGCCGAGGCTCGCAGACCGCATCGACCATCCGATAGAAGCGGCCGTCGTGCGTGACCCGCTCACCGGCCAGCAGCCGCTCGATGAGGTCGACCGCCTCCTCGAGTCGGTCCAGGCGTTCGCCGAAGCCCGCCCCGAAGTCGAGCCCGAACGCGTCGTGCTCGCGCCCGAACCAGCCGCCCCCGATGCCCAGGATCAGCCTGCCACCGGAGATGTGGTCGAGGGTCGTCGCGAGCTTCGCCGTCAGCCCGGGATTCCGGAACGTGTTCGCCGCCACGAGGAGGCCGAGCCGGGGCCGGATCGTGAGTGGCGCCAGCGCCGCCAGCGCCGCCCAGCCCTCGAGCTTGGCGTCGTGCCAGTCGCCCTCGTCCGCGAGGAGGTGGTCGTCGAACCAGAGGCTGTCGAAGCCCGCGCGCTCGGCGGTGAGCGCGGCGTCCCGGAGCGACGGCCAGTCGGTCCGCTGGATCCAGAAGGCCGCACCGATTCGCACCTCGGTATCGTACGGACGTGACCCCCGCCGCCGTGGCCTTCGCTGCCGAGGCCCCGCCCGCACCCGAGGAGGTGGCCGCGATGCAGTCGGCCGTCCTCGACTGGTACGCGGCGAACGCGCGAGACCTCGCCTTCCGGCGGACCTCCGATCCGTGGTCCGTCCTCGTCTCGGAGGTCATCGCCCAGCAGACGCAGGCCTCGCGCGCGGCCGCTGCGTGGGAGCGATTGATCGCCGAGTTCCCGACTCCGGCGGAGCTCGCCGCCGCCTCCCCGGCCGCAGCCATCCGCGCGTGGCGAGGTCTCGGCTACAACCGGCGCGCGATTGCCCTCCGCGCCGCCGCGATCGCGATCGTGGACGAGCACGGCGGCGTCGTCCCGCACGAATACGAGGCCCTCACCCGACTGCCGGGCATCGGGCCATACACGGCGCGGGCGGTCCTCGCGATCGCCTTCGACCAGCCCGTCGCGGCGCTCGACACGAACATCCGGCGGGTCCTCGGCCGGGCGTTCCTCGGCGGCGAGGGCGCGCTGCCGCCCCGCCGGCTCCAGGCCACGGCCGACGGCTTCGTCCCTCCGGCCCGCGCCGCGACATGGACGCACGCCCTCATGGACGTCGGCGCCGCGTTCTGCCGGAAGCGCGACCCGCGCTGCGTGGCGTGCCCGTTGGCGACGCATTGCCGGTACCTCGCCGCGGGCCGCCCAACGGCTGCGAGCAAGCCCGTGCCGGCGCGGACGAAGTCGTTCCCGGCCACGACCCGCTGGCTCCGCGGCCGGATCCTCGACCGCCTTCGCGATGCCCCCGGTCGGACCTGGGTCGACTTCGACGTTGCCATCGGCGAGCACTCGGCAGCAAGCGTGGCCGACCATGTGGCTCGCCTGGCGGCTGAAGGGCTCCTCGAGGTCCACCACCGTCATCCGAGGCGGGCGAGACTCGCCCGGTCCTGAGCCCGGGACCCCTCCGCTACGCTTCGATCGTGCGCGCCTCCACGATGACCCTGACGGCTGATTCCGCGACGGTCCTGCCCGCCGACGATCCTGAGCTGTTCGACCTGGACCTCCGCGGGCTGCGCCAACGCTGGGCGCCGACGGCCGATCGACCGCCGATCGGGTCCGAGGCGATGACCGGCGCGGACCTCAAGGCCCAGAAGCTCGGGGTTCCGGGGCAGCGCCTCATGGAGCACGCGGGCGCGGCGGTCGCGGCGGCCGTCAAGGCGATCGCCGAGGCGACGGAGCGGTGGCGGAAGGGCCCGATCCTGATCCTGTGCGGGCCAGGCAACAACGGCGGCGACGGCTTCGTGGCCGCGCGCTACCTCGCCCGGGCGGGCGCCGAGGTCGCGGCCGTGCTCGTCTCGGATCGGGCCGCGCCCTCGGCTCCGGACGCGGCCCGCAACTGGAATCGCCTCGACCGCGAGCCGAAGGTGCGCCGCATCCACGCGTCGACCGGGATCGAGCTGAACGTGCTCGCCAAGGACATCGATCGAGCGTCGGTGATCGTCGACGCCCTGCTCGGTACCGGCGTCGAAGGGGAGCTGCGCGACCCGATTCGCGCGGCCGTCGAGCTCATCCTTCGCGCCCGTGCTGCCAAGGTGCCGGTCGTGGCCGTCGACACGCCCACGGCGGTCGACCTGACCTCGGGCGACCCGAGCGACCCGGTCGTCCAGGCGGACCTCACGGTCACGTTCCACCGCCCGAAGCGCGGCCTTCTCACGCGTCGCGGCGCCGCGCTCGCGGGCAAGGTGCTTGTGGCGCCGATCGGCATCCCGCGCGAGGCCGACCGTGGCTGAGACGCGCGCCGTCGGCTGGCGCGAGGTCCTCATCGTGGCGGCAATCGCCGTCGCCGCGGTCCTCGCGACGCAGGTGCTGGCGACGCTCGTGCCCCCGATCGGGGATCTGGTGCGCGCGACGCCCGTGATCGTCATCGCCATGGTCGCGGTCACCGCCCTCGTGCTGTGGCGGATCGCCGCCCGCCGGCCACCCGAGCCCTGACCGTCCCCGCGGAGGGAAGGTGGGCACCTGGGAGGACATTGCCGCGAGGGTCGCCGCGGTCAGCGGGGCGAACGGGTCGGCTCGGCGCGCTCGCGGGCCGGCCTGGCGCCAGGAGGCGCTCCGCGCCCTCGCCGACGAGCGCTTCGACGTGCTCATCGTCGGTGGTGGGATCGTCGGTGCTGGAGCGCTGCTCGACGCGACGAGCCGTGGCCTGCGGGCCGCCCTGGTCGAGCAGCGTGACATCGCCTCGGGCACGTCCGGCCGCAGCTCGCGGCTCATCCACGGCGGCCTGCGCTACCTCGAGCAGCTGCACTTCGGCCTGGTCTACGAGGCCCTCCGGGAGCGCGCCCGGCTGCTCCGCATCGCGCCACATCTCGTCCGCCTCGAGCCGTTCCTGTTCCCGATCTACGGCGTTCCGCTGCTGCACCAGGGCTTCTACGGCAGCGGCATCTTCCTGTACGACCTCCTGGGCGCGCGACGGGACGGCGGCTTCGCCCGCCATCTCCGGCCGTCGAGCGCGCTCGAGTGGGCGCCACTTCGCCGCCGTGGCCTGACCGGCGGCATCGTCTACCACGACGGAGTCGAGGACGACGCCCGCCTCGCGATGGCCGTGGTCCGGACCGCCGTCGCTGCGGGCGCGGTCGCTGCCACGAAGGTCCACGCCGAGCGACCCCTGCTCGACGGGCAGCGGCTGATCGGCGCGGCCGTCAAGGACCTCCACGGCAACCAGCGCTTCGAGATCCGGGCCGAGCGGGTCATCGATGCCACGGGCGTCTGGGCGGCGGATCCGAAGGCGAGATTCGCCGAGCTCGAGGGCGGCGAACGGTTCGTCCCGAGCCGCGGCTCGCACATCGTGATCCGGCGCGACCGGCTGCCGGCCGAGGGCGGCATGACGCTCCGCATCCCGGGTCGGGTCGTGTTCATCATCCCCTGGCCGGGCCACTGGATCATCGGCACGACCGACCATGCCGACACCCGCCGGCCGGAGGAAGTGACGGCCCCCGAGGACGACATCGACGAGCTGCTCGGGGCGGTCAACCGCCAGCTCGAGGTCGACCTGACCCGCGGTGACATCGTCGGGACGTACGCGGGCATGCGGCCCCTCGTCGGCGACCCCGGCGGCTCGACGGTCAAGGCCTCCCGCGAGCACCGCGTCGCCGCGGACGCGAGCGGCCTCGTCCGGGTCTCGGGCGGCAAGTACACGACCTACCGGGTCATGGCCCGGGACGTGGTCGATGCCTCGCTCGGCAGGACGGAGGCCCGGCGTCGCCGCTCCCGGACGGGCGACCTGGCCCTGATCGGCGCGGCACCGCGCGAGGAGCTGGACCAGATCGCGGGGAGCCTCGAGCGGCCCCTCCGCGATGCCGCGGCCATCCGTGGCGAGACGCGTGCTACGTGGCCCGCCCGGGTCGCCCGCCGCCTCGCCGATCGCTACGGCCGGGAGGCCTCGGACGTCGTCACCCTGGCGCGCGAGCTGAATCTCGCCGTCCCGCTCGGGGAGCGGGTCGACCACCTCCAGGCGGAGGTGGCGTGGGCCGCCCGCCACGAGCTCGCGATGTCCATCGACGACGTCCTCGCCCGGCGGATGCGCCTCGCCCAGGAGCTGCCCGATCGCGGCGCATCGATCGCGCCGGTCGTCGCGGCGGTGCTCGGCGCCGAGCTCGGCTGGGACAAGCGGCGCCAGGCCACTGAGATCACGCGCTACCTCGAGACGGCGCGGCGGGAGTACGGCGTGCCATGGGCGACGACCGACTGATCCTCGCCCTCGACCAGGGCACGACCTCGTCGCGGGCCATCGCGTTCGGGCGAGACGGCCGGCCCGTGGCCGTCGCCCAGCAGCCGTTCGAGCAGCGCTTCCCCTCGCCAGGCCACGTCACCCACGATCCCGAGGCGATCTGGTCAAGCCAGCTCGAGGTCGCGCGGCGGGTCGTCCGCGAGGTCGGGGGCGCGGAGCGCATCGCCGCGATCGGCATCACGAACCAGCGCGAGACCGCGATCGTCTGGGATCGCGCCACGGGCGAGCCCATCGCCGACGCGATCGTCTGGCAGAGCCGAATCACCGCGGCGGCCTGCGAGCGGCTGCGCGCGGCGGGCCACGAGCCGCTCTTCCGGGCGCAGACGGGATTGCCGCTTGACGCGTACTTCAGCGGACCCAAGATCGCCTACCTCCTCGACACCGTGCCCGGCGCTCGCGGCCGTGCCGAGCGCGGCGAGCTGGCGTTCGGCACGGTCGACGCGTTCCTGCTCTGGCGCCTGACCGGCGGCGCCGTGCACGCCACGGACGTCTCGAATGCCAGCCGGACCCTCCTCTTCGACATCCATCGCCTCGGCTGGGACGACGAGCTCCTCCGGCTCGTCGGCGTTCCCCGCGGGGTGCTCCCCGAGGTCAGGCCCTCGTCCGGCCCGCTCGGCGAGACCGCGCCGGAGCTCTTCGGCCGGCCGATCCCGATCACGGCCCTGGCCGGCGACCAGCAGGCAGCGACCTTCGGCCAGGCCTGCTTCCGGCCGGGACAGGCGAAGAACACGTACGGGACCGGGGCGTTCCTGCTGCTCAACACGGGCGAGCGGCCGCGCGAGTCGGCGAACGGCCTGCTCTCGACCGTGGGCTGGCAGCTCGCGCCGGGTGGTCCGGCGATCTACGCCCTCGAGGGTTCGGTCTTCTCGGCCGGGTCGGCGGTCCAGTGGCTGCGCGACGGGCTGAAGGCGATCACGGCGGCGTCCGACGTCGAGGCCCTCGCCGGTTCCGTCGATGACACCGGCGGCGTCTACCTCGTGCCCGCGTTCACGGGCCTCGGCGCGCCCTTCTGGGATCCAAACGCCCGCGGCATCATCGTCGGGATCACGCGCGGCACCGGTCTCGCCGAGCTGGCCCGGGCGACCCTGGAGTCCATCGCCTTCCAGGTCGCCGACGTGCTCGAGGCGATGGCCGCGGACGCCGGCGAAGGCCTCCGCGCCCTCAGGGTCGATGGCGGGGCCGCGGCCAAAGACCTGCTGCTCCAGCTCCAGGCCGATCTCCTCGGCGTCCCGGTCGAACGGCCGGTCGTGCATGAGACGACCGCGCTCGGTGCGGCCTACCTCGCCGGCCTCGCGGTCGGCTACTGGCAGGACCTCGACGACATCGCCTCGAACTGGCAGCTCGACCGCCGGTTCGAGCCGTCGATGTCGGACGATCGACGCCGATCGATGCTGCACGGCTGGCATCGGGCCGTGGAGCGGTCCAGGGGCTGGATCGAATCCGATTCCGACGGTCGTTGACTGAAACGAATCGGGGGGCTAGGCAGATTTCTGAGAGTGGTCTATCCTCCGGTCGCCCAATGTCACGGCACGGCCGTGACGGCGAATACGCGTAGACCACCTCGAACCGGACTCCTCTCACGGCTGACGCGAGACCCGAGCGGGATCGCGGCGGTCTGACCGAGAGGAGTTCTTTTGTACAGCGACAAGACCCTGACCTGCGCGGACTGCGGCCAGCAGTTTGTGTTCACCGCTTCCGAGCAGGACTTTTACGCCCAGCGCGGGTTCACCGAGCCCCGACGCTGCCCGGCTGACCGAGCCGCCCGCAAGGCAGCCCGCCAGTCGTCCGGTGCCGGCTACTCGTCCGGCTACGGCGAGGCCGGCAGCTACGGCGGCGGCGGTGGCGGTGGCTACAGCTCCGGCGGCAGCTACAGCTCGGGCGGCTACGACCGTGGCCCGCGCGAGATGTTCAGCGCCACCTGCTCGAATTGCGGCAACGAGGCACGCGTCCCGTTCCGCCCGACGAGCGGCAAGCCCGTCTACTGCTCCGACTGCTTCCGCACGATGCGGGGCTAGGCGAGACCCCCAGAAACACTCAGCACTCCTCTCGGCACGCGGATCGCACGAAGATCCGCGGCACCAGAGCCAGTAACCAAGGACCCGAGGTGTCAGCCACCTCGGGTCTTTCGATTCCGCGGCGCTGATCCGAACCCATCGCGGCGTTGCGACCTGCGCGCGGTCCGCTCACGTACGGACTTACGCTCGCGGCCCGTGCTCGGCCGCGCCTTGCGCTGGGCTCGGCTGAGCGCCGCGGGGGTATCGCTGATCCGGTTCATCGCGGCGTTGCGAACTGCGCGTGGTCGCCTAGGAGCAGACGTACGCTGGCGTGCCGTCAGGAAGCCGCCGATGGGCGGAGGAGGGAGCGAGCCGGATGAGCCAGCGGACCACGAGGCGGAGATCGCGGCTGTGACCGAGGTCGTCCGCGCCTACTACGACGGGAGCATGGAGGGCGACGAGGCGAAGCTCGCGCGAGCGTTCCATCCGCGCGCCTCCATCGTCGGCAACGAGCACGGCGAGCTGTACTGGGCGACCGTCGCCGAATACGTCGCCGAATGCAAGAACGCCGTCGAGCAAGCGGGACGATACGAGTGGCGCATCGACGGCCTCTCGTTCGAAGGCGATACCGCCCTGGTCAGGGTCGGGAGCCAGTGCGCCGGCGTGTGGTACAGCGACGATCTATCGATGCTCCGGATCGACGACGCATGGCGCATCGTCCACAAGACGTTCTACCCGCATCCCGGAAGCTGAGGTCGACAGCTCAGTCAGCGTCGGCGAATGTCAGTTGCGTTCACTCCGTGCGGCAGGCCAGGCTCCCAACTCAACCCAAGAATCGGGACCTCTTTCTCGAGATGTGGGCTCAGCTTGTCGCCCGTATGCGGCGGACCTTCAGGGAGAGACCGCGGCGACGAGCCAGAAGGGCTCCACGTCGCATGCCGGCGCGAGGTTGATGGCGTGATCTCTGACCAGCGAGGCAGATTCCCCTTCGAAGACCCCACCAGTGAGCGAGACCTCGCCGCTCACGCCAAATATCTCTCCGGTCGGGCTGACAACTAGCACCTGCTGGCCCAGAAGCCGCGCGGAATATCCAGGTGGCCAAACCGGAACATAGGTGGTCGTCCGATCGGAAATGGTGACGCAGGGGTTGGCGTAGGCCAACATCCCCGTGATCAGCGCGGCTGGCATCGCTCCGGTCAAGGTGTGCGTCGGGAGGATCACATGGATTCCTCGGATCGCGGTTCGCTCTGGTATCGATGTCGGCGAGATCGTTGGCACTGGTGTTGTGCACGTGGCGGCAAGCAACGCCAGCCCGAGACCGGCGAAAAACCTAAATCTCACGGCGCGGTCATACCGTGATGTTCAGCAGTCAGCGAGATGTCACGTGGGGCGCCGTGAGCCCCCGGTGAGGAGCGCGAGGTCGAACTTGCGCTCGGTGCCGTGGAGGAGGCGGTCGATGTTGTCGGCGTGGGCCAGCCAGATGAGGAGCGGGCCGACGACGGCCCAGGCGATATAGGCGAGCGGGACCCAGCCCGAGGCGACCGCCCAGATCAGCAGCGTCGCCGGGAACATCGCGGCCGAGCCCAGGAGCGACCCGAGCGAGACGTAGCGGGTCGCCAGGATCACGAAGAAGAAGACGGGCGCGGCGAGGATGACCGCCACCGGCTGGATGACGAGCATGGTCCCGACACCCGTGCCGACGCCTCGACCGCCGGTGAAGCCGAGGAAGATCGAGCGCACTGCACCGGCCACGCAGGCGGCCGCGACGAGCACCTCGGCGAGCGGGTCGCCCCCGGTCAGGAACCGGGTCAGCAGGACGGGCAGCGCGCCCTTGGCGAGGTCGCCGGCGACGACGACCGCCGCCCACTTCCGACCCAGCGCGCGGAGGGCGTTGGTTCCGCCGGTTCGGCCGGAGCCGATGGTGCGCGGATCCGGCCCGCCGCTGAGGCGGGCGACGATGACGCCGACGGGGATCGACCCGGCGAGGTAGCCGAGAACGATCAGGAACCCGCGCAGCAGAGCGTCGTTCACCTGCTACCTCCCGACGGTTGGCGGAAGGGATGCACCGGGCCGGAGGATAGCATCGGGCCCTTGCGTTTCGGTGCGTCTGACCGGGCCGCGCACTACCATCCGCGTCGATGGCCGTCGGCTCCTCCAACGACTTCGACCTCGTCGTCCTCGGCGCCGGCACAGGCGGGTATACCGCGGCATTCCGCGCGGCCCAGCTGGGCCTGAAGGTCGCCCTCGTCGATCGATCGAAGATCGGCGGCACCTGCCTCCACATCGGCTGCATCCCGACGAAGGCGATGCTCGAGTCGGCCGCCCTCCTCGAGCGCATGCGCCATGCCAAGGACTACGGCATCGGCATCGGCGAGCCGACGATCGACTACGGTCAGATCGGCGCGCGCCGGGACCAGACGGTCAAGCGCCTCTGGACCGGCCTTAAGAGCCTCGTCGACAAGAACAAGGTCACCTGGATCCAGGGGATCGGCCGGCTCGACGGCCCGAAGACCGTCCGCGTCCAGATGGAGCCCGACGCCGACAACCCGGGCGGCGAGCGTGTCCTCAGCGGGACCGACGTCATTCTCGCCACAGGCTCCCGGGTGAAGTCGCTACCCGGCCTCGAGCCCGATGGCAAGCGCATCGTCACCTCGGACGACATCCTCACCGGCGCACCGCTGCCGAAGGACGTCATCGTCATCGGCGCCGGCGCGGTCGGCGTCGAGTTCGCCTCGATGTACCAGGACCTCGGCGTCAAGACGACGCTGCTCGAATACCTCCCCAGCCTCGTGCCCCTCGAGGATCGCGAGGTCAGCCAGGCGCTGGAGCGGAGCTTCACGCGCCGGGGCATGACGGTGATGACCAACGCGCGGTTCGACCCGAAGGCGGTGAAGGCCACCAAGACCGGCGTCACGCTGAGCGTCGGCCCGGAGGGCAAGGACGCGTCGGAGCTGTCGGCGGAGATGCTGGTCGTCGCGACCGGCCGGGCCCCGAACGTCGAGGACGTCGGGCTCGAGACGACGAAGGCCGAGGTCGAGAAGGGCTTCGTGAAGGTCGACCTGAAGACGATGCGGACCCGCGAGCCGCATCTGTATGCCATCGGTGACGTCGTCGGCGGGCTCATGCTCGCGCACACCGCCGGGCACGAGGGCATCCTCGCCGCGCACACCATCGCCGGCGACAAGGACACCCATCCGATGGACTACACCGAGCAGCCGCGCGCGACGTACTGCCGGCCCGAGATCGCCTCGGTCGGCCTCACCGAGCAGCAGGTCCAGGACCGGGGGCTGCCGTACAAGGTCGGCAAGGTCCCGTTCCAGGCGATCGCCAAGGCGATCATCGGGGGCGAGTACGAGGGCTTCGCCAAGGTCATCGGCAACACCGAGACCGGCGACACCCTCGGCGTCCACATCATCGGGCCGCACGCGACCGATCTCGTGGCGGAGGCGACCCTGGCCTTCTCGCTCGAGGCGACGCCGTGGGAGATCGGCGGCGCGACCCACCCGCACCCGACGCTGAGCGAGGTCATCGGCGAGGCCGCCCTCGCGGTCGACGGGCGCTCCATCAACTTCTGATGACACCCAGGTTCCGTTAGTGGCATCCGCGAAGCCCAAGGCGGGCGCCTCCGAGCTCGCCGCCTCCGTCGGGCTGACCGACGACGACCTGATCGGCATGTACAAGGTCATCGCCACGGCCCGTGCAGTCGACGAGCGGATGTGGGTCCTGAACCGCGCCGGCCGGATCCCGTTCGTGATCAGCGGGCAGGGCCACGAGGGCGCGCAGACGGCGATCGCCTGGCCGCTCGAGAAGCGGAAGGACTGGATCGCGCCGTTCTACCGCTCGATCGCGACGTGCCTGACCTTCGGCATGGAGGCCCGCGACATCCTGACCGCGCAGTACGCGAAGGCGATCGACCTCTCGTCCGGCGGGCGGCAGATGCCCGGGCACTACGGCAACGTCGCCAACAACCTGGTGTCGCTCTCGTCGCCCGTCGCGACGCAGATGCTCCACGCGGTCGGCATCGCGCTCGCGGCGAAGCTGCGCAAGACCGGCCAGGTGGCGCTGACGACGATGGGCGAGGGCTCGTCGAACCAGGGCGATGTGCACGAAGGGCTCAACTTCGCCGCGATCCACAAGCTGCCGTTCATCCTGTGCATCGAGAACAACGGCTACGCGATCAGCGTGCCTGTCTCCAAGCAGCTGGCCGTGCCGGACGTGGCGGCGCGGGCCTCCGGCTATGGCATCCCCGGCGTGATCGTCGACGGCGCGGACGTGCTGGGTTGCTACAAGGTCGCCAAGGAGGCGGTCGACCGGGCCCGCCGCGGCGATGGCCCCACCCTCATCGAGGCCAAGGTCATCCGGCTCACGGCGCACTCGTCCGACGACCAGCAGACGAAGTACCGCTCGGCCGAGGAGCTGGCCGACCTCCAGGCGCAGGACCCGCTGCCGCGCTTTCGCGAGCAGCTCAAGGATGCGGGCGTGCTCACCGAGGAGCTGGAGGCGAGCATTGCCGCCGAGGTGAAGGCGGACATCGACGCCGCCACGGAGTACGCCGAGACGGCCGCCGATCCCGACCCGCGCACGGCCATGAAGTGGGTCTTCGCCGAGGACTGGCCGGGCGAGACGCCGCCGACCTGGGGCTTCGGCGGCGGCCACGGGCTCGAGGGCCACGAGGGCGACACGTCCGCGGCCGAAGGTGCGGTCGACTGATGGCGCTCAAGACGTTCATCGAGGCGATTCGCGAGACCCTCGGCGAGGAGATGCGGCGGGACGAGTCGGTGATCGTGCTCGGCGAGGACGTCGGGCTGAAGGGTGGCGTCTTCCTCGCGACCGATGGCCTCTACGGCGAGTTCGGCGAGAACCGGGTCATCGACACCCCGCTGACCGAGTCGATGATCATCGGCACCTCGATCGGTGCGGCGATGAACGGGCTCCGGCCCGTCGCGGAGATCCAGTTCGCGGACTTCATCCACCCGGCCTTCAACCAGCTCGTGTCCGAGGCGGCACGCATGCGCTACCGCTCGAACAACGGCTTCGGGGTGCCGATGACGGTGCGCGCACCGTACGGCGGCGGCGTCCACGGCGCGCTCTACCACTCGCAGTCGGTCGAGGCCTTCTTCGCCCACGTGCCGGGACTCAAGGTCGTGATCCCGTCGACGCCCTACGACGCCGCGGGACTGCTGCGCTCGTCGATTCGCGACGACGACCCGGTGCTCTATTTCGAGCACAAGAAGATGTACCGCTCGGTCCGCGGCGACGTGCCGGCGGGCGACTACGTCGTGCCCCTCGGCAAGGCCGCGATCACGCACCCAGGCACGCAGATAACGGTCATCGCCTACGGCCTCATGGCCCACTACGCGCTCGAGGCGGCAGACGTGGTCGCGGAGGACGGGATCAGCGTCGAGGTGGTCGACCTTCGGACGCTCCGCCCGCTCGACAAGGAGACCGTCCTCTCGTCCGTTCGCAAGACCGGCAAGTGCCTGATCGTCTACGAGGACAACCGGTTCCTGGGCTACGGGGCCGAGCTCTCCGCGATCATCGCCGAGGAGGCGTTCGACTACCTCGACGGCCCGGTGTCGCGGATCGCCGGCCCGGACGTGCCGGGGGTGCCGTACAACCACATCCTCGAGGACTGGTTCATGGTCAACCCCGAGAAGATCGCCGACGGCATCCGCAAGCTCGCCGCGTACTGACGGGCGCATGGACGCGGGGGAGCTCGAGGCCGAGCTGCGCGCGCTCCTGGTGCCCTATGAGGACGTCCTCGTCGGCGAGGAGCTGTACGGCATCGAGGTCCTCCACCGACGCGGTTCGAAGATGCACGACTGGTTCGCCGGGGTGCGACCGGGCAAGGGCACGGCGAAGCTGATGCTGCTGCCGATCAAGGCCAACCCGGAGCTCCTCGACGGTGCTTCGCCCGCGCTTCGGAAGCGCGTCTCCGGCGACGCCCTGATCACGCTCAAGCCGGGCGACGAGGCGCTCCTCCCGGAGCTGGAGCAGCTCGTCGCTCGGGCGTTCGATGCGTACGTGGGCACGCCACCGGACGGGGATGCATGAGCGCCTCGACAGCAGACCTCGGGCCCGTCCATGAGCGGCTCAAGGAGATCCTCGCGCCGTATCGCGGGCGGCTCCACGTCGCCGCGGACGGGCCGGGCGGCATGACCCTCGAGCTGCCGGCGTACAAGGGCGAGCCGTGGGGCTTCGTCGCGGCCACCCGGCTCGGCAAGCGCTACGTCAGCTACTACCTGATGGCCGTCTACGGCGACGCGAGCCTGGCGGCAACGATCTCGCCAGAGCTGAAGCGCCGGATGCAGGGCAAGTCGTGCTTCAACTTCACGAAGGTCGACGAAGCGTTGTTCCGGGAGCTCGAGGCGCTCACGGCCGAGAGCGTCGAGCGCCAGCCCGCGATCACCGAGGCCGCCTTGCAGAAGCGGCCGCGCCGCTAGCCGAGCTCGCCGAGCCCGGCGCGGGCGCGGGAGATGCGGCAGACTAGCCGCCGAATGCGCGAGCGGAGGTAGGCACGTGGCGAAGGTGACCATGCCCCAGCTCGGCGAGAGCGTCGCCGAGGGGACGATCGGCAAGTGGCTCAAGAAGCCGGGCGACCACGTCGCCAAGTACGAGCCGCTGCTCGAGGTCATCACCGACAAGGTCAACGCCGAGGTCCCGTCGCCGTTCGAGGGCGTCCTCAAGGAGATCCTGGTCGAGGAAGGCGCCACGGTGCCCAACAACGCCGAGATCGCGGTCATCGAGGAGGGCGGCGCGGCAGCCGCTGCGCCAGCGGCCAAGGCCGAGGCCGCGCCCGCGTCGAAGAGCGAGGCGGCACCCGCAAAGGCCGAGGCGCCCGCCGCCGCCGATGCAGCCCCGGCGAAGGCGCCAGAGGCGGCCCCTTCGGCTGTCGCGTCGACCAACGCCGCCGCGTCGTCGCCGACGGCCTCCGCGGCACCCTCAGCCGCGCCCGCGCATGGTCCCGCCGGCTCCGACGAGCGTGGCGCCCACGAGATGCCGGGCAGCGCCGATGCCCGCATGACGCCCGCCGTCCGCCGCCTCCTCCGCGAGCACGGCCTGACCGCGGCGATGATCGTCGGGACGGGCGGCGGTGGCCGCATCACGCGCGAGGACGTCACCGATTTCGTCGAGAGCCAGCGAACAGGCCAGCCCGTCGGCAAGCAGAACGCCGGCGCCGCGCCGACGGCCCCGGGCGCTTCCGCCCCGACTCCCGCGGGAGCTGCCGCGCCCTCGGCAGTCGGCCCCGGCCGCGACGGCGAGACCGCGCCCGCTTCCCCGGGATCCGCTCCGGCACCCGCAGCCGCGCCGCGTGCCGCCGCGCCGGCCGCCAAGGCCGGCCCGTCGATCAGCTTCCCCGAAGGCGCCGACGAGGTCCTCGTGCCGATGACCCAGATGCGCAAGGGCATCGCCGCGCAGATGACCCGGGCGCTCCAGGTCCCGCACGCCTACGTCCAGATGGAGGTCGATGTCTCGAGCCTGGTCAGGTTCCGCGAGCGGAACAAGCGCGACTACCAGGCGCGCGAGGGCCTGCCCCTGAGCTTCGTGCCGTTCGTCGTCAAGGCCTCGGCCGAGGCGCTCAAGCGCAACCCGACCTTCAACGCCCACTGGACGGACCAGGGCCTCCTGGCCAAGCGCCGCATCAACATCGGGATCGCGGTCGCCCTCGACGACGGTCTGATCGTCCCGGTCATCCGCGACGTCGACAACCTCTCGATCCACGGCCTGAACCGGGCCATCGCCGACGTCTCCGAGCGGGCACGAGCCGGCCGCTTCCACGTCGACGACTTCGGCGGCGGGACCTTCACCGTCGACAACACCGGCTGGCTCGGCACGAACATGGTCATGCCGATCATCAACGTGCCGGAGGTCGGCATCGTCACGATGGACCGGATCACCAAGCGACCGGTGGTCGTCGAGACGCCCGACGGCGATGTCATCGGCATCCACCCGGTCATGAACATGGTGCTCGGGGTCGACCACCGGGCGAACGACGGTGCCGGGGGCGCGGCGCTGCTGCGCGACATCAAGGCCTGGCTGGAGGCGGTTGGCGCTGACACGCCGATCTACTGATCGGCCGGTGCTCCAGGGGTTAACGAGATGACCGAACCTCGCTCCCCTCGGACGCGCCGGACGAAGGCCCCCGCACCAGCGCCGGCAAAGCCGAAGCCAGCCTCGGCGAAGCCAACTACCCCGAAGCCGGTGACCCCAAAACCCGTGACCCCGAAGACCCCCGCACCAGCGCCGGCAACGTCCAAGCCGGCAACGTCCAAGCCGGCCGCGCCCAAGCCTCCGACCCCCAAGGCGCAGGCACAGGGCAAGGCGGCCGCGAAGCCGCGCGCGGCCGCGAAGAGACGCACCCCGCCCGCCGACGCCGCCACGGCAGCCGTCCAGGATCGCCCGGAGTCGACGCCGGGCCACCGGCGGATCTGGATCTCCGGCGCAACCGGCTTCGTCGGCTCGCAGGTCGCGCGCGTCCTGCGGATGCGCGGTGACGAGGTGCTAGCGCCGGTGCGGGATCCGCGTCGGGCGGGCGAGCTGATCGACATGGGCGTCACCGTCATCGAGGACGACCTCCAGGACGTCGACCGCCTCGCGGGGACGATGCGCGACGTCGACGCCGTCATCCACGCCGCGGGCAGCTACCGCGTCGGCATCACGCGCGAGGAGCGCGGCGCGATGTGGGACGCCAACATCGGGTCGACGACGAGGGTCCTCGACGCGGCCGAGGTGGCTCGGGCGCCACGGATCATCTACGTCTCGACCGTCGGGGTCTTCGGCAACACGAAGGGCCGGGTCGTCGACGAGACCTACCGCCGCAACATCCGCGAGGGCTTCCTCGGCTGGTACGACGAGACGAAGTTCGGCGCCCACGAGGTCGCCGCGCAGCGGGCCCGCGCCGGCGCGCCGATCGTCTTCGTCCTCCCGAGCCAGGTGTACGGGCCGGGCGACCACTCCGCCGTCGGCGACCAGCTGGCGCAGGCGCGCGCCGGCAAGCTGCCGTATCGCGCGCTCACCGGGGTCGGCCTCGGGTTCGTCCATGTCGACGACCTGGCCGTCGGCATCGTGGCCGCCCTGGATAGGGGAGCAGCGGGCCGGAGCTACGTGCTCAGCGGGCCGCGTCATCGCCTGGGCGAGGCGCTTGCGATCGCCGCTCGCCTCGGCGGCCATCCACTGCCTCGGGTCGCGCTGCCCGACGGGCTCATCCGGCTCATGGTTCCGCTGGGCCGGTTCACGGGCCAGCCGAATCTCCGGGAGGTCGTCAGCTCGGCGGTGGGCGTGACCTACTGGGCGACGAACGAGCGGGCCAGGAACGAGCTGGGCTTCGCCCCGCGCGAGCTCGAGGACGGGCTCAGGGACACGTTCGAGGCCCTCGCGGACCGCGCTTACACTCGATCCTGATGCAGCGCGAGCTCCCGATCTTCGAGCCAAACGCGGGTCCCGGCCAGGCCGCGGCCGGGCACCACGGCGCCGCCGAGCCGATCACGATCGCGATGGGCGGCGGGGCGTTCGAACCGGCGGCCGATGGCTCGGCCGCGCTGCGACGGCATCCCGACTGGATCCGGGCGAAGCTGCCCTCGGGCGAGAACTATTACGACCTCAAGCGCCTCCTCCGCGGCCTGAACCTGAACACCGTCTGCGAGGAGGCCCACTGCCCGAACATCGGCGAGTGCTGGGACCAGCGCACCGCCACGATCATGATCCTGGGCGACACCTGCACCCGGGCCTGCGGCTTCTGCAACATCAAGACGGGGCGGCCCACCTGGTTCGACGAGGACGAGCCGCGCCGCGTCGCCGAGGCCATCGAGCAGCTCGGGCTCGAGCACGTCGTCGTCACCTCGGTCGCGCGCGACGACCTGCCCGATGGCGGCGCCCACGTCTTCGCCGACACGATTCGCCTTCTCCGGGAGCGCGCGCCGGGCATGGGCGTCGAGGTCCTCATCCCCGACTTCAACGGCGAAGAGGCGCCGCTGCGAGACGTCATGGCCGCCCGGCCGGACATCCTCAACCACAACCTCGAGACCGTCCGGCGGCTGCAGAAGCCGGTCCGGAAGCGGGCGCGCTGGGATCGCTCGCTCGGCGTCCTCGAGCGGGCCAAGGCGTACGCCGCCGAGGCGCCGTACGCGGTCCACACCAAGAGCTCGCTGATGGTCGGGCTGGGGGAGAGCCGCGACGAGCTGACCGAGGCCTTCGACGCGCTGCGCGAGGTCGACTGCGACATCCTCACGATCGGCCAGTACCTGCGGCCGTCGCTCAAGCACCTGCCGGTCGAGCGCTACTACCACCCCGACGAGTTCGCCGAGATGAAGGCCGCCGCGCTCGAGCTCGGCTTCAAGCACGTCGAGTCGGGGCCGCTCGTGCGCTCCAGCTACCACGCCCGCGACCAGGTTCCGGGCGCCGAGTTGAAGGCGATGCGCCGGCGCCAGGCGAACATCGACGCGGAGGGCAGGGTCGTCCCGCTCGCCGGCTGATGGCGCGCGGACGTATCGCGAAGGGCCTCGAAGGGGGCGTAACACCCTCGGCACGGCTCGCCGCGGGCCTTCTCTGATCGCATGATCACGGCATGATCATTTCTAGGGCTTCGATCGCGACAACGACCCATCGGCGCGCTTGGCGTGCCCGGAATCCGACCCTTGTCGATCCAAATGCTCATCCGCTGATCACGACGCCCGCCAAGGACCCGGATTGCCGGTCCCCTCGGAGCCTTGTGCCCTCGGAAGCCCGGAATTTGATCATCCCGTGATCACGGGGAACCTCAGCCGGCGGGGGACGGCCTGCTCCGGATCCGGGTCGACGTCAACCGCTCCCATCCAAGCGCTGCGGACCAGACACTGGGCTTGGCAATATCGAACAGATATTCTAATCTGTCGGCATGCGACCGGAGTATCGCGAGGAGCCCTGCCGGTCCGCCCTGAACCGCGTCAAGGGCATGATGTTCGGCTGGTCGCTGAACCCGTACATGGGCTGCGCCCACCAGTGCACGTTCTGCTACGTCCGGGCCTTCGAGAAGCGGGCGGATCGACCGTCGGACGATCGATATGGCGCCTCGATCCGCGTCAAGACGAACGTCGCCGAGGTGCTCCGGCGTGAGCTGGCACGCAGGAGCTGGAAGGGCGAGCTCGTCGCGATCGGCGCGGCGACGGACCCGTACCAGCCCGCGGAGGGCCACTACCGGCTGACCCGCGCCTGCCTGCAGGTCCTCGCCGAGGCCCGCAACCCGTTCGCGATCATCACGCGCGGCCCGATGATCGTCCGCGACGTCGACGTCCTTGTCGAGGCCGCGCGCTTCGCCAAGGTCTCGGTCACCTTCTCCGTTCCAACGCTCGACGACCGGATCTGGCGCCTGACCGAGCCGAACACGCCGCCGCCACGGCAGCGGCTCCGGGCATTGGCCACGGTCCGCTCCGCCGGCATCGAGGCCGGTGTCGGGATGGCCCCGATCCTGCCCGGCCTGTCCGACCGGCCGGAGCTGATGGCCGACGTCGTGCGGGCGGCCCGCGACGCGGGCGCCACGTCGATCTGGACGAACGTGCTGTACCTGCGGCCGGGCACACGCGAGCACTTCATGGCGCACCTGGAACGCGATTGGCCGGAGCTCGTTCCGCAGTACGAGCGCCTGTATCGGGGTCGTGCCTACCTCGGCAAGGCGGAGGTCGAGCCGGTCCGGCGCGAGGTCGCGGAGCTGCGCCATCGTTTCGCCGTCGCGGATCCGCCGGAGCTGTCAAAGCCGCCGATGGCAGCGTCGCAGGGCCCGACCCGGGCCGCGCAACGCCGGGCGCCGGCTCGGACGCCGACCGAGCCGCCGTCGAGGGTCCACGCGGTCCAGCTCTCCCTCGAGAGCCTCGCGCCGCTGCCACTCGATCGCGCGCCGCGAAACCGGGAGCGGGGTTCGATCGTCTCCGCGGCGTGAGCCGCCGGTTCCTGCCGACGATTGTCCTCGCGGGACTCCTCGCCGGGGCCTGCGCACCGACCGCCGAGCCGACGCCCGAGCCGCCCGGCGTCCCGCAGATCGTCGCCTGCCTCGACATCGATCCCGGCCCGTGCAACGCGATCGTCCTCCAGGTCGCCGCGGCGCTGCCCGCAGCCGGCGGCCAGCCGGTGAGCGTCCAGGTGCAGCTCGCGGCATGCGACGCTCCGCCGTGCGGTCCGGGGATGGTCACGGGCCAGGCGACGGTGGAGTGGGCGGACGGCAGGGAGCCCGTCCTCTTCAGGTTCCTCGGCCCAGCCGCGGCACCGGAGCTCGAGGTGGTCGAGGACGCACGGTGGAGCGGCGTGGTCCAGCCGACCTCGCAGCGCGTGGCTCCAGGGGTGCCGGTCCCGTACACACTCGGCCACTGCGGGCTGCAGCACGTCGTCGACTTCGACGGCTCGTTCTGGGTGCCCATCGGCGACCTCGACCTCTCGAATCCCGCGATCTTCAATGCGGTCGAGGGGACCATGCAGCTCACCGCCCCGAACCGCGCCCAGTTCGCGAGCGGTGGGAGGATCATCGCGACGCTCGCCCGCTTCCCAGGCCCGAAGCACTTCTGGCTCTGCGACTGACCTTCTGGGGGTCGCGCTTCGGTATCCTCACTCGGCACATGCCGCGAACGCTGCCGCGAACCATTCCCCTCGCCGAGCTGCATTGCCACCTCGGCGCGGCGGTCACGCCGGCGATCATGTGGGGCATCGCCCACGCCCAGGGCATCAAGCTCCCGACCAAGGACTACTGGGAGTTCCGCGACCTCATCACCGTCGGGCGGAAGGGCTCGAAGTCGTTCGACGGCTACCTGCAGCTCTTCCACTGGACGGAGCTGATCCAGAGCTCCCCGCTGGCGGTCGAGCGATCGGTGTACGAGGTCGTCGGCGGGGCCTATCGCAAGAACAACATCACTACGATGGAGCTCCGCTTCAACCCGATGAAGCGGAACCGCGGCGGGGAGCAGGACCTCGACCACATCATCGCCGCGGCGGTCCGGGGCATGGACCGGGCGGTCCTGGAATACCCGATCAAGCCGGGCCTGATCTTCTGCCTCGACCGGGCGTTCCCGTATGAGCTGAACGAGATCATCGCCGAGAAGGCGATCGCGTGGCGGGATCGTGGCGTCGTCGGCGTCGACATCGCGGGCCCCGAGTCCGCGACCTTCCGCGTCGCCGACTACCGCCGGCTGATGCGCCGCGTTCGGCAGTTCGGGCTCGGGATCACGGTCCACACCGGCGAGGCCGGCCCGGTGGACGAGGTCGCCCGCGTCGTCGAGCTGCTGGAGCCCGATCGGATCGGGCACGGCGTGAAGGCCGCCTACGACCCGCGGGCCATGGCGATGCTCCAGGAGCGTGGCGTCGTGCTCGAGATCTGCCCGACGTCGAACCTGAACACGCGAGTCGTCTCGGGCTGGGACGAGATTCGCTGGATCATCGACACGTTCCGGCGCAACGGCGTGCGATTCATCATCAGCACCGACGGCCCGGAGATGCTCCAGACCTACATCCGCGACGAGATGGCGACGCTCGGCAGGCTCGGGATCCTCTCGATCGACGAGCAGGAGCAGGTCGCCGCGACCGCGATGGCGGCCTCGTTCGTGCCCAACGTGTCGGACGTCCCGCTGACCCAGCGCCGCCCGGCGTCGCGCGGGGTCGTGGAGCGAGAAGAGGCCTAGCTCAACCCGCCACGCAATGCCGGAATCGCTGGGTCGACTTCCGGCGCGGCGTGTCCATACTGTCGCGACGACGCAAGGGGAGGGACGCATGCGCCGATTGGCCGCCTCGCTGCTGGCCGGCCTCATGGTGATCGGCTGCTCCACGGCCGCGACGCCGACCCCGACTGCTCCACCCACGGCGGTCCCGACCGCGTCTCCGGCCCCGACGCCGTCGCCAGAGCCGACGATCGATCCCCTGATCACCAGCATTCAGGACGCCGCGCTGGCGACCATCGACAACGAAACCGTCAGCATCGACTTCAATCTCGCGTTCAACGGCAATTCCACCATCGCGGACGGCGAGGCGTTCAGCGGCAGCGGGGCGGCGGCATTCACGGAGCCGCGGCGTCTCGTCATGACAGCGGACTTCACGACGCTGGGCCTGGGCGAGGTCAGGATGATCGCCGACGACACCGACCTCTACCTCCGCGGCACGTTTCTCGAGCGGCTTCACGTGAAGCGCGGCAAGTGGCTGCTCGTGGACCTGACCTCGAGTGACCCGCGGGTGGTGCCATTCCTGGGCATCACCACGGGCCAGAACGACAGCTCGCTGGTCATGTACTACCTCTTCGGCGTGAAGGCGCCCATCGGCCGGCTGGCCGATGAGGTCGTTGGCGGCGAGACGCTCGATCATTTCCAGACGGTGGTCGACCTCGATCTCGCCGCGGAGCAGGCGCCGGAAGCCGCGCGGGAGAACCTGCTTGACAACATCGCCGGCCTCCGCTCGGGGGGCGTCGAACGCGAGGTCCAGACGGAGATCTGGATCGGACCCGACGGCCTCGTTCGGCAGGTCGAGTACACCTACTCCGTGGGGCGCGTCGCGGGCGGCGGCACGATCACCGCGCACTACGCATTCGATGCGTACGGCGAGCCGATCGAGCTCGGCATCCCTCGCGCGGCGGACGTCGTCCGCCTGGAGACCCTGCCGCGGTAGTGGCCTAGTCGGCCTGGTCGGGAGTCCCCGTGGACGGGTTGACCAGGTACGTGCAGCAGCGGTCGCCCGAGGCGATGTGGGTCTCGCGGACGACGCCGTCGCCGAGGATCTCGCGGAACAGGGCGAGCTCGGCGTCGCACGGCGCCGAGGTGCGGCGAGCGATCTTGTCGATGGCGCAGTTGTGCTCGCGCAGCCGGAGCGTCCCGTCGGCACCGACGATGGCCTCGGCGAGGTAGCCGGCCTCGTCCTGGAGGACCGCCAGGGTCCGGACGCGCAGCTCCGGGCTCGCGTCCTCGGGGAGGCGTTCGGCCATGCGGCGCCGGATGCGGTCGCCGATCTGGCGCCGTCGGGCCGCGAAGACCTGCTCGACGAGGTCGTCGCCGCCGACGGCCTCGATCGCCTTCACCAGGCCCGAGGCGAAGCCGCCGTAATCGGTTGGGAACAGGCCCTGGGCATCCGCGGTGACGTCGTACACGTGCCGCGGCCGGCCGACGCCGTGCTTCTCCGCGGCGTGGCTGACGAGGCCTGCGGCCTCGAGGGCATGCAGCTGTTGGAGGATGCCGGTCCGGCTGGCACCGAGCGCCGCGGCGAGGGAGTCGGGGGAGCTGGGGCCCGCCTGGCGGAGCTGGATCAGGATCGCGCGTCGGAGTGACGACGGCGTGCCCGCATCGGAATCTCTCCGAGCGGCGCTGAGCGGAGTCGCGCGGCCACCGGTTTCGAGGCCGGCCAACCCTGCCTCGGACATGGCCGTGACGGTAGCAGGAAACCCCGTGGGCCCGCGGTCCGGCCCCGCGGGGAGGGTCCGCTGCTAGGCTCCGGCCCGATGGACCTCGACCTCTCCCCGGAGCACGAGCTCCTCCGGTCGACGATCCGCGACTTCATGGAGAACGAGGTCGCGCCGGTCATCGACCAGCACGAGCGAGAGCACCGCTTTCCGGTCGAGGTGGTCCGCCGGCTGGGCGAGATGGGCTGGCTGGGAATCCCGATCCCGGAGGACGAAGGCGGGGCCGGGATGGACACCCTGGCCTACGCGATCGCCGTCGAGGAGATCGGCCGCGTCTGGGGCTCGCTCGGGCTGATCGTCGCGGCCCACACGTCGCTCGGCTGCGGTCCCCTGCACCTCGCCGGGACGAAGGAGCAGAAGGACCGCTACCTCGTCCCGATGGCCAGCGGCCAGGTCATCGGCGCCTACGGGCTCACCGAGCCCGGCGCGGGCTCGGACGCCGGAGGGACCCGCACGACCGCCCGACTCGAGGGCGCGGACGACGACGGCAACGGCGGTGAGTGGGTCATCGACGGCAACAAGCGCTTCATCACCAATGCCGGCCAGGCCGGGACCTACGTCATCACCGCGCGGACGGGGACCCGCGAGGACGGCGCGGCCGAGATCTCGGCCTTCATCCTGCCGGCCGACACCCCGGGCTTCCGCGTCGTCAGGATCGAGGACAAGCTCGGGCTCCACGCGTCGGCCACCGGCGAGCTCGCGTTCGACCGCTGCCGCCTCCCGGCCGACAACCTCCTCGGCGAGCGCGGCGACGGCTTCCGGATGTTCCTGAAGATCCTCGACGGCGGCCGGATCAGCATCGCCGCCCTCGCCCTCGGCATCGCCCAGGGCGCGTACGACGCCGCGGTGCCGTACGCGCAGACCCGCCAGCAGTTCGGCAAGCCGATCGGCAGCTTCCAGGGCGTCGCCTTCATGATCGCCGACATGGCGACCGAGATCGACGCCGCGCGGTCGCTCGTCTGGAAGGCCGCCTGGCTCAAGGACCAGGAACGTGACTACTCGCTGACCGCCGCGGAGGCCAAGCTCTTCGCCTCCGAGGTCAGCTCACGGGTGACCAATGCCGCGATCCAGGTCCACGGCGGCTATGGCTACATGGCCGAATACCCGGTGGAGCGCTACCTGCGCGATGCCAAGCTCACCGAGATCGGGGAGGGGACCAGCCAGGTCCAGCGCCTCGTGATCGCGCGGCGAATCCTGGGGCTGCGGATCGGGTAGGACGAAACCCGGAAGCGGTCAGGTGACCTTGTACTGCACCAAACGGACGTTGAGCCGCTTCGAGCCGTCCTTGCCGACGCAGGTCTGGAGCGTCATCGACGGGACCGGCTGACTGGCGATGGCCCAGGCCGCCTCGCTCGGGTCGACGACCCGCCACTCGGTGACCCGGTACCAGTGCACGCGGCCCGCACCGTCGGCGTAGATCGCGACCATGCCCTTGCGGAGGCCGCCACGGACGTACAGGTCGTGGAGCGGCTTCATGACGCCGTACGCGTGGCCGAGGATGTAGACGTTGTTCGCGCCGGCACAGCCCCAGCGGTAGATGTAGTTGTCGGGGTCGCGGCTACGGCTGCACTCGAACAGGTGGACCCTGTAGTTCAGGCCGAGCGAGGGGATCCAGAAGCGGTTGGTGCCGCTGTAGGAGGGCTTCGGAGCGGCCGGCTTCGGCGCCGGCGCCTTCACCGTGGCCTTGACGACCGGCTTCGTGGCGGGCTTCGACTCGGCCGCCAGCGCGGCCGCGAGCCGGACGGCTTCGCGCTGCTGGGCGAGCGCCTCCAGGCGCGCGACCGTGGGGAGCGGAACGGTTTCGAAGCGCGGCTCTGCGACGAACGGCGCGGCGAGTGCCGAGCCGCCGTGCTCGACGGCCGAGAAGCCGAGCGCGGATCCCGACTGGCCCAGGCTCGTGAAGACGGCGAGGGCGATCAGGAGCGCGGCGGCCCTCGGGAGGGCGGTGCGCGGTGTCGATCTGGACATGGCCGGGAGCGTCTGCCGCGAGCGCTCCGGCGACCCCTAGACGGTGGTCCCGCGCACCATGAGGCGAAGGAACGGTCCCGGGTCCGGTCCCGCGTTCAGGACCGGGACCAAGGAGTGGCGCGTCCGCGCACCGGCCCGAGGCCGGCGCTCAGCCGCCGTTGCCGCACCGGCCCGAGGCCGGCGCTCAGCCGCCGTTGCCGGCCGCGGCTTCGATGCCCTCGCGCATCGCTTCGGCGAAGGCCGGCGGCCACGGCCCCTGCCCGGCGATGACGTACGGCGACGTCTGGATGATCTGGAAGCTGGAGGGATCGGTCGCCCAGTCCGCAGCACACGTGTCGACGTCCGCGAGGCGCCGATCCCACGCCGCCCGGTCGGCGAAGATGTAGATCCGGACCGTCACCGGCTGCGTCTGGTCGAGGCCGTCGGCCGTGAAGCGGATCGCCGTCGGGTCGAGCGACGGGTCGTCGCAACCGGCGTCCCCGGATGTCCAGCTCGAGATGTCGATCCCGAAGCGCCCGAGCTGGCCGGCGATCTCCGGGAACGACCCCGGCTCGGGGGCCGGCGGCGACACGAGGATCGAGCTGCAGCCGGCGACGACCAGGCTGACGAGCAGGAAGGGGGCCATGGCGAGGGCACGGCCCCGCCGGCGCTCAGCTGGCGCTGGCGGCAAGGCGGTCACGGGCCAGCGCCTCGAAGGGCTGGAGCGAGCGGGGATCGGCGAGCGCATCAAGGGATGCCGCCGTGTCGGCGGTCGTTCCGAGCAGGATCCGCTTGACGGGCACCTCGAGCTTCTTCCCCGAGAGCGTCCTCGGGATTGCCGGCACGGCCAGGATCTGGTCGGGCACGTGCCGCGGCGAGAGATCGGTTCGAAGCGCCTGCGCGAGGCGGCGGCGGAGCTCATCGTCGAGCGGCGCGCCGTCGCGGGTCACGACGAAGAGCAGCAGCTCGCCGGGTCCGCCCGCGTCGTCCTCGAGGTGGACGACGAGGCTGTCGGCGATCTCGGGCAGCCCCTCGACGATCCCGTAGAACTCGGCCGTGCCGATGCGCACGCCGCCGCGCTTCAATGTCGCGTCGCTGCGGCCGCTCACGATGCACGAGCCGCGTTCGGTGATCGTCAGCCAGTCACCGTGGCGCCAGACGCCGGGGTAGGTCGAGAAGTACGCCTCGCGCAGCCGCGAACCGTCCGCATCGTTCCAGAATGCGACGGGCATCGACGGCATCGGCGCCGTGATCACGAGCTCGCCCTCGCGGCCGAGCACCGGGCGGCCACCCTCATCGAACGCCTCGACTCTCGCCCCGAGCATCCGGCACGAGATCTCGCCGGCCCACACCGGAACGAGCGGGCTCGGGCCCAGGAAGCCCGTGCAGACGTCCGTGCCGCCGCTCAGCGAGCCCGTCTGTGCCGACGCCGAGACCGCCTCGGCGAGCCACTCGAACCCGGCCGCCGGCAGCGGCGAGCCAGTCGAGCCGATCCCGCGCAGCGCGGCGAGATCGAGCTCTCGCCCGGGCGTCAGTCCGGCCTTGCGGCAGGCCATCACGAACGGCGCGCTCACGCCGAGGTACGTGGTCCGCGTCTCGGCCGCGAGTCCCCACAGCGTTCCCAGGTCGGGATATGCCGGGTTGCCGTCGTAGGTGACGACGCTGCTCCCGACGACCAGCCCGGAGACGAGGTAGTTCCACATCATCCAGCCGGTCGTCGTGAACCAGAAAAAGCGATCGGACGGGCCGAGGTCCGTGTGCAGCCCGAGCGCCTTGCAATGCTCGATGAGGATCCCGCCGTGTCCGTGGACGATCGGCTTCGGGAGGCCGGTGGTCCCCGACGAGTACAGGATGTACAGCGGGTGGTCGAACGGGACGGCCTCGAAGTCGAGCGTCGCCGCCTCGCCGAGGAGATCCGCCCAGCGAACTGCCCCGCGCACGACCGCGTCGGGGTCAAGATACGGGACGAGGACGGTCGACTCCACCGACGGGAGGCCCGCCCGGATCTCCGCGAGGGCCTCGCGCCGATCGACGTCCCGGTCGCCGTAGCGATAGCCGTCGATCGCGAGCAGCACCCTCGGCTCGATCTGCCCGAAGCGGTCGATCACCGCCCGCGTCCCGAACTCGGGCGCGCAGGACGACCAGATGGCGCCGAGGCTGGCGGTTGCCAGGAGCGCCACGATCGCCTCCGGGATGTTCGGCAGGTAGGCCGCGACGCGATCGCCACGCCCGACGCCGAGGCGCTCCAGGCCACGCCGGCAGCGGGCGACGGCGTCGCGCAGCTCCGCGGCGCTGAGGTCGGTCGGGGCGCGGGTCTGCGAACGCCCGATGACGACGACGTCGTTGTCCGCGCGCCCGGGGAGGCGGAGCGCATGCTCGGCGTAGTTCAGGGTCGCGCCTGGGAACCAGCGGGCGCCCGGCATCCGCGCCTCGACGATGTCGTCCGTGGGCTCGTCGTGGGCGATGACCTCGAAGTGGTCCCAGATCGAGCGCCAGAAGGCGCCCGGCTCGTCGACGGACCAGCGCCACGCCTCGTCGTAGGTGCGGAGGCGGGGGCCGCCGCTGGTACCGACCCAGCCGAGGTATCGACCCATCCCGGAGCTCTCCAGGCCGTCTTCGGGTGGGCGCCACAGGACTCGAGGCGCGGACTGCCCCTCGGCACCGGTGTCCGTGCTCGTCACGCGAGCACGGTAGCGCAAGCCTCGGTCAGTCCGGCCGGACCGGCCAGCGCTCGTACAGGACGGCCACGGCGACCCTGGTCTGGTAGCCGCTCCCGTCGTTGCCCCATGCGGTACCGGCGTGCCGAAGCGGCATGCTCGTCATCGAGAGGATCCGGAGACCCGTCTCGGCGCGCGCCTTCGCATCCGCCGCGATCGCGCTGAAGATCGAGAGCGCGTCGATCTCCGTGCCGGCGTCCTCCGGCCGATAGACGACGATCACGTGGTCCGGGCCGGCCGGGAGCTCCGTTCCCTCGAGCCACGGAATACCTTCATCCACCTCGCGCCCTCCGCTTCGCCTCGCGCAGCCGCGCCAGCGTATCCATCTCCCCGCCGTCCGGCGGCGCCGACGACGTCGAAGCAGGTGCCGCCGCAGGTGCCGGCGCGGTCGTCACGGCCGTCTTGATCTCCGGCACGGCCGCCGCCGGCGCGGTGGCGGGTCCGGCGGTGGCCGGCGGCGACGCGGCCGGGGCCTCGTCTGGCCGGCGCAGCAGCGCGGCGCGGGCGGCCCCGCCGGCCGCTCGCTCGCGGGCCGCGAGCATGCCCGCGGACGCCGCCGTCCGCGGCGCCGCGGCGCCGCGCGACCGCCACCGGCGGGCGACCGCCGCACGAGCGTCGACCAGCTCCCGTCGCCCGATCGAGACGCGCCGCAGCGCGATGTCCAGCGGCCACAGCAGCAGTGCCAGCAGGAGCAGCCAGGGCCACAGCTCGGTAAAGGACGACGTGATCTTCAGGTCGTGCACCCACGGGTCGGTCGGCAGCGTGATCTCGCGTCCGCCGGTCGCGGCTCGCATGGCCGCGAGGAAGGGCCGGTTGACCCCGAGGAGGCGGTACTCCGCGGCGACCGGCTCGACGAGCCCGACCGTCCGGCCAAGCGCCGGCGACCCGGGCCGCATCTGGCTGATGCGCACCGCGTACGCGCCGGAGTCGATCTCGCCGAGGTCGGTCTCGTACACGCCCGGCGCGACCTGGTCGAGCGAGACCTCGTGCGGCGTCAGGTCCGGCCCGACGACGACCGCCATCGTCCGGTAGAAGTCGCGCGGCGAGCCGTCGCTCTCGACGCTCTCGACGTGCAGCCGGGTCCGGCCGCCGAGTGTCTCGAACGCGGCCTCGATGCCGCCGGACTCCTCGCCGGGGAACGTCCAGCCGACGAGCTGGCTGAAGAAGCGGCTGAAGCCCTGCCAGGCGACCCAGTTCTTGGCCCAGCGCCCGGTCGAGTCGGAGGTCCAGGCCACCGCGCGGCCGAGGCCGTACTGCCACTGCGCGAGGATCGGGTCGTCGCGCGACGAGACCAGCACCAGCTGCGCCGCCGACTTGATGGTCGTGCCGTTGTAGCCGAGGAGCTTCGGCAGGCCTTCCTCCAGCCCCCGCAGGATCGGCGAGTTGCTGGTCTGGATCGGGAAGAACGGCTCCTCGACGATCTGCTGGCCCGCGACCTGCTGGGTCTCCTTCAGGAAGATGTCGGGGATCGATGCGACGTTCTGCGCGGCGTAGAAGCGCCCGCCGCCCTGCTTGGCGAGCTGCTCGAGGAACGGGTTCGCGCCGCCGCCGGCGCCGACCGTCGAGAGGGTGATCCCGGCGGCCTTCATGCGCTGCATGATCTCGTCGTACTCGCCCGACCGGGACCAGCCGTCGGTGAGCAGGATGATGTGCCGCCGCGTCGCGGTGACCTTCTCGAGCGACTGCACGGCCTGGTCGAGGCCGGAGAAGATGTTCGTCGTGCCGAGCGGGTTGATGCCCGCGATCGAGCCCTCGAGGTCGCCGATCTGCCCGAGCGGCTTCGTCTGGACGACCCAGTGGGCCTGCTCGTCGAACGCGACGACGCCGAACTCGTCGCGCGCGGTCAGCGCCGCCGCGGCGCGGAGGATCGCCTCCTTGCCGATGTCGACCTTGCGCACGCCCTGCAGCTGGCCACCGCCGCCCATGCCGCCGTTGAACGAGTTGCAGTGGCAGGCGTCCATCGAGCCCGACTTGTCGATGACGACGACGAGGGCGATGTCCGGCTCGCGCTGGCGGTTCCGGACGCCCATGTCGACGGGCAGCGTCTCCTCCATCGGGGTCTTCGTGTAGCCGCCGGCGCCATACCCGTCGGGCCCGCCGACCATCACCAGCCCGCGGCCGAGGTCGCGCACGTACGTCTGCATCGCCAGGAGCTGCTTGTCGGTGAACCGCAGCCGCGGAACGTCAACGACCACGATGCTGTCGTAGGCGAGCAGCGACGAGAAGTCGGTCGGGAGCGCCTCCGGGATGACCGAATCGACCTGCTGGCCCTCGGTCCGGAGCGCCTTGACGAGCTCGGCCGCCACGGCCTCGTTGCCCGCGAGGACGAGCGTCCGCGGCTCGCCCTTGACGATCGTGTTCGAGTCGGCCCGGTCGTTCTGGCTGAAGGTGTCGCTCGCGGCCTCGACGACGGCGCGGAAGGTATGGAACCCCGGTGCGGTGGGCTTCACCCGGAAGACGACCCGGTTCGAGCCCTCCTTGAGGTCGACCCGGACGGTCTGGACAAGGGCGCCGTCGGCGAAGAGGCGCACGGTGGCGGGCTGGGCGACGCTCGACGAGATCTCCGCGATCGCCTCGATCGCCTCGCCGAGGCGGGCGGTCGAAGGCGTGGTCAGCCGGTCGACGAGCACCTCCTGCTGGTCGACGAGCCCGACGACCCGCGTCTCGACCTGGATGCCGCGGGCCGCGGCGAGCGCGGCCTCGAGCTGGCCGCGGCCGGTCGTGTCATTGCCGTCGGAGATCAGGACGATGCGCTTCTGGGCCGCGTCCGGGAAGACCGCCGCGGAGAGCCGCAGCGCGCCGCCGATGTCCGTTGCCGCCTTGAGGGGCGTGCTCCGGAGGCGGTCGATCTGACGCAGCTCCTCCGGCAGGCGCTCCACCAGGGCGTCCTTGCCGAACGCCACGATGCCCGCCTGGTCGCCCTCGGGCATCGCCTCGAGGGCGTCGCGCAGGAACGCGAGCGCGTCTTCGCGACCGCTCTCGCCGACGCTGTCCGACAGGTCGACGACGAAGACCGTGGCCAGCCGGTCGACCGGCAGCACGAGCTGGATGCCGGCGAGCGCGAAGACGAGTGAGGTGAGGAGGATCGTTCGCAGCGCCAGCGCCGCCCTCCGCCGCCCGGCACCCATGCGCCGCCGCGCGGCGAGGTGCGGGACGATCGTGAGGAGGAGCGCCGGGATGAGGAGGACGAGCCAGACGGGCGACTCGAAGCGGAGGCCCATCAGCGGCTCGCCTTCGAGGAGCTGCCGGCCTCGGCGGGCCGCCGTCGGATTCCGCGCCAGAGCCGCGTCACCGCGTCACGGTGGTAGACGAGCCACTCGATGAGGAGGAACGCGAGCACGACGAGGACGACGAGGACCCACAGCTCATCGCGCGCCGCCGGTCGCTCGGTCGTGACACCGCCACCGGCGCCACCGGTCCCGGAGGCCCCGGGCGTCGGTGACGCGGCCGGGCTCGCGCCCGACGAGGGCGCCGCGGTCGCGGGTGCTCCGGACTGCCTTCCGAGGCCCTCGATGGACGCCGGCGATCCCGGGGCGATGTTGCTCTCGCCCGGGTCCAGCAGGTCCACGGCGAATCGCACGGGAGCGTTGGGATCCACTGGCGGCACCGTCGGGACCGGCGTCGGCGAGGCGCCCGGCGCGAGCGTGGCGGGTGGGGCCGAAGCGCCAGGTGTCGCGGTCGCGATGGGCACGAGCGAGGCGCCACCGGATGGCCCAGGGCTGGCCTCGGGGAAGATTGCCGCGGCCGTGTAGACCCCGAGCAGGTCCGTCTGGCTGAACGCCACCGAGGGCGCGTCCGCGGTCGCCGGCGCCAGGTCGACGACCGACCCGTCCGGGCGCGTGACCTTGATCGAGGTGGCCCCGCGCGGGACCGGGATCGTCACCGGGTCGCCCGGGCTCAGGGCCTCGGTCGGGGTCGCGGAGCCGCCGAGCAGCTCGCCCGCGAGGTTGGACATCAGCACCGGGAACGCGACCTGCAGTGGCAGGTCCGAGTTCCGTGGCAGGAACGCCATCACCCCTGACCGCCGGCCATCGTGCTCGCCCACGTACAGGAGCGGCGAGCCCTTCGGGCCGGGGATGACCGTGCGCGCCCAGGCCGGGATGGCGAGCTTCACGGCCTTGCCGATGTGGACGCTGGACAGGTCGACGTACTTGAGGATCGGCTCGTCCGTCGGCAGCGTTGCGATGCCCGGGTCGGTGAGTGTCCCGATGACCTCGCCGAGATCGCTCGTCGCGGGCGGGGCGATGGCCAGGACCGCGGCCGCGGGCAGCACCGGCGGCAGGTAGCCCTCGAAGACGATCAGGTCGAACAGCTCGGGATGCGTCGTGGGGCCGTACTTGTCGGGCGTGACGCCGTACAGCTCGGTGTTCGGCAGGTAGGTGAGCGCCGTCTCGAGGTAGGGGTCGCCCGGCCCGACGAGCAGGACCCGCCGCAGGCGATCGGGCGGGACGATCGCCCAGGCCCGGTCATCGAGCGCCAGCGAATCGCCGCCCTCCTTGCCGTCCGCGTTGACGAGGCGGACCTCGATGACCGATGCGGTCCGCGGCACGTCGTCGACGATGATCTCGGTCCGCGTCTGCGGGTCGAACAGCTGCGGGTCGCGGGCCTCGCGGAGGACGCCGTCCACCCACAGCTGGACGGACCGGGTGGCCGCCTCGATGTCGAGGTTCGCGATGCTGATGAAGACCGACTTCGTCACGCCCGAGGGCGCGGTGCGGACGGCGAGCGCCACGATGGCCTGGTTCTTCCGCTCGCGCCCGACCTGGATGACGCTGACCTTGTGGTCGAGCCTGGCGCTCGGCTTGATCGCCAGCGCCGCGTCGGTCGCGACGAGGATCTCGGCGTCGCCGGCGCGCGCCGCGAGCGCGTTCGCGAGGTTCAGCGCATCGCCGAGGTCGCCGGTCGAGGGCGAGACCGTGATGCCATCGATCGCCGCCCGGACGCGGCCGATGTCGGTGGTGCCGCTGACCACGACCCGTGCCGTTCGCCCGGCGGCGATCACGCTGACGGTGCCGTTCGCCGGGAGGTCGTGGAGTCGCTCGAGGACCTTCGCCTTGGCCTCGCTCAGGCGATCCGGCGGGATGTCCGTCGCGGCCATGCTCGCCGAGGTGTCGATCACGACGACGACGTCGCCGGCCAGGCCGGCCGGGCGCTCGAGGAACGGCCGAGCGGCGAGGATCGCCAGGAGCGCGACCAGCAGGAGCTGAAGGAGCAGCAGGAGGCTTCGCCTGAGGCGTTGCCAGGGCGCGTTGGCCTCGACGTCGGTCAGGAGGCGCTGCCAGAGCAGCGTCGACGGCACGACCTGCCGGTCGCGCCGCAGCTTGAGCAGGTACATCGCGAGCACGACCGGCACGAAGAGCAGGCCGAGCAGCGCGAGCGGCGACAGAAAACTCACGCCGGGCTCATGCCGCCGCATCGCGGCGTTGGCGGCTGCGCTCCGCGCTCGCGCACGTTCCAAGTGCGCTCACTTGCCGTGCTCGCCGCCGCCTTGCGCTGCGCCAGCCTGAGCCCGGCGTTCATCAGCCGAGCACCCGGCGCCGGCGCAATTCGGCGAACACGAGGTCGGCGAGCGGCACATCGGTCGAGAGCGGGACGTACGTCGCTCCCCGCCGCCCGGCGAGCTCCGCAAAGCCCTCCTGCCATGCGGCGAGCCGGGCCTTGTAGTCGTCCAGCGTGGCGAGGTCGATCGTCACGTCGAGGCCGTCACCCGTCTCGACGTCGACGAGGCGCACGTCGCCCTCGATCGCGGGATCGAGCTCCTCGGGCGAGAGCAGGTGCAACACGATGAGCTCCGAGCCGGTCGCGGCGAGCTCGCGGATGACCTTGTCAGCGGCAGGGTCGAGGAGGTCAGACAGGAGCACGATCACGCCGCGTCCGGAGATCTGCGCGGCCGCGTGGCGGACCGACGCGACGAGGTCCGTGGGGCCGTCGGCCGCGCCGACCGCGGAGAGCGCGGCGAGCAGCCGGAAGACGCGGCCGGAGCCGCGCAGCACGACCTGTCGCCGGCCGGCGCGCGCGGCCAGCGCGGTGACCGCGACCCGGTCCTCCGACGCGAGCCCGATGTACCCGAGCGCAGCGGCAGCGCGCTTGGCGAAGAGGAGCTTCGGCGGGTTCCCGGCGGCCATCGAGGCGGAGGCGTCGAGGAGGAAGTGGATCGTGACGTCCTCTTCCTCGACGTACAGCTTGATGAACAGCTTCTCGAGGCGGGCGAGCACGTTCCAGTCGAGCAGTCGCAGGTCGTCGCCGAGCGTGTAGTCGCGGAAGTCGGCGAACTCGACCGACTGGCCCCGCTTCACCGATCGACGGCCGCCCTTGAGGCCACCGCGGACGGGCGCCTTCATGATCAGCTGGAGGCGCTCGAGCTGGCGCAGGAAGCCCTCGTCGAACACCGTCGGATCGATCGCCGACGGCAGGAATGCGGGCTTGGCCGGGCGCTCGCCGCGCTCTGGGGCGGCGGCCGGCGCTGCCTGCTCGGTCATCGCTTGCTCAGCGGTTCGCGTCGCCGCCCGCCCGATGGGCGGGCTATTCGACGCTGGGCGGCGTGACGGCGTCCAGGATCGAGCGGACGATGGCCTCGGGCGTGATGCCTTCCGCCTCACCCTCGAAGTTCAGGATCACGCGGTGCCGCAGCGCGGGCAGGGCCACCGCGCGGATGTCGTCGATCGAGACGTTGAAGCGACCGTCGAGGAGGGCGTAGATCTTGCCCGCGGCCACGAGGGCCTGGGCACCGCGCGGCGAGCCGCCGTAGCGGACGTACTCGCGCACGAGCTCCGGGGCGCGGCCCTGGTCGGGATGCGTGGCGGCGAGCAGGCTCACGGCGTAGGCCGTGATGTGCGGCGCGATCGGGACGGCTCGTGCCAGCCGCTGCATCTCCACGATCTCGGCCGCGTTCGTGACATGGCCGACCGTCGGCGCGTCCGCGCCCGTCGTGCGCTCGATGATCATCGCGAGGTCCTCCTCCGAGGGGAAGGGGACCATGACCTTGAAGAGGAAGCGGTCGAGCTGGGCCTCGGGCAGCGGGTACGTGCCCTCCATCTCGAGGGGGTTCTGGGTCGCGAGGACGAAGAACGGCGCCTCGAGCGGGTACCGGTTGCGCGCGACCGTGACCTGATGCTCCTGCATCGCCTCCAGCAGGCTCGACTGCGTCTTCGGCGTCGCGCGGTTGATCTCGTCGGCGAGGACGGCGTTGGCGAAGATCGGCCCGGGCTGGAAGCGGAAGATCCGCCGCCCCTCCTCCTCGACGAGGATGTTCGTGCCCGTGATGTCCGCCGGCATGAGGTCCGGCGTGAACTGGACCCGGTTGAACGTGCAGTCGATCACCTCGGCGATCGTCCGCACGAGCATCGTCTTGCCGAGCCCCGGGACGCCCTCGAGGAGGACGTGGCTGTTCGCGAGCAGGCCGGTCAGGGTCTGCCGGACCAGCTCGCGCTGGCCGACGATGACCTTGCCGACCTCGCGCTCGATGGCGGCCGCACGCTCGGCGAAGGCCTCGGGCGCGAGATGCTGGACGGCGCCCTCGGCCGTCGTCGTCGTGTCCATGGTTGCCTCCGTCGACCGGCGCGCGGTCACTGGTTCGGGTCGAGCGAGCTGAAGTAGTCCTTGACGAAGTCGCGCACCGACAGCGGAACGTAGCCGCGGTCGAGCGAGGTCAGCGCGTAGTTGTAGAAGTCGGCGAAGACCTGCTGGTAGCCGACGTACGAGCCCGGATCCACGCCGGCGCCCTGCTGGTTGCCCTGCGTCGTCTGGCCGTCGCCGCCGGTCCCGGAGATGTACGACGGATCGCCGGGGCGTCCGAGCCGGTCGAAGGGGGCGAAGATGTTGCCGAGGTCACCGCCGAGCTCCGACGGCCGATTCGGGTTCACCGGGCCGCCCACGTTCGCGGTCCCACCGAAGCCCGAGCCGAGGTAGCTGGCGTTCGAGCCACCGCCACCGATCGAGCCCTGGCCCTGGCCCTGACCTTGACCTTGACCTTGGCCCTGACCTTGACCTTGGCCCTGACCTTGGCCCTGACCTTGGCCCTGACCCTGTCCTTGCCCTTGCCCTTGCCCCTGGCCTTGGCCCTGGCCCTGGCCTTGCTGGCCCTGGCCTTGCTGGCCTTGACCTTGCTGGCCCTGGCCTTGCTGGCCTTGACCTTGCTGGCCCTGTCCCTGCTGGCCTTGACCTTGCTGGCCCTGTCCCTGCTGGCCCTGTTGACCTTGCTGGCCCGCATCGGCGAGCTGGTCCCCCGCGTCCTGCAGCTGGTTCGCCGCAGAGGTGAGGTCCCGGTTCGTGGCGATCTGGTCGGTGGCGTTGCCGAGCGCGTCGGCGAGCTTGTCGAGGGCCGCCTGCGCGTTCGTCGTGTCGCCCTGGGCGAGGCTCTGGGCGGCATCGCGCAGCGCCTGGCTGGCGGCGCCGCCCGCCTGGCTGGCCGCGCCCTCGAGCTCGGTGAGGCGGCGGGCGAGCTCCTTCTGCTCGTCCGGCGTCATCTCGTCGACCTTGTCCGCGGTCTTGTGGATGTCCTCGGCTGCCTGCTTCGGGTCGCCGTCGGGATTGGCATTGGCGTTGCCCGTCGAGGCTCTCGACAGTCCGCGGCTCAGCGCCGAGAGGGCCGCCGCGCGCTGCTCGTTGGCTGGATCGAGCTGGGCTCGCAGCGCCGCCTCGATCGAGCCGAGCTTGGCGAGGTTCGCCTGGAGCTGGTCGGGATGCTCGCGGAGCTGCTTGACCAGGTCACGCAGCTCCTTGGCCAGGCGCGTCCTCGGGTCCTCGGCGCTCGCGCCCTTCTTCTCGAGGTCCTCGGCGAGCTTCTCGAGGCGCTCGGCCTGGGCCTTTGCCTCCTCGCGAACCTGCTTCGCCTGCGCGATCGCGGCGTCCTGCGGGTTCGGCAGCAGCACGACCGGGGCGAGCAGCAGCAGGGCCACGAGGGCCGCGCCGGCCGGCCGGCGCGAAAGGCGTGGTCGGAAGAGGTTCGACGGGGCGGTCCGCAGCACGCCCAGGGTGTCGCGGCGCTGGCGGCGCACGAAGGCGCGTCGCTCCTCGTCGGCGTCCATAGCGGACGCGTTGGGGGTCGTCTCGTCCACGCCCGCGGGAGCCGGCTCGATGCCTGCCGCGTCGGGGAAGGCGACCGCCAGCGCGAGCGCGCTCGCGGCGCGGTCACCGAGGCCCGCCTCGCGGTCGACGGCGATCGCCGTCTCGCCGAGCGTCGGGCGCGAGAGCACCGCCAGGAGGAGCAGCGCCATCAGCCCGAGGACCGGGATCGTTGCCGCGATGGTCGGCGCGAGCTCGAGCGGGAAGACGCGCGCCAGGGACCACAGGACGAGCTCGGCAAGCACCACGGCGGCGAGGACGAACCACGTCCGGCGCACGACTCGGCGGAGCCAGAGCCGCAGCCGGTGCGGCTGCAGGAGGCGCCGGATGGCCAGGAGGTCGGGATCCAGCGGGCCGGCGAGCGCCGTCCTCGGATCGACCGGCACGAACGGTGTCTCCGTCACGGCCGGCCTGGTTCGGCGCCGCGGGGCTCGGATCCGGAACCTTGCCATCAGGCACTCCTCCTGCGGATCAGGCGGCGCACGGGACCCGGCAGGCTGGGACGCCAGCGGCGCGTTGGACTGACGAATTGGACGGACAACAGCGTCATGACGGTCGCGAGCGCCAGCATGGCGATCACGCTCTTGGGCCAGAACCGATCGCGAAGCGGATCCAGCACATCCGCAGCGTTGACCTCTGGCCCGATGATCAGCCCCGGTCGGGCAGGCATGATGACCGGGACCCCGCCCTTGTCGTCGAAGCCGACGCCGCCGAACGCGGGTACCGGCTGCGGGAAGATCAGGTCGGGGGAACCGAGGATCCCGGACATCAGCATGCACGAGTTGCCGAACCCACCCTGCTCCGTGCCGCATGCGACGTCGGCCTGGGCGACGAAGGGGTTGAGGTAGAGCAGCGCTTCCGGCGGCTGCTTCCGGAGCCCGGTCGAGCTGACCGTCGCGGTGTTGCTCAGGAAGACCCACAGGAAGATCGACCCGACGACGACGGCGAGGGTGGTCACAAAGGTCAGGCCGGTCGACGCGCCGGTGCGGCGCGTCAGGGCGGAGAAGAAGATGCCAACGGAGCCGAGGCCGATCACGGTCGCGAAGAGGACAACGTAGGCGCGCAGCATGTCGTCCGGGGCGACGCCGCCGAAGACGAAGACGAGGGCGGTCACCGGGATCGAGGCGAGGATCAGGATGAAGACCCAGGCGAGCGCGCTGAAGAGCTTGCCGAGCACGATGGCAAGCGAGGAGATGGGCGTCACCGCGAGCAGGTCGAGGGTCTGGTGCTCGCGCTCGCTGCTGATGGCGCCGGCGGTCGCGGCGGGGGCGAGGACGGCGACGATGAGCGTCTGGACCATCATCAGCCCGAGGAAGATGCCGCGGCCGATCGTCGCGGAGGCGAACGTCGCCTGGCCACCGTACGTGCCCATGCCGGCGAGATGCTCCTCGTCGAGTCGCTGGAACATCCAGGCGAAGAGGGTCAGCAGGAGCACGTGCAGCGTCAGGACGATGAAGGCGCGCCGGCCGCGCATCCGACCGCGCAGCTCCTTGACGATGATCGCCGTGATCCCGGACACGCCGCGGATGCCCGGCAGGCGCGGCCGACGCAGGGTCAGTCTGCCGGCGAATGCGGTCATGCCTGCGCCTCCATGAGCTCGTCCCGGTCGGTGACCTGGAGGAAGAGCTCCTGCAGGTCGGTCGCGGCGGGGGAGTAGCTGACGACGGAGACCTTCGCCCTGATCGCCGCGGCGAGCAGGGCCGCCGCGCCGGCCTCGTCGCCGCGGTAGCCGATCTCGATCTCGCCGGAGGCGTCGATGGTCGCTGAGGCGACGTCCGGACGTGCCTCGAACCAGGCCCTGGCGGCCGCCGCCGCGTCCTCGCCGCCGAGGACCCGGACCCGCAGGACCTCGCCGATCCGGAGCCGCTGACCGATCTCGGCGATCGTGCCGGCGGCGAGCACCCGGCCGCGGTCGACGATGGCGACCGACGTGCAGAGCTCTTCGAGCTCGGGGAGGATGTGGCTGCTGATGACGATGGTCTTGCCGAGCTTGCGCAGCTCGCGGAGGAGCTCGCGGAGCTCGACGCGGGCGCGGGGGTCGAGGCCGGACGCCGGCTCGTCGAGGAGCAGGACCTGGGGATCGTGGACGAGCGCGTGCGCCAGGCACAGCCGCTGCTGCATGCCGCGCGACAGGCCGAGGACGTAGGCGTCGCGCTTGCCCGCGAGGTCGACGAGCTCGAGGAGGTCGCCGATCATCCGCTTCCGCTGGGCGGGCCCGAGGCCGTAGCACCGACCGAAGAAGTCCAGGTACTCCCAGACCTTCATGTCGTCGTAGACCCCAAAGGCGTCGGGCATGTAGCCGAGGACGCGACGAACCGCCTGCGGGTTCCTGCGAATCGACTCGCCTGCGATCTCCGCGTCGCCGCTCGTCGGCTGGAGCAGGGTCGCCAGCATCCGCAGCATGGTCGTCTTGCCGGCCCCGTTCGGCCCGACGAGGCCGAAGATCTCGCCCTGCTCGATGCTCAGGTCGACGCCGGCGACGGCGAGCGTGCCGTCGTAGCGCTTGAGCAGCCCGCGGGCCTCGACGATGGCGGTCACTGGACGTCTCCGAGGAGCGCGAGCTGGAAGCTGAAGCCGACGCTCGCACCCTGGTCGATCTGTTCGTTGACGAACCGGACGAGCATCTGGCCTGTCGCAGGATCGACGTACCGGCCCGGCTCGGCAAGGCTGTAGCTCTGCTCTGCCGTCAGTCGCGGCAGGCGGACCCACGCGCCGCTGCCGGTCCGGTCGAAGACCTCGACCTCCGGCAGGAAGTCGTTGCGGGGCGCGACGCAGCCCTCCGGCGTGGTGTTCCCGACGTCGGTGCAGGCGACCGGGATGCTCGGCAGCGGCTCGAGCGCCTTGCCGCCCAGCAGGACCGGGTTGCCGCCGTTGCCCAGGGCCAGGCGGATCTCGGAGGCCGTGAAGGTGCCCTCGAACGGGATCGGCGTGTATGACAGCGTCGTCTGGCCGATGCCCATGTTGATGAAGAAGCGGTCCTTGCCGAAGAGGTTGTCGCCCTGGACGACGGTCGAGCGGAGCAGCTCGGAGGAGAAGGTGACGGGGCCGTGGATCGTGAGCCCGACGGGCACGTAGTACAGGACGTTCGCGCTCCGGCGCGGCTGCTCGGACCCGAGCCGGACGTCCAGCAGGTTTCGCTGGCCGAAGGCGAGGATGACCGCCTGGTCGGCCGAGAGCGTGCCGCCGCTGAACATGCCTGTCGGGTCGTAGGTCAGCTGGTTGATCATCCCGTAGCGGATGGTCCGGCGGACGCCGGCCTCGCTCGCCTGGTCGAAGGACGACCCGACGATCTGGTCGGCGAGGGCGGCCCCGAACGGGTTGTCGCGGACGGGCAGCGAAACGTTCACGGTCTGGTGGGGATCGACGTCGCCGAGCGTGGCGACCGCGCTGCCGAGGACGACGGCCACGCTCTCGAGCTTCTCGTCCGAGGCGTTCTCGAAGGTGCCCTTGAGCGTGTTGTCCTCGAGCGTCAGCGTCGCGCGCATCCGGGGTCCCTCGATCGGCAGCTCCGCCCGGACGACTCGCAACGAGCTGGTCCCGACGGACAGGTTGCGGACCATCGACGGCCGCTCGGCGCCGGTGCCCTGGACGATGTCGAGCGTCGAGGTGCCCTGGCCGAAGGGATCGCCGTTGATCGGGGCGGCCAGGAGCGCTCCCTGCGGCACGGAGACCTGGTAGGTCGCCCGCGTCGGCGAGAAGACGCCGAAGTAGACCTGGGCCCGCGCCTCGGTGGCGTCGGGAGCGCCGCGGACGATCGCGACCTCGTTGACGACGACGTCGGTGCCGCGGAGGAAGAAGCCGTAGCCGAACGAGGCGGCGGTGAACGCCAGCACGAGCAGGGGCATCGTGACCCAGGCGAGCTCGCGCCGGTCCAGCCGCTTCAGGACGAAGTAGTTGATGGGGCCGATGATCACGATGTACGCGCCGATGAGGACGAGCAGTCCGGACGTCGGCGGGAGCGCCAGTGACGGCAGCTGGTAGACGGACTGGACCAGCTGGCTGTCGTCGAGGAGCTGCGCGCCGTCGGTGCTGCGCGCCGGGAGCGCCGCCCGCCACAGGGCCGCGACGCTCTTGCTCTCCGCGAGCCAGCGAGTCGTCGGGTCGAAGCCGAGGAGCGTGACGCGCCCGCTGCCGTAGGTCATCTCGGCGGCGGTGACACGGTCGCCAGACGTCGCGAGGGGGCGTCCGTGGGCCAGCGCGCCGGCCATCGCCGGCATCTCCGCGGCACCGGCCGGCAATGGCCCGATCAGCGAGACAAGGCTCGCCGGGTCGAGGTCGAGGGTGGCGCTCGGGCGGTACGGCAGGACGTCATCGGGGAAGGCGGAGAGCGTGCCGATGCCGGCGCTCCCGCCGACGATGACGAGGCGCCCGCCGCCGGCGAGCCAGTTCCGCATCGCGGTGAGCTGCAGGCTCGTGAGGTGGTTGCTGTCCACGTCCTGCCAGACGAGGCGGTCGAGGACGGCCCAGCCTTCGGCGCGTTCCGGGAGGTCGGCGACCGCGAGGGGCACGATCGCGGCCTGCGCGCCCATGGTGTTGGGGGGCAGCTCGATCTGCGAGATGAGCCCCTGCGGCCGTTCGGCCACGACCCCCACGACCAGCTGGGTCGCGTCGTGCACGAGGTAGGCGACGCTGACGCTGTCGAGCGTCTGATCGCCGGAGACGAGATTCACCTTCACCGAGCGCCCGAACGCCGGCGGCTGGACGTGCAGGAGGTAGGACTGGCGGGAGCCCGTCGGGAGGTCGACGGCCATCGCGTAGCGGGCGCTCGACTGGGAGCCGCCGTCCATCCGCAGCTCACCCTGGATCGTCGGGCCGTCGTTCTGGAGGTCGACCTGGATCGCGGCCCACGAGCCGGCACGGGCGTGGCCCTGGAGCAGGAGCCGGGCATTCATCGTGAGCGAGCCGGCCGCGTTGCTCGTGAGGGCGAAGGGCCCGGCGCCGAGACCAACGACGGCGAGCAGGACGATGAGCCGGCGCGAGACGTGGCGTCCTGCGGCGGGGAGCCGAAGCCGGGGCGCCCGATGCGGCACGCGTCCTCCTCGAGATGCGACGTGGTGGCCGCGCGGGCTCAGGGAGCCGGCGGCCGCCCTCAACGACGCCGCACACCCCCGAGAAGTTGCGCGGCGGCCCCCGGCTTCTTCGACTCCCTGGCCGGCGGCGCGGGCTATCGTACGATTCCCGCCCGTGCCGTCCATTCACCCATTTCGCGCATTGCGCTACTCACGCGAGGTGGTTGACGACCTGGCGGCAGTGGTCGCGCCGCCGTACGACGTGATCGGGCCGGAGCAGCACCGGCGACTCCTGAAGCGCGATCCGCGGAACGTGGTCCGCCTGGACCTGCCTGCGGAGGAGCCCGGCGACCCCGAGGACGAGCGCTATCGCCGCGCGGCGCGGACCCTCAACGCGTGGCGGCTCGACGGCACGCTGCGCCGCGATCCGCGGCCGGCCCTGTATCCCTACGAGCAGACCTATCGGGTGCCGGGCACTGACCGGGAGGCGACCCGGCGCGGCATCTTCGCGCGGGTCGGCCTCGAGCCCTTCGGGCCGTCCAGCGGCATACGGGCGCACGAGCGGACGCTCGCGGGGGCGCGCGAGGACCGCTACCGGCTGCTCCGGGCGACGAGCGTGAACACGAGCCCGGTCGTCGGCCTGACCGAGGACGGCACGGGTGTCGTGCCCGACTGGATCCGGGCGGTCATCGGTGGCTCACCGGGACCCGTCGCCGACATCGTCGACGACGCGGGGGTCCGGCATCGACTGTGGCTGGCCCCGCTCGGCGAGGATCCCGATCGCGACACCGCGATCGCGGCGGTCCGCGAGCGGCTCGAGGCGAACGCGATCACCCTGGCCGACGGCCACCATCGCTACGAGACCGCCCTGCGCTTCGCCGAGGAGCGCCGGCGCGGGCCCGCGGTCGAAGCGGCGCCCGCGTGGGCCGACATCCTCATGCTCCTCCTCGAGCCCGTCGAGGGCCCGCTGACCGTGCTCCCGACCCATCGGGTCGTGCTGGGTCTCGGGCCGGACGAGGTTGACCGCCTGGTCGCGCGGCTGCCTGAGCTCTTCGACGTCGAGATCGGCGTCGATCGGGAGCGGCTGCTCGGTGAGCTCGGCGACGGACCCGGGGCGCGGGGCGGGGCAGGCCGGTTCGGCCTGTGGACCCGCCATGGGGGCGCGATCCTGCACGCCCGGCGGGATGCGTTCGGGCCGTGGCTGCCCCCGGGCGGCGACGCGCTGCGCCGGCTCGACGTGACCCTCGCCTCCGTCGCCATCGAGCATCTGGCGGGCATCGACCCCGCAGCTGTCGCGGAAGGGCGCGTCGCCTTTACGATGGACGCCGCCGAGGCGATCGCCTGGGTCGAGGCGGGGGCCACGCCTGCCGCATCGACCCCGGCCTCCGTCGCGCTCCTGCTGGACCCGACGCCGGCCTCGGAGATCGTCGCCGTCGCCGCCGATGGCGACGTCATGCCCCAGAAGAGCACCTACATCTACCCGAAGGCCCTCACGGGTCTCGTCATCAACCCGCTCGAGTAGAGGCGACATGACCAGCAGCCCCGACGCCACGCTCCCGCCGCCCCCGAGCCGGCCCGTCCGCAAGGACGAGATCGAGCTCCACGAACGCGGCCTGTACATCGAGTCGTGGCTGCCCGAACGGCGTTCGCGGCGCAAGCCGCTGCTCTTCGTCCACGGTGAGCTCGGCGGGTCGTGGGCCTGGGAGCGGTTTCTGGGCTACTTCGCCGGGCGTGGCTGGGAGGGCCACGCCCTCAACCTGCGGAATCACCACTGGAGCCAGACCGCGGATCCCGCGGACCTCTCGTTCGAGAGCTTCGTCGATGACGTCGGCTCGGCCATGGACCGGCTCGGCCCGAACGTCGTCGCCGTCGGCCACGGCATGGGCGGGCTGCTCGTCCTGAAGGCGGCAGAGCGGCACCCGGTCTCGGGCCTGATCCTCATCGGCTCGGAGCTGCCCGGTGACGTCCGCGACACCACCCCGGCACACCTCATCCGGGAGGTGCCGGAGCTGTTCGGCCCGTCCGTGCTCGGCTGGGCCACGCTGCCCGAGAAGCTCCAGCGCGATCACCGCGACCTCACCCTCGCCGACATCCTTCGAATCCAGCACCTGATGGGCCAGAAGCCGCATGAATCGGGGCGGGCCCGGCGGACGATGCTCCGCGGCGTGCGGGTCGACCCGGCCCGGCTGGCGGCCGTGCCCCGCCTCGTGATCGGTGGCGGCTTCGATCGGTCGGTGTCGCTGGAGGAGAGCGAGCGCCTGGCGACCTGGCTCAACGCCGAGTTCGAACCCTTCGGGGCGCATTCGCACTACGGCCTGATCCTCGGCGAGGAGGGCTTCACCCAGGTCGCCGATTCCATTCGGGGCTTCCTCGAGGCGCACCGGCTCTGACCCCGGCGGGGCCGGCGATGGCCCCGTCCTCGACCCCTGGAAGGGGACGGTGCGAGCGACCCCGATCGGTGCGCCCCGGCACCGACGCATGCCTCCCGGCGCCTCGCCCACGCTCACTGTGGCCACAAAGTACGGCTCACAGCGGGACCCCGACCCGGTGCTAGGTTCGAACGGCTGTCAGAAGAGAGCCCCCATCACCCCGGGGGAAGGAGGAAGTCTCAATGACCAGAGTTCGACGCCTGCTGCTCACCGCACTCGTGCCCGCCATGGTCCTCGTGGCCGCGACGACCGCGAGCGCGTTCGGCAGCCCGCAGGGCAAGGTGGATGTCTGCCACCGAACCGGCAATGGAAGCTTCCACGAGATCAACATCTCGGGGAACGCACTCGCCGCGCACCTTCGCCACGGCGACGTCATGCCCGACGAGTACGGCGACTGCCCGTGACGCCCCGCGGGCTCGCCTGAGGGCGTAACGGCGACCTCGGCGAGCCCGTAGCCCAGCCTCTCCTGAGGCTGTCGATTCCCCAGTCGCTCACCCCACCGCAGTTCCGGGGGTTCTCCCATGACGGCTGCCCTTGCGCCGCGCATCTCGATCGTCATGCCCTGCCTCAACGAGGCCGAGACCGTCGCCGTGTGCGTCGCCAAGGCCCTCGCCTGGCTGTCTGCCTCGGGCCACTCGGGCGAGGTCCTCGTCGTCGACAACGGGTCCACCGATCGGTCGGCGGAGCTCGCCACCGAAGCCGGCGCCCAGGTCATCCGGGAGCGCCGCCGCGGGTACGGCAACGCGTACCTGCGGGGCTTCGCCGAGTCACGCGGCGACATCATCGTGATGGGCGACGCCGACGACACCTACGACTTCAGCCGGCTCGACGACCTCATCCGGCCGCTCGACCAGGGCTATGACATGGTCCTCGGCAACCGCTTCACCGGTGGCGTCCAGCCGGGCGCGATGCCATGGGCCCACCGCTACATCGGTAGCCCGATCATCAACCTGCTGATCCGGCGGTTCATCGGCGTCCGCGTCGGTGACAGCCAGAGCGGGTTCCGGGCCTTCACCCGGGCCGCCTACACGCGCCTCCAGCTGCGCTCGGGCGGGATGGAGCTCGCCTCGGAGATGATCGTCAACGCCGCCCGCGAGGGCCTGACGATCACCGAGGTGCCGGCGCCGTACAACGTCCGGCTCGGCGAGAGCAAGCTCAACACGGTCCGCGATGGCTGGCGCCACCTGCGCTTCCTGCTGATCTCCGCGCCGAACTTCCTGTTCGTGCTGCCCGGCCTCGCGCTGGTCGGCATGGGCGCCGTCGTGACGGCGCTGTCGTTCCTCGCGCCGGGCGGGATCGAGATCGGGTCGCTCGCGTGGCAGCCCGTCTTCGCGGGATCGATCTTCCTCGCCATCGGGGCGAACGCCCTCGTCTTCGGCGCCATCACCAAGAGCTATGGGGTCGACCGCGGGATCCTGCGGGAGGACGCCTGGACGCGCTTCTACCGGCGCTGGTTCAGCCTCGAGCGTGTCCTCGGCGTCGGCGGCGCCCTGCTCGTCCTCGGGTTCGTGCTCAACCTCGGGCTGTTCGTCATCTGGGCCGTCGGCGGCAAGCTGGCGCTCGGCCTCCAGCTCGCTGCGCTTGCGCAGGGACTGATGATCGTCGGCGCGAACATTGGCCTCGCCGGCTTCCTGGCGATGGCGATCGCGGACAGGCGCTAGCCCGATGTCGCAAGAGCTCGCGGACCGGCCGCGGATGCGCATTGCCTTCGTCTACGACGCCATGTTCCCGTACTGCTCGGGCGGGGCGGAGCGGCGCTTCCACGAGCTGGCGCGGCGCCTGGCGATCCGGCATGACGTCCACTACGTCACGTGGCGCTACTGGGGCGACGACCCGATCCTGATCCAGGACGGGATCACCTATCACGGCGTCGGGGCGCCGCGACCGTTCTACGGGGCGGATGGGCGACGCATCCTGCGCGAGCAGCTGGCGTTCGCGGCCCGCGTTCCCGGCGCGCTGGTCCAAATCCACCCCGAGGTCGTCGACATCTCGGCGACGCCGTTCCTGCCCGTGTACGCCGCGTGGCTCGCGACCCGGCTGACCCGGACCCCCCTCGTGGCGACGTGGCACGAGTTCTGGGGCGAGCACTGGGACACGTATCTCGACAACCGGCGGCTCGTCGCGCGGCTCGCCCGGATCGGCGAGGCCGCCGCGCGCCCGCTCGCCGACCGACGGGTCGCCGTGTCGGCCTTCACCGCGCGGCGGCTGGTCGCCGAGACGTCACAGCGCGCGAGGCGCGGCTGGCAGGACGCGATCGACGTCGTGCCCAACGGCGTCGACGTGGACGCGCTCGCAGTCGCCGGGACGATGGAGCCGGCGACCCGACCCGTCGACGTCGTCTTCGTCGGACGGCTCATCGCCGAGAAGCGCATCGACCTGCTCATCCGGGCGATCGCGACGCTGGCCCCGAGTCGCCCCTCGCTCCGCTGCGAGATCGTTGGCGACGGGCCGGAACGGGACTCCCTGGAGGCGCTCGTCCGCGAGCTGGGCATCGCGGCGCAGGTCACCCTCACGGGCCGCCTGGCGGAGGCCGAGCTGCCGCGGCGACTCGGGTCGGCCCGAATCCTCGCCATGCCCTCCGCTCGGGAGGGCTACGGGATCACGGTGGTCGAGGGCCAGGCGGCCGGCGCGGTGCCGATCGTCGCCCGGAGCCGGCTGAGCGCGGCGGCCGACCTCGTCCAGCCGGGGGTCGATGGCCTCGTCGTCGACGGCACCCCCGAGGCCTTCGCGGTCGCGATCGCGGATCTGCTGGACCACCCGGCCTCACTCGACCGCGTCTCGACGGCCGCGCGGGCGACCGGGGCGAGCCGCGGCTGGGATGATCGGGCGGCGGAGCTCGAGCGCGTCTACGCCACCCTCGTGCTGGATCGCCGCCCTCGCGCTCGCCGGCCATCCGATGACGGCAAGCCCGTGGGCGCCCGGAACTGGGGCGCGGGCGCATGACCGCCGGAAACGTGGCGCTCGCCGAGCGGCGCGTCGATTGGCGATCCCGATCGCTCCCGGCGATCGAGGATTCCGTGCCCCTGCTCATCGTGCTCGGCGTCATCGGCGGGATCGCCATCGTTGGGGCGATCACCCCGATCACCGGCCGTGGCGATTTCGGCCAGTGGCTGATGGCGTCGCGGTACTACCTGGGGCTCGACATCCCGGCCTACCGCTCGATCGGCGAGCTGCCGCCACTGGTCCCGCTGCTGCTGGCAGGGACGCAGGTGCTGATCCCGGACCCCGTGGTCGCGCTGCAGGCCTTCACGATCGGCATGCTCGCCGTCGTCGCGGCCAGCTTCTACGTCGTGGGTTCGGTGCTGCTTCGGAATCGCGTCGGCGGCCTGCTGAGCGTCATCGCGGCCTTCCTCGTCACCGATCGCTTCCTGGAGCTCCTCGCATTCGGCGGTCTCTTCCAGCTGGCGGCCGTCGCGTTCATCAACCTGGCGATCGCGGCGTTCGCGCGGGCGGGCGACGGCGGCCGCGATGCGCGCCGCTGCTGGGCGATCGGATCCGCCGCCCTCGTCCTGCTCGCCCTGACGCATGTCGGCACCGCGACCGTCGGCATCCCGATCGCGCTGGCCGTGGCGGGCCTCTCCATCCTGCGCACACGCCGCCTCCGCTGGGTTGCGCTCCTCCGCGCCCTGGCGCCGCTCCTGATCGCCCTCGTGGTGCTCGGCATCTACGCGGCCGCGGTGCTTGCTCCCGCATCGAAGGACTACGTCTCGAATCCGGCCAGCCTCTTCTATCGCGGACCGGGCCGGCTGATGAGCAGCCTCTTCTCCTACGGTCCGACGGCCGCGATCGTGGTGACCGGTGCGATCGCCGCCCTCGCCGGTCTCCTCATCGATGGGCTGAAGCGCTCGTTCGGCGGCGGGACGGTCATCTTCACGTGGTCCGCGGGCGCGTGGGGCTTCGTCCTGGTCGCGGCGATGGTCGGCACGGGCACCGACTATCCGCGCTTTGCGCCGATCGTCCTCGCGCCCCTCGTCGTGGCCACGGCAGCCGCGATGCTCGCGCTCACCCACGGCGCCGTCCGGCAGCTGCAGGCGTCGATCCCGTCGTCGCGCCTCGAGGTCCTCGCCGTCGTCGTGGCGGGGTTGCTTGCCGTCCTCGCGATGCCGTTCGCGGCGCTCCGATACCAGTCCCTGATGAACGGCTACCAGCCGACCGACGCGCAAGCGCTGACCGCTGCCGCGGAGTTCGTGAGCTCGTCCCTGGGCGATGCGCCCGGAGCGGTCCTCACCTCCGTTCGCGATGGGAAGTGGCTCGAGGGCCTGACCGGGCGGGAGGCGCTCTTCAACCTGCCCGTGCGGTTCGCCGTTCGTCCGGGCGAGTGGCAGCGCAGCATCGACGCGGACACCATCCTGCGCAGCTCGGCGGCGCTGACCAACCAGTTCTATTTCGTGAAGCTGTCGGAGCCTGCGTCGACCGGGGGCGCGGCGGCGCCGGCGACGATCACGATCTCGATGAATCACGGCGGTGAGTTCGTCGACGTCCTCCAGCTTCGGCAGGCCGATACCCACCTCATCGGGGCGTCCCGAACCTGGACGGCGCAGGCCGGCCCCGTCGGAACCGATGCATCGCGGGATGCGACGTCCGCCATGTACCGGACCCGCTGGGAGCAGTCCCGCGGCGCGGAATCGGCGTCGTTCTCACGCACCGTGACGGTCGTGGACCAGGCGTCGACGATGTCGGTCATCGACAACTCACCGGGTTATCGGATCGATTCGATCCTGGGACCCGCCCCGGGACTGGCGTTCACGTCGGTCGGCATCGACGGGCGCAAGGCCCGGCTCTGCGTCGCCAGGGTCGGGGAGCAGGAGCCATGCCTCGAGCTGTGGGTGTCGGAGCCCGACGCGCAGCTGCGGTCGACATCGCAGGGCATCGCCGTCCGCACGACGACATCGACCCAGCTCTCGTTGTACCTGACCGACCTGACGGCGGGCGGCGACTCCGTCGGTCTTGGGCTCATCGATCCCGCGGCGGTGGTTGCTCGCCACGATGTCAAGGCGGCAATCCTGCTCGCGACCGATCCCGCTTTCGATGACCGGCGCCTGCGCCTCGAGGCGGTCGGGCTCCAGCTCGTCCGGCAGTTCGGTCCGTACGCGGTCTTCCAGGGAGACGGCGCGGGAAAGGCGGCGGCGCCGTGAGCGAGATGCCGCCCGCGGAGCTCGCCGCGACGGAGATCGAGGGCGCCCTCCCGCGGAAGCCACTGCTGATCGTCGGCGGCTACGGCTATCGCAACGCGGGTGACGAGGCGATCCTCGCCGGGCTGCTGTGCCTGACGGGTCGTGACGGCGTCACCGTGGTCTCCCGCACGCCGGCCGAGACCGAGGCGGTCCACGGCGTCCGGAGCATCCCGGTGCGAGCCGCCCCTGCCGCGCTGCGCACGCATCGCGGGCTCGTCATCGGCGGCGGCGGCCTGTTCGGGCGCGACATGGGCCTGCTCGGCCGGCTCCTGCCGCTCGCGGGACTGCTCGCGAACGCGGGAGGGCGCGAGGTCGCCCTGGTCGGCATCGGCGTCGATCGCGAGATGCCGCGCTCCGCCCGGCTGGTCCTCGGGCTGTTGGGCCGCCGTGCCCGCGGCGTCGTGGTCCGCGACGTCGAGTCCCGCGAGGCGCTCGCGGCTCTGGGTATCGGTGCGGTGGTGGCGCCCGACCTGTCGAGCCTCGTCGAGTCGGCCGGGCCCGCCGCCGGGCGGCGGATGCTCGAGGCTGCCGGCCGGCACCCGGCGCAGCGCCCCGTCGTCGGGCTCGCGCTGACGGGCATCGATGCTGCGCTCGCCGAGCGGGTCGAGCAGGCGGTGGTCGGCGCCGTCGACGCGCTCCCGGCGGTCGATTTCGTCGTCATCCCGATGAGCCGACATCCCTTCGTGGCCGCGCACAACGACGAGCTGCTGGCCCGCCGCCTCGTGGCCGCCCGTCCGCGGCTGAGAATCATCACTCCCCCGGACGACAGTGCGAGGCTGCTCGCCCTGTTCGAGGCGTGCAGTGCCGCGGTCTGTATGCGCTACCACAGCCTCCTGTTCGCGGATCGCGCGGGAATCCCGATCGTGCCGATCCCGTACGCCGAGAAGTGCCGGCACTGGCTTGGCGAGCGCGGCCTCGCGGAGGTCGACGCGTCCCCGGCCTCGGTCGTCGACGCGTTGCGTGTCGCGCTCGAGGGCTCGGCCGGGCGGCAGCTCCCACGTCGAGCGAGGGTCGCGGCATGAGCGCGCAGGGTCGCGGCGTGAGCCCGCGGGTGGCGATGCTCGCTCGATGGGCGCTCGCCCTGGTCGTCGTCGGGTTGCTCGCCTCGTTCGTCGACCTCGGCGCCATCGGGGCTCGCCTGGCCGGCGCCGATCTCCGGCTCGCGGTTCCGGCCGTCAGCGGGCTCGTCCTGGTCCACGTGCTCGCCGCGACGACGTGGCGCCGGCTGCTTCGGACGCTCGCCGGGGTATCGCTCGGCTGGACGACGGCCCTGCGGCTGTACTACGCCGCCCAGGTCCTGGGGACGGTCACACCGGGGAACGTCGGCGCCGACGTCTACCGCGTGGTCGCCGTCGACGCGGAAGCGGGGCGCGCACAGCTCGCGCAGCCAGTGCTCGTGCAGCGGCTCACGAGCGTCGTCGCCATCGTCTGTCTCGGCGTGGCAGGCGGCCTCGCCCTGCCGATCCACGGGCTGGGGCCGTTCCTGCTCGGCGCCGCGGCGATCGGGGTCGCCGTCGCCGCGATCAGCGCGGCCATCGTGAGCTCAGCGCGCGACGGCGGTTGGGCGGGCCGGCTCGCACGGCGGCTCGGCTGGAGCAGCGCTGGGACCTCAGCCCGCGACCGGCTCCGAAGCGCGATCCGGGATGGCTTCGGCCTCGCCCTGCTGTTCCACACTGTGAGCCTCGTCCTCGGGCTCGTGCTGGTTCGCGCGGTCGATGCCGACGCGACGCGGGACCCGTGGATCGTCCTCGGCGCCCTCGCCGTGGCGCGGCTCAGTCTCGCCGTTCCGATCTCGCCGAACGGCATCGGCATCCAGGAAGGGCTGCTCGCCATCCTGTTCGTCCAGCTCGGGCTGTCGGCAGACGCGGCGATCGCTGCCGCGCTGCTGAACAGGCTCGGGTTCCTTTTGACCGCCGCGGTCGGCGCGGTGCTGCTGATCGCACCGAGCCCGAGCCGTCGTGTCCCACTCGCCGGACCGAGCCGCCCACCCGCAGGCGGGTAGGGAAGGAGCCCGGGGCCTCTCGGGAAGGAGCCGTGCGCCTCGGCCGGCGCCCGAGCATGGGCTGGTAGAATGCCCGCCTGCCCGCGGCGGAACCCGCCCCGGCGCGTCCGTGCCGCATTCGTCTAGAGGCCCAGGACACCGCCCTCTCAAGGCGGAGATCATCGGTTCGAATCCGATATGCGGTACCAACTCTGTCACTGCCTCAGTACAGGCTGGGGAACCAGGGCGCGAGGATCGGCCGGAGGTTCTTCTCCGTGTGCGCCTGGAGGCTCGCCAGGAACTCACGCGTCGAGCCGATGCCGAAACGGTGTGAGGCGACGTACTCGCGAACGGCCGCCCAGTACGCGCTCGGCCCCATGCTTCGGCGGACGCGATCCAGCAGGTTAGCGCCGTGCAGGTAGATCTGGCTGAAGTAGCAGGCGGTGCTGTATCGGTAGATCGACAGGTCGAGGCGACGCATCGCGCACGTCGGCGAGCGCCAGATGGCCCGAGACGACCTGGCCGAGGTGCGTGGCCACGGCCTCATCGGCGAAGGGGTCGAGCGCGCCATCCGACCCGACCAGGCCGTAGAACCACTGGTGGGCGGTCTCGTGGTAGACGTTCCAGCGGAGCCGGGACCCGGTCAGCCCGGTCGAGATCCAGATCATGCCCGGGCCCTCGAGCGCGTAGCCGCCGGCGGTCTGGGCGATCGTGAACCTGCGATACGGGTACTCGCCCGCGAGCTCGCTCATGCGCTGGAGCCCGTCGGCCGCCCAGTCCAGCACCTTCTCCGTCGGGAAGCCGCCGCGGACGTAGGCCCGCACGACCCAGTCGCCCACCCGGCGCTCGCGAATGGCGAAGCTGGGGCTCGCGACGATGTGGAAGTCGCGGACGTTCTCGGCCTCGAAGGTCTGGGTCAGCCCGTCGACCGCGACACGCCGTCCGGGTGCAGCGATCACGAGCCGGCGGTCCGTCGTGATGCGCACGCGAACCGATGGGCTCAGGGCCGTGAAGAAGGGATCGCCGTGGTTGGGCCGGCCGAACGGATGCCGGAGCCCGACCCACGGCAGCCACCGGCTCGCCTGCAGGATGTCCCCGGTCCGCGTGAACATCCAGTTCGAGCCGCTCAGCGTCGACGGGATCGCTGCCCGGAAGCGGACGCGAAGCGCCACGGAGGCACCGTCGGGAAGGATGCCGCCGAGCGGCACCACGATCGTCTGGTCCCTGACCGTCGCCTCGACCGGTCTGCCATCGACTTCCGTCCCGAGCAGCCTGAGGTTGCCGAGCGGCGCCGCGATCGTGTTGAGCTCGACGCGATCGACGGCACCACCGGACGCGTTGGTCACGGAGATCGCCTCGTCCACGTGGATGCGCCGGGCGTCGAACGACAGGTTCACCGCGGCGTCGTAGGTCGCGACGAGGTCGATGCTGGTGCGGTTGACCGAGCCGGGCTCGATCCCGGATCCGGCCGGAGCCGGAAGCGACGGCTGTGGGGAGGCTGGCGGCGAGGTCGACGCAGGATTCGTCGAGGGCGCGCCGGAGGCCGCTGCCGCGGCCGGTGAGCCCGGTTCGTGTGAGCCCGTCGGTGCCGGTGGTCCCGCAACGAGGATCAGGCCGACGAGGGCCAGGGCCATCGCGCCGATGGCGATCGGCACACCGATGCGGGACGCCGCGCCGCCCGCCGTCGATCCCGCCCGGTCAGGCCGTGCCGCGCGCCGCCCAGGCGCGGGCCGTGATCGTGAAGGGCTCGCCGCCCGCGAGCTCCCGCGCGCGGTCGTGGAGGCGGGCGCGGGCCGGCAGGTCCAGCGACGCGAGGTGGGCCCCTGCCGGGCCGACACCGCGCTCGAAGGGAGCCCAGTAATCATCGAACGTCGGCATCTCGAGCTCGGCGACGACGACGGAACCCTCGACGTCGTGCAGCGCCGCGGATTCGAACAGCTCGACGAGGTGGCCGGACCTGGCTCCGGGCAGGTTCGATTCGTCCGGGGAGGCGGGATCCACGTCGTGGGCGGCGCGCCAGTAGAGGCTCAGCGGGCCGGTCCCGCCACCGTGGTCCCAGACGCACGCTGCCACGACGCCGCCGGGCCGGGTCACCCGCGCCATCTCGCGAAGGCCGGCAACCGGGTCCGACATGAAGTGGACGACGAGCTGCGCGAGGGCCACGTCGAAGGCGTCGTCCGCGAACGGGAGGGACTCCGCCGAGCCGTGCTCGATCCGCACGCCCGGAAACCGCTCGCGCGCGGCGTCGACGAACGCGGCCGAGGGATCGATCCCGGTTACGTGCTCGCTCCCGAGGCGCTCGACGAGCAGGCTCGTCAGGGCGCCGGTGCCACAGCCGACGTCGAGGGCATCCTGGCCCGCGTGGACGCCCGCGAGCTCCAGCATCTGCGGCGAGAGCAGCCGCGAGAACCGGCCCATGAACCGGTCGTAGGCATCGGCGGCGACCTCGAAGCTCACGCGAGCATTCTGGCGGAACTCCTAGGCTGGGGCCCGTGACACGACCCGGGCTCCTCGGCTTCCGCACGGCGCCGATCGCCTCGCAGGGGCTCGACTGGCAGACCCTCGACGCGATCTGGGCCGCGGCCGGCGCGCACGACGCCTTCTCCGCCGGCTGGATGAGCGACCACCTGACCGACGCGAGCGTCGACCGCGGCGGCGGTGCGTTCGAGTCGCTCACGACGGCCGCTGCGCTCGCGCATCGGGTCCCGGGCAAGTGGATCGGGATCGCGGTCCTCGCCAATACGTTCCGGCATCCGGCGGTCGTCGCGAAGGCCGCCACGGTGCTCGACAACGCGACGGGCGGCCGCTTCCTGCTCGGGCTGGGCGCCGGCTGGCACGAGGGCGAGCACGAGACGTTCGGGATCCCGCTGCAGCCGATGCCGGAGCGGTTCGCGCGCTACGAGAGCGCGGTGGCGACGCTCGCGGCCCTCTTCTCGGACGCGGCCCGGCGGCCGCCCGGCGTGACCCGCGACGATCCGTACTTCCCGCTGCGCGAGGCGACGCTCGAGCCCGCCCCGATGCGCGCGGGCGGTCCGGCGCTCTGGCTCGGCGGCCAGCGCTCGCGCGGCATCGCCCTGGCCGCGCGGTTCGCCGACGGCTGGATCATGCCCGGCAACCGCGCCGGCGACGTCGCCTACTTCGTCGAGAAGCGGGACGCGCTGCGCGCGGCGCTCGAGGCGCAGGCTCGCGACCCCGGCAGCTTCGCCTTCGCGGCCCAGGTCAACGTTCCCTCCGATCGCGAAGGGCGGCGCCAGGCGCGCGACGTGGCGCTCGACTTCGTCCGGGAGCGCGCGGATCACATCACCCTCGGGATCGTCGCCCGCGACGGGCCGGCGGCGCTGGAGGAGATGGCGCGCGAGGTCGCCGAGCCGGTCGTGGAGGCCGCGGGCCGAACGTAGCGCCCCGCCCGGCTGAACAGGACCATCGACCGATAGCGGGGGCGCCGGTCGAGAACAACGCTGGACCCCACCTGTGACCTCAAATGTCCTCCGCGACGTCCTTCTTCGTGGCCGCCTGCCGGCGGTGCGTCCCTCGGCGAGCGTTGCCGACGCGGCGCCGGTCCCCGGCGAGCCCTCGGACATCCATCGCCTGGCCCAGCTGGGACGCTTCGTCCGCTGGCTCCTGCCGATCACCTTCGTGTTCGCAGGTCTCGAGGTCCTGACCTTCATCGCCTTCCCGCAACCCGCGATCGCCCTGACGGCGGTCCTCGTCGGCGGCTACGGGATCTGGCTCGTGTTCGCCTGGCGACGGGCCCGGCGGGGCGCGATCGGCCCGTTTGCGATGCGGATGGCGCTGGGGATGCTCGCGATCGTGGTCATCCAGGCGATCGTGGAGCCGGAGGCGAGCCCGCAGCTGATCGTTGCGGCGTTGCTGCCGGTGATCGTCGTCCTGCCGTACCTCGACGACCGCGCGCTGCGCACATTCATCGGCTTCGCCTGGGTCATCGCGATGTTCGTCGCCGTCATGGGCGAGGTGATGCCGGCCAGCGTGGCGCTGCCCCCGGCCTACGCCAGCGCCTTCCGGGTCGGGGTGCTCGGCGCCGTGTTCGCCCTGGTGCTGTTCCTCCTGTGGCAGTTCTCATCCCGGTTGAAGACCTCGGCGCGCGAGCTCGGGAGCCTGGTTGAGCTCTCGTCCGGCGTGCTCGAGTCGATGGACCCTCGCCACATCGGCGACCTGACCGCGGCGCACCTCGCCCGGGCAACAGGCGCGGACGAGTGCGGCATCTGCTACTGGGACCGGCCGGGCGACCGCGTCCTCACGTATGGCTACTACCCGGTCGAACGTCGCTCGGCGGTCGACGACGTCTACGACCTCGCCGACTACCCGGCGACGCGGCGGGTCCTCAACGAGCACGTCGACATGCATATCGACATCGGCGGCAAGGACGCGGACGCGGCCGAGGTCGAGTTCCTCGAGTCCATCGGCATGCAGTCCATGGCCATGCTCCCGCTCGTCGCCCGCGGCGAGGCCATCGGCGCGGTCGAGATGTACTGGAAGACCGCGACGCCGCGGGAGGACGCCCGCATCGGGCTCGGCAGGTCGTTGGCGCAGGCGGCCGCCATCGCGCTCGACAACGCCCGGCTCTACGAGGAGATCCGGCACCAGGCGTTCCACGACGGCTTGACCGGACTGGCCAACCGCGCGCTCTTCGGCGACCGCGTCGAGCACGCCCTCGCCCGCAGCGCCCGAACCGGGTCGCTCATCGGCGTCCTGTTCGTCGACCTCGACGACTTCAAGACCGTCAACGATCGCTTCGGCCACCAGGCCGGCGACCAGCTGCTCCGGGCGATCGCCGAGCGGCTCGTCGCGGTCGTGCGACCTGGTGATACCGCGGCCCGCCTCGGCGGCGATGAGTTCGCGGTGCTCCTCGAGGACATTCACGGCCAGGAGGACGCCCGGATCGTCGCGGACCGCCTCATCCAGGCCATCCGGACGCCGACCCAGCTCGGCGACGTGGACGCGCTCGTCGGCGCGAGCATCGGCATCGCCCTCTCGACGGCGGGGGGTGAGCGCGCGCCCGACCTGCTGCGCAACGCGGACTTCGCGATGTATCGAGCCAAGGGCGCGGGCAAGGGTCGCTACGAGGTGTTCGAGGCGAGCATGCGCGCCGGCATCGCGGAGCGGGCCGAGCTCGAGCAGATCATCCACGGCGCGGTCGACCGCGGGGAGCTCCGTGTCGCCTACCAGCCCATCGTCGAGCTGATGACCGGCAAGGTCGTCGGCGCCGAGGCGCTCGTCCGCTGGCATCCCGCGGGCAGGCCGCTCCTCATGCCGGCCGACTTCATCACCCTCGCGGAGGAGAACGGCCAGATCGTGGCCATCGGCCGCTGGGTCATCGAGGAGGCGTGCCGCGTGGGGCGACGCTTGCAGGACCAGCTCGGCGACCCGGCCTTCGGCATCAGCGTCAACCTGTCCGCGCGCCAGTTCCAGCACCCGGACCTCGTGCGCGACGTCAAGTCGGCCCTCAAGGCGACCGGGATGGCACCGGGCTCCCTCACGCTCGAGATCACCGAAAGCGTGCTCATGCAGCACACGGCCTCGACCATCGAGACGCTCGGGCGGCTGCGGGCGCACGGCATCCGGCTTGCCATCGACGACTTCGGGACCGGCTATTCGTCGCTCAGCTATCTCGATCGCTTCTCGGTCGACGCGCTCAAGATCGACCGGACCTTCGTCGACGGCTTCGGAGCCGACCGGGAGGGTCCGGTCCTCGTCCGCGCGATCATCGAGCTGGGCCAGGCTCTGGGCCTGGAGATCGTGGCGGAGGGCATCGAACGCGTCGACCAGCTGGGCCCGCTTCGCGCGCTCGGCTGCCGCTTCGGGCAGGGCTACCTCTTCTCGCGGCCGATGGAGCCGGAAGCCCTGTCGGCGCTCCTCGACGGGAAGCCCCTCCGGCCGCAGGAGACCGCTGCCGGCGTGCGGGTGCGACCCCACCGCCGGACCACGAAACGGCCCGACCCGATTCCCGTCAAGACGTAGCCGCAAGCCCCGACGGGCTCCGCGCCCGTCACGTCGTCCGTCGTGGCGTTTCCGGAACGTACACTCGCGTCCGATGCCCGCCGAACGTCGTCTCGCGATCCTGACCGAGGGCAACTTCGGGCCGCACCACGGCAAGACCGCGATGGGTGTCATCCGCTACGGCACGGACCCGATCGCGGCCGTCGTCGACTCCTCGATCGCGGGCCGGAACGTCCGCGAGTGGGTGCCGAACAAGGACATCCCCGCCGTCGCGACGCTGGCCGAGGCGCTGGCCATGCCGCAGCCACCGAACACGCTGCTCATCGGCATCGCCCCGACCGGCGGGCGGCTGCCCGACTCGTGGCGCCGGACGATCCTCGCCGCCATCGACGCCGGCCTCGACGTCCACTCCGGGCTGCACACGTTCCTCGGCGACGACCCCGAGTTCGCGGCCGCCGCCGCTGCCAGGGGGGTTCAGATCGTCGACTACCGGCGCCCGCCAGAGCGCAAGGAGACCGCCGTCGGCCGTCCGCACTCGCCCGGCAAGCGGGTGATCCTGACGGTGGGGACCGACTGCGGGATCGGCAAGATGTCGGTGGCGCTCGAGCTTCGGAAGTCGGCCCTCGCCCGTGGCGACCGGGCGGCCTTCGTGCCGACCGGCCAGACCGGGATGATGATCGACGGCTGGGGCGTCGCGGTCGACCGGGTCATCAGCGACTTCGTGCAGGGCACGGTGGAGTGGATGCTCGAGGAGGGCGAGCAGCGCGGCGACTGGCTGCTCGTCGAGGGCCAGGGCTCCCTCGACCACCCGGCGTACTCGTCCGTGACCCTCGGCCTGATCCACGGCTCGACCCCGCACGCCATGGTCATGACCCACAAGCCGGGGCTCGCGGCCCACGACTTCGACCATCGGCCGGACGTCTCGTTCCCGATCGCGAAGCTGCCGGGGTTCATCAAGCTCCACGAGCAGGTGGCAGGGCTCGTGGCGCCGTCGAAGGTCGTCGCAGTCGCCCTCAACACGTCGCTGTACCCGAGTGATGACGACGCCCGGCGGGTGATCGATGAGATCGCGGCAGAGACGGGCCTGCCCGCCGACGATCCCGTGCGATTCGGCGCGGACCGACTGTGGCCGGCGATCCGAGACGCGGTGGACGCGCTGCCCTGGGTGGCCCGGTCGCTGCCGGTTCGCAACGAGCCCGTCGCGGCCACGTGAGCCTCGCCCTCGGGCACGAGGTCCTGCGCCTCGCCCTGCGTGATCCCTTCCTGATCGCGCGGGCCGATCACGAGGCCGGCCGGGCCGCCACGACCGTGGTGGTCGAGCTCAGGGACGACCGATTCCCGGGGCTCGTGGGGCTCGGCGAGGGCTTCCCGGAGCGGTACTTCGGCGAGACGGTCGAGACCATGCTCGCGGTCTTCCCCCTGCTGACCGCAGCCATCGAAGGCTTCGACCCGTCGGCCGCGGGGCTGCGCGCCGCCGGCGAACGGATCGCGTCGACCATCCGCTGGAACGGGGGCGCCAAGTGCGCCGTCGACTCTGCCCTGCACGACCTCGTCGGCAAGGTGACCGGCACGCCGGTCCATCGCCTGCTCGGCCTCTCGGCAGATATCCCGCCGACCGACTTCAGCCTCGGGCTGGACGAGCCGACCGTCGTCGCCGAGCGAGCGAAGCGCGCGGCGGCGTTCCCGGCCCTCAAGATCAAGGTCGGCGGCGCGGCAGACCTGGCGACGCTCGAGGCGGTCCGCGGGGTCTACGAGGGGCCCATTCGCGTCGATGCCAACACGGGCTGGACGCCCGACGTCGCCCGCGGGCTGGTCGCCCAGCTCGTCGACCTCGGGGTGGAGCTCATCGAGCAGCCGTTCCCGGCGGGACGCCTCGACTGGCTGGCGGACCTGCAGGCCGGCTCGCCGCTGCCGATCGTCGCGGACGAGTCGTGCGTGACCATCGAGGACCTCGACGCGCTGGTCGGCGTGACGGCGGGGGTGAACGTGAAGCTGGCGAAGTGCGGCGGGCCGGGGCCCGCGGCGCAGATGCTGGCCCGGGCGCGGGAGCTCGGCTTCCGGACCTTCCTCGGCTGCATGGTGGAGACGTCCGTCGCCATCGCCGCGTCCGCCGCGACGGCCTCCCTCGCGGACTGGGTCGACCTCGACGGCAACCTGCTCCTGGCGGACGATCCCTTCGGCGGGCTGACCCTCGGCGACGACCATCGCTGGCGCCTGACCGACGCCCCGGGGCTCGGTGTGGAGCGCCGTGGTTAGGTGTGGATAAGTTGGTGGACGAAAAGGTGGACATCCCCCCTTCCGCGTGATCCTGCCCCCGCCGTACCATCGCCGAGGACTTATTCGACCGCTCCGGGAGCCGGTCAATTCGGACACCTGAGGCCCAACCTCGGGACCACGGTCCATCACGCCGTGGTCGCCGGGTCAGCCCCGCCCTGCCCAGATGGGGGATGAGGAGGACCGCCTGGTATGGTCGCGCGATCCGCGGCTGCGCACGTCATCACGCCCGACGCCGTCGAGTTCATCCGCTTCTGCTACGCCCGCCGTCGCGTCGGCTGGCCGGAGCTCTATGACGAGATGTGCGCGGTCGCCAGTCGCGGGCTCTTCCGCGGCTGGGGGCCCGACGAGCTCGCTCCTCACGGCATCAAGTTCGGGCTCTTCGAGATGCCCCACCTCGCCGTGACGGTTGCCGAGATCGTTGCCGAGGACCGGGCCCGGACGAAGGCCGCCCTGGTCGCCGCGGCCGGACGGAGCAGCCCCGCCGTCGCCTGATCCCAGGACGCGAGGCGCGCGCAGGGAGGCCGGACGTCTCCCGAGGACGGCGCCGACCTAGGCCCTGATGCGGCGCCTCGCCATCTCGCCCTCGATCTGGCGCTCGGCCTCGACGTAGCCGTCGATCTGCTCGCGGAGCTGGTTCGCCTCCGGGGTGTACAGGTGGACCTGCTGCTGGAGGATGTAGCTCAGCCGGCGGCTCGTCATCCGGACGTGGTCCAGGTTCTTCATCAGCACCAGCGGATCCATCGCCGCCAGGTCCGACGGGTGGTACATCTGCTTCACGGCCGCATTCTATCGACGGCGCCATCGGCCGAGCGCGGCGCCTAGATCGCCCGCAGCCTCGGCGGCCAGCTCCAGTCGACGGGCAGCCGGGCCCCGGCGACCGCCCGGCGGCGCGCGGCATCGCTGGCACCCAGGATCAGCATCCGGTCGACCTGCGTCGCCCGGCCCGCCTCGCGGCCCCACACCATCGTCATCTTCCGGTGGGCGTGGATGTCGTCGTCGGCGATACCGGCGAGGTGGTAGCCCGCCGGCGCGGCGGCCGATTCCCAGACCCGCTCGGCCAGGGCGTGGCCTTCGGGGTTCGCCCGTCCTCGATCCGTGGCCACGTCCCCGACGATCAGGACCACGATGCCGTCGTCGGTCAGGGCGGGCCGCAGGTCGCGCAGGACGGTGCCCAGGAACTCGAGGTAGGGCGCGCGGCGGTGGGCGTCGTCGAGCGACGCATCGATCGCCTTCGAGTCGAAGCCCAGGAACCACGCGCGCAGCCAGTTGTAGTAGCCGTACTTGACCACGCGGAGGTACGGCGGCGACGTGATCACGAGCCGGGCCCGGTCCGGCAGCCCGCGCTCACGGAGCGCTCGGCCGGCGCGCGACCCGGCGTCCCGGGCGTCACCGAGCAGGGCCACGCCCGCGCCGCGCGGGAGGGGATCCCGATAGAGCCGGGTCAGCTTGGCGTCGAGGCGGTCGAACGCGTCTCGCTCCGGCGACTCGAACGCCGTCCGTGCGGCGAAGTCGCGGACGTAGCGCGGCGCCATGCTGAACGTGTTCGGCATGAGAGTCGAGAGGTAGGACGGCGTCTTGCCGTGGAGGATGCCGGCCAGCGCGGCCGCGAGGAATCGATCGACCGGACGCCCGAGGTCGAACGCCTGCCGCAGGAAGAGGACCTGGGCGAAGGTCCGCGGGTGGAAGGCCAGCGCGACCTCGGCGGGCACCGGCTCCGGGCCGCCGGTCGCCGGCGCGGCCTGGATCGAGCGGGCGAGCTCGAGCCAGCCGGCGGCGCCGCCGGCCCAGGCGAGCCGCAGGGCGGTCGCTCGGGTGCGCGCGTCGGCCGAGGTGGGTGCCTCGAGCTTCGCCGCGGTCAGCAGGTGCGCGAAGGGATTGAGGTCGTTGCCGACGCCGATGCGGCCCTCGGCCGCGGCCTGGACCGGCGCCGTCCCGCGGCCGGAGAAGGGATCGAGCACGACGTCGCCCGGCCGGCTGTAGCGCGCCACGAACGCGTGGGCGAGGGCCGCCGGGAAGCTGGCGAGGTACGAGCACATCGGGTGGAATGAGTGGCCCCACAGGCGCGGCTGCGCCTTCCACTCGGGCTCGATCGCCAGTCGCGGGACGCCGAGGCCGAGCTCGAGCTGCCCTGACATGGCACCACCTGGGCCGGCGGTCATGTGGCGATGCGCACTCCCGGATCCGGCCCCACGGGCCATGGGCGCGGGAGCATAGCACCGGGGTTTCGCCCTTCAAATACGGATTCGTGCGTGACAGCATCGGCACCGACTACAACAGCGGCCAGCTACGCAAGGAATACCGAGCGGAGGTCTCGTGGCAATGAAGTCGTCGCGACCGCGAGCACTGCCCGGAGTCGTGCTGGTGGTTGGCGTGGGCGCGCTCGTTGCCCTGGCATCCCAATTTGGCGCGACCTCTCCGTACTTCGAACAGCCGTCGAGCGCTGGTATCAGCGGCACAGGGCAGCCGGGTGAGCGGTTCTACGCCGGCCTCGTGCAGGTCGAGGTGAAGGCTGGCGACTCGATCGAGTTCCTGGCGGTCGACGGTCTTCCGACAGGCTCGACGACGTTCGTCGTTCGTCTGCGTGAAACCGACGCGGCGCTTGGCGTCGCTCCGGAGAGCCTGATCTCGGAGAAGGGTATCTATCGTCCTTTGGCTGGCTCGACGTTCACCGCCAACGACGGCCCCCTCCAGGTTCTGGCTCTGATAACGGCCGAAGACAGCGACGTTCTCGTCTCCGGACCCATCTTGCGGTTCTCGGTGAATGGTCGGCCGGCGCGATCCGAGCGACTCCTCATCAGCGTCCTCATCTGCGCGTCCGGGGCACACCCGGAAGGGCCGTGTGGAGGGCCACAACCGCCGCACGGGTGATGCGTGGAAACCATCCGCTTGCCCGTGGCCTGTCGAACTGATGGCCCGTGCGCAGCCCCAGCGAGAGGTCGGGCTCTGCGTCAATGCGGTGCTTTCGTGCGTAGACTGTCGGCCGCGCGAGTCCCCGTAGCTCAGTGGACAGAGCGGCTGCCTTCTAAGCAGCGGGTCGCAGGTTCGAATCCTGCCGGGGACGCCAAACCTGCTCGGGTGAGCGTGGAAAGAGACACTCCTAGATCAGCAGCGGCTCGCAACCAACTCTCGGGGCGGCGATGGCCGAGTTCCAGACACGCTACCTAGAGGTTTCGGTGGGCTAAAGTGAGTGCACGTCGCACCACGGCGCCTGACCCTGTCCGACGTTGCTGACCGGTGGGCGCTCTCCTTGCGGGCCGACAACAAGTCCGAGGCGACGCAGCGGGCCTACCGGCTCGCCACCCGTACCGCACTGAACGTGCTCGGGGACGTTCAGGTGACGAACATAGGGCCTGAAAGCGCTCGATCGGCTCTTCGTGACGCTGCAGGAGCGCGGCCTGAAGGCGACGTCGATGGCCGAAGGCCGCGTCGAGCCGAACGACCTGATCCCTGACGACGCGCGTGCACACATCGACGCTATGCGCAATGCGATGGGACAGCCGCCGCTCGCCTAGCGGGAGAAAAAAACGAAGCCCGGTTGATCGCGCCGGGCCTCGGAGACTTCGGAAATCGCTTCCGTGTCGGAAATCGCTCCCGACCGCCTCTATTTCGTTCGCCTGTCCAGCTTGGAATGCTGGCCTCAGCGCCTGCCCGTGCTGTACATACCGAGCAGGCGCTGAAAGTAGCACGACGACGCAAGGAGCGGCTACTCGTCCTGCGTATCTCGGAGCGCGTCCCGCAGCGTCTTCCACCCCTCATGGACCTCGATCGCCGCGAGCAGTCGCTTCAGGTTCGCGGCGTCAAGACTGATTGCCTCGCGCAATGTGGCGGAGTCCGAGCCCCATAGCGTCGCCGCGACCTTCACGAGCTTTCGTTCGCCATCGGACCACGTGCGCCCCTCTTCGAGCGCGCGCTCCCAGTCGAAGGTCCGAGCATCGAAGTCCACGTAGCGGACGATCCGGGGGAAGTCCTGCAGAGTGGGCGCGGAAAGGACCATGAGCGTCGAGCTGAACGCAGCGGGGATGTCTTCATCAGCCATCGCGAGCAGGGTGGCGGCGGATAGATCGGCTGGGGTCGCCATTGTTTGATCCTCCTTCGCGCGTGAAGATGCCTCGCGATCGTGACACCTAGAGTGGCAGTTATCGTTCGGCCATGTCCGTTCCTGAAGAGTGCGATGCGCTAGCCCGGCGACTGTCCGAGCTGGGCGTGAAGGTCTGGTCGTGGGGATGGATGGCCGGCCCCGATCGGATCGCAGAGCGCACGAAACACGGGATCGGCGACGAGCGGGTGTACTCGATCGGCCTCGTGATCGAGATAGCTGGTGACGTGGCCGCATCTGCCGTCGAACTGATGCGGTCGGGCCATACGTACACCGCCCAGGCGCTGACCCGGAACCTGATCGAGTGCGAGTACCTGATCGCCCAGTTCGCGCAGGACCCTGAAGTCGCGCGCGAGTGGCTGAATGCTGACGAGAAGATGCTTCGGACCTACTGGTCGCCGCAAAGGCTGCGCGACCGGATGCCGGGTTTATTCCGTAACACGGAGTACTGGTCGCACAGCGAGACATCGCATCCAACACCGGCCGCGCTCCGGTTCCTCGCGTCACACAAGACGGCCGTCCCGGCGGACATCTGGTGGAACGAGCTGGCGCTGCACCTACGGCGACTCTCCGAGCGTTGCGATGAGGCGATCGACGCCGTTGGAGTCGGCCCTGCTATCCGACAGACACGCTAACTTCGCCCGGATCGCGGCCCCACTTGACTTCAGCCCTAAAGTCCGAGGTGGCATCCAGACTCCGGGCCTTCTAAGCAGCGGGTCGCAGGTTCGAATCCTGCCGGGGACGCCACAACCGCACACTGCCGCGAGTGAACCGCTACTCCCAGCTGCTCCGGAAGCGCGACTTCGCCCTGCTCTGGGGTGGCGCGACCGTGTCCGCACTGGGCGACGGGATGTCGTTCATCGCGCTGGTGTGGCTCGTGATCGAGCGCGGCGGCACGCCCGCCGACGTCGGCTGGCTCGCGGCGGTCTACACCGCCCCGGTCGTGATCGGCGGGCTCGCCGCCGGCGTGATCCTCGACCGCTTCGATCCGCGGCTGGTGCTCGCCGCGGACAGCGCAATCCGCGGCCTGGCGGTCGCGAGCATCCCGATTGCGGCGGCGCTGGGCGTCCTGACAACCACCCAGATCTTCGTCGTTGCCGGGATCTACGGGCTCCTCTTCATGACCAGCTCGGCCGGCATCCCGACGATGATCCCGCGCCTCGTCGAGCGCGAGGACCTGACGACCGCGAATGCGATGGAATCCCTTTCGTTCGGGATCTCGGGCCTGATCGGGCCGACGATCGCCGGCCTCGTCATCGCCACGCTGGGGGCTCCGCTCGTGCTCGCGCTCGATGCGGCCACGTACGGGTTCTTCGTGCTGTGCCTGCTAGCGATGGGCCGCGGCCCCGCCCAGCTCGTCGAATCGCCGTCGGTCCCGGCTCCGGCCGAGAAGCGAAGTGGGGGAGGGCTCGGGCCGGCCCTGCGGTTCGTCCTCGGAGCGCCCGCGATCCTCACGATCACGTTGATGTACATGTGCCTCAACGTCGCCGGCGGGATCTTCGCCGTCGTCATCCCGATCTACGCCCACGACGTGCTCGGCGGGGGAGCGACGACCTACGGGCTGCTCGTCAGCTCACGAACGGCGGGCGACCTCGTCGGTCTCGTGGCTGTCGGCGCGATCACCTGGCGCTGGCCGCTCGGCCGGTCGATCGCGGGGGCGATCGTCATCTGCGCGTTGATGTCGTCATTCCTGCTGTTCGGGCCGGCGTTCGTCCCGCTGCTCGTGATCCTGGCCGTCTGGGGCGTCTTCGAGTCGTCGCTCACGCCGTGGGCCCAGACGATCCGGATGCGCCTGATCCCGCCGGAGCTCCGCGGCCGCGTCTTCGCGCTCCTCCGGACGCTGATGCAGTCGACCCGCCCGATCGGCGCGGTCATCGCGGGCTCTCTCCTCACCAACGGCGACCTCATGCCGGCGCTGGCCGCGATGACGGTGCTGCTCGCCCTGCCCGGCCTGATTGGCCTGAGGATCCCGGCTCTGGGCCGCGGCCCGACCGCCGAGCCAGCCTAGGGCTGTCTCGCAACGAGGTACCGCCCAGACATTTGATGGCGCGTTCGAACAAGCGGCGGCTCTCGTCGCCCGAGCTTACGGAAAGCGGCGTGCCAGCTGCGTGCGCGAGGTGACATCGAGCTTTCGGAACGCCTTTCGCAGGTGGTATTCGACGGTGCTCGGACTGATGAACAGCTGCGCCGCGATCTCCCGGTTCGTGTTGCCGAGTGCGGCGAGTCGCGACACCTGCGCCTCCTGCGGAGTGAGCTGCTCGAGCGTGTCGACCGTGCGCTTTCGGGCACGCTCGCCGGTCGCTTCGAGCTCAGCGCGCGCGCGCTCCGCGAACCCGTCCATCCCGAAATCGGAGAACATCTCGTGGGCGGCCCTGAGCTCGGACCGGGAGTCCAGCCGGCGCCGCTCGCGCCTGAGCCACTCGCCGTAGACGAGATGGGAGCGCGCCAGATCCAGCCGAAGTCGGGTCGGCTCCAGGCGCTCGATCGCCTCCCGATAGAGTTCCTCGGCTCGGTCGCCCTCCTCGAGGAGTGCCCGTGACCGAGCTTCGACCCCGCGCGCCCAGGGCGTGCCGCTCGCATCGGTCGATTCGAGCAGGACCCGGAGGGCGTCGGCCGCCTGCCGGTCGCGCCCTGTTCGGCTGGCCGCCTCGATCAGCTCGACCAGGCCGAACGACGAGAACCACAGCTCACGGGGGTTCGCCGCCGCCTCGCTGGCAGCTGCGAAGGCCTCCTCGTAGCGACCAGCAGCGTTGTGCATCGCCGCGGAAACCCAGTGGGCCAAGGTCAGCCCCATCCCTTCACCGCGAGCACGGAAGTCGGCGTCGCTCACCCGGAGCATCTCCGCGAAGTCATGGTCCCGACCGCGGAAGGCGGTGACCGACAGGCGCCCATACGCCGGCACGACCCGGCCATCGATCGCGGACGAGAGGCCGTCGGCCTCGTCGACGAGGGCCGCCGCCGCCCGCAGGTCGCCCTCGAAGATCTTGACCCCCACGCGAGTGACCAGGGCGAGGGGAAGCTCGGCGATGGCGCCAGCCTCCCGCGCCGCGCGGACCTGCTTCGCGGTGAGCGAGTCCCAGCTTTCGTAGTCCCAGATGAACCCTGCCGTCCGTCCGGCCACCCACATCCATCGGAGTGGATCGTCGCTCGCGATTCGATCCCCCTGAAAGGCGGCGACAGCGCGCCGCAGGATGGGCTGCCCCTCGGCATGCCCGCCTGTGATGAGCGCCGCCAAGCCGTCGAGAAGCAGGTCCACTGGCCGAGGTTCGATCGAGACGGGCGGCGCCTCACGGACCGCGCGAGCCACTCGTTCCGTGTCGTACTCGCCGGCGAGCCTTCCTGCGAAGAGCGCGGCGGTGAAGGCGTCGAGGTAGACCTCGCGAGCTCGCCCGGGATCGAGCGAGTCGAGTCGCTTCGCGGCCGCCAGCAACGGCGCGGGCGCATCGCGGCCTCGCTCCGAGGCGAACAGAATGCGAGCCCGCAGAACCTCCGCTTGCGCTCGTTGGAAGGGATCGAGCGGTCCCGCCTCCGCGCTCGCGAGGAGCCGCAAAGCGTCGTCGAGACCGCCTGCCTGGCGCCGCGCCTCGGCTGCAGCGAGCGCGCGGCCGGCGCGGCGGGCGGGATCGAGCGTCAGCGCCGACGAGCGCTCGAGGAACACAGCAGCCGCGGCGAAGCCACCCCGTGCCTGCGCCCGCGTGGCGGATCTCGACAGGTCGGAGGCGATGTCCTCGTCGGGCATTGTCGCGCCCTGCGACCGGTGCCATGCTCGCCGGTCGGGATCGATGCTCGGATCGATCGACGCAGCGATGGCCCGATGCGCTTCGCTGCGCTCCTCGGCGCTGGCGGTGCGGTACACGGCCGAGCGCACGAGCGGATGCCGGAACGTGATCGCGTCGGCAAACGCGACGAGGCCGTTCGACTCCGCCGCGAGCGCCGCGGCCTCATCGATCCCGAGCTGGTGCGCGGCTCGCCAGATGAGCGCGGCGTCGCCTGTCGGATCGGCTGCAGCGAGGAGCACCAGGCGACGTGCAGCGGTTGGCAGGGCCGCGAACCATGCGCTGAACCGCTCCTCGATCTCCGCATGGAGCGGCACCGCCCCCGGCAACCCGAAGCCGCCGGCGAGTTCCGCCGGCGACAGGCCGCGCGGGAGCTCGAGCAGCGCGAGCGGGTTGCCGCCGGTCTCGACCACGACCCGGTCGAGCACCTGGGCATCCATGGGCGCCGGGAGGACGGCCTCCAGCAAGGCTCGCGCCTCCGTCCGGCCGAGGCCACGGACGCTGAGCTCGGGCAGGCCGGCAAACGTGGGCCCAACCTCGCGCGCAGCGACGAGGAGCACGACGCTGTCAGCCGCCAGCCGGCGAGCGACGATCGAGAGTGCGGCTGCGGAGGCCCGGTCGAGCCACTGCGCATCATCGATCACGCAGAGCAGCGGTCGATCCGCGGCCGCTTCGGCGAGCAGACCGAGAACCGCCAAGCCGACGAGGAAGGCATTTGGTGCTGGTCCGTCCGCAAGACCGAAGGCGACTTCGAGCGCGAGTCGCTGTGGCGCGGGCAGGGCCTGGCGGTGCTCGAGGATCGGCGCGCAGAGCTGCTGGGTGGCGGCGAACGGCAGCTCCACCTCGCTTTCGATGCCGATCGTTCGAACGGTGCGGAAGCGAGCGGCCGCCTCGATCGCGAAGTCCAGCAGCGCGGACTTGCCGACCCCCGGTTCACCGACGATCACCAGGACCCGGCTCTCCCCGTCAACGGCCGACTGAAGGAGCCGCTCGATCAGCTTCCGCTCCTGGTGTCTGCCCACCAACGAGAGGGCGGCGTGACCACCGAGTGCTCTCCGCGACCGCGCGCCGTCGCTGACCTGGTCGATCACGACCCAGACGTTACTCGGGTGGACGACTACGGGTTTGCGGGATGTGAGCGACCACGCAGGGCGACCAGCATCGGCCTCGCAAACTCAGCCTTTCACAGGAGTTCCACGATGACCCAGCAGCTGGCCGCCGCCAAGACGAGCCTCACGCTTCCCGACTATGCCCCGGTGCTGCCCGCCGCGTTCGGCCCCGCCCTCAACGAGCAGGGCTACTACGTCGGCCGGGTGGAGCGAAACCTCTACTGGGTCACCGACGGGGTCTACCAGGCCGCTTTCCTGACGACGTCCGACGGGGTCGTCCTGTTCGATGCGCCGCCAACGATCGGCCACAACCTCCAACGGGCGATCGACGAGATCGCGCAGGCGAATGGCGTCAGCAACAAGGTGCGCTACCTGGTCCACACGCATCACCACGCGGATCACGCCGGCGCTTCTTCGCTCTTCGGCAGCGACGTCATTCGCATCGGCCACGAGGAGACGCGACGGCTGCTCCTCCGCGATGATGACCCGGCTCGGCCGCCGCTCGACGAGACGTTCTCGGACCGTCGCCGGCTCGAGATCGGCGGCGAGCGGATCGAGCTGGCCTGGCACGGGCCAAACCACACGCCCGACAACAGCGTGATCCACTTCCCGGAGCACGACGCCCTGATGATGGTCGACATCGTCAACGCGGGCTGGGTTCCGGTCTCGGTGGTCAACCTGTCCGAAGACATCCGGGGCTACGTGGCCATGCCGGGAGCCGCCCTCACCTATCCCTGGAAGACGCTCATCAGCGGTCACCTCGGCAGGCTCGCGACGCGTGACGACGTCGCGCTCCACCAGCAGTACATGGCCGATCTGGACGCCAGCATCCGCGAGGCGTGGGCGACATTCGACCCGACCCCGATCTTCGTGCAGTACGGCCCGAACATCTGGGCCGGCGTGAGGCACTACCTCGACGCCGTCAGTCGCGCTGCCGCCCAACCGGTGATCAAGAAGTACACGGGAGTCCTGGCGGCGGCCGATGTCTACACGCCCGATGTCTCGTTCTGGCTGATGGAGTCGATCAGACTCGATCTCGGCTACGGGTCCCAGGTCCATCCCTGACCCCGGATCGTCGACTGGGGTCGGACTAGGGCGTTCCGGGATGCGACCGGCTGCCTCGGCGCAGACGATCTGTGCACGAACCGCATCCCTGAAGGAGATGGATCCGTGATTCAGTCCCTATCGACCGACCAGCGAATCGCCGTTGCACGTGACTACGTGAAGCGCGTGTTCGTCGGGCGTGACGCGGAGGCCGCGCGCGAGTTCTTCACTGCCGACGTCGCGTGGCACGGCGGCGCCCTGGGCACCGTGAACGGCCTCGACAACATCGTGCCGGTCCTCGCCGGATTCGTCGGAGCCCTCGAGAACGTCAATTCAGAGGTCAAGGACGTGATTGCGAGCGGCGATCTCGTTGCCCTGCGCCTGGTCGTGACCGCGACCCACACCGGGAACCTTCTGGGGATCCCGGCGACTGGGCGGCCGGTTCGCTGGGACGCCGTCGACATCTACCGCGTCACCGACGACGGCAGGATCAGCGAGCAGTGGGCATTCGAGGACCTGGCCGCGATCCTCGGCCAGCTCGGGGCGGTGAAGCTCCCCTGGGCGGGCTGAAAGGCCCCGCCGACCCAACGCTCCGAGAACCCGCCGGCCGTGCCGGCGGGTTCTCCTTTCATGTCCGCCCCGACGCGTCGCCGGTGAGCCTTGCAATTTCGCGGGTCTAGGATCGCGAAATCCCCGATCGAGGGCGAGGGGCAAGGCAGGGCTACGGGAGGTCGCAGGGGCACCGTGATCCTCCGCGTGATGCGCGGGCGCGGGACGAGGGCCGAGATCGCTGCACTACGTGCGGCCATCGAGGCCGGCGCTGCCGAGCGTCGCGGGCTCGAGCGCCTCCACATCGGCTGGCGGCCGGCGCAGTGTCGAGTGGGGGAGGACGCTGTTCCCGACGGCGATCACGACGTCGCGCTGATCGCGCACTTGAGCTCGGCAGAGGCCGCGACCCGGGGCGACGAATCCGGGACCAGCCCGCTGACGGTCGTCCGGCGAGGGCTCCGAGACCTCGCCGTCGCCCACTTCGAGGTGGACGAGACGATCCGGCGCCACTCGGACGACGCCGCGGTCGCCATCAGGATCGCGACCGGCTCGTTCTCGCGCCCGGGCACCGATGCCGAGATGCAGAACCTCCTGCGACAGCGGGCGCCGTTGATCGGCGACGAGATGTCGGAGGCCTGGGTGGGACGGCGGCTCACGGGACGCGCCGTCGAGGTCACCTTCGTGAGCGCGTGGCGCCGGCTGCCGAGCGATCGAAGCCTCGAGGTGGCGTTCTGGGAGGACATCGCCCTCCGCTACGACCACTTTGCCGTCGAGGTGTACTCCGCGGTGGGAGTAGAGTGACGGCCATGGCGCCCCGAATCTCGCGTCTCGCGATCGCTGTCGTCCTCCAGCTCGGCGCGGTCGTGCTCGCCCACCAGCTGATCTACCTGGCGCGCTACGGGTCGCGGTTCGGCGAGGCGCTGATCCACTCGGGGCACGGCGAGGCATGGGCCGGGACCGTGGCCTCGGCGGTCATCCTGGCGCTCGGGCTTGCGGCGATGGCCGCGACGAGGCTCGTCCGGCTCGGCCTGCTCGTCCGCGGCGAGGGCGGCGCCCACGCTGCGGCGCGCGACGGACTGGAGCGCTCGGATCTCGTCCGCGGGTGGCTCCGGCTCGCCCCGCGCCTCGCGCTGCTGAGCCTCGTCCTGCTGTCGATCCAGGAGAACCTCGAGCAGGCGGCCATCGGGCTGTCGATGCCCGGCCCCGGCATCCTCCTCTCCCCGGAGTACGCGGGCGGGGCCTGGATCGCGATCGCGGTCGCCTTCCTCGTCGGCTTCGTCGCCGCGCTCTTCGAGTGGCGTAGCAAGCTCCTCCTCGCGCGCCTGCGCGCGCTCCGCGGGCGCCTCGGGCGCGCGACCGCGGTCATCCTTCGGCCGGCGCAGCGCCTTGCGCAGCCGGTCGAATCCGAGCTCGGGCGAAAGTCCGCGCTTCGTGCCCCGCCGCGGCTGGTCACCGCCTAGCCCCGACCGCTCACACGGCCCTCCCAGGCAGCGACGGTCGGGTTCGTCGTCGCTTCGTCCGGAAGGAGGACCAAGGTGACCTCGCGCATTCGATTCGTCTCGCGCCTCGCCCTCGCCGCTGCGTGCCTCGCGATCGCGCTCGCCGGCGCGCCACTCACCGTCGCCCACGAGCACATCGCGGTCGGCGACTTCCACCTCGTCGTCGGCTGGGGCAACGAACCCGCGCTCGCAGGCGAGCCGAACTCCGTCGACGTGTTCGTGAGCGATCACGACGAGAAGCCGATCGTCGATCTCACCGCCGACGCCCTGTCGGTCGTGGTCTCGACCGGCGGCCAGGACAGCCAGCCGCTCGTCCTGACGCCCGCGTTCGACGTCGAGGAGGGCTTCGGGACGCCCGGCCAGTACTCGACCGACCTCATCCCGACCGCGCCCGGCGAGTACACCTTCCATTTCAGCGGCTCGATCCACGATCAGGCCGTTGACGTCTCCGTCACCTCGGGCGAGGAGACGTTCAGCCCCGTCCAGGGAGCAAGCGACCTCGAGTTCCCGGTCAAGCAGCCGACGCTGACCGAGGTCGGAACCCGGCTCGACCGCATCGATGCCCGGCTCGACGCCATCCAGTCGGCACTGCCCGAAGCCGGAGCGATCACCGCCGCGACGGATGCCGCGGCAGCTGCCCAGGCGGCGGCGGACCGGGCGCTGCTCATCGGGGTCGTCGTGGGCGGCCTCGGCGTCCTGCTCGGGCTCGTCGCACTCGTCATGGCGCGTCGCGGCCGCGGAGCCTCCGGCCCGGCGTGACACGTGCTCGGCGGCGGGCCGGCACGCGCCGGTCCGCCGCGTTCCTCCTGGTCGCGCTCGCCGCGACGCTCGGGCTGGCCGTCGCGCGGCCGGACCCGGCCGCCGCGCATGCGCTGCTGCGCTCCTCCGACCCCGTCGCGGGCGCGACGCTGGGCACCGGCCCGACGTCCGTGCTGCTCACCTTCAGCGAGCGGCCCGACCTCCGGCTGACCTCGGTCAAGGTCCTGGATTCCAATGGCACGAACCACGCCGCCGGCGATCTCGAGGCCGTCCCGGACCCCTCGAACTCGGTCCGCGTACCCGTCGCGACCCTCGGCGACGGGGTCTACACCGTGACCTGGCGGACGGTCTCGTCGGTCGACGGTCACGTGGCGGCCGGCAGCTTCGCGTTCGGCGTCGGCGTGGCGCCGCCGTCGGGCCCGCCGGAGCAACCCTCGGTGGGCGCCTCCGAGAGCGGCTCGCCGCCCGCGGTGCTGGCGCGCTGGCTCCTCTACGTCGGCGTGATGCTGCTCCTCGGGGCTGCGTTTGTCGGGATCGCGGTCGTCCGCGGCCCGGCGCCGAATCTCCTGACCGTCGCGGCCGCGGGCTGGGTGCTGACGGCGCTCGGCACCGTGAGCGTGGTCGGCGTGCAGTGGGCGGAGTCCGGCGCTCCGCTCGAGGCGGTCTTCGGCACCTCGATCGGCGTCGCGGCGCTGGCCCGCGTCATCTCGCTGCTGTTGGTCGGGGCGGCGCTCGCAGCGCTCGCCGTCGTCCCCGCGCTCGGCCGCCGCCGGGGCTGGGCGCTCGTCCTGGCCGCCGCCGCCCTGGCGCTCGGCGTCGACGTCGCCTTCGGGCATGCCGCGGCCGGGTCCGACGCGCCGCTCCAGGTCGCGAGCCAGTGGCTCCATGGGCTCTTCGCGGGCCTCTGGATGGGCGGCTTGGCCGCGCTGCTGGTGATGCTGCCGGCGACGCCGGCAGAGGATCGCCTCACGGCCGCTCGTCGCTTCTCGTTCTGGGCGGGCATCGCCCTCGTGGTGGTGGCCGCGACGGGGGCGCTGCGCGCCATCGACGAGATCGGCACGCTCGACGCCCTCGTCACGACCGACTTCGGGCGGGTCGTGCTCGCCAAGAGCGTCGTCCTGCTCGGGCTGGCCACCCTCGGGGCGTTCAACCGCTTCATCACCCTTCGCAACGCGGCCCGGGTCCTCGGCGGCCTGCGGCGGGTGGGCGGCGCGGAGCTGACCCTCGCCGCCGTGGTCGTCGGCCTGTCCGGGCTCCTCGTGAACCTGACGCCGCCGACCTCGGCCGGCGCGGCGCCGGAACCGCAGGCCCAGCCGATCGTGGCCGCCGGCACCGACTTCGGCACGAGCGTCAGGGCCCGCCTCGTGGCCACGCCTGGTTTGGCGGGCCAGAACCAGTTCGACTTCGCGGTCAGCGACTACGACACGGGCCAGCCCGTCGACGCCACCGCGGTCTCGCTCCGCTTCCAGATCGCCTCGCAGAGCGGAATTGCGCCGTCGACCATGCCGCTCGATCGCACCGGCGTGGGCACGTTCGGCGGCGCTGGCGCGGCGCTGTCGATCGACGGCATCTGGCAGCTGACGGCGACCGTGACCGTGCCGGACGCCCCGGCGGTCGAGATCCCGCTGCTCGCGGCAACAACCGTGCCCGCGCAGCCGTACCAGACCCTGGTGTCGGAAGGCCTGCCAACGATCTACATGGTCCAGCTCGGCGCGGCGGGCTCCGCCCAGGTCTACCTGGACCCGGGCGGCCCCGGCCAGAACGAGCTGCACGTGACGTTCTTCGACCCGGCGGGGGCCGAGCTGCCGACCCAGTCGGCGACCCTCGCCGTCTTTCCGGCCAGCGGGGGAGCGGCCATTCTCGTCTCCCGCCTCCTTGAGCCCGGCCACTTCGTCGCCACGATCGACGCCGTCGCGGGCCCGCTGACGGTCGACGTCGTCAGCCCGCTGCCGGATCCGGCAACGGGCCACCTGCACCTGCATGTCACCATCGAGGTCTCCGCATGACGCCGCATCGAACCGCTGTCCTTCGCAGCCACGCCGTCGCCGCCGTCGTCGTCGCCTGCCTCGTCGCCGCCTGCTCCCAGCCCGGCGGGCCGACGGAGCCCGCGGCCCCGTCCGGATCGCTGGGCCCGCGGCCGGCCTCGCCGGCGAAGGTCGAGATCCTGGAGCCCGCGGCGAACGCGACGATCACCGGCACGACCCTGCACGTCGTCCTGCAGCTCACCGGCGCCAAGATCGTGCAGCAGACGAACATCGCGATCCGGCCGGATGAGGGCCACGTCCACCTCTACGTCAACAACGTCCTCGTCTCGATGAACTACGGTCTCGAGCAGGACATCCCGATCCAGCCCGGGACCATCGCCCTGAAGGCCGAGTTCGTCGCCGCCGACCACGCGCCGTTCAACCCGCGTGTCTGGTCATCCGAGGTCATCTTCACCGTGAAGTCGTGAGCCGCATCGAACGCCTGCGGCGCGAGCCGGTCATCGGCCTGCTCGCGATCGTCGTGGGACTCGGCCTGGCGCTCGCGGTCCAGGTCGCCGCGCCGGTGGGCGTGCCGCTGTACGACGGGGTGCCCGTCCTCGAGCCGTATCGCTTCCTGCACCCGACCGGCAACCAGGTCGGCGACCCCACCTCATTCGAGGCGACGAAGGCCGTGGAGGGCAGCGAGAGTCCCGCGCTCCTCGCGGCGACCACCGAGAACCCGCCGCAGGCACAGCTGGTCGCGGGCCTGGGGGCCTTCGTCGTTCCACCTGGCACGACCTCGGTGAAGGTCTCCGTCACCCCCGTCGACGCGACCGTCCAGCCCGAATCCGGCCAGATCGCCGGCAACGTCTATCGCTTTGCGGTGACCGACGAGTCGGGAGGCCCGCTCCAGCCGAAGACCTGCGACACGTGTCGAACCCTGGTCCTGCGCGTGCCCGACGAGGGGCTGGAGGCGAAGATCGCGCACCTCGAGGGCGGCACCTGGGTGGACCTGCAGACCCTCCACGCGGGCGTCGCCGCGATGCTCCAGATCAATGCCTCGGCGCTGGGCGACTACGCCCTCATCGCGGGCAGCGGGTCGGGTGGAGGCGGCATCGGCGGCGCCGACGCGCTCATCTTCGGGGCCGTCGCGCTGGGCCTGTTCTTCGCCGTCGTCGCCGGCCTGTTCTGGTATCGCCGCCGTCCGGCACCCGTGCCGGTCGCGCAGCTGGGTCCGACTCGCGCGCGCGTTCCATCGAAGCGCAAGGGGCCGCGGCGGCCGACGAATCGGCCGCCCGGCGGGAGGTCGTCATCGTGAAGTCCATCGGCGCGCTGCTCGTCGCGATCGTGCTGGCCGGCTGCGGGCTGGCGCGGACCGAGCCGGACCCGATCCGGATCGGGGCCGTGTTCCCGATCTCCAGCAACGCGGCCTCGCTCGCCGGGCCGGAGCTCGCGGGCGTCCGGATCGCCGCGGACCAGGTCAACGCCGACGGTGGCATCGGCGGCCGGAGGATCGAGCTCGTCGTCCGCGACCTGCGCTCGCGCGACGAGGCCGCGGGCGTGATGCAGGACCTTCGCGAAGGCGGCGTCCAGCTCGTCATCGGCGCGTATTCCTCGGATCTCTCGATCGCCGCAAGCGACGCAGCCGCCGACGCGGGCCTGCTCTACTGGGAGGCCGGCGCGGTCGCCGACCGGCTCACCGGCCGCGGCCTGCCGCTCGTGTTCCGGGTCGGCGCGAGCGGGAGCAATCTCGGCGCCAATTCCTCGGCCTTTGCCGCCACGGAGCTCGCGAGCCGCCTCGGCAAGCCCGCCACTGATCTCCGCATCGGCATCGCCGTCGCCGACGACGAGTACGCCCGATCCGTTGCCGACGCGGCCGAGGCGACGGCCCGCGAGCGCGGTATGCCGGTCGTCGTCCGGCGCGCGTACAACCTGGCGGTCCCGGACTGGCCCAGCGTCATGGGCGACCTCGCCGCGGCCCGCCCCGACGTCCTGATCCTCGCCTCGCACATCCCCGACGGCATCGCGTTCCGCCAGGCGATGCTCGCCTCCGGCCTCCGGGTCGGCGCCCTCATCGGCTCGACGATGGCCGAGTGCGACCCCGACTTCGCCGGGGAGCTGGGGCCCGATGCGATCGGGGTCTTCGCCTCCGACCGGCCGACGGCCGGCTTCCAGTCCGCGGCCCTGGGTCCCGAGGCCGCCGCTGCGTACGCGCGTTTCGCGACCGACTGGGCCGCCGCGTCGAACGACGGCAGCGGCGGCGATGCCCCCGGCGGCCATGCCGCGAGTGGCGACGAGGAGGGCGGCGGGCGAGGCTACGGCTCCTCGAATTCCGAGTACACGATCCACGGGCCCGCCGAGGACGCGACCGCCGAGGAGTCCGAGGAGGCGCTCGCGGGCTACTCCGCGGCCTGGGCGCTCTTCCGCCAGGTCCTGCCGGCCGCTGCCGCGAACGGCGGCAAGCTCGATGCCGGCGCCGTCGCTGCCGTGGCGCGGACCGTCGACCTGCCAGACGGCTCGCTGCCGAACGGCGCAGGCCTCCGCTTCTCGACCGACGCCGCGCGGCTCGGCCAGAACGAGCGTGCCGCGGCGGTGATCTGGCAGTGGCAGGCCGTGCGGACGTACGCATTCGTGTGGCCGCCCACGTACGCCACCGGCACGATCCAGTTCGTGCCGCTGGGCCGATGACGGCGATCCAGATCCTCGGCCCCGTCGCCTCGCCGCGGCGGCCATGGCCGGAGGCCGCGCTCCTCGTCACGGGCCTCGCCGCCGTCGTCGTGGCCCGACTGGCCGCCACTCGCGCCGGGCTCGATCCGCTCGCGATCGGGGCCGGCTTCGCCACCGCCCTGGCAGCGCTGGCGCTGGCCGGCGGCCTTCGTCTGGAGATCTATCGCCAGCTGTTCGTGCCGGTAGCGCTGGGCCTGGCGTTTGGGATCGGCCTCGTCGTGGTCGGCGTCGCGGGTGCGGCGCTGGGCGGCGCGGCGCCGGTTCCGGGCCTCGGCAGGCCCGCCGCGCCGTTCCTTCCCTGGGCGGCGATCACGGTCGTCGTGGCGGCTGCTGAGGAAGCGCTGCTTCGCGGCCTCCTCTTCGACCGCATCCGGCACGCCGGTGGCGTCGCCGCAGCGCTCATCGCCACCAGCGTCGTCTTCGCGCTCATGCACGTGCCGCTCTACGGCTGGCACGTCGTCCCGCTGGACCTGGCGGTCGGGCTCGGCCTCGGCGGACTGCGCCTCGCGACGCGGGGCATCGTCGCGCCGGCGGTCGCCCACGCCGTGCCGGATCTCGCGACGTGGTGGCTCTGAGCGCGGCTCCAGGGTCGGCCGCCACCGAGGCGGACTAGGCGGGCTCGACTCCTGCGGCATCTGCGGCGGCCCGCACCCCCGTCCTCGCGACGATCCGTTCCGCCGTCGTGCCCTGGACGAAGAGCGTGAACAGCACGACGCCGAACGTGATCTGCTGCAACAGCGCCCGCTCAGGGAAGTCCGCCGGCAACGAGAGCGCCATCGCCACCGCGACCGCGCCGCGCAGCCCGGCCCAGAACAGCACGTGCAGCCAGCCGAGCGGTGGCTGGGCCCAGTGGACCCGGTCGCCGATCACGCGGGCGAGCCCGCCGACGAGGCCGTAGACGACGGCGACTCGAGCGACGACGACGCCGACGACGCCCCACGCGGTCGCGGCGACGTTCGCGACGAGATCGCCGGGTGAGATCGCGAGGCCGACGAGGAGGAAGGCGAAGGCCGTCAGCAGGAAGGCGATCAGCTCCCAGACGACGTCGAGCGCCTCGAGCGCCCGCGGGCTCAGCCCGACCGCCCGTCCGTGCGAGCCGATGACGACCCCGGCGACGAGGGTCGCGATGATCCCGGACTGCTCCAGCCCGTCCGCCAGGAGGTACGTGCCGTAGGCGGCGGCGATCGAGATCGTCAGCTCGATCGGGTGGTCGTCCACGAGGGCGATGAGGCGCGACGCGAGCCAGCCCGCCGCGAGGCCGATCCCGACGCTCCCGACGACGGCGCCGACGACGTCCTGGGCGGCCTCGGCCATCGAGGTGCCGCCGCCGACCGTCGCAACCGCGGCCGCGAAGAGCACGAGGGCGGTTCCGTCGTTTGCGAGGCTCTCGCCCTCGACCAGCGTCGCCAGCCGGCGGGGCACGCCGAGGCGCCGGAACGTCGCGATCACGGCGACCGGGTCGGTGGCGGCGACCATGGAGCCCACGACCATGCCCAGCTCGAAGCGCAGCCCGATCCCAACCTGGAGGGCACTGGCGACGATCAGGGCGGTGATGACCACGCCCGGCACGGCCAGGAGCACGATCCAGCTGAACGTGCCGCGCAGGTCGTCGAGGTCCACGCGGAGGGCGGCCTCGAACACGAGCCCCGGAACGAGCACGAGGAGCACGAGCTCGGGCGTGACCTCGATCGTGCCCGCCGGCAGGAGCACGCCCGCCACCAGCCCGACGAGGACGAGCGTGACCGACCACGGAATCCGGAGCCGCGAGACGACGAGCCCCGCCAGCGCCGCCACGGCCAGCAGCGCCACGACCGCCCGGATGACCTCGAGGGTGGCCGCGCCGCCGGCGTCGTTCACGCGTCCTCCCTCGAACTCACCACACCAACCTCGCCCGGTCGTTGCTGCGCCGCACCGACGCGTGCCGGAGGGTACTGCCCCGAACCGGACTCAAGTACGGCTTGGAACCCCTCGCTACCGACCCTAACTTCCGATCCACGACGCATGCCGCGCAGGGCACGTCGCGGGGTGTCGACTACGCGATACCAAACGGTCCACCTCTCGAAAGGCACCACTGGATGGGCTCGATGGCATTGAACGAGCTTGGGAAGATGCTCACCGCCGCTGAGGTCGCGGAGATGCTCCATCTCCACGTCAACACGGTGAAGCGTCTTGGAGACCGCGGCGAGTTGAAGTACTACCGCGTCTGCAAGCGTGGTGATCGCCGCTTCCTGCTCGAGGATGTCCGCCGCTTCCTCGACCAGAACCGCTGAACGAGCGCGGCGCCGGGCGCCGCTGAAAAGCACCACGACGCGGACGGAGCCCGTCCGCGTCGTTCGATTCCCGGACCGGGATGGAGCGGCCCACGTGTTCGGGCCGCCAACTCGCCAACCTAGAATGCCCGGGTGATCGACCTTCGGCCGACGGATGAGAACCGCCTCGTCCAGCAGTCCGTCCGCGAGTTCTGCGAGGCCGAGATCAGCCCGCACATCCGCGAGTGGGACGCGAAGGGCGAGGTCCACCGCGAGGTCTTCGCGCGCATGGCCGAGCAGGGCCTGCTCGGCGCGCCGATCCACGCCCGCTGGGGCGGCGGCGGGATGGACTACATCAGCTTCGCGATGATCTGCGAGGAGCTCGAGAAGGCAGACACCGCCTTCCGCGTCGTGCAGAGCGTCCACGTCGGGCTGAACTCGCTGACGCTGATGCAGTGGGGGACGGAGGAGCAGCGGCAGCGCTGGCTCGTTCCCCAGGCGAGGGGCGAGAAGCTGGCGACGTTCGGGCTCACCGAGCCGGGTGTCGGCACCGACGCCGGGAACCTGGCTTCAACCGCACGTCGCGACGGCGATTCCTACCTCCTGAACGGCCAGAAGATCTGGATCAGCCTCGCCGACATCGCGGACCAGTTCCTGGTCTTCGCCTCGGTCGATCGCTCGAAGGGGCATCGGGGCGTGACCGCCTTCGTGCTCGAGCGCGGCATGCAGGGCCTGTCGACCGCCACGCTGCACGGCAAGCTCGGGATCCACGCCGGCAACACCGGGATCATCAACATGGACGAGGTCCGCGTGCCGGTGGAGAACCGGATCGGCGAGGAGGGGGAGGGCTTCCTCATCGCGATGAGCGCCATCGACCAGGGGCGCTACACCGTCGCCGCCGGCAATGTCGGGCTCGCGCAGGCCTGCCTGGATGCCTCGCTCAAATACGCGCACGAACGCAAGACGTTCGGCGACGAGATCGGGCGGCACCAGCTCGTCAAGCAGATGCTGGCCAAGATGCTGGCGGGCATCGAGGCGGGCCGGCTGCTCGTGTGGCGGGCCGGGTTCCTCAAGAACCACGGCGTCCGCAACACCCGCGAGACATCCCTCGCCAAGTGGCACGCCACGGACCACGCCGTCCAGAGCGCGCTCGACGCGATCCAGGTCCACGGCGCCAACGGCTACTCGAACGAGTTCCCGGTCGAGCGCTACCTGCGGAACTCCAAGGCCGCCGTCATCTACGAGGGCACGTCCCAGCTCCACACGCTCATCCAGGCCGACTACGCCCTCGGCTATCGCGAGGATCGACCGCTCCGCTGCGAGCCGCTGCCGGCAGAGGGCTTCGATCGACTGCCGGCGTCCGCCGCCGCGGCCGCCGGGCGCGCCTAGCCTCGCCCGCTCGAGTCGCCACCTCCCGATGGCCGCGTTCTCGCCGGCCGAGCTGGCGACCCTTCGCACCCTCGCGGCCACGTTCGTGCCGGCGGCGGATCGCGAGCGCGTCGCCACGATCGCCTCGGATGCGCTCCTGCGCGCCGTGGATCCGGCTCAGCTCACGCAGCTGCGCCTGGTGCTGCGGCTGCTCGAGAGTCCCGTGGCGAATCTCGCCACGGGAGCGGGATTCGCCGCGTTCCGGGACATGAGTCCGGCCGCGAGGGAGCGGACGCTGCTCCGCTGGATCGGCTCGCCCCTCGCGCTGCGCCGTTCCGGCGTGAACGCGTTCCGGAAGCTGCTCACCTTCATCGCCTGGGCGGACCCGGGTCCGCCGGAGGCGCCCAACCCGCTCCCGCTCGCGCTCGGCTACGCCACCGACGATCCGCCGCTGCCCAGGGACCTCGCCGCGATCCGGCCGCTGGTCGTGAATCGAACCCCCGCCGCGGCCGGCGCGCAGCCCGTGGAGCTGGAGGCGGACGTCGTGGTCGTCGGGTCCGGCGCGGGCGCCGGCGTGATCGCCGCGGAGCTCGCCGCCGCGGGACGGTCTGTCCTCATCGTCGAGGCCGGGCCGTTCGTCGCCGAGGCGATCATGCCGCGCGACGAGCTCGACGCGTACGGCCGGCTCTACCTCAACTACGGGCTGCTCTCGACCTGGGACGGCGCGATCACGCTGCTCGCGGGCTCGGGCGTGGGCGGCGGGACGCTGGTCAACTGGATGACCTGCCTGGATGCCCCGGCCGATGTCCGGGCCGAGTGGGCACGCGACCATGGGCTCGAAGGCGTCGACGGGCGGGCGTGGGCCGCGGATGTCGCGGCGATCGAGGCCCGCCTGGGCGTCGCGCCGGCGACGGTCATCCCGCCGAAGGACGAGCTGATCCGGCGCGGCACCGCGGCCCTCGGCTGGGAGTCGCAGCTCATCCGCCGCAACGCCACCGACTGCGGGGACTGCGGCTCGTGCCCCTTCGGCTGCAGGCGCGGCGCGAAGCAGTCGGGGATTCGCGCGCATCTCGCGGACGCTGTCGCGAACGGCGCCCGCGTCCTCGACCGCGCCCGCGTGCGCTCGATCATCCGCGAGGGGGGCGCGAGCGGCCCGGTCGTCGGCGTCGCGGGGACGTTGGGGCCTGACGGAGAGGCCGCGGCGGGCGGCGCGCCGGAAGCGGCGGCGTCGCCTCGCTGGTTCTCGGTCTACGCCCACCAGGTCGTGCTCGCTGCGGGTGCCCTGCGCAGCCCGGCGATCCTCCAGGCCTCGGGGATCGACCATCCGGCGATCGGCCGGCACCTGCGCATCCATCCCGTGCCGGTCATCGGCGCGCTCCACGACGAGCCGGCGGACATGTGGCGCGGCACGATGCAGGCCGTTCGGTCGGAGGAGTTCGGCCAGGACATGGCGGATCGGCGGCGCTACGTCATTGAGTCCGCGCCCGGACACCTCGGCCTCCTCGCGCTGGTCCTGCCTTGGGGCGGCGCGGCCGCCCATGCCGAGCTCATGGCACGGGCGCGCCATTTCAGCCCGCTCATCGCGATCACGCGAGACGGCGGCGAGGGGCGGACGCGCCTCACGCGGGCGGGACGCGTCCGGATCGACTACGACCTCGACGATGTCGGCCGAGCGACACTGCGCCACGCGCTCGTGTCGATGGCGACGCTCGCCCGGGCCGGCGGTGCGCGCGAGATCCTCGCCGTGGGCGCCCCGCTGCGGCGGCACGTCGTGGACGATCATGCCGGTGAAGCGCACGCCTTCGACGCGTTCCTGGCGGACCTCGCCGACACGGACTTCGCGCCGCACCGCGGCACCGTCGCCTCGGCCCACCAGATGGGGACGATCCGGCTGGGTGCCGATCCGGCGGATCACCCGGCCGACCCGCACGGCCGGATCCGTGCCGATTCGCGCGGGAGCGTCGTCCCGGGCCTGTACGTCGCCGACACCTCGACGTTCCCGACCGGTATCGGCGTGAACCCGATGATCACCGTGATGGCGATGGCCCGCCGCGTCTCGAGGACCGTGCTCGCGGAGGCGCGGGAAACCTAGGCGGCGGCCTCGGACTTGTCGGCCCGAGCGGAAGCGGCGTCCTTGCTGCCCGTGCCATCGCGGGCCACGGCGTTCGCGAGGCGGCCGCGCGCGGTCACGATGATTGCGACCGCGACGAGGATCACGGCGGCGGCGATGACCGTGCGGGCGCTGATCGGCTCGCCGAGGAAGACCGTCCCGAGGGCGACGGCGACGATCGGGTTGACGTAGGCATACGTGCTGACCAGCGACAGCGGCGCGTTGCGCAGGAGCCAGCCGTAGGCGGTGTAGGCGAGCATGCTGCCGAACAGCACGAGATAGACGATCGCCAGGACCGACTCCAGCGTGATCCGGGACGGATCGAACTGGGCCGGCTCACCGACGGCCACCGCCTCGGCCAGCGTGACGCCGGCGCCGAACAGCATCTGGAGCCCGGATGCGGTCAACGGGCTCGGCGGCAGCTTCGCGCGGTTCGCCGAGTAGAGCGAGCCGTGCGCCCAGCCGAGCGGGGCGAGGAACAGGATGGCGATGCCGAACGGGTCGAAGCTGTTGGCGCCCTCGCCGGCCGGCCAGACCAGGAGCGCGGTCCCGAGGAAGCCCAGGGCGATGGCGCCGATCACGACGAGCGGCAGCCGCTGCCGGAGGTAGAGCCAGCCGAAGAGCGCGAACCAGAGCGGCATCATCGCGATCAGGATCGCGGCAATCCCCGAGGGCACGGTCTTCTCGCCGAGCGAGACGAAGCCGTTGCCGATGCCGAGCAGCAGCGCGCCGACGATGGCCGAGTCGAGGAGCTGCCGTCGCGTCGGCCAGTGCCGCGCCTCCGGGTGGCGGAGCAGGTCGAAGCCGACGAGGATCACGCCGGCGATCGCGAACCGGATCGTCGCCATGAGGAACGGCGGGAAGCCCTGGATCGCGACGGCGATGCCGAAGTACGTCGAGCCCCAGACGACGTAGATCACGGCCATGTTCGCCCAGAGCGCGAGCGAGCTCGGGCCGCGGCGTTGCGGCGTCTCCGAACTTGGCATAGTCGGCTGGTCCAAGGCTCGTACTCTAGCGCAGTCCGGGAAGGGGCGCGGGATATCCTCCGGCGGCATGCATCGCATCGACATCGCGGAGCGCCGGCGGCGGATCGGAGCGCGCCACGCCCTGGCGCAGCCGCGCCCGAAGGCCGATCTCGCGGCGCTCGCGGACGGCATGGCGGGCATCCACGCGACCGACCCCGCCTCGGTCTACATGGAGCTCCGGGCCCGCACGACGGACCTCGCGCGCGCCGACGTCGAGCAGGCGCTGTACGCCGACCGCGGGCTGGTGAAGGTCCTCGGGATGCGGCGCACGATGTTCGTCGTCTCGCCGGCCCTCGCCGGGATCGTCAACGCCGCGACGGCGGTCGACATCGCGGTCCGCGAGCGGAAGCGCCTGTACCAGATGCTCGACGGCGCTGGCATCGCGAAGGACCCGAAGCGGTGGGTCGACAAGGTCGAGCGCGAGACCCTCGAGGTCCTCCACGAGCTCGGCGAGGCGACCGCGGCGGACCTGACGAAGCGCGTGCCGGCGCTGCGAGAGCAGATCGCGTTCGGCGAGGGCAAGACGTGGGCGGGCCAGGTCGGCGTCTCGACCCGGCTCCTGTTCCTGCTGTCCGCGGAAGGCCGGATCATCCGCGGCCGGCCGAAGGGCACCTGGCTCAGCAGCCTCTATCGCTGGGTGCCGATGGATCGCTGGGTCGAGGGCGGGCTCGAACCCTGGCCGCCGGAGCGTGCGCAGGCCGAGCTCGTCCGCGACTGGCTGGGCGCCTTCGGGCCGGGCACGCAGCGCGACATCCAGTGGTGGACCGGCTGGACGGTGGCCCGCACGAAGGCGGCGCTGCGGGCGGTCGACGCCGTGGAGGTCGCCCTCGACGGGGGCGGGACGGCCTGGTCCCTGCCCGACGACCTCGATCCGACGCCGGAGCCGCGGCCGTGGGTCGCCTTCCTGCCCGCGCTCGACGCGACGATCATGGCCTGGAAGGAGCGCGAGTTCTACCTCGACGGGCTGTACGGCGAGCTGTTCGACAACGCCGGGAATGCCGGCCCGACGGTCTGGGTCGATGGGCAGGTCGTGGGGCTGTGGGCCCAGCGCGCCAACCTCGAGGTCGGCTATCGGCTCCTCAAGGACGTCGGACGGGAACGGCTGCGCCATCTCGACGAGGAAGCGGCTCGCCTGACCACGTGGCTCGGGAAGGATCGCGTCTTCCCGCGCTTCCCGAACGCGCCGTTCCAGGAGCTGGCAAGGTCCTGACCGTCAGGCCGCGAGCGCGACCGGCCGGCAGTGCTTGCACGGCCGGTAGCCGGCACCGGCGGCCGCCGCGAGGCTCGGGAACGTGACCCGATGCCGGTCGGTAACGCGGCGGGCGTCGCGGCAGGTCGGGTGGCAGACGATGTGGGTCGTGTCCGAGCCGGTGTAGCGGTGGCCCGCCGCCGCCTCGGCCTCGAGCCAGGCCGTATCCAGCCCTTCAGAGCCGAGGACCCGCCGCTTCGCGTCCGGGCCGCCCATCGAGTACTGGCCGATGAGCCCGTCGCTGCGCACCACGCGATGGCAGGGCACCACCAGCGGCACGGGGTTGTGCGCGAGCGCGCTGCCGACGGCACGAACCGCTTTCGGCCGGCCGATCTCCGCTGCGATCCAGCCATACGGCCGGACCTCGCCCCGCGGGATCTCCAGCGCCTTCATCCAGACCGCGACCTCGAACGGGGTGTGCCCGCGCAGGTCGAGGGGGATGCGGACCCGACGGTCGCCGCCGATGCGGCGGCCGATGGCCTCCGCCAGGTGGGCCGGCACTGCGTCCGCCGCCTCGATCTCGCGGCCGATCTCGGCACGGAAGCGGGATTCGAAGCTCCCCGCGTCGGCGGCCTGGCCCAGCCACGAGACGCCGCGGCCGTTCCAGGCCACGAACGCGCGGCCCAGCGGCGTGTCGATCGGTGCGTAGCGGTCGGCGAGGCCCGCGGCGACGAGGGCCCCGGCGCCCACGCTCGGCGGCGCGGCGACGCGGAGCTCCGCGAGCGCGGCCTCGAGCGCGGCGTCGGTCAGCGGCATGGCGGTGGTCATCGGATTGCCTCCAGGGCCGGCATGAGCCGGGCGGCCCGCGTGGATGTAGGGGCTGGCGTTGGCGGTGGGGAGGTCTCGAGCGCGGCACGCAGCTCGCCCAGGCCTCGATGAACCTGGGCCTTGATCGTGCCCTCGGGCCGGCCCAGCGCCTCCGCGGTCTCGGCGACGCTGAGTCCATCGACGTGGCGGAGAACCACCGCGGCGCGGACCGCCGGCCGCAATCCCAGGAGCGCCACCGCGAGCTCTCGCTGCGTCTCGCGCCGGTCGGCCTGGTGCTCCGGGCCGCGGCGGCCGTCCGAGGCGACGTCGAAGCCGGCGTCGAGCAAGGGCTCGAGCTGGGTCGGCGGTCGCCGATCGTCCGCGCGGCGGCGGCGGTTGCGGGCGAGGTTGACGGCGATCGAGGCCAGCCACGGCCGCAGCCGGAGGGCAGCAATTCGAGCGCGGTCGTAGCCCTGCATCGCACGGAACGCCCGGACGAGGGCGTCCTGGGCGACCTCCTCCGCGTCGCGACGGTCGCCGAGCAGCCGCAGCGCGATCGTGTAGACGCGATCCCGGTGGGCCTCGACCAGGCCGGGGAAGCCGGCCTCGAGGTCCGTGGCGAGGCGGCCGGCGAGGGCGGCGTCGGTGTCCATCGAACGGTTCAACACGGTCGATGGTGGATCGGTTGCGGCCGCCGTGCAGGGCCGCGCTGCCGGGTGGGCGGCGGGAGGTGGCGCTCCGGCCGACCGGCAGGCTGCCTCCCTGCCGGACGCGCGCGTTCCCGGGCTAGCCGGCGATCGTGATCGTGCCCTTCATCTGCGAGTGGATCGTGCAGTGGAACGGGTACGTGCCGGCCACGGAGAACACCAGGCTGGCCTTGCCGCCGCCGCCGGCGATGTTGCCGGACATCGTGCACGAGCCGTCGTCCAGTCCGACCTTGTGGGGTGCCGAGTCGGAGTTCGTCCAGGTGATGACGTCGCCGACCTTGGCGGTGACCGGGCCCCACTGGAAGCCGCCGACCGTGGCCTCGACCGTCGTCGCGTCCGTCGAGTCCGTGCAGACGGTCGCGCCGCCGCTGGTCGCCCCGGGCGCACTCGCGCCGGACGTCGGCTGGCTGGTGCCGCCGGAGCATGCCGCGAGGGCGAGGGCGGTGATGAGCGCGGCGAGACCTCGTGCCATGGGTCGCATGCTGATCCTCCGGGGGCGCTGGTGACGGTGCGCGCCACGATAGCGCGACCCGCCCTCGTACCTCGTATGGTTCGCCGGTGGGCGGAGATCGGATCTTCGATACCGACCTCGCTCGTCGGCTCGTGCTCCACGAGGCGCGCGCCCAGCAGACACCCGCTCGGGAGTTGCGCGACCTCGGCGACGGGTGGCTGCTCCACGATCCGAGCGATGCCGAGCCGTTCTGGAACCGCCTGATCGCGCCGCGCTGGCCGGACGACGATGCCGCGTTCGAGCGCCGCCTCGACGAGGTGATCACGCTCTTCGCGACCCTGGCCAGGCTGCCGCACATCCGGCCGCTGCCGCTCGGCAGCGAGCCGCCGGACATGGCGGAGCGTCTCGGGGCCGCGGGCTTCGCGACGATGGGGGCGGACCGGCGGATGCTGCTCCTCGAGCCGGAGCTCGTCGGAGCGCGGCGAGCCGCGGCGGAAGCGAGGGTCGCAACTGCCTTCGGCGGCGCCACGATCACGGTCCGTCGCCAGGATCTCGGCACCTCGCCCGCCCGCGACATGCGCTGGGGCGATCGACGGCGCTGGGCCGCCGACGCCGCCCTGGTCCTCGCCGATGCCTTCGGCGTGGAGCCGGCGCGGTACGTGGCGCTCGAGAACGACGTCCTCGCCTGCATCTCGCGGCCGGGCTGCGCGATGCTCCTGCTGAGCGTCGATGGCGAGCCCGCGGCGATCGCCCGGCGCGCAACCAACGACGAGGGCAGCTACCTGTCGTCGATCGGGACGCGGCCGGCGTTCCGGCGTCGTGGCCTCGGCACGCTCGCGACGCTGCTGGCGCTCGACGACGCCCTGGCCGGCGGCGGCTCCACGATCCACCTCGCGGTCGAGGTCGACAACGAGGCCGGCCGCCTCCTGTACGAAGGGCTCGGATTCGCGGTCGTGGGTGCACCGGCGCCGGACATGCTCCTTCGATGACCGAATCGGACCTCGCGGCGGAGCAACTGAGGGCCGAGCTCCTGGCGGCCGCGGAGGCGATCCGCGCCGACGCCGCGGCCAGGGACCCGTGGCTGGCCGAGCTGCCGATCGCCGGCATCGGCTGGGCGACCGTGGAGCTCGACCGCGCCGCGCGCGAGCTCGCGCGCGCGGGCCCATTCGAGGGCGTCCAGGGCGACGCGACGCTCGGCGCCTCGGCCCGCCGCGCATCGCTGGGCGACCGCGTCCGTCCGGTCACGATCCTGATGGAGCCGGACACCGAGGGCCTCCTCGCGGCCGCGCTGGCGAGGTTTGGCGAGGGCGTGGCGGCCGTCTACCTGGGCCCGCTCGACCGGGCCGATGTCGACGACACGCCGAGCCTCGGGCCGCCGCGGCCAGGCCCGCTCGGGCCCGCCAGGCTCGTCATCGGGCGGCCGACGTGGGGCCCGCACGTCCTCGTCCTGGCCGGCGCCACGCGGCGACGCGCGCGTGCCTGACAACGACGACCGGGTGACTCCGGCACGGGGCGCCAGCGGGTTCGAGCCGGCGCGGGGCACCGGCGGATTCCCGCTCCTTCGCCTGCGCCGCGCCGGTGCCCTCCTCGACCTGCCCTGGGAGCTGCGGCTCGCCGATTGGCCGGCGACGCTGCAGTTCCGGGCGCTGCCGGTGGGTCCCTCCCGCCACCTGGTCCGATTCCTCGTCGTCAAGGGCGACCTGCTCGCCCTCAAGGAAGAGCCCATCGACGTCGCCGAGCGCGAGTACGACGTCCTGACCCATCTCGAGCGGGTGGGCCTGCCGGCCGTCATCCCGATCGGCATCGCGGAGCAGGCGACGACGGACTCGGCGATCCTCGTCACCGAATACCTCGGGCACTCGCTGCAGTTCCGGCGGCTGCTGTCGCGGTTCCCGCTGGGGCCCGGGCCGTATCGCGACCGGCTCCTCGACGCGATGGCCTGGCTGCTCGTCGACCTGCATCGCGGTGGCGTCTTCTGGGGCGACTGCTCGCTCGCCAACACCCTGTTCCGACGCGACGGCGATCGGATCCAGGCATTCCTGGTCGACGCCGAGACGAGCGAGGTCCATCCGTCGCTGTCCGACGGCCAGCGCGCGTACGACCTCGAGATCCTGGTCGAGAACCTCGGCTACGGGCTGGCCGACGTGGCCATGCTCCAGGGCCGCCCCGAGGACCTCGACGGCGCGGTCGAGGCGGCGGAGAACGTTCGCGACCGGTACCTCGCGATCTGGCGCGAGCTGCACCTCGAGCCGCGCCTTCCCGCCGGCGATCGCCACGCGATCCGGAGCCAGCTGCGCCGTCTCAACGACCTCGGCTTCGCGGTCGACGAGATCCAGGTCGCGCCGGCGGATGGCGGCTCCGCCGTCCAGCTCCGCGTGACGACGACGAACCGTGCCTTCCACGCCCATGAGCTGGAGCGGCTCACCGGCATTCGCGCCCTCGAGGGCCAGGCGCAGCTGCTGCTCAACGACCTCCGTGAGTACGTGGCGTGGCTCGCGATCACCTCCGGTCGCAAGGTCGGCGAGGTGCAGGGCGCGCGACGCTGGCGACGCGAGATCCTCGATCCCGCCGTTCGCCGCCTCCGGCCTGCGATCGGCGACCGCGACCCGATCCAGGCCTACTGCGACGTCCTCGAGCACAAATGGCTGCTGTCCGAGCGGGCGGGACGCGACGTGGGCCTCGAGACCGCGATGGCCGCATACCTGGCCGAGGGCGCCCCGGCGCCTGAGCAGTCGCCGCCCGACCTCCCGATCGCGGACATGCCGATCGCCTGACGTCTCGATCGGCTGACCCGCCCGCCGCGCCCGCGGCGCCGACGCGCCGCCGCCACCTCGCCCCGAGAACGGCCGGCGGTCACCAGGTCTCGCGGTGGACCACCTCGTCGAGCGACTTCCGGCCGCCGGCGCGCGGCGGCCGCGTCATGTCGTCCTCGTCCGCCGGATAGCCGAAGGACAGGATCCAGCCACAGAACCGGTCGGACGGCATGTGGAGGGCTTCGCGCACGACGTCCTGCTCGTACACGGTCGCCGGGCAGCTGCCGATCCCGAGCTCCCAGGCTGCGAGCATCATGTTCTCGGCGGCCATGCCCACGTCCCAGATCACGGACAGCGAGGCGCCGGGGTTGCGGGGATCTGGCGTGACCAGGGCGACGGCCGCGGCGGCGCCCGCGACGTGGCCGGCGTAGTTGCCGGACTTCGAGAGGGCCTCGAGCCGCTCGCGATCCTCGACGACGACGAAGTCCCAGCGCTGCTGGTTCTTGGAGCTCGCCGAGTGCCGCCCGGCGTCGACGATGCGCGTCAGGTGCTCTGGGTCGAGCGGGCGCGGCTGGAAGCGCCGGACCATGCGCTTGCGCTGGATCGCGGTCCAGGTGTCGGTCACTGGACCGTTCCGTCCTGCCCCGCGGCAGCCGACTCCCCGCGGCCGCCGGCCGTGCGGATCGCACCGACCAGCGTGCGGAAGCCGCCCGGCTCTTCCTCGATCGCCGAGAACGGATGCTCGCGCTGCGGCAGCCGCGTCGCGTTGACCGCGCGGGCGGCGGCCTCGGCGGCCGCGGGCTCGAGCGGCCCGCCCAGGGACACGGCGAGGAAGCGGGCGATGGCGCCGCGATACGCCGGGTACTCGTACAGCCAGCTGTGCTCGCCGCCGGGGATGACCAGGACCTCGACAGGGGCCGCGTCCGGGTCGGCCGCGCGCGCCTTCGCGACCGCCCGCTCGAGGCGGTCCAGGTGGGAGATCGGCACGACGCGGTCGGCGTCTCCCTGGATGAGCAGCACCGGGCCCCGATAGGTCTCGATCGCGCGGGCGGCGCTCACCGACCCGACGCTGTGGCCGCGCGGGATCAGGAAGACGTGGGTCGTGAGCAGCGCGAGCGGGTAGGCGAGCGGTCCGGGCAGCGGCAGGCGGGCGAGGCGGAACGTCTGGCGCGTGAGCCGGTACGGGTCGGCAGGCGTGGATGCGGCGATGACGGCGCGGACCCGCGGCTCGGCCGCGGCCGCGAGGAGGGCCCCGATGCCGCCCATCGAGTGGCCGAGCACGCCGACCGCGGTCACGTCCGTGCGCGCGAGGAGCGCCTGCACGCCGGCGAGGGCGTCGGCGCCGAACTCGCCGGCGGTGAGCGGCAGCTCCTCCGGTGGGTTCGTGCCGTGGCCGCGGACGTCGAGCGTCAGCACGTGGAAGCCCGCGGCGTTCAGGATCTGGGCGTTCGGCAGCGTCCGGTCCCGCGCCGACTCCCAGCCGTGGACGAGCAGGACGGCCGGCCCCCGCTTGCCGCCGCGCGCCGGGATCCACCAGGCCGGCAGCTCGACGCCGCCGACGGTCGGCACGCCGATGGTCTCGAAGGCGAGTCCGACGAAGCTCGGGTCGTGCTCGGGCGGGTGCCGGTGCGGGTAGCCCGCCCGGGCGCGGTACGCCTGCGCGAATCGCCACGCCGCGATCGGCGCGACGGTGAGGGCGGCAGTGACGCCCAGGCGCCGGCTGGTCATGCCGTCGATGGTAGGTCGTCGCCCTCGAATGGCCTCCCGGCGGACCGGCCGGCAGTGACCCATCGATACACTCTCACTCGTGGCCAGGCGCGATCCCCATGACATCCTCGGCGTCCCCCGCGACGCCGGCCAGGCGACCATCAAGGCCGCCTGGCGCCGGCTCGCGCGCGAGCACCATCCGGACCTGACCCGGAACGATCCCGCCGCGGCGGAGCAGGCGACGCGGCGCATGGTCGAGATCAACCGGGCCTACGCGGAGCTGCGCGCCGCCTCGACGAGCGCGGCCGATGGCAACGGCCGCGGCAACGGCCGCGTGCAGTGGCCGCCCCCAGCGCGCCCCACCCGCCCAGTGACCGGTCGCGTCGACACGACCTCGACCTTCCGCCCGCGGAACACCACGACCGGCCCTCGCCACCGGCCGATGGGCCAGGCGCCGGTCCGCGGCGATCGCCTTCAGCGGGAGCCGCTCCGTGCCTCGCAGCCCACCGGCCCGCTGAACCGGCGCCGCCAGCGCAACTTCCGGCCGCCGCCGCCGCCCTCGCTCGCGGACGCGCGCGCAACGACCATCGAGTTCGGCAAGTTCCACGGTCACACCCTCGGCCAGGTCGCCGACTTCGAGCCGACCTACATCGACTGGCTCGCGCGGACGATCTCGCGAGACCCGGACCTCGTCGCCGCGGCCCGCGCGATCCAGGCCGACCTCGACGCCCGCGGCATCGTCCGCATCCCGCGACCATCGCCCGTTTGACACGCCTTCGCCTTGCTGCGCTCGCGGCCGCGCTGACGCTCTGCCTCGGGGCATGCCAGGCGGGCCAGGCGTCCTTCGACCCGAATGGCCCGTGCACCACGGATGGCCGCGCGCCGGGTGGCTACCCGGACCTCGAGGCCAGGCTGCCGCCGTCGCTCGGCGGCATCGAGCCGGCAGGGGCCTCGGCGTCCGCCGGCGCGGACGTCGCCCCGACCACGGTCGACTCGGGCCGGAACTGCACCGAGGACGCCCTGTCGACGCTGTCGACGCACGGCGTCACCGAGCTTCGCTTCGCCGGCGCCACGTGGGACCAGGGCGGCGGCGACGGCACCGTCAGCGCGTTCTTCACGACCCCAACGGGCCAGCCCGCGCTCGAGGCGGCGTGGATGGAGGAGTTCTACGAGACCGGTGCTCGGGCATCGGGCAAGACCGAGAACATCGAGATCAGCCGCCCGACGATCGGGCCGGCCGGCGAGGTGTACCGCCTCGACACCCTCAACGAGCTGTCGTTGCAGTCGCTCGTCGTCTGGCCCGCGGAGGGCGGCGTGCGGGTCGTGATCGTCGCAACGCGCGTCGCGCCGGATGCCTCGCGCGCCGAGCACGACGCGGCCCTCGAGCTTGCCGTCGAGCAATCGGTGACGCGGACGGAACCCTGATCGGGCGGCGAAGCCGGGAGCTCATGCTAACGTCCGCCGCATGACCGACCGATCGGACTGGCGGGCGCGCCAGCGGCGCTGGAAGGTCGAGCGGCTCGATCCGGCCCTCGCCCGCGCGCCGCAGCGCCAGTCCAGCTTCCGGACCCTCGGCGAGATCGAGCTGGAGCCGCTGTACGGTCCCTGGCTCGACCAGGACGCGGACCGCATCGGCCTGCCCGGCGAGGCGCCGTTCACGCGCGGCATCCATCCCTCGGGCTACCGCTCCCGGCTGTGGACGATGCGCATGTTCGCGGGCTTCGGGGCGGCTGAGGACACCAACGCCCGGTTCAAGGACCTGCTCGCCGCGGGCCAGACGGGGCTGTCGATCGCCTACGACATGCCGACGCTCTACGGCTACGACAGCGACCAGGAAGAGGCCGAGGGCGAGTTCGGGACCTGCGGCGTCGGGGTCAGCAGCCTCGCCGACATGGAGGTCCTCCTCGACGGGCTCCCGCTCGACCGGGTCTCGACGTCGATGACGATCAACTCGCCGGCCGCCCCGATCTGGGCGATGTACATCGTCGCCGCCGAGAAGGCCGGCTACCCGCGCGCCGCGCTCGAGGGCACGACCCAGAACGACATTCTCAAGGAGTTCGTCGCCCAGAAGGAGTTCCTGTTCCCACCGGAGCCGTCGATGCGGCTGGTGACCGACACGATCGAGTTCGGGACGCGGGAAATGCCGCGCTGGAACACGATCTCGATCTCGGGCTACCACATTCGCGAGGCCGGCTCGACCGCCGTCCAGGAGCTGGCCTTCACCATCGCCGACGGGATGGCCTACGTCGAGGCGGCGATCGAGCGCGGGCTGCGCGTCGACGACTTCGCGCCGCGACTGTCCTTCTTCTTCAACTCGCACAGCGACTTCTTCGAGGAGATCGCCAAGTTCCGGGCCTCGCGCCGGATCTGGCACAAGCTCATGACCGAGCGCTACCACGCCGAGAACGAGCGCTCGACCTGGATGCGCTTCCACACGCAGACAGCGGGCGTCTCGCTGACCCCGCAGCAGCCGCTGAACAACCTGACCCGGGTCGCGATCCAGGCCCTCGCCGCGGTCCTCGGCGGCACGCAGTCGCTCCACACGGACGCCTACGACGAGGCCCTCGCCGTCCCCACGGCCGAGGCCGCGCTCCTGGCGCTGCGGCAGCAGCAGGTCATCGCCGAGGAGACCGGCGTGACCGGGACGGTCGATCCGCTGGGCGGCTCGTGGTTCGTGGAGGCCCTCACCGACGAGGTGGAGCGGCAGGTCTGGGTCTACCTCGACGAGATCGACCGCCGCGGCGGCATGGTTCCCGCCGTGGTCGACGGCTACCCGCAGCGTGAGATCGCCGAGGCCGCATACCGCTTCCAGCGCGAGTTCGACGAGCGCGAGCGGCGGATCGTCGGCGTCAACGCCTATGTCGACCAGCGCGAGGACACCACGATCCCGGTCCTCGAGGTCCCGCCCGGGTCGCTCGAGAACCACATGGCGCGCCTGGAGCGGACGCGACGGGAGCGCGACGCCGGCGAGGTGGAGGCGGCGCTGCGAGGCCTGCGCGAGGCGGCCGCTCGCCCGGGCTCGTCCGAATCGAACCTGATGCCGCACTTCATCCGGGGCGCCGCGGCCTACGCGACGCTCGGCGAGATGTGCGGGGTCCTGCGCGGCGTCTTCGGGGAGTACCGGGAGCCCGTCGGGGTCTAGGCGAGCACCGTTCGGGCGACGGTCTCGATGGCGCTGTCGAGCCGGTCGACGAGCAGCCCGATCTCGTCCCGCGAGATCACCAGCGGCGGAACCATCAGGATCGAGTCGCCGACGGCGCCGTCGATGATCCCGGCGCAGGGGTAGACGAGCAGGCCCGCCTCGCGGGTCGCCTCATCGATCTTCGCCGTGACGCCGGCCTCCGCCGGGAACGGGTCGCGCGTGCCGGGCTGGACGAACTCGATGCCCGCCATCAAACCCTTGCCGCGGACGTCGCCGACGATCGGATGGCGCCGCAGTCCCTCGAGCTGGCCGAAGAACGCAGGTTCGGCCTGGGCGACGCCGTCGACGACCTCCTCGCGGACGATCGCCTCAAGGGTCGCGGCGCCCACCGCGCAGGCCATCGGGTTGCCGCCCCAGGTGAAGGTGTTCTCGTAGCGCCCGCTCCCCGAGCGGATGACGTCGATGACACGGTCGTGGGCCATGACCCCGGCCAGCGGCGCGTAGCCCGCAGAGATGCCCTTGGCGAAGAGCATCAGGTCGGGCACGACGTCCCAGTGCTGGATGCCGAAATTGCGCCCCGTTCGCCCGACGCCCGTCATCACCTCGTCGCTGATGAAGAGGACGTCGTAGCGATCGCAGATCTCGCGGACCGTCTGGTAGTAGCCGGGCGGCGGCGTGACCGCCGGGGCGGCCGCGCCGATCAGCGGCTCCGCGATGAACGCGGCCACCGTCTCGGGCCCCTCCGCCTCGATGAGCGTCGCCAGCGCGCGGCCGGAGCAGTCGTCGCAGTACGGGCCGTCCATGTCGTCGCCCTGCTCGCAGCGATAGATCCACGGCGCGCGGAGGTGCGGCAGGTCCGTGATGTACGGCAGGTACCGCGCCCGCCGGCCCGCGTGATAGCCGACCGAGAGGGCCATCAGCGTGTTGCCGTGGAACCCCGGCCGCCGGCCGATGACCTTCCACCTCTCTGGCTGGCCGCGATCGAGCCAGTACTGGCGGACGAGCTTGACCGCGGAGTCGAGCGCTTCCGAGCCGCCGTTCGAGAAGAAGGACCAGGTGAGGCCCGGAGGCGCGAACGAGGCGAGCCGCGAGGCGAGCCGTTCCGCGGCCTCGTTCTCGAAGCGCATCGACTGGGCGAAGGGAAGGCGCCGGGCCTGGTCGGCGAGCGCATCGACGATGTCGTCACGCCCGTAGCCGAGCGCCACGACCCCGATCCCGGCCACCGCGTCCAGGTACGACTTGCCCGTGTCGTCGGTCACGAAGACGCCCTTGCCGGACACGAGCCGGACGTAGGGATGGCCGATGGCGGGGTGGATCGACTGGCCAGCCCGGTTCGCGACGGTCATCGATCGCCTCCTTCGCGCCCGCAGTCTACGATCCCGCCATGTACCTCAACGCGCTGGAGTTCCTCGAGGAGGAGCGCGACGCGTGGCGCCCCTACGAGGCTCTGGGTGGGCTCACGGACGAGCAGCTCGACGTGCCCATCGATGCAGCCCACGACTGGTCCGGCCGCGACCTGATCGCGCACATGGTTGCCTGGCAGGCGAACGCCCTCGACGTCGCGAAGGAGCTCGCCGTCGGCGAGACGAGCGCGACCAAGGAACGTTCCGACCGGGAGTGGGACGAGCGTGGTGACGCGATCAACCTCGACATCCAGGTCGAGTGGCGCGCGCTGCCGCTGGCCGAGGTCCGGCGGCGCCTGGCGGAGGTCCCTGGGGAGCTGCGCGGCTACCTGACGGTCGTGCCCGAGACGCGCTGGATCAAGCACGCCAACAACCTGCGCTTCTTCGTCGACGAGACCATCGACCACTACGCCGACCACACCGCCGACCTCGAGGCGATCCTCGACGCCGCGTCGTAATCGGCCGTGAATCCGTCGCTGCCTGCCCACGTCGCGGAGGTGATCGTCGACCTGCCCGAGTCGCGCAGCCAGTCGGTCGACGGGGTGGTCACGTGGAGCCGCGCGGGTACTGCCTTCGCCGCCCTCGGCCCGAACGGGATCGAGATCCGCCTCGACGGCCCGATCGCCGCCGCCGCGACTCGCACGCCCGACACGGCGCCATCGCCACGTGGCAGGGAGTGGATCCGCTTCAACCCCTCTGAGCTGGATGGCCACGCGCTCGACCGGCTGCGGGCCTGGCTCGAGCTCGGCTACCGCCGCGCGGGGGAGTAGGCGAGGCGCTCGCGCGAGACAATCGGCCCGCATGACAACGCTCCGCGCCGTCGACCGCACCAAGCTCCCGGATCGGGCCTTCGCCTACGTCGATTCGCGCGGCCGCCGTCGCCTGCCGATCAACGACGCGGCCCACGTGCGGAATGCCCTGGCCCGCTTCAACCAGGTCACGTTCGAGGACGAGGCGGCCCGCGATCGAGCCCGGACGCGCCTGCTGAACGCGGCGAGACGGCACGGAATCGTGCCAGTCGGCTTCGTCACCGGGCAGATGCGCATCGGCCGGAAGGCGCCGCTGCCGACCGGCAACCTCACGCTCCTGCTCGCCGACATCGAGGGTTCGACGGCCCTGCTCCGGCAGCTCGAGGACGGCTATCCCACGCTCCTCGGCGAGGTCCGTCGCGTGCTCCGGGCCGCCGCGGGCCGCCTCGGTGGGCACGAGGTCGACGTCCACGGCGACGAGTTCTTCGCCGTGTTCCGGCACGCCTCCGACGCCCTGCTTGCGGCCCTCGCGATCCAGCGCGGACTGCGCGACGGCTCCTGGCCGAACGGCGTCTCGGTCAGGATGCGGGTGGGCCTCCACGCGGGTCGCCCCACGCTGACGGACCACGGTTACGTCGGCCTCGCCGTGCACGCCGCCGCCCGCATCATGACCGCCGGCCACGGCGGCCAGGTCCTGCTCTCCGAGGCTGCGGTCCGCGCCCTCGGCGACCCGCCGCCGGCCGAGTTCACCCTGCGCGAGCTCGGTGTCCACCACCTCCGCGGGCTCGCCTCGGAGACGCTCTTCCAGGCCGTCGCCGCGGACCTGCAGAACGAGTTCCCGCCGCTGCGCACGAAGCCGCTCGCCTAGGGCGGCCCCGAGGAATCGAAGAGCCCGCCCGGCGGGCCGGACGGGCTCGATCGTGTGCGAGGAGCGGGCTAGGCGGCGTCGCTCGCGGCAGGCGTCGAGGCGTCGGCGTCCGTCGACGCGGCGGCCTCGGCGTCGAGCTTCGGGAACGAGGCGAGCTGGAACTGGGCCTCGAGCTGCTCCATCGGCCGGAAGCCGACGACGCCCATGGGCTGCTTGCCCGGGGCGAAGAAGGCGATGGTCGGGATCGACATGATGTTGAACGCGCGGGACAGGCCAGGATTGGCGTCCACGTCGACCTTCACGACATCGATCGCGCCTTCGTACTTGGCCGCGATCTTCTCCATCTCGGGAGCGACGAGCTTGCATGGCCCGCACCAGGTCGCCCAGAAGTCGACGACGACCGGCTTGTCGTTGTGCAGGACTTCCTGCTCGAAGGTTGCGTCGGTTGCGACTTTGATCGCCATCGACTGGTGATCCTTTCTCCCGCGGGGCGGGCTGCCCGAATGCGGGCCTGTCTCGGTCGTCCTAGCGGGCGATCGATTGGAGGAGCTGGAAGGCCTCGATGACCCGCGGGTCGGTGAGGCGGTAGAACACGGTGCTGCCCTCGCGTCGCGTGGTCACGAGACCGGCGGCGCGCAGCACCGCGAGGTGCTGGCTCATGTTGGGAACCTGGCAGGCGACCCGTCCGGCCAGCTCGCTGACTGACAGCTCGCCGACGGACAGGGATTCGAGCACGCACAGCCGCTTGGGATCCGCGAGCGCCCGACCGACGACCGCCGTCCGCTCGAACTCGAGCTCGCGGTTCTGCATGCCCGCCACCGGGGCGGAGACGTCGACTGCCACCGACAAACTATTGCACGACTTGCGCAATCTCGCAAGTCTGGGACGTACCGACGACGCGTCGATCACCTGACGTCCGGAGCACCGGACGGACGAACCCCGGACGTATCCTCGCCCGGATGCACGACTCCGAGCGAGACTCGACCGAGGCCGGCGAGCGGCCGGCCGATGGCCCGCCGTACCTGCCATACGGCGCGTACGGCCTGCCGAGCCTCCTCGCGCCACAGAAGCCGACATGGGCTCGCGCCTATGCGCTGCCGTCGGCGCGTGGCGTCGTCAGCGCCGGCCTCCAGCTCGCGGTCGCGTCCTCGGTGCCGATCCGGGAGGCGTCGATCTACATCGGCCTGCTGTTCCTGGGCGCGTTCGGCCCGGCGGCGATCCTGCTGCTGATCGGCATGGGCCGCCTGCTGGGCGACCCGGCGAGCGCGGCGATCCTGAGCGGCCGCAACCCGTTCCTCGTCTTCGAGAACCCTGCCCTCGGCGGCCCGACGACGCTCATCTCGCTCGTGGCGGCGATCGGTGCGGTCCTGCTGGTCGCGATCTCGATCGACGCGAAGGCCATCGCCCTCGCGATCCTCGGCGGCGCCGCCGCCGAGCAACCGATGCGGCTGTCCGAGGCCATCGATCGCGCCCGCCAGACGTTCTGGCGGCTGCTCGGCGCCGGCCTCCTGGTGGGCCTCGCCTCATTCGTGATCACGCTGGTCGTCGCCTGGCCGTTCCTGCGGCCGTTCGAGTCGAACTCGGGCGTCAACTTCGTCGCCTCGATGATCGCGAGCCTCGTCCTGTCGCCGTTCGTGTTCTCGTCGGCGGGCATCGTGCTCGGCGACGTGGGCGTGACGGAGAGCCTGCGCCGCTCGGTCCGCCTCTTCCGCGCGCAGCCGAGGATCGGCATCGTCGTGACGCTGTTCAGCCTCGTCTCCGCGGCGATCCAGCAGTTCGCCCTCGGCGCCGGTGCCGATCTCGTCGGCCGCGTCGCCGGCTTCTTCCACGTCGGCGAGGGGGCGGCGTCGCTGATCCTGCCGGGCATCCTCGTCCTGGTCTTCATCGTCGCCCTCGGCAGCCTGACGTTCACGATCGCGGCGATCGTCGCGGCGCCGCAGGTCGCGGCCTTCCTGGGCCTGACCTTCTACTCAGCCGGGCTCGACGAGGCTCGCGCGCCTGCCGGCGCGGCGGCCCCGCCCGCACGCTGGCTCAGCCTGCCGATGGGCATCGTGATGGCCTTCCTCGGCTTCGTCGTGGTGATCGGGGTCCTCGCGCTGGCGTCGGTGCGGCTGAGCTGACCGCGGCTGCGACGGCGCTCAGCTGGCGCCGAGCTCGTCGAGGCGGTCGTCGTCGATCCCGAGGTGGTGGGCGAGCTCGTGCAGGACGGTCAGCCGGACCTCGTCCTCGAGGTCGCGCGGATCGGGGAAGTCCTCCTGCAGCGGCAGCCGGAACAGCGTGATCCGGTTCGGCGAGGCCGCCCAGTCGGCGCCGTAGTCGGTGCGGGGCACGCCCTCGTAGAGGCCGTACATCGTGTCCCACGGCTCCAGCTCGTTTTCCTCGAGCTGCTCGGGCGTGGGCTCGTCCTCGATGAGCACCGCGACCTCGCCCAGCGCCTGGCGGTACGGCTCCGGGATCGCGGCGAGCGCTCGATCGACGAGCTGCTCGAATGCTCTCGCCCGAGCCGCGGAGCGGGCGATGCCGCGGGGCGAGCCGCGGGTGCGCTTGGCCATGGCGCCATCCTATCGAGCCGGCAATCGACGCCGGCGCGGGCCGTACCCTTCGCCGGGTGAAGGTCGTCCACACCGATCGCCATCGCGGCCATGACCCGAGCGTCGAGACGTACCTCGGCGTGCCCGTCCCGGCGTGCGAGGTCCCCGAGCGGGCGGAGGTCATCCGCGACGCGCTCGCTGCGGATGGCGGCTTCGAGATCATCGAGCCCACCGAGCACGGCCCTGACCCGATCCTGGCCGTCCACGACGCCGGCCTCCTGCGCTTCCTCGAGGAGGCGTGGCCGGCCGTGCAGCGCCAGCGCATCGAGCGCGACTTCCTGGTTGCCGACACGTATCCGGTCCGATCGATGTTCGCCGGCATGAGCGACGCCTTCGTCGCCGCGCGGCCGGAGCCGGTCGCGGTCGGCGGTCGAACCGGGTGGTGGGGCCTCGACTCGTCGAACCCGATCCGGCCCGGGACGTTCGTGGCCGCCCGCGGGGCGGTGGACGTCGCGCTGACCACGGTCGATCTCGTGCTCGGCGGCGAGGCGGCCGCGTACGGGTTGTGCCGCCCGCCAGGGCATCACGCGGCGGCCGCGATGGCCGGCGGCTACTGCTTCTTCAACAACGCGGCCATCGCGGCCCAGGCCATCGTCGCGGCGACGGGGGAGCGCGTCGCGATCCTCGACGTCGACGTCCACCACGGCAACGGCACCCAGCAGATCTTCTGGCGCCGCGGCGACGTGCTGTACGTCTCGCTCCACTCCGACCCGAAGCGCCTGTACCCGTTCTTCCTCGGCCACGCCGACGAGATCGGCGAGGGTCCCGGCCGCGGCGCCAATCGCAACTTCCCGATGCCGCTCCGCGCCGACGACTCGATGTACCTGGCAACGCTCGACAGCGCCCTCGAGCGCATCGCCGACGAACCAGGCTCGATCGTGGTCGTCTCCCTCGGCTTCGACACCTACGAGCAGGACCCGATCGGCGACCTCGGGCTCACGACCGCCGGCTATCACGAGATGGGCCGCCGCGTCGCCGCGCTCGGGCGGCGCCTCGTGATCCTGCAGGAGGGCGGCTACCACCTCGGCGACCTCGGCCACAACGCGCGCGCCTGGCTTCGAGGCGCGGAGGGCCGCGCCTAGCTTCCGGGGTCGACGCGCGCCTCGGCAGAGCCCGCTGGGTCGTCCGTGGCCCCCAGATAGGCCGGCGGCTGCCCCTCGAGCCGTCCGGCATCCAGGTCGCGGAACGGCGACCAGAGGCTGGCGACGACGCCGGCGAGCACGAACGCCGCGGCCGCCGCGGCCAGCCCGAGGGCGGGGCCGCTGGCCTCGGTCAGGGCGCCGAGGACGATCATCCCGACCGGCGCCGCCGCGAGCACCCCGCCGATGATCGCGCCGAACGCCCGCCCCCGGATGGCCGCGGGGATCCGCTCCTGCATGACCGTGAACGCGATGGGGTTGATCGGGCCCGTGCCAACGCCGGCGACCGCCAGCGCGGCGATCGCGATGGGCAGGGGCGGGCCGAGGGCAACGATCCCGATGCCGATCCCGGTCACGACGAGCCCGGCGATGAGCACCGGGCGCCGCCCGAGGCGCGGCCCCCAGATCGCGTAGGCGATCGAACCGACGACGGTCCCGGCCGCGAAGGCGCCGAGCAGCACCCCCAGCGCGCCCGCGCTGCCGGCCGATCTGAGCGCGAACGCCGGGAGCAGCACGGCGAAGAGCGGCGCGCCGACCAGGTTCGCGATCAGGGCGACGAAGCTCATGCCGCGCAGGACGGCGTCGCTCGCGACGACCCGCAGGCCCGCGAGCAGGTCGGCCGCTTCCTCCCGCGAGGGCCGCGATCGAGGCCCCGGGACTGCGACCGCGACGATCGCGGCGGAGACGACGAAGGTCAACGCATCGAACCACAGGGCGTTGGTCGGGCCGGCCAGCACGATGATCAGGCCGCCGAGGAGCGGCCCGACCATGAAGCTCACGTTCTGGACCGCCTGGTAGGTGGCGTTTGCGCGGTCGGGGCCGATCCCGGCGCGCTCCGCCACCTCCGGAATCAGCACCTGCCGGGCGGTGGCGCCCGGCGCGTCCAGGAGCGCGCTGAGGAATGCGAGGACGATGACGATCGGGACCGAGAGGCCGATCGTCAGCGCGGCCAGCGGGATGGCCGCGACGGCGACCGCGCTCGTGAGGTCGCCGGCGATGCTCGTCCGCCGGCCGCCCAGCCGGTCGATCGCCGACCCGCCGAAGAAGGCGCCGATCACGCCGGGGAGCACCACGGCCGCACCCACGAGGCCCGCGTCGAGCGGCGTCCCGAGGGAGGTCAGCACCAGCCATGGGAGCGCGATCGCGGTGAGCTCGTTGCCGATCAGCGAGATGGACGTCGCCGCGCACAGTGCGACGAACGGGGCGCGATCCCGCCGGGACGCCCCCGACAGCGGCCGCGCCGAGATCACCTCAGGCCGACGCCGCGCCGTCGGGCACGGCTTCGGACGCGCCGCCGGGCACGACACCCGCGGCGACGAACATCATCGTCAGCCCGGTGTACGTCCCGGCCGCGTTCGTCGCGACCACGTAGTCGATCGCGGATCGGGCCCGCTCGAGGTCCAGCTCGCCGCGGTCGGCGAGCTCGACCGCCTTGCGCCGCAGCTCCTCGGTCTCGGACTCGTCCATGACCGTCTCGACGAAGGCGACTGCGACGGCGTGCACGCGCTCGAGGCCCGCCTCGATCAGGCGGCGACGGAGCTCGATCCCCATCGCCGGGTTCCGGATCTGGCCGACCGCCGACTGGATCAGCAGGTCCATCGCCGCTCGATCCGGGTTCTCCACTGCGACGCCGTGGGCGTAGACCTCCGCACACACGACCCGCCCACCGGGCCGCGTGACCCGGACCAGCTCACGGATCGCCGCGTCCGGGTCCGCCAGGTGCATCAGCACTCGCTCCATGTGGGCGACATCGAACGCCCCGGCCTCGAAGGGCAACGCCATGGCATCCGCGCGGACGAGGTCGACCCGCTGCCCGAGCCCGGCTTCGGCGAGCCGGCGCTGGGCGCGCGCGAGGAACGCCGTGGAGTGATCCAGGCCCGTGACGCGGCCGGCCGGGCCCACCGCCTCGGCGAGGGCGGGCAGCAGCACGCCCGTCCCGCAGCCGACGTCGAGCACGGCGTCGCCGGCCTGGATCTCCATCAGCTCGAACGTCCGCTTCGCCACCTCGCGGATGAAGGGCATCTCGGCCTGCTCCTCGAGCCAGGCGGCGGTGCTCTCCTCGACCTCGGTCTCGGGTTCGGCGACGTACGCATTCGACGTGAACGGAACGTACGAGGGATGCGGTGTTCCGGCAGGCGATCGGTCGGACACGATTGGGCAGTATCGTCCGCCGTCCGTCGGGCGTCGAGCCGGAATCTCGGAGGCGTCAGGCCCGCCCTGTCCCACCGGCGGGGCATCGCGAGCTCGCCCAGCGCCCCGGAGCCGCTCGTTCGGCTCGGGACGTACCATGCGGGCTCCGCACGGAGCGAAACGTGGCGCAGTCCCCCGAACTTCCCGCCCATGTCCGCAAGCTCGTCGCCGAGATCGAGCGAGAGATCGGCGAGGACGACGACGCCGTGGACGGCCGCGCGATCGACGGCGACGCCGCGGAGTCGGAGCTGGTCTCGCCCATCGTCGGGCACGGGTCCCTGGCGACGCCGAACGGCCCGGTCGAGGAGGCCGTCCGCGAGATCCTGCTCGAGATCGGCGAGGATCCGGACCGCCAGGGATTGCGCGGGACCCCGGATCGAGTCCATCGCATGTACGCCGAGCTCACCGCCGGCTACCACGTCGATCCGGTCCGGCTGGTCAACGGCGCGATCTTCGACGTCGACTACTCGGAGATGGTCGTCGTCAAGGACATCCCGTTCTACTCACTGTGCGAGCACCACCTGCTGCCGTTCTTCGGCGCCGCCGCCGTGGCCTACATCCCGCGAGGCAAGGTCATCGGCCTGTCGAAGATCCCGCGGATCGTCGAGATGTACGCCCGGCGGTTGCAGGTCCAGGAGCGGCTGACGCAGCAGGTCGCCGACTTCCTCGACGAGCGCCTTGCGCCGCAGGGCGTCGGCGTGGTGATCGAGGCCAACCACCTGTGCGCGGTGATGCGCGGCATCCGCAAGCCCGGCACGATCATGACCACGTCTGCGGTCCTGGGGCTGTTCCGGACCCGCGATCGGACCCGCGCCGAGTTCTTCAGCCACCTCGAGCGGCGGCCGCCGGGCGAATGACGCCGGAAGGAGTGCCATGACCGACCCCGTGACCGTCCCCGACACGCTGGCCAGGATGGACGAGGGTTGGGGCACCTTCCACGACCAGGTCACCGCGCTGCCCTCCGAGCGCCTGGAGCTCCACATCGGCGAGGGCGGCTGGACCCGGAAGCAGATGCTCGCTCACATCGCGACCTGGCACGACCTCACGGTCGACCGGCTGGGCCGCTTCGCCGATTCGGGTGAGCCCGCCGAGCTCGGGGAGGAGGAGGACGCGATCAACGCCCGCGCCGCCCGCGCCGCGGAGGGCCGGACCTCCGGCGAGGTCCTCCTCGCGATGTCCGACTCCTACCGTCGCTTCCGGCGCGAGGTCAGCAGCCTGACCGACGAGCAGCTCGCGGCCCACGAGGCCTGGGCGGCGTCGATCATCGCCGGCAACTCCTTCGACCACTACGCCGAGCACCTCCGCGACCTCGAGCCCGCGCGCCCCTGAGGTCACGGCCGGCGGCCAGACTCGTGTCGCGCCACCGGTTGCTGCGGATCCTCCTCCCGTCGCGCGGCGTGCTGCCTGTTGTCCAGCCGGCTCCCAGTTGCTCTGTCTGCGGAGCATGCGGCGGCCGGTGACTTGCGGTGGTCCCGTGCGAGCCCGTTCCGCGGTTGATCGCTCCGCTTACGAAGCAAACGTCGTTCGCGGCGGCCTTTCGGGCCGCAGAGCGCGCCGACGCCGATCGGCCAGCGGCTGCATGATCCAAATCCGGAGCGGGCGCCGGTGACTCGCGGAGCGGGAGGCCATGAGGCACAGGTGACCGGCAGGTAAGGCGCGACCCGCACGCTTCAGAGGTGGTCGCGCGAGAAGGTCCGATCGGCCTTGGTGCCCGGCGCAGCCGGATGCTGCGGCTCAGGCTCGGCGAGGAGTTGGCCACGGCCCGGCTTGCCAGCGGTCTCAGCGTCAGAGAGGTGGCTCGGCGCCTCGGCGTCGGGGCACAACGAGTCGCCCGCGCAGAACGCGGCGATCCAGCGTCACTCACGATCGACCTCGCGGCGCGCATGGCGCCTGTCGTCGGGCTGCAGCTCGCGGCGCAACTCCATCCGAATGGCGATCCGGTGCGGGATCGAGCGCACCTTGGACTCCTGGCGAGGTTCAGGACTCGAGTCTCGACGCAGGTCAGGTGGAGCACCGAAGTACCCGTTCCGATCGTGGGTGACCTTCGCAGTGGCGACGCCATGCTGCATGGCGATGCGTGGGACGCGCTCGTGGAGGCGGAGACGAACCTCGGCGACATCCAGCTCGTCGAGCGCAGGGCCTCGGCGAAGCAGCGCGATCTCGATGCGACGAGGTTGATCCTGCTCGTGTCGGATACCCGACACAACCGAGCCGTCCTCCGGCTCCATCCCGAGCTGCGCGAGCGATTTCCGATCGATCAGCGAACCGCCCTTGGCCGACTCGGGCAAGGCCACGATCCGGCCGGCGATTGTCTGGTGATCGTGTGAGGGAGGAGACGCCGTGGGGTTGGATGAGCCTCTGTGTTAGCCGTCCGCGCGGAGTCTGCTGAACATGACGAGGTCGTGGTAGGCGCCGGCACGGAACTGGGCGCCGCGGTTCACGCCTTCGCGGGTGAAGCCGGCCTTCTCGAGCGAGCGCGCCTCCGCAAGGTTCTCGACGTCCGTGGAGGCCTCGACGCGGTTGGCCGGCGTTGTCGCGAACAGCCAGTCGGCGAGGAGGCGCTGGGCCTCGGTGCCGAGTCCCTGGCCGCGGCCCTCGGGGATGAGGTCGATCCCGAGCATCCAGGCGGCTGACTGCGGGCTCGGCCCGTAGCTGACCCGGTGGAAGGAGATCGTGCCGACGATCGCGCCGTCGGCCCGCCGCTCGACAAAGAACTCGCCGCGGTTCTCGCCGCGCAGGCGCCCGTCGACCCAGGCTTCCGGCGGGGGCGGCTTCCGTTCCTGGCCGAGGTCGTTGAACCCACCCGACTGGGTCGCGTGCAGCCGATCCAGCAGCTGGACGTCGGCAGGCGTCACGTCCACGAGCCGGACGAGCGTTCCCCTCGGGGTTTCGGCCACGCATCGAAGCCTACAATCCCGCCCATGCCGGACCGCCCGCTCAAGGTGCTGATCGCGAAACCGGGGCTCGACGGGCACGACCGCGGCGCCAAGGTGCTCGCCCGCGGCCTGCGCGACGAGGGCTTCGAGGTCGTCTACACGGGCCTGCGCCAGACGCCCGACATGGTCGTGACCGCGGCCCTGCAGGAGGACGTTGACGTCGTCGGCCTGTCGATCCTGTCCGGGGCCCACATGACCCTGGTCCCGAAGGTCACGGCGAAGCTCAGGGAAGCCGGCATGGACGACGTCCTCGTCGTGGTCGGCGGGATCATCCCGGACGACGACGTCGTGGCCCTCAAGGAATTGGGCGTCGCGGCGACCTTCGGGCCCGGCACGACCATCGCCGAGGTGGCCGAGTTCCTCCGGGCCAACGCCCGGCAGCACGCCTAGCCAACCCGCGCCCGAGGTGGCCGCGGGAGCGAGATTCTCCACGCCGACGGAGCTGGTCGACGCGGCACTGGCCGGCGACCGGCTCGCCCTCGCCCGGATCCTGACGGCCGTCGAGAATCGCACGCCCGTGGCAGAGGCCGCCCTGCGCCGCCTCTACCCGATGGCCGGCAAGGCGCACCTCGTGGGCATCACCGGGCCGCCCGGCTCTGGGAAGTCGACGCTCGTCTCGACGCTCATCGGCGCCGTCCGCGCCGCGGGCCGGCCCGTCGCCGTGGTCGCGGTCGATCCGTCAAGCCCCATCACGGGTGGCGCGCTCCTCGGCGACCGCGTCCGGATGCAGGCCTACACCAGCGACCGCGACGTCTTCATCCGATCGATGGCGGCGCGCGGCCACGCCGGCGGCCTCGCCTCGACCTCCACCGCGGCCGCGGCCGTCCTCGACGCCGTCGGCTTCGACCTCATCCTCATCGAGACCGTGGGCACCGGCCAGTCGGAGGTCGAAGTCGCGGCGGCGGCGGACACGACCGTCGTCCTCGAGGCGCCCGAGATGGGTGACGAGGTCCAGGCGATCAAGGCGGGACTCCTCGAGGTCGCCGACATCGTGGTCGTGAACAAGGGCGATCGACCGGGCGCGCAGCGGACCGCGTCCCAGCTGCGGGCCATGCTGGTCGCCGTCGGCCGGGCCGGCGTCCGATCGACCGGCCGCGCCCGCCCGGCCGCGCCGGACGCCGCCGCGGAACGCCCGAAGCCCAAGGAGCCCGAGGTCCTGGTCACCACCGCGACGACGGGCGCCGGCGTCCCGGAGCTCCTTGCGTCGCTGGACCGGCATCGCGCGCGCGGCCGCGAGGCGGGCGACTCGCCGGCGCGACTCGCGCGCGCCGAGGCCCAGGTCTGGGCAATCCTCTCCGACCGTCTCCGGGCGGACCTGCACGACCCGAAGCACCGTGACGCCACCGACGCGACGATGCGCGAGGTCGCCGACCACCGATTGGATCCCTTCGCCGCCGCCGACCGGCTGCTCGCCGAGCTGCGATGACCCGCGCAGGCGCGGCGCCGAGGGAGCGCCTGCTCACGCCGCCGTTCGTCGCGCTATCGGCCTCGGTGCTGGCTTTCTTCGTCGCGAGCGGCATGTTCCTGCCCTCGACGCCGCGCTACACGGCGGGCCCGCTCGGGGGCGACGACTTCGCCGTCGGGCTCGTGATCGGCTCGTTCAGCGTGTCCTCGATCATCCTCCGGCCCTTCGCCGGTCGATGGGCGGACCGCCGCGGCCGCCGGATCATGCTGATCCTCGGCGCCGCGCTCCAGATCGTCGCGGCCGCGGGTCACCTGGCCGCGACCACGGTGCCGTTGATGATCGCCATGCGCCTCCTGCTCGGCGCCGCGGAGGCCATCTATTTCGTGGCAGCAATCGCGGCCGCGACGGATCTGGCCCCCGAGGAGCGTCGCGGCGAGGCGATCAGCCTCATCTCGACGTCGCTGTACCTCGGCGTCGCGATCGGGCCGGTGCTGTCGGAGGTCCTCTTCGGGGCCGGCGGGTTCGGCTGGATCTGGGTCGCGGCGGCTCTCATCAGCGTGCTCGCCGTCGGGCTCAGCTGGCTCGCGCCGGAGACGCTCCCGCCCGCCGCGCGCCGTGGGCCGGAGAAGCAGGGCGCCTTCCTCCATCGACGCGGCATCATCCCCGGCCTCCTCGTGCTCTGCGGCGCGTGGGGGATGGGCGCGTACTTCGCGTTCCTGCCGCTCCTGACGGACGACCTCCACCTCGGCGGCGCGGGCGGGTACCTGGCCGTCTTCGCCCTCGTGGTCATCGGACTCCGCCTCGTCGGCGCGCGCTGGCCGGACGAGGTGGGCGCAGCGCGGCTCTCCGGGACGGCGCTCGTCCTCAACGCCGCCGGCATGGTCACGGCCGGCCTGTTCCCGACCGAGCTCGGGCTGTGGGTCGCCACCGTGGTGTTTGCGGCCGGCGTCGCGTTCACCTTCCCGGCGATCGTGGCAATGGCGGTCGTTGGCGTGCCCTCGGACGAGCGCGGCGCCGTCGTCGGCACGACCGGCGTCTTCCTCGACGTCGCCTTCGGGCTCTCGCCGGCGGTCCTCGGGCTGATCGCCGCGAGCACGGGCTACCCGCCGACCTTCCTCATCTCGTCGGTCGTCGCCGCGACCGGCGCCGCGTACCTCCTGATCCGCCGACCGGGCCGCGCCGTCGCCGCGCCGGCGTAGCCGCGCTACCGTTCGAGCGATGGCCATCGAGCACGTCTTCGTCGCCGGCGCCGGGCTGATGGGCCACGGCATCGGCCAGGTCCACGCCGCGATCGGCAGGGACGTGGTGCTCTACGAGCCGGACCTCGCTCGAGCCGAGGCGGGCAAGGCCCGAATCGCTGCCAACCTCGACCGCGCGGTCGCGAAGGGCAAGCTCACAGCAGAGGAGCGAGAGGCGATTCTCGCCCGCGTGGCGACCTCCTCCGATCTCCAGGCCGCCCGCACCGCGGACCTCGTCATCGAGGCCGTCTTCGAGGATGCCGGCGTCAAGCGAGACCTCTGGTCGCGCCTCGACGAGGTCGCGCCCGAGCGGACGCTCTTCGCCTCGAACACGAGCTCGATCTCCATCGACGAGCTGGCCGATGCGGTCTCCCCGAAGCGCCGCGAGCGCTTCGTGGGCATGCATTTCTTCAGCCCAGTCCCGGTGATGCCCCTGGTGGAGATGATCCGCGGCAGCGCCACGACCGAGGCGACGGAGGCCTCGATCCGCGAGCTGACCGAGGCCCTCGGCAGGAAGCTCATCGTGTCCGCCGACCGGCCGGGGTTCATCGTCAACCGGATCCTGATGCCGATGCTCGCCGAGGCGATGCGCATCCTGGAGGAGGGGAGCGCCACGGCCGACGACATCGACACGGGCGCGAAAGTCGGCCTCAACCACCCGATGGGCCCGCTCGAGCTGGCCGACTTCATCGGCCTCGACGTCTGCCTCAACGTCATGAAGGTGCTCAACGAGGGCATCGGCGAGGAGCACTACCCGCCACCCAAGGTCCTCGTCGACCTCGTGGAGGCCGGCCACCTCGGCCAGAAGACCGGCCGCGGCTTCCACACCTACCCCCGCGGCTGAGCTCGTTCGTTACATGGGGCCGTGGCCCGGCGTCTGAGGCGCTGATGATCGGTCACCATCGCCGGATCGCCCTCGCTCTCGTCGGGTTCGTGCTTGCCGGCTGCTTTGCCGCACCGGGCACCTCAGTTGAGCCATCGACGTCGGCGGCCCCGACCGTCGAGCCGACGGTCGCGGTCACCCCGGATCCGACGATCGGCGCCTCCCTCCCAGCCGCGACCGAGATCGCGACCGGCAGTCCACTGCCGCCATATACCGGCGAGTGCCTCGGCATCGACGAGGTCAACCTGGCGGACATCGAGGCGCTGCTCGGCAGCGTCGATGCCGACGGCAACGGCGGCGACGGTGGCATCAGCGTCGGCCATGTCGCCCCGAGGCTGGAGGTCACCCGCATCCAGGAGGTGACCGGCCAGCGACGCTCGATCACGCCGCCGCCCCTCGAACAGGACAACGAGCGGGGCCAGCTCCTCGGCGGCCACGAGTTCGTGACGTATCCGTCCCTCTGGTTCGACGGTCACGTCAATCCCCAGGCGATGATCTCGGCAAGCGTGACCCTGACGCTGGAAGGCCAGGCGCCGATCGCCCTGCCGACGCGCTTCGTCCCGGGAAACGTGAACTTCGACCAGGTCGCGGCGACCGTTCCCGACGCCTCTGGCCCAGGAGCACTCACCCTCGCCTTCGTGTGGGCCGACCCGTGCTTCCGCTACGAGGCGTCGGCCACGATCGCCGTCGACGTCGTGCCGGTCTCCGTGACGGCCGGCTGCGCGCTCGAGCGCTCCACCTACTTCGACCAGGTCGTGGCGCTGCTCGATGGGTCCATCAACGTGGGATCCACCACGGTCCGAGCATTCTCCCCCCGCAACGATGCGAAGTTCCTGCCGTGGGGCAGCTTCGGCATCGACGCCTTCCTCGTCTACGCCTTCGACCCGAGTGACCCGGCGATCGTCGCGGCGCCCGGCAGCGCGCTCACGCTCGCGCAGGCCTCGTCCGACATCACGATCGGGAACGACATGACCCTGACCGTCTGGACGCGCGCCAGCGTCGCGAAGGCGATCAAGGACTATCCGCCCTTCGGGACGGTCGTCGTGCTTTCACGAACGCCGGTCAAGCAGGCCGACGGGACCTTCCGGCTGCGCGTCCCGCAGGATCCGGGCCGCTACGTCGCTGGGGTCGAGCTGACCTACGACTCGCGGTGCTCCTCCGGGACCCTCTGGGTCATCGTCAACATCGACGTCGTCGCGCCCGTTGCGACGCCCGCGCCGAGCGCCAGCGCAGCGCCCGTGGGGGCCCCTCGCCCGTAGGGCGCCTCCTGCGATCTCGGCGATACTGGCCTCCAGCACTGGAGGCAGCCATGACGCAGGCAACCGCCACGACGCCGTCGGTCATCACCGAGGCGCCGATCCATCCGAGCCTCGCCACGAAGGACCTCGCCAAAGCGCGGGAGTGGTACTCGGACAAGCTCGGCTGGGAGCCGACGATCGAGCCGCCCGGGGTGCTCGTCTACGAGCTCGACGGCCCGGACGCGGCATTCACGATCTACGAGACGCCGTTCGCCGGGACCGCGAAGAACACCGTCATGAACTGGGTCGTTCGCGACGTCCGGGCCGAGGTGACCCGCCTGCGCGAGCGGGGCGTCACGTTCGAGGACTACGACTTCGGCGAGATCAAGACCGTCGACGGGATCATGGAGACGCCCGACGGCGACGCCAATGCCTGGTTCAAGGACCGCGACGAGAACATCATCGGCATCGTCCAGGATGCCGCGGCGCCCGCGGCCGGGGCGATCAGCACGATGCTCCCGGCGGCCGACCTCGGCCGCGCCAAGGGGTGGTATGCGGAGAAGCTCGGCTTCGAGCCCTTCAACGAGATGGCCGGGTTCGTCCTGAGCTACCGCTCGGGCCGCTCGCGCTTCGAGGTCTACAAGACCGACTACGCCGGCACCGCGAAGAACACGGTCGCCGTATGGCGCCTCGCGAAGATCCGCGACGAGGTCGGCCGCCTGCGTGCGAACGGCGTCGCCTTCGAGGAGTACGACTTCGGGCCGGAGGGTCGAACCGTCGGCGGCATCCTGTCCGAGGGCGAGAGCGACCTGAACGCCTGGTTCAAGGATTCGGAGGGCAACATCCTGGCCCTCGCCGAGGACTCGAACTGAGCCGATGTAGATTCGACGGGTGACTCCCTCGAATCCAGGCCCCAACGGGCACGTCTACATCGTCAGCGCGGCGCGCACGCCGATCGGAAAGTTCGGCGGGGCGTTGTCGAACACCCCGGCGGTCGAGCTCGGGGGCGTCGCCATCGCGGCCGCGGTCGAGCGCGGCCTCCCGCCCGAGGCGACCATCGACGAGGTCCTCATGGGCCAGGTGCTCCAGGCCGGTGTCGGCCAGGCGCCGGCCCGCAAGGCGGCGCTCCTCGCCGGCCTGCCCGAGACGACCAGCGCGACGACGATCAACCGGGTCTGCGGCTCCGGGCTGAAGTCGATCATGCTCGCCGCCGCCGAGGTCCGGGCCGGCGACGCCGAGGTCGTGGTGGCCGGTGGCATGGAGTCCATGAACCTCGCCCCGTTCCTGCTCCCGAAGGCCAGATTCGGCTATCGCCTCGGCAACGGCCAGCTCCTCGATGCAGCCATCCAGGACGGCCTGTGGTGCACGATCGAGAACTGCCACATGGGCACCCACGCCGAGCGCGTCGCGATCAAGGACAGCGTCTCGCGCGAGGACCAGGACCGCTTCGCGCTCGCCAGCCACCAGCGCGCGATCGCCGCGCAGGACGCCGGTCGGTTCGCCGAGGAGATGGCGCCGGTCACCGTCGCCGGCCCGAAGGGCCAGGAGCTCGTCGTCGACGCTGACGAGGGGCCGCGTCGCGACACGAGCATCGAGGCGCTCGCGCGCCTGAAGCCGGTCTTCGAGCTGCCGGTCGGCGAGGATCGCGGCTCGGCCACCGAGGGCACCGTCACGGCCGGCAACTCGCCGGGGATCACCGACGGCGCCGCCGCGACCGTGGTCGCCAGCGAGCGCGCCGTGGAGGCGCTCGGGCTGAAGCCGCTCGCCCGCCTGATCGGCTACGCCCAGGCCGAGATCGCGCCGAAGTGGCTCTTCCTCGCGCCCGTCGCGGGCGTCGGCAAGCTCCTCGAGAAGCTGGACATGACCATCGCCGACTTCGACCTCGTCGAGATCAACGAGGCCTTCGCCGCGCAGACCGTCGCGGACGGGCGCGAGCTCGGCTTCGACTGGGACAAGGTCAACGTCAACGGCGGCGCGATCGCCCTCGGCCATCCCATCGGCGCAAGCGGCGCACGGATCGTGGCCACCCTGCTGCACGAGCTCCGGCGCCGCCAGGGTCGCTACGGGCTCGCCACGCTGTGCCTCGGCGGCGGCGGTTCCGTGGCGGCCGCGTTCGAGCGAGTCTGAACGCACCCGATGACGCTCCCGCCCTGGGCGGGCCGGCTGTTCATCGGCGTCCTGATCCTCACGACCCTCTTCCCGGTCGTGGCGTCGCTCCTCCCGGGCCGGCAGTGATCGCCTCGCTCAGGGCCGCCCCGGAACCCTGACGCACCTAGACTCCGGGCACCGTGTCGACGTCGCAGCCGCGTGTGGCCGTCATGGGTGCCGGTGGTGTTGGCGCCTACCTCGGATCGCGACTGGCGATCGCCGGCGCCGACGTCCACCTCATCGCCCGGGGCGCCCACCTCGCCGCGATGCGCGCGAACGGCCTGACGATCGTGTCGCCCGATGGCGCCCGCTCGACGCATCAGGTCCACGCAACCGACGACCCGGGCGAGATCGGCCCGGTCGACGTGGTCCTGTTCCTGGTCAAGTCGTACGACACCGACGCGGCCGCCCGAATGCTGCCATCGCTCATCGCCGAGCAGACGGTCGTGATCTCGCTCCAGAACGGCATCGACAACGAGCCGCGGATTGCAGCCGCGGTCGGCGATGGCCACGTCGCCGGAGGGGCCGCGTACATCCTGTCGGCGATCGAAGCCCCCGGCGTCGTGCGCAGCAACGAGGCCCGGGTCGTGGTGGGCGAGACGCGCCCGGGCCCGCCCAGCGAGCGCATCGAGCGATTCGTCGAGGTGGCGCGGCGCGGCGGCGTCCACGCGACCGCCTCGAGCGACGTCCGCCTGACCAAGTGGCAGAAGTACGTCCTGCTCGTCGGCTTCTCGGCGGTGACCGCGGCAACCCAGCTCACGGTGGGTGACATCCGCCGCTCCCCGGCCGCATCCGCCATGCTGCGGTCGATCATGGAAGAGGCGTGGCTCGTGGGCCGGGCGTTGGGCGTGCCGCTCGCAGACGACCACGTCGACCGCTCCCACGAGCTCGTGCTGGCCCAGGCGGACGACGAAGGGACATCGCTTCGGCACGACCTCCTGACCGGGCACCGCATGGAGCTCGACGCGCTCCAGGGCACGCTCATGCGCCTGGGTCGCGAAACCGGCATCCCCACGCCCTCGACGGACGCCGCCTACGCCATCCTCGAGCCATGGGCGATCCGCAACAGCGCGGGCGGCGCCTGATGGCGATGGGCCCCGGTCGCTTCGCCGCCGAGCCGCCGCGGGAGCGGCCGGACAGCCCGCCGAAGAGCTACGGCGTCCCGCGCCGCGGCGGGACCTTCATCGACTGGGCCCACGTCGTCGAGCGGCTGACCGCGTCGGAGGGCTACTGGATCGGCACGGTCACGCCTGACGACCGGCCGCACGTCGTCCCGATCTGGGGCTGCTTCGTGGCGAACGACCTCTACCTGGAGACGGGCGCTCCGGGCACGGTCAAGAACCGCAACCTGGCGCGAAACCAGAACGTGTGGGTCCACCTCGACGACGTCAACGACGTGGTCATCGTCCGGGGCCTGGCGGTGGAGGTCAGGCCCGATCCGGATCTCGGCCAGGCGCTCGCGGCGGCCATGAGCGGCAAGTACAAGGGCTACGACCCGACCCCGGATTCGTGGAAGGACGGCGGCGTGTGGCGGATCGACCCCGAGTCGGTCCTCGCCTGGAAGGCCATGCCGACCTCGACGCGCTGGCGGTTCGAGCGCTCGGGCTGACCGCGAGTCAGCTCGCGGCGCGGGTCACCGTCAGACCGCCGCAGGTGAACCAGATGGCGTTGAGGCCGGGCAGTGCGCCCTGGCCGCCGCCCATCTGGATGTCATCGCCCTCGCGGGCGACGACCTCGCCGCTGTCGTCCACGAGCACGATGCGACCAGCCTCCATGCGGGCGGTCCAGCGGAACGGCCACTCCACGGGGAGTGCCGGGCTGCCGACGATGCCGACCCCGAGCCCGGATGCCGGGTGCTGCACGAGCTTCCCGCTGATCAGTGCGTCCATGCACGCCTGTGGCGGCGCGGCCGCGGTCCGGATGGCGAACGGCTCGCCGAGGGCCGGAGAGGGCGACGGTAGCGGTGTCGGCGACGGTGCCGCGGCGCCGGCGCAGGCCGCGAAGATCGTTGTCGCGGCGACGAGGATGAGCACCCGGGATCGAGGAGGCATCCGGTTGACCTCGGTTGGAGTATCTGGCGGCCGCTGGACGAATGTCCGAAGCACGCGGTTCCCCGCCGCGTCCGTCCGGCGGTGCCGGACTATCCTCCACGCATGACCGAGATCCTCGAGAAGGCCGCGGCCGCACTGCCGGGCCGGGTCCCGACGTTCCAGTTGTTCATCGCCGGGGAGTGGGTCGATTCCGTCTCAGGCGAGACCTTCGAGAGCGTGAATCCGGCGGACCGGCGCGACGTCGTCGGGCGCTTCCAGGCGGGCACGAAGGCGGACGTCGCGATGGCCGTCCGCGCCGCCGAGATGGCGCTCCCGCGCTGGAAGGCCATGCCTGCCCCGAAGCGCGGCGAGATCCTGTACGCCTTCGGCGAGCTCATGCGCGACAACAAGGAGCGGCTCGCGCGGGCGATGACGCGCGAGATGGGCAAGGTCCTGGCCGAGGCGCGCGGCGACGTCCAGGAAGGCATCGACATCGCCTACCTGATGGCCGGCGAGGGCCGCCGTATGTTCGGCGACACGGTGCCCTCCGAGCTGCCCGACAAGTGGGCGATGAGCATCCGCCAGCCGATCGGTATCGCCGGGATCATCACGCCCTGGAACTTCCCGATGGCGATCCCGTGCTGGAAGACAATGCCGGCTCTCGTGACCGGCAACACCGTCGTCTTCAAGCCCGCGAGCGACACCCCGCACTGCGCGACGCTGCTGGTCGAGCTCATGGCCGAGGCCGGCTTCCCGCCGGGCGTCGTGAACATGGTCACCGGCTCCGGCGGCGAGGTCGGCGACGCGATCGTCGAGTCGCCGGACGTCCACGTCATCTCGTTCACCGGCCACTCGTCGACCGGCAAGTCGATCTCGGCTCGGGCGGCGCAGCGGCTCAAGCGCGTGTCGCTGGAGCTCGGCGGCAAGAACGGTGTCGTCGTCATGGCCGACGCGGACCTCGACCTCGCGACCGACGGCATCCTGTGGTCGGCGTTCGGCACGACCGGCCAGCGCTGCACGGCGTGCTCGCGGGTCATCGTCGAGCAACCCGCGGTCGAGCCGCTCCTGCAGCGCCTCGAGTCGCGCGCGAAGCAGCTGCGGCTCGGGTCCGGTCTCGACGAATCCGTCGACGTCGGGCCCCTGATCAACCCCGCAGCGGTCGAGAAGGTCGGCGGCTACATCGACATCGGTCGAACCGAGGGCGAGCTCGTCCTGGGTGGTGCCGCCGCGGTCGACGGGGACCTGCAGCACGGCAACTTCTTCGCGCCGACGATCTTCGCCGGCGTCATGCCGATGGCCCGGATCGCCCAGGAGGAGATCTTCGGCCCGGTCCTGTCGGTCATCCCGGTGGCCGGCTACCAGGAGGCGATGACCGCGCTGAACCAGACGAACTACGGCCTTTCCTCGTCGATCTTCACCCGCGACGCGAACACCGCCTTCCGGGCGATGCGCGACTTCGAGACCGGCATCGTCTACGTGAACGCCGGGACGACCGGCGCCGAGACCCACCTCCCGTTCGGCGGCTGGAAGCAGACCGGCAACGGCCACCGCGAGGCGGGCCACGCCGCGCTCGACTCCTTCACCGAGTGGAAGTCGATCTACGTCGACTTCAGCGGCCGGCTCCAGCGCGCCCAGATCGACAACCAGAAGTCGTCGGCCTAAGCGCCGGTCCGACTCCGGGCCAGCCCGCGAGCCCGGCTCACGGCTGAAGGGACAGGTAGGCGGCGAGCGCAAAGCCGAGCGCGGTCGCCAGCCCGACCGGCCGCCCGCCCGTCTCGTAGGCCTCGGGGATCATCGATTCGGCGAGCATCGCCACGAGCGCCCCGGCCGCGAAGGCCTGGGTCGCGACGATCAGCCCGTTGCCCACGACGCCGATCATCGCGAAGCCGAGGCCCGCCGCGACGGCGCTGCTCAGCGCGACCCCGACCCAGATGAGCATGATCCGCTTCCGGGAGAAGCCGCTCTCGGCGAGGTCCTCGGTCGCGGAGAGCGCCTCCGGCACGTTCGAGAGGAAGATCGCCAGGAGGATCGGTGCCGCCACGCCCTCGCCCGGGACGAATGACAGGCCCAGCACGACCGATTCGGGGATGCCGTCGAGGACGGTTCCCAGCAGGACTGCCAGGCCCGCCGTGCGTCGCGTGCCGCCGGCCGCGGCCTGCCCGCCGGCCGGCGCCGCCGGCGCGTCGGCCGGAGCGTCGCCCTTCGTCGGGATCGAATCGATCATGACGCTACCGACGTAGAACACGATGGCGCCGAGCGCGAAGCCGATGCCCACGGCGCCGCCGCCGGCCGACGCTTGGACCGCCTCTTCGACCAGCTCGTACGCCACCGCACCGAAGAGCACGCCCGCGCCGAAGCCCTGGATCCAGCCTCGGACTCGGAGCGGGATCTTGACGGAAAAGGCGAGGATCGCCCCGAGGAGGAGGGCGGACGCCCCGACGAGGCCCCACAGGGCCGCCTCCAGCACGCCGCTCATGTGGGAGGCTCCCGTCGGGCGATCAGTCGGTCGAGCTCGTCGAGACGGTCACGAATCGCCGCCGCGCTCGCCTCCTGCTCGGCGACGAGCCCTCGCACTGCATCGATCGAGGCCTCGACGTCCGAGGCTTCGCGGTCCGCGATGCGCAGCCTGCGTCGGGGAGCGAGGAACAGGTTCGCGATGAAGCCCGTGAGCACGCTGAACAGCGCGATCCCGGCGAACAGCAGGACGACTCCGATCGCGCGACCCTCGTTCGAGACCGGGTAGCGATCTCCGTAGCCGACCGTGGTGATGGTCACGAGCGCCCACCAGATCGCGTCGCTCGCGCTGGCGATGTTCGATCCCTCGACCCCGCTCTCGGCGAAGTAGATGGTCGCGCCGGCGACCTCGGTCACGACGATCACCAGGAACAGCGTCACGAGGAATGTGGCCAGCGCTCGCGAGGCCCTGAACTCGGTGACGAGGCGTCCGGGGGGCTCGAGCCGGTAGACCTGGATGACCCGGACGACGCGGACGACGCCGAAGACGCGGAGGATGGGGACGACGGCGAGCAGGTCGGCCCAGCCGAACCGCCGCACGACGTAGGCCCGCTTCGAGTCCGCGCGCAGCAGCCGGTAGAGGAAGTCGGCGAGGAAGATCGGCGAGATCATCGCGTCGATCGCGAACACGACCTCGCTCGCCGGACCGCCGAATCCGGCCATCCACGAGATCGCGAGGATGGCCGTGTTGACGATCGAGAGGACCGACACCAGGAGGATGAAGAGCTCGTAGACCGTGCCCCGTCGGTCGCGGTCGATGCCAGCGAGCAGCATCGTGCGATGTCCTCGTGGTGGGCTGGCGCGGCCTGGATGCACGCCGCGGAGAAGGCACGAGCGTGGTTCCGCCGCCGGTACCCGGCTCGGTGAGCATCCAGGTCGCCGCGGACATCCTCGCCCGCGGTCCCGGCATCCGCGTCATCCCGATGAGGTGACCCGCGGCTCCTCCCGGGTTGGTGCGGCGAACGCATCCCGCCTCACCCGATCGGGACGATGACTGGCGCCCTGCGGGAAGCGACGCTCGGCGCCGCGGCCGGGGCAGGTTTCGACTTGCGCCGGACCGGACCACCCACAGAGGAGGAGCGTCCACATGGCACGACGGACCGCGGCCCTTGCCGCACTTGGCCCGCTGGCCCTCTCGCTCGCGTTCGCCGCATGCACGGGGGCGTCGTCGCCCGGCCCGACCTCGGGCGTCCTGGGCGAGACCTCGGAGCCGCTCCCGTCGGCCTCCGGGGCGGAACAGTCGATGGAGGCCTCGGGACAGACGGGCGCCGAGGCCAAGGCCTGCGAGGCGCTCCAGGCGTGGAGCGACGAGATGCACAAGCTCGCCGACATGGACACCACGACCTCGAGCGTCGACGACGTCAAGACGCAGCTGCTCAACATCAAGACCGCCTGGTCGGGGGTCAAGGTGAGCCTCGACGAGGTCCAGGCCGCGGACGAAGACGCCGTGCGTGCGGCCGGAGACCAGCTCGAGACGGCGATCGACGACGTCTCGACGGCCATCCCGGTCTCCGACATGGTCAACCAGGTCAAGACAGCCGCCGAGCCGCTCCGAACCTCATACAAGGAGATGTCTGACGGCCTCGGCTGCACGCTCGAGAACCCCTACTGAACTCGGACGCTTCGGGCGTGTCCGGGCCGCCTGACGCCGCCGCCCCGCGGGCATCTGCCGCGCGGGTGGCGGCGTGGGTCGGCCTCATCGTGTCGCTCCTCCTCATCCCGGTCGCGGTCGTCGGCGGAACCTCCGCGGCCGGACAGGTCGCCACCGCGGCGGACGCCGTCGACGAACGCCTCGCGGTCGGTGTCCCCCTCGCCGAAGCGGCCTCGCGCGGCGCGGATTCCCTCGAGAGTGCCGCCGGCACGATCGCCGACACGGCTGCCGCCGTCGCCGCCGGCGGCGGCTCGCTGACCCCCGTCGTCAACGGCGTCGCGAGCTTCTCGAACGCCTACCAGTCCTTCCGCGGTGCCTATCAGTCCGCCGCCGACGCCGCGGGGGCAGCCGCCGACAGGCTCGAGTCCATCGCCGTCATGCTCCCGGAGGGCATGGCCGAGGACCTCCGGAGCGCCACCGCCCGCCTCGACGACCTTGCGTCGCAGCTCGAGGCCTCGGCCACCCGCCTGCTCGAGGCACCCACCGTCGGCGTCGTCGCGGATATCGCGGACACCATCGCCGAGCTGGCTCGCAGGGTCGAGTCGGCCCTGACACGTGTCGGCGACGGCCTCGACAACACGGCCACGCACCTCGCGCAGGCGCGCGAGGCCGTGGGCGTTCGGTCGGATGAGATCACCCTGCTGCTGACCGTCCTCGCGGTCGCGGCGGGCGCCTGGCTGGCCTACTCGGCGCTGCTCAACGTGGCCCTGCTCCGGCTGCTTCCCGGCCGGCGGCCGGCAAGCCCGTAGCGACAAGCCTCGAGCGGCCGCCCGACCCTCGAGCGGCCGCCACGCCGGCTAGCGGATCGCGAACGCGCGCTTGGTGCTCGGCAGGAGCGTGTAGACGAGGATGGCGAGGCTGACCAGGAAGCTGACCGACACGTCGGTCGTCGCGTTCGGCGTGGCGATAATCGTGAAGAAGTCGAAGATGACGCTGAACCCGGCGACGACCAGCAGGAACATCCAGGCCGACGGATCCATGTCCAGCAGCGCCCGGATGACCCACAGCCAGACCCAGATCATCAGGCCCCACATCAGCGCGTACCAGATGTTGAAGTCGCGGATGGCCACGGGGCCGATGAAGTACGGCAGCAGGCCGATGGCCTGGAGCAGGTGCACGACCGCGAGCACCAGCGCGATCCCCGCGAGGCCCGCGAGGATGGTGATTCCGAGGGGTCGTGCTCGGACCATGGGTTCGGTCGATTCGGCGATCATGTCGTCCTCCCTGGAAATCAAGTGGCCGCCCGTGCGCGCGGCCGGAACTTCGTGATCAGCCGCCTGACTGGTCGGCCACGTAGAGCGCGAAGACGCGCGAGACGTGACCTAGCCCGGCGAGGATCAGGGCCAGGAACAGCGGGCCCGCGACGACGTCGAGCGAGAGGCCCAGTGCCTCCAGCAGCGTGAAGTTGTCGAGCGTGGCCAGGTCGATCCACCACAGCAGCCCGCCGAAGCCGGCGTAGATGGCCATGAGCCACCCGGCCCAGGCAAGGAACGAGGCGATCCCCGCAAGTCGGCGCGCCTCGGTGCGGAGGGCGCTGTCCCGCGCCAGCGGTTCCGAACGGATGCTGCTGCTGCGTTCGTACATGCCCGAAATCGTGACCGAGCAGCATGGCCGAGGGGATGGCGCCGACAGGCGAACCTGCCTGCGTGCGCACGTCTGGGCCGGAGGTGGCCGCACGCGGAGCGCCCGAACGTGGGCGCCCGAGCCCGACCACGGGCGGCCGCGGACCCCGTCTGGGCGGCCCGCGCGGCCGCTTCGCCTGGACTGCGGCGGCGACCTACTGGTCGGCGGCGCCGAAGTCCGGAACGTCCGTCAGGTAGAGCAGGACTGCGGTGACTCGCCGGCTCACGATCTCGTCGTCCTCGAGCCCCAGCTTCTGGAAGATCTGGCCAACGTGCTTCTCGACTGCGCGCTTGGTCAGGAAGAGCGATTCGGCGATGGCCGCGTTGCTCTTGCCCTCGGCCATCTGGGCGAGGACCTCACGCTCACGAGGCGAGAGGTCGTCGAGCGGCGTCCGGCGCGGCGCGACATAGGCGGCGAGGATCTCCTGGATGAGGGTCGGGTCGATCATCGTCCCGCCCTCGGCCACGATGTCGATCGCCGCACGGAGCTCGTGGGCGTCGTGGACCCGCTCCTTGAGGAGGTACCCGCGACCCTCGGCTCCGTCCTCCAGTAGGGCCAGGGCGTAGGCCGGCCCGGCGTACTGGCTCAGCACGATGACGCCGATCTCGGGATGGTCCTTCCGGATCTGCCGGGCGACGCGGATTCCCTCCTCGTCACCGGTGGGCGGCATTCGGAGGTCCACCAGCACGACGTTCGGCTTCGTCGCATCGACCGCGGCGACCAGCGCGTCGCCCGACGCGCACGAGGCGACCAGCTCGACACCGTCGATGTGGCTGAGGACGCCTTCGAGGGCCTCGCGGATGAGATAGGAGTCGTCGGCGATGGCAACCGTAATCGGCGTCGGCGGATCCGGCCTTCCCCGCGTTGCCGGCCGGGCGCGCGCACGCACTTGCTTGAGTGCCGCCCGCAGCGTTGCGGGCGGGTGAACGGCTACCGTCATGGCGGGCCCCCGTCTACCCGGTGTGGCTGCCGCACTGCCGCCGCCGGCCACGCGGCGTAGCGGATGGAAACCTTACCCCGACTGGTGCGTATGCGCAGCACCCGGATAGGGTGGGAGTGGACGCAGCCATGGTGCGCGGCCACTCGTCGCGGGCCTGCCCCCGCCCCGGCCGCGCCGCGTACCGGCGCCACGCCCCCGGAACCTGTCGAAGTGGTGCCTGCGCCTGCCCGATCTCGTGTCCGAACGGTTGTCGCAAACCGGGGCTGGCGGCATGGTTGGGCGACGGGACCACGCGTCGAGCGTCAGCGCGCTGCAGGCCCGTGGAACGGGGGAACCGAGATGTTGCCATCGACGCCGCGGGCACACCGCAGGCTCCAGCCGCAGCAGCGCGTTCGCGTCGGGCTCCTCGAGGCGACCAGTCGACGCGATGTCGATCTCGTCGCCATGGCCCTCAGCGCATCGGTTCTCGCGATCATCGCCGCAATCCTGCGCTGGGCCTGACGCGCGAGAGGCGGACGGCGCCCCGCTCGCCTGAACCGCTCGCGGGGGGCCTGGCGCCGCGTCCGAACCAGGCTCACCGAGCCTTCAACCGGGCTTGGTGAGCGCCAAGAGAGGGCCGCGCGCGAATAGGGAAGACGACCACTTGACGCGGCGCGAGCGCGGGTCCAGCGTACGGTTTACAAAGCAACTAGTTGCGTCCCGGGGGAGCCTCCCAATCATCGCCGGGATGCGTCCTCGCTCTAGATCGGTCCCTAGAGAGGTGGCGCATGGGCTCGCGACGCGCGTCGCGGCGCTTGCGAGAGGGCGGGGGAGACGTGGGTCGTCTTCCCGCGCTCAGTGCGGCCAAGCTGAACCCGCCGCAGGCACGGAGTGACGCGGCTCCCCGGGCCCGGCTGACGACGCGTCTCGTCGAGGAGCGACCCCGCCTGGTCCTGCTCGTCGCGCCGCCGGGATTCGGCAAGACCACGCTCCTCGCCCAGTGGTCGGAACAGGATCCCCGGCCGTTCGCCTGGCTCCTCGCCGACGAGCAGGACGACGACCCGACGGTGATGTGGACCGACATCGCCGCCGCCCTCGCGGCCGCCGCGCAGGGCCAGCTCAGCGAGCAGCGAATCCGGGCCATCGCCGGCGACCGGGATCCAGGGTCCACCCTGTCGAGGGAGATCGAGGCGGCCGGCACCGAGATCGTCATCGTCGTCGACGACTTCGCCCAGATCGCGAGCCCGAGGTGCCACGAGGCGCTCTTCCGCTTCATCGAGCGGGCTCCCCGAAACCTCGAGATCGCCATCGCCTCGCGGCAGGAGCCGCCGTTCGCCCTCGGGCGGCTTCGGGCGAGCGGCGGCGTCCTCGACCTTCGCGTTGCGGACCTCCGCTTCACGCTCGAGGAGAGCGAGCGATTCCTGAACGAGACCCTCCACCTCGGGCTCGAGCCGGAGTTCGTCCGGATGCTGCACAACCGGACCGAGGGCTGGCCGGCGGGCATGTACCTCGCCCACTTCGGCCTGCGCGGCGCGAAGGACGCGGCCATCGGGGAGCTGCCGCCGACGGTCGCTTCGGCCGCGGCGATCGCGACCAACTTCGTCCGAGGGTTCGGCGCGTCCAACCGCTACGTCGCCGACTACCTGAACCAGGAGGTCCTCGCGAGCCAGGACGAGGAGACCCTCGACTTCATGCTCAGGACTTCGGTGGTCGCGCTCGTCGGGGCCCCGCTCGCCGATGCCCTGACGCAGCGCAAGGATTCCGCGAGTCGATTGGTCGCGCTCGAGCGAGCCAATGTCTTCATCGAGCCGCTGGACGACAACCGGGAGTGGTACCGGTACCACACGCTTCTCAGGGAGCTCCTCCTTCACGAGCTTCGGCTGCGGTCAGCAGACGAGGAACCGATCCTCCACGTGCGCGCCTCCGAGTGGCACGAGCGAGCCGGAAACGTGGAGCTGGCCGTGAACCATGCGTTGAACGCGGGCGACACCGAGCGCGCCGCTCGGTTGATCTGCGAGCACTACGTCACCAGGATCGAATGGGGGCGCGCCGCGACCGTCGAAGGCTGGCTGGAGCGAATGGGCCAGCAAGCCGTCGAGGCGGACGCGCGCCTCGGCGTCGTCAAAGCCTGGACCCTGCATTTCCTGGGTCGACACGACGTGGCGGCGCGTGCCCTCGCCGCCGCGCGGCGGGCCAGTGCGGATGCTGCCCTGCCCGATGGCGCGATTTCGCTCGAGGTGACGAGCGCCTTCATGGACGCGGCATTCTCGTCGGGCGACGTCACACGGATGCTCGCGGGCGCCCAGCTGGCGTTCGAGGGCGAAGCCGATCGCGAGACCGCATGGCGGATGCGGGTCCACGTGCTGCGCGGGATGGCGCTGGTGCGTGCCGGACGATTCGCCGAGGCCGATCCGTATCTCGCGAAGGGCGAGGACCTCGCCCGAGAAGGGCGATTGCACATGGGCGAGATCGCTGCCCGTGGGCTCAGAGCGCGGGTGGCGCTCGAGACGGGTCAGCCGGATCGCGCGCTCAAGCAAGCTCGGGCGGCGGTCGGCTTCGCACGGCGGACCGCCATGGAGGGGACCCTTGCGGGCGTCTACGCGACGACCGTCCTGGCCGGAACCCTCCTGTTCAAGGGCCGACCGGCCGAGGCCGAAGGCATTCTCGGCGTGAACGTCGACGACGTGCGCGCGCTGCATGAGCCCTTCCTCCTGGCGGAGTACCTGCTCGTACTCGCCCGCACGCACAAGGCCCTCGGCCGGACGGCCGCCGCCGCGCCGCTGTTCGACGAGGTCGACGAGCTCATCGAGGCCATGCCGGATCCGGGCGATCTTCGACGCCTGGCCGGCCAGGCCCGGCGACGCAGCATCCGCAAGCGAGCCCGGCCGGGCGAGGCGCTGACGGAGCGCGAGGTCGAGGTGCTGCAGCTGCTGGCGGCGGGCCTCACCGGGCGCGAGACGGCGGCGCGGCTGTTCGTGTCATTCAACACCATCCACTCGCACATCCGGACGATCTACCGAAAGCTCGACATCGCGACGCGAAGCGAGGCCGCTGCCCGCGCGCGCGAGATCGGCGTGGCCGCGGACGGCGAAGCAACGCCGCGGCATTCACCCGGGTGATCCCGATTTCGGGGGATGCGAACGTCGAAATCGGGGCGTACGGTGCTCATTGTCCGGTCTGCTATGCGTCAGCTCAGAACGCTCCTCGCGCCACTCATGGTCGCCCTGGCTGCATTCGGGCTCCTGGGCGAGCTGGTCGTCGCGCGACTGGCTCGCGAGTCGGATCGCACCCGGGAGCGGCGGCGGATCGTCGAGGCAATCGACTCGGAGCGGCTGCGGATCCAGCGGGATCTGCACGACACGGCGCAGCAGCGGATCGTCAGCGTCCGCATCCGGTTGGGCAGCCTTGCCGAGACCCCGCAGCTCGATCGTTCGGCGATCAGGAGTGTCGGGCATGAGCTCGACGCCGCCCTCGCCGAGATCCGCGCCGTCACGGTCTCGAACAGCCCCGACCTCCTGTGGCGGGACGGGCTGCCGGCGGCGCTGCGCAGGGTCGCGGCGAGGGCGCCGCTCCCGGTCCTGATCGAATCGCCCGACTTCGGCCGGCTCGCCCCCCAGGTCGAGCGGCAGCTCTACTTCTCCTGCCTCGAGGCGCTCCAGAACGTCTTCAAGCACGCCGGCGCTCGCCACGCCTGGATTCGCCTGTCGATCCAGACCGGCCAGGCGGGATTCGAGATCGTGGACGACGGGCGGGGCTTCGACCTCGCTCGCGTCACGATCGGCCAGGGCTTGCGCAACATCTCGTACCGCCTGTCGTCCCTGGGGGGACGGCTCTCGATCGGCGCGAACCCGGGCGGCGGCACCCGCATTCGGGGCGAAGTGCCGATCCCGGGGTCAGCCGGTCAACGGCGGCGGCTGCTCGCTGCGATCCACCTGCCGCCCCGCCCGGGGCCGGGCGGTGGATCGCGGGCGAGCGCCCACCGCGCTCGTACGCGGAGATCGGGAACGGCGGCGGCTACAGGCCGAGCAGCCCCGACTTGATCCGCCGGAACTCCTCGTAGGTCAGGACCCCGGTCTTCTTCAGCTCGTGGAACACGGCCAGTCGGAAGATTGCGCCACCCAGGGTGAGCCCGTCCTCCGGCCCGACGAATACCCGTTCCGTGAGCATGCGCTGCACCTCGCCGGTCAGCCCGTTCTCGAACTCGGCCAGGCGCTGGTCCATCCAGGCGACGGACTCGTCGCTCAGGCGACCGGGGCCGTCGAGATCATCGGGAAGCACGTGCCCTCCCAGGCCGCTGTGCGACGATCCAAGCTCCTCGTGCCACATGCCTACCGTCGGGGTTCGTCGGTCGGGCGCCAAGGGTGCCCGCACGTCGTCGCGAGCGGGCCCGCCTGCATACCCCGCCCTTACCGCGGCGCCACGGTGACGAGGTCCGAGCTCGCCCGCCGCCGTTTCGTCGGCGTGGCCGGGCGGCCCTCCGGCGACCCCAGCGGGATCCCGACGCCCTCGAGCCAGCGCCGAAGGTTCCGGTAGACCGCAGGGGCGCCGACGGGGGCCGGCTCGTCGAGCTGCCACTCCGTGGGATGGAGGATGAAGGGCTCCGTCTGGTGTCCGCCCAAGCCGCCGTGCGAGCCGATCAGCTCCTCGAACGCCGCCACCTCGCCGAGCTCCGGGTCGTACTGGCTGATCAGCAGGAGGTCCGGTGCGTGCTCCATCGCGTCCTCGCGCCGCAGGCTCGTGATGGCGTGGGGGCCGAACGGCGCGAGGGGATCCTCGCCATCGACCACGCCGTCGGCCAGGCGCCGGACGCCGCGCTTGCCGAGGACGAGCCCACCGCGCGCGCGTGAACGGACGAGGACCGCGCTCACGCCGGGGTGCTGCACGAGGCTGGTGACCAGCCTCGGATACATCTCCTGGAGCTCCTCGATCGTGAGCCGGTCGTCGAACCCGGTCAGGTAGACGAGGCCCAGGTTGCCCGATCCGACCACGACGGCCGTGTTCTCCTCGGGAGCCGGCTCGGCTTCGTGCGTGTCGGCGTCGAGGCTGACGACGCCGTCCCTGGTTCGGCTGGCGAGGGCGCGGCGGGCGGCCGATCCCGTCGCCCCGTCGGCGCGGACGACCTCGGACAGGAAGGCATTGGTGAAAGCCGAGCCCTCCCCGGCGACCTCGTCCTGGCCCACGGCCGCGCCGTCCATGAGCCGCCGAACGAGGTCGCCGAGGCTCAGGCCGTAGCGCTGCTTGAAGGTGGCGCCCAGGCTCTGGCCGTGATCCGACAGCACCACGACCTTGTACGGGCGGGGCGCGGCATCGGCCGCCTTCATGATCGTCGCGATCGCCGCGTCGATCCCGTCGAGCGACTTGAGGGCCTCCACGCGCTCCGGGCCGGAGTGATGGGCAATCTCGTCGTAGTCGGTGAAATCGGCGTAGATGACGTTCGCCCCGCGGTACATCTCCTCGATGATCAGCGAGACGTTGACGTCGCGGAGGAAGACGTTGCTGGCGGCCCGCATCGCGGCGTACTTGAAGGACCGGTCGAGGCGCGGCACGACACCCGCGCGGCGCATCTTGCGGTTCTCGATGCGCTCGACCACGAACTCGGCCAGGAAGAGGGTGAACGAGCGGAGGTAGGCGGTGGGGCTGAAGAAGAACGAGAAGAAGGCCCGGCTGTCGCCGAGGCCGCGCGACCCTTCGGCCAGCGCGGCCGTCGTGACGTAGGAGCGCGTGGCGTCCCCGGTGACGAGGTTGCAGATGCTGACCCCGTCGTTGGACAGGAGGCCCTCGCCGTTCGACGCGCGGTGGACCATCTCCGCCGCGTCCTTCGGGTTGCTCGAGACCATGAGCTTCTGGTGGTCCCGCTCGAACCACCGGAATGCCGGGACCCCGTCGTTGGTCCCGTGGAGGATCCCGAGCTGCCCGGCCGAGGTCATCGATGGCAGCAGCGCGACCCAGCGCGACAGCTTGTGCGTGCCGTTGCGGATCCAGCCCGCCATCGTGTTGACCGAGCCCGCCCGCACGCGTGCCGCGAGGATCGGGTAGGCCAGACCGTCGATCTGGAGGATCACGACCCCGGGTCGTTCCGACGGCGGTGCCGCGTGCTTGGCCTGCAGGGCCTGGACCAGTGAGCCGAAGTAGGAGCCGCCGCGATCGACGCCGAGCAGCGCCGTCAGGGCGGCGTTCACGATGGCGAACACGAACGAGCCCGCGATCGCCGTGAACACGTTCGCGATGCTGACGCCGGGGGTCAGCTGGGCGGCAACGAGGAACGAGACGAACTGGAGCACGAGGACCGCCACGGCGGTCGCGATCAGCGACACCGGCACGAGCACCGCGAGGATCACGGGTCGAATCAGGGCGTTGAACGCCGCGATGAGCACGACCGCGAGCACCGCCGATCCCAGCGAGTCCACCGTCAGCCCGGGCAGCAGCCACGCCGCGGCGGCGAAGGAGACGGCGGCGACGGCGACCGTGACGATCGCGCGCCGGATGAGTGACGCCGGCCCGCCACGCCACTCCCAGATGAGTCGCAGCTGGGTGCCGTAGAAGTCGATCAGCCGGCGCAGCATGGTGTCGCGGTTTCCCCCGATGAACGGAGTCCCATCGTGCCGCCCGGCGTGAGCGGGTCAAGGGTGGAGGTGCCCGCTCCCGTCGAGGGTGGGCACCACCGGCGCTGATGGACCCGCAGCGGGTCCTCCGGGCCGCGGCGCCGCGCGATCCGTCCGGCCGCTCGAGGACGGCGCCCGTCTCGTGGGCACGACGCCTGCCAGCCGGCACGCCTCCTTCTCGCCTGCCCGCGCCGGTGAGCGCCCGGGCACGATCCGTGACGATGGCTCGATCACGGAAAGCGTGGCGCGATGACCCGTCTCACCTGGATCGGCCACTCCACGGTGCTCATCGAGACCGGCGGGCGCCGCCTCCTCACGGACCCAGTCCTGAGTCACGGGATCGGGCCGATCCGTCGCCGCGGCAACCGCGTCCGCCACGAGATCGGCGTGCTCGACGCCGTGCTCATCTCGCACCTGCACCACGACCACCTGGACCTTGGCTCCCTCCGGTCGCTGAACCGCGATGCGACGGTCGTGGTCCCGGCAGGTGGTGCCCGGCTGGTGCGGAAGGAGTTCATCGACGTTCGCGAGGTCGCCCACGGTGACCAGGTCTCGATCGGCGGCCTGCGGGTGGAAGCCACGCCGGCCCGGCACTCCGGGCTGCGGCTGCCCTTCGGCCCGCGGGGCCCTGCCCTCGGCTACGTGATCGACGGCGATCACCGGATCTACTTCGCCGGCGACACCGCCATCTTTCCCGCGATGGAGCTGATCGGCCCCGGCCTCGACGTCGCGATCCTGCCGATCGGCGGCTGGGGACCGAGGCTTCGGGGCGGCCACATGGATCCGGTCCGCGCGGCCGAGGCGCTCACCATCCTCCGACCGCGCTCGGTCATGGCGATCCACTGGGGGACGCTCTGGCCCATCGGCCTGGGGCGGGTCCTCCGCGCCCGGTTCGAGGCACCCCTTCGGAGCTTCGCGGAAGAAGCCGCCCTCATCGCCCCGGACGTGCGCGTCCTCCTCCTCGACCCGGGGGACGGGGTGACGCTGGGCGGCGCGGGGGGAGACTTCGCATCGGCGGGCTGATCAAGGCTCGCGGGGCGGCCGCGGTCAGCCGATGTGCCCGGCGACGGGCGATCGCGGTCAGCCGATCCGCCCGGCCGCCGACGGTCGCCCTCAGCCGATCCGCCGGGCGACCTGGGACAGATGTGCCGCCGCTCGGCCGTCGACGTAGGTCGTGCGGAGCGTCGTGTTGGCCGGGAGCGCGGCGGCGGCCTTCGTGACGTCCTCGGCCTTCACGATGGCGAGGATCGCGGACGTGTTCGGCTGCACCGTCCCGAGCAGCGCAGCGCCGGTGCCGGCCTTGCGGTACTCGTTGCGCAGCTTGCCGATCATCCCGCCGACCAGCCCCAGACCGACAATCGGGACGGCCGCCGGGCGAGACAGCAGGACGCTGGCCGCGAGGCCGCCGAGCATGCCCGCGGCGATTCCGAGTCCCGTGCTGTTGTCGTTCAGCTGCCGGATGTGGACGACGCCGCATGCGTCCGTCCGCATCGTGACGAGGTCCTTGATCTGCGCCCCGTCCGTCCCGACCTGCGACAGGCTGCTGCTGGCGGTGCTGACGGCGTCGTCGTCGTCGAACGCGGCGAGCATGATCGCGTACTCGTGATCGCGGTCGACCTGCGCGTCACCCGACGTCACCTTGCCGTTGGTCCGAGGGGCTTCCTTCGTCGTCGTCATCGTGCGCCTCCGTGGGGCCGGCTAGCCCGCGTTTGCTCGTTCGGCGGCACCACGCGGGGCCGGCAGCCGCGGCAACGATCCACCCAGGCGGGACCCACCGTGACCGGACAGATCGGGTGAACCCGGGCGTTTGGCTCCGGCATGCCTGACGATCGCGACCGGCAGGTCGAAGAGCGTCCGTGGCAGCCGGCGCGGACGGCCGATCAGCACCTGGTCGTCGGAATCGTCGAGGGACGACGATGCGGCCGCAGTGCCGTGCTGCGTCGCGTCGAGGACCGGGTTCGGCGGGAGGAGCCCGAGCTCGACCGCGCGGGTGACGGCTTCGTCGCGGGACGACGCCCACAGCTTGCTGTAGATCGACATCGCGTGGGTCTTGACGGTGTTGCGCGAGATCGTGAGGCGATCCGCGATGTCCTGGAACGACAGGTGCGTCGGCAGGTACGGGACGATGCGGAGCTCGGCGGGCGTGAGGGCTGATGAGCCAACCAGCGTCGAGGTCGCTTCCGCCACTCGATCGCGGAGTCCGACGAGCTTCCGCCTGAGCGTTCCGAGGCTCGGCCGGGTTCGGACGATCTGCTCGGCACGCCTGAGCGCGTCCTGCGCATCGCCGACGTCGGACGTGGCGAGGTACGCCTGGGTGAGATGCAGGAGCGCGTCGACGGACAGCCATGGTCCGGCCGTGTTCGCCAACGGCACGAGCGCCTGGGCGCAGGCGAGGTCCTCCCGAGCCCGGGGAAGCTTCCCGAGGGCGACCGCGACGCGGGCGTCCACCGAGAAGACTCGCAACAGAGGCGCCGGGAAGGAGCCGCTCCAGGCCATCGCCCGGTCGCGACTCTCCGCGACGAGCGTGTCTGCGGCCAGCCAGTCACCTTCGTCGATGCGCAGGCTCGCCAGCGCCGCGAGGGCGAGCGTGGAGGCCAGGTCGTCGGGCCGCGGCGCGGAGGTGGCCTCGCGCAGGGCCGCTTCGGCCGCGGTGAGATCGCCCAGCAGCACGTAGGCCTCGCCGAGGAGCCACACCGCGGATGCGTGCCATCTGCTCCGCCGGGGCTCCGCCGTCGCCGCGAGCAGCGCGTCGGCGAGGACCGCCCGCGGACCCTGGCGGCCCATCACCGCCCGAAGGCGAGCGCGCTGCGAATCGAACGAGCTCGACCCGTCCGGCAGCGGTCCGTCGAAGTCCGAATCCTCGGCGAGGTCCGCCAGCTGCTCGGCGGCCTCGGGACGGCCGCCGAGGAGGTGCCGCCAGGCGGCAACGACCGCGACCGGCGGGTACTGCCGGAACGCATTGGCATCGATCGAGCTGAGCCAGCCGTCCATGGTCTCCGCCGTTGCCTGCGAGGCACCCGCGGTCACCGCCGCCGCCGCGAGTCGCGTATCCCCGGTTGCGATCGACTGCTCGACGGCGCGCGTGTGCTGCCCTGACTTTCCGTACCAGGCGGCCGCGGCGCGGTGGAGGCCCGTTTCCGCGCCGGACTCGCGGCGCTCGAGCTCGCCGACGAGAAAGTCGCGCAGGAGCGGGTGGTAGCGCACCTCCTGCCGGGCCCGGTTCAGCCGGGCGATGAGCACGTGCTCCTTCGACAGCTTCCAGAGCCGCTCGCCCGAGCCGGGGCCGGCGAGGACGTCGGCCACCTCCCGTGGCACCGATTCGAGCACGGCCGTGCGTGTCAGCACGACCATGTCCTCGTCGGTCAGCCGACGCGCGAACTCGGAGCGCAGGTAGTCGGCGACATAGGCGTCGGAGCCGCGGACGTCGGCGAGGCCCTCAGCCGCGCCCCCGTCGTGCTCCGCCTCGATCGCCAGGCAGATCGCCGCCGGCCAGCCCTCGGTGTGCTCCAGGAGCCGCTGCAGCTCGGCCGGGGTCACCGCGAAGCCCGCGGCCTCCGCCATCGCGGCCGCCTCGCCCTCGTCGAGGGCCAGGTCGTCGGGGCGGATCTCGAGGAGCTTGCCCTGGGCCCGGAACCGCGCGAACGGCAGGTCCGGCGCGGTACGACCGGCCAGCGCGACGCACAGACCGGGTGGCAGGCGATCGATCAGCCCGGTGAGGACGTCGAGGGCGGTCTGATCGACGAGATGGTGGACGTCGTCGAGCACCAGCAGGGCGGGTCCGGCGAGGCCCTCCAGTCGGGCCGCGAGCCTCGCCACCGCGCGATCGGCGACCGGGGCGACCATGCCCGAAAGCGGGCCGCGCTGCGACGCACCCGGCGGGAGCATTGGCTGGAAGGCGGCCTCGAGGTAGGAGAGGAGGGTCGCCGGGTCATTGTCCAGCTCGTCGACCTTCACCCACGTGACCGTCTGGCCACTGCGCTCGGCGTCCCCGGCGGCCTGGGCCAGGAAGGTCGTCTTGCCGTAGCCGGGGCCCGCCATCACCGACACGATTCCGCGCTCGGGATGGTCCCGGAGCAGACCGAGGGGCCTCGATCGAGGCACGGTCTCCGCGGGCAGGGTGGGCGGCGTGAGCTTCGACCGGACGAGTGGTGGCGAGTGGGTGACCGGGACCGGCGCCACGAGGCGATAGGCCGGAACGGGCGAGATGGTCGGCTGGGGCGTCATGCGCGAACTCCGCTCGAGGTGCTGCTCCCTGGGCCGCAATCGGTCCTCTCGTCGCACCCGCGACCTCGACCCCAGCCGGGAACTGCGCGGCCCAGGCGTTGGATCGTTCGTTCGAAGGATGGCGACTCCGGGGCTCGCTCCCGATGGCGCTTGCAGGCATCGCGTCGCGTGCCGGCACGCCTCGTCGATCCGTGGGCTCACGCGACCGAGGTTCGGCCTGCACCGGACCGATCGACGGCCGGGGCCTCCGGATGCCCCAGACTGGGTGATGCCCACCGGCCGGGCGGGTCGCACAGTCACACCCATCGCTGCGTCGAGGTGGTGTGCTGACCCGATGGCACTGGAGCGCTGGACGGGCGCCGGCGAAGGTGAGTCTCGCCCCACCAGGCGCACGGGACCACCTCCCGGGACCGGCCATACGGACGGGGACGGTGGCCGGGTGACGCTGCTCGACGGCAAGCCGCGCCACGTCATCCGCGATCGATTCATCCGGGCCGCGCCGGCGGTCGCCGCCGCCAGCCTCCTCGCGCTCGCGGCCGCGGAGGCCGCCAGCCTCCCCGGCCTCGTCGAGCTCCTCCTCGTGGCAGTCGCGGCGGCGGCGCTCCTGGCCATGCGCACGGAGGACGACACGCTCCGGCATGAGCTCCGCCAGGCCCGGGTGACGGCGGTCGACGCGACGGACCTCGAGCGCTCCAGGATCCAGGCGGACCTGCACGACAGCATCCAGCAACGGCTCATCAGCGTCCGCATCCGGCTCGCCGACCTCTCGGAGCTCGCCCCGGCCGACGAGGTCCGCCAGGCGCTGGACCGCCTCGGCGGCGAGCTGGACGCGACGCTCGCGGACATCCGCAGCGTCACGGGCGGGCTCGCGCCGCAGCTCCTCCAGCAGCGGGGGCTGCGCGAGGCCCTTCGCGAGGCGATTGCCCTCGTGCCGCTGCGGATCACGCTGGAGTTCCGGGCGCGTGGGCGCTATCCCGCCGACGTCGAGCGCTGCGTCTACTTCTGCTGCCTCGAAGCCATCCAGAACGTCCTGAAGCACGCGGGCGCGAAGCCCCTCGCGTGGATCCGCGTGACCGAATGGGCCGGCCGGTTGCGGTTCGAGGTCGAGGATTCGGGCGTGGGCTTCGACGCCGCCCACATCCAGCCCGGACGCGGCATCAGCAACCTCGCCGATCGCGTCGGCGCCCTCGGCGGGCACCTCCAGATCGATACCCATCCGGGCGTGGGAACCCGCGTCCGAGGCGAGATCCCGCTGGCCTGAGGGCCCCGGCCCGGTCGGCCGCGGCGGGCCGCCTAGGGGTGGTCCCACCCCGCCGATGGCGTGCCGACCCCATTGGCAGCGCCCATTCCACGGCCCGACGCTGCACTCCCGGGCACGCAGACCAATCGCGTCACCACATCGCGGCGCCCGACGCAAAGGAGTTCGGACGAATGGCAGATCTCGTAGTGATCGGGTACGAGGATGAGGCGACCGCGAAGCGTGCGTACGCGAAGGTCCAGGAGCTCCAAACGGACCTGGTCATCGACGGCACCGCAGCGACGCTCACCCGGCGACCCGACGGCAAGATCAACGTCGAGACACCGACGGGCGCCGTCGGTGCCGGCGCCGCGGGTGGTGCTCTCTGGGGCGGCCTGATCGGCCTCCTGTTCCTCGTGCCGGTGGGCGGCATCATCCTCGGCGGAATCCTCGGCGCGATGATGGGCAAGGTCGCCGACATGGGCATCGACGACGAGTTCCGCAAGCGGGTCCAGGACGTGCTGAAGCCGGGCACGTCGGCGGTCGTGATGCTCTTCAGCAAGGTCACACCCGACAAGGCGCTCGAGGCGATGGCCCCGTACGGCGGCCAGATCCTTCGGACGTCCCTCTCGCACGAGGCGGAGGAGGAGATCACCCAGGCGCTGGCCGGCGCGCATCGCTGACCACTCGAACGCGCCCGGGAACACGCCCGCTCGGCCTCGGCCGGGCGGGCGTCTTCATGCCCGATACGCGGTCGCGCGCGCCATGGAGGTCCGCGGCGGGTCAGTGCCGCGCTGGGGGTCAGTGCCGCGCTGGCGCCTTCGTCCGGGTTGCCGAGCCGCGCTCCGGAGCCTCAGCGAGGCTCGCCGCGGCCGCCCGCTCCGCGGCGGCTGCGGCATCGATCGTCGACCCGCCATCGGGCGAGGTCTGCATGAGCAGCGCGCCCGCGACGTCCCCGGCGGGTCCCACCTGGAGCAGCGCCCGGCTGTTCGCGGCCAGGGCGCGCGCCACGTTCAGCCGCTGGCTGTCGACGTCCCAGCGCATCGCCGTCGGGTAGCGACGCAGCAGCGCCTCGAGGCGTTCGATCCGGCTGGCCTCGTTGTCGGCCTCGAGCTCGATCTCGTCGCGACGCGCGCGGATCTCCTGCTGCCTGAGGGCCTCCCGGTCCGCCTCCTGCAGGACCCTGAGGGCGTGCACCGCCTCCTCCTCCGCGCGCTGGAGGCTCGCGAGGCGACGGGCTTCGTGCGATTCGACGAACTGGGTCGGGGGCAGGACGTGCGTCAGGACGACCCGGACGATGTCGACGCCGTATGGCTCGAGTCGCCCCCCGATCTGTCCCCGCAGCTGCTCGGCGTCCGCATCACCGACGTCGAGGATCTCGCTGGATGCCTTCGCTCGCACGAGCTTCCGGACAGCCTCCTGGCAGGTCGCCTGGAGCACCTGGTCGAAGTCGAACGCCGAGATCGTGAACACGAACCGCTCGGGGGCGATGATCCGGAACGTCACGAGCAGGTCCACGTTGACCCGGACGTCGTCGCTCGTCGCGATCTCCATCGCCGGCGCATCGAACGGCGTATCGCGAGTGGTGACGACGTGACTGACGACGATGCCCGGCCGGACGAAGTGCACGCCTGGGCCCACCCGGTTCATGAATCGGCCACGCTGCAGGAGCACCGCCTGCGCCCCCTCGGGGACGGACACGAAGAGGGCCCGCAGGAAGCCGATCACGACGAGGCCGGCGGCCAGCGTGCCGCCGGCCGCCCGCAGGGCATCTGACAGGTCACCGAGCATGGCGAGGGCCAGGAGGACGAGCCCCAGGACCACCAGGTCGATCCGGACGCGCGTCGCCCGGGTCGGGACCAGCACGATCGGTTGCCGGCCCTCGGCGTCCGCCGTGGCCAGGACCTGGGACGCGTCCTCGAGGGGCGCCCGGACCTGGCTCAGCTGCATCGTCGGCGGCGGCGGGGCGGCGGTCGTCGAGCCGGTCGAGCCGGTTGACCCGGTCGTCTCCGGCGTCGGCTCCTGGACCGTGGCTTCCGTGGCCATCAGGCTGCCTCCAATCGCTCAAGCAGTTGGTGTGGTGGATGTGCTCCGCACCGCTGCCGCCGGCGCGACGGGGCGCCGATACGCCGACGGCACGCGCCCGCGGGCCTGCGCTTCCCGGGCCTTCGTGCCCGGCAGCACGCCTGCCGGCAGCGCTGGCTCCGACAGTCGCCCGTGCACGTACCGCACGAGGTCCGAGGCGAACGCGACGATCGGCGCGGAGAGGAGCAGCCAGCCGGGTCCGAGCTGGCCGATGACGACCACGGACGGCAGGAGGATCCCCGGGTGCACGCCGAGCCGGCGGCCCTGGATGCGCGAGCCGACCACTGACGCACCGAGGATCCGGGCCGCGACGTAGACGATGGTGTAGGCCGCCGCGCGATTTGGATCGATCACGAGCAGCAGGACGCCCGGCACGAGGCCGATCAGGGGGCCCAGGACGGGGATCAGCTGCGTCGCGCCCGCGAAGACGGCGAGCGCCAGCGGCTGGCCGAAGGATGGCCCGCCCAGCCGCGGCCAGAGCTCGGCGCCGATGTAGGCAAACCCGCCGACGAGCGCCGCGACGACGACGTAGCCGCGCAGGTACCGGCCCGCCGCCCGATCCGCGATGGCCGCGATGGCCCACGCGTCCGGGCGCGCCGACGCCGGGAGGCGGGCGTCGACCGCGTTCCTCAGCCGGTTCTTCTCGGTCATGAGGCCGAGCATCCAGGTGGGCAGCACGATGAGGCCGACGAGGGTCGCGGTCGCCGTGAAGACCCCCTGGGCGACGGCGCGGACTGCGTCCTCGAGGCTGCCCGACACGCCCGAGAACGCCTCGTTGACCACGTTCGCGACCGCCTCGCCGATCGGGATCAGGATGGCGCCGGCGCCGTTCGGCAGGGCGCCGGCGCGACCCTCGAGGCTCTCGATCGACGCGCGGACCTGGGAGCCCGTCGGCAGCTCGAGGGCGAACCGGACGAACCCCTGCGCGAGGGGCGGGACGACGAGGGCCAGGATCGCGATCAGGCCCACGGCGACGCCGGCCATCGCCACGACCGCGGCGATGGGGCGGGGCATGACGCGATTGAGGGCGTCGACGACGGGCAGCAGGGTGTAGGCGATCAGGCCACCGACGGCGAATGGCAGGAGGGCCGGCCACGTCGCCGTCGTTGCGGCCACCACGCCGGTCGCGACCACCGTCGCCAGGCCCGCGCGGGCGAGGGCCCGGGGCGTGATCGTCCGCACGCGGGCACGCAGCGCCGCCCAGTCTCTGGCGGCATTCGCGCCTCGGGCGCTGACGGTGTCGTTCATCGGCGACCCGAGGTTGACGCAGGTCAGGGGGTCGGGCCATGGCGCCCACCCCCGTCGTCGTACAGAGTGCCCACACCGCCGCGGGGCGGTCGCGCAAGCCCGACTCACCCGTGACGGGTGATGCGGTGGCCCAGACCCGGCCATACGGTTGCCGCCCCTGTGCGCCGCTGATGCGGCCAAGGCGACACGCCACCCGGAGGTCTGGAGGCCGATATGACCGCACTCATCACGGACACGGGGCGACCGACGCCGGCCGATCCGATTCCGGGCATCACGAAGGACCGCAGCATCCCCAGCTCCGAGGCGCGCAACATGCCGCCGGAGCTCGGAACGGACGCCGTCGCGATCCTCGAGGGCCGGACGTTCATGTACTCCAACGGGGTCGGCGACGTGGCCGCCGGCTCGATCGGCGGCCTCGTCCATGCGGACACGCGGTTCCTGAACCGTTGGACGGTCCAGGTCAACGGCCAGCCGCTCCTCGCCCTCCGGGCCGGGCCCGTCGACTACTACTCCGCCCAGTTCTTCCTCACCAACGGCCAGATGCCCGGGCTGCGGCCGAACTCCGTCGCGGTCCGTCGGATGCGCTTCGTGGGCGGCGGGCTGAACGAGCGGATCGAGGTCCAGAACTTCGCGCGCGAGCCCGTGCACATCGAGCTGCGCTTCGGGGTCGGCAACGACTTCGCGGACCTGTTTGAGATCAAGGACCACGCGCGGGACCGGTCCGCCGAGATCCGCCGGGACCAGGGGGCCGACGGCACCTCGATCGGGTTCCACTACCGGCACGACGGGTTCGAGGCGGAGACCGTCGTGATCGCGTCGACGCCCGCGTCCCGAATCGAGGGCAACGACTTCATCTGGGATCTCGACCTCGACGTCGACGAGCAGTGGTCGACCGAGATGCATGTGCCCCTCAAGCTCGGTCCGAACGAGATCCAGCCGCGACACACCGGCTTCGGCGAGGTGTTCTCGCCCTCGGGCGATGACTCGGTCACGCGCTGGCAGGCGCAGATGCCGAAGTTCGACACCGACTCACACCTCCTCGGCTCGACGATCCGGCGCACCGCGGAGGACCTGGTCGCCCTGCGCATCGAGGCGAAGCGCGACGATCTCGAGGTCGTGCTGCCGGCCGCCGGCCTGCCCTGGTTCCTGACGCTCTTCGGGCGCGACACCCTCATCACCGCCTACCAGACCGTCGCCTTCGGGCCCCGGCTCGCCCAGGGAGCCCTGCTGGCGCTGGCGCTCTTCCAGGGCAAGGAGGTGCGCGACTTCAACGACGAGGAGCCGGGCAAGATGCTGCACGAGATCCGGGTCGGCGAGCTGACCCGGCTCCACATCAAGCCGCACGATCCTTACTACGGCACCGCGGACGCGACGCAGCTCTGGCTCATCCTCCTGTCCGAGTACTGGCGCTGGACGGGCGACGACGAGTTCGTCCGCTCGCTCCGCGACAACGTGCATCGCGGCCTCGAATGGATGGACCGCTACGGGGACATCGACGGCGACGGGTACGTCGAGTACAAGACCCGCTCGCCGCAGGGCCTCGGTAACCAGTGCTGGCGGGACTCATGGGACGGCGTCCAGTTCTCCGACGGGACCCTGCCGACCCTGCCGATCGCCACGGCGGAGATCCAGGGCTACGGCTACGACGCCAAGCTCCGGGTCGCGGAGCTGGCGGACGGACCGCTCGCCGAGCCCGAGCTCGCCTCGCGGCTCCGACGCGAGGCAGACGACCTCCGGACGCGCTTCGAGCAGGACTTCTGGATCGAGTCTCGCGGCTACTACGCGATCGGGCTCGACGCCGACAAGAAGCAGATCGACTCACTGACCTCGAACATCGGTCAGCTCCTGTGGACCGGGATCGTGTCCCCCGAGCGGGCGAAGAAGGTCGCCGCCCAGCTCATGTCGGACGCGCTGTACTCCGGCTGGGGTATCCGGACCCTGTCCACGCGCGACAGTGGCTTCAACCCGATCGGGTACCACACCGGCACCGTCTGGCCGCACGACAACTCGATCATCGCCATGGGCCTGGCGCGCTATGGCTTCCGCGACGAGGCCAATCGCATCGGCATGAGCCTGCTCGAGGCGGCGGCATTCTCGAACTACCGTCTCCCGGAGGCGTTCTCCGGGTACCCGCGGAGCATGGGCCGCTTCCCGGTCCCGTACCCCACGGCCTGCAGTCCGCAGGCGTGGGCGACGGGCGCGCCGCTCCTGCTGATGCGGGCGATGCTCGGGCTCGACGCGCTCGAGGGCGAGATCCGGCTGAATCCGAACGTCCCCGACGACATCGGGCGGATCTCGATCCGCGGCCTGCAGGCCTTCGGCTCGCGCTGGGACATCGAGGCCATCGGCACCAGCGGCAACGTCCGCCTGGCGCGGCAGGGACGCGGGTCGTGAGCTCCGTCTCGCGTCACCCGCTCTGGGGGATGCCCAGCGGGTCCCCGCGTGTTGCCATCCGATCGACCGCCGTCCCGCCGTGTCCCTCCCGGGCACGACGGGACCGGGTCACAGTCGCGATCGGAGGACGTCCATGACACTCGGCCCGCTTGAATACCTCGTCATCGGCTTCAAGGCAGATCGCTTCGACGGCGGGATCGCGAAGGAGCTCGAGAAGATCGTCGCGGCGGGGATCATCCGCATCGTCGACATCGTCTTCGTCTCCAAGAACGCGGGCGGCACGTCGACGATCGTCGAGGTCGACAACAAGGACGACATCCGGTTCGCCCCGTTCCGGCGGCTTCTCGCCGACTCGCAGGCCCTCTTCACCCACGACGACCTCGAGCAGCTCGCCGACAGGATGCCGGCCGGCACCGCCGGGCTGGTCCTGCTCTTCGAGCATCGCTGGGCCGAGTCCATCAAGGACGCGATGGCAGAGCGCGGCGGCTTCCTGGTCGCTCGGTCGGTCATCCCGAGCGACGTGCTGGAGGACCTGAGCGCGGAGCTCGAAGAGCGCGAGCGCGAACCGGTCCCGGTCGGCTAGGCAGGGCAAGGAGATCGATGACCCATGATGATGCGACGACGTGGAGCGCCGCTCCTCCGGGCAGCCGCGACGACCGCGGTCGTCGCCGGGACGGCAGGCGCGGTTCGCCATCGCCAGGACCAGAAGTGGGACCGGCAGGCCGCCGAGCAGCAGCAGCAGGCGGATGAGATGGCGGCGTACCAGGCTCAGCAGGCGGCGGCCGCGCCCGCCCAGCAGCCGGCCGCGGCGCGCCCGCTCGACGAGCAGCTCCGCGAGATCGCGGACCTGCACACGTCGGGCGTCCTGACGGACGCGGAGTTTGCGGCCGCCAAGGCCCGGCTCCTCGAGAAGGGCTGAAACCAGATGAACAACCTCCCGACGTCTTCGCCGGCAGCCGTCACCGCGGGGCCCACCAGCCTCCGGCGCGGCCCGCGCGCGGGCACGTGGAGGTCCGAGCTTGCACAACCCTCCCCGGGCGACTGGGGTGTCCCGGGGGCATCGGCCGCGATTCGATCTCGCGACGGATCGACGGTCTGAGAGGACGCCGTCGCCGCGGCGTCCTCGTGACTGGGCCCGCCTTCGGGCGGGCCCAGTCGCATGTCTGCTAGGCGCGTGGCCAGCGCTCGTAGTACGTGCTCTGGATCTGCGTGCGGTTGCCCCAGGCTCCACCGACCCACTGGACGACGTCCACGGCCACGCCGAGGCCGATCCAGAAGATGTCGAAGCCCTCGACGCCGCCCGGCTGGACGACGACGTAGATGAGGGTGGTCCAGGGCAGGAAGAGCAGGCCCAGGAACGGGATGATGAACGAGTCGAAGGCGGCGCTCCAGCGGACCGGCTGGATGAACCACCAGATGAGGATGGCCGCCCTCGGGCCCAGGAGGACCAGAGCGGTGAAGAAGCAGCACATGGTGCGTCGAACCTCCTAGCTGACCGGCGGTGGCTACCGAGGTGGCCGACGCCGGCCGGACCACAGGGACCACCTCCCACCGATCGTCGAAGCGGCGCCACGGGGTGTCATCACCCGATTCGGGCAGCGGCGAGGGCGACGCCGCACTTTCACCCGAATTGGCCGATGGCGAGGCCCCGATCCGGGCGTGCAATGCGACCCGATCGCGGACGCGCCGCGATCGGCCGACGCGCTGTCGTGTCGGTCGCATCTGTCGTGGGAGGTCGTGATGGCGTTCAACCTGCGGAACCGGAGCTTCACGACGCTCCTGGACTTCACCCCCCAGGAGATCCGGTTCCTGCTGAAGCTCTCCGTCGACCTCAAGGCAGCGAAGTACGGCGGCTACGAGCAGCCACGACTCCACGGCAAGAACATCGCGCTCATCTTCGAGAAGACGTCGACGCGGACCCGTGTCGCCTTCGAGGTGGCCGCCTCCGATCTCGGCGCCCACGTGACCTACCTCGGCCCCAGCGGGACCCAGATCGGCCACAAGGAATCGATGAAGGACACGGCCCGCGTCCTGGGTCGGATCTACGACGGGATCGAGTACCGCGGGTTCGGCCAGGAGATCGTCGAGGAGCTCAGCGACTACGCCGGCGTGCCCGTCTGGAACGGGCTGACCGACGAGTTCCATCCCACCCAGATCCTCGCCGACGTGATGACGATGACCGAGCACAGCGACAAGCCCCTCGCGGACATCTCGTTCGCCTACCTCGGCGACGCGCGCAACAACATGGGCGACTCGCTCCTGGTCGGCGCTTCCAAGCTCGGGATGGACGTCCGGCTCTGCTCGCCCGAGTCGCTCTGGCCGAACGACGAGCTGGTCGAGAAGACGCGCGCGGTTGCCGCCGACACCGGCGCGCGGATCGCCCTGACGGAGAGCGTCGACGATGCCGTGAAGGGCGTCGACTTCCTGTACACGGACGTGTGGGTCTCGATGGGCGAGGACGACTCGGTCTGGAAGGAGCGGATCGACCTGCTCCGGCCGTACCAGGTCAACGCCGACGTCGTCGCCAGGACGGACAACCCGGCGGTGAAGTTCATGCATTGCCTGCCCGCCCTCCACGACCGCGAGACCGAGGTCGGGGAGGAGATGTACGAGCGCTTCGGCATGGACGGCATGGAGGTGACCGACGACGTCTTCGAGTCCGAGCGGTCGATCGTGTGGGACCAGGCGGAGAACCGGATGCACACGATCAAGGCCATCCTCCTCGCGACGCTCGGCGACTGAGTGGCGACGTGCGAGTCCTGATCGCCCTCGGGGGCAACGCGCTCCTCCGCCGCGGCGAACCGATGACCGCGGACCAGCAGCGCAGCAACGTCGCCGTCGCGGCGGGCCAGCTCGCGACGGTCGCGAAGGAGCACGAGCTGGTCATCTCCCACGGCAACGGGCCCCAGGTGGGGCTGCTCGCGCTGCAGTCGGCCGCGTACACCGCGGTGGAGCCGTACCCCCTCGACGTCCTGGGGGCCGAGACGCAGGGGATGATCGGCTACCTGGTCGAGCAGGAGCTCGGCAATCGCCTCCCGTTCGAGGTCCCGATCGCGACGCTCCTGACGATGGTGGAGGTCGATCCGAACGATCCCGCCTTCGACGATCCGACGAAGTTCGTCGGACCCATCTACGACGAGACCGAGGCGCACCGCCTCGCCGACGAGCACGGCTGGACGGTCAAGGCGGACGGCGCTCACTGGCGCCGGGTCGTGCCGTCGCCGCGGCCGGTCCGGATCTTCGAGATCCGCGCCATGCGCTGGCTCCTCGAGCGAGGCGCCATCGTGATCTGTGCCGGCGGCGGCGGCATCCCGACCGTCTACGACAAGGGCGCGGACCACCAGCTCCGGGGCGTCGAGGCCGTGGTCGACAAGGACCTGGCGAGCTCGCTGCTGGCCTGCGACCTCGAGGCGGACCTGTTCGTCATGGCGACCGACGTGGACGCCGTCTACGCCGACTGGGGCGCGCCGACCCAGCGCCACCTCGATCGCGTCACGCCAGAGGACCTCGCGGGCCGGGAGTTCGCCGCCGGGTCGATGGGCCCCAAGGTCCAGGCGGCGCGGGAGTTCGTCTCGGTCACGGGCAATCGCGCGGTGATCGGGTCGCTCGCCGAGATCGACGGCCTGCTCGCAGGCACAGCAGGGACGAGCGTCGTCCCGGGAGTCATGGCATGACAACGACGACAGCCACCACCCACCGGACCCGCGCCGGCACCGCCCAGCGGACGCCGCCCCGGTTCGACGTCGCGTCGGAGGTCGGCAAGCTCCGCAAGGTCATCGTCCATCGGCCGGACCTGAGCCTGCAGCGCCTGACGCCGGGGAACCACGACGAGCTCCTCTTCGATGACGTGCTGTGGGTCGAGCGGGCCCAGCACGAGCACGACCAGTTCGTCGCCCGGCTGCGCGAGCGCGACGTCGAGGTCTTCTACGTCCAGGACCTGCTGGCGGAGGCCCTCGCCGCCGATCCCGGGGTCCGGCGCCGCCTCATCGAGCTCATCGCCTCGGAGCACGTCGTCGGGCCCAGCCTGGTCGAGGACGTGGGCAGGGCGCTGGAGGGCCTCCGGCCGGAGGCGCTCGCGAAGCACCTCATCGGCGGTCTCACGATCGCGGAGTCGGGGCTCGACCTGGCGTCCGTCCGATCGCGCTCGCTGATCGCCTCGGCGATCGACGACGAGGGCGTCTTCGTCCTGCCGCCGCTGCCGAACACGCTGTTCACCCGGGACTCCTCGTGCTGGATCTACGGCGGCGTCTCGATCAACCCGATGTTCTGGCCGGCCCGGCGCCGCGAGGCCTACAACATGGCCGCGATCTACCGCGGGCACCCGATGTTCCGCGATGCCGGCTTCGAGTACTGGTATCCGCCGCTCGGCGACGACGAGCACTTCAGCGCCGAGGACTTCGGCCTCGCCTCGCTCGAGGGCGGGGACGTCGAGATCCTCGGTCGCGGGACCGTCCTCATCGGCCTGTCCGAGCGCACGACGGCCCGCATGATCGAGCTGCTCGCCCGGGAGCTGTTCGCTCGCGAGGCCGCGGAGCGCGTCATCGCCTGCGTGATGACCAAGGACCGCGCCCACATGCACCTCGACACCGTCTTCACGATGCTCGACCGCGACAAGGTCACGGCGTACCCGCGGGTCACCGAGGGCATCCGGGCCATCAGCATCCGGCCCGGCAACCGGCCCGGGACGCTCGACGTCCGGCGCGAGCCGGACCTGCTGTCGGCGGTCGCGGACGCCCTCCACATCCGCCGCATCGAAGTGGTCCAGACGGGCGGGGACGTCTACCAGCAGGAACGCGAGCAGTGGGACGACGGCAACAACGTCGTGGCCATCGAGCCGGGCGTCGTCATCGCCTATGAGCGCAACACGTACACGATCTCGCGGATGCGCGAGGCCGGCGTCGAGGTCATCGAGATCGAGGGCTTCGAGCTCGGCAAGGGGCGCGGGGGCGGGCACTGCATGACCTGCCCGATCCTGCGGGACGGGATCTGAACCCGGATGGGCGGCCTGGCGCGTTCGATCCTCGGGATCGTGGTCGTCGCAGCGATCGTCGGCCTCATCGCACTCGCTCGCGGTGAGCCGGATCACACCAGGCACGACCCATCCGGGTCCGCCGCGGCCGAGCTGCGGCTGAGCCTCTGAGATGGGCGAGACGCGGCCGCCGGACGGCGACTCGCCCGAGCGCCGCGGCGATGCGCCGCGTTCCCCGAGCCTGCTCGACGCCGCCATCCCGCTCGTCGCGCTGATCGCGCTCATCGCGCTGACGGTCGTGACCTTCGGCATCGACGCGACCGCCGGCCCGCTCCAGGTGGCGCTGCTGCTGGCCGCGACGGTCGCCGGGCTCATCGCATTCAAGAACGGCCACACCGTCGCCTACGTCCGCGACGCCGCGATCGGCGGCGTGTCCTCGGGCATGGCCGCGCTCTTCATCCTGCTCGCGGTCGGCGCCCTCATCGGGACGTGGAATATGGCCGGCACGATCCCGACGATCGTCTACTACGGGATCGGGCTCCTCAACGCGACGTGGTTCTACGCGGCCACCGCGATCGTGTGTGCCCTGGTCGGGCTGGCGATCGGCAGCTCGTGGACGACCGCCGCGACGGTGGGCGTGGCCCTCGTCGCGATGGCGCCGCTGCTCGGGGCATCGCCCGTCATCGCGGCCGGCGCGGTGATCTCCGGCTCGTACTTCGGCGACAAGATGACCCCGCTCTCCGAGACGACGATCCTGGTTCCGTCACTGGTCGGCGGGGTCACGACCAACGAGCACATCGCCGCGATGGTCTGGACCTCCGGCGTGGCCTACGCCATCGCGCTCGGGCTCTTCGCGATCCTCGGCTTCGCCGTTCCACCGGCCGCCACGACCATGGATCCGGCAGCCGCCCAGGCGACGCTGGCCGGCGAGTTCGCGATCACGCCCATCAACCTCTTGCCGCTCGCGCTGCTGGTGCTCCTTTCCATCCGCCAGGTGCCGCCGTTCCTGGCGATCCTCAGCTGCGCGCTCTTCGCCGGGTTGCTCGCCCTCTTCACGCAGCCGGCGGCCGTCGCGGCGTTCGTCGACAAGCCCGGGGCGGCGCCGCTCGAGTCCGCCACGACCGCGCTCTTTGCCGCGCTGGCCACCGGCTTCGTCTCGGCGACGGGCAACGAATCCATCGACGCCCTCTTCTCGGGCGGCGGGATGGCCTCGATGCTCAGCACCGTCTGGCTGGTGCTGGCGGCCCTGTCGTTCGGCGCGATCATGGAGCACGCCGGCTTCCTCGAGCGCCTGATTCGTCCGGTCGTCGCCCGGGCGGACTCGACCGGCCGGCTGATCGCCGCGGTCATCTTCACGTCCATCGGGCTGAACGTCGTCGCCGGCGACCAGTACGTCGCCGACGTCCTGCCGAGCCGCGTCTACCGGACCGAGTTCGCCCGGCGCGGCCTCGCGCCCCGGATGCTGTCGCGGGCGGTCGACGACTCGGGCACGGTCACCTCACCGCTCGTCCCTTGGAACACCTGCGGGGCGTACATGAGCGGCGTCCTCGGGATCGCCACGGGCGACTACTTCATCTACTGCTTCTTCAACCTGCTGAGCCCCGTGATCTCGCTGTTCTACGGGTTCACCGGCATCCGGATCGAGCACATCCGGCCCCCGTCCGGAACCGAGGGGGTCGAGCGCGACCGGGCGCCGCGGCCCGTCGCTGCGCAGGGAGGTCCCGCATGACGACCGCCGCGACGGTCGCCGAGAAGCCGGCCGACAAGCCCGCCGAGGAGCCTGCCGAGCGCCGTTTCGCACTTCCGTCCGCGTACACGATCCTGTTCGTCCTGATCGTCCTCGCCGCCGCGGCGACCTGGGTCATCCCTGCGGGCTCGTACGAGCTCGACGAGAACGGCCAGCCGATCCCCGGCACGTACAGCCAGGTCGAGCCGAACCCGCAGCGCATCGTCGTCGACTCGCTGATGGCGCCCATCAACGGGCTCTACGGGATCACCGGCGAGGACGGCAGCGTGAGCATCTGGAACAGCGGCGAGCTGTTCGGCGCGATCGACGTCGCGCTGTTCATCCTGGTCATCGGCGGGTTCCTGGGCGTGACCATGCGGACCGGGGCGATCCAGACCGGCATCGCCCGCGTCGTCGGGCGCCTGAAGGGCCGGGAGTCGTGGATGATCCCGATCCTCATGGCCGTCTTCGCCCTCGGGGGCACGACGTACGGCATGGCCGAGGAGAGCCTCGCCTTCTACACCCTGATCATCGCGGTCATGGTCGCGGCGGGCTATGACCGCCTCGTCGGTGCGTCGATCCTCCTGCTCGGCTGCGGCGTGGGCACCCTCGCCTCCACGATCAACCCGTTCGCGACCGGGATCGCGTCGGGCTTCGCCGGGACGTCGATCAGCGACGGCATCGTCGGCCGCGTCGTGCTGCTCATCGTCGGCACGGGGCTCGCGATCGCCTTCGTCATGCGCTACGCGCGCCGCGTCAAGGCCGACCCGGCCCGCTCGCTCGTGACCGAGGCGGCAGGCGGCGACGCGGGTTCCGCCGAGCCCCAGATGGAGCTGAAGGACGCCCCGCTCAGCGGCAACCAGAAGACCGTGCTGGTGCTGTTCTTCCTCGCCTTCGCGACAATGATCTACGGCGTCATCCCGTGGGAGGACCTGGGCATCGGGATCCCGACGCTCTTCTGGTGGTTCCCCGAGATGACCGCGTCGTTCCTCCTGTTCGCGATCCTCATCGGCATCGTCGGACGGATGGGGGAGGGGGGCTTCACGACGACCTTCGTCGACGGCGCCAAGGACCTCCTCGGCGTCGCCCTGATCATCGGGATCGCGCGCGGGATCACCGTGATCATGAACAACGGGCTGATCACGGACACCGTCCTCAACTGGGCGGAGCAGGCCGTCAGCACGCTCGGCGGCGCGGCGTTCGTGAACCTCATGTACGCCCTGTTCCTGCCCCTCTCGTTCCTGATCCCGTCGTCCTCCGGCCTCGCGACGGTCGCCATGCCGATCATGGCCCCCTTGGCGAGCTTCGCGAACGTGCCGTCCGAGCTCGTCGTGACGGCGTACCAGGCGGCCAACGGCCTCGTGAACCTCGTCACGCCCACGTCCGCGGTCGTCATGGGCGGCCTCGCGATCGCGAAGGTCGGCTACGGCACGTGGCTCAAGTTCGTCTGGCCGCTGCTGATCCTGCTGGCGTTGTTGACGGTCGTCGTGCTGACGGTCGGGGTCCTGCGATGAACACGAGGAGGTCCGCACCATGGTGACCGCGACGCGAGCGACCACTCCGACGACGAACGGCAACGGGTCCGGCTCGCCGGCCTGGCACACGCTCCAGACCGACGAGGCCCTCACCTCCCAGGGCGTGATCCAGTCGAGCGGCCTGTCCAGCGAGGAGGTCGAGCGTCGCCGCGAGCAGTACGGGCGGAACGCATTCGCGACGGCTGAGAAGGAGCCCGGCTGGCGCGCATTCCTGCGCCAGTACCGCGACCTGATGCAGCTGGTCCTGCTCGGCGCGGGGCTCGTGTCCCTCTTCGTCGTCCAGGAGATCGGGACCGCCGTCCTGCTGTTGAGCCTGACCGTCTTCAACGCTGCCCTGGGCCTCAACCAGGAAGGCAAGGCCGAGGCGAGCGTGGCCGCGCTCCAGAAGATGATGATCGTGCAGTCGCGCGTGCGGCGGGATGGCAAGCTCGCCCTCGTCCCGGCCGAGGACCTCGTCCCGGGGGACATCGTCGCGATCGAGGCGGGCGACCGCGTGCCGGCCGACGGCCGGATCCTCCAGGCGGCGACGCTCGAGATCGACGAGTCGGCGTTGACCGGCGAGAGCTCCCCGGTCCCCAAGCAGACCGAGGCGGTGCGCGATCCGGAGACCGCGCTGGGAGACCGCTTCGACATGGCCTACATGAACACGAACGTGACCCGCGGCGCCGGCGAGATCATCGTGATCGCGACCGGCATGCGGACCGAGGTCGGGCACATCTCCGGCCTGCTCCAGGACACTGCGATCGAGGCGACGCCCCTCACGCGCCAGCTCGACCGGCTCACCCGCCAGATCATCATCATCGCGGGGCTCGCCCTCGCGGCGTCGCTCGCGATCGGGTACCTGCGCGGCACGCCGCTCGACGTCCTGTTCGTGACGGCGATCGCGTTCTCCGTGGCCGCGATCCCGACCGGCCTGCCGGCCGTGGTCACGTCTCTCCTGTCGATCGGCACGACCCAGCTCGCCAAGGCGGGCGCGATCGTCAAGCGGCTCCGTTCGGTCGAGACGCTCGGTTCCACGTCGGCGATCAACTCCGACAAGACGGGCACGCTCACCCTCAACCAGATGACGGCCGTCGAGCTGGCGATCGCCGGGCGGCGCTACACGGTGAGCGGCGAGGGCTATTCGCCGACCGGTGCGATCAACCGCATCGATGGCGAGCCCGAGACCGACCTCACGCCGTACCTGCTGCCGATGGCCCTCTGTGCCGACGCCGAGATCCGCGACGGCGGCCTGGTCGGCGACCCGACCGAGGGGGCGCTTGTCGTCCTCGCCGCCAAGGGCGGCCTCGATCCCGACTCGACGCGCGAGACCTACCCGCGCGTTGCGGAGCTGCCCTTCGACGCCGCCTACAAGCTCATGGCGACGTTCCATCGATTGATCGATGAGGACGGGCGCGAGGTCGTCCGCGCGTTCGTCAAGGGCGCACCGGATCAGCTCCTCGCGCGAGCCGGCAAGGTGCTCGACGCGCACGGCGGCACCGTCCCCGCCGCCGATGTCCGGGATCGCTTCCTCGCCGAGAACGGCCGGATGGCCGCCAAGGGCCTGCGCGTGATGGCCGTCGGGCGCCGCGACTTCGACGCCCGGAAGTTCGACCCGAACGCCGACCTCCTGCCGTTGATCGACGACCTGACGCTCCTGGCGATCGTGGGGATCGTGGATCCACCACGGCCGGAGGCCCGCGACGCCATCGTCAAGGCGAAGGCCGCCGGCATCCAGGTCCGGATGATCACGGGCGACCACGCGGTCACGGCGGCGGCGATCGCGCGTGACCTCGGGATCTCCGGGGACGCGATCACCGGCGCCGAGTTCGCGGCCATGAGCGACGAGGTGCTCGACGGCAAGGTCGACAAGATCGGCGTGATCGCCCGCGTCGCCCCCGAGGACAAGGTCCGTCTCGTCGACGTCCTGAAGCGGAAGGGCCGGATCGTCGCGATGACCGGCGACGGCGTCAACGACGCGCCCGCGCTCAAGAAGGCCGACATCGGCGTCGCCATGGGGATCACCGGCACGGAGGTCTCGAAAGAGGCCGCCGTGATGATCCTGACCGACGACAACTTCGCGACGATCGTGGGCGCCGTCGAGCGAGGCCGAGCCCTCTACGACAACCTCGTCAAGTACGTCCGCTTCCAGATGGGCTGCCTGTTCGGGTTCATCTGGACGTTCCTCGGCGCGGCCGTCTTCAACGTCCTCGGCGGCATCCCGTTCATCCCGCAGCAGACGCTGTGGGTCAACTTCACGACCCAGATCTTCCAGTCGATCGGCCTGGGTCTCGGCGCGCCGACGCCCGGACTGATGGACCGGCCGCCGCGCGATCCCGACGCACAGGTCATGCCGCTGCGCCTCGCCCTCCGGCTCGCGTTCTATGGCGGCGTCATCGGCGCCGGAACCCTCGGCGTGATCCAGTACGCGAGCACCCAATACGCGGACGAGACGCTCGCCCGGACGATGGGGCTCGCCACGTTCTCGCTGTTCAACCTGTTCTATGCCCTCGCCGTCAGCGACCAGCTCGAGAGCGTCTTCAGCCGGTCGCTTCTCGCCAACGGGAAGCTCCTGCAGATGTCGGGCCTGTCGCTCGTCTCGATCGTCCTGGCGAGCGAGCTCGACCTCCTCAACCGCTTCCTCAACACGGTCCACATGCCGATCCAGCAGTGGCTGATCTGCATCGCCGTGGGCAGCGCCATCATCTGGATCACCGAGGTCGAGAAGTTCTTCCGGCGCCGCGCCGCCACGGCCACGGCGAAGGTCGAGGCACGCCCGATGCGGTCGGCCGTGCGGCGGCAGCCGTCATAGGCACGCGCGCGCCGATGCTGCGGGTGATCGCGCGGCCGTCCACGGGGCACGTGGCGGCGGCCGCGGCAGTGGCGGCAGCGGGCCACGCCACGGTGCGTCGCGACGCGCCGGCCATCTACGGCGCGCTGCTCGTCACGGCCCTCCTCGCGGTCCAGTGGCGCTCGGACGCGACCGCCGAGCTCGTCGCCGCCTCGATCCTCGTCTCGGTGTTCGTCTTCTGGATGACCCACGTGTGGGCCGAGATGGTCGACCTGCGCGTGAACGGGCCGCTGTCCCGCCAGCGAGCCGCGCAGATCGCGTCGGCCGAGGCCCCGATGCTCACCGCCGCCGTGCCGCCCATCGCGACGCTTGCGCTCGCCCGCGTGCTGGGAGTGCGGGTCGAGGACGCGATCGCGCTGGCGCTGATCGTCAGCATCGCCCAGCTCTTCGTGTGGGGTCTCGCCATCGGCCGTGCGCTCGATCGCGGCCTCGGGGTCGCCCTGCTCATCGCCGCCATCGAGTGCGCCTTCGGGCTGCTCCTCGTGGGGCTCAAGGTCGTCGTCGTCCACTGACGGGGACGCAGAACGGAGGGAGCCGTGACCGCCACTGCCGCGCCGCTCACGCAGGCTGCAACCACCGGGTCGTCGGGCACGCTTCGACCGCTCGTCCTCGCCCAGTTCCTGTGCAGCTACGCCGCCTCGAGCCTCAACGTCGCAATCAGCGCCATCGCCGGCGACCTGGGCACGAACGTCACCGGCGTCCAGACGGCGATCACGGTCTTCACGCTGACCATGGCCGCGCTGATGATCCCCGGCAGCAAGCTGACCGACATCCTTGGCCGCAAGCGCTGCTTCGTCATCGGGCTCGCCATCTACGGCGTCGGCGCCCTGGTCGCCTCGGTGTCGCAGGGATTGGTCGGGCTGACGGTCGGCTACTCCCTGCTGCAGGGAATCGGCACGGCGCTGCTCATCCCGCCGGTCTACATCCTGGCGACGATCTTCTACACGGACATGGCGACGCGTGCGCGCGCGTTCGGCGCCATCAGCGCGGCGGCCGGGGTCGGCGCGGCCCTCGGCCCGCTCGTCGGAGGCCTCATCACGACGTCGACCAGCTGGCGGGTCTCGTTCGTGCTGCAGGCCGCGCTCGTCGTGGGGATCGTCGTCCTCGCGCGAGTGATCCAGGATGTCCGTCCGAAGGCTGACACCGTCCCGCGCTTCGACCTCACCGGCGCCGTCGAGTCCGCGGCGGGCCTGTCCTTCGTCGTCGTGGGCCTCCTCCTGACCGGAACGTACGGCTGGGTCACGTCGCTGCAGGACTTCGCCATCGGCGACACCGTGCTCATCAGCCAGGGCGGCATCTCCCCGCTCTGGCTGTTCGAGGCCATCGGGTTCGTCCTGCTGTGGGCGTTCTGGCGGCACATCGGGTCCGTGGAGCGAGCCGGCGGCGAGCCGCTCCTCCACACCCGGATGCTGGGCAACCGCGTCGCGAATCTCGGCCTGGTCACGCAGCACCTGCAATGGCTGATCCTGCTCGGGGTGTCGTTCGTGGTCTCGGTCTTCCTGCAGACCGCCCGCGGCTACAACGCCGTGCAGACCGGCCTCATCCTGACGCCCGCGACGATCGGCATCCTCGCATCCTCGATGCTCGCGGAGCGGATGGCGAAGCGGCGCGCGCAGGCGGCCGTCGTCCGCGGCGGCTTCATCCTGACCGCGGTGGGCCTGGTCCTGCTGCTCGTCTTCGTCGACGCGACGTCCAACGTGCTGACGTTCGTCCCCGGGCTCCTGGCCATCGGCCTCGGCGTCGGGGCGATGCTGACGGCGTCGGTGAACGTCGTGCAGTCGAGCTTCCCGGAGGCCGACCAGGGCGAGATCTCCGGGCTGTCCCGCAGCGTCTCGAACCTCGGGTCGTCGGTGGGCGTCGCCCTCGCCGGCAGCGTTCTCGTGTCGCCGCTCGTGTCGGGGAACCAGGGCTACGCGCTGGCCCTGGTGGTGCTCACCGTCTTCGCGCTCATCGGGGTGGCGACGGCCTGGCTCGGTCCGCGGGGCCTTCGCGAGTCGGCGATCCAGGCCCACAGGACGGCGGCGCAGGCCGCCTCGGCGTCGTCAGGGAAGGGTGGGCTCCGTCGGGCGGGCTGATGTGGGCTGATCCGGGCCGTGTCAGCCCGGGCCGTGTCAACCGGAGCCGAGCCAGCCCGAGCTGTGCCGGCTGAAGGTGTGTCAGCCCTTGCCGGCGGCGAGGCTCATGGCCGTCGAGGCCTGCTCCACGTCGCGCATGGACGCGCGTGCGTGGGCCACCGTGCGCACGATGCCGTCGGAGCGGGAGGAGTCTTCGGCGCTCGATCCGCCCGGATCCGTGATGAGGCGGTAGGCGACCTGGAGGCGCACGGCCTCCTTCGCGATCTGGCTGCGAGCCCTCGATCCCTCCGGCAGCCGTTCCTGCAGCCGCTCTGCCTGCCGCCATGCGGCGAGCACGTCATGCACGGTGCGATTCATTGAAGCCTCCCCTGATGACCATTGGCGTGCGCGACGGTGATTCGTCCGTTCGTACCCGCCAAGATTGGCCCCGCCGAACCGCCACGGAAATGGGGCGGACACACCGCCGTGGGGTGTGACAGCCGCACTACGCAACCGCAGCCGCCCATCGCGGCGCCGTATCCATTCGGGCATCGCGGCCGATCGGCGGCCCACCGATAGACTCAGCCGTCGATGAGCGCCACCGGGGGCCGCCGAGCGCCCCTCACCGTCCGGATCGCCACCTGGAGCGCGCGGCACCGCTGGCCGGTGTTCGTGCTGTGGTTCGTGGCGACGTTCGGGATCCTGGCGGCCAGCTTCGCCGTCGGCGGCATCTCCGCCCTCGACGTCAACGACGATCCGAACGGCCCCAAGCTCGAGTCCGAGACGGCCTACGACGTCCTCGGGGCAGCGGAGCCGGTCGCGGCGAGCGAGCGGTTCGTCGTGGTCGTCGACGGCGGCGCCGACGCCGCGCTCGACCCGGCGTTCCAGGAGGAGATCCATCGGCTCGCCGGCGAGCTGACCGGCGCGACCTTCGACGGCGACCTGACCGGTGAGCCGGTCTTCGACAGCGTCGTCGACCCGTTTGTCGCCGGCCTGGAATCCGGGCTGATTTCGCCTGACGGCTCAACGGTCCAGGTCGTCGGCAACATCCCCGGCGAGCGGGACATCGTCGAGCGGAAGCTCGAGGCGATCCCGGCCATCGTCGACGCGGCCCGCGCCCGCATGCCCGACGCGGAGGTCCACGTCATCAGCAGCACGTTCATCAACCGCGACATCAACCAGCTCATCAACGACGAGCTCGACGGCTCGCTCCGGCTGACGATCCCGATCACGTTCCTGATCCTGCTGATCGCGTTCGGGGCGATCGTGGCCGCGGTCGTGCCGCTGCTGCTGGCGATCACGTCCCTCGCCGCCGCGTATGGGTTCCTGGCGATCTACAGCCAGGTCGTGGGACCGGTCAGCCCGAACGCCAGCCAGCTGGTCATCCTCATGGGCCTCGCCGTCGCGGTCGACTACTCGCTGTTCATGATCACCCGCTTCCGGACGGAGCGGCGCGCCGGCCGCGCGGTCCTCGCGGCGATCGAGACGGCGAGCAGCACCGCGGGCCGCGCAGTGTTCTTCAGCGGCATCGCCGTCGTCATCTCGCTGGGCGGCCTCGTGACCCTCGGGATCTCGCTGTTCACGTCCATGGCCGTCGGGACGATGGCCGTCGTGCTCGTCTCGGTCATCGGCAGCCTGACGTTCCTGCCGGCGACGATGGCGATCGTCGGTGACCGGGTGAACCTCGGCCGGCCGATCACCTGGCTGCCGCGGCTCCTCCGCGCCCAGGGTGTCCTCGACGCCATCGAGCGGCGGGCCGCGCGCCCGCCGGGCAGCGGCTTCTGGGCCCGGTTGGTCAACGCCGTCATGGCCCGGCCGGTCGTGATGACGGTCCTCAGCGCAGCACTGCTCCTCGCGATCGCCTTCCCCGTCACGCGCCTCCGCACCGGCACGACCGAGATCACGGGCCTGCCGTCCTCGATCGATGGCATCGCCGCGATCAAGCTCGTCAACGAGAAGTTCCCGTTCGGCCAGAACGTCCGCCTCGACGTGGTGGTCACCGAGGCAGACCGCGCGGACGTGCAGGCCGCGATCACCCAGCTGCAGGACCGGATCCTCGCCATCCCCGGGGTGAGCGGCCCGCCAACCGGCCGGATGTCGGCCGACGGCACGGCCCAGCTGCTCTCGTTCCAGCTCTCGGGCGGCCGCAACGACGAGGCCAATCGCTCGATCGTCCGCCAGGTCCGGGACGAGGTCCGGCCGGAGGTCTTCGGGCCGCTGGCATCGACCGGCGCGCAGATGTACGTCGCGGGGCAGGCTGCCGCGACGATGGACATCGTCGGGATCTACTCGGACGCGACGCCCCGCATCTTCGCCTTCGTGCTGGGGCTCTCGTTCGTGCTGATGCTCGTCGCCTTCCGCTCGATCGTCATCCCGATCAAGGCGATCCTGCTCAACCTGCTCTCAACCGCGGCCGCGTTCGGGGTCATGGTCCTCGTCTTCCAGGAGGGCTGGTTCGCCGACCAGCTCGGCATCGTGCCCGGTGGCGTGATCGAGAGCTGGGTGCCGATCTTCGTCTTCACGATCCTCTTCGGGCTGTCGATGGACTATCACCTGTTCATCCTCACCCGGATCAAGGAGGCACGCGACCGGGGCCTCGATTCGCGGGCCGCGGTGGCGCGCGGCATCTCGGTGACGTCGGGGACGATCACCAGCGCGGCGTCGATCATGGTCGTCGTCTTCGCCGTGTTCGTGACCTTCAGCTTCGTGTTCATCCAGCAGCTCGGGCTCGGGCTGGCGGTCGCCGTGTTCATCGACGCGACGCTGATTCGGAGCGTGCTCCTGCCGGCGACGATGACGCTCCTCGGCGACTGGAACTGGTGGCTGCCGAGCTGGCTCAACTGGCTGCCACACGTCACGATCGAGGCCGAGTCCGCCGAGCCGGAGACGCTGGGGCCAGAGGCCGCTCACGACGTGGTCGATGCCGAGGTCGCCCACGCCCGGCCCGCCGAGGCCTGACCGATGCCGACCTTCCAGGACGTCCGCGAGATCTCGCTCGCGCTGCCCGAGGTCGAGGAGCACGTGACCTGGGGCACCGACGTGAACTTCCGGGTCCGCAACAAGATGTTCGTGATCGGCGGCGAGGACGCGACCGGCGTCTCGCTCAAGGCGTCGCTGACCACGCAGGCGGACCTGCTCGACCTCGACCCCGAGACCTTCTCGAAGGCCGCCTACGTGGGGCGCTTCGGCTGGGTCAACGTGGACCTCGAGCGGGTCGATCGGCCGCTCCTGGAGAAGCTGCTCCGCGACGCCTGGCGGGCCACGGCGCCGGCGAAGCTCCGCGGGCTCGTGCCCGAATGACGACGCGGGAGGACGTGCCCACGCTCGAGGGCGAGCTGGTCCGGCTGCGGCCGATGCTCGAGTCCGATCGGCCGGCGCTCATAGAGGTCCTCGCCGACCCGACGGTCATCGAGTGGTGGGACGCCCGCGGACCGGAGAACAGCGCCACCGAGCTGATCGCCGGCGAGACGGGCTGGTTCGTGTGGGCGGTCGAGGCCGGTGGCCGGCTCGCCGGCAGCGTCCAGGCGACGGAGGAACAGGACCCCGACTATCGCCACGCCGGCATCGACGTCTTCCTGTCGGCGCCGTTCCAGGGTCGCGGCCTCGGCGCCGATGCGGTGCGAACGGTGGCGCGCTGGCTCTTCGACGTCCGCGGCCACCACCGGCTCACGATCGACCCGGCGGCTGCAAACGCCCGCGCGATTCGCACGTACGAGAAGGTCGGGTTCAAGCCCGTCGGCGTGATGCGAGCGTACGAGCGCGGCGTCCATCGCACGTTCCACGACGGGCTGCTCATGGACATGCTCCGCGGCGAGCTCCGCTGATGCGGGGTAGGGTGGCCGCATGAGCGAGCGGGTCGTCGCGATCACCGGTGCGACGGGCATGCTCGGTCGGGTCGTGGCGGCGCACTTCGCCGCCACCGGCGCGAGGCTCGCGCTGCTGGCGTTGTCGGAGGACGAGGTCGCGGCCCTCGCCGGGGAGCTCGACGGCGGCGCGGCCCGGCATGCGGGATTCGCCGTGGACCTCCGCGACGCCGCGTCGTCCACAGCCGCGGCTGCCGCCGTGCGCGAGCGACTCGGACCGGCGTCCGTCCTGCTCCACCTCGTCGGGGGCTACGCCGGCGGCACCCCGTTCGTCGACGGCGACGACGAGGAGTTCCGGCACCTCATCGACCTCAACCTGTGGTCGACGATCCATGCGCTGCGGGCCTTCCTCCCGGACATCCTGGCGGCGGAGCACGGTCGAATCGTCACGGTCTCGGCCTTCGTCGCCGCCGCGCCGACCCCGAAGCACGCCGCCTATGCCGCCTCGAAGGCCGCCGTCGAGGCGCTGACGATCTCGGTCGCCCGCGACCTCGCCGGCACCACCGCGACGTCGAACGTCGTCGTCCTGCGCGCGATCGGCGACCAGAAGCCGACCGAGCAGCGGCCGGAGGAGATCGCCGCGGTCATGGCGTTCCTGGCCTCGCCCGAGGCGGGCACGATCAACGGCCAGCGGATCCCGCTCATCGGCCGCGCCTGACGCGACCGGTCAGACAGCCGCGGGATCGACGCTCCGCAGGCGCACGATCGGGATCGCGCGATCGGTCATGGTGGGGTAGCGGCCGTATCGCGGCGCCTCCTCGGCAATGCGGCGCCAGGCGGCTTCGAGCTCGGCGCCCTCGAGCGTCTGCGCGGCGACACGCACCCGGCGTCCATCGCCGAACTCGACCGTTGCCCGCGGGTCCCTGGCGAGATTGAAGAGCCAGGCCGGGTGCCGGGCGGCGCCGGAGAGCGACGCGACGATCAGCCAAGCGGCGGGTCCGTCGGCGAAATACCCAAGGACCGCCGACCGCGGTTCGCCGGACTTTGCCCCGATGGTCTCGAGCACGAGCGTCGGCGTCCCGCGGATGACCATCCCGTGCTGGCGCAGGAACATGCCCCGGTTCATCCTGCTCATGAAGAGGGCGATGGGGCGCGGAAACTTCGGCCACCGCCCGCCGTGCGTTCCCGGAGGGGGAACCTTGACCGTCATGGCCTGACTCTACATCGCTTCCGGAACGGCCCGGCGGCCCCGCATTGGCGTCCAGGGACTATCGTGTTCAGGCGCCCACCTGGAGGAGCTCCGCCGTGCTGACCGCCCCGTCCATCCACGTCACCCGCGACCGCTATCACCTCGCCTGGGATCCCGCGATCGAGCCCATCGAGACCGTCGATCAGGGCGCCGTCGTCGAGTTCGACCTGCTCGACGCGAGCTGCGGCCAGCTCGACGCCGACTGCGGCGTCCCGCAGCTGTTGTCGCTCGACTTCGATCGGGTGGACCAGGTGGTCGGGCCGATCTCCGTCCGCGGCGCCGAGCCCGGCGACACCCTCCAGATCGACCTCCTCGCCTTCGAGCCCGCGAGCTGGGGCTGGACGGCGGTCATCCCGGGCTTCGGGCTGCTGGCGGACGAGTTCCCGAAGCCCGCCTACCACGTCACCCGCATGGGCCCGACGGGTCCGATCGAGTTCATGCCCGGCATCAAGCTGCCGCGCGCGCCGTTCTGCGGCGTGATCGGCGTCGCCCCGGCCAGCGGCCCGCTGTCGACCATCCCGCCCGACGTCCACGGCGGGAACATGGACACGCGCCACCTCGTGGCCGGCTCCACGTTGTTCCTGCCGGTCTTCCAGCCGGGCGCCCGGATCTCGATCGGCGACGGCCACGCGACGCAGGGCGACGGCGAGGTGTGCGGGACCGCGATCGAGACGCCCATGCGGGCGACCGTGCGGCTGACCGTCCGCAAGGACGTCAAGGTCTCGGCCCCCGAGTTCCTCGCGGCGCCGGACCCACACGCGGAGCTGCGCAACGGCCGCCGCTACGCGACCGACGGCGTCGGCCCGGACCTCCTCGGCGCGGCGCGGGACGCGACGCGGCGGATGATCGACTGGCTCGGCCGCGAGCACGGCATGAGCCCGGCCGACGCCTACATGCTCTGCTCCGTGGGGGTCGACCTCCGCATCAGCGAGATCGTCGACATGCCGAACTACCTCGTCACGGCCTACTGCCCGCTCGGCATCTTCGCGTAGAAAAGCGATCGGGCGGCCTCCTCGACCGCCCGATCGAACGTGCTGGACCTCGAACCTCACGCCTCGGCGACGGCCGCTCCGATCTCGTCCGTCGCCTGCGGGTTGCGGGCACGCAGGACGAAGAACAGGACGATACCGACGACGGCCCAGGCCGCGACGATCGCCGGCGCGTAGCTGAACGGCGGCGACAGGGCCGGGATCTCGGCGTTGATGACCGGGATCGTCAGGCCGCCGATCGCCGACACGAGGCCGATGAGCATCACGACGATGCCGATGATCGGCACGACCCCGTGCTTGATCACGTTGAAGTCGGCGCGGCCCTCGCCCCGGAAGTAGCCGATCGCCGCGGCGTTCACCGCGATGTACATCGCCGCGAAGGCCAGGCCCAGGATGTAGCCGACGAAGAAGTACGTGGTGAGCGCGCCATCGGCCGCCCCGCCGCTGAACACAAAACTCAGTCCGACAGCCAGGACGATGCCGATGATGCCCTGGACATGCACCGCGTTCACCGGCGTCCGATGGGTCGGATGCACCGCCGAGAGCGCGCCCGGGAGGAGGCCGCTGCGCCCGAGCGAGAAGATCACCCGGGTCGATGCGTTGGCGCCGGCGTTGGCATTGGCGATCGAGCTGTTGACGATGGCGAACGTCACCAGCAGGCTCCCGATTCCGGGCAGGACCTGCTCGGCCATGCCGCCCCAGGGGTTGCTCTCGTTGAAGCCAAGGAATTCGGCCTTCATCTTGTCCGGCCCGAAGAAGACCGTCGCCGCGTAGTAGCAGAAGATGTAGAAGAGGCCGATCAGCACGCAGGCCAGGATGATCGCCCGGGGGATCGTCCGGCGTGGCTCGCGAGCCTCCTCGCCGAGCGGCGCGGCGCCCTCGAAGCCCACGAAGGCGAGGATGCAGAAGACCATGCCCTGGAGCGCCGGGATGATGTTGCCGTCGGCGGGGATGAAGACCGCGGTGTTCACGGGCGTGGCCGCCTTCGCGATCAGCAGCGCCGAGACCACGAGGAAGATCCCGATCTCGATCAGGCCGAGGATCACGCCGACGCGGGTCGACAGCCGGATGCCGTAGTAGGTCAGGGCCCAGACGACGAGGCCGCAGGCCACCGTGAGGGCCAGCCACAGCCAGTCGTTACTGAAGCCGGTCAGCTCGGTGATGAGCGCGGCGCCGAAGAAGCCAAAGGACGCATACAGCGCCGCGGGCACGATCGGGCCGGCGAGGGTGTAGATCCACGCGACGAGCCAGCCGAAGAACGGGCCGAGGCCGCGGCTGACCCACGTGTACATGCCGCCCGCCGAGGTCATCCGCCGGCCGAACTGGCCCATCGAGTAGGCGGTGAACAGGCAGGCGATGAGCGCGAACACCACCGCGAGCGGCGTGATGCCGCCGGCGAACGTCGTCGCGAAGCCGATCGACAGGGCCGCCGCCACTGCCGGCGCCATGAACGTGATCGACTGGAACAGGACCTCGGTGAGGCCGACGGCTCCACGCTGGAGCTGGGCCTCGGGGCGTGCCCCGGCCATCGTTGCTCCCTCCTCATTCCCGGCGGGCCGTGGGCACGACCGCAGTTGCCGGATCGCGATCTTATGCCCGAGCGCAAGCGGTGGGAGGGGGCTCCCGGATCAGGCTGGCGGGCTGCCGCCGATCGGAGGTAGCTGGCGTGCATCGGCCGAGGGGTCGGTCACCCCGATGATGGCCACGACGCTGGTCCCGGGGATCTTGCCGCCCTCCGAGCAGTCGAAGGGCGCGGCCAGGCGGCTGAGCGTCGTCATGACCGTGCCGTTGCCTGACCCAAGGTCGCAAATCAGGACCAGCACCGGCGGCGTCAGGGACCGGATCGCCTCCAACGCGTCGCGCTCGCAGTTGCGATACGCAGTGGTGGAGCAGGCCGAGCGCACCTGGGAGAGCAGCTGGGGACCGGCGGTCGGCGTGACGTGGACCGGCGGTTGGCAGGCCGCGAGGGAAAGGGCGAGCGCCAGGCTCGCGAACGAGGATCGCCTGGTCACTCGTGACCTGCGGCTGGTCTCGGGAAGGCCGCCATCAAGGTTGCGGCGGCGACCGCCAGTCCGAGCCACACGTAGGTGCGGTTCAGCTCACCCGCCTCGTTCGACGCCACGAAGCCGCTGAGCGCGAACAGCATCGCCGCGATCACGCCGATCGAGAAGCGCACATAGCCCACGGAACCCCTCCCACCAAATCCTGGCCGCTTGTCTGGCGAAGAGACGAGCGCCCCTTCGCGGCGTGACGGCGACGGTCCCTCGCTCCTCGGCGCGTGAGGCTGATTCCGCTCGAGTTGGGGTATCCTCCGCGCCCTGGGCCCGTAGCTCAATGGCAGAGCAGCTGACTCTTAATCAGCGGGTTGAAGGTTCAAGTCCTTCCGGGCTCACCACCCATTTCGAACGTAAAAACGCCTCCCGGACCGATCCGAGAGGCGTTGTGATTCAAGGCTGTACCACAGAGATACCCACACTAGGCCGAGGCAACGGTCCTCCGACCCAGGAGCGCCCGAAGGGCCGCTGATCGACCGCCACCCGGACCTAGCCGTCCAAGAGCCTCCTTGCCGCTGCCTCAAGCGCGGCATACGCGGCCGCTGAACGTGCCTCGGTCATATCGTCGCTGAAAGTCCAAATCGCGCCGGTTGCGGTCGGCGTCCAGAAGATGCGTGTCCTGGCGTCCGTTTGCCGGAGGCACGCCTCGACTGCTTCCGCAGCCTCCTCTGAGTCGATGGCCGCGTCCTGCGTGGCCTTCAGGACGCAGGGCCTAAAATCCTCGCGCTGGATGATGTCGATCTGGCCGCGCGGTTGAATTCGTGACATTGTCGCGTTCAGAGTTCCCTAACTCGTGCCCCATTGCCGAAGTCTTCGGATAAGGAGTCCGTGTGGGTTGCCGTCCGTCGAGCAGATCTGCGCGATAAGCCTGCTCCCGGCAGCAGCCTTCAGCGCCGTGCCGGTCGCCGGTCTAGTTGACCGCTTGGTCGGCATCGACCTTTCCGCATCCAAGTTCGGCGCTCTGGCCGTTGCAGTAAGAATTCCAGTTGTAGTTGTAGTTCCCGGTCTTGTCCGCCGTGAATTGGAGCTCAGTCTTGATCTGATCAGAGGTCCATGACGGGTGCTGGCTCTTGGTCAGGAAGACTCTTGACCCAGCCGTATTGCTCTGACCAATACGGATCATCCGGCGGCGTCGCAGGAAATGCGGTGAACTCGCCCAGAGCACTTCGACCAACCTGGGCGACAAATGGCTCGTCCGCGAGAGACGCGACCTTTTGCGCTGCCTTCGTCCCGTCCGTGACCTTGAACAGCACCCAGTCGAACGGCGGTTCCCACGAAAGAACCTGGAGGCCGTTGGCTGCCGCGAGGTCGAGCGCCTCCTGAACGCGAGCTCCCGGCTTGAACTTGACGGTGATCTGCCCGTCCACCAAACCTCCGCTTGTGCCGGGCGGGTCCGGACTTGGAGCGGTTGCGCCATTCACTGACCCTGCGGAGACGATGGTTACAAGCAAGGCAATCACAGGCACAGCTTTGCGCACGATGACCTCTCCCTCCTCCTCGCAGAACAGCCCCCGCGACCAGACCTGGAGCGGCGCCTACCCCTCGACGCTGATATCGATGACTTCTAGTCCTTCGCCAACCGCGCAGAAGGTGCCGATAGGCTCGCCTAGCCGTCCCCGAACCGTTACCCGGTCTCCGACTCGAGCAACCACGTTGCCGGCCTGATCGCGGATCGATTCCGGTGCGGGGCCACCGAAATCCCACCCATCCGGGAGCACGAGCTCATAGGCCTTGCCGGTGGGAGGAGACGCGGTCGAGTCTGAATCCGCCACGCTAAGCACCGGACAGACACCGACCAGTAGGAGCCCACCCGTCAGGAGAACTTCGCCGGGCTGGACCGACGCTAAGGATGCGTCTGGTGACTCCATCCCTACAGGGCTTGGCGCACCGGCGGTCGTCGTCGGCACGATGGATTCGCTGGGGCCCGCGCCGTCACCGCAGCCACTGCCCAGGACGGCGATTGCGAGGACGGTGGCCCGCGCCCTGCGGAAATTCATCTTTGACCCTCGACCGCCATGCCCAGATCTGGGCGAGCACACGTCTCGTCCTTTAGCTACGCCTATTTCACGGCGTGCGGAGGGCGAACGCAATCCGGCAAAACCCTTGGACGCAAGGCGCCGACGCCGCCATCCTCGGAAGTCCTCCGCGCAAAATGGGAACACCGGGATGAGCGGCCGCGCCGAGCCCTGGCGGTACCCACATCCGTACCCAAACCAGCGTGACCCGGGAGGGCACTCGACGGACGCAACGACACCCTCTGTACGCACAGAGAGTGTCCTGGAGCGTGGCTTCGCTCGGACTCTTGATCAGCGGGTTGAAGGTTCAAGTCCTTCTGGGCTCACCATGCTCATCCCAACGAATCGAAAGAGCCCCTGCCTGCGCAGGGGCTCTGAAATCGTTCGGCTTGTCGCTGCCTAGCGGAGGACGCCGAGCAGGAACAGGATGACCAGCAACAGGACGAGGGCACCGAGAAGGCCGGTCCCGCCCGTGTAGTAGTTGCCCCATGACGACCGGTAGCCGTAGCCAAGGCCGCCGAACAGCACCAGGGCGATGATCAGGATGATCAGGAGTCCCAGCATCTGCCTACTCCTTCCCGTCGTGCCCGTCTCGCGAAATCCGATGGCACGACCGTCCGAGCGAGCCTAGGAACCCTCCCGGCGCGATCGGGTCACATCGGCGTCCGTCGGCGCAACGGCCGCCTCGCATTCGATGTCGAGGTGTCGGGGGCATAACAAACGATAGTCGAGAGGCGCGGCAATCGTGCCCTCGCCCGCTCCGGACGATCCGGCCGGCCGAGGCCGCTCGGTACACTTCCGCGCTCGGAGGTGGAGTATCGGAGCCGACGAAGCCCTGCTCCTGCCCGATGGGTCGCGACTGCTGCACATCGGGCCGCACAAGACCGGCACGACCTCGGTCCAGGGAGCGTTCCACCACGCCCGACGGAGCGTTGCCGCACAGGGCGTGCACTACGCCGGCCCGAACCGCCACGCGCGCCAGGCCGCGCAGGCCGCGGCGACGCGCGGCAGCTCCGCCCGCCGCTGGGGCTCGATGCGCGCCTGGGACAGCCTCGTCGGCGAGATTCGCCGCGCCCGCGGCCGCGTCGTCATCAGCAGCGAATGGTTCGCCGACGCCGAACCGACCGCGGCGAAGCGCCTGATCGATGACCTCGATCCGCGGCGGGTCCACGTCGTGGTGACGCTGCGGCCGCTGGCTCGGATCCTCGCGTCGCAGTGGCAGCAGTTCGTGCAGGGCGGCGTGACCATCCCCTACGAGCAATGGCTGCGAACGATCTTCGACGAGCCGACCAGCGGCACCGGCAAGCGCTTCTGGCACCGCCACCGCCACGACGAGCTCATCCGGCGCTGGGCAGCCGTGGTCGGCTTCGATCGATTGGTCGCCGTCGTCGTCGACGATCGGGACCACGCGGCGGTCCTCCGGGTCTTCGAGGGGCTCACGGGCCTCGCCGACCAAACGCTCGAGCTCGTTCCCGACCGCTCGAACCGGTCGCTGACGGCGCCCGAGGTCGAGCTCGTCCGGGCGATGAATGCGACGTTCGCCGGCGTGGGCCTCAGCGGCCCGCCGCGCCTCGACCTCGTGCTCTTCGGTGCGGCGGCGAACCTGAAGCTTCGTGAGCTCGAAGCCGAGGAGCCCCGGATCGCGACGCCCGACTGGGCGCTCCAGCGGGCCGCGGGAGTGGCTGCCGAGATCGTGGAGGGCATCCAGGCATCGGGTGTGCGGGTGGTCGGTGACTCGCAACGGCTGCTGGGTCCCGCGGCGGCGCCGGTCGCCGTGCTCCCGGGCGAGGACGCTGGGGCGGGAGCCCGCGAGGAGCGCTCGTGGCCGGAGATCACGACGACCGGGGCGCTCGGCGTGCTGGCGGCCACCGGGCTGGCGCGCTCCGGCGATCGAAGCGAGGCCGTCGAGCCGTACTCGTCGCAGCGGCTGCGCAGCATCCTCCTCGGCCGGGTCCGGGACGCGGTCGCCGGGTCGTGACGGCCGCCGACAGGGAGGTCCTGCTCCCGGCGGGGACGCGGCTGCTCCATATCGGCCCGCACAAGACCGGGACGACGGCGCTCCAGGCGGCATTCCATCGCGCCCGGGAGTCGGTCGCCGCCCAGGGCGTGCACTACGCCGGAAGAAACGCCCAGCCCATGGGAGCCGCGTATGCCGTGACGGCACGCAACCCGACGTACGCCAAGCCGACGCCGATCGGGCGCTGGAAGGCGCTCGTCCGCGAGGTGGACGCCGCCGGCGATGCCCGCGTCGTGATCAGCAGCGAGGGCTTCTGCGACGCCGACGAGGCCGCCATCAAGCGCATCGCGCGCGACCTCCATCGCGACCGGCTCCACATCGTGATGACCCTCAGGCCGCTCGCGGCGATCCTGCCGTCCCAGTACCAGCAGTTCGTCCAGGGCGGGCTGGTCATGGCCTACGACACGTGGCTGGAGGCGATGCTCGCGGACCCGCCGCGCAAAGAGCGCTCGCCGCTGTTCTGGCAGCGCCACCGCCACGACGAGCTCGTCGCGCGCTGGGCGAACGTCGTCGGGATCGAGCGGGTGACGGTGATCGTCGCCGACGACAAGGAGCCCGACGCGGTGCCGCGGGTGTTCGAGCGCCTCGTCGGGCTGCGGCCGGCGACCCTGGAGCTCGAGTGGAACTCCAGCAACCGCTCGCTCACGCGCGCCGAGATCGACCTCGTCCGGGCGCTGAACCGCGCCTTCCGATCCGTCGCGATGCGCCCCATGGCTCAGAACAAGGTCATGCGGCTCGGCACGACCGAGCTCATCAAGCGCCGCCCGCCCGGCAAGGCGGAGCCGCGCCTGGAGACGCCGGCCTGGGCGCTCGCGCGGGCCGGCCAGATCTCGCGGGAGATGGTGGACAACATCGCCGCCTCGGGCGTCCGCGTCCTCGGCGACCTCGAGGCGCTCGCCGTCGTCCCGGCGGCGCGGACCGTTGCCGACGGCGAGGGTGCGTCGGATTGCAGCGAGGACCCTGTCGCGGTCGCCGCCTGGCCGGAGATCGTGACCGCGGCAACCATCGGCACGCTGCTCACCTCCGGCGCGGCACGTCAGGTGACCGGCGGCGCCGGCGCCTGGCCGGACCGGGCCGCGACCCCGGGTGCCGCGGGCTCCGAGAGCCGCCCCATCGCCGACCCGCGCGGCGCCGATGTCGCCGTCCTCTCGACCAGCGCGCTGGCGGGCAACCTCCGGATGCGCGCGCAGACGGTCGGGCGACGATTCGTCAGGCGGATTCGCAGAGGCATCCGGTCCGGGATGGGCCGGCTGCGTCGGAACCCGTCGATACACTCGTCCTAGGTGGAGGTGGAATGAGCGACGGCGACGCCGGCGCGGTCCTGCCCACGGGCACGCGCCTGCTGCACATCGGCCCGCCGGAGAGCGGGATGGGCGCGCTGCAGGGCGCCTTCCACGCCCATCGCGGCGAGCTCGAGGGCCAGGGCGTCCACTACGCCGGCCCGAACCGGCAGCCGCTGGCCGCCGCGCACGTCATCTCTGGGACGCCGTCGCCGTACGCCAACGGCAAGGTCCCGCCGGAGCGTCGCTGGCGCGACCTCGTGCGCGAGGTCGAGCAATCGACGGCCGCGCGCGTCGTCATCAGCAGCGAGGGCTTCGCCGACGCCGAGCCGGCGGGCATCGAGCGCGTCGTCCGGGACCTCGACCGGTCTCGGCTCCATGTCGTGGTCACCCTGCGACCGCTCGCCGCCATCCTGCCGTCGCAGTGGCAGCAGGACGTCCAGGCCGGGATGGTCCTCGCCTACGCGGACTGGCTGGAGGCGGTCTTCAACGAGCCGGCTGGGAAGGTATCGACCACCTTCTGGCACCGGCATCGCCACGACCGGCTCGTGGCCCGCTGGGCCGCCGCCGTCGGGCCGGATCGCGTCTCGGTGATCGTCGGCGACGCGGGCCAAGGGGGCGCCGAGGGCAGCGACCGCCAGCTGCGCGCATTCGAGGAGCTCCTGGGCCTGGCGACCGGCACCCTGGTGCCCGAGGCGAACCCGGGCGACCGCTCCCTGACGCTGCCCGAGGTGGAGTCGCTGCGCGCGTTCAACGCGGCCTTCCGGGCGGAGGGGCTCGGGACGCGGCTGTACGACAGGGTCGTCCACTTCGGCGCCGCGGCGCTGCTGCTGCAGCGGACGCCGGCCGAGGGCGAGCCGCGGATCGAGACGCCGGACTGGGCGCTCGAGCGGGCGGCCTCGACGGCTCGCGACATCGTCGATGGCATCCGGGGCGCGGGGGTGCGCATCATCGGTGACCTCCACGCGCTGACTGTCGGACCCGCAGCGCGAGCATCCGCCGCGACGACCTACGACGTCGACGCCACCTGGGCCGACATCGGCGCGACGATGGCGCTCGGGATCGTGCTGGCGAGCGGACTGGCCCGCGGCGAGGCATCGAAGGCCTGGAGCCAGATTCCGTGGCCCGACGGGCCGCTCGCAGCCGGCCGGCGGCCGCCACGGGCGCGGGTGGAGCCGCTCGAGCTGGCGCGCGTGTCGACGCCGCTGCTCGGGCTCATCCTGGCTCGCCGCTTCCTGGCCGCGGCGGGCTCCCGCCTCCGGCCGGCGCGACGCGCGAGTTGAGTCCCAGGCGCAAGGCCACGCCTCCGGGGGTCGCGCCGCAGGCGGCCGCGCCACCCACGCGCCAGCTGCCGTTGCCCGAGGGCGTCCGGCTCATCCACGTCGGTCCGCACAAGACCGGTACGACCGCGGTCCAGAACGCGCTGTGGGACGCGCGGTCGAGGCTGCTCGAACAGGGCGTCCGCCACGTCGGGCGGTCGCGGAACCCGTCGAACGCCGTGCGCGCCGTCGCCGAGCAACCCTCGCCGTACTCGGTCGACAAGCCGCCGTCCATGAGCAACTGGCACGCCCTGGTCCGTGACATTCAGCGCGCGCACGAACCCCGTGTCGTCGTCAGCAGCGAGTTCTTTGCCTGGGCCCAGCCGGCGCAGATCCGGCGCATCGTCGAGGACCTCGACGCCGAACGCCTCCACGTCGTCGTCACGCTGCGCCCGCTGCTCCGGGTGATGCCGTCGATGTGGCAGCAGAACGTGCAGCAGGGGAGCGTGACCCCGTTCGAGGACTGGGTCCGCCAGATGCTGGCCGATCCGAGCCGGCCCTTCTGGACGCTCGAGCGGCACGACCAGCTGATCGACCGTTGGGTGGCCGTCCTCGGGGTCGAGCGGGTCACCGCCGTCGTCGTCGACGACAAGGATCACGGCGCCGTGATGCGCGCCTTTGAGGGCCTGCTCGGCCTGCGGAGCGGCACGCTCGTGGCGGCGCGCGACCTCGCGAATCGCTCGCTGACCATGGCCGAGGCCGAGGCCGTTCGAGGCTTCAACGTGGCATTCAACGGCCAGAAGCTGCCGCGCGACCTGCACGCCCGGACGATGCGCTTCGGCGCGGCCCAGCTCATGAAGCGCCGCGAGCCGCCACCGAACGAGCGGCCGGTCACGATGCCGGCGTGGTCCTACCCGGACGTGGCGCGGATCCAGGGCGAGATCGTGGCCGGCATCCGAGCCTCGGGGGTCCCGATCATCGGCGACCTCGCCATCCTGGCTGCGGCTCCGGCCGCGCCCGGGCGCGATGCAAAACCGCTCGCCGGCATCCCGCCCGAGGTCGTCGGCTCGCTGGGCATCGGCCTGCTGTCGACGACCGGGGCAATCCGCCAGGCGGCGGTGAGCAAGGGCCCGTTCAAGTTCGCGGAGCCGGCCGAGGTCACGCGAGTGCCGACGTACCAGCTGTTCGGGGCGCTCGCCGGCCGCGCCTGGCGAGCGACGGCCGGCCGGATCCCGAGGCCTCGCCGCGGAACCGGCGGCTGATCCGCGATCAGTCGCGGTCGCGCGGGAGCGCATCCAGCAGCGCCCTGATCAACGCGACGGATTCGGCCACCGGCGTGACGGAGGTGTCGACGACGAGGTCCGCGTCCGGCGGCGCCTCGTACGGCGAGTCGATGCCGGTGAAGTCGGGGATCTCACCGGCGCGAGCCCGCCTGTAGAGCCCCTTCGGGTCGCGCGCCTCGGCGACCTCGAGCGGCGTGCTCACGTAGACGAGCAGGAACGGCGCCACCGATTCGACGATCGCCCGAGCCTCCCGCCGCGAGCGTTCGAACGGCGCAATGAGGGCGCTGATGACGATCTGCCCGTCCGCGGCGAATCCCGCCGCGAGCTCCGCCGCCCGGCGGACGTTTGCCTCGCGCGACGCGGCGTCGTAGCCGAGGTCGGCCGAGACGTGCTGCCTGAGGACGTCGCCGTCGACGATCGACACCTCGCGCCCGGCAGCTCGAAGGTCTGCCGCCAGGGCCTCGGCGATGGTCGACTTGCCGGAGCCGGACAGGCCGGTCAGGAAGACGACGGCGCCGCGCGCGCCCGGCGGGGTTCGCCACGCGTCGCCGTTGGGATTCACGACGTTCCGGCGACGGCCCGGCGCCGGCGCTTGACCTCGCGCCGGATCACGACCCAGGCGAGGCTCCCGCCGACGAGGGCGCCGATCGCGGCGAGCAGCACGAGCTCGGTCGGCAGGCCGAGCAGTCGCAACCCGGAGGCGAGCAGGAGCACGGCGAGGGCGCGGCGAATGAGGCCGCCCGGTGCCCGGCTCGAGACCTCCGCGCCGAGGAACGCGCCGGGGACCGCGCCGAGCAGCAGCGAGACCGTGATCGGGGCGGAGAAGCTCCCGAACAACACGTGGCCCAGGGCCGCGGCGCCGACGAGCGGGATCGCCTGGGTCAGGTCCGTGCCGACGAGCGACGACGCCTTCAGGCCCGGGTAGATGAGCAGCAGCGACACGATGATGATCGAGCCCGAGCCGACCGAGGTGATGCCGACGATGAACCCGGCGATCGCGCCGAGCACGATCGTCGGGATCGGACGGAGGATCACCTCTGGCCGCGAGGGCTTGGCCGCGCCCTCGCCCAGGGGCAGCGCGTTCTGCCACATCTGGAACAGCGCCCGGACCACCAGGCCGGCGGCGGCGATGAGCAGCGCCAGCCCGAGCAGCAGCTTGAGCAGGTCGTTGAGGTCGTCGCCGCGCGGCTGCTGGCTGATGAACCACGCCCCCAGGAACGCGGCAGGCACGGAGCCGACGCACAGCAGGCGGACCAACCCGATGTTGACGGTCTTCGCGCGCAGGTGGACGAACGCCCCCGCGGGCTTCATCACGAAGCTCGCGACGAGGTCGCTCGAGATCGCGGTGAGGGGGTCGGCGCCGAAGAAGAACACGAGCATGGGCGTCATCAGCGCGCCGCCACCCATGCCGGTCAACCCGACGATGATGCCGACGAGGAGGCCGCCGATGGCGAGCGGCAGGTCGAAGCTCATGCCGGGACGGGGATCACGGCGCGATGATACCTTCGGCCCTCCGTTCAACGAGGTCCACAGAGGCCCCTTGAAGTCCCACGTCCTGAGCAACCTGCGCAACCTCGAGGCCGAGAGCGTCTTCATCTTCCGCGAGGTGGCCGCGGAGATGGCTCGGCCGTGCCTGCTGTTCTCAGGCGGCAAGGACTCGACTGTGATGCTCGCCCTCGCGCGCAAGGCGTTCGCGCCGGCGCCGATCCCGTTCCCGATCATGCACGTGGACACGGGGCTCAACTTTCCCGAGGTGATCGCCTATCGGGATCGGTGGGTCAAGGAGCTGGGCCTCAAGCTGATCGTCGCGTCGGTGCCCGACGCCATCGAGCGCGGCACCGTCCAGGAGGAGCCCAACGGCTCCCGCAACCGCATCCAGACCCCGGTCCTGCTCGAGGCGGTCGAGGAAAACGGGTTCGACTGCCTCTTCGGCGGCGCCCGTCGGGACGAGGAGAAGGCACGGGCGAAGGAGCGGGTCTTCTCGTTCCGCGACGAGTTCGGCCAGTGGGACCCGAAGAACCAGCGACCGGAGCTCTGGAACCTCTACAACGGCCGCGTCCACAAGGGCCAGAGCATCCGCGTCTTCCCGCTGTCGAACTGGACCGAGCTCGACATCTGGACCTACATCGCCGCGGAGAAGGTCGAGATCGCGCCGCTGTACTTCGCCGCGAAGCGCGAGGTCATCACCCGCGACGGGATGCTCTACATGGTCAATGACTTCACGCCGAAGAAGGCGGGTGAGGCCGCCGAGGCCAAGATGGTCCGCTACCGGACGATCGGCGACGCGAACCTGACGGCGGCGGTCGAGAGCGATGCCGACACGCTCGAGAAGATCGTCACGGAGGTTGCTGCCGCGCGGATCACCGAGCGCGGCGCGACCCGCGGCGACGACCGTGTCAGCGAGACGTCCATGGAAGACCGCAAGCGCGAAGGCTATTTCTGATGGCGGGGACAAAGGCCAAGGCCAAGGCTAAAGCCGCGCCAAAGGGCCGGGACTCGGAACCGAGCGCCGAGACGGTCAAGGCGGCGGCCGCGAACGTCGTCGCCAAGGTGCGATCCACGGACCTGCTGCGCCTCGCCACCGCGGGCTCGGTCGACGACGGCAAGTCGACGCTGATCGGGCGGCTGCTGTTCGACTCGAAGACGCTGTTCATCGACCAGCTGGCGGCGGTCGAGCGCGTCTCCCGCGAGCGCGGCCACGACTTCACCGACCTGGCGCTCCTCACCGACGGCCTGCGAGCCGAGCGGGAGCAGGGGATCACGATCGACGTCGCCTACCGCTTCTTTGCCACGCCGAAGCGGCGGTTCATCATCGCCGACACGCCGGGCCACATCCAGTACACGCGGAACATGGTCACTGGCGCCTCCACGGCCGACGTCGCGGTCCTCCTCCTGGACGCCCGCCGTGGCATCACCGAGCAGAGCCGGCGGCACGCATTCATCTCGTCGCTGCTGGGCGTGCCCCACATCCTGCTATGCGTCAACAAGATGGACCTCGTCGACTGGTCCGAGGATGCCTTCGAGTCGATCCGCGAGGAGTTCGTCGACTTCGCCACGCGCCTGCGGGTGCGTGACCTCTCGTTCATCCCGATCTCGGCGCTCCACGGCGACAACGTCGTGACGGCCTCCAAGAACATGCCCTGGTACGACGGCCTGCCGCTGCTCCGGCACCTGGAGCGGCTCTACGTCGCCTCGGACCGCAACCTCGTCGACGTCCGCTTCCCGATCCAGTACGTCATCCGGCCGCAGTCGAAGACCGTGATCGACTACCGCGGCTACGCCGGCACCGTCGCGTCGGGCGTGCTCAAGCCCGGCGATTCGGTGATGGTCCTGCCGAGCGGCCTCGAGACGACGATCGAGAAGATCGAAACGGCCGATGGGCCGGTCGAGGAGGCCTTCCCGCCGATGGCGGTCACCGTGACCCTCGCCGACCACCTGGACATCAGCCGTGGCGACATGCTCTGCCGCCCGCACAACGCGCCGCGCGTGGCCCAGGAGATCGACGCCCAGGTCTGCTGGATGGACGAGTCCGCGCCGATGACCAAGGGCGGCAAGTACGCCATCAAGCACACGACGCGCTGGGCCCGCGCGCTCGTCCGCGACATCGCCTATCGCATCGACGTGAACACGCTCCACCGGGTCGAGGGCGTGGACCAGCTCGCGCTCAACGAGATCGGCCGGGTCCAGCTGCGCACGACGCAGCCGCTCTTCGTCGACACCTACCAGGACAACCGCCAGACCGGCTCGTTCATCCTCGTCGACGAGCGCACGAACAAGACCGTCGGCGCCGGCGTCATCGGCCGGGCCACCGTCGCCGGCTAGGCCCGGTCAGCGAGTGGCCCAGGCGTCGACCTCGACCTTGTAGTCGGGGCTCGCGAGCGCGGCGACGTAGACGAGGGTGCTCGTGGTCAGGTGCGCACCAAGCACGCGATCGAGCTGGGCCCGCCGCCCCACCGCGTCCATGTCGCCGACGACATAGGTGGTCAGCTTCACGAGATCGGTCGTCTCGAAACCCGCCGCCTCGAGGTTCCGCACGATGTTCTCCAGGGCGACGCGGACCTGGTCGACCGGATCTGCTGGGACCGTACCGTCCGGCCTGATGCCGACCTGGCCGGCCAGGAAGAGCATCCGGCCCTCGCCGCTGACCTCGATCTGGTGGACGTAGCGCCCGAGGGGCGCGTGGATCGACTCGGGATTGCGTGGCTGCTTCATGCAGCGAGGGTAGCCGCGAGGCCACGCGTCCCCTGCGGGCGGGCTAGTCCTCGCCGCTCCCGCCGCAGTCGTTGCCGTGGCCGTGCCCGCGGCAGCCACCGTGACCCTTGCCCTTCTCCTCCTTCGGCGCCTGCGTGGCCACGGGCGTCGAGGTCGGCGCGGCGGCCGACGAGGCCGGCCCGCCGGCCGGGACGTTCGCAATCCCGAGATCCAGCTGCGAGACGAACCCCGCGCCGGCGACGAGGAGGAGCACGACCACGGCGATGACCCCGGCCAGCGCCGGGGCGCTTCGGCCGCGGCGACGTGCGGACCCCTCGCCCTGCGCCGCCGCCGAGCCACGCCGCTCGACCGCCGACGTGACCGCCCGCTGGACCGGCACCGCGCCGCTCGCCTTGACCGGCACGGCGATCGTCGGCTCGGCCGGCTCGGGCGTCGGCGTGGCAAGGTGGATCGGCGCCGTCTGGAGCGCCGCCAGGTCCTCCGGCGGGAGCACGTCCGGCTGTTGTGCTGCTGCCGGATCGGGCTCGTCGAGCCACATGGGCGCGGCCGCCTGCAGGTCCGCGGTGCTCAGGACCTGGGTGTCATCGAGGTTCGCGGCCGTGCCGAGTCCGCCCGAGGCGACCCCGGTGATCGGCGCGTCGCCGTTGGTCTTTCGCTTCGAACGCTTTCTGGTCACCCGGAGTGCGTACCGCAGCGCGTCGTTCGTCCGGTCGGCTTTGCGCCCGAGCCCGGGCTACAGGGCGGTTACAACCGGTTCGAGCGAACGGGGCGGGTGCGCCGGAGCAACGCCCATGGAGCGCCAAACAGGAGCCGGTATCGCGCGGAAACGGGCGAGCGCCGCGAGCCCGCCGCTAGGGGACCATGGGCGCCGGCGTGGCCACGCCCGGGACCGGCGGCACGGAGCCGCCGCCGAAGCCCCCACCGAAGCCGCCGCCCATGCTCTGCTCCATCAGGTCCTTGAGCGGCAAGTCGACGAACGTCGCCGGCGCCGCGAACGGATCTGCGTCGGCAGGCTCGCTGAGGTTCACGACCAGCGTTGCTTTGATTATGGAGCCCTGGAGGGTCTGGCCGGTCAGCTGGAGGCCGACGAGGCGACCGGACTCCTTGTCGAACCAGAGCTCCGCCGCGAGGGCGAACTGGTTCGCCGACTGGGCGAGCCCCTGCAGCTGCTCGCGGGGCATGCCGGTCAGCGTCGAGAAGCGCTCGCTCGCTGCCAGCTTCTCGATGTCCAGGCCCGCAGCGATGCGGTGCGCGTCGCGGCCGTTCCGCTGCTCGGTGCCCTTGTACTCGGTGACGACGCCAATGCTCTCGAAGAGCTCGCGAAGGCCGGCCGGATTGCCGGGCGTCGGAATCGGGAGCGCGGCGAGGCCCGGGATCGGGCCACCGAAGGGGAGCATCAGGAACGGGTTCCCGGCGCCGGCGAGGGACTGCAGGTCCGCCGCCGAGCCCAGCTTCAACCAGCCGGTCAGGTCGCCCGGGATCGGGGACGAGGCGCCCACCGCCGATTCCAGGTACATCGGGAGCAAGGGGCTCTTGACGAAGATGTTCGTGCCATCGAAGAGCGCCTCGAGATCGATCGACTGGAACCCCGGGTCGAAGGCGCCACCCAGCATCGACGGGTCCATGCCCAGGGCGGCGACCGGGATCGCGACCGACACCCGCCACTGGCCGGTGTGCGTGTCGACGATCGTGCTGATCGAGCTCGGGTCGATCCGGATCTGGGCGGGGATCGGCATCAGGATGCCGCCGCCCGTGTTCGGCGTGTCGAGATTGAATCCGACCTGTACCTCGACCCGCTCCCAGCCGACCGACCAGGCCTTGTCCAGCAGCGCATACGGGTCGTTGTTCTCGCCGAGGCCGCAGCCGGCGAGCGCGATCATCGTGATCGCGAGGAGCCCGGAGCGGAGCTTGCCCATCATTCCCTCCCAGTGCCGACGCATCGTACGCGTTCGTCAAGTCGCGTCTGCTAACCTCGGAGACGTCCTTGAAGCCGGTCCTGTGAGGCTGGCGCACCGGTTCCGTGAGGCCGGAAAGGAGGCTCGATGGCCGTGCCTGCGCTCGCCCCGACCGCGCCGCCATCGCCACCTTCACCCCGTTCCAGCGCCATCGTCGACCCTCGGATCGGCGACCACGGGACGGCGCTCCTCGCCCTCGAGGACGGCTCGATCTTCCCAGGCGTCGCCTTCGGCGCCCCGCTCGCGGGTGGCGGCGACCTCGTCGTGAACACGAGCCAGACCGGCTACCAGGAGGTCTGCACGGACCCCTCCTATGCCGGCCAGGTCGTGGTCATGACCTATCCGCTGATCGGCAACTATGGCCGGCTGCTCGACGACGACCAGTCGGCGCGCCCGTGGCTCCGCGGCCTCGTCGTCGCCAACGCGACGGCGGCAGTGACCGACGACGCGGCCCAGCTCGCCCGCCTCCTGCGCGACGCCCGCATCCCGGCGATCGCCGGCGTCGACACGCGGGCCCTCGCCCGGCACCTGCGCGCGAACGGCTGCCTGCGGGGCGTGATCCTCGAGCCCGGGGCGCTGGAACGCGAAGCGGCCATCGATCGCGCACGAGCCGTGCCGCGCTGGGAGGACCAGGACTTCGTCGCCGAGGTGTCGCCCGCGGCGGTCGTCGAGCACGGCGCGGGCGAGGACGCGCCGCTCGTGGCGATCGTCGACTACGGCCTCAAGGCGAACATCGTCCGGAGCCTCCGTCGCCGCGGGGTGCGGGTCCGCGTCCTGCCGCACACGGCGACCACGGCGGACGCGCTGGCGAGCGACGTCGCCGGCATCGTCCTGTCACCGGGACCGGGCGACCCGGCGCGCCTCGCCGGGCCCGTCGCGCTGGCGCGAGCCGTCATCGACGCCGGCCGCCCCCTGCTGGGGATCTGCCTCGGCCATCAGATCGTCGGGCGCGCCGCGGGCGCGGACACGCGCCGCCTCCGGTTCGGCCATCACGGCGCGAATCACCCGGTTCGCGACCTCGACACGGGGCTCGTGCAGGTGACGGCACAGAACCACGAGGTCCAGGTCGTGGGCGAGACGCTGCCACCCAACGGCGGCTTCAGCGTCAGCCAGGTCAACCTCAACGACGGGTCGGTCGAGGGCCTGCGGCACGTCGAGCTGCCGATCGAGACCGTCCAGTTCCACCCGGAGGGGGCGCCTGGACCGCTCGACGCCCTCGCGGTCTTCGACCGCTTCGTCGCCGCGCTCGGGCCCGCGTCCGCGTGACCTCGAAGCCGGCCTCGGTCCTGATCATCGGCTCAGGGCCCGTCGTCATCGGCCAGGCGGCCGAGTTCGACTACGCCGGCACGCAGGCGTGTCGCGCGCTCCGCGCGGAGGGCGTCCGGACAATCCTGGTCAACTCGAATCCGGCGACGATCATGACCGACCCCGAGGTCGCCGACGCCGTGTACCTCGAGCCGCTGACGGTCCCGGCGATCGAGGCGGTCATCGCCCGCGAGCGCCCAGAGGGCCTCCTCGCCGGGCTCGGGGGCCAGACCGCGCTCAACCTCGCGATGGACCTCGCCAGGGACGGCGTCCTCGACCGCTACGGCGTGCGGCTGCTGGGCACTCCGCTCGAGGCGATCCGGATGGCCGAGGACCGCGAGGCCTTCCGGGACCTCCTCGATCGCATCGGGCAGCCGTACGCCCCGTCGTCGATCGTCGAAGGTCTGACCGGCGAGGAGCGGGAGCGCTCGGCGAACCAGGCCCTCGAGTCGATCGGCCTGCCCGCGATCATCCGGCCCGCCTTCACGCTCGGCGGCACCGGCGGCGGGATCGTCGAGACGGAGCCGCAATACCGCGAGCGAATCCGCGCCGGCCTCCGCGCCAGCCCCATCGGCCAGGTGATGGTCGAGCGCTGCCTCGTCGGCTGGCAGGAGATCGAGTACGAGGTCATGCGTGACGCCGACGACACGTGCATCGCCGTCTGCTCGATGGAGAACGTCGACCCGCTCGGGGTTCACACGGGCGACTCGATCGTCGTCGCGCCGGTCCAGACGCTGCCCGACCAGGTCCACCAGCGGCTCCGCAGCGCGGCGCTGGCGATCATCCGCGCCCTGGGAGTCGAGGGCGGCTGCAACGTCCAGTTCGCCCTCTCGCCCGACTCGACCGAGTACGCGGTCATCGAGGTCAACCCGCGGGTGTCGCGGTCGTCCGCGCTCGCGTCGAAGGCGACCGGCTACCCGATCGCGCGGGTGGCCGCCCAGATCGCGATCGGGCGGCGGCTCGCGGAGATCCCGAACGTGATCACCGGGACGACCGTGGCCGCCTTCGAGCCGGCGCTCGACTACGTCGTGGTCAAGCTGCCGCGCTTCCCGTTCGACAAGTTCCCCTCGGCCGACCGGTCGCTCGGCTCGCAGATGAAGGCGACCGGCGAGGTCATGGCGATCGACCGGACGTTCGGCGCGGCGCTGAACAAGGCGCTCCGCGGGCTCGAGCAGGCCGGCGCCGGGCCGCTCGCCGAGGATCCCGCCTGGCGGCCGATGCTCGACTATCTCGGGGCGGCGCTGACGGGCGATCCGGAGGAGGACACGGTCATCCGCTGGATCGACGAGCGCGGCGAGGCGTGCGAATCCACGCGCTTCGCGCATCGATCCGCCGCACCGATCGTGCTGCGCGGGTTCCTCGCGCCGTCCGACTCGCGGCTCTGGCGGGTGCTGGCCCTGCTGCGGCGCGGCGTGCCCGAGGCGGCGGTCCACGCGGCAACCGGCATCGCGCGGTGGTTCCTGGCCGAGATGGGTCGGAACGTCGCGCTGGAAGGCGAGATTCGGGCGGCAGGCGAGGGGCTGCTCGGAGGAGGCGAGGGCGCCGGGGTGCTCCTCGCGACCGCCAAGCGCTTCGGCTTCGGCGACGGGGACATCGCGAATCTCGCTTCCGTGCCGGCGATTGCGGTCCGGGATGCGCGCCGCGCCCTCGGCCTGGCGCCGGGCTACGCGATGGTCGATACCTGCGCCGCGGAGTTCGCCGCGGAGACGCCCTATTTCTATGCGACCTACGCCGCCGCCGGCTCGGCGCCCGAGGCGCCCCCGGTCCCGCGGCCGGCGGCGCTCGTGATCGGCAGCGGGCCGGTCCGGATCGGGCAGGGGATCGAGTTCGACTACTGTGCCGTCAAGGCCGCGGCGACGCTGCGCGAGCAGGGCTGGTCGGCGGTCATGGTCAACTCGAACCCGGAGACCGTCTCGACCGACTTCGACGCCTCGACCCGGCTGTACTTCGAGCCGCTCGACGTCGAGAGCATCCTCAGCCTCCTCGAGGCCGAGGAGGATGCCGGCGCGCGGATGCCGGCGATGGTCGCGTTCGGCGGCCAGACGCCGCTCAACCTCGCCGCGCCACTGGCCGCCGCGGGCACGGAGCTGCTCGGGTCGGACCTCGAGGCGATCGATCAGGCGGAGGAGCGGACCCGTTTCGCGGCCCTCCTCGACCGGCTTGGCATCCCGCAGCCGGAGGGTGGGATGGCCCGCTCCATCGAGGAGGCGGTGACGCTCGCCGAGCGCATCGGCTACCCGGTCATCGTCCGGCCCAGCTTCGTCATCGGCGGCCTCGCGATCGACTTCTGCTACTCGCGCGACGACCTCGTCCGCCAGCTCGCGGCGGCGACCGTCGTCGACCCCGATCGGCCCGTCCGCATCGACCGCTACCTCGAGGGCATCGAGGTCGACGTCGACGCCGTCTCGGACGGCGAACGGGTGCTGATCCCCGGCCTCCTCGAGCACGTCGAGCGGGCCGGCGTCCACTCGGGCGACTCCGTCGGCGTGTTCCCGCCGCAGACGGTCGGCGAGGCCGATCAGGGGCTGATCGTCGCGGCGATGGAGCGGATCGTGCTCGCGCTCGGCGCGAAGGGCCTCGTCAATGCCCAGTTCATCGTCCGGGAGGACGGTGTCTACCTGATCGAGGTCAACCCGCGCGCGTCGCGGACCGTACCGTTCCTGTCGAAGGTCACGGGCGTGCCGATGGTCGAGCTGGCGGTGCGGATCGCGCTCGGCGCGAGCCTCGAGGAGCTCGGTTGGCCCGGCGGCCTGCTCCAGCCGCCGCCGTACGTCGCCGTCAAGGCCCCGGCGTTCTCGACGACGAAGCTGCGCGGGGTCGACCCCTCGGTCGGGCCGTCGATGCAGTCGACCGGCGAAGTCATCGGGATCCACGAGGACCCGCGCGTCGCCCTGGCCAAGGCGCTTCGCGGTGCCGGCTTGATCCCGAGCCTCGATCCCCCGGCCGCGTCGTTCGCGGCGGCCATGGAAGCGAGCGCCCGCCCCGCGCCGCTCGCGCTCCTCTCCATCGCCGACCGCGACAAGGCCGAGCTGCCACGTCTCGCCGCCGCTCTCGATCGCGCGGGGTTCCGCCTCGCCGCGACGCCCGGCACGCGCGCCGCGATCGAGGCCGCCGGCTTTGCCGCCGATCCCGTCGCGAAGCTCGGTGCCGAGCCGGACGCCGCGGCCGGCGAGATCCCGCTGCTCGACCTGATCGAGAGCGGTCGGGTCCGCCTCGTGGTCAACACGCCCACCCCGCGCTCCGGGGCCATCCGCGATGCCGCCGAGATCCGCCACACCGCCATCGCCGAGGGCGTGCCCTGTCTCACCGCCATCGAGACAGCTGTGGCCGCCGCCGAGGCGCTCGATCCCCCGATCGCGGATCAGGTGGCGGACGTTCGCTCGCTCCAGGACTGGCTCGCCAGCGCCGGTGCGGCGCCGGAACCGGAGCTGATTCCGGCAGGCTGACCGCCCCGGACTGACATGTCGCTGCAACGACTGCGGCCCGGGCCTCGCATGCCCCGGCAACACCGAGAGTGCTGCGCTTCCAGCGCAACCCCTCTGAGTGGTGTCGCGGTCGCTCCCGAGGGTCCGAGCCCACGGAGGCAGCGCCATGACCGCTCGGCGGTTGATTGTCGTCCTGGCCGCCATTGCGGTCGTCATCGGGCTCGTCCCGATCGTCAGCGCGCTCGATCAGGTGAGCGTGCCCACGACCGCGGGGCAAACCGTCACGGTGACCTGGACTGGAACGGCGCTCCCCGGTGCGAACCCCGGCAGTGACTGCAGCGGTGCGGCGATCGGTGCCGATCCGCATGACGTCGCACTGGCGGTTCCAAGCGGGACGTACAGTCAGGTGTCGGTCCTGGCGACGGCTTCGGTTGCCTTCGACGGGCCGGCCGACCTCATCATCACGATCGTCCGGCCGGACGGCAGCTCCGTCTCGCAGGACTCAGGGTCGTTCGGGGCCGCCGAGTCCGCCTCCATCTCCAACCCGGCAGCGGGCAACTATCGGATCCTCGTGTGCCCATTCGCCAGCGCACTGCCGCAGGCCTACACCGGGACGCTGACGCTCACCGCGTCCGCCGCACCGCCGCCGGTGGCGGCGTGCCGCGCCCCTGGCAAGGCACTCGTCTTCTCCCTGCCGTCGTACGTGGATACCTCGCGGGCAGGCGGCGAGCCGAGCGTGGTCGCGCACCCGGACGGGACCCTGCTCTACGCGTCGCACGCGGGTACGACCCACTTCTACTCACTCGAGGCGGACGACCCCGACAGCGAGGCATTCTTCGAGAAGTACCGCGGCCAGGTCCACGCGTACTTCAGCTCAGACCACGGCGCGTCGTGGCACTTCGTCGACCGGTCGCTCCCGCCGGAGAACGTTGCGGGCTCCGGCTTCTCGGACCCCGATTTTGCGATCGATGCGGCCGGGAATGTCTACCTGTCCGAGATCAACCTGGTGAACGTCGCCATGTCGAAGTCGACGACATCGGGCAAGAGCTACGGGCTCCAGAATCTCTTCGCCGAGGACATCACGGATCGGCAGTGGTCGGCGGCGGGGCCCGCGAACGTCGTCTTCCTCGACGGCAATCCCGATGAGGGCGGCACCGTGCCGACCGACCCGGTCGGCCACGAGGAGCACACGATCTACCGCAGCACCGACGGCGGCCAGACCTTCTCGGCAGGCGTAGACGACGCGGGCGGCCTCGGCGACATCGTCTTCGACATGTCGAGCAAGACGCTGTACGAGGCCCATTACGACGGCGGCTCGCTCCAGATCGCCGCGTTCAGGAAGGCGCTCGATCCGGACGCCGCCGTTGCCCTCAATCCGGAGCTGCTGACGATCGCCACGGGCGTGAGCATGCTCTCGCACTGGCCGGCGATCGACGTGGATTCCAAGGGCAACCTCTACATCGTCTGGGACGAGAGCGGCAACGGGAGCCGCGCCGCGGGCGTGTGGTACGCGTATTCGATCGATGGCGGTCGTACATGGGCCAAGCCGACCCGTGTCGACACGGACGATCACACCGACATCTGGCCATGGATCGCCGTGGGCGATCCGGGTCGAGTGGCGATCGCGTGGTTCGGCAACGACCATGCCCTGCCCAGCAATGACGCCGAGGCGGCCGGCGACAACGATCCCTGGAACGTCTACGTCGCCCAGACCACGAGCGGGCTGGGCTGCACCGAGGCCACCAGCCCTGGCTTCAAGGTCACCCGCGCCACGCCTGTGCCGTTCCACGTGGGAACGATCTGCATGGGCGGGACCGTCTGCCAGGCCCAGCTCATCGACCGTCGCCTCGGCGACTATTTCACGATCGACATCGACACGACCGGAGCGCTGGTGGCTGCGTACTCGGACACGCGACAGGGCGGAGCGGTCGCCCTGCCCGCGTTCCTGCGCCAGACTGGGGGCACGAGCTTCGTCAAGGGACCGCCGCCCAGGAAGTGATCGTCGAGCTCGCGCCGGGCTGAGGTCGAGACCGGTTTATCCTCCGCGAGTGACCCTCGACCGATCCATCGGGCCGCGCTGCAACATCGGCCGCGATGAGCTCGCCCGCAGGCGTCGGAGCGCGATCGTGTTCACCGGCGTCGCTGCGGCGATCGCGGTCGCGCTCGTTGCGCTGCACGTGCCGCCCGTGGTCCGCCTCTCGATCTTCCCGTTCGCCGCGGGGGCCGCGGTGACGTGGCTGCAGGTGGTGCACCGGTTCTGCGTCGCGTTCGGGGCGTTGGGCGTCGAGAACTTCGGGCGGCTCGGGCAGGAGCACGGCGTCGATCCGGGGCAGCGCGCCGCGGACCGGCGGCGAGCCGCGCAGCTGATCTTCGAGGGCAGCCTGATCGGGGCTGTCGTCGCCTTCGCGCTGGCGGTCCTGCCCGTCTGAAAGCCCTGCCGGGCGCGCTGCGTTAGCATCCCGGCGATGCCCGTCCCCAAGGTCGACTTCAGCCAGTCACGCCTGCCCAACGGGCTGCGGCTGATCATCTCCGAGGACCACCTCGCGCCCGTCGCGGCGGTGAACGTCTGGTACAACGTCGGCTCGAAACACGAGGTCGCGGGCAAGACCGGCTTCGCCCACCTCTTCGAGCACGTGATGTTCCAGGGCTCGGCGCACGTCGGAAAGGCCGAGCACATCGCCCTCGTCCAGGCCGCCGGCGGGACGATGAACGGCACGACCTGGCTCGACCGCACGAACTACTTCGAGACCATGCCCTCGCACCAGCTGGCGCTGGCCCTGTGGCTCGAGGCCGATCGCATGGGCACGCTCCTCGACGCCCTCAGCCAGGAGAACCTCGACAACCAGCGCGAGGTCGTCAAGAACGAGAAGCGCTGGTCCTACGACAACCGGCCGTACGGGTCGTGGGTGGAGAAGATGCTCGGCGCGATCTACCCGGACGGCCACCCGTACCACCACCCGACGATCGGCTCGATGGACGACCTCGACGCCGCCTCGGTGGAGGATGTGTCCGACTTCTTCCGCCTCCATTACGCCCCGAACAACGCCGTCCTGTCGGTGGTCGGCGACGTCGAGCCGGTACAGGTCCGGGCGTGGGTGGAGGAGTTCTTCGGCCGGATTCCGGCGAACCCGAACCTGCCGGTCGCGCTGCCGGACATGTCGCTGCCGGCGCGGATCGGGAGCGAGATCCGGGAGATCGTCCCGGATCGGGTGCCGCTGCCGCGCATCCACTGGGGCTTCCGCGGGCCGCTCTTCGGCGACCACCGCCTCGACGCGCTGGACCTCGCCGGCCAGATCCTCGCCGGCGGCAAGGGCTCGCGGCTGCATCGTCGCCTCGTGCGCGAGGAGCGCCTGGCCCAGGACGTGGCCCTCTTCTCGATGGGCCTCGTCGCGGGGGCGTCGGTCACGGCCGGCTGGGCGACGGCGCGCCCGGGCGTGGACCTCGTCCAGCTGGAGACGGTCTTCTGGGAGGAGCTCGAGAAGATCTCGAGGGAGCTGGTGTCCGACGACGAGCTGGAGCGGGCCAAGGCACTGACCGAGGCGGACGAGCTCGGCGCCCTCCAGAGCGTCCACGAGAAGGCCGACCGCCTGTCGATGTACGCGACCCTGTTCGACAACCCCGGGATGATCAACGACATCCTGCCGCGCTACCTGTCCACGACTGCGGAGGAGATTCGCGAGGTCTGCGCGGACGTCTTCCGTGCCGACAACCGGGTCGTGATGACCTACCTGCCGGCCGTCGCCGAGGCGGCGGGCGAGGCCGCCGCGTGACGACCGAGATCGTCGTCGCCCAGCGCCCGACCCACGGCGAGCCCCGCCCGTACCAGTTCCCGAGGTTCGAGCGGGAGGAGCTCGACAACGGCCTCGGCCTGATCACCGTAGACCTGCCGGGACGGGCGCTCGTGACCGCCAGCCTCGTCCTGCCGAGCGGCGCGGTCGACGAGCCCGACGAGCTGGGCGGCGTGACCTCGCTGATGGCCCGCGCCCTGACCGAAGGCACCGCGCGCCGCGACGCCATCGAGCTGACCGAGGCCTCCGAGCGGCTCGGGGCCTCGCTCCACGCCGAGGCGGGCTGGGACGGCCTCTCGATCAGCATCGAGGTCCCGGCCGAGCGGCTCTCCGCGGCGCTCGAGCTCGCCGCCGAGGTCGCGATCGAGCCCTCGTTTCCGGCCGCCGAGGTCGACCGCATGCGCGACGAGCGCATGAACGACCTTCTCCAGGCGAAGGCCGACCCGCGCCGGCGGGCCGACGACGCCTTCGTCGAGACGATCTACGCGCCGGGCTCCACCTACGGCCGCCCGTCGGCCGGCACCGAGGCCACCGTCCCGAGCCTCGACGCGGACGCGTGCCGGGTGATCCACGGCCGGCGCTTCGACCCCGCGAAGATGACCCTGATCGTCGGCGGCGACCTCGACGCGGTCGGGGAGGACATCCGCGCGATCGTCGAATCCCGCTTCGGCGCGTGGGCCCGCAACCCGGCCGCCGAGCCGCCGGGCGACCCGCGCACCAAGCCCGCCCGCGACGAGCGCATCGTCCGCGTGATCCATCGACCCGGCTCCGTGCAGACGGAGATCCGGGTCGGCCACCTCGGCGTGCGGCGCAAGATCCCGGACTTCCACGCGGTCTCGGTGATGAGCGCGATCCTGGGCGGGCTGTTCAACTCGCGGCTCAACCGCAAGCTACGCGAGGAGAAGGGCTACACCTATGGCGCGGGCGCGGGCTACGACCTGCGTCGCGGCGTCGGGCCGTTCGCCGTTCGCGCCGCGGTCAACACCGAGGTCACGGTTCCGGCGGTCCAGGACATCCTCGCCGAGCTCGAGGCGATGCGCGCCGCCCCGCCGAGCACCGCCGAGCTCCATGCCGCCCGCGACTTCCTCGTGGGCGTCTTCCCGCTCCGCTTCGAGACGCCGCCGGCCGTCGTCGGTGCGCTCGCCGGGCTGCTCATCCATGAGCTGCCGCTGGACGAGCTCGACCGCTACCGGCCCGCGATCGAGGCGGTCTCGGACGCGGACGTCCAGCGATCGGCGAGCGAGCACATCGAGCCGGAGAAGCTGGCCGTGGTCCTCGTCGGTGACGCCGACGCGATCCTGCCCGCGCTCGAGGGCGCGGAGATCGGCCCGATCGTCGTGGAGCGCGAGGAGCTACCGGGCCAAGAGCCGGGGCCGGGAGCCGCCGACGCAGCCTGAGCCGTCAGGCGGAGCGCAGCGGCTGCGGAGCCGCCTCGCGTCCGCCTTTCCGGCCCTCATCCAATCGCCGACGTACCGCCGCTTCCTGCTGTCGTCGATGATCGCCACGATCGGCGCGTTCACGCAGCAGACGGCCCAGGGCTGGCTGGTCCTCGAGCTCACGGACTCGGCTGGATTGCTGGGCCTCGCTGGCGCGGTCGCGGGGCTGCCGACGCTCTTCCTGGTCGTCGTGGCGGGCGTGCTGGCGGACCGGCTCGACCGGCGCCGGCTGCTGATGCTCACCAACAGCGTCGGCGGGCTGTGCGCGCTGGCGCTCGCGCTGCTCACGACATTCGGCGTCGTCCAGTACTGGCACGTGCTCGTGCTGGCGCTCGTTGCCGGCGTGGCGCTCACGGTCCAGATGCCAACCGGCCAGGCCGTCGTCTCGACCGTCGTCGATCGCACCCTGATCGGGAACGCGGTCGCGCTGAACTCGGCGCAGTACAACCTGACCCGGATCGTCGCGCCGGCGGCCGCGGGCCTGTTCATCGCCGCCGGCAGCCTGGCGCTCGGCTTCTGGGTCAACGCCATCGCGCTCGGGATCGTGGTCTGGATCCTCGCCGGCCTGACGATCCCGTCGCCCCACGCCGCCGATCGAGCCCATTCCGCGATGTGGCTGGACCTGCGGGACGGGCTCCGGTTCGTCGCGGCCAACCGCACCCTCATGACCGTGGTGCTGCTGCCGGCGATCCCGGCGCTGTTCGTCCTGAACTACCTGACCTTCATCCCGATCTACGCCCGCGACATCCTCCAGACCGGCGCGGTCGGGCTGGGGCTGCTCACCGGCTCGATCGGCGTCGGCGCGCTGGCCGGCGCCCTTACGCTGGCATCGCTGCGGCCGTCCGGCGGGAGCGGGCGGCTGATGCTCGCCGGCCTGGGCGTCGTCGGCGCCTCGCTCGCGACCTTCGCGCTGTCGCGCTCGCTGCCGCTGTCGATGGCGGTGCTCGCCCTCCAGGGCGCGTGCCAGGTCGCGTACTACTCGACCACGAACACGCTCATCCAGGTGCTCGTGCCCGCCCGCCTGCGCGGCCGCGTGCTGAGCCTGTACACGCTGACGTCGATCGGGCTGATTCCGGTGGCGAACCTGGTCGGCGGCGCGCTCGCGGAGGTGGTCGGGGTCGACCGCGTGCTCGCGGCGGGCGGCGTCATCACGGTGGCGACCGTGCTGCTCGTCGCGTTCCTGGAGCCGGGCGTCGGGCGGCTGCGGGCCGCGCACCTGTCGGTCATGGCAGAGGTCTGACCGGCCGCGGCGGTCCGCGGCACTCCTCGAGCGGCGCTCCGCAGCCAAAGAGCCGCGCCGCCGCCGGTCTGAAACCTTTTCCGCGAGGCCTGCCTCAAACGGGTGTCAAGCGGTCGACCAGGACGTCGATCTCATCCGCGCAACCCCAGGAGCCACACCAAATGTTCAAGCGCTTTCTTCTCGGCACGCGACCGGTGCTCGTCGCGGTCGTCGCGCTCTTTCTCATCGTCGGCATGACCTTCGCGGCGAACGCCCTGACCGGCTCTGCGCCTGCGGACAACGGCGCCCTGAGCGGCAACAGCGGGCCGGGCTCGAGCGGCGAGCCCGAGGCCGACGAATCGGCCGAGCCCACCGAGTCCGCCGAGGCTGACGAGTCGGCCGAGCCCACCGAGTCCCCCGAGGCAACAGACGAGAACGACGACCAGCCCGACGCCACCGACGACAACGGCAACGACGGCCCGGACGCCAACGACGACCGCGGCAATGACGGGCCCGAGGCGAGCGACGATCATGGCGCGGATTCCGGCCACGACGGCGCAGACGACGCGACCGACGACCACGGCGGGAACTCGGGCCCCGGCGGGGGCGACGACAATTCGGGCCCGGGCGGCAGCGACGACAATTCCGGCCCCGGTGGCGGCGACGACGTCGCCGGCGCCTGAGCAAGAGGAACAGTGATCAGTTCGGCCCGTCGGCGACGTGACGAACGCCAGATCATGGCCTGGCACGAGGCCACCGATCATTGCGGAGCAGCCGGCCGAGGATTCGGCCGGCATGCCCGCGTGGAGGTCTCGAATTACCGAGCAGCGTCCGCCCCAGCCGGCGCCCACACCGAGCGCGCTCGATGACGCATCCGTCGTTCGAGCGGTGCTCGATGGCGACCGAGACACGTTTCGTGTCCTGGTCGATCGAGAGTCTGCCGCGATCGTCCGCGCCTGCTACCGGATCCTCGGCGACATGCACGAGGCCGAGGACGTCGCCCAGGAGGCATTCGTGAGCGCCTACCGCTCGCTCGCCTCGTGGCGTGGCGAAGGGCCGATCGGCGCGTGGCTGTCGCGCATTGCGGTGAGGCTCGCGCTCCGGCAGGCGGGCCGTCGGAAGGCGGTCACGTGGGCGCGACCGATCGGTGAGCTCGAGACCGACACGGTCGCCTCGCTCCCGGCCGGTTCGCGAACCCAGCCGGAACAGGTGGCCCTCCGCGCCGAGCGGGCGAGCGCGACCCGGCGGGCCCTGGCCGGCCTGGACGAGCCGTACCGCGAGGTCGTCGCGCTGCGCTTCTTCGGCGAGCGCTCCCTCGATGAGATCGCAACGCTCACCGGGCGGCCGCTCGGGACCGTGAAGACCCACCTCCGCCGCGGCCTGCTCCGGCTTCGCGACGGGCTCGATCCGCGAGGGATGGCATGACCGGCCCGAACCGCGTTGGCCTTGAGGAGCTCGGCCCGATCGAATCCGGCGAGCTCGACGGCGCCATCGAAGCCATCGCCGCGCTCGACGTCGCCGCGGACGACGTGCTCGTTCGAACCGGGCCGGCGTTCACCGACCGGGTCATGGCGGCGCTCGCAGGCGAGCCATCGCCGTCGCCGACGGGCTTCCTCGTGCCGATCCGGCGGCGCGGCTTCCTCGCCGGGTTCGCGGAGAGCGTCCGTCAGGCGTGGATCTCCGTCGGGAGCGGCCGGCCGACCTTCGCGCGCGGTGCGGCCCTCGCCTACGTGCTGGTGGTCGCGATTGCCGGCACGTCGCTCGCGGGCGCGGCCACGTTCGGCGCGGCCGGCGCGTTGGGGCTGCTCGGGCCGCACGAGTCCAGCGAGCCGAGCCCGGTTCCGACGATCGCCCCGGTGATCACGCCCGCGCCGACGGAGGCTCCGCCATCGCCGACACCCTCGGCGGAACCCTCCGAATCGCCGGACGCGCCCGAGCCCTCCGACGACCACGGCGGTGGATCGGGTCCGCAGCCATCCGACGACCACGGCGGCAACTCCGGCCCGGGCTCCTCCGACGACCACGGCGGCAACTCCGGGCCCGGCGGCGGGAGCGACGACGGATCAGGCGGTTCGGGCGGCGGCTCGGGCCCGAGCGCGACCGACGATCACGGCGGTTCCAGCGGCTCCGGAAGCGGTACCGACTCCGGGAGCGGCGGCGGCTCAGGGAGTGGCATCGCCTCCGGCAGCGGCTCCGGCGGTGGCTCGCTCGACGACTGACGGCGTGGCTAGCCCTCGGTCGAAACCTCGTCTGATCCGGGCCCACCGCCCGACGCGTCCGCGAGCGGCACCGTCGAGCCGATCTCGCCGCCCAGCCCATCGGCATCCGGCGGCGCGGCCCTATCTCGCGCCTTCAGCATCTCGACTCGGCGCATCGTGGTCTCGACGCCGCCCAGCTTGATGCCCTGCGTGGCGACACCCACGATCTGCGAGCGCTGGAGGAGCGCGAACGCGAAGCGCGCAGCGAGGCGGCGGTCGGCGAGCCAGCGCACCCGGACGTTCGACATTGGGATGAACTTCGGATCCGAAGCGTCGATGAACGCCATGATCTCGCCACCGCCGTGGATGTAGACGTCGCCGTCGATCATCAGCGTGCGGGTGATCACCACGAGGCGCCGGGCGGTCTTCTCGACGAACACGACGGAGTCGGTGGATCCCTGGGGCTTCTCGTCGGAGAGCTGGCCGACGACGGCGATCTCGCTCGGCAGGATTCGCAACTCCGGGATGGCCAACCTGGTCGCATCGCCCGTGCGGGTCAGCACGACGACGTCCTTCAGGATCATGTAGGTGTCGATGATGTTGACGAAGTCGGAGACGCGTCGGAAGCGCCCGAGGTCGACCAGACCGGCGACCCACAGCTGGTTCCCCAGCACCTCGATGTACTGTTCGCCGCCACCCTCACCCTCGTCGCCGAAGGCACCGCCGTGGTCGCCCCATGCGTCGACCTTCCGATCGAACGTCGGCGGCGTGTCGCCCCACTCGCCCATGCGCTCACCCCGTCATCGGCGCCGGACCGCCCGCTCGGGTCGGCCGCGCCCCGCAGTCTGCCCCGTCGACGCGCCGCGTGCACGCTCCCGTGGTGGTACTTGCGAGCTGCCGAGCGGCTGCGCTTCGTCCCGGCCCGCTAGGCTGGCTTGGTGATCGTGGTTGGGTTCCTGGGTGCGCCCGGGCGCGAGGGACAGCTCGCGCAGGACATTGCCCGGCAGGCTGCGGCGGCGGGCGCGAGGGTCGAGATGGTCGGTGTGGCGGCCGCCGACGAGACTGGGGACGCGCTGCTCCTGGAGCTCGCGGCGGCGGGCGTCGGCCACGCGACTGCCGTTCGCTCAGGCGCGGATGGGCTCGATGCAGCGGACCTCGACCTCGCGCTGAACTACCTGCCCGAGATCCGGGCGATCGTGCTGGTTGGTCCCGACCCATCGCTCATCCCTGCCGCTGCCGCCGAGTCAGGCTGGTCCGGCGCCGGGCTCGTCCTGGTCACGACGAAGGACCAGCCTCACGATGGCGCGACGACCGATACGCCGGACACAGGCGACGTCCCGAACGCGATCGTCATCGAGGCACCGCCGAGCGACCCGGACGGGACGTTCGCCGGCCTCGTCGCGGCGCTGGCCGTCCGCCTCGAGCTCGGCGATGACCCGAAGGCGGCGTGGCAGTCGACGGCGGCGGCGCTCGCCGTCGATGCGGTGCGAGGTTGAGCTCCGACCTTCGATGACCGGCCAGGTTCGAACCCAAGCGCTCCGCGAGATTCGAAGCTAGGCGTCGGTCCCGGGCTCGATCTCGGCGTCGTCGAACAGGCCGGGCGTCCCCGGATCGGGCCGGTCCCTGGTCGGCAACCCACCGGCCGCGACCTCGGCGTCGGAGATCGGCTCGACGAGCTCCGGCCCGTCGTTGCGGACGTTGTTGACCAGCCGGCTGACCGGGTGCATCTCCAGCCAGCCCTCGTCCGAGGGGACCAGGAGGCCCTTGAGCTCGGCGAGTCCATCCCCGGCGGTGCGCCCGGGATCCAGCCACCGCTCCCAGGCCTCCTCCGGGATCATCACCGGCATCCGGTCGTGGATGGGGGCCATCATGTCGTTCGCGCCCGCGGTCACGATCGTGAACGAGCGGATCACCTCGCCCGTGTCCTCGTCCTTCCAGCCCGCCCACAGCCCGGCGAGCGCGATCGGCCGGCCGTCGGGACGGACGATGGCATACGGCTGCCGCACGGAACCCGCGCGCTTCCACTCGTAGTAGGCGTCGGCTGGGACGAGGCAGCGGCGCTTCGAGAACGCGTACCTGAAGGCTGGATTCCGATCGAGCGTCTCGGCGCGAGCGTTGAACATCCGGTTGCCCGTCTTCGGCGTGTCGGACCAGTGAGGGATCAAGCCCCAGCGATAGGCCGTGATCGCGCGGTCGTCCTCGCGCTGCACGACGACAGCGGCGTCGTCGGTCGGGGCGAGGTTGAAGCGCCCGCCGGGCGCTTCGATGCGGTCCTCGGCATCAAAGATCTCGGCGAGCTCGGAGCTCGGTCGCTGCTGCGCCATCCGTCCGCACATGACTTCTCTAGTATCGTCCGCCGGGCATGACCGACCCCGCCGGCGGCCCCGCCGCCGACCCCCTCGCCGATCCCCAGCTCGACGCTGCCCTCCGGACCCAGGGCCCGCTCGACGCGGCGCTCGCACAGCGGCTCATCGACCGCGGCAGGGAGCGGATGGACCTCGCCGATCCCGCGCTCGCCATCGTCGACTTCCGGCGGGCAATCGGGCACGCGGATCCCGCCGTCACCGGGCCCGCGCTGCTCGGCTATGGCGACGCGCTGTACCGCCTCGACGACGAGCGCCAGGCCACGGCGGCCTGGGAGGCGGTCGTCCGGCTCCGCGAGAACCCGGCGACGTACCAGGCCTGGCGAAACCTCGCCGGCTCGCGCGTCCGTGCTGGCGACCTCGGGCCGGCGATCGAGGCCTACCGCGAGGCCGACCGGCGAGCGCCCGCCGAGGACAAGCAGGAGATCGCGTCGCGGCTCGGCTGGCTCGCCAAGGAGACCGGCCAGAGCGGCGCGGCGAACCGCTACTTCTCTCGCGCCCGTGGCGGCGCAGGCCTCGGGGTGGCCCAGCTCATCGTGGTCATCACCTCGGTCGTCTCGCTGATCGCCCTCGCGCAGCCCGACGGGTCTCTGTTCAACCTCCTCCTGCTCGACCCCGAGGCGATCAAGCGGGGCGAGCTGTGGCGGCTGTTCACGGTGACCCTCGTCCATGCCCCCGGCGGCTCGACGCCGATCTTCTCGCTGCACCTGCTGCTGAACATGTACGCGCTCTGGATCGTCGGCCCGATCGTCGAGTCGATCTGGGGCAAGCGCCTGCTGCTGCTCTTCTACTTCCTGACCGCGATTGCCGCCTCGACCGCGAGCTTCATCACCAACCCGGGTCCCGCCGTCGGCGCGTCGGGCGCGATCTTCGGGCTCGTCGGCGTGATCTTCGCCGGCACTCGTGCCCACCACCCGATGCTCGACCGCCGGGCCCGCGCGATCGTCCCGCAGCTGGGACTCTTCATCGTCATCAACCTCGCGTTCGGCTTCCTCGCCGGCGGCACGATCGACAACGCGGCCCACATCGGCGGCCTCGTCTCCGGCATGTGGCTCGGCTTCGTCGTCCCGCCCGGCAAGGTCCCGACCCTTCGCTCCGCCTGGCAGAACCCGCGCGGCGAGCCCGCGACGCGCTCACCGATGCTCGTCATGGCCGGCGTCCTGGCGTTGGTCGGCGTTGTCCTCGTGGGACTCGCCGTCGGCGGGGCGATGCTGTAGTGGCCGCGATCGCCGATCGACGGGTCTCGATGGAGCTGATCCGGGCCGCCCGCGCCCGCATCGATCGCCGCGTGCACCGGACGCCGATGTTGTCGTCCGCAACCGCGGCGCGCCTGACCGAGGCGGCGACGGGGAGCGCGCTTCGCGATGACCGCCTGTTCGTCAAGGCGGAGCACCTCCAGAAGACCGGCTCGTTCAAGCCGCGCGCCGCACTCTCGAAGCTCACATCGCTGACGCCCGAGGCGCGCGCGGCGGGCGTGATCACGCTCTCGGCGGGCAACGCGGCGCAGGCCTATGCGTGGGCCGGGAGCGTCGAGGGCGTGGCGGTGACGGTGACCATGCCGCTCCGCGCAGTGCGCTCGAAGGTCGACGCGTCGCTCGGCTACGGCGCCGAGGTCGTGCTCCACGGCGAGCACGTCGGCGAGACGCTGGCCAAGCTCCAGGAGCTCGTTACCGAGCGGGGGCTCACGCTGGTCCACCCGTTCGACGACCCCGAGGTCATCGCCGGCAACGCCTCGGTCGGGCTCGAGATCCTGGAGGACCTGCCCGACGTCGATGTCGTCGTGGTCGGGGTCGGTGGCGGCGGGCTGATCAGCGGCGTCGCGACGGCGCTCAAGGAGTCGCGACCGGGCGTCCGCGTCTACGGCGTGGAGCCGGTCGGGTCCGACGCGGTCTCGCAGGCCATGGCGGCCGGGGAGGTCGTCCGGATCGACCCGGTCAGCGTCGCAGACGGGCTCGGCGCTCCGTTCGCGGGGGAGTGGACCCTGCCGATCTGCAGCCGCTATCTCGACGACATCGTGCTCCTCGACGACGCCACGATCCTCGGCGGCCTCCGCTTCGCCACCGAACGGATGAAGCAGGTCCTCGAGCCGGCCGGTGCCGCGGCGCTCGCGGCAGTCATCACCGGCCGCATCCCGATCCACGAGGGCGAGCGGGTCTGCGTCGTCGCATCGGGCGGCAACGTCGAGCGGTCGCGGCTCGGCGAGTTCCTCGACGGCCCGATCCCGGGGGCCTAGGCAACTCCCCAGGCCGGCGCCTACGGCCCGACGAGCCGCAGCGAGTCCAGGATCGGCTGCGTGGCCTCGATCGCCTCGTCCAGGTGGCCCGGTCGCGCGACGACGAGGATCTCCAGCACGCCGCCGGGCACGTCGAGGATGCGCCAGCGCGAGCTGAGCTCGGGGTCGAAGTTGAAGTCGCCGCCGGGCGTCGAGAACAGCGGCGTCTGCGGGCTCTTCGCCCGAATGTCGATCGTCAGGCCGGTCAGGCCGGCGACAGCGGCGGGCCCGACGTCGACGACCTCCAGCTCCGGGTTCGCCCGCAGCGCCGCGACGACCGCTCGTACGTCCGTCGCCTCGACAGTCGTCCCGTTGCGGTGCCTGACCGCCGCGAAGCGCCCGAACCCGATCGACGGGAAGTCACCGGCGTGGAAGAGGTCGAAGAACTCGGGGTGGAAGTGGCCGACCTCCCAACCCGCGCTCGGGACGGTGAGCTCGAGCCACGGCTCGAAGCCGTTGAACCAGTACGTGCCCGCCGCGAGCTCCCCGTCCTCGATCCAGGCGACGCCCGAGGGCAGTGGAGAGGCGGTCGCCGAGGGCCTGGGTCGCGCCGTTGGATCGGCCGTCGCGCTCGCGGTTGGGCTCGCTGTCGAGCCGGCATTCGTGGCGGTCGGTGCGGATGTCGGGCCGGGCCCGCTCGTGCACGCCGCGAGCGCGAGACCCAGCACCAGCCGCGCGGCCGCCGCCGCGGACGCCGCTCGGACCTGACTGCTCACGTCAGGAAGAGGCCCGCGCGGTCCTCGCAGTGACACTGGGAGCCCCGTCCGGCGCGATACCGCGTCGACCTCGGTCGCTGCGCCTAGCATCCACGCGTGTTTGCGACACTGCTCGGGGCGCTCCCGCGACCGAGCGCCGACCCCGATGCCATCGATCGGGCCCAGCCTGACGACATCGATCGCCTGATCGAGATCGCAGTTCGTGCGCAGGCCGCCGCCGGTCTCGAGCCGATCACGGACGGCCGGCTCGGGAGCGAGCCGTTCGACCGGCTCCAGACAGCGGACCAGGTTGTCGCCCGCTGGCGCTCGACACAGGAACTGACCGACAAGGCGGTGATGCAGGCGCTCCCCGGGCCGATCGCGCTCAGTGGCGGCGTCGAGACCGTCAAGAAGCTCGCCCAGGTCGTGAACGCCCTCGCCGAGGCCGGCTGTCCGCTGGTCGAGATCGAGGAGGTGGCGACCCACAGACTCGGCACCGCGGAAGAGCGCGACGCATTCCGCGACGCGCATGACCGCCTGGTGGCGGCGGTTTCCGGGACGCACCTGTCGCTGTCCATCGTCGGCGCGTCGGTTGACGAGGGCGCATGGGCGACGATCCTCGGCCTGCCCTATCACAGCCTGGCCGTTGACCTCATCGCCGGCCCCGAGAGCTGGAACCTGGTGACGCGCTGGGCAGGCGACCGAGGGGTCGTGGCGGGCGTCGAGTCGGGAAGGAAGGACGACGAGCCCAAGGAGGTCCTCCTGTGGGCGGCGCACTACGCGGCGTCGACGCAGGGTCGCGGCAGGGCGCGGGTCGGGCTCGGGTCCGCAGGCTCCTGGGCGCAGCTCCCCTGGGAGGCGGCGGTCCGCAAGATGCAGCTCCTCGGCGAAGCTGCGCGGCTTGCGTCGCTGCCGCCCGGCGAGGATCTCTCTCGATCGCTGGACCCGCGGGCCGTCAGCCCGCGCCGTGCAGCGCTGGGTCACGACGCCTAGCCCGGCGCCGTGTAGCCTTCCGGCCATGCCCACCCGCTTCTGGCACGGCTTCGCCGACATGCACGTCATCGCCGACAGGGAGGTCGTGATCGCCTCCGGCGACGGCGCGATGATCACGGACACGCACGGCAACGAGTACATCGACTCGACGGCCGCGCTCTGGTACTGCAACGTCGGTTACGGCCGTCGCGAGATCGCCGATGCGGTCGCGGAGCAGCTCGTCCGGCTGCATGCCTACTCCTCGTTCGGCGCCTACACGACCGAGGCGACGCTCCGGGTCTCCGATCGCCTCGCGGCGATGTCGCCGATGCCGAACACGGTCGTCTATCTCGCCTCCGGCGGGTCGGACGCGATCGACACCGCGGCGAAGATCGCGCGGCGGTACTGGGACGTCGTGGGCAAGCCCGAGCGCACGCTGCTGGTCTCGCGCGAGCACAGCTACCACGGCATGCACACGATGGGCACGGCGCTCGTCGGGATGCCCGCCATGCGCAACGGCTACGGCGGCGAGCCGTTCGTGAACGAGGTCGTGCGGGTTCCGGCGCTCGACGTCGACGCGGTCGCGAAGCTGTTCGACCAGCGCCGGGGCGAGATCGCCGCGTTCTTCGGGGAGCCGGTCATCGGAGCGGGCGGCGTGATCCCGCCGACCGAGAACTACTGGCGCGACATCAGCGCGCTGTGCAAGCAGTTCGACGTGCTGCTCATCGCCGACGAGGTGATCACCGGGTTCGGGCGGATGGGGGAGTGGTTCGCCACGCAGCGCTTCGGCATCCAGCCCGACATGATGACCTTCGCCAAAGGTGTGACCTCGGGGTACATGCCGCTCGGTGGCGTGCTCGTCGGCGAGCGGGTCCGCGCGCCGTTCTGGGACGAGCCGGTCGCCGGCGCGGTGTTCCGCCACGGGTACACGTACTCCGGGCACTCCGGCGCGGCCGCGGCGGCCCTCGCCAACCTCGACATCATCGAGCGGGAGGGGCTCGTCGGACGGGTGAAGGAGCTCGAGCCGATCCTGGGGACTGCCGTCGAGCGACTGGCCGGTGCCCCGATGGTCGGCGAGATCCGGCACATCGGCCTGACCGCGGCGGTCGCCATCCAGCCGTCCGTCCTGGAGGCCGATCCGGCGACCCCGGACAAGGTCGTCGCTGCGGCCCTGCGGCACGGCGTCGCGAGCCGCGTCCTGCGCGGGCATGCGATCCACATCTCGCCGCCGTTCGTGATCACCGAGGACCAGATCGACCGCATGGTCGACGGGATCGGCAACGCGCTCGAGGACGTGGCCGCGGTGGGAGTGCCGGCCTGAGCAAGGTCGCGATCCGGCTCACGGTCAACGGTCGCGCGGTCGAGCTCGACGTCGAGCCGCGTCGCCTCCTGGTCGACGTCATCCGGGACGACCTCGACCTCACCGGCACCAAGGTCGGCTGCGACACCTCGCAGTGCGGGACCTGCACGGTCCATCTCGACGGCCGCGCCGTGAAGTCCTGCACGGTGCTCGCCGTCCAGGCGGACGGCTCGACCGTCCGAACCGTGGAGGATCTCGCGCCTGACCCGGAGCACCTCCACCCGTTGCAGGCCGCGTTCGTCGAGCACCACGGGCTCCAGTGCGGCTACTGCACACCGGGGATGCTCATGACCGCGCTCGACCTCCTCGATCGCGTCCCCGATCCGACCGATGGCGACATCCGCGACGCGCTCCACGGCAACTACTGCCGCTGCACCGGCTACCAGTCGATCGTGGAGTCGATCCAGGTCGGGGCGGCCGCGATGCGGGAGCCCGCCCCATGATCCCTGCCGCGTTCGCCTACGAGCGCGCGGCGTCGGTCGACGAGGCGCTCGGCCTGCTCGCCGAGCGCGGCCTCGACGCGAAGCTCATCGCCGGCGGGCAGAGCCTGCTGCCGCTGATGAAGCTCCGGCTGGCACGCCCCGAACGGCTCATCGACATCGGCCGGCTCGACGACCTCCGCGGCGTCCGCGTCCTGCCCGATGGGCGGCTCGCCATCGGCGCGCTGACGACCTATTCGCAGCTCGTCCAGGACGCCACCGCCATGCGGCTGGCGCTGCTCGGCGACGCGCTGCCGCAGATCGCGGACGTCCAGGTCCGCAACCGCGGCACGATCGGCGGGGCCATCGCCCACGCCGACCCGGCGGCGGACGTGCCGGCGCTGCTGCTCGCCCTCGGGGCGGAGATCGTGGTCACGTCCTCGGCGCGCGGCGAGCGCTTGATCGCCATCGACGACTTCTTTCTCGGCCCGTTCGCGACAGCGCTCGAACCCGACGAGCTCCTGACCGAGATCAGGCTGCCCGCCCCGTCCGGCTCCTACGGCTCCGCCTATCGACGGCTGGCGCAGCAGGCCTCGGGATTCGCGATTGCGGGCGTCGCGGTCGTCATCGGACAGACCGGCAGCGCCTCGGAGGGCGACCCAGTCGACGACGTCCGCGTGGCTGTCACCGGCGTCGGCGACCAGCCGTACCGGGCGACCGGGGTCGAGGATGTCCTGCGCGGCACCAAGGTCGACCCCGCCACGATCGCCGCCGCCGTCGCGGCGATTTGCGATGGCATCACCGTCCAGTCCGACATCCACGCAGACCGCACGTATCGCTCGGCGATGGCCGGCGTCATGGCGCGGCGCGCACTCGAGACTGCTCGGGAGCGGCTGTTCGAGTAGCGCCTTGCGCCGGGGCGACCGCCCGCTCCCTCGAAATCGGCCTCAATTCACCTTCGGCTCTGGGAACCCATCCGCCCTGGGCCGATTTCACGTTGATTGCGCTCAAGCGGAATTACCGCCCGCGCGGGGCCAATCGCGACTCGTCGAGATAAGCGCCGGCCAAGCATCGCGCCGCATGCTTGCCGACCCGCCCAGGAAGAGGTCGTATGACATGCCAAGGCGGAAGGGAGAAGGCATCGAGCTTTTGGCCGATGCAACCAGGCGCCAGATCGTGGCGCTGATCGCGGCGCACATGAGGCACCCATCCGACATCGCCGACGCCCTTGGCCTGAGCAGGCCGGCGGTCAGCCGACAACTGCGCGTTCTGGTCGAAGCGGGGCTGGTCCGCTGGCGCCGGTCCACGATCGATCTTCGCAGCCGTGTGTACGCCATCGAGCCGGCGATGCGGGATCCGATCCTTGCGTGGCTCGCCGGGGTTGACCTTCGACGGGCCCGACCGGCGATCCAGGTCTGGTGGTCGCCGCCCATGCGCGTCCATCGGTTGCGGCATGACGCGCGGGCGCTTCGGGTGGACCGTGAATTGCCGCCCATTCGCGATGATTTCGGATGAGCGAAATCAACGCGATTCCGGCACTGGGCGGGAGGACCTCACTGGTGGGCCTCTGGTGCTGGAGGTTACGGGGCTCCCGGCAGGGCTCGAGCGCCCGCGCGCCTCCCTGACCGGCCTGTCGTGTAGAGTCGCGGCGATGACCGATCGCGCCTCCGCCGACGACGCCACGCCCGCCTCCGCCCAAGGCTCCGGCCTCGATTCCACGGACGCCATCTCCAGGGCGTTCCGCGATCGTGGCTACATCACCGAGCGGTCGCTGGCGACAGCGGTGTTCCTGGCCCTCCAGCTCGGCCGGCCGCTACTCCTCGAAGGCGAGGCCGGCGTCGGCAAGACGGAGCTGGCCAAGGTCCTCGCGAGCAGCCTCGGGGCGCGGCTCATCCGGCTGCAGTGCTACGAGGGGCTCGACGTCAACACCGCGGTCTACGAGTGGAACTACCCGCGGCAGCTGCTCGAGATCCGGCTCCTCGAGGCGCGCGGCGCCGCCGAGACGGCCAGCGCCCACGACATCTTCGGCCCGGAGTTCCTGATCCGGCGGCCCCTGCTGCAGGCACTCGAGTCGAAGGACGGGACGGCGCCGGTCCTGCTCATCGACGAGATCGACCGGGCCGATGAGGAGTTCGAGGCCTACCTCCTCGAGATCCTTTCGGACTTCCAGGTGACCGTGCCGGAGATCGGGACGATCCGCGCCGAGCAACCGCCGCGCGTGATCCTCACCTCGAACCGGACGCGCGAGGTCCACGACGCGCTGAAGCGCCGCTGCCTCTACCACTGGATCGATTACCCGACGGAACAGAAAGAGTTCGAGATCGTTCTCGCCCGCGTGCCGGAGGCGCCCGAGGCGCTCGCCCGGCGGGTCGTGGCGTTCGTCCATCGGCTGCGAAGCGCCGACCTGACGAAGGTGCCGGGCATCGCCGAGACGCTCGACTGGGCGGCGGCGCTGCTGTCCCTCGGCGCGACCGAGCTCAACCCGCAGGTCGTCGACGAGACCCTTGGCGTCGTCCTCAAGTACGAGGAAGACATTCGCCACGTGCGCGGGCAGCGCGTCAAGGAGCTGCTGGCCGAGCCCGCGCCGCGGTAGCGCGCCGATGGTGGCGGTGGATCGGGGCGGGCGCCTGATGGGCAGGAAACCCTGATGGGCAGGAACGCCTGATGGCTCGGCAAGTCGATGGGCAGCTGCTGCTCGGGCGAGCGGTCGGGTTCGGGCGGGCGCTGCGGAAGGCCGGGCTCGGCGTCGATCTCGGGGCCGCGATCGACTTCGCCCGATCACTCGAGATCGTCGGCGTCGAGGATCGAGACCAGGTCAAGGCCGCGGGTGCCGCGGTGTTCGTCCGCCGGAAGGACGATCGCGAGCCGTACGACATCACCTTCGAGCGCTACTGGCGCAATCGCCTGCGGCTCGATCCCGACGGCGTCCTGGCGGACGACTGGAGCGAGCTCGTGCCCGCTGACGGGGAGGCGCGGGGCGAGGAGCCGCCACTGCAGGGCGACGAGCGGATGGAGCGCGGCGAGGACCAGGCCGGCATCCCGCTGCCCGCCGAGCACGAGGAGACCGACGAGGCCGGCGAGGCGGACACGCTGGCAATCGCGCCCGACGCGTACTCGAAGCTCGAGGCGCTGCGACACCGCGAGTTCGACCGGATGACCCCCGCCGAGCTGCGCGAGGCGGAGCGGCTGGTCGACCTGCTGGTCCCGAAGCTGGAGCGGCGACGCACGCGTCGCTATGAGCTGCACCCGCACGGCCGCCGGCTCGCGCCGCGGGCGATGTTCCGCCGCAACCTGGGCACCGGCGGCGAGGTCGTCGACTGGGTCTGGCGGCGGCCGGTGAAGCGGCCGCGGCCGCTCGTCGTGATCTGCGACATCTCGGGCTCGATGGAGCGCCACTCGCGCCTGCTCCTCCGGTTCGTCCAGGCACTCTCGGCGTCCTCGGCCGTCAAGACCGAGTCGTTCGTTTTCGGGACGCGGCTCACCCGCGTCACGCGCCTGCTCCGCGATCGGGATCGCGACCGGGCCCTCGCGCGCGTGGCGGATTCGGTCACCGACTGGGCCGGCGGCACCCGGATCGGCGAGTCGTTCCACGAGTTCAACGTCCGCTGGGCGCGGCGCACGCTGCGGACGAGCGGCGTCGTGATCGTCGTCTCCGACGGCTGGGATCGCGGCGATCCGGCCCTCGTCGCGGTCGAGAGCGCCCGCCTCCGGCGCAACTGCCATCGACTCGTTTGGCTGAACCCGCTGGCCGGTACCGCCGGCTACCAGCCGCTCGCCGCGGGCATGCGCGCGGCGTTCCCGTACATCGACGACTTCCTCGCGGCGGGCACGATCGCCAGCCTCGAGCGCCTCGGGGAGGTGCTCGCGGGAGCGCGTGCCGCGGACGTCCGCCGCGGGAGCGAGGCGGCGGCGCATGTCCCGCCCGTGCCGCCCTCGGAGCAGCCGGCCGCGGTCGCGACCCCATTGCCGAACGTGCCCGAGGACCCGAATGCGGCGCCGCGGATCGCCTAGCTCGGTCGCGGAGATTCCCTCCTGATGCGAGAGCTCCTCGAGCAGTACGACGCGTGGCGCGCGGAGGGGCGCGGCGTCGGCAGGGCCGTGGTGATTCGCACGTACGGGTCATCGCCGCGCCAGGCCGGCTCGGTCCTCCTGGTCGCCGACGACGGCCGCATGGTCGGGTCGGTGAGCGGCGGCTGCATCGAGGCCGCGGCCGCGCAGGCAGTGCTCGAATCTCGCGCACGTGGCGACTCCCGCGTGATTCGCTACGGCGTGACCAACGAGCAGGCCTGGGACGTGGGCCTGGCCTGTGGCGGCACGATCGACGTGCTCATCGAGCCGGACGTGCCGGAGGCGGCCGTCGCCGCCGCGCGCGACCCGTTGGCAGTGGCCGCGGCGCGCGACCCGCTCGCGAACGGGACCTCGGCCCTCGGGACCACCCTTGTCACGGAGCTCCCTGTCGACACACCGTCGGATCTCGCGGACGCGGTTCCCGCGACCGCCGAGGCCAACGACGTGGGCGCGCTGGAGCAGATTCGCGACGACGCGCTCGCGGCTGGCCGCTCCCAGACTGCCCGAATCGACGACCGCCACGTCTTCATCGAGGCGTTCCCGGTCCCGCCGCGCCTCGTCATCGTGGGAGCGACGGAGGTCGCCCGGTCACTCGTCGGGCTCGCCAGGGCTCTTGGCTATGAGCGCGTCGTCATCGACGCGCGGACGGCGTTCGCGACGAGGGAGCGGTTTCCCGACGTGGAGCAGCTGCTGACCCAGTGGCCCGACGAGGCGTTCGACGAGATCGACCTCGGGCCGAACGATGCCGTCGCCATCCTCTCGCACGACCCCAAGTTCGACGAGCCGGCGATCGTCGAGGCGCTCAGGCGCGGGGCTCGGTACGTCGGCGCGATCGGCTCGCGCAAGACCCAGGCCGATCGACGACGGCGATTGCTCGAAGCCGGCCTGACCGAGGCGGACCTCGGCCGGATCCGGGGCCCGATCGGGCTCGATCTCGGGGGGCGAGAGCCCGCCGAGACGGCCCTCGCGATCCTGGCGGAGATCGTGTCGGTCCGGCGCGGCGGCTCGAGCGGGGCGATGGCGGCAGCGACGTTGGCGGCGGCGCAAGCCCGCGCGTGACCCATCGGGTCGCCGCGAATCGGGTCGCGGCGAATCGGGTCGCGGCGAATCTCGCTCTCGTGGCTGTCCTCCTCGCAGGAGGCTGCTCGCCGGCGCCTGACGCGACCTCCGTGGCGACGGAACCCGCCTCCTCGCGGCCCGCGGCGAGCGCCTCGCCGGCTCCGTCGGCGGGCGGCACGGCCGGCGCCACGGCGAGCGCGAACCCCGATGCCGACGCCGCGATCGAGGTCGTCGCGAGCGGGCTGTCGACACCGGTCGGGCTCGTGGCGCCGCCGGACCAGTCGGGGCGGCTTTTCGTCATCGAGCAGACCGGCCGGATCTGGATCCTGCGAAACGGCGCGATCGAGCCCGAGCCCTTCCTCGACCTCTCGAGCCGTATCGTCAGCCTGGATCCGACGTACGACGAGCGGGGCCTCCTCGGCCTCGCGTTCGACCCGGGTTTCGCATCGAACGGGCGGTTCTTCGTCTATTACGGTGCCCCGATCCGCGACGGCGCGGCGGCGAACCAGGACCACACCGACACGCTGAGCGAGCTCCATGCCCGCGCCGACAACCCGGATATCGCCGACCTCGCCTCCGAGCGGAAGATCCTACAGTTCGAGCAGCCGCAGCCGAACCATTCCGGCGGCGGGCTCGGCTTCGGGCCGGACGGCTTCCTCTACCTCGGGACCGGCGATGGCGGTGGGACCGGCGACGCGAGCCCGGGGCACTCGCCGCAGGGCAACGCCCAGGATCGCTCGAAGCTCAACGGCAAGGTCCTCCGCATCGACGTCTCCGGCAGCGGGACAGGGGAGCGGGCCTATCGGATCCCGGCGGACAACCCGTTCGCCGACGGCGGCGGGCGCCCCGAGATCTACGCGTACGGGTTCCGCAATCCGTGGCGACTGTCGTGGGAGCCGGGTGGCGACCGCCGCCTGCTCGTCAGCGACGTCGGCTATGGGCGCTTCGAGGAGATCGACGTCGTCGCCAGGGGCGGCAACTACGGCTGGCGCGTGCGCGAGGGCGCCCACTGCCTGGACGTCGACTTCCCGCTGGTCGACCTCGATACCTGCGACCTGACGGACGATCGCGGCAAGCCGCTCACGGATCCGGTCCTCGAGTACAACCACGGCGCGATCGGCATTGCCGTCGTCGGCGGCTATGTCTATCGCGGCTCGGCCATCCCGTCGCTCGAGGGCCGGTACGTCTTCGCGGACTTCAGCCGCGAGTTCAGCGACGCGATCGAGGGGCACGGCACGCTGCTCGTGGCGGAGCCCCAGGCGGGCGCCGGCGCGACGTGGCCGTGGTCGCGGCTCGAGCTCCGCGACGGAGCCCTCGACCGGTTCGTGACCGGCATGGGCGAGGACGCGGCGGGCGAGCTGTACGTCCTCACCCGCACCGAGTTCGGGCCCGTGGGCCAGACTGGGGAGGTGCTCAAGCTAATCGCGCCGCGCTGAGCGTCGTGGCGTCGTGACCGCGTCGGCGCCCCGGCTCCGCGCGCTCGTGCTCGCGGCCGGCGCGGGGAAGCGCTTCGGTGGCGGCAAGCTGGCGGCCCGGGTCGATACCAAGCCCGTGCTCCAGCACGTCCTCGACGCCCTCGCCGACGCCGGGCTCGACGACCCGCTCGTCGTGCTCCCTCCGGGGGCCGACCCGTTTGCGATCGAGTGGCGCCGCGCCGACCGGGTGACGAACCCCGACCCGGGCCGCGGGCTATCGAGCTCGCTCCAGGTCGGCTGGGCGCCCGCCCTCGCGGCGGATCCGCCGCCCGATGCGGTGCTGATCGTGCTCGGCGACCAGCCGCTGGTCCGCGCCGAGGTGCTCCGCGACCTCGCGGCGGCTCCGCTTGACGCCGCGCGGCCCATCGTCGCGCCGCGGTACACGAAGAGCACGGCGCACAACCCGGTGCGCGTCGAGGCGAGCGCCGGCGAGCTCGTCGAGCAGGCGGCCGGGGATCGAGGGCTCGGCCCGCTCCTGGACGCGCACCCGGAGCTCGTTCGCTGGCTCGATGTCGAAGGCGACAACCCCGACGTCGATACCGCGGCGGATCTTGCGCACATGGCCGAGCTCGCCTGGGCGGCACGGGTGCGGGGCAACCGCGAGCAGGTCGACCGGCTCCGGGAGGTTCCCGACGGCGCCGACTTCTATGCCTCGGTCAGCTCGATCTTCCGGGAGGACCCGGATCGGATGGGCGACCCCGTCCTCGATGCGCTCCGCGCGCACGCACGACCCGGCGACACCTGGCTGGACATCGGCGCGGGCGCCGGGCGGTACGCGCTGCCGCTGGCCCGCTCCGTGCGGCGGCTCATCGCGATCGACCCGTCGACGTCGATGCTCGCCGCGCTCCGGGAGGCGATGGCGGAGCACGGGATCGACAACATCGACGCGATCGATGGCCGCTGGCCCTCGATCCTCGAACACGACGCGGCGCCCCTGCGGGAGCCATCGGTCGACGTCTCGCTCATCGCCCACGTCGGCTACGACATCGAAGCGATCGGGCCGTTCCTCGACGCGATGGAGTCCGTGACGCGTCGAGAGTGCCTGGCGGTCCTCATGGAGCGCAGCCCGGCGAGCCTCGCCGAGGCGTTCTGGCCGCCGATCCACGGGGAGGCGCGAATCGCGCTCCCGGCGCTGCCCGCCTTCGTGGACCTCCTTCGGGCGCGCGGTCGCGACCCGGTCGTGGCCATGGTCGAGTCCAGCCGCCGGCAGATGGCCGGTCGCGAGCAGGTCGAGGCCTTCGTGCGGCGCCAGACGTGGGTCGCCCCGGGCACGCCGAAGGACCGGCGGATGCAGGCCCGCATCGACGAGTGGCTGGTCACCAACGACGACGGGACGGTCGACCTGAGCGTCGCCCAGCCGCTGAACGTCGGGCTCGTGTCGTGGAACCCGGGGCACGTCGAGCGGTCCGGCTGAGCCAACGCGACTATCCTCCGATCCCGTGCAGTTTTCCGGCAGTACCGAGATCAACGCGCCCCGCGATCGGGTCTGGGCGTTCCTGATCGACCCGCGGCAGGTCGGCTGGTGCGGGCCGGGCGTCGAGTCGATCGAGACGGTCGACGCGACCCACTTCCTCGCCCGGGCCAAGGTCGGTGTCGGCGTCATCTCGGCGCGCTTCGTCGTCAACCTGGAGCTCGTCGAGGCGGAGGAACCGGACCGCGCCGTCATCAAGGCCGGCGGGCAGGCGCCGGGCAGTGCCGTCGAGGCGACGGGGGAGATGCGGCTCTCGGGTCCCGAGGCGGGTCCGACCACGATGGCCTGGTCGGCGGACGTCGCGATCCTGGGGACGATGGCCGGTGTCGGCGCCCGCCTGATCGAGGGCACCGCGAACAAGCTCATCACCCAGGCCTTCGACTGCATGCGGGCGAAGCTCGAGGCCTGACGGCCCGAACGCGCCGATGGAGGCCATCTCGCGGGTCGTCGGGGTCCTGGCGACCAACGTCCACATCCTCGCCGACGAGCGAACGCGCGAGGCGATCGCGATCGACACCGCGATCCCGTCCCTCGAATGGGTCCAGGCCGAGCTCGCCGCCCGCGACTGGACCCTCAAGCTGATCGTCTCGACGCACGGCCACTGGGACCATATGGGCGACAACGCCCGCGTCGCCGATCACACCGGGGCGCTGATCGCCGTGCATCCGCTCGATGCCCATCGCCTGACGAACCCGCCGCCGGCCCGCTGGGCCGATCTCGAGATCCCGCCGTGCGTGCCCGCCGTCGAGCTGCAGGAGGGCGGCGAGATCCGGTTCGGGTCGATCCGCCTCGAGGTGCTGCACACGCCCGGCCACACCGAGGGCTCGGTCTGCCTGCTCGAGCGCGAGGAGGGCCGCCTCTACAGCGGGGACACGCTCTTCGCCGGCTCGTTCGGCCGGGTCGACCTCCCCGGCGGCTCGCCGGAGGCGATGGTCGAGTCGCTCGACCGCATGCGGGGCTTCGACGACGGCCTCCGGGTGCTGCCGGGGCACGGCGACACGACCTCGATCGGCCGCGAGCGGCCCTGGCTCGACTGGATCGCGCGCGAGGGCCGCCTGCCGGTCTAGGGCGTCGCGGTCGCGCGGCCCGCCCAGCTCGTCCGGCCCGACGAGCCATGGCTCGCGGGACCTTCGTCCTGTAGGCGCGGCGCGCTCGCGACGGTTTCATTGCCCGCGGGTCGCCCGAACCATCCGAACGAGCTCTTGCCGTGCCGAACCGACTGCCGCGCCTCGCGCCGATCCTCGCGCTGCTACTGGCGTGCCTCAGTGCCATCCCGGGCGGCCCAAAGCTCGTCGATTCGGCATTCGCGAGCGCGCCCGACGGCCGGCTGGTCGTGACCTGGCGCGACGACGCGCCGAACGCGCTGACGGTCGATGGGGTCGCCGCCGTCCAGACGTCGCACACGAGCCGGCACCGCTCCGTGGTCGTCGCGAGGGCCGGTCACGCCGAGCAGGTCGCCGAGCGGCTTCGCAACGACCCGCGCGTCGGGTCGGTCGTCCCCGACGCGGTCGGCAGGGTGACCGACTGGCCCGCGGACACCGCCCCGGACGACTCGCTCTACGCGACCAACCAGCACGACCTGGACGTCATCGGCATGCCCGCGGCGTGGCAGCTGACGACCGGCTCGACCTCCGTCGTCGTGGCGATCCTTGACACGGGCTACGAGTACGCGCATCCGGACCTCGCCGCGATCCCGACGGTGTGGCCACGGAACACTCGGAACGACACGAAGACCGTCACCGACGGCTACGGCCACGGTACCCACGTTGCCGGCACGATCGCCGCCCAGACCAACAACGGCATCGGCGTCGCCGGCATCGCCCCGGGCGTCACGATCATGCCGGTCAAGGTCATGGACTCGAACGGCTACGGCTACTGGAGCGACTTCCTCGAGGGCGTCGACTGGGCCCGGATCCACGGCGCGGACGTCATCAACCTGAGCCTCGGCGGGACGCTGACGATGTCCCAGGCGGCGGCCTGGCAGCCGGTCTTCGATGCCGCGTACGAGGCGGGCGTCCTCGTCGTCGCCGCGGCCGGCAACAACAACCGCAACGAGCCCTTCTATCCGGCCTCGTTCCACCACGTGATCTCGGTCGCGGCAACGACCAATAGCGACGCCAAGGCGAGCTTCAGCAACTTCGGGCCGGCCGTCGATATTGCGGCCCCCGGGTCGAGCATCACCTCGACGTACGTCGGCAGCACCTACCGGTCGATGAGCGGCACGAGCATGGCGACGCCGCACGTCGTCGGGCTCGCGGCCCTGGTCCGCTCCTATCACCCCGAGTTCACGGTCGACGAGGTCGAGGCCGCGATCGAGCTCACCGCTGTCGACCTGGGCGCGCCCGGTCGCGACGACTACTTCGGCAACGGCCGGATCCAGGCCGACCAGGCGCTGGCGTGGGTGCCGCCCGACGTCATCGCGCCGGTCGCCGCGCTGACGGCGCCGCTGCAGGGCGCGAAGAACGTGTCCGAGAGCGCGCAACCGGCCGTCGGCTTCAGCGAGGACGTCACCGGCGCGGATGGCGCCACGATCACGCTCGCGACCGCGGCCGGCGACCCCGTCGACGCGACCGTCACCTACGACGCCGGGGCCCACCGCGCGACGATCGCGCCCGCGACCCGGCTCTGGTCGAGCAAGCAGTACGTCGTCTCGGTCGGCACCGGCATCGCGGATCTCGCCGGCAATCCGCTCCCGCCGACATCGTTCTCGTTCACGACCGGCGACTACATCAGGCCGACCGTGGCCTGGGTCACCCCGGCGCCCGCCTCGACCGGCAACTGGCTGCAGGTCAGCCCGCGGATCGGCTTCAGCGAGGCCGTCCATCACGTCTCGACCGCGACGATCAAGCTTCGGAACCTGCGGACCGGGCGCCTGGTGGTGTTGACCGTGAGCTACGACCCGGCGACGCACGCCGTCACGATCAACCCGACGCGCATGCTCCGGCTGAACACCTGGTACCAGATCAAGGTGACGTCGGGCGTCGAGGACCTCGGCGGCAACAACGTCGAGGCCCGCTGGTTCCGGTTCAAGACCCGGAGCTGACGCGCCCGCCGGCTCGATGTGGCGCCGGTCGCCGCGCCCGGCGCCGCGCCGGTGCCCCTAGAGGGGCTTTCGGAACTTCACGTAGCGCTGGTGCACGAAGAAGCCGTTGCGTTCGTACAGCCCCAGGGCGCCGGTCGGGTTCTCCGCGTCGACGCCGAGCGCGGCGATGGCCATCCCTCGGTCGCGGAGGACGCGGAGTGAGCGGGCGACGAGCGCGTTGGCCAGGCCGCGGTTGCGCCATGGCCGGCGCACCGAGACGTGGTCGAGCCAGCCCACGTCAAGCCCCAGGTGCGCATTCTCGTCCGGGTAGATCCCGTTGACGACGGAGCCGGCGACCTGGTCGCCGTCCCACGCGACCTGCCACATCGAGGTATCGAGGTCGGGGTTCTCGAAGAAGCGCACGAAGTCTGCCTCGTCGCGGACCGCGGCCTCCCAGTGGTCCTGGAACGCCTCGACGTCCGCGTCCCAGATCTGGCGATGCTGCTCGGGCATGACCGGGCGCGTCTCGAGGCCGTCGGGCATGGGAACGTCCGGGATGGGCTCGGTGAGGTCGCGACGCATTGCGAACGAGTACCGAATCGGGACGTAGCCGGCCGCCTCGGCGAAGGCCACCGTCGCGGCGATGTGGGCGCCACCCATGAGGCCCAGGACGTGCGGCAGGTCCAACGAGCCGCCTGTCCCCCCGGCAACGCTGTCGCGCGCCCGCTGCTCGCCCCACGCGAGCAGCTCGCGGCCGATGCCGCGGCGCCGTGCCTCCGGCCGAACCCAGATCTCGAGCGTGTGGACGATCTTGCGGTCGCGCTCACGCCAGGAGTGCTGGACCGCGCCGACGAGGCGGCCACCGTCTTCAGCCACGTGGATGTCTTCCGAGGGATCGAAACCGGGCGCGGGCGCCCAGTCGACCTCGAGCTGCGCGACGGTCGGAAACCAGTCCACCACGTCGAAGGCGTTGACGGCGCAGATGAGGTCCACCATTGCCGGCCAGTCGCCAGGCGGACGGAGCGCACGTCGGCTGAGGCTGGCGGCCGGGCTGGGGCGCGTCATCGCTCGGCTCCGTACTTCATGCGCATGTGGTTCTCGACGCTGCGCGAGATGGCCGTCCAGCGCCGACGCTCAGCCTTGCGGGCCAGGGCGTCCGTCGCGATTGCCGATCGGCGGGCCTCGCGTTGCAGCTTCTCGTAGGCATCGAAGCGGTCGGCGCCGAGCAGGCCCTCGCGCAGCGCCGCGCGGACGGCGCAGCCGGGCTCCGAACGATGCTGGCAGTCGCTGAAGCGGCAGGTCGAGGCCACGGCCTCGACGTCCTCGAAGGCCGTCGAGACCCCCTCGCCGTCGAGCACGCCGAGCTCGCGCAGGCCGGGCGTGTCGATGAGCAGGCCGTCGGCGAGGCGAATGAGCTGGCGCCGCGTCGTCGTGTGGCGGCCACGGCCGTCGTCCTCGCGGACGGCCGCCGTATCGAGCAGCTGCTCCCCCGCGAGCGCGTTGACGATGCTGGACTTGCCGACGCCGGACGAGCCGGTGAAGACCACCGTCCGACCCAGCCCGAGGTGGGCCCGAACGAGGTCGAGGCCCTCGCCGGTGACCGCCGAGACGGCGATCACCTCGACGCCCGGCGCCGTCGCCTCGGCGGCGAGGCGGAAGCCCTCGACATCGTCGGCCAGGTCGGCCTTCGAGAGCACCACGACCGGCGTCGCGCCGGACTCCCAGGCCACGGCGAGGTAGCGCTCGAGCCGGCGCACGTTGAAGTCGGCGTTCATCGAGGTCACGACGAAGACGACGTCGATGTTCGCCGCGAGGACCTGGGCGGGCATCCGGCGGTCGGTGGGGGAGCGGCGCACGACCGCGGTGCGGCGCGGGACGACGCGCTGGATCAGCCGGTGCTCTCCGTCGCCGGGCCCCTTGCCGCCGGCTCCCGGCTCCAGCCCGACCCAGTCGCCGACCGTGGGCCAGGGTGCCGTCGGGTCCAGGTCGGCATCGTGACGGAGCCGCCCCGACGGGCTGGCCGGCCCCTCGCCCGCCGCGCCGGCGACGAGGTACACGCCGCGCTCCTCGGTCAGGACGCGCGCGGGCACGAGACCCGGCGCATCTTTCGCGAAGAGCTCGCCCAGCCGGTCGTCCCAGCCGAGCGCGGCGAGGTCGTTCACGAGAGGCCCTTGCGCCAAGCGATCGCGCGCTGATCGACCCGGAAGCCGAGGCCCTCGTAGAGGCCCAGCGCGCCGCTCGGGTTGTCGGCGTCGACGCCAAGGGCAGCCGAGTCCTGCCCGCGCTCGCGCAGCACCTCGAGCGAGCGGGCGATGAGCGCGCTCGCGAGGCCGCGCCGTCGCCATGCGCGGCGCGTGAAGACACTGCTCAGCCAGCCACGCCGGTACCCGAGCGCGGCGTTCTGCTCCTCGTCGATGGAGTTGATGACGCCGCCGGCGATCTCGTCGCCGTCGAAGGCCACGACCCAGATGGAGAGGTCCGTGGTCGGCGCGTCCAGCCAGCGCTGGAGGTTCGCATCGGAGTGGTCGAAGCCGCCCCAGTGGTCGGCGAACGCCTCGATGTCCGCGTGCCAGACCCGGCGGGCGAGCGCCATGTCGATCGGCCGGATCTCGAGGCTATCGGGCAGCTCGAGCCTGGGGATGTCCGAGAGATCCGGACGGACCATGTCGAAGAACCACCGCACCGGCTCGAACCCGGAGCCCCTGAGCAGCGCGCTGTCGCCGAGCTGCGACTCCCAGCTCCAGGAGCCGAGCACCGGGGCGGCCGCGCCCTCGCGAGCGGCGAGCTCCCGCGCGACGCGCTCGTTGTGGTCGAGGAGCAGTCGCCCGATCCCGCGACGCCGCCAGGCCGGGTCGACGGCGCCGTCGAGCCGGTATTCGCGGAGGCCGTCGGTCGTGTCGACGACCTCGCGCTGGGCGACGGCGACGACCTGCCCGTCGATCTCGGCCATCGTGACGTCGCGCCCCGGATCGAACGACTCGCTGGCGTGCGCCATCCGGGCCTCGACCTCCTCGAGGCTCGTGCGTCGCTGCAGGCCGTCGGCCTCGGCCTCGGCGCTTTCGAGGCGTGCGATCTCGGCCAGGTCGGCCGCGCCCCCGAAGGGACGCAGCCGGAGGCCGGTGAGGGTCTGGGCCGTGACCATCACCCGACTCGCTTGAGCTTGCCGGTCCGCTTGGCATAGCGCTCGGCGGCGCTGAACGCCCAGAGGCCCAGCGGGATGAAGGCGGTGCCCATCACGAGCAGCGGCCAGATGTCGTTCCAGAGGAGCGTCAGCGGGACGCCGTCGATCAGGCCCTTACGGACGCCGTCGAGCGCGTACGTGGCCGGCGAGAACCACGAGGCGACCTGCATCCAGCCCGGCAGGACGTCGATCGTGTAGTAGACGCCGCTGATGAGCAGCAGCACCGACTGCAGGACGAAGGCCATCTGCATGCCGCGCTCCACGAACAGGAGCGGCAGGATCGCCGCGAGCATCGCGACGCCGACGAGGCTGAACGAGCCGAGGACCATGAACGCCCCGATCGTCGCGAAGTTCGCCTGGGCGAACGACAGGTCGGGGAAGAACACGACCACGGCGAGCAGGATCGCCAGCGTGTGGATGAGCCCGAAGATCATCGCGTACGCGACCGCGCCCAGGAGGTGGGTCGAGCGGTGGACGGGCGCCATGAAGGTGTACTCGAGCGTTCCCTCCCAGCGTTCGATCTGGATGGTCTCCGCGATCCAGCTGAAGACCACCGACAGGTAGTTCCAGAAGATCGCGCCGACCAGCAGCGTCATGAGCAGGCGGGGATCACCGGCCTGCGCGCCGATCAGCGAGATCGACAGCGCACCGGCGGCGGAGTAGACGAGGAACGCGACCTCCCAGCCCCAGTAGCGCCTGGACAGGAAGAAGTTGCGCTCGATGAAGGCATACGAGGCCTTCACCTCGTGGGCGAGTGCGGACATTGGACGGAACCTCGGGGAGGAGGCTGGCTCGGCCCTCATCGGGACCGAGCCAGCTTCGGCTGCGGCTCGGCGGCGATCCGGTGGCCGATCGCGATGATCGACCGCCCGAGCGCGACGCGAACCGGCTGGGACTCGAGCTTGTGGGCGCGCTCTCGCTGTCGGTCCGCGATCTCTCGCTCGCGACGCTCCAGCGCCAGCTCGTACGCCATGCGGTTCAGCAGCATGTGGTTCTCACCTCCCTTCATCGTTTAGTCGTCTTCGGCCTCGTCCTCGACGTCCTCGTCGAGGGATCGGCCGGTGTAGGTCATGAACACGTTGTGCATCGTCGGGGCCTCGCCGTGGCGATCCGCGACGAGGCGCTTCAGCTGCTCCGGCGAGCCCTGGGCGACGATCCGCCCGTCGTTGAGGACGACGATCTCGTCACACAGTCGCTCGGCCTCATCGAGGTCGTGGGTCGTCAGCACGATCGACGCGTCGTGCGTCCGGCGGATGTCCTCGATGAACGCCTGGACATCGAGCTTGGAGCGCGGGTCGAGGCCCGTGGTCGGCTCGTCCAGGAGGAGCAGCGCCGGGCTCGTCAGCAGCGCTCGCGCGATCGCGACCTTCTGCTGCATGCCCCGGCTCATCTGCTCGACCGGCCGGCCGAGCCGCCGCTCGGCGATCCCGAGGCGCTCCGTGATGAGCACCGCGTTCCGCTTCGCGACCTTCGCGTCGATGCCGTACAGCCTCGCCGCGAAGAGCAGGTTCTCCATCGGGCTGAGCTTCTTGAAGAAGGCGGCGTCGACGCTCACCCGGTTGATGAGCCGCTTCACCGCCATCTCGTCGCGCTCGATGTCGTGGCCGAACACCTCGACCCGGCCCTCGTCGAGCGTGAGCAGGCCCGAGACGAGCCTGATCAGCGTCGACTTGCCCGAGCCGTTGGCGCCCAGGATCCCGATCGTCCCGCCGCGCTCCAGGAGGAGCGTGACGTCGGCGATCGCGACCACGGGTCGCTTCTTGCGCGAGACGTTGAAGCGCTTCGTCACGTGATCGACGAGCAGCGCGGGCACGCCCCGAGCCAGAGAGCCGTCGGCGGAACGCCGGCTCGGCCCTGCCCCCGGGAGAGGCAGCCGCGCTGGATCGAACGATGGATCCTGCGCCGTCTTCTGTTGTGGGAGCGTGGTGCTCGTCATTGGTTGGTTCCTTGGGCTGGGGAGGTCGAGGGCAAAGAAAGAGCCGCGGTGCCGGCCCGTCGAAGCGGTGGCTCGCGGCTTGTCCGTCGGTCCCGTGTGCAGCCCGGGACAAACAAAAAACCGTGAGCCCGATCTGGCCCACGGTTCGTGGTCTCTGCGTGGCGGCACTGCCGCCGTCAGCTACCTCGAGGTGGGCGCAAATCTCCCGCTCTCGTCGGCGCCGTAGGGCGCGACGAGCCGCCGGGTGAGCATCGTGGTGCTCTTCATTCCACCAACCTCCGATAACGACATCCGCGCGCCGAAGCGCCGGAGCCGGGAGTCTACGGGCCGCCGCTGGGCAGTGTCAAACCAATCTCGGCAGGTCCTGCCGCGGCCGTCGTCCGCCTCGTTCGCCGGGCGTACAGTCATGGATGTGCGCACCCTCGAATCGCTGCGGGAGCTCGAGGAGCCCCGGCTTCGCGACCGGCCGATCGGGCTGATCGTCATCGGCGTCGGCAGCCTCGTTGCCGGCCTGGCCGTCCTGTTCGCCGCGGTGCAGCTCCTGCTAAGCGCGACCGGCTACGGCGACTGGACCAAGCCGCGGATCGTCGCCAACGACTATGTCGGCGCCGTCCAGGTCTACCCCGAGCACTACCTGCTGGTCGGGTCGATCCTGCTCGTTCCGGCGTTGCTCCTCGTCGCGATCGCGATCGGAATCGCGCGGCGGCGCTGGTGGGCCGGGATCGCCGGCTACGTCATCGGCGCCGTGGTCGCGCTGTACGGCGTGCTGGCCCTCGTCATCCCCGGCGAGCTCGACGGCACCGCGAGCAATGCCGAGCGCTGGCATCTCGCGGCGAGCCTGCCGTGGATCGTCCTCGGGCTGTTCCTCTTCTGGTATTTCAACCGCCGCTCGATCAAGGCCGACCTGGGCATGGGTGATCGGACCTTCGGCTAGGCTCGCCGGCGTGCCCGCCGAGACATCGAAGGCAACGCCTGCTCGACCGTCGCTCGTCGCGGTCATCGCACAGGGCGTGCTGGACGCCGAGCTCGCGTCACTCGTCTGGGTCCTCGTCGAGGGCCGGGTCCCCCTCGTCGTCGCGACGCCGGAGGGCCGCGCCGGCGCCGGCGGGCAGCTCCTGGCCGGGATCCTCGCGTCCATCCACGCAGACGACCCGGTCGAGGGCCTCGACGCGCCGCTGACCCCGGCCGGAGCGAGCAGCCTGATTCGCGGGCGACGAGCGGGCGGCGTGGTCGAGGCAGGCTCGCTCGAAGAGATCCGCCAGCGCCTGGGCTCGGGGCCGCTGCCGCTCACCCCCGACCAGCTGTCGTTCCTCGGCAGCGTGCTGGTCCTCGGTGATTCGCCCGGGGAGCGGCGCGGCCGCCTGCGGGTGGTCGCGGCGCACTACGTCCGGCCCCTCGCGCGCGACGCGCACGGGCATTCGCAGCTCCTCGACCCTGCTGTCCTCGCCACCTGGGACGACCGGCTCGGGCGCTACGAGCACTTCGCGTGGGGCGTGCTGCCGGAGATCGCGGCCCGGCTCGGACGGCGAGCCGGCGACCTCGACGCGGACCTCCACCACCGCCGCGACGACCTGGCCGGGCTCGCGAAGGCGGGCGTCACGAAGCTCGACGAGGTCCAGCGCCTCGTGGCCGGCTACCAGGTGCGGTACGGCGGCGCCCACGGCGCGACGGGCGAGCTCGAAACCGCCCACGGCCACGGACCGGACGAGGAGCACGACCACCGCCCGAACTGAGCGTGGGCGGTGCTAGCCTCGATCGAAGGTCGTCGAGCGCCACCGTGAAGGAGACCGTTGCGTGAGCTGGGTGCCCTGGCTGCTGTTGCTCCACATCCTCGGCGCGATCATCGCGTTCGGGCCGGGATTCGCGTTCGCCTTCTTCGGTGCGGCCGCGGGACGTGAGCCCCAGCACGCGAACTTCACGCTCCGCACGACGGACGTCATTGCGCGGCGGCTGATCGTCCCGCTGGCCATCCTCCAGGGCGTGACCGGGCTCGGGCTCATCCTCGCGCAAAGCCGCGACCTGACGAAAGAGCTCTGGCTCCTCGTCGGGATCGTCCTCTATGCCGCTGCGCTGTACATCGCGATCGGGCTGAACCTGCCGAACCTGCGCCGGCTCATCGAGCTCTCGACGCCGCCGGCCGGCGCTCCTCCGGGCCCTCCCGCGGGCGGCCCGCCGCCGGAGCTCATCGCCCGGGCCGAGCGATCACGCCAGTACGGGATGGCGATGTCCGGGCTCGTCGTCGTCATCGTTTTCCTGATGGTCGTCAAGCCGTTCTGACCGGCGACGCTCGATAATGGCCGCATGCCCGAAGTAGCGACCTCCGTCCCGGATCTGATCTCGCGCCTCAGCGGGATCGTCGACTGGCACGAAGGCAGGTTCGTCATCGACGACGTTGCGCGCCTCCGCGCCGACGGCGTCCGGGACCTCGCCTGGACCGCCGCGTTCAGCGACGACCCGGCGACCGTCGAGGTCGCCCAGTGGATCGTGTGGGAGGCGGCCCAGGAGCTGGGCGCCCGGTCGGCGAGTATCCACGAGCTGTACATGGCCAGGGCCCGCGGCGAGGTCTCGGGCTTCACCGTGCCGGCCATCAACATCCGGGCCCAGACGTTCGATATGGCTCGGGTGGCGTTCGAGGTGGCGACCACCGAGGACGTCGGCGCGATGATCCTCGAGCTCGCCCGGAGCGAGCAGACCTACACCTATCAGCGACCGATCGACTACTCGACGGCCGTGCTCGCCGGCGCGATCGCAGCGCACTGGCAGGGCCTGGTGTTCCTCCAGGGCGACCACTACCAGTTCAACGCCAAGAAGTACGCGGCCGACCCGGAGTCGATGACCGAGGAGATCCGGCGTGCCTGCCGTCTCGCGATCGACGCGGGCTACCGGAACATCGACATCGACGCCTCGACGCTCGTTGACCTGGCGCTCGACGGCGAGGATGCCCAGCAGCGCGCGAACTACGAGCGCACTGCCGAGCTGGCGACGCTGATCCGCTCGCTCCAGCCCGACGGCGTCACGATCAGCATCGGCGGTGAGATCGGCGAGGTCGGCAAGGAGAACTCGACCGAGGGCGAGCTGCGGGCGTACCTCGACGGCCTGCGCCGCGAGCTCGCGAAGACCGGTGCCGGCGGCGAGAACGGCGTCGCCATCTCGAAGGTCAGCGTCCAGACCGGGACGTCGCACGGCGGCGTCGTCATGCCCGACGGCAGCGTCGGCCAGGCCGCGGTCGACTTCGACGTCCACCGGCGGCTCGGCGAGGTCGCGCGAAAGGAATACGGGACCGCGGGGACCGTGCAGCACGGCGCCTCGACGCTGCCCGACGAGCTGTTCCACCGCTTCCGCGAGGTCGAGACCGTCGAGATCCATCTCGCCACGGGCTTCCAGAACCTGCTCTACGAGCACCCAGCCTTCCCGCGGTCGCTGCACCAGCAGATCGAGCAGTGGTGCTTCGCCAACGCGCTCGACGAGCGCAAGGCCGACCAGACGGAGCAGCAGTTCGTCTACACGACCCGCAAGAAGGCGATCGGGCCCTTCAAGCGCCAGCTCTGGGACCTCGAGACCAAGGACGAGATCCTCGTCGCGCAGGCAAACAAGATCCGCTTCCTGTGCCACGAGCTCGGCGTCGAGGGCAGCCGCGCCATGGTCGACAAGTACGTCACCCCGGTCGAGTGGCATCGCCCGATGCCGTCCGCCCTGTCCGAGGCACTGCTCGCCCGCGCCTGATCCCGGGCCGTGGCGGACGGGTCGCTCCCGGAGCACTCGCGGCACATCACCTGGGGGCATCAGCCGGGCGCACCGCCCGGGGGCACCAGCCGGGGGCACCAGCCGGGCCCATCAGCCGTGCCCACCAGCCGGTCCCATCAGCCGTGCCCACCAGCCGTGCCCACCAGCCGGTCCCATCAGCCGTGCCCACCAGCCGTGCCCACCAGCCGGGCCCATCTCTCCGGGCCGCCTGCTGCCTCCGAATGATCATCACGTGAGCAGGAAGGGTCTTTGGCTCGCCCGAGGCCGACCTTCGCCTCGACCGTGATCACGCACTGATCATTTCCGAGGGAAGAAGGGAGTCAAGCTTTGGCGGAGCCCAGCACAGGGGCCTAGAAGGCCCCGTTGTCGACGTCCGTGATCATCCAGTGATCAATCACCTCGACAGCGGGACGCGTCGGGGGGCTTGTCAGGCCGGATGCCCCGGAAATGATCATCAGGTGATCATGGGTCCGGTCAAGGTCACGACCGCGGTCGGGGCAAGCTCACGACGGCCACGAAACGCTCCTCGCCGGCTTTGTGATGCTCGCGACACCCGGCGATCCGGACCACCGGCGCGGTCGATGTGGGTGACGGCGTTCCATCGTCCCGTCGGGAGGTTGCGCGGATGACGACGTGCCTGATCGTGGCCAATCAGACCCTGCCGGGCGAGGAGCTCGCCGCCGAGGTTCGGCAGCGCCTGGGTACCGCTGACCGTGCGTTCTATGTGGTCGTGCCGCTGACGCCGGTCCAGCGGGGCGCGACCTGGGATGAGGCCGAGAGCGCGAGTGCCGCGCAGGAGCGCCTGCTGGTGTTCCTCGAGTCTCTTCGTGCCCAGGGCGCGCACGCCGAGGGAGAGATCGGCGACCGCGATCCGATCCAGGCGGTCCGCGACGTGCTGCGCGACCGGGAGGTCGACGAGATCGTCCTGTCGACGCTGCCGCCGGGGATCTCGAGATGGCTCCAGATGGATGTGCCGAGCCGGCTCGAGCGAGCGGTCGACGTGCCGCTCACCGTCGTGACGCAGGAGCCTGCCCGGACAACAGCCGGGGTCTAGGAGGCTCCCGCGCCGCCGCGCAGCGGCCGCCTGCCGGAAGCCGCCCGCGCCGCCGCGCAGCCGGCGTCAAGGGAGGCCAGCACCGCCGCAGAGCCGGCGTCCAGGAGGAGTCCGCTCCGCCGCGAAGCCGATGAGCCAACCGTGCCCCGGCACGGGATTCGTCGCGCCGCCATCAGTTGCCTGCGAAATCCGTGGCAGCCCTCGGCGATTCGGCCTTGATTCCGATTCGTGCCACTCCTATGCTCCGCCGCGCGCTCGGGAAGAGGGCCCGAGCCCAGGGCCAGCATCCTCGGTCTCGCTGTTCCCGAAGAGGTCCGGCTCGCGAACGGGCTGACTCGCCCAAGAAGTCGCCCGCTTCGTGGTGGTAGAGGGAGGCAACCGTGTCGGGTCCATCCACGCAATCTGACGTCGCCGCACGAGACGACGCCCACCTGCGGTCGCTCGGGATCAAGCCCGAGCTGCGCAGGACGCTCGGGTTCCTGTCGAACTTCGCGGTGGCGTTCAGCTACATCAGCGTCGCGACGGGCTCGTTCACCCAGCAGGCCGTGGCGATCGGCGTCGGTGGTCCGCCCTTCATCTGGGCGTGGTTCATCGTGATCATCGGCCAGACCTTCGTGGCGCTGAACTTCGCCGAGCTCGCGAGCCACTTCCCTGTCGCCGGATCGATCTACCAGTGGTCGAAGCGACTGTCCAACAAGACGCTCGGCTGGTTCACCGGCTGGTTCTACTTCTGGGCCGGCGCGCTGACCGTGACCGCGGTCGCGGCGACCGTGCCGTACGTCATGTCGCCGCTCTTCGGCATCGACCTGGCCGCGCCGAGCCCGGTTCCATTCCTCAACACCTGGTCCTTCCTGTCGCTCATCACGCTCGCCCTGTCGACGCTGGTCAATGCCTTCGGCGTCCGGCTGCTGGCATTCCTGAACAACCTCGGTGTCGCGGCGGAGATCCTCGGCATGATCGTGTTCGCGATCGTGCTCCTCGTGTTCGCGAACCACCAGCCGATCTCGGTGATCTTCGACACGTCGTATACGTCGAACCTGGCCGGTGGGAACTACTTCCCGGTCTTCCTCGTGGGCATGTTCCTCGCGCTGTTCGTCGTCTACGGCTTCGACACCGCCGGGACGTTCGGCGAGGAGACGGTCGACGCGTCGCGCCAGGCGCCGCGCGGCATCCTGGCCGCGATCTGGCTGTCCGGCATCGCCGGTTTCCTCTTCCTCCTCGGCGTGATCCTGTCCTTCAAGGACATCGGAGCCGCCGTCGCCGAGGGCCAGGCGTTCGGGTTCCCGTTCGCGACGACGATCAAGGAGAACCTCACCCAGGCGATCGGCAGCATCACGCTCGGTGACATCTACCTGTTCGTGATCCTGATCGCCGTCTCGGTCTGCACCCTCGCGATCCAGGGCGCGACGACGCGGCTCCTGTTCTCCATGGGCCGTGACGGTCGCGTGCCGATGGGCCGGACCTGGGCGCACGTCAACCAGACGTTCCGCACGCCGACGAACGCGGCGCTCGGCGTCGGCGTCCTTGCCGCCCTGCCGTTGCTCGTCACGGGCGCGAGCGCTGCCTTCTACCTCGCGATCGCGGCCACGGGCACGATCTACATCAGCTACTTCCTGTGCAACTGGGGCGTCCTGCGGGCGCGCCAGGCCGGCTGGCCGCACAAGGGAGCGTGGTTCAAGCTCGGCAGCTGGGGCACGCCACTGAACATCCTGGCCCTCATCTACGGCGGCCTCATGGTCATCAACATCGGAATCTGGGAGAGCCCGATCTTCGGCGACTTCGGCAACAGCCTCCGGAGCACCTGGTCGAACCCGACCATCAACACGTTCCTCCAGTGGAACGGGGAGACGCTCTCGGGCCTGCCGGCAATCCCGGTGTTCGAGTTCTTCGTCGGGCTGGTCCTGCTCGTCGGCGTCATCTACTTCGTCGCGACGGGACAGCGGACGAAGGAAGACACCCAGCTGCTGGAAGCCGACGCGGTGACCGGCGAGGCGGCGATCGCGTAGCCGTCCTCGCCCCCAATCAGACAGGCGGCCGTCTCGACCATGGCGGCAGCGGCCGCTGAGGAGGAGCTACGGGGCGCGCTTCGTGATGAGCTCACGAGCGCGCTCCGCCGCTTGCCCGAGCTCGCCGCCGGCGAGCTGGCGTTCACGGCGCTCTCCGGCGGGATCACGAACCGCAACTTCCTCGTCACCGGGGCCGCCGGCGGCTCGAAGTACGTCATCCGCCTGGCGGGCAACGACACGTACCTGCTCGGTATCAGCCGCGAGGTCGAGCACGCCGCGACGGTCGCGGCGGCGGGCGTCGGCGTCGGGCCGGAGGTCGTGGCGTTCGTCCGGCCGGAGGGCTACCTCGTCACCCGCTTCATCGAGGGCCGGCCGATCCCCGAGCCGGAGATGCGCACCGCCGAGCGGCTGCGCGCCGTCGGCGACACGCTCCGAAGGATCCACGACGGCCCGGCGATCCCGGGCCTGTTCGTGCCGCTCCGGATCGTCGAGGCGTATCGCGCGCTGGCGCTGTCCCGCGGCGTCGCGATCCCGCCCGAGTACGAGCTCGCGGCCTCGATCGCGCGGCGGATCGAGCTCGCCTTCCTGACGGCGCCGGTCGAGCTGCGGCCGTGCCACAACGACCTCCTGAACGCCAACTTCATCGACGACGGGGCGCGCATCCGAATCGTCGACTGGGAGTACGCCGGCATGGGCGACCCGTTCTTCGACCTCGGCAACTTCTCGATCAACCACGAGCTCGAGCTGGAGGCCGATGCCGAGCTGCTCCGCGCCTATGCCGGGGACGTCCGGGTGACCGAGCTCGCCCGGATCACGCTCATGCGCGTCGTCTCGGACTTCCGCGAGGCGATGTGGGGCGTGCTGCAGCAAGGCATCTCCACGCTCGACGTCGACTTCGTCGCGTATGCCGCGGAGCACTTCGATCGACTGCTGACGGTTGCTGCGCGGCCGGCCTTCGAGCGGGCGCTCGTGGAAGCGGCGGGCGACTAGGTCACGCTTGCCGTCGGGCGATCCACGGGATCACCTCACGGCTCGCCTTGGTGCTCCGCTCGCGGAGCATGCAGCGGCCGAGCGCCCCAGACGACGGCCGCCAGCACGTGGCTGGGTGGGGTCGACCTCCGAATGCTCCCCCAGCGAAGTGTTTGGCGGCTGGGAGGAGCTCGGTGACCCATGCTGGACATCCGTCACCCCGGCCAGCCGTCGCATGCTCCGAATTCGGATCACGGCCCCAGTGAAACGACACACTGGACCGAATGACTGACCAGGCGCGCGTCGTCGTCATCGGTGGCGGCATCACGGGCGTGAGCGTCGCCTATCACCTCGCCGAGCTGGGCTGGACCGACGTGCTGCTCGTCGAGAAGGCCGGGCTGACCGCGGGAGCGACCTCGCAGGCGGCGGGGCTCGTGACCGCCTTCAACCCCTCCTCGACGATGCTCGCCTGGCGGCGCTACTCCATCGAGCTGTACGGGCGCCTCGGGGCGTTCTCGGCAGTGGGCTCGGTGCGGCTGGCGTCGTCGCTGGAGCAGCTGAAGGAGCTGCAGCGGACCGCGAGCCGGGCGCGCGGGCTCGGCCTTGATGTCGAGGTGATCGCGCCCGAGGAGGCCCGCCGCCTCCTTCCGGCGATCTCGCCGGAGTCGCTGTATGGCGCCGTCTACCTGCCAGGTGACGGCTTCCTCGATCCCCATGGCGCCACCCATGCCCTCGCCGCGGCCGCCCGGGCGAAGGGCGTGCGGATCCGCACGAACACGCGCGTGACCGGCTTCGAGCTGTCGCCACGGCGCGAGATTCGCCGGGTGCTGGTAGACGGCGCCGACCCGATCGAGACGGAGCTGGTCGTGAACGCGGCCGGGCTCTGGGCGCCGCGGATCGCCGAGATGGTCGGAGCGTTCCTGCCGTCGGTGCCGGTCGATCACCAGCACGTCGCGCTCAAGGCGGTGCCCGGGCACGAGCTCCCGGCGGACATGCCCGCCTGGCGCGACCCGGACAACCTCGTCTACGGCAAGGCCGAGCACGGCGGGATGCTGTTCGGCGGCTACGAGGCGGACCCACCGGCCCGCTGGGTCGACGGCGTGCCCTGGGACCATGCGGCAACCGCCATGGCGCCCGACTGGGACCGCTTCCAGCCGCTCATGGAGGGCGCCATCCGCCGGTTCCCGTTCCTGGCCGACGCCGAGGCGATCCGGCTCGTCTGCCACCCGGACGCCATGACGCCCGACGCGAATCCGCTGATCGGCCCGATGCCCGGCGTCCGCGGCTTCTGGGTCGCGGCGGGACTGTCGCTCAACGGCTTCGGGGGAGGTGGCGGGATCGGCAAGACGGTCGCCGCATGGATGACGAGCGGCGACCCCGGCGTCGACATCGCGCCGTACAGGGCATGGCGCTTCGCGGATACGTACCGGGACGGCGAGTTCGCGGCGGCCCTCGCTCGCGAGACCTACGCCGACTACTACCGCCTCCGCTTTCCGTACGACTCGGATGTCGCCGGCCGGCCGCGTCGGCTCTCGGCCCTCAACGATCGCCTCGAGCAGGCCGGCGCGGTCTTCGGGACGAAGGCCGGCTGGGAGCGGGCGGACCTGCACAACCCGGGCCAGCCCGCGAGGCGCAGCGGACGCCTGCCACGGAAGCGAGGCTGGGCACGGCCGGACTGGTTCGATCGGGTGGGGGAGGAGCATCGGGCGGTGCGCGAGCGGGTCGGGCTCATCGACCTCTCCTCGTTCGGCAAGATCGAGGTCGCGGGCCCGGGCGCGGTCGAGCTGCTGGGGCGCGCCGCCGCGAATGACGTCGATCGACCCGTCGGCTCCGCGATCTACACGCAGTTCCTCGACCCGACCGGCGGGGTCGTCGCGGACGTGACCGCCACGCGCCTGGCGGCCGATCGATTTCGGATCCTCACCGGGGCCGGCTACCTCGCCGCCGACCTCGGTTGGCTCGTCGCGCGCGCCGGCGACGATCCGCGGGTCAACGAGGTCGACGTCCGCGACGTGACCGACGGCTGGTCGATCCTCGGGCTCTGGGGGCCGCGCGCCCGCGACGTGCTCGGGGCGGTGATCAGCGATCCCGTCGATGACGCGGCGCTGCCGATGCGCCAGGCCCGAACGGTCCGCATCGGGATCGGTGCGGATGCGGCCGAGGTGCTCGCGACCCGCCTCTCCTACGCGGGCGAGCTCGGCTGGGAGCTCACGATTCGACCGGCGGACGCGGGCGCGGTCTGGGACGGGCTCATGGCGGCGGGCCGGCCCCACGGCATCGAGCCCGTGGGCTACCGGGCGCTCGAATCGCTGCGCCTCGAGAAGGGCTACCGATACTTCGGCGCGGAGCTGACCCCGCGCGAGTCGCCCCTCGAGGCCGGGATGGATCGTTTCGTCCGCCGGGACAAGCCGGGCGGGTTCGTCGGCCGCGATGCGCTGATCAACCGCCGGGACGCCGAGACCCCTGCTTCGGCCCGGCGCCTCCGAACCCTCGTTATCGGCGGCAACGACTGGCTGCCGATCTACGGCGGCGAGGCCGTCCGCATCGACGGCAGCGTCGTCGGGCGGCTGCGGAGCGCCGCATTCGGCTATACGGTGGGTCGAACGGTCGGGACCACGTACCTGCCCGCGACCGTCGCCGAAGGCACCCCTGTCGAGATCGATGTCTTTGCCGAGCGGGTCGCCGGCGAGGTCGCCCCGGATGTTCTCGTCGATCCGACCGGTACCCGGATGCGGACCTGACCGGGGGCGGTCGTCAGATCGCCCAGAAATCGCCCGTCAGGCCCATCCTCGCGAAGTGCTCGACGAGCTCGTCTCGCGGCGGACGGGCGTAGTCGAGCTCCAGCCGGCGGCTGTAGATCGGGTCACTCAGGGCGTAGGCCTGGTCGGGGTCGAGGGAGGCGCCGTCCGCGTCGCCGGCGCAGAGCGCCGAGGCATCGCGGTGCTCCGGCGACGAGAAGAACACCATCGTGTTCGAGCACGTGGTGATGATGTCGTCCCACCAATGTGCCGCGGGGATGGCGAGGTAGACGATGGCGCCCAGCGGCACCGTCCGCACTGCGCGCCCCCAGCTCAGGTCGATCTCGATGGGCTGAGCGCAGTGGTGGCACGACGAGCGAACCTGGACGTCGTCTCGCAGCATCGCGTGAAAGGCGATGGCGTCCCATGCGCAGTTGGCGAAGTACTCGCGTCCGCCGCGCCGCATCCGGTACGGCGTCGCGATGGCGGAGAACGGCCAGGCCATCAGGATCCGCGACGTTCCCCTGACGAGCGCCAGGTGGCGCGCGGCATCGAGCTCGCCGAGGATGCGCTCGACGGTTGCTCGCGGGATTGAGAACGCTCGCATCAGGTCCTCCACCACGGGCGGGACCGCCTGCTTGACGAACTCGTCGTAGACGAACTTCCGAACCTGCCTACGGAGGGCGTCGTCGTCCATGCCGGCCATCATCGACCCCGCGAGCCGGCGATGGCGAGCAAGCCGTCGAACACTGGGTCATCGAAAGCCGCCGCGGCGCGACCCCAGCGTTCCTCGGCCCAGCCCCAGAAGTCGTAGTCGATCGAGGAGATTGCGGCCTGGATGGCGGCCCAGAGGGTCCAGCCAACGTCGGACATGATCATCTGCAGGCGCATCCGGGCGAGCAGGGCGGGCGTGGCCTCGCCGAAGTACGCGGCGCAGAGCTCCTCCTGGCGTGACGCGTCGAAGCCGAGCTCCTGGGCCGTGTTGCCGAGCTCGAACGTGGGGTCGTTGTTGCCGCTGTACTCGTAGTCGACGATCCACAGCTTCCGGCCGTCGTCGAGATAGTTCTCGGCGAGCAGGTCGTTGTGGCAGGGCAGCGTCGCGAGCGGGTGGGCGGCGAGCGCCGCCTCGATCAGCCTGACCCTCGGGAGCTCGTCCCGGTAGCCGTCGGGGATCCGGATCGAGCGGCCGTCCACGACCGAGAGGTAGTACTCGGCCAGCCGGAACATGTCGAAGTCGTCGCGGAAGCGCGGGCCGGCGTGGAGCCGTCGCAGGGAGGCGGCGATTCGCGCGGGCGTGCCGGGCTCGGCGAACGCGGCATTGGACATCGTCCGGCCATCGATCCACTCGAGGGCGAAGGCGCCCGTCTCGGGGTCCGTGGCGACGACGCCCGGGCCGACGCCCGCTTCGGCAGCGGCTCGCGTGTTGTGCAGCTCGTTGGCCCGGTCGACGGCGAGGAGATCGGTCGACTGGCCGGGGAGCCGCACGAAGTACGGCGTGCCCTCGATCTCGACCCGGAAGCTCTGGTTGGTCAGCCCGGCGGCGATGGGGGAGACGCGAATCTCGCGCCCGGGCCAGAGCCGCGCGGCGACCTCGTCGATCGGCACGGCCGGAGCCTAGCGCAGGCTCCGGCGGGAATAGCCTCGCAGCCCGGTGTCACCCGATACCCTGCGAGTGCATGACGGACCACGCCCGCGCGGTGATCATCGGCGGGGGCGTCGGCGGGACCTCGATCGCCTACCACCTGACCGAGCTGGGCTGGCGCGACGTCGTGCTCGTCGATCGGGCGGAGCTCACGAGCGGGTCCACCTTCCACTCGGCCGGGCTCGTTGGCCAGCTCCGATCGACCACGACCCTGACCCGGATGATGATGTACGGCACCTCGCTGTACCGGCGCCTCCAGGCCGAGACCGGCGTCGACGTCTCGTGGCACGAGGTCGGCTCGCTTCGGCTCGCCTCGACGAAGGAGCGCTTCGAGGAGCTGCAGCGCCAGGCCGGCTGGGCCAAGACCTTCGGGTTGCCGCTGGAGCTGATCACGGCCGAAGCGGCGCAGCAGAAGTTCCCGCTGATGACGCTCGACGGCGTCCTCGGCGCGGTCTGGCTGCCGACGGACGGCTGGCTCGACCCGTCCGGGCTGGCTCAGGCGCTGGCGGCCGGTGCGCGCGCCCGTGGCGCCACGATCCGGCAGCACACACGCGTCGTCCGCATCGACGTCGAGCGCGGACGGGTGACGGGCGTCGAGGTCGAGACGAAGGGCGGGGACCGCGAGACCATCGAGGCCGAGGTGGTCGTCAACGCCGGCGGCATGTTCGCGCCGGAGATCGGGCGTCTCGCGGGCGTGTCCGTCCCGATCATCCCGATGGCCCACCAGTACCTGTTCACGAACGCCATCGACGGCGCGGTCCCGACGCTGCCGACGATGCGCGACCCGGACCGGCTGTGCTACTTCCGCGAGGAGGTCGGCGGGCTATGCATGGGCGGCTACGAGCGCGACCCCATGCCGTGGTCGCTCGACGGGATCCCGGCCGACTTCAACCACCGCCTGCTCGAGCCGGATTGGCCGCGCTTCCACGCGATCATGGACGGCGCCATCTCGCGCGTGCCGGCGATCGAGAACGCGGGCGTGACCCGGATGATCAACGGCCCCGAGGCGTTCACCCCGGACAACGAGTTCATCCTCGGCGAGAGCGACGTCCGCGGCTTCTTCGTCGCCGCCGGGTTCTGTGCGCATGGGATCGCCGGCACGGGCGGCATCGGCCAGCAGATGGCCCAGTGGATTGCCACGGGCGAGCCGGAGCTCGACCTGTGGAAGATGGACATCCGCCGCTTCGGTGGCCAGTACCGCTCGCAGCGGCTGACCCTCGAGCGGACGTACGAGAACTACGCGACCTACTACGACATCCACTACCCGAACGAGGAACGCAAAGCCGGGCGGCCGCTGCGGCTCTCGCCGGCCTACGAGGACGTGACCGCGCTCGGGGCGGCCTTCGGCGAGAAGTCGATGTGGGAGCGGCCGAACTGGTTCACGCCGAACGAGGAGGGTGGGGGAGTCTCCACCCGCGCCGCCCTGGAGGCCCTGCGTCCGCGCGGCTGGGCCGGCCAGCACTGGTCACCGGCGATCGGGGCGGAGGCGCTGGCGACCCGCCAGGCGGCTGCCCTCTACGACGAGTCGAGCTTCGCCAAGATCGAGATCGAGGGGCCCGGGGCGCTGGCCTTCCTGCAGCGCCTGTGCGCGAACGACATCGACCGCCCCGTGGACTCGATCACTTACACCTCGATGCTCAACCAGCGCGGCGGCATTGAGTGCGACTTCACGGTCACGCGGCGCGACACCAGTCGCTTCCTGATCGTGACCGGCACCGCCTTCGGCAACCACGACCTGGGCTGGATGCAGCGCCACCTGCCCGAGGACGGCTCGGTGCGCCTTCGCGACGCGACGTCTGCGCTGGCGTGCTTCGGGATCTGGGGTCCGCGCGCCCGCGACATCCTCGTGGGCCTGACCGGGGACGACCTCTCGAACGAGACGTTTCCCTACATGACCTCGCGCATGCTGACGCTCGGCAACACGCTCGTCCTCGCGCTGCGGGTGACGTACGTCGGCGAGCTCGGCTGGGAGCTGTATATCCCGAGCGAGTACGGCCGGGCGCTGTGGCGGACCCTGTGGGCGGCGGGTCGCGACGACGGCCTCGTCGCGGGCGGCTACCGGGCGATCGATGCCCTCCGGCTCGAGAAGGGCTACCGCGTCTGGTCCAGCGACATCACGCCCGAGGAGACGCCGTACGAGGCGGGCCTCGGGTTCGCCGTGAAGCTCGACAAGGGCGTCGACTTCATCGGGCGCGAGGCGCTGGTGGCCGCGAAGGCGGCAGGACCACGCAAGCGGCTGCGCTGCCTCGTGCTCGACGACCCGCGGTCCGTCGCGCTCGGCAACGAGCCCGTCCGTGTCGATGGCCGGATCGTCGGGCGGGTCACCAGCGGCGGCTACGGCTTCGCGGTCGAGAGGTCGATCGCCTACGCCTACCTGCCGCCGGACCAGGCGGCGATCGGCACTCGCGGCGACGTCGAGGTCTTCGGGGAGTGGATCGGCTTCGAGGTCGCCCGAGAGCCTCTCTGGGACCCGGATGGAGGGAGGATCAGGTCGTGATTCAGGAAGCTTCTCCCCCGGAGGTCGAGCGCCGCGACGCGCTCGCCGGGCGCCTGTTCGAGGCCGCGCTCGGTGCGTTCGACCTCCTCACCATCCACCTCGGGCTGGATCTCGGGCTGTACGAGTCGCTCCGCCGCGACGGTCCGGCGACCGCAGGCGAGCTGGCGAGCCGAGCCGGCATCGATTCCCGCTACGCGCGGGAGTGGCTGGAGCAGCAGGCAGTCACCGGGATCCTCGACGTCGACGACGTCGCCGCATCGGAAGCGGCTCGCCGCTACTCCCTGCCGGAGGGTCACGCCGAGGCCCTCCTCGATGCCGAGAGCCCGGCGGCGTCGCAGTCGATGCTCCGGTTCATCGTTTCGGGCGGACGCATGCTGCCGTCGATCGGCGAGGCCTACCGGACCGGCGCCGGGCTCGCCTGGGACGCCTATCCGGGGATCGTCGAGGCCCAGGAGCTCGCGAATCGGCCGCTGTTCAAGCACGTCCTGACGACGGAGTGGTTGCCCGCGATCGAGGACGTCCACGCGCGACTCGGATCGCCGGGAGGCGCGCATGTGGCGGACGTCGCCTGCGGGACCGGCTACTCGAGCATCGCGATCGCGCGGGCCTACCCGAACGCGATCGTCGAGGGCATCGACATCGATCCTGAGTCCATCGAGCGCGCTCGCGCCAATGCGCGAGAGGCAGGTCTTGGCGAGGATCGGATCCGGTTCCACCTCGTCGACGCAGCCCGGCCGGATCTCGAGGGGCGCTTCGACCTCGCCCTCATCGTCGAAGCCGTGCACGACATGTCGGACCCTGTCGCGGTGCTCGGGTCGGTGCGGCGCCTGCTCGCGCCGGGCGGGACCTGCATCGTGGCCGACGAAGGCGTGGCGGAGACCTTCACCGCTCCGGGCGACGAGATCGAACGGGCGATGTACGGCTACAGCGTCCTCTTCTGCCTGCCCAACACGCGCGCGGACGAGGGCTCGGTCGCGACGGGCACCGTCATCCGGCCGGAGACGATGCGGCGATATGCGCTCGATGCGGGCTTCTCGAAGGTCGAGGTCCTGCCGATCCCGAACGACGTCTTCCGCCTCTACCGGCTGGATCCGTGACTGGATCCGGCGCGCCGACGTTCGGCCCCGAGTGGTCGGCCGGCTTCCGACGCGGCCCGGATGCGGAGCTGCGCGGCTGGGTCGAGGCGGCCCTCGACTGGTGCGACGCGACCGATGCGATCGCCCTCCGCCACTTCCGTCGGGATCTCGAGGTCACGCGCAAGCCCGACACGACCTTCGTGACCCAGGCGGACACCGCCGTCGAGCGGCTCCTGCGCGACCGGATCGCCGCTGCCTACCCGGATCATGGGGTCCTCGGCGAGGAGCTCGGGGCGGATTCCGGGAACGCGGCGACCCGCTGGATCCTCGACCCCATCGACGGCACCCACAACTACCTCCGCGGCGTGCCGCTGTTCGCGACCCTGATCGCGGTCGAGCGGGACGGCGAGCTGCAGGCCTCGGTCATGTCGGCGCCCGCGCTGGGGATGCGCTGGTCCGCCTGGCGCGGCGGCGGGGCATGGGTCCGCGGGGGCTCCTGGGGCCCGGCGCCGCAGCGCATCCGCGCGAGCGGCATCGCGACCATCGAGGAGGCACAGGTCCTGTACGCCAGCACGAGCGAGCTGGAGTCGTACGGCCGCGCCCCGGGCTGGCGGACCCTGCTCGATCGCGCCTGGCGCGAGCGCGGCTTCGGCGATTTCTGGGGCTACACGCTCGTCGCGGAGGGCGCGGCGGAGATCATGGTCGAGTCCGATCTTTCGGCCTGGGACGCGGCTGCGCCGATGGTCATCGTCGAGGAGGCCGGCGGCCGGGCCACGGACTTCGCCGGCAACCGATCTGTCTTCAATCGGACCTTCCTCGCCACCAACGGGCGACTGCACGACGAGGTCCTCGGGATACTCTCCACTCGAACGGAGGGCGCGGCCCGATGATGGAACGACCGACCGCAGGACTGCCCGAGGCCACGCCCGCCGCTGCCGCGCGGCCGTCGACGGACGCCGAGGCCGATGCGTCTCGGCGCGCCCAGTTCCTGACGACCGAGCACTGGAGCCTCCTCGCGACGCGCTCGATGTCCTGGAACGAGGCCTTCAGCCGGACCTCGATGTTCCTGTCGACGCTGTCCGCCGCGACCGTGGCGCTCGCCCTGGCGGGGCCCGCGATGTCGTTCGGGTCGGCGTTCGCGCTCTTCGCGCTGATCGTGCTGACCGTGACCCTGTTCCTCGGCATCGCCACCTACGTGCGCCTCGTCCAGGTCAACAACGAGGACCTGTACTGGGTGACCGGGATGAACATGCTCCGCGGCGAGTACGCCAAGCTTTCGCCGGGCATCGAGGACCACTTCGTCACCGGCCACACGCTGGACGTGCCCGGCATCGCGCGGACGTTCGCCGCGTTCGACGTGACGTCCAACCCGTCGCCGTTTCACATGCTGATCACGACGCCGGCGGTCGTGGGCGTGATCTCGAGCGCCATCGCGGGGGTCATCGCGGGACTGCTCGTGTTCAACACCGGGCTCGACCACCTCGTCGCGATCGTCGTCGGAATCGCGATCTTCGTCGCGGCGGTCCTGCTGTCCATCGGCTACGGTCGCCGGGAAGCCAACCACTACATCGCCCGGGCGATCGAGCAGCGCCTGCCGGACGCGCGGTCCGTCGACGGCGACCCGTCCGGCCGCGCAGCCCGCTGAGGGACGCGCCATGCACGACGACGCGCCGCACGCCGACGCGCTGCACCCCGAGACCATCGCCGTGGTCGCGGGCCGTCCCGAGCGGGTCGGCGGTGCGCCGCTCAACACGCCGATGAGCCCCGCGTCGACCTTCCACCACGGAGGCGAGATCGGCTACGCCCGCGAGGGCAACCCGGGCTGGCAGGCGTTCGAACGGGCGCTGGGCGAGCTGGAGCACGGGCACTGCGTCTCGTTCGCATCCGGCCTCGCCGCCGCGTCTGCGATCCTCGACGAGGTGCCCCAGGGCACGCACGTGGTCGCGCAGCGGTCACCGTACTTCGGCGTCATGGTGCTGCTCCGCGAGCGTGCCGGGCGGGGCCAGATCCAGCTCACGGCGCTCGACGCGATGACGACGGACACCGTCGCCGCCGTCGGTGACGGGGTGGGCCTCGTCTGGATGGAATCGCCGACGAACCCGATGCTCGACACGGTCGACCTGCCTGCCGTGATCGCGCTGGCGAAGCGGGCCGGCGCGTGGGCCGTCGTCGACAACACCTTCGCGTCGCCGCTCACCCAGACGCCGCTGGCTCTCGGCGCCGACCTGGTCCTGCATTCCGGGACGAAGCTGATCGGCGGCCACTCCGACCTGATGCTCGGCGCCGTGGTCGCGGCGGATCCGGCGTTCCAAGGTCGCCTCCTCGAGCGGCGCCACGCGACCGGCGCAGTCCCGGGCGTCCTGGAGGCCTACCTCGCGCTGCGCGGGCTGCGGACCCTGCCGACGCGCTTCGCTCGCGCCGAGGCGACCGCTCGCGATCTCGCCGCCCGGCTCGGGGCCCATCCGCGGGTCGCCCGGGTCCGCTACCCAGGCTCCGGCACGATGATCTCGTTCGAGACGGTGGGCAGCGGCGCCGACGCGGAGGCGGTCTGCGAGGCCTGCCGGCTCGTCGTCCACGCGACGAGCCTGGGCGGCGTCGAGACCTCGATGGAGCGCCGCGCCAGGTACGCCTCGGAGCGCGCCGTCGGGATCCCGGAGACGCTGATCCGCCTCAGCGTCGGGCTCGAGCACGTCGAGGACCTCTGGCGTGACCTGGATCGGGCACTCGCCGTCATCCCGGGCGCTGCCTGAGGTGTGATGGGGTTCCGACTTTGCCGTTCGCCGCGGCGCGCGATGGCCGCGGCGATGACGGTCGCGCTCATCGTCGGCGCCTGCGGGGCTCGCGATCGACCGTTCGATCGCATCGACCTGATCCCGTCGTACTGGCAGGTCGTGACCGTCTCCGGCACGGCTGTCCCGGGTGAGGACCTGCCCGTCCTGTCGATCGAGCGGAGCAACGCCGCGCGGGTCGAGCTGCGCTGCGGCGAGATCGACTTCCGCTATGCCAGCGAGACCGACGGCGCCGCGCTGACGTTCGGCGAGCAGCGCGTCGACGCCGCCTGCCAGTCCCCGCCGGATGCGCAGGACGTCGCGATCCGGGCGGCGATCGCATCGGTCAGGAGCTGGCGCGTCACGTCGGACACGACGATCGAGCTGCTGGACGCCGACGGCCGCGCCGTGCTCTCGCTCCAGGTCACGAGCTGCGACTGCCCCCATCAGCCGCCCGGGACCGGCGGGCCTACATCTTCCTGACGGGCTCGAAGTCCTTGGCCGCCTGGCGCCGGCCGGCAAGCGTGGTCAGGCCGACCGAGATGACGGCCACGAGGAAGATGATCGAGCCGATCACGTAGACCTGGACCGGGACGCCCACGCGTGCCTGGGCGTAGATGAACATCGGGAAGGTCTGCGTCCGGCCGGCCGTGAAGTTCGTGATCACGAAGTCATCGATCGAGAGGCTGAAGGCCAGCAGGGCCGCGGCGATGATGCCCGGCAGGATCAGCGGGAAGGTGACCCGCCGGAACGTCTCCCACTCGTTCGCCCCGAGGTCCATGGCGGCCTCTTCCAGGTGCCTCGGGAAGCCGGCGAGCCGGGCCCGGACGGTGACGACGACGTAGCTGATGTTGAAGAGGATGTGCGCGACCAGGATCGTCAGGAGGCTCAGCGGGAAGAACGGCGGGCCGCCGAAGGACACGAACAGCGTCAGGAGCGACGCGCCCATGACGATCTCGGGTGTGGCCATGGGCAGGAAGATCAGCGAGTTCGTGACCCGGCTGCCCCGGAACTCGTAGCGGACCAGGGCCAGCGCCATGAGCGTGCCGAGGATCGTGGCGACGATGGTCGAGACGAAGGCGATGATGAGGCTGAGCGTGACCGCGTTCGCCAGCCCGGGGATGCCGAACGGGTTGAGCCACGCGTCGAGCGAGAACTCCGTCCAGACGAAGTTGCGGCGGCCCGCGGGGTTGTTGAAGCTGAACAGGATGATGATCGCGATCGGCAGCAGCAGGTAGATGATCGCGAGGCCCGTATAGGTGAGCAGCAGGTAGCGGTCGGCGAGCCGCTTCAGGCGCGCGACCACGCCAACGTTCGGTCGGCCTGCCGGGTTCGCGCGCTCGATCGTCGCGGCGGTCATCAGACGCGACTCTGGGTCAGCTGCTCGGTGCCGAGCACGCGGGTGTAGATCAGCACGATGATCAGGATCCCGCCCATCAGGATGAAGCTCAGGGCGGACGCCTCGGGGAAGTCGTTCTGGGTCAGGAAGCGGTTCTGGATGACGTTGCCCAGCATCCGCGATTCGGGATTGCCGAGGAACTCGGCGTTGATGTAGTCGCCCATGGCCGGGATGAACGTCAGCAGCGAGCCCGCGAAGACCCCGGGCAACGAGAGCGGGAACGTGACCCGCACGAAGGCCTCCGACACCAGGTACCGGCCGACCACGGCGCCGAAGACGGCAGCGATGATCGTCGGGACCAGGATCGACCAGCCGAACGCGAGCGCCAGCCCGAGGCTGACGACGGCGCCCACGATGGCGCCCACCACCGTGCCCTGCCGGCGCCACGGTCCGGCATACAGGTCGCGCGCCGCCTCGATCAGCCGGAAGTCGACCTTCTCGAGGGCGACGTAGATCGGCAGGGTCATGAACGGCAGGAAGTTGTAGGTGATGCCCGCGACCACGGCCATGGGCGTCGCGAGCACCCGGAAGTCTTCGGGCAGCAGGCCGATGTCCTTGAGCGGCCCGAAGACGATGCCGTTGTCGCTGAGGAGGATCTTCCAGGACAGCGTGCGCAGCAGGAAGCTCGTGAAGAACGGTGCGACCACCAGGAAGAGGAGCAGGTTCTTGTACCGCCCACCGCGCATGGCGATCGTGTAGGCGAGGGGATAGGCGATCAGCAGCGTGAGGACCGTCGCCGTCAGGGAGTAGAGGAGCGAGCGCCCGACCTGCGGCAGCACCGGCTCGATCGCGTTCGGGTAGTTGGTCCAGTTCTCGAACGAGAAGGTGTAGCCCTGCTCGACGGAGCCGCTCCAGAACGAGGCCAGGAAGACCTGGACCAGCGGCCACGCGAAGAAGAAGAGCAGCCAGAGCAGGCCGGGCGCGAGGAGCAGGTACGGGATGAGCGCGCGCCGGCGCTGCGACACCTCAGCCTGCCCGCGCCGGCCGCGTCGTCACCGTATCGCGCCGATCCGCCTCGCCGTGCCGATCAGACGCCGATGACCTTGGCGAACTGCTCGTTGAAGTACTTCTCATCCTCTTCGTTGAGGATCCCGAACTGCACGAGCTTCGGCTCGAGCTCCGCCGGCGGGAACCGCAGCGGGTCCTCGGCCAGGGCCTTGGTGGCCGCATCCGAGGACGCCTCGTAGAGCTCCTTGACGCCCTTGACCGGGGTCACGTAGGAGATGCCGGCCTCGATCTGGGCCTGGTGCTCGGGCACGTAGCAGTAGTCGATCATGAGCTCGGCGGTGCCCTTGTGGACGGCGCCCTTCGGGATCACCGTGTTGTCGGTCCAGAACATCACGCCCTCGTCGGGGAAGAGGAACTTGACGTTCGGCGCATCGCCGGCGAGCCCGACCACGTCGCCAGACCAGGCCATGCACAGCACCGCGTCGCCGCTCGTCAGGTCCTCGGTGTAGGCGTTGCCCTTGACGTCGCGGACGATCCCGTCCGAGCGGGCCTTCAGCATCATCTCGACGGCGGTGTCAGCGCCCTCGCGGGTCGGGGTCCGAGGGTCCAGGCCGGCGGCGAGCATCGTCAGGCCGATGGCGTCGCGCATCTCGGTCAGGAACTCGGTCTTGCCCTTCCACTTGGGATTGACCTCGAACATCGACTTGAGGCTCGTCAGCTCGCCGGTCACCGTCGGGTCGTAGCCGATGCCGGTCATGCCGGTCTGCCACGGCGCGTGGTAGTCCATCGAGGCGTCCCAGTCCTGGTCCTTGTAGACGTCGCGCACGTTGGCGACGAAGCTCGGCATGTTGTTGAGGTTGAACTTCTCGAGCCAGCCGAGGCGGACGAGGCGGGCGACCATCCAGTCGGTCACGACGATGATGTCCCAGCCCGGATCCTGGCCGGCGGTGATCTGGTTCGAGATCGAGGCGACGAAGCCCTCGTTCTCGTCGATGACCTCCTGGTAGTTCACGGTCGTGCCGAAGGCGGCCTTGAAGTCCTCGAGCGTCTTCCATTTCGTGTCGTCGTTCGGGTCGACGTCGAGGTAGCAGCACCAGTTCGCCCAGTTGAGCTCGGCCGACGGCGTCGCCTCCACGCCGACCGACGGCGCGGCCGACCCGATTGCGCCCGGCTCGGTCGAGACCGGGACCGACGGCCCGGAGGTCTGGGTGTTGCCCTTCGTGCCGCAGGCGGCGAGGAAGGCGGCGAAGCCCACCATCGCGCTGCCGGCGAGGAACCGACGACGGGTGAGCTCGATCGACCGGTCGATCTGGTCAGGCATGCCGAACCTCCTGGATGCTCATGCGACCTGGAATCTCATGCAACCGCGGCGACCGCCTCGAGCTCGGCGGCCTTGCCGGTCGGGTCATCGACGACGAAGCAGTGCTCCGGGGCCCAGGCGAGCACGACGCTCTCGCCGGTATTCCAGAGCTCGGCCTTGGTGGCCCGTTCCACGTTCTGCTCGAAGACGGTCACGCGGTGGCCGTCGGGGAGGGTCACGATGTACTGCGTGCTCACGCCCAGGTAGGAGGCGTGCGTCACGGTGCCGGGCACCTTGTTGAAGCCGGCCGGGATGTCCTTCTCTGGCTCGAACATCCGGATCTTCTCGGGCCTCACGCCGAGCGCGACCGCGTTCGAGTCGCGGCCCTCGAGGAGGGCGGCCGGGACGCGGACGGCGGTCCCATCCTCGAGCCGGAAGCCGGAGTAGCCATCGCCCGACCCGTCCCGCCGAACCGGCAGGAGGTTGCTGACGCCGAGGAAGCTGGCCACGAAGGGCGTCTTCGGGCGCTCGTACAGGACCTCGGGATCGCCGAGCTGCTCGTACTTGCCCTTGTTCATCACGGCGATGCGGTCGGACATCGTCATCGCCTCCTCCTGGTCGTGGGTCACGTAGATGAACGTGATCCCGACCTCCTGCTGGATGCGCTTCAGCTCGACCTGCATCTGCTTGCGGAGCTTCAGGTCGAGGGCGCCCAGCGGCTCGTCGAGGAGCAGGACGGCGGGCTTGTTGACGAGGGCCCGGGCCAGCGCCACGCGCTGCGCCTGGCCACCCGAGATCTGGGCAGGCTTGCGGCCCTCGTAGCCCGGCAGCTCGACCAGTTCGAGCATCTCGGTGACGCGCTTCTTCACGTCGGCATCGCCGACCTTCTTGCGCCGCAGCCCGAAGGCCACGTTCTCGAAGATCGTGAGGTGCGGGAAGAGGGCGTAGTTCTGGAAGACGGTGTTGACGTTGCGCTTGTAGGCGGGCAGCCAGGTCACGTCCTCGCCCTGGAGCTCGATCGTGCCCTCGGTCGGCTGCTCGAAGCCGCCGATCATCCGGAGCGTCGTGGTCTTCCCGCAGCCCGACGGCCCGAGGAGGCTGAAGAACTCGCCGTCCCGGACCTCGAGGTCGATGTGGTCGACGGCGAGGAAGCCCCCCTCCGCGTCCGCGCCCGGGACGCTCTTGGCCACGCGGCGCGCGGTCGCGTCGCCTCCAAAGCGTTTGGTCAGCTGGACGAGACGGACTTCGACGTCTGCCACGAGGGCGGGCATCTCCTCTGTCGGGCCTTCCTCCTCGTCCGTGAGCGCAGCGGACGCCGACCCGATGGGGGAGGATAGGCATCGCCGACGAAGGGTGTCAATCGACGGAATCCCTCGCGTCCGCGCCGCCTTGGGGTGCGAATCTCGCACGTCTCGACCCCTTGACGTGCGAATCCCGTTCGCGTGAGGGCCGGGCCCTCCGGTCGTGCGGCATCTGCACCGCCGGTGAAGCAACCGCGACGAGGTTCGCCGCACGCGGGCCCGTTCAAGCCGAATTGGCGTCGAGATGCATCGCGTGCGGCGCACGATCGACGGGGTCCTGGGGCAAATCGACGACCCCCGGCCCGAACCTCGTCGGAATTGCGTCGCTGCCGATGCATCGGCGACCGGCCCGCCGGCGTTCGCGGATCCGCAGGGTGTGCGCTGCACGGGAGCCCGCTGCCGCCGCCGCCACCACGGTTTCCGCGCCGCTGCGGCGCTTCGGGGGCGCCCGGACTACGATATCGACGCGACCGTCGTCAGAAACGGCTCGGGCAATCGGGGGCGAACCCGGACCCGCAGCCACGTCCGGGTGGGGAGGGCGAGACACGGCGGCCGTTGAGGAGGCGCCCGACCGCATGCTGCAGATCACCGAGACCGCCGTGATGGATGCGCTCAGCCACGTCCAGGAGCCCGAGCTTGGCGGCGATCTCGTGACCCGCAACATGGTCCGGGACCTGCGCATCGACGGGTCGAAGGTCGCCTTCCAGATCGAGCTGACCACGCCCGCGTGCCCGCTGAAGGACGAGATCGAGTCGCGGGTCCACGCCGCCCTCGATCCGCTCGGCGTGGAGACGGTGGAGCTGACGTGGGGCGCCGCGGTGCGCCGCGCCGCGCCGCGGACGGCCGAGCAGCTGATTCCGGGCGTCAAGAACGTCCTCGCCGTCGCGAGCGGGAAGGGCGGGGTCGGGAAGAGCACGGTCGCGGTGAATCTCGCGGTCGCGCTGGCGCGCGATGGCGCCTCGGTGGGCCTCCTCGACGCCGACATCACCGGGCCCAACGTGCCGCTTATGCTCGGCCTCGAGGGCCAGCCGCAGAAGTCGGACGACAACAAGATCATCCCGTTGAGCCGGCACGGCGTGAAGGCCATCTCAATCCAGTTCTTCGTGCCCGCGGGCCAGCCGATCATCTGGCGCGGCCCGCTCGTCGGCGGCGCGATCACCCAGTTCCTGCGCGATGTCGACTGGGGCGAGCTCGACTACCTGGTCATCGACCTGCCGCCCGGCACCTCCGACGCGCAGCTCACCCTCGCGCAGGCAGTGCCGGTCTCCGGCGCCGTGCTGGTCACGACGCCGCAGGAGGTGAGCCTCCTCGACGTCGAGAAGGCGCTGGCGATGTTCAAGCGCATGAGCGTGCCCGTCCTGGGGCTGGTCGAGAACATGACCGCGTTCGTCTGCCCCCACTGCGGCGAGGCGACCGAGATCTTCGGCCGCGGCGGCGGCGAGCGCTTCGCGGCCCAGAACCAGCTCGAGTACCTCGGCGGCGTGCCCCTCGACATCACGGTCAGGCAGGGCGGCGACGTGGGCGTGCCCGCGGTCGCGCAGCGCGAGCCGGGCCCTGCGGCGAAGGCGCTCTCCGGAATCGCCCGGACGATCGCGGCGCGGATGAGCGTTCGCGCGGCGGCCGCGGCGGGCCAGCCTGTCCTGACGGTCTCCTAGCCCCGGACTCCCCGGGGTTTCTAGTCCGTCTTCAGCCCGGCGGGCTGGGGCGGGACCCAGGCAGCGAGCTCCGGCGCGGCGACGATCCGGGTCATCCCGGGCTCGACGTCGACGACCATCCCCGTGACCGCCGGCTGGACGGGCAGGCCCGAGGCCGCGCAGAGCTGGCGGATGATCTCGCGTCGCTCCGACCAGTAGTGGACCAGGAGGCCCTGGCGGACGCCGGAGCGCCGGACGTGGTCGATCGCCTCCGGCGTGTCGAGGTGGCCGCGGCGGGCGTCGTCCGTCGAGCCGTCCTCGAGGGTCGCCTCGAGGATGAGGACCTCCGCGTCGCGGGCGAGGTCGATGACCATCTCCGAGGGGCCCATGTCGCCGGCGTAGATGATCCGCTCGCCGCGCGGCCCGACGATGTTCATCGAGAAGGCGGGCACGTAGTGGCCGACCGCGTGCGGGGTCACCGTGATCGGCCCGACCGTGAACGTCTGCCCTGACTCGTATTCGGTGATCGCGTAGGCCGGCTCGAAGAAGCCGCGGCGCTCGTTGATCGCCGTGGCGAGGCTCTCGAGCCGCTCGCGGCCTCCGGGCGGCAGGTAGACGGGGAGTGGGGCCGGCGCCGGCTCGCCCCACGGAAACCGGTACCGCATTGGGCCGATGTCGAGCCAGTGGTCGGCGTGGAAATGCCCGACGAAGAGCGCCGACAGCCGGGTCGCGCCGACGAACTGCTCGACCTTCGAGGCGATCCCTGCCCCGATGTCGAACAGGACGTACGTCCCGTCGGCCTCGACGAGGACCCCCGACTGCCCGCTGTCACCGACCGGACGCGCGCTCCCTGTTCCGAGGATGGTCAGGCGCATGCGTCCTCCAGGCGGAATGCAGCCGACACGGTAGCGGGTCGTCCGCGGCGCCGTCTCATCCCGCGCCGGTGCTCCCGAGCTGGCGGAGGACGATGGCCGCCGTGGCGATGGCCGCGCGGCCGCGGCCGAGGGCGCCGCCGAGGAAGACGACGCGCGTCTCGCGGTGGCTGCCTTCGGGCGAGACGATCGCCACCGTCACGGCGGTGTCGCCGCCGCGCTCCCGGGCCTCGGTGGCGATCCCGACCTCGCTGCCGCCGAGCTCACGGACGCGCTCCGCGAGGTGCTCGAGGGTCGCGCGCTGGCCGTCGTGGGACTCCGGTCGCTCCAGGAGCGTCTCGCTGAACGCGAGGCGATCGCCCAGGCCCTCGCCGAGGAGATGGGCCAGGGCACCGCGCAGCCGGATCTCGACCGTCGACAGCCGCCAGCCGCGCGCCTCGAGGGCGGCTCGGAGGGCGTCCGGCCAGCTGGTCTCGCCCCGCGCCCAGACGTGCTCGCGGAGGAGCTCGACGATTCTCGCTTCCGTGGCGGCGACGAGGGCGTCCGCGGGGGCGCGATCCTCGCCATCCGAGATCGTCCAGATCCGGATGTCGACCGCGTCGGCGCGCGCGTAGGTCGCGACCTGCGGCTTCGAGCCGGTGAGGAGGTCGCTGAGCCTGTCCGCGATCGCGGACTCGCCGATGCCGGTCAGCCGGAGCGTCACCGACGCGATCGGGCGGCCGAGGCCGCGCGCCTCCAGCCGCGGCAGGACCCAGTCCGTCCACATCGGGCCCATCTCCCGCGGTGGGCCCGGCAGCGCGACGACGACACGGCCGTCCGGTCGATCCACCCACCAGCCGGGCGCCGTGCCGTTGGCATTCGGGACGGAGGCGGCGGATGGGATGAGCCACGCCTGCTTCCGGTTCGCCTCGGGAAAGGGGAGCTTGCGCCGCTCGAACAGGTCGCGGAGCCACGCCTCCAGCCCGGGATCGACGGCGGGCGTCTCGTGAACGAGCCCCGCGATGGCCTCCCGCGTCAGATCGTCGGGCGTCGGCCCGAGGCCGCCGGTCGAGACCACGAGCTCGGCGCGCGCGAGCGCCTCGCCGAAGGCGTCCGTCACGGCGGCGAGGTCGTCCGGGAGTGCCGTGATCCGGCCGACGACGACGCCCCGTCGCGTCAGGTCGCGGGCGAGGTCGCCGGCATTGGTGTCCCGGGTCTCGCCGACCGTGAGCTCCGTCCCGATCGAGAGCAGCTCGGCCGTCCGGATCGGGTCCATCGGCGGGAGCGTAGTCGAACCGCTGCTACCATCGGACACCCCAGGACCATCCGGAGGTGGCGTGGACGATCCCTCGATGGGCCGCGCGGGAAGTGCGTCGCCGGCGAACCGGTCGAAGCCCGAGCAGCCGCCCGGACTGCGTGCCCAGGTGGGCGCGACGATCGCAGCCGGGAGGCGCCTGTTCCAGGCGCACGTCGATCTCGCCAAGGCCGAGCTCTCCGAGATCGTCGACGAGGTCAAGCGCATGGTCGCGCTCATCGGCGCGGCCATCGGCGTCGTCATCCTGGCGAGCCTGCTGTTCTCGATCGGCCTGGTGCTCTTCCTCGGTGAGTGGCTCTTCGGCTCGATCGGCTGGGGCGTGCTCCTCGGGACGTTGCTGCTCGTCGACATTGCCGTCGTCATGGTCCTGCTCGCGCTCGACGTCAGCGGGCGGCGCCTCGGCACATCGTTCGGCCTCGCCGCGATCGTCGGGATCATCTTCGGGGTGGTCTTCGCGCTCGACCTGACACATCGCGGTTGGACCGCGCTCGCCGACGCCGTGGCGTCCTATTACGACGCGTCGACGCGGACCGTCCTGCTGGCACTCGGCCTCTCGGCCGGCATCGGCGCGATCCTCGGGCTGCTCGCGCGGATGCGCGCCGGCATCGGTGCGGCCGCCGGTGGCATCCTGGCCGGCGGGATCCTCGGCGCGATCGTCGGAGGCCTGACCGTGGTCAGCCTGCCGCCAACGGTCGGGGCCGCCATCGGCGTCCTGATCGCGCTCGTCCTGTGGCCGATCCTCGCGGCACGGGACGTGATGGAGACGGGCATCGACGGCGAGGCGATCATGAAGAAGTTCACGCCCGACGAGACCATCGGGCTCACGAAGGAGACGATCGAGTGGGTGCGCGCACGGATGCCGCTCGTTCCGAAGTCCTAGCGGCGCGCAAGGGCCTCGACGAGGAGCTCGTCCGCCTCGAGGCCAGCGGTCGCGCCGCGGTCGATATCCCGGCACGCCTGCGGCGCGAACCGGCCAAGGTGCTCGGCACGGCCGGTGGCGCGGCGTTCCTGCTCCTCGGCGGCCCAAAGCGCGTCCTGAAGGGCGTCCAGCGGGCGATCACCGGCGAGAAGGCGGATCTGCCGAAGTCGATGCTGCCGCCCCAGATCGACAAGGCGCTGAAGAAGCTCGGGCCGGACGGCGAGAAGGTCCGCGGGACCCTCGAGCACGAGTTCGCCGAGTACCTCGACGAGACCGCGCCGAAGCGGCGCGAGCGTGACCTCTCGGGCACCGCGGCGGCGCTCTTCGGGAACGTCCTGCTGCCTGTCACGAAGCGGCTCGGCAAGCAGCTCGCCGAGCGCGCCCTCGATCCCGACGGCTTCACGTTCGCGGACGGCATGCGTCGGGCGCGCGAGCGGCGCGGCGGGACGGGGTCGAACGGCTCGGCCTCCGGCGGCTCGGGCTCCGGCGGCTCCGCTTCGAAGGGCTCGAACGGGGCGACTCGCTGAACCGAGCCCCTCTCACCGCCGAAACCACCCACGGGTTCGACGCGCTGAGCATGCTGGGTCGCGCGCGCGTCGATGCCGTGATCGAGGTCGACGACGTTCGCAAGGCCTACGGCGACGTCAAGGCGGTCGACGGCGTCAGCTTCCAGGTCGCGAAGGGCGAGATCTTCGGCCTCCTCGGGCCGAACGGCGCCGGCAAGACCACCACAATGGAGATGATCGAGGGCCTCCACGCCCCCGACTCGGGCGAGCTGCGCGTGCTGGGCATGGACGTGCGGCGGTTCGCCTCCCAGATCAAGAGCCGCATCGGCGTCCAGCTGCAGACGGCGGCCCTGTACCCGCAGCTGACCGTGACGGAGCTGCTCGACCTGTTCGCCAGCTTCTTCGGCCGGCGACCGGCAACGGAGCGCCTCCTGCAGGACCTCGAGCTCACCGAGAAGCGCAACGCCCGGACGAAGACGCTCTCGGGCGGGCAGCAGCAGCGGCTCTCGGTCGCGCTGGCCCTCGTCAACGATCCCGAGGTCGTCTTCCTCGACGAGCCGACGACGGGCCTCGACCCGGCCGCGCGGCAGGGCCTGTGGGGCGTGATCCGGCGGATGCAGGGCGAGGGCCGGACCATCCTCATGACGACCCACTACATGGAGGAGGCGGAGGCGCTCTGCGATCGGCTGGCGATCATGGATCACGGCCGGATCCTCGACAGCGGCACCGTCGACGAGCTCATCGGCCGGCGCTTCCGGGAGCGCGGCGTCCGCTTCGGTCGCGCGGGCGCGCCGGAGGAGGAGAAGCTCAAGGCGCTCCCGGCGGTGTCGCGCGTCGTCTACGAGGCGGACGAGGTCGTCCTGTACACGGGTGACGTCTCGGCGACCATCGCCGCCCTGCTGGAGCTGACCAGCCGGGCCCGAACCGAGCCCGCGAACCTGATGATCCGCCGGGCGAGCCTCGAGGACGTCTTCCTCGAGCTCACCGGCCGCGCCCTCCGCGACTGACCCGGCCCAGACGTGCGGCGGCTCGCGGCGCTCAGCGTCGCCAACCTCAAGAGCTTCGTGCGCGATCGCGCGGCGCTGTTCTGGACGCTCGCCTTCCCGGTCGTCTTCGTGATCCTGTTCGGCACGATCTTCTCGGGGAGCGGGGCGCAATACAACCTCGCCTGGGTCGACCAGGACGGCTCCCAGACCTCGACCCAGCTCCGCGACGCGTTCGCCGGCAACGCCCCGGTCGACCTGACCGACGCGACGCTCGAGGAGGCCAAGGCCAAGATGCAGTCCGGCGACGTCGACGGGATCCTCGTCATCCCGCGGGGCCTGCAGGCGGTCATCGACGGCGTGGGGGCGGGCCAGCACCCGGACCCGATCGACGTCACCGTGATCACCGACCCGAGCCGGTCGAACACGGCGCTGGCCATCCAGCAGATCGCGACCGGGCTCGTCATGGCCGCGAACCTGCGCCTCTCGGGCGCGGCGCCGCTGCTCACCGTCCTGTCCGAGCAGCTCCAGACGAACCAGCTCAATGCCGTGTCGTTCTTCGTGCCGAGCATCCTGGCGATGGCCCTGATGCAGCTCGGCGTCTTCGCCTCGATCCCATTGGTCCAGCAGCGCGAGAAGCTGATCCTCAAGCGCCTGAACGCGACGCCCCTGCCGCGCTGGGCGTTCGTCGGCTCGAACGTCGCCGTCCGCCTCGTGATCGCCGCTGTGCAGACCGCGCTGATCCTCGGCATCGGGGTCGTCGTCCTCGGCGTCCAGCTCCAGGGCAACCCGCTGCTGATCGGCGGGTTCGTGCTGCTCGGCGCGCTGACCTTCACCTCGATCGGCTACGTCATCGCCTCGTTCGCCCGGACCGAGGAGGCCGCCAACGGGATCACGAGCGTGGTCCAGTTCCCGCTGATGTTCCTGTCGGGCATCTTCTTCCCGCTGGAGGTGCTGCCGCCCTACCTCAAGACCGTGGCGACCTTCATGCCGCTCACGTATCTCGGCGACGCCTTGCGCCAGACCATGGTCGGCGGCGCACCGTTCGTGCCGCTGAGCGTGGATTTCGCCGTGCTCGGGGGCTGGCTGCTGGTCACGCTGGCGATCTCGGCGCGCTTCTTCCGCTGGCAGTAGCCGTCCAACGGGGCCGCAACGAGCCGGTGCGCTGAGGCACCGCTGCAAGGAACGTCGTCCACCAGCTGGAGTACCTTCGAGGCGATCCCCGCGTGCGCCCTCACGCTGGAGCTTGGAGGGGCATCGAATGCGCCGTCGCGTCGCCGCCCTGGTCGCGGTCACGGTCCTGCTGCTGGTGGTCGCGCTGCCCGTCCTCGCAACGAAGCCGGAGGGCGCCGGCAAGGACACGTCGCCGATCACCCTGAACGGGACGGTCGAGCTCACGACCGATGCCGACGGCCGGGAGACCTACACGCTGGCCGACGGCGGCAAGACCTACACGCTCGAGGCCGGCCCGGCCTGGTTCTTCGGTGACCACTACCCCCTGAAGCCGTACCTCGGCAAGCAGGTGACCATCGAGGGCGAGGCGGCCGCCGGCTCGACCGATGTGGAGGTCGTGTCGGTCGACGGCACCCGGCTGCGGGAGGCGGGCAAGCCGCCCTGGGCCGGGGGCTGGCGCGCCGTCGGGGCCGCGCACCCCGGCTGGTCGCAGGCCAAGGCCGATCGGATGCAGGCGAAGTTCGGCGACTGCTTCCCGCCTGGGCAGTGCAAGGACAAGCCGGCCAAGGACCACCCGGGCGAACCGGACGAGTCGGAAGCGCCCGACTGACCCGCCGCCCTACGCGGTCGCGGGCGCGGCGACCTCGGGCTCCGGCGCGGCCTCCTCGGATCGAACGCGGTCGGCGGCGCGTCGCGGCCCGACGAGGTACCAGGTCTCCATCTCGCCCTTGCCCTTGACCTCGATCGAGCCGTGAGGCTCGCAGACGAAGTCGCCGCGGATGAGCTCGTAGGTGGCACGGGTGATCTGGATCTGACCGGGAGCGCCATGCGACTCCATCCGGCTCGCGGTGTTCACCGCGTCGCCCCACAGGTCGTAAAGAAACCGCTTCCGGCCGATCACCCCGGCGACGACCGGCCCGGAGTTGATGCCGATGCGGAGCTCCAAGCCGAGGTCGCCGACCGCGTCGGCGTCGCGCATCGCCTCGCGCATGTCGATGGCCATCAGCGCCAGCGCCTGGGCGTGATCCGGCCGCGGCGTCGGCACGCCGGCGGCGACCATGTAGGCGTCGCCGATGGTCTTGATCTTCTCGAGGTCGTAGCGCTCGGCGAGCGCATCGAAGTGGGAGAACAGCCGATCGAGGATGCCGACGACTTCCGCCGCCTCGAGGCGCTGGGCGAACGGCGTGAAGTCGACGACGTCGGCGAAGAGGATCGAGGCCGAGGTGAAGCTGTCGGCGATCGTCTGGGTCTCGGTCTTCAGCTTCTCCGCGATCGACCTCGGGAGGATGTTCAGGAGCAGCGACTCGGCCTTGTCCTGCTCGACGCGCAGTGCCGCCAGGGCGTTCTGGCGCTGCTGCGCGAAGAGGGCGAGGAGGGTGAAAAGGATCGTCCCGCCAACGGCGACGTTCAGCACGAGCATGAGCGTCGAGAACCACACCGGGACGGGCGAGCTGCTCACGAAGCCGCCGGCGACGCCGCAGGCGATGAAGATCGCGAGGAACGCCGCATACCAGCGGACGCCCGAGCGCACCCCGCCGAAGACCAGCGCGCCGAGCGGCGCGAGGATCGCCCACAGCCCCACGCCGCCGGCCGGGAGCACGCCGCCGAGCCAGATCATCGAGATCGTGGGCAGCAGCAGGATCGCCGTGAGCTGCACGCGCAGGAAGAGTTCGACATCGCGATTCCTGGCGAAGAGCAGGATGGACGCGACCGAGATGCCGAAGAACAGGAAGGCGAACCAGCCGGTCCACGCTCCGAAGGCGAGGTAGAGGAAGCCCCACGTGAGCGAGATCGGCAGGATCAGGAGCGAGATGACGACGAGGAGTGCCTTCCGCAGCCGCTGCTCGTCGTCGTCCGACGGGTCGGCCCCGATGCGGGCGAGACGCGCAGCGATGCTGCTCAGGGCAGCAGGCACGCGCATGAGGGAGCGAGGATACAAGTGATGCACGCCAGCCCCCAGGAGGAGCGATGAACGCCGCAGCCGCACCCAGCTCCATGCCCGACTATCGGGCCAGGCCCCACCTCCACGAGCCGCGCCTCGTCACCTCAGCCGCCCACCGCGGGAGCGGCGCGCTGGACCGGATCGCCACCCTGGTCAGCGCCTTCGTCGGCTCGATGTGGACCTTCGTCGGCGTGACCACGTTCATCGTCGTGTGGCTCTTCGTCGGCAACATCGTCGGGTTCGACAAGACGCCTTGGCCGCTGCTGCTGACGATCATCAACCTGCCCCAGCTGTCCGTGATGATCTCGCTGCAGGTCAGCGCGAACATCGCTCAGAAGACGTCCGACTCCCGCGCGGTGGCCGACCATGAGACGCTCATCGCGCTCAGCGAGATGAACAAGCGCCAGCTCGAGCTACTGTCGAGCCTGTCGAAGCGAGACGACTCGGGTCCAGGCGCTGCCACCTGACCTTCGGGGCCGATCGGGCAGGTACGCTTCGCGACTGCGCCGTGGGCGAGTGGCGGAATGGCAGACGCGCCGGCCTTAGGAGCCGGTGTCCCGTAAGGGACGTGAGGGTTCGACCCCCTCCTTGCCCACCACCCCCGCGCGCTCATCCACGCGCCTGGCGGCGTTGTCGGCTCTGCTCCTCGCTCACGCACGTTGGCGTGCACTCGCTCCGGTGCTCGCCTCCGCCTTGCCATGCGCGCGGCTCAGCGCGCGGGAAGCCGGCGCTGATCTCGGCGCCGGGGTCGACGGGCTGCCAAACCTATACTCGACGCGATGAACGTCACGGTTACCCCGGCGCCGCGGAGCTCGTTCAGCGTGCGCGTCGAGGTCCCGGCGGAGCGCCTCGATGCCGCGATCGGCGAGGCCGTCCGGCACCTCGCCCAGCGCACGAAGATCCCCGGCTTCCGCCCGGGGAAGGCGCCGCGCGGCGTGATCGAGGCCGTCGTCGGCAAGGACGCGGTGCTCGAGGAGGCGATGGACCATCTCGTCCAGCGCGCCTACCGGGAGGCACTCGTCGAGAAGGAGATCCTGCCGCTCACCCAGGCCGAGGTGAACGTCGAGCAGGGGGTCGAGGGCAAGCCGGTCATCTTCACCGCGACCGTGCAGGTCCGGCCCGAGGTCAAGCTCGGCGACTACCGCAGCTTCAACTTCAAGCCCGAGATCGACACGATCGACGGGCCCAAGGTGCAGAAGGTCGTCGACGAGCTTCGCGACCAGAACGCAAGCCTCGCGCCGGTGGAGGATCGAGGCGCCAAGAACGGCGACTACGCGGTCATCGGCTACGCCGGCTCGCGCGACGGCGTCCCGTTCGAGGGTGGGGCCGCGGAGCGGATGCCGCTGATCCTCGGCGAGGAGCGACTCATCCCGGGCTTCGAGGCCAACCTCGTGGGGCTGCGGCCCGGGGAGAAGGCCGGGTTCGACATCAACTTTCCGGACGACTACCCCGAGGAGAGCCTCGCCGGCCAGAAAGCCCACTTCGACGTCGAGCTCAAGGAGCTCCGCGAGAAGAACCTGCCCCCGGAGGATGACGACTTCGCCCGGTCGCTCGGCAGCTTCGACGACCTCGCGGCGCTGAAGACCGAGATCAAGGCGCGCCTGGAGCGCAACGCGCTCGATCGCGCCCGCCACGACTTCGCCGACAGGATCATCGAGTACGCCATCGCCAACGCGACGCTCGAGCTGCCGGACGTGCTCGTCGACCAGGAGGTCGAGATCATGCACGACGAGCTGCGCGGGTCACTGGCCCGGCAGGGGATCGACGAGGCCGCGTACCTCAAGGTCGTCGAGAAGACGGAGGCCGATCTCCACGCCGACTTCCGGCCCCGTGCCGAGAAGCGGGTCAAGGTCCTGCTCGTCCTGTCCCGGATCGCGGACGAGGAAGGCCTCGAGGTTCCCGAGAAGGACGTCCAGGACGAGGTCGCCAAGGCCCGCCAGCGGTACGGCAACGATCGCCGGACCGTGGGCTACTTCGAGTCGGAGCGCGGCCGGAGCTTCATCCGCAGCTCGCTTCGCCGGAGCCGGCTCGTCGAGAAGCTCGTCGACGAGTGGCTCGCCGCCCACCCCGAGCATCCCGCGCTGCCGCATCTCGAGGAGGACGAGCCGGTCTCGCTCGAGAACGCCGATTCCGAGGCCGCCATCGAGCCGCCCAGGCCGAAGGCAGCGGGCGGCAAGTCCAAACCGAATCGCACGCCCGTGGCCGCTCGCGGCCGCTGATCAGTCGAAGCCAACCACCGAGTCGCAGCCGAACAGGAGATCGCCCACATGCTCGTTCCGATGGTCATCGAGTCCTCCAGCAGGGGAGAGCGCGCCTACGACATCTACTCGCGGCTGCTGAAGGAGCGGATCATCTTCCTCGGCGACGTGATCGAGGACCACCTGGCCAACCTGATCATCGCCCAGCTGCTGTTCCTCGAGTCCGAGGACCCGGAGAAGGACATCAGCCTGTACATCAACTCGCCGGGCGGCGTGGTCACCGCGGGCCTGGCGATCTACGACACGATGCAGTACCTGCGGGCGCCGGTGAGCACCATCTGCATCGGGCAGGCGGCGTCGATGGCGAGCGTCCTGCTGGCGGCCGGGGAGAAGGGCAAGCGCTACGGCCTGCCGCACAGCCGGATCATGATTCACCAGGGCTCGGGCGGGTTCCGCGGCGCGCCGCAGGACGCCATGATCCAGATGAAGGAGTGGGAGACGCTCGTTGCGTTGAACCACCAGATTCTCGCCGACCACACGGGCCAGCCGGTCGAAAAGGTGGCTCGCGACACGGAGCGCGACCGGTTCATGAGTCCCGATGAGGCGAAGGACTATGGCATTATCGACGCGGTCTACAACCTCCAGGGGTCATCGCTGATCGCACAGGCTCACGATGCCGGGCTCACCGGCGGCGAGGGCGCGAGCGTCACCGAGCCGGCGGAAGCCGGGACTCCGGAGGTCGAGCAGCAGCGAGAGAAGAAGTCGAAGTCCTGACCCGGAGGTCGAGCCGGGCGGGCCGTCGACCGGCAGGCGAGGGAAACGGTTGAGCACAACGGGCGGGAGCAAGGGCACCAAGGTCCCGTATCGCTGCTCGTTCTGCGGCAAGAGCCAGGAGCAGGTCCGCAAGCTCATTGCCGGCCAGGGCGTCTACATCTGCGACGAGTGCATCAACCTCTGCCAGGAGATCATCGAAGAGGAGATGCTCGAGCAGCCGAAGACGAAGCCGGCTGCGGCGAAGCTGCCCAACCCGCGCCAGATCAAGTACGCGCTGGACCAGTACGTCATCAGTCAGGAGAAGGCCAAGAAGGTTCTCTCGGTGGCGGTCTACAACCACTACAAGCGGGTCAACGCCGGCCATGCGGTCGACGAGGTCGAGCTCCAGAAGTCGAACGTCATGCTGGTGGGCCCCACGGGCTCCGGGAAGACGCTCCTCGCGCAGACCCTGGCGCGCGTCCTGGACGTGCCGTTCTGCATCGCCGATGCCACCTCGCTGACCGAGGCCGGCTACGTCGGCGAGGACGTCGAGAACATCCTGCTCCGGCTCATCCAGGCGGCCGACTTCGACGTCGCCCGGGCCCAGCGCGGGATCATCTACATCGACGAGATCGACAAGATCGCCCGCAAAGCGGACAACCCGTCGATCACTCGTGACGTCTCCGGCGAGGGCGTGCAGCAGGCGCTGCTGAAGATCCTCGAGGGCACCGTCGCCAACGTCCCGCCCCAGGGCGGCCGAAAGCACCCCCACCAGGACTTCATCCAGATCGACACCACGAACGTGCTGTTCATCTGCGGTGGCGCGTTCGACGGTCTCGAGAAGATCGTCGAGGAGCGGGTCGGGAAGCGCTCGATCGGCTTCGGGTCGGAGAGCGCGGCCGTCGGCTCCGTCGAGCGCGGCAAGATCCTCGAGAAGCTGATGCCCGAGGACCTGCTCAAGTTCGGGCTCATCCCCGAGTTCGTCGGCCGGCTGCCGGTCATCGTGACGCTGACCGCGCTGACCTCGGCGGACCTCGTCCGCGTCCTCACCGAGCCGAAGAACGCCATCGCCAAGCAGTTCCAGAAGTTCCTCCAGCTCGACAAGGTGGAGCTGGTCTTCACGCCGGGGGCCCTGCAGGCCGCCGCCGACGTGGCGCTCGACCGCAAGACGGGCGCGCGAGCTCTCCGCTCGATCGTCGAGGAGGCGCTCCTCGAGGTGATGTACGACATCCCGGAACGCGCCGAAGTCCGCAAATGCATCATCACCGAGGAGACGATCCGCTCCGGCCGACTGCCGCTTCTCCTGACCAAGACCGAGGTCGAGAAGGGCGTCGACGAGACGAACTACCAGGACTGGCTCGCCGAGCAGGGCGCCACGGCCTAGCCCGCTCCCGCGGCGGCTCGCTTGGGCCCCGGCTGCTCTGGCGGCGTCCGTCCCCATTGGCCTCGCTGCCACCGCCGCGCCCCGCCACCCTCCGTCGGCTCGGTTTCCACCAAATGCTCCGCTCTGGAGCGTCATCTCCGGCTTCGCCGCAGATCTCCCTCCAGATGCCCCGGATGGGCGCATCTGAGCCCGACTAGCGGGATCCGGGGGAAATGCCGCCTCGCCTGGGAGCATCTGACAGAAACCAGATGCCGCGAAGCGGTCTCTCGGGCAAGTGGAGCCACGCACGGACCTCAGGCCCCCTCGCTGGATAGATCGCCGCCATCGTCTGCTCGTGGCGGCTCACCAATCGTCGATTCGTGGAGTGATCGGCGAGGATCAGGAGCCGGCCCACGATCAGAGGTCGCCATCCGACCTCGCGTTCCGCGATCTTCGGGCCGAGCCGCTCCTTTGCATCGAGGACTCGGTTCATCTGCTCGAACGCCCCGATATCGGATTTGACCTCGCAGATCGCCACCGAACGGAACGCCTCGTGCGCAGCGAGGATGTCGATCGAGCCCCGCTCACCGAATTCGGAGAACGAGACCTCGACAGCAGTCGTCCAGCCACGGCGGAGGAAGGTGGCTACGGCCCGTTCGACCAGGCCGGCATGGCGCTCATCGATCAGTCGGTCTGCGTCGGCACCGCGCCACCAGATGCTGAAACGCCCACCGCCCCCGGCCGCCTCGAAGATTCGGCGCAGACGCTCGAGCATGACGAGCCCAGCGAGGCCGGCCTCCACGCGCTGAACGTCGCGTCGGGGCACCCGAGCAATCGCGGCCAGGTGCGCTTGGGTCATGCCAGCACGGCGTCGAACCAAACGGAGGAGACGTGCCGCCCGATCGTCGTCAGCGCTTGGTGGCACGCGCCGATGATTGCCGGCTGCGATTGGCCGACGCTTATCTAGGAGCCGGAAGCCCTCACCGACGCGCGCTTCGAGCGGCTCCGAGTCGTGACGCTTCGATCATCGGCGGTCGTGCGGCCGCTCGGCGATGTCGCGCCGCGCGGAGACTTCGCCACGACGACCTGGGCGGCCGCGGCGCCGTTGGAGGATTTGGGCTTGGCGACCGCGACGGCGCCGTTCGACGACTTCGCCGGCGCTACCGCCCTGGTGGGCATCGGCGCGACCTTGCCAGCGCTCGGCGCGGCCTTGGTGGCGCTCGGCACGACCTTGGTCGCCCTCGGCGCAGCCTTGCCGGCCTTCGCCGAAGCAGTGGCGCCGTTCGACGCCTTCGAAGAGCGCGAGGCTACCGCCGTAGCGAGGACGGCGAGGCGCTCGGATGCGGGCAGCCCACCGCCGGCGCCGACCGCGGCCGAGATGCCGGACCCGTCGCCGACGAGCAGGACGAACATGTCGACCAGGTCGGGGTCGAACTGGATGCCGCGCTGGCGATGGAGCTCCGTGAGCGCGTCGGAGTGGGACATCGCGGCGCTGTAGGGACGGTCGGAGATCATCGCCTCGTAGGCGTCGGCGATGGCGACGATGCGCGACCCGATCGGGATCTCCGCGCCGGCGAGCCCGTGGGGGTAGCCGCGACCGTCGTACCACTCGTGGTGATGGAGCACGATCGCGGCCGCGTCGCGGATGGCGCCCGCCTGCTCGAGCACGACCTGGCCGATCTTCGGGTGCTCGACGATCGTCCGCCACTCGGGCGGCGACAGCGGCCCGGGCTTCGACAGGATCTCGTCGGGGATCGCGAGCTTGCCGAGGTCATGGAGGAGGCTCGCCGTGCGGATGCGCTCGATGTCGGCGTCGGGCAGCCCGATCGCCCGGCCGAGCTCGGCGGCCAGGTTGGCGATGAGGTCGGAGGCGCCACCGGCCCAGCCCTCTCGCTCCGACAGCGCCCCCAGCAGGAGATCGCTCGAGGCGAGGAACGCGGCCTTGCCGATCTTCGCCGCCTCCTGGCGCGCCCGGGCATCGATCGTCGCCCTGGTGAGCCCCGTGTTCTCGCTGAAGGGCCGGTGGGCCTGGACCCGGTCGCGACCCTGCTCCTTGGCCTCGTACAGCGCGCCGTCCGCGTCTCGCAGCAGCGCGTCGATGTCGAGGCTGCGCTCGCCCAGGTGCCCCGTGACGCCGATGCTGATGGTGACGCTGATCTGCGTCCGGCCGGACGACGTCTCGATGGTCAGCGGCGTCCGCCCGAGGATGCGGCGCAGGCTCTCGGCGCTGGCGAGGCCACCGTCGAGATCGGTCTCCGGCATGACGAGCAGGAACTCCTCGCCGCCGTAGCGACCGATGGCATCGACGTTCCGGATGCTGGCCCGCAGCACCTGGGCGACGTGCTTGAGCATCTCGTCGCCGACCGCGTGGCCGTACGTGTCGTTGATCCGCTTGAAGCGGTCGATGTCGATGAGGGCGACCGTCAACGGCCGCTCGTAGCGGTTCGACCGCTCGATCTCGACGGCGAGGACGCTGAGGCACGCCGGCCTGTTGAGGAGCCGGGTCAGCTGGTCGGTGGAGGCCATCGCCTCGACGTCGGTGATCCGCGAGACCAGGCGGTGAAGGGCCTCGTCCAGGACCGGGTCGGCAACATGGCCTGGGTCGATGTCGAAGCTGCCCGTCGACTGGGCGAGCTGGTCCGCGAGGCGCGCGAGCTGCCGCGTCCGGTGCCGGCCGATGATGAAGGAGAAGGCGAGCGCACCGAGGACGATGCCAAGGGCGACCAGCGCAAGGTCGGTGAGGAGTGCCACTGGCGGCAAGCTCGAAGATCCCCCCGGTGTGCTGTGCGGGAGCCGTCGCTGCAGGGGGCAGCGGGCCTCCACGTGGTCCGTTCGACCACCGCGAACGCTACGGTGCGGTCCGGGGTGGACGGGATGGCCCAAAGGTCCGGGCGGGGTGGCACCGGCCGGGTGCTAGACTCCGGGCCTCACGGCGTGGACCGAGAGGAGTAGCGTCCGAACGGGCCCGGAAGCGAGCGCGGGATGGTGCGAGCCGCGCGGGCAGCGGGGCGCGAACGTCACTCACGAGCCGTACGGCTGATGCCCGGTAGCGCATCGAGAGGAGGCCTCGGGGCCGGCGATCGCCGGACCGGAGCGCGATGAACGCACCGGCGAGACCTCGAACCAGCAGGTGGTACCACGACCCGTTCGTCCGCTGGACGAGCGGGTTTTCGATTTGAAGGAACGATCGATGGCGATGACCGAGACGCGCGAGCTGCCCAAGGCCTACGCCCCGGCCGAGTTCGAGGCGAGGATCTACGAGCGCTGGCTCGCGGCCGACGTCTTCGCGCCCGACGGCAAGGGCTCGCGGGCGGACCGCTCGAAGCCGCCTTTCGTGATCATCCAGCCGCCGCCGAACATCACCGGCTCGCTGCACCTCGGGCACGCGCAGCGGACATCGGTCGAGGACCTGCTCATCCGCCACGCGCGCATGAACGGCCACCCGACGCTGTTCCTGCCCGGCGTGGATCACGCCTCGATCGCGGCGCAGTACGTGCTCGACAAGATCATCGCGACGGAGGGCGAGTCCCGGGAGTCGCTCGGGCGCGACCGCTACCTCGAGCGCATGTGGCGGTTCATCGATGAGACGCGCGCGGTCATGCTCGGCCAGCAGCGGCGGCTCGGCGCGTCGACCGACTGGTCACGCCTCCGATTCACCATGGACGAGGGCTCCGCGCGGGCCGTCCGGGTCGCCTTCGAGCGGCTCTACCGCGACGGTCTCGCCTACCGGACCGAGGCGCTCATCAACTGGTGCCCGGGCTGCCGGACCAGCGTTTCCGACCTCGAAACGATCCCGACCCCGGAGACCGGCACGCTGTGGACCTTCTGCTACCACTTGATCGACCCGGCGACTGGCGACCCGAGCCCCGATGAGACGATCAGCATCGCGACCACACGCCCGGAGACGATCCTGGGCGACACGGCGGTCGCCGTGCATCCGGACGATGATCGATACCGGGCCCTGGTGGGTCGGATGGCGCGCATCCCGTTCGTCGAGCGGGACGTGCCGATCGTGGCGGACGAGGCGGTCGATCGCACCTTCGGGACGGGCGCGGTGAAGATCACGCCGGCCCACGACCAGAACGACTACGAGCTGGCGAAGCGCCACGACCTGCCGATGCTGACGATCCTCGATGACGCGGCCGCGGTGAACGAGCGCGGCGACGGCTACGCGGGCCTCGACCGGTACGAGGCCCGGAAGCGGATCGTGGCCGACCTCGACGCGCGCGGCGACCTCGTCGAGGCGAAGCCGCACGAGATGCTGATCGGGCGCTGCCAGCGCTCGAACGACGTGATCGAGCCGCGGCTCAAGACCCAGTGGTTCGTGCGCACGAAGCCGCTCGCCGAGCGGTCGCTCGCCGCGACCCGCGAGGGTCGGACGAGGATCGTGCCGGCGCGGTTCGAGGGGGTCTGGGAGCACTGGCTCACGAACATCCGCGACTGGAACGTGTCCCGCCAGCTGTGGTGGGGCCACCGGATTCCCGCCTGGTATTGCCCCGACGGCCACATCACCGTGTCCGCGGCGGAAGACGGGCCGGACGCCTGCGAGGTCTGCGGCAAGCCCGCGGCGACCCTCACGCGGGAGCAGGACATCTTCGATACGTGGTTCAGCTCGGGGCTGTGGCCGTTCTCGACGCTGGGGTGGCCCGACGACACGCCCGACCTGCAGACCTACTACCCGACCTCGGTCATGGAGACGGGCCACGACATCCTGTTCTTCTGGGTCGCCCGGATGATGATGCTCGGGCTGCACCTGACCGACGTCGAGCCGTTCCACACGGTCTACCTGTCCGGGCTGATCCGCGACGAGCGCGGCCAGCGCATGTCGAAGACGAAGGGCAACGTCGTCGACCCGCTCGAGGTCATGGACGAGGCGGGCGCCGACGCGCTGCGGTTCGCCGTGATCCACGGCGCGACGCCCGGCCAGGACCAGCGCTTCGGGCAGCAGAAGCTCGAGACCGGCCGGAACTTCGCAAACAAGCTCTGGAACGCGACGCGGTTCGTGCTGGGGGCGCGGCCGGACTCCATCCCGGCGGACGCCGCCCGCCGCGCGCCGGACGCGGCCGCGCTCGGACCGGCGGAGCGCTGGATCCGGTCCCGGGCGGCGGCCACGGTCGGCGAGGTGGATCGGGCGATCGCCGACTACCAGCTCGCCGAGGTGACGCGGGCGCTGTACGACGGCATCTGGTCCGAGCTCTGCGACTGGGGCCTCGAGCTGGCCAAGGTGCGCCTCGCGGATTCCGAGCTCCCGGCGGCGACGCGCGAGGCGACCTGGTGGACGCTGGTCGAGGCGCTCGACACCTACCTCCGGCTCCTGCACCCGGTGATGCCGTACATCACCGAGGAGCTGTGGTCCGCCCTGCCGCGCGCCGCGGCCGACCCGGAGCTGCTCATCGTCGCGGACTGGCCGGCCGGGTCCGAGCTCCCGTCCCGGCGCGACCCCGCGCTGGAGGCCGAGATCGGGCAGGTCCTGGAGCTGATCACGTCGGTTCGCAACGCGCGGGCCACGGCCGGGCTCGCGGCGGCGGCCTGGCTGCCGCTCGACGTCGCCGTCCCACCGGGGCTCGCAGGGACGTTCGCGGCGCTCGCGCCCGCGATCGAGCGGCTCGCGCGGGCGCGGCCGCTCGCGACGGTGGCGGACCCGGCGGCGCTGTCCGACGCCGCGGGCGCGCTCACGGTCGTGACCGGCGGGCTCGAGGCGCGGATCGGCGCGGCCCCGGTGGGCGAGGGGAGTGGCGCCGGCCCGTCGGCCGGCGAGCGGGCCCGGCTGGAGAAGGAGCTCGCCCAGGCCGAGTCCGCCCTCGCGGCGGCGCGGGCGCGACTCGCCGACCCGGCCTTCGTGGAGCGCGCCCCTGCGCACGTCGTCGAGGGGGCGCGAAGCAGCGAGGCGGAGCTCGCCGAGCGGGTCGCCCGACTCTCCGCCTCGCTTCGCCAGTAGCGCGCCCGCCGCGCTGGCGGCGCGCCATCTCTCAGCCCATGAGCGTGATCAGCCCGGGAGCGTGATCAGCCCTTGCGTGATTGCGTGATCAGCCCTTCACCGCGCCGCCCGTGATGCCGCGTACGAAGTAGCGCTGGAGCAGCACGAAAACGAACAGCGGCAGGATCATCGTGAGGAACGCTGCGGCCGTGAGGAAGTGCGTCTCGCCACCGAGCGAGCTCACCAGGCTGGCGACGCGCACCGTCATCGGCAGGTTGTCCGGGTTCGTCGGGCCGATGTAGATGAGCGAGACCAGCAGGTCGTTCCAGACGAACAGGAACTGGAAGATCGCCAGCGACGCGATGACCGGCACGCTCATCGGCAGGGCGAGCCGGAAGAACGCGGTGGTTGGGTTGGCCCCGTCGATCGCGGCCGACTCGAAGACCTCCTTGGGCAGGCCGCCCATGTAGTTCCGGAGCAGGTACACCGCGAACGGCAGGCCGTACGCGGTGTGGGCCAGCCAGACCGCCAGGAACTGGCCGGCGATGCCGGTCGCGGCCAGGAGGCGCAGGACCGGGATCAACGTCGACTGGAGCGGGATGACGAGCAGCCCGACGATCGCGACGAAGATCGCGTTCTTGAACGGGAAGCTCATCCACGCGAAGGCGTAGGCCGCGAAGGACGCGACCATCACCGGGATCACCGTCGACGGGATGGTGATGAAGAGGCTGTTGACGAACGAATCGCCGAGGTTGTTCGCGGCGATGACGTGGCTGTAGTTCTCGAGGGTGAAGTCCCACGGCGGGACGAGCGCGTTCCACCAGCCCGACGCGGACACGTCCGCCGCTGGCCGGAAGGAGTTCACGAACAGGCCGAGCGTCGGGACGATCCAGAAGATCATCATCGTGATGACGACCGCGTGGAGCGCAAGGCGGCCCCAGCGGCGGGTGCGGGCGGTCGTGGCCGGGCGGACCTTGTCGATTGCCTTGGTCATGGAGGTCATCGGATCGCCTCCTGCTCGCGGAAGCGCCGGATGTTCAGGGCCATGAACGGGATGATCGCGAGCAGCAGGATGATCGCGACCGCGCTCGCGCGGCCGAAGTTGCCGGGCGGCGTGAACATCTGTTGCCACATCTCGCGGGCGATGACATCGGTCCCGAAGTTGCCGTTGGTGACCGTGAACACGATGTCGAACGACTTGAGGGCCGTGATCACGATGGTCGTCGCGACCACGAAGATCGTCGGCATGAGCAGGGGCAGGACGATGCCCCGGAACACCTGCCACTCGGTCGCGCCGTCAACGCGCGCCGCCTCCATCAGCTCGATGCTGATGCCCTTCAGGCCGGCCGACAGGATGACCATGGCGAAGCCGGTCCACATCCAGATGCCGATGAAGATCAGGGCGAAGTTGTTGAGCGGCTGCTCCTGGGTGAAGCGCGTCGGGCCAAGGCCCACGATGCCGATCAACGCGTTCAGCGTCCCCGTCTGCGGCCGGCTCGGATCCTGGTACTGGTACATGAAGTTCCAGATGACGCCGGCCGCGACGAAGCTGATCGCCAGCGGCACGAAGATCACCGACTTGGCGAGCGACTCGTAGCGCACGCGGTCGACGAGGACGGCGATCAGCAGCCCCAGGCCGACGACGCCGCCGGTCATGAAGATGACCCACAGGACGCTGTTCCGGAGCGCCTCGAGGGTCCCCGAGTCACCCGCGAACCAGAGGTAGTTGTCGAGCCCGACGAAGTTCTTCGACTGGCCGTCGAGGAACGACAGGACGATCGTGTTGAGCGTCGGGTAGATGAGGAAGACGACCAGGAACAGGATCGCGGGCGCGATCCAGAACCAGGGCCGCACAAGCCCCTGCTTCTTCTCCGGCACGAGCTGGATGAGCCGCTCGGTCAGCAGGATGTACCCGACCAGCGCGGCCGGGACACCGATCACGACGATCGCGGCAGTGATGAGGTCGTTTTCCATGGACGCCTCCTCGAGTCGTCGGGGGAGCCGGAAGCTCCGGCTCCCCCGAGTTGGTCGCTGCGCGCGAGCGGTTACGCGGGTGTGTAGGCGGTGGCCTGGATCTCGTTGAGGTGAGCAAGGATCGAGTCGAGCTTGCTCTGGTCCTCGGCGAATTCCACCATCGCCGCGAAGAACGCGGCCTTCATCGTCCCGGGCATGAGGTCGCCGCCGTCAAACCGGAACACGGTCGCACCCTTGATCGAGTCGGCCGACTTCTGCTCGACCGGCGTCGGGTACTTCGTGACCTTCGTGTTCGCCGAGACGAACCCGCCCTTGTCGGCCCAGATCTGCTGGGCTTCCGGGGTCACGAGGTACTTGAGGAGGTCCTTCGCGGCGGCCTTATCGGAGAAGAGGCCGACGATGTCGCCGCCGCCGGTCAGCGCGCCGGCGTACTGCGAGTTGATCTCGGGCATCACGAAGAAGTCGAAGTCGCCGTCCTTCGCGCCGCCCTGCTTCTTGAAGAAGTCGCTGATGAAGCTCGCCTGGTGGTGGAAGAGGCAGCCGGGCGGGGTGGTGAACAGGTCGTTCCCGCCGTCGCCGAAGTTCGTGCTGTTGACCTTGGCCGGGCCGCCGAAGGTCTTGTCGAGGACATCCCCGAAGGCTTCGAACGCGGACTTGATGGCCGGATCGTCCCACTTGGTGGTCCCGGCGACCCAGCTGTCGTAGACCTGCGGGCCGGACTGTCGGATGACGAAGTCCTCGACCCAGTCGGTGCCGGGCCAGCCGGAGTCGGCGCCCGACTCGAGCCCGACGCAGAACAGGGAGTTGGCGCTGCCCTTGTCCGTCGCCATGACCGCGTCCCAGTTGGCCGGGACGGTGCCGTCGTAATTCTTGGTGTTGTACCAGATGAAGCCCTTCACGGAGAGCTTCATGAAGACGCCGTAGACCTTGCCGTCCGAGCTGCCGAGGTCGACCAGGGCGGACGTCGTGTCGGCCTTGTAGGTCGCCATGTCCAGGACGGTGTCGAGCGGCTTGAGTGCGCCGCCCTTTGCGAACTGGATCATCTCGCCGGGCCCGGGGAGGCCGGCGATGTCGGGCAGCGTGCCCGAGGCGACGGCGGTGGTCAGGTACGCACCCAGGCCGCGTGAGCCCGTGTACTTGACCTTGTTCCCCGTCTTGTCCTCCCACGGCTTGACCATGGCGAGGAACGAGTCCTGCTCCGAGCCGCCCCACGAGCCGACGACGGTGACTTCCTTGTCGCTCCCCGTCGCGCCCTGGTTGCAGCCGGCCGCGACGACCAGCAGCAGTGCGGTCGCCAGGACCGCAAACAGTCTGCTATCCCGAATATGGCGGGTCATCCACTCCTCCTTTTTCGGTGCCGGGACATCCGGCACAGCAATCAACCCGTCTACGAGCGCCACCGCGGCGGGCTTCCGCGCCGGCGGCGCTCCTCGTCAAGGTCGCCGCCCACCTCCTGCCGCGTGGGCCGTGCCGATCCTTCCTGGATTCTCGGCAGGTCGACTCGGTTTGCCGGTCGACGAGCGAATGACGAGCGTCGTGGGGAGGATTGTCCGGGAATCGACCGCCCGGCCGTTGATGTGATCGAGCAGCGCTTGCCCGGCCGCGCGGCCGAGGTCGTGCGCCGGGAGCCGGATGGTCGTCAGCGGCGGATCGAAGTACGCCGCGAGCGGGATGTCGTCGAAGCCGACGAGCGAGATGTCGTCGGGCACGCGCAGGCCGGCCTCGCGGATGGCGGCCATCGCGCCGAAGGCGACGACGTCGCTGGCCACGAAGACCGCAGTGAGGTCGCGGCGCTCGAGCAGCCTGGCCATGGCGTGGCGGCCGCTGGCGGCGTCGAAGTTCGCCTGCACGATCAGGGTCTCGTCGGCGGCGATGCCCGCGTCCGCGAGCGCCCGCAGGTAGCCGTCGCGGCGCTCGCGGGCCGAGGTGTAGTCGAACGGGGCGTTGGTCACGAGCCCGATCACCCGATGGCCGAGGTCGAGGAGGTGCTCCGTCGCGACCCGCGCCGCGGCGACGTTGTCGACGTCCACGCTGGGGACCGTCGCGCCGGGCAGCGAGCCCTGGATCACCACGGCCGCGCCCGACGCGCCGAGCGCCGCGAGCTCCCGGTCGTCGACGCGCGGACCGGAGACGACGAGGCCATCCGTGCCGCGGGAGTGGATGAGCTCGTCGTACGTGCCGTCGCGGGCGCCCAGCGGCTCGACCAGGACCCGGTAGCGGGCCGCCCGCGCCGCCAGCGAGAGGCCCCGGAGCGTCTCGGCGAGGAGGGCGTCCTCTGCGACCTGCTCGGGGGACTGGCGGACGACCAGCCCGATCGTATGGCTTCGCCCGCCGGCGAGACCGCGGGCGGAGGCGTGGGGCTGGTAGCCGAGCTCGGCGGCCGCGGCCAACACGCGTTTGCGCGTCTCGAGGCTGATGTTGGCGTCGGCGCGCTCATTCAGCACGAACGACACCGTCGTCGTGGAGACGCCCGCGAGCGCCGCGACATCCTTGCTTTTGGGTCGGTTCACATGCATCCGGACGACGCTCCGAGCCCAGGGAGCCGAACGTCGGGCACGCGTGGGATGGGGCTTGCCCAAACGGTCGGCGCGGACGAGACTAACGCGTGTTAGTAACGCGTATTAGTAAACGCCCCGCGGGAGCGCGTCAAGCGGCGACTTCGTGCATGTCGGAGGATCGCTGGGTGTCTGCCGAACCGCTGCCCGAACCGTCCGCCGACGCCGCGGTCCGGACGGGCGCAGCCGAGCTCCGGGACGTCTCGGATTCGGCGCACGCCGGGGCCCTGGCCACGGCCGACTGGTGGCAGACGGGCGTCGTCTACCAGATCTACCCACGCAGCTTCGCCGACGCCAGCGGCGACGGCATCGGCGACCTGGCCGGGATCATCGACCACCTCGACCACCTCGCCGGGCGCCCCGATTCGCTCGACGTCGACGCCATCTGGCTCTCGCCCTTCTATCCGTCGCCCGACTACGACTTCGGCTACGACGTCGCCGACTACACCGGGGTCGACCCGAAATACGGCTCGCTCGCCGATTTCGAGCGCTTCGTGGAGGCCTGCCACGGACGCGGCCTGCGGGTCGTCATCGACCTCGTCCTCAACCACAGCAGCTCGCAGCACCCCTGGTTCCAGGCCTCCCGCGCGAGCCGCGAGGGCCCCTACGCCGACTGGTACATCTGGCGCGACTCGCCCGGTCGATCGCTCCGCGGGCGCCGTCGCCCGAACAACTGGCGGTCGTTCTTCGGCGGCTCGGCCTGGACATGGGACGAGAGCCGCGAGCAGTTCTACCTGCACACCTTCCTGCCCGAGCAGCCCGACCTCAACTGGCGCAGCCCCGCGGTCCGGGAAGCCCTGCTCGGCGTGGTCCGGACGTGGCTCGACCGTGGCGTCGACGGCTTTCGCCTCGACGTCTTCAACACCTTCTTCAAGGACGCCCAGCTCCGATCCAACCCGCGCCGGCTCGGCGGCCGCGGCGCATGGTCGTGGCAACAGCACGTCCACGACCGGAACCAGCCGGAGCTCCTGGAGCTGCTCCGCGAGCTCCGCGCGATCGTCGACGAGCGCGATGGCCGGATGTCCGTTGGCGAGCTCTTCGACGGCTCCCTCGCCGAGGCCGCGCCCCTGATCCAGCCGCGCCACCTCGTCTTCGACTGGAGCATGATCGGGCTGCCGTGGAGCGCGGCCGAGTTCAGGCGGGCGATCGAGGCGCGCGACGCGGCCTTCGGGCCCGATCGGTGGCCGGCGAACGTGCTCTCCAACCATGACCAGCCGCGCCACGCCAGCCGCTTCGAGCCGAGCGCCGAACGCGATGCGCCGGAGCTGGTGGCCCACGCGACGCAGATCGGCGACGCGCGGGTCAAGGTCGCGGCCGCGCTGCTGCTCACCCTTCGGGGCACCCCATTTCTGTACTACGGCGAGGAGCTCGGGCTCCGCAACCTCGTCATCCCCAACGCCCAGGCGATGGATCCGCCGGCGAGACGGGCCAGCTTCCTCTTCCCGTGGTGGAACCGCGATCAGGCCCGCGGGCCGATGCCGTGGTCGCCGGATGCGGGCGCCGGGTTCTCCGCCGGCAGGCCCTGGCTCCCGCCGGCCGAGGACGCGGCCCGGCGCAACGTGGCCACGGAGGCGGATGATCCGGATTCGGTGCTGAACACGTACCGGCGCCTCCTCCAGCTGCGTCGTGCGACGCCGGCACTGCAGCGCGGCGCGCAGCAGCTGAGCGAGCAGCACGACCTCGACGTCCTCGCGTACCTCCGGTGGTCCGGTGACTCTGCTGCGTTCGTGGCCCTCAACTTCGGCGCACGACCGGTCGTGGCGACGCTCCCGGCCGCCCCGGGCGGGGGAGCCTGGCAGGTCGCCCTGTCGACGACCGGTCGGGAGGCCGGCCCGGTCGCCGGACCGGTGACGCTCGCGCCCCTCGAGGCCCTCGTCGCGACCTCCTGAGCGGGCCGGAGGGCCCGGATGTCGCTGCTACGATTGCGCCTTCTCACATATCCGGTTCGGGAGATCGTCGTGCCGCTGGAATTCCTGCGTCGCAAGGGAACGGGGACCCCTGCGCGCAAGGCTGCCGCCCCGATCCCCGCCGCGCCCCAGGCGGTGCCCGAGGAGGCCGTCGCCGAGGATCACCAGCTGCGGCTCAACTACGCCGCGAAGACGAGCAACGGCGTCCGCCTCCAGGGCGGCCCCAACGTGCTCGGGGCGCTGCCGCACATGCTCGATGGCCTGGCGATCACCGACGTCGAGGTCGTCGAGCCGCGCGAGACGACCCTCACGATCGCCTCGCCCAGCATCATCCGGACGGAGGAGGCAGCTGAGTGGCTGCGGGCCCACGGGTCCGCGTCGCCGATCACCCGCCATTCGCTCTACGTGCTCGAGCTGCTCGATGCGATCGACCCGTCCTACGACACGTTCGCGGGGGCCCTGCTGGACGGCGACGTGGACACGTCCGGATACCCGGACTACGCGTCGATCATCGGTGGCGTGGCCGCGCACTGGGACGAGTCCACCGGCGACCTGATCGTCCGTGCCGTCGTCGGCTGGGGCGGCCGCGGCGCCCGGGGCGACACCGATCGAACCGCGAGCCGGCTCCTGGGCCGGCTCCTTGGCAACATCCTCGAGAACAGCGGCTACCTCGGGCTCGCCGCGGTCGACCGACCGACTGCCCAGCCGGGCGGCCCGACCGTGACCTGCCAGCACTGCGCGTATCCGAACGTCCATCCGCGTGCCGTGTTCTGCCCCAAGTGCGGCATGCGCATGATCCACGCCTAGCGCCCGCCGGATGCCGATCTACGACTATGTCTGCTCGAACTGCGGGCAGACGACCGAGGTCATCCACGGCATCGAGGCGCCCGGGCCGCGCTTCTGTCCGGTCTGCGGGGCCGAGGGCACGCTGCGGAAGTCGTTCGCGACCCCCGCGGTGCACTTCAAGGGCTCGGGCTGGGCCAAGAAGGACCGCTCGAGCTCCAGCGGCTCGCGATCGAAGTCGGGCGCGAGCGCCTCCTCCTCCGGCGACTCGACCGGCTCGAGCAAGGACGGCGGCCCGGATTCGAAGCCGTCCTCGTCCGGCGCAGAGTCCGCGCCGGCGACGAGCCCCAAGCCGAGCGAGGACTGAGCGTGCCGCCAGCAGCGTCCGACTGGATCAGCCTCGAGGAGGCCGCGGGGATCCTGTCCGCCGCCAATGTCCGCTTCCGGCCGGCGACGATCGGTGGCTGGGCGCGGGCCGGCAAGGTCCAGAGCATCAAGCTCGGCGGCCGCCGGTTCGTGCGCCGCGGCGAGATCAAGGCGCTGATCGCGGCGCCGCGGCGCGTTCGCGCGGCCGACCTCCAGCCGGGCCTGTTCGAGGAGCTTCGGGACTGAGCGAGGGCGGGCAGCCGGGCTGGCTCGCGGGGGCCCGCAATCGGCTGGCCATCGTCCTGGACAAGCCGGTTACACGGACGGTCCGCCGGATCCTCGATCGCTACGGCGCCGCGGGCGGCGGGCTCCTGGCGGGCGGCCTGGCCTACGCCGCGCTGTTCGCGATCGTCCCGGCGGTGCTGCTCCTGGCCGGGGTGATCGGCCTGTTCGTGGCCGACCCGGTCGAACGGGCGAAGTTCGTCGACGTGCTGGTCGGCGTGCTGCCGCCGCTGCATGACCTCATCCAGGTCGTCCTCGACGAGGCCGCACGGGACGCCGGGCCGGTCTCGATCATCGGCGCGATCGTGCTGATCTGGGGCACGAGCCGCTTCGCCGTCGCGTTCCAGGACTCGATCGCCCGGATCATGGGCGGCGACCGCGAGCGCGGGCTGCTGGTCCGCAACCTGGGCGCGCTCGCCGCGGTCCTGCTGCTGATCGCGATGATCGTCGTGAGCACCGTGCTCTCCGGCGTGCTCGCGTTCCTCGAGGCAGCCGTCGATGCGGGCGTCCTCCACGTCTTCAGCGGGGCGTTGCGCCTCGCGCTCGGGCTGCTGCCGGTCCTCGCGACGATCGGGGCGATGATCCTGGTCTATCGGATCGTGCCGTCGCCGGCGCCGCCATGGCGAGCGGTGATCCTGCCCGGGATCGGCGCCGGGCTGGCCCTCACGATCGTGGCTCGCGTGTTCACGTTCCTCGCCCCGCGACTCATCGGCGCGGCGGCGCTGCTCGGGACGCTGGCGACTGCCTTCGCGGCGCTGGCGTGGCTGGCGCTGTCGTTCCAGGCGATCCTGCTCGGCGCGGCCTGGGTCCGGGAGCGCGCCGACACGACACCCCCTCCGGGAGCGAAACAGATCCAGACCTGACCGGTGGGGCGCGCCGATCCACGCGGGTTGATCCGTGAACGCGCTGGGATCAGCGCGCGGCGTCGACCTGCTGTGGCGTGCCGCAGCGGCGGCAGAAGCGGGCGCTCGCCGAGAGCGAGAGGCCGCAGCCGGGGCAGGCGTGGGCCGCGAGGGGCGCCGCCGGCTGGGTGATCGCCGGAAGGTTTGCCCCGGCCCGCCGTCGTGACGCGGTCTCGTCGGGCCAGGCGGGCTCGAATGGCGCCGCCGCCGATACCGGCTCGGGCCAGGAGAGGGGACCGTCGATGACCGAGGCCGGCAGGGGCTGGCCGACGGCGGTCGGGATCGGCTCGATGCCGGCAGCCGGTGCGGTGGCGGCCGCGGCAATCGGGAGCTCCGCCGGCTCGACGGCCGGCGTCGGTGCTTCCGGAACGGCCTGGGTCTCGGGAACGGCAGGCGCCTCGGCGGCGACGGCCGGTTCGAGCTCCGGGACGATCTCCGGAGCTGCAGCGGCGGCAGCGATCGGCTCGGGCTCGACGGCGACTGGCTCCGGCTCGACGGCGACGGGTTCCGGCTCGGCAACCACGGGCTCCGGCTCGGCAACCACGGGCTCCGGCTCGGCCTCGACGACGGCCTCGGCCATCGCCGGTTCCGGCTCGGCCTCGACGAGGACGGGTTCGGCCGCGCCGGCCGCCTCGACCGGTTCCTCGGTCGTCGATGCACCGAGGCTCGCCTCGTACGCGGCGATCGCGTCGTCGAGGCTCGAGCCCGGCTCGAATGCCATGCCCGGACGCGCCGCGATGGCGGCTGCGGCTTCGGCCTCGGCCGCAGCCTTCGCGGCAGCCTCCGCCTCCGCTGCTGCGGCAGCCTCCGCGGCAGCCTGTGCCGCGATGGCCGCCTGCGCTTCAGCGGCTGCGCGTGCCTCTTCGGCCGCCTGCGCCGCTGCCACGGCCTCGGCTTCCGCGGCCGCCTGGGCGGCGGCTGCAGCCTCGGCCTCTGCCTCGGCATGCGCCTCGGCCGCGGCACGGGCTTCCTCCGCCAGGCGAGCCTCCTCCTCGTTGCGGGCGTCCTCGGCGACCCGTGCCTGCTCCGCGGCGAGCGCCTCGGCGGCGGCTCGCGCCTCCTCGGCCGCGTGCGCGGCCGCGACAGCCGCGGCCTCCGCGTCGACCTGCTCCTGGCTCGCCCCGGCGGCGCGTGCCTCCGCCTGCTCGGCCGCGAGGGCCTCCGCGGAGATCCGTGCCCATTCGTCGGCCGCGGCCTCCTCAGCCTTCGCCCGCTCCGTGGCCTGCGCCTCCGCAGTGGCCTGCGCCTCCGCAGTGGCCCGGGCGTCTGCCTCGGCCTGCGCCTCGGCCCTGGCGACGGCGAGGTCGATCGGCTCGAGCTCGGGCGGCAGGCCAGCCGGCGCGGGACCGGCGGCGGGAGCGCCGTTGGTCGACGCGTCGACCCCCGTCATCGGGTCGACGCGGATCGGCGCCGCAGGCTGGGCAAGGTCGAGCGGGGTCACCCGCACGGTCATGTCCCGCCGCGTCTCCGGCGGGGCCGCATCCGCCCTGGGTGCACACGTGAGGCAGCGACCCTCGACCGCGTTCCAGCAGTCGCCGCAGGTGTACTGCCGGCAGTTCAGGCAGAAGTTGAAGGTCCGGTGGAAGGCCTCGAGGGCGTGGGTCGTCGCGCGCTGCTCGTTCTCCGAGCGGGCGACGGCGAAGGCCTCCTCGAGCGATGAGCCGGGATCGTTGACGAAGTGCCGGAACGAGCGGCCGAGCGTCCCGATGGCGCCGAGGGGCCCGCGCTTGGCTTCGACGGCCTCGAACGTGTAGCGCGTGCCACACCGCTCACAGAACGATTCGGTCAGGATTTCGGTCATCGGCTCCCCGGGTCGATCAATCGAAACCCGCCGCCTCCGAGCGGGTTCGGCGGAATGATACCGGTGGGTTCAACGGAACCTCCCCCCGGCCTCTGGTACCCCCGGCGCCGGACAGGGGTACCGAGGTTCTGCAACGTCCGGCGGGAATCGCGTCGGCGGCGCGAGAGGGACCCTCTGGTAGTCTCACGGCCAATGCGAGCCATGTCGCGCGTGGAGCGCTTCTTCGAGCGGCTCGTGGAACGCCCGAGCGCTCGGATCTTCCGGACGAAGCTCCAACCGGTCCAGATCATGCGGCGCATCGAGCGGGCGATGGAGTCCGAACGCGGCGCCGAAGGTCGCCGTGGGCTGGTGCCGGACCAGTTCGTCGTCCACATCCATCCCGAGGATCTCGCGGCCCTGCTCCCGGCCGAGGGCATGGCCGCGGAGCTCGCCTCGGGCGCGCTGACCTTCGCGCGCTCGCACGGCTACGCCCTCCGCGACCGGCCGCGCGTCACGCTCCAGCCGGACCCGCGGCTCCGGCCGGGCGAGGTGGATGTCGACGCGGCTGTGACGCCGGCCCGTGACGAACCCGCCGCCGACGAGGCGATCGACGCCGGGACCCGCGTCTTCGAGATCCCGGTCGTCCGCGGGCCGGACGTCATGATCGAGGTCCGCGAGCCGAACCAGCCCTCCCGCCGTGTGCCCGCCTCCGGTGGCCAGATCCACATCGGCCGCGCGCCCGATTGCGAGCTCGTCCTCCGGGACACGCGGGTTTCGCGACGGCATGCCCGGCTGACCGCCCGCGACGGGGTCCTCGTCCTGACGGACCTCGGCTCGACCAACGGGACGCGTGTCAACGGCCACCGCGTGACCGAGGTCGTGCTCGGCGCGGGCGACCGCATCACGCTCGGCGAGACCGTCCTGACCATCGAGCCCGCGACCGCCGGATCCGGCGCGCGCCGGTAGCCGCGCCCGCCTGTGGACGCCGCCGTTCTCGCGATCTGGGTGCTCCGGCTGATGTTCCTCGCGATGCTGTACGCGTTCCTGTGGCTGGTCGTGCGCGCGCTCGTGCGCGACCTTCGATCCGCGGCGCGCGAGCCCACGATCGAGCTCGGGCGACTGGTCGTGACCGCCTCGCCGAGCGGCGAGCCGGCCCCGGGCACCGCGTTCGCCCTCGACGCCATCACCTCGCTCGGCCGGGACGTGAACAACTCCATCGTCCTCGACGACGAGTTCGTCTCGACGACGCACGCGGCGCTGACCTACCGCGGGAGGGCGTGGTACGTCGAGGACCTCGGCTCGACGAACGGCACCTTCGTAAACGGCAGCCAGGTCGACGGCCTCTCGCCGCTGGCCTTCGGTGACGAGGTCCAGATCGGCCAGGTGCGGCTGCGGCTGGAGCGGGCGCGAGCGTGACCGCGGCGCCGGCTGCCGGGGGCATGCGCGCCACCGGACGGGAAGGCGCCCGCTTCCGCGTCACTCCGCGCCTCCGCGGCAGGGAGCTGCTCCTCCTCTCCGTCGTGGCCGTGGCGCTCGTGCTGGGGAGCGTCTCCCTCGGCGCGACCCGCCTCCTGCGATCGGCCCTGCTCAACGGCGGGTCGCCGCCGGACGACCTGGTCGTCCTCGCCGGCCAGGGGCTCCTGACGATCTACATCGTCGCCCTCTTCCTCGTCCACGCGGCGCTGGTCCTTGCCGGGCGGCGAACCGACCAGATCCTGCTGCCGACGATGGGCCTCCTCGGCGGCATCGGGCTGCTGCTGATGATCCGCCTGCCGCAGGACCTCGCCGGACGCTTCGGCGGGCTCGCGCAGACGCAGCTGCTGTGGCTGGTGATCGGGCTCACGATCGTCACCGTGCTCGCGGTCGCGGTCCGGAACGACGTCTGGCTGCGCCGCTACAAGTACACGTGGGCGGCGGTCGGCGTCGGCCTGCTGCTCCTGACCTTCGTGCTCGGCCGGGACATCAACGGCGCCCGGCTGTCGGTGACCATCGGGCCGTTCAGCGGCCAGCCCTCGGAGCTGCTCAAGGTCATCCTGGTCGTCTTCCTCGCCGGCTACCTCTCGGAGAACCGGCCGCTGCTGGTCGAGGAGTCGACGAAGGTCGGGCCGTTCCGGCTGCCACCGCTGCCGTACCTCGCCCCGATGGTCGCGATGTGGGCCATCGCACTGGGCATCGTCATCGTCCAGCGCGATCTCGGCGCCGCGCTGCTCTTCTTCGCGGTCTTCCTGCTGCTCCTGTACGTGTCGACGGCGCGCTTCAGCTTCGTCGTCCTTGGCCTCGCGGCGTTCGTGCTCGGTGCCGGGCTGCTGTATTTCGTCTTCGACCACGTCCGGACGAGGATCGACATCTGGGTCGACCCGTTCGCCGACCCCAGCGGCGCCGGCTACCAGGTCGTCCAGGCGCTCCACGCCTTCGCCCGCGGCGGCCTCATCGGGACCGGCCTCGGGGCGGGCCTCCCGAGCGTCGGCGGCCAGCCGCCGATCCCGGCGCTCCACACGGACTTCCCGTTCGCGGCGCTGGGGGAGGAGCTCGGGCTGGTCGGGATCCTCGCGGTGCTCGGCCTGTACCTCGTGCTGGTCCAGCGCGGCCTTCGCATCGCGTCGGCCGCCCAGGACGAGTTCCGGGCGATCCTCGCCGCGGGGCTGTCGCTGGTCATCGGCGTGCAGGCCTTCATCATCGCGGCCGGCAACCTGAAGCTCATCCCGCTCACCGGGATCACGCTGCCGTTCGTGAGCTATGGCGGCTCGTCGCTCCTGGCCAACGCGGTGATCGTCGGCCTCCTGATCGCGCTCTCTGAGCGGACCCGCGAGCCGCTGCCGCCGCCGCGGCGGCCCGGCAGGATCCGGCGGCTCCTCGACCGGGGCGCCGCGTGAGGCGCGCCTGATGGCCGGGCACGAGCGCCCGGGCGGGACCCGCCCCCCGAGCCGATTCGGCCTCAAGGGCTCGGCGGGCCATGCGCACCGCGTCGCCGGCAGCTCGCCGTCCTGGGCCGGACGGCGAATCGGCATCGGCGCGGCGCTCGGGCGCGTGGCGACGGTTCTCGGCGTGGCGTTCGCGAGCCTCGCCCTCGGCGCCGGCTACTGGCAGGTGGTCGAGTCGCAGAACCTGAGCACCTCGGGCGACGACGCCGCGGTCATCGCGGCCGCTCGGAACGTGCTCCGTGGCGAGATCTTCGATCGCGACGGCGTCCGGCTTGCCTGGAACAAGCGGGATCGCAACGACGAGCCGTTCCGGGTCTATGCGGACCCGTCGCTGTCCGGGGTGCTCGGCTACGCCAACCGGCAGTTCGGGACGGCGGGCCTCGAGAATGCCTGGAACGCCCAGCTCAGCGGCGTCGTCTCCGCCGACCCGCTGCGCGAGCTGACGCGCAAGTTCCGCGCCGATCCGTCCGACCCGGAGACGCTCCGGACGACGCTGGTCATGGAGCTCCAGGAGGCCGCGGCGCGGGAGCTCGGCCGCAACCGCGGCGCGGTGGTCATGCTCAACCCGCGCAACGGCGAGGTCCTGGCGCTGGTCTCGAGCCCGACCTACGACGCGAACGCGATCGCCAATCCCGAGACCGCCGCGGCGACGATGGCCGCGCTCACGGGCGATCGCCGGAGCCCGCTGCTGCCGCGGGCGACGCAGGGCCTGTACGTGCCCGGCTCGTCGTTCAAGATCGTCACTTCGATGGCCGCCCTCGGCAGCGGCGCCGTGACCCCGGCCACGACCTACGAGGACCAGCCGAAGTCGGAGCGGACCGGCTGGCTCATCGACGGCTTCCGGGTCCGCGACGGGCACCATCCCCAGACGGGCGACACGCCCCTGGACTTCCGCGAGGCGATCGAGGCGTCCTGCAACATCTGGTTCGCCGAGACCGGCGTGCAGACGGGCAGCGAGGCCCTGACGGACTACGCGACCCGCCTCGGCTTCGGCGCCGAGCTGCCCTTCGACCTGCCCACCGCGCCGTCGCAGATCACCAACGGCGGCGGCTCGCTGCCCGGCGGCTTCAAGGACCGCGTGGAGCTGGCGAACGCGGCGTACGGCCAGGCCGAGGTGCTGGTGACGCCGCTGCAGATGGCGCTGGTGGCGGCGGCCATCGCCAACGACGGGACGCTGATGGAGCCGCACCTGGTCCGCGAGTCCGTGGGCAAGGCCGGCACGACGACCGTCAACCCATCGATCTTCGGCGAGGTCGTCGCGCCCGGCATCGCACACGAGATCGCGGCGGCAATGCGCCTCGCGGTCAACGGCGACATCGGCCGCATCTTCACCTCCGGCGCGGCCCTCCGGAACATGGTCGTCGCGGGCAAGTCCGGCACCGCGGAGCTCGGACCGGGACAGGCGCCGCACTCGTGGTTCATCGGCTTCGCGCCGTACGACAACCCGCAGGTCGCGATCGCCGTGCTGGTCGAGCACTCCGGTGGCGGCGACGTCAAGGCCTCGCCCATTGCCGGCGACCTGCTCCGGGCCTGGCGCAGCTGGGCCGGCGGATGACCGACGAGGCGCCGAGGCCGGAGGGCACGACCCCGCCGCGGACGCGGCTCGAGCGGCTCGCGCTCGCGGCCATCGCCCTGCTCGTCGCGATCGCCTTCGGGGGGATGGGCGCGGCCGCGCTCGCCGGTGGCGAGGTCTTCCTCGGGGTGATGGGCGGCATCGGCGCCTTGATGACCCTGTGGGCGGCGGCGAGCAACCTCCGCCGCGGCTGAACCCCCCGGGAACCTTCCGCGGCATCCCGACGTACCATCCCGTGACACATCCGGAGGGCGCGCCTGCGTCGGAGGAGACGCAGAACCGCTGAGGGGAGCTGAATGCCATCGATCCAGCAGGTTGGGGACCGGGTCCTCAGCAACGTCGAGCGCGTCATCGTCGGCAAGCACAACGAGGTGCGCTTCGCCCTCGTCGCGCTCCTGTGCAAGGGCCATCTCCTCATCGAGGACGTGCCCGGCACCGGCAAGACGGTCCTCGCCAAGGCCATCGCGAAGAGCCTCGGCAGCTCGTTCCGGCGCATCCAGTTCACGCCGGACCTCCTGCCGTCCGACGTGACCGGCCTCTCGATCTACAACCAGAAGACCCACGAGTTCGAGTTTCGCCCCGGCCCGATCATGGCCCAGGTCGTCCTCGCCGACGAGATCAACCGGGCCACCCCCAAGACCCAGTCCGCCCTCCTCGAGTGCATGGAGGAGCGCCAGGCGACGATCGACGGGACGACCTATCCGATGCCGGATCCGTTCCTCGTCATCGCCACCCAGAACCCGATCGAGTACGAGGGCACCTTCGCGCTGCCAGAGGCCCAGCTCGACCGGTTCATGCTCCGGATCAAGCTTGGCTACCCGCAGCCGGTCGACGAGGTCGTGATCCTCGATGAGCAGAAGCGGCAGCACCCGATCGACGAGCTCGAAGAGGTCTGCTCGGTCGAGGAGCTGCGAGAGATGCAGCGCGCCGTCCGCGAGATCTATGTGGACCCGACCGTCGTCGAGTACATCGTCCGCCTGGTCAACGGCACCCGCGACCACGGCGACATCTACCTCGGCGCATCGCCGCGCGGCTCGATCGCCCTGTACCGCGCCGGCCAGGCCCTCGCCGGCCTGCTGGGCCGCGACTACGTGATCCCCGACGACGTCAAGGCCCTGGCCGAATCGGCCCTGGCCCATCGCCTGATCATCAAGACCAGCTCGTCGATCCACGACGTCCAGCCTGCCCAGGTCATCCGGGAGCTGCTCGAGACCACGTCCGTCGGCGCGACCCGCGAATCGGCCATCTCGGCCGTGACGCCGGCCACGCCGACCGGCCCCGCGCGCACCCGCAGCAGCTCCTAGCGAGCATCGAACCGAGGGAGGCCGAGTCAGCTCGGGCGTCGCAGCATGTTCCGCAAGTTCCAGCTGCTGCTCCTCGGCGCGATCCTGGTGATTGCGGCGTTCTCGACCGGGTGGATGTTCCTGTTCTACCTCCTCTACCTCGGCGTCCTCGTCGTCGGCGGCTCGTCCGTCCTGACCCGCCTCGGTCTGGCTGACCTCGAGGCCGGCTACGCGGTCAACCAGCTGTCCGGCCACGTCGGCGATCGCATCCGCGTCACCTACACCCTCCGCAACACGAGCCGCATCCCGAAGCCGTGGCTCGAGATCCACAACCCGACGTCGCTCCCGGCCGGGCTCCCGGGCCGGGCGATCTCGCTCGGCGGCAGGACCGAGCGGTCATGGCTGATTCGCACGCCACTGACCAGGCGCGGCCACTTCCGCATCGAGCCGCTCCAGATCCGCACCGGTGACCCGTTCGGCTTCTTCGAGTCGTCGGCGTCGGTGGGGTCGGGGATCAACGTGACGGTCTACCCGCGGCTCGAGCCCATCCCGCTCTGGCGACTGCCCGCCGCGAATCTCGACGGCAGCCAGGCGATGCGTGAGCGGACGCTCCAGGCGACGCCCCTGGCGACGACCGTGCGGCCGTGGGCGCCCGGCGACGCCTTCAACCGGATCCACTGGAAGTCGACCGCGCGCCACGGCGACATCCAGGTCAAGGAGTTCGAGCTCGAGCAGACCGCGGACTGCTGGATCGTGGTCGACCTCGAGCGCGCCATCCAGCGCGGCTCCGGCGACGAGTCGACCGTGGAGGTCGGCGTACGCGTCGCCGCGGCCATCGCCGACAAGGCGATCGAGGAGAACCGCGCCGTCGGCATGACGGTCAACGCCCACCGGCTCGCCCAGCTCCAGCCCGACCGCGGCGGCCGCCAGCACCTCAAGATCATGCAGCTCCTCGCCGCGGTCGAGGGCGACGGCTCGACGCCGGTTGGCGAGGCGCTCATCTCGAGCGTGACCCGGATCCGGCGGGGCATGACCGCGGTCGTCGTGACCGCGTCGCTCAAGCGCGACTGGGTCAAGCCGCTCGCCGCGCTGCGGTCCCGCGGGGTCGCCTGTGTCGTGGTAGCCCTGGACGTGCCCGCGTTCGAGCGGCGCGAGCAGGAGGAGGTCGCGCGCAAGGCCGGCAACCCGCCCGGCGACGCCCCCCTGCCGCAGCCGACCTCGACGGCCCAGGAGTGGCGGGCCCTGCGCCACGCCCTCGCCGAGTTCGACATCACCGTCTACCGCGTCGGGCCCGCCGAGCCCCTCGCCGAGGCCCTCGCGGGATGAGCGCCGGCGTCCTGACCGCCGGCGGACAGACGGCCGCCGCGGCGCGATCCCTGCCGCTTCGGCCGGCCGAGGGCTGGCTGACGCTGTTCGCGACCGTCGTGATGGTGATGGTCCTGGGCGGCTCGCTGCAGGACGCGGGCTGGACGCCCGACACGAACAACCCGGCCGTCAACTTCCTGCCATGGGTCGGGCTCATCGGCGTCCTCTGGGGGGCCCTCGGGGCGAAGGTCGGCTGGGGCCGCTGGCGGACGCACATCCTCGGCGCCGTGATCGCGGGCCTGATCCTGCCCCTGATCGTCGGCGGCATCGTGCTCGGGCCCGCCGCGAACGTGGGCTGGGACCCGCAGGGACTGGCCGAGCGCCTGGTGGCGGCCCTGGGCGTGGCCCGCAGCGTCTGGTCGGATCTCGTCATCCAGGGCCGGCCGTTCACGACCCAGTACGCCCACTACCACCTGGTCTTCGGGATCATCGTGTGGGGCGCGGGCATGCTCGCCGGCTTCACGGTCTTCGGCCACCGGCGGCCACTCGACGCGGTCGTCGTCGTGGGCCTCGCGATCGCCGCCAACATGGCCCTGACCCTGCACGAGCAGTTGACCCTCATCGTCATCTTCAGCGCGGCGGCCCTGCTGCTGCTCATCCGGACCCATGTCTTCGAAGAGGAGCTGGTCTGGACCCGCCGCAAGATCGGCGATCCGGGCACCGTCGGGCAGCTGTACCTCCGCGGCGGCGCGGCCTTCGTGACCGCCGCCATCGTCGGCTCGGTGGCGCTGACCCTGACCGCCTCGTCTGCCCCGCTGCAGGGCCTGTGGGCCGACCTGCCGCGGCACCTCCAGGGGCTGCAGCAGCTGCTCCAGCAGATCGGGCCGCCGGGCGGCGACCCACGTGGGCTGGGCCTCGTCGGCTTCGGCAAGAGCGCCACGACCGGCGGCCTGTGGCAGCCGAGCGACTCGATCGCGTTCCGGGTCCAGCTGCGGCCCGAGGAGACCAAGGACGTCAAGTGGCGGGCCGGGACCTATGCGGTCTACACCCGCTTCGGCTGGGACTGGGAGACGCCGCAGCAGAAGCTGCAGAAGCTCGGCGTGACCACGACCCGCGATGAGGTCGCCGCCCGGGACATCCAACCCGACCCGGCCGGCGAGCCCGGAAAGGCGATCGGGCGGCGCGAGTTCCTCGCCCAGATCACGCCCGCCTCGTTCCGCGAGCGCACCGTTCTCTCGCCGAACGAGCTCCAGTGGGTCGACAAGGCGTCCGACGTGATCGGCGCCGGGGGCGGCGACTACTTCACCTCGGTGGAGCTCAATGATTCCCAGTCGAGCTACAACATCTCGGCGATGGTGCCGGTCCTGCAGGACGTGCAGGGCGGCATCACCGAGGCCCGACTGCGCCAGGCCGGCGTCGGGTACCCGGCCGAGCTCGCGGCGATCTACACCGCGCTGCCCGGCGACGCGCTGGGGCCCGCCGCCCTCCGGCTGCTCGACGACATCAAGGCGACCATCGACCCGCCGGCGGGCATCGACCCGAACAACCCCTACGACCTCGCCCGCGGGATCGAGTCGTACCTGTCGAGCCCGGCCAACTTCACCTACGACCCCGACGTCCGCGACGAGATGCGCGAGAGCTGCGGCGGCAACGTCTCCTCGGTCGAGTGCTTCGCGCTGATGCGACGCGGCTACTGCGAGTACTACGCGAGCACGATGACCGTGCTCCTGCGGGCCTCGGGCGTGCCGGCCCGCATCGCCTACGGCTTCCTGCCGGGCGCGCGCGGCAACGACAACGTCGAGACGGTCACCGCCGCATCGGCGCACTGGTGGGTCGAGGTCTACTTCCCGGGCACCGGCTGGGTGGAGTTCGATCCGACCGGCCAGGTTGGCCACCCGCAGCCCATCCCGTCGGGCTCGGTCGGGCCGGCGACGCCGCGGCCGACGACCGTCGCGCCGACCTTCAGGGACGACGAGCCGGGCGCGACGCCGCGGACGCCGGGCATCGGGTCGACGGGCGGGCCCAACGGCGCCGGGCCGTTCATTGCCATCGCGGTGATCCTGCTCATCGGCATGCTGGCCCTCGGCTACGCGGCGATCCGCCGCGCGCCGAACAAGCCGATGCACCCGGACAAGGCGTGGGGCTCGCTGGCGCGGCTGGCGGCGCGCCTCGGCATCGGGCCGCGGCCCTCCCAGACGGTCTACGAGTACGCGGGCGCGCTCGGCGACGAGGTGCCGGCGGTCCGGGTGGAGCTGACGACGCTGGCCCGCGCAAAGGTCGAGGTCGCCTACGGGCATCGCGACCTCGGCGCCGACCGGCTCAAGCGCATCGCCGAGGCCTACCACCGGCTCCGGCTCGCCCTCATCGGCCTGATCTTCCGGCGCGGCTTCCGCCGCCGGCGCTGACCCAGAAGGACGCGCCCGTCCGGCGCGGCCGGCTCGAACCTCTGGATCGCGCCCGTCCGGCGCGGCCGGCTCGAACCCCTAGAGCGCGCCCGTCGTTCGCCGGGCCTCGGCGGCAGCCCGCTCGGCCTCGGTCTCGAGGCTCGACAGGTGGTCCGTGGCGTTGTGGAGGCGCAGGCGCGGGCGGCCGTTGCGGATCTCGACGATCGTGATCCCGCAGAGCGCGAATGGCAGGACCCAGAAGCGCCCGAGCGGCAGGTCGAGGAGCGCCAGCAGGGCCACCTTGAACACGCCGTCGTGGCCGACGACGATCGACCACGGCTCGTCCGACGGCAGGTCCCCGTAGCCGAGCACCTGGGACCGGCCCGCGCCGCCGGGTGGCGCGTCGGTCGCGAGGTCGTCGAGGAGCGCCCGGAGCGCGACCCGGACGCGGCTCTCGACTTCCAGCAGCGACTCGCCGCCCGGCGCCCAGGCCACGAGCGGGTCGCGGCGCCACTCCTCGAGGAGCTCGCCCCAGCGCTCGACGACCTCGGCCGTCGGCAGCCCCTCCCACTCGCCCTGGCCGATCTCGATGAACCCATCCTCGGGCCGGCGAGGCACGGGCTGGTCCACGGCGTCGGCGCCGCGGCCGGCGCTCACGGCCCGAGCGATCGCCTCCGCGGTCTCGGTGGCGCGGGCGAGCGGGGAGTGCACCACGCTCCGAGGCGGCCCGGCGGGGAGTGGCAGCGCCGGGCGCCGCGTCCGGCGCGCGACCCGGCGCGCGACCAGCAGCGCCTGCCGCCGCCCGAGGTCCGAGAGCGGCGGGTCGCCCTGGCCCTGGAAGCGACCCTCGGCGACCCACTCGGACTCGCCGTGGCGGACGAAGGCGACGATCGCGTTGAGCCCCGCCGGAATGACCGCCGGGGTCGGCTCGCAGGGGGCGGCCTCGATGGAGCCGGGCTCGCCCGCGGCGGGTTCCGTCACCGCTGGTTCTTGAGGCGGATGTTCCAGAGCTCGAGGACGCCTTCGTCGCCGCGGATCGCGGCTTCGAGCTCCGGGCTCACGTCCTCGTCGACCGACACGATCATCAGCGCATCGGCTCGCGGCGCGGTGCGGGCGACGTGCATCGAGCTGATGTTGACGTCGTTCCGGCCCAGCAGCTGCCCGAGCCGGCCGATCGTGCCGGGGCGGTCCTCGTGGCGGGTGATGAGCATCCGGTCCTCGGCGCCCATGTCGAGCCGGTAGGCATTCAGCCGGACGATCCGCATCTCGCCGCCGGCGAGCGTGCCGCCGACCGTGGCCTCGCCCGCGCGAGCCGATCCGGAACCGGATCCGGAGGCGCGCAGCGTGATCGCGGCGCTGAAGCCGGCGGCATCGGCCGTCTTGCGCTCGACGACCGAGATGCCGCGCGCCTTGGCCAGGATCGCCGCGTTGACAAGGTTGACCCGCTCGGTCGTGCTCGTCTCGAGCAGGCCGCGGAGCGCGGCCGCAGTCACCGGTCCGGATTCCGTCGCGGCGAGGTCGCCGGCGAGCTCGACGGTCAGCGTGCCGACGCCGCCCCGGGCGAACTGGGCCAGGAACCGCCCGAGCGTCTCCGCGAGGGGCAGGTACGGGCCGATGGTCTGCTCCGCCTCGGCGCTCAGCAGCGGCGCGTTCACCGCGTACTGGGCGGGCCGGCCGTCGAGGACGTCGAGCACCTGCTCGGCGATCTCCTCGGCCACGGCGACCTGGGCCTCCACGGTCGAGGCGCCGAGGTGGGGCGTCAGGACCGTGTTCGGCGCGTCCAGGAGCGGCGAGCCGGTCGGCGGCTCGTTCTCGAAGACGTCGATCCCGGCGCCCGCGAGGCGCCCGTCGCGCAGCGCGTCGGCGAGCGCGGCCTCGTCGACGATGCCGCCGCGGGCCACGTTGAGGACGACGGCGCCGGGCCGCATCTTCCTGATCGCCTTCGCGTCGATAAGCCCGGTCGTGCCGCGGGTCAGGGGGACGTGCACGGTCACGGCGTCGGAGCGCTCAAGGAGGGTCTCCATCGAGACGAGCTCGACGCCGCGCAGCTGGGCCTGCTCGGCCGTGACGAACGGGTCGCTGCCCAGCAGCGTCATCCCGAGGCCGCGGGCCCGCTCGGCGACGGCCATCCCGATCTTGCCCAGGCCGATGATCCCGAGCGTGCGGCCGCGGAGCTGGACGCCCTGGAGCTTCGATCGCGACCACTCGCCGCGACGCAGCGAGGCGTCGGCCGCGGGCACGCGGCGGGCCAGCGCGAGCAGCAGCGCGATGGTGTGCTCGGCCGCCGCGATGGTGTTGCCGGTCGGCGCGTTGACGACGGTGATCCCGGCGCGCGTCGCGGCGTCGAGGTCCACGTTGTCGACGCCGACGCCGGCGCGGCCGATCACCTGGAGGCTCGTGCCCGCGGCGATCAGCGCGGCATCGACGTCGACGCCGCTGCGGACGATCAGCGCCTCGTAGGCGCCGACGATGCCCCGCAGCTCCTCGGACGAGAGCCCGGTCCTGACGTCGACCGCATGGCGGGCCTCGAGCGCGGCCACGCCCTCGGGCGCGATGGCCTCTGCGACGAGGATGCGCAGCGTGCCCGGCTTCGCTTCGGGAGCGTTTGTCTTCGGCGCGGGCGCGGAGACCGTCAAGCCGGTTGCAGCGCGGCCCCGGCGGCGGCAGCGCGCTCGGCAGCGGCGATCGCGGCCCCGCGCTCGACCGGACGTCCGAGCTCGATCGATGCGTCCTCGATCGCCAGGAGCGCATCGAGGATGTCGGTCACGGTGACCTGGCCGAGGTGGCCGACGCGGAAGACCTTCCCGGTCAGCTTGCCCTGGCCGCCGGCCAGGACGACGCCACGCTGCTTGATCGGCCCGTTGAAGTCCTTCCACTCCACGCCGTCGGGGAGCCAGGCTGCCGTCACCGTCTTCGAGCGGTGGGCCGGCTCGGCGAGGAGCCCGAAGCCGAGCGATTCCAGGCCGGCCTGGGTGGCCGCGGAGCAGGCGACGTGCCGGGCGAAGACGGCCTCCTGCCCCTCCTCCTGCATCAGCCGGATGCCCTCGTCGACCTGGAAGGCCACGGCGACGGCCGGGGTCCACGGCGTCTCGCCGCTGGCCATCGCGTCGAAGTGCATCTGGAGGTCGAGGTAGAAGCGCGGCATCTTCGCGGTCTGCATCGCCGCCCGAGCGCGCTCGGAGGCGGCGACCATCGCCAGCCCCGGCGCGGCCATCCACGCCTTCTGCGACGCCGTCGCCACGACGTCGATGCCCCAGCCATCCATGTCGAACGGCACCGCGCCGAGCGAGGACACCGTGTCGACGAGGATCAGGACCTCCGGCGCGACCGACCGGATGGCCGCGGCGAGCTCCGGGATCGGGTTCATGACCCCGGTCGACGTCTCGTTGTGGGTCAGGAGCACGGCCTTGTACTCGGCCATGCCGAGCCGCTCCCGGACTTCGTCCGGCGCGGCCGCCCAGCCCCACTCGGCGGCGACCTTGTCGACGCTCGCGCCGTAGGCCTCGGCGATCTTGGCGAAGCGGTCGCCGAACGCGCCGATCGACACGCCGAGCACACGATCGCCCGGGGACAGCGTGTTCACGACGGCCGCCTCGAGGCCGCCCGTGCCGGCACAGGACAGGATCGCGATGTCGCCGGTGGTGCCGAAGTAGGGCTTCATGCCCACCTGCAGCCGCGCGAGGAGCTCGCGGAACTCCGGGCCGCGATGGTTGATCATCTGACGCCCGCCGGCTTCCTTGACGGACGGCGGCAGCGACGTCGGGCCGGGGATGCGCAGGTTCGGCTCGGCGCGAGTCAAGCGGGGGTTCCTCCGTGGGTGCTCTGGCGACGCTGCGGATGGTCGCACGATGGCGGCTCGGATGCCATCGCCGGTAGACTGCCCGCCCGGGCAGACGGATCGATCTCGAGGGGGTACGCGTGGCGGACATCCGACGACGCTGGCTGGTCGCGGCGATCGCTGCGGTCGTGGCGCTGGCCGCAGGGAGCGTAGGTCCCGTCGCTGCGGACGGCCTCGCAGCGGACGACGTGTACCCGGTTCCCGAGGATGGCAGCCTTGTCGTCGCCCCGGAAGATGGCGTCCTTTTCAACGACGCCGGCGGCAGCGCCGTGCTGTGCGTGGTGTCCTTCGACGCAACCGGCCTGCAGGGGGCAATTGAGGACCCTGGCGTCGCCCAGGATGGCTCGTTCACGTACACGCCACCGTCGAACTTCAACGGTGCCACGTCGTTCACCTACGTCGTCGCGACGATGGTCGACGGTGCGTGTCCCCCGTCGAACGACGGGACAGCCACGGTCACCATCAACGTCGACCCGGTCAACGACGCGCCGAGCGCGAGCAACGACAGCTACAGCGCCCTGGCCGATCGGACGCTCAACGCGCCCGCGCCCGGGGTCCTGGGCAACGACTCCGATGTCGACGGCGACACGCTGACCGCGGTCCTGGTCGACAGCCCGAACCACGGCGCGCTGACACTCGCCGCCAACGGCGGCTTCAGCTACACGCCGGCGAACGGCTTCACCGGGGCTGACCTCTTCTCGTATCGGGCCTCGGACGGGGACAAGCACAGCCCGATCCGGGTGGTGAGCCTGAACGTCACCGCGATCCCGACACCGACGCCGACGCCCGTCCCGACGGTCCCGCCGCCGACGGCCTCGCCGGAGCCGAGCCCGTCCGAGTCGCCGCTGCCTTCGGACTCCGCCCCGCCCAGCGCATCGCCGCTGCCGTCCGACTCGGGCCTGGCGTCCGCGTCGCCGTCGGCCGGCCCGGTCACGGGTCCCGTCGCCGAGGGCGGGGGCCCGCCGCTCCTCGCAATCGTTGCGCTCCTGCTCCTCGTCGGGCTGCTCGCCGTGGCGGGCGTCTACTTCGTCCGGAGCCAGCGTGCCGACGACGAAGGCGGCGATGACCCGGCCGGCGCCGACTACGACGACGGCGGCGATGACGATCCAGACGACATCGATCCCGCCGACGGCGGTGGCGGCGTCGATCGCGACGGCTGACGCGCGACCCTAGGTCGACGCATCCTTCTTCTCGGTCTCGGCCAGCTTCCTGCGGCTCTCCTCGCGCGTGCGGAGCACCTTGTCGCCCGCGCCGCGCGGCACCTCGGCGTTCGAGAACGTCCACATCGATCAGGCCAGGTTCTGGACGGGAGTCGGCCTGCGCCTCGTCGAGGCGGCCGACAACCCGAACCGGGCGGACGCTCCTGACCGGGACGGCTCCGAACCTCCGGGTACGCCTCTGGTCAGCCCGGCGGTAGAGCTCGCCGGCGGCGGTCGAAAGCGCGTGTCGCGTACGACGTGCGCGGCGACGCCGCCCGACTGCCGTCGGTCACATCCGATCCCGGCGAGCTGCTGCGTGCGGCTCGGCCCGGCAGCGCTCGCCACGGAAATGCGCCGCGCATTACGAGTTTGGCGTGTAGCCACGTTCAGCACGGTTCATGTGATGCCTGTGCGTGCCAAATCCGTTCGAAATCACGCGAACCGTCAGACAACCGCGTACGTACGAGTTCGGACGCCGCCTTGACGGCCGGGCGGTGCATGTGGATACTGAGCGATGCTGGGCCGAGCTGCACGCAGGAGTTCGCTGGGAATGGATGTGACCGCCGTTCTTCGGGAGTCGTTGAAGGTCATCTCGGACGCGGAGACGCCGGACGATCTGCGGGCGGCTGCGCTCGCGCCGGTCATCGAGCTGGTCGCTCGGCAGGCGCCGGGAAGTCCTGATCGCGCGCTCGTTCCCTATGAGCCGCCGCCGTCCGCAACGCCCATGTCTGCCGCGGCCGATCCAGTCGCCCGGCTGGCGGGCAAGCTCGGTGTTCCGCGCGAGGCCGTCGAGTCGGTGTTCACCGTCGACGGCAACCAGCTGGACATCAGCATTCATCCGGGACGGCTGCCGCGCTCGAAGAGCACCGGCACCAAGGCGATCGCGCTGCTGGTCACGGCCCTGCGGCAGTCGGGTGGCGAGGAGGAGTTCACGTCGATCGATGAAATCCGGCGCGTGGCGCAGGACTTCGATCGCTACGACGGCCCGAACTTCGCGAGCGCGATCGGCGAGCTCAGAGGTTCCTTCTTGGTCAAGGGTTCGGCGCGTCAGCGCCAGCTCAAGTTGACGCGCCCCGGCTGGCAGAACGCCGCGGAGCTGGTGCGCGATCTCGCGGAGGGTTCGGTTCGATGACGGACGAGCGACAGGAGAAGGGCGGTCGCGCGAAGGTGGCGCGCAGGCGCGCAGCGCGGATGGACCGGCCGCCGGAGTCGGCGACTGGAGACATCGATCGCGTCTTCGAGCGGATGCGGACGCTGGCTCCGCCGGCGAAGATCGATCAGGCGTGGGCGACTAGCTTCACGTTGCCCGATGCGGTGAAGATCCTCACCTTCCTCGGGATCGCGGAAGAAGGCAAGCCGGTCGACACTGCCCTCTGGAACCGCGTCCGTCTCCCAGCGAGCCGCGAGGAGGCACTCGGCGAGTTGGTGCGCGAGGCCTACAAGCCGATCTTCGACCAAATCGCAGACGTCGCCGAGGCGTCGCGCGAGGACATCGAGGGAGCGTTCGTCAACCAGTACAACCTCGGCGACACCGGAAGGTACCTCCGGGCGTTTGGCGCCTTCTGCCGGCACGCGGGCATCTCCGTGCCCGCCCTTGAGCCGCGACGGGCCGAGGTGGGTTCGGGCGGGACCAAGCCGCCGCGAACTGATCCGCCTGCCAGGACCAAGCCGCAGACGCCGAAGCCGGCCGCTGCTTCAACGGCGCGCGACGAACGCGGAAAGCCGAGCACCGGCGGCAGCGGCTCGCTGACGGCAAGCGTGGTCATCTCGCCCGAATGGACCGAGGAGCAGATCCGCGAGCGTCTGGCCCTGGTGAAGCGGCTGGTCGACGAGGCCGGCCGCTGATGCGGCTGCTCGTCCTCGACAGGTCGTGGACTGCGATCGAGGCGGCCATGTGCCTCGTCGCCGAGTCGGGATCGGAGTATCCGAGCGAAGAGGACGTTGATCGGCTCCAAGACCTCGGTCTCGTTGACGACCTCGACCGTTCGCGCCTCACCGAGCGTGCAGAGCGCTACTGGAAGGCGAAGTTCGTCCTGGAGGACACTGACGCCGCTCGTGACGCCCTGGCCGAGATCCTCAAGGAGAGCCCGGTGGTGACGGCGTTCTGCGCGGCGCTCTGGGGCGCTGGCGACAGGCCGGTCAAGGGCGCGCTCCGCCTGATCCGCCAGCTGACCAAGTCCTCAGACGACGTCGCGAACCGCCGCTGGCTGGCGCTGATGAACTCGGCCGGGCTCATCACGTACAACCAGAAATACCCGACGCTCAAGGTGGTCTACAACCCGAACGAGCTGGCGCCTGTCGAGGTCGCCGAGGAACGGGAGAAGACGTCCGGCCATGTCCTGTCTCCGGACAGGCCGTTCGGCAACCTGCTGGCGCTGCGCTCCACCCTGCGAGCCGCCGCCGAGTTCCTCTGGTGGTACGAGCCACACATGCCGGCCAAGGTCCTCGAGGTCCTCTACGGCGAGCTCGACGGCGCGAAGGTGAAGGACGTACGGCTGCTCTCGGGCGAGGCGAACATCACGCCGGCGGCCAAGGCCGACTTCGAGCGGTTCGCGAAGGAGATGAAGAAGGACCGGAAGATCGACGTCCAGTGGCGCGTGCTGGACAAGGGCGAGGCCTTCAAGCGCCACGACCGGATCATCCTCTCGAAGGACCAGGCCAAGAACGTGCCGCCGTTGAACACGATCTTCATGGGCAGCGTCGGCGAGATCCTGCCGAGCGACATCAAGCCCGCCCACTTCGACGAGTGGTGGAAGCTGGGCACGGACCTCGCCGCGTGGACGATCTCACCGCCGAAGGGAAGCTAGCTCGCCGCGTCCTTCTTCTGCGTCTCGGCGAGGTCCTTCCTGGCCGACTCGCGCGGGCGCATCGCGTCGGACAGCGACGCCATCGCGGGCGACGGCCGCGCCTTGCGCCGCGGCTTCGACTTCCTCGTCTCGGCGCGCTCGGCCATCCTGGCCGCCAGCGTGACCTCATGGCCCTGGTCGTTCGGGACGTAGAAGCGGGATCCGACCAGCTCGTCTGGCAGGTACTGCTGTTCGACGTCGTCGCCCTCGAAGTCGTGCGGGAACACGTAGCCGACGCCGATCCCGTGGTGCTTCATCCGCCGGTCGCCGGCCGTGCGCAGGTGGTTCGGCACGGGCAGCGAGCCGAGCCGGAGGACGTCGGCCAGGGCGGCCGAATATGCCCGGCTCACGGAGTCGCTCTTTGGCGACAAGCTAATCCAGACAGTTGCCTGGGCGAGGGCGTACTGGGCCTCCGGCAGGCCCACGTGGTCGAGCGCCTGGGCGGCCGCGACCGCGACCTGCAGCGCGCGCGGGTCGGCGTTGCCGACGTCCTCCGAGGCGCTGATGATCAGCCGCCGGGCGATGAACCGAGGGTCCTCGCCGGCCGCGATCATCGACGCGAGCCAATACAGCGCCGCGTCGGCGTCGTTGCCGCGCAGGCTCTTGATGAACGCGGAGACGGTGTCGTAGTGGCCGTCGCCGGCGCGGTCGTACTGCAGGATGCGCTGCTGCGCGGCGGCCTCGATGTCGCCGAGCCGCGGCTCGACCTTGCCGGCCTTGTCCTTGACGCCCTCGGACTCGGCGAGCGCCACGGCGCCCTCGAGGACGTTCAGCGCGACGCGGGCGTCGCCGCCCGAGATCGAGACGAGGTGGTCGAAGGCCTCCTGGCCGAGCGCGATGCCCTTGCCGCCCTCCGGCCCCAGCTCGCCCGCGAGGCCCCGATCCTTGTCCTCGACGGCCCGCCGGACCACGACGCCGACGTCCTCGTCGGTCAGCGGCTCCAGGCGCCAGACGCGGAGGCGTGACAGCAGCGCCGAGTTCACCTCGAAGTAGGGGTTCTCGGTCGTCGCGCCGATCAGCGTGACCGTGCCGTCCTCGACGTGCGGCAGCAGCGCGTCCTGCTGGGCCTTGTTGAAGCGGTGGATCTCGTCGATGAAGAGGATCGTCCGCTGGCCGTTGAGCGCGAGCCGGTCCTGGGCGGACGCGATCGCCGCGCGGACCTCGGCGACGCCACTCATGACCGCCGACAGGGTGATGAGCTCGGCGCCGACCGCCTCCGCGAGGATCCGTGCGAGCGTCGTCTTGCCGGTCCCGGGCGGGCCCCACAGCAGCAGCGACGTCAGGTGCCCACGCGATACCGACCTCCGAAGCGGCCCGGCATCTCCGACGAGATGCTGTTGGCCGACGAACTCCTCGAACGTCCGCGGCCGCATGCGCGCGGCGAGCGGCTGCCGTTCGGGCGGTGGCTTGAACAGGGCCTCGGGGCGAGCGCCGGGAACGCGACGCGTTGGCATTGCGGCATCGTACCGTCAGCCCGGGACTCGCCTGACCGCGACCAGGGTCGAGCGGCACCAAGGGCGCTTGACGAGTCCGCTCAGATCGATAATACTGAACCATATGGTTCAGTTTAATGCACAGCCCGTCGATGCGTCCTTTGCCGCCCTGTCCGATGCGACGCGGCGTGGCGTCCTCGTACGGCTCGCGCGGAAGGATGCGTCGATCACCGAGCTCGCCGACACGTTCCGGATGACCCTGACCGGCATCAAGAAGCACGTCAGCGTGCTGGAGCAGGCCGGGCTCGTGGTCACCGAGAAGGTGGGGCGGGTGCGGACCTGCCGGCTGGGCGACAGCCGGCTCGAGAAGGAGGCCGCATGGATCGAGCGGTACCGGCAGCTCTGGGCTGCCCGTTTCGACGAGCTGGACAACGTCGTCGAGGAATTGATGCAGAAGGAGAAAGCCCGTGGACGCAGGAAGAAGTGAAACCGTCGTCACGAACGACACCGAAGCGGACCGCCGGTCCGAGCGCGAGCTCGTCGTCACCCGCGTGTTCGATGGTCCAGCGCGCATCGTGTTCGACGCCTGGACCGAGCCTGAGCTGCTGATGCGCTGGTGGGCGCCGAAATCGTTCGGCATCACCTTCCTGTCGTGCGAGGCCGATGTCCGGCCGGGCGGCACCTACAGGTTCGTGTTCGGCCATCCGGACTCGGAAGAGCCGATGGCCTTCGTCGGCCGCTACCTCGAGGTGGAGCCGCCCTCGCGGCTGGTGTGGACGAACGAAGAGAGCGAGGACGGCGCCGTCACCACGCTCACCTTCGAGGAACGGGACGGCAAGACGCATCTGATGCTGCGCGACCTCTATCCGTCGAAGGAAGCCCTGGACGAGGCCGTCGCCTCCGGCAGCACCAACGCCTACCCCGAACAGTTCGACGAGCTGGACGTCCTGCTCAAGAGCCTGCAGTAGGCGCGAACGCTAGCGGAGCGTCAGCGCTCCGCCAGCCGCGCCTGGCTATCGGGGCCGGTAGGGCGTGAAGACGACCGGCACGTCGCTGCCGGCAAGCCTCGCTCGAAGCTCGGGACTCAGGTCACCCAGCAGCTCGCCGTGCACGATCTCCACCGTCGCCAGGACCTCGTCGAACAGGTGGCCGAGATTCGCGGCGTGCTCCATCGCGGCCTCGGAGTCCCGGTATCGCTCGACGATCATGCACTCGGTCTGGTCGTCGTTGAGGAACAGGTCGTACTGGAGTGTTCCGCTGTCCTTCGCCGCGACGATCGCGTTGGCCTGCTCGGACAGGCGCAGGTACTCCTCGCGCTTGCCCTCGCGAAATCTGAATCGAGCGATTCCCAGAAGCTCCTTCACGCCTCGGATCTCCAGGTGCTGCGAGGCGCCGACTAGACGCCGGTCCGGATGAGCTTCTTGTTCACGAACTCATCCGCAGCGAGGAGGCCCAGCTCGCGGGCGGTGCCGCTGCGCTTGACGCCGCCGAAGGGGAGCTCGGGGCTGTCGGCCGCCACGATGTTCACGTAGACCATGCCGGCCTCGATCCGATCGGCGACGCGGGCCGCCTGCTCGGGATCGTTGCTGTACACGTACGAGCCCAGCCCGAAGCTCGTGTCGTTGGCCAGCTTGACCGCGGCGTCCTCGTCGGGCACCTGGTAGACGACGCCGACCGGTCCGAAGAATTCCTCGCGATATGCGTCCATCTCGGGCGTGACGCCCGTGAGCACGGTCGGCGGGTAGAACGCCCCGTCGCGGCCGCCTCCGCCGGTGACCACGGTCGCCCCTTGCGCGACCGCGCGATCGACCTGGTCGGCGAGCCGAGTCGCCGCTTCCACGGACGACAGGGGCCCGAGGACCGTCCCACGCGCCATCGGGTCGCCCGGCGGTGACGCGGTCATGGCGGTGGCGAACTTGGCCAGGAACTCGTCATACAGCCCATCGACGACGATGAATCGCTTCGCGGCATTGCAGGACTGGCCGGTGTTGTCCAGCCGTGCCGTGGTCGCCGCCTCGACCACCGGGTCGAGGTCATCCGTTGCCAGCACGATGAACGGGTCCGAGCCGCCGAGCTCGAGGGCCACCTTCTTCAGGTGCCGCCCGGCGACCTCCGCGACCGCCGCCCCGGCTCGCTCGGAGCCGGTCACGGAGACGCCCTGCACCCGCGGATCGGCGACGATCTTCGCGGCCTGCTCGGCGCTGACGTAGACGTTGACGTAGGCGCCGTCGGGAAGCCCCGCGTCGCGATAGATCGCCTCGATGGCCGCGGCAGATTCGGGGCACTGCGACGCGTGCTTCAACACGATCACGTTGCCGAGCACCAGGTTCGGCGCCGCGAACCGGGCCACCTGGTAGTAGGGAAAGTTCCAGGGCATGATCCCGAAGAGCACGCCGAGCGGGCTGCGCCGGATCACGGCGGTGCCCTCGCCGAGGATCGTGAGCGGCTGGTCCGCCGTGATCACGTCCGCCTGGTTCGCGTAGTACTCCGTGATGTCCGCCGAGAAGTCGACCTCGCCGACCGCCGCGCCGAACGGCTTGCCCATCTCCCTCGTGATGATGGCCGCCAGCTCCTTGCGGCGTTCCCGATGGAGCTCCGCCGCGCGGCGGACGATTCTCGCCCGCTCGGCGACGGGCCAATTCCGCCAGCTGATGAACGCCGCCTGGGCTTTGGCGAGCGCCGCCTCGACCTGGGCATCGGTGAAGGTGTCGTAGCGGGCCACGGTTTCCCCCGTGGCCGGGTTCACGACGGCGTAGTCGCTCATGGTCTCTCCCTCCTCAGTCCGGCTCCCACAGCTCGATGGCGTTCCCTTCGGGGTCATGGAGCCGCGCGAAGCGGCCCACGCCCGGTGCATCCCACTCGGGCTTCGTGACGACCTCGATCCCGCTGGCTTCCAGCGCCGCCTTCAACGCGTCAAGCCCGTCGACGCGGAAGTTGATCCGCCACTGCCGGTCCGGCGCGATGTCCTCGTCGCCCGTGCCGACAGGCGAGAAGACCATCAGCCCGGCCTGCTGCTCCCAGAGGCCCCACTCGCCGCCGCCGACGCCGAGGTGCTCGCGGTACCAGGCGGCGAGCGCCTCGGGGTCCCGGGCGCGGAAGAAGAAGCCACCGATGCCGGTCACGCCCATGGTCGATCTCCAGGCATGGTGCGAAGCCTAGATCGGAACGGGCTCGGCCTCCGGGGCGGTTCGGTGGCCGAGCGCCGCGGCGCCGGCACTCGCAGCGACAACCATCGCGATCCCGACGAGGTCCCGCGCCGCGAGGTCCTGGTCGAGCACGACGAAGCCGGCCAGCGCCGCGACCGCCGGATCGAGGGACATGAGCACGCCGAAGACCGCCTCCGTCAGCCGCCGCAGCGCCACGAGCTCGAGGGAGTAGGGGAGGACCGACGAGGCGAGCGCGACGAGGAACGCCGCGCCGAGCTTGTCCGGGTGGCCGAGCGCGCCACCGGCCTGGACCAGGCCCGCCGGCAGCACCAGGAGCGCGCCGACGGCCATCGCGATCGCGAGCCCCGAGCCGCCTGGGAAGGCCGCGCCGACACGCTTGCTCAGGTAGATGTAGGCCATCCAGCACCCGCCGGCGAGGACCGCCAGGGCGACGCCGACCGGGTCGAGCGAGCCGCCGCCGGGGTCGACGAGCAGCACGATGCCGGCCGCGGCCAGGGCGACCCAGACCACGTCGAGCAGGCGCCGCGAGCCGATCACCGCCACGAGCAGCGGGCCGGCGAACTCGATCGTCACTGCGACGGCGAGCGGGATCCGGGCGATCGACTCGTAGAACGACCAGTTCATGAGCCCGAGGGCGACGCCGAACGCCGCGGCGAGCCGGAGGTCGCCGGTCAGCCGCGGGCGCCAGATCGCCCAGAGCACGACCGTCGCGAACGCGAGCCGGAGGAACACCGTGCCGGCCGGACCCAGCTCGCCGAAGAGCGTCACCGCGAACGCGGCCCCGATCTGCGGCGACACCGCGGCGATGACCACCAGGCCCACCGCGACGCCGCGCTCCCGGTTCATGCCAGGCCCGCGTCCTCGTGCACGACGTCGCCTTCGACGAGCGTCAGGAGGACGCGCGCGTCGCCGATCCGGTCGGCGGGCTCGTGCTCGATGTCGCGGTCGAGGACCGTGAGGTCCGCCAGCTTGCCGATCTCGATCGAGCCGGTTCGATCGTCAGCGTGGTTCGCCCAGGCGGCGCCCATCGTGTAGGCCCGGAGGGCGGTCTCGAGGTCGATCGCCTCGTCGGGGAGGAACGGCTCGCGCTTGCGGTGGTCGGGGTCGACCCGCCGCACGGCGACCTCGACCTGCTGCATGACATTGGGGGTGCTGACCATCCAGTCGGAGCCGCCGACCAGCAGCGCGCCGGCGCGGTGCATGCTCGCGATCGGATACTGGAGCGGGGCGCGGTCCGGCGGCAGGAACGGGATCGTCAGCTCGGTCATCTGGGCCTCGTTGCGGGCCCACAGCGGCTGGATGTTGGCCCCCGCATCGAGCTCGCGGAAGCGCGGCCAGTCAGCCGGATCGACGATCTGGAGGTGCGCGAGGTGCGGCCGCGTGTCGGTCATGCCGTTGGCTCGGCGGGCCGCGGCGACGGCATCGAGGCCCTGGCGGACCGCGCGGTCGCCGAGCGCGTGGAAGTGGACCTGGAAGCCCTCGGCATCGAGCTTCGTGACGTGGCCCTGCAGCGCCTCCGGGTCGACGAAGTCGATGCCCCGGCCGCCAGTCGAGTGGCCATGACCGTCGAGGTACGGCTCGAGGACGGACGCCGTGAAGTTCTCGATGACCCCGTCGAGCATGATCTTGACGGTGCCGGCGCTGAGCCGGCCGATCGACGACCGAGCCCGCTCCTCGACGAAGCCCTCGATCTGCGACTCGCCGACATCGCGATCCCACCACTGCGCGGCGACGACGCGACCTGTGAGGCGGCCGGACCCGGCGAACCGGCGATATGCGGCGAGATTCTTCGGGGTCGTGATCGCATCCTGCCAGCCGGTGATCCCGAGTCGATGCAGGTAGGCCTGGGCGACGGCCAGGCCGCCGATCACCTCGTCCTCGGTCGTCTCCGGCAGGATCGGGTCCAGCAGCCCGATCGCGCCCTCGTGGAGCGTGCCCTGCGGCTCGCCGTCCGGCGTGCGCTCGATGCGACCGTCGGGCGGGTCGCCGGTCTCGCGGGTGATCCCCGCAAGCTCGAGGGCCCGGCTGTTGGCCCAGGCACCGTGCCCGTCGCGGTTCTCGAGCATCGCCGGCCGGTCGGGGACGACGGCGTCGAGGTCTTCGCGCGAGGGCGTCCCGCCCGGGAACGCCGCCATGGCCCAGCCGGAGCCGAGGATCCATGGGCGGTCCGGCGAGGCCGCGGCGTAGGTCCGGATGGCCGCGAGGTAGGCGTCCTTCGACTCGGGCAGGTCGTGCAGGGCGCAGAGCTGCATCTCCACCCCGGCGAGGACCGGGTGGCAGTGGGCGTCGATGAAGCCGGGGAGCAGGGTCCGTCCGCGGAGGTCGATCCGGCGCGTCCGCGGGCCTTCGAGCATCAGGATGTCCTGCTCCGACCCGACGGCGAGGATCCGGCCGCCACCGATCGCCACGGCCGAGGCCGAGGGGTTCCGGGGATCCATCGTCATGACCGGCCCGCCGACGAAGACGGTGTCGGCGGATGCAGGGCGAGCGCGCATGCCTCGTTCCCCGGGAGCTAGAGCTTGATCACCCCGAGGACGTTGATGAGGATCGCGAGGACCGCCAGGATCCCGACCATCAGGCCGCCGGTCAGCAGGAACCGCCGGACGTCGCGAGCCACGTAGGCGTACTCGTGCGCCATCCGCACCGACAGCGGCGCATTGACGTCGCCGCGCCCGGCATGGCGATCCACCTCCGCGGCCTGCGCTGCCTGGCGGCGGAGCGAGGCGGCGATCGCGGCGCGCTCCTTCGCGGTGGCCTCGGCCTCGAGCTGCTCCTGGCGCCGCAGCTCGGCCTCGGTCAAGCCGGAGGTGCTCAGCGCCGGCAGGTCCTCGAACGTGTCGAGCGACGCGTCGAGGTCGATGGGTTGCGGTGCCGGAGGAGGCGCCTCGCGGTCCGGCGCGGGCGTGCTGCCGGCCGGTCGAGACGGGCGCTTCGCGGCGCGCGAGGGCGTGCGATTCTGATAGCGGGTGCGCTTCGCCATGGCCGCGGAAGGGTAGCACGAGGCCTCCCGGCGACCCCGGGTGTGCCGGCGCCAATCGGCCGGCGCTAGACTCGGACGACCCGCCCGCGGAGGCCCTCCCGATCGACGTCAACGCGCTCGTCACGGCCAACATCGGCCCGATCGTCGGCGGCCTCGTCATCGTCGTGCTCGCGCTCGCCGTCGCGGTCGTCGGGCTCATCCGGCGGGTCCGGAAGCTCGGCCGGCGGCTCGAGGCGCTGACCCAGGGGAGCGACGACGCATCGCTCGAGGCCGTGCTGGGGCAGAGCCTCGAGCGCGTCCGCAAGGCGGTCGGCGAGGTCGACACGCTCGCAGCCCGGACCGCCGTCGTGGAGCGCGATCTCCTGAGCGCGTTCGGCCGGGTGGGGCTCGTCCGCTTCAACCCGTTCGAGGACACCGGCGGCAACCAGAGCTTCGCCCTGGCGTTGCTCGACGGCCGCGGCGACGGCTTCGTCGTGAGCAGCCTTCACGCGCGAGCGGGGACGCGCGTGTATGCGAAGGCGATCGCGGGTGGCACCACCGAGGCGGCGCTGTCCGACGAGGAATCCGAGGCGCTCCGGCAGGCCCTCGCGAAGCCGGTCCCGGGCGGCTCGGGCTGACGATGTCGCGACGGGCGGTCGGCGTCGTGCCAGGGGAGCTGTCACGACGGTGCCGCATCCTCGGCGCATGCCCCCAGCCAGACGGTCGATGGTTCCGGTGATCAGGACGCGGAGGCGCGGGCGGGTCCGGCCGCTCGAGCAGATCCCGGTCTGGCACGGCTTCGAGACGATTGCCGCGCCGGGCGGCCCCGACATGGGGGAGCAGGCGGAGCCGGAGACCGGCATCGATGCGCTGCTGGCCGGGCTCAATGGGGAGCAGAGGAAGGCGGTCACGCATGGCGAGGGGCCGCTCCTGGTCGTCGCCGGCGCGGGTACGGGCAAGACGCAGGTCATCACGCGGCGCATCGCCTGGCTGATCGCGACGCGGCGGGCCAGGCCGTCGGAGATCCTCGCGCTGACCTTCACGGACAAGGCCGCCGAGGAGATGCAGCTGCGGGTGGACCAGCTGGTTCCGTACGGCTACGCGGACACCGCGATCTCGACATTCCACGCGTTCGGTGACCGCCTGATCCGCGAGTTCGCCTTCGAGCTCGGGCTTGCGCCGGACGTCCGCGTCCTCTCGCGCCCGGAGGTCGTGGTCTTCCTTCGAGAGCGCCTCTTCGAGCTGGACCTCGAGCAGTACCGGCCGCTCGGCGACCCGACCCGGTTCCTCGGCGCGCTGGCGTCGCTGTTCGCCCGGTGCCGGGACGAAGATGTGGCTCCCGACGCGTATCTCGCGCACGCGGAGGCGCTCGGCGTGCGCGCCGCGGAGCTCGAAGCGGTGGTCGCGACGGCGCCCGAGGTGGGCGACGCCGAACGGGACGACGCTGCGGCTGCGGCCGAGCACGCGCGCCGGCAGGGCGAGCTCGCCCGGGCGTACGGGCGCTACACGGGCCTGCTCCGCGAACACGGCGCCATCGACTTCGGCGACCAGGTCGCCCTGGCCCTCCAGCTCCTGCGGGAATCCGCGGCGGCCCGCGAGGCGCTGCAGGCGCGCTACCGCTACATCCTGGTGGACGAGTTCCAGGACACGAACCGGGCCCAGTCGGAGCTCGTCGCGCTGCTGGCCGAGCGCCACCGCAACGTGACCGTCGTCGGCGACGACGACCAGTCGATCTACCGATTCCGTGGCGCGGCGATCAGCAACATCCTCGAGTTCCGGGACCGCTACCACGGTGCGAAGACCGTGGTCCTCCGGCGCAACTACCGCTCGCTGGCGCCGATCCTCGACGGCGCGCATCGCCTGATCCGGTTCAACGACCCGGACCGCCTCGAGGTGCGCGTCGGGATCTCGAAGCGGCTGCTGGCCCAGCGCGTGGAGCGCGACGCGGCGCCGCTGCGCCACCACACGTTCGCGACCATCGGCGAGGAGGCGGACTGGATCGCCGCGGAGATCCGCCGGCGTGTCGACGCGAGTGGGGCGCGGGCGCGCGACCACGCCGTGCTCGTCCGGGCGAACGCGGACGCGGACGCGGTGCTCCGATCGCTCAACGCCGCGGGCCTGCCGTGGCGCTTCTCGGGCACGTCGGGCCTGTATGCGCGGCCGGAGGTCAAGGTGCTGCTCGCGCTCCTGCGGGTCGTGGCCGACCCGGCCTCGAGCGTCGACGTCTACGCGGTCGCGGCGTCGGAGCGATACGCGATCCCCGCCGGCGACATCGCCGAGGTGGCCGGCTCCGCGCGGCGGCGGCACAGGAGCCTGTTCGAGGTCCTGGAGGAGCTGGAGGGCCAGCCCGGGCTGCTGCGCATCTCGCCGCCGGGCCGGACCGCCCTCAGCGGCCTGACCGCCGATCTCCGGCGCTACCGCGAGCTTGCCCAGCGCCGGCCGGCGGGCGAGGTCCTCTACGCCTTCATGCGCGACTCGGGCTGGCTCGCCGAGCTCGCCGGCGCGACGACGGTCGCGGCCGAGGAGCAGCTCGCCAACATCGGCCGCTTCTTCGACATCATCCGGACCCAGTCCGCGCTCCTTGCCGACGACCGCGCGGTCTTCCTGGCCCGCCACCTGTCGACCCTCATCGAGGCCGGCGACGATCCCGCGACGGCCGATCCGGATCCCGACGTCGACGCGGTGCACGTCATGACGGTCCACAAGGCCAAGGGCCTCGAGTTCCCGGTCGTCTTCCTGCCCGGCCTCGTCGCGGACCGCTTCCCGGCGCGCTCGCGGCGCGAGCCTCTCCCGCTGCCGGCGGAGCTCGTCGACGAGGTGCTGCCCGAGGGCGACGGCCACCTCCAGGAGGAGCGGCGCCTCTTCTACGTCGCGATGACCCGCGCCCGGGACGAGCTGATCCTGAGCCATGCGACCGAATCGCCGTCCGGGCGGGCGCGGCGGGGCTCCCAGTTCGTGATCGAGGCGCTGGACCTGCCGACGGCCGGGTTCCGTGGCGAGTCGTTCCCGTCGACGACGCACAGCTCGGGGCCGCTCGAGCGCATCGCGGCGGCAGACGGTCCCGCCGAGCCGCCCGAGGCAGAGCGCCTGCCTGTCGAGGGGCCGCTGACCCTCAGCCACTCGGCCCTCGACGACTACCTGACCTGTCCGCTTCGGTACAAGTACAGCCAGGTCGTGCGCGTCCCGACGACGCCCCACCACTCGATGGTCTACGGCGCCGCGCTCCACAAGGCCGTCCAGGAGTTCCATCGCTCGCAGGCTCGGGGCCGGCCACTGACAGAGCCGGAGCTCATCGAGGTCTTCGAGAAGTCCTGGTCGAACGAGGGCTTCGTCTCGCGGGAGCACGAGCAGGCCCGCCTCGAGGCCGGGCGCGCGGCGCTGCGACAGTTCCGCACCTCGCAGCTCCAGCCGGGCTCGGTGGTGCCGGCATGGGTCGAGCGGGAGTTCGCCTTCGCGCTCGGTGGCGACCGCGTGCGGGGCCGCTTCGACCGGGTCGACATCGTGCCCATCGCGGAGCCATCCGGTGCGGTGACCGGTGGCGTCCGGGACGTGGCCGACGCGCCGACGCTCCTCCGGGCCGACGTCGTCGAGCCGATGCTCGAGCTCCTCGGGCCCGAGGAGGTGACGATCACCGACTACAAGAGCAGCGACGTCCGCGATCCGGCGATCGCGCGGCAGCGCGCCCGAGATTCGCTCCAGCTCCAGATCTATGCAATGGCCTACGAGGCGATGACCGGCCGCCTGCCGGACTCCGTCCAGCTGCACTTCCTGGATTCCGGGCTCGTCGGGCGGGCCGCGGTGGAGCCGGAGCGACTGGAGAAGGCGAGAGCTCGGATCGCCACCGCGGCAGCCGGGATCCGTGCTCGCGACTACACGCCACGGCCGAGCGCCATGAGCTGCGGCTACTGCCCGTTCCGGGACATCTGTCCGTCCAGCGTGGCGGGCTGAGGCGCGCTTGCCGACGGAGCGCCTCGCCGTCTCGGCGATCACCCTGGACTTCGGCAACACGCTCGTCCGCGTCGATCGCGCCAGCCTGCGCGGCGTCGTCGAGGAGACCACGGACGTGCTCGCCGGCCGCGGGATCGTGGCCGATCGGGCGGACTTCCTCGCCGCCTGGGCCGAGGAGCGCGACCGCCAGTTCCGGGAGGAGGTCCCCGAGTTCCGCGAGGTGGACATCCCGCAGCGAGCCGTGCGGGTGCTGGCTCGGCTGCGGGGCATGGCACCGCCGCCCGCCGAGGCCCGCTGGGACGACGCCGCGGCGGCGGGATTCGCCGATGCCGGCGAGGTCGAGGCCGTCGTCGAGGCCTACAGCGCGGCGTTCGTCGGCCGGATGACCCCGTACGCCGACGCGACATCCACGCTCGAGCGCCTCTCGGGCCGGGGCTTCGCCCTCGCCATCCTCTCCAACTGGCCACTGGCGCTGACCGTCGACCGGTTCGCCGAGGCCCACGGCTGGCTGCCGTTCCTGCGATCGATCGTCGTGTCGCAGCGGGTGGGCACGATCAAGCCCCACCCGTCGATCTTCCGCGCGGCCGAGGAGGCGCTCGGCGTGGACGGCGAGACGGGAAGCCGGATCCTCCATGTCGGTGATGACTGGGCAGCGGACGTGGTCGGCGCGGCGCGGGCGGGGTGGCGGACGGCCTACCTGCGCGACCGGCAGGTGGACACGCCGCTGCCGACCTCAGAGCCTGGCGACGACTTCGTCGCCGAGGCCCCGGTCGTCGCCGACCTCGTGATCGACGAGCTGTCGGACCTCGACGCGCTCGTCCAGCGCGCGACCGCCGAGGGAGCGCGCGCCTGATGGAGGCCCAGCGTCGCGTCGCGATCACGCTGCTCGGGCTGGCCGGGATCGCGTGGCTGGTCGTTCTCGTGGTCGGCATCACGGTCGATCCGCTCGCGGACCCTGCCTCGGGGTTCCTCGGGGCCGTCGCGCTGGGCGCGGCGACCGGCCTCACCGCGGCCCCGCTGTTCTGGCTGATCAGCTTCGCGCGCCACCGCCGGATCGCCTACCGCGGCGACTGGCTGCGGGCCGGCCGCCGCGGCGCCTGGGTCGGGATCCTCGTCGCGGTCTTCGTGGTCATGCGGATCAACGGGATCCTGCAGCCGCAGATCGCGCTCTTCCTCATCGCGCTGGCGCTCGTCGCCGAGGTGACGTTGACCGCCGGAGGTGCCTCCAGGGCCTGACCTTCGGGTCGTCGGGGCCGCCAGACCCCGGTGGTAGGATGCCGGGAGGCGCCCCGCTGGACGGCGGATTCCGAACCGGCGGCGTCGATACCGGCGGCCCGCACCACATCCGCGGCCCCGCCCGGAGGCCATCGACGTGACCAAGCGCCAATCCCGCACGCCCGGCGGGCGCGCGTCCGCATCGCGCACCGCTCCGTCTCGAACGCCCGCGACGAATGCCGGCGACCACACGTTCGGGAAGCAGTGGGGTTGGGATCGCGAGATCGACACGTACTCGGACTTCGACCTGCCGACCTACGTCGGCCCGGTGACGTTCTCGAAGCTGCCCTTGGTCACCGATCCGGCCGAGCTCGCCGCGCGCGGCGTCGACGTCGCGATCGTCGGCGCGCCCTTCGACGACATGGTCACGCACCGGCCCGGGACGCGCTTCGGGCCGCGGGCGATCCGCGAGGCGCAGTACACGTCGGGCACGTTCAACTCCCTCCAGCTCGACGTCCGGCCGTTCGACGAGCTGACCGTCGTCGATGCCGGCGACGCCAACCTGGTCCCGACGATGCACGAGCGTGGCCACGCGGCGATTTACCAGAAGGTTCGCGAGGTCGCGGCGACGGGCGCGATCCCGATCGTCCTCGGCGGCGACCACTCCATCACCTGGCCCAGTGCCAGCGCGATCGCCGAGGTTCGTCGCCCGGGCAGCGTCGGGATCGTCCACTTCGACGCCCACGCCGACACCGCGCCGAGCTCCTTCGGCCAGCTGGCCAGCCACGGCTCGCCGATGCGCCGCCTCATCGAGTCGGGCGCCGTGCTCGGCCGCAACTTCGTCCAGGTGGGCCTCCGCGGCTACTGGCCCTCGACCGAGGTCCTCGAGTGGATGCACGAGCAGGGCCTCCGCTGGCACCTCATGACCGAGATCGAGGCCCGCGGCGCCGAGGCGGTGATCGACGACGCGATCAGCGAGGCGCTCGACGGCGCGGACTCGATCTACCTGTCGGTCGACATCGACGTCGTCGATCCGGGCTCCGCACCCGGCACCGGCACGCCCGAGCCCGGCGGGATGCTCCCGCGCGAGCTGCTCCGAGCCGTGCGCCGCATCGTCGGCAGGGTGGAGCTGGCGGGCATGGACATCGTCGAGGTCTCGCCGCCATACGACTGGGCGGAGTCGACCGCGATGCTCGCGAACCGCTGTGCGCTGGAGGCCATCTCGGCCCTCGCCGTCAAGCGGCGGGCCGGCAATGCCGTCCGCTTCGCGGGCCTCGTCGAGCGCGCCCCAGGGCGGGCCGCGGGCCGTCCGGCACACGCGGCGTCGAGGTCCGGCCGGGGCTGACCCGCGCGCCCCACGGCACGCGACACCCACCACGCGCCAAGCGGCACGCGGAACGCGGCGCGCGGGACGCGGTGGCACGTTCCGTCGCTACGATCCGCCCGTGAGCCAGGGCGACAGCTCCGAATCGACCCCCGCCGCGCTGGCGCGCCTGTACGACCTCGACCTGGCCGAGGACCCCGGCGACGTCGCGCTGTACCGGGCCCTTGCCCGCCGCGCGGGCGGCCCGATTCTCGAGCTGGCCGTCGGGACCGGGCGGGTCGCTGCCGCCCTCGCCGCGGACGGCCATCGCGTGACCGGCGTCGACATCGATCCGTCGATGCTCGCGCGGGCGCGCGCGCTCGACGCCGGCCTGACCCTCATCGAGGCCGACCTCGTCGATGCGCCGGCGCACGACTCGGTCGTGGCTGCCGGGCCGTACGCGCTGGCCTTCATCGCCCTCAACTCGATCCTGCTGCTCGCGAACGCCGAGCGCCAGCGCGCCGCGATCGAGTCCATGGCCCGGCTCCTGGCCCCGGGCGGGATCGCCGTCGTCGATGCCTGGCAGCCGAGCCCGCAGGACCTGGTCGCCTTCGATGGCCGGCTCTCGCTGGAGTGGCTGCGTACGGACCCGGAGACCGGCCGCGAGGTCACGAAGACGGTCGCCGCCTGGTTCGATCCCATGATCCGGAACGTCACGCTGACGACGATCTTCGAGGAGGGCCACCCAGGCGCGTCACCGGTCCGCTGGACGCGCACCGACGCCCTCCGCCTGATCACCGCGGACGAGCTGGCGAGCTTCGCGGCCGCCGCCGGCCTCGAGGTCGAGCAGCTCGCCGGCGACCACGAGCTGGGACCGCTCGGGCCGGGGTCGGAGCGGGTCGTGCTGGTGGCCCGCAAGCCCTGACCGCGAGCCCACTGTCAGGGAGGGAACCCTGAGCGTGGGAAGCACCGTGGTACCGTTCAGGCGATGGCCTCTGCCGATCAGATTCGCCTGCTCCTGGTCGAGGATGTGCCACAGGTGGCGCAGTACGTCCGGGGACTGCTCACTGCCCAGAGCTCTGTCCGACTCGTCGACATCGTGTCCGACGGGACCCTCGTGCCGGCCCGCATCAACGAGCATCGCCCGGACGTGATCGTCGTCGATGCGCTGCTCCAGGGCCGCCTCCGCGGGATGCAGCTCGTCAAGATGCTCCACGAGAACGAGGTCGGGGTCCCGGTCGTCGTCCTGACCGTGCCCCAGAACCCGGTGACCGTCGATCCGGACAAGGGCATCGCCCAGGTCCTGTCGATGCCGTTCAACGGCTACGACCTCATGAGCACGATCACCGGCGTCCACAAGGCCGCGTCGACGAGCGACCACGGCCCGAGCAAGCTCGTCGTGGTGTTCGCGCCGAAGGGCGGCGTCGGCAAGACGACCCTCGCGCTGAACCTCGCAGCGGCCGCGTCGGGCCTCGGCCTCCGGACGGCCCTCATCGACGGGAGCATCCAGTTCGGCGACCTGCGCGGGCTGCTGCGCGCCCCGCGCGACGCGCCGTCGATGCTGGACCTGCCGACCGACAGGATCTCCGAGAACGACCTCGCCGACGTGATCTGGAAGGGCCCGGCGAACGTCGAGGTCCTCCTCGCGCCGCCGCGGATCGAGATGGCCGAGATGGTCCTCGTCCGCGATCTCGAGAAGACGATCTCGCTCATGCGCCGGATCTACGACCTCGTCATGGTCGACACCGGCGTCGGGCTCGACGAACTGACCCTGGCCTTGCTCGACCAGGCGGACACCATCCTCGAGATCGTGACCTACGACGCGACGACGATCCGGAACACGATCGCGATGGCCGAGACCTTCCAGAAGATCGGCTATCCGCCGAGCAAGGTGCGCTACCTCGTGAACCGCGCCGACGCGGCCGCGGGCATCAACCCGGCGGACCTTCGAACAGCCCTGGGCCGCGAGCCCGAGTACAAGATCCGCTCGGAGGGCCAGGTCGTGGGGCCCGCCAGCAACCAGGGCGCGCCGTACGTCACCGCCGAGCCGGGCGCGAACGTCAGCCGCGACACGATCGAGGTCGCCCGGGCCCTCTTTGGCGTCGCTGCGGCGCCGGCAGGCGCGCGCGGGCGGCCGGCGCTCGCCGCCGCGACCTGATCTCGCAGCGCTTTCGGTGACCGACCCCCGACCGATCGGCGTCTTCGATTCGGGCGTCGGTGGCCTGACGGTCCTGCGGGAGATCCTGCGCCGCAGCCCCGACGAGTCGACGATCTACCTCGGCGACAACGCTCGCGCCCCGTACGGCGTGCGCCCCGACGAGGAGGTCCGCGACTTCTCGACCCAGTCGATCGACGCCCTCGTCGAGCGCGACGTGAAGGCCGTCGTCGTTGCCTGCAACACGTCCACGGCCATCGCCCTCGGCGACCTGCGCCGGCGCTACGACCTGCCGATCCTCGGCGTGATCCGGCCTGGAGCGACGTCGGCCGCCCTGGCCACGCGGAACCGCCGGGTCGGCGTGATCGGGACCCCCGCGACGATCCGGTCCCACGCCTACTTCGCGGCGATCAAGGACGAGAACCCGGCCGTCGAGGTGTACGAGCACGCCACGCCGACGTTCGTGCCGATGGTCGAGGCCGGGCTCCTCGGCGGCCCCGAGGTCGCGGCGAGCGTGCGCGAGGCCCTCGGGCCGCTGCTCGGCGAGCGCGACGAGCGCGGCGAGTTCATCTTCCCGCTGCCGCCCTCGGCGCGGGTCGACACCTTGCTCCTCGGCTGCACCCACTACCCGCTGCTCCGCGCGGCGATTGCCGAGGTCGCCGGCGACGGCATCGCGATCGTCGATTCCGCGGCCGCGACCGCGTCCGCGCTGGCGGAGCTGCTGTCGATCAACGACATCGAGGCGCCGGGCGCCGGGGGCGACGACGGCGTGGCCACCACCGCCGGGAGCGCCGCGGGAAGCGCCGCCCCCTCAGGCTCGCGCGCCGCCCACCAGCAGCTCACGACCGGGGACGTCGAGGCGTTCCGGGCGATCGCGGAGCGAATGTTCGGCGAGGCCTTCCCGGACGTCGCCGGCGTCGAGCTGGAAGCATCGGTGCCGCAGGCATGAGCGGGTCGCGCAGCGAGAACCGTCGCTCCCGCTTCGGCAGCGGCTGGCGCGGCGACCGGCGCTGGCAGGTCGGCTTCCTCCTGGGATCCGCGATCGGCGCCGCGGCGACGGTCCTCGGCCGCCGGGCGGAGCGGATCGCGCGCCGCGGCCTCGTCGACTGGGGGACGGTCGAGCGCGTCGCCATCCGTCGTACCGCGAAGGCGCCGGGCAAGCTCTCCGCCCTCGAGCTGCGGGCCGCCGACGGGGCCTACCGGGAGGCGATGGCCCGCGTCGTGCCGCGCCTCGGCGAGGCGCTGGGGACGCCGCTGCCCGGCGTCGTGGAGCGCGCGACCGTCGTCGATCGCGCGGGCTGGGTCCGCGCCAACGTCGGGACGTTCCGGCAGCTCATCTCGCGGATGGAGGGCGAGCTGCTCGACCAGGTCGTGCCCGAGGGCGGCGGCCTCACCCGCGCCACGATGGCCCTCGCCAACCGCTGGGTGACCAGCCAGCAGCTCGGCTACCTGCTCGGGTTCATGGGGACCCGTGTCCTCGGCCAGTACGACCTCGCCATGCTGTCCGCCGAGGCCGAGGACGGCCGGCTCCTGTTCGTGGAGGAGAACGTCCGCGCGACCGCCCATGCCCTCAACATTCCCGTCGCCCCGTTCCGGACGTGGATCGCGCTGCACGAGACGACGCACGCCTTCGAGTTCGAGGCCCATCCGTGGCTCCGGCCGTACCTCGCCGAGCGCCTCGAGCGGCAGTTGAGCTTGTTTAGCGGCAACGCCTCGTCGCTCGGGCGCGACACGCTGCGCGCGATCGGGCGGGCGCTGCGCGGCGAGGCGGGCGGCGAGCACTGGATGGAAGCGATCATGGGCGACGAGCAGAAGCGGCTCTTCCGCGAGACGCAGGCGGTGATGAGCCTGCTCGAGGGCTTCAGCGACTACATCATGGACGAGGTCGGACGCGGCCTTGTCGACGGCGTCGAGACGATCTCGGCGCGGTTCCACGAGCGCCGCCAGCGGCGGAGCGGCTTCGAGCGGGCGGTCCTCCGCCTCACCGGCATGGACCTCAAGCTCGAGCAATACGCGAAGGGCGAGCGCTTCGTCCGCGCCGTCGCCGAGGCGAAGGGCCGGCCGGCGCTGGCACGGATTTGGGACGGGCCGGAGACCCTGCCGACGTCCGAGGAGATCGCCGACCCGAGCCGCTGGATCGCGCGCGTGCTCGCGTGAGGACCATCGCGTGAGGACCGCCGCGTGAGGACCACCGCGTGAGGGCCACCGCAGGACCCGGCCGCGGCCCGAACGGCGTGCCCCTCGCCATCGCGGTCAGCCCGATCCTCTCGGCCCGCGTCCGCGCGAAGGACCTCGAGCGGATCCGCGAGGCGGCGCCGGAATCGCGCATCGTCAACCTGTCCGTGGAGGGCCTCGCCGACGGCCCGGTCGACGACGTCGAGGTGCTGCTGCGCGGCTGGCTCGTCGCCGAGGCATTCGACCGCCTGCTGGCCCGTGCCCCGCACCTGACGTGGGTCCACTCCGCGACGTCCGGGGTCGAGCGGGCGCTGACGCCGGCGGCGCTGGCACGGGACGTGCTGGTCACCAACGCCCGCGGCGTCTTCTCGCGCCCGATCGCCGAGCACGTGCTGCTGATGATTCTCGCCGTGAGCCGCCACCTCCCCGAGCTGCTGGAGCTGCAGCGCGAGCGGACGTGGCAGCCGCTCGAGGGCCGCGAGCTGCGAGAGCTGACGATCGGGATCGTCGGCTACGGCTCGCTCGGGCGGTCCGTGGCGAGCCTCGCCTCGGCGTTCGGGGCGCGTGTCGTTGCGCTGCGCCGGCGTCCGGACAGCGGCCAGGGCCCCGTCGCCTCCGAGGGCGACGACGATGGCTTCCCGTTCGAGCCGCGGATTGACAAGGTCGTCGGGCCCGACCGGCTCCACGAGCTCCTCGCCGAGTCGGACATCGTGGTGCTCGCGGCGCCGCTCACCGCGGAGACCGAGGGCATGATCGACGAGGCCGCCGTGGCGTCGATGAAGCGCGATGCATGGCTCATCAACGTGGCCCGCGGCCGGCTCGTCGACGACACGGCCCTCGTCCGGGCGCTCCGCGACAACCGCATCGGCGGCGCGGCGCTCGACACCTTCCGCGACGAGCCGCTCCCGCCGGGCTCGCCCTACTGGGAGCTCCAGAACGTGATCCTCACGCCGCACACGGCCTGGTCATCGGCCCGCGTGCTCGATCGGAGCATCGACCTCTTCTGCGACAACCTGGTCCGCTTCAGTCGCGGCGAGCCGCTCCGCAACGTGGTGGATCCCGCCGCGGGCTACTGAGCCGCCCTGCGGGCGGCGCCACCCTGGGAGCCAAGCGGGCCCGCCCGGCTACCCTCCGAGCGTGCAGATCGCCATCGTCGGGCTTGCCGGCAGCGGCAAGACGACCGTCTTCAACACCCTCACCCGCGGCCACGCGGAGACCGGTGGCTACGGTGCGCTGACCCTCAACGTGGGCGTCGTCAAGGTGCCCGACGACCGCCTCGACCGGCTCGCCGAGATCTTCAAGCCGAAGAAGGTCGTCCATGCCGACGTGACCTACGTCGACCTGCCCGCGCCGCCGCCGTCGTCGGAGGGCCACGTGGGGACCGAGGAGCTGCCGGCGGAGCACCTCGCCCGGCTCCGCGAATCGGATGCGTTGCTGCACGTGGTGCGCTCGTTCCAGGATCCGTCCGTGCCGCATCCAGACGGCGAGGTCGACCCCGCCCGGGACCTCGAGCGCCTCGATCTCGAGTTCATCCTGGCCGACCTGGCGATGGTCGACCGCCGGCTGGAGCGGCTCGGATCCAGCGGCCGCCACGGCACTCCGGCCGAGCGGGAGTCGAACGAGCGCGAGGAGGTCATCCTGCGCCGGCTCAAGACCGACCTCGAGGCCGGCCGGCCGATCCGCGACGTGGGCCTCGCCGAGGACGAGGCCAAGGCCGTTCGCGGCTTCCGGTTCCTCACCGAGAAGCCGGTCCTCGTGCTGATCAACGTCGGGGAGGACCAGCTCGCCACGGCAGGCGACCTCGTGGCGCGGATCTCGGCGGCCTACGAGCACCGCCACGCGATGGTCGATCACCTCTCGGCCAAGATCGAGATGGAGCTCGGCGAGCTCGAGCCGGACGACGCCGCGACCTTCATGGCCGAGCTCGGCATCGCCGAGTCGGGCCTCGAGCGCGTGATTCGCCTCTCCTACCGGCTCCTCGGCCTGGTCTCGTTCCTGACGGCCGGTCCCGACGAGGTGCGGGCGTGGCCGATCCCCGACGGCTCGACGGCGGTCGACGCGGCGGGGACGATCCATACGGACCTGGCCAAGGGCTTCATCCGGGCCGAGACGGTTCACTACGACGACCTGCTGACCCTCGGCTCGACGGCCGAGGCGCGCAAGGCCGGCAAGCTTCGCTCGGAGGGCAGGACCTATCGCGTCGCCGACGGCGATGTCATCGAGATCCTGTTCAGCCGCTAGTTCAGGTTCGGGTCGCCCTCGAGGTCGGCCAGGATCGTGCGGTACTCGGCCGAGTCCACCATCTGGTCGTCGAGCGAGATGAGGCGGTTCTCGGCCTCGTCGGGAGAGACGTGGACGGAGGCCGTCAGCCGGGCGTCGGACACGAAGGTGAAGCCGTGATCGCGCTCCAGCTCGAGCGCGATCGCCTCGATGATCGTGTCCGTCTCGAACTTGTCCTGGACGCTGCTGCGGATGGACTGCACCAGCTCGAAGAAGTCCTCGGGCTCCATCTCCTCGTCGCGGACGAGGAGCAGGTCCGAGAAGACGTCGTCGTCGCCCTCATGCAGCTCGTAGAAATACAAGGAAAGACTCCGGGTGGTGCGCGGAAGCGCAGGGAAGTGGCCCCGCAGAATACACCCGGTCGCCGTTCGGCCCGAACGTGAGCGACCCTGGGGCGGCCGTGGCGGCCGGCGCGTCACGATCCGCGGCGACGCCCAGGATCTTCGTCGTCGGCGCCGCGTCGCGCGACATGACCGGCGCGGATCCGCGCGGCTGGCGGCTCGGCGGCGCGGTCAGCTACGCCTCGCTGACGCTCGCCCGGCTGGGCCTTCCGGTGCGCGCCCTGGTCGGTGCCGACATCGAGGCCGCGGAGGCCGACGAGCTCGACCTGCTCCGGGACGCGGGCGTCGAGGTCGCCCTCGCGCGGCTCGCCCACGGCCCGGTCTTCGAGAACATCGAGCAGCCCGACGGGCGACGCCAGCGGTGCCTCTCGGTCGCGGATCCGGTCCACCTGTCGGCGCTGCCGGGCGAGTGGCATGACAACGACGCGGTCTTCCTCGGGCCGGTCGCGGGCGAGCTCGGCGCGGAATGGGCGGCGACGGCGGCGCCGTTCGTCGCACTCGGCTGGCAGGGCCTCTTGCGCCGTTTGGTCGCGGGCGCGGACGTCGAGCGGGTCGGGCCGCGGCCGGACCCGTTGCTGGCGGTCGCGGACCTCGTCGCGGCGAGCGTCGACGACATCGGCCCAGGCGTTGCCTTCAGCGACCTGGTCGACCTCATCCGTCCCGGCGCCACGCTCGTCGTGACCCGCGGCGATCGCGGCGGGACGGTCATCACGAGCCGTCGGCCGGCGCGCTCGAGCCTCCGTGCCTACCCGGCGATTCCGTCCAACGACGTGGTCGATCCGACCGGGGCCGGGGACGTCTTCCTCGCGGCGCTCGTCGCGACCGGGGTCGATGGCGCACGGCTCGGCACGCCGGACCTGGCCGCGCGGATCACGTTTGCCGCGGCGGCCGGCTCGCTGGCCGTGGAGGCCCCTGGGCTCGACGGCGTCCCGACGCTCGCGGCGATCCGGCGCCGGGTGGCCGAGGTCGCCTGACCGCGGGCCACGCGCCCGCCGAGGCGCGCGAGGCGCCGCCCGAGGGCAACCTCCAGCCGGGGGAGCGGGCGGCCCAACCAGGCCTGGCGCTCGGCCAGCCGCAGCGCCGCGTTCGCGGCCTCGATCGCACCGGGCAGGTCCGCGAGGCGGTGCTCCCGCAGCTTGGCGACCTCGACCCACGCCAGCGTGCCCACGGCGCCCCGGTTCGCGGCGAGCCCGACCCAGGCCTGCTCCGCGTCCCGGAACCGGCCGAGCCGGCGGAGCAGGCGCGCGCGCTCGGCCAGTATCCGCGTCTCCGTCCACGGCGCGTCGCGACGGCTCGACTCCGCGGCGTTCCAGGCATCGCCGGTCGGGTAGCGGCCCGGCCGCCCCCCGAAGTCCGGCGAGCGCCGCGGCGACCACCACGGCTCGTCGTCCGGCCGCGACTCGCGGATTGCGAGCCGCGCCCGCTCCGGCGCGACGAGCTCGTCCTCGCGGGGTCCGCGCTCCGTCGTGCCCGCCGGCCGTGCCGACAGGGCCGCGTCGATGCAGCCGAGGGCCGATTCGTGGCGGCCCTCGCGGGAGAAGGCGCGGGCGAGGCCCGCGAGGTCGCCCGGCGGCGCCTCGGGCCAGCGCGCGTCGTCGGCGTAGCCGCGGTCGACATGGACGAGCAGCCGGGCGAGCGATCGCACGTCCTCGTCGTTGTGGCGGGCCACGTCGACGAGCGGCCCCGGCTCACCGTAGCGGAGGTAGTCGAGGTACCGCGACGGGATCTCCCACCCCGCGACGTCGGCATGTCGCCGCAGGCCGAGCAGCTCGTACTCGACCGAAGCCAAGCGCGCATCCGTCATCCGGTGGCGGAACACGCGGCGGACGAGCGGCAGCAGGTCGAGGTGGCCCGCGTGGAGCGGCGGGTTCGAGCCCGCCATGCGGTAGCGGGCCACGAGCAGCGGCCAGTCGAAGCCGCGGCCGTTGTAGGTGACCAGCCAACCTTCCTTCGGGATGTGCCTCGCGAGCTCACCGAGGAGCGCCGGCTCGTCGGCGTGGTCGGGGAGGAGGAGCTGGATCTGGCGGAACCGGCTGCCCTCCCACCAGCCGATGCCGACGAGGAAGGCGAGCGTGCCCGCCGCGGTCGCGAGGCCGGTGGTCTCCGTGTCGAGGCAGAGGAGGGGAGCGTCTGCGGGTGGTTGGCCCGGCAGGGACGCGAGCCGCGCTCGATCCACCGGCAGGAGCGTGCTCGGCGCCTCGATGCGGACGAACGCGCCGCGCGACGTGCGCACGAGCTCGCCATCGAGCGTCGCTGCGAGCCGCTCCGCTCCGACGCTGGTGGATCGGCGCGAGGTCTCCGCGAGTGGCGCGGCAGCCTCCCGGGCCGCGAGACCGGTTCGGAAGTTCGCGAAGCGCCGTTCGAGCCCGACGGCAGCCAGGGTCTCGGTCACGCCGTCATCGCTCCAGCCAGCGGGGCGTCAGGAGCGGTGCGCATCGCACCCCGCCCTTCGAGCAGGGCAAGCAGGCGCAACGCGAGCTGCTTCGCGTTCACCTCGGGATCCAGGCGGGGGCCGGTGCAGGCCGGGCAGCCCGCGTCGCAGGAGCAGGCCTCGATGAGCGCCCGCGCCCCGGCGACGAGCTCGTCGTGGCGCTTGAACAGCCGCTCGGACAGGCCGATCCCGCCGGGCACCGCTTCGTACAGGTAGATCGTCGGCGCCTCGGAGTGCGGCGACCGGACCTGGGTCACGAGGCCGAGGTCGCGCGGGTCGACCATCAGGAGGACCGCGGCAACGACCTGGATCCCGCGGCCCGCGCCGAGGAGCGCGACGTCGAGGTCGTCCTTTCGCCAGCCGACCGCGGCGTCCTCCGTCGTCAGCCAGTAGGCCGTCGTCTGGAGCTCCAGCTCGGGCAGGTCGATCGGGCCCCAGCCGACGTTCTCGTCGGTCCCGAACTTGAGCTTCTTGAAGAGGGTGACGAGGCTCGCGACCATGACCTCGCCGTGGACCCGCCGGCCGCCGGTCGCCGGCTCGCTGGCGAAGACATCGAGCGGCTTCAACGTCACGGCGCGGTTCGCGTACGTGTAGTAGTCGACGTCGACCTTCCGGACGTAGGCCTTGCGCTCGCCCCAGTCGAGCTTGTCGACGTGGTACTGCTGGCTGTCGTGCAGGTAGATCGCCTGGGTGTGGACCAGCACCTGTGCCGAGAACAGGTCCGTCTCGCCGATGACCCGCGGCCGGTCCGGCGTGGTGTCGATGATCACGACGTTCTCCGGGGCCGCGGTCCGCAGGCTGACCTCCGACGCCGGGAAGTTCTCCGAGCTCCAGTACCAGCGGCCGTCCGACGACTGCCGGACGTGGCCCTCCTCGGCGATGAACGCGAGCAGGTCATCGACGGGCCCGGGCCCGAAGATCTCCCCTGGCTCGAACGGGCGCTCGAACGTCGCGCAGCGGAGGTGGGCGAGCAGGACGTGCAGGTTGTCCGGGTCGATGCGGGCCTCTTCGGGCGTGCCCTCGAGCAGGAACTCCGGGTGATGGATCACGTACTGGTCGACCGCCGAGCCTGAGGCGATGAGCACGCCGACGCTCGTCTCCTGACGCCGTCCAGCCCGGCCGAGCTGTTGCCAGGTCCCGGCCACGGAGCCGGGGTAGCCGGCGAGGATCGACACGTCGAGCGCGCCGATGTCGACGCCGAGCTCGAGGGCGTTCGTCGAGACGACGCCGAGGATCTCGCCGTCGCGCAGCCCGCGCTCGATGGCCCGCCGCTCGGTCGGCAGATACCCGCCCCGGTAGCCGCGGATCCGCGATCTCGGCCCGAGGTGCTCGCGCAGCGCCTCGCGCAGGCGGGTCAGGATGATCTCGACTGCCACCCGGGCCCGCCCGAAGACGATCGTCTGCCGGCCCGCGCGCAGGAAGGGCAGCGCCCAGCGCTCGGCATGGGTCAGGGCCGATCCGCGCGCTCCCGTCGCCGGATCGAGCAGCGGGGGGTCGACGAGCAGCACGTGGCGCTTGCCTGACGGCGCGCCGTTGCGGTCGATCAGGCGCGCCGTCCGTCCCGTCAGCTGGGCGGCGAGCTCGGCCGGGTTCCCGATGGTCGCCGACGAGCAGACGATGATCGGGTTCGAGCCGTAGTGGGCGCACAGGCGGAGCAGGCGCCGGAGCACGTTCGCGACGTGGCTGCCGAACACGCCGCGGTACGTGTGCAGCTCGTCGATCACGATGATCCGCACCTGCTCGAAGAGCTGGAACCACTTCGTGTGATGGGGGAGGATCGCCGAGTGGAGCATGTCCGGGTTCGTGACCACGACCTGCCCGGCGGTCCGGATGGCCGATCGGATGGGCGCCGGCGTGTCGCCGTCGTAGGTCGCCGCGGCCACCGCGAGCGAGCTGGCCCTCGCGAGCCCCGCGAACTCGGCGACCTGGTCCTGGCCGAGGGCCTTCGTCGGGAAGAGGAACAGCGCCCGCGCCGACGCGTCCTCCGCGAGGGCCTGCAGGACCGGCAGGGCGTAGCAGAGCGTCTTGCCGGACGCGGTCGGGGTGACGACGACGATGTCCTCGCCGGCGTGGACCGCCTCGACCGCATCCGCCTGGTGGCTGTAGAGCGAGGTGATGCCCCGATCCTCCAGCCCCTGGACGATCCGCCGGTCCAGCCAGGTCGGGAAGGGCGCGGTGATCGCCTCTCGGGCGGGCAGGGTCGCGTGGTGTAGCACGGCGGCTCGCAGCGACGGCTCCTCGAGCAGGCGCGCGAGGACCGTCTCGGTGTCGGCCGGGGCATAGGTTCGCACGGCGCCGTCCTCTCGATCGAACATCCGTTCCATTTCGGCGAGTCTAGCGACAGCGTCCAGCCCCGGCGTGCCACCTCCGCTGTCACAAGGCGATCCCGGCGCCCGGCCGTCCCGGGTTGACACGCGGAATCCGGGGTAGCTACGCTCGGCCGGCGATGCCGTCCCCCGAGTCGCCTCGCAGGTCCGACCTGTCAGCCGTCCCGTCGTTCCTCCGCGAGGGCGAGCGCGCGGCACGTGGCGCCCGCGCCGCGCCGGAAACCGCTCCCACGGAGGCGCCACGACGCGCCCTCCCACGACCGTCGACGCCGCCCGACCCTCCGGCCGAGCCGGAGCACCGCCTCGACCCGGCGAGCCTGCCGATGCCGAGCCTCTCCCGGCGCCGAGTCGTCACCGCCGCCGGCGTCCTCCTCGCCGGACTCCTGACGCTGAGCTTCGCCCAGCAGGTCGGCGAGGCCAGCGCCGCGGCCGATCGTGCCGAAGGGCTGAAGGCCGCGAACGCTCAGCTCCGCGACGACGTCGCGCGCCTGCAGCAGGATCTCGGCCACGTCCAGGACCCGCGCTTCGTCCAGATCGAGGGCCGGGCGTACGGCCTCGGGGGCAAGGGCGAGGTCCCGTTCGCGCTCGCCGCGGGGGCTGCGGAGATCGCCGCGGACGCGCCGGGCTCGGCGTCGGTGCGCCTCGGGGCTCCGGCGCGCCCGGAGAACAACCTCGACGCCTGGTTGGAGGTCCTCTTCGGGCCTGGGCGGTAGCCCCGCCGAGCGTCACCGATCGCACGTCGCAGCCGTCGCGGCGCAGGGTATCCTCGCAGTCCGCCAGGAGGAGGCGGTCCCCGGCGTTCGGGGCGGAGGGCTGGCGTGCCGACGATCACAATTCCCATCGAGGATCTCGTCTTCGTTCTCGCCGCCCTCGTGGGCGGCGGCCTGCTGCTCGTGACGGTCGTCCTCGACGACGTTCTCGGCGGCATCCTGGACGCCTTCCACCTCGACTTCTCGATCGGCGGCATCTCGCTCATGCCGCCGCTCCTCGCCTTCATCGCCATGTTCGGCGTCGGCGGGATCTTCGCGACGCAGGTCATGAACCTGCACGGCGGTCAGGCGGCCATCGTCGGCGTCGGTTTCGGCGTGGCCGGCTTCGCGGTCGCATTCTTCCTGTTCCGCGCGCTCCGGCGGGCCGAGGGCACGCGGCCCTTCTCCGTCGGCGATCTCGTCGGCCACATGGGCTCCGTCAGCGTGGCCATCCCCGCCGGCCGCCTCGGCACGGTCTACGTCCGCGCCGAAGGCCAGAACCACGAGCTGTCCGCGACCGCCGCCGAGGACATCCCCCAGGGCACGGCGGTCAAGGTCGTGGGGACCGCCGGCATGGGCCTCGTCGTCGAACGGATGCTGCCCCAGCCAATCGCCGCCAACCCGAACCCGGCGGCCGCCACGGCCGAGCCACCACAGGGAGACGCCACCGATGCCTGATTTCCTGGTCCTCGGGGGCGGCGTGATCCCCGTCCTCCTGATCGTCGTCGTGCTCGTGCTCGTCGTGGCCTACATGGGCACCCGCTACAAGGTCGCGGGCGCGAACGAGGCGCTGATCGTCAGCGGCCGCCGGGAGCGCGGCGCGGAGGGACAGGTCGGGCTCAAGGTCGTCCGCGGCCAGGGCGTCATCGTGCTGCCCCTCATCAACAAGGTCGGCCGCCTCCACCTGTCCGCTCGACAGATCAACATCCAGCTCTCGGACGCGGTCACGAAGCAGGGCATCAAGTGCGCCGTGCAGGGCGTGGCCACGGTCAAGATCGGCAGCGACGAGGAGTCGATCCGCGCCGCAGCCGAGCGGTTCATGGAGCGCGAGGACCAGATCGACTCGATCGTCAAGAACGTCCTCGAGGGCTCGCTGCGCTCCATCGTCGGCACACTGACCGTCGAGGAGCTCAACTACGACCGCGCGAAGTTCCAGCAGGAGGTCCAGAGCGCGGCCAGGAGCGACCTCGCGACGTCCGGCCTGACGATCGACAACTTCACGATCCAGGCGATCCGCGACGAGGTCGGCTACATGGACCTCATCGGCCAGCAGGAGACGGCCCGGCGCGAGCGCGACGCGCGCATGGCCAAGGCCCTGGCGGACCAGGAGGCCGCCGTCCGGGAGGCCGAGGCCCAGCAGATCAAGCTCAACGCGGCTCGCGATGTCTCGCTCCGCCAGGCCGAGATCGAGACCCTCACCTCGGCGGCTAACGCCAAGGCCGCCCAGGCCGGCCCGCTCGCCGAGGCCGAGGCAACCCAGGAGGTCGTCCGGCGCCAGACCGAGCTCGCCCAGCTCGAGGCCGACCGGAAGCAGAAGGAGCTGGTGGCGTCCACGATCCGCCCGGCCGAGGCCGAGGCCGACGCCCAGGTCAAGCGCGCCGAGGGCGACAAGCTGGCACGGATCGCCGCGGCCCAGGCGGATGCCGAGCGGGTCAAGCTCGCCGGCGGCGCGGAGGCGGCGGTCAACATCACCAAGGGCGAGGCGAACGCGCGGGTCATCCTCGTCAACGCCCAGTCCGAGGCCGAGAAGACCAAGCTCGAAGGCAACGCCGAGGCGGGCATCGTGTTCACCAAGGGCGAGGCCGAGGCCAAGGCCCTCGCGCTCCGCGCCGAGGCGTACCGCCAGTTCAACGAGGCGGCGGTCATCCAGACCGTCCTCTCGATGCTCCCCGAGATTGTCCGCGCCGCGGCCGAGCCAATGGCCAACATCGACAACCTGACCGTCCTCTCGAGCGACGGCGCGTCGGAGATGGTCAAGAACACGACCCGCACCGTCGCCGAGGCGAGCGCCACGGTAAAGGGGCTGACGGGCATCGATGTCCCGGCCCTGATCGGCACCGCGATGGGCTCGCGGTTCGGCGGCAACGGCGCGCCGCCAGCCCGCCCCGGCCCGAGCGGCGGCGGGGGCGATGGCGGCGGCGGCGAGCGACCTCGGCCGACCACCAGAACACGCCGCGTGGCGCCCACGCCGCCCGCGTCGGCGCCGCACGTGAGCGCGCCGGCGCAGGCGTCCGCGACGACCGCCGAGAGGACGTTGGAGCGCGAGCCGGCGCCTGCCGTCGAGGCCGCCGTCTCGACGCTCGACCACACGGCCCAGCGGGCCCGTGCGGCCATCGATCGGGCGATCGCGGGGCCGGCACCGGCCCCCGCCGAATCCGAGGCGACCACCGCGGCGCCGCCGGCGAGCACGTCGCTGGGCCGCGAGTCGACGCTCAGCGAGGCCGCCGAGGCACTCGCCGACGACCTGTCGCGGATCCCGGGCATCCAGCGGTTCGGCGAGATGCGCCTGTCCGACCTCGACACCGCCGGTCCGCGGCCGCTGCGGACGATGTGGCGGATCGCCCGGGACAGGCTGGAGCGCGACTACGGCGAGCTGACGATCGGCGAGATGATCGACCGCTACCAGGGTCGCGGTGGTGGCGGCGTCTCGGCCGGTGCCTGAGGGCGAATACCAGCGGATCCTCGAACAGAACGAGCGCTTCGTCGAGGCCTTCGACCGCTCGGCGCTGACCGCTGCGCCGCTGACCGGCATCGCGATCCTGACCTGCATGGACGCGCGGATCGACGTCGAGGACGCGCTCGGCCTCCGTGTCGGCGACGCCCACATCATCCGCAACGCGGGCGGCCTCGCCTCGGAGGACGCGATTCGATCGCTCGTCGTCAGCCAGCAGCTGCTGGGGACGCGGGAGATCGCGGTCATCGCCCACACGCGCTGCGGGCTCCACGGAGCGGACGAGGCCGCCCTGCGCCGGCAGATCGAGGACTCCACGGGCACCGCCACGGAGATGGGCTTCGGGGCGTTCGACGACCTCGACGCGATGGTCCGCGAGCAGGTGGAGATCCTCGCCACCGAGCCCGCCCTCCTGGACGTGCCAGTCCACGGCCTGGTCTACGAGGTCGAGACCGGCCGCCTGCGTGAGGTTCGCTAGGCTCCGAACGTGGGCTACTCCCGAGCCGAGCTCGCCACGCGCGCCGGCGTCGAGCCCGACTTCATCGACCGGCTCTGCGAGCTCGCGATCCTGACGGCGGAGGCAGACGCCTTCAGCGAGGGCGACATCCGCCGCGCGCGGATCCTCCAGGCGCTCGTTGCCTCGGGCATGCCGGTCGAGGCGATCGGCGAGGGTGTCCGGGCCGGCGTCGTCCACCTCGCGTTCGTCGACGACCCCGCCTACGAGCTGTTCACGAGCCTGACCGACGAGACCTTCGAGCAGGCCAGCGAACGGACCGGCGTCCCGTTCGAGGTGCTTTCCGCGATGCGCGAGGCGGCGGGATCGGCGCCGCCTCAGCCGAGCGATCGGGTCCGCATCCTCGAGCTGGAGGCGCTGCCCGCGCTCGAGCTCCAGGTCGCGAACGGGATGCGCCCGCAGGGCCTGGAGCGGCTGCTCCGGGCCTGGGGTGACAGCCTCCGCCGCATGGCCGAGGTCGAGGCGGACCTGTGGGCGAGCGACATCCTCGGCCCGATCTTCGCCGCCGGCGGCGGCTTCGGCGATGTGGGCGCGCTGTCCGCCGACTTCTCGAACGCCCTCCAGCCGCTCTCCGCCCGGCAGATGATCGCCCTGTACCGGGGCCAGCAGTCGGTCGCCTGGATGCGGAACTTCTTCGAGGGCTTCGAGGCGGGGCTCGCCAGCGCCGGCCTGTACAAGCCGATCGATCGCCCGCCCGCGATCTGCTTCCTCGACCTGTCCGGGTATACGCGCCTCACCGAGGAGCGTGGCGACGCCGCGGCCGCGGACCTCGCGGGGCGGCTCTCGCGCCTGGTGAACCGGACGTCCTCGCTGCGCGGCGGCAAGCCGATCAAGTGGCTCGGGGACGGGGTGATGTTCCACTTCCGCGACCCCGGGCCCGGCGTGCTGGCCGCGCTCGAGATGGTCGAGGGGGCAGAGGAGGCGCAGCTCCCGCCGGCCCACGTCGGCATCCATGCGGGGCCGGTGCTCTTCCAGGAGGGTGACTACTTCGGCCGGACGGTCAACATCGCCGCGCGCATCGCGGACTACGCGCGGCGGGGCGAGGTCCTCGTGACCGACGAGGTCGTCGCGGCCGGCGGCGCGGACGGCGTGACCTTCGAGCCGATCGGACCCGTCGAGCTGAAGGGCCTGTCGGAGGCGATCCCGCTGCACGTCGCGCGCCGGGCGGGCTGAGGCCGCCGGCCTCGTGCCTCGCGCGCGTCGTCCGCTAGAATTCGCCGCCCGTGGCTGGGTAGCTCAGTGGTAGAGCAAGCGGCTCATAATCGCTAGGTCACAGGTTCGAATCCTGTCCCAGCTACCAACCCCATCTCCCGCCGGAGTTTCAACGCGCCCGTGACATTCCGCCCCCCGGCGAATCGAACGGGCACCGCCACCCGTCTGCGACGATCCGGTCCAATCGGGCCATAGAGGGGCCGCGGAGGACCGTCGCTATACTCAATTTCGGTTCGCCGCGCGGTCGGCGGCCAGTTCGTTCGGAGGCTCTCACTCTTGAATCCCCGGTTCATGCGCAACGGCCTGCTGATGCTCGTCCTCGTGATGGGCGTCTCGGCCCTGCTGTATACGTGGCTCGGCGCATCGAGCAATCCCCAGACGGTCGGCTGGGGCCAGTTCCTGACCAATGTCGCCGAGGGCAAGGTCGCCAAGGTCACCCAGCAGGACCAGGTCCTGACCATCAAGCCCACGGGAACCGGTGGAGCCGACTACACCGTCGTCGCGCCGGTCTTTCCGGGCCTGAACGTCGACGTCCTCGAGAAGATCCAGCAGGCCGCGACGGACGGCGGTCATCCCTTCGACCAGAACCAGTACGAGCTCAAGCAGCAGCCGGACAACTCGTGGATCGGGCTCGTCCTGACCGGCCTGTTGCCGCTGCTGATCATCGGCGGCTTCATCTACTTCATGATGCGGCAGGCCCAGGGCACGAATAACCAGGCGCTCAGCTTCGGCAAGAGCCGCGCGCGCATGTTCCTGGGCAACAAGCAGGTCGTGACCTTCGCCGACGTCGCCGGCGTCGACGAGGCCAAGACCGAGCTCCAGGAAGTCGTCGAGTTCCTGAAGTTCCCCGAGAAGTTCAATACCCTCGGCGCGCGCATCCCGCGCGGCGTGCTCCTCGTCGGGCCTCCGGGCACCGGCAAGACGCTGCTCGCCCGTGCGGTCGCCGGTGAGGCCGGCGTGCCGTTCTTCTCGATCTCCGGCTCGGAGTTCGTCGAGATGTTCGTCGGCGTCGGCGCCAGCCGCGTCCGCGACCTGTTCGACCAGGCCAAGCGCAACTCGCCCTGCATCGTCTTCGTGGACGAGATCGACGCGGTCGGGCGCCAGCGCGGCGCCGGCCTCGGCGGCAGCCACGACGAGCGCGAGCAGACCCTCAACCAGATCCTCGTCGAGATGGACGGCTTCGACACGAACACCAACGTGATCGTCGTCGCCGCCACGAACCGGCCGGACGTCCTCGACCCAGCGCTCCTGCGGCCCGGCCGCTTCGACCGCCAGGTCATCCTGGACCGCCCGGACATGAAGGGTCGCGTCGCGATCCTCAAGGTCCACACCAAGGGCAAGCCGCTCGACAAGCAGGTCTCGATCGAGGACATCGCGCGCCAGTCGCCGGGCTTCTCCGGCGCGGACCTCGCCAACCTCGTCAATGAGGGCGCGATCCTCGCCGCTCGCCGCAACCGCAAGGTCGTGACGATGACGGACTTCGAGGAGGCCCTCGAGCGGATCGTCGCCGGCCCGGAGCGCAAGAGCCGGGTCATCAGCGACGCCGAGAAGCTGATCATCGCCTACCACGAGGGCGGTCACGCCGTCGTGCAACGGATCCTGCCCAAGTGCGACCCCGTCCAGAAGGTGACCATCATCAGCCGCGGCATGGCCCTCGGCTACACGATGGCCCTCCCGACCGAGGACCGCTACCTGCAGTCGAAGTCCGAGTTCGAGGACAAGATCGCCGGCCTGCTCGGCGGCAACGTCTCCGAGCGCATGGTCTTCGGCGACACCACGACCGGTTCGTCGAACGACATCGAGAAGGCGACGGACCTCGCCCGGCGCATGGTCACCGAGTTCGGCATGAGCGATCGGCTCGGGCCGCTGTCCTTCGGGAAGCGCGACGAGCTGGTCTTCCTCGGCCGCGAGATCGGCGAGCAGCGCAACTACTCCGACGAGATCGCCAAGACGATCGACGAGGAGGTCCGGGCGATCGTCGACCGCGCCTACGAGCGGGCGACCCAGGTCCTCGAGACCCATCGCCATCGGCTCGACGGCCTCGCCTCGAAGCTGATCGCCGAGGAGACGGTCGACAGCGAGGGCTTCGAGACGCTCTTCGCCGACCTCCCGCCGAAGGAGGACATCCACGGCCTGCCGCCGCGGCGCCATCGCGAGGAGGGCGAGCCCAGCGAGGCGCCCGCCCCCGCGATCAAGCCCGAGCCGAAGGCCAAGCCCTCCGCTCCGGCGCCCCATCCCGCATAAGGACCCAACGCAGTGCCGCAACGCCCGGCCATCGGCCGGGCGTTGTGATTCCGGGTTCGGCAACCGTCGCCGCTCCCCGCGCCGCTACCATCGCCCGATGATCACTGCGGAAACCGGCCTCGACGCCTGGTTCGAGGCCCATCGAGACGAGCGCCTCGAGTCGTACTTCGAGCTCCTCCGGATCCCGTCCATCTCGACCCTGAGCGAGCACGCCCCGGACGTCCGGCGGGCCGCCGACTGGATCGCCGCCGAGATGGGGCGGATCGGATTCGAGAACGTGGAGGTCAGCCCGACCGGCGGGCACCCGGTCGTCTACGGCGACTGGCTCCATGCCCCGGACGCGCCGACGATCCTCGTCTACTGCCACTACGACGTGCAGCCGGTGGACCCGATCGACCTGTGGGAGACGGCCCCGTTCGAGCCGTTCGTCCGTGATGGCAGGGTCGTGGGCCGCGGCGCCGCCGACGACAAGGGCCAGCTGCACATGCACCTCAAGGCCGCGGAGGCCCTGCTCGCAACGCGCGGCCGGCTGCCCCTGAACCTCAAGTTCCTGTTCGAGGGCGAGGAGGAGCACTCTTCGGTGGGACTGGCCAGGTGGCTCGCGGACAACAAGGAGCGCCTGGCCGCGGACGCCGTGGTCATCAGCGACACCGGCTTCTTCGAGGGCAACGTCCCGGCGATGACGACGTCGCTGCGGGGCATGCTCTACACCCAGATCGACGTCGTCGGCTCCCCGGTGGACCTCCACTCGGGCGGCTTCGGCGGCGCCGTCCAGAACCCCGCGAACGCCCTGGCGAAGATCATCTCGGGGCTCAAGGCGGACGACGGGACGGTCCTCGTCCCGGGCTTCTATGACGACGTCGTCCCGGCGTCGCAGCAGGAGCGCTTCGAGATCAGCTGCCTGCCCTTCGACGAGGAGGCCTTCCGGGCACAGACCGGCGTGCCCCATCTCGTCGCCGGCGAGCCGGGCTTCAGCGTCCTCGAATGCATGGGCATCCGGCCCACGCTCGACGTCAACGGCATCTGGGGCGGCTTCACCGGCGAGGGCTCCAAGACGATCATCCCGGCCCACGCGCACGCCAAGGTCAGCTGCCGCCTCGTCCCGGACCAGGACGGGGACGTGCTCTACGACCGCTTCCGGGACCACGTCCTCGCGATCGCCCCGAAGGGCGTCGAGGTCGAGGTGCAGAACCTGGGCACCGCGAAGGCCCTGCGCACGAACACGGAGCATCCCGTCGCCAAGGCCGCCGCAAGCGCCCTCGAGGCGACCTTCGGCAAGGCGCCGGTCTACATCCGCTCCGGGGGCAGCATCCCGGTCGCCCCGATGTTCTCCTCGATCGTGGGGCTCCCGGTCGTCATGCTCGGATTCGCGAACCCGGACGACAATGCGCACGCACCGAACGAGACGATGGTCCTCTTGAACTATGAGACGGGACTACGCACCATCACGCGCCTGTGGGACGATCTGGGCTCGATGTCGCCACAGGCAGCTCGAATGGGAGGCAAGACCGAGTGAACGGGGGCACCAGGGCAGCCGGCGCCGGCACTGCCGGAGCGGTCGGCGACGAGTGGACGCTCGACACCGGCACCGGCACCATGTCGCCGCGCACGGCGATCGACGTCCTCAACGACGTCCGGACCAAGGTCGCGACCGGCGAGATGGCCGACTTCGAGCCGGTCCCGCTGGGCATGGCCCCGATGGACCGGATGCTCGGTGGCGGTCTCCGCCCCGGCGAGCTGATGCTCATCGGCGGTGCCCAGGGCACCGGCAAGACGACGCTCGCCCTCCAGATGGCCCGCAACATCGCCGCCTCGGGTCAGGCCTACGTCCTGTACGTGAACTTCGAGCACGACGACGCCGACATGCTCAACCGGCTCATCGCCATGGAGTCGGTGCTGCCGCACCTCCCGAACACCAAGGCCTCGACCGGCGCGGTCAAGATCACCGACGTCCGCGCCGAGGTCCTCCGGAGCTGGGCCCGCTCGAACGAGAGCGAGCAGGTCGACCTCGCGGCGAGCCCGAAGCTGCGATCGGCGATCGAGCGCATCGCCCGCTATGGCAACAACCTGTACCTGCTCCGCGGCTCGCAGACGGCGAGCACGATCGAGAACCTGCGCGAGCTGATCGACATCCACCGCCGCAAGTCCGGCGAGCGGCGCATGGTCCTCATCGTCGACTACCTCCAGAAGGTGCCGCAGCTCCCGGAGCCGCCGACCGAGTCGGAGAAGGTCACCTACATCGTCAACGGGCTGAAGGACATCGCCCTCACCGAGAAGGTCCCGACGATCGCGATCGTCGCGGCCGACAAGGAGGGCCTGAAGGCCGCCCGCCTGCGGAACCACCACCTTCGTGGCTCGTCGGCCATCAACTACGAGGCCGACATCATCCTGATCCTCAATGAGAAGTACCAGATCGTCGCCAAGGTCAACATCGAGTTCAACCCGTACCAGGCGCAGCGCTTCCGCGACTGGGTCGTGATCTCGATCGAGAAGAACCGCAGCGGCTCGGACAACATCGACATCGAGTATCACAAGCACTTCGACTTCTCCTGCTTCGATCCCACGGGGCGACCGGTGCAGGAGAAGCTCATCGAGGAGCGCCTCTACAACGATTAGCCAGGTCGTGGCGGAGGCGCGCCGTGATTTGGCGGGCCGGCCACGCGCTGACTCGTCCAGCATCTCCGCTGGTGCACCCCGCTCCGTGTACGAGTCATGCGTCCCCTGGAGGCCGGGCCCGGCCACTGCGAGCAGGCGCGATTCGGTGTCTCGGCGGTTGATTGATTTGGATTCGTGACAATCGTCGGTGGATGCGCTTGTTTGCGCTGATCTCCCGCTCGTCGTTCTTCGCATGACTCGAAGACGGATCACCCGCCGCACGGCGAGGGCCAGGTTGCGGACCTGAGCGCTATCGTTCGGGCATGGGCGGCAAGGGATTTCCGGAGCGGGTCGAGATCGTGGTCGAGATCCCGCGGGGCAGCCGGAACAAGTACGAGTTCGACGAGGAGGCCGGGGTCTTCCGGCTCGATCGGGTGCTGTCGTCGGCCGTCTTCTACAACTTCGACTACGGCTTCGTGAACGACACGCGCGCTGACGACGGCGATCACACGGACGCGCTGCTGGTGATCGACGAGCCGACGTTCACCGGCTGCCACGTCTGGGCGCGGCCCGTGGGCGTGCTCGAGATGCGCGACGACAAGGGCGAGGACTTCAAGGTCCTGTGCGTGGCCGAGGGTGATCCGAACCAGGTGCACGTCGAGCAGCTCGACCAGATGCGCCCGCACCGGCTCGTCGAGATCGAGCACTTCTTCCAGACCTACAAGATCCTCGAGGACAAGATGGTCGAGGTCGTCGGCTGGCGCGATCGCGGCCGGGCCCTCGAGATCCTGCGCCACGACCGCGTGGCCTGGGAGCGCGAGCAACCAGCGTCGCGGTGAGCGACGAATCGCGCCCGCGCGATGGGGGCCACGGTCGCGGGCGAGGACGGCGCCGGTACGAGGCCCCGGTCGACCCGCCGGACATCCTGCGGCTGTTCTATGCCGTGCCGATTCCCGCCGACGCACGCGCGAAGGTCGGCGAGCTGATCGATCGCGTCCAGGCCGGCGTCGGCGACGGGACCGCGCGGATCCGCTGGGTGCACGTCGATGGCCTCCACCTGACGCTGCGCTTCCTCGGGGCGACGCCCGACCGGCTCCGGCCGGCGCTCGAGGCCGCGGCCGATGCGGCGGCGGCCGGCATCGATGCCTTTGAGGTCGCGCTGTCCGGCGGCGGCGCGTTCCCGAGCCTCGCGCGGCCGCGCAGCCTGTGGGTCGGCGTGAGCGAGGGCGAGGATCGGCTCACGGCCCTGGCCGACGACCTGAGCCGGCGCTCGGCCGATGTCGGGCTCCAGCTCGAGACGCGGCCCTTCGCCGCCCACCTGACCATCGCCCGGACCGACGGCCTGCGGCTCGGCCCGGCCGCGGCAACGGCGCTCGCCGAGGCTGCCAGCGCGATCGATGTTCGCTTCACGGCGGATCGAGTCGTGCTCTTCCGGAGCCACCTCGGTGGCGGCCCGGCGCGCTACGAGGCGCTCCACGAGGCGCACCTGGGCCGCTGACGATGGCGATGGTCACCTGCCCCGTCTGCGGTCGCGTCATCGTGACGGCGGCTCCGCTCGAGGCGCTGCCGCCCGAGGAGCGGCGGTGTCCACGCTGCGGCTTCGTCCTGGGCTCCGAGCGCCGGACCGTCGAGCGGCGGCAGAATCGACCTCGACGGGATGACGGACCGACCAGCCACAGCTCCTGACGCGACGGGCGACGCCCGGTCGGCTGCGGCCGCCCGCCTGCCCGAGCGGATCGCGTTCCTCGGCTTCGGGCTGATCGGCGGCTCGATCGCCATGGCGATCCGCGAGGCCGGCAGTCAGGCGCACCTCGTTGCCTGGACGCCGAGCGAGCGCGGGCCTGCGGAAGGGGCCCGGCGGGGAATCATCGATCCCCCCGCCTCGAGCGCGCGGGAAGCGTTGGACGGCGCCGATCTCGTCGTTCTCGCCGGCCCACCGTTGGCGATCGTCGGGATGATGGCCGTCGGCGGCACGCTCCAGGGCCTCGGGCCGGACGCCACGGTCACGGACGTCGGGAGCACCAAGGGCCGCATCGGGGCAGCGGCGGACGCAGCGGGGCTGCGCTTCGTCGGCGGCCATCCCATGGCCGGCCGCGAGGTCTCGGGCGTGGACGGCGCGACCGCGGAGCTCTTCGTCGACCGACCCTGGGTCATCGTGCCGGGCCGCCACGCGACCGAACAGGACACCGCGCGCGTCGAGTCCCTCGCGCTCGCCACCGGCGCACGCCCGATCCGCATGGCGGCGGACGAGCACGACGTGGCGGTCGCCGCGATCAGTCACCTGCCGCTCGTGCTTTCTGCTGCGCTCGTCGAGAGCGTGGCCGGCCTGTACGGTGACGGCACGACGTGGCCCCTCGCCAGGCGCCTTGCCGCATCGGGCTGGGCAGACATGACTCGCCTGGCCAAGGGCGACCCCGAGATGGGCGCCGGCATCGTGGCGACCAACCAGGAGGCCATCGCGGACCGCCTTGTCGCCCTCCGCAACGCGCTCCAGACCTGGATCGATTGGTTGACGTTCGAGGGAGCTGATGCCGACGTGATTCGCGACGAGCTCGCCCGCGCCCGGCGCGTCCTCGAGGAGCCCGAGACGCCGTGAGCGACGACGAACTCGTGCTGGTCGTGCCTCGCCACGTCCTGATGGCCGATCCCGGCTGGCGCGGCATCCGCGCCGATCTCATGACCGGCCCGCAGTTCGAGGCGCTCGTTGCCGCCAACGGCGAGTTCCGGTCGCGGGGCGAGATGGAACGCGATCGCTCGTGGAAGCAGGTGATCCCGTACCTCGTCCTCCGCGACGGCCCGAGCTACTTCCTCATGCGCCGGACGAAGGCGGGCGGCGACGCGCGGCTCCACGACCTCTGGACGATCGGCGTCGGCGGCCACCTGAACCCGGGCGACGGCGACCTGGCCGGCGGCCTGCGACGCGAGTGGCGCGAGGAGGTCGAGGCGTCGTTCGAGCCCGAGTTCGAGCTCCTCGGACTGATCAACGACGACACGACGGACGTCGGCAGCGTCCACGTCGGCGCCGTCTACGTCGCGGATGCGCGCGGCCGCGCCGTGACCATCCGCGAGACCGACAAGCTGACCGGCGCCTTCGCCGGCCCAGGTGAGGTCGCCACGGTCGTGGGCCGGATGGAATCCTGGAGCGCCCTCGTCTTCGAGCATCTCGAGGCCGTGCCGGAAGTCGTGCCCGCCTGAGCGCCGGACGGCGGTCCCGCGCAGCGGTGCGATACTCACCCGTGGAGGTGGTCATCACCATGTCCACTGGGGGGCGCCAACGAGGGCGCACGGGGCGGAGAGGGCTGCGACGGATCTCGCTGTCCCTGATCGCGGGCGGCTGGCTGCTGCTCGCGGCGAGCGCGCACGCCGCCGGGCCTGAGGTCATCGTGCTGCCGACGACGGGCATCGTCGACGGCGGCATGGCGAAGTACCTCGAGGACAACATCACCGTCGCCGAGCAGCGCCACGCGGCCGCCGTGGTGATCAAGCTGAACACGCCGGGCGGGGCCCTCACCTCGACCAACGACATCGTCGGCAGCCTCCTCGAGGCCCGGGTCCCGATCATCGTCTGGGTCGCCCCGGCCGGCGGCTTCGCCGCGAGCGCCGGCACGTTCATCACCCTCGCGTCGAACATCGCACTGATGGCGCCCGGCACGAGCATCGGCGCCGCGTCGCCGATCTCGGGTGAGGGCACCGACATCGAGGGCACGCTCGGCAAGAAGGTCCTGAACGACGCGATCGCGAAGATCACCTCGATCGCGCAGGAGCGCGGCCGCAACGTCGACTGGGCTGTCTCGACGGTCCGCGACGCCCGCTCGTCGCCCGTGAGCGAGGCCGTCGAGCTCGGGGCGGTCGATGGCGAGGCGTCGACGATCGACGAGGTCATCGGCTTCGCCAACGGCAAGACGGTCACCACCGCCGCGGGCGAGGTGACCCTCGACCTGAACGGCGCGACCGTCACCGAGACGACGATGAACCCGCTCCTCGCGTTCATCCGCATCCTGTCCGACCCGACGATCGTCGCGCTGCTGTTCTCGACCGGCTCGATCGGCCTCCTGGCCGAGCTCTACAGCCCCAACTTCGTGACCGGCATCTTGGGCACCCTGATGATCCTGCTCGCGCTCATCGGGCTCGGGACCCTGCCGCTCAACGTCGGCGGGTTGCTGCTGATCCTGTTCGGCCTCGTGCTGTTCGGCCTCGAGCTGACCGTCACCAGCCACGGCCTGCTCGGATTCGGGGGAGTCGTCTGCCTCGCGCTGGGTCTTTCTGCCCTGTTCACCGGCCCCACCGATCCCTTCGAGCCCCTGGTCCGCGTCGCCACGCCGGTGATCGTCGCCATCAGCGCGACCGCCTCGGTGCTCGTCGCCCTGATCGTCTACGGTGCGCTCCGCTCGCGCCACGTCGGGCTGGGGGTGCCGATCGGCTCGACCATCGCCCCGGGTGCGGTCGGCCAGGTACGGTCGCCGCTGGCGCCGCTCGGCTCGGTCATCGCGAACGGCGAGGAATGGTCCGCACGGACCGCATCCGGCCAGTCGCTGGAGCGGGGCACGCCGATCCGCGTCGTCGGAGTGGAGGGATTGACGCTCACGGTCGAGCCGGACGCGTCATCATCGAAGAGCACGTGACCGCGGTGCCTGCCGCGGGCGCGGATCGGAGGTAAGCGTGGAGCTCCCAGTCACCCTGGCCGCCGTGGCGTTCGTCCTCGTCGTCCTCCTCGTGATCGTCTACCTGTCGATTCGCGTGGTCCAACAGTACGAACGAATGGTGGTTTTCCGACTCGGCCGGACCGATGAACACCTGGTGCGATCGCCAGGCCTCAACTTCCTCATCCCGATCGTGGACCGACCCATCAAGGTCGACCTGCGCGAGAACCTCACCGAGGTGCCGAGCCAGCGGACGATCACCAGGGACAACGCCCCGATCGACGTCGACTTCCTGGTGTTCTGGCGGATCGTCGACCCGCTGACGAGCGTCCTCGCGCCGATGCGCCTCGGGGACATGATCCTCGGCGTCGCGTCCACGACCCTGCGCGCGGTCATCGGCGACATCCCGCTCGATGAGGTGCTGTCGAAGCGCGAACAGATCAACGAGCTGCTCCGGGTCAAGCTCGACGAAGTCACCGAGCGCTGGGGCGGCAAGGTCACCACGGTCGAGATCCGCGAGATCACCCCGCCGCGCGACGTCCAGGACGCGATGAACCGCCAGCTGTCCGCCGAACGGACGCGACGTGCGGTGATCACCGAATCCGAGGGCACGCGGCAGGCGGCCATCAACGTCGCCGAGGGCACGAAGCAATCGGAGATCCTGAAGGCCGAGGGCGACCGTCAGGCGGCGATCCTGCGGGCCCAGGGTTTCTCCGAGGCCTTGCAACAGATCTTCAGTGCAGCCAAGGGTATCGACGAGAAGACGATGGCCCTGCAGTATCTGGAGGCGCTGAAGGCCCTGGGGGCGAGCCCGTCGACGAAATACATCATTCCGGCGGACTTCACGCGGCTCACCGAGTCGGTCGCCGGCTATCTCGACAAGGGCATGGGCACGGGGGAGACGGCATGACCAAGATCCTGGTCGTCGACGACGAGGCGAACGTGCAGCGCCTGCTGCAGTACACGCTCAAGCAGGCGGGCTATACGGTCGCGGTCGCGGGCGACGGGCTCGAGGCGCTCAAGCTGTGGGCGTCCGAGCAGCCAGGGTTGATCCTGCTGGACGTCAGCCTGCCGAAGCTGGACGGCTACGGCGTGGCCGAGCGGATCCGCTCCGACGAGGGCGGCAAGAGCCACGTCCCGATCATCATGCTGACCTCCGAGAAGGAGGTCGAGCAAAAGGTCCGGGGCCTCCGGGCCGGCGCCGACGACTACCTCGTCAAGCCGTTCCACCAGGCCGAGCTCCTGGCCCGCATGCGCGGCCTCCTGTCGCGGTTCACGAGCAGCGACGCCGCGGGGCGAGCCCGCCCGCCGCTGGGCAAGATGGTCGCGTTCTACGGCGCCAAGGGCGGCGTCGGGGCGACGACGATCGCGATCAACACCGCGATCGCGATGCACAACCACCTCGACCGGAAGGTCGCCCTCGTCGACGCGGTGCTGCAGTTCGGCGACCACCGCGTCTTCCTGGACCTCGGCAACGACCGCAAGAGCGTCACCGACCTCATGACCGCGCCCCAGCTCGACGCCGAGCTGCTGAAGTCGGTCATGGTCAAGCACGACTCCGGCGTCGACCTCCTGCTCGCGCCGACGAGCCCCGAGGAGGCAGACCTCGTGTCGCCGGAGAGCTTCGCCGGCGCCCTGGCGCTGCTCCGGACGATGTACGACTACGTGATCGTCGACGTCGACAAGCGGCTCGGCGATCTGGTCCTGTCCGTCCTCGACCACGCGGACGAGGTCCACATCGTGATGACGGCCGACCTGTCGTGCCTCAAGAACGTGCGGCTCGTGCTCGAGGCCCTGCGCCGCATCGGCTTCGACCCGAAGCGCCTCAAGCTCGTCCTCAACCGCTCGAACGCGTTCACCGGCATCTCCGTGGGTGCCGCCGAGAGCGCGCTGAAGCGCGAGTTCGAGACCAGGGTCACGAACGAGTACCGGACCGCCATCTCGGCCCAGAACACCGGCTCGCCGTTCTCCCACGCCAAGCCCGATTCGCCGCTCGGCAAGGAGATCGTCGCGCTCGCCCAGGCGATCGACGCGACCTTCGCGCCGGCGCTGCCCGCGACTGCGGGAGCGGGGGCCACGGCGGCGCGCGCGGGAGCTGCCCGAGCCCGCTGATCCAGCTCTCCGGCATCGCCGGGCGTTGCACGCCCGCCCTCCGGCCCGCGCCTCTCAGGGCTCGAATGACGAACGTTCGTGACCTCCTGCCGCGGGGTCATCGGGACCAGCCGGCGCAGGACCATCGCAGCGTTCCCGCCAGGTTGGTCGGCCACCCCACAGGTTGGACGCCGGACACGTCCGGGTGGAGGACGAGCTCTGAGAAAGCCACCTGGCCGCGCAAGGCACCTGATTCACCATCGACCGTCTCCGCGAACCCCGACCAGCCCACTTCCGCAGGCTGACCCTCGCCCGCGGGTCGGACCCAGACCTGGACCTCAACTGCAGCGCCGGCACCTTGGGGCATGAACACCATGGCGATGACGGAGCCCGCTCCGACCAGACCCGCTGAGTCCGCCTGGATCGCAGCGACGGCCTCGGAGCTCGCCTCGGAACGACAGGCGGCGAGCGCATCGGCCTGAACGGAGTACCCGTCGAGCCCCGCCAGCTCCAGGCTGATCAACCCCCGACCCTCGAGGACGACCGGAAGAGGCGGTGCAAAGGCCCGTGCGATTGCCCATCCGGCGCCGATCGCCCCCAGGAAGAGGCCGCCGGCGAGGATCATGGGCCGCATCGCAGCAAATCGGTCGGAGCGCTTCCAGCCCACCAGCAAGGCCGTCACCGTCAGCACGACCAAGATCAGGATCGAGAGGCTCAGCGCGATGGCCGCGTTGACGAACGACGACAAGCCCGTGCTGCCCCAGCCCGAGCCAATCAGGGTCCCCATCCACGCGCCGAGGCCGGCGAAAGTCGCGAGGAACGCGACCTTCCACAAGGACCGACCGAGAGTTGCTCGTCCTGTCATTGCAACATCGGGTCGTAGATCTCGGCGGTGGCCAGAACGCCCTCGATGTCGGTGCCGCCGACCAGGAGCACCCGGCCGTCGCGCAGCAGCGTTGCGGTGTGCGAGTACCGGGCGGTCAGCGGTTCGCCAACACGCGTCCAGGATCGGCTGCCTGGATCGTACAGTTCCGCGAAGGCCAGCAACCAGTCGCCCTGGGTATCCCGCGAGGCGCCGCCTGTCAGCAGGACCCTTCCGTCGGGCAGGCGCGTCGCGGTCGGATCATTCGCTCGGTGGTAGATCGTGCGCCCGGTGGTTGCCCAGGCGCCGCGACCTGCGTCGTAGATCTCAGCTGATCGTCGTGCGCCGAGACCGGCAACGAGCACGGTGCCATCGAGCAGCAGCGTCGCCGTGAACTTGGCTCGGCCCATGTCCATGCTCGCGGTAGCGGCCCAGGACCCGCTTGTCGGGTCGTACCGCTCGGCGGATTGCAGTGCGCCCAGGTCGCCGAAGCCTCCAGCGAGCAGCACGCGACCAGCAGGCAGCAGCGTCGCCGCATGACCCCAGCGGGCGTCGAACATTCTCCTCGTCGCAGTCCAGGACCGGCTGCCCGGGTCGTACAACTCGGCGGCGCGCACCGCTTCGCCATGGCCGCCGAATGCGCTGCCGCCCGCGACGAGGACCCGGCCATCCGGCAGCAGGGTCGCCGTATGCGCGGTCCGGGCAGTGACCATCTTCCCGGCGGCGGTCCACATCCCGCTACTGGGGTCAAATGTCTCGGTGAAGTCCAGGACCAGGCCGCTGCGATCGTCGTAGTCGCCTGCCACGAGCACGGTGCCGTCGGGCAGCAGGGTCGCCGTGTGCCCGCTGCGGGGAACCGCCAACCTCCCGACGGTATGCCACGACCCACTCGAGGGGTCATACAACTCTGCCGCGGCCAGCAAGTTGGAGTCGTCGGAACCGCCTGCCACGAGAACTTTGCCGTCGCTCAGCAACGTGGCCGTGTGGTCTCGACGGGGCGTACCTATCTCCCCGGTGGCGGTCCAGAGGGCCGGCATCGCGGACGGAGCTGGCGCCGTGCCAGTGGGTCCCGGCGTCGACGGTGCTGCGGTGGGCGGCGGTTCGGCATCCGCGAGGCCCAACACGCGAACCGGGAAATTGCGATCCGCGCCCCCGCCGTCGCCGAGCTGGCCTTCCGTGCCCCGGCCCCAGCAGTCGACCTCATCCGAGGCGGTCACCACGCAGCTGTGCTGGCTGCCGGCGGTGATCACGATGGCCCCGCTCGCGAGGCCCTCCACGACGACGGGGACGTTGCTGTCTGTGTTAGCGCCGTTCCCAAGCTGGCCCGATCCGTTCGCGCCCCAGCACATTACCCGGGCCGCACTGGTGACAGCGCAGGCATGGCTGCCCGCGGCGATCCCAGTGATCTCGCCGGCGAGATCCGAGACCTCGACCGGGACGTGGCTGGTCCTGTACGTGCCGTCACCAAGCTGGCCCGCGTGGTTCTGGCCCCAGCACTTCACGCCGGCGGCGGCCGTGACGGCACACGTGCTTTCGTGGCCCACAGCGAACGCGCGGACGCGCTCGGTGATCCCCGACACGTCCACCGCGACGCGGGTAAACGAGGCGGACGTTGTCCCGTTTCCGAGCTGTCCGAAGGTGTTGAAGCCCCAGCATGCGATACCGCCGACGCGCCTGGCTGCGCACGCATGGTCGAAGCCCGCCGCGATCGAGGTCACATCACCCGCATCGACCTCGGTCCTCGATCGATAAGTGACGCCCCAGCACACGATGCCGCCGTCCACGACGAGGGCGCATGTCCCGAGACCGCCCGCGGCGATCGCGCTGACGCCGCTCGTGAAGCCCACGACGTCGACTGGCATTGAGCTGTCGCTCTTCGTCCCGTCTCCGAGTTGACCGGTGTCATTCAGGCCCCAGCATTTGACCCCGCCTCCGGCCGTCAGCGCACACGTGTGCTCGTCGCCCGCGGCGATCGCGGTCACGTCACTCGAAAGGCCCGAGACGGTGACCGCAACGCTGCTGTCGGTCGTCGTGCCGTCGCCGAGCTGGCCACGGCCATTGCTGCCCCAGCACTTCACGCCGCCACCCCTGGAGAGCGCACACGTGTGAAGGGCACCGATGGTGATGGCGGTGATCCCGGCCTCCGGCAAGGCGGGTGCGGTGGGCGGGGCTGCGGTGGGCGGGGGCGTGCTCGTCGTGGGCGCGCACGCGGCGACGAGCACCGCCAGCGAGATCCGTCTCGCGACCGGCAGAAGCGACCACCGACGCTCGGGTTGCACGCGCGTCAGCCGGGGCCGCAGCCGCCGCTCGACGCGGCGCCTGGGCTTGGCATCGGGTCCGCTCCGCCCACGAGCGTCGCCCGCTCGGCGAGCCAGATCGCCGATTCAGCCCCCTTGTCGTCATCGCTCCAGCCGAGCCCGATGACTACGCCGGCCCGGCTGATCAGGCCGAAGATCGTCGCATTCTCGAACTGTCGATCGACCGGGAGGCGCTGCCACGTCACCCCGTCCGGGGAGACCCACGTCATGCCCTGGAGCCCGGAGGCTACACAGCCGTCGCCAGTCGGCACGGCGGTCGTGGCAATGAAGCCGGCGTCGTCGCCGACGAGCGCGATCGGCGTGGTCGGATATTCGGGCGAACCTGGGCCGCTGGGGTCGAAGGCGGGTGACCAGGCACGCCCGTCGATCGACCGATAGATGCCCGCTCCGATCGCGAGCCAGCCGCCGGGTCCCTTGGCCACCGACAGGTAGCCCATCGACTCCGACCCCTCGAACGACCCGACGCGTTGCCAGCTCGCCAGATCGTCTCTCGCCGCCTGCCAGACCTCGAGGGGCCCAACAACCTGGTCCGCGTTCGTGAACGCGGTGAGGACGCCGTCGATGCCGGTAAGCAGCTGGAGTCCGGGCTGCACGGCGGACGCGATCTCGGACGCGATTGGCTGCCACGTGCTGCCATCGTTCGACGTCCACCCGCGGGCGGCACGAGGATCATCGGGCGCGGTGGCGTCGAAACCAAAGGCAACGAAGCCACGCGACGTGGCGCCCACGAACCCGACGTACACGCCGGGGTGGAAGGCAGGGTCCACGACCCTGGTCCAGGTCCGGCCGTCGATCGATCGCCAGAGCACGGCGGCCCGCTCCTGGGTCGCCTCGCTCCAGTGGTCGCCGAAAGCGACCAGCTCGGTTCCGTTCGTGGCGAGCCCAACCACGGCGAGCTCCTCGCCATCAGGATCTTCGCGGAAATCGATCCCGTCGGCGGCCTCCCATCTGACGCCGTCCCCCGAGAACCAGATCCCCGGGTCCTCCCGGTCCCCAATGAGGATGTCGAGGCCATCGAACCGGGTGACCGTACTCTCGTAGGTATAGGCCCACGTGAGCGGCGGATCCATCGGCGTGCCGGGGAGCAGATGCCAGCCCGCGCCGGCCGGAACAGCCGGCGGCACCCACGCAGGTGGGATTGGCGTCGCCGAGGGCGGACTGGGCTCGATCGACGCCGGGGTAGCGGGCGAGGCCGAGCGGAGCATTGCTGTCGAGCTCGGTCCCTCGCTCGGCGAGAAGACGGGCGCAGAGCATGCAGCGATGATGAGTACCAACGCGAGAAGCGGTCGGCCCAGACGCGTGCCGTGCATCGAGCGGTGAGAAGGCCGCGGCGCCCGTTGTGTTACGTCGGGTCCGCGCCGATCACGTCGATCCCATGGTGATCTCAAGATCAGGGCTCCGCCTCAAAGGTGGCCTCGGGGCCGATCCAATCGCCGCAGGACCAGGTCAGCGTCCCGGACAGCGCCGCTGGCCAGTCCCGTTGCGCAGGGCCGCCCGCCTCGCTGGCTTCCCGGACGGCTTCGACGAACGTTATCCGGGCGTTGCGGTCCCCAAGGGTCCGGTCGGCGAATTCGACCGGGCCCGACCACGATTGGAACTTGGAACCAGCCGTCGGCTGGACGGACACCGTTACGAACGAGGCCTCGAAATCGACATTCGACACGACCGCGCGCACATCCACACCATCGATCGTCCCGATGGCGATGGCCGCGACCCACGAGACGTCCTCGCCGTCCGGCTCGGACATGCACTCGGCCAACCCATCGCCCCGTGCGGAGTAGCCGGCGATGCCCTCGAGGGCCAGGGTCATCGTCGCGCGGGCTTTGAGCGTGACGGGCTCGTGATACCTGTAGTCGAGCCCGAAGACCGGGGTCGAGACAAAGCCGACGCCGACGCCTCCCGTGTACAGGGCTGCGAACGCGATGACGGTCCTGGCCTCCGGGAGACGGCCCTTCGACAACGCGCGGTACAGGAAGGTGGCGACCAGCCCGGGGATTGCGATGAACGCGACGGTCCAGACGACCCAGAACATGCCAGCGACCGCGACGCCGAACACGCCCCAGCTGCTTGGTCCGGTAACGGAGACAGAGATCCGGTAGCCGGCGTATGCCCCGACGCCGAAGGCGGCCGCCCACGAGACGAGCCGCCATCCGTGCAGCGCCCTCGGGGAGAGCAGGAGATGTGTCAAACCCTGCCGCCCCGAGAAGCGCCGATGCGAGCCATGACTCAGCACCGACCCTGGTCGAACGGCAGGACGGGTGCGAGGGTGAAGGTGATCGTGCGACTGGCTGCCCGCTCGCCAAGCTCGAATGACAGGTACGTTTCATCCTGCGACGTGGCGCCGGTCGCCTCCAACGCTGCGATGACCGCCGTGCCGTCAGCGGCATCGATCAGGCGACAGCGGGTCTCCTCGCGTGGCGAGTGGAGGACCTTGTCCAGGTCAGCGGTATCGACCTTCGCGGGCCAGGCGAGCCTTGTGACATCAGGAGGCAGGTCGTCGAGGTTGCCCCCCCACTCGGAGGAGCTGATCGTCATCCGGTAGTCGTCCGGCACGTAGGGAGCGGGGTCTGGATCTGCCCACGCCGCTGCGGGAAGCCACTCCTCGAGCGTCGTCAGGCGGACCCTGAGGGCCTGGAGCGCCTCTGCCTCGACCTGAGGCTGGAAATAGGCTCCACCGTCGTTGTACAGATTCCAGGAGATGGAGACGGTGCTGCCGCCGGGCTGGCCGATCTCGAGTCGCCCCAGATCGCCGATGAAACCCGGGGGGTCGACGCCGGGCTTGGCGACTGGAGAGAAGTCGGCAGTCGAGTCGGTCAGGCCGGTTGCAGCCATCTCGTCACGAACGAGCTGAATCCCACTCGGCGTCAGGCGACGCTCCAGTGGCGCTGTCGCACCGCTGGGGTCGCTCGTGATGACTCGGCCGTCGTCGAGGATGGTGACCAGGTGGTAGGGTCCCAGCTCGCCCCCGCCCAGCAGCTGTACGGCGAGCGCCGCGGCGCTCGGCTTGGGCGTCGGATTGGCGGATTCGGCGGGCGAGCTTGGCGCAGCGGACTCCGTGGGCTTGGGCGACGGCGAGGGAGCAGGCGACGGTCCGACGTCGGGGGTCAGCATGAGCTGAAGCCCGATCGCGGCGGCAATCAGGACCGCGGTGGCGACTGCCGCGGCACGTGCCAGGAGTGTCATCGAGGTTCCTCCGGAGATGCGCCGCAGCCAGCCCTGCCGCTGTGGCTCAAGCCCGACTCGCTCGAGGGCCGCATCGAGCACCCGGTCAGGCGCCTGCCGCGGCGCCTGGCGACGCAGCCACGTCTCCAGCGTCTGGTCGAAGTTCTCGTGGCCGGTCATGCCGTACCGCCCCTTGTCATGCCGCCGCCGCGGGCATCAGCCTCCAGCGCCGCTCGAAGTGCACGAGTTGCGTGATGCAGGCGCGACTTGGCGGTCCCGAGCGGGACGCCCATCGCGTCGGCCACCTCCGGCAATGACAGCCCGTGATAGTGGCGGAGCACGATGACAGCGCGCTGATCCGGCCCGAGCCGGCGAAAGCCGCGTTCGAGCGCGTCCGTGTCAGCCAGCCCCCCGCTTGAGTCGTCCACGACGGCGTCGTGGATCGGAAGCAGCGTCACTTCCGGGCGCCATCGCCGCTGTCGCCGGCCTTCATCTCGACAGGCGTTGACCAGCAGGCGGTGCAGCCAGGCGTCGAAGCGATCCGGATCGCGGAGTGAAGGCAGGTCGCGCCATGCGCGAACGATCGTCTCCTGGGTTGCGTCGTCGGCCACGGAGCGGTCCCGAAGGATGAGCACGGCGGTTGCGTAGAGCCGATCAACCACGCTGGCAGCCAACGCCGAGAACGCTTCTCGATCGCCGGCCCTTGCCAGTTCGATCAGCTCGCGCTGCGCCATTGGCGCCTCCGTTCGCCCGCGATTTCCGGGCGCTACCACCAATGGCGATCCGGGGGGGCCGAATCGTTCTAAGTTCGTCGAGGGTGCGAGGACGCGACGGGGCATGCATGGTGCTCGCTCTGCCGGGCTCGTGAAGAGCAATCGCGTCCAGATCTGCCAACCCTGTCGCGGCGTCGACGCCGATCCCGATCTCGGATTTGGAGGGAGCAACAGCCCCACAGGGCTTCGACGCCACCGCCCGGCTCTCTGACGGCGCACGGAGCACCGGCTTCGTGCCGGCCCGGTGCGTCGTCGGCGGTTGCGCTGCTCGCGTGGCCTCGCCGACCGAAGCTCGGGGAATCAAACGAGGTAGAGCGAGGCTCCGCGGTGGGTCAGGCCCCGATCCCGCGTTGCATTCTGAGGGCCCATTCAGGGACGGATCATTCCCCGACTGTTGTCGCCACCTGCCAGTAGCGTCGGTTCATGTCCTCGGCCGTGTAGGTCCCTGCGGCACGCTGGCCTACCTGGACCGAGTAGGACACTGCATCGGCCACCGTCGTCTCCCACCGGTAGACGCACTGGCTGGCGGAGCTGGTTGGGTCCACCACGAGCTCGGCGGACCCCACGGCCTTGCCGGCTTCGTCCCGAACGACGACGGCGAGACCGCCTCTGATGTCGGCGTACTGGCCCGTTCCCGAGCAGCCGGACTCGTCGTAGCGCACAGCTGCGTCGTTCAGGATGAACGCGCCCTGGAGCCGATGCGCCTGCTCGCCGCAGCCGGTCAGTGTTGCCGCCATTGCGCCGGCCGCGACAAGCATTCGCCATCTCAGCCCCATGTCCCAACCTCGTTTCTCGCCGTCCCTCGAAGCGTTGATGCGCGCTGCTCGCTCGACACAACCTTCGCGTGGCGAGCGATCCTCGTGCTACTTCCGGAGCGTGACCGCGAGCTCCACGCGGTCCTCGCTGCAGCCACCCGGGCCACACGCGAAGGCGAACACCGAGACGACTGCCTTACCCCCGGCGAACTTGCCAGTGTTACTGGAGACTTCGGCCAACCACCGCTGGGTCGTGCCGTCGCAAGCGAACTCGGCGCCGCCCTCTCCGGTGAACTTGAAGCGTCCGATCGCCTGGGTCAGCCCAACGCCGATCTTGCCCGGCGCGTCCCCGCCGGTGCAGGTGATGACGCCTGTGACCGTGGCCGATCCCGTCTTGGCATTGAAATGGCCAGTCCGATCCACCGTCAGCTCGATCGAGGGAGGCGGCGGTAGCTCGTCGACCGTGATATTGAGCGTGCCTCCGTTGCCGGCCCCGGCCTCGAAGTCGAAGGCGAGGATCGCGTAGGTTTCCCCAGCGGCTGTCCCGAAGGCGACGCTGAAGGCATTGCAGGCGACGATCGCCAGACTTCCCGGGTTACCCGTGGCGACGATCACGCCAGCGGGGTAGGTCGAGCTGGATACGTCGACGACCAGGACGCCATCGGCCACCGCGGTGATCTCGTACCACACGCTCGCTTCGATCGCCGGCGCAGGGCATCCGGCGAGCGCCTCGGTGTCGTCGGCGTCGGTCGTCGCTTCGGTCGTGTCGACCGATTGGGCAAACGGGACCGATCCGATGATGGCGCGACCGGCGTACGAGTCGTTATCCGGTGGGGCCGCCAGCACGGGAGTCGCCGTGCCGACGGTCAGGAGTGCCACGATGGTGACCAGGAACAACATGCGCTTCATGACCTTCCCTCCCAAGCTTCCATCCGGACGGATTGGCCTTCAGGGCCGGTCGATGGCACGGGCAGCGAGCGCCGAGGACTCCCTCGGTCGCCGTTCCCTGTCAGTTCGACCAGCTCGCGCGGCATCATTGGTCTCTCCGCCCGCCCGTGATTTCTCCGGGCGTTACCACCAAGGGCGATCTCGCGGGCCGAATCGTTCTAAGTTCGTCGAGGGCCGAGTGTTCAGGTTTCCTCACGGATGGTGAACAGCTCACACCTCGGCTGCGTCTCGATCGATGTCGCACCTCCGACCAGGAGGACGCGGCCGTCAGGCAGGTCGCCGCGACGTTCATCGGTGGTAAGCGGCCGATAAGGACCGATCCGTACGGTTCGCGTCGTGCTGGCGACCCTGCTGTCCGCAACGCTCGTCGCGCTCGAGGGCCGCGCCATCCGCGTCGAGGTCGACGTCGCACCGGGTCTGCCGGGTTTCACCATCGTCGGGCTCGGCGATGCCTCCATCCGCGAGGCCAGGGAGCGCGTTCGCGGCGCGCTTCGGAACAGCGGATTCGTCCACCCGCCCCGGCGGATCACGGTCAACCTCGCACCCGCGGACATCCCGAAGACCGGCTCGTCGGCGGACCTCGCGATCGCGATCGGAATTCTGATCGGCTCGGAGCAGTTCACGGCGCGCGCCGGGCGAGCCGCGCTCATCGGCGAGGTCTCGCTGGGCGGCGAGATCCGCCCGGTGCCCGGCCTGCTGCCGATGGTCGCGGCGCTGGCGCGACGCGGGGTCCGGCGGGTCATCGTGCCCACGGAGGGACTCGACGAGGCGCGGCTCGTCGGTGGCGTGGAGGTCGTCGCGGCGGCGCGGCTTGCCGACGCGGTCGACGCGCTGCGCTCTCGGCGTCGCGCCGCCCCGAGCGTGCCGGCCCGCGTGGACCTCGCGCCGGCGACGTCCCTGTCGTCGGGCCAGCCGGCGCCCGTCCTCGCTCCGCCGCTGCCACCACCGGACCTGGCCGAGGTCCGCGGCCAGGCAGAGGCGCGTCGGGCGCTCGAGGTCGCGATCGCCGGGGGCCACGGGCTGTTGCTGATCGGGCCGCCGGGCACCGGCAAGACGATGCTCGCCCGAACGATCCCGACCCTGCTGCCGCCACTCTCCGACGAGGACTCGCTGTCGGCAACGATCATCGCCTCGGTCTCGGGCGAGGCGCCCATCCACGACCTCGTGCGCACGCCGCCCTTCCGGACGCCGCACCACACGAGCTCCTACGCCGCGATCGTCGGCGGCGGCCCGCGGCTCCTGCCGGGTGAGGTAACGCGCGCCGATCACGGCGTCCTCTTCCTCGACGAGCTCACCGAGTTCTCTCGGGACGTCCTCGAGGCGCTCCGCCAGCCGCTCGAGGACGGGCGCGTGTCGATCGTCCGGGCGGCGGGCGCCGTCACGCTCCCGGCCCGGTTCCAGCTCGTGGCGGCGACGAACCCGTGCCCATGCGGCTACGCCGGCGCGGAAGACCGCTGCCGCTGTCCGGAAGGCGTCCCGGAGCGCTACGTGGGCCGCATCTCCGGGCCGCTCCGCGACCGTATCGACGTCTGGGTGACGCTCGTCCGGGTCCCCGGCGCGGCGATGGTCCAGGCGGTCGAGCCCGAGTCCTCGGCGACGGTCGGCGGACGGATCGCGATCGCGCGGGCCCGGCAGCTCGCGCGCCCCGGGCGGCGCCTCAACGCTCGCGTGAGCGGCCGCGCCCTTCACGCGATCGCCCAGATGTCGCCCGCCACCGCTCGGCGCCTCGTCGAGCTCGCCGATGCCGAGCTCCTGTCGGGCCGGGGCACCGAGCGACTCCTGCGGGTCGCGCGAACCATCGCGGACCTCGCGGGCGCGAACGCCGTCGAGGTCGACCACCTCGAGGAGGCCGCCCGATGGCGCCCCTCCACGAGCCGGCAGCCCTTCGCGCTGGCGGTCTAGGGATGCTCGGCGTGGGCGTCGGGCCCGACGGCAGCGGGAGCGGGAGCGGCGCACTGCCCATGGCGGCACCGGCGTCGCTCGGGCGGCGGCTCGGGGACGCCGACCGGGAGGCACTGGCCGTGCTCCTCTCGGTGGACGGCCTCGGCCCCCTGACGCTCGGTCGGCTCGTCGACTGCCTCGGCTCGCCCGCGGCCATCCTCGAGGTCGCCGCCGGAGCCAATGGCGCCGCCACGCTCATGGAGAGCAGCAAGCCTGCCGACGGCGAGTGGCGAACGATGCCGCACAAGGTCGCGGACGCGATCGCCGCGGCGGCCGGCGATCGGGCACGGATCCTGGACGAGGTGCTGAGGTCGGGCGTGCAGGTCGTGGCCCGCGGCGACGCCGAATACCCGTCGCGGCTCCTCGAGATCGACATTCCGCCGCCCGCGCTCTTCGTCCGTGGCTCGCTGCGGTCCCTCTCGGTGCAGCACGTCGTCGCCGTGGTCGGGACGCGGCGGCCATCCCCGGCGGGCAGGCGCATCGCGAGCCGGATCGGCGCGGCCCTGGCGCGCGCCGGTGCGACGGTGGTGTCGGGGCTCGCGATCGGAATCGATGGCGCCGCGCACGCGGCGTGCGTGACCGAGCAGGTCCCGACGGTCGCGTTCATCGGTGGGGGGCATGCCCGGCTGTTCCCGAAGGCGCACGACCGGCTTGCCGACGCGATCGTCGACGGCGGCGGCGCGGTCGCCTCGGAGTACGCCCCGATGGTCGAGCCGAGCCGGGGCACGTTCCCGCAGCGCAATCGCCTGATCAGCGGGGCCTCCCAGGCCGTGATCGTGGTCGAGGCCGGCGCCAGGAGCGGTGCACTGGTGACGGCGTCGTGGGCGCTCGAGCAGGGCCGTGACTGCTTCCTCGTGCCCGGCTCGATCGACGCACCGACCTCCGCGGGATGCAACGGCTTCCTTCGGGACTGGCACGGCCTGGCGAAGATCGTGTCGGGCATCCCGCAGCTGCTCGACGACCTCGGGTTGCTGGCCGAGGCGGCCCTCCCACAACGAGGAGACGGCAGGATCGTCGTGGGTTCGACGGTCAGGCTCCCCTCGGCGCGGGCCGTGCTGTCCGGGCGAGACGCTGCCCAGGTCGCTGTCGCCGAGGCGCTCGTCCACGGGGCCGTCACGGTCGATGAGCTCGTGGCGGTCACGCGCCTGAGCGTCGGCGCGGTCCTCGGCGCGCTGACGAGGCTGGAGGCGGCCCGGCTGGCGCGGCCGATCCACGGCCGCTACGAGCCGATCGGCGCGCTGGCTGCCGCCGATCCCGCCGCCGATCCCGCCGCGGCCTAGCCTGCGCCGCGAGCTCCGGACCCAGGACCATCGGCCGGGTTTGCCCGGCGGCACCGGTTGGTATGGTCCCGGCCGTGATCCGCGCCATCCTGCACCTGCTCAACGACCAGCCGCTCGCGGTCGACCTGCTCGAGGACCCGAAGCCGAGCGACGCCGCGGTGATCTGCACGAACGTGCGGACCATCGACGGCAAGCGCCCCGTCTTCATCGACTTCAGCGACTCGACGTTCGTGTTCCCGATGGCGTCGGTGCGCTTCGTCGAGGTCCCAACGGGCGTCGAGGCAGGGGATCGGGCCAAGGTCGCCGCCGCAGCGGCCGCCGAGAGCGCCGACGAAGGGGAGGACCTGGAGATCGACGAGGACTTCCTGCGGCGCGTCCGGGAGGCCTGAGCAGCCTCTCGAGCCGGGCCGGCGGGCCAGGCCTGCGGTGACCCGCAGGGGCGTCGCGGATACGTCCGAATCTAGCCCGCGGTGACCCGCCGGTGATCGGCCGATGACCGGCCGTGCAGGGACCTGTGCTTATACTCCGCGCCGAATGCCGAAGCACCTGGTGATCGTCGAGTCGCCGGCCAAGGCGCGGACGATCGAGCGCTACCTCGGCTCTGATTACCGTGTCCTGGCCTCGTACGGCCACGTCCGCGACCTCCCCGAGAACCCCGGCAAGGGCAAGCTCGGGGTCGACGTCGACCACGACTTCGCGCCCGAGTACGTCGTGGCCGAGGATCGTCGCAAGCAGGTGGACGCGATCGCCAGGGCCGCGAAGTCGGCCGACACGGTCTATCTCGCCACCGACCTCGACCGCGAGGGCGAGGCGATCGCCTGGCACGTGACCGAGGCCGCCAATGTCGACAAGGAGAAGACGCGCCGCGTGACCTTCTCCGAGATCACCGAGCGGGCGATCCGGGACGCCTTCGCCAACCCGCGCGGCATCGACCAGAACCTCGTGGACGCCCAGCAGGCGCGCCGCATCGTCGATCGCCTCGTCGGCTACACCCTCAGCCCGCTGCTGTCGCGCAAGATCCGCGGCGGGCTCTCCGCTGGCCGGGTCCAGTCCGTGGCCGTCCGCCTCGTGGTCGAGCGCGAGCGCGAGATCGATGCCTTCGTCGCGCGCGAGTACTGGACCCTTCGGGCCCTGCTCGCGACGCACGCGGGCGACGAGTTCGAGGCGGAGCTCGTCCGCATCGACGGGAAGCCGATCGAGGTCGGCGACGGCGAGACCGCCGAGCGGCACGCGGAGGCGCTCAAGGCGCTCCAGCCCAGGGTCGTCTCGATCGCGACCAAGACCCAGAAGCGGAGCCCGGCGCCGCCGTTCACGACCTCGACGCTCCAGCAGGAGGCGAGCCGCAAGCTCAGCTTCAGCCCCAAGCGGACGATGTCGATCGCGCAGCGGCTGTACGAGGGCACGGATACCGCGGATGGCCACGTCGGCCTCATCACGTACATGCGGACCGACTCGGTGGCGATGGCCGGCATCGCGATGGGCGAAGCCCGCGACGTCATCCGCGACCGCTACGGCGAGCCGTACACGATGCCCAAGGGCCGGGTCTACAAGACGCGAACGAAGGGCGCCCAGGAAGCCCACGAGTCGATCCGCCCGACGTCGTTCCGGCGCGATCCCGACTCCCTGGCCGGCTTCCTGAAGCCCGAGGAGCTGCGCCTCTACCGGCTCATCTGGCAGCGCGCGCTCGCCAGCCAGATGGAGGCCAAGGAGCTCGAGACGACGACCGCCGAGCTCGAGGCCGGCCCGTACGGCCTGCGGGCCAGTGTGACGCGCGTCCTGTTCGATGGCTTTGCCCGGGTCTACACCGAGGGCCGCGACGACAGCCGCGACGGCGCCGATGGGGCGGCCGGCGGCGACACGGCCGATGACGAGGCCGAAGGCCGGCTGCCGGCGCTCAAGGAGGGCGACGAGACGACCGTTCGAGACGTCACGCCGACCCAGCACTTCACCGAGCCGCCGCCGCGCTTCACCGAGGCGTCGCTGATCAAGGCGCTCGAGGAGCACGGCATCGGCCGCCCTTCGACCTATGCCGCGACGATCTCGACGATCGTGGATCGCGGCTACGTGCGGGTCGAGGAGCGGCGCCTGCATCCGGAGCCCGTCGCGGGGATCGTCGTCGACCTCCTGGTCGAGCACTTCGCCGACTACGTCGACCTCGAGTTCACGGCGCGGATGGAGGAGGAGCTCGACGAGGTCGCATCCGGCAAGCGCCCCTGGGTGCCGCTGCTCCAGGCGTTCTACCCGCCGCTGCGCGACCGTGTCGACGAGGTTCGCAAGACGACGCGCCGGAGCGACTTCACCACCGAGGCGACCGACGAGGTCTGCTCGCTCGGCCACCCGATGGTCATCCGGCTGGGGCGCAACGGGCGGTTCCTCGCCTGCTCGCTGTACCCCGAGCACAAGGAATCGCGGCCGCTTCCCGGCGACGAGCCGCCCGCGCAGGCGGGGACGGGGGAGACCTGCCCGAAGTGCGGGCTCGGCACGCTCGTCGGCAAGCGCGGCCGGTTCGGGCCGTTCGTCGGCTGCGACCGCTACCCGGACTGCGACTACATCCAGCGCGAGGGCCCGGAGCCGCCGGACCAGCTCCCGTTCGAGGTCGTCTGCCCCAAGAACCAGGACGGCAAGCTCGTCGCGCGTCGCGCCCGGCGCACCGGCAACGTCTTCTGGGGATGCTCGAACTACCCGAAGTGCGACTACACGACCAACTTCGAGCCGATCGGTGCGCTCCACGACGCGGACGACGGTCCGGTCGCCAAGCGCGGCGAGGGCTACATCTGCCTCAAGGACGGCGCCGCGATGGAGGTGCCGGGTGAGGGCTCGGTCGTCGGCCTCCGGCTACCCGGCGGGCCGCCCGATCCCGCGGCCCTCGCCCCGGTCCGGCGTGGCGGTGGCGGCGGCGGCAACGGCACGGGCGGGCGTCGTGGCGGTGGTCGTGCGACCGGACGCCGAACCACCCGGTCGAGCCGCGGCCCGACGAAGTCCCGCTCCTGACGCGGCCGACGCGCTGATTCCCGACGTGGGCACGGCGGCGGGCACTCGAGCCGGCGCGCCCGCTTCATCGTCCGCCGGGCGGGCGGCACCGACCTCGGGATCGCCGCTGGAACGGTTTCTCCTGAGCCTGCGCGCAAAGGATGCCTCCGAGCACACGCTCCGCTCCTACGCGACCGCCGTGGGGACGTACCTCGAGTGGCTGGAGGAGCGCGGCGCGGACTGGCGGTCTCCGGCTCGGACCGAGCTTCGCGCCTACCTGGCGAGGCTCGTCGGGTCTGGGGCGCGGACCTCGGTCAGCCAGCGGCTCGCGGCCATTCGCTCGTTCCACCGGTTTGCCGCGCGCAGCGGCCTGGCCTCCGGTGATCCGTGGGGGTCCATCGCCGCGCCGAGGCTGCCGCGCCGGCTGCCCCGGGTGCTCGAGGTCGACCAGATCGAGCGGCTCCTCGAAGCCATCGACGAGGACGAGGATCGGGCCGCGAACGGCCGTCGCCGGGATCCGGCACTCGCGGTCGCGCTCGCCGTCCGCGACCGGGCCATCGTCGAGGTGGCCTACGCGGCGGGCCTCCGGATCAGCGAGCTCGCCGCGGCGGAGCTGTCGTCGATCGACCTCGCGCGTGGCGAGATCCGCGTGCTGGGCAAGGGCCGCAAGGAGCGCATCGGGCTGCTCGGCCGGCCGGCGATCGCGGCGCTCGAGACGTATCTCGAGACGGCTCGACCGGAGCTCGAGGCACGCCGTGGCCCTCGCGGCGGTTCCGACGCGATCTTCCTGAACAGCGACGGCGCCCAGATCGGCGTCCGCGGCCTGCGCTACCGGATCGACCGGCTGTGCCGCCGTGCCGGGCTGCCCGAGGGCGTCTCGCCGCACACGCTCCGGCACTCGTTCGCGACGCACCTCCTCGACGGGGGCGCGGACCTGCGCGTGGTCCAGGAGCTGCTCGGCCACGAGAGCCTGGCCACGACCCAGGTCTACACCCACGTCTCGGCCGCTCGCCTCCGGGCCGCCTACGCGAGCGCCCACCCACGCGCGAAGCGCGGATGACGGACGCCGGCACGACGGAGGCCCCGGGCCAGTCTTCGGGCCAGTCCTCGGGCGGCGGGCTGGCCCTCGCCCGCGCCGGGCTCATCGTCTCGGGGGCGTACCTCGTCGCGCGAGTCCTCGGCTACGTCCGCGTCGTCGTCATCGGCAGCACGGTCGGCAACGGGCCGGAGCTCGACGCGTTCTTCGCCGCGTTCCGCATCCCCGACCTGATCTTCCAGCTCGTCGCCGCGGGGACCGTCGCCTCGGCCCTCGTGCCGATGGTCGCCAGCGAGCTCGGGTCGGGCCAGGCGAGCCGGGCGTGGCGGCTCGTCTCGACGATCGCCAGCCTCATGACCGTCGGGCTCTTCCTCCTCGCGGGTGTGGCATGGCTCGCAGCCCCGCTCCTGGTGCCGATCATCACGCCCGGATTCGCCGGCGAGCAGCTCCAGCGGACCATCGAGCTGACGCGGCTGATGCTGCTGGCGCCGATGTTCCTCGCCCTCGGCGCCGTCGCGACCAGCGCGCTCAATGCCCACAACCGATTCGCCGCGGCGGCCGTTGCGCCGATCGTCTACGACCTCGCGATCATCGGCGCGGCATTCCTGCTCACGCCATCGCTCGGCGTCACCGGCCTCGCCATCGGCGTCGTGGCGGGATCGCTCGGCCATCTGCTGGTCCAGCTGCCGGCGCTTGGTCGCGCCGGCTTCCGCTTCACCCCGAGCCTCGACATGAGCGACCCCGACGTGCGCCAGGCGCTGCGGCTCATGGGGCCGAGGGCGGTCGCGCTCGGCGCGGGCCAGATCACGTTCCTGGTGGCGACGGCGCTCGCCTCCGGGCTGGCCGTCGGCTCGGTGACGGCGTTCACCTTCGCCTTCACGGTCTTCTCGATCCCGCTCTCGGTGATCGGCGTGCCGCTGGGCATCGTGGCGCTGCCGACTCTCTCGCGCGACCTCGCCCGCGGCGCGGTCGGCGAGTTCACCGAGCTGATGCGCCGGGCCCTCCGGCTCATCCTCTTCCTGATCCTGCCGCTCGTCGCCCTCGGCATCGCGCTGCGGGTCCCGGCGACGTCGCTGCTGTTCGGCCACGGCAAGTTCACCGACGAGGGCGTCGCGCTCGTGGCGAGCACGCTGCTCGTGCTGCTCCTGGCCCTCCCCGGCGAGGCGCTCAACACGATCCTCGTCCGCGGCTTCTATGCCAACCGCGATACCAGGACGCCCGCGATCGCGGCGGTGCTCGCCGTGACCCTCAACGTCCTCATCGGCGTCTTCGCCGTCAACGTGCTCGGCTGGGGCCTCGCCGGCATCGCGGCGGGCATCGCGATCGGCTCGACGATCGAGGCCACGGTCCTCGCGCTGCTCTTGCGACGTGAGATCCCGGCCTTCGAGCCGGGCGCGATCCTCGCCGCGGGCGTGCCGGTCGTCGTCGGCAGCCTCGCCGCCGGCCTCGTCGCCGCGGGGGTGCTGGCGGTCCTCGATGCCAACCTCGGCGGCGTCGCGGGCACGGCGCGCTCCTTGCTCGAGCTCGTGGTCGCCGGCGGCGCCGGTGGCCTGACCTACCTCGCCGCCGCGCGCGTTTTGCGGCTGCCCGAGCTGGGCCTCATCATGCGGCTGATGTCCGACACCCTGTCGCGGCTCCGGCCGGCGTGACCAGCGAAGGCGCCAAGCCCAGGACCGGAACGAGGCGCCCGGCCACCGCCAAGGAAGCCGCCGCCAAGAAGCCCGCCACCAGGAAGCCCGCCGCCACGGAACCCGCAGCCGCCCAGCCGGCCCCCGCCGACGGAGCGCCCGCGCGATCGGTGCTGCCGCCGATCGAGGACCTCGTCCGCGCCGCCCGCCCCGGCGAGCCGGCGCCGAGCCCTCGGACCGCGCCGGCGCCAGATCCGGACACCGAGACCGCGCGCCCGCCGGCCACGGCGCACCTCGCGACCGAGGACGAGCTCGCGAGCTGGGATGTCGCCACGGTTGCCTCTCTGGACGGCCACGTCTATCAGTCCCGCGCCTGGGCCGACTACCGCGCCGCCCATGGCTGGAAGACCTGGCACATCGCGTTCGACGACGGCTTCCGCCTCCTGGTCCTCGGCCGCCCGGGTGCCGCCGGCGCGGGCGCCGCGTACGCCAGCCGCGGCCCGATTCCCGAGCCCGACCCGGAACGCAGCGCCCACCGGGCGGCGGCGGCGGCGGAGCTGCTTGCAGGCGAGGGCGTGCCGGCCCTCACGGTCGACGGCGAGACCCCCGCGGCGCGCGGGCTCCGAGAGGCGCTGAGCGCGGCGGGCTTCCAGCCGGCCGAGGAGGAGCAGTCCTCGCGCCACCGCATGGACATCCAGCTCGGGCCGGACGATGCCCCAAACAGCGATGAGAAGACGATCTTCGGCTCGTTCGGGGCGACCACCCGGAACCTGATCCGCCAGGCGGATCGCCACGGGCTCAAGGTTCGACGCCTCGACGCCGGTGGCGGTCGAAGCGAGGACGACGGGCACTCCGGGCTGCTCGAGGAGTTCGAGCCGGTCGATCTCGACGACGCCGAGACCGTCGGCAGCATGCTGCGGACGTTCTACGGGATGCTCGACGCCACCGCGGAGCGGCGCGGCTTCGCCCTCGCCTCGGAGGACAAGTTCATCGACTGGTCGCGCCGCGGGATCGCCGCCGGCCACACGCTCTACCTCCAGGCCGAGCACCCGGAGGACGGCCCCGTCGCCGGCGCGACCTTTTACCGCCACGGCCACCGGCTGACGTACTCGCTCGCCGGCGACCGCGCCGAGCTGCGCCGCAGCTACCCCGGCGCCGTGCGCCTGCTCGTCTGGCGCGGCATCCAGATCGCCCTCGACGAGCGTCGGACGACGGTCGACCTCGGCGGCGTCGATACCGAGGCGTTCCGGGCCAAGCCGGACAAGGGCGACCCGACCTACGGCATGTACCAGTTCAAGGAGTCGTTCGGAGCCCGCTGGGTCGAGATGACCGGCGCGCACCGGAAGACCATGCGCCCGATGGCCAACCTGGCCGGCCGGGTCCTGGGCAAGCTGGCGTCGCTCCGCCGCTGACGGTGACGACCGCAGACGGCGGCTCCTGGACGGCCGAGTCCTGGGACGACTACGTGCGCGGCCACCCGCGGGCCATCTACCTCCAGACCTCGGCCTGGGCGCAGGTCAAGCAGGCGACCGGCTGGTCGTCGGCCCTGGTCGGCGCCCCCGGAGGCGCGGGCGGCCGGTTCGGGGCCCAGCTGCTCACCCGGCCGATGCCGGTCGTGCCGTGGCGCTTCGCCTACGCGCCTCGCGGCCCGCTCGCGGACGAGTGGAACGCCGACACCCACCGCGCCTGGGCGACGGCGCTCCGGGATGCCGCGGCCGCGGGCGGGCCGCTCGCCCGAACGGCCATCGTTCGGATGGACCCGGAGGTCGAGGACGGTCCCGAGATTCGCCGTGCGCTCGAGGCCGGCGGCTGGCACCGAGCCCATGACATGCAGCCGCGGCGCACGCGGATCGTCGATCTCGGCGCCGACGAGGACGCCCTCTGGTCCGACCTGCGCAAGAAGTGGCGCCAGTACGTGAACAAGGCGCGCCACAGCGAGGTCGTCATCCGCGACGTGGACCCGGCGGTCGAGACGGACGCATTCGACACGTTCTACGCCGTGATGCGCGAGGTCTCGAAGCGAACGGCGCTGCCGCTCCGGAGCGCGAAGACGTTTCGCGATGTCTGGGCGGCGTTCGCGCCGACCGGCGAGAGCCGGCTGCTGTTCGCGGACACGAAAGAGGGCGAAACGGTCGCCGTGCTGCTGCTCGTCAGCTGCGGCAACCGCGTTGTCGAGCCGTACGGCGGCATGACCGAGACGGGCGCCGACCTGCGCGCGAACTACCTGCTCAAGTGGGAGGCGATGCGGACCTCCAGGGAGCGCGGCGCCGCCTCGTACGACATGTGGGGCCTCATCGGGTCGGGGATCGACTTCTTCAAGGAAGGCTTCGGCGGTCGCGAGGTGACCTACGTCGGGGCCTGGGACCTCGCACTGGACCCGATCGGCGCGACCGCGTTCAGGGCAGGGGAGCGGGGCCGGCAGCTGTACCGGGCCGCGCGACGGCGCCTCCGCGGCGAGAACCTGGCGCTCCCGGCGGGTCCAGAGGGCGATGGCTGAGGCCGGACCCGCGGCTTCGCGACCGCTCGCCGCGCTCGTCCAGCGATGGCGCGAGGAGCAGCGGCTGGAGGACCTGCTCGTCCCGGCGGGTACGGGCGCGGCAACCAAGGCCGTGAAGGCGGTCCAGCTGTCCGCTGTCCGTGACGACTCGCGCCAGGTCCAGCCCGGGGATCTCTTCGTCGCCGTCCGTGGCCTGCGGGTGGACGGGCACGACTACGTCGCCGAGGCCCTCGCGGGCGGAGCGGCCGCGATCGCCGTCGAGCGGCCGATCGATGGCGCTTCGGTGCCGCAGCTCGTCGTGGAACGGGGAGCGGCGGCCCTCGCGTCCGCTGCGGCGTGGTGGTACGGCGACCCGAGCCGCGAGCTGCTCACGGTCGGCGTCACGGGCACGAACGGCAAGACCACGACCTCGTTCCTGGCCGGCGCCGCGCTCGAGGCGGCCGGGCTCGGCACCGGCCTCGTCGGCACGATCGGCATCGGGATCGGCGACGCGCTGCGGCGCAACGAGGAGCCGAACACCACCCCCGGCGCCCTCGCGCTCCAGGCGCTGCTGCGCGAGATGCGCGACGTCGGCGAGGACGCGGTCGTGCTCGAGACGAGCTCGCACGGGCTCGCCGCGGACCGCGTCGGCAGCGTCGCCTACGACGCGGCGATCTTCACCAACCTGTCCCACGAGCACCTCGACTTCCACGGCACGTTCGAGGCCTACCGCGACGCCAAGCTGAGCCTCTTCTCGCGGCTGCCGCGCGAGGCCAAGGGCGGCCGCCCGGGACTGGCCGTGATCAACATCGACGACCCGGCCGCGCCGCTGTTCATCGCCGCCGCGGAGGCAACGGGCGCGAGAATCGCGACGTACGGCGCGGCCGACACCGCCGGCGTGCAGGTCCTCGACATCGAGGCCGACTCGCGTGGCTCGCGCATCGCGGTTGAGCTCGGCGGCTTCCCGCCGATCGGCCTCACGGTGCCGATCCCCGGGAGGTACAACGTCCACAACGCCCTGGCCGTCCTGGCCCTCGCCAGGGGCTGGGACCTCGACCTGCAGACGGTCGCCGATGCGATCGCCGCGTTCCCCGGCGTGCCGGGCCGGATGGAGTCGATCGACCGCGGCCAGCCGTTCGGCGTCGTCATCGACTACGCCCACACGCCGAAGTCGATCGAGGCCGTCGCCGGCGAGCTCGCCGCACTCGCGAAGCTCGCCGGCGGCTCGGTGATCAGCGTCCTCGGCGCGTCGGGTGAGCGCGACGTCGGCAAGCGACCGCTCATGGGCAAGGCCGCGGCGCAGCACAGCCGCCTCGTGATCGTCACGGAGGACGATTCGCGCGGCGAGGACCCGCAGTCGATCTACGAGGCCATCGCCAAGGGCGCCGAGCAGGCCGGCAAGCGGCGCGGCAAGGACCTCCTGGTCATCGGCGACCGGCGCGAGGCGATCGCCGAGGCGTTCCACCGGGCCAAGGCCGGCGACGTCGTCCTTCTCGCCGGTAAAGGCCACGAGACCTGGAATATGGGCCCCAACGGCCCCGAGCCCTGGTCCGACCGCGAGACGGCCATCGCGCTGCTCGCGGGAGCGTGAGAAGCCGCTGCTAGACTTTTTCGATCATGGTGGCCCCGCGAACGCGGGCCGAGCGGCCCGCCGAGATCGTCCCGGCCGCGCGCCCGGCGCGGAAGGGCTCGCGACGCGCTGCGGCCGACGCGACTGACGGCTCGCCCCCGAAGCGTCCTCGAACGAAGACCAATGGCGCCGCGCTGAACGGTGCCGACCCCGCCCACGCCGCCGCGACGGCGAAGGGCACCACCGCCACCGCGCCGCGAGCGTCGAAGAAGACCTCGATCGAGAGCCTCGGCGACCAGCTCGTCGCATCGATCCTCAAGCACGACGACGACGCAGACGTCAGCCACGTCCGCCGCGCGATCGACTTCGCGGTCGAGGCCCACGGCGAGCAGAAGCGCGCCTCCGGCGAGGCGTACGTCACGCATCCGATCGCGGCCGCCCAGATCCTCGCCGACCTCGGCATGGACCCCGTCGCGATCCAGGCCGCGCTCCTCCACGACGTCCCGGAGGACACCGAGTACAGCCTGTCCGACATCGAGGAGCGCTTCGGCAGCGAGGTCGCCCAGCTCGTCGACGGGGTGACCAAGCTCGGCAAGTTCTCCACCCTGAGCCACGAGCAGCAGCAGGCCGAGAACATCCGGAAGATGTTTCTGGCGATGGCCGACGACATCCGCGTCGTCCTCATCAAGCTCGCCGACCGGCTCCACAACATGCGCACGCTCGCGGCGCTGCCGCCGGAGAAGCAGCTCCGGATCGCGCGCCAGACCCTCGAGATCTACGCGCCGCTCGCGGAGCGCCTGGGCATCTGGCAGATCAAGTGGGAGCTCGAGGACCTCGCCTTCAAGATCCTGGAGCCGGTTCGCTTCCGCGAGCTGGCCAAGCTGCTCGACACGCGGCGCAAGGGCCGCGAGTCCTTCATCGATCGCGCGATCGGCGAGCTGGAGCCGCGCCTCAAGGCCGCCGGCATCGACGCCGACCTCTCGGGGCGGCCGAAGCACATCTACAGCATCTACAAGAAGATGCAGCGCAAGTCGGCCGAGTTCGCCGAGATCTACGACGTCTACGCGATCCGGATCCTCGTCGACGACGTCCGCGACTGCTACGCCGCGCTCGGCATCGTCCACGCGCTGTGGCGCCCGATCCCGGGCCAGTTCGACGACTACATCGCCGTCCCGAAGAACAACCTCTACCAGTCGCTGCACACCGCGGTGATCGCGATGGACGGCAAGCCGCTCGAGATCCAGATCCGCACCCACGCGATGCACCAGGTCAGCGAGGTCGGCATCGCCGCGCATTGGCGCTACAAGGAGGGCTCGAAGGCCGAGCGCGAGTACGACGCCAAGCTGGCCTGGCTGCGCCAGCTCATGGACTGGCAGCGCGACGTCAGCGACGCGACCGAGTTCGTCGAGGGCGTGAAGCTGGACATCTTCCAGGACCAGGTCTTCGTGTTCACGCCGAAGGGCGACATCAAGGACCTGCCGGCCGGCGCGACGCCGCTCGACTTCGCGTACCGGATCCACACCGACGTCGGCCACCGCACGATCGGGGCGAAGGTCAACAACCGCCTCGTCCCGCTCGACTACCGGCTCAAGAACGGCGACATCGTCGAGATCGTGACGACACGGGCCGGCCACGGGCCGTCGCGGGACTGGCTGAACCTCGTCCGAACCTCGCACGCGCGAGAGAAGATCCGGCAATGGTTCAAGCGCCAGGAGCGTGACGAGAACATCGTCCACGGCCGCGAATCGCTCGATCGCGAGCTGCGGCGCCTCGCCCGGACCTCGAGCGCCGCCGTCGGCCAGGACAAGCTGCTCGAGGTCGCGCGGCAGCTCAACTACGACTCGATCGATGACTTCCTCGCTGCGGTCGGCTACGGCGCGGTCAGCCCGCAGTCGGTGGTCATGCGCCTCGGCGTCGTCGACGACACCCAGTCGACCCTGCCGACCACGGCCCCACCGCCATCGCCGGCCCGCGCGGGCGGCGTGCGGGTCAAGGGCGTCGGCGACCTGCTGGTCCGCTTCGCCCGTTGCTGCCACCCGATCCCGGGCGACCCGATTCAGGGCTTCATCACCCGCGGCAAGGGCGTGACGGTCCATCTCCGGACCTGCCCGACCGTGCTCAACGAGCGCGAGGTCTCGCGGCTCATCGACGTCGAGTGGGAGGCCGCCCCGCAGCAGACCTACCCGATCGCGATCCGGGTCGAGGCCTACGACCGCACCGGGCTCCTCAGCGACATCACCCAGGTCGTGGCCGAGGCGAAGGTCAACATCCTCGCGGCCGACGTCGCGGTCGGGCCGGACCACACGGCGGTCGTCCGGGCCACCCTCCAGGTGGCATCGGTGAGCCAGCTCTCGCGCGTCCTCAGCCGCATCGAGCAGCTCAAGGACGTGATCTCCGTCCAGCGCGACCTCGGCTAGGGCCGAATCCGGGGTCGTAGACTCCGCCCCGATGTCGGCACCGGACCTGGCTCTCTCCTCCACGGTCGACGCCGAATCCGCCGACTCGTCGTCCGGCCGAGCGCGCCGCCTGCGTCGACTCGCCACGATCCTGGCGGTCGCGGCGATCGGCGAGGCGCTCGCCATCGTCCTCATCGGCGCCAAGGGCGATCGGCGCTTCGTGCTCGCGCCGAACCTGATCACGATCGGCTTCCTCGGCACCGTGGTCCTGTTCCCGTCGATGGGAGCCTTGATCCTGCAGCGCCGGCCGTCGACGCGCGTCGCCTGGCTGATGATCGTCCTCGGCCTGGCCATCGGTTTCGGGCTGCTCACCTATGCCTACGGCGTCGTGGGCATGCCGCCGGCGGCGCCGCTGCCGTTCGCGATGATCGCCCTCATCCTGTCGCAGCTGTTCTTCGTGCCGGCGATCGGGGCCGCCACGACCGGCATCCTGCTGCTGTTCCCGACCGATCGGCTGCTGAGCGAACGCTGGCGGCTCGTGATCTGGATCGCGATCTTCGCCGCGGTGGCCTACGACGTCGGGACGCTGTTCAGGTACGGTCAGTTCGACTCGATCGAGCTGCCGGGCGTGTACAACCCGCTCGGCATCCGCGGAGAGCTGGGCTCGGCGCTCGGCTTCATCGCGGACCTGGGCAACTTCATCGGGCTCGGCGCGCTCATCGTCGCGCTGTGCTCCCTGGTGCTCCGATATCGGCGCGCCGACCCGGTCGTCGCCGCGCAGATCCGGTGGCTCGCCCTCGTTGCAGTGCTTGCCACAGTCACGCTCGGAATCAGCATCTTCCCGATTGGCGGGCTGTCCGATCTCGTCTTCGGGCTTGGGCTCACGTTCACCGCGTGCATGCCGATCGCGATCGGGATCGCGATCACGCGCTACCGCCTGTACGACATCGATCGCCTGATCAATCGCACGCTCGTGTACGGCTCGCTCACGGCGATCCTCGCCGGCGTGTTCACCGCCGCCGTGGGCCTCGCGCAGCGCCTGTTCATCGCCTACACGGGCTCCACGTCCGACGGTGCGATCGTGGCCCCGACGCTCGTGGTCGCCACGTTGTACGCGCCGCTGCGCAAGCGCCTGGAGGGTATCGTCGACCGCTGGTTCAAGTACGAGTCGCGCGAGTTCGGCGCGTACCGGGCCGAGGTCCAGAGGTTCCTCGAGCTGTCCGAGCCCGATCAGGCGGCGCGGCGCCTCGCCGCGGAGGCGGCAGCGGAGCTCGATCCGGCCGGCCTGGCGGTCGTCGATCGCGAGGGCAGGATTCTGGCGACGGCGGGCATCTGGCCGCAGCCGGTGGTCGCTCGCCTGCCCGTCGGCCGCGGCGAGCGGTTCATCGGGACGCTGCTCGTCGGTCCCCGGCGAGACGGTCACCCGCACGACGCACGCGAGGTCGAGGACCTCGCCGACCTCGCGATCCTGGTCGGGAGCGCCGCCGCTCGCGGCTAGGCGGCGTCGCGCCGGGCGGCGTCCGGCGCGCCGGTAGACTTCGGCCGATGCCGAGCTTCCGGGCGCCGCGGGGATTGCGCGACCTCCTGCCGCCCGAGCGGCAGGGATTGGCGCGCCTCGAGCGGCTGGCCGCCGACCTCGCCGCGCGCTACGGCTACCGGCCGATCGAGACGCCCCTCTTCGAGCAGGCGGCCGTGTTCGAGCGCGGCATCGGCGAGGTCACCGACGTCGTCGAGAAGGAGCTCTTCCTGCTGCAGCCGCGCGAGGAGGACGCCGAGCGCTGGGCCCTGCGGCCGGAGCCGACGGCGGGGATCGTCCGCGCCTACGTCCAGCACGGGATGCAGACGTGGCCCCAGCCGGTGAAGGTCACGATGACCGGGCCGATGTTCCGCTACGACCGGCCCCAGGCCGGCCGCTACCGCGAGTTCTGGCAGTTCGACGTCGAGGTCATCGGCGACGCCGGGCCCGCGGTCGACGCCGAGATCATCGAGCTCGCCGACCGCTTCTATCGCGAGGCCGGGCTCGAGGGCGTCGTCATCCAGCTCAACTCGATCGGCGACCAGGCCTGCCGGCCGGCCTACGTCGAGGAGCTCACGGCGTACTACCGGGCGCATGAGAAGGAGCTGCCGCCGCTCGAGCGGGCGCGGCTGGCGCGCAACCCGCTCCGGCTGCTGGATTCGAAGGACGCCGCGGTCGAGGCGCTCAACGCGGCCGCGCCCAAGATCATCGAGCGGCTGTGCGACGCGTGCGCCGGGCACTTCGCCGGCGTCCGCGCGCACCTCGCCGCGCTCGGCGTGGCGTACGTGCTGGAGCCGCGCCTCGTCCGCGGGCTCGACTACTACACCCGAACCGCCTTCGAGGTCTACCCGGCGGGTGCCGCGGGCCAGCAATCGGCGATCGGCGGCGGCGGCCGCTACGACGGCCTGGTCGAGCTGCTCGGCGGGAAGCCGACGCCCGGCATCGGGTTCGGGCTGGGGCTGGACCGCGTCCTGCTCGCGCTCGAGGGCGCCGGCGCCGAGGCCGCGCCGGAGCCGGCGCCGGTCGCGGTCGTCGTCGGCACGGACCCCGCCGATACGATCACGCGCCTCCGAATCGCCACCGAGCTCCGAGCCGCCGGGCTGGCGTCACGCGCCGAGCTGAGCGCGCGCAAGCTCGGCAAGCAGCTCGAGGCCGCGGCGCGCGACGGCGCCCACTTCGCGGTGATCATCGGCGATGAGCTGGCCGAGGGCCAGGTCCAGCTCCGCGACCTCGAGGCGGGCACGCAGCGCTCCGTGGCAGCAGCGAATCTCGCGCGCGAGCTGGAGCGGGCCTCGAAGACGCATCGCCACGGCCTCGAGGCCTAGGGCTCAGCCTGCTCGGCGCCGCCTCGGGCGGGCGAGCCGCTCGTGGGCCTCGTCGATGAGCGGCTTCACGATCTCGTCGAAGGTGCTCCGGCTGGGATTCAGGATCGCGATCCAGCGCTGCTTCGCGTAGACGGGGTGGGGGAGGACGCGGTCGAGGGCGGCGTCGTCGGGATCGGCGATGCCGCCGACAAGGAGCTCGAACGTCGCCTTGCCGACGCCGAGGTTCAGGCGGAAGACGCCGGGCCGCGCCAGGTCCGACGGGCTGCCCATGTCGTGCTCATCGGTCGTCACGATCGTGGCGAAGTTCGGCCAGTGCCGGGCGTCGAGCGAGAAGAACGTGGCGCCCATCGCCTGGGCGACGACGGTCTCGGGATAGGTCGCGGTGATCCACTCGGTGATCTCGTCCGGATTCGGGCCGGAACCCTTCGCAGCTGCCATGCCCCGAGCGTAAATCCTGCATGTCAAGCCCCACGCGTCGCCTCGATCAGCGCCGGGCTCAGGCGCCGCGTGACGCGGAATCCCACACTGGCGACGGCCTCGGCGAGCTCCGGGTCGGACAGCACCCGAGCCGTGAAGGGCTGGCGGAACATGCGCCCGCCCACGTCGTAGACCGACACGGCCGAGACGAATGGCGGGTCGCGCCGGACCTCCTCCATGCCGACGGCGGAGCCGGGCGTCGGCTCGACCGCTGCCGCGGTCTCGGCCCAGTCGAGCGGATGGTGCTCGACGACGAGGGCGCCGTCCGTCGCGACGTGCCGTGCCGCAAGCCCCAGGAAGGCCGCTCGGCGAGCCTCGTCCGGTAGGTTCACCAGGTGGCTGCCGAGGACGACGACGTCGAAGTCCCGCTCGTCGACGAGCGCGCCCACCTCGTCGAGGTCGACGTCGGTCGCGACGACGAGCTGGAGGATGGGGTCGCAGGGGATGCCTGCCGCGGCGAGGGCCAGGACCATCCTGCCAGCGCCCGCGGTGCCCTCGAGGGTCGACGCGCCGCCGGGACCGATCGAGAGGAGGGTCTCCGGCTCGCCGATGGGGCGGCGCCGGCGGATCAGGAGCAGGCCGTGGCTCACGGGTCGATACCATACCCGGGCCATGCCGCCGAGCCAGTTCGCGAGCCCGTATCGGACGCATTCGTGCGGCGAGCTGCGGGCGTCCGACGCGGGTCGCGAGGCCAGGCTCTCGGGCTGGGTCCACCGGCGACGCGACCACGGCCAGCTGATCTTCCTCGACCTGCGCGACCGGCACGGCCTGACCCAGGTGGTGATCGACGGCGCCGACGCGCCCGCCGCTCACGAGGTCGGCTCGCGGGTCCGGACCGAGTTCGTCGTGACCGTTACCGGCACGGTCGCGAAGCGCCTCGAAGGCACGGAGAACAAGCGGCTCGCGACCGGCGAGATCGAGCTCCAGGCGACCGAGCTGACGATCCTCAACGAGTCGAAGACGCCGCCGTTCTACGTCAACGAGCCGGATGCGCCGATCGACGAGGCGCTGCGGCTCAAGTACCGCTACATCGACCTGCGCCGGGAGCCGATGGCCCAGCGGATGCTGCTCCGCTCGCGACTCGTCCATGCCATCCGCGACGCGCACCACATGGCGGGCTTCGTCGAGATCGAGACCCCGAACCTGATCAAGGCCACGCCCGAGGGCGCCCGCGACTTCCTGGTGCCGAGCCGGCTCCAGCCGGGCAACGTCTACGCGCTGCCGCAGTCACCCCAGCAGCTCAAGCAGCTGCTCATGGTCGCCGGCGTCGACCGCTACTTCCAGATCGCGCGCTGCTTCCGCGACGAGGACCTCCGTGGCGATCGCCAGCCGGAGTTCACCCAGCTCGACCTCGAGATGAGCTTCGTTGACGAGGCCACGGTCATGGACTTCGTCGAGTCGATGATCGTCGAGGTCTCACGCGCCACCGTGCCCGATCGACCGCTCCAGGCCGTGCCGTTCCCGCGGCTGACCTACGCCGAGGCCATGGACCGCTATGGCTCCGACAAGCCCGACGTGCGATTCGGCATGGAGCTGGCGAATCTCGCGCCCGCGCTGGTCGACGACAGGGGGGCGCCGGGGTCCGGCTTCCGCGTCTTCGACGACACCCTCGCCGCCGGCGGCGTCGTCAAGGCGATCGTGGCGCAGGGCCTGGCGCGGGCGACCCGACGCGAGCTCGACGAGCTGACCGAGGATGCCCGCAGGTACGGCGCCGGCGGGCTGGCCCACCTCGCCGTCGAGGACGCGGGCTCGGTCAAGGGCCCGATCGTGAAGTTCCTCGGCGACGACCGGGCGGAGCTGATCGTCGCGACCGCCGGCGCGAGCCCGGGCGACCTCGTGCTGATCGTCGCCGACACCGAGAAGGTCACGAACGAGGTGCTCGGCAAGCTGCGCGCCGACCTCGGCTCGCGCCTCGGCCTGGCGGACGACAACGTCCTCGCCTACGCCTGGGTCACCCGCTTCCCCATGTACGAGTGGGATGCCGAGAACGAGCGCTGGCACGCGACGCACAACCCCTTCTCGGGCGTCCTCCCCGAGGATGAGAAGCTGCTCGTGACGGCGTCGGGCGACCCGTACCGGCCCTCGCCGCGCGATCCCGCCGGCAGGGCCCGGGCGATGCAGTACGACATCGTGCTCAACGGCTGGGAGCTCGGCGGCGGCTCCGTGCGGATCTGGCGCCGGGACCTGCTCGAGACGTCGTTCGCGCTGCAGGGCCAGACGGCCGAGGCAATGCGCGAGAAGTTCGGGGCGATCCTCGACGCATTCGACTACGGCGCGCCGCCGCACGGCGGGATCGCGCTCGGCATCGATCGCTGGGCCGCCCTCTTCTCGAAGCAGACCAACATCCGCGAGGTCATGGCCTTCCCCAAGACCCAGTCGGGCAGCGATCTGATGCTCGAGGCCCCGTCCGAGCCGGAGCCGGAGCAGCTCGTCGAGCTGGGCCTCCGCTTCGTTGGCGTCAAGCCCGGAGCCGGCGATCCCAGCTGACGAGGGAGCCGAGGCACAGCTCTCACCACCCGCGCCCGTCGCCCTCGGCTTCCTCGAGCCGATCGCGCGCCGCCCGCGGCTGGCGGCGCTCATCGGGGCGATGTGCATCGCGTTCTCGGGCATCTTCTATCGCTACGCCGACGTCTCGCCCGAGACGGCGACGACGTTCCGGTGCCTGTATGGGCTGCCGATCCTCGGCCTCGCCGGCTGGCTGGAGCACCGGCGCTACGGGGCGCTCCCGTCCCGCACGGTCTGGCTCGCGATCATCGCCGGCGTGTTCTTCGCCGGTGACCTGCTGGCCTGGCACCACGCCGTCGATCAGGTCGGGGCGGGCCTCGCAACCGTGCTCGGGAACCTGCAGGTCATCGTCGTCGCGCTCGTCGCGTGGCTGGTGTTCAGCGAGCGGCCGCCGCGCAGCGTCCTCCTGGGCCTGCCGGTCGTGCTGGGCGGCGTCGTGCTGATCTCGGGCGTCCTGGGCGGGCCCGCGTACGGCGAGAACCCGGCGCTGGGCGCGGTGCTGGGCATCATCACCGCGATCTCGTATGCGGGCTACCTGCTCGTCATCCGCCGTGGCTCGTACGACCTGCGCCGGCCCGCGGGCCCGGTCGCGATCTCAACGGCGTCGACGGCTATCGTGGCGGCCATCGTCGGGGTCACGTTCGGCGGCCTCGATCCCGTGCCGTCATGGCCGAACCACGGCTGGCTCATCGCCGTGGGCATCACGTCCCAGTCGATCGGCTACCTGATCATCTCGATCTCGCTGCCCCGACTGCCCGCCGCGCTGACCTCGATCATCCTCCTTGCCCAGCCCGTCGTGACCGTCGTCTTCGCCCGAGTGCTCCTCGACGAGGAGCCGTCGATCGCCCAGCTGCTCGGGGTCGCGCTGGTGATCGGCGGCATCGCCATCGCGACCGTTCCGTTCCAGCGATTGCGGAACAGCGCTGCCGGGCTGGCGTCTCAGCAGCGTGACCGGCGACCCGAGCAGCGAGCCCCGTGACGTAGCGAGCGACGGGCGGCCGAGCGCCGCGGCCTGATCGGGTCCCTCGATCGCGGCAGCAGGCCCGCCGCGGCGATTGCGTGCCACAATCCGCCGGCCCATGAGCGACGACCTCCCATTGCGCACGCCACTCGACGAGACCGCCGCGCCCGGAGCGCCCGAGCTGGCCGTCCGCGAGCACCTCCGGAATCTCGCCATCGTCGCCCACGTGGACCACGGCAAGACCACCCTGGTCGACGCGATGCTGCGCCAGACTGGTGCCTTCCGGGCCAACGAGCAGCTCGTCGACCGTGTGCTCGACTCGGGCGACCTCGAGCGCGAGAAAGGCATCACGATCCTCGCCAAGCAGACCACGGTCGACTACGACGGCGTCCGGCTGAACATCGTGGACACGCCGGGGCACGCCGACTTCGGCGGCGAGGTCGAGCGCAGCCTGCTGATGGTCGACAGCGTCCTGCTGCTCGTGGACGCGGCCGAGGGCCCGCTGCCCCAGACCCGCTACGTCCTCCAGAAGGCAATGGCCCGGCGCCTGCCCGTGGTGGTCGCCCTGAACAAGATCGATCGCGGCGACGCGCGGCCGGCCGAGGTCCTCGACGCGGTCTACGAGCTGTTCATCGACCTCGGGGCCGACGACGACCAGATCGACTTCCCGGTCCTGTACACGAACGCCAAGGCGGGCACGGCCACGGCGAGCCTGGCCGAGCCCGGGACGGACCTCCGGCCGCTGTTCGACGTCCTCGTCGACGTGACCCCGGCGCCGCGCTTCCAACCCGGGCATCCGCTCCAGCTGCTGGTCACGAACCTGAGCGCGAACGACTACGTCGGCCGGATGGCCGTCGGCCGCATTCACAACGGCGAGATCAGGGTCGGGCAGCGGATCACGATCGTCCGCGAGGAGGCCGACGACACGGCGGGCTCGGTCGAGCCCGGACGGACCGTGACCTTCTCGGGCACGGTCACCGCGCTCCAAACGGCCAAGGGCATCGACCGGGTGGACATCGAGGAGGCCGGGCCCGGCGACATCGTGAGCGTCGCGGGCCTGCCCGACGTCACGATCGGCGACACCATCACGGACCCGGCCGACCCGCGGCCGCTCGCTCGCCTCGACGTCGACGCGCCCACGCTCCGGATGACGTTCGGCGTCAACACCTCGCCGCTGTCCGGCCGAGACGGGAAGTACGTGACCTCGCGCCAGATCAAGGCTCGGCTCGATCGGGAGATCCTCGGCAACGTCTCGATCGAGGTGCACCCGACATCGACCGGCGACACCTTCGAGGTGCGCGGGCGCGGCGAGCTCCAGCTCGCCGTCCTCATCGAGCAGATGCGCCGCGAGGGGTTCGAGCTCACCGCCTCGCGCCCGGAGGTCATCCTCCACGACACGCCCGATGGCGTCCAGGAGCCGTACGAGCGCATCACGGTCGACATCCCGCCGGAGTTCATCGGCGGCGTCCAGCAGGCATTGGCCGGCCGCAAGGGCCGCCTGGAGCAGATGACGACCGACGCGGACGGCCGCGTACGACTGGAATACGTGCTCCCGGTCCGCGGCCTCATCGGCTACCGCGGGCAGCTCCTGACCGAGACGCGCGGCACGGCGCTGCTGCACCAGATCGGCGAAGGCTATGGACCCTGGGCGGGAGAGGTGACGCACCGAACCACGGGCGTGCTCGTCGCGGATCGCTCCGGGACGTCGAACGCCTATGGCCTCTTCAACCTCCAGGAACGCGCCGAGCTGCTGATCGGCGCCGGCGTCGAGGTCTACGAAGGCATGATCGTGGGCGAGAACAGCCGCCCCGGCGACATGGACGTGAACCCGACGAAGGAGAAGAAGCTCACGAACATCCGGACCCACGCCCACGACGAGGCCCTGCGGCTGACCCCGCCGCGGCCGATGACGCTCGAAGCGGCGATCGAGCTCATCGCCGAGGACGAGCTCGTCGAGGTCACGCCGTCGTCCATCCGCCTGCGCAAGCGGCTGCTCGCGAAGCACGAGCGGGAGCGCGAGCGCGGCCGGGCGTACGACCGAGAGCTGCAGCGGGACCGCGACGAGGCCGGCGCCTGACGGATCGCCCGGCTGACCGATTCGCGGCGTCGCGACCCATACAATCCCCGCCGATGCAGGCGACACCCGCTGCGGCCGACGCCGCGACGCCGGCCCCAGCAGCCGCGCCGGACGCCGTCACCGGGCTCACCGCGGCGCCCGACGCCGTCACCGGGCTCGCGGCCGCCGAGCGGGTCCGCGCCTTCGACCTCGCCCGAGGGCTCGCGATCGTCTTCATGATCGGCGTGCACGTGCTCTGGCACTGGGGTGCGCCTGACACCTGGACGTCACCCATCGGCCAGGTCATCAGCTTCCTCGGCGGCCCGACCGCGGCGCCCGTCTTCATGTTCCTGATGGGCGCCTCGCTCGCGTTCTCCTCGAGGTCGTCATTCTCCTCCCTGGCCGTGCGTGGCCTGTGGCTGCTCTGGCTGGGCTACCTGCTCAACTTCCTGCGCGGCGTGATCCCGGCGTACCTCGGGCTGTCGAGCGGGCTCGTCACCGCTGACCAGATCGCGCCGTTCACGCTGCCGTGGCTGGCGACCACGGTCGACGTGCACCACATGGCCGGGTTGTCCCTCATCGCGATCGCGGCGCTGCGGATGGCCGCGCGGCCCAGCTGGATCTGGCTCGCGCTGGCGGCGCTCGTCGTGCTCGCCGGGCCGATCCTGCGCGGCCTCGAGTTCGGGACGCCACTGCTCGACGCCCCGCTGACGCCGGTCCTGGGCGGCGCGCCGAACGTCTACTACGCGGTGGTGCCCTGGATCGCGTTTCCGCTCTGCGGCGCGGTCTTCGGAGGACTCGTCGCGCAGGCTGCCGCCGGTGGGGAGCGGACACGCATCTTCCGCCTCGGTGCGGGTCTGGGCGTCGCAATGTGCGCGATCGGCGTCGCGCTCTTCCTCGTGGATCCGCCGAGCTTCGACGTCGGGACCTACTGGCGCATGCCACCCTCGTACTTCGTGGCGATCGCCGGCCTCGTGCTCGTCTGGCTGTGGGCGTGCGACCTGGTCGTCCGCCACGTGCCCGCGAATCGCGTCTTCGGCTTCCTGTACGGCTGGAGCGCGAGCGTGATTGCGATCTACTTCACGCACTGGCTCGTCGTGGGCTGGGGCGTCGGGATCTTCGGCTTCCGTTCGCAGCCGCTCCCAGGCGCCCTCTTCGGGATCGTTGTTGCGATCGGCGCCACCGCGCTGCTGTCGCGCTACGCGGTCGGCCTCGAGACCCCGAGGTGGCTGGAGCGCCTGGCGTCGCGGCGCGCGCTGCCGCTCCAGGCACCGACATCAGCGTACGAGACGACGACCTGAGGAGGTAAGCGCGAGGTAATCGGCCGCAACCACGATCCGATCGTGTCGGCGAAGCGACGCGTTGTGGTGCTGGGCGAATCTCGCGGTCGAGAAGCGGTCCGATTCGTCGCGCATGAGCTCGATATCGCCATTCAGAACCTTGGTCTGACCTACTCGGCGGTCGGCGCGGATGTCGGTCTGTCCGGATCGCAGGTCAGTCGCATTGCCCGTGGGCGGTCGCCTGACCTTTCGATTGCACAGGCCACGACGTGGCTTGCATCGGTTGGGCTCGACCTCTCATTGCGGACCTTCCCAACGGGCCGGCCACTGCGCGATCAGGCGCATCTCGACCTGCTCGAGCGGCTGCGCCTCCGCCTCCATCGATCCTTGACATGGAAGACGGAGGTGCCCGTGGCGGCGGCACCTGACCTGCGAGCCTGGGACGCCGTCATAGGTGGCGGGAGCTGGCGGGACGGCGTCGAGGCCGAGGTGCGGTTGCGGGACGCTCAGGCTCTCGAGCGACGTATTGCGCTCAAGCAGCGGGATGGATCCGTCGACGCCGTGATCCTTCTGGTCTGGGACACGCGACACAACCGTGATGCCCTGGACTCGGTCGGCGCAGGGCTCCACGCCGCCTTTCCATTGGGCGGCAATCTCGCGCTCGAGCGCCTTGCCGCTGGAAACGATCCCGGAGGCAACGCGCTGATCCTGCTCTAGGCGTGGAGTCCCGCGCGGGCGTGCATCCGATGCGCAAGTCGGACAGGAAATGGTCCATGGACCGGCTGAGATGCCAGGAGTCTGCATCCTGTGCACGTTGCGAACCGAATCGACACGTCGATAGCTCAGTTCGTGCGCTGCATGCATGTCTGGAGCGTGATCGGGGGCGACGCCGTCGGGCTTGCGCATCTGGTGCACGTCTTCTCGAGCTCGTGGTGCCCGGCGCCCGGCGTCGGTGGCGGCCGGCGCCAATGGCGGCCGAGTCCGCGGGGGCCTCGCGCCTACAATCCCGGCGTGCCGATCTACCTCGACCATGCCGCCACGACGCCGCTGCGGCCAGAGGCGCTCGAGGCGATGCTGCCGTTCCTGGGCGCCGACTTCGGCAACCCGTCGTCGCCCCACAGCTTCGGTCGCCGCGCCCGCGCGGCGCTCGACGAGGCCCACGAGCGGATCGCTCGCCAGATCAACGCCGGGCCCCGCGAGGTCATCCTCACCAGCGGCGGCACGGAGGCCCTGAACCTCGCCCTGAAGGGGGCCGCGTGGGCGGGCAAGACCCGCGGCCATCGCATCGTCACCAGCGCCGTCGAGCACCACGCGGTGCTCCACAGCCTCCAGCAGCTCGAGAAGTTCGGCTTCGAGATCGTGGAGCTCCCGGTCGACCGGTATGGCCGTGTCGATCCGGACCAGGTCGCCGGCGCGCTGAACGAGCGCACGGTCGTCGTCGCGATCCAGCTCGCGAACAACGAGGTCGGCACCCTGCAGCCCATCGAGGCGATCGGCAAGGTCGTCCGCGAGAAGGGCCCGAAGGGCTGCCTGTTCGTCGTCGACGCGATCGCCGGCGCCGCCTGGCTGCCGATCGATGTCGAAGCCTGGAATTGCGACCTGCTCGCGATCGCCGGCCACAAGCTCGACGGCCCCAAGGGCATCGGCGCGCTGTACCTCCGCAAGGGCACGCACATCCTCGCCCAGCAGCAGGGCGGGACGCAGGAGCGCTATCGCCGTGCCGGCACCGAGGACGTCGCTGGGGCAGTGGGCCTGGGCGTCGCCTTCGAGCTCGCGGCCGCGGAGCGCGACGTGACCGTCAAGCGTGTCAGGAAGCTGCGCGACCGGCTCCGCGGCGCGGTCCTCGGCGAGGATGGCGTCGAGCTGACCGGGCATCCCCGGGATCGGCTCCCGAACCTGCTCTCGGTCGTCGTCGGCGACGCCGACGGCGCATCGATCGTGGTCAAGCTCGACCTCCGGGGCATCGCCGCCTCCGTGGGCTCGGCGTGCACCACTGGCTCCACCGACCCATCGCACGTCCTGACCGCGATGGGCTACCCGGAGGAAGAGGCGCGCGGCTCGCTGCGGATCTCGCTGGGGCGGGCCACGACCGACGAGGAGGTCGACGCGGCGGTCGAGATCATCCCGCGCGTCCTCGCCGAATCTCGCGCCGGAGCGGCGGTGCTGGCCGCGGATCCGCTCGGCCAGGGCGTCGGGGTGGCGTGAGCCGGGTCCTCGTCGCGATGTCGGGCGGCGTCGACTCGTCCGTCGCCGCGGCGCTCCTCACCCAGCAGGGCCACGACGTGGTCGGCGTCTGGATGCGGCTGCACGACGTCGCCGACACGGTCTCCGAGTTCAGGAAGAGCTGCTGCTCGCTCGACGCCGCCGAGGACGCCCGCCGGGTCGCCGGGCAGCTCGGGATTCCGTTCTACGTCATGAACCTCGAGCGCGAGTTCGAGGCCGGCGTGCTCGAGCCGTTCCTGGGGGCGTACCTCGACGGGACGACGCCGACGCCGTGCACCGACTGCAACACGAAGGTCAAGTTCGGGGCGTTGCTCGGCCGGGCGCGCCAGCTCTACGACTGCGACGCGGTCGCGACCGGCCACTACGCGCGGCGCGGCACGGACACGCAGGGACGGGCCGAGATGCGCCGCGCCCGCGACGAGGACAAGGACCAGACCTACTTCCTGTACGGGCTCCGGCAGGAGCAGCTCGCCCACGCCTGGTTCCCCCTCGGCGAGCTGACCAAGCCGGAGGTCCGGGAGGTCGCCCGCGACCTCGGCCTGGCGACCGCCGCGAAGCCGGAGAGCCAGGGCATCTGCTTCATCCCCGATGGCGACGTCCGCGGCGCGCTCCGTGCGCGGGCCGGCTGGATGCCCGAGCCCGGCCCCGTCATCGACGAGCTGGGCGATCGGGTGGGGGAGCATGCCGGCGCGGCCGGCTACACCGTCGGCCAGCGCCAGGGGCTGGGGATCGCCCTCGGTGCGCCGCGCTACGTCTCGCGCGTGGATCCCAGCTCGAACGTTATCACGCTCGCCCGCCGCGAGGACCTGGAGACGACGCGGCTCGAGCTCGAGGACGTCCGCTTCGTCGCCGGGGCGGCCCCGGAGCCAGGGCCGTTCGACGTCGACCTCCGGATACGGCACCGCGGGACCCTCGTCCCGGCCACGGTACGCCACGAAGCCCCCGCCCGCTGGAGCGTCGAGACGGCAACGCCGGTCTGGGCCGCCGCGCCCGGCCAGGCCGCGGTGTTCTACGACGGCGATCGATGCCTCGGTGGCGGGCGAATCACGCCGACGCGAGCTGCCGCGTGACCGAAGGGGCCGCCACGTGATCAGCCCGGCCCTCGTCCTCTCCGTCATCGTCGGCCTGTTCCACGTCTCGGCCTACGTGTTCATCCGCGGCCGCGCCGGGGCCCGCCTGCCGCTCCTGATCGCCGCCGCGATCCTCGGGGCCTGGGCCGGCGACACGGTCGGCGCGCGTCTGGCGATCGACCCGCTGCGGGTCGGCGAGTTCAACCTCGTCTCGGCGTCGATCGTGGCCTGGCTCGCCATCGGGCTCGTGGCGATCGTCGCCGTGCTCGTTCCCGAGCGCGCGCCGGGCGAGCGCCGCGAGGTCGTCTCGACGATCGTCCGCCGGTCCGCGCCGCCACCAGGCGATGGCGCCGCGCCCGAGCAGGAACCGGGCACGTCGCCGTGATGCAGCGACTGCGCGACCTCCTCGGCGCCGTGAGCTTCCATCGCGGGCTGGCGATCGGCGCCCTCGTCGGCTCCGCGATCGCCGGCTCCACCATCTGGGCCCGCATCCGCGAGATGCGCCGCCGTTGAGGAGGAGCGCGACCCAGGCGGGCAGGAACGCGCCCCGGAGCGGGCCGCACCCGGCCTGAGACGGACTCCAAACGCGCTCGAATCGAACGAAAAATCGACCTCGTAAAGGAACGTTCGCCGGCCCTTCGCCGTATCGATATCGGCGGATCCAACTGTCACGGGACGGCAATGTCGACGACCCGGCGCGCGCCGCTTCGTTCACCCTCCGGGCGGAGACTCGGGAATCATGGAACCCCAGATTCGACCGTCGCGGCCGCTCGCCGGCCTCGGCCTGATCCTCATCACCACCATCGTTGCCGCCTGCGCCGGAACGGGCGCGGCCCCGTCCGCGGCGGCACCCTCGCTCGGCGCGGAGCCGTCCATGGCCCCGGCGTCCGAGCCTCCGGCCGGGACGCCCTCGCCGACCGACCAGCTCGAGATGAGCATCGCCTTCCTGCCGACCGCGTCCGTCGACACTGCGAAGGTGAAGGTCGCGTGCGACGAGGCGACCCTGGGCACGGGCGCCGCGATGTCGTGTGACGACATCGTCGCCCTGACCGCCCGCATCGCCGCGACGACGAGCGCGAACCCGGTCCAGCAGGTCGCGGTCACGAAGCCCGCGGACAACCCGGCCGCGATCCAGGTCTCGTTCTGGGTCAAGGCGGAGGAGGGCGACGAGCTGACCGCGTTCACCTCGACGATCGACCCGGCGAACCAGACGGTCACCTTCCCGGCGGAGGACCCGGAGGCCGTCTTCCCCGCCTAGCGGCCCACCGCAACCGAAACAAGCGGCCGCCCGCTGATCGGGCGGCCGAGGGGCTCGGCTACCATTCCGCCGATGCCGAGCCCCGTTTCGGAGCGCGATCCGCGGATCGCCTGGAAGTCCGCCGCCGAGATCCGCGCCCGCTTCCTCGACTACTTCGCCGAGCGCGGCCACACGATCGTGCCGAGCTCCAGCCTCGTGCCGGCCGGGGACAACACGCTCTTGTTCGTCAACTCGGGCATGGTCCCGTTCAAGGACGCGTTGACCGGCGCGGAGAAGCGCAGCTACACCCGTGCCGTCAACTTCCAGCGCTGCCTGCGGGTCGCCGGCAAGCACAACGACTTCGAGGAGGTCGGCCGCTCGCCGCGACACCACACCCTCTTCGAGATGCTCGGCAACTGGAGCTTCGGCGACTACTTCAAGCGCGAGGCCATCCACTGGGCCTGGGACTTCCTGACGAAGGACCTCGGGATCCCCGGCGAGCGCCTCGCGGCCACGGTGTACACGACGGACGACCTCGCCCATGGCGTCTGGAAGGACGAGATCGGGCTGCCGCCCGAGCGGCTCGTGCGCTGGGGCGACTTCCCGAACGGCGACGAGAAGAACTGGTGGCGGATGGCCGACGTCGGGCCGTCCGGACCGTGCTCCGAGATCCACTTCGACCGCGGCTCGCAGTTCAGCGAGGGCGAGTACTGCGTCCCGGACCACTCGGAGATGTGCCCGCGCTGGCTCGAGGTCTGGAACCTCGTGTTCATGGAGTTCGAGCTGCATCCGGATCGGTCGCTGACGCCGCTGCCGGCGCCCGGGATCGACACGGGCATGGGCCTGGAGCGCATCGCCAGCGTCGTCCAGCAGGTGCCGTCGAACTACGACACGGACCTCTTCGCCGCGATCCACGAGCGGATGCGCGAGCTCTTCGGGCACGACCCGGACGCGTTCGAGGCCGAGCGCTTCAGCTACCAGGTGATCGCCGACCACTCCCGTGCGATCACCTTCCTCATCGGCGACGGCGTGACGCCGTCGAACGAGGGCCGCGGCTACGTCTGCCGCCGCATCGTCCGCCGGGCGGTCCGCCACGGACGCCTCCTCGGCCGGACGGAGCCGTTCCTCGCCGAGGCCGCGAAGGTGGTCATCGCGACGATGGCCGAGGCCTTCCCGCACCTGGTCGAGAACGAGACCGCGATCCTGGGCGCGATCACCCGCGAGGAGGCCCAGTTCACCCGCACCCTCGAGGCCGGCACGGACCTGCTCGAGGAGGCGCTGATCCCGCTGACCTCCGCCGATCGCCAGGTCGGCATGCGCCCCGAGGACCTGGCCGCCGACGCGCCGGTCCTGCCCGGGACGGTCGCATTCAAGCTCCACGACACCTACGGCTTCCCGATCGACCTGACGGTCGAGCTCGCGGCCGAGTACGGCGTCGCCGTGGATCGTCCGGGGTTCGATGCGGCGCTGGCCGAGCAGCGCGAGCGCAGCCGGTCGGGCAAGCAGGCGGACAAGGCGCGGGAGGCGACGGCCGGCGCGCTGTACGAGTCGATCCGGGGCCGGAGCGGGGATACCGCGTTCCTGGGCTACGAGACCACGTCCGCCGAGGCGAAGGTCGTCGCGATCCTGCGCGACGGCATCGAATACCAGGAGCTCGAGGCGAAGGGCGACGAGGAGCTGCGCACCGAGGCGGGCGCTGCCGCCGAGATCGTGCTCGACCAGACGCCGTTCTATCCCGAGGGCGGCGGCCAGATCGGCGACCGGGGCGTGCTTCGCGCCGGCGGCGCGGTCGTGTTCGAGGTGGCCGATACCCAGCGGGTCGCGGGCACCCAGGCCTCGGGCCTGATCGTCCATCGCGGGACCCTGCGGGGCCGGCTCAAGGTCGGCGAGGTGGTCGAGGCCGCCGTGGATCCCGAGCGCCGCGCCGCCACGTTGCGCAACCACACGGGCACGCACCTGCTGCACCGGGCGCTGCGCAACGTCGTGGGTGAGGGCGCGAAGCAGGCCGGCTCGCTCGTCACGCCCGACTACCTTCGCTTCGACTTCCCGTTCGATCGGGCGATCACCGACGACGAGAAGCGCGCGATCGAGGACGAGGTCCGCCGCATCGTCCGCGACGACCGGCCCCTGGCCGTCGAGCTCCTGCCGATGGCCGACGCCATCGAGCGCGGCGCCGACGCGCTGTTCGACGAGAAGTACGGCGAGACGGTCCGGACCGTCCGCGTGCCCGACTTCAGCTTCGAGCTCTGCGGCGGCACCCACTGCCGCGCGACGGGCCAGGTCGGAAGCTTCGTGATCACGGGCGAACGAAGCATCGGCTCGGGGATGCGCCGGATCGAGGCGCTGACGGGCGCCGGCGCCGACGCCTACCTGCGCGCGCGGCTCGACCAGCTCGACGCCGCGGTCGCGGCCGCCGGGGCGCTGTCCGCGGAGGCCCTGCCGGAGCGGATCGGGTCGCTGCAGGGGGAGCTCAAGGACGCCCGTCGGAAGCTCCGCGAGGGTGGGGGAGCGAGCGGCCTGCCGAAGCCGGGCGACCTGCGCGACAAGGTCGAATCGTTCGACGGCCTGTCCCTCGTCACGCTGGCGGCCCCGTTCGAGTCTTCGGACGTGATGAAGGGCTACGCCAAGGACCTGCGCTCCGCGCTCGGGGCGAACGTCATCGCCCTCGCGCTCGACGCCGACGAGCCGCAGATCTTCGTCACGGCCGACGAGGCCGCGGTCGCGAAGGGCGTCTCGGCGGGCGAGCTCGTCAAGGTCGCGGTCGGCTCCATCGAGGGCAAGGGCGGGGGACGGCCGGAGATGGCCCAGGGGCGGGGGACGAAGCGCGACGGCGTCGGGCCCGCGCTCGAGGTGATCCGCGCCTCCGTCCGCGACGCCCTCACGTAGGAGCCGATGACCGTCCTGCGTCGGCTCTGGACTCGGGAGAGCGAGGCCGAGAGCCTCACCGCCTGCACCGCCCTCGACGTCGGGACCGAGTTCGCCAAGGCCCTCGTCTTCGAGATCGACGGCGGGACCGGCATCGTCCGTGGCGTCGGCCGGAAGCGGCAGGGCCTGGCCCACATGCAGTCGGGCACGGTCGCGGACATCTCGGCGGTCGTGGACAACTGCGCGGTCGCGCTGCAGGAAGCCGAGGAGATGGCCGGATTCCGGCCCGACCAGGTCGTCATCGGCATCGCGGGCGAGCTGGTCAAGGGCTTCACCACGGTGGTCGACCAGCAGCGGGCCAAGGCCGACCTGCCGATCACGCAACCCGAGCTCGGCAAGCTGATCGAGGGCGTCCAGCGCCAGGCGATGCGTGAGGCGGAGCGCTCGGTGACCTGGGAGACGGGGCTCCAGAGCGTCGACGTCCGCCTCGTCCACGCGGCCATCGTCGGCGCCTGGATCGACGGCTACGCCGTGACGAACCCGATCGGGTTCCAGGGCCGCAACGTCCGGATCGCGATCTTCGACGCGTTCGCGCCGCTGGTCCACCTCGGCGCGCTGCAGACCGTGGCCGCGAAGCTTGACCTCGAGCTCGTCGCCGTGGTCGCGGAGCCGTACGCGGTCGCCCGGGTGCTCGACAGTGAGCAGGTTCGCCAGGGCGGGGCCCTCTTCGTCGACGTCGGCGGCGGCACGACGGACGTGGCGCTGGTGCGCCAGGGCGGCATCGAGGGGACCCGGATGTTCGCCCTCGGCGGGCGGGCGTTCACGAAGTCGATCGCCGATCGCCTGGAGCTGCCGTTCCCGCGCGCCGAAGCGCTGAAGGTCGACTACGCGCGCGGCATCGCCGGCGATCGCGAGGGGGCCGTGCGCGACATCGTCGCCGACGACGTCGCGGTCTGGGCGGCCGGGGTCGAGCTGGTGATGGAGGAGCTCGCGGCCGGCGACCTCCTGCCGGGCCGCATCTACCTGTGCGGCGGCGGGTCGCGGCTGCCGGAGATCGCTGCGGCGCTCGCGGCCGACGACTTCAGCCGCAACCTGCCCTTCGCCCGCCCGCCGGAGGTGACGATCCTCGCGCCCGACCAGATCGACACGATCCGCGACGACACGCAGCTGCTCGAGGACCAGCAGGACGTCACGCCGATGGGCCTCGCCTACCAGGCGATCGAGCTCGGCGCCTCGCAGAACCCGCTCGATGCGTCGCTGCGGCGGGTCGTCAAGGCGATGCGCATCTGATGGCGGACGATCCGACTCGCGCCGGCGCGGCCCCGAGCGCGGCGTCGCCGCCGGTGCTGTCGCACCTCGTCTACCTCGACGTCGACGACGAGATCACCTCCGCTGCGGCCCGGATTCGCACGACCGAAGCGCCGGGGATCACCCTCGTGCTGCCGTACGGCTCGCGGCTCGCCACGTCGCGGATCAACTTCCGGCTCCTGGCCCGCGAGGCGACGGAGCGGGGCAAGCGGCTCGACATCGTCTGCGGCGACGCCTCGGCGCGAGCGCTCGCGGCGGCGGCGGGATTGCCGGTCCACGCGTCCGTGGCCGCGTACGAGGCGAGCCGGGGCGGGCCCGGCGCGGATGGGCCGCCGTCGAACGGCGAGAACGCGAGCGGCGACGCAGGCCCCGAGGGCGTCGACACCGCGGTCGTCACCGCGCCGGCCGTGGTCGCCGGCGGCCAGCTGCCGCTGCCGGAGCTCGCCGACCGGGACGACGCGGGTGGCTTCCTCGCCGCACCGCGGCGGAGCTCGCGGCGGGTCCCCATCGTCGGGCCCGCCCGGCCGCCGATCTCGCCCCGGGTCGCCCTCGCGGCCGGCCTCGGCGTCGTCGTGGCGTTGCTGATCCTGGGACTGCTGGCGGTCCAGCTGCTGCCCGCGGCCAGGATCGTGCTCCACCCGCGCTCGCAGGCCGTCGGGCCGATGGCGCTGACCGTGCAGGCGCGGGCCGATGCCACGGAGCCGGATCCCGCGAACCTCGTGATCCCGGCCCAGCCCTTCACGTTCCCGCTCGAGGCGAGCGACACGTTCACGGCGACCGGCACGAAGGCGGTCGAGGCCAAGGCGACGGGCAACGTCACCTTCTCGAACTTCGACACCGGCCGCGCCAACCGCATCGAGGCGGGCTCGATCGTCGAGACGGAGGAGGGCATCGAGTTCGCGACGCTGGCGGACGTGACCCTGCCGAATGCGACGGTCCAGTTCCCGTTCACGATCGTGCCGTCCACGAGCACGGTGGGCGTGGAGGCCGTCGAGCCCGGGCCCGGCGGCAACGTGGGCAACAACTCGATCGTCGTCCCGCCCAAGGGCGAGAACAAGCGGCTCCTGCAGGTGACCAACGAGGAGGCGACGGCGGGCGGCTCGCATGAGGACCGGACCGTCGTGAGCGAGGCGGACGTGGCGAACGCCCAGCTGGCCCTCGACGACGCCCTGCAGACGCAGCTCGACAGCGACGTCGCGAGCGCGGTCGGCGTGCCGAGCGGCGTCACCCTGTTCGCCCAGACGGCGTCCGTTGGCGAGGCGACGCCGAGCGTCGACACGACCACCCTGATCGGGACCGAGACCCTCGAGTTCGAGCTCGGCGCGACGGCAGAAGGCTCGGTCCTCGGCGTCGATTCGAGCCCGATCGAGCGCCTGGCCGAGGACCGCATCGCCGCCCAGGTGGACGAAGGCTGGACCCTGGACGTCGATTCGACGACGGTCGACCTCGGCGAGCCCACCGTCCTCGGCGAGGTCATCTCGTTCCCGGTGACTGTCGGCGCGATCCAGGTCCGCGACGTCGACCAGGCGGCGCTGCTCGCGCAGGTCCGCGGGCTGGTCCTGGCCCAGGCGCGGAGCCGCCTCGAGGCCTACGGCGACGTCTCGATCTCGCTCTGGCCGGACTGGGTGACCTCGGTCCCGACGAACGACGATCGCATCGACTTCAGCCTCGGCGAGCCGCAGCCGGCGCCGTCACCGACGCCATGAGGATCCTCGGGATCGACCTCGGCGAGCGGCGCGTCGGGCTCGCGGTGGCAGAGGGCGACGGGCTCGCGGCGCGGCCGCTGACGACCGTGCCGCGCGCCAGATCGCTCGCACCCGCCGATGACGCCATCACGCTGGCCCGCATCGTGCGCGAGCAGTCCGTGACCGAGCTCGTCGTCGGCCTGCCGCTCGAGGCCGGCGGCGCCAACGGGCCCATGGCGCAGGCCGCCACGGCGTGGGCGAGCGCCATCGGTGAGGCCCTGGGGCTGCCCGTGACGCTCCGCGACGAGCGCCTCTCGAGCCACGTCGCCGAGTCCCGGCTTGGCCCCATGCCCCGGGGGAGATCGGGTGGACCACCGTCGCGGGCCCAGCGAGACCGGTATCGTGCGCGTGTGGACCGCGAAGCCGCCGCCATCATCCTGCAGGACGAGCTCGACGCTCGACGTGCCCGAGTGACCGGGTGACGGTCCGGAGCGGCCGCGGGCCGCGAGATCCGGAGATGCCGTCATGGCGCGCATCCGACGGGCGTGGCAACCCACCCGTCTCGCCGCGCCGGCGCGCGCGGCCGCCGGGATTCCGGGTGCCGGGCATCTTCAGGTTCCTGCTCTTCACCGGCATCCTCGCGGCGATCGTGATGCTCGTGCTCTTCACGGCGCTGCGGCCGGTCCTGCGGGCCGGGGTGGTCGGCTGGGCCTGGGACAACCCGGGCTCGATCATGCGCTTCCCGTTCGTCTCGGAGCTCGTGCGCGAGGACCTCGGGCCGGCGCTGACGACCCCGCCCGGCGGCGATTCCACCGAGGCGGTCTTCACGATCAACCCCGGCGACAGCATCTACACGCTCGCGCCGCGCCTGGCCCAGGAGGGCTACATCACGAGCGAGCGGGCCTTCCTGTTCGCTGCTCTCGAGAACGGCCTCAGCGAGAAGCTCTCCGCCGGCACCTTCGTCCTCCGCGGCAACATGACCCCGGTCGAGGTCGCCGACGCCCTGATCACCGCCCGGGTCACGGTCACGACCGAGGACATCACCTTCCGCGAGGGCCTGCGCATCGAGCAGATGACGGCCCTGCTCCAGACGAAACAGACGGGCATCGACCCGCAGCAGTTCTACGACCTCGCCAAGCACCCAACCGCGGAGCTCCTCGCGGACTACGACTGGCTCCAGCTGCCGAAGGGCGCCAGTCTCGAGGGATTCCTGTATCCCGACACGTACCAGGTCGTGACGGCCGCAAACGGCGGGCCGGCCACGGTCACGACCGCGGAGGACATGATCCGGATGCTGCTCGACCGCTTCGCCGAGGTCGTCGGCGAGGAGCGCATGAACGTGCCCGAGTCCCGCCACATGACCTTCTACCAGATCGTGACGCTGGCCTCGATCGTCGAGCACGAGGCAGTCCTGGACGAGGAGCGGCCGCTCATCGCGGGCGTCTACCAGAACCGCCTCAACGGCCTGAAGGGCGTGGCCCGCATCCTCAACGCCGACCCGACCGTGACCTTCGCCACGGACACGATGGCCCTGAAGGGGCTGCCCTTCGACAAATGGCAGGAATACTTCTTCTGGAAGGTCCCGGCCGGGCCGCTGGCGCAGGTCCAGGTCGACCCTGCGCTGCAGGGCTACCAGACCTACCAGGTTGCCGGCCTCATTCCGGGCCCGATCTCCACGCCGAGCCTCGCCTCGATCGACGCCGCCCTCAAGCCGAACACCGGCACCGGCTACCTGTACTTCGTCGCGATCCCGGACACGAAGGAACACGCCTTCGCCAAGACGCTCGCCCAGCACAACGCGAACCTGCGCAAGTACGGCTACCTGTGACCGAGCGGGATGTCGTGACGAAGCTCTTCCCGGATTCGGAGCTGCGCGAGCTCCGGCCCGACCAGTGGCCGCATCCCGCCGACTTCGCCGCGCCCCCGAGCGCCACGCAGCGGGCGGCCTGGGTCGAGGCCGATCGCTCCGCCCGGCCGGGGCGGCTCGCAAAGCTTCGCGAGCGCATGGCCGCCGAGGGGGTCGATGGCTACTTCGGCGTCCGCTGGGAGCACATGCGCTACCTGACCGGGCTCCCGTTCGACGAGAGCGAGGTCACCGGCTCCGGCGACACGGGCAAGTTCCTCGTCGGGGCAGACCAGGTCTGGGTCATCGCGGACAGCCGCTACACGATCGCCGTGAAGCGGGAAGCGCCCGAGTCGACGCTGTACGAGGCCAACGGCCAGCTGGCCGAGCTCTGGCCGGGGCTCACCGAGGCCGCCGGCGTCAAACGAGTCGCGATCGAGGCGGCGACGATCCCGCACCTCACCTGGGAGCGGCTCGTGGCCGCGGCGCCGGAGGTCGAGCTCGTCCCGATCGAGGGCTGGGTCGAGGCCCAGCGCCAGCTCAAGGAGCCATCGGAGCTGGAGCGCGTCGCCGCGGCCTGCGCCATCGCGGACCGCGCCCTGGCGTCGCTCCTGCCGTCGATCCGACCGGGCGTCACCGAGAAGGAGCTTGCGCTCGACCTCGAGTGGCGGATCCGGACCGGCGGTGCCGACCGGCTGGCCTTCGACGTCGCCTGCCTCGCGGGGCCCGAGGCGGCGCTGCCGCACGGCTCGCCGGGGGATCGACCGGTCACCGCGGGCTCGGTGCTGCTCTTCGACTTCGGCGCGCAGTGCGCGGGCTACCGCAGCGACATGACCCGGACGCTCTTCGTCGGCGAGCCCGGGGCGCGCGACGCCGACGTGTACCGGCTCGTCGCGGCGGCCCAGGACATCGTCTTCGAGCGGCTCTGGGAGGACATGTCGAGCGCCCAGGGCGGCACGGACATGCCGATGGGGCGCGCCTACGACGCCCTGTCGCGCGCGGTCATCGATGCCGACGGCCGCTGGCCGGCGTACGGCCACGGCCTCGGCCACGGGATCGGCCTGGCGACGCACGAGCTGCCAGGCCTCGGCCGCCGGAGCCCGGAGGAGCCGCTGCCTCGGCGCACGGTCTTCTCGGTCGAGCCCGGCATCTACATCGAGGGCGAGATGGGCGTCCGCATCGAGGACCTCGTCGTCCTCGACGTCGATGCCGGTCGCCTCGATCGGGTCACGCAGTTCCCCCGCGACCTCGTGATCGTCGGCGTCTGACCGCCTGACCCTCGCAGCGCCTGACCTGACAGCCTGAGGCCGGCCGCGGTGCCGGCCTGCACCGGCTCGCGGCGGCGCCGGCGTCGCCCGAACGGGAAGCGAGTTACAGTCGGACTGCCAGCCAGGCAACGAGACCCAGCTCGTGCCGTCCTCCGGATCAGCGGATACATGATCGAAGCCCCAGCGCCGGCGAGCGCCCCTGACCGCGGGCCCGATTCCCGGGTCCAGGGCCTCCGCATCCTCATCGTCGACGAGCACCCGTCGGTCCGCGCCGCCATCCGCGGCGCGGTCACCGCGCGAGGCCTCGTCGTCGTCGGCGAGGCCGGCAGCGCCGACGAGGCAGGGGCCATGGCGCTCGAGACGCAGCCGGACGTCGTGCTCCTGGAGAACGAGCTCGACAGCGGCGAGCGGCACCCGCTCGTCCGCATGCTGCGAAGGGCGCTGCCCCATACCGCCATCGTGCTGCTCGCCATGTCGTTCGGCGAGCGAGACGTCGTCGACGCGATGCAGGCCGGAGCGGCGGGCTTCCTCGAGCTGGGGGTCGGGGCCCACGCGCTCCAACGCGCCGTCCGCGGGGCGGTCCGTGGGGACCTGGCGATGTCCGGCCAGTGGGCGCGCCGGGTCGTCCGCTACCTGACGAGCCGCGACGGGCGAAGCCCGGGCGCCGCCGACGCGGCCGTGGCCGCGGGCCTGACGACGCGCGAGCTCGAGATCCTGCGGCTGCTCGCCGAGGGACTCACCGCGCGCGAGATCGCGACAGCGCTCGGGATCTCCACCCGGACCGCCGAAGGCCACGTCGGGGAGATCCTGCGCCGGCTCGGCGCGCGGAATCGAGCCGAGGCCGTCCGCCGCTACGTCGAGCTCGTGTAACGCCGGCGTCATTGACCCGCCCCAAGAGGCGATGATTTCGCGAGGCGATTCGGGTAGTTCTACGGATGGGCCCCAGCCCGATGGTCGGACAGCATCGCCCTGGATAGCTGCGCCGTGCGTGGCCGGAGGAAGGCCGCGGGGAGCCTGAGCGCAGCTCAGCAGGGGAGGTCCCGATGCGGATCCGCAGACTCCTGACGACGCTCGCCGCGCTCGCGTTGCTCGGCAGCGTCGTCGCCATCGCGCCGACGGCGGTCGGCGCGGCCTCGGTCGGTGGTGCGCGCAACCTCACGCGCGCCGGCACCGGGTCGATCGCCACCGGCGATTTCACCCCGTCGGAAGCGGTCGACGAAGCGCCGTTCGTCGAGGACGAGATGGCGGGCGACGAAGGCGCCGACGACCAGGACGAAGGCCCCGACCCGTTCGATGGCTCCATCAGCCTCTCGAACGGCCACACCCACCGGAACATCTCGGCGAACAGCACCCCGAGGGCCAAGTCGAACCCGAGCTTCAAGACCGGGTTCGAGGGCCTGAATCACTACCAGCAGCGCTACGCGCGCGGTGGCAACCAGTTCTCCGTCGAGCCGCCGGACCAGGGCATGTGTGCGGGCAACGGCTTCGTCCTGGAGTCGGTCAATGACGTCCTGAACGTCTTCAACCAGTCCGACGGCAGCTCGGCGCTGCCGAACAACACCGCGACCAACATCGTCGGCGGCTTCCCGCGGAACGTGAATCACGCCGTGGACCTGAACTCGTTCTACGGCTATCCGCCCGCGATCAACCGGACCACGGGCGTCCGCGGCCAGTTCGTGACCGACCCGAGCTGCCTCTACGACAAGCAGACCAATCGCTGGTTCAACGTCGTCCTGACGCTCGAGGTCAACCCGGCCAACGGCGCGTTCACGCTGGTGAACCACATCGACATCGCCGTGAGCACGACCGGAGATCCGACGGGCTCCTGGAACATCTACCGGCTGGACGTCACGAACGACGGCACCAACACCGGTGGCACCAATCCCGGCCCGTACCTCGGCGACTACCCGCACATCGGCGCGGACGCCAACGGCTTCTACATCACGACCAACGCCTACCCGTGGTGCTGCAACGGCTTCGCCGGCGCGCAGATCTACGGCTTCTCGAAGGCCCAGCTGGCCGCCGGCGCAGCGGTCGTGTCCGGCTTCCATATCGACACGTCCGGGGCGGTGCCGCTGGCCAGCGAGGCCGGTTCGACCCAACCCGGGTTCACCGTCTGGCCGGCGCAGTCGCCCGGCACGGGCTCCTTCGCGCTCGCCAACGGCGGCACCGAGTATTTCCTGAGCTCCAACGCTGCGGACGAGGCCCAGAAGCCCGTCAGCGGCACCGCCGGAACGCGCAGCTCGGACAAGATCGTCCTGTGGGCGCTCACCAACACGTCGTCGCTGAACTCGACGCCCGCGGTTGGCCTCAGCGTGTCCGTGATCGGCACGGATACCTATGGCGTACCGCCCAAGCAGCAGCAGCCCGGCTCGGGGTCGGCGCCGTCCACGGCCGTTCCCCAGGGCTTCTGCATCAACGACACGACCACACCCACGATCGCGGGCACCGGCTGCTGGCGCCTGCTGTTCGGCGCCGAGCCCGCGCACAACGAGGTCGTCTCGCGGCCCGATTCCAACGACACCCGCATGCAGCAGGTGATGTACGCGAACGGCAAGGTCTGGGGCGCCCTCGACACCGCCGTCAACCCTGACGGCGGGGCCCAGCGCGCCGGCATTGCCTGGTACGCGGTCAACCCGAACTCGGGGCGACTCGTCAACGCGGGCACGATCGGCGCCACCGGCTACGACTTCACCTACCCTGCCATCGGCGTGACCGCCGCCGGCCGCGGGCTCGTCGCGTTCACGGCAACCGGCGACACCACCTACCCAAGCGCGGCCTACGCCGCGCTTGACGCCACGAACGGCGTTACCGGCTGGAACATCGTCCCAGGTGGCGCCGGCCAGGCGGCCGACGATGGGTTCACGAGCTACAAGTCGCAGGTGGGCAACCCACCCCGGACCCGCTGGGGCGACTACGGCGCGGCCGCGGTCGATGGCAACGCCATCTGGCTTGCCAGCGAGTACATCGGCCACGCGTGCAGCTACACGGACTGGGGCGGCCCCTTCTTCGGCGGCACCGGCGACAACCTCCTCGGCACGTGCGGCGGCGCGTCGCACGGCCCCGGAACGCGCTCGGCGCTGGCGAACTGGTCGACCTTCATCTCCAAGTTCGTCCCGTGACCGCTTGAGCGTGGGCTGAGCGAGGAGCCCCGGATGGCCCGGGGCTCCTCGTGACCAGGCCTGTCCCGCCGGTCCACTCCCGGACCGGGCGAGAGCCGGCGCGACGCCCGCGCCGGCTCTCCCGATTCGAGCGGTCGGTGCGCTCGGCTACAATCGGCCGGCCCACACGGACGAGATCGCGTCAGGGCGCGCCCACGACCTTCGGTGCGGCGCCCGATGCCGACACAGGAGCCACGGAGCCCACCGACCCATGATCAGCACCGGCGAGTTGCGCAAGGGCGTGACAATCGAGCTCGACAACGAGCTCTGGCAGATCCTCGACTACCACCACATCAAGATGGGCCGCGGGTCGGCCCAGGTCCGGATCACGCTGCGCAACGTCAAGCGTGGCCAGACCATCGAGCGCTCGTTCCAGGCCGGCACCAAGTGGCCGCGCGTGCAGCTCGAGAACCGGCCGGTCCAGTTCCTGTATCGCGACGAGGACGACTTCCACTTCATGGACACGTCCAGCTACGACCAGTTCTCGCTGCGCGGTGAGCAGCTCGGCGACGCGACGCGGTTCCTCAAGGACGGGATGACGCTCGACCGCACGAGCCACGAGGGCGAGACGATCGGCGTCGAGCTGCCGGTGACCGTCGACCTGCGGGTCGAGTCGACCGAGCCCGGCTTCGCCGGCGACACCGCCCAGGGTGCCCGCAAGCCCGCCCGAACCGAGACCGGCCTCGTCGTCCAGGTCCCGCTCTTCGTCAACGAGGGCGACACGATCCGGGTCGACACCCGGACGGGGGAGTACCAGACCCGGCTCTAGCGGAAGGCGCTCGCCGGCGGCCCTTCGCGCGGGCCCTCGAAGGCGGCGCCGGCCCCGGCGTGACTCAGAGGATCGGGGCGAGGTCGGGCAGGAGCAGGGACACGAGGGCGAGCAGCGCGCCCACGAACAGGAGCGGCCGGACGAGCCGGCCCCGCAGGGCCCGCCCGACCTGGCCGTCCGCACGTTTTCCGAGGCGCTTCCGGACGTCGCGCAGCGGCTGGCCGGCCTGGAGGGGATCCTCGCCCGCGGCCATGCGTCGCCGGACGTTCGCGATCGCGACGACGACCTCGGCCCGCAACCGGTCGTCGCCCTCCGCGGGCAGCAGCTCGGCCGCGGCGGCCTCGATCCCCGCGAGGTCCCCTTCGCCGCCGCGGAACCAGTCGACGAAGTCGTGGGTGACGGCCCGGTCGAAGCGTTCCAGGGGCGTGCCCTCGGGCATGCGATCCGCGACGGCGCGCGCCTCGTCGTAGCGCTTCACGAAGGTCAGCATCTCCACCCGGATCCAGCGTGACTCGGGGGTCTCGGGATGGGCGCGGAGCCAGCGCCGCGCATCGACCTCGGTGGTCGGGACGCCCTCGCCGGTCAGCGCCCGGACCTGGCCGAGCTCCCACTCGCCGAGCCAGCTGAAGGCCTCGAATGCCTCGCGCGCGGGCCGCGGCATCGCCCGGATGTAGGCCTCGGCGCCGAGGACGGCGGCAAGGGTCACGAGCACCGCGAGGCGGATCGGGTCCGGCAGGGTCGCGGGCAACAGGAGAGAGACGATGACCCAGGTCGCCACGGTCGCGGTCAGCAGCGCCACCTCGGACAGCCCGAACGGCCCGATGAACGCCGGTGCCCGGGTGGCCGCGCCGACGTCGCCGAAGGAGCGGCCGCCGGCGCTCGTCGTTCGGACGCGCGGCCCCGCGCCCGGTCCAGGGCGGGCCAGGAGCCAGAAGAGCCCCAGGAGGAACGCCACGGTGCCGACGACAAAGCCGGCCCACGTCTCCACCGGGTTCAGCGGCTCGCCGAAGGCCAGGGCCGCCACGGAGACGGCGCCAACGATCGCCCACGGCGCCCCTGCGCCGGCGACGAACGCGCCGAGCAGGCTGAGCCGGAGGCTGCGGAGCAGGACCCCGCCGAGCACGACCATGGCCACGAGGATCGGCCAGGAGATCGTCAGGCTCCCGGCCATCAGCACCATGATGCCGAGCGACGCCCCGCCCAGCGCCGTGACCCAGGCCGTCAGCGTCTCGCCGACCGGCTGGCCGCGGGACCGCCGCCGGCCGGCGGCCGCCAGCGTGACGAGGAACAGGCCGGGCAGGACGATGGTGGCGATCGCGACGACGACGGCGAGGCTGGCCTGATCGGGCATCGCCCGGACGATAGCCGACCCACGCGGCGTTCCGAACCGTACGATTGGCCCGATGGAAGCACCCGTCCCGACGCTCGGCGGCCTGCGCATCCTGTCCGTCGCTGAGGCCGCGAGGGCGATCGCGACCACAGTCCGAGCCGACGAGCAGCTCCGCGACCTGTGGGTCGAGGGCGAGGTCGGCCGGGTCACGATCTCCTCGGCCGGCCACGCCTACTTCGCGCTGAAGGACGACCGGGCGCAGCTGCAGTGCGTCTGGTTCCGCGACGAACGCGTCCGCTCGCCGTTCCAGCCCCAGACCGGGCTGCGCGTCGTCGCCCACGGCCGAGTCGACGTCTACGAGGCGCAGGGCGCGCTGCAGCTCTACGTCGACTCGATCCAGCCCTCCGGCGTCGGGGACTTCGCGATCCGGTTCGAGCAGCTCAAGGCGAAGCTCGCCGCCGAGGGACTCTTTGCCACGGAGCGGAAGCGGCAGTTGCCGCCGCGGCCGCGGGTCGTCGCCGTCGTCTCCTCGCCGACCGGTGCCGCGTGGAAGGACGTCTGCCAGGTGTTCGCCCGGCGCTGGCCGCTCACGCGGGTCGTGCTCGTCGCGTGCCAGGTCCAGGGCGACGGCGCGCCCGAGTCGATCGTCCGGGCGCTGCGGCGGATCGAGAAGCACGTCGCGAACCTGACGGAGGCCGGGCGGGGCGCGGACGCTCCCGTGCTGACGATCGTGGCCCGCGGCGGCGGCTCGGCCGAGGATTTGTGGTCGTTCAACGACGAGCGCGTCGTCCGCGCCATCGTCGCCCACACGCTGCCGGTCGTGAGCGGGGTCGGGCACGAGGTCGACGTCACGCTCACGGACTTCGCCGCGGACGTGCGGGCGGCGACGCCGACCGCCGCGGCGGAGCTGGTCGTGCCGGATCGGGCGGAGTACGCGTCGGCGCTTGCGCGCGGGGCGGAGCGCATGCGGGTCTCCGGCTCGCGCGTGGTCGTCGCGGCGGCGCGCGAGGTCGAGGCGGAGCGGCGGGTCCTGGACCGGCTCAACCCCGCCGCACGGCTCGCCGCGTCCCGGCAGCTCGCCGGTGACCTGCTCGACCGGGCGACGCGTGCGCTCCGGGTCCGCCTGACCGACGTGACCGCCGCGGAAGAGCGGCTCGCGACGGCGCTCCCGAACATCGCCTCGCGCCTGGTCGGGGAGCGGCGCGCGGCCGTCGCGGAGGCCGGAGCCGCGCTCGCCGTGCTCGGGCCGCAGGCCACGCTGGAACGCGGCTACGGCATCGTCCGCCGGGCGGACGACGAGGCCATCGTCCGCGACCCGGCCGAGGTGAGCCGCGGATCCCGCCTCCGCATCCGCGTCGCACGCGGCGAGTTCCCGGCCACGGCCGACGAGTAGGTGGACCTGGGCGAGCTCGTGTCGGACCTCATCCCGTTCGCGGTGCTCGTCGTCGTGGCGCTCGCGGCCTCCGGCTTCGCCGTATGGTTCGGACAGCGCGTCATCGCGCCGAGGATTGGACGAGCCATGGACCACGCCCAGACCGAGGACGAGCCCCACGATGACCGAGATGACCGGGACGACTGAAACGACCGACCGCGGTACGGCCGAGACGCCGATCGACCAGCTCTCGTTCGACGACGCCCTCGCCGCCCTCCAGCGCACCGTCGCCGAGCTCGAGGCCGGCGGCCAGCCGCTCGAACGCTCGCTCGCGCTCTACGAACGCGGTGTCGCCCTCCACGAGCGCTGCGCCAAGCTCCTGGCCGAGGCCGAGCTCAAGGTCCAGCAGCTGGTGACTCGGGCTGGTGGCGCCCTCGAGACGATCGACGTGTCGCCGGACTCCGCTCGCGACGCAGAGTGAGCCTCGCGAGGTCCTGACCAGCCCCGGCGAGGCGCCACGAGTCGCTGACGAGGCGCTGGCGAGGCGCTGGCGAGGCGACCCTGGCGGCCTCATCGGGTCCCCAGGCACTTTGTCGGCGCATCGCAAGACATTCCGTTTTCTTGATCCTCGACACGGACCGGGCGTGGACGGCATCTCTCTGGTGTGCACAGATGCTCGTTCCTGCTCGTCACCCTGCTCATTGCCGCCTGCGCCGGCCCGGCCGTGGCGGCCCCGTCGCCAAGCGCGGAGCTGCGGTCCCCGACGCCGGAGCCACTAGCAACCGCGATGCCCGCGACGGCAGCACCGTCGCGATATCCAGAGCCGAGCACCGCCGTCGCTGAACCAAGCGCCGGCATCGAACCGAGCCCAGCCCCGGTCGCCGCCACCACGACACCGACGCTCGCGCAGCTGATCGGACAGAAGCTGGTCGTCCGGATGGACGGCACCACACCGAGCCCGAGCCTGCTGGCACGCGCCCGGGCCGGCCAGATCGGCGGGGTCATCCTGTTCGGCGCGAACGTTAGCTCGCCCAGCCAGGTCGAGGCGCTCACGGCAGAGCTCCAGGCGGCCGCAGCCGCCGGCGGCCAGCCGCCGCTCCTGATCGCCACCGACCAGGAAGGCGGCGCGATCAAGCGCATTCCCTGGGCGGGCCCGACGCTGTCGCCGCCAGAGATGGGCGCGATCGGGTTGGCGAGCACTGCTCGGCAGCAGGGCGCCGCGACGGGTCAGGCGCTGGTCGGGCTGGGCATCGACTGCGACCTCGCGCCGGTCGCGGACGTCCCTCGCTCGACCTCGTCGTTCATGTACATCGAGGGCCGGACCTGGTCGTTCGACGCTGCCCTCACGGCCACGGTCTCGAACGCCTTCGCCAGGGGCCTCGAATCCGCGGGCGAGGTCCCGGTCATGAAGCACTTCCCGGGGATCGGCTTCGCCACGCAGAACACGGACATGTCCGTCGTCACGATTCGGGCCTCGCTCGCGGCGCTGTCCCCGGGGCTGCAGCCGTACTCCACCGCGGTCTCGAAGGCCATCCCGATGATCATGCTGTCGAACGCGACCTACACGGCCTGGGACCCCCTGAACGGGGCCGGCTGGTCCAGGGCCATCGTCAAGGGCCTCCTGCGCGACCAGCTCGGCTTCCGAGGGGTCACGATCACGGACTCGCTGTCGGGGACGGCGAAGGCGCGAGGCATCCCGGTGTCCACCCTCGCGATCCGGGCCGCGACCGCGGGCACGGACATGATCCTCGTCACGGGCTCGGAGTCGTCGACGCAGGCGACCTACAAGGCACTGCTCGCCGCCGCCGAGGCCGGCCAGATCCCCACGACGCGGCTGCAAACGTCCTACCGACGCATCCTTGCCTTGAAGTCCACGCTCTGACTTGACGCTACATACTGAGTATGTACACTGCCGGCGATGTCGGTCAGGTACGGGCTCCTTGCACTGCTGGATGAGGCGCCGAGTCACGGCTACCAGCTGAAGACCGCCTTCGAGCGGCGGACCGGCGGCAACTGGGCCCTCAACATCGGGCAGGTCTACACGACCATCCAGCGGCTCGAGCGCGACGGGCTGGTGGAATCGATCGGCGGCGAGGCGACCGACGACGACCGCCGCGAATACCGCATCACCGCCGCGGGCCACGCACAGCTGTCCACGTGGTTCGACAACCCGGTCGTGGCCGAGGCGCCGGCCCGCGACGAGCTGACCATCAAGGTCCTGCTCGCCGTTGCCGCGGGCGATATCGACGTCACCGCGCTCCTCCAGCGCCAGCGCCGCTCCTCCGTCGAGCAGCTCCAGGCCTACACGCGCCGCAAGGCCAAGGCGGATCCCAGGCTCGATACCGCGTTCCTGATCCTGCTCGACGCCCTGATCTTCCGGACCGAGGCCGAGATCCGCTGGCTCGACGCCTGCGACGCACGCATCCGCAGTCTCACGAAGCCCTCGAAGGAGGCCGCCCGATGACCACCCTCGTACAGCTCGACGGCGCGGCCCGCCGCTTCGGCTCCGGTCACACCGAGGTGACCGCCCTGCATCCGACGAGCCTCTCGGTCGAGGCCGGCGAGCTGCTCGCCGTGATGGGCCCGAGCGGCTCCGGCAAGACGACGCTGCTGTCGCTCGTCGGCGGGCTGGACAAGCCGAGCGCGGGAAGAGTGGTCGTGGCCGGCCAGGACGTCGGCTCGCTGAAGCCGAAGGACCTCGCGATCCTGCGCCGCCGAACGGTGGGCTACGTCTTCCAGGACCTCAACCTGCTCGCGGGCCTGACCGCCCGCGAGAACGTGGCGATCCCGCTGGAGCTCGACGGACGACCGATCGGGGAGGCGAGGCTCGCGGCGGACGCCGCGCTCGAATCCGTGGGGCTCGCGAGCCTCGCAGACCGCTTCCCCGACGACCTGTCGGGCGGCGAGCAGCAGCGGGTCGCGATCGCGCGGGCGCTCGTCGGCGGGCGCCAGATCCTCCTCGCCGACGAGCCGACCGGCGCCCTCGACTCGATCACCGGCGAATCGGTGATGCGCCTCCTGCGCGCCCATTGCGACAACGGCGGGACCGCGATCCTCGTCACGCACGACGCGGCGCACGCGGCCTGGGCCGACCGCGTCGTGTTCCTGCGCGACGGGCGGCTGGTCGACGAGGCGCGGCCGGCCCCCAACCCGGACGTCGCCCCGGAGGGCGGAACCACGCTCGCCATGAGCCTCGCGTGACGGGCTCCTCCGTCCGCGCGCTGCTGCGCATCGCGCGCAGCGACATCTCGCGCCACCGGGCCCGGAGTGTTCTCGTTGTCGCGCTGGTCGCGCTGCCGGTCGCGGCGATGGTCGCGGGCACCGCGATCTACCGGACGACGCAGCCGACGCTGGAGCGAGAAGACCTCGCGCGCATGGGGCGCGCGGACCTCATTGCCTTCGGCACGCCGCGCGACGAGCTCGAACGGCATCTCCCGAGCGGCAGCACCGTCGAGCCGATCTACTCGACGGACGGCCAGATCGTCGTTCCCGGCGCGCGCCCTGGCGTGACGATCCGGGCGCTCGACGTGGACGGTCTCGCGCAGGGCATCCTGACCCTCGTCGACGGCCGCGCACCCCAGGGCCAGGGCGAAGCCGCGGTAACAGCGACGGTTGCCGAGCTCGCGAACGTCTCGATCGGCGGGACGCTCCAGGTCGACGACGGCCCGAGCGTCACGATCGTCGGCCTCGTCGAGAACCCGAACTACCTCGGCGACCGCAGCGTCGTCGTCGATCCGTACGGGGCCGAGATCGATCCGGAGCTCGCGACGTGGCTCGTCGACCTGCCCGCCGGGACTGATCCGGAATCCATTGTCGCCTCGGTCACCGACCCCGAGACGGGCGGCCAGGAGGTCCCGATCCAATCGCGCGCATCGTCTCGACTCATGCGCATCGGCGACGACACCGGCAGCTCGAGCATCCTCATCCTCGGTTCGCTGGCCCTGGTCGAGGCCGCGCTCATCGCCTCGGCCGCGTTCGCTGTGAGCATTCGACGCCGGCAGCGCGAGCTCGGCCTCCTTGCCGCGACGGGGGCGACGCCGCGGCAGCTCGCCGGGACCGTGCTCGCGGAGGGCGCGATCCTCGGGGTCCTCGCCTGCGTCGCGGGCGTCGTCGTCGGGCTCGCCGGGGCATTCGGTCTCACCCCATGGCTGGACCAGCTGACGCAGCACCGGAACCCGCCCCTGCTCGTCGACTGGCTCGGGCTCGTCGGCCCGGTCGTCATCGGCTTCGCCGCCGCGATCATCGCGGCGATCATCCCTGCGCGCACGGTGGCCCGCGTGCCGGTTCTCCTGGCGCTGTCGGGACGCCGTCCGCCCGCGACACCGGCCCGGCGAACGCTGTGGTTCGGCCTGGTCATGGTCGGCGCAGCGGCAGCGATGACGATCGTCGGCGCGACGATGCGCAATGCCGGCAGCGACCCCCTCAGCGTCGGGCTCCTTGTCGGTGGCGCCGTCCTGAGCACGCTCGGCTTCGGCGCCTGCGGGCCGTGGCTCCTCGAGCGGCTCGAGGGCCTGGCGGCGCGGCTCCCGCTCGCCGGTCGCATCGCGTTCAGGGACACCGCTCGCGGACGCTCTCGAAGCAGCCCGATCGTCACCGCCATCCTGGCCGGCTGCGCCGCCGCCATCGCCCTTGGCGCGTGGCAGACGAGCCGCGACGCGGAGAACCAGCAGGGCTGGGTGGCGGGGCTGTACCCGGACCAGCTCGCCGTCACCGGGACGGGCGCCGCGGCGGCAGGCGAGGCACTGCGCGGCGAGGACGGGGTCGTCGACGGCACCCTGATGAACTACCTCGGCTACGACGACCCGATGGTGTTCATCGAGTTCCGGCTGCCGGACGCGATCGACGACGAGGGCAAGCTGATCAACACCCTGGACCAGTGCGGCAATTGCAATCCCGGCGCGTTCTCGCCGCTGCAGCTCTACCGTCCGGGGCCCGCGACGCCGGACATCATGCGCATGGCCCACGCCGAGTCCGCCGCGGCGGACCTCGCCCAGGGGTACGCGGTCGTCCTGTCGTATCGCGCCGCCACCGCCACGACGCTCGAGATCCTCGTCCAACGGGACGCAAAGAATCCGGAGGCGATGGAACGGTTCACGCTGCCGGTGCGGTTGCTCCGGGTCCCGGTGCCGGGCGGGCGCATGCCGGACCTGTTCCTGCCGGCGTCGACGATCGAGCAGCTCGGCCTGGTCGTCCCGGAGAACAACGTGCAGTTCGAGCCGCCGCCGTACGTCGTCCGGTATGACCACACCGTCACCAACGCGGACCTCGCCCGGGCGGAGGAGGTCGCGTCGCGGTACCCGGATACCTTCGCGGTCATCGACACCCCACCGGAACGGCAAGGCGCCGAGTTCCGGCTCGTGATCATGGCGCTCGTCCTCCTCTTCGCGGTGAGCGTCACGGGCATCGCGATCGCGCTCGGGGAGGCGGAGTCGCGGCCGGAGCAGCGGTCCCTGCTCGCGATCGGCGCGGACCCGCGGCTTCGGCGTCGCATCGCCGGCGCGCGCGCGGCTGTGCTGGCGCTCCTGGCGGGCATCCTCGCCGTGCCGGCCGGCCTGCTGCCCATCTGGGGCATCTTCGTCAGTCGCGGCTCCCCGATCGCTGTGCCGACCCTCGAGATCGTCGGGGCAGTGATCGTCCTTCCGCTGCTCGCGGTCGCAGCCTCATGGCTCCTGAGCCGCCCGATCCCGGACTGGAACGCGTTCCGAAACGTCCGCGCCGGGGAGTAGCTCCGCGGCCCGCCCGGCGGGCTCGGCATACACTCGCCGCCGATGGTCGCGTCACATCGCAGCTGGCCGAGCGCGTCTCGATGACCCGGCAACCAGGAGCACAAGCCTGCCCGTGTCCGATTCGATCCTCGCCCGCCTGACGGGCCCCTCCGACCTCCGCCGCCTCAGCGACGACGACCTCGCGACCCTGGCGAAGGAGATCCGCGAGGCCATCATCACGACCGTCGCGAAGACCGGCGGCCATCTCGGCTCGTCGCTCGGCGTGGTCGAGATCGCGATCGCGCTCCATCGCTTGCTGGACTCGCCCCGCGACAGGATCGTGTGGGACACCGGGCACCAGGCGTATGCCCACAAGCTGCTGACGGGCCGGCTGGAGCGCTTCGGCACGCTCCGCCAGGTCGACGGGATCGGCGGCTTCCCGCGGCGCAGCGAGAGCGAGCACGACGTCTTCGACGGCGGCCATGCCGGCACGGGCCTGTCCATCGCCGAGGGCCTGGCCGCGGCGCGCGACATCCGCGGCGGCTCCGAGCGGATCGCCGTCGTCGTCGGCGACGCCGCGCTCATGACCGGCCTCTCGCTCGAGGCGCTCAACGACATCGGCCACAGCCGGACGCCGATGCTGATCGTGCTCAACGACAACGAGATGTCGATCAGCGCGACCGTCGGCGCCTTCTCGACCTACCTCTCGAAGATCAAGCTCACCTCGGCCTGGCAGACGAGCAAGTCGGCGTGGGACAGGTTCTGGGGCGCGATCCCGGTGATCGGGCCGCCGGCGGTCATGTGGAGCCAGCGGCTCCGCCGCTCGGTGGTCAACCTCGCCAGCCCGGGCCAGCTCTTCGAGGACCTCGGGATCACCTACTTCGGCGTCATCCCGGGCCACGACATCAAGGCACTCCTGCAGACCTTCGGCCGGGTGCTGGAGCTCAAGGGGCCGGTCATCGTCCACGTGCAGACGCAGAAGGGCCGCGGCTACCGCCCGGCCGAGAAGGACCAGGTCTCGTTCCATGGCGCGGCGCTCCCGCCGATGGAGCTGTCGCCGGCGACCGACGCGTTCGACGGGGCCGGCGCGCGACCGGCCGCGAGCGTCGCGGCATCGACCGCCGCCGAGGCGGCCGCACCGGCGCGCATCCGGCCCGGCACCCCGCACGGCGCGGGCTCGAACGGCGACGCCCTCGCGCCGCCGTCCCCATCGAGCGCCACGAAGAACCCGAGCTACACCTCGGTGTTCGTGGCGGAGCTGATCGAGCTGGCGGCGGCTGATCCGCGGATCGTCGCCATCACCGCCGGCATGCCCACGGGCACGGGACTCTCGAAGTTCCAGGCCGTCTACCCGGACCGGTTCCACGACGTCGGCATCGCCGAGCAGCACGCCGTGACCATGGCCTCCGGCCTCGCGATCGGGGGCATGCGGCCGGTCGTGGCGCTGTACTCCACGTTCCTCCAGCGCGCCTTCGACCAGACCGTCCACGACGTCTGCCAGAACGACCTGCCGGTCCTGCTCGCGGTCGACCGCGCCGGCCTCGTCGGCGAGGACGGCACGTCCCACCAGGGCATGTTCGCGATCCCGACCCAGCGCCAGCTGCCGTTCCTGATCGTCGCCAGCCCGAAGGACGAGCAGGAGCTGCGCTCACTGCTCCACAGCGCCCTCGGGCAGGCACATCCGTTCGCGTTGCACTACCCGCGCGATCCGGGCTTCGGCCTGGCGCCGATTGAGCCGCACGAGATCCCGATCGGCCAGGCGGAGGTCCTGCGCGACGGCGACGACCTGCTCTTCGTCGGCTTCGGCCCGATCGTGATGCGGGCCCTCGAGGCGGCCGATGCCCTCGCCGAGGACGGCTGGTCGATCGGCGTGGTCAACGCGCGCTTCGCGAAGCCGCTCGACCGCCAGCTGATCCTCGACCAGGCGCGTGGCAAGCGCCTCGTCGTGACCTTCGAGGAGAGCGTGGCCGCGGGCGGCTTCGGCAGCGCCGTGCTGGAGGCGATCGAGGAGGCGCGCCTCACCGATCCCGCCCTCCGCGAGACCGCGCTCCGCATCGTCGGCATCCCCGCGGACCGGTTCGTCGACCATGGCTCGGTCGCGGACCTGCGCCGCATGCTCAGGCTCGACGCACCCGGGCTGGCCGCGCAGGTGCGTGAGGCGGTCGCGACGCTGGCCCTCGCGCCATCGCGGCCGGCGCCCGTCCGGGAGGCTGCCCGGGCCGTCTGAGCCCCGGAGCGCGAGGGGTAAGTCCGGGCCAATCGGGCTGTGCGACCATGGGCCGGTGACGAGGGTGCGGGAGAAGCGGGCGCCGCGGGTCCGGCTCGACCAGCTCATCCTCGAGCGCGGGCTCGCCGAGTCGCGCTCGCGTGCCCAGGCGCTGCTGATCGGCGGGCGGGTCCGGGTCGGCGACGGCGATGGCGCGCGGCTCGATCGGAAGCCGGGCGATCTCGTCGATCCGGGGACGCGCATCGAGGTCGCCACGCCCGAGCCATACGTCAGCCGGGGCGGGCACAAGCTCGCGGCGGCGCTCGACGCGTTCCACCTCGACCCGGCCGGCCTGGCCTGCCTCGACGTGGGCGCATCGACCGGCGGCTTCACCGACGTGCTGCTCCAGCGCGGGGCGCGTCGCGTCTACGCGGTCGACGTTGGTCACGGCCAGCTCGCCGAGCCGCTCCGACGCGACCCGCTCGTCGTCTCGATGGAGCGCACGAACGCCCGCTCCCTGACCGCGACGACCCTGCCGGAGCCGGTGCGCCTCGCGACGGTTGACGTCTCATTCATCTCGTTGCGCCTGGTCCTCGGCCCCATCGCGTCCACGTTCGAGCCAGGCGGCGGCGACATCGTCGCCCTCGTGAAGCCGCAGTTCGAAGCGGGCCGTGGCGAGACCGACGCGGGCGTCGTCCGCGACCCCGCCGTCCACGCCCGCGTGGTCCGCGACGTGACCGACGCCGCCGCCGGCCTCGGCCTCGTGCCCGCGGGCGAGATCGAGTCGCCGATCCTGGGTCCGGAGGGGAATCGCGAGTTCCTGCTGCACCTCCGCGTGCCGCCGCGAGCGGGCGCGCGATGACCGGGGAGGCGAAGGTCCGCCGCATCGGGTTCGCCTACAACCCGACCAGCGACGCCGCCGTGGAGCTGCGCGATCGCGCGGTCGCCTGGGCGGAGTCGCGCGGCGTGAGCAAGTGGTCGGCGCCGGCCGCGGACCGCGAGGCGCTGCACCGCGAGCTGCCGGGGAGCGACGTCCTGGTGGTCCTCGGCGGCGACGGCACGTTCCTGCGGGCTGCGCATGCCGTCATCGAGATCGACGTCCCGCTGCTGGGCATCAACGTCGGCAAGGTCGGCTTCCTGTCGAAGGTCGAGGCGAACGAGATCGAGCGCGTGCTGGCGACGCTCGTCGAGGGGCAGTTCGAGATCGAGCCGCGGATGGCGCTCGAGGGGCGGATCCTCCGCGGCGGGACCAAGCCCTACGAGGGCAGGCTGCTCGCCCTCAACGACGTCGTCGTCGCCCGGGGCTCGCTCGCGCGCGTCGTCCGCCTCGACACGAGCATCGATTCGAGCCACCTGGCGTCCTTCATCGCCGATGGCCTCGTCGTGGCCAGCCCGACCGGGTCCACCGGATATTCCTTCTCCGCCGGTGGCCCGATCCTCGACCCGACGGCCCGCAATCTCGTGGTGACGCCGATCGCCGGCTACCTGACCACGATCCGCTCGGTCGTCGTGGGCCCGGCGGCCGTCGTCCGCTGCCGCGTCGTCGACGCGCACGAGGCCCTCGTCTCGATCGATGGCCGGGAGGACATCCCGCTCGCCGTCGGCGACGTGGTCGAGGTCCGCGCGATCGAGCGGCCGGTGCGGCTGGTCGAGCCGGAGGGCTCGCTGCCGTTCTGGGACCTCGTCCGGCGGAAGGTCGAGCTGCTGCCGTCATGACCGATGGGCTCGAGGCTCGGGCCGAGGACGGGCCCAACGACCGGCCTGGGCGGCTGCTCGCGCTGGCGGTCCACGACCTCGCCCTGATCGAGCGACTGCGGCTGGAGCTCGAGCCGGGCCTGAACGTGCTCACCGGTGAGACCGGCGCGGGCAAGAGCCTGCTCATCGACGCGCTGGGGCTCGCCCTCGGTGCGCGCGCGGACACGACGCTGGTGCGGCATGGGGCGGATGTCGCGCGCGTCGAGGCGCTCTTCGACCGGCTCCCGGAGCCGCTGATCGCGAGCCGCGACGTGAGCGCGAGCGGCCGCTCCAGCGCCCGCCTCGACGACGTGACGGTCACGGCGGCGCGGCTCGCCGAGACCGTGGGGCCGCTCGTCGAGATCCACGGCCAGCACGAGCAGTCGCGGCTCCTCGACGAGCGCTGGCAGCGCGAGCTCCTCGACGCCTACGCAGGACACGAGAGGCTCCGATCCGAGGTCGCCCGCGCCGTCGGGCGCTGGCGCGAGAACCGCGCGGAGCTGGCGGACCTCGCGATCGAGCCGCGGGAGGCCGAGCGACGCCTCGAGCTGCTGCGGCACGAGGTCGAGGAGATCGGCGGCGCGCGCGTGCGGGTCGGGGAGGCCGAGGACCTCCGAACGAGGCTCGAGCTGGCGCGGCACGGCGAGGCGATCGCCCGCGGCGCAACGGCGATCCGGGCCGCGATCGATGGCGAGGGGAGCGGTGCGCGCGACGGCCTCGCCGGCGGCGTCCGCGAGGCTCGCGCGTTGGCCCGCATCGACCCGCGCTTCGAGGCGGTGGCCACGCGGCTCGCCGGCCTGGAGGCCGAGCTCGAGGACGCGGCCGCCGACGTGCGCCGCCTGGCGGACGGCCTCGACCACGACGCCGCCGCGCTGCTCGCCGCCGAGGAGCGGCTGTCCCGGATCTACTCGCTGGAGCGCCGCTTCGGGGACGACGAGGCCGCGGTCCTCGCCCACGGCGAGCGAGCGGCGGCGGAGATCGAGCGCCTCGAGGGGCTGGCTGGCGAGCGCCGCCACCGCGAGGCCGACGATGCGCGCCTGCTCGCCGCCGTCGCCTTCGCCGCGAGCGAGCTCTCGACGAGCCGCCGCGTCGCCGCGGCACGGCTCGGCGCCGCCGCCGACGAGGCGCTGCGCAGCCTCGGTTTCCGGGCCGGCGCCTTCGCGGTCGACGTCGGGCGGCGGGCCGCGGACGCGGACGAGGCCGCGATCGAGCTGGACGGTGACGCGGTCGCTTTCGATGCGACCGGCGCCGACGAGGTCGTCTTCCGGTTCGCGCCGAACGCCGGCGAGCCGGGCCGCCCGCTGGCGAGGATCGCGTCCGGCGGTGAGCTGAGCCGCGTCGCCCTCGCCATCAAGCAGGTTCTCGCGGCGGCGGACGCGACGCCCACGCTCGTCTTCGACGAGGTCGACGCCGGCATCGGCGGCCGGACCGCGGATCCGGTCGGACGGAGCCTGTGGTCGCTGGCGCGGAGCCACCAGGTCCTCGTCGTCACGCACCTGCCCCAGATCGCGGCCCATGCCGACGCCCACTTCCGCATCGCCAAGCGCGAGCGCGACGGCCGGACGATCACCGAGGTCGAGCAGCTGGACCGTGAGGGCCGGATCGTCGAGCTCGCGGCGATGCTCGGCGGACCGCCGACGGACGGCGCGCCTTCGAGCGCGGCGACCAGCCCGGCGAGCGCCGCCGAGAGCCTGGTCGCGGTCGGACCCGGGCCCGCGCCCGGCGGCGAGGACGACGTGGAGCTCGACCTCGAGACCGCCGAGCCCGGCGACCTCGTCGCCGCAGCCGCCTCGCCCGGCGGATCGTCGCTGCTGGCCTCGGCGCGCGAGCTGCTGGACGCCGCGGAGGCGTGGCGCGGCCGGCCGGTGGTCCCGGTCTGACCACCGTCGGGCACTCGGGCATGGCGGTATCGGCGCCGAGCCTCGATCGTGCCGTGGAGGCGTACCTGACGTTCCTGACCGTGGAGCGCGGCCTCGCGAAGGCGACGATCGGCGCCTACCGCGGCGACCTGACGGACTTCGCCGATTCGCGCGGCACGAGCGTCGCCTGGGCCGACGGCCCCGACGCCGCGCTGCGCTACCTCGCCGCCCGAACCCGCCGCGGCAGGCGCTCCGACCCCGGCCTCGCGCCCACGAGCCTCCGCCGCCGCGCCGCCGCCATCAAGGGCTTCTACCGCTTCGCCTTCGGCGAGGGACTGATCGGGGTCGACGTGGCCGCCCACCTCGACCTGCCGCGCATGCCGCGCCTGCTGCCCGAGACCCTGTCGGCAGCGGAGACGGAGCGCCTCCTCGGAGCGCCGCCGGCCGAGGCCCTCCTCGATCGCGCGCTGCTGGAGCTCCTCTACGCCGCCGGCCTCCGGGTGTCCGAGGCCCTGCGCCTCGACCTGGAGGACCTCTCGCTGGACGGTGCGTTCGTCCGGGTCATCGGCAAGGGCGACCGGGAGCGGCTCGTGCCCGTTGGGGAGGTGGCGCTCGAGGCGTTGCGCGCCTGGCTCGACGGGCCGCGCCGCCAGGCCATGGCCGAGCACCACGTCCAGGCGGTCCGCGGCGGACCGGTGTTCCTCGGCCGCCGGGGCAGGCGGCTGGCCCGGCAGCAGGCCTGGGCCATCGTCAAGCGCGCGGCAGCGGGCGCGGGCCTCGCCGGCCGGGTCAGCCCGCACACGCTGCGCCATTCGTTCGCGACGCATCTGCTCGAAGGTGGCGCGGACCTGCGCATCGTCCAGGAGTTGCTCGGACATGCGAGCATCAGCACGACGCAGCTGTACACGCACGTCACGGGCGAGCGAATTCGCGAGGTGTACGCTCGGGCACACCCGAGGGCGTAGGGGGAGGGGACGGTGGCACGCTACGCGGACAGGCTCCTGGCAGACGGCGAGCGGGTGGCCCTGCGCGGTCGCCAGCACATGCTGGCCACGATCATCGAGGGACGGATCCCGTGGGCGCTCTTCGCCCTCTCGATCGTCCTGCTCCTCCTCGACCTGCAGCTGGAGCCGAGCGGCGTTCGCGACCTCTTCGGCTGGTTCGGGCTCGCCCTCCTCGTCATCGGGCTCGTCTGGCTGGCCTACGTCTACCTGAACTGGTTCTCGCAGGACTACCTCGTCACGAACCGGCGCGTGGTCAAGGTCGAAGGCATCCTCAGCAAGCGCGCCGCGGATAGCTCGCTCGAGAAGATCAACGACGCAGTGCTCCAGCAGTCGGTCCTCGGCCGGATGCTCGGCTACGGCGACCTCGACATCCTGACCGCGAACGAGCAGTCGGTCGACCGCTACCGGATGCTCAGCGAGGCGCAGACGTTCAAGCGGACGATGCTCGACGAGAAGCACAAGCTCGAGCAGGATGCGTTCCAGATCCCGGCGCCGCCGCTACGCGCCGCACCGCCACCGGCGCCCGAGCCCGCCCTCGCGGGCGCGGCACCCGCCGCGCCGGCAGCGCGCACGATGACGTCCGAGGAGATCACCGGCGCCCTGGGCGACCTCGCCGACCTCCGCGATCGCGGCGCGATCAACCCCGAGGAATACGAGGCGAAGAAGCAGGAATTGCTCGGCCGCCTGTAGTGAACGCCCGAACCGTCGACAATCGCGGCGTGCAGCACACGCTGAGCGGCGCCTGACGATGCCGTTCCAGATCCCGGGGATCGAGGAGTTCCTGGTCAAGGGGGCGGTCATCGCCGTCATGCTCCTGGTCGCCTTCCCGATCCACGAGTTCGCGCACGCCTTCGCGGCCTACCAGCTCGGCGACGGCACCGCGCGGCTGATGGGGCGCCTGACGCTGGACCCGCGGGCCCACTTCGACCCGACGGGCGGCGTGCTCCTCGCGGTCTCGATCATGTTCACGCCGTTCGGGTTCGGCTGGGCCAAGCCGACGCCCTACAACCCGATGAACCTTCGGGGCGGCCGGTGGGGCGAGGCCATCGTCTCGGTCGCGGGCCCGATCTCGAACTTCATCCTCGCCGTTGTCGCTGCGATCCCATTGCGCTGGATCCTGTTCGCCCACATGGACCTGCCCGAGGTCGCCGAGTTCCTCGGGCTGTTCATCTACATCAACCTCGTCCTGATGATCTTCAACCTCCTCCCGATCCCACCGCTCGACGGCTCGAAGGTGCTGTACGCCTTCCTCGATCCGCGGACCGCGTGGCGGATCCGGCCGGTCCTCGAGCAGTGGGGCCTGCTCATCCTGCTCGCCTTCATCCTCCTGCCCCTCTTCCCGGGCCAGCTCACGCTCGCCGACATCGTCTTCGGCGAGCTCCTCACCCCGCTCTACCACCTTCTGATCGGGGCGTGAGAGCCGGCTCGGCGGCCTGGTGGCTGGCCAAGGTCCGACAGACGAAGCGGCATATCCTGGCGCGGGTGTCGCCACGGGAGCGAGACGGTGTCGCGGCGTGGCTGAGCCCCGCCCAGCTGGCCCTCTTCGACGGCATGCACGTGGCGGACCGGCGGCACGGCCTCGACGTCATGGCCGCCCTGCGCGCCGGTGGTGAGACGGATCCGGAGGTGCTCCTCGCCGGCCTGCTCCACGACGCCGGCAAGGGCGACACCGGCATGATCCCGCGCATCCTGCATTCGCTCGGCCAGGCGCGGATCACGTGGCCGGCGCTGGCCCTGGGCTGGCTGCCGGGCATGCGTGCCGCCCTGGTTCGCCTCCGCGACCACGCCGAGACGTCGGCGAAGCTGGCCGAGGCGGCCGGCTGCTCGCCGCGGACCGTCGAGCTGATCCGCTGGCAGGACGCCCCACGGGATCCCGAGGCCGGGGAGCGGCTGCGCCTCGCGGACGAGGCCAACTGATGGGCCCGCTCGACGGTGGCACGAACCTCACGATCGAATCCGCCCTCGCCACGGGCGCGCCGACGATCCGGATCGAGCCGGGGCGCGGCAGGGAGTGGGCGACCCACGTCAGCATCGCGGAGTGGGAGGGGCCGCTCGGGCTGCTGCTGTCGCTGATCGAGGCCCGCCGGTTCGACGTCCTGACCGTGCCCCTCGGCGGGCTGGCCGAGGCCTATCTCGAGGCCCTCGCCTCGATCGAGCACGACCGCATGGGGAGCATCAGCTCCTTCGTGGCCGTGGCGGGCCAGCTGATCCTGATCAAGAGCCGGGCGATGCTGCCGCGCGCGCCGGTCCAGGCCGCGACGGCGCTCGAGGACGAGGGCCTGGACCCGGAGGCCGAGCTTCGCGCGCGGCTCCTGCTCTATCGCGCGTTCCGGGACGCCGGCGCCTCGCTCCACGGCATCGCCGAGGCGCGCCTGGGGCTGTTCCGGCGAGAGCCGACGACCGCTCTCGCCTCCGGGATCGCGGCCGCGGCCACCGCGCCTGCGACGACGCCGATCGACCCGCTGCTGCTGGTCCGCGCGCTCGACGGCCTCGTCGAGGTCCTGCCCGAGCCCGAGCCGCCGCCGGAGATCGTGCCGCGCATGATCACCCTCGCCCAGCGCGCCTCGATCATCCGCCTCGCCCTGCGTGGCGCGCCCAGCGTCGTCCTGCAGGATCTGCTCCGGGGCGTGCATGATCGCGTCGTGGTGGCGGTGACCTTCCTGGCCATGCTCGAGCTCATGAAGCGGCGCGAGGTCGTCGTCGAGCAGGCGGAGCCCTTCGGGCCCATCACCGCCCGGGCCACGACCGCCGCGGAGCGCGCCGCGGCCGGCGTTGCGGTCGACATCGAGTCGGCGCCCCTCGACGAAGCTCTGGACGAGTACGCATGAACGAGATCGACGACTTGGCGCCCGAAGCCGGCACCGGGGATGGCGTCGATGCCGCCGCGGCTGCCCTCGACGCCGGGGCTGCCGTCGACGCTGCCGCCCCGACGGAGCGGCCCGCCCCGGGCGAGCTGACCGAGGCCGGGCTCGAGGCCCTCCTGTTCGTCGCCGAGCGGCCGCTCTCGCGCCGCGAGATCGCGACGATCGCCGGGGTCGATGCGGCGACCGTCGACGCCAGGCTCGGGGACCTCGAGGTGCACCTGCGCGACCGTGGCATCCGGCTCCTGGCCGCAGGCGATCGGATCGAGCTGGCGACCGCGCCGGAGGTCGGGGCGCTCGTGGCGCGCTACGTCGGCGCGGACGCGGTGCGGCTGTCCCCGGCGGGCCTCGAGACGCTCGCGATCGTGGCCTATCGGCAGCCGGTCACGCGGGCCGCCGTTGAGCGGATCCGGGGCGTGGACTCGGACCACACGCTGCGCAGCCTCTTGCATCGCCGGCTCGTGGTCGAGCTCGGTCGCTCGAGTGCGCCGGGCCGCCCGATCCTGTACGGCACCGCCTTCGAGTTCCTGGAGCGGTTCGGGCTCGAGAGCCTCGACGACCTGCCGCCGCTCGATGCCGACGTCGCCGCGCGCCTGGCGGAGGAGGGTGGGGCGCAGGTCCTGCCGCTCGACCTCCTCGCCGAGGAGCCCGTCGAGGCGGCCGACTTCGCGACGGTCTCCTCGATCGCGGTCGACGCCGACGCTCGCAGCCGGCCCGGCTGACGCAGAGTCGGCGGCCACGCCGATGCCCGAAGAGCGCATCCAGAAGGTCCTCGCCGCCGCCGGCGTGGCCTCTCGACGCGCCGCGGAGGCGCTCGTCGCCGAGGGACGGGTGCGGGTCGATGGCCGCGTCGCGACGATCGGGCTCAAAGTCGATCCGGAGCGATCGGCGATCGAGGTCGACGGCCGGGCGGTCGGCATCGGTGCGGCCAAGGCCTACGTGGCGCTGCACAAGCCCGCCGGCGTGACCTCGACGACCCGCGACCGGCACGCCGCGACGACCGTGCTCGACCTCATCCCGACGGCGCTCGTGCCCGACGGGACGCGCCTGTATCCGGTCGGCCGCCTCGACCAGGACTCAGAGGGGCTGCTCCTGCTCACGAACGACGGCGCCTGGGCAGACGGCGTGCTCCACCCACGCTTCGGCGTCGAGCGGGAGTACGCGCTCGCGCTCCGCGCGCCGCTCACGCACGAGCAGGCGCTGGCCCTGAACGCCGGAATCCGGCTGGAGGAGGGGCAGGCGCGGCTGGTGGGGCCGCTCCGGACCGCCCCGGCGGGAGAGGTCCGCAAGCTCGCCGCCGTCCTGGATCCCCAGCTCGAGCCGGGGCTCTCCTGGTACCTGGCGACACTCACCCAGGGCTGGAAGCGGCAGCTGCGGCGCATGTTCGGCGCGGTCGATGCCCCGATCGCCCGGCTCGTCCGCGTGCGTATCGGACCCGTGCGTCTGGGCGAGCTGCGATCGGGCCGCGCTCGCCTGCTCAAGGCGCCCGAGGTGAAGGCCCTGGGCGGGCCATCGTCGGCGCCCAGGGGTGACCACGGCCGGGACAGCGCGACGCCCGCCCTGGCGAGTCGGCGGCGGGCCAGGCGATGATGGAGCAGCACGGCGAATCCGTCCGGTTTCGAAGTCGCATGACATTCCGCGACGTGATCAGCCAGATATCGGACGTCACGTTTCGGTCGGCGTGGGCGCAAGGATTCGGTGCCTGGTCCCTCACGCTGGCCGTCGCCCTTTTGGTCTCCGGTCAGCCGTGGGAGGCGTGGGTCCCAGGGCTGATCATTGCAATCGGCTTCTTTACTGGCCTACCGATCGCTCCAGTTGCCTGGTGGTCCTACTCCAGGCGACGCGACCTGCTCGCCGAGGACGTGGAAGCCGACCGGTCCGGACTGACGATCCGCTCCGCCGCTGGCGAGAACCGTCAGTTGTGGTCGGCCTATCGCACGGCGCGCGAAACCTCGCGGACATTCGTGCTCCTGACTGGTGGTGTCGGCGGCCAGATATTCCCGAAAGGCGACATGTCCGGGGCCGAGATCGAGGCATTTCGCGGCCTGCTCCAAGGGATCGGGATCCTCCGCAAGCCGAGGACGATCGATCTCGCAAAACCCGCTCTTGGCCTGATCCTTGGATTTGCGTTGGCGCTCGTGTTCGTGTCGGTGTACTGGGGCGCTCCTCCGGTGTAGATGCCCCGCTTTCGCGACAGCGTGAGACTTGACGGGACAAGACGTCATATCTAGCTTCACGGCGATGCCCCCAGTCGCCGCGGACCCGACCATCCGGCGCCAGGTGATGTCGGCTGCGCGCGAGGTTCTCCGCCGCGACTCGGGCGCACCGGTCGCGGAGATCGCGGATCGAGCTGGCGTCTCACGGGCGACCTTCTACCGGCACTTCGGCTCGCGTGCGTCGCTCCTCGAGAGCGTCCGGCTGGAGCCCCGGCCGGATTCCCGGTCGCGAATCCTCAGCGCCGCCAAGGACATGCTCGTCAGCCAGAGCCTGGCGGAGCTGTCGATGGACGAGCTCGCCCGGGCAGCGGACGTCTCCCGCGGCACGCTGTACCGGATCGTGCCCGGCAAGGGCGCGCTGCTCCAGGCGTTGATCGAGGCGTACTCGCCGTTCGAGGCCGTGCGGGCGATCGTGGCCGAGCACCGCGACGAGCCGCCCGAGGTCGTCTTCCCCCTCATCGGCCGGGCGGTCGTTGGCGTCGCCGGCGAGCGGCTCGGCCTGATGCGCGCCGTCTTCCACGAGGTCACGTCCGGCGGTCCGGCGGTCGCCGAGATGGGCCCGCTCTTCGAGCAGACGCTGGGCCTCCTCGCCGGTTACATCACGGCCCAGATGGCCGCCGGCCGGATCCGGCCGATGCATCCGATCCTGGCGCTCCAGGCATTCGTCGGGCCGATCTTCTTCCACCTCATGACCCGCCCCGTCATCGGGCGAGTCGTGGCGCTGCCCGACCCCGAGGCCGCCGTCGAGGAGCTGGTCGCAGAGGCGCTCGTCGGGCTGGCCGCGGAAACCACAGCCAGCCGCACAGCCGAGGCGCGCGCATGACCGCGACACCGACCCCGGCCGCGGCCGCGACGGCGCCCGCCGTCGAGGCGGTGGGGCTCCAGAAGCACTTCGGCGGGCTGCGCGCAGTCGACGGCATCGACCTCGCCCTCTCGCCGGGTCGCATCTACGGCCTCCTCGGCCCGAATGGCTCCGGCAAGACGACGCTGATCCGGCTGCTGTCCGGGCTCGCCCGCGCGACCGGGGGCGAGGCACGGATCCTTGGCACGAAGATGCCCTCGCGGACGGCTCTCGCCTCGATCGGCTACATGCCCCAGGCCGAGGCGATCTACCCGGACCTCTCGGTCGGCGAGAACCTCGGCTTCTTCGCGCGGCTCGAGGGCCACGCGGACAAGGCCGCGATCGACCGGGTCCTGGACCTCGTCGAGCTCCGCGACCGTAAGGGGACGCCCGCGCTGGAGCTCTCCGGCGGCATGCGCCGCCGGCTTTCGCTCGCGTGCACCCTGGTCCACGAGCCGAAGGTGCTGTTCCTCGACGAGCCGACCGTCGGCGTCGATCCTGCCCTGCGCGTCCAGTTCTGGACCCACTTCCGCCGCCTCGCGGCCGACGGCACGACCATCCTCGTCGCCAGCCACGTCATGGATGAGGCCGATCGCTGCGACGAGCTGGTCTTTGTCCGCCACGGCAAGGTGATCGGCCGCGGCACCGGCGCGGAGCTGCGGGCGAGGGCGGGCACGGACAACCTCGAGGCGGCCTTCCTCATCCTCTCGGGGCTCGACCCGCAGGGGAACCCGCTGCCCCAGCCGACGCCGGCCGAGCCGATGGGTGGCGGCGGCCCGATGCCCGGCGGCGGCCGGCCCGGGGCGATCCTGTGAGCCCCAGCCGCATCCTCGCGATCGCGCGACGGATCGCCCAGGGCTTCCGGCGCGACGAGCGCACCCTCGGCCTCATGTTCGTCGTGCCGCTCGTGGTCACGGCCCTGCTCGGCTGGGTCCTCAACGACACCAAGGACACCGTCGTTGACGTGGTCTACGTCAACCCCGGTGGCGAGATCGGCGACCGGATCCTCACGGCCCTGCGGACCGCCGCCGCCGACCCCGACAACGACCTCCGGCTCGTCGATCCGGTCTCGACCGAGGCCGAGGCGGTGGCGATCGTCCGTGCCGGCACGGCGGACATCGGGATCGTGGTCCCCTCGGACCTCGTCGCCCAGATCCTCGCGGGCACGCGACCGACCTTCACGATCATCAGCGAGGGGACGGACCCGGCCGCGGAAGCCGGTCGCTTCGGGACGCTGCAATCGGCGCTCGCAGACATTGCCGGCGAGCTTGCGCCGCCGGGCGTGACGCCGCCGATCATCCCCCAGGTCGAGCGCAAGACCGTCTATCTCTCGCCGGATGCGAGCCAGGTCGACGTCCTCGCCCCCATCTTCCTGGGCTTTTTCGGCTACTTCTTCGTCTTCCTCCTGACCGGCGTCAGCTTCCTGCGCGAGCGCATCGGCGGGACGCTGGAGCGGCTGCTGGCGACGCCCGTGACGCGCTTCGAGATCGTGAGCGGCTACAGCCTCGGGTTCGGCGCGTTCGCGACCATCCAGGTCGTCGTCCTGACCCTGTTCATCCTGAACTCGATCGAGGTGCCGTCGTTCGAGGTCGCCGGGCAGCAGACGCCGGCCTTCTCGATCGGGCTCGGCGTGGACTCGGCGGGCTCGCCGTTCCTCGCCTTCGCGATCGCCCTGCTGCTCTCGCTCGGGGCGGTCAACCTCGGCATCTTCCTGTCGACATTCGCGAGGACCGAGCTCCAGATCATCCAGTTCATCCCGCTGGTCATCGTCCCGCAGGCGCTGCTGAGCGGGATCCTGTGGCCGATCGAGCGCCTGCCCGACGTCCTCCAGGTGGTCGCCCACCTGCTGCCGCTGACCTACGCGGTCGAGGGCCTGCGCGAGGTGATGCTGAAGGGCGCGGACCTCAGCTCGACCGTGGTCCAGACGGACCTCGCGGTCCTGGCCGGGATCGCCCTCTTCTTCGTCGTCCTCGCCAGCGCCACGATCAAGCGCGAGGTGGCGTAGGCGCGGCCACGGCGGGACGCTCTCGACGACGCTGATCGAGGTGGCCCGGCGTTGCGTGCACCCAATGCACAAGCCGGACCGATTCGCGGTGAACCCTCGGGATCCAGGTTCGAAATGCGCAGCCCATGCACGATCCGAACGTCGACGGCCCGTTCGACGGCCCGATCGTGCATCGAACGCGTGATTCGGTCCCTGCTCGGCCCTGGGTCGTCAGGGATGCGCATCTGATGCAAGCCGGTGCGTCGATCGTGCACGTGGCGGAGGTCCGGCGCCCCCGCGCGAGGCATCCGCTTGCCGGGCCTCCGCCGCAGCCCGTGATTCGCTCGACACCGCGAGGGTGCCCGGTACCAGATCGAGCTCGCGCTCCGCGGCCAGCGCCGCCCACCTGAGCATGTCCTGGCGATCGATGATCGTCTGGTGGGCGACGACCTGGAGGGCCAGCCCGTCGACGACCGACAGGATCCGCCACGCCGCACCCGCCGGGTCGGGGGACCGGAAGTCGCCGCTGGCCACGCCCGCGCGAATCGCTCGCTCCAGCATCGCCGCCCAGGCGAGGTTGAGCCGGCTCGAGACCTCCCGGAGGGCCGGCCGCCTTGCCGCCTCGGCCCAGGCGTCGAGCCAGAGCTGGAACGCCCAGTCCTCGCCGACGGGCGCGTAGGAGCTGAGGAAGGCGCGCACGATGCCGGTCGGATCGCCGGCGTCGCGAAGCTGCTCTTCCGTCTCGACGAGGTCCTGGCCCGCGATCCGCTCGAACGCCGCGGCCACGACGTCGTCCATCGTCTCGAAGTAGTGGTGGATGAGGCCGCTGGAGCTGCCCATCTCGGCGGCCACGTCGCGGACGGTCGTGGCGGCGAGGCCCTTGCGCCGGGCGACCGACAGGGCCGCATCGACGATTGCGTCGCGACGGCGCTCGGCGGACATGCGGGCCATCGCCGGGCACTGTAGCCGATATTGCGCAAGTGTCCAATAGCGCGGTACCATGCCGGCCACGCGGGCAGGGGAGAGCCACCTCGATGATCCGGAAGACCCCGTTCCACGAGCGGACCAGCGCCCTGAACGAGACGGGGCTGTGGGAGCACTGGTCGAACGCCCTGGTGGCGCAGCGCTACCAGATGTCCGAGAAGTTCGAGTACTTCGCCATCCGCAACGCGGCCGGGCTCTTCGACACCTCGCCGCTGTACAAGTACCGCTTCACCGGGCCGGATGCGGAGCGGTTCCTCGGCGGGATCCTGGCCCGCGACCCGCGCAAGTGCGCGGTCGGCCATGCCCAGTACACGCTCTGGTGCGACGACCGCGGGTACGTCATCGAGGACGGCGTGCTGCTGCACGTCGCCGCGGACGAGTACCTGCTCACCGCGGCCGAGCCGAACCTCGCCTACTTCCAGGGCTTCCTCGGCCGGCTCGACGCCGCGGTCGAGGACGTCACTGAGGACTGGGGCGTCCTGTCGGTTCAGGGGCCGTTCGCGCGCGACCTGCTCACCGCCGTCGCGCCGGCGGCGAAGGACCTCGCGTATTTCGGCGTGATGCAGGCGACCGTCGCCAAGGTGCCGGTGCTGATCTCGAGGACCGGCTACACCGGCGACCTCGGCTACGAGATCTGGGCTCCGGCGGCGGATGCGCTGGCCGTGTGGGACGCGGTCGCGGCGGCGGGCAAGGGTCGCGGCGTGATCCCGTTCGGGATGACCGCCCTGTACATGGCCCGCATCGAGGCCGGCCTCGTGCTCCTCGATGTCGACTTCCACTCCAGCCGCTTCGCCTGGACCGACGCGGACCGGACGACGCCCGTGGAGCTGGGGCTCGGCTGGATGTTCCGCGAGCTCGCGCCGCCGACGGACGGCAAGACGGGGAGCGGCAACGGCTCGAGCGCGACGGCGGCCGCGAACGGCCATGACGCGCGCGCCTTCATCGGGCGCGAGGCGATCGCCCGCGAGCTGCGGGAGCGGACCTCGCGCTGGCAGCTCACCGGCCTCGTTGTGGACTGGCACGACTACGACCGCATCTACGACGCCGCGGGCCTGATCCCGCCGAAGGACCACAACCCGATCCAGGACGAGTACTACGTCTACGACGACGAGCTGAACCAGCTCGGCTATGCGACGAGCCAGATGTACTCGCCGATGCTCCAGCGGCACATCGCCCTGGCCCGCGTCCCGCTGGGGCTGACCGCGCCGGGCTCGAGGGTCAAGCTGGAGCTGCCCGTCGCCCATCGCTACGAGTACTTCGACGCGCAGGTCACGCGCCTGCCCCTGTTCAACCCACAGCGGAGGACCGCGTGACATGGCGAAGACCAACGGCGCGAAATCGAACGGGACACGGCGCACCCCTCCCACCCGCGAGGCGCGGACCTACGACGCCATCGTCATCGGCGGCGGACACAACGGCCTGACGAACGCGGCCTACCTGTCGAAGGCCGGCCTGCGGACCCTCGTTCTCGAGCGCCGGCCCATCTTCGGCGGCGCCGCGATCACCGAGGAGCTTCGGCCGGGCTTCTGGTTCACGACCTTCTCGTACGCCCTGAGCCTGCTCCGGCCGGACATCATCCACGAGCTCGAGCTCGTGAAGCACGGCTTCATGCCGATCCTCATGCCGTCGACCTTCTGCCCGAGGGAGGACGGCGACTACATGCTCCTCGGCCAGGATCACGGCGAGAATCACAAGGAGATCGAGCGCCAGTCGAAGCACGACGCCGACGCGTACGACGCCTTCAACCACGACATCACCAAGGTCCTGCAGGCGATCAAGCCGCTGATGGACCAGGCGCCGCCCGACTTCTGGAGCGACGATCCGGAAGAGCTCATCCGCCTCGCGGCGCTCGCCGCCCGCTTCCGGAACCTCGACCGGAAGGTTCTCCACGACGCGATCCGGCTGCTCACCGGCTCCGCAGCGAACTTCCTGGACGACTATTTCGAGTCGGACCTCCTGAAGGGCTACATGGCTTCGTCGGCGATCATCGGGACGAAGGTCGGGCCGTACTCGGAAGGCTCCGGGCTCGTGCTCCTGTACCACCTGCTGGGCGAGCACGATGGCGAGTTCGGCGCGTGGGCGTTCCACAAGCAGGGCAACGGCGGCTTCACCAAGGTCCTCGCCCGCGCGGCGGAGTCCTTCGGCGTCGAGATCAAGCTCGAAGCGGCCGTGGACCACGTGATCACGACCGGCGGGCGCGCAACCGGCGTCGCCCTCGCAAATGGCGACGAGTACCACGCGCCGATCGTGGTCTCCGCGGTGGATCCGCGGCGCACGTTCCTGGAGCTCGTCGACCCGCGCGAGCTGCCGACCGAGCTCGTCGAGCAGATCCAGCGCTTCCGCTTTCAGGGCACGTCGGCGAAGGTGAACTTCGCCCTCGACGGCTACCCGCGCTTCCCGACGCTCGGCGACCGGACGGATCAGTACCGCGGCTTCACCAACATCGGGCCGTCCATGGAGTACCTCGAGCGAGCCTTCGACGACGCCAAGTACGGCTGGTACTCGAAGCGGCCCTACCTCGATTGCGCGCTCCAGTCGACGGTCGACCCGGACATGGCGCCGCCCGGCAAGGCCGTCATGAGCTGCTTCGTCCAGTACGCGCCCTACGAGCTGCGGGAGAGCGACTGGGACACGGAGAAGCAGAACCTCGGCGACACGGTCCAGGCGACGCTGGAGTCGTTCTTCCCGGGCTTCGGCTCACTGGTCCTCCAGCGCGAGATCCGGACGCCGCTGGACATCGAGCGGACCGTCGGCCTGTCGGAGGGCAACATCTTCGCCGGTGAGTTCCTGGCCCCGCAGATGTGGTTCATGCGGCCCGCATTGGGCTGGGCGAACTACCGGACGCCGATCGCCGGCTACTACCAGTGCGGCTCGGGCACGCACCCGGGCGGCTGCGTGATGGGCGCACCGGGCAAGCTCGCCGCCGAGGCGGTGCTCAAGGATCGCGACCGCGGCAAGGTCGGCGGGAACGGCGCCGCCGGCACGTCTCGCGGCGGAACCCGGGCCGCCGTGGGCGGAGCTCTGGCCTCGACCTCGTCCAGGGGCTGAGGTCCCGCCCGTGGACCTCGCCCGCACGCCGGCCCAGGAGGAGCTTCGCGAGCGAGCGCGACGCTTCGTCGTCGATGTCCTGCAGCCGCTCGAGATCGACTTCGAGCGCGCCGGCGGGAAGCTGGCGCCGGAACTCGGCGCGGACCTGCGCCGCCAGGCGATCCAGGCCGGGCTCGCCGGGGGCGAGCTGCCGCGCGCCGTGGGCGGCGGCGGCTGGACGATGCTCGAGCAGGTCCTCGTCCACGAGCAGTACGGCCAGGTCACCGGCGGCCTGTGGAGCTTCGTGCCCGGGGCCTATGAGGTCCTCGCCTACGCGGACGAGGCGCAGCGCCGCCGCTACCTCGCGCCGAGCCTTCGCGGCGAACGCTTCGGCTCCTACGCCGTCACGGAGCCGAACGCGGGCTCCGACGCACGAACCCTCGAGTCGACCGCGGTCCGCGACGGCGCGGACTGGGTGCTGAACGGCGAGAAGTGGTTCGTCACCGGACCGGACAACACCGACTTCATGATCGTCCAGGTCGCCGTCGTCGATGGCGAGGAGCGCAAGCCGACGCTGTTCCTGGTCGACTACGACACGCCGGGCGTCCGGATGGCCTACGACCCGAACTACATGCACACGTTCGCGGACCGCCATCCGCAGTTCGTGCTGGAGGACGTGCGCGTTCCCGACGGCGCCAGGCTCGGCGCGATCGGCGCGGCCGACGACCTCGCCAACGAGTGGTTCGTCGCGGAGCGGATCCACATCGGTGCGCGCTGCGCCGGCGCGATGGAGCGGCTCCTGACGCTCGGCGTCGACTGGGCCACGGAGCGCATCCAGTTCGGCAGCCGGATCATCGACTTCCAGGGCGTCAGCTTCCCGCTCGCCGACTCGGCGGCGGACGCGTCCGCGGCGCGCCTGCTCACCCGCGAGGCGGCATGGCTCGCCGACACGGGCGCGGATCGCAAGGTCGTCCACGCCAAGGCATCGCTGGCCAAGCTGTTCGCCTCCGAGGCGGCCTTCATCTGCGCGGACCGGGTGATCCAGGTCTTCGGCGGGCGTGGCTACATGCGCGACAACCCGGCCGAGCGCTACCTGCGCGAGCTGCGGGTCGACCGGATCTGGGAGGGCACCAGCGAGATCCAGCGCCTGATCATCGCGCGCTCGCTGGAGCGACGCGGCGTCGACCGGGTCGTCGGGTGAGCGGTCCCACGACCACGCCGTCCATCGAGCGCCGGTCGATCGACCTTCGCCCCCTGTTCGCTCCTCGCTCGATCGCCATCGTTGGTGCCTCGCCGAAGTCGGACACGGCGCGGATCCTCCGCGACAACGTCCGGAAGCTCGGCTCCGGCGCGAGGTTCCACCTCGTGAATCCGAGATACGACGAGATCGACGGCTCCCGCTGCTATCCGGACCTCGCGGCGCTCCCCGAGGTGCCCGACATCGCCGTCGTCGCCCTCAACCCGCTCCGCGCCACCGAGGTCATGCAGCAGGCGTCAGCGCTCGGCGTTCCCTCGGTGATCATCCCGGGCGGCGGGGTAATCGAGGGCGGCGAGCCCGCGGCGCGGATGCAGGCCGAGGTCGCGGCGATTGCAGCCGAGGCCGGCATCGCCCTGCTCGGCCCCAACTGCATGGGCGTGATCGACCTGCATGCGCCCAGCGCCACCTACTACGACGACCTGCCCGAGCTGGTCCGCGGCGGGACGGTCGGCATCGCCCAGTCCGGCAGCGTCACCAACGCGTTCATGAACGCGGGTACGCGCATCGGATGGAGCCGGCTGATCAGCTGCGGCTCGGAGGTGATGCTCGACGTCTGCGACTTCATGGCCGCGGCCCTCGACGACGAGACCACCGATTCCATCGTCCTGTTCGTCGAGGGCTTCAAACGGCCCGAACGGTTCCTGGCGCTCGCCGACCGAGCGCTCGCCGCGGACGTGCCGGTGCTCGCCGTGAAGGTGGGCCGGAGCGCGCAGGCGCAGGCCGCGGCCGTGTCGCACTCGGGATCGCTCGCGGGCGACGCCCGCGCGAGCGCTGCGGCGATGCGCGCCGCGGGCGTGGTGCTGTGCGATGACCTGGACGAGCTCCTGGAAGCGGCGGCGCTCGTCAGCCGCGCCCGGCGGCTCGGACGCCGGGTGGGGCAGGGGAGGACGGCGCTCGTCACGGTCTCCACGGGCGAGGCCTCGCTCATCGCGGACGTCGCGCCCCGGAACGGCCTGGACCTCGCGGCCATCCCGCCGGCCACGAGCGCCACGATCTCCGCGGCCCTGCCGACGCTCACGCACATCGCCAACCCACTCGACCCGTGGGGCGCGGGCGACTACCTCGAGACCTACCGACTGGCGTTCGACGCGCTCGCGGGCTCGGGGGCGTACGACGTCGTCGGGCTCGTCCACGACTTTCCGTTCGGGGCGCCGCAGAGCGAGACGAGCCTCGCGGTCGCGCTGGCGGCCGAACTTGTCGCCTCGACGAAGGACCGGCCCGATGTCTTGCCCGTGTTCGTGTCGCTCACGTCCGGCGACCCTAGTCGCGACGTGATGACGGCGCTCGACGACGCGGGCGGGGTCCCGGTGCTCCGGGGCGCGATCGCCGGCCTGGGCGCGATCCCGCGGGTCGCGTGGTGGGAGGGCAGGCACGCCCGGCGTATCAATTCCGGTCCGGTCCGCGCATCCTGGACCGACCTGGCGAGGCGGGTGCCGGCCCTCGGCTACGACAGGGCCGGACGGGCGCCGGCCGATCCGGGCGACCGACGGGCACCAATGGTCATCCCGGAGCGGGAATCCCTCGACCTCCTTCGTGCCGAAGGCCTGCCGGTCGTCGCGTCGATCGCGGTCGAGGGCCGCGACCCGAAGGCGATGCTGGATCGGGCGACTGCCGCCGCGGAGCAGCTCGGCTGGCCGGTCGCGGTCAAGCTCGATGCGCCGGGCCTGGCCCACAAGAGCGATGCGGGCGCCGTCGTGCTCGACGTGTCCAGCCGCCGCGAGCTCGAAGCGGCCCTCCGGCGCGTCCTTGCCGCGGGGCGGGACCACGAACCGGACGGTGTGCTCATCCAGCCGATGGCGCCTCCGGGCGTCGAGCTGATCGTCGGGGCCCGACGCGACCCCCAGTTCGGGCCGCTCGTGCTCGTCGGCATGGGCGGGGTCCTCACCGAGGTCTTCGACGACGTCGTCGTCCGAATCGCCCCCATCGACGGCGGCCACGCCCGGCAGATGCTGGACGAGCTCCGCGGCGCTCGCCTGCTCGATGGCGTCCGCGGACGGCGCGGCGCGAACCGGACCGCGATCGGCGAGATCATTGCCCGTCTCGGTCAGGCGCTCGAGGCCCATCCGGCCTGGCGCGAGGTCGACCTGAACCCGGTCATCGCAGGCAAGGACGCGGTCGCCGTCGACGCGCTGATCATCACCGACGTCCGCGACCCGGAATGGGACTACGAGGACCCTGGGGGCTCGACCGACGAATGAGCCCTCCGCCGCGCGCCGCGCGGCCTCCTCCACATCCAGGGACCATCGCAGGAGAACGAGATGAACGCCCTCGACACCGCTACCCGACCCGCCGCCAAGCCCACGTCGGCCACCCTCTACTTCGGCCCGTGGTATCGCCGCTCGCCGTTCTTCGAAAAGACGCTCGAGGCCGGCTGCTCGGCCTACGACATCTACAACCACATGTACCTGCCGGGCTACTACGCCGACCCGGTGGAGGAGTACTGGGCGCTGCTCAACGACGTCACGGTCTGGGATGTCTCGGTCGAGAGGATCGTGGAGATCACGGGACCGGATTCGTCCGCGTTCACGAACATGCTGACCTGCCGCGACCTGACGAAGTGCGCTGTTGGCCAGGGCAAGTACGTGCTGATCACGGCCGATGACGGCGGCATCGTCAACGACCCGGTCCTGCTCCGCGTCGAGGAGAACCGCTGGTGGCTCGCGCTCGCGGACAGCGACGCCGGCCTGTACGCCCGCGGCGTGGCCGTGAGCTCGGGCATGGACGTCAAGGTCCGCGAGCCGGAGGTCTACCCGATCCAGGTCCAGGGCCCGAAGTCGAAGGACGTCCTGCACAAGCTCTTCGGCGACGAGATCCTAGGGATCAAGTACTACTGGACCCTCACCACCGAAGTCGACGGCATCCCGGTCGTCATCAGCCGGACCGGCTGGACCGGTGAGGTCGGCTACGAGATCTACCTCCAGGACCCGTCCCGCGGCGGGGACCTGTGGGACCGCGTCTTCGACGCCGGGCGGGAGTTCAACATCCGCGCCGTCGCGCCCGTGGAGGCCCGCCGGATCGAGGCCGGCATCTTCAACTACGGCTCGGACATGAACATCTCGAACAACCCGTTCGAAGTGATGGGTTTGGAGCGTCTCGTGGAGCCGCAGGCGGCCGACTACATCGGCAAGGCGGCCCTCGAGGAGATCCGGGCCAAGGGCGTCTCGCGCAAGCTCGTCGGCATCGAGGCGCCGGGCGATGCCCTGCCGTTCGAGCTGGCCGAGAAGCGGCCGGCCCTGCACCGCGGCGAGCCGGTCGGCACCGTGACCGACCTCATCTGGTCACCGCGGCTCGAGAAGAACATCGGCTACGTCTGGCTCCCGATCGAGCTCTCGGGTCCCGGGACGGAGCTGGAAATCGTGGCCCCCGACGGCGAGCTCTGGCCCGCCCGCAGCGCCGCGATCCCATTCCTCGATGCGAGCAAGCAGGTGCCGCTCGGGAAGTAGCACCGCGCTCGGGGCTAGGCGGCCTCGGGCTCCGAGACGACCACGCTGGCCGTGGTCCGGAACGCGCCGAGCCGCCAGGCGATCAGGAGCGCGATCGCGACGATCGCGACGATGATCGTGGAGATCGCGTTGATCTGCGGCGTGACGCCGAAGCGGATCGCGCTGTAGATCTGGACGGGCAGCGTCGTCGACCCGACGCCCGTGTTGAACGACGTCACGACGAGGTCGTCGAAGGACAGGGCAAAGGCGAGCATGGCGCCGGCCGCGACGGCAGGCGCCAGCAGCGGCAGCGTCACGTGCCGGAACGCGCCCACCGCCGAGGCGCCGAGGTCTCGCGCGGCCTCCTCGAGGCGCGGGTCGAGGCTCACCGCCCGCGCCCGGACGACGATCGCCACGTACGAGATGCAGAACATGATGTGGGCGATCGCGATCTGGCCGATCGAGCCGTTCAGGCCGAACAGCTGGGAGAAGAACACCAGCAGGCTGATGCCCATGATGATCTCGGGGGTCATGATCGGGAGGAGCAGCAACGTCTGGACGGCCCCGGCGCCGCGGAACCGGAGGCGCGCCAGGCCCAGGCCCAGCAGCGAGCCCAGGATCGTGGCGCCGATCACGGCGATGAGGGCCACCTCGAGCGTGACCCGCAGGGCGTCGAGCATCTCGGTGTTGCGCAGCAGCTTCGGGTACCAGTCGAGGGTGAAGCCCTGCCAGGTGAAGCCACGGCGGGCGTTGTTGAAGCTGAACACGATGAGGACCACGATCGGGGCGAAGAGGATGACGTAGGTCGCGACCGCGAACCCGGTCAGCCAGCGGCTCGGTCGCCCGCTCATGCGTTCATCCCGATGACCTCCCGACGCAGGCTGCGTAGGGCGGCCAGCGTTCCGATCAGGGTGACGCCCATCAGCAGGAATCCGAGCGCCGAGCCGTACGGCCAGTCGCGGCCGGCGGTGAAGATGACCTGGATCAGGTTGGCGACCGTGGTGGTGTCGGCGCCGCCGAGGACGTCCGGGGTCACGTAATCACCCAGCGCGGGGATGAACGTGAGGAGGCCGGCGGCGACCAGTCCGGGCATGGTCAACGGCAGGGTGACGTGGAGGAATGCGCCGCGCCCGGAGGCGTACAGGTCCCGCGCCGCCTGGACCAACGAGAAGTCGAGCCGATCGATCGAGACGAACAGGGGCAGGATCGCGAACGGCAGGAAGCCGTAGGTCATGCCAAGGATGACCGAGAAGTCGGTGTTGAGCATCGGGATCGGTTGGTCGATCAACCCGACGTCCAGCAGCAGCGAGTTGATGACGCCGTTGTCGCGCAGGATCGCCATCCAGGCGTAGGTGCGGATGAGGTAGCTGGTCCAGAAGGGCAGCATCACCAGGATCAGGAGCAGGATCTTGTGCCGGCCGCCGTAGCGCGAGATCCAGTAGGCGACCGGGTAGCCGATGGCGAGCGACAGCGCCGTCGTCACGATCGCGTAGTAGACCGAACGGCCGAGCGCCGGCAGGAACTCGGGATCGAGGGCGTGGCCGTAGTTGCCGAGGCCAGGGTTGGCCAGCGTCACGTGCCCGCCGGGATCGACCGCGCCCAGGCTGACGACGGCCATGATCCCGAGCGGCACGAGGAAGAAGACCGCGAGCCACAGGACGCCCGGGAACACGAGGATGCCGGTCGCGGCAGCGCCGGATCTACGCGCGCCGGCTGCCGCAGGCGTTGCTGGTGCGCCCTCGAGCTCTGCCGGTGCCGCCGCGGACGTCACGCGCGGAGGGCGTTCCAGCGGTCGGTGTACTGGGCGAGGTCGGCCGGCTGCAGGTAGGCGAGCTCGATCAGCTGGTCGAGGATCTCCTGGGGCGGGTTCAGGCGGGGATCGTCCTTGATGTAGCCCTCGATCTTCGGCAGCGCCGCATCGTTCGGGCCCATGTAGCCGATGTAGTTGGTGTTCTCGGCGCTGATGTCGGCGTCGAGGTTGAAATCGATCCAGAGGTGGGCGGCGATCGGGTGCGGCGCGCCGGATGAGATGACCATCACGTCGTTGCCCTTGATCGAGCCCTCGCTCGGGATGACGTAGCGCATCCTGGGCTTGGTGTAGGTCATCTGGACCCAGTCACCGGACCAGCAGTGGGCCATCTGGACGACCTCGTCGATCATGTAGTCGATCTGGTCCGTGGCCGTGTAGTCCCGGAGCAGCGGCTTCTGTTCCTCGAGCAGCGCGAGGATGCGATCCAGCTCCCCGAGGTCCTTCGTGTTGGGGTCGAGGCCCAGCCGGAAGGCACCCGCCGCGAAGCACTCGCGGATGTCGTCGAGCATGCTCATCTGGTTGTCGCGAGCGGGGTTCCAGAGCTCGGCCCAGCTCGTCAGGTCGCCGGGGATGTCCCGGGGATCCCAGGCATAGCCGGTCGTCCACCACATGTTGGGGACGGAATAGGAATTGTCCGCGTCGTAGGCCGGGCTCTGCCACGCGGCGTTCAGGTTCTGCAGGTTCGGGATCAGGCTGTGGTCGATCTTCTGGATCAGGCCGTCCGTGACGAAGGTCGGGACCCAGGTCGATGCGGGGTAGTGGATGTCCCACCCGCCGCCGTTGCCGCCACGCTGGATCTTGCCGATCTGCTCCGTCTCATCGGCGAAGTTGTCGTAGGTGACCTTGATTCCGTACTTGTCCTGGAACTTGGCGACCGTTTCCTCACCGATGTACTGATCCCAGTTCAGGACGAAGAGCTCGTCCTCGGGCTCCGGGACGGCCGTCGGCGCCGCGGTCGGCGTCGCCTCCGCGGTCGTGCTGCCCTCGGGCGTTGGTCCGCTCGTGGGCGCTCCCGCGCTCGGGCTCCCGCCGCCCTGCCCGCAGGCGATGAGCAGCTGCGTCAGCGCGGTCGCCGCGCCGAAGGCGGCGACGCGCGCAAGGAACTCGCGCCGGCTCCAGTTGGCCTTGGCGAGCTTCTGCTCGAGCGCCTCGTTGAAGCCGATCCCCGGCAGGTGCCGCTCGGTCATGACGCTTCCTCCACTGTGCCCGAATGATCGCCCAGCACGAGGGCGTCGCTCGGGGCCCATGCCAATACGACGGAGTCACCTGATTGGAATCGCGCGCCGGTCTTTCCCGCGAGCACGGAGAGGCCGAGCCCGCCCGCCGTCCGGACGTGGTACTGGACGGCGGCCCCGAGATACGCGACCTGCTCGACGTCGCCCGTCATGCGGACGGCGCCGTTCGCGTGGTCGCCGGCGTCGATCGAGATCGACTCGGGCCGGATGCTGAGCTGGATGGCCTGGCCGGCCTGGCGCCCATCGGCCGACGTCACGCACCGGTCGCCCGAATCCAGCCGGATCACCGCGGCAGCGCCGTCCAGGGTCTCGACGGTCCCGGAGAGGAGGTTCGTCGTGCCGATGAAGTCGGCCACGAACGACGTCGCCGGCCGGTCGTAGAGGTCCTCGGGGACGCCGACCTGCTCGATCCGGCCGCGGTGCATGACCGCGATCCGGTCGCTCATCGTGAGCGCCTCCTCCTGGTCGTGGGTCACGTAGACGAACGTGATCCCGACATCCATCTGGATGCGCTTCAGCTCCAGCTGGAGGCGCTTGCGGAGCTTCAGGTCGAGGGCGCCCAGGGGCTCGTCGAGGAGCAGCACGTTCGGCTCGTTGACGAGTGCCCGCGCCAGCGCGACCCGCTGCTGCTGCCCGCCGGACAGTTCGTTCGTCTTCCGCTTCTCGTAGCCGGCGAGGTGGACCTTCTCGAGGATCGCCGACGTTCGCTGCCGGATCTCGCCGCTCGGGACGCCGCGGCGCTTGAGGCCGAACGCGATGTTCCCCGCGACGTCGAGGTGCGGGAACAGGGCGTAGCTCTGGAAGACCATGTTCACGGGCCGCTTGTCCGGCGGCTCCTTCGTGACGTCCTTGCCCCGGAGCTGGATCCGGCCGGTCGTCGGCAGATCGAAGCCGCCGATCATCCGCAGGGTCGTCGTCTTGCCGCAGCCGGACGGCCCGAGCAGCGAGAAGAACTCACCGGAGCGGATGTCGAGGGACACGTCGTCCACGGCGACGACATCCCCGAATCGCTTGGTGAGGTCGGCGAGTCGGATCTCGGGCGACGGCTCGGGGGCTGCGCTCACGATGGGCGGAGAGTACTCCAGTTGAGCAGATGCGCAACTGCGCCTCCGCGGCCCCGCCGCCGGGGCCTCGAAGCACCCCATCTCGCTATGCTCCGGCGATGCCAGCGACCGACCGGCGCGCCGCCCGCGGCCTCGTCGTGGCCCTCGATGGACCGGCCTCGTCGGGGAAGAGCAGCGTCGGCGCCGCCGCCGCCGCCAGGCTCGGCTACCGGTTCTGTGACACCGGCCTGCTGTACCGCGCGATCACCTGGCTGGCGCTCCATCGCGGCGTCGCGGCCACTGACATCGATGCGCTCGTGGGGCTCGTCTCCGAGATCGAGCTGGTCGACGACGGCAGCGGCCGGCTCGCCCACGTGGCCGTCGACGGCGTCGATCGCACCACCGAGGTCCGCGGGCCCGACGTCGACGTCGAGGTGTCGGCGTATTCCGGCGTGGGGGAGCTGCGGCAGGCCCTCCTCGCGCGCCAGCGAGCCCTCGCGGCGGCCGGACGAATCGTCATGGCCGGCCGAGACATCGGCACGGTCGTCCTGCCCGACGCGGACCTGAAGCTGTTCCTCGACGCGTCGGTCGACGAGCGAGCGCGGCGACGCGCGCTGGAGCGGGGGATCGAGCCCGCGTCCGCGGCCGGGGTCGAGATCCTCGAGGAGCTGCGCCGGCGCGACGACCTCGACTCGCATCGCGCGGTCGCGCCTCTCCGCGCCGCCGACGACGCGGTGGTGATCCGGACCGACGGCAACACCTTCGAGATGACTGTGTCCGTGGTGGTCAACCAGATCCGCCGCGCGGAGGCGGAAGGGGGCGTCGTCGACCCGGCCGCGGCGGTGGATGCGCCGCAGGCGGCCGCGGCGGATGCCACGCGTGCCGACGCGGATGCGTCGCCGGCGGCCGCTGCGGATGCGCCGAGCAAGCAGCGGCGACCGCCGCCGAAGCCGACGCCGATCGCCACGCGGGTCGGATTCCTCATCGGCCTCGGCAGCGCGGTCCTCCGCGGCATCGCCCGGCTCGTCCTTCGTCTCCGCTTCGAGGGCGAGGAGGACCTGCCCCGCACCGGCGCGCTGATCGTGGCGGCGAACCACGCCTCCAGCGCGGACCCGGTCCTCATCGGCGCATTCCTCAACGCGAAGCTGGGCCGGCCGGTCAACTGGCTGGGCAAGCGCGAGCTGCTGGATAACCCGCTCACCGGGTGGGCGTTCCGGATCGCCGGCATCCATCCGGTCGACCGCGAGGCGGCGGACCTCGACGCGTTCCGGACGGCGATGCGCATCCTCGAGGCGGGCCAGGTGCTGGCGATCTTCCCGGAGGGCACCCGGAGCCGCGACGGCGCACTCCAGCAGGTCCGCGAGGGCGCCGGCATGCTCGCGCTCCGGAGCGGCGCGGCAGTGCTCCCGGTGGCGGTCGTCGACAGCGACCTCGCCTGGCCGAGGGGCAGCCTGCTTCCGCGATACGGCCGCAAGGTGACCGTCCGGTTCGGCCGGTCGTTCAACGTCGATGCGGCCGCGCCGCCGCCCGTGGAGCCGGGCCAGAAGCGAGACCGCCGCGGGGCCACGGGAGCCGCGACGCGCCAGATCATGGCTCGCATCGCGGCGCTGCTCCCGCCGCGCCAGCGCGGCGTGTATGCCGCGGACGCCGAAGGCCTCGAACCGGAGGGAGCGGCTCGTCCAGCGGGTTGAACGGGACCCTCGTGGGATACTGAGCTCGACATGAGCGAACGCGCCGGCACCGTTGCCGAGATCAGGATCGCCAAGCGGACGGGCTTCTGCTATGGCGTCCGCGAGGCCATCGACAAGGCCAAGGAGGCCCGTGCCGAGGGCAAGGCGACCCATACGCTCGGCCAGGTCGTGCACAACGAGGGCGTGATCCGGGATCTCCAGACCCTCGGCATCGAGACCGTCGACACGCTCGACGACGTCGACCACGGCGCCGCCGTCGTCATCCGCGCCCACGGCGTCCGGCCGGAGGTCATGGAGCGTGCGAGCGCCCGCGGCCTCGAGGTCATCGACGGCACCTGCACCTGGGTGATCCAGGAGCAGAAGGAGATCGTCAAGCTCGTCGACGAGGGCTACACGATCGTGCTGCTCGGCACGCCGAAGCACCCGGAGGTCGTCGGCCTGCTCGGCTTCGCCCCGAACGCGATCGTGGTCGACGAGGAAGAGGACTGGGACCAGATCCCGCGGCGCAAGAAGATGGCGCTGATCAGCCAGTCGACCCAGCCGCCGTGGAAGTTCGAGAAGCTCGCGGCGTTCATGGTCTCGCGGAGCCACGAGCTCAAGATCGTCAACACGGTCTGCCCGGTCACGATCCGGCGCCAGGAAGACACGCTCGAGGCCGCGCGCGAGGTCGACCTCATGGTCGTCGTCGGCGGGCGATCCTCCGCCAACACGAAGGAGCTGACGCGACTGTGTGGGATCGCCGGCACGAAGGCGGTCCAGATTGAGTCGGTTCGCGACCTCGGCGATCCGGCCGTCTTCCACGGCGCGAAGGTCGTCGGCGTGACCGGTGGCACGTCGACGCCGATCGAGGACCTCCACGCCGTCGCGCAGCGGATCCTCGAGCTCGCCGGCACGCCGAAGGCCCGGGCCAACGCCGCCGCGCTCGCGGATGCCGCCTTCGCCCTGGCGGCAACGCCCGCGGGCCGGACCACGTCACTCCCGACCGCAGCCCAGTCCTCCCTGCCCGCCGCGAGCTGACCCACAGGCGCGGGGCAACCAGCCGCGACCCCTGGTTGCACCCACACACCTTTGGCACCCCCAGACCTGTGGCACCCACAGGCCGTTGGCGCCGACCTTTGGCACCCACAAACCGTTGGCGCCCGCAGACCTGTGACACCCGCAGACACAAACAGCGGAGGAAGCTTGGCTCCGAGCCGTCGGTGGGCGTCCCAGCCGCTGCTTGGTGCATCCCGAGCCACAACCAGCGGAGGAAGCGCCAAATTGGGCGCGGCTCGCGGGGTCTCCTTCGACGCTTGTGTCTCCAGGCGCCACACCTCATGCCGAGTGCAGCTCGCCGAGCGCAGAGCGCCACGTTGGCCGCCGAGTGCAGACCTTCGAGCGCAGACCGTAGAGTGATGCAGTGAGCCCCGCCAACCCACTCCCGATCGTTGCCATCGTGGGCAGGCCGAACGTCGGCAAGTCGACGCTCTTCAACCGCGTCGTCGGCCAGCGCACCGCGATCGTCGAGGACCGGGCGCGTACGACGCGCGATCGGATGTACGGCGAGGCCGAGTGGAACGGGCGGCGGTTCCTCATCGTGGATACCGGTGGCCTCGAGATCGACCCCCGCGACCCGATCGAGGCCGGGGTCCAGGACCAGGCCCGGATCGCGATCGCCGAGGCAGATCTGATCCTCTTCGTCGTCGAGGCGATCACCGGGATGACGCCGGCAGACGAGGAAGCCGCGGACCTGCTCCGGCGGGCCACGGCGCCTGTCCTCGTGGCCGTGAACAAGAGCGACAACGAGAAGCGCGAGCTCGAGGCGGCCGAGTTCTACGCCTTGGGCTGGGAGCAGACCCACCCAATCGCCGCGATCCACGGCCGCGGCGTCGCCGATCTCCTCGACGAGGTCGTCGCGGCGCTCCCGCCGGAATCCGAGGCGGAGCTCGCACGCAAGCGCCGCGAGGCGGAGGCCGAGGCCTTCTCCGAGGAGGTCGAGTCCGGCCGGCTCGAGCCGTACGTGGTCGGCGAATCGCCGGAAGACGCCTCGGACGATGCCGGCCTCGACGACGGCCCCCAGATCGACGAGGAGGCGGCACGCCGCTGGGACGCGATGATGGCCAGCGAGTCGGAGGACGAGCCGGCCGCGATCGCGCTCGTCGGCCGGCCAAACGTCGGCAAGTCGAGCCTGCTCAACGCCCTGCTCCGGCAGGAGCGAATGATCGTCTCGGACATCCCGGGAACGACGCGCGACGCCATCGACACGCGGCTGCCGTGGGGCCGCACCGAGATCGTGCTGATCGACACGGCGGGCATCCGGCGTCGTGGCCGGGTCGCGGGCGGACCGGCCGCGGAGCGCTACTCGACCCTGCGCTCATTCAAGGCGATCGAGCGAGCCGACGTCGCGGTCCTCCTCATCGATGCGGTCGACGGGTTGACCGCGCAGGACACGCACATCGCCGGGTTCGTCGTCGAGGAGGGCCGGGGCCTCGTCGTCGCGGTCAACAAGTGGGACGCGGTCGAGGAGAAGACCGGCACGACGTTCGACCAGTACGTGACCTGGATCCGCGAGGAGGCGCCGTTCCTCGACTTCGCCCCGATCGTCAGCATCTCGGCCAAGACCGGCCAGCGTGTCGAGCGGGTGCTCGAGCTGGCGGTCGACGTCTGGGCGGAGCGCCGCCGGCGCATCTCGACGAGCGAGCTCAACCGCGTCATCGGCGACGCGGTCGCGCGGCAGGAACCACCCGCGGTAAAGGGCCGCCGCCCGAAGATCTTCTATGCCACGCAAGCGGGCGTCGCTCCGCCCCTGTTCGTCTTCTTCGCCCGAGAGGCCGGCTCGGTCCACTTCAGCTACCGCCGCTACCTGGACAACAAGCTGCGCGACGCGTTCGGCTTCCTCGGGACGCCGATCCGGCTCGTGTTCCGCGAGCGGGCGACGATTCGCGCACCGCGCCGAAAGGCGCGCGGCGCCCGTGGGAGCCGCGTGAGTCGAAACGGCGCCGGGGCGCCGGCTGCGAAGGCCCGCCCCGCCTCGCCCTCGAGCCGCAGCACGCGCCGAGGATGAGTCCGGCGGGTTCCGCGGCTGACCCCGCGCCCGACGCGGTGCCCGACTCCGCGCCGCGCGTCGCCGTCGTCGGCAGCGGCGCCTGGGGCACGACGCTCGCCCTCATCGTCGCCCGCAGCGAGCCCGTCACGCTCCTGAGCCACTCCCCAGAGACGGCCGCGCGCCTCGCGGAGACGCGCCAGAACGAGCAACGCCTGCCTGGCGTCGAGCTGCCGGTCCGGGTCCAGGTGAGCGCCGACCCGGAGGTCCTCCGGAGCGCAACGGACCTGGTCATGTTCGCGGTGCCGTCGGCCTATCTGCGCAAGACGGTCGAGCGGGTTGCCGGCGCGGTTCCCGCGTCCGCCGACGTCCTGTCCCTGGTCAAGGGCCTCGAGAACGAGACGCTGCTCCGCATGACCGAGGTGATCGCGGACGCGAGCGTCGGCACCGCGGCTCCCATCGGCCCGTCCCGCATCGCGGCCCTGTCCGGGCCGAACCTGGCCCAGGAGATCGCCCGAGGCCTGCCGGCGTCGGCGGTCGTCGCCTCGACGGACCCCGCGCTGGGCGACCGGATCGTTGCCCGCCTCTCGCGCCGCAGGTTCCGGCTCTATACCAACCCGGACGTCCTCGGCGTCGAGCTGTGCGGCGCGCTCAAGAACATCGTCGCCATCGCCGCCGGCGCCGCCGACGGCCTCGGCTTCGGTGACAACGGCAAGGCCGGGCTCATGACCCGCGGCCTTGCCGAGATGACCCGGCTCGGCATCGCCGCGGGAGCGAACCCGCTCACCTTCGCCGGCCTGGCCGGCATCGGCGACGTCATCGCGACCTGCGGCTCGAAGCTGTCGCGCAACCACCGGCTCGGCGAGGAGCTGGCCAAGGGTCGGCCCTGGTCGGAGATCGAGGCGTCGCTGCCCGGCGTCGCCGAGGGCGCCTATACGGTCGATGCGGCCCTCGCGCTCGCGGCACGCCACGGCGTCGAGATGCCGATCGCCCAGGAGGTCCACAACGCCCTGTTCGAGGGCAAGAGCGTCCAGCGCTGCCTGGTCGACCTTCTCTCGCGCGAATCGAAGGACGAGCTGGCCGACTTCCAGCGCTGGGTGGAAAGCCTCGGGGCAGCGCGCGACTGATCGACGGGCCATCCCCGAACGTACACTCGGCGAGGAGGGCGCACGAGTGGATTCGAACCGTATCCTCCGGCCGCTGCTGTGGCTGCTGATCCTGGCCGGCGGGTTCTTCGGGCTCGCGGCATTCATCGCCCCGGCGACCTTCGCCAGCCTGACGGGCTTCGCCGGGACGGATGTCTTCACCTACCGGCTCGCGGGCGCGGCGACGTTCGCCTACGCGATCGGGCTCGTCGCGGGGACCCGCGCGTCGTGGGTCGAGCTGCGCATCCCGATCGCGTCGACGCTCACGTTCAACGCCGCCTCGATCTTCGCCTGCGCCCTGGCGATCGCGAGTGGCGGCGCGCAGCCGCTCGTCTTCGTGATCCTGCTGGCCTCGGCGGTGTTCACGGCGGGGACTTGGCAGCTGCTCCGCCAGCCTCCGCTTGAAGCGGCGGGGAAGGCCCGCGCCGAGCTCGAGCGCCCGATCGCTTCGTGGCTCGTCGGGCTGTACGTCATCGGCGTCGCGGCGGCCGCGGTCTTCGGCCTCGGGCGCTGCTCCTGGGCGGCCAGTTCGGCGTCCTCACCGGCGCGAGCGGCGACGACTCCTTTGTCTACCGCCAGGCCGGGGCCGCGACCCTGGGCGCGGCCGTCGGCGGGGTCCTCGTGCTGCAGTCCCGGCGCTGGTCCGCGACCCGACTGCCCACGCTGATGGCGGTGACGTTCAACGGGCTCTCGGTGATCGCGGCGATCGTCCAGATCATCGGCGGCGCCCAGCCGATCGCCTGGCTCATCCTCGCCGCCGCGGGCCTCACGACGGTTGGCATGGGCCTCGCCCTCGCCCGAAAGGGTCGCTGAAGGCCCCTGCTAGACTCCGACGTCCGGTCGGGGCGTGGCGCAGCCTGGTAGCGCACCAGTCTGGGGGACTGGTGGTCGCCGGTTCAAATCCGGCCGCCCCGACCAATTCCTGAACATGAATGAGACTCCCGAGGCGGGAGTCTGTCCAAATCGGGTGGCATGATCAGGCTCTCCGTTCGGCATGGCCGGAGCCAAGCCTCCCGGACGAATCTATCGCTTCGCGGGACGGCCAAAGGGTTTTCCCCAATGGTGGGCGCGACGGCAGGGGTTCATAGTCTTCCGAAGCCCGGTCGGTGGTTCGGGCTCGGCAGGTGCCTTCTGTGGCGACTACGGTCCTCTCGTGGTGCGCAAGCATCGAGGCCTCGCCCGTAGCCCAATGAGAAGGCGAGCTTGCTCTGCGAGCGCCTGCCAGCCTCCCTGCTCGAAAGGAGCGCACGTGAAGGTCCGCAAAAGCTCCGCCACCGCAGCGGCGACCGTCTTCCTGCTGCTCAGCAGCCTGCTGGTCGCCGTGCCGTCTGCCTCGGCGGTCACGCTGACGACCAACCTCGCCGGGCGACCCATCAAGGCCGACACCCTGAAGTGGTGTACCGGCATCGCCTACGGGAAAATCAACAACAAGTTCGTCCTGTTCACGGCGAACCACTGCAACGACGGCATCTACAAACCCGGAACCGTCGTGAACGGGTCGGCAGGCCGCATCGGCGTTTGGGGCGGAAGCCTCACCGGTCCGTGGGCAGCTTACGACCTGAACTGGATTGTCCTCGACTCGGGTGCGGTGCCCTCCAATCCGCACCAGATCTACCGGGGCAACTGCAACATCCCCGGCGGCTGCGTGTTCGGGACGGGCACGTCGAGCTGGTGGACGGTCAACAACAAGCTGGGCAACTCGGCGTATAGCTGCGCGAACATGGGCAGCCACCTGAGCAGCCTCGTCGCCCAGAACTGGCGCACCACCCAGTCCAGCACGACACCGTTCGTGGCGGGCGAAGTGGACACGATCGTTAACGGGTGCGAGATGCTCACCAGCATCGACTCGCACTGCCCGTACAAGGACTCTGGGTCCGGCCTGACCGACCTCAACGGCGAAGTCATCGGCATCGGGCATGCCTCCACCGTCAACTGCGGCGGACAGCTCATCTTCACGTCCTTCTACGAAGGGCTGAAGAAGGTGGACGCCTACTACGACGCCATCGTCCCGCACATCGGTGCCTGGCTCTGCGTCAACACGGCCTGCACCTAATCACCCACGCACGTCAGCCGGACCGTCATGCGTGAGCAAAGGAGGCCCCCGGAATTGCGCAGACGACTCTTTGCGGCGGTGTCCGCGGTGGGAATCCTCTTGACGGTGGCTGTGTCGCCGGCGCTGGCGTACTTCCAGAGTGACATCGTCCCTGCCGTGCACTGCATGTCCAGGTACACCATCGATACCCACTACCGGGCCCCGAGCCTATTGAAACTGCAATTCTTCGGGGGCGATTCACTGGCGAACTGCACACACCTCGAGATCGGAATGAAGTGGGCAGCCTTCGCGGGCGGTCCGATCTACACGGAATACAGGGACAAGCCAACGCCCGATCCTGTCCACAACGGCTACACCCTGCAATGGAACTTTGACAAGGTTTACTGCGTGTCCGCGTGGTTCAAGGTCTATACGACCTCGTTCAACGTGCAGACCGGCTGGATATCCTGCTGACCCTTCCCGAGCGCCGGACGCACGGCCCTCGGAGCAATCCGGGGGCCGTACCTTGTCACCATGAGACGAGCCGACCCGGAGCGCACCTACCTGGATCAGCGCGCCGGCCTCGTTGCCTGGTTGGCCGACAGGATCGGCTCTGCGTACCATCGAGACCACCCGAAGCCGAGTTGGAGGCAGCGCTGTGACCATGCCGCCGGATCCAGAGGACAATCCAGCCCCGGCTCCGGCCGCACCAGCCCCGGCTCCGGCCGCACCAGCCCCGGCTCCGGCCGCACCAGCCCCGGCTCCGGCCGCACCAGCCCCGGCTCCGGCCGCACCAGCCCCGGCTCCGGCCGCACCAGCCCCGGCTCCGGCCCCGGCTTCGCCGGCTCCAGCGCCAACCCCGGCCCCCGCCCCCGCTATGGCTCCGCCGGCTCCAGCGCCAAGCCCGGCCCCGCCGTCGCAACCGCCAGCCCCTGCTCCGGCCGCTCCTCCTCCGCCGCCGGCGCCAAGACCCGTGACGGCCAAGCAGATCAAAGCCCCCCCACCAGGATTTAGCTACCCGGAGGCTCCACCGACGGATCGCTGGAGGGAGCCTGACCTGGGCGACGAAGAGTGAGCGTGCGGACATGTGGGCGTTGACTTGACCCACGAAGTCGCGGACGACTCACGATTGAACGCGGTGTGCGGCAGCTCCACAGACCGTAGCTTTTGACGCGATGCCCGACAGCCCTCCGTGTGACTGCGGCTGCGCCAACGTCTTCTCGAGCAAGGAGGCGGCGGGCGACCTGAAGCGGTACCTGCGCGAGGGGCCGGCTTCCTCCACCAAGGCCCTGATCGAGGCGATCGTCGCCGAAGGCGCAGAGGGCGCCACGCTGCTCGACATCGGGGCGGGGATCGGGGCCATCCAGCTGGGCCTGCTCGCCGCCGGCCTCGCGCGTGCGGAGTCCGTGGACGCCACGGAGGCCTACGTCGCCACGGCGCGCGAAGAGGCCCACCGGCGCGGCTACGGAGACCGGGTCGTCGGCAAGGTCGGAGACTTCGTCGCCGTTGCCGCAGAGGTCCCGCCGGCCGACTTCGTGACCCTCGACAAGGTGGTCTGCTGCTATCCGGACATGCCGGCGCTGCTGGGTCGCGCGGCGGAACGGGCGAATCGCGCGATCGGGCTGGTCTACCCGCGCCAGACCTGGTGGAACCGGATCGCGGCACGCGTCCTCGCGGCGTGGGGCTGGGTCGCGCGCGACGCGACGCGCTGGCATCTCCACCGACCCTCGGAGATCGACGCGCTCCTCGATCGGGCCGGCTTCGAGCGCCACGAGGTGCGGCGCGAGCTCATCTGGCACGTCGCGCTCTATCGCCGACGCGATGTTCCCCAGACGCTTGCCGGGCAGACCGCCTGACGCTTTACTGCTTGAACGGTTGTGATTTCCAGTCACAACGTGCTGGAGGCCCAGGGTCCGCGCCGCTGTCCGACGACACGCCCCTGGAGGGAGGGACTCGTGACTGATTCGGCGACCCCAGACGTCGCGCGCTCGCGACGCTCGATCCTCGCCGCCGCCGCGGGGAGTGCCGCCGCGCTCGCGGCGACGGCAATCCGGCCACCATCCGCGGCTGCGGTTGCGTCGCCGATGCTGACCGAGACGGACAACGCGGCGACCGCGCAGACCGGCGTCACCAACTCGACGGCGGGCTCGCAGGCCTTCTACGGCCACGCTGCCGGCAACGGCAATGGCATCGAGGGCACGAGCGTCATCGGCCACGGCGTTCGCGGCATCTCCACCGACACGTCGGACCCCGAGACGAACGTGTCCAACGCCGGCGTCGTCGGCGTCGCCGGGAGCCTCGGCAGTGTCAGCTCGAACATCGGCCTCACCGGCGTCTACGGATACGCCGACCCGAGCTCCGTCGATGGCTTCGTCGGCTCGGGCGTCTGGGGCGACTCCGGCGACTTCGGCGTCGTCGGGACCGGCTTCATCGGGGTGCTCGGCGACGGGCTCCTCGGCGTCGTTGGCACCACCGCCGATTCGGCGGGCGTCGGCGTCATCGCCGAGTCGACGGTCCAGAGCGGGCTCGGGCTGCAGGTTGCGGGCCGGGCCGAGTTCTCCCGCAGCGGCCGGGCCGTCATCGCCAAGGGCGCCGCGTCCAAGAAGGTGACGCTCGCTGGCTGCACGGCGAGCACGCTGGTCTTCGCCGTACTGGCCTCGAACCGGTCCGGGCGCTGGGTCCGTGCCGTCGTGTCGGCGGCCGGCTCCTTCACGATCTACCTCAACACCACCGTGACGCTCGCCACGAGCGTGACCTGGATCGCCTTCACGAACCCGGCGAACCACGGTGGCTAGGGCCGAGCACGCCGCCCCGCTCCTCGCGACGATCCGCGCCAAGGCGCACGAGGGGAAACAGAAGCGGTCGGGGCGGTCGGTCGAGCAGCTCCTGGCGGCGGCCTCGAAGCGTCGCGGGAGCCGGCCGTCCGCGTCGTCGGCCAACCTCCGGTCGAACCTGGAGGCCAAGCTCGCCGCAGCTCGCGCACTGGTACGCGGCAGCCGAACCAGGGGCTAGAAAAGGAAAGGCTCCGCGAGGTCCGGTCCACAACGGATGAGCGCGGAGCCACAGAGGGATACGCCCAGCGCCTTGCAGGCGCAATTACAGGCTGCACGCCAGGTGGTGCCCGGAGGCGCCGGCCGAGCGGCGCGAGGCTCAGCCCGGCAGGCTGAACCAGAACGTCGTCACGCCCGCCTCCGAGGTCGCCCCGACGCGGCCGCCCGCCTCCTCGATGAGGCGCTTCACGATGGCCAGGCCGATGCCGGCCCCGCCCGATGCCCGGTCCCGCGAGCGTTCCACGCGGAAGAACCGCTCCCAGACGCGCGGCAGGTCCTCGGCCGGGATCTCCGCGCCGGAGTTCACCACGCGGACGACCGTGTCGCCATCGAGTCGCTCCAGCGAGACGCGGACCATGCCACCCGCAGGGGTGTAGCGGATCGCGTTCTGGAGCAGGTTCGAGACGACCTGGGCGAGCTCGTCCGCGCGCGCATGGACGACGACCCCGGAGGCGATCGAGGTCTCGACGCGGATCGAGCGCCGGGCGAACGCCGGGCCGGTCAGCTCGACCGCGGACCGCACGAGGGCCGCGAGATCGAGGTCCTCGGGCATCGGCCGCTCGTCGTCGGCTCCGGCCAGCAGGTCCAGCGACGCTGCGAGGCGCGTCAGCCGGTCGACCTCCTCGCGCAGCGAGTCGAACGTGGCCGGGTCCGGCGGGAGGACGCCGTCGCGCAGGGCCTCGAGGTAGCCCTGCAGGTTCGTGAGCGGGGTTCGCAGCTCGTGCGAGGCGTTGACGACGAACTCGCGCCGGACAGCGTCCTGCTCGGCAAGCCGGTCGACCATCACGTTGAACGCGCTGGCGAGTGCCCGCACCTCCTCCGGGCCCTCGACGGGAGCGGTCGCGCGCAAGTCGCCCTCTGCGGTGCGCTGCGCCGCGACCGCCAGGCGCTCGATCGGGCGGGCGATGCGCCGGGCCAGGAAGGAGCCGAGCGCCAGCGCGGCGATCGCCGCGACGATGGCCGTCACCACGACGATCCCGGCGACGCTCGACTGGAACATCGCGCCCGCTTCCTCAGCGGATTCGCCGGCCGCGGACATGAGCGCCATGAACGTGTCGGCGCCGACGCGCATGACGCCGATCGCGAGGATCAAGATCGCCACGGCGACGACCGCAAGCGAGGCGACGACAATCCGCGTGGCGATGCCGTCGGGTCGCATGGGCAGCTTCACGCCGGCAGCCCCGCCCGTCGGCGCTCGACCCGGCCGGCAGCGCGGTAGCCGACGCCACGCACCGTCGCGACGTAGCGCGGCGCGTTCGCGTCGTCGTCGAGCTTCTCCCGGAGCCGCTTCACGTACACGTCGATGGCCCGATCGAGGACGTCGCCCTCGCCCGTGCCGTGGATCCCGTCGAGCAGCTGGTCGCGGGTGAGCGCCCGCCCGTCGGCATCCAGCAGCGTCGCGAGCAGCCGCAGCTCGAGGGCGGAGAGTGGCACCGGCCGGCCGGCAATCCGCGCCTCGTGGCGACCCGCGTCGACGACGAGGTCGCCGCTCACGAGCAGCTCGTCGGGTCCCAGGGTGTCGACCAGCGGTCGCTCGGTCCGCCGCAGGATCGTGCGAACCCGGACGACGAGCTCCGCCGGGGAGAAGGGCTTCGGCAGGTAGTCGTCGGCGCCCTCGCTCAGGCCGAGGATGCGGTCGCCGGTCGAGCCCCGCGCGGAGAGGACCAGGATCGGGGTCTCACCCAGTGCCCGCGCGCGCCGGATCACCGACAGCCCGTCGAGGCCGGGCAGCATGAGATCGAGGACGACGAGCCGCGGCCGATGCCGCTCGATGGCCTGCAGCGCCGCAAGGCCGTCCGCCGCCGTGACCACGGGATAGCGCTCGCGCTCGAGGTAGGTCCGGACGAGCGCCACGATCTTCGGGTCGTCGTCGACGACGAGGATCGGCGCTTCGGGCTGGGACACGAACAGCATCATCGGTCGCGCGAGCGTGGGCGACAACCATGACGCGGCCGTGACGCCGCGTCATCGGCGGGACGCGAGCCATGGCGAGAGTTCCGTGCACCCGGCGAGACGTCGGGCGGCTGGACCGGCGGCCTCCGGATGCCGGTGAGGAGAACGCTCCATGCAACGCTCGCGCACGCTCAACCGCCGGATCGCCGCCCTGGCCTCGGCGCTCGGCCTCGTCGCCTCGCTCGGCGCCGGGACGGCCCTCGCCGGCGGCCCGCCGCAGCTGTCCTTCTACATCGACGACGTCCGCTACCGGACCGTCGGCACGCCCACCGACTTCAGCAACACCGGCGCGCCGGACTTCACCTACGACCGGATCTACAACCTCGGCACCGGCATCAACGTCGCCGATGCGAAGCCGGGTGACCGCGACTTCAACGGCGGCCGCTGGAAGGTCTACGTCGTGACCTGGGCGCCCGGCGTGACCCCGGTCCAGTACACGAACGACCACCAGATCCTCGCCGCGCAGGCCGCGGGCCTGCTCACGATCGGCGCCGAGCCGGTCAAGCTCTTCTTCTGCAACGTCGCCCCGGTGCCGGGTTCGAACTCCGGGCACTGAGCGCTCCAGGGAACGTCGAACCCCGGGTGCCGACCGGCCCCGGGGTTCCTCGCGCCGCGCACAAACGAGGCGGCAACGTCGCGGGCAAAGAAACGCGCCACCCTTCGAATAAATCCGATGGGTGACGCAGTCGGGAATGTAGGGCCCGCCATGCTGCACGGATCTCCGCGTCCGGCGCGTCCGCATTGCAGCTGCATATCGCCCACTCGCTCGCGGCCACGCGGCCAGCCCCGGCCCTATCATCCGGGCGTGCCGCCAATCGACGAGCTCATCCGAATCGAGCCGATCTACCTGGGCCGTCTCGAGCGCCAGGGCGTGTTCACGACCGGCCTGCTCCTCGAGGTCACCGAGACGCCGACGCGCCGCCAGAACCTCGCCGACCAGGTCGGCGCGACCACGAACGACGTGCTCACCTGGCGCGATGAGGCGCAGATGCTCAACCTCGCCGGGTTCGGCCCCACCGAGCATCGACTCCTCAGCCAGAGCGGCTTCGAAGGGCTGCACGACATCCTCGATGTCGACGTGGACACCTTCGCCACGCGCGTCGCCCGTGGCGCAGACGAGCTCAAGGTCGAGCTGCCGAGCCACCTCACGATCCAGGGCTGGTGGGACCAGGCGCACACGCTCGCCGAGTAGGCGTGCCCGGTCGAATCGGGGGCTTCCTGATCGCGGCCGCCGCGGCGCTGGTGATCCTCGGCGGGTCGATCCTGCCCTTCCTGACGCCGGGATACGTCCGGCTCGAGCAGGCGCGCGCCGGCGCCGGGATCATCGATCGGACCTTTGGGTACGAGAAGCTCGTCGCATCCGACAGCCCCATGGTCCGCAGTGCGACCACCGCCATCCTCGGTGACCTGCTCTTCGGGGGCGACTTCGACGTCGCGTTCGGCGACTCGACGGTGCTGAACGAGCGCGAGCAGGCCCACATGCGTGACGTCCGCGGCGTGTTCCAGGGCTTCTTCGCCCTCGTCGTCGCGTCGATCGTGGTGCTCGCGTGGTCGTTCCGGCGCGCACGCGACCCCGAGGCGCGGGCCGCGACGTGGCGGGCAGTCGGGAGCGGGGCGCGCGGCCTCGCGATCGGCGTGGCCGTCGCCGGGGCCTTTGCGCTCCTCGCCTTCGATGCCGCGTTCGAGGTCTTCCATGAGCTGTTCTTCAGCGCCGGCAGCTTCACCTTCGACCCCAGGACGGACCACCTCGTCCAGCTCTTCCCGGAGCAGTTCTGGTCGGAGACCGCGATCGCCGTCGGCGTGGTTTCGATCGTCATCGCGCTCATCACCGCATGGGCGGCCGGCCGACGGGCCTGGGCGGGGCGGCAGGCGACCGTCCTCGCGACCTCGAGGGCGAGGACCTGATGGGCATCCCGATCGCCCGCATCTTCGGCATCGAGATCCGGGTCCAGCTCGGCTGGGTCATCGTGCTGGCGCTGATCGCCGTCATCGCCGTCGGCCAGCTGACCGCCTTCGAGCCCGAGCTCGAGGCCGCCGCGGCCTGGGTCCTCGGCGGGATCGTCGCGCTGGGCTTCTTCGTCAGCTCGATCTCCCACGACCTGGCCCACGCGTTCGTGGCGCGGCGGCGGGGAGTCGAGGTCCAGACGATCGGCGTCGCGTTCTTCGGCGGATCAACCCCCTTCGACCCGACCTCGCCGAACCCGGGCGACGATGCCGCGATCGCCGTGTCCGGACCCCTCACGAGCATCGGCATCGCGGCCCTGCTGTTCGGCGGCTTCGTCGCGGTGGTCTCGGTCAGCCCGGAGCTCAACGCCGCCGCAGGGGTGCTCTCCATCCTCGTGCTGCTGAACCTGCTGCTCGGGGTCATCAACCTCGTGCCCGCGTACCCGCTCGACGGCGGCAGGATCGTCCGCGACCTCGCCTGGCGGCGTTCGGGCTCGGAGCGGACGGGCTGGCGGGCCGCGTCGCTCAGCGGCCGGGCCACCGGGCTCATCGTGATCGCGATCGGCATCTACCTGCTGATCCCGAGCGGCGATGTCACCGGCGCGATGGTGGCGCTCACCGGCTGGTTCCTCATCCTCTCGGCGAACGCGGTCCGCGACAGGGTCCGGCTGGATGACCTCGTGGGGGGTCACGTCGTGCGGGACGCCATGGAAGCCGACCCGATCACGGTCCAGCCGATGCTGACGGTCGATACGTTCGCGAGCCAGCTGCTCGACGGCGAGTCGTCCGTGACCGCTGTCCCGGTCGTCCAGGGCGACGAGGTCGTCGGGCTGCTCGGGATCGGCCAGGTCCGCCGACTCCTGCCCGCCCGGTGGGCCTCGACGCACGTCGAGGACGTGATGGCGAAGCCGCCGCGGCTCTCGTTCCTGGGGCCCGGCGACGCGCTGAAGCCGGCCCTGGAGCGGGTCCAGCGCGCCGGGCTCGACGGGTTGCCGGTCATGGACGACGGTCGCCTCGTCGGCGTCCTGACGCGGCGCGGGGTCGCGACCTTCGTCCAGGGGCGCACCAGATCTTCTGCCGCGACGGCAGGCGGCTTGCCGCCCACATCGGAGGGTGGCGAGGACACCCCGCGGTGAGCGCCGCGGACGGGCTCCGGACCGTCGAGGCGACAGTCGACGCGATCCTCGGCGCGATCGCGGGCCCGCTCGGCGAGGAGGTCATCCCGGTCGATCGCGCGGTTGGCCGCGTCCTGGCCCGGGACGTCGTCGCGGCGGTGACCTTGCCGCCCTGGGACAACTCGGCCATGGATGGCTACGCCGTCCGCGCCGCCGACGTCGGCGACGCCTCCGAAGACCTACCGGTACGACTCGAGATCAGCGGCGAGGTGCCGGCGGGCGGCGCTGCACGCGAGGCGGTGGAGCCGGGGCGTGCGATTCGCATCGCGACCGGCGCCCCGATCCCGAAGGGCGCCGACCTGGTCGTGCCGGTCGAGGAGACGACACCGCTCGACGGGGCCGGCAACCCCGGCGCCCGGGGCCGCGATGCGCTCGGGCCGTTGCCGGCCGCGATCCTCGTCCATCGCGCGGGACCCGCCGGCGCCCACGTTCGCCGCCGCGGCAGCGACCTCTCGGAGGGAGCGCCGATTCTCACCGCCGGCGCCGGGATGACGCCGGCCGCGATCGCGCTCGCATCGGGCGCGGGCATCGCCACCGTCCACGTCCGGCGGCGGGCCAGGGTCGCGGTGCTCGCGACGGGGAACGAGGTGCGTCCGGCGGGCGCGGACCTCGGCGACGCGGGCATTCCCGACGCGAACGGGCCCGGGCTGCGGGCGCTCGTCGAGACGGCGGGCGCCGAGGCCATGGACCTCGGCATCGCCCCGGACGACCAGGCGGACGTCGAGGGCCGGCTTCGATCCGCCCTCGCCCGGGGAGCCGACGCGATCGTGGTCGCCGGAGGCGTGTCCGTCGGGCCGTACGACGTGGTCAAGCTGGCGTTCGAATCGATCGGCGAGATCGGCCTGTGGCGGGTCGCCGTACAGCCGGGCAAGCCGTTTGCCTTCGGCACGGCGGCCCGGCCCGACGGCGCCACCGCGCTGCTCTTCGGCCTGCCCGGCAACCCGGTCTCGAGCTTCGTGACCTTCGAGCTGTTCGTGCGGCCGGCGATCCGCGCGCTGAGCGGGCGCCGCGAGCTCCTCCGGCCGGTCGATCGGGCGGTGCTCCTGGACGAAGTCCGGACCGCGCCGGGCCGGCGGGCGTTCCTGCGCGTCACCGCGGAGCGCGACGCCGACGGCGCCCCGGCACGGGACGAGCTGGGCCGCGTCCGAGTGCGCCTCTCGAAAGGCCCGGCGGGGCAGGGGAGCCACGTGCTCTCGGCGCTCGCCTCCGCGGATGGCCTCGCCGTCGTGCCCGAGGACGTGGAGACCAGCCCGGCCGGCGCCGCGCTGGCGCTGTGGTGGCTCGACCCGGCGTGACCCCGACCCCGGCGTGACACCCGGCGTGACCCCCGCGTGACGCAGCGCGGCATGCGCGTGTCGCATCATTGGCCCTGACATGGACCGTGGCCCTGCCCCGCGCGCCGAGCGTCGCCGCCTCACCCACTTCGACCGGACCGGTCGTCCGCGCATGGTCGACGTCAGCGCGAAACCGCCGACGGCCAGGCGCGCGGTCGCCGAAGCGTTCGTCGCGCTGTCGGCGGAGACGCTGAACCTCGTCATCGACGGCCGCACGACGAAGGGCGACGTGCTCTCGACCGCGGAGCTGGCCGGCGTGATGGGCGGCAAGCGGACCTCGGAGCTCATCCCGCTGTGCCATCCCCTGGCGCTGACGGACCTCCTCGTCACCGTGACGCCGGACCGAGCGGCGGGCGGGCTGCGAATCCGCGCCGAGGCGGCCACGACCGGCCCGACGGGCGTGGAGATGGAGGCGCTGACGGCGGCGTCCGTCGCCGCGCTCACCGCCTACGACATGGTCAAGAGCGCGGAGCGCGGCGTCGAGATCCGGTACGTCCACCTCGTCTCGAAGTCCGGTGGCGGCAGCGGCGACTGGCATCGCCAGGCCGACCCTGCCCGCATCCCCGCACAGCCGGCCCCGCACCGGAGGCCCGGCGATCGCGTCGCGGGCCGGATCCGCAAGAAGGCCTGAGCGCGGGGCGACGGGGTGTCCGAGGGCATCGAGATCGGCCAGGTCCCGTCCGGCGCACGCGCCCTCGTCCTGACCGTCAGCGACGGCGTCGCGATCGGGTCGCGCATCGACGAGTCGGGCATGGCCCTCGGCGACCGGCTGGCGCTCGCCGGGTTCCGCGTCGACCGGCGGACGGTGTCGGACGAGCGACCGCTCATCGAGGCCGCGCTGCGTGAGGGCGCGCGGGACCATGTCTTCGTGATCAGCACCGGCGGGACGGGCCTCACGCCGCGCGACGTGACGCCGCAGGCGACCCTCGCCGTGGTGGACTACGAGGTGCCCGGCCTCGCCGAGGCGATGCGCGCGCACGGTCGTGCGAGCACGCCCATGGCGGACCTGTCGCGCGGCGTCGTCGGCGTGATCGGCCGAAGCCTCGTCGTCAACGTCCCCGGCAGCCCGAAGGCCGCGCTCGAATCGCTCGCCGCGCTGGAGCCGACGCTGATGCATGCGCTCGAGACGCTCGCCGGACCATTCGACCACGGCGAGCACGCACCCGGCGACCACGCCCTCGGCGGCGCCGACGCCGCGCCGCGCGCCGGGGTGGCAGCGACCGCCTCGCCGGCTCGGCCCGCGGCAGAGGAGCACCACGCGTCCTTCTTCGACCCGCCCGAGGGCGATCCGCCGCCGCTCGCGAACGGCAACGACGAGTGGCGCGACCTGCCGGAACGAGAGCAGGGCTGATGCTGCCGTCCTTCGAGCACGTCCCGTTCTACCCGCTGGTCTTCGGGGTCTTCTGGGGCGCGGCCTTGCTGTTCGTGCTGGCGATGGCCCGCCACCTCCGGATCTTCGCCGCTGCCCGCGCCAGCGGCCCGAGCCCGTTCGAGAACATCCCGGCGCGGGTCTGGGGCGTCGTCGAGTACGCCTTCATCCAGACCAAGATGTTCAAGGACGTCCGCGCGGCCCTGCTCCACTGGGGCATCTTCTGGGGCTTCGTCCTGCTCACCTTCGGGACGGCGAACATCGTGACCGGCGGGTTGCTCCAGGCCGTGATCTCGATCCCGTTCGACGGCGCGCTCTGGGCAGCGGTCCTCGCGATGCAGAACGTCGTCGCGGTGATCGTGATCGTCTCGGTGCTGTGGGCGTTCGAGCGGCGCTTCATCTCGCGCCCGCCGCGGCTCACCTACAACCGCGATGCGCTCCTGATCCTGTCGATGATCGGGACGCTCGTCGCCGCGGAGTTCGTGGCCGGCGTCTTCGAGTCGGCCCGCTATGGCGACCAACCGGGCGCCTTCATCGCCAACTGGCTCGCCGGGTTCATCCGGGACCTGCCGCCGCAGACGCTCGAGGCCGGGTTCGCGATCAGCTGGTGGCTGCACATGCTGGTCGTCGCGGCGTTCCTGATCTACCTGCCGTTCAGCAAGCACCTCCACATCGCGACGAGCTTCTTCAACATCTATTTCCGGAAGCTCCGGCCGCGCGGCGAGCTGCCGCAGATGGACCTCGAGGACGAGGACGCGACATTCGGCCTGCGCACCCTCGCTGATCTCGGCTGGAACGACCTGCTCGACGGCTTCACCTGCACCGAGTGCGGCCGCTGCCAGCAGGCCTGCCCGGCCTGGAACACCGGCAAGCCGCTCAACCCGAAGACGTTCATCATGGGCATCCGGGACATGACGGTGGAGGCCGAGCTCGGGCTGCCGCTCATCCCGAACTCGCCCTCGGCGAGCTCCTTCGGGCTGTCCGACGCGATCGACCAGAAGGCGTTGCTCTCGCCGATCGTCGACAACGCCATCCCCTACGACGCGGTCTGGGATTGCGTCACCTGCGGCGCCTGCGTCGAGGCCTGCCCGGTGCTGATCGAGCACGTCGACAAGATCGTCGGGCTGCGCCGCAACCTGGTCCTCGAGGACTCGCGCTTCCCGTCGGAGCTCAACGTCGCCTTCCGCAACATGGAGGGCGTCGCCAACCCGTGGGGCCAGCCGCCGACGACGCGAACCGACTGGACGAAGAGTCTGCCCTTCGCCGTCCCCACGGTCGCCGAGCTGGCGGCCGACGGCCGGCTCGACGAGATCGAGGTCCTGTACTGGGTCGGCTGCGCCGCGGCCTTCGACGACCGCAACCGGAAGGTGGCGCGGGCGTTCGCGACCTGCCTCAATGCGGCCGGGATCCCCTTCGCGATCCTCGGCCAGGAGGAGTCGTGCACCGGCGACCCGGCCCGCCGGATGGGCAACGACTACGTCTACCAGATGCTGGCGACCGGCAACATCGAGACCCTGAACCGCTACGGGATGGGGGAGCGGACGATCGTCACCGCCTGTCCCCACTGCTTCAACTCGATCGGCGTCGAGTACGGCCAGCTGGGTGGCAATTTCCGGGTGGTGCATCACGCGGCCTATCTGCGTGAGCTGCTCGCCGGCGGACGCCTCCGGGTCGTCGACGCCGACGCGGCCAGCGACGGGACCGGTGGCACCGGACGCTCCGTGACCCTCCACGACTCCTGCTACCTGACCCGCTACAACGGCATCGTCGACGAGCCGCGCGAGGTCCTCGGGTCCATCGCCGGCCTCGAGCTGCGCGAGATGGACAACCGCGGCAAGAACACCTTCTGCTGCGGCGCCGGCGGCGGCCGTATGTGGATGGAGGAGACGCGCGGGACGCGGATCAACGAGGCCCGGACCAGCCAGGCCCTCGCGACCGGCGCGTCCACGGTCGCGACGGAGTGTCCGTTCTGCATGACGATGCTGAAGGACGGCCTCGAGGCGGCGCAGTCCGGGACGGGCGGCAGCGTCCGCGCGATCGACATCGCCGAGCTCCTGGCCGAATCGCTCGCGCCGACGCAGCCCGGGGCACGCGCGCTCCCAGTCATCCAGTAGGGCGATGCGCGCGCTCCCCTGGCGGCGGCCTTCCCCGGAGCTGCTGCGCCTCGTCGGGGTCTGGGCTGCGTGGCTGGTGATCCTGTGTGTCTTCCAGGTCGTCGTCGCCGCCCGCCTCCAGCCGGACCGGCCGGACGAGGTCCTCGGCTGGACCCCGAGCGAGACCGGTCGAGCGGTCCTGCCCTGCCGCCCGCTGCTGGCCGATCCGACGCTGAAGGAACACGTCGCCTTCGACTCGGAGTACTACCTGTCGATCGCGCTGGCCGGCTACGACGACCCGAACGCCGAGGCGTGGGCACCTGGACCCGGCGGACCCTCGTGGTTCGGCGTGCCCAGCTGCAGCGCGAACGTCCCGGACGACTGGTCGTCCCTCAACTACGCGTTCCTGCCGGGCTACCCGGCGGCCATGCGCACGGTCATCGAGGCCTCGCGGTTCGTTCCGTTCACGTCCGGCATGTCCGACATCGGACGGGCGACGCTCGCCGGCATCATCGTGTCCGCGCTCGGGGGACTGCTGGCGATGCTGGCACTCGCTCGTCTGTGGGCCAAGCTCGATCCGGATGACGCGGGATCGTGGGGCGGGAGCGGCGGGCTCCGCGCCGCCGTCTACCTCCTCGTCTTCCCGACCGGCTTCTACCTCGCCCAGGTCTATTCGGAGGGACTGTTCCTCGGCCTGGCGTTCATGGCCTGCGCGATGGCGGTCGAGCGCAGATTCGTCACCGCGGCCGTGCTCGGTGGGCTCTCCGTGGCGGTCCGGCCGGCCGGAACCTTCCTTGCGCTCCCGATCGCGTGGGCTGCCCTCCAGGTGCTGCGGGAGTCCGGCTGGCTCGCCGGCGGCGCCGCGAGCCTCCGGCGGGTGGCGGTGCCGGCGCTCGCTGCGCTGGTCCCGGTCGCCGCGTTCGGCGCGTGGTATGCGTCGGACCTGGGGGCGCGCTGGCGGCTCGTCGAGGAGGGCTACTTCAGCCGGACCCTCGACGTGGCGGGCTCGTGGGACACGTGGGTCGCCACGGTCGACAGCCTCCTCAGCGGCACGGATAAGACCGCCGCCGCGACCGGGTATGCGACCTTCGGCGGCGGCGGCGAGCTGGCACCGGCGAGCTCGGTCTACATCGCCCTCGAGCTCGGCGCCCTGGTCCTCGCCATCGTGGCCTCACTGTGGCTCGCGCGGCGGTTGCCCGGAGTCGCGCTCTTTGGTGTCGGCGTGCTCCTGCTGGCATTTTCGAGCGCCGCCGGCGGAGAGCAGGGCATGGACCGCTATGTGCTGGCCGTGCCCGCGATCTTCCTGATGCTCGCCTGGCTCGGTCGGAGCCAGGTGTTCGATCGAGCGTGGCTGATCGCAAGCGCGCTGATCATGGGCATGCTCGCGACGCTGTTCACGTACGGCTTCTGGGTCTCCTGATCCTCCCGATCCAGGCCGGCACGGCAGGTGCCCGTCGGCGGGTACGATCTGCTCGTGGCTGACGTCGGCGCGCCCTACCGGCTGACCGAGGAGCAGGTCCTCCTCCGCGACACGATCCGGCAGCTCGTGTTCGAGCGGATCGCGCCGCGGGCGGCGGAGATCGATCGCGAGGGCGAGTTCCCCGAAGACATTCGCCAGCTGCTCGCCGAGCACGAGGTCCTCGCCCTCCCGTTTCCGGCCGAGCACGGCGGCGTCGGGGCGGACCTCCTCACGCAGTGCCTCGCCATCGAGCAGATCGCCCGCGCGTGCGTGACCTCGAGCCTGATCCTGAGCGTCCACGCGCTCGCATCGCTGCCGTTGCTCCTCGTCGGCACGCCCGAGCAGCAGGCCCGCCTCGTCCCGGATCTCGCCTCTGGCAAGAAGCTCGCGGCCCTGGCGCTCACCGAGCCCGAGGCCGGCTCGGATGCCGCTGCGCTGCGGACGCGCGCGATCAAGGAGGGCAACGGCTACCACCTCTCCGGCACGAAGCGCTTCATCACCAACGGCAGCGTCGCCGGGCTGGTCACGGTCTTCGCGGTCACCGATCCCGACGCGCCGCGGCACAAGCGCATCTCGTGCTTCCTCGTCGAGGTCCCCACCGACGGCTTCAAGGTTGCCCGCCTCGAGCACAAGCTGGGGATCCGCGGCAGCCCGACGGCCGAGCTCAGCTTCGACGGCGTCCGCGTACCCGAGGAGAACCGCATCGGCGCCGAGGGGCAGGGCTGGGAGCTGGCGATGCGGACTCTCGACCGGTCGCGACCGGGGATCGCGGCGCAGGCGGTCGGCATCGCCCAGGGCGCCCTCGACGCGGCGGCGCAGTACGCCCGCGAGCGCAAGCAGTTCGGCCAGCGCATCGGCGAGTTCCAGATGATCCAGGCCATGCTCGCCGACATGGACGCCCGGACCGAGGCGGCACGCCAGCTCACGTACAAGGCCTGCGTCGAGATCGAGGCCGGCGCCCCCGACGCCTCGCGCTGGGCCTCGGTCGCCAAGCTCATCGCCGGTGACACCGCGATGGCCGTGACGACGGACGCGGTCCAGGTCCTCGGCGGCTACGGCTACACCGACGACTACCCGGTCGAGCGGATGATGCGGGACGCCAAGATCACGCAGATCTACGAGGGCACTCAGCAGATCCAACGCCTCGTGATCGCCCGCGCGCTCCTCGGCAAGTCCGAGTCCTGAGGCCGCCGCCCGTTACGTCTCGCCCGGACCTTCCTCCCGGTTCGGCACCGGACCATCCCGTCCGTGCACGGATCGCCTGCGTCCGGTAAGGTCCCGGCGTTGATGGCGCTGTCACGCGCCGTGCCCCCCGCGTCATCCGCGCGAAACCCCAGCGCTCGGAGCTCGTCTTGTCATTCCGTGGTCCCCGGCGCCTGCCGGGCTCGACCCTTCCCGTCCTGCTCGCGATCCTGGCCCTGACGGTCGTCGGGCCGCTGCCCACGCTCGCGGCCGGGCCGATCGGCGAGGGCGGGCCCCCGCCGGGCGCCCTCACGCCGGACGCGCCGACGCCGGTTGCGCCGACGGTCGACCCGATCCCCGAGCCTCGCAACCAGGTGCCGGGCCGGGCCACCGGGTTCCGCCTCCCGTTCGCGTCGGGCCAGGAGATCCGCATCGAGCAGGGCTGGAACACCACCTTCAGCCACAAGGGCAAGGCCGCCTACGCCTACGACTTCGGCCTGTACCTGGGGACCGACGTCCTCGCCGCGGCCGCCGGGGTCGTCGCCTTCGTCCATGACGGCGAGACCGCCTGCGGCGGCCCCGAGCTCCGCAAGAAGGCCAACTACGTGACGATCTACCACGCCGACGGCAGCGCGACGCAGTACGGCCACCTGGCCAAGGTTGCCGTCAAGGTCGGCGACGTCGTCGCCGCGGGCGAGGTCATCGGCAAGTCCGGCGACACGGGCTACACGCAGTGTCTGCCGCACCTGCATTTCGCCCGCCAGTACCAGGGCGGCGGCGTGACGAAGTCCGTGCCCGTCTACTTCGAGGGCTACGCGAAGCAGGAGTTCCACTCCGGGGACCTCGTCACCGCCCCGGCCGCGCCGTGCGTCGCCCCCAGCGACGACCAGACGGCGACCGAGCCCGAGCTCGGCAGCTTCTGCGGCGTCTACGTCGCCGAGTCGCTCGACTATCCGGCGTCGTTCGTGCGCCGCGACAGCGCCCTGAGCTTCGACTGGCGAACGAAGGGACCGGGCGGCTACTGGCTCGACAGGGCCACCGTGGGCTTCTCGGCGCGCTGGTCGGGCGAGTTCGCCTTCCCGGCGGCGGGGACCTACACCATCGGCGCGACCTGGTCGGGCGCGGTCATCGTGTCGATCGACGGCGTCCGCGTCGTTGATCGATGGACGGCGCAGGAAGGTCCGGTCGAGCTGGTGACGACGATGTCGCTCGGCGCCGGCATCCACCGGATCGATGTCGAATACATGGCCACAAACGGGCAGGGCATGCTCAGGGTCGGCTGGGGTCGCCTCTTCGCCGACGAGTAGCCGCGCGCCGATTACCCTCTCCCGGTGCGCATCGTCGTCCTGACCAAGCCGGTCCCCGATCCGGCCGCCGCCGCGGAGCGTCTCACCTCCGATGGCCGCCTGGACCGGACGGCCTCCCCGGCGGTGATCAACGGCAACGACGAGTACGTCCTCGAGGCCGCGCTCAAGCTCGTCGAGGCCCACGGCGGCGAGGTCACCCTGCTGTCGATGGCGCCGCCGAACGGCGTCGAGACGATGCGCAAGGGGCTCGCCATGGGTGCGCACCGCGGCGTGCTCGTGAGCGACCCGGCTCTGGTGGGCTCCGACCAGTGGTCGACGATCCAGGTGCTCGTCGCCGCGCTCGGCGAGCTGGAGTACGACCTGGTCCTGGCCGGCTTCGACACCTCCGACGGGGTCGGCGGCGTCGTGGGCGCCGCTGTGGCGACCCGGTTGAAGCTGCCGTACCTCTCGTCGGCGGCGAAGATCGAGCCCGATCCGGACAAGAAGACGGTTCGCGTGCGGTGCATCAGCCCGACCGGCTTCGACGTCCTCGAGGCGCCCATGCCGGCGCTCATCGTCGGAACGCAGCTGCTCGGAGAGCCGCGCTACCCGTCGCTCAAGGGCATCATGGCCGCCCGGTCGAAGGAGGTCGTGACCCGCTCGGTCGCGGACCTGGGCCTCGACCCCCGCGCGGTGGGTGGCGGTGCGTCGCGGACGAAGGTCACCGGCCAGCAGAAGCCACTGGCGCGCGGGGCGACGCAGGTCGTCCGCGGTACGCCCGAGGAGGGCGCCAAGTCGATCGTCGAGCTGCTCGCCTCGCGGAGGCTCATCTGATGGCGGCCGACAAGGCGGGCGCCGGCACGATCTGGGTCGTCGCCGAGACGGGCGCAGACGGCGCGCTGGCGAAGAGCTCGACCGAGGTCGCCACCCTGGCCCGGACCCTCGCCGAGGCGGGCGGGGCGTCCGCTGCCGGGATCGTCGTGGCGGCGGATCCGAAGGCCGCCGCGGACGAGCTCGCGGGCTACCTGCCGCGCGTCGTCGCCATCGCCGAGCCGGCGGCGGACGGCAACGCCTGGGCCCAGGTCGCGGCGCAGCGGGTCGCGGCGTTCCTCGCCGGCGAATCGCCAGCCGCGGTCCTGACCGGCGCCGGCCCCGACGGGCGCGACGTCGCCGGGACGCTGGTGGCCCTGCTCGAGCGGCCCGTCCTGGTCAATGCCACGGCCGTGACCTGGGACGGTGGCCCATCGGTCGAGATGAGCGTGTTCGGCGGCAAGCTCGTCACCACGTCGGCCTTCGCCGACGGGGAGTGGGGGATCGTCACCGTCCGACCGAACGTCGTCACGGCCGAGAAGGCCGGCAGCGCCGGAAAGGTCGAGGCGGCGAAGGCCTCCGGCGAGCTGGATCTCCCGACGGTCAAGGTCGTCGACCGCATCGAGGAGGCCGCCGGGACGCTCCCGATCGAGGAGGCGCGGATCATCGTCGCGGGCGGCCGGGGCGTCGGTGGCGAGGACGGCTTCAAGCTCGTCGAGGAGATCGCCGGCGAGCTCGGCGCCGCCGTGGGTGCGACGCGGGCCGCGGTCGATTCCGGCTGGATCCCATACGCCCAGCAGATCGGCCAGACCGGCAAGATCGTGAAGCCGCAGCTGTACCTCGCCCTCGGCATCTCCGGGGCGATCCAGCACAAGGTCGGCATGCAGACCGCGGGCACGATCGTCGGCGTCAATCGCGACCCCGACGCGCCCATCGCGGAGTTCGCGGACCTCGTCGTGGTCGGCGACCTGTTCGAGGTCGGCAAGGCCCTGCTCGCGGAGCTTCGCTCGCGCGGCTGAGCTGACCCTTCGCGCCCATCCCAGCGAAAACGGGTGCCCGCGCCATTGTCGGCAGATCGGCCCCTGGGGTATCCATGCTCATCGGACAAAACACAGGAGATGCAGATGAACTACAGCGAGCAGCTTGCCGACCTCCAGGACCGCGTTGCCGAGACCCAGGCCACCGTCAAGGCCGCGGCCAGCGAGACCCACGATCAGCTCAAGCAGCGAATCGGCCAGGCGCAGTCCGACGTCGATCGGGCGGCGGCCGACGCGAAGATGAAGGCCGACGATGCGGGCGATCGCGCGAAGAGCGCGTGGGACAAGGTCCGCTTCGACGCCGCGACCAAGGCCGCCGACGTGAAGGCCAAGGCCGAGAAGCGTGGCAATCAGCTCGACGCCAAGGTCGCGAACAAGGACGCGGACTGGGCCGAGCAGGACGCCGTCTCGGCGATCGACTTCGCCGATTGGGCGATCGGCAACGCGCAGCTCGCGATCCTCGACGCGATCGATGCGCGCATCTACGCCGCCGACGCCACCCGGCGGGCCGGGATGTAGGCATCGCGCCTGGCACGCGGCCTTCGCGGTCCGCCTGCGAGGGAAGCTTCGCGCTCAACGATCTCGGTCGGGTTTCCGTAGTGCTCTACATCTAGTGGTATGCTCGCCTTCCACCACAACGGATAGTGGTGCAGGGGAGGCCAGAACCACCGGATGCGATGCCCTGCCTGCGGCGAGCGCGACACGCGGGTCGTGGATTCGCGCGACCTCGACGACTCGTCGACGATTCGGCGCCGGCGTGAGTGCGCCGCGTGCGCGACGCGCTTCACCACGTACGAGCGTGTCGAGGCCGCGCGGCTGCTGATCGTCAAGCGCGACGGCACCCGCCAGGAGTTCGATCGCGACAAGCTCGCCAACGGCCTCCGGAAGGCCCTGACACGCCGGCCCATCCCGGAGAGTGCCGCGGAGCAGGCCGCCGACGAGATCGAGGCGCAGCTCCGGGGCGAGGGCATGACCGAGGTGCCGTCGTCGCGCGTCGGGCAGCTCGCGATGGAGAAGCTCCACGCGCTCGACCAGATCGCCTACATCCGGTTCGCCAGCGTCTACCAGAGCTTCGAGGGCATCGAGGACCTCAAGCGCGAGGTCGACACGCTCTGGGAGCAGAAGGCCGCCAAGCCGAAGCGCTGAGACGCAGGTCGAGGCGGCGTGGCCCCGCGGGCTTTCCTCCAATTGCTCCCGTCAGGAGCGGCAAAAAGGGCAGAGCTCGCTACCTTCGGTCAGATGATCCGGAGATGATCGGCTGGCGGTTCCTGGGACCCGTTCAGGGAATCGCCGCTTGCATCGTGAGCATCTGACGGAAGATGGGGAACCCCGGGCTCCAGAAAGCCGGCTCGCCGGTCCGAGTTCGACGATGCGAAGGTTCAGGCGCCGACCGGCGCGCCTGAATCGGCCGCGACGGCCCTCGCGCAGCGCAGGATCGCCTCGACCGACAAATCCGCGTCGGCATCGGTCGTGCTCCAGTTCGAGACCGAGATCCGCATCGCGGCGATGCCGTGCCACGTCGTCCCGCCGAGCCAGCATGTGCCGTCCAGCTGGACGGCGGCGATGACGCGCCGGGTGAAGTCATCGACCGCGGCGGCGTCGCCGCCTCCCGGCGGCGCGAATCGCACCAGCACCTGGTTGAGGACGACGTCGTTGAGGATCGTCACGCCATCGGCGCCCCGCAGCCCATCCGCCATGCGCCGCGCGATTCGGCAGCAACCGTCGATCATCTCGGCCAGGCCGGACCGCCCCAGCGACTTCAGCGCCGCGTAGATCGCGAATCCGCGCGCCCGCCGCGACGACTCGGGCACCCAGTTGTATGGATCCCGCTCGCCGCCCTTCGTCTCGACGTAGTAGGCCGCGCCGAGGGTCATCGCCGCATGGTGGGCACGTGCGTCGCGACAGATGACGATCCCCGAGTCGTAGGGCACGTTGAGCCACTTGTGGGCATCGGTCGTCCACGAGTCCGCTCCCGCGAGACCCGCCACGCGATCCCGGAGCGCGGGCACGGCAGCGGCCCACAGCCCGAACGCACCGTCGACGTGGAGCCAGGCATTCGGCCGCTCCCGCACGATCTCGACGATCTCCGGCAGCGGGTCGAACGAGCCGGTGTTCACGTTGCCGGCCTGGGCGCAGACGATCGTCGGCCCATCGACGCGGGCCAGCGTCTCCCGGAGCGCGTCGGCACGCATGCGGCCCTGGCCGTCCGCGGCCACGCGATGCACCCGCGACCGCCCGAGCCCCGCCATCTGCAGGGAGACGAAGATGGTCACGTGGCTCTCGTCGCTGGTCACGACCGCGATCGGCGGCGCGCCGATGAGCCCGTCTTCCTCGACGTTCCAGCCGGCGCGCTCGAGCACGGCGTGTCGAGCAGCGGCGATCGCCGTGAAGCTGGCCATCGTCGCGCCGGTCGCGAATCCGACGCTGGAGCCCTCGGGTAGCCCGAAGACGTCGATCAGCCAGCTCGCGGCGACCTCCTCGACGACCGCGGCGGCCGGCGAGATCGCATACAGGCCTGCGTTCTGGTCCCACGTGCTGGTGAGCCAGTCCGCCATCAGGGCGGCAGGCACCCCGCCCCCGATCACGAAGCCGAAGTAGCGCGGCCCGGCCGTCCCGACCAAGCCCGGCTCCGCGTCGCGGGCCAACGCCTCGATCACGGCGCGCGCATCCTGCGGCCCGTCCGGAAGGGCGCCACCCAGCGCCGCCCGGAGCGCGGCGAGATCGACCGGCAGCCCGACGGGCCGTTCCGGCAGCCGATCGAGGAAGTCCGCGGCGATGCTCGTCGTCGTCTCGAGGAGGGCGTCGCGATCGGTCATTGGCGCAGCCTACCGCGCCCGCCGGAGACCGCCGCATGCGATCATCCGCAGTGCATGAGCGTCCTCTCCGACCGCGACATCCGCGCCGCCATCGAGGCCGGCGAGGTGGTCATCCGGCCCTACGATCCGAAGGACCTCCAGCCCTCGTCGGTCGACCTCCATCTCGACCGCCGCTTCCGCGTATTCCGCAACAACCGCTACGCCTACATCGACGTGCGGAGCCCGCAGCCGGACCTCACCGAGATGCTCACGGTCGAGGACGACGAGCCGTTCATCCTGCACCCGGGCGAGTTCGTCCTCGGCCAGACCCTCGAGTGGACCGAGCTGCCGACCGACCTCGTGGCCAGGCTCGAGGGCAAGTCGAGCCTGGGCAGGCTCGGGCTCCTGATCCACTCGACCGCTGGCTACGTCGACCCGGGCTGGAAGGGCAACCTGACCCTCGAGCTGTCGAACGTCGCCAACCTGCCGATCGCCCTGTACTACGGCATGAAGATCGGACAGATCAGCTTCTTCCGGATGTCGAGCCCGGTCGAGCGCCCGTACGGCAGCAAGGAGCTCGGCTCCAAGTACCAGGGCCAGTCGGAGCCGACCGCCTCCGCGTTCCATCGCGACTTCGGCGGGTCGAACGGCAACGGCGCGACCGCTGCGGCCGATGGGGCCGCCCCGAAGGAGCGCGCGGCGCGCGACTGACGTGCCGATGAACGACGCCGTCGACTGGGCGGCAGACCTCGGCGGCGGGACCCGCGTTGCCCTCATCCAAGCAGGGACGTTCCGAAGCGACGCCGGAGCGCTGTTCGGGCCGGTGCCGCGGATCCTGTGGGACCGTCTCGTCACCGACGAGATCGATGCGGACCACCGGCTGCTCCAGGCGCTGAACTGCCTGTTCGTCGAGACGCCCGCGGGCCGGCTGCTGATCGAGACCGGGATCGGCGAGCGCGTGACCGAGAAGGTCCGCGACATGCGCCGCTACGAAGGCACCCCGATCGTGCCGGCGATGGAGGCGGCCGGCTTCGATCCCACGACGGTCGACGTCGTGGTCCTGAGCCATCTCCACTTCGACCATGCCGGTGGCCTGCTCCGCGCCGACGGAAGCAAGGCCTTCCCGCGGGCACGGATCGTGGCCCAGCGCGCCGAGTGGGACATCGCGCTCGACGACAACTCGCGCATCGTCGCCTCGTACGACCAGCCGGAGCTGCGGCTGGTCGAGGAGTGGGGGAGCGCCGGCGCGGTCAATGGCGACCGGGAGTTGCTGCCGGGCGTCTCGGTGATTCCGACCGGTGGCCACTCCAAGGGCCACCAGGCGATCGTCGTCCGAGGCATCACGGGAACCCTCGCGTTCTTCGGCGACCTCGGCATGCGCCCCTGGAGCGCGAACCCGCGCTGGGTCACGGCGTTCGATGACTTCCCGCTCGACTCGGTCGAGGTCAAGGGCGAGCTCTTCGCCAGGGCCGCGGCGGACCGCTGGTTGATCGCCTTGAGCCACGAGCCCGTGACCCCGATCGGCCGGCTTACGCCCGATCGGGACCGCTACCAGTTCGAGGCGATGTAGGCTCCGGGCATGTTCCGAATGGCCGTCGGCCATAGCGACGACATCGATCTCGAGACCGCGATCGCCACCGTCGTCGCCGAGTGCGATGCCGCTCTCGCCGGGGTGAAGCCCCGGGCCGGGCTCCTCTACAGCGCCTGGGACGCCGATCACCAGCGTCTCGCCGACATCGTCGTCGATCACTATCCGGGCATCGAGCTCGCCGGCGCGACGGCGGCAGGCGAGATGTCGTCCGTCATCGGCCTCGCGGAGGACTCGGTGGCCCTCGCGGTCTTCGCCGCGGACACGGTCGAGATCACCGCGGGTCTCGGCCGGAACCTGGCAGAGGATCCCGTCGCCGCTGCGCGCGCCGCCGTCGATCAGGCCCGCGGCAAGGCAACGTCGCCCCCGCGGCTGTGCATCGCGCTCCCGATGGTCGGCGGCTACGACTCGGAAGCCATCTTCGATGGGCTGCGCAGTGCGCTCGGACCGGACGTCCCCGTCCTTGGCGGTGGGTCATCGCCCGAGGACCCGGCGGCGTCGATCGGCGCGACCCAGAGTCGCCAGATCGTCGGGCGCGAGGTCACGGAGGACTCCATCGCCATCCTCCTGTTCTCGGGCGCCCTCGACTTCTCGTTCGGCGTCGAGACGGGCTGGCGCGGGGTCGGGCCGCGTGGCGTCGTGACGAAGGCCTCGGGAGCGGGCGTCCTCGAGATCGACGACAGGCCGGCGATCGAGTTCTACGAGCGCTACGTGGGGCTCGGCCAGCCGCCGCTCGGCAACCCGCTCGCCGTCTACGAGACGCCGTCGTCGCCTGCCTTCTACCTGCGGACCCCGACGAGCTCCGACCCGGCAAGCGGCCTCGTGGGGTTCTTCGGCCCCGTGCCACAGGGCGTCACGGTGCAGATCACGACCGCGGGCACCGAGGAGATCTTCGAAGGCACCCGCGCCTCCGTCACGAGGGCACTGGCGGCGTATCCGGCCGGCCGCACGCCCGATGCGGCGCTCGTGTATTCGTGTGCGACCCGTCGCTTCCTCCTCGGTACCAGGGCCGGCCACGAGGTCGAGCTGGTCCGCGATGCGCTCGGTGCCGACGTGCCGGTCGCGGGCTTCTACTGCCTCGGCGAGATCGCGCCGAACCCGGGGGATGTCGACAACACCCGCTTCCACAACGCGACGCTGGTCTCGGTCCTGCTCGGCGCCTCATAGCGCCGATGCCCGAGCCGGACCTGGAGCGCGAGAACCGGATCCTCGAGCGGCGTCTCCGGCGGATGGAGGGCAACGTCCGCCGGATGGAATCGTTCCAGGACTCGAACTCGACGCTGCTGACCCGACTCCTCAGCGATCTCGAGTCCGAACGAGCCCGTTCCCAGCGGCTCCTCCTCAACGTCCTGCCCCAGCGGATCATCGACCGGCTCAACGCCGGCGAGACGCTGATCGCCGACCGGCACGATGACGCGACGGTGCTGTTCAGCGACTTCGTCGGCTTCACCGAGATCTCGGCGGCCCTCGCGCCGGCGACCCTGATCGAAGAGCTCAACCAGCTGTTTCGCGCCTTCGACGCGATCTGCGACGCAAATGGCGTCGAGAAGATCAAGACCGTCGGGGATGCCTATCTCGCCGTCGGCGGGCTGACGGGATCGGGCGACGACGGCGCGAACGCGATCGCCGAAACCGCGCTCGCCATGCTCGAAGCCGTCGCCGGGCGGGTCGCGTCGGCGGCGGATTGGCAGGTCCGCATCGGCATCGGCAACGGCCCGATCGTCGCCGGCGTCGTCGGCTCGTCGAAGTTCGCGTACGACGTCTGGGGCGACACCGTGAATGTCGCGAGTCGCCTGGAATCCACCTCCGAGCCTGGACGGATCCATTTCTCCACCAAGCTGGCGGATCGACTTGCTGGCCGGTTCGAGTTCGAGCCGCGGGGCGCGGTCGACCTCAAGGGCAAGGGCAGCCGGGAGACGAGCTTCCTAGTGCGCCGGCGACGCGGCGGCTGAGGGCGCGGGCGGGCTCGACGCGCCGGCCGGCAGGATCGACTCGATGAGCTGCGACGCTCGGGTCTCGCTCAGCGGCCCGTTCACGACCTGTCGCAGGATGCCGTTCTGGTCGATGAAGAACTGGGTCGGCAGCGCGAACACGCGGTAGGTGTGGAAGATGGCCCCGGTCACGTCGGCGCCGATCGTGTACTCGAGGCTGTAGCGCTCGGCATAGGCCTTGCCGGCCTCGACGGTCTGCTGAACCTGGACCGCGACGATGACCAGGCCCCGGTCGCGGTATTTCTGGTCCATCGCCCGGACGGTCGGCGTCTCGAACTGGCAGGGCGGGCACCACGACGCCCAGAAGTTGACCCAGACCGCCTTGCCGCGCAGATCGGCGAGACGAATCGGCGTGCCGTTGAGGTCGGTGAGCTGCACGTGCCCATCCGGGCCCTCGCCCTCGAACTCGGGCGCGAGGTTGCCCGCGTCGAGGCCGGGGATCGGCGAGCCGATGAGGAAGGCAGATGGATCGGGGACGGGCAGTCCCGGCTCGGTCGACCCGAGGGGCACGGTCGCGAGCGTCAGCACGATCGCCGTGCCCATGACCACGAGGATCGCGAGCGTGACCTGGCGCAGGCTGAACGGGCCGACGCGGCGGCGCCTGGTCGGCGACGCCGGCACCGGCTCGGGCTCGACGTCTGCCTCGGGCTCCGCGCCTGCCCCGGACTCAGCCTCGGCCTCGGCATACGGCAGGACGTCGGCGAACACCTCGTTCGACCCGCCGTCGACCCCGGCCTCGTCGGGGGCGCGCGATTGCGCCTCGGGCTCCTTCGATCGGTCACCGGCCATCGTCAGATCTCGGTGTTGAACGGCACGAACTGGGGCAGGAGCGCCAGCCAGTCGAAGAGCATCGCGACGCCGATCAGGACGACGAGCGCGCCGCCGATCACCGAGACGAGCTGTCCATGCCGGACGAGCGGCCGGACGAGCGCCGGAGCGCGGTCGTAGAGCGCCGCGATGAGCAGGAACGGAACCCCGAGCCCAACCGTGTACGCGACCAGCAACAACGCCCCCTGCAGGCCCGAGCCCTCGGTCGCGGCGAGGGTGAGGATGCCGCCGAGGATGATGCCGATGCACGGCGTCCAGCCGATGGCGAAGATCGCCCCCAAGCCGAACGAGGCAAGCCAGCCGCCGCGGGCGCTGACGATGCGCCCGCCCAGTCGATCGGAGAATCGCGCGCCCGTGCCGCCGTCGGCCTGGAGCGCCACGGTGCCGGTCGCGCTCGCCAGCGAGCCGGCGGCCCCGGCCTCGAGCGGTCGCCACGTCCGGTCCAGCGCCCCGATCCGGAGCACGCCCGCGAGATTCAGCCCGAGCACGATGAGGATGACGCCGCCGATCTGGCGCAGGATCGGCAGGTAGACGACGAGGGGCCCGGCGAGGTAGGTCGCGCTGACGCCCAGGAGCGTGAAGACGGCCCCGAATCCGACGACGTACGCGAGCGCGTGCCGCACGGCGAGCCAGCGCGACGGGGCGCCCTCGACCCGACCCACCACCGCCACAGCAGAGAGCTGCCCGACGTACGCGGGCACCAGGGGCAGCACGCAGGGCGACAGGAAGCTCAGTAATCCCGCCCCGAGGGCGAGGGCGATGGTCAGGTCCATCAGCGGGCGCGCGCCTCGTCGAGCGTTTCGTGGAGCAGCCGTCGCATCTTGCCGACCGAGACGACGAGCTCCACGCGGCTGGTTCCCAGCTCGACGACCGGGATCCGCTCGAGGAACAGTCGATGCAGGTTCGGATCGGCCTCGATGTCCCGCTCGATCAGCGCCGGCACGGGCAGGCCGCGCTCCTGCCGGTCGGCGAACACGATCTCGATGGCCTGCCGCGCCTCGTCGCACAGGCTGCAGCCCGCGCGCGTGTAGAGGACGAGGTCGGGGAGGGGAGCCATCCGTTCGATCCTACATCGGCCACGGGGTACGATCTCCCGGCGCGCCCCCGTAGCTCAGTGGACAGAGCGAGGCCGTCCTAAGGCCTGCGTCGGCGGTTCGAGTCCGTCCGGGGGCGCCACCGCAACGCAGCGGGTCCCTCGTCGGGTTCCCGGAGAATGGCTTGGCTCATTCCCCAAGGAGCTACCCGTTTGGTGCTCCTTCAAACCCCTAGACGGAGGTTGGCCGAGCGAATGCGGAAAGTAGTCCGGATCGAGGCCGCTCGGTGGCTCGCCGCTCTCGCGTTTTCAGCTGTGATGGCGGCTGGCTGCGATCGCGGGGAGGCGCTCGGCTTCCACGTTTGGATCGAGAATCACTACCGCGACACCGTCGTCGCAATTGCTGTCAATGACCCAACGCGAGGAGTTGGTCATACGGCCTACATGGTCCCCGCGGACGGAGCGCTTCATAAGATCCCATGGGTTGACGTACTCGGCGCGCGTGACGACCCTCCGCGCTTTGGGGAGCTGCAGCTTTTCACGGTCGATTGCCGACCTCTTGACAAGGTTGCCCTTGCACCCGGCCAGTTTCACCTTGTTGTCGACGGCGTCGGGATGATGGCCCTCGTCCCGTACCAAGGCGTCGGCCCGATCGATACAGCGGAACTGAGCGAGTCGGACGCGACGTGTTAGCCAGATGTGTCCCTCTTGGTCGCTCAGCCGCCCGCGACACGGCCGTGATCGCGGTCCTCGCGATCGTCCTGGTCGTGCGCGGCGGTGGATAGCGCCGAGGAGCGATCGTTCGCGACGCGCCGCTAGCGCGGGAGCACCTGCAGGACTGACGGGCGCGGCACTCAGGATCGGCCCGCCGGACGGGCTAGATTCCCGTTCGATGGCCCCTTGGATCGAGCCCTCAGACCCGGACAGGTTGCGCCTTGTCCGCGTGCCGCCATTCCCGCTTGACAGCGCGACGAGGGTGAAGGTCCGCGGCATGGCCCGGGCGTACCTGAGGGCCGAGCTCACGCGCCTCGATGCCGACGGCCTCATGCCGGAGCCGGAGCACGACAGCCCATGGATCGACCGCGAGCGCCTTTGGCGCCGCAGGAGGCCGGGCCGCGACGCGGGCGCCGAGCTCGCAAAGAAGCTCGAGGCTCTCCTGCCGACTCGTTGGACAGGCCCGGCGAGCTACCCCGGGGCCGAGGAGATCGTCGAGGCCCTTCTCCGTGGGTACGTTGCCGCACTAACGGTCGAGACGTTCGGCTTCGCGCCGTTTGATCCTGATCGTCGGCGCGACTGGAAGCCGACAGGCCCCGGAAAGGCGATCGACGAGTTTGTCGAGCTCATCGAGCATCCGGAGCAGACGTGGCGGGTCATGCGGCTCGTCCTGGACGTCGACAGCCGGGCGGTCCATGGCCGGTCGATCCACGACGTGCGGCTCTGCTCGGTTCGGGGCCTGATGGAGACGATCTCGCCGGAGCTGCCCGAGGGAGCCCGTGCAGCGGACGCTGTCCCGAGCGCGATGCGAGGCTCGAAAGAACCGCGAACGTTCCTCATCGTCGACAGGCCCGGCCGCGACGGGTGGATCGTCGCGTTTGACACGCGGCCGCACATGGTCCACGCCTCGCTCGCTCTTCGGCTTGTGACCGCCGGCACGAGCGTAGACGTGCTCGAGCTGTACGGGCAGCCACGATTGGTCCACGCGGGCGGCCCGAGCGCGCAGGCTGTCGACTACGAGTCGGCTGCGCACTACCGCCGCGTGGGCGTCGTCGAGCCTGACCAGCTCGCCGGCATCGAGGCGATCGCGGGGCAGATCTGTGCCCTCGACGCACGAGCCAAGGACAAGCTCCCACCCGCGATGCTCGTCGCAGCTAACCGATTCCTTCGATCGCACCGAGCCGCGACCTGGTCAGATGTAGTAATCGACATCGCGATCGCGCTCGAGGCAGCCCTGTCGACGGGCGAGAAGGACGAGATCACGCTTCGGATGAAGACCCGCGCGGCGAACCTCTTGGCGCGCCCTGGCGACCCGCCGGCGACGATCTTCGCCGACGTCGGCGAGCTCCTGCGGATCCGCGGAAAGGTCGCCCACGGCGAGCTCATCCCCCAGAAGCGCTGGCAGGACCTCTACGCGGCCCGGGGCCTCGACCAGGTCATGGTTGAGGATCGCCTTGCGGTCCTCTTCGATCGGTGGCGCGACTTGGTGCGTCGGTCGATCCTCGCCCGATTGCTCCTCGACGAGGCGGGCATCTGGCGGATCGGTTCCGCGCCGGCTGGCGGCGTGGACGAGGCATTGATCGACCCAGCTCGCCGCCGCGATTGGCGCCGGGCCATCCGCCGGCGCGCGATCGAGCTCGGCATTCCGACCGCGATCGACCGGCCCCCGCCTCTTCGCGACACGCTCCACGAGCCTTACAGCGACGCGATGGAGCATTAGGCAGCCTGGATCACCTAGGCAGCCGCGAGCAGTCGTTTGACGAGCTCCTCCAGGCCGGCGATCGGGAGGAGGCTCGTTTGCCGAGCGTCCGCGGTTCCGTCCGGGGGCGCCACAACGACCGAGCCGCTGCCGCAATGACGATCTGGCGGGAGGACGAGGGACCGACCGACTCAGCGCCCCGTCCGACCGAAGCCGGGGAGGGCCGCGGCCTGCTGCATCCACGAGACGATCTGCGCCTCGTCGATGTCGTCCAGGGAGACGAGGTCCACGCCGCGCGAGTCCTTGCCCATGCCGATCGGGGTGACCGGCGGTACCGGCGTGAGTGACGTGCCGCGCCCGAAGGTGAGCTTGACGTGGCCATCGAAGCCGCCGCACGAGAAGCACCAGCCATTGCCGACGCCGTACCAGGCCATGCCCCACTTCACGGAGTGCTGCAGGCCCGGCAGCGTCGTGGCCGCCAGGGCATCGACGCGCTCGGCGATGGACCGTTGCGGCTCCGGCAGGCTGGCGATGTAGGCGAAGACGGGCTTGTCGCCGGCCGCGGCCTTCGCGGGGCTCGCCCTGCCGGTCATGGCGGCCGGCAGCGGGTATGGGACGTCGCGATGCGAACCACTCACAGGCGTCATAGTGTCATCTCGATGCCCGACGAACTCGCATCCGCGAACGTCAATCGGACCTACTCCCTGGCGGCGACGTGCGTCGCGATCTTCACGTTCACGATGATCTTTCTGTACCCGCGGTACGTGAACGGCGAGGCCAATGCCCTGCTGTTCCAGGCGACCCTCGTCGTCATGGCGGTCGCGACGTTCTCCTATGTGTTCTCGGCGTTCCACTACTACGGCGCGTCGATGGGCGAGCGAAACGGCGACGCCGAGCGCGCCACGTACGCCCGCCGCGGCGACCGCCTCTGGCTGCTCGGGACGACGCTCCTGTTCCTGTGCCCGAGCCTCGTCCTGTTCACGATCGGCATGTACCTGGTCGGCGCGGTGTGGCTCGTTCTCTGGCTGAGCTACCTGCTCTTCGTCAGTCGCTACTTCCCTCGGGTCCAGACGGACCAGGGCTAGGCACGCGCCTCGGCGGCGACCCCACCACCCGGCTCGATGACCGTCAGCAGCGGCAGGTGGTCCGAGGCGCGCAGGAGCGGGCTCGTCAGGCCGTCCGGGGTGATCGGCGCACACGAGCGCAGCCGGGGCACGAGGTCCGGCGCGAGCATCGCGTAGTCGAGCCGCACGCTCGGGTTCACCGCGGGCAGGGTGAATCCGAGGTCCTTCGGGTGCAGGCGGCGGAAGCCGTCGACGAAGCCCGCGTCGAGGAACATCTGGATGACGCGAGTGTGGATCCCGCCGTCGAAGCGGAGCAGCACGCGCACCCACCACGGCATCCGCCGGATCACCGGCGCGTCGCCGGGCGCGACCGAGTTGAAGTCGCCGACGATCACCGTCTGCCGGGGCGGGCGTGCCACCTCGCCGGTGCTCGTGGTCGCCGGCGGCGCCTGCGGGCCGGTCTCGACGGGATGATCCGTGGCTGGCTCGACGTCCTTGGCCGAGGCTTCGTCTGGCTTCGGGTCGGAAGCCGGAACGCCCGCGAGCGTCGGGCCGGGTGTCCCCGCGCCGAGACCGGGCGGGGCCGCGCCCTCGATCCCCTCGAGCAGGCGGCCGGCCTCGGCGATTCGGAGCCGCTCGCCCCGCCCTGACATGCCGGCGCTGAGGTGCAGCCCGAGAACTCGAAGCGAGTGCTCCGGCAGGCCCAGCGCGAGCACCGCCCGACCGCGGCGATAGGTGCGCCACTCCGCCTCATCGAAGGCGATGCGGCTCATCGCGGCGACCGAGTGGTCGGGGCGCGCCAGCACGGTATGCATCCCGAGGCGTCCCGCGATCGAATCGAGGACGCGGACGTCGTACGCCTCCTCGAAGACGACGACGTCGGGCTCGAGCTTGCCCAGGATGTCGGCGATGACGCCGTCGCGGCCGCGGCCGCCGAAGCGGATGTTGTAGGACACGAGCCGAAGCGGCTTCGACCCTGGTCCGGGGGTGGCGACCGTCTCCGTCAATCCGGCTCCGTCAGCGTCACGTGCGGCTGGCCCTGCATGATCGCGCGCAGCTCGAGGAACCAGCGTGCCATCGCCTGGATATTGACGGGCCGGCCGACGAGCTTCTCTGCGGCCTTGCGCGCCGGCTCGAGGGACGGCGCGACCCACGGCTTGCCGTCGCTGATGGGCACGGTGTTCACCCCGCGCAGGTAGTACGCCTCCGGAACCCAGTGGCGGAAGGCGCCCGGCCCGACAAGGACGAGGTCGAGATCGCTGCTGCCGGGCCCGTGCGCGTCGAACGCCTCACGATCGCGGTAGCTCTCGCCGGTGACGGCGCTCCCGCGAAGCACGATGTCCGCGTCGCCGGTCGCCTCCCGGAGCGTCGCAAGGAAGCGCCGGTAGACATCCGGGTCGCCCCGAAAGGCCCGACGAAGGATCCTGTCGGTGAGATCTGGCGGGAGGCCGACCCGGCGCCGCCGATCGTGTGCGTGCGTCGATCGCGCTTCGACTCGCATGGCGATCGGCAAGGTACTGAGGCGTGCCGGACGATCGCGCTCGCTCGACGGCGGCCATGCGTGCGCAGCGCATTGCAATTTTCGATCGGCAGGCGCCTGTCTGCCGCGTAGCATCCGCGCGGGGCTCTGCGTCTGCATCGGCGTCCCGGAGGGCTCGAGGGAGGGAACGCACGATGGGTCGCGGAACTCTGGCGGTTCGATCATGGGCAGCGCTGCTCGCCGCATTGCTGATCGCGGCATGCACGGATGCGCCGACGACGGCGCCAACGTCGACAGCCACGGCGGTCGGGACGGCGGGCGCGACCCCGGCCTCGACCGACCCGGCCAGCCTGCCGCCGCTCGAGACGCCTCCGCCCACGCCGAACCCGACGCAGCCCGCCGTCGCCGGCGACTGGAACGCCGTCCTCGACCAGAAGTCGGTTGCCAACGCCCAATTCCTCGACGTGGTCTGGACCGGCAGTCGCTTCGTCGCCGCCGGGCTCGGCTTGACCGGCGGCGGTGTCCTGGTCTCATCGACCGACGGCGAGCGCTGGCGATCGATCCCGGCGGGAGGCACCTCCGGATCGCCGGAGCACCTCGCGGCGGGACCGAACGGCGTCGTGGCCGTGGGCACGATCGACGGCCGAACCGCGGCGTGGGTCTCGGCCGACGGCCGGAACTGGACCTACCGCACCCGGATCTTTCCGAAGGCGTTCGGCGGCGACGACGAGATCCGCGTGACCGACGTCGTCGCGATCCCGACCGGCTGGCTCGCCGTCGGGCGGGACGATCCGTTCTGCCAGCTCGACTGTGTCCCGGCGCCTCGCCGGGCGCTCGCCTGGACCTCGACCGACGGAGAGACATGGACCCGGCTCCAGCAACCGTCGTTCCCGGGCGGCGGGATGAATGCCGTGGCGGCGGTCGATGGCGGCTATGTCGCGGCCGGCGACGCGGGTGGGCGCGCCGCGTTCTGGTGGTCGCCCGATGGGACGACCTGGAGCCGCGTCGCCGACGATCCGGCCTTCGGCCCGGTTGCGGGCGGCGCCAGCGTCACGGTGGTCGGCGTTGCCGCGCGGGGTGGCGTCATCGTCGCGGTCGGCATGGAGAGCCCCGGCGCGTCCTCCGGCCGGGTTCGGGCATGGCAGTCGATCGACGGCCAGTCGTGGCTCGAGTCGAGCGTGGACGTCGCGGACGAAGGGCAGGTCTTCGCGGTCGCGGCGACGAGCACCGGCTTCCTCGCGACGGGGCCGAGTGGCGAGACGAGCTGCCTCGGCGGCATCTGGTCCTCCGCCGATGGCGCCTCGTGGGCGTGCGAGGCTTCGGACCCCGGCTTCGCCGGCTTCGGTCCCTATGCGGCCGCCGGCGCCCCGAGCGTCGACGTCGTCGTGGGCCTGACGAACGCGGGCTGGGACCCGGAGGGCGGCCTCGGGTTGCCCGGCGCGATCTGGTGGCGGCCGGTAACGTGACCGGGTGACGTACCGGAGGGACCCCCGCGTCGATACCTACATCGATGCGCTGCCCGACTGGCAGCAGGCGATCTGCCGTCGCGTCCGGGATCTGATCCACGAGGCCGACCCCGAGCTCGAGGAGACGATCAAGCGATCCGTCCAGCCGTACTTCGTGCTGAACGGCAACGTGGCCGCGCTCCTGGCGACGAAGGACCACGTGAACGTCTTCCTGTACGACCCGATCGCCCCGGATCCGGAGGGCGTCGTCACCGCCGGCCACGAGAACAAGACCGGCCGCCAGATCGCGATCTACCGCGGCGAGACGATCAACGAGCGGGCGCTCCTGGACCTCTTCCGGGCGATCATCGCCAACAACCGCGCCGGCGGCTGGCGCAAGCTCCAGCAGGCGGCAGGAAGCTAGCGGACGATCGTCGCCACGCCCACCATGCCGTAGGCCTCGTGGCCCGGCAGGTGGCAGATGAACTTCCACACGGCCGGCTGCTCGAACGTGATCGTGGTCGTCCTGGTCTCCAGCGCCGGGATGACCTGCTCCGTCGGTCGGACGGGATGCAGGAGCTCGGTGCCGGTCCGGTGCTTCTGCTGGACCTGGTCGTCGCCGATGATCCACTCATGATCGATCGGGTCGGTGTTGATCAGGGTGATCGTGACCGGAACGCCGACCGGGACCGTGATCGCCGACGGCTCGAAATGCGAGTACCTGATCTCGATGGTGATCGCCGTCTGCGGCGTGGGACCAGGGGGGCGGCCTGCCAGCGCGACGGCCGCGGCCCCGGCGACCAGCACGAGGGCGACGAGGCCCGCCCCGATGGCGAGGCGGGCCCGGTTGCGCGACATCGAGCTCAGGCCTGGGTCACCGCTCGCGGCGCGGTGAGGCGCGCGAGCTGCACCACCAGGATGAGCACGCCGATGGCGAGGACGGCAGCGAGCAGCGCCCGGAGGTTCGCCGTCTGGTCGACGATCCTGGCCGGCACGTCGAGCCCGGCCTGGATCCAGGAGGGGACGCCCTGGCCGCTCGCGTCGACGGCAAGGTCATACGACAGCTGCGGCGCGTCCGCATCGATGGCGACCTTGGTCAGCCAGCCGTCGCTCGGGACCCAGCTCATGCCGCGGTCCGAGCGCAGGTCGTCGAGGAGGCCCTTGGTCGCCTCCTTGCTGTGGTCGAGGCGCATGCCGTTCGAGCCCGTCGGGGTCGGGAGGAGCGCCGGCTGGTTGTCGGTGAGGAGGTAGACGTTCGCATCGACGCGGGCATTGGCGTCCTTGCCGAGTCCGAGGATCCGGATCGGGACCCACGGGTTCGGGGTCGGGATCGTGACGTGCACCGGCGTTCCGTCGCCGATGGCCTGGCCGCGGTCCTTGGCGGCGTCGGCATCGAACACGGCCGCGAGGAAGATCGGGCTGCGCTTGGCGTAGAACTCGAGGACCTCCGGCGCGTCCGGCGGGAGGCGGAAGCCATGCTGCGCGGCCCACTTTCCGACCTCGGCCGAGCCGCCCTTGAGGACGGTCACGTCGAGGGCGTCGATCTTGACCTTCATGAGCTCCTCCGCGCCGCTTGCGGCAGGTGCTGACAGGTCGAAGGCGAGGCGTTGGAGCCTCGGGGGGTCCGTCTCGCGGATGAGGCGCTGGAGCGTCCAGTCGCCGCCCTTTTCCACGCTCGATGGAACGCCCGGGAGCGGCGTGAGCGAGCCGAACGCGCCGCCGCCGCCCTGGAACTGGAATGCCGTGATGTAGTGCTCGACCCCGTCGTGGTACGCGGCGAGCGTCGTGGTCTGGAGCAGGTTCACCGCGCCGTTCGGGCCGATGAGGCCACCGCAGGCGAGGGCTGGTCCTGCCACGAGGAGGAGGGCCATGCTGGCCCCGAGGAGTGCTGTTGGCAGTCGCCGCATCGTGCACCTCCGGTTGTCGGGTGCCGGTCCTGGCAGGTGGGCCGGAGTGTTGGGCGCGAGACGACACGAGCGGCGTGGCGGTTCCCTCGGCACGCTTACCATTCGGCCGTGGCCCACCCCCTCGTCGACCAGCTGCGGTTCACGCGGAGCGAGTGGCAGCGCGCGCTCGACGGGGTCCCGGACGCGGACGGGGAGAAGCGCCTCCAGCCCATGAACTCGATCGGCTGGATCGTCTCGCACCTCGCGTGGCACGAGCAGCTGTCGTTCCTGACCCGCCTCCAGGGCGTGACGCCAGTGCCGGCGGCCAACGAGCACGGCGTCAACGGCCAGCCTGCGTCGACGCCACCGCTCTCGGAAGCGCTCGCGACGTGGCAGGCCGTGGTCGACGCGGCCGACCCGGTCCTGGAGACCCTCGACACGGCGGCACTCGAGGGGTGGCTGCCGCGGACGCGGGTCCCCCAGACGCGGACCGTCGGTTCGACCGTCCAGCGGGTCACCTACCACTACTGGTTCCACATCGGCGAGATCATCTCGATCCGCCAGATCCTCGGACACGCGGACGTGCCCGAGTTCGTGGGCGACATCGACGGCGAGGCGCCGTACCGGGCGGAGCCGCTGCCCGGCGTGCGCGTCATGCCCGAGCCCGCGCCCGTGGAGCACGGCTAGATCGCCCCCAAGGCCCCGGCCGCGATCGAGGACGCGGCTCGCCGGCGCTCGGCGGCGAGGGCCGAGCATGACTGGGAGACCGCCGATCGCCTGCGCGCCGAGATCGAGGCGGCAGGCTGGCGCGTCGTCGACAAGGGCGCCGACTACCGGCTCCGGCCGGAGAACCCGCCGAGCCTCGAGGTCGGCGGCGAGATCCGATACGGCCGCAGCGCGGACGTGCCGAGCCGTCTCGAGGAGCCGCCGGTCGGCCTCGCGACGGTGGTCTTCCTGGCGTCCCGGGACGCGCTCGCCGATGGGCGCGCCCTCGCCGCGCTGGCACGGACGGTCCCGGACGGCGTCGACATCGTGGTCGCGGCGGACGCTGTCGACGTGTCCGCCGAGACAGCGGCGACCACTGCACACGAGGTGGTGCGGACGAGTGCTCGGCTCGGTGCCGGTGCGGCGCTGAACATCGGCATCCGCCGCGCGCGGGCAGCGGTGGTGGTCGTCCTGGACGCATCGGTCGTGCCGGCGGGCGACATCGCCACGCCGCTCGTCGATGCGCTCGGCGATCCGACCGTCGCGATCGTGGGTCCGTCCGGCTACGCGTCGGCCGACCTGCAGCGGTTCGAGTCGATCGCCCCGGGCGGGAAGCCGCGCGACGTCGCGGCGGTCGAGGGTCGCTTGCTGGCCTTCCGGCGCCGGGATGCCGCCGAGCGGGGACCCGTGGATGAGGCCTTCCGAGCCCCTCGCTACCTGGACGTCTGGTGGAGCCTGGTCCTCCGCGACGAAGGCGACGACGTGGCGCCGCGGCGCGCCGTTGCGGTACCGGGACTGCCGATCGAGCCCGCGGAGCCGAGAGCGGAGGGCGCCGAGGCAGGCGGCCAGGAGCGGCTGGCGAAGCGGAACTTCTATCGCGTCCTGGACCGATTCCGGACCCGCCTCGACCTGGCCGTGCCGGCGCGGGATACCTGAGAATTCAGCCGGCGATCAGGGCCTACGCACGCAGACGGACCGATTGTCGAGATAACTAGGTTTCGGTGGGGTTTCGTGGCGTCGGGAGCCTAACGACAGCCCCCGTTCCACGTTTCTTCCGGCGGGCCTCGCGGGAACGCATCGTTCCCCCGGCGATGCGAGCGCGTGGCCCCACCTCCTCCGTCCGTTGATCCGGGCCGTCGCGTCGTTGGCGGCTGCGCGCGGGCGCTCATGCACCTTCAAGTGCGCTCGCGCCCGTCGCTCGCCGCCGCCTTGCGACGGCCTCGGCTGAACGGACGGAGGTTCCCGGAGCGGACGGCTCTCACGCGGCAGGCTCCGATGCGAAGTCGGCGCATACTCGGGAGGTGCGTCGGGTGGCCTGCGTTTTCGCGTTGCTTTTGGGGCTTGCGGGCAACGGGTACGTGTCGGCGGCGCGCATTCGCGTCCCGATCCCGATCGAGCGGCGGCTCGATTCGTGGGGCCGCGACCGGCGGCTCGTGCAGACCGTCGATTGGTGGCGCGCCTGACACATTCACGGGGGCGTCGGCGTCATCGCGCGGTGACTCGATCGGGATGGAGGCGAGCCGGGCTTGTCGCCCTCGCGCTCGCCATCGGGCTCGGGGCCTGGCTCACCCATGGGAGCGCCGGACCGGCCAAGGCGGCCGCGCGGAGCGACCTCCGAATCCTCGTCGGATCGCCGAGCTCGTTCGATCCCGCGGCCCAGAGTGACGCCGCGACCGCCGCGATCACCGCCCAGCTGTACGAGACCCTCACCGCCTACGACACCGCGCTCCAGCTGCAGCCGGCGCTCGCCGCGAGCTGGGAGGTCGCGGCCGATGGCCGCCGCGTCGTGTTCCATCTCCGGCCGAACCTGACGTTCTCCGACGGCTCGCCGCTCACGGCCCAGGACGTCGTCGGGAGCTGGCTGCGGCTGATCGACCCGGCCCATCCATCGCCGCTCGTGGAGCTGATCCTCGACGTGACCGGCGCGCGCGCCTACGTCTCCGGGCAGTCGACCGACCCGGGTTCGGTTGGGCTTCGGGCGAACGGCTCGGACGTCGAGGTCGACCTCGAGCGGCCGAGCGCCGATTTCCCGGCCATCGTGTCCGCGCCGATCTTCGGCGTCGTGCCGCCGGCAGCGTTGATGCGGACCGGGCGAGCCGCGTTCGGGATCGACGGCGTGGTCAGCGGCGGGTACGCCGTCGCCGCGGTCACCGACGCGGAGATCACGCTGCAGCGCAACAGCTCCTACTGGGCCGGCGCGCCGCCGATCGAGACCATCCACCTCGTGCTCGACATCGGCGGCCGGAATCCCGTCGCCGCCTTTGAGGCCGGGGATCTCGACTACACGCCGATCTCGCTGACCGATGCGCCCTGGATCGCCTACGACCCGGACCTCGGGCCGCAGCTCCGCGCAACCCCGACGCTCGCCCTCACGTACCTCGGGGTCGATACGACGAAGGCGCCGTTCAATGACGTGCGTGTCCGACAGGCGCTCGGCGCCGCGGTCGACTGGGAGCGGGTCACGGGTCTCGCCGCGTTCGGCGGCCAGGTTCCCGCGCGGGGCATGGTCCCGCCGGGCATCCCCGGTGCCGGGGATGGGACCTGGTGGCCGGTCCATGACCCCGACGGGGCGCGCCGACTGCTGGCCGAGGCCGGCTATCCCGGCGGCGCGGGACTGCCGCCGATCTTCTTCGCGGCCGGATCCGCCGGGATCGGCGACGGGATCGCCGCCGACCTCGAGCGCGAGCTCGGCATGCACGTCGAGCTCGACGTCCTCGCGGACCATCTCGGCCGGCTCACGACGGATCCGCCGAACCTCTGGATCACCGGCTGGATCGCGGACTACGTGGGCCCGAACGATTTCCTCGGCGTGCTGTTGACGAGCGACAGCTCGAACAACTACGGGCACTGGGCGTCGACCGCCTTCGACGCCGCGATCGGCGACGCGCTCGGCACCCTCGATCCGGCGGCCGCCCAGGCCGGCTTCGAGCGGGCGCAGGCGGAAGTGCAGGGCGAGGTCCCGGTCGTGCCTCTCTTCGTCGGCACCCAGTCGGCCCTGTCGCGTGACGGGCTGCTCGGGGCAGGGGACAACGGCCTCGGGATCCTGCGGATGGGGACGATGGCATGGGCGCAGTGAGGCGCCTCGCCGTCGTCTTTGCGCTCGCCCTCGTCGGGACACTGGCCGTCGCGCCCGCCGTCGCCGCGGCGACGCCGATGTTCGGGAAGGCGACCGCGACGGCGACCTTCCTCGAGTCGATCACGGTTGAGCAGCAGGCAACGCTTCCGTCGGGCGTCCATCGCCTCGAGGCCTACGTTCGCGAGCGCGGCGGCGGCCGCACGTTCCTCGTCGACGTCCAGGACCCCGGACCCGGCGACTACCTGCTCAGGTACGTCCATCCGACGCCGTCCGGCAGCATCTACCCGAACACGCGGGTCGAGCTCGGCTTCCGGGTCACGCTCGACGACGGCACGGTCTTCGACAGCCCGCCGGCGAGCATCCTCTACGAGGACACCCGCTTCGCCTGGAACACGCTGGAAGGCGACCTCGTCCGCGTCCACTGGTATGCCGGGACCGAGGGCTTCGGCCGGCGGGCGCTGCAGATCGGGGAGAAGGCCGTGGCCGACGCGAGCGAGCTGCTCGGCGTCACGGAGACCGAGCCCATCGACTACTTCGTCTATGCCGACCGCGACGCGTTCTACGACGTGCTCGGCCCGGCGATCCGCGAGAACGTCGGCGGCATCGCGCTGGCCGAGATCCGGACGCTGTTCGCCAACATCCCGCCTGCGGACGCCGACGCATCGTGGGTCGGCATCGTCGTCCCGCACGAGCTGACGCACCTCGTCTATGCGACCGCGACCGACAACCCGTACCACTCGCCGCCGCACTGGATGAACGAGGGCCTCGCGGTCTACCTCTCGGAGGGCTACTCGTCGCCGGCGCGCGCGAACGTCGAGCGGGCCGCGCGCCTGGGCACGATCATGCCGATTCAGGCCCTGGTCGGGCAGTTCCCGACGACCGCCGATCGCTTCGGGCTCGCCTACGACGAGAGCGTCTCCGCGATCGACTACCTGATCCGGACCTACGGCCAGGACGCGCTGGTCGGCCTGATCCGGAGCTACGCGGAGGGGGTGAGTGACGACGACGCGTTCAGCGCGGCGCTGGGGGTCACGGCCGCTGGCTTCGGCACGGGCTGGCTGGCGGATCTCGGCGTGACCGAGCCCGCGCCGTACGGGCCCGTGCCCGCCCCGCCCGGTCCGCTGCCGCCCGGTTGGGCCGCAGCGCCCAGTGCGGCCCCGGGCACGTCGGCCGTCCCGGGCCCGACCATTCGCACACCCACGCCCGCGTCCGAGGACCTCTCCGGCCCGATCACTCTCGGCGTGTTCGTCGCGCTCGCGGTCCTCCTCGCCGTCGGCCTCTTCGTCGTCGCGCGCCAGCTGAGCCGCGGCCAGCCTCTGCTCGCCCCGATGGGCGAGGCGAGGGGCGATGAAATCGACGAGGACATCGGAGCCGCGGACTCGGCTGACGAGGCCGCCGAGGACCGAGCCGACCCCAGCGACGCGGGCGCCGAGCCGGATGCGGGCTCGGAGGGCGACCTCCAACGATGAGCACCATCCTCGCTCGAGTGCGGCGGTTGCCCACCGTCCAGGTGACGCTGTCGCTCGCGCTGGTCGTGCTCGGATTCCTCATCGCCGCCCAGGTCGCCGGCGAGAAGCCGCGGAGCCAGTACTCGACGCAGGAGCGCGCGCCGCTCATCCAGAGCGCGCTGGACCTGCAGACTCGGCAGGAGGCCCTCAAGGCCCAGATCGTCGACCTCCGCCGGCGGATCGGTGAGCTCGAGGCCCAGGACCCGGGCGCCGCCGAGTCGCTGCGACAGCTCTACGCGGACCTCGAGGAGGCAAGGCTCGCCGCCGGCCTGATCGGGATCACGGGGCCCGGCCTGGCGTTCCGTCTCGAAGACGGCAATCCCGGCGCCGGGGTCGACGCCGTCGTGTCGGCGCGGGACGTGCGGGTCCTCGTCCAGGAGCTGTGGCTGGCAGGGGCCGAGGCCATCTCGGTCAACGGCGAGCGCATCTCGACGACGAGCGCCGTCATCGACGTCGGCGGCTCGATCCTGGTCAACTCCGCATACCTGGCCCCGCCGTACGAGATCAAGGCCGTCGGCCCAGCGGACCTGTACGACCGGCTCCGGACCTCGGTCGCATTCGTCGACTTCGTTCAGGGCCGGATCGATCGCGCGGGGATCTCGCTCACTGTCGCCGTGCTGGACGCCGTCGACCTGCCCGCGTTCGCCGGGACCGTCAACCTCCGGTACGCGGCGCCGGAGGCGTCGCCCCAATGAACGCCAGGCACGTCGGCCCGGCGCACGGGGCCCACGAAGGCGCGCATGCCCGGCGAATCCGGGGCGCCGACGCGCCGGCGAGCCGGATCACGCTCACGGCGGTCGGGGCCCTTCTGGGCGTCCTCGCCGTCGGCCAGCTCAACGCGCAGGCCGGGGCGCCTGCCCTCGCGGGACGCTCCGCGGCGGAGCTCTCGCAGCTGATCGGGAACCTCACGGCCGGCAACGACCAGCTCCGCGCCGAGGTGACGGACCTCGACGCCCAGCGGGCCCACCTCGAGGACGCGCACTCGCGCGGCGAGACGACTGTCGACGAGCTGGCGGCGGACCTCGCACGGATCCGGGCCTGGGTGGGCCTGACCTCCGTCAGCGGGCAGGGGATCGCGGTCATCGTCCGCGGCCCCATCGGCGGCGACGCCGTCGAGGACCTCGTCAACGAGCTCAGGAACGCCGGCGCGGAGGCGATCGCCGTGGATGGCGTCCGGATCGTGCCCGGCGTCGTCGTCGCCGGGGCGCCGGGCGCCCTTTCCGTGGAGAACAACGCCGTCGGCGACACCTTCGAGATCCGGGCCATCGGCAGCCCGCAGATCCTCACCGGCACGCTCAACCGGACCGGCGGCGTGATCGCCGAGATCGGGGCCGCGTACCCGGGGGCGCAGCTGACGGTCACCCCGGTCGAGCGGCTGACGCTGCCCGCCACCGATCGGACGCTCGTCCCGGCACACGGCCAGCCGCGCATCTGACGAGCGCCGGATCGGGCGAGCCGATGCTGGTACGCTCCCGCCGATGTCCGGCCGGCCCGTCCTCGACGTGTTCCTCGGCGACGTCGTGCGCCTCCGGAAGGCCCATCCGTGCGGCTCCGACGAGTGGCTCGTGGACCGGCTCGGGGCCGACATCGGGCTCCGCTGCCAGGGCTGCGGCCGGCACGTGATGCTCGAGCGCCGCTCGCTCGAGTCGCGCCTTCAGGGCTTCGTCTCGCGCGGCGATCCCACGCTCAGCGCCGCAGTCGCGCCGCGGTCGGCGCTGGAGGCGTGACCGCCGCCGATCGAGCGCCCGAGACGGCGCCGGAGGGGACCGGATCGGCGATCGCGGTCCTCAGGAACCGGCCGTTCCTGTTGCTCTGGCTGTCCCAGCTCGCGACCCAGATCGGCGTCAACATGGTCCTCTACGCCCTCACGGTCGTCGTCCTCGAGGCAACCGACCTGAGCGCCGCGGTGAGCGGCCTGTTCCTCACGTTCCTCGTGCCGTCCGTGCTGTTCTCCGCGCTGGCCGGGGTCTACGTCGACCGGGTCGACCGGCGGACCATGCTGGTCATCACGAACGCGCTCCGGGCCGTCGTCCTGATCGGCATCTTCGCGGTCGGCAACGACGTCGGCCTGGTCCTGCTGCTGAACACGCTGTTCTCGATCGTCACCGTCTTCTTCGCGCCCGCGGAGGCGGCGATGATCCCGGTGCTGGTGCCGCGGGACCAGCTCGTCGCGGCGAACGGGCTGTTCACGCTGACCCTCAATGGGGCCTTCGCGCTCGGCTACGCGCTCCTCGGACCGCTCATCGTGACCATCGCCGGCGGCCCGGCGCCGCTCATCGCCATCGTGGCGCTGCTCTTTGCCCTCGCGGCGGCCTTCTGCGTCACGCTCCCGTCCGATCCCGCGCGCCCGCGCGAGCGGGGCCGCGCCATCGAGAAGGTGACGGGTGCCGTGACCGAGGCGAGCCAGTCCGTCACGGGCGTCTTCGGCCAGCTGCGCGAAGGCATGGCCTACATCCGCAGCAACCGACCGGTCGCCTGGTCGCTCGCGTACCTCGGCATCTCGGCATCGCTGATCGGCGTGTTCGCGGTGCTCGGGCCGAAGTTCGCGCGGGACACGCTGGGCCTGAGCGCGAAGGACCTCATCGTGGTCGTCCTGCCGCTCGGCCTGGGCATCGTGTTCGGGGTGCTGCTGCTCAACAACTACGGCAAGTACGTGCCGCGACGGCGGGCGATCGAAGTCGGGCTCGCCGTCCTCGGCCTGCTGCTCGTGATCCTCACGGTCGCCGGGCCCGTCAGCCGCGTGCTGACCGGGGTGGGGGACAAGGTGCCGCTGGTGGACCTGCACGCGCTCACGTCGCTCGTCGCGGTGGTCGTCGCGATCGCGTTCGTGGCCGGGATCGCCTACGGCATCGTCGCCATCTCCGCCCAGGTCCAGCTGCAGGAGGACATCCCGGCCGACGTCCGCGGCCGCGTCTTCGGCGTGCTGAACATGCTCATCTCGGTCGCGAGCATCCTGCCGATCATCATCGTCGGGCCGATCGCCGACCTCGTCGGCACGACGGCGGTGATCCTGACCGTGGCGGCGCTGGTGTTCATCTCCGGCGCGATCTCGATCATCACCCGCGGCCCGATTCGCGAGGACGAGGGTCCGGACCTCATCCCGGAGATCGTGGCCGGCTCGCCCCAGCTCGACCCGACCGGCTCGAGCCGGCCCCACCCGCCCTACCCGCATCACCACGACGACCGCGGCAATCCCCTGTGAGCCGCGTCGCGATGCTGTTCACGGGCGGCACGATCTCGATGGTCGCCGACCCGGCCGCCGGCGGGAAGGTGCCGACGCTGGACGGCGCGGCGATCCTCGCGCGCGCGCCGGGCATCGAGGACATCGCCGAGATCGTGCCGATCGACCTGGGGCGCACGCCTGCGAGCCACTTCTCCTTCTCGAAGCTGTTCGAGATCGCGAGCGAGATTCGGCGCTGCCAGGCGGACCCGGCGCTCGACGGCGTGGTCGTCGTCCAGGGCACCGACGTGATCGAGGAGACCGCGTTCCTGTGGGACCTCGTGCTCGACGGCGAGGCGCCGGTCGTCGTCACCGGCGCGATGCGCGCCGCCTCCGACCCGAACGACGACGGGCCCGAAAACCTGCGCAACGCGGTCCGCTGCGCCGCCTCGCCCGAGCTCCTCGGCCAGGGCGTCCAGGTCGTGCTCGACGCGACCATCAACCCGGCCGACGGCGTGACCAAGACCCATGCGACCGCGCTCGACACCTTCCAGTGCCTCGACACCGGGCCGCTCGGCCGGGTGGTCGACGGGCGGGTCGTGGTGGAGCGGCGCCGCGGCGCGCGGCGATCGGTGGCGACGGACCGCGCCGCGGAGGGCGTGCTGCTGCTGACCGCGCACGTGGCGATGGACGGGGCACTCCTCGACGCCGCCACCGCGCTCCAACCGCCGGGGATCGTCGTCGAGGCGACGGGCGCCGGGAACACCGCGGGGACGCTCGTCGATGCCGCGGCCCGGGCGATTGAGCAGGGGATCGTGGTCGCGTTCACTTCGCGCTGCGCCGCCGGTGCCGCGAGCGCCGCGTACGCCTTCCCGGGCGGCGGCGCGACGTGGGTCCGGGCGGGCGCCCTCCTCGCGGGCCACCTGTCCGGCCCGAAGGCGCGAATCGCGCTCGCCCTCGGCCTGGGGGCCGGACTCGATCGAGCCGCGCTCGCGGACCTGCTGGCGGATCCGCTGGGCTGGGGCCCGGCCATCGACGCGGCACCCCTGCCGCCGGCTTCGGTTCTCGTCGCGGGGAGAGTCTGAACGTGCCCCTCGAGACGCTGATCACGGGCCGCATCGCCACGTTCTCGGGGACCGCCGGCTTCGGCTGGGTCGAGGCGATCGGAATCCGCGAGGGCAAGGTGGCCTTCGCCGGTTCCGCGGTCGACCTGGAGTCGCGTGCCGATCCCCATACCCGCCGCGTGGAGCTGGAGCCGGGCGAGATCGCGATCCCGGCCTTGACCGATGCCCACTTGCACCTCGCCGGCGCCGCGCTGGCGGCCGAGCAGGTTGACCTCGCGACGGCCCCGACGATCGACGAGGGCCTCGCCCGGATCCGCGCCATGAGGGAGCGGCTCCCGGCGGACGCCTGGATCCTCGGCGGCGGCTGGGACCAGCGGCGCTGGGGTCGCTGGCCGACCGCGGCGGAGGTCGAGGCGGTCGCGCCGGGACGGCTGCTTGCGGTCCGGTCCTTCGACCACCACGCGCTCTGGGCGAGCCACGCCGCCCTGGCCCTCGCCGGCATCGACGACGGCACGCCCGATCCCGACGGCGGGATCATCCAGCGGGACGACGGCGGCAAGGCGACCGGCATCCTGCTCGAGAACGCCAGCAGCCTGGTCATCGATCGCGTGCCGCCGCCGGACGCCGAGACGGCGAAGCGGTCGCTCCGCTCGTTCGGGCGCGAGCTGCTGGCGCTCGGTGTCGCCGGCGCCCACGACCCGGGCTCGCTCGCGCCCGACGCCGGGGGCCGGGCCCTCGACGTCTACACGGAGCTGGCGGAGGCGGGCGAGCTGCCGGTCCGCGTCCACGCCGCAGTTCGCTCCGACGGCCTCGACGACGCGATCGCCCGCGGGCTGCGAAGCGGCGCCCGCATGGGCAAGGGCGAGCCGGGCTGGCTGACCTTCGGCTGGCTCAAGCTCTTCGCCGACGGGACCCTGGCGTCCCGCACGGCGGCGCTGCTCTCTCCGGTGGAGGGCGGCACGGACACCGGCATGTTCACGACGCCGCCGGACGTGCTGCGCGAGCGGGCCGCGAAGGCCGCGGCGGCAGGGATCGCCACCCAGATCCACGCCATCGGCGACGCCGCGGTCCGGACCTCGCTCGATGTCCTCGGACCGACGGCCTCGAAGGTCAAGCTCATGCCCCGGCTCGAGCACATCCAGCTGTGCCACCCAGACGATCGGGCGCGGTTCGCGTCGCTCGGGGTGGGGGCATCGGTGCAGCCGGTCCACTTGCGGGACGACGCCGCCACCGCGCGCCACGACTGGGGCGCCCGCGCCGAGTCCGCGGGCTACACCTGGCGCAGCCTGCTCGATGCGGGGGCCGTGCTCGGGTTCGGGACGGACGCGCCCGTCGAGCCGATCGACCCGTGGCCGGGCGTGGCGATGGCCGTCCTGCGCCACGACCCCTCGTGGGGCCCCGATGTGCCGCCCTACGGTCCCGACGAGGCCCTGACGCTGGAGCAGGTGCTCCGTGCATCGACCGTCGGGCCGGCGACCTTCGCCCGCGACCCCCTCGGCGGCCGCCTCGTTCCGGGCTCCCGCGCCGACCTCATCGTCCTGCCGGCCGCGCCGCGGGAGGAGCCGGCGGAGCGGGCCGCCTCGTTCGCGAAGGTGCGCCCGCGCCTCGTGATCGTCGACGGCGACATCGCCCTGGAGCGCTGACGCTGGACTCGGTCGTCGTCGGCAGGATCGCGACGCTCGCCGGCGAGTCCGGTTACGGCTGGGTCGAGGCCATCGCGATCAGCGGCGGCAAGGTGGTCGCGGCGGGCAGGCTCGCCGACGTCGAGGCGGCCGCCGGGCTCGGGAGTCGCCGGATCGAGCTCGCCCCGGGCGAGGTCGCCTTCCCGGCGTTCACCGACGCCCACATCCACCTGGTCGACACGGCGATCGCGGCGGAGTCGCTCGACCTGTTCGGGGCCGCGACGCTGGACGACGCCCTGGCCATGGTCGCCGAGGCCGCGGCGCGCATCCCGGCCCCGGGCTGGATCCTCGGCTCCGGCTGGGACCAGCGCCGCTGGGGCGGCTGGCCGCACAAGGACATGCTGGAGCGCGTCGCGCCCGGCCGTCACGTCGCCCTGCGCTCCTTCGACCTGCACGCGCTGTGGGCCAGCCCTGCCGCGCTCGCCGCGGCCGGGATCGGCGATGCATCCGCGGATCCGCCCGGCGGGATCTACCGCCGCGACGCCGACGGCAGGCCGGACGGGATCATGTTCGAGAAGGCGTCCGAGGTCGTCCTCCAGCACGCGCCGCCACCGAGCCCGGAGATGCTGCGGCGGGCCATCCGCTCGATCGGCCGGTCGTGCCTCGAGCTCGGGGTGGTCGGGGCGCACGAGCTCGGGACGCTCTTCCCGGACACCTCGAACGAGGCCCTCGATGTCTACGCCTCGCTGGCCGACGCGGGGGAGCTGCCGATCCGCGTCCACGCGGGCGTGCGCGCCGACGGGCTCGAGGACGCGCTGGAGCGAGGGCTGCGAAGCGGCTCGCGCATCGGCGAGGCGGACCCGTCGCGGCTCGCCTTCGGCTGGCTGAAGCTCTTCGCCGACGGCACGCTCGGGTCGCGGACGGCCGCGCTGCTCGACCCGCGCGAGGGGAGCACGGAGCGCGGCCTGCTCACGAACCCGCCGGACTTCCTGCGCGAGCGCGCGAGCCACGCGGCTGCGGGAGGCATCGCCACGACGATCCACACGATCGGCGATGCCGCGGTCCGGATCGCGCTCGATGTCCTCGGGCCCGGCGCCGCCGACCAGCCGTTCATGCCGAGACTCGAGCACGTCCAGCTGTGCCATCCGGCCGATCGCCGCCGCTTCGCCACGCTCGGGATCGCCGCGTCGGTCCAGCCGATCCACCTGCGCGAGGACGCGCCCGGGGCGCGTCGCGACTGGGGCGACCGCGCCGAGACGGACGGCTACACGTGGCGGAGCCTCGTCGACGCCGGCGCGACGCTCGCGTTCGGCCAGGACGCCCCGCTCGAGCCGCTGGACCCGTGGCCGGGGATGGCGCTGGCGGTCCTTCGCCGCGACCCCACCTGGGACGCCGGCGACGCGGCATTCGGGCCGGCGGAGGCAATCAGCCTCGAGCAGGCGCTCCGGGCCTCGATCGTCGGTCCGTGGCAGACGGTGCGCGAGCCCCTCGGCGGCCGGCTCGTGCCGGGCTCCCTCGCCGACGTGATGGTCCTGTCGTCGATGCCCGACGACGACCTGCTGCTGGCAGCCGCCTTCGACCGAATCCGGCCGCGCCTCGTGCTCCTCGACGGCGAGGTCGCATTCGAGCGATAGTCCGCGCATGCGGTTGCTCCGTGCGGTGCTCGCGGTCGGTCTGGCGCTCGGCGTCGTCGCCTGCGGCTCCCCGGGCCCGATGACCGTCGACGGGATCACGATCATGCGACATGGCGCCATGAACAGCGGGCCTGCGGCGCTGCTCAGCGGCGCCACGATCGTGTTCCGGGACGGTTGCGTCGGGACCGACATGCTCCCAACCGGCGAGTTCGAGCCGATCATCTGGCCGCCCACGGCACGTTTGAGCCACGAGGGGGACGAGCGCGTCCTCGTCGTGGACGGCCTCGTCATCCATCATCTCGACGCCGCGAACGTCGGTGGCGGCGAGTACGACGATCTCGCCTTTGTCGAGCAGGTCTCGGGCGCGATTCCCGCGGCCTGCCGGAGCGACCGCTACTGGCTTGCCACGCAGGTCACCAGGCCCTAATCGAACGCCTTGGGCCTCCGCAGCGTCGGCGCAGGCGGATCCTTCGAGAGCGACCGTCGCGCGTCGGCGAAGAGGCCGTTCAGGATCCGCGACGTCGACGGGAAGGCGTGGATCGTGTCGGCGAGGACATCGATCGGGACGTGGGCCCGGATCGCCAGCACGCACTCGTGGATCGCCGCCGAGGCGTCCGGGCACGCAATCGCGGCGCCGACGAGGGTGCGCGAGGCGCGGTCGACGACGATCGTGACGTGGCCGCGCTTGGCCTGGATGCCGTAGCCGCGAGCCGAGGTCGCGAAATCCGCGACGAACTCGACCGCGTCGACGCCGCCGGCCCTGGCCTGCTCGACGGAGACGCCGACGAACGCGGCTTCGGGGTCCGTGTAGGACGCTCGCGGGAGCGCCCGGTAGTCGGGCCGGATGTCGTCGCCGAGCGCCATCCGGACGGCCACCTCGCCCTGGTAGTGGGCCTGGTGGGTGTGCAGCTCCGGGCCCGCCGGGTCACCGATGAACCACAGCCCGTCGGCCATCCGCAGCCGGCCGTCACGCGGGAACGGCGTCCGCCCGCTCGTGTCCACGCCGTAGCACTCGAGCCCGAGGTCGTCGATCGGGAAATCGCGGCCGACCGCGAGGAGGATCGCGTGACCCTCGGCCGTCGAGCCGTCGGAGAGGTCGATGACGTGGGCCCCGTCCTTGCCGGCGCCAGCGCGCGCGGCGACGGCGCGAACCTTGAGGCGCACGTCGACGCCGTCCTCGCGGAGCGCCTCGGTGACGACCTGCGAGTTGCGCGGATGGTCGGTGGGCATGAGGCGGTCGCCCGACTGGACGATGGTCGTGGGGACGCCGAAGCGGACGTACGCCTGGGCGAGCTCGCAGCCCGTCGGGCCGCCGCCGAGGACGAGCAGCGACCTCGGCAGTTCGCGCGCGAGCGTCGCCTCGCGATTCGTCCAGACCGGGATCGCATCGAGGCCGGGAATCGGCGGAATCTTGGAGAACGAGCCGACGGCGATCATCACGTTGGCGGTCATCAGCTCGTGGCTGACGCCGTCGTGGCGGATCTCGACGACGCCGCGGTCCGCGAGGCGTGCCTCGCCGCGATAGACCACGACGCCGGCCGCCTCGAGCGGCTCGACATGATGCGAGTCGTCCGGCTCCGCAGCGCCGGGCGCCCGGTTGATCATCCAGTCCCGCCGCTCGGACGCCTGTTCCCATGACCACCTGGCTGGGTTCGCCGCGTGGCGGTCCGCCGAGGCGAGCAGCGATTTCGACGGGATGCAGCCGATGTGGGGGCAGCTGCCGCCGACCCAACGCCGGTCGACGACGGCGACGCTCGCGCCGCGGTGCCGGGCCTCGAAGGCCGCGGACTCGCCGGCGGGCCCCGCGCCGATGATCACGAAATCGAACTGGTCCAACGCCCCTCCGTTCAGCCGGATCCTGCGGCGGGATCGGCGACGGGGGCGTGACGCTGGCGCCAGGCCTCGTAGAGCAGCACCGCGGCCGCCGCGGACACGTTGAGGCTGTCGGCGACGCCGGCCATCGGCAGCCGCACCGTCTCGACCTCCGCGGAGGTCCAGGCGTCGGAGAGCCCACTCGCCTCGCTGCCCAGCACGATCGCCAAGGGTCCGCGCAGGTCCGCCTCGACGTGCAGCCGCTTCGCGTCGACGCGCGACGCGACGATCCGGATGCCGTGCTCTCGCAGCCACGCTGCCGTGGCCTCGGCCGAGGCGGCCGCCACGGGCACGGAGAACACCGTGCCAACGCTCGCCCGGATCACGTTGGGGTTGAAGAGGTCCGTGCCGCCGACCGCGATGACGGCGCTCGCGCCCACCGCATCGGCGGAGCGGAGGATCGCGCCGACGTTGCCGGGCTTCTCGACGTCCTCGGTCACCACCACGAGCGGGTCCGGCGGAAGCTGGATCTCGGCGAGCTCTGCCCGCGGCGCCCTGACGACGAGGACGACCCCGTCCGCCCGATCGCCGTAGGCCACGCGCTCGAACGCGCGCTCGCTGACCTCGGCGTAGTCGATCGCCGCCCCGAACGGGCCGAAGCTCTGGCTCAGCTTCTCCGCCACTCGCTTCGCCTCCCGCGTCGCGAGCAGTGGGGGACAGACGAAGGCCGACTCGACGACGGCGCCCGCCTCCATCGCCCGCAGCGCCTCGCGCCCGCCGTCGACGAGGGTGAGGCCGGTGGCGTCGCGCCCGCGCCGCTCGCGCAGCCGGATCGCGGCCTTGATCCGCTGATTCGTCGGGCTCTCGATCACGACGGAATCTTGGTCGTTCGCGGCAGCGCGCGCCGGTCAGCCGGGAAGGCGCGCGGCCCAGCCGAGGTCGAGGCCAGCCCCGGACGTCGCGTGGAGGGTCAACGGGACGACATCGACGGTCGCGCGCCCCGCCGCGGGCTCGAAGGCATCCGCGAGGTGCCAGGCCAGCTCCTCGCCGTCCACGCCGGTCGTGTGCGCGCTCAGGAGCACGAACGCCTCGTCCGTGGCGACGTCCCGGCAGGCGGCGAGGAGCTCCGGCAACGCCTCGGCGAGCTGCCAGCGTCGATTTCCGGCACGGCCGAAGCTCGGCGGGTCGAGGACGATGCCGTCGTACCGCCGCCCGCGGCGGGCCTCCCGCGCGACGAAGCCGACGGCATCGTCGACCAGCCAGCGGATCCGGCGGTCGGCGAGACCCGACAGCTCGGCATTGCGGCGCGCCCCGGCCACGGCGGCGCGAGCGGCGTCGACGTGCGCGACGGCCGCTCCCGCGCGAGCCGCCACGAGCGTCGCCAGCCCGGTGTGGGCGAACAGGTTCAGGACGGACGGCTGCCGGTCGCGCGCCCGGGACCGCACCTGCGCGGCCAGCCACGCCATGTTCTCGAGATGCTCGGGAAACAGCCCCACGCCGCCGGACGAGGTCGGGCGAAGCTCGAGCACGAGGCCCTCGAGCTCGACGGGCCACGGATCGACCTCCCGGCTCCAGGTGCCGGCGTCGCCGTCGAAGCGGAGATCGGCGTCGCGCCAGTCGTCGGGCGCAAGCGGCGCATCCGTCGTCGTCGGGGCGGGCCGATCGACCAGGAGCGTGCCGAAGCGCTCGAGCCGGCGCCAGTCGCCGGCATCGATCAGCGCATACCCGGTCCGTTCGGCCCTGTCCGCTTCTCGCGACATCGCGCCATCATGAACGCAACATGACCCGGATCATCCTGTACACGGGCAAGGGCGGGGTCGGCAAGACCAGCATCGCCGCGGCAACGGCGCTGCTCAGCGCCCGGCGGGGCAAGCGGACGATGGTGCTCTCGACCGACATCGCCCACAGCCTCGCGGACGCGTTCGACGTCCCGCTCGGGCCCGAGCCGACGGAGATCGCGCCGAACCTGTGGGGCCAGGAGCCGGACGTCTACCACAACATCGCCCGCTACTGGTCGACGATCCAGCGCTACATGGCCGAGCTCTTCAGCTGGCGCGGGCTCGACGAGGTCCTCGCCGAGGAGATGACGGTCCTGCCGGGCATGGACGAGCTCGGCAACCTGCTGTGGATCGCGGACCACGTGGAGTCGGGCGACTACGACGTCATCGTGGTGGACGCGGCCCCGACCGGCGAGACGCTGCGGCTCCTCTCGCTGCCCGAGGCGAGCCGGTGGTGGATCGAGCGGATCGCGCCGATCGGGCGCCGGGTGAGCCGCATCGGCCGGCCGATGCTGGAGCGGGTGATCGGCGTGCCGATGCCACGGGACGAGGTCTTCGCCGCGGCCGAGCGGCTCCTGAACCGCCTCGACAAGGTCCACCGCCTGCTCGCGGACCCGGAACAGAGCTCCGTCCGCATCGCCCTCAATCTCGAGAAGCTGTCGATCGTCGAGGCGCAGCGGTCCTTCACGTACTTCCACCTCTTCGGCTACCCGGCGGACCTCGTCGTCTGCAACCGCATCCTGCCCGCGGAGATGGCGGGCGACGGCACGTTCGGCGGCCTGCGGGCGACGCAGCAGCGCTACCTGCCCGAGGTCGTCGCGCAGTACGCCCCGGTACCGGTCCGGACGGTCCCGATGTTCGACCGCGAGATGATCGGCCTGGATCGGCTCGCAGAGATCGGCGATGCCCTCTTCGGGGCGGACGATCCGACCGCGTTCTTCTACCGCGGCCGCCCGTACCGTGTCCGCGCCGAGGACGGCGGCCACGTCCTGGAGGTCGCGCTGCCGTTCACGTCACGGGAGGGCGTGCAGCTGTCCCGGGACGGCGACGAGCTGCTGCTGCAGGTCGATGGCCTGCGTCGGACGATCGTGCTGCCGCGCGCGCTCGTCGATGCACCGACGACTGGTGCGAAGATGGACGACGGCGTCCTGCGGATCCGGTTCGGGACCCGCCCGGCTGCGGCGCCGGCGAAGCATTCGAAACAGGTCAAGGTCGCGGCTGGAGGAACCCGACGATGAGCGAATCGATCGACGTCGGCGCGCGGGCGCGCCGAGGCAGCGCGGGGCGACGGGGCAAGTCCAGCGCGTCCCCCGGCGTGCCCGATGAGGCTGCGGATATGCGGCTCGCCGAGCTCGAGGAGCGCTTGGCTCGCCTCGAAGGCTCGCCCGGCATCCGGGAGCGCAGCCGCAAGATGATGGATCGCGTGGTCCCGCAAGAGGCGAGCCGGCACTTCCGCAACGCCGGCCGCGAACAGCTGCTCGGGATCCGCTCGATCGTCGACTTCTGGATCCGGCGCATCGAGGATGCGGAATCGCGCGCCGGTGCCGACGCGGGCCGCGAGACGATCGAGATCGACTGACCGGGATCCGGCAGCGACCGGCGGCACGACGCCGGCTCGCGGGGTTCTGAGGAGAGGGCGCTATCATTCCGCGGCGGCGTGACGGAACTCACGTCGCATTGCTCGGGCGGCTAGCTCAGCTGGTTAGAGCACTTGCTTGACATGCAAGAGGTCACTGGTTCGAGTCCAGTGTCGCCCACCAAATCCCTGGTTCCCTGAAACACCCGACAACGGACGACTGGTCCGTTCGCCCTGTCCCCCGCAGCGCGAGCGCCGAGACCAGCAGATCAAGGACGACTGAGCCGTCAGGAACCGCCTACGCACCGGGCTCATGGCCCGCGGACGGAGGCTAGCCCGCCGTGGCGGCGGGTACGTCAGACTGGACGAGGTCGGATGCCGACTTCCCGAGGTTGCAGTTCTGACGGGCCACGAAATGGGGCCGGAACTACCCTCCCTTCTTGGGCTTTGGGCGGTCGCCTCGATTACCCTGCCCCGGCTTGGCCGGGTTCTTCGAATGCTGGCGCTGGTCTGCCGCGAGCGACCGGCCGACGTCGACCTGATCAGTCGTGAACTGACCGTCGGCGTTTCGCCGGACGTAGCGCTTGTCGCCGGGGTTCGGCTCGATGAGTTCGCGCTTTCGGGCTGGCATGCGACGATCGCCTCCATGGCACTGAGCGACTAACTGTTGCTCACTCGGTCGAGATTACACGCTCCCTGCAGCAACTCACCCGAACAACACCCTCGATTCTGGCCATGTCCCCACGCTCCTGCCTGGGTGTCGATTTGAGATACCGGGCACGCGAAAGTCAATGGTTGGACTCCAGTGTCGACCACTACCTCCCCTTTCTGAACTCAAAGAGACCGCCATAACGGAGGCCGTCAGGTCGTGAAGCGCTTCGCGCCGACGCGGTACCTGACAGCAGCTCAAGGGTTTTGCCGGATTTACGTCGTCCGATTTCGCTGCTATGCCTTGGTGGGGCCTCGCCCCGCCTGGCGAGGTAGCGGCGTGTACCACCGGCATCGGACGGGGTGGGGCTACATCATCCTCGCCGACCTGCATTTCTTGATGGGGAGCGCCAGGTTTTCTGACTCTGCAGGGAGGGAACTTCAATGCGCAGGAATCTCGGATTCTGCCTGCCAATCGCGCTGTTCATCGGAGCCCTTGTGATGCCGACTCCCGTATTCGCCTCTTCGGAGGGGACCTGCGATGGGACGTGGGGCAGCGACGTCAACGCCGCGACATGGGCCACCGGCAAGAACTCGCCTTCGGGCACGTTTTATCGCCACGTGAAGGGTTGGGCGACCGTCCGCCCTCTGTACCCATGCCATACGGGCAACGGCCACGACGGCTGGGCTTTCGCCATCCCGGTCAACGTCAAGCAGCAGTCCAGCAGCCTTCTTTGGCAACTCGGCTACTACTGCACGACCTCTGGCGATACCTGCTCAGCGGGTGGGACGCCGTTCTTCTTCTGGACCGACGAGAGCGGCAGCGGCGCGGAGCACCTTATTTCGTCGCCTCGGCCGTCGTTGGGCCATCGATATCGGTTCGAAATCACCCGAGAGAGCGGAGGCAGAATCCAGTACAACATCTATGACGGCGTGTCTCCGTTCGCGTTGCTCTGGAGCCGGACGACAACGAAGACATGGCCGCTGATCAACAACTACTTCGCGATGTGGGAGGTCCACAACGCCCAGTCGATGCCGGGGTTCGTGTCAGGCAACGCGACATCTGACGTTGTGGACAAGGAGATTCACTGCAACTCCTCGTGGGGCAGCTGCACCGCCCTGACCCAGTGGTCGAGCCTCACCCCAGGGTGCGGCGAGCCGGATGGCGACCGTAACAACGGGACGAGCATCACGCTCGGCAGCGCCATCTTCAACGTGAAGACCTCGTCCCTCGTCCAGCCCACGGACGGCAGCCCGACAGGCTGCTAATGGGCTCGCCCCGGCGTCGAGCTTGAGCCTAGGCTCGAAGTGGGGAACGGCAGCCACGTGAGATGGCCGACCGTGTAGTCGTCGGCGACCTTCAAGCCTCCGCGGACGTGGCATCCCATTCCCGCCGGCCGCGGGTTCTGTTTGGTGGCTGCCTACGCGATGACATCCGCGAAGACCGGGGCAAGAAGGCCGTCCAAGCAAGGGCCGAAACCACCTAGGACTTGATGCGTTCATTCGTCGAAACTAGACCGATGATCCACTTGAGGCTGCAGACGGTGTCCCTCGGCGCGCGCATGATCCGCGAGTGATCCTCGAGCCCAACCGCAGGCGGCGGACGCGGGTGTTCCGCGCGGTCGCCGCCATTGCCGCGGTCGTGGTCGCAGTGTCCGCGGTCGCTGCCGGCTGGACACCCCCGGCACTCTCCAACGTGATCGCCACCTCGTCGCCCGCCCCGGGCGCCTCGCCGACCGGCGCGGTCGCCGTGATTCCGACCGCGACGCCGGCACCGACCGATCCGCCGCCGTCCCCGGATCCGACGCCCGGGCCCGACGGCTGCATCCCGCCACCGGCTGACCTGCAGCCCGCGACCGTCGTCTCGCACGGGCCGAGGACCGAGAAGGTCGTCGCGCTGACGTTCGACGACGGCAACAACGAGGCGAACGTCCGGAAGATCCTGGGGATCCTCAACGGCCACCATGTCAACGCCACCTTCTTCCCGACGGCGCGCGCCGTCGAGCTGGCGCCGGAGACGTGGCGGCGCGTGGCCGCGGCCGGCTTCCCGATCGCGAACCATACGTACCACCACATCTCGCTCAAGGGCCTCTGCTACGAGAAGCAGCTCGCCGAGCTCGATCGCGCGAGGACTGTGTTCGCGGAGCAGCCGCTGCCGCTGCAGGGCCTGATGCGCCCGCCGTACGAGGACTTCGACATGAGCACGCGCCTCGCCGCGAGCTCCGCCGGCGAGGACTACGTCGTGCTGTGGGACGTGGACACGAACGACTGGACGGCCGTGGGGCCGCTCACCATCGCGGCGCGGGCGCTTTCGGGCAGGGCCGGCTCGATCATCCTCATGCACACGACGCGGCCGGCCAGCGCCTCCGCGCTGTACCGCATCGTCTCCAGGTTCCGGCAGCGCGGGTTCCGCTTCGTGACCGTCGGGCAGCTGCTGGGGATCCCGGGTCCCGTTCCCTTCCCGTAGGCGACGCGCGCGGAGGCGGTGATCGCGCCACGTCCGCGTTGTTATGCGCGCGGGACGCTTCCGCGAGCCGGACGACACGCGGGCCGGGGCGCGCGGGCAACGCCTGTCACCGGCCAGCCCGCATCGTGTTGGCAGAAGGAGGCCACCCCAGTGATTCCTCTTCTGCTCTGGATCCTCGGCGTGCCGGGGTTGATCATCATCCTGCTGCTCCTGCTCGGGATCGTCCACCTGTAGTCGGAGCGGCAACACGACCCGAATCGACATGCATCGGGAGGACCGCTAGAGTCCTCCCAACGCATCGATCGGGACAAACGATCGGCGGCGAGACACCAGAGAGCCGGGCCATGGCTGGAAGCCCGACGTCGAGCCACCGAGGCGCACCGCCCGTGAGCGACCGGTGAACCGGTCCGGGTCCGCCCGTTAGCGCGGCTCAAGCGCAGCGAGTCGCATGGCTCGCTGAAGGCGGGTGGAACCGCGGGAGATCGACGACATCGACCTCTCGTCCTGTCGGGACGAGGGGTCGTTTCGATTCTCGGAGGCAGACGTGGCGGACACGGACGACAAGGCGGCGGTGGCAGAGAAGGCGGCAGAGCCGGTGGCTGCGGCGGAGCGACTGGCAGCGGTCGAGGCTGGGGTTCCCGAGGAGGCAACGGACGCCGAGCTGCTCGCCGCGCCCGAGCGCGGCTCCGTCGACGAGCTCCTCGACGCGGGCGCGCACGACGAGCTCGACGCGATGCGCCACTCCACGGCGCACGTCATGGCCGAGGCCGTCCTCGACCTGTTTCCCGGGGCCAAGCTGGGCATCGGTCCGGCCGTCGCCGACGGCTTCTACTACGACTTCGACCTGCCGCGGGCGCCGACGTCCGAGGACCTCGAGGCGATCGAGGCGCGGATGCGCGAGAGCATCGCGGCCGACCACCGCTTCGAGCGCAAGGAGGTGTCCTTCGACGATGCGCGCGCGGTCGTCGAGGGCGCCGGGCAGTCGTACAAGGTGGAGATCCTCGACGACCTGGCCGCCAGGGCCAAGGCGGCCGGCGAGCCGCTGCCGCAGGTCACCTTCTACGAGCACGGGCCGTTCAGCGACCTCTGTCGCGGCCCGCACGTGGCCTCAACGGGGAAGATCGGGCCGTTCAAGCTCCTCTCCGCGGCCGCCGCGTACTGGCGGGGCGACGAGAAGCGGCCGATGCTCCAGCGGATCTACGGCACGGTCTGGAAGACCGAGGAGGAGCTGAAGGACTTCCTGTGGCGGCGCGAGGAGGCGCGCAAGCGCGACCACCGGCGGCTCGGTGTCCAGCTCGACCTCTTCAGCTTCCACGACGTCAGCCCGGCGATGGCCTTCTGGCATCCCAAGGGCCAGCGCATCTGGCGGACGCTCGAGACCGCGATGCGCGAGCTCCAGGCGCGCCGCGGCTACGAGGAGATCTCGACGCCGATCGTGGTCAGCGAGCGGCTCTGGCGCCAGTCCGGCCACTGGGACCTGTATCGCGAGAACCTGTTCATCATCGAGGCGGACAAGCAGCTGTTCAGCCTCAAGCCGATGAACTGTCCGGAATCGACATTCATCTACCGGTCGAAGCGGCGCTCGTACCGGGACTTCCCGCTGCGCTTCAGCGAGTTCGGGCGGCTGCACCGCTACGAGCGCTCCGGCTCACTCTCCGGGCTCACCCGCGTGCGCCAGTTCATCCAGGACGACGCCCACATCTACGTCCGCCAGGACCAGCTGATGGACGAGATCCAGGCGCTCCTCGGCGAGGTCCACGAGGCCTACGGCTGGTTCGGGCTGAAGCCGCGCTTCTCGTTCGCGACCAAGCCGGACAAGGCGATCGGCGACCCCGCGCTCTGGGAACGGGCGGAGCGACTGACGATGGAGGCGTTCGCCGCCGCGGACATCAGCTACCAGCTCAAGCCGAAGGACGGCACGTTCTACGCGCCCAAGATCGACATCTACATCGACGACGCCCTGGGGCGCGAGTGGCAGATGGCGACCATCCAGATCGACCTGACGATGCTGGCCGAGCGCTTCGACCTGACCTACGACGACGAGAACGGCAAGGCCGTCCGGCCGGTCGCCATCCACCGCGCGATCTACGGCAGCCTCGAGCGCTTCATCGGCATCCTCATCGAGCATTTCGCCGGCGCCTTCCCGCTCTGGGTGGCGCCGGTCCAGGCGGTCGTCATCCCCATCGCGGACCGCCACATCCCGCCCGCCCAGGAGCTCGCCGGCGTCCTTCGCGCGAAGGGCCTGCGGGTCGAGGTGGATGGCTCCGACAGCCGGATGCAGAACAAGATCCGCCTCGCCCAGGAGCAGAAGGTCCCCTACATGCTGGTCCTCGGCGACCGCGAGATCGAGGGTCGCACGGCGGCCCCGCGAACCCGCGCCGGCGAGCAGCAGCCGCCGGAGGGCTGGGAGGCACTCGCGGATAGACTCGCCGCCGAGGCAGCTGCGCGCGGGGCGTAGTCGAGCCGGTTCTCGGCCGCCGCCGGCGCGCCGGCGAGGCGCCTGGACCGGCGCCTTGATCTAGCCCGGCGCCTTGACGACGAACGGCGCGCTCGACGAGTCGATCCTGACGTCGTATTTCTCGACGAGGGTCTTGTCGTCGCAGCCCTCGACGAGGATGTCGTAGGTCCCACTCGGCACCGTCAGCGTCGCGCTCGCTCCGTCGGCGACCGTCCCGGGGTCGGCCAGGTCGTCGGTGCCCCAGCGGCCGGACGATGGCAGCGACAGCCAGACCGAGCAGATGTCGACGCCGGACCGGTTGTTGATCTCGAAGTCCACGCTCGGGTGCGAGCCGCCGACGAACAGGTCATTCGAACGCTCGATCTCGCCCTGGAGGGTGAGCTGGAATTCGTATTCGCCGGCCGGGAGGCGTTCCGCCCCGTCGCCGATGCACGTGTACCAGGTGCCATTCGCGCCGCCGGTCCACTTCGTCTCGGTGGTGCCGTAGTCCGTGACCTCCACGCCGCCGATGTACCACTTGGCGGCCCACGTCGCGGCGGCGCCCATGCTCTCGTAGGTCCAGAAGGCGCAGAGCTGCGTCGACGTGCCGGGAGCAGCGGCCAGGTCATCGATCGGCCGCCCGTCTGAGCCGGCCCCCGAGCTGAAGCTCACGGTGCCGAAGGACGGGTTGCCTGGGCCCGGATCCATGCTCGGCGCGTCGCCCGCAGGGGCGACGTCGTACGTCCGCAGGGAGTCGACCAGGTTCACGGACTCGTCCTCGTCCCACCAGCTGTCGGGGCCGAAGATCATCGCCACCAGGTGCACGTTCTCGCCCGGAACGAAGCCTGCGAGCGCGCGCAGCTTGCCGCCGTCGTAGGTGTACTCCTGGATGAGGTGCGTGCGCAGGCCGAGGAAGTAGTCGGTGTAGGCATCCGCCTTCTCGAGCCCGCGCGGGATGCCCTTCCGCTCCACCGCGTGGGCGATCGAGTCGGCGAGTGACTGGCCGGTCGCCGGCAGGCGCATCACGATCGCGCCATGTGACCGGTCCGGGCTGACGAACCCGTCCGAATGGCCGACCTCCCGGTCGGCGAGACGGACCCAGTCGGTCGGCCCGCACATCGCGACCCCGAGCTCGCGGAACAGGAACGGCTGGAGCCGGTCCCAGTCGGCGGTGCCCTCGACAACGTCCACCAGCTGGTTGTTGAGGTAGAGCTCGCCGCGGTAGTCGCCGGGCTCGACGCAGCGTCGCGGCGACGACTTCTCGATCAGTGGCGCCAGGTAGACGTACGTGCTGGTCTGTCCACTGCGGATCTCGGGCTCGTCCTCCGGGTCGAGGTACCACAGCGGGCCGGAGACCTCGGGCAGGACGTGCCAGCCGGACCCATCCGGAGCGTCCCGGTACCAGTACACAGACAGGTAGTCGGTATTGGCCAGGCCCTCGTACTTCACCTCGAACTGGAGCTCGCCCGGGAAGACGGTCTCTGCCCCGGTCTTCTGGACCGTGCCGCTCGGCGTCAAGTCGGCCGGAGCCTGGGCGACGGCACCGGCCATGCGCGCCTTCAGGGCATCGACCGTCGGCGCGAGGTCGGGCTGCTTCGACAGCAGAACCTGGAGGTCGCTCATGGCACCAGCCGCGATGTAGGTCGCGGTGCCGACGTCGAGCCGCTTGTGCGTCACGGGATCCTCCGCCGACAGGCCCGCGATGAACGCGTCGTACTGCCCGGCGGCCTCGAAATCCTGGCCGGTGGCGAGCAGAGCGACTGCAAGGTTGCCGATGAAGACGAGGTCCGTGCCCGTCACCGCATCCGACTCGTCGAGCTCGATCGCTTCGCGGGTGAGCCGGATGCCCTCCTCGAGGTCCGCCTTCGAATCCGTATGCAGCCCGATCAGGTAGCTGTAGAAGCCGAGGTTGCCGATCACGCTCCTCGTCTCGATGCCCAGCGACCGCGCCCGCCGCAGGTCGTCCCGACCCGCCCGGGCGGCATCTACGGTCGCGACGCTCGTGTAGCCGCCGAGCTGCGGCGAGCCGGCCTCGAAGATCGCGGTCGCCCGGTTCTGGTAGGCGAGCGCGAAGGTCGGCCGGAGGGAGATCGCCTCGCTGAACTCGGCGGCGGCGGCCTCGTAGTCCTGCTGCGTCGCGGCAGTCAGGAGCTTCACCCGCCCGTCGGCGAAGTGCTCTGCCGCGGCGTCGGGAGCGAGCACAGGCGAGGTCAGCCAGTTGTTCAGGCCCCAGCCGAGCCCGCCGAGGGCCATCACGGCGCCGATGGCGATGAAGGTTCGCTTGGCCCGCCGGCCGTTGACGGTGAGGGACAGGCCGAGGAGGTACACACCCACGGCGAGGACGGCGAGGATCGCCGCGTACGCACCGGCTCGGGCGCCCCACGCGCCGGCATATTCGACGAGGGCGTCCTGACGACCGGTCAGCACGTACCCGTCGCGGCTGCGCTCGGTGAGGAATCGCTGCGGGAATGCGAGGTCGCCCTCGGGCGTGGAGCGGGGCTCCGTCGGGATCGTCGTCCTGCCGGCGCTGATCGTTGCCAGCCCTGCCCAGGTCTCCGCATCGGCCATCAGGGCGGCCTCGTTCGCCGCGTGGTCCATGTGCGCCCGAAGGAGCAGGTCCCAGTGCATCGCGCTGTCCTCCACGGACGTGGCGTATGCCCCGAGCTCCTGCTGTGCCTGGCTCTCCGCGTCCACCAGCTGCCCGAACGCCTGGACGCCGAGCCGCTGTGCCTGCACCTCCGCGTCACCGCTCTGGCGGACGGCGCCTGCCTGGAGGAAGCCGAATCCGGCCGCGAAGAGGGTGATCAGCGCGATCGCGACGGCCGTGAGGCGCGACGGCAGGTCGCGGAGCTCATCCGCCTCCAGGGGGATGTCGATCTCGACGTCGCTCATCCGAGCACGCCCTCGAGCAGCAGGAACGCCGTGGTCGCTCCGACCGCAGCGAGGATGCCGAGCACCCCGAACGTCAGCCGGATGCGCGCCCGACCGAGCTGGGCGACCGTGAGGAGGAAGAGTGCCCCGACGAGCAGGATGACGACGCCGACGAGGCTGACGGCGTGCTCGTGGAGCCGGTTCGCCTCCTGGAGCGTCGCGTCGGGGTCGAGCTCGGTCCGTCTCGAGCTCTGCGTCTGGAGCCAGGCGACGGCTACCTCGCTGTCGTAGGTGACCAGCCCGTCCTTGTCCCCGAAGCTCGGCACGAACGCCCGGAACAGCGGGCGCAGCGTCCGGGCCAGCGCGAGCTCGGCATGCGCCTCCCAGCGGAGGTCGCCGGCCAGATCGGCGTCCTTGGTCTCGGCGGCCCGCTGGGCGAGGGCGTGCCAGGCGACGATGTGCTCCTGGTACTCGGCGAAGACGCGCTGGTCATGGGCCAGCACCGCGTCGATGCCGCTGTCGATCTGCCGAAGCTCGACGCTCTCACGCAGCGCCTGCGTGTCCATGCCACCGGCCCGTCCCGCGGTATCCGAAGCCCGCCAGGTGACCGCGGCCCCGACGAGTGAGACGACGGCGATCGCGAATGGGATGAGCGCCTCGAGGCGGAGCCAGGCGAAGCCGACGCGGGGCAGGACGAACGTGCCTCCGAATCGGCTCCGCGAGGCAGGGACGGGCTCCGGCAGGCTTGGTGCTGCCAGAGGTTCGGCGACGCCGGGTCCGGCGGTGCCGGGCGCTACCGCGGCATCGTTCGACGCGACCGGAACCGTGAGATCCTCAGTCGTGCCCGCTCCCACCGACGCCCCTTCCAACCGGCCTGCCCGCCGACCTTCGACGGCACATCCTAGGACCCGGGTCGGTGCGGAGTCTGTCCATGTTCGCGCGGCCCGGAGGTCCGGCCCGCACGAGACCCTGTGCTACTATCCCGCGGCGACCGGGGTGGCCGCGGCTTTGCCGTTGCCTCGCCGGGAGCCACCAGAGCGTCGTTCGAGAGGGGAGCAACCATCAGCCGAGACCTGCGCGTCAACGAGATGATCCGGATCCCACAGGTCCGAGTGATCGACGATGAGGGAAACCAGCTGGGCGTCATGCCCACGCCACGAGCCCTCGAGATGGCGCAGGAGCGGGGCCTCGACCTTGTCGAGGTCGCACCGATGGCGGCTCCGCCGGTCGCTCGCTTCCTCGACTTCGGCCAGTACAAGTACGAGCTGACGAAGCGCGAGAAAGAGAACAAGCGCCGGCAGCGCTCGGTGACCTTCAAGGAAGTGCGGCTCTCGCCGAAGATCGGCTCGGGCGACTTCGCGACGAAGATGCACCGGGCAGTCGAATTCCTGGAGGAAGGCGATCGAATCAAGGTGACGGTCCGCTTCCGCGGCCGCGAGCTGAGCCATCCCGAGCTCGGTCGCGTGCTTCTGGAGCGGTTCGCCAAGCAGGTCGAGGAGCACGGGGTCATCGAACGGACGCCGGTGCTCGAGGGCAAGTCGATGTTCATCGTCCTGGCCTCGACGCACAAGCCGAAGGTGGCGGAAGTGCCCCAGCGGCCGGGTCGTCCGGAAGACGCTCCGGGTCCGGAGGCGGCACCAACGGCAGCGGCAGCAGCTCCCGAGGCGGCTGAGGCTCCGGCTCCGGCGCCAGCGGCCCCCGCGGCCAAGGCGGCCGAGGCGCCAGCGGCCAAGGCGGCCGAGGCGGCCAAGCCGGCCGAGGCTCCGGCGCCAGGGGCTCCGGCGGCAACGACGACAACCACGACGACGACACAGACCAACGGGGCACAGACCCCGCAGACAGCCGGCACGACGAGCGGAGACTGACGAGACCACGATGCCCAAGATGAAGAGCCACAAGGCGGCCAAGAAGCGGATGGGCGTCACCGGCGCCGGGACCGTGGTTCGGGTCAACGCGTGGCGCGGCCACCACCTCGAGATCAAGTCGTCCCGCCGGACCCGGCGCTACGCCGGCAAGTCGACGATGAACACCGTCCACGCGAAGCAGGTCAAGCGCCTGCTTCCGTACCTCTAGGCCCGGCGATGGCTCGAGTCAAGCGCGGCGTCACGTCGCATGCGCGACACAAGCGGCTCCTCCAGGACGCCGAGGGCCGGAAGGGCACGCGCTCGCGGCTGGTCAAGCCCGCGCGCGAGGCGCTCCTCCACGCGCTGGCCTACGCGACGCGCGACCGCAAGCAGCGCAAGCGCCAGCTCCGTGGCCTCTGGATCGTCCGCATCAACGCCGCGGTGCGCGCGCAGGGCCTCACCTACAGCAAGTTCGTGAAGGGCCTGAAGACCGCCGACATCCAGCTCGACCGCAAGATCCTCGCCGACCTCGCCGTGCGCGACGCCGGCACGTTTACCCAGATCGTCGAGGCGGCGAAGGGCAGCTAGACAGCCCTCGCAAGCCCCGACGAGCCCTCGATCAACGATCGGGGGCTCGATCATTTTCGGGACGACCGAGCCCGTACCATCGACCGGCCGCAATCGAGAGGAACCCAGTGGACCTCGCCCAGCTGACCAGCGACCTCGAGCAGCTCGCCACGGAGACGGCGGCGGCGCTCGGCGCTGCCTCGGACGTCGCGGCGGTCGAGGCCATCGAGTTGGACGTCCTCGGCAAGAAGGGTCGGCTGACCGGCGTCCTGCGCGGCATCGGCGCGTTGCCGGCCGACGATCGGCCGAAGGTCGGCGCGGTCGCGAACCGGGTCCGCGCCTCGATCGAGGCGGCGGTCGCGGAGCGCCGGCAGGCCCTCGGATCGGCGGAGCTCGACGCCCGCCTGGCCGCCGAGACGATCGACGTCACGATGCCCGGCCGGACGATCCGGCGCGGGTCGCTGCACCCGAGCATCGAGGCGATGGGGGAGATCGCCCGGATCTTCGGCCAGTTCGGCTTCGTGGTCTACGAGAGCCCCGAGGTCGAGGACGACATCACCAACTTCCAGCTCCTGAACATCCCGCCGGATCATCCGGCCCGGGACCTGTGGGACACCCTCTACGTCGACATCCCCGGCCATGTGCTGCGGACCCACACCTCGCCGGGGCAGATCCACGTGATGCGGACGGTGAAGCCGCCGATCCGGGCGCTGCTCCCGGGGCGCTGCTTCCGGTACGAGGCGATCGACGCCTCGCACGGCTCCGAGTTCTTCCAGGTCGAGGGGCTGATGGTCGACGAGGGCACGACCATGGGCGACCTGCGCGGCCTGCTCGACGAGTTCGCCCACGGGATGTTCGGCGCCGGGAAGCGCACGCGATTCCGCCCGGGCTACTACCCGTTCACCGAGCCATCGGTCGCCTTCGACGTCGAGTGCCTGGTCTGCGGCGGGCCGGGCTGCCCGGCCTGCGGTCGCAGCGGCTGGATGACGATCCTCGGGGCGGGCATGGTCCACCCAGTCGTGCTGCGCAACTGCGGCCTCGATCCGGAGCGCTACCAGGGCTTCGCCTTCGGCATGGGGCCGGAGCGGATCTCCATGCTCCGGCACCGGATCAACGACCTCCGCCTGTTCCTCGAGAACGACGTGCGCTTGCTGGGCCAGTTCGTGGGCGGCCGATGAGGGTCCCGCTCTCGTGGCTGCGCGAGCTGGTCGACGTCGACCTCGAACCGGAGGCGCTCGCCGCCCGGTTGACGATGCTCGGCATGGAGGTCAAGGGCATCGAGGTTCGCGGCAGCGACTGGCAGAACGTCGTCGTCGGCGAGCTGCTCGCCGTGGAGAAGCACCCGCGCGCGGATCGCCTGTCGCTCACCCGGGTGACGACCGGCTCGGGGGAGCCCCTCGAGATCGTCTGCGGCGCGACGAACATCGCGCCGGGCCAGCGCGTCCCCGTGGCGCTGCCGGGCGCCGTCCTCCCCGGCGGTCGAAGGATCGAACGCACCGAGAAGATGGGCGCGGTCTCGAACGGGATGCTCTGCTCCGGCGAGGAGCTCGGGCTCACGAGCGACGCCGACGGCATCCTGATCCTCGACCCGGACACGCCCCTCGGGGCGAACCTCGCCGACCTCTACGGCGACGTGGTCCTCGACGTCGATGTCAAGCCGAACCGCGGCGACGCGCTGTCCCTGGTCGGCATGGCGCGCGAGGTCGCCGCGATCACCGGGAGCCCCGTCCGGTTGCCGTCGATCGAGGTGCCCGAGGGGACCCTCGATGTCGCGGAGCGGCTGGCGGTCGAGGTCGATGACGAGCGGCTCTGCCCGCGCTTCGTCGGGCGCTGGGTCGAGGGGGTCGACGTGCGGCCCTCGCCGGACCGGATCCAGATGCGCCTGCTCGCGGCCGGCATCCGGCCGATCAGCAACGTCGTCGATGCCTCCAACTACGTCATGGTCGAGCTGGGCAAGCCGATCCACACGTTCGACGCGGCGGCCGTGAGCCGGGACGACAGGGCGCGAGCGGCCATCCAGGTCAGGCTCGCGAAGGTGGGCGAGCGGCTCACGACGTTGGATCATGTCGATCGGCAGCTCGATCCCGAGACGCTGTTGATCGCCGACGCCTCCGGGCCGCTGGGAATCGCCGGGGTCATGGGCGGCGCCGCATCCGAGGTCTCCGCTGCGACCCGCGACGTGATCGTGGAGTCCGCGATCTTCGACCCGGTCAGCATCCGCCGAACGGCATTCCGCTTCGCGCTCCGGTCCGAGGCGAGCCTGCGCTTCGAGAAGGGCCAGGAGTTCCGGCTCGCCCGCCTCGGCGCGGATCGCGCGGCGCAGCTGCTCGCCGAGTGGGCCGGCGGGACCGTGGCGCGTGGCGCCGTCGATACCCATCCGCAGGAGCCGGCGCAGCAGAGCGTCGCGTTCCGCCCGGCTCGCGTGGACCGGCTCCTGGGCACGACGTTCGGCGCCGAGGCGCAGCGCAACGTCCTGCGCCGCAGTGGCTTCGAGATCCAACCCGCCGGTGGCGACGAGGTCGAGATCCCGATCGCCGCGGGCCTGACGCCGGCGACCGTCCGCGCGAGCGCTGCCGAGACGCTGGTCGCGACCGTGCCCACCTGGCGCCGGGACATCGAGATCGAGGCGGACATCGCCGAGGAGGTCGCCAGGGTCCACGGCTACGAGGACGTGCCGCCGCGGCTGCCCACGACGACCATGCCGGCCTGGCGCGAGACGCCGCTCGCCGCCCGGGACGCGATGCGCGAAGCGCTGGCCGGCGCGGGCATCACGGAGGCCGTGAGCTATGCCCTCGTCTCGGCCCGGATCGTCGAGAGCTTCCGCTGGTCCTTCGAGGATCGGCCCGCGGCGGGTGAGGCGCATCGCGAGGGGCTGCCGATCACCGTCACGAACCCGCTCTCGATGGATCACTCGATCCTGCGCCAGTCGATCGTGGGCAGCCTCGTCCAGGTCGTCGATTCGAATGCCCGGCGCGGGCAGTCGGACGTGGCCGTGTTCGAGGTCGGCAAGGGCTACGGCCGCGTCCACGACGAGGCCCGGGAGTGGTGGCGCCTCGGGCTGGCGCTCACCGGCTCGATCCCCGCCGGCGGCTGGAACCAGCCGCGGCGCGAGGCGGACATCGACGACGCAAAGGGCGCGATCGAGCTGCTCGCGGTGGTGATCGGCGCAAGCGTGCCGGCCTACGCGAGGCTGACCGACGAGCCGCTGCTCCATCCCGGCCGCGCCGCGACCGTGACGTCCGTGGCCCGCGATGGTGGCCTCGCGATCAGCGGCGTCGTCGGTGAGCTGCACCCGCGCGTCGGCGAGGCGTGGGACCTGCGGCGCCGCGTCGTCGTCGCGGAGCTCTCGATCAGCGGTCTCTCGGCGGGCGCCCTGCCGATCGTCAGCGCCGCCCCGCTGCCGAGCGTGCAGCCGGTGGAGCGCGACCTCACCGTGGACGTCGGCGACGCCGTGCCGGCCGCGGAGGTCGCCGAGGCGATCCGGGGCGCAGGCGGCGAGTTGCTGGAGGCGGCCTCGCTCGTCGGCACGTACCGCGGCCACCCCCTCGCGCCGGACGAGCGGAGCCTGACCTGGCGGCTGCGCTTCGCAGCCGGCGATCGGACCCTCACCGACGCCGAGGTGGAGGCGGCCGTCGAGGCAGTGACCGGGGCGCTGAAGCACCACGTAGGGGCGCGAATCCGCTCCTAGGCCTGCTACGCTGCGCGCCGATCGAAGCACGGGGAGGGAGCCGCACGGTGGAACGGATCCAGCCATTCGATCTGGTGATCCTGCTGACGCTGCTCGGGATGTTCGTGGTCGGCTACGCGCAGGGCGTCGTCCGCAGGCTGCTCGGGATCGCCGCGATCCTGTTTGCGATCGTGCTCGGGTCGTACCTGCGCGCGCCGCTCGGGGCGTACCTCGCCAACGAGTGGACCACGATCGACGACGCCTACAGCTTCATGGTCGCGTTCGGCGCGGTCTTCCTCGCCACGGCCGTCACGCTGAGCATCGGCATCCAGATCACGTACCGGCCGGCGCCGCTGTTCCAGCGCTACCCGGTCCTCGACGAGATCCTGGGCGGCCTCCTGGGCGTGCTCGAGGGCTTCATCATCCTCATCGCGATCATCCTGATCCTGGATCCCTACTTCACGCAGCCCAAGTTCCGCGAGACGGCCGGGTTTGGGGAGTTCACGCTCCTGCGGACGCTGTTCGGCTTCATGGACACGTCGCTGATCGTCGACATCCTCCGCCACAACGTGATCCCGCCGCTCCTGGGCATCGTGGGCTTCCTGTTCCCGCAGGACATCAAGGACACCTTCCCGCACTGACGCTCGCGCGCGAGGCCCTGTCCGCACCCACGCTGGAGGCAGCCCGCGCGCTGCTCGGCTCCCTGCTCGTCCGTGAGGCCGGCGGCGAGGTTGCGACGCGCCGGGTGGGCCGGATCGTCGAGGTCGAGGCCTACATCGGCGAGGACGACCTCGCCTCGCACGCGCGATTCGGGAGGACCGCCCGCAACGCGGTCATGTACGGGCCTCCCGGGATCGCCTACGTGTACCTTGTCTACGGGATGTTCGACTGCCTGAACGTGGTCACCGAGCCCGAGGGCGGGCCCGCGGCCGTGCTGATTCGCGCGGTCGAGCCGGTCGAGGGCGTCGCCGCCATCCGCGAGGCACGGATCGCCCGGACGAGGCGTCGCGGACCGCCCGCGAAGGCGCGTCTGGAGAGCCTGCCGGCGGTGCGGCTTGCGGCAGGCCCCGGCCTCGTTACGGCCGCATTCGACATCTCCCGCGCGGACACCGGGACGGACCTGCTGGACGGCGCGTCCGGCCTGCGGATCGAGGCCGGTCCGCCACCCCGCGAGATCGCTGCGACGCCGCGCGTCGGCATCGGCTATGCCGCCGAGCCATGGCGGAGCAAGCCGTGGCGGCTCATCGATGCCGCGAGCCCCGCCCTGTCCGGCCCGCGACCATCCACCTGACCGAAATGGACGCGCGCTCGATCGAGATCCTGGAGTTCCCGCTCGTCCGCGCCCGGCTCGCCGAGCGGACGTCCTTCGGGCCGAGCCGCCGCCTCGCCGAGGCGCTCCTCCCGCAGTCCGACCACGTGCTGGTCACCCGCGCCCTCGACGAGACCGACGAGGCCCGCGCCCTCCTCGAGGAGCGGCCCGGGGTCGGGATCATGGGTGCCCGCGACATCGGCCCGGCGATCGAGCGAGCGGTTCGCGGCGGCCGCCTGGAAGCGCAGCAATTCCTCGACGTGTGGGCGACCCTGGACGCGACCGCGCTCCTCAAGCCGCAGCTGGCCGAGGCGCGGCGTCCGCTGCTCCGCGAGCTCGGTCGCGGCCTGCACCCGCTGCCGGCCATCAGCTCCGCCCTCGCCCGGTCGTTCGATCCGGCGGGCGAGCTCCTCGACACCGCCTCGCCACGGCTCGGCGGCCTGCGGGCGGCGGTGCGCATCGCCTTCGACCGCCTGAAGCGACGCCTGGACACCCTCGTCAGCTCGGTCGAGCTCGGGGGCGCCCTCCAGGAGCCGATCGTGACGCTTCGGAACGGGCGCTACGTCGTGCCGGTCAAGGCGGAGGCGAAAGGCCGGGTGAAGGGCATCGTCCACGACGCATCGGGGAGCGGCCAGACGCTGTTCATCGAGCCGCTCGTGATCGTCGAGCTCGGCAATGCCTGGCGCGAGGCGCAGCTGGCGGAGCAGGAAGAGGTCGAGCGGATCCTCGACGAGCTGTCGAAGCTCATCGGCGCGAACGCGGGGCCGCTGCGCGAGACCCTGGGCGCGCTCGCCAGCTTCGACTTCTGGTCGGCCAAGGCGCAGCTCGCCGGTGAGATGGGCGCCGTGCGCGCCGAGACCGTGAAGGGCCAGGAGGTGGAGCTCCTCTCGGCCCGGCATCCGGGCCTGAGCGGGCGCGTCGTCCCGATCGACCTCCGCCTCGGCGACGGCTACACGGCGCTCGTGGTCACGGGTCCAAACACCGGCGGCAAGACGGTCACGCTGCGGACCCTGGGGCTGCTCGCCCTGATGCACCAGGCGGGCCTGCACATCCCGGCCGCCGGCGGCTCGCGGCTGCCGGTCTTCCGCGACGTCTTCGCCGACATCGGCGACGAGCAGTCCATCGCCCAGTCGCTGTCGACGTTCTCGGGACACATGCGCTCCATCATCCGCATCGTCGAGGCAGCAGGCCCGGGCACGCTCGTCCTGCTCGACGAGCTCGGCGCCGGGACCGACCCGACCGAGGGCTCGGCCCTCGCCCAGGCCCTGCTCGACCACTTCATCAAGGCCGGCGCCCTCGTCGCCGCGACGACGCACTACGCCGAGCTGAAGGCCTATGCCCACACGGCACCGGGTGCGAGGAACGCCTCGGTCGAGTTCGACCTGGAGACGCTCAGCCCGACGTATCACCTGACGATCGGCCTGCCCGGTGGGTCGCAGGCCTTCGCGATCGCCGAGCGCCTCGGCCTGCCCGCCGCGCTGGTGGCCGACGCACGCTCCCGCCTGAGCGAGTCGGAACGGGCCTTCGAGGCGACGCTCGCCCGGATCCGAGAGACGGAGGGCGAGACCGCGGAGTCGAAGGCGCGCGCGCGCGAGGCCGAGCTCCGCGCCGGCGAGGCGCTCCGAACGGCCGCGGAGGAGCGGCGGCGCGCCCAGCAGGCCCGTGCCGACACGGAGCGGCGGGCGCGCGAGGAAGCCGAGCGGCTGGTCGCGGAGCTTCGCGTCGAGCTCGAATCGGCGCGGCGCGGCCTGGAACGAGCCGAGCTGACCGCGCCCGCGATCGACGCGATCCTCGCCCGCGCGGACGACCGCCTCGCGAACGCGCCCGACCCCGGGCCGGTCGCCGCGTCAGGCGGGCGCCGCCGCGAGCGCCGCCAGGGCGCGGGGGCCGCGGAGGAGGGGAGTGGCACTCCCGAGTGGCGGGTCGGCGACCAGGCGCGGAGCCGGAATGGGGGCTGGAGCGGCCGGATCGCCGAGCTGGACCGCGGCCGCTCCCGGGCCACGCTCGAGGCCGGCGCCATGCGGGTCAGCGTGGAGCTCGCGGATCTCGAGCCGGCCGGCGATGGCGGGCCGGGGCCCAGCGTGGCCGGGACGAACGTGGAGGCCGTTCGGGCCAGCCGCGCCCGCAGCGTGCCGATGTCGCTGGACCTGCGCGGCGCGCGCGTCGACGAGGCCCTCGGGGCCCTCGATCGCTACCTCGAGGACGCCTCGCTCGCGGGGCTCGCCCGCGTGTCGGTGATCCACGGACTCGGCACCGGCGCGCTGCGCGACGCGGTGCGCTCGGACGCGGCAGCGCATCCGCTGGTGCGGACGGTTCGGGCCGGCGAGCGCGGCGAGGGTGGCGACGGCGTGACCGTCGTGGAGCTGGGCTAGCGCCCAGGCTGGTGCCGCCGGGTCAGCGCCGTCGGGCTCGTGCCGCCCGGGCTAGTGCCGCGGCCGCTTCCGGAAGATCGGCCGGCCGGGCCGGTCCAGCTTGAACCGTCGCCCGATGGCGAACGTGAACAGCGGCACGAGGAAGGGCAGGAAGACGACCGGCGCGATTCCGGTGGGCGGGGGCCCGGTGGATTGCCCCGTCTGCACCGGCAACGACGGCAGGAGCGTATGGCCGTTGCCCTTCTGGGTCTGGGACGGCTTCGGGCCGCCGGGGTTGGTCGGCTCCGGGGTCGGGCACGGCTCCACGACGATCGATGGATCTGGTGTCGGCAGGACGCCGCCGGGCTCGCACACAGGCACCGCGGAGCAGACCTCGGTCGGGGCGAACTTGCCGCCCCAGGTCCGCCCGAACGGCACCAGATAGCCGTCGAAGAAATACGAGGTGGGCGTCCGGCGCGGTCCGCCACGGACACCAGAGCCCTTGGCCGCACGCGCCGCCCATTCCTGGGTGTACTGCTGCCACTCCGGGAACCGCGGCTCAACCTGGCTGAAGTCGAGGAAGTAGGAGCTCACCTTCGGCCCGGTGCAGCCGTCCTGCCAGAGGAGGTGGGTCGCCTCGTCGATCTGCTTCTCGACGTGCATGTCGTCGCGGCGCAGCGAGTCCTCGGTGCCCGCGATGAACAGCTCCTTGATCGTCGACTGCGTGCCCGGGCCTGGGAGCATGCCGCTCCAGGCGTCGACCTCCTTCTCCACGATGCCGTCGGGCCGCTTGAACTTCTCGATCGGGGTCCCCTTCGTGACCTCGGTGATGATCTTGTTCCAGAGCGGCGCGGAGCTCGACACGGACGTCACGGGGTTGATCGGCGTCGCGTTCGAGTTGCCCAGCCACACCCCGACGGCGATCGCCGGCTGCGCCGGATCCTTCGGCGGGGCGACGAAGCCGAAGGCATCGATGTCCTTGTTCTCGTCGGTCGTACCGGTCTTGTAGGCGGCCGGCCGGCGCTTGCCGTCCTCGAGGACCTGCCACGTCGCCCAGTAGGCGTTGACGGACTTGATCGTGTTGCCCTCGAGGATGTTGCCGATGATGTACGAGGCCTGCGGCGACGCGACCTGCTGGCCGACCGGCGCGTCCTCGGGCTTGGGGTAGACGACCTCGCCGTTGTGGTCCCGGATCTCGAGGATGACCTGCTGCGGCATCAGCACGCCGCCGTTGGCGATCGCGCCGTACGCCCCGAGCAGGTCGATCATGTGGATCTCGAGCGTCCCAATCGTCATCGATGCGGTCGGGACGGTGCCGTCGAGGAAGCTCAGGCCGAACTTCTTGTACTGCGCGAAGAGGTGGTCGAAGCTGTTGATGTAGCCCGACTTGATGGCCGGGATGTTCAGCGAGAACTGCAGGGCGGAGCGCATGCGAACCGGCCCGCGCTCGAGCTTGTCGGCGTCCGCCGGTGCCCAGCCGCGCTCGAACTCCGTGACGACATCCATGAACATGGTGGCCGCGGTCATCGTGTGGTCGTCCAGGCCGGTGATGTAGCTGAGCGGCTTGATCGACGATCCCGGCTGGCGGAAGGCCTCGAACATGCCGTCGTACTGCGGCGAGAACTTCTTGTCCTTGGTCTGCAGGTAGTAGTCGGCGCTGCCCGACGAGGCGAGGACCTGGCCCGTGCGGTAGTCGATGACCGCGCCCGCGGCGTTGTGGATGTCCTTGCCCCGCAGGCCGAGGACCCACGACTGGTCGCGCTTGGGGATGTGCAGGTTGTTGAGGATCTGGCGGGTCGCGTCGGCGCTCCTGGCCAGCGGCGCGCGGGCCGCGGCGAACAGCCACTTGTCGACGACCTGCTGGTATTTCCAGTTGAGCGTTGTCGTCACCTGGTAGCCGCCGGTGTCGACGGCCTGGCACGTCTCCGCCTCCTCGTCGCCGCACAGGATCTTGCCGAGCTCCTTGCGGACCTGCCAGACGAAATGCGGTGCCTTCCGCCGTGGCGTCGCGACGGGGTTCAGGACGAGCTCTTCCTGCATCGCCGCATCGAACTCCGCCTCGGTGTGCTTGCCGGCGGAGAGGACGCTCCGCGTGCGCATGAGGTCGAGCACGTGGTTGCGGCGGGCGTAGACCTCGGTGTCGTCGGGCACGACGAGCTTGACGCTCGCCGCCGGGCAGACCTCGTCCTCGGCGATGTCGACCTCGCACTCACTCACGGCGTTGCGCATGAGGTCGTACTTGGTCGGCGACTGTGGGATCGCCGCGAGCGTCGCCCACTGCGCGAGGTCGAGCTCGGCGATCGGCTTGCCGAAGTAGCCCATCGCCGCGGCGGCGACGCCGTAGCTCTGGTTGCCATAGAAGTTCTGGTTGAGGTAGGCCGCCATGATCTTCTGCTTCCCCTCGTCGCCGGGGAACGCCTGGGTCAGGCGGATCGACTGGATGATCTCGCGGATCTTGCGGTCATAGACGGAGCCCTCGAAGGCGAAGGCGGGGAGCAGCTTCGCCCGCACGAGCTGCTGCGTGATCGTCGAGGCGCCGCGGGGGCGCCCGGAGAGCGTATCCAGCCCGGCGGACACCACGGCCCCGATGTCGAAGCCGGGGTTCGTCCAGAAGTCCTTGTCCTCGACCGACGTCGTGGCGTCGATCATCTCGGGCGGGATCTCGGCGAAGTCGAGGAGCTCGCGCCGCAGCTCGCCGAACCGGGCCAGCTCAATCTGGCCGGTCCGGTCGTAGATCACTGATGGCTGCTCGAACTCGATGTCGGCGAAGGCGGCCGCGGGGTCCGGCAGGCCGTTGCTGTAGTACGCATACGCGCTGACCGTGCTGATGAACCCGACACCGCCGAGCACGAGGAAGCTGGAGAAGAGGAGGAGTGGGATGGCAAGTGCTGCTCGGCGAGCGGCACTACCTCCGCGTCCGCGCCTGGCGGCACCGTTGCGGCGGTGGCGCTGACGCCTCTGGAGCGCTGTCTGCATGCGGCGGCGACGATACCATAGGGTCCGTGAGGGCCCTTTCCCCCCATCGGGTCGCGCTCTGGACGACCCTCCGGCCCCTCCTGTGACGCCTCGTAACGAGACTGCAATGCCGGTCGAGGCGCCGGTTTTCGATCAGGGACCGGCCGGATTCATCCCCGAGATGCGCTGGCGCGGCCAGTTCCACGCCGCGTCGGACGGGCTGGAGGCGCGCCTCGCCACGAACCGGGCGATCACCGCCTACATCGGCTTCGACCCGTCCGGCCCGTGGCTCCACATCGGCCACCTCGTGCCCATCTTCGGGCTCATCCGGCTCCAGCGCCACGGTGGCCGGCCGATCGCGCTGGTCGGCGGCGGGACGGGCATGATCGGCGACCCGTCGGGGCGCTCCGCTGAGCGGAACCTGCAATCGCGCGAGCAGATCGAGGCCAATGTCGCCTCGATCCGGCCGCAGCTGGAGCGGTTCCTGGACTTCGAGGGGCCGCGCGGCGCGCTCATGAAGAACAACGCCGAGTGGCTGGAGCCCATCCGCCTGCTGGACTTCCTCCGCGACGTCGGCAAGCACTTCACGATCCCGTACATGCTCGCGAAGGACTCGGTCCAGGTGCGGCTCGAGGGCGGCCTGTCGTTCACCGAGTTCAGCTACATGCTCATCCAGTCGGCCGACTTCCAGCACCTCTACCGCGAGCTCGACTGCGAGCTGCAGATGGGCGGCGCCGACCAGTGGGGCAACATCACCGCCGGCCTCGAGCTGATCCGGCGGACGTCCGAGCCGCGCCCCGACGGCACGCCCCACGCCTACGCGATGGCCTACCCGTTGCTCCTCGCGGCGTCTGGGACGAAGTTCGGGAAATCGGAGAGCGGCGAGTCCGTCTGGCTCCATCCCGACGGCACGTCGCCCTACGCCTTCTACCAGCACTGGCTGAACACCGACGACCGCGACGTCCCCATCTACCTGCGCTGGTTCACGACCCTCGAGCCGGGGCGGATCATGGAGCTGGAGGCGGCGGTCGCGGCCGCACCCGAGCGCCGCGAGGCGCAGCGGACGCTCGCCTGGGACCTCACGTCGCGGGTGCACGGCGAGGAGGCCGCGAGCCAGGCGCGAGCCGCGTCGGAGGCCGCGTTCTCCGGGGCCCAGATCACGGACCCGGCCGTGCTGCTCACCCTGCATCGCGCCGCGGACGGGTTCTCCTACGCGCCCGTCGATGCCGCCGAGGGCCCCGTGGGCTTCCTCGTGGCCACCGGCTGCTTCAGCTCGAAGGGTGAGGCCCGCCGGGCCATCGCGGGCGGCGGCGTGACGGTCAACGACCGACGCCTCGCAGACGGCGACACGGAGCTGCCGCCACCCATCGCTGGCGAGTGGTACGTCGTCCGGCTCGGGAAGCGCCGCGTGCGGGTCGGGCGGCGAGCCGGGTAGGGACCGGCTAGGTATCCGCGTCCGTGTCGCGGCCGGCTCGCGCGGCGGGCGTCCAGATCCAGGGTGTGGTCGTGGTCACCGGCACGAACCCCAGCCGCTGCAGGATGGGGCGGCTCTCGTCGGAGGCGTCGGTCTCGAGGTAGCGCAGGCCGCGCGCCGCTGCCATGCGACCCCGTTCGGCGACGAGCGAGCGATAGATGCCTTTGCCGCGCCACTCGGCGAGCGTCGCGCCGCCCCAGAGCGTGCCGAACTCCGTCGTCTCCGGGTAGCGAATCCACCCGGCCGACACGACCGTACCAGCGGCCTCGGCGATGAGGATCGCGAGGCGCGCGGGGTCCGCCTCTCGCTCGGCGGCCAGGTTCTCGATCCAGCCGAAGGAGCCGTCCTGGCCCCAGACCGCGCCCTCGAGCGAGGCGATGCCGCGCAGGTCTGCCTGACCCGTTGCCTCGCGGACCGCGACGCCCTCGGGCGGTCGTGCGCTGAGGTCGATTCCGGCGAGGTCGCCGATCATGACGGTCTCGGTCGGCTCCGAGGCGAAGCCTGCTGCGCGGAGCCGCTCCGGTAGGTCGGCGGGCTCGTCGTGGCCGTGGAGCTTCCACTCGAAGCGCGTGCCGCGCTCCGAGAAATAGCGGATCTGGCGCGCGATGAGCGCATCGAGATCGGCGCCGCGGGCGCCCCGGAGGTCGTGGTACTCCACCCAGCCCCGGTCGCCGTAGCCGATGGTCCGGAGGAGCGGCCCGTCCCACGACATGTCCATGCCCTCGGGCGGCCGCGACGGGACGAGCGCCCGGAGCTGACTGTCGTAGGCCGCCCGGAGCGCCTCGACGTCCGGCGTGCCGGCCGGCGGGCTCATTGCGCCGCGCCGATCTCCCGCGCGGCCGTCACGAGACGGTCGTCCTGCTCCCGGTTTCGGACGGTCAGGCGCAGGCAGTGGGCGAGCGGGTGGTCCTGCGGGAAGGTGCGCGGGATGAGCCCGCGCGAGAGGAGTCCCTCGGCCGCGGCCTCGGCGGCGCCGGCACTCCCGAAGGCGACCAGCACGAAGTTCGTCGTCGACGGCTGCGGGTCCCAGCCGGCCTCGCGGAGGCGATCGCTGAAGCGCTGCCGCTCGGCCGCGATCGTCGCGACGCGCGACGGCGCCAGTGCCGCATCGGCCAGCAGCGCGGCCGCGACGTCGACGGAGATGGTCGACACCGAGCCGGGTGGCCGGTAGACCGCGATCTCCTCGATGATCTCCGGCCGCGCGACGGCGAAGCCCACCCGGAGCCCGGCGATCGAATACGCCTTGCTCATCGTCCGCAGCACGACCAGGCGCGGGTAGGTCGCGCGGAGCGACGCCAGCGACTCGGCCGCGAACTCGATGTAGGCCTCGTCGAGGATGACCGTCGGCTGCGGTCGGCCGGCGGCGTCGGCATCGCGGGCGAGGGCGCCGAGGAGCTCGGCGATGACCCCGGCCGGCTCGGCCCGGCCGGTCGGGTTGTTGGGGCTGCACAGCCAGACGACGCCGGGCAGGGCGCCGTTCTCGGCCGGCTCCGCGGCGGCGGCGCGGATCGTATCGACGTCGAGGGCGTGGCCGGCCTCGGCGCCCCTGCGTGGCACGCGCACGACTGCCGCGCGGCGCTGGTCGGTGAGGATCCCGTACATCGGGTAGGTCGGGATCGGCACGATCGCTGCGCCGCCGGCCGGCAGGAACGCCTTCGCGCAGAGGTCGAGGATCTCGTCCGCGCCGGCCCCGACCAGCAGCTCATCGCGCCCGACGCCGTAGCGCTCAGCGGCGGCCTCGACCAGCCGGCCGTAGTCGGATGGCGGGTACTCGGAGAGCTCCGCCTCGAAGCGCCCGGCGGCGATCAGCTCTCGGACCGCCGAGGGCGGCGACGGCGCGGTGTTCTGGTCGAAGCGGACGACCGCCTCGACCGGGATCCCGTAGCGCTCCGCGACGGACTGGCTGGTCGCCTCCCACGACCACGACGCGGGCTTCGTGGGCGAGGCGAAGCTGGACGCGCTGGTGCTCATGAGCGGGGCGACGTGGGGCGAGCGCCTAGTGGCTCGCCGAGTCGCCCGAGTCCTTCTTGTGCGCCTCGACGACCTTGTCGGCGAGATGGGCCGGCATCTCGTCGTAGCGATCGAGGCTGGACGAGAACGTTCCGCGCCCGCCGGTGAGGGATTTCAGCTCGGTCGCATAGGTGAACAGCTCGGACTGCGGCACGTGGGCGGTGATGACCTGGAAGCCATCCCGGGTGTCCATGCCCAGGACGCGCCCACGGCGGCCGTTGAGGTCGCGGTTGACCTCGCCCATGTACGCCTCGGGCACGCGGATCTCGACGGTCATGATCGGCTCGAGCAGGACCGGCTTGGCCGCCATGATCCCGTCCTTCAGCGCCATCGAGGCCGCGATCTTGAAGGACAGCTCGTTCGAGTCGACGGTGTGGAACGAGCCGTCGTAGAGCGTCGCCTTGAAGTCGGACAGCGGGTAGCCGGCGAGGACGCCCTCGGCCGCGGTCTCGCGAATGCCCTTCTCGACGCCCGGAAAGAAGTTCCGGGGCACGGAGCCGCCGACGACCCGCTCGGCGAACTCGACCCCGCCGCCCGGGTTCGGCTCGATCTCGATCCAGACGTCGCCGAACATCCCGTGGCCGCCGGTCTGCTTCTTGTACCGGCCGTGCGCATTGGCCTTGCCCCGGATCGACTCCTTGTACGGGACGCGCGGGGTGTGGGTGACGATCGCCGCACCGAACTTGCGCTTGAGGCGCTCGAGGATCACCGCGGCCTGGGCGTCGCCAAGCGTGCGCAGGATCTGCTCGCCGGCCTCGCTCCGCTCGACCCGCGCCGAGGGCTCCTCCTCGAGCATCCGCTGGAGCGCCGGGCCCATCTTGTCGAGGTCGGTCTTGGTCAGCGGCTCGATGGCCATGACCAGCGTCGGCTCGGGGAAGCGCACCGGCGGCAGCGTGAGCGGCTTCTCCTTGCTGGACAGGGCATCGCCGGTCGACGTCACCGAGAGCTTGGCGACGGCCCCGATCTCGCCGGCCTTGAGCTCGCCGATCGGCTCCTGGTCCTTGCCGTGGAGCAGCAGCAGCTGGCCGATCCGCTCGTCCTGGTCGTGCGCCTGGTTCCAGGCATGGCCCTGGGAGTGGAGGGTGCCCGAGAGGACGCGGAGGTACGTCAGCCGGCCGACGTACGGGTCGGCCGCGGTCTTGAAGACACGGGCGAGGAGCGGGCCGTTCGCGTCGGGGGCGATCTCGACCTCGTTGCCGGCCTTGTCGATCGCCTTCGTCGGGCCTTCGTCGGCGGGAGAGGGCAGGTACCGAACGATCGCGTCGAGGAGGGCCTGGAGCCCGATGCCGTTCGCCGCCGAGCCGACGAGCACGGGCGCGAGGATCGACTCCTTCACGCCCTTGCGCAGGCACGCCTCGAGCTCGGCGTCGGCGACCTCCTCGCCCTCGAGGTACTTCATCAGGACGTCGTCGTCGGCCTCCGCGGCGGCCTCGAGCAGCTGGTCGCGGCGCCGGGCGACCTCGTCGGCCATCCCGGCGGGGATCTCGGTCTCGACCTCCTTGCCGCCCTCGAACGTGTAGGCCTTGCGATGGACGAGGTCGACGTAGCCCGTGAAGTCGTGGGCCGCGCCGATCGCGAGCTGCAGCGGCGCGATCTTGTTGCCGAAGGCCGTCCGCAGGGCGTCGAGGGCCGCCGTCGGGTCGGCGTTCTCCTTGTCGCACTTGTTGATGAAGAAGCAGGCCGCCGTGCCGGTGCTCCGGCCGAGGCTGATGGCCTGCTCGAGGCCGGCCTCCACGCCGCCGGTCGCGTCGGTGACCAGGATCGCGCCGTCGGCGGCCTGGAAGCCCGAGATGACCTCGGCGACGAAGTCGAGGTAGCCCGGGGTGTCGACGATGGTGACCCGCGTGCCGTCCGTCTCGAACGTGGCGACGGCGAGGCTCAGGGACTCGCGCCGCTTCTGCTCCTCGGGCTCGAAGTCGAGGTGGGAGCTGCCGTCATCGACCTTGCCGACGCGCCCGACCGCGCCGGACTTGAACAGGAGCTGTTCGCCGAGCGTCGTCTTGCCCGCACCCGCGTGGCCGGCCAATACGACGCTCCGAAGGTGGGGGAGATCGACGCTCTTGGTGGTCATGGGCGATGCGATCCTCGTGCAGCAGGAGGCTCGTATGGGTGCTCGAACGGGGCCGATTCGAACGGCCGCCGGAGGGGTCCGGCCATTCTAGTCCGGTATACTCCCGGCCGATGTCCGGGCATTCAAAATGGTCCACGATCAAGCGTCAGAAGGGGGCCAATGACGCGAAGCGTGGGGCCGTCTTCACCAAGGTCGCGCGGGAGATCATGGTCGCCGCGCGCGCGGGCGGCGCAGACCCCGACGCGAACTACCGGCTGCGCCTGGCGATGGACAAGGCGCGCTCCGTGAACATGCCGCAGGACAACATCAAGCGCGCGATCGAGCGGGCGACGGGCGCCGGCGAGGGCGAGCAGTTCGAGGAGATCGTCTACGAGGGCTACGGCCCGGGCGGCGTGGCGATCCTCGTCGAGGCGGCGACCGACAATCGAAATCGGACCGCGTCGGACATCCGCTCGATGTTCACGAAGGCCGGCGGGCAGCTCGCTGGCTCGGGTGCGGTCGCGTGGCAGTTCGAGCCCCGCGGCCTGATCACGATCCCCGCCAACGGCCAGGATCCCGACGAGGTTGCCCTCGCTGCGATCGACGCAGGCGCGGACGACGTCGACACCTCCGGCGACGAGATGGTCGAGGTCTACACCTCGCCGGGAGGGCTCGAGCAGGTCCGCAAGGCGCTCGATGCCGCCGGCGTCAGGGTCGAGTCCGCCGAGAGCGCGATGGTCGCCAAGAACACGATCGAGGTCGACGAGCAGCGGGCGCGCCAGAACTTGCGCCTGGTCGAGATGCTCGAGGATCTCGACGACGTCCAGCGCGTGACCGCCAACTTCGACATCCCCGAGGAGCTCTTCGCCGAGGTCGCCGGTTGACGCTTCGGGCGGCTCAGGCGAGGCCAGCCAAAGGCGGAGCCGAGGACCCGAGCGAGCGCACTTCAGAGGTGCGTGAGCGAGGACCGCAGGCGACAACGCCCGGGTGGCCCGCGTCAGCCGCCCGAGTCCCGTCGCGGCGGGCCGCCGCGTGATCGTCCTTGGGATCGATCCCGGCACCGCGGCGCTGGGTCATGGCATCGTGGAGAGCCGGGGCGGGCGGCTGCGGATGGTCGATGCGGGCACGTTCGAGACCAAGCCCGACGCGTCGCTGCCGTCTCGGCTCCTCGCCATCCACGCCTTCCTCGACGAGCTGATCGCGCTCCACAAGCCCGATCTCATCGCGGTCGAGCGGCTGTTCTTCTCGCGCAACGCCCAGACCGCGTTCGCGGTCGGGCAGGCACGGGGCGTCGTGCTGCTCGCGGCCGCGCAGGCCGAGGTGCCCGTGCGTGAGGCGACGCCGAACGAGGTCAAGGTAGCGGTCACCGGGTACGGCAAGGCTGACAAGGAGCAGGTCGGCCGGATGGTCGCGGTCTGTCTCGGGCTCGCCGAGCCGCCGCGTCGCGACGACACCTCCGACGCGCTGGCGATCGCGATCTGGGCGGCGAATGCCGAGCGGCCCGGCGTCGAGCGACGCTCCGCCGTGCTCGATCGCGCGGCGGTCGACCCGATCGCCGGCAGCGGGAACGGCAACGGCGCCGGGAACGGGCACGGCAAGTCGGGCTACGAGCAGGCGGTCAAGGCGGCGCTCGCGCGCGAGGAGGCGGGCCGAAGGCGGTGATCGCCTCGCTCGATGGCGTGGTCGCGGCGATCGCGCTCGATTCGCTCGTCGTCGAGGTGGGTGGCGTCGGCTATCGCGTCTTCGCGGCCCCCTCGGTGCTCGCAGGGTCCGTGCCGGGGAGCCGTCTGAAGCTGTTCACGCACCACGTCGTGCGCGAGGACCTGCAGGCGCTGTACGGCTTCCGCACGGTCGAGGAGCTCGGGTTCTTCGGGCTGCTGCTGACGGTGACAGGGGTCGGGCCCAAGGTGGCGCTCGCGATCGTGGGCTCTCGCCCGACCGCCGAGCTCCAGCTCGCGATCATGCAGCAGGACCAGGCCGTGCTCGTTGCGATCCCGGGGATCGGCAAGCGCCTCGCCGAGCGCGTGATCTTCGAGCTCAAGGAGAAGGTCGCGGCAGCCGGTATCGCGGCCGCTGGAGTCGCCGTCGCCGGCCAGCCGGCCGCCGAGGGCGACGTGGTCGGCGCGCTCCAGGCCCTCGGCTACTCGCTGCCGGAGGCCCGCGAGGCGGCGCGCGTCGGCCTCGGCATGGCCGGCGTCCAGGCCTCGCTGGAGGAACGGGTCAAGGCGGCGCTGCGGGTCCTCGCCCGCGACTGACAACGATTCGGGGCTCCCGAATCGTCAAGACAGTCGAAGGGGGCAAACCACGCTTGCGGCTCGGATCGGACGGTAGCCTCAGCCTGATGGATGCGCCACGAGCCCAGGTGGCCACGGCGTCCGATGAGCGCGCCGCCGCGTTCCGTGCCTTGCTCGGGGCGGGGATCGACGATGCGTACCGTCGCGCCGCCGTCGTGCTCGCGAACCGCCTGGAGGCGGAGGATGCGGTGCAGGACGCCGCCGAACGGGCTTGGCGTTCATGGAGTGCGCTTCGCGATCCACAGCAGTTCGAGGCCTGGTTCGGCCGGATCCTCCTCAACGTCTGCCGCGATCGGCTGCGGAAGCGACGACGCGTGGCGCTCGTGGAGGTTCGGGGCGCACCGCTCGATCGCGAGGACCTGGGTTCGACGGCGTCGCTGACGTCGGTCGACGAGCGCGCCCGGTTGCTGGACGCCTTGTCCGAGTTGTCCGCGGACGAGCGCATCGCGATCGTCCTCCGGTACGAGTCCGACCTGACGGTACCCGCGATCGCGCGCCTGCTCGGCGCACGTGAGGGAACGGTGAAAGCGCGACTGCATCACGCGACACGTCGGCTCCGTGAGCACCTGGAGGCGACGGAAGGATGACTCGCGACAACGACACGGGGCTCGAGGTGCGGCTGCACGCGTTGCTCGCGGAGCTGCGTCCCGCCGATGGCGCCTCCGTGAGCGTTCGCGCCCGTGTCCTGGCGATCCCTGATGTCTCGCCACGGATGTCCCGGTTCGGATCGCTTCGGACCCTGGGCGCACTGGCCGCGGCCGCCGCGGTGCTGACGGCATTCATCGTCACCCTGGCGTCGACCACCCAGATCCTGCCGAGGTTGCCGGCCGGAGCCCCGCCACCGACCGCGGGATCGTTCGATCCGCTGCTCGAAGGCCCGGGCATCATTCGGACGGCCGTCTCGACGCTGACGCTGGTCCCGATCGGGCTGGCCGTCCTTGTCGCCGTCCTCGGCCTCCGTTGGGTGATGCGACGAGGCTTGGGGACGCTGTACTGGCGTGCCTTCATCGTTGTGGGCGCAGCGCTCCTGGTCGGTGCGGTCGCGCTCCAGCCGGGGTTTGGGCGCGGGTCCTCGTATGGCCCAGAAATCGGCTACGACCTGCAGGTCGATGGACCGCCCGGCTCAGACACGCCGGCGACCTGGTACGAGACCGCTGAGCCGGGCGGGCCGCTCATGCTCACCTTCACGCTCGTCAACCCAGGCCCGCTCCCGATTCGCCTGGAGGGTCTCATCGAGACCCAGACGGCGGAGACACCACTCATCCAGCGCTGGACCGCGCTCTGGCTGGGTGACGATCCGAATGCGTTCGGCTCCAGCCTCGAGCACCTCGTGCCGTTCACGCCCCAGACGGTGGCGCCAATGGAGGAGCTGCAGGTCTATCTCGTCGGGCGGGCAGGCATGTGTGCCTACGGCCCGGGATACACGGTCGAGACCCCGGTCGAAGGGCATTCGAGCCGAGGTCGCACGCTCACCTTCGCGTACAGCTTTCTCGGCCTGCAGTCGACGGCACCGATGGAGCTTCGGATGCAGCTGGTTGAGCCGTATCGGCTCGGCTGTCCGTGATCGATCAGGGCTGGAGCAGCACGATCGCCGCCGCGACCAGGTAGAACGGGAGAAGGACCAGGGCCAAGCGCCGATACGACTCCAGCTCGGGGTCGTCCGCCCGGCGGAACATCCACATCGCGGGTGGTTGCGTCCCGTAGCGCGCGATGTAGCGGCGCAGGTACCGGCGACCGGCGATGAGCAGCCCCAGGCTGGTGGCAAAGATGATCGTGAGCGCGACGCCGGGCACCGGCAGGGGCACGCGGATCTCCAGGAATCGATGTCGGGGAGCGGCCGGCAGGCGCGCTCCCCGACAGTGTGGCGGTTCCGGCGGTCAGTGGACCTGTACGTTGCCGCTCTGGAGGGTGCCGGAGGACTGGTAGAGCAAGGATCCATTCGCGTCGTAGACGCGGATGCTGAACAGGTCGAAGCCTGATCCCGGCTCGGCCTTGTCCTCGACGTGGATAGCGAACGTGCAAGTGCCGCCGCCAGCGAGCTTGCACGACCCGCTGATGTCAGCGGTCGAGGCGGTCGTCCGCATCGAGTCGACGGAGCCCGTCAACGAGATGCCGCCGGCGCGCGAGAAGCTGAGCTTGCCCTTCGCGACGGTGGTCTTGACCTGGGCATTGACGTTGAACTGGTTCTTGGCGCCGCCATCCATGTACCAGCCGCCGCCGGTCACCGACGCGGTGTCGCTCGGCGCGGCGATGAAGACGGTTACGGTCGCGGTGTCGCTTCCACCGTTCCCATCGCCGATCGTGTACTGGAAGGTATCGGTGCCGGTGAAGCCGGACGCCGGCGTGTAGGTGACGGTCCCGTCGTGGTTGTTCACGGCAGCACCGTGTCCCGGGGCGGTGACGCCGGTCACCTGGAGTGCATCGCCGTCGGCGTCGCTGTCATTCGCGGTGACGAAGACCCGGACCGCTTCGTCGCGGGTCGTCGATGCGACGTCGTTCACTGCGTCCGGCGGGCTGTTGGGTGCCTCCGTCACCGTGATCGAGACCGACCCGGTGTCGGAGCCGCCGCGGCCGTCGCTCACGGTGTATGTGAAGGAATCTGGGCCGACGTAGCCAGCATCCGGGCTGTACGTCAGCGTGCCGTCGAAGTTGTTGACGACCGAGCCGTGGGCCGGGTCGGCGACGTCGCTGACGAAGATGGGATCGAGGTCGGCGTCGCTGTCGTTGCCGAGCACGTCGAACGTGACCGGCTGGCCTTCCTGGGTCGACGCCGTGTCATCGCCGGCGACGGGCGGGTGGTTGCCCGCGGACGTCACCGTGATCGCGACGTTCGCGGTGTCGGTGCCACCGCGGCCGTCGCTGATCGTGTAGCCGAACGTGTCCGAGCCACTGAAGCTCGCGGCAGGCGTGTAGGTCACCGTGCCGTCGTGGTTGTTCACGGTGCTGCCGTGGGACGCGGCCGTGACGTTGGTCACGGTCAGCGCGTCGCCGTCGGGATCGCGGTCGTTGCCGATGACGTTGACCGTTACCGAGTTGCCAGTCGTCGTGGACGCCTCGTCATCGCTGGCGAACGGCGCGTTGTTCGCGCAGGTCGCCGGCTCGACGAGGTTGGTGAACTGGACGTCGTCGATCCACCAGCCGGCGCCCGGCAGGGAGCCGACGCCCGCTGGGTCAGCGGCCAGCCGGAAGCGGACCTTGACGTCGTTCCCTGCGTATGCGCCCAGGTTCACGATGACCTTGGTCATGGGGTTCGCGGCGCCCGTGAAGTCGACGGCCGTCCAGGCGGAGCGGCCGGCGATCGGGCTGCTGTACGCGGTCGAGATCGATCCGTCGTAGCCGCCCTGGGCGAACGAGCCGCCGCCGGCGAGCACGTCGCCCCACGTCGTCCCGCCATCCGTGCTGACCTCGAGGACGCCGCCGTCGAAGCCCGACTCGAAGCCGTAGCGGTGCCAGAAGCTCAGCTGTGAGCTACTCGAGAGGTCGACAGGCGGCGAGACCAGCCGATCGTCCTTGATGTCGAGCGTCGTGGCGTCACTGGAGAACGACTTGGTGCCTCCGTGCGCGAGCGGATCAGTCGTGACCTGCCATGGCAGGCTCGTCGGGAGACCGTTCACGGGCGTGTTCACCGACCAGCCGTCGGTCGCAACCTCGAAGCCGTTGCCGTACGAGCCCGTCGCGGTGAACGGCGGGCAGGGATCCGCGCCGTTGACGTGGATCGTCACGGTGTCGGTGGCCGACAGGTTGCCCGCGTCGGTGACGCGCAGCTTCGCCGTGTAGTCGCCGGCGACGTTGTACGAGTGGGTCACGATCTGGCCCGGCGTCTCGAACGAGCCGTCGCCGTCGAGATCCCAGGCATAGGTGAGCTCGTTCGCGGTCTGCTGGTCGTCGGACGAGCCGCTGCCGTCGAAGGTCACCAGCTCGCCGGCCTCGACCGTCGTCGGGCGAGCGTCGGCGACCGCTGTGGGCGGTGCGTTGACGGGGCCGCCGGGGCCGCCGTGGCCGTAGTCGAACCGGCTGCAACCCGGGCCGAGCGTGAAGCGCACGTTGGCACTGATGTCGTAGGGCGGCACCGTGATCGGGCCAACCCCGAGGCCGCTGGTGCTGAGCACGTCGAAGGTCAGGCAGTCGCTGGCGAAGTGCCAGTTGCCGTCGGCGCCGGTCGGGTCCTTGTAGTTGTCGATCCAGCCGGCGCCGGAGTCGGAGAAGTGGTTGCCGCCGGCCGTCTGGGTGAAGGCCGCGTCATTCAGGTTCGGCGTGTTGTTGCCCGGCTGCGGATGCGCATCGAGCGGCGACTGCGCCGGAGGATCCGGCGTGCCGTAGTTGCCGTAGCCGTGGGTCTCGTCGGTGTACGCCAGCAGGACGCCCGACGACCAGGCGATGTCACCACGGTCACTCTGGCCGTGGCTGTCGGCGTCGAAGCCGGAGCGATCCCGGAGCTCGAGGTAGTAGGCGTGATCGGCCGGCGAGCCGGCAGCCGAGTTGACGTACTGCCAGCCCTTCGTGCACTGGGCCGTGACGCGGCCCGAGTCCTTGCAGCCGCCGTTGAACAGGCGCGGGTCGTTGGGGTCGCCGCTCGACTCCATGTCGCCATCGAAGATGACCTGTGAGCCGGCGGTGATCCGGACGTCGTCGATGAACCAGCCGGGATGTGCGACGCCGGGATCCGTCGAGTACGAGAAGCGGAGGACGGCCTTGGAGCCGACACCGGCGCTCAGGTCGTACTGGTCGGCCAGGAAGCCGCCGTCCGGGTAGCCATCCGGCGTCACCCGGTCGATGTTCTGCGTGCCGGCCTCGTAGGACCCGCTGGTCCCGGTGATGCCGTTGCCGTACTTGCCCTGGCAGGCGCTGTTCTGCGGATTCAGGGCCATGGGATTCGTGTAGTTGTTCGCCGACGCCAGCGACGTGTAGCTCACGCCGTCGTCGGTCGAGAGCATGACGAAGCCGTAGTCGTAGTCCCACTCCATGTCCCAGTAGGACTTGAAGGTGAGCGTGACCGGCGTCCCCGCCGGCAGGGTTTCGAGCTCCGGCAGGTAGATGTCGAGGCTGTGGCCGCCGGTGGGGGCGCAGCCGAAGTCGTTGCCCGACTGCGACCACCAGGCGTGGTCGCGGCTCGCGCCGACGCCGGGACCGGCCGGGTCGAACTTGGCGGGGTCGATGATGGATTTCGTCGCGAGCTTGGCCACGTAGGCCTCGCCGTTGCTGACGCCGGCGCCCGTGAGGGTGTACGGCGTCCCGTCCGGCTGCTGCCAGTCGATCCGGTGCGTGTTGAGCTTGGAGTCGTGCCAGCCGGTGATGTCCGTCTGGCCCTGGGGCAGGACCCGGGGGACGAGCCACCCGAGCTCCTGCTTGGCATTGACGTCCATGTTCTGGGACTTGTCGTTGGCCATCAGGTTCCAGTCGCCATAGGTCGACCGAGTGCCGATGGAGTAGTAGTCGGGCAGGCCGAGGGAATGGCCGTACTCATGCGAGATCACGCTCGCATGGTCGATGGCGTCCTCGGGGTTGACGTTGTACGGCCCGACGCGGACGAAGACCGGGAAGGCCGTGACGGTCCGCGACATCTGCGTGGCCGCCGAGCTCGTGTAGTAGAGCGGGAAGCCCTCGAGGTCCTTGAGCTGGTCGTCGGAGACGTAGCCTGTCTGCTTGTACGGACCCTGGTTCGTGTACGACGACTCGAGGCTCCCGGAGTGCGGCCAGATGTTGTCGTAGGGCGGGACGCTCGTCTGCGACGCACCGTGCCCTCCGACGCCGGCGAAGACCATCATGAAGAAGTCGACGACGCCGTCCTTGTCGGTGTCGAAATCGGAGTAGTCGATCTCCGGGTCGGCGATCTGGGCCGCGTCGTAGACGGACTTGCCGGTCGGGCCGCAGCCGTTGTCGATCATCTGCAGCGCGGCCACGCCGGACTCGGCGCCGACGAGGGCGCTGCCGTCCGCGTCGGAGCCGTAGTAGCCGGTATCGCCGGGCATCTGGTACCAGCCGTCGACGATCCGCTCCGGGTAGAGCGGCGTGTTCTGGGCCAGACCGTAGGTCACGCCGCCGCAGGTACCGCCCGGCATCGGGGTGGTGAACTGGAAGCCGGGGCCATAGCTCCAACCCGCGGTCGCAATGGCCGCAGAGGGCACATCGGCGTCCGGGTAGAGCTGCCCGTAGGACATCTCCTGGTAGAGGTTGAACGTCGAGCCGGCGATCGACGGGGAGTTGAGCTTGTCGCTCAGCACCTCGCCGGTGTGCGTCGCCGAGTGCTGGCGGTCGTGCCAGTCGACGGGCACGACGGGGAACGGGCGATCGCCGAACCGGGCGGTGTCGAACGTGTCAGCGGGCGGGATCACCTTCGGCCCGTGGCTCGTCGAGGTCAGGCCGGCGGGACCGCCCGTGTAGGTGAGGGTCGCCGTGCTCGACAGGTTCTTCCAGACGATCTGCGGGTCCTGGGCGAGCGAATCCGCCCGGGCGAGGACGACGCAGGTCTTGATGGCGGGCACGCCGCCGATGGCGGCCGGCACGGTGCCGATGGTCCAAGTGATGGCGCCTGCACTGACCGAGCAGGTGCCCGAGCCGCCGGTCGCGTTGGCCGAGGTGAACGTCGTGCCATCCGGCACGGGGACGGTAACGCTCGCGCCCGTGCGCGCGGTCGCCGTGTAGTTGCGGACGAGGAGCCGGAACGGATAGGTCTCTCCCGGCTTCACCCAGCCGACGGCCGAGACGAAGCTGTCCTCGACGAGGAGGGTCGGTGGCGGGAGGGTGAACGACGCCGACCCGGCGCCGGCGCGGCTCGCGCCCCAGGCCCCCGTCGCGGTGTCGGTGAACGAGGCGTTGACGACCTCGACCGCCACGGTGGCGCGGTAGTTCGTCGAGGCGTCCGCGGAGAGGCCGCTCGTCGCAGTCCCGGGGATCGTGGCGCTGAAGGTGCCCTTGTTCAGCGGGCCGGGATTGGCCGTGAACGGGCCGTAGGGTCCGCGGACGGTGCCGTCCGGCCAGACGACCTGGAGCGAGAACGTCGCGCCGACATTGGTCTTCTGCTGACCGGCCAACGGCGGGATCTGGTCGATCTCGAAGGTCGTGCCGGTGACCGAGAGGGGGTTTCCGGGCGCGGGGATGCCGCCGGAGACGCCGACGGTCGCGCCGAGGGCGTTGAGGATCAGCTGCGTCTCGCCGAAGTTGCCCGCGACGCCCTTGACCTCGACGACCCGGATCGTGACCGGACCGGCGGGCCAATTCGCGCCCGGGGTGAAGTTGAACTGCCAGGCGAAGTCGGGCGAGCCGCGCCAGGTCGTGGTCTGCGCGCCCTGGGTCACGCCATCGGACGTGATGAAGGCGACCTTGACGACGTCGGTCGAGACGGTGTCGCTGATGGCGACCCAGCCGAAGCCACAGTCGAGCCGGTCGTAGTAGAGGGCGCCCGGATAGCCCACGCCTCTGCAGGTGGGCTGGCCCTGCGGGAACTTGTTGGTCACCCAGGTGGTGGCCACGGGAGCGTGATTCGCCTTGGCCTCCACGGCCGGCGGCACGAGGCCATTGGTCGATGGAGTGGGGAAGACCAGGGCGAAGGCGCCCAGGAGTGCGAGAACGCCGTGGAGCATCCTGCTTCCACGGCCCGGCCCATGGCCGGCACGGCCTGCGAACCGCGACACGTCTGTCTCCTCCTTCGAGTGCCGCCGGTCGCGACCCCAGCGCACACTGACACCACCACGGGTGGTTACTGCGGCGAGAATAGGCACCACTGCGAAGGGTGTCAACCTGCAGTTCTGCGCTGTTAGACGACTGCAACGAGGGCGGGGGACCGCCTGGAGACGGGTCGGAGGGGAGGATCTCGTGGCGGGCTCGGGACGGGGTCGAGGAGGCGGAAGCCGGGCCGGATCGCGCGCCCTCAGTGGAGCTGGACGTTCCCTCCGCCGAGGGTGCCGGAGCGGTCGTAGCCGCGGCTCGGGACCTGGAGCCGAATCGTGTCCGCGCCCGCGCCCGACTCACCGGCATCGGTCGCCGTGAGGACGAAGCTGACGCTCGCGCCCGCGGCATCGCGGGCGGTCCCGGTCAGCGTGACCGTCTCGCCGTCGACGAGCATCGCGGTCCAGGCGACCAGGCTGAGATCGAGGCCGAGGGGCGAGTCGCGGTAGCGCAGCTCACCCGTCGGCGCGACGACGCCCGGCGACGTCGCATGGAAGGCGAAGTGGACTCGTGCCACGGGCCCGTTCGTCGTCGAGTCCGACGGAACGAACCAGCCGCCCGCCGTGACCTTGCCGGCGCTGCCGCCGGGTGGCGGGGTCGGCGGCCCGCCGGTCCCGACCACGATGACGAAGGCGTCGCCGCCGCTGGCGAGCCATGACGAGTCGCCGGCGAAGCGCGCATGGACCTCGTGGATGCCCGCCGAAAGGGCGATGGACGCGCTCGCGAGCTGGGCGATCCCGTCGTAGTCGGTGATCGCCTGGCACGGGCTCGCGCCGCAGACGCCTGTGCCGCCGTCGACGGTGAAGGTCACCGTGCGCCCGGCGATCCCGGCCGTGCCGGCTCCGGAGGGACGCGTCAGTCGAGCCGCGAGGCGCACCGGGGCGCCGGCCGTCCAGATGTAGTCACCCTCGTAGGCGAGCTGCGACGGCTGCGGCGCCCCCGCGGCCCGCACCTCGTCGAGGGTCAGCGTGAAGCCGCCGAAGCTGCCGGCCGGCTGCGGGCCGGGATGGGCCACGATCGCGCGATTCACGACGACGTAGTGGCGGCCCCCGGCCGGGGTCCCGATCGTGAGCGCCTGCGGGGCCGCCGCCGTCGAGGGCGGTCGCGTCTCGTAGGTCGCCGTATCCGTGACGCCCGAGGCGTCGCCGGGCGGGAGGAAGGGATGGGTGCTCGAGACGAGGTTCAGGGCGGCGTCGTACACATAGATGTCGTAGGCCTCGTTGTCGCCGGCCGACCAGGCGCGGAAGCGGGCCTCGGACAGGCCCGCCGCGAGCTCGACCGGGTAGATGTTCCAGTCGGACCCCGCGCCGGTCCCGGCCGCGCCGGCGACGTTCGGCCAGAGCGAGTCGCTCTTTGCGAAGACGTCGGTCAGGGACGCGAGGGCCTGGGGACCGGGGGCATTGCCCGCCGCCGTGTCCGGGTCGTGCATCGCGACCGCCGCGAACACGGGCACCCGGAGCGTGACGCCCTGGGATGTCGTGGCGATGACCACGCCGGTGTAGATCCCCGGCGCCGCACCGGCCGGGATCGTGAGCTTGAACGTCAGAATCGCGTCGCCGCCCCCCGTGACGTTGGCGGGCGAGGGCAGCGTGATCGACCAGGCGCCTGCGCCGGAGGTCGGGATCGCGCGGCTGCCGTCGGACGGGTGGCCGCCGGAGAAGGCGAAGGTGACCTTGACCTTGCCGCTCGCGGGCGCTCCGTGGACGACGAACTTCTGGGACTGGGTCGTGCCCGCCTTGACCGCGCCGATCTGCCACGTGCCCTGGAAGTCCCGCGGGCCCGTGCCGGCGTCGGCGCCCGTGCCGGAGCCCGCGCTGTAGATGACGACCCCGTTGCGAAGCGCCTGCACAGCCGGGTTGATGCGGACCTTACCGGCGCCCTCGCCGAGCGGCCCGACGTACGGGTCGGCCGGCCCGTTGCGGACCTCGTAGACGGTCGCCTGGCCGGCTTGGTTGAAGACGTTCACGAAGTCGCAGACGAAGGGGACCAGCGTTGGGTCGAGGGTGCAGCGCGGGAGGAAGGCGAGGTCGGTCGTTGAGGTCAGCCGCGACTCGAGGAGGTCGCCACCGGCCGTGTTCATCAGCGCCGCGCGCACCAGGGCGTAGGTCGGCGCCTTCGCCAGCGCGCTCGTCCCCGAGGCGCCGGACGGCAGCGTGCCGTACGCGTTCCGGTAGGCCTCGAGCAGCAGGGCCGCGCTGCCGGAGGCCGCGGGCGCCGCCATCGACGTGCCGCTGGCCGTGGCGTAGAGCGGGTCCAGGCGCGTGCCGAGGTTGATGTCCTGGCTGTCGATCGCCGTGCCCGTCGAGGCCTGGGCCGAGACGATGTAGTAGCCCGGCGCGGCGATGTCCGGCCGCAGCCAGAGGTCGCCCGACGGGCCCCGCGACGAGAGCGACGACAGCGACGACGGCTGTGTCCCGACGCCCTGGTCGCAGGTGTTGTCGGCGAAGCTGGGCGGGTCGCTCGGGTGCATGTAGCCGGAGCAGTTGTCGCCCGAGTACGTGTCGTCGTGGTTGAGGTCGTAGTCCTTCGCCGTCGCGCCGACGCTGAGGACCTGTGCGGCGGCGCCCGGCGCCTCGAGCTGGCTGCCGATGAACGGGCCCGAGTTCCCGGAGCTCGCCACGAACAGCGTCCCGTACTTCACCGCCAGGCGATTGACCGCGATGCTGACGAGGTCGAGGTCGCTGCCGGAGTTCAGCCGCCCGGGCCGGACCTCGCTGCCGAGGCTCATGTTCACGATCTGGGCCCCGATGCCGCAGCCGAGCGGCGCCTGCGCGGTCGGCGTTGCCGCCCACTCCATGGCCGCGATCAGGTCGCTGTTGATTCCCGCGCCCGCGTCCGAGAGCACCTTGCCGACGGCCAGTTCGGCGTCGGGCGCGATGCCGGTGTACTTCCCGTTGTCGGAGGGGTCGCCCGGGACGCCGCTGCCGGTCCCGGCGGCGATGCCGGCAACGTGGGTGCCGTGCCCGTGGCCGTCCTGGACGCCGACCACCGGTGCGCATTGGCCGCCGACGAAGTTGCGCTGCTCGACGATCTTGGCCGGGCCAACCAGGGCGGACCAGCGCCGGAAATCCTGGTCGTTGAGGTCGGGGTGCGCGGCGTCGATGCCGGTGTCGAGGATGGCGATGCGGACGCCTTCGCCGGTGACGCCGGCGTTCCATTGGGTCGGCGCGCCGAGGTCGCCGGGGTTCCCCTTCGCCTGGTCGGCGTAGGGCTCGGGGCCATCCAGGGCGACCACGATCTCGATGGGGGAGAGCCAGCTGACCCACGGCTTCTCCGCGACACGCAGGACGTTGACCGGGCTGGCGGCGAGGGCGACGGCCGGGACGCTGGAGTAGCTCCGCAGGACGCGGGCCCCGAGGTCCTGCAGCGCGGAGCGGCGCGCCGCGGTGTTGGCGTCGAGGTAGGCGAAGAAGGGGATCTCGCCCTGGCGATAGCCGGGGACGAGGCCGGGGATGCGGTCGTCGAGCGTCGAGAGTCCCGAGACGAGGGCGGCGAGGTCGCCCGTGAGCTTGGTCGAAGGGGGCGGCGGAGCCGGCGCCGCCGCGGCGACGCCGTGGAGCGGCAGCAGCGAGGCGACGACGATCAGCCCGGCGAGCAGGGACGCGCGGCGGCCAACGCCCGATCGCATCGTCTGGGTCAGGCGGATCTGCGCTGCCTGGTCACGTGCGCGGATGCGGCCTGCTCGATCGTCAGGCCCTTCGCCCATGTCGACTCGAACGATGTCTTGAGGACCTGGGCGAGCGACGGGTGCTCGACGACCATGATCGTCAGGTCGCCGCCGGAGCCGACCGGATCCTGCATCCCGAACATCACGATCGTCTCGTCGATGATCACGAGCTTGAGCGGCAGGCTCTCGACGAAGCGCGCCTCCTCGCCGGCATCGATGAAGCGCTCGACACCCGCGATGAAGGCCGGGTCGTCGAACGCGCTCATCTCGTAGACGCTTCGCGCGCGAACGTGGCGCGACACCTCGAGGCCCTCGGGGTTCTCCTGGGGCTGCGTCGCGTACGGCGGCTTCGTGAAGACGAGAATCTCGCCCTTGACGCCGGCCTGGAGCTCGCCGAAGCGCTCGTTGATGGCGCCGGCGTCGCGGAGGACCTCGATGTACTCGAGCGGGTCCGTGTGCTCGAGGCCGGTCTTGTACGCGGGCTGGAGGTCGGTGACGGCGCGGGCGGCGGCGCGCTCGAGGTCCTCGAGCTGGCGGCGGTGCTCGGCGACCAGCCTGTCGACCGCGAGCTCCGGCGCCACCGCGGCGTACTTCACGACCGAGCCGGGTCGCGACGAGGCGAGCCCCTTCTCGACGAGGCTGCCGAGGACGTCGTAGATACGCTGCCGGGGCAGGCTGGCCTGGCGCGCCACCTGGGCCGCCGTGAACGAATCGCGCCCGAGGAGGGCGACGTACGCCTTGGCTTCGTAGGTCGTGAGCCCGAGCTGGGTGAGCTCGGCGACGCTCCTGGGTAACGGGGCCATGACAGCAGGCTAGAAACCACGCGACGTGGTGTCAAGTTGCGTGCGCGTATCAAGTTCAGATCGGGCTCGCAGGAGGCGAATCGCCACCGGGGCGAGTGGCGGCTCCGCGTAGGATCACGATCGAGCGGTCGAACGTTCGGCGCATCCGTTTCGTCAGGTAGGGCATGAGCATCCGTGGCGGCCCACGATGATCGGCGGCAGGGCCGTTGCCGCCGACGACGTCGTGCGACGGGTCGCGTTTCAGGGGCTCGTCGACCACCATCTCGATCGCGCCTACCGGCTCGCTGGCGTCATCCTCGGCAGCGGCGAGGACGCTGCGGACGCGACCCACGACGCCGTGGTCCAGGCGTGGCGATCGTTCGGCCGGCTCCGCGATCCGGAGCGCTTCGAGGCCTGGTTTCAGCGAATCCTCGTCAACGTGTGCCGCGACCGACTGAGAAAGCGACGGCGACAGCCCGTCACCGAGCTGACGCTCGCCGCCAGCATCGCGACCACCGCCGACTACCGCTCGGTCGAGGACCGCCTCGCGCTGGACCGCGCCTTCACGCGCCTCAATCCCGATCAGGCCATCACCGTGGTCCTCCGTTTCCACCTCGACCTCACCGTCGACGACGTGGCCGCCCGCATGGGCGTGCCTGTCGGGACGGTCAAGTCGAGGCTCCACAGCGCGCTCGAGCAGCTCGAGCGTGGACTGGCCGAGCCCGAGGTGATCGAGCGATGAGCACCGAGCTCCACCAGGTCCGACTGCGTGCCTGGCTCCAGAGCCGTGACGTCGGCGACGCGCCTGCGCAGCTCCGCGCGGCCGTCGCGAGGGTGCCGGAAGAGATCGGGCAGCCGCGGTTCGAGACGCTTGCCGCGGTCGCGCGCATGTTCGGGCCGTCGGTGGAGGTGCGGCATCTGGTCCTGGCGGCGCTGCTGGCGCTCGTGCTTGCCGCCGTGGGAGCGTCGCTGGTCCTGCGGGCGCCGTTCCCGCCGCCCGGACTCATCGCCTTCTCGACTGCGTTCCCGGGGGTCGACATTCGGGTCGTGGCCGCCGATGGCAGCGGGGAGCGCTCGATCACCGACTCGGACGCGATCGAGCACAACCCGCGCTGGTCGCCGGACGGCCGGTCGCTCCTGTTCACGCGCATCTCGAACCTCGAGGCACCGAGCCAATGCGAGGGTCGAGGAGAGATCGTCCTGTTCGACCTGGCCGTTGGCACGGAGCGGGTGCTCCTGAGCGACCCGGGGATGATCCTCGCCGCCGAGTGGGACCCGTCCGGCACGAGGGTGGCATTCCTTCGGCCGGTGGCACCGTGTGCGGCCGGCCCGACCGGAACGCTCGACCCTTCGGGCACGGAGCTCGGCTTCGTCGACGTGGCAACGGGTCGCGTCACGACCGAGGCGCTGCAAGGCAATGACTGGGTCCTGCGCGGGAACGGGAGCGAGATCAAGGCGATTGCGCTGGAGCAGGCGGCCCACTACTCCGCGGATGGGCGCTTCCTTGCCCAGGACGTCGCTGCTCGGGACCTGTCCGCGCACCTCGTCGTTCGTTCAGTTGCGGCGCGGGACGTCGTCCTGGCGGACCTCGGGGTCGGCGGCGCCCCCGCGTGGTCGCCCACGGATCAGCGGCTGGCGTTCGTCGAGTTCGTGGACGCGCCGGCGGAGCTCGAGCTGCAGTTTCGCGATCGGGTCATCGTGTACGACGTCAACACGGGCGAGCGCCGCGTCGTCGGCGAGATCCTGAATCCGAACGCTTTCACCCCGAGCCACACGATCGTGCCGCTGCCCGTGTCCTGGACGCCTGACGGCAGGTCGATCTTCTGGCTCGATCCCGAGGGCGCCCACATCGTCGACGCGTCGGGCGATCGATCGGCCGACCTTCCGGCCGCGCTGGAAGGCTGCGACGACCTGCAGTGGCAGCCGCTCCCCGCGTCCTAGCTGAACGCGTCGATGACGAGGAGGATCGCGCCGAAGATCGAGAGCAGGGAGCCCGCGGCGGCAATCCGCCGCAGGCGCTCGATCTCCGGATCGTCGACCGGCGTCCACATCCAGGTCCAGCGCGGCCGCCTCGAGTACCGCCGGATGTGGAGATCGACGTAGGTTCGGGCGCTGCGCAGGCGCAGGACGAAGCCGGCGAGCAGCACGCCGATCGCGATGAGGGCGAGCGATCCCATCGGTTCGAACGGTAGCAGCCAGGCGTCGAACATCTGTACGAAATGGAGACGAGGCTGGTATCCTCGCGACGGTGGCAGAGGACGACGTCTCCCGCATCCTGGCGGCAGATCTGCACGACGCCGACGTGGTCGTCGAGAGCTCGCTGCGACCGCGCAGCCTGGACGAGTACATCGGCCAGCGCGAGGTCAAGGCGAACCTCTCCATCCTGCTGACCGCGGCCCGGGCGAGGGGAGAGGCGGCGGACCACGTCCTCCTGTACGGCCCGCCGGGCCTCGGCAAGACCACGCTCGCGACGATCATCGCCCGCGAGCTCGACGTGAACGTCCGCTACACCTCCGGGCCGGCCGTCGAACGGCCGGGGGACCTGGCCGCGGTGCTGACGAGCCTCGAGGAGCGCGACGTCCTGTTCATCGACGAGATCCACCGCCTGAACCGGGCGGTCGAGGAGATCCTCTACCCGGCGATGGAGGACTACGCCCTCGACGTGATGATCGGCAAGGGACCCTCGGCGCGGAGCCTGCGGCTCAGCCTCAAGCCGTTCACGGTCGTCGGTGCGACGACGCGCGCCGGGCGCATCTCGTCGCCGCTCCGGGATCGCTTCGGGGCGACCTACCGCCTGGACTTCTACGAGGAAGCGGAGCTGACCGAGATCGTCGAGCGATCGGCGCGGATCCTCGACATCCAGATCGATGGACCGGCGTCGCTGGCCATCGCGCGACGCGGCCGCGGGACGCCGCGGATCGTCAACCGGCTGCTGAAGCGGGTGCGCGACCACGCGGAGGTCATCGGCACCGGGGTGGTCGACGAGGCCGCCGCGATCGAGGCGATGCGCCTCCTCGAGATCGATGACGCCGGCCTCGACTCCACCGACCGCAAGCTGCTCGCCGCGATCATCCAGAAGTTCGCCTCGGGGCCGGTCGGCGTGGCGGCCCTCGCGGCGGTGCTGTCCGAGGAGATCGAGACCATCGAGGACGTCTACGAGCCGTACCTGCTGCGGCTCGGCTTCCTCGACCGGACGCCGCAGGGCCGGATCGCCACGGAGGCCGCCCGGAACCACCTGGCCGCGCTCGGCTACGAGATCCCGCCGCCGCGGCGGGCCGAGCCGGACATCGTCCCGCTCTGGGATGAGCCGGGCTCGAGCGCCGGAGGCTCGTGACCGCCGTCGCCGCGCGACCGTCCTCCTTCGAGGTCCTCGCCCCGCCACCACCCGCCGCGAGGACGCGTGCCCGGCTCGGGCGGCTGACGCTGCCGCATGGGGTCGTCGAGACGCCGCAGTTCATGCCGGTCGGGACGAACGCGACCGTCAAGTCGCTGGACCCGGACGACCTCGATGCCGCGGGCGCGAGCATCGTCCTCGCGAATACGTACCACTTGTTCCTGCGGCCCGGTCACGAGCGGATCGCCCGGCTCGGCGGCCTCCATCGGTTCATGGCCTGGGATCGGCCGATCCTCACCGACTCGGGTGGCTTCCAGGTCGTGTCGCTGGCCGACTCCCGCGAGATCGACGACGACGGGGCCACGTTCCGATCCCACATCGACGGTGCGATGCACCGCCTCACGCCGGAGTCCGCGATCGCCGTCCAGGAGGCGCTCGGCGCCGACGTCGCGGTCGCCTTCGACCATCCGGTCTACCCATCGTCGCCGCGCGAGGTCGTGGCGGACGCGACCGAGCGGACCCATCGCTGGGCGGAACGGTCGCTTCGCGCACACGCGCGCGAGGACCAGGCCCTGTTCGGGGTCATCCAGGGCGGCCTCGAGCCGGACCTGCGGGAGCGCTCGACGCGGTTCATCGCCGGGTTGCCCTTCGATGGCCTCAACATCGGCGGGCTCGCGGGCGACGAGACGACGATCGAGCGGCGAGCGACGCTGGATCTCGTCGTCGGGGTGCTGGCGGACGACCCGCGGCCGCGCTACCTGATGGGCCTCGGCTCGCCGGCGGACCTGCTCGACGCGGTCGACCAGGGCGTCGACCTGTTCGACTCGGTGCTGCCGTCCCGGGTCGCCCGGACCGGCCAGGTGTGGGTTCCGGGCGGCCGCCTCGACCTGCGGAGCGCCGCGCTGCTGGACGATCCCGACCCGATCGAGGCCGGCTGTGCCTGCCTCGCCTGCCGGCGCTTCTCGCGGGCCTACGTGGCCCACCTGTTCCGGGCGCGCGAGCTGCTCGCGTATCGGCTCGCGACGCTCCACAACCTGACCTTCACGCTCGACTTCATGGCCAGGATCCGGAGCGCCATGCGCGCCGGCCGGTTCGAGGCGGCGCTGCCCGAGCTGCGATTGCGCGCGAGCCGGACCGCGGCTGCCGAGGGTGCGACAATGACCAGTGAAGCGACGGGTAAGCCGGAGTGAAGCGGCGCGCGATACCGTCCAGCCACCGCGGAGGAACCCTCGATGGGCTCTCGAGATCGACCCCACCGCGAAGCCAAGAAGAAGCCCAAGGACCGGTCGAATGCGCCCAAGGTGCAGCCGCTCGCGGAGCCGCCGATGAACGTCGAGCTGATCCGCAAGGAGCGGAAGCCGCGCTGGGACGAGGGCGACAAGGACGAAGGCTGATCCGCCACGCGGGGTTGCGAGCCCCTGCGTTGAAGGCGGGGCTCGAACTCGGACAGGCAGGAGCGTGACGATGGCGGTGATGGAGCGGAACGGCGAGAAGACGGCCGGCGCAGAGCGGGGACGCGCGGTGGACGCGGCGATCCTCGCCATCGAGAAGCAATTCGGGTCCGGCTCGATCATGCGGCTCGGCTCGGCCGAGCGGCAGCAGGTCGACACGATCCCGACCGGCTCGATCGCCCTGGACCTGGCGCTCGGCGTCGGCGGAATCCCGCGCGGCCGGATCACGGAGATCTTCGGGCCGGAGTCGTCGGGCAAGACCACGGTCTGCCAGCACGTGATCGCGGAGGCGCAGCGCAAGGGCGGCGTGGCCGCGTTCATCGACGTGGAGCACGCGCTCGATCCCGGCTATGCGCGAGCGTGCGGCGTCAACGTCGACGAGCTCCTGGTCAGCCAGCCCGACACCGGCGAGCAGGCGCTGGAGATCACCGAGACGCTCATTCGGTCGGGCGGCATCGACGTCGTTGTCGTCGACTCCGTGGCGGCCCTCGTGCCCCGCGCCGAGATCGAGGGCGAGATGGGCGACTCGTTCGTCGGCATCCAGGCCCGGCTGATGAGCCAGGCCCTGCGCAAGCTGACGGGCGCGGTCAGCCGCTCCAACACCTCCCTCGTCTTCACCAACCAGCTGCGCGAGAAGATCGGCGTGATGTTCGGCAATCCCGAGACGACCCCGGGCGGCCGCGCACTGAAGTTCTACGCGAGCGTCCGCCTCGACATCCGCCGCGTCGAGACGATCAAGAGCGGCCAGGATTCGATCGGCAATCGGGTCCGGGTCAAGGTCGTCAAGAACAAGGTCGCGCCGCCGTTCCGCGTCGCCGAGTTCGACGTCATGTACGGCGAGGGCATCTCCAAGGAGGGCGGCCTCCTCGACGTCGGCGTGGCGATGGACGTCGTCGACAAGACCGGCGCCTGGTTCACCTTCGCGGATACCCGGCTCGGCCAGGGTCGGGAGGCCTCCAAGGACTTCCTGCGCCAGAACGCCCCGATCGCAACCGAGATCGAGACCCGGATCCGCGCCAAGGTCGCCGGCGGCGATGCAGCCGTCCCGGTCGAGGGCATCGAAGAGGCGGAATAGCGCGCGGGCGAGACGTGGCTGGCGCTCGGAAGCCGCAGAAGTCTCGCGAGGCCAGACGCGCCGAGCGGGCGGAGATCGATGATCCGGCGCTCGTGCTCGCTGCGGCGCTGCGGTTCCTCGAGGCGCGGCCGCGGTCCACGTCGGAGGTCCGTCGCCGGCTGCTGATCCATGGCTACCGCGAGGACCTCGTGGAGGATTGCCTGAAGCGGTTGCTCGACCTCGGGATCCTCGACGACGAGGCCTTCGCCCGGACCTGGGTGGAGTCACGTGATCGCGCGCGGCCGCGGGGCGAGCGCGCCCTTCGCGGCGAGCTGGCGCGCAAGGGCGTCGACCGCGTTCTGACGGACGCGGTGCTCGAGGATCGGGAAGGCGAGCGCCCAGAGGCGGAGGCCGACGCGGCGCGACGAGTCCTCGCCCGCCATGAGCGAGCGCTCGCGCGCGTCACGGACCCGCGAGCGAGGCGCCAGCGCGCGTACGCGCTCCTCGCCCGAAGCGGCTTCGACTCGGACACGACCGCCCAGGTCCTCGCCGAGGCCTCCCGGGGCGATCCGGAGTTGCCCGGCGACTTGTAGGCGCCCGGACTCTGACGACGCGCCACGGTGCGATCATCTCGGCCGCGATGACAGGCTCGGCCCCGGCCCCAGTTTCGACCCCTCCGACGGGTACCGTCACGTTCTTCTTCTCGGACATCGAGGGCTCCACGCGGCTGCTTGACGCGCTCGGGCCGAGCTACGCGGACGTCCTGCAGCGTCATCGACGGGCACTGCGAACGGCGTTCGAGACACACGGGGGCGTCGAGCGCGGCACGGAGGGCGACTCGTTCTTCGTGGCGTTCGCAGATGCCTCGGGCGCCGTCGCGGCGGCCGCGGAGGCGACGCAGAACCTCGCCGGGGAGGCGTGGCCGGACGGCGCGGCTGTCCGGGTCCGGATCGGGATCCACACGGGCGAGGGCCGCCTGATCGACGACGACTACGTCGGGATGGATGTCCATCGAGCCGCCCGGATCGCGGCGGCCGGCTACGGCGGCCAGGTGCTGCTGTCGCAGTCGACGCGAATCCTGGTCGAGCGCAGCCTCCCGGCGGGCGTCTCGCTGCGGGACCTCGGCGAGCATCGGCTCAAGGACCTGCCGATGGCCGAGCACCTCTACCAGCTGGACATCGAGGGCCAGCCGGCGGAGTTCCCGCCGCTGCGGACGCTCGCGCCGACCGTGGCCAACCTGCCGGCGCAGCTGCCCTCGATCGTCGGTCGCGAGGACGACGTCGCGAAGGTCCGCGACCTCCTCGCGCGATCGCGGCTGGTGACGGTCACGGGACCGGGCGGCACCGGCAAGACCCGGCTCGCGCAGGAGGTCGGCCGGACGATCGTCGCGAGCGACCCGATCGACGTCGTGTTCGTGCCCCTCGAGCAGGTCCATGACGCGGCGCTGATCCCGCTGGAGGTCCTGCGAGCGCTGCGCCTCGACATCGCAGCGGCCCGCGATCCGCTGGAGCGGCTGGCGGCCCACCTCGCCGGCCGGAAGACGCTGATCCTGCTGGACAACCTCGAGCAGCTCCAGGGCGCGGGAGTGGTCGTCCGGTCCATCCTCGACCGGGCGCCCGAGGCCTCGATCCTCGCGTCGAGCCAGGCCGGTCTCCGGATCGCCGGCGAGCAGGAGTACGCGCTCCGGCCGTTGGACGTCTCCGCGACTGCGCCCGCGGCCGCGAGCGACGCCGCCGCCCCGCCACTGAATCCGGCGATGGCGCTCTTCATCGAGCGGGCGAGCGCGGCCCGAGCCGATTTCGAGCTCGACGTCACCAACGCCGCGGCGATCGCCGAGATCTGCAGGCGGCTCGACGGGCTGCCGCTCGCGATCGAGCTGGCCGCGGCCCAGGTGAAGCTCCTCTCGCCCGAGGCGATCCTGCAGCGGATCGACACCAGCCTCGACGCCCTCGCCAGCCGTCGCGAGGACCTGCCGGAGCGGCAGCGCACGCTGCGGGCAACCGTGTCGTGGAGCTACGAGCTCCTCGGCGAGGACGAACGCCGGCTGTTCCGCCGCTTGGCGATCTTCGAGGGCGGTGCCCGCCTGACGGAGATCGAGACGCTCGCGGCGACCGCGCCCCCGGTCCCGGCACCCATCGACCTCCTCGGCGTGCTCGTCGATCGGAGCCTCGTCAACGTCAAGCGGGGGGACGGCCCGGAGGATCGCTTCGCGCTCTTCGAGACGATGCGGACCTACGGTCGGGAGCTTCTCGGAGAGGAAGGCGAAGCCGACCTGATCCGCGGCGAGCACGCCCGGATCTACCGGGACCTGGCACGGCAGGCGGAGCCGGAGTTCTATCGAGCTGCACGGCGGGACTGGCTGGACCGCATCGGCGCGGAGCACGGCAATCTGCGCCTCGCGCTCGACAGGCTCGTCGCCGCCGGCCAGCTCTCCGATGCGCTGGAGCTCGCGGCCGACCTCTGGCGCTTCTGGCAGCAGCGCGGGCATTTCATCGAGGGCATGGACCGGCTCAACGCACTGCTCGCGGCGGCCACGGCGTCTGGCGCCCCGGACGTCTCGCTCGCGGCGCTCAGCCGCGCCGAGGAGGCCGCGGGGAGCCTGTGGTACTGGCTGGATCCCGATCGCAGGGTCGCGGAGCCGTTCTACGAGCGCAGCCTGGAGCACGCCATCGCCTCGGGCGATCGCCGCCGGGAGGCCTGGGCCCGCTACAACTACGCCTTCGTCTTCGACTTCACGGCCGCCACCTATGGCGAGCCCGATCTGCCGCGCGCCACCGCGCTCCGTGAGGAGGCCTTGGAGACGTTCCGGGCGATCGGGGATCGGCGCGGCATCGCCGAGTCCCTGTGGGCCATGGGCGGCAACGCCACGGTCGTCTTCAAGGATCCGGTCCTGGCCCGCCGGCATCTCACCGAGGCCATTCCGCTCCTCGAGGAGCTTGGCGACATCTTCGGCCTCGGCTGGGCCTATGTCAGCCTCGGCCTGCTCGATGCCGTCGAGGGCGACCTGGATTCTTCGGAGCAAGGGGTGCTGTCGGCGGCGGACGTGTTCGAGCGCGATGGCGACGTGACTGGCGAGGTGGTCTCGGTCCAGCACCTCGGCGCACTCGCTGCCAGGCGCGGCGATGACGTCACGGCCGTCCGATTCGACGCCGCCGCACGGGACCTCGCGCGCTCCGTTGGTGCCGAGGCGCCGGGCATCCCGCCGATCGTCGAGCCACTCCGGGCAGCAATGGCGCGAATGACCCCGGAGGAGCTCGCTCGGGAGCAGGGAATCGGGCGTGCGCTCGGCGTCCAATCGATCCTGTCCGCGGCCCTCGAGGCCTGGCGAGCGAGTCGGCGCGGGGTGGCGACCGGCCCGTAGTACGCTAGCCAGAGCAAGCAACGCGTCCGGTCGCACACGGCCGGATGGGAGGATGAAGATGGACACAGTCGCCCTCGCCCTTGGGGCGTTGGTCGGCCTTGCCGTTGGTCTCGGCCTGGGCTACATCGCCCGGAGCCAGCTGGCAAGCCAGTCGATCAAGGCTGCCACCGAGAAGGCCGCACGCATCGTCGCGGACGCGAACACCCGGCAGAAGGACCTGATCCTCGAGGCCAAGGAGGAGAAGATCCGCCTCGTCCGCGAGGCCGAGGAGGAGGCCCGCGAGCGCCGCGGCGAGCTCACCAACCTCGAGCGGCGGCTGCACTCGCGCGACGAGCAGCTGGACCAGCGCTCGGACATGCTCGAGCAGCGCGACCGCAAGCTCCTCGAGAAGCAGATCGAGCTCGACAAGGGCCGTGAGGAGCTGGACCGGCTCAACCAGGACCGCGTCGTCGCGCTCGAGAAGGTCAGCGGCCTGTCGGTCGAGGACGCCAAGGGCGAGCTCATCGATGCCATCCGCGCCGAGGCCGAGCGCGACGCCGTCAAGCTGGCCAAGTCGATCGAGCGCCAGGCTCGCGAGGAGGCCACCGAGAAGGCCCGCGACATCATCCTGACCGCGATGCAGCGGGTCGCCGCGGACCACACCGCGGAGCACACCGTGACCGTGGTCCACCTGCCGAACGACGAGATGAAGGGCCGGATCATCGGCCGCGAGGGCCGCAACATCCGGGCCCTCGAGCAGGCCACCGGCGTCGACCTGATCATCGACGACACCCCGGAGACCGTGGTCCTCTCGGGCTTCGATCCCGTCCGCCGCGAGATCGCCCGCCTCTCCCTCACGAAGCTGATGGGCGACGGGCGCATCCATCCGGGCCGGATCGAGGAGGTCGTGGCGAAGGCCCGCGCCGAGGTCGACCTCGTCATCCGCCAGGCGGGCGAGCAGGCCGCCTACGACGCCGGCGTGCCGGGGCTCCCGGCGGACCTCCTGAAGCTCCTCGGCCGGCTCAAGTACCGCACGTCCTACGGCCAGAACGTGCTGCTGCACTCGATCGAGACGAGCTTCCTCGCGGCCAACATCGCATCCGAGATCGGGGCCGACGTGATGGCCGCCAAGATGGGCGGCCTGCTGCACGACATCGGGAAGGCGGTCGACCACGAGGTCGAGGGCCCGCACGCGGCCATCGGCGCCCAGATCGCGCAGAAGCACGAGCTGCCGTTCAAGGTCATCAACTGCATCGCCGCACACCACCAGGAGGTCGAGTACGCCTGCCTTGAGGCGCCGATCGTGCAGGTCGCCGACGCGATCAGCGCGTCACGGCCGGGCGCCCGCGGCGAGACGATGGAGACCTACGTCAAGCGACTCGAGGACCTGCAGGCGATCGCCGAGAGCTTCGGCGGCGTCGAGAAGTCGTTCGCCGTCCAGGCCGGCCGCGAGGTGCGCATCCTCGTCCGACCGGAGGAGATCGACGACCTGTCGGCGACGCGCCTCGCCCGCGACATCGTCAAGAAGATCGAGGAACAGCTGACCTACCCGGGCCAGATCAAGGTCACGGTGATCCGCGAGACCCGCGCCGTCGAGTTCGCGAAGTAGGGGAGTGGCGGCCCGCTCAGCAGCGGACGTTCGCGTCGAAGCCCTGGTAGATGTACTGGACCATGGCCAGGCGGCCGCCGGTGAAGCTCGTGAGCATCGTCTTGCAAAGTGACTGCGCACCCTTCTCGCTCGGCGCGCCGGCGCCCCAGCTCGGGGCGGGGGAGAAGAGCTTCGAGCCGCCGGTGATCGTGTTCCACTGGCTCGTCGTCGAGTAGAAGCCGAGCTGGGTCACGCCGGGAGCGCGGAGGGCATCGAACTCGCCCTGGAGCGCCGCAACGTTCAGGCTCGTATCCGTCCGCCAGCTGTTGCCGGTCTCGACGTCGAGCCACCAGCGGGTCGAGGCCGGAGAAGTTGAGATCCCGAGCGAGGCATACGCGGACTGCGCCGCCTGGAACGATTGCTGCGCCGCGTTCCAGCCGTAGTCGTAGGCGCAGTCGGCCGTGTCGGGATTGTTGGCGTCGCAGAAGCGCGGCGAGGTATGGCCCTTCGGCCAGAAGCTCGACAACGCGGGCCCCGGGTTGCCGGTATTGGCGTAGAGCTCGGCAGCGGCACCGCCGCCCCACGTGATCTGTGCGGCCAGGCACGGGTTCGTGCTGAACACGCGGCCGCCGTTCACCCCGACGATCGCGAAGGCCGGGTTCGAGGGGAACGCGCCGCCGCACTGGGGGTACGAGATGTCGAAGCCGCGGGCCGTCTTCGGGCCGGCGCCACGCGGGTTGGCCACGAGATCGACGTCGCGCGTGAGCTCCTGCGCCGAGGCGCCGGTCTCGAGGGCCGGCCCGTCCTGCTCCGGCGCCACCGCGAACGCCGTTCCCGCGAGGGCGAACGCGAGCGCCGTCCCGAGCACCACGGACGCGCGCAGGCGCAGGCGTGGGCCGGGGAGAGCTGGGAACGAGCGTCGGGGCACGGGCACGGAACCTTGCAGAAGTGAGACCGAGGGGGCAGGACCGTACCCCCGAAGACGTTGCAGCGTCAACCGCCGAGGCGACAGCGGGATCGGCATCGCCGTCCGGTGCTAGCCTCCCGGGCGTGCCAGACAGTGCCCCGGATTCCCGGGCCGCCGGTCGCGTCCGGCTCGGTAACCCGGCGAACGGCAACGCGCCACGCCCACCCGGCGCGTGCCGCGTTCTCATGATCGGTGACGTGATCGGCAAGCCCGGTCGCCTCGCCGTCGAGGCGCTCCTGCCCGGCATCCGAGAGGACCGTTCCATCGACTTCGTGACCGCCAACGGCGAGAACCTCGCCGGGGGCATGGGCCTGACGCCGTCGGTTGCCGATGCCATGTTCGCCACCGGGGTCGACGTGCTGACTTCCGGCAATCACATCTGGGACAAGAAGGAGATCTACCCGTCCCTGGAGTCGTCGGAGCGGATCCTCCGGCCGCTCAACTACGGCAGCCATGGCGTGCCGGGCAGGGGCTGGGGCGCGTACCAGGCCCTCGACGGCACCGACCTCGCCGTCATCAACCTCCAGGGCCGCACCTACATGCAGCCGATCGAGAACCCGTTCCTCGAGGCCGACCGGCTCATCGACGAGGCGAGCGAGGCACTGCCCCCGGTGCGGCTCGTCGACTTCCACTGCGAGATCACGTCCGAGAAGAACGCCATGGGCATCCATCTCGACGGCCGGGTCTCCGTGGTCGTCGGGACGCACACGCACGTTCCCACCGCGGACGAGCGGATCCTCCCCGGCGGGACCGCTTACCAGAGCGACCTCGGCTGCACGGGCCCGGCGTGGTCGATCATCGGGTTCGACCCGGCCACGGTCCTGCCGCGCTTCCTGAACGGCCTGCCGACCCGGTTCGAGGTCGGGGACGGGTCGGTCATCTTCAACGCCACCCAGGTCGATATCGACCCGGCCACGGGCCGGGCGTTGGCCGTCGAACGCATCCAGCAGGTCTGGGAGGCATGACCAGCGCGGAGGAGCGCCATCACGCGCCGGTGAGCACGTTCCGGCCGCCAAGCCCGTCGACCATCGACCTCCATACCCACACCCTCCGTTCCGACGGGCTATTGACGCCGGCGCAGCTGGTCGATGCGGCGGCGAGCGCCGGGGTCAAACTCCTCGCGATCACCGACCACGACACGCTCGCGGGCGTCCGCGAGCTCCGCCGCGGCACGCTGCCGCCGGGCCTCGAGCTCTTGCCCGGGATCGAGATCAACACGGTCGCGGCGCATCGCGACGACATCGCCGAGGGCGAGGTCCACGTGCTCGGGCTCGGCGTCGATCCCGACGACGACGCCCTCGAGGCCGCCCTCGCCAGGCAGCGCGATGCCCGCCGCCTGCGGTTCGAGAAGATGGTCCAGAAGCTTCGCGACCAGGACGTCCCCATCGACACGGCGCTCGAGGGCCTGCCGGCGACGACCGACGAGGACGCCCTCGGGCGGCCGCGGCTCGCGCGGGCGCTCATCAAGTGCGGCTACGCGTCCAGCGTCGAGGACGCATTCCGGCAGCACCTGTCGAAGGGTCGCCCCGCGTACGTGCCGCGCCAGGGCCTCGGGCCGGCGGACGCGATCCGGGCCATCCGCGAGGCCGGTGGCCTGGCGTCGCTCGCGCACTACGCAGAGGCGCCGGACCAGCTCGACTGGGTGCGCAGCCTCATCGACATGGGCCTCAACGGCCTCGAGGTCTACTACCGGGCCTACGACCAGGAGGTCGTCGCGACCCTGCGCCGGATCGCGACCGACCTGCGCCTCGTGATGACCGGCGGCACGGACTACCACGGCGACCGCGAGACCTACGCCGAGGCCCACGCCGAGCTGTGGGTTCCCCCGGAGGTCGCGGACGGCGTCCGCGCGGGCATCGGCTCGAGCCGCATCGGGGAGGGGAGTGCTGCCTAGGCCTGGATGACCCCGGGACGTCGTTCACTCCGCGACGCCTGGGAACGCGCCGCGCCGCGCCGGGCCGCCGGCACGCCGCCGCGCCGGGCCGCCGGCACGCTCCCACGCCGGGGGCGCCGCCCGGACGGCCACGCAGCCAACGCCGAAGATCGCTGCATGTTCATTTCGAGCCCTACGAGGAGCACAAGCTTCGGATAGCCAGCGGGCAAGCCCGCCAGGGCCACCCTCGTGCGACTTGCTGCCCACGATGCGTGCTTCTGCTTCGACAAGGAGGGCGTTCGAGGCGCCCGTCGGTCGCCCCGCAACGCTTGTCCCCTTCGTAGGCGTGGAAATGAACACCCGGCGATCACGCCGGGGGTCTACGTCCTGCTCAGTGGGCGCCAAGGCACCTGACGGTCGGCAGCCGAGCTAGTGGCCGCTCAGGTCGTCCAGGAACTCCCGGACGTCCTCTTTGGACCGGAGCACGTGCAGTGCCGTATGCGGGCCATGCTCCGCGACGAGCGCGCGTGCCTGCTCGGGCTCTGACCGGCGGCCCCGCCAGACGCGAGTGACGAGCCACCATTCATCGCGCAACCGTCGGAGCCGAGAGTCCTGGCTACCCGGTGGCAGCTCGCCTTCTGGCTTGCGCAGCCCACGCTTGAACGCGCGCCAAGCGCAGAGCCACCACGCCGTTTCCAGGATGACGACGGTGTCCGCGCGTTCGAGCTGAAGGTCGAGCGACTCGTAGTAGTTCCCGTCGGCGATCCAGGCGTCGCCCGCAAGCAGCGTGCGTTGCTTCTCCCGCCACTCGCTCTCGGACGGTTTCACCCAGCCCGGCTTCCAGTAGTGGACGTCGAGATGAATCACTGGCAATCCCGTCTTCGCCGACAGCGCGCGCGAGAACGTGCTCTTGCCCGCCCCGGCCATCCCGAGCACGAGCACGCGCCGCCCGATGGATGCGTTCCTCATCGAGCGCAGTGTCCCTGATGGCGGCTGACTCAGTCAGCGTTGCTGAATGTCACGTGACGCCGTCAGGCCGCAGTTCGGACCTCGATGCGCAGGACGGCTTCGACGGCAAGACGGAGGAGGAGATCTCGGCCGCTGACATGGTCCAGCCAGGCGCGGCCGTCCCAGGCCTCCCCTGAAAGGTCATCGCCGGCGTAGTCAGCGTCGGTGAATGTCACGCGAAGGCCGTCATGGCGTGCGACAGCTTTGGGGGAGATTCCAGCCAGCGTGTTCGCCAACGCCCCCAGAGGTCGTGCAGAGGACGCTAGGGTGAGGTTGGAGAAGGACGACAACGACGATCGAGGCGAGAGCGGCGGCGATAAGGAAGACCGCGATTGCCGGTAGTGTCAGCGCGGGTGGTCGATTCATAGTCAGTCAGCGCCGTCGAATGTCGCGCGTGTCGACGGCGAACCGCCAGGGGCCACCGACCGGCGTTGGGGGGACGCGACTAAGCATCGGAATTCGCTCATCGGGCCCGAAACCGTCGACGACGATCGTGACTGTCGCACCCGTTGGAGGCGCCGGGGTCATGGCGATCTCACCTGCCCACGATCGTTCGTTGCCGCCTCCGTTGCCCGCGACCACGTGGTACTGCGTGCCGCGATCGTCCGTGATGGACACACGAGGCTGCAGGAATCCAATGTTGCGGTCCGCCAGGGCACGCCAGAACGCGAACGCCCCTGCCTCGCGCACTTCAAGCGAAAGCACCTCGATCGTCACGCCGTTGACCCCTTGGACTTGGGCGACCGACACCACGCCAACGAGGGGGCTTGGCGCGATCTTGAGCTCCGGCATCATCTCGAGGAGCTTGGCGAGCTCCTCCGCCGGCGTGCCCTCAAACATGAAGTCCATCGAGTCTCGGCCCTCAGTCAGCGTCAGTCAATGTCACGTGAGGCGTCCTCGATCACTGGCAAACCCAGAGCGGCGAAAGTGTCGCCAGACTCTGCGAGGGGTAGGCCCAAGGCGGCTCGAACGCATTGGAGCCAGTCGTACCACATCGCGGGGTCGCTCGATTGCCCGTCCGGTCCCGTACTGACCCAGTCACTCACCTCCCAGGCCATCAGGTCGCCGCGCGCAACGATCTGGGCAAGGAAGAGTTCGAGGGCGAGATACGCCTGCTGCTCCGTTAGGGAATAGCTGGATGGCCCACCACGCCGCCGAAACGTCTGTGTCATCGGTAGGCGATCAGTGAGGGTGATGACATGCGCTCAGTCGACCATGATCTGGTCGAAGCGGGCGTAGAGGTCGTTCCAGTCGGCTTTGGACATCTCGCGGCCGGTGCGGCCGATCTCCTCGAGCGCCTCGAAATAGCCCTCGCGGGCGATGCCGGGCGAGAAGAGGATCAGGAACGTGGCCGGTGTCGGGGACTCGTTCTTGAACCCGTGGATGCCGCCACGCGGGACGTAGAGAAAGAAGCCGGGCGCGGCCTCGGTCCAGCTCGCGCCGTCGAAGAAGCTCGGGTTGCCCTCGAGGACGTAGAAGGACTCCGAGAAGCCGCGGTGGAAGTGGCCGGTCGCGCCGCCCGTGCTCGCCGGCATCTCCCAGCGGTACAGGCCGTAGTCGCCACGGGTCGACCCACCGGTCGCGACGAATCGCGCGACCGTGCCGGACTTCATCGTGAGCGTCCGTATGTCGGCCTGCGACACGCCGGTCGCGCTGATCTCGCCGAGCTCGCCCTCGTACGACACCACTGCCTCCCAGCGGGATTTGCCACTAGCATGGCACGGCCATGACGACCGGCCGACTGCTGCCGATGCTCGAGATCGCCCCGCCGCCGGCCTCGTCCGGCCGTGACGCGACCGACGTCGATGACGCCCGACTGACCGAGTTCCGGCCCGAATCTCGCGCCCTGCCCAGCTTCTACGTCTGGACCCTCGGCTGCCAGATGAACCGCAGCGACTCGGAGGAGATGGCCGGCCGGCTCCTCGCCGCGGGCTGCGCCGAGGCCGGGACGATGGCCGCCGCGGATCTCATCGTCATCAACACCTGCGCGATCCGCGAGGCCGCGGAGGCGAAGGTCGTCGGGCGACAGGGCGAGCTGGCCCGGCTCAAGTCGGTGAACCCGTCGCTGCGCGTCGTCATGACCGGCTGCGCGGTCCGCGAGATGGACCATCAGCGGCTCGACCGGCGCTTCCCCGCGGTCGACCTCTTCCTGCGGCCGGACCAGGAGCCGGAGCTGGTCGACCGGCTCGGGCTGGCGTCCGCCCAGGGCCCGATCGGGCTCGCCGGTGCGATCACCGGGGCGACCACGGTCGTCGGCCGGACCGTCGTTGGCGTTGCCGATCACCTGTCCGGGACTCGCGCCGCGGCGGTTGCCGGTGGCGCCGTGCATCGCCACTCCAGCGTGAGCGCCTGGCTGCCGATCATCTACGGCTGCGACAAGACGTGCACCTACTGCATCGTCCCGTTCAGCCGCGGCCCGGAGCGGAGCCGGCCATTCGACGAGATCGTTGACGAGGCGCGCACGATCGCGGGACAGGGCTTCCGCGAAGTGACCCTGCTCGGGCAGAACGTGAACTCCTACGGCCACGATCTCGCGCCGGAGGCGCGCTTCGGCCACGTCCGAACCGAGCGCTGGGCGGGTCGCCGGCTCGACCTCGGGAGCCGCCCCGACCTGGCCGAGCTCATCCGAGCGATCGACGGCCTGCGGACCGCCGACGGGACTCCGGCGATCCCGCGGCTGCGGTTCATCACCTCGCACCCGTGGGACCTCTCGGACCGGCTGATCGAGGCGATGGCCGACTGCCCGTCCGTCTGCGAGGCGCTGCACCTGCCGGTCCAGTCGGGCGACGACGGCGTGCTCAAGCGGATGGGCCGCCAGTACTCGATCGAGCACTACCTCGAGCGGCTCGACCGGATTCGCGACGCGGTTCCCGAGATCGCGATCTCCACCGACGTCATCGTCGGCTTCTGCGGCGAGACCGAGGCCCAATTCGAGTCGACCCTTCGACTGCTCGAGCGCGTCCGCTACGACCAGGTCTTCGCGGCCGCGTACTCCGAGCGGCCCGGCACGCCCGCGACGCGGCTCCCGGACGACGTGCCGGCCGATGACAAGCGGCGGCGGCTCAACGCCCTGCTCGACCTCCAGGAGCCGATCGGCCTCGAGCGCAACCGGGCCTGGATCGGGCGAATGGTCGAGGTCCTCCTCGACACGATCGTGCCGCCGCGCACCCACGACCACGTGGACGTGGACGAGCCCATCGCCACAGCGGCCGAGGCCCTCGATGGCGGGGACCGGGTCCACCTCTCCGGCCGGAGCCGCCAGAACAAGCTGGTCCACCTGACCGCACCCGCGAGCCGCCTCGGCTCGGTCGTCGACGTCCAGATCGACCACGCCGGCCCCTACGCGCTCCGGGGTATCGCCACGGCGTGAGCACCGCTCCGCCACTCCTCGTGATCGCCGGGTCGACGGCGACCGGTAAGACGGGGCTCTCGCTCGCCGTCGCGCGGGCGCTGCGCGCCGAGGGTGTCCCGGCCGAGGTCATCTCCGCGGACTCGCGGCAGGTCTTCCGCGGCCTCGACATCGGGACGGCCAAGGTGCCCGCCGCGGATCGGGCCGACGTGCCGCATCACGGGCTGGACCTCGTCGACCCTGACCAGGCGTTCTCGGTCGCGGACTTCGTCCGGCATGCCGGCACGGCCCTCGCCGCGATCCGCGAGCGCAATGGCCTGGCGATCCTCGTCGGCGGCACGGGCCTCTACCTGCGGGCGGTGGCCCGCGGGCTCGATGCCGATGCGCTCCCTTCGGACCGCGATACCCGAGCTGCGGTGGAAGGGATGCTCGCGCGCGAGGGCCTCGGCGCGGCGGTCGCGCGCCTGCGCCGCCTGGCGCCGAGCCGGGCGAGCCGGACGGATGTCGCGAACCCGAGACGGGTCGCGCGCGCGCTCGAGATCGCGGAGCTCGTCGGCGACGCCCCGGCCCCGCCGCTGCGTGGCTATCCCGCGGCAGTTGCCTGGCTGGGCCTGCACGTCCACGGCGCCACCCATCGCGAGTGGATCGCACATCGCGCGCGGCAGCAGTTCGACGATGGCCTCGTGGAGGAGGCCCGAGCCCTCCGCGAGCGCTTCGACCCGGCGTTGACGGCGTTCTCGGCCATCGGCTATCACGAGGCCTGGGCCGTCCTGGACGGCGAGATCGAGCGTGATGCGGCGATCGAGCGCGACGCCGCCCGGAACGTCGCATTCGCCAAGCGCCAGGCGACGTGGTTCCGCGCCGAGCGGGACATCGAGTGGCTGGACGGGACTTCCGAGACGCTGCCCAGGGCGCTGGAGACTGCTCGGCGACTCATGACCGCCACGTGAGCCCGACGAGGGCGGCGACTCCCGCGGTCAGCCTGGATCCGGCGCGGGTCCACGCGTGGCGCGTCGAGCGGCAGCTCCTCGCCGCCGGCCAGGCGGCGGGCCCGGCCGACGTGGCGCGGACACTCGTCGGCGTGCAGGCTCAGGTCACCTCGTCGGCCGCGCTCGCGATCGCACTCCGAACGAAGTCCGGCCGCGGCACCACCCCGGCCGTGCAGGCGGCGACCCGGGCGCTGCTCGATCGCCGCCTCGTCCGCGCGTGGGCCATGCGCGGCACGCTCCACCTCTTCGCCGCGGACGACGTGCCGACCGTCGCCGCCGCGCTCCGCGGCAAGGAGCGCTGGCGCCGCCCGGCCTGGCTCCGCTGGTTCGGGGTCACCGAGCCGGAGATGGAGCGGCTCATCGACACGATCGGCGAAGTCCTCGACGACGACCGACCGCGCACGCGCGCCGAACTGTCGGAGGAGATCGGCGGGCGACTCGGCCCGCGGGCGGGCGAGCTCATGCGCAGCAGCTGGGGCGGCGCCCTCAAGGTCGCCTCCGATCGGCACTACCTCGTGCAGTCCGCGGAGGGCGACGCGGGTGTGCGGTTCATCCGGGCCTCGCGCTGGCTCGATTCCTGGCGGGACGAGGAGCCGCGCGCCGCCCTCGCGAAGCTCGTCGAGCGCTACCTCGCGGCCTACGGGCCGGCGACGCTGACGGAGCTGTTGCGCTGGTGGGGCGTGTCGGAGACCAAGGTCATGAAGCCCATCATCGAGGGCCTCGGGGACGCCGTCGTCGGCGTCGAGGTCGACGGCGTGCGGGCGTACGCGCGGCGGTCGGACGTCGAGGTTATCGAGTCGACGAAGCCGACGCGCGGCGCCGTCCACCTCGTCGGCGGCTTCGACCCGTTCATCGTGGGCGCCGGGCTTCGCGGACAGCTCATCCCGCCGAAGCACCTGAAGCGGGTTTCGCGCACCGCCGGCTGGATCTCACCGGTCGTGCTCGTCGATGGCGTGGCGGCGGGCGTGTGGGACTCGAGGCAGAACGCCCGCGGCCTCGAGATCACGGTCGAGCCTTTCGAGGCGATCGACGCCAAGCTGAAGGCCGGGCTGGTGGAAGCGGCCGACCGAGTCGGCGCGGCCGTGGGCTCGCCAGTGACGCTCGACTACGGACCGGTCTTCCGCGACAAGGCCCCGAAGGTGCCGTTCAACGACCGCTGACCCGATTTCGGGCACCCGGGAGCGAGCCGGTATCCTTCGCGGTCGCATGAACGCCAAGATGATCGAGCTCGAACGACCGGTCGAGAAGGCCTTTCTGGTCGCCGTCGACACGGGCGAGGAGCCCGGCTGGAACGCCGAGGACTCGCTTGCCGAGCTGGCTAACCTCGCCCTCACGGCGGGGGCCGACGTCGTGGGCGCCGAGTGGCAGAACCGCCGCCATGTCGACCCGCACTGGTACGTCGGCAAGGGCAAGGCCGCGGAGCTGGTCGCCGCCAAGTCCGAGACCGGCTTCGACCTGCTCGTCGCCGATGACGAGCTGTCGCCGACGCAGCAGAAGACCCTCGAGGACCTGGTCAAGGTCAAGGTCATCGACCGCAGCCGGCTGATCCTCGACATCTTCGCCCAGCACGCTCGGACCCACGAGGGCCGGCTGCAGGTCGAGCTGGCCCAGCTCGAGTACCAGCTGCCGCGCCTGACCCGCCTGTGGACCCACCTCTCACGCACCCAGGGCGGCATCGGCTCGCGGGGACCGGGCGAGAGCCAGCTCGAAACCGACCGCCGCGTCATCCGCGACCGGATCAAGCGGATGAAGGAGCGCGTTGACGACGTTCGGCGGGCACGTGAAACCGCTGCACGCGGGCGCGACCGCCGGCTGATGGCCACCGTCGGCATCGTCGGCTACACGAACTCGGGCAAGTCGACGCTGCTGAACGCCCTCGTCGGCAGCGAGGTCACGCGAGCGGAGGACAAGCTCTTCGCGACGCTCGACCCGACGTCACGCCAGGTGAAGCTCGGCGACGGCCAGACCGCGATCCTGACCGACACCGTCGGCTTCATCCACAAGCTGCCGCACCAGCTCGTCGACGCGTTCCGGGCGACGCTCGAAGAGGTGAACCGCGCGGACGTGCTCGTCGAGGTCGTCGACGCCTCGGATGCGCATGCGACCGAGCACCGTGCGACCGTCCAGGCGGTGCTCGACGACCTTGGCGCCGGCGACAAGCCGCGCCTGGTCGCGTTCAACAAGGCCGACCTGCTCACGGGCGCGGCGGCCAAGAGCAACGGCGGGGGCGGCAACGGCGGGGGAGGGGAGCCCGCGCTCATCGCGCCGGCGATCGGCGGCGCGGTCTTCGTCTCGGCCCTGACCGGGTTCGGGCTGGACACGCTGCGGGTCGAGCTGTCCGCACTGCTGGCCTCGTTGTGGGAGGACGTCGACGTCCGCCTGCCGTACACGGCGGGGGAGCTGCTGGCCCGGATACGGGAGCGAGGGACCGTCGAAGTCGAGTACGGCGAGCGCGACGTCCGGATCCGGGGACGGGTCGCACCGGTCCTGGCGGGCGAACTTCGTGGACGAGCTGTGGACGGGAGCACCGATTCGGGCGCCTGAACTTCAAAACTCGTGGATAAGTGGGTTCCGGTGCCCCTAGGCCCCCCGTATATTTCCTCTTGCCCAGAGGGGCAGCGATCAACTAGCGGTCTCGCCCGGTGCTTGCATCGGGCTCCACGACAGGTGCTTGCATCGGTTGTGGTGGGGATCGCATAGAGACCGAAGTTCCTCTGGGCGTTTCGATTCCCGGCAGAATTCATCTGCCGCGCACCGGCATCATTGCCGTCGTGACCGACGCCCCGCCCCGGCGCCATCGCGGCCCCGGCCTGTGCTCCTCGATTGAGCTGCCGGATGGACGCAGCCTCGACGTCTGGCAGGCGGGACCGCCCGACGGCGATCCGCTCGTCTTCCACCACGGAACGCCCGGCGCCGGGTCGCCCTTCCAGCCACACGTCGAGGCGATGGCCGAGCGCGGGCTGCGATACATCGGCTGGACTCGGCCCGGGTACGGCTCCTCGAGCCGTCGTCGTGGCCGGAATGTCGCCGACGACGCCGGCGACGCCGTCGCGGTGCTCGACCATCTCGGCATCGATCGCGCCTGGGTCGTCGGCTGGTCTGGCGGCGGGCCGCACGCCCTCGGCTTCGCCGCGCAGGCGCCGGACCGCGTCCGCGGCGTGGCGCTGATCGGCTCGGTTGCGCCGTGGGGGGCCGAGGGTCTCGACTGGACGGCAGGGATGGGCGCGGAGAACGTCAGGGAGCTCGAGGCGAATCTCGCGGGCGAGGACGCGCTTCGACCCGCCGTCGAGCAGGAATGGCAGGTCTTCCGCGACATGAAGCCAGAGGACGTCGCCGCGGGCCTCGGCGACCTCGTCGACGACGTCGATCGGGGATCGATCACGCCAGCCCTCGCCGAGTATCTCGCCTCGAATGCCCACGAGGGCCTCCGCGAGGGCTACCTCGGCTGGCTCGATGACGACCTCTGGATCGTCCGCCCGTGGGGCTTCGAGCTCGACGCGATCCGCTGCCCGGTCCATGTCTGGCAGGGTGCGCATGATCGGATGGTTCCCTACGGCCACGGCCAGTGGCTCGCCGCCAACATTCCGAGCGCCTGTCCGCACCTCCTCGACGACCACGGGCATCTCACGCTGGTCGTCGATTCGTTCCCGCTGATCCTCGACGAGCTCATTTCGGGCGGCGGCTAGCACATCGCCGGTGACGCGCGCTCGACTTCTCGCCAAGCAGCCGTGGACAGGCTGTGGACGTGACCGGCTCGATCGCCCCACGATCTCCGAATCTCGTGGATAAGGCGCTTCCCGGACCCGCACGTGCGCCCATATTCTTTGTCTTGCCCGGAGGGGCCCTGAGCCACCGAGGCGGACCGGTCGATGCTCGCATCGACAGCAGGTTCGGTACTTGTACCGGACATGTGGGACGCCACGGAGCACAGCGGTTCCTTCGGGCGTTTTGCTGTGTCCGGCGGAATGGTCGCGCCGTCCGGACACGGCAGCCGGAGTAGGGGAGGGCGCGTGGAGACCGGCGGGTCCGCGCCAGAGGGCCGGATCGAGGGCTGGTCCGGCGCCCCGGTCGCGTCCCGGCTGCCGGCCATCGTGCTCGTGGCCCTGGTCGGGCTCGGGGCGGTCGTGCGACCCGCGGCGCCGTTTGTCTTCGTCGGGATCCTCGTCCTGTACCTGTTCCTGCGCCAGCGCGGCGAGCGGTCGCTGCTCCTCGCCGCCGTGCTGCCGGCGGCGGCGATCCTCGCCTGGCGCTCGATCCCGCAGCCGATCGCGGACCCGACCGGTGCCGACTGCGCGAACCTCCTCGCCCCGCCGGCGGTATGGCGCTTCCTCGAGGGGGCGATCGGCCTCGGCGCGGTCGTGCTGCTCGTCCTCGACCGGCGGGCGTCGCTGGGGGACCTCGGGCTCCGGCGCGGGTCGCGGACGGTGCAGGTGCTCGCGATCGCCAGCCTCGTCGTCATCACCCCGCTGGCCCTGTCGTTCAGCACGCTCGTCGGCGGCTCGATGGGGGGCGTCTTCTTCGGCAGCTACACGCTCGACCTGTCGAACCCGCTGGCGTTCCTGCCGGCGATCGTGTTCGCCGCCTCGAATGCGCTGGCGGAGGAGCTCGCTTACCGCGGGGCGATGCGGACCTGGCTGGCCCCGGGCCTCGGCGTCGTCGGCGCGAACCTCGCCCAGGCCATCCTGTTCGGGCTGTCGCACACGGGCGAAGACTTCGTCGGCATGGAGGCGGCGATCCCGACTGCCGCCGCGATGATCCTGCTGGGCTTCGTCGGCGGCGTCATCGCCCGACGGACGCGGTCGCTGACGCTGCCGCTGGCGATCCATGCCGCGGCGGATATCCCGCTCTACTTCTACTGGGCCTGTCGGCTGGTCTGAGGCTCGACGATGCAGGGCGCTGCGGCGTTGACCGAAACCACCTATCGACCAGCCCGAATCCCGTTGCTACGGTCGGCAGGTGAAGGCCCGGATCATCGCCGCGCTCGCGCTCGGCTTGTTGCTGCTCGGCTGTGGCCGTTCAGCTCCACTCCGTGTCGACAAGGAGGCTTCCGCCCAGAACTGCTGCTTGCTGTCCTACGTGGTCATCGACGTCGTCGCGGACCCGACGTTCGGCACGGTCAACAAGGCCGGCGGTGAGCCGTTGACGTGGCCGTCCGGCTTCACGGGTCGATGGGCCGGGTCCGAAGTCGAGGTCGTGGACACCGCAGGCAGGGTGGTTCTGACGACTGGCGGCAGGTATTGGCTCAGTCCGCTCTACCCGCCCTGGGACAGGTTCGTCGTCGGCGAGGTCAGGCCGTGTGCTGACTGCGACCTGGGCGGCGGCCCGCTCTAAACCTCCGAGCCGATCCGGTAGGTTGGTCCGCGGCGCCGCTGCCGGCGCCGCGGAAATGGTCGCGAATGGTCGCGAGGGAGGTCAGGGCGCGACGGTCACCCAGAACTCGTAGACGCCGTTGAGGTCACCGGGCGCCTTGTCGTTCTTGAAGAAGTACAGGGGCAGCCCGTTGTAGGTGACCTGGGTGCTGCCGTCGTCCGAGCGGGTGATCGTCCCGAGGGTGCCCGTGACGCCGGCCGAGCCGGTGGGGGTCACGCCCGCGTCAACCGTGAGGGCCGGCCACGTCTCGAGGCAGCCGGCGGTGCACGCGCTCGTGCCGCTGTCCTTGGTGTCCTTGGTGAAGTTGTAGAGCGTCAGCCCCGTCTTCGGGTCGACGAGGATCATGCCGGCGCTGCCGACCTCCTTGGCCTCGACGGTCGCGCCGCTCGAGCCGGTCGAGCTCGATGCCGGCGCGCTGCTCGGTGGCGCCTGGGTCGCCGCTCCCGCGGTGTTCGGCCCCGCCGTCGTTGCTGCACTCCCGCAGGCGGCGAGCAAGGCGGTCGCCGCCGCCATGCCGATCAGGGTGGTGATGCGTCGTGTCATTCGTCATACCCCGTGCAAAATGGACCCCAGGGTCGGGGTCACACAGGCGTCTACGACGAAGCGCCGGTCGTCGGTTTCCGATTCCGGCCTGCTGCAACAAGCCTGCAACCACCCTCGCAGCGCCCTCGCAGGTGCGGTCGTCCTTCCGTTCTCTTTCGCGCCGATCCTGAGAGGGGAGTGGCGGCGTCAGCTGTCGGCGCTGAGCGTCGGGGCGATGCGGATGCTCAGGAACTGGGTCACCCGGAGGAGGCCCAGGAACTGGCGCACGACCGGCGGCATGAGCTTGCGGGTCGGATCGTGGACCAGGCGCGGCCCGATCAGCCGGAGCGTGCGGCCCTGCGTGGTCAGGCGGCACTCGCCGGCGGCCATGATGTTCTTGACCCACTGCACGTCCGGCCCATAGGTCAGTGCGAAGACGTACTCCTCGCCGCGGCGGAACACGTTCATCGGCGTCCGGTACTCCTTGCCGCTCGTCCGGCCGCGGTAGCCGAGGATCCCGAAGCCCGGCAGCCAGCCCGCGACGAGGCGGGTGATCGGGTTGACGAAGCGCACGGTGAACGGGCGGATCGGCTGGAGCCGGGTCGACGTTGCCACGCGCACAGGATCGCAGCGACTCGCGCCACTCGCATTTCGCACGCTGGTTCCACCGCAACAGGCGTGCTGGAGCGCCAGATTCCGGCAGGTTGACTAAGTCGGACTAAGTCGATATCGTCCGCGCCATGGACAAGGCGGTCAACATCCACGAGGCGAAGACGCACCTGTCACGCCTTGTCGAACGGGTCGAAGCCGGGGAGGAGATCACCCTGGCCCGAGCCGGCCGGCCTGTCGCGCGCCTGGTGCCGTACGTGGCCCGGCGGCAGCCTCGCGCTCCCGGGTCCCTCAAAGGCCGAATCTGGTTCGCCGACGATTGGGACTCGGCCGCGGTCAACGCAGAGATCGCCGAGCTCTTCGAAACGTGATCCTGCTGCTCGATGCCCATGTGCTGCTCTGGTGGTTGAGCGGCGACCCGATGCTGTCAGCCGTCGCCAGGGCGGCGATCGCCGAGCCGGCCAATGAGTCTCTCGTCTCGGCGGCGACCGTGTGGGAACTGGCAATCAAGCAAGGGCTCGGCAAGCTCCGCATCGACGCCGACCTGCTCACCGAGATCGATCGAGCTGGCTTCACCGGCCTGCCCGTGACGATGGAGGACGGCAATGTCGCCGGCGCCTTGCCGCTGCACCACAAGGATCCGTTCGATCGAATGCTCGTCGCTCAGGCGCAGCGGCTCGACGCCCTCATCGTCACCAGAGATCGCGCCTTTTCCTCATACGACATCAACGTCATCACGGCGTAAGGCGCTCGACGCGGATCGTCCCCTTGGTCGCTCCTTGGCACTTCCGATAAGGCAAGTTATGTCTGGTACGGATGGAGTCGCTGTCGGCGTGAGGCTCTTCACGTCGTCGCGAATCGCTCGAAGATTGCGATGATCTCGTCGAAGGCGTCAACTCGTCTTTCCTGGACAGCGTTGATGTACATGGTTCGTGCTCGAGCCTGATCGACGGCTGCCGCTCGAGCAAAGCGACCGAGGATGGGCTTGCCAGGAACCAGCTTCTTCCACTCCTCGGAGTCGGTCGTGATGCTCTCGCTCAAGAGCGAGAAGTATTTCTCACTTGCCTCCTGAATGGCGGGAAGGTCAAGAGCACTAGCGATCCGTCCCCCTTCAGATTGCGCTCGCTCCTGAAGCAGCGCGACGACTTCCGTCATCGACTTCCCGTGGCAGTCCGCCGGCATTAGGTCAACATTCCCAGCGGCCATTCGAAACCTAGCCGATACGAACAGTGCCGTGGCATATGAGACATATTCCTCAGCAATCGAACGGATACGAGCTCGAATGGCTTTTGGTTTGCGGAGCCAGGATCCAGATGCCTCGAGCGGCGCGAACGCCAGAGCCCAGACATTCTCGTCCAGGAAATAGTTTTCAAGATGGTAGCGAGGCAATACTTGCAGGACGCCGCTGGCTGAGGCCGCTACGGCCGAAGCCTCGGCTGGATCCGGGGCGCTGTCTCTGTCGCTCAGCATGAAGAAGTCGACGCCCCAGATCGTTCGCGAAAGGACGGCCTCGTATATGGATCGAAATGATTCAACCACGTGCTTGCCGCCGCTTGGAACGAGCACAAGCTGCGGGAATCGCCCTCGTAGGATTGATCCGTACGTCTGCTTGTCGAGACTCGATGCGGTTCCTTCGACGAGGACTATTCGCTTACCGAGGGCAACGATGCCGATCGACTGGCCAAGCATTCGGAGCGCCTGATTCGTCTCGTCGTCCTCCTTCACAGGCATGGCCTGATTTACCGGTTCGCCGCCTTTATCCAACTGAGCTGGTTTGATGAAGACAACAGAGCGATCGAGGGCCGCGGTAATGACGTCTGGGGAGTGAGTCGACAAGAAGAATTGGTTCCGCTGGCCGATTGTCTGCAGCGCTTGGATAAGCCTATAACTGAGTTCCGGGTGGAGGTGCAACTCGGGTTCGTCAAAGAAGACGATACAGTCTTCCGGCGCACGAAGTTGGAAGTCAAACGCGATGTTGACAACCTCGCGCTCGCCCGAACTGAGGGTGGCAAACTCGAGTTCCTGGCCATCGAGCCTGTACTGGAGCCTTTGATCGCGCGCCGATGGATCGACAAGCTCTTTCGGGCCCAAGAGCTGGGCGAAAAGCTCCTTGAACGGCTTCATCGGATCGTCGAACTCGAGTTTCATCGAGTCGCGTCCCTCGCGCCTCAACGCGACCGCCCGATTGGCAATGCTTTGCTTCTGCGCCTCGATGATTCGAAACATCGAGTTCAACGTGTCTTGGAATCGATCGTGCATGAATCCGAAGGTCGTTTCCCAGGAAACCTCCTCCTCGAGGGGATCTGGGAGATCCCATGTGAACTGAAACGGCCGCAGATTCTGGATCGTCCGATCGGATTCGAAATTGACGAGACTGCTCTGCCACTTCGTCCGCCGCCGGTTGGTCTGGATCGTCGCTCTGAATAGATCCATGTCGGCGGAATTCGACATGTCTAGCGACTCGCGACCTCCCCAAGCGTCGGCCTCTCGAGGATGCGTCGCCGCGACATGCCCCTGAACGTTCGCTGCAGGCGTGCCGCCGCGAAGATGGCCCACGATATATGAGAGAAGCCTGGTCTTGCCCACCCCATTTGGGCCCGCGACGACGACCACATCCGAGAGGGTGTCGATGGCGAATCGGCGGACCGGCAACGCCCCATCGATGGCTAGATCCTGAATGCGCACGCCGCAGTCCTCGTTTGACCAGTCCCCACGAACGCACCGAACGTCCCGTACATTCGAGCGGGCTCCTCCACAGCAATGTTCTCCTAGGTATCCGGCAGCGACGCGTCGCCGAACTCACGCTCGCTTCCAAAGACCGGAGGCTCCGGGGTGGCGACCTGAGAGGTCGATTGAGGCTGGCCAGGAAGCTTCGGCGCTTGTGCAGCCCAAGGATGAAGTCCTTGGACGATCGAGCCGTAGAAGTCGATCGCTTGGCGACGCGATTCCGCAACGAATGATCCGGCTAGTTTTCCTCGTTTCGCACCGAGCTCACGGGAGAGCGAGACCCGGAACGACCGAGGTTCCCGGTGCGCATCGGGCACATAGATGAGCTTCTCCGGCTTCTCTCTACTCTCCTTAAGCGTTGCCAGAACCGGGTCCTTCACATTTGGGTGTCGGGCCTCGACCCGGATGGAGTCGGGAGCATCCTTCAGCTGACGAAGTAGCCAACTGATCCGGGTTTTTGCTCGGCCTTCCCTCGGCGCGGCCAGCTCGACGCTTGTAATGAACAGTCGAGACCGGAGGTCAGCGGCGAGCTCGATCGGCGCCGCGGCATCAGGGACTCGGATGGTTGCCTCGAGTCGCCCAGCGTCGACGAGCAGGCGAGCCGTCTTGTCGAGCCTGGCGGCAGACTCGATGTTCCGCGGCCAAACCACTTCGACATTTCGACCGAGCGTCTGACAGAGCCCGAGCGCCAGGTACTGAACGAATTGTTCCCAACGCCCCGCGATGTCCCGGACGCCTTTGTCGTTGGCCCGCAGGGCGTGCTGTCGCGCCCCGTCGCGGACCCCGACCCAGGACTCACCCATGTCGTCGAAACCACCCGCGCCGGCCCTTTCGTGATCCAGATAAGCGATCAGCTCACCGAGAATCCATGCCTGGTCGGTGTCCGCGACGCCCCGGTGTTCGTTCTGTACCCGAGCCTCGGTCATGACCTGCCACCACGAGAGATGACGCAGGACGACCTTGCGCGTCTTCCGGGCATCGATCGCGACCGGCCACTCTGAGGGAGACGCGGTGATCTGGTTGCTGAGCGTCAGAACCGCGTCGATCCCGTTCGCCCGTGCGACGTCCAGGTACTTCTCGATCTGCTCGGGTCGGAGCGCTGCGCCAGCGGTCTTGACCTCGACGAGGCACGCCCAGCGCGTCTTGCCGCGCTCGACAACGACTGCACCATCTGGAATGAGGGTCCTGTCATCGCCGTCGCTGAAACGGACCTCCGTGAAGGTCGCAATGCGGCCAGCGGGAGCATCGAGGTGGGCGAGGAGCGCCCGACCGAATTGCGGGACCGCCCGCATGACCGCCAGCAGAGAGGACGTCGCCCGTTGTTCCTGTTCGTCTTGACCACCGATGCCCGTCGTCGGAATCAAGCGCGCTTGATGCCACGAGTCCTCGAGACGTGCACGACCGACGGGCTTCGAGGCATTGTCTCGGTTGGTCACGAAGCTCTCCTCGATGGCATTCGGCGCTCGCGCCGCTGGCAGTTGAAGCAAAGGATTCGCCCGCCAAACTCCTCCTTGTGCTCGGCGGCATACGCGGCCACCTTCGATGTCACCCACACGCCGCAGCTATGGCACGTCGCGCTGGATGGGGTTCGCGCGCCCTTCGTGGCAGGAAAAACGTTCTTCTCGACTGTTGCCGCGGATCGAGGCGCTGGCGGTAACCCGAACCTGGCGGGCCAGTCGAACGCGGCGGGCCGATGGAGTTCGACGAGTTGCTTTGCGATTTCGCCGATCGCGTCGACGCCAACGAGCTTGGGAAGCGCGCGCAGCGTCCGCATCGTGTCGTTGTAGCTGTCGTAGATCCGGTCTCGAAGCTCCTCGACCTTGATGACGGTGTCCAGACCATCGATCGAGCGGCGAGCGTTAGCGGTTCTGGGAACGTCGATCTTGGCTCCGTTTGAAACCAGCACCACCGGATACCACGCCGGCTTGAGCGTTACGACACGGCGCGGCAGGGCGATCGCGCCCGAGTCGACGAGGTCCTTGAGTACCTCGACGTGGTTGGCGTTCTGGTGGACCGGGGATGGCATCCCGTAGGTCTTCCGCCCGGCATACCGATACCAGTGACCGCGCTCATCGATTCGGACGCCTTCACTGAAGGCCTTCGTCTCGCAGACCCACGCATCCAGCACGCGGTTGAGGATCAGATGGTCGATCTGCGCGACCCGCCCGTTGACCTCGAGCCGAAGGTCGTGGATGACCGCAAAACCATCCCGGTCGGCGTACCCGAAGTCGATCTCGTAGGCGGCCTCGCGCTCGCCACGAACTCCGGCTCGGATGGCCCAGATCTCATCGTCGATCAAGGTTCTCGTCCGACGATCCAGGTCCGGTCGATCGAGGAGGGCGGTGATCGCGTCGATCTGGGGCTGCTTGTCGTCTGCCAGCTTGAAGACAGTCACACGCCCGCTCCGAGGCAAGCCACCGGCAAGTCCCCCTCCCTACCGCGCTGTCAGCTGTCTATGTACCACTACGCGCAGCCGCGCTGAAGGCTCAACACGGGCAGGCAGGAGAGCATCATCATCCCGGGCCGCGACCTCCAGCACGAGATCGCCGTGGGCAACTCCCCGACCGAGCATCGCGCACGCGAGCTGGTCGCGGAGCTGTAGGCAGATCTGGGATCTGACCTTCCCCCCAGGCCAGTTCTCGAACGAGGACTGCGCGGTTTCGGCCGATCGCCTCATCGAGGAGCACGGGAAACCCCGCCTCGTCCAGGTCCAGAGGCGGCATGCCCCGCTTCTTCTCCCAGCCGCGAAGCTTCTCGAGGAGCGGCTCCAAGTCATAGATAAGTGGGTTGTTGGTCGCCTCACGCCGGTCCCGAACGAGTGCCTCGGTGAAGGCCACCCACTCCTGGATAGACCGGTTCCAGTTGGCGGCGATCTCGTTGATCCGGATATGGCCCTCGACCTCCATGTTGTAGAGGTCGGCGAAGAAGTCGAGCAGCGGCATCGCCTTCAGGTAACAGGCTGGGTCAGGCTCCTGGTATCGAAGGTGCAAGGCAAGCTCGAGACGGCAATACGCCATTCGGGGCGAGTCCCAGCGCGCCTGAAGTGCCTCCATTCGTTGGACGAAGTTCGCTCCGCTCTGCGCCTTCAGTTGGCCGTAGATGGCGACGAGGGAGATGACGACGGCAACAAACTGTGCCGCCGTCCAGAACCACTCGGATCCGGGACCGATCAAGACAATGTTCTGGAGGTTCACGGGTCACGCGTAGCCGCGGTGAAGGCTGAACACGAAGGGCAGCCGGTTGACCATCATCATGCCGAGCGGGATGCCGACAATCGTCACGCAGAGGAGCCAGGCGGCGGCCATCCAGAACGCCGAGAGCCACCAGCCGATCACGATGAAGTAGGCCAGTCGGATGAGGGCGCTCGTCTGTTCGGTGGCGATCCGCTCGAAGCGGGTGACGCCGTCGGCGCCGGTGACCATCGTGAAGCGCTCGCGCCGCGGTCGAAGCGTGAGCAAGGTCGGGATGCGGTTGACGATGTAGAACGAGATCGGCAGCCCGATCAGCGTGATCCCGGCCGCCCAGGCGACTGCCATACCGAGGCCTGTCAACCACCAGCCCGCGAGCAGATACCAGACCAGCCGAACGAGCATGCTCGGGCCGGTCTTGAGCTCGACGATTGCACTCGGCGCCGTCACGCGCTGCTCCCCTCCCCCATCCCTCTGTCGCCCGGGCCCCACGACTGTAGCGATCGATCGGCGCTAGCTTCCGTGCAGTGGGCGAACCTCGGCAACATTCGACGACGTTGCGACCGTTGTCGATCCGGGAAAACCCTTGCTGACCGCCGGGTCAGAGGTTCGGCCCGCCTGCGGCCAACACCTCTGCATCGTCCTCCGGTGCGCCAGGTTGTGTCAGGGAAGGTTCAAGTGAACCTGGCTGTTCGCTTGGGGCGGCACGATCCGCGTCCGGCCCCTTGGGCGTGCTCAGGGCAGTGAAACGCCCCGTAGCCATCGCCCAGAGAAACAGGGTTAGCAGGACCGGTCCAGTCGCGACCGCGACCGCGTCGATCCAAGCCCGATTCGCGATACGGTCGATCAGAATCCCACCGGCGAACGCGAACATCAGGGATAGGCCACTACCGATGAGCAGGAGGTTGTAGACCGCTCGCCCGGGGACGTAGATCCGGCCACGGTCGATGTCTCCTTGCCATCTGCCCCACTGGCCCGCCACCTTGAGCGCCAACCAGACCGCGGCGAACTCCGGACGCCCCGCCAGCCAGGCGCTCGTGAACAACGAGCGCTCGATGTAGCCAATGGCGGCTGGGTGCCATGGGCCAGCGAATCGTGCAGAGAGCCCGCCGAGCTGCTGGTAGGCGACCGCGAAAAGGGGCCGCAGCGCGAGTTGCGCCCCGAAGAGCGAATAGCCAAAACCGATGATGATCGGGATCGCGAGACCGGGAGCCTGGTCGGGCGTCGGCAAGGCTATGAACAGGCGATGTGGTCGACGGTGACGCTCGCAGCGAGCTGCCGCTTCAGCCTTGGAGAAGCGACGCGTGCAGCGAGGGCGGCAGCGAGAACGAGCTTCAACTACGTCCCTCTCCGCGTCATCGTTTTCACGGGTGTCTTGGCGGCCTCGATCGGGACCGTCGATTTGCAACATGCGACGAGTGCGCGCGCGAGGCGAAACATGCCAGAGCCTTTCCCAATCCGGCGACAGCCGCGTCGATCCTAGGTTGGTGGCGGGCCATCGAACAGTAGGGATATCCCTAATGGACCCGGCCCGGTCAACCCGATACCGTGCGGCGGCGATGGCGGGGTGGATCGTGAAGTACGACGGGCCGGAGGGCATGGGCTCGAGCGCGTCGAGCTCCCAGGGGAATCCTCGGAAACGTCAGGCAGATCGGCTTCGCCAAGGCAGCGGGTCTATTTGCCGGCGCACTCGGATGCGCGGACATCGTTATCGGTAGCCTGCCGCTACCGGGGAAGGAGATGGCCCAGGAGATCAAGGGCTGTTTCGAGAAGGGCGCTGAGATGGCCTCGTTGGCAGACTGAGAGGCGTCGGAAGGATCGCGCGGTCATCCGCACTTCGATCCCGCTGAGAGAGCGCTGTCGAAACTATGGGTATGAAGGCGTGCTCGCCGGACAGAAGCTGGCCTCGGAGTCGGGTCGCTGGCCCGTCCGAATTCGGGAGGGCACACTCGGCGAAGGCGCCTACGTATACACGGTCGCCTTTGTGGTGACATGACCGGGCGCGGCTTGCCTTCGCGCTAGTGGCTCGTCAGGTCGACATGCGCCAATTGGAGGGGAGAGCGCGATGGGTGAATACGCGGTCGTAGGAGTGATTGGCGCCCTTGTCGGGTTCGGCGAACTGGCATCACGAAACAAACTTCGGCCGTCGCTGATCTTCGCGACCGTGGCGACCTACATCTACGTCCTCTTGAATGTCGCGGCGGCGTGCGCTGCGCTGTACCTGATGCGGATATTCAACTGGAACTTGGGAATGGCCGCTAGCGATCCAGCCCTCCCGACCGCTCAGGCGTTGATCGCGGGATTCGGGGCGATGGCATTCCTACGATCGTCATTCTTCGTGCTGCGAATTGGGGACAAGGATGTGGGAATAGGGCCGGGAGTCTTCCTCACCGGCGTCATCGAAGTTACAGATCTAGCCGTCCAGCGCTCAGTAGATCGAATGGTCGTCCGAGCCAGGGCCCGCCTCGCCTCCCTGGCAGTCGAAGGCTTGGACTACGACGCGGTCGCATTGGCACTACCCACGTATTGCATGGCCCTCGCAGGCAACTCAACCACGGTCGACGCCCAAACGATAGCCAACCAGATCGTCGCGCTTCGAGATGCTCCCATGCCAGACGCTCAGAAGGTCGTCATGGTGGGAACCTTTTGCATCAATACCTTCGGTGAAGAAGTTGTCGTTGCCGCAATAGAGCAATTGCGCCGAACACTTCCACTCCCATCCGCGGCCCCGTCGAAGCCGAGTGCGTCCGCAGGTGCCTAGCCCAGGTAGTCGTCGCCAGGGCCGAGGTCCCTGCCATAGTTAGGTACAGGGCAACACGCCGACGCGGTGGAAGCGTCAGCCCGGTCCAGCCCGCCGCATGCGCTCGAGCTCGCGGCGCAGGCGCTTGCTGGGACGGCCCTCGCCGCGCACGGCCTTGATGCCAGGCGCGATCTCGCGGACGACCGGCGGTGGGCTGTTGTCGATGTAGCACGTGGCCGCGACCGGCGCGCCGACGCGCGTTTCGATCGGCCGCACGACCTCGACGATCCGTTCACGTTGCGCGATCAGCGCATGCACCACGTCGCCGGCACGGACCTTCGTCGATGGCTTTGCCGGGTTGCCGTTGACGCGGACGTGCCCGCCCTCGCACAGCTGGGTCGCCATGGGCCGCGCCTTGACGAGCCGTACCGCGCACAACCAGCGATCGATCCGTGTCTCGTCGGACAAGGTCTGCTTCGTCTCGTCGTCGGTGACGACTGCGGCGGTTTCCTCAGGCGTCCGCCGCGCAACACGATGGTGCGAACGAGGATGGTCGGCCTGGCCGCGATACGCCGGGTCGTTCCGATCCATCGCTCCCTCCCTCCACTGGACCATACGCGGATTCCGATCCGGAGGGAGCGGGTCGCTCGAAGCGGTCGTTACGGCGACGCTTTGGGGACGAGCTTGCGGACGTCGACGGTGACGATGTAGCCGGCGGCCTTCGGATGGTCCAGCTTCTGGAACGCCGTCGCATCGGCCTTGTTGTCGATGTGTTTGGGATGCAATTCAGCGCGAGTGAGGTCGGCGTTGGGATCGGCGATGCTGCCCGTCCCGTCGGGATGGAACCACTCGGTGAAGACGTGGCGCTCGGCCTCCGAGTGGGTCTTTTTCTTGGCCTTCTTTGCTGCACTGGCCAGCGCCTTGGCCTTCTTTTCCAGGTCGTCGATGATGGCCGAGGTTGTGCCGGGTTGCGTCAATGTGCCATCAGGTTGCCGCATCAAGAACTGGCCGTTTGGCTTCATCCACGCATCGACGTCGTCGATCGCCTTCTGGCCAGCTGGCGCGCCGCTCAATTTGAATACCCGCATGCCCTGGTAGTGCCACCAGTTGTAGCCCGTGGCACTCGTCGCCTTGAGGCCGTGCGCGACCTGTGCTCCCTCGATCGGCGAGCGCATGATCATGCAGCCCTCAAACAAGATCGTCGTGGCTTCAGCCCCGGTCTTGGCCAGGAAGGCACCTGCGTCGGCTCCATCCTTTGGGCCGTCGATCCAGAGGCCGCCCTCGTGGCCATGCGTCATGAGCACCAGGGTGCCGATCTTGTCGTAACCGCTCAGCACCTGGGACAGATGCTTCCAGGACGTGATGCGGATCCGCTTCGCGCCCGGGTACCTGATCTTTCCGAAGTTTTGATCCCGCTCGAGCTCGCCCTTGCTCGAGTGGTGAATGTAGAGGACGTCCACGCTGGCGCGTGATTTCCCAGGAGCCTTGGCAGGCGGCTTCTTTGCGTCTGTTTTCTTCTTGTCGGAGGATGCGATGCCCCGCTCTTCGTCCGTCGGTCTGTGTGTTGTCGTCTCCCGGTTTGTGCCGCGGTCGTCTTCTGGCAAGTCAGGCCTCGGCTTGCGGCTCGAAGTCCTCCAGTTCGTCGTCACCCGAGCCGACGACGGGGGCCGACACGGCGGGCGCGTCGGGGTTCGCCTCTGCGTGTCGTAGTCGTCGCCATTCGGTGAGCGCCGTCTCCTCGTCCGCCAGGGAGAGGCTCAGGGCAATGGCCGCCGCGTGCCGCCGCCTCGCATTCTCGGCGAAGCCTCGCTGCATGATCGCCCGCAGGGCGGGTCGCTTCCGCGCCATGTACCTCGCGCGCGACTCTGGGTGTTCGGTGGCCAGTTCCGTCTTGAGGTCGCCGTACTCCGAAGCGACGCCAGGGTGCCGTCGCAGATAGTCGCGGAACACCACCAGCTTGCGCCATGCGGGCGTCCCGTAGACCACCAGGTGGTAGTGGAAGCTCCGGCGTCCATCCTCGCCCTTGGCCATGAACAGCATGCCGGGCTGGTTCGCGGCCTTGACGTAGTCCCGACCACTTTCAACGAGCAGCGCCAGGCCCCGCCGCATGTCCGCGAGCGTCTTGAAACCAAGGGCGACGTCAATGATCGGCTTCGACGCGAGGCCCTCCACGGCCGTGCTGCCGACGTGCTCGACCACGACCGTCCCAGCGATCTCCTTCAGGGCCGTCCGCAGGGAGTCGGTCTCGGCCTTGAACGCGTCCTTCCAGGCCGGGTCATACGACGCGACCTTGACCTTTCCAGATTCCAGCCCGATCACGGGTTGCCCCCTCCCCCACCAGGTTGGGTGCCGCCGGACGTGCCGCCCGGCGTACCCACGACGGGTCCGACGATCGTCCGAAGCTCGTCCGCCCCCCCGATGACCGTGACCTGTTCGATGTCCGGGTCGGCGAAGTCGTCATCCTCGAGGCGGCCGCGCTTTCGGGCGTTCTCGAGACGTCGACGCGAGGCCTCCTCGACCTCCTTCAGGACGTCGACGACGCGATGGAGGCGCTTGAACAGCTCGAGACCTGGCGTCTGCCCGACCTCGAGGTCAACGAGGAGGTTGTTTGTCTCGAGCAGGAAGCGCCGCGTGTGCTCTCGCAGCAGCAGGTACCTGTGATAGGTCCGGCGCGCGGTCTCCTTGGCGGCCGCGCTCAGCGTCGGCCAGCCGCCAGACGTGTCCGCCGGTAGCTGGACGGCGAGCTCGGGCAGGTAGGTCGCCATGTCCGCAAGCACATCGCCATCGAAGAAGGCCGGAGCGTCCGCGGCAGTCGGCAGCGGATGCAGGAGTCGGAGCAGTCGAAGCTCGGGATCCTCGAGGTGATCGGAAGCGAGCAGCCTGATGTTGAAGACGGAGTTGCTGGCCGGCGCCGCATCGAAACGGACCACGACGCCGTCCACGTCGGCACCGGCCCCTCGGTCGAGCTCGGTGACTGCAACTGGGAGTCCGCTTCGACCCTCGGTCGCCGTCCAGCCATTCCCGGTCCGGGTGAGGAGATAGGTGGTATCGCGGTATCGCGGCGAGACCGCGACGGCCTGACGTACTGCGACCGGCTGCTCCTGCTGATCGCTGACCGATACGTCGAACCGCACGTATGCCGACCGGATGAGCGTCAGCGCCTGGTTCAAACCCAGCAGCGAAGGATCGCTCCTCAGGTGGTAGACGGCGTAGTTGCCGGTGTACCCGATCGGGCCAGCCGGATTGATGACGTCGATCAGCGGCCGCAGGCTTGCCGGGCTCAGGTCCGGCATGAACTCGCCGGCGACCTCCAGCTCGGGGTTCGACGGGTCTGGTGGACTCGTGGGCGAGAAGGTCCAGCGCGTCGGAACGAGCACCCGCGAGTACCGCCGCAGCCGCTGGTCGGCGTCCTCAGCCGACCAGATCGCCCGCATGTAATGGAGGATGTTCTCGCGGACATGCCGGAGGAATCGCTCACTCCGCTGGCTCCGTCGCCTGCGATTCAGCTCGACGCCCCGAGCCTTCTCGATCATTCTCTCGTAGCCGCCCTGCACGGAGCTGAAGAGGTCCGGCAGCGTTCCACCCGTATAGGTCTTGTACTCGCTGATCGCGTCTCTGGCGTTCTTCGCGGAGCCGGCGATGACGCCCTCGGCATCCGCGAAGTCCACGTCATCGGGTTCGCGGGCGATCTCGGCGAGGTCCTCCTCGAAGCTCGAATCGAGCAGCACCTTGTTCAGGATCCAATCGTGCCGACGCACCCAACCTTCGTCGATCTCGTTCCAGGCCGGGATCCTCTCCGGGATGAACACCACCGACTGAACTTCCGCGAGCTTGGTCTGGATCTCGTATTGACGCTGCAGCTTCGAGTAGACGTAGGTGACGGCGACCTCGTCGTTCGGGTTGGTGATCTCGCTCGCCTGGGTGACCTCCTCAGTCACCGTGCGCTCGGTGCTCACCACGACCTTGACGTCGCGACGCATCCGACTGGTTGTCTTCTCCATCGCTTCGTTCAGGCGTGACTTGGTGTCCTTGCTCGATGCCGCCGTCTCGCCGGCTACGCCCGAATTCACGCTGCCGCTGCCGAAGCCATAGCTCGCCGAGGCCTCGACGTCGACGTGCCATTTGAGGTTCTTGGAGGCCTCCTCGACCACGTCGCTCGACTCTCGAGTCACGCTCGAGGCTTCGGTCGTCGTTTCGGTCGAGACCAAGGTCTCGGCCGTCCGGCTCTCCCGTTGGTTGATCAGGACTCGCGTGCTGACCTTCTCGGTCTGCTTCGGACCGAGCGGAATGGTTCGGACGATTTCCCCAGGCTGGGTACCCAGAGGCCGCCATTCCTGGCGGTAGACCAGGCGAAGGCCGAAGTTCACGATGCCGATTGGAAATGGCGTGAACGAGTAGTTGTCCTCGACGCGATCCACTGACGTGGTCAGGCGCGCCGACGGGAACAGCCCAAAGAACACGGTCTGGATCTGGGCCGCGGCGTTCACCCATCGGGCCGGATCGTCGAAGCTCGATGCGAGGTTGTTTGGGTCGTATTGGGCGGAACGGACGAGGTCGGTTAGCCAGGCATCGAACGCAACGAGGACGTCCTCTCGGGTGCTGCCACTGCTTCCCGCGTAACCCGGCTGCAGCCGCCGCGCCGTTTCGTACAGGGGCGACGCTGCGTAGCGCAGGAAGAGTTGGAAGATCGTCGCCTCGAATTGTGGGAAGTACGGAACGAGGTTGATCGTCGAGTACTCCAGCCCTGTGACCGAATCCGACTCGGTCTCGACGACCTCCACGATGATGTCCCACGCCGTCTGCACGAACAGATCCAGGTCCGCGCCGGCGGAGGACCCAGGGGTCCTCAGGCCGAGCAGATCAGGATTGCGCAGGAACTGGTAGTAGGTGAAATCGTGGATCGCGGTTTCATTGACCCGGAACGTCGAAAGGTGAAGCGCGGCGCCAGGCACGGGCGCGGCGCCGAGCATGTCCTCGACCTGGTCGACAACGGCGCCGAGTGCGCCCTCCTCCGAGGGCATTGAGACTCCCGATTCCGGTACGGCCGGCTCCGTCTCTGCCTCTTCGACGGCCTCGCCAGGCTGTTCGCCAGGAGGTGCAGAGTCAGCTCCTTCGCGGCGTTCTCGCGCCGTCAGAGTCGCTGCCGACTCCCGAGGTTGGGCCGCCGCCGGGGCGGAGAACTCCAGGTCCGCGATCGCCCGGGTCGCAAGGTGCCGGAGCCGGATCCGGTCCGCCGCGCTCGCGACGCCTGCGTCGACCCTCCTGAGGAGAGGCTCGAGTTCCTTTCGCCTTCGCTGCGCCTCCACGGCCGTCTGGGCGATGGGCTCGAGAAGGATCGGAGCGTCAGTGGGCGCGCGCAGCTGCGCGGGACTTGTGATGAGGGCAGGAACCTGCCGGGGCTGCGGCTGTCCGTCGGCAGAAGGCAGGATCGCAATCCGCTGCTCCAGAACGGCAGGGATCGCCTCCGACACCGGTGGACGCCGCGCGAGCGCACGGATCGCCGCCTGTGCGGAGCGCAGTTGCGCAACGCCCGTTCCCGATAGAGCAGTCCGAGGTCCATCGGGCAGGACGCGCGAGCCGACCTCGACGACATCAGCGGGGCGATCAGCGCCGAAGAGCCGGCCGAGCCAGGTCATCGCCTACCACCGCGGCCGACGACGAGGTGGGACCGATCGTTCGTTCCAGCCGCGCGGATCTGCGAAACGAGCACCGCATGGCCTCCGGGACCGCTCAGCTTGAGCGCGGGTTACCCCCTGTTCTCATGGTAGTGCGCGCCGCTGTGGAAAACAGTAGGGAGATCCCTGGACCGCGCGCCGAGGCGATCCGGGCACACGACGACCGAGCGGGCGAAACCAATGCACCGGCGACGAAGACCCGATCATTGTCGGCATGGTTCAGCCAGGCAGCGTCGTGCGGCCCTTCCAGCTCATGGTCGGTTCGCGCGGTGCGCCCGACCGGGCGACGATCACGGAGCAGGCGCGATGGGCGGAGTCCGCGGGGTTCACGCATGTTGCAGTCCACGATCACCTCGCGAACCGGCACGCCCCGATCCCGCTCCTGACGGCCGTTGCCATGGCGACCGAGCGCATCGGCCTGTGCCCGCTCGTGTTCAACAACGATCTCCGCCACCCCGCCGTGCTCGCCCAGGAGCTCGCGAGCCTCGACGTCATCAGCGGCGGGCGCGTCGTGGCCGGCATCGGCGCGGGCTGGAACGAGCCGGAGTACGCCGCGACGGGCCTGCCATACGACCCGGCCGGGACCAGGATCGACCGGATGCTCGAGGCCATCACGATCATCCGAGGCCTGTTCGCCGACGGCCCGTTCAGCTTCTCCGGCCGCTTCTACACCATCACCGAAATGGAGGGCGGCCCGAAGCCGGTGCAGCGGCCGCACCCGCCCTTCCTGGTCGGCGGCACGCGGGAGCGGGTCGTCCGCCTCGCGGCGCGGGAGGGCGACATCGTCGGGCTGGATCTGCGCCAGGACGGCGAGGCAATCCTCGACGCCTTCGAGGCGCGGACCGACCTTCGGATCGGCTGGATCCGCGAAGAGGCCGGCGATCGCATCGGTCGGCTCGATCTCAACGTGCTCCGCACGCTCGGCTCCCTCGCGATCACCGACCAGCCGCTCAAGGTCGCCGCCGACGTGGCGCGCCAGCTCACGGCGGAGACGGGCGTGTCGATCGACGCGCGGGACGTGCTCGAATCGCCGTTCTCGCTCATCGGCTCGGTTCCCGAGCTCGTCGACAAGCTCCGGCGCCTTCGCCAGCGCTGGGGCATCAACTCGTTCCTGGCCGGCTGGTTCGGGGACGCGGGGCTGCGCGACTTCGCCCCGGTGGTCGAGCAGCTCGCCGGCACGTAGGCACGCTGCAGCCGCGGCCGAGTGAGTCGGAAAGCACTCACCGGGTCAGTGGGCGAGAACCTCGAGGACGATCTTGCCGGGCGTGTGGCTGGCAGCGCCGAACTCAAACGCTTCACGGGCGTGGGCGAGCGGAAAGGCACGCGCGATGATGGGCTTGAGCGTGCCTTCGTCCACCAGCGCGGCGATCTGATCCAGCTGCGCGCGGTTGCCCTCGACGATGAAATAGACGCCACGAACGCCGTGCTGCTCGGCGACACCCGGCGGAATCGGTGAAACCACGCTGACCAGCACGCCCCCGCTCCGCAGCACGCCCAGAGAGCGCTCCTGCGTCTCACCGCCGACGGTGTCGAACACCATGTCAACATCCCGAGCCTTCTCCTCGAAACGCTCGGCGTGGTAGTCGATCACCTCGTCCGCACCCAGGCTCCGCACGAACGCAACATCCCGCGCGGATGCGGTCGCGAAGACTCGGACGCCCCGCGAGTGCGCCAGCTGGACCGCGAGCGACCCCACGCCTCCGGCGCCGGCGTGAATCAGCGCGCTCTGGCCGGCGACGAGTCGGCCATGCTCGAAAAGCGCCTGCCACGCGGTGAGGGCCGCAAGCGGCAGCGACGCGGCCTGCATGTGCCCGATGCTCCGCGGCTTCCTCGCCAGGTTACCGGCACGCACGGCCACGAATTCGGCCGCTGCGCCGTCACGCGGGAAATCGGCCAGGCCGTACACCGCGTCTCCTGCGCGGAAGTCGTCGACGTCGGCAGCCACCCGCTCGACCACGCCCGAGACCTCATGGCCGGGAATGCTCGGGATGCGCGGCGTGCCGTCGGCGTGCTGGTAGGTCTCGTCCCAGCGCAGCTCGGTGGGGGTGATGCCCGTGCCTGCCACGCGTACGAGCACATCGCCGGCCCGAACCTCGGGCTCGGGTGCATCCTCGAAGACCAGCTGCTCCGGTCCGCCCCTGGCGTGGACTCTGATCGCCTTCACAAATCTCTCCGCGCTCTCAAATTCTCGCGCGGATACGGATCTGACGCTCACATCGTTCACGCGCTGCGCCGAGCCTCGCCCTCCTCGCCAGAGAGGTCCTTGTCTTCCATCTCCCAGGCATGGTCGAGGGTGTGGAAGGCCGAGTGCCGGATGAGGAACGGCAGTGTCCAGGACCGCATCTTCCGGTCGACCCTTCCCGCGTTGTAGTCGCGGATTCCCGCGACGTACGCGTCGCGGTGCTGCCGCAGGCCGTCGGGCGTCAGCGCCGAGCCGTCATCCTCCTCCAGGACCCCTACCTGCTTGGCGTGGTCCAGGCTCTCGACGCGGATCACGTGTCGACGGATCTCGTCGCGCATTCGACCGCCGCCGCGAACGCCCCTGCGCAATTCGGGTGAGACTCGCGCCGCGACATCGTCGAAGAAAGCCCAGCTCGCGCGCAGGAGCGTGAGCTTTCGCTCCAGCTCGGCGGCGTCCATGGGCCCGTGCTCGGTCGACGACGGCGAGAACGAGATGCCCCAGAAGTCGGTCGAGCCGGTGCCGACGCGCTCCTCCACGACCTCGAGCGGCCCGGCGGCGTCGAACTCGTCGAGCATCCCGGCGCGCTGCGCAATCGGCCGGTAGCGATCTCGGTACGCCTCGAGCGTCTGGAGCGCCAGCCCGGCGGTCTTCGCGCCGCGACTCCAGCCCGACCAGTCGAGGCTGAATGCGACCGACTTCTTGTCCTTCGTTCCATGCTCGACGACGGTCCGGACGGGCATGCGGCGAGTCTGGCACCGCAGGCGCGACTGCGCGGCCGCCGCGCGTCAGTCGCCGACGGTGCCGAAGGTGGCCCGCCCGGCCGGTCGATACGTCTGGATCATCACGCCGGACGGCGTCACCTTCGAGTCGGCCAGCTCCAGGGCATGGGTCTGCCCCTGCTCCGGGAACAGGCGCAATCCCTTGCCGAGGACGACCGGGTAGATCAGCAGGTTGAGCTCGTCGACGAGGTCGCGCTCGAGCAGCCACTTCAGGAGGACGCCGCTGCCCTGAAGGAGGAGGTCGCGGCCGGGCTTGGCCTTGAGCTCGCGAACCGCGGCCTCGACGTCGCGGTCGATGACGTGGGTGTTCTGCCAGGTCGGCTCCTTGAGCGTCGTCGAGGGCACGTACTTCGGTAGCACGTTGATCCCGTGCGAGACGGGATCGCCGCCGTCGTGATAGGGCCAGTACGAGTTCCAGATATCGAACGTCGTTCGGCCGAGCAGCATCGCATCCATGCGCTCGTACACGGACGTGATGAAGCGGCCAGTCTCCTCGTCACCGAAGGGCGCCTGCCAGCCGCCGCGGTCGAACCCGCCGCGGCGGTCCTCATCCGGCCCGCCGGGGCCCTGGTAAACGCCGTCGAGGGTCACGAATTCCGTTGCCGCCAGCTTCATGGTCGTCGCTCCTTCGGTCGACAGAAGGTCGGCGACATCGTCTCCCATGGCGCGGATCTCGGTCTTGCACCGGTGCTTTCGCGACCGCGAGCGTCGGCGTACCGTTCGGTCTGAGGAGGGAACCCATGGACGAGGCCGCGCCGAAGTCCAGGGTCGTGCGGCGAGAGTCGATCCCGCCCCCGCCTGGAAATGGATCGTCGCCCGACGCACGCTCGCTCGACGAGTTCGTTCAGAACCTGCGAGAGACCGTCCGCGTGACGGTCGACGAGGACATCAAGTTCTACAAGCGGACCGTGAAGTGGCCGCGCCTCGCCGCGCAGCTGGTCACCTCGCTGACGATCATCGTGGCCGCGGTCCTGCCGTTTCTCGCGGCCGCCGACTATCCGAACAAGGCGGTGATCGTCGGCGCGGCGTCCGTCACCGTCGCAGTCCTGACCGGCCTGGCCGCGTACTGGCGCTGGACCGACGAGTGGCGCGGCTACGTCATCGCGCTCGTCACGCTGAACTACCTGCGGGCCGGCTGGGAGCTCGAGCTCGCGGAGGCGAGCCTGCTACCTCCGGACAAGGCTCGCGAAGCCTCGGTCCCGAGCGACGATCAAGCTAGTCAGACAAGCGGGCGCATCGGTGCGCCGAGAGACATCCGTGCATTTCGATTCGCTGGTCCAAGCCATGGACACCAAGGGCGGCCAGGAGTCCTAGCCGCCCACTTCGCTCCCGACGAAGGTCGTCGCCGATTTCTAGGATGCGCCTGGACTTTGAGACGTGCCCGGGCTCGGGGTGGGTGGAGCGCTTGACTCCGGGCCGCCACCGATCCTGATCGTGGTGTTGCCGGCAATGATGCCGAAAACGTACAAGACGATGCCTGCCAGGATCAGGAAAGCTCCGGGCACGTATCGACCGCCATGGAGCTTAGCCAGGTCCGAGTAGGCCTTCTTGATGAGCTTCCAGAGGCGGTCGATTACGTCCTGAATCGGATTCGTATCCTGCGGTGAAGGCGTCGGCCCGAGAACCTTGCCGCCTCCCGACGTCAGATCGCCCGACACGATGCCCACGACCAGGAACCACACGAGCCCCCCGATGATCAGGGCCAAGCTCAGAGTTGCCAGGGTGATCTCCATCTCATCCCTCCCTCAGTGCCCCGTTCCGAACCCTCCATCCTCGAGCTTGCGCGCGACCGCAGACTGGATGCTAGTCAGCCATGCGCTGCGCGCAATTGGGCAAAACCCTTGCCGTGCTCATAGCTGACCACCCTCGAGAGGCGGGCCAGTAGCCTTGGCGTGTGGAAGTCCGGGAGCTGCCGACCGACGAGCTATCGGCCGGAGAGGTCGACGCGATCCGCGCGATCCTCACCCGCGCGTTCGAGGGCGACGAGCATGGTGGCTTCGCCGAGGAGGACTGGCAGCACGCGCTCGGCGGCACCCATTTCCTCCTCGAGGACGGCGGGCGGCTCGTTGGGCACGCGTCGGTCGTGGAGCGGGAGCTCCACGTCGCGGGCCGGCCGATTCGGACGGGGTATGTGGAGGCGGTCGCCATCGAGCCCGCGCGCCAGCGGGAGGGGCTCGGCTCGGCGCTGATGGCCGCGGTGAACGCGCACGTCGATGCGGACTACGAGCTCGGCGCTTTGGGCACCGGTAGCCAGCCGTTCTACGAGCGGCTCGGCTGGGAGATCTGGCAGGGCTCGACGTTCGTGCGCACCTCGACTGGACTCGAGGCGTCGCCCGACGAGGACGGCGACATCCTCGTGCGCCGGAACGCGCACTCCCCTCCCCTGCGCCTGACCGATCCGATCAGCTGCGAATGGCGACCCGGCGATTCGTGGTGAGGGCGCGGCCGACTTCCGTGAGGGACGCGGCGACTCGGATTACGAGCTGACGGCCCTCGCGATGCGCTCGCCGGGCATGACCGTGAACGATCCCGGCGTGGCGGGTCGCGGTGCCCCGGCGGGCCGGGGCGTCCCGGCGGATCCCGGCGTCACGGCGGACCGTGGCGTCTGGAATGTTCGAGGCGTGGCGTTCGTGTGGCCGGCAGGTCGGCCGCGCCCGCTCCGCCGACGCGGGTTTCGCGCCTGTGCTGGCCCGCCGGCGTGGCGAGGGCCGCCGCGGCGGAGCTCGCGGATGGGCTCCGGTCGGTCGCGGCGATCGAGCTCGAAGCCGGGCACGATCTCGTCGGGGATCCGCCGCTTGAGCAGGGCCTCGATCTCGTTCAGCAGCTGGAGCTCGTCGATGCAGACCAGCGAGATCGCATCGCCCTCCATGCCCGCCCGGCCCGTCCGGCCGATGCGGTGGATGTAGTCCTCGGCGACGGTCGGAAGCTCGAAGTTGACGACGTGCGGCAGCCCGTCGATGTCGAGGCCGCGGGCGGCGACTTCCGTCGCGACCAGGATCGCGATGCGCCCTTCCTTGAAGTCGTCGAGGGCCCGGATTCGCTGGCCCTGGGTCTTGTTGCCGTGGATGGCCGAGGCCTCGATCCCGTCGCGAGCGAGCTGTTCCGCGAGGCGACCGGCCAGATGCTTCGTGCGTGTGAACACGAGCGCGCGGTCGATCCGGCCGCTCCGGATCAGGTGGCTGAGCAGCTCGCGCTTGCGATGCCTGTCGACGGGGATGACGACCTGGCGCACGAGCTCGATCGGCGCGTTGCGGCGGGCGATCTGGACCTGGGCCGGATCGGTGAGCAGCGTCGCGGCAAGCTGCCGGACGTCCGCGGCGAACGTCGCCGAGAACATCAGGTTCTGGCGGCGCGCCGGCAGCAGGGCGAGGATCTTGCGGATGTCGCGGATGAAGCCCATGTCGAGCATCCGGTCGGCCTCGTCGAGGACGAGGATCTCGACCGAGCGCAGGTCGACCCGGCGCTGCTCCACGATGTCGAGCAGCCGTCCCGGCGTCGCGACGACGATCTCGGGGCCGCTCGCGATCGCGGCGAACTGGGCGTCGTACCCAACGCCGCCGTACAGCGTCGTCGAGCGGACCGGACGCTCGCGTCCGTAGGTCTTGACGAACTCCTCCACCTGGAGGGCGAGCTCACGTGTCGGCGCGAGGACGAGGCAGCGAACGGGCAGGCCGCTCGAGACCTTGGGCTTTGGGCCGAAGGAGCGGCGCGCGCGGACACTGTTCTCGCGGATCGGGTGGCGCGGGCTCGGCCGGTTGGCGTTGAGCAGCTGCAGGATCGGCAGCACGAAGGCCGCGGTCTTGCCGGTGCCCGTCTGGGCGCCTGCGAGGACGTCGCGTCCGGCGAGGACGTGCGGGATTGCCTCGGCCTGGACGGGCGTCGGCTCGGTGTAGCCCTCGGCCGCGACGGCACGAAGGAGCTCGGGCGTCAGCCCGAGTGTTTCGAATGACATGTACGTGAACGCTCCTGTTCGACGGCCCGCCCGCTGCTATCTGCAGCCGGGACCGGTCCAGGGCGTTGAGGGGATCGAAAGTGGGGGTGGTGTCGTGAACCCGGGCGCTGACCGGAGCGCCCATGCCGCATCTATCGCGAGCAAGGTAGCACGCCGGAGGCCCCTTCGGCGAATATCGCGTTGGGGCGGGCAGTAGCGCCGGGTCGCCCGAATGGCCGACAATGGCGCGGACAGGGGGACGCTGCCCACCACGGAATGGCCTCGCCGCGTTGGCGACGCCACCGGGTCGGCCGGCGACCCCGATCACGTCGAGGAGGAACTGTGTCGAGACAGAGCGGCTACAAGCGAGAACGTCGGAACGCCCAGAAAGAGCGCCTTGCCGAGATCGAGCGCGCCTGGCGCGGGAGCATTCCCGCCGACGTGGCCGCCAGCTTCGATGCGCAGGTGCTCGCCGCCAAGGCACGCGGGCCGCTGCCGCCGCCCCCGGACATGGCGCCCGGGACGCCGCCTCGACCGCCGCGCCCCGGCCACGAGCCGAAGCCGCCCAAGACCGACGAACGACCCCGGCGGGGTCGCTAGCCGATGCGCCGCCGCAAGGTCGTCTACCCGCCCCCGAAGACGGCGAGCTCGGGTGGCTCCTCGGCTCCCTCGCCGGCAGACCTTCGCGCTGCCGCCGCGGCCGCCCGCGTCGCCACGATCAATCTCGATGCGATGAAGGGGCGCGCCGGAATCCATCAGGGCATGCGCGTCCAGATCGGCAGCGGCCTCTATGCCGGCGAGATCGCGATCGTGGAGTCCGTGGTCGGCGGGGTCATCCCGGCGGCCGTGGTTCGGACCGAGGCCGGCCGCGCCCGCAGGGTCAGGACCACCGACCTCCAGGCAGCGCCCGAGGCCAAGCCCGACCAGAGCTAGGCGCTCCGGCGCCGAGGCTGCCCGGGATCGCGCCGAGGCGCGCCGCGGCTACGGCGCGATGTTGTGGTTCAGCCGGAAGACGTTCGTCGGGTCCCAGTCGCGCTTCAGGGCGCGCAGCCGCTCGAGCTTGGCGTCGCCGTAGCTCACCCGGGTGATGTCCGCGCTCGCATCCGAGAGCTCGTTGATGTAGCGGCCCGGCAGGAGGTCGGGCTCGACGATCGCCATCGCCCCGCGCGTCCACTCGGCATTCGCCTCGTCGAGCGCCGGGTCGCTCCAGTTGGTATCGGGAGCGATGTCGAACGGCGCGGTCCGGCCGGTGTAGGCCATCTCGTCATCGGCGACGCGACCGATTGCGCCGCCCAGCGCCGTGATCGAGACGCTGCTGTCGCCGGGCACGTGCTCGCAGTGCGCGACGAGCGCGTCGAGGACCCGCGGTGAGCAGTCGGGGATGTTGCCGCCGAGGATGAACGTCCGCGAGCCCCAGGCGAGGGCGAGGTCGCTCGAGCGCTGGACGTCGACGTAGCGCTCGTGTGTGGCGGTCACGGACGCGGCCTTCGGGCCGGCGAGCAGCGGCGCGAGATCGCGCTCCACGTCCTCCCCTGCCCCGCTGTGGTTGTACGAGATGATCGCGATCGGGCGCCCGGCGACCGCGTCGGGATAGTCCGCGGCCGGCTCGGCCAGGCCCACCGTGAAGATGGCGGAGACCGTGTCCGGGGCGGCGGTTGCCCACTCCCGGAAGATCGGCCAGAGCTCGTGGATGTCCGTGGCCGGGTGGATGTGGACGCCGCGGTGCAGCGTGCCGGCGAACTCGTGGAGCTCCAGCTCGAGGCTCGTGGCGACGCCGAAGTTCGCCCCGGCGCCGCGTAGGCCCCAGAACAGCTCGGGCTCCTCGTCCGCGCTCGCTCGCACGATGCGCCCATCCGCGGTCACGAGCTCGACCGCTCGGAGGCTGTCGATCGTCAGCCCGAAACGGCGCTGGAGCCGTCCCACTCCCCCACCGAGGGTCAGCCCGGCCACGCCCGTGTGTCCAACGACGCCGACCGGGCAGACGAGGCCGTGCTCCTGGGCGGCGATGTCGAGCTGGCCGAGCAGCGAGCCGCCGCCGCACCGTGCCCGCCGGCGCGCGGAATCCACGCTGACCTCGTTCATCCGGCCCATGTCGATGACGAGGCCGCCGTCGCACGTCGAGTGGCCGACCGCGCTGTGCCCGCCGCCGCGGACGGCGATCTCGAGGTCGTGCTCCCGGCCGAAGCGGATCGCCGCCTGGACATCGGCCACGCTCGTGGGCCGGACCACCAGCGCGGGCCGCCGGTCGAACATCGCGTTCCAGACGCGGCGGGCATCGTCGTAGCCGGACGAGCCCGGCGGGATCACGTCGCCGGAGAACGAGCGGCGGAGGTCGTTCAGGTGGGCGGTCGTTGGGGTGGGCATCGGGGCCATTGTCGCGCCTCGCGCCGCCGGTCAGTCGGTGCCGCGGACCTGGTACGTGGCGAGGCGGTACGCGGCGATGCCGATGGCCGCGACGAGGGCGATCGCCGCATAGACGATCGCGCCGCTGCCGACGATCGAGTCGATGGTGTCCGGGGAGAGCGTGTTGACGATGCCGCGGACGTACTCGCGGACGCTGAAGATCTGGCTGCCCGGCAGGATCCCGGCGAGCAGGCCCTCCCAGATCAGGGCATAGCCGAGCCCGATGATCAGCCCGCGGCTCGTGATGACCCCGAGGGCCGCGAAGATCGCGGCGTACAGGAAGCTCCCGACCAGCGTGCCCGCCGCGAGGGAGATCGCGAGGGCGCCGACGTCGGCGAACGGCCGCGCGAGCAGCACCGCGGCGATGATCGTGGTCGGAACGACCAGGGCGGCCGTCAGCGCCCCGGCGACGCCGACCTTCGCGAGGACGATCGTGAGCCGGCTGATCGGCTTGGTCAGCAGGTGGACCCCGGTGCCGTCCTCGAGCTCCATCCCGAGCGCCGCGGTCCCGAAGACGAGGGCGATGAGCGGCAGGATGATCCGGACGACGAGGCCGTCGAGCGTCTGGCCGACCTCGGCGATGCCCACGGTGTTGGCCCGCACGAGCAGCGCCACGAGGATCGGGACCGCCGCGAGCAGGATCATGAGGACGGTGCGCCGCCGGCCGACGAGGGCTCGCAGGGTCACGGACGCGACCTGGCTGAAGATCATCGGCGGCTCGTCAGGTACTCGAAGACGCTCTCGAGCGAGTCGTCCGTGGGGGCGACCTCGAACAGCGAGACCCCGGAATCACGCGCGACCCGAGCGACGATTCGGGTGAAGCCGCTGAACTCCGTGACGCGAACGGTCAGGAGGCCATCCGCGAGCTCCGCGCCGAAGACCGTGGGCTCGGCGAGGAAGGCGGCGGCGAGCCGCCGGTCGTCCGAGGATCGGACATGGAACGTGTGCGGTCGATCGACCATGAGCCGCCGGATCTGGCGGTAGTTGCCGGCCGCGGCGAGGCGCCCGGCATTGATGACCAGCACGCGATCGGCGAGGCGCTCGACCTCCTCGAGGATGTGCGACGAGAAGAGGATCGCCGCGCCCGCCGCGGCCCGCGCCCGCAGCAGCTCCATCATGTGCAGCCGCTGGCGGGGATCCATGCCATTGAACGGCTCGTCGAGGAGCAGGATCGGCGGCTCGTGGACGAGGGCGCCGGCGATCTTGACCCGCTGGCGCATGCCCTTCGAGTACGTGCCGACGCGGCGCCCGGCGACAGACTCGAGGTCCACGGTCGCGATCGCTTTTGCCGCCGCTCCCTTGGTGTCCGGCAGCTTCTGGAGGCGGGCGCTCATCTCGACGAACTCGCGGCCCGTCAGGAAGTCGTACACGGCCTCGCGCTCCGGGACCAGCCCGACGGAGGCGTAGATCGCCGGATTGCGCCAGGCCGGCTGGCCGGCGATGAGCACCTTGCCCGCCGACGGGCGCAGGAGCCCGGCGAGCATGTGCAGGATGGTGGTCTTGCCGGCGCCGTTCGGGCCGAGGAGGCCGGTGACGCCCGCGCCGACGCTGAAGCTCACGTCGTTGACCGCCACCACGTTGCCGTACCAGCGCGTGACCTTCTCGAGCACGATCGCGCCCGGCGGCGGCGCGGGTGCGACCGGCACCGGCGGCGGCATCGTGGGCGCGGGTTCCGTGGGAGCGCCCGGTTGCGCAGGCACGGCTGTCGGAGCGCCCGCCTGCGGGGTCGCGGGGTCCGTCATGCCGTGATCCGCTGGAAGCGACGGACCGACACCACGACCGCGGCGAAGATGCCCGCCGCGGCGGCAGCCAGGAAGTTCCAGGCGGGCAGCAGGCTCGCGCCCTCGTTGAACCGATTCGAGAAGTCCGTGTCGAACAGGAACGCGTTCGTGCCGTCGAGGACGGCCGAGGGGCTGAGCAGGATCAGCCACCGACCGACCGTATCCGAACCCAGGGCGACCACGATCCCGGCGACGAGGTTCGGGATGACGAACAGCGCGATGATCCCGGCGACCGCGTAGGCCCGCCGAGGCGTGTACGCCGCGATGGCCATCGACAGGCTGCCCAGCAGGCCCGCGGTGAGCGCGGACTGCAGGATCGCGCGCGCCAGGAGCGGCCCGTCGTCGATGACGCCCTTGACGATGTCCGTCGCCAGCAGGACCCGGCCGAGGAACAGCAGCACGTACGGCAGCAGGTGCAGGAGGAACACCGCGACGGCAAATCCGGCAATGCGGGCCAGGGTGTAGTCGCTCCGGCGGAGGGCGCGCGAGAAGTACAGCGACAGCAGCGAGTAGCGCTGGTCCCGGCCGAACAGGTCCGGCGCCTGCGCCGCGCAGAACAGGATCACGAACAGCGAGATGCTCCCGGCGTACGTGTCGTAGCGGACCGGCAGCTCGTTCTCGAGGCCCTCGCCACCCGGGAACTGCCGGATCAGCGCCTGGGCCGCGATGATCGCGATCGCCGGGATGCACGACAGGAACCCGAGCGTGAGCGGGGCGATCTTGGCGCGACCGCCGCGCCCGATCCCGTACGCGGACCGCAGCGTGTACCAGAACAGCGACCGGACGGCATGCGCCCGCCCGAGCCTCGGGCCGTCGTAGCGGCGGTAGCCGATGTCGTAGATCGAGCCCGTCTCGGCGGCCACCGCGGGCACCTGGGCGCTCATCGGGCGGCCTCGGTCGGCGTTGCCGGCTCGGTGGGCTTCGCCGCGTCGGTTGGCTCCGCCGTGTCAACCGTGTCCCGGAACAGGTCCTCGAGCCGGTGGCGGCGCCGCTCCAGGCGCACGAGCGAGAGCCCGAGGTCGACGACGGCGTCGCGCACGAGGTCGAAGGTGCGGTCGCCGTCGAGCGCGATGAGGATCGTCCGGCCGTCGCGCGCCGCGGGCAGGCCCGCTCCCGTCAGCTTGTCGATCAGTGCGGCGGGGTCTTCCTCGACCTCGACCGCGAGCGAGCCCGTCGCCTCGGTGAACTCGCCGAGCGGCGCGGACCGCAGCAGTCGCCCGGCCTCGATCGCGACGAGCGCGGTGCAGACCCGCTCGATCTCGCCGAGCAGGTGCGACGCGACGATCACGGCCATCCCGAAGGTCGTGCCGGTCCGGTGGACGAGCTCCAGCATCTCGTCGCGCCCGGCCGGGTCGAGGCCGTTCGTCGGCTCGTCGAGGAGGAGCAGGCGCGGGTCGTGGACCAGGGCCTGCGCCAGCTTCACCCGCTGCTTCATGCCCGTCGAGTAGCCACCGATCGCGCGGTAGCGCTCCTCGTACAGGCCGACATGGCGGAGCACCTCGGCGGTTCGCTCGCGGGCCGCCGTCCGCGGCAGCCCGGACATCATCGCCAGGTGCGCGACGAAGTCGGTCGCGGTGGAATCGGGCGGCAGGCAGTCGTGCTCCGGCATGTAGCCGACGAGCTGCCGGATGTCCGTTCCGCGCGTTCGAACGTCGAGGTCGAAGACCGTCGCCTCGCCCGAGGTCGGCGCGAGGAGCCCGAGGAGGATCTTGATCAGCGTGGACTTGCCGGCGCCGTTCGAGCCGACGAGCCCGACGATCCCGGGCTCGATGTCGACGGTCAGGGCGTCCAGCGCGGTGACGGACGTCCCGTACCGCTTGGTCAGGCCGCGGATGGAGATCAGGGGCACCGGGCGAGTGTACGGATGGGGCCGAGGCGGTCTGTCAGATCGTCGGCGCTGGGGTCCTGGTGTCCGTGTGCTCGTCCCGGCGCTCCGGTCCGATGTCGAAGGTGTAGGGCGGTTGGTTCGCCTGTGTCGGCACGCGGCCGACGCCGATCGCTCGATAGGTGCCGTCCGCCAGCTGGAACAGGACCACGCAGCAGAAGCCGCCCATCCCGCTCCGGAAGACCGGGCCGAGGTCCCCGTCCAGGTTCGGATAGAGTCCCTCGGCGTGGACGACCGAACTGACGACCGGGGCGTGCCCGACGTCGCGGCCGCCGAGCCGCTCCGTGGCGACCTCGATGAAGGCGGCGCACACCACCGCTTCCTCCCCGGCGCACGCCGACGCGTCGCCGATCGCCCAGCCGTTGACGATGGTGTTCGGGCCGACGGACGACACCGTGGCGCCACAGCTCGCGAGGACCAGCGCGGCGAGGAGCGCACGGAGGGGCATCGCATCGGCGAGCGTAGGCAGCCAGCCCCCGGTGGGTCGATGCGGGTTTTCCCGCACGCGGGGTAGGCTTCGGCCATGACGCTCGAACACGACCACGCCGCGCACGAGCACGGCGAGCACGACCACGACCACGGGCATGACCACGGCGGGCACGACCACGAGGAGCACGCCGGCCACGAGCACGTCGACTACCCGACCGCGGTGACGATGTTCCGGGCCGACAAGGACGACTACTTCCGGGAGGCCCACGACAGCCCGATCCCGCACGACCAGCGGCACGACTTCCCGGGGCTCCCCTACTTCGACGTCGACGAGTCGCTTCGCTTCGAGGGCCTGACGCTCGAGCCCTACACCGGCAGCGAGCCGACCTCATTCCAGATCCCGACCTCCGACGGCAAGCTCCGCGATGCCGAGCGGGCGGGCACGCTCAGCTTCGAGCTCGGCGGCGCGACGCAGCGCCTCACCGGCTATCGCTTCGAGCGGGACCGCTCCGGCTCGGTCTTCGTCCCGTTCCTGGACACGACCAGCGGCAAGGAGACCTACGGCGCCGGCCGCTACCTCGACATCGATCCGGATCCTGATGACGGGACCTACGTGGTCGACTTCAACCTCGCCTACCACCCGTCCTGCGTCTACGACGCGCGCTTCTCGTGCCCGCTGACGCCGGCCGAAAACCGGCTGCCCGTCCGCATCGAAGCCGGGGAACGGCTGCCCGCCGATCACGACTGACCACTTCGCGTCGGTTGGGGGCGGGCCTCCGACGGAGCTGCAGTCTCAGTCGATCGAGAGGGTCATCGTCCAGGGCTTGCCGCGGCGGTCGGGCGCGTGCAGCCGGATCGGCCAGCGGTCCGCGAGGATGTCGGCGAGCTCCTGCTGATCCGCCGGGTCCTCGCCCGATTCGAGCAGGTAGTGCGCGGCCTCGCCGCGGACGCGCTTGGCGATGACGTCGCCGATGCGATTGCCGGGCCGTCCCTGGTCGATGCGCAGGATCACCGTTCGATCGCCCTTGCCGGCCGGCTGGCCTGCCGACAGCGTCGCCCGCGAGCGGAGGTCGACGGTGACGCCGCGCTCGCCCGCAGCATCCGCGAGGGTCTCCGGCAGGACCGCGCGCCAGAAATGATCGACCCGGCCGATGCCGAGGAGCGTGACGAAGGGTCCGAGCCGGTAGGGCGGGATCCGGTCGGTCGGTCGTAGTGCCCCGAACAGCGGCGAGACAACGACCAGGCTCCGGTTTGCCCGGGCGACCGCCTCGGGCGAGAGTCCTCCGGCATCGAGCCCTCCATGGAGCGGCCCGGTGTAGACGTCGAGGACCGGCAGCGCCGGCAGCTCGAAGAGCCTGGTGTTGCGCGCCACCTCGGCCGCCATGCCGTGGTGCACGCGCAAGCGCTCGAAGGCGTCAAGGTCCCCGCTCGTCTCGATCAGCGCATCGGCGGCGCGTCGACGCATCGGCGTGAGCTCCGGGAACGACAGCTCCCCCATCGCCAGCGGCGGTCCCGACGCCGGCGGCGGCCGCTTCGACTCCGAGGGCGGGACGATCATCAGCATCGATCGCGTGCAGCCTACCTGCGGGCCATCCGCGCCGAGCATGCATCGCGTGGCAGTCTGTTGAAATAGTTCAACAGCCTGCTAGACTCCGCCTGTCATCAGCACGCAGTCGGAGTGACAGCAATGCATCGTGCCCATCGCCGCAGCCTCGCGGCGACCGCCGCCACGGCCCTCGCGCTCCTCGTCGGCGCCACCATCTTCGTCGGCACCGCCTTCGCCGCCGCCCCGGTCCGGACGGTCGAGGCCGTCCACATCGCGGGCACCTTCCCCGCCGGGACCCGTTGCCCCTTCGAGGTCGTCCGCACGATCGACGGCACGCTGGTGACCACGGTCTTCACCGACGCCGACGGCCTGACGACGACCACGTTCTCGTACAAGAACGGCAAGATCGTCTACACGAACCCGGCCAATGGCGCGACCCTGACCGCCGTCCTCGCCGGCCCGGCTGTCTACATCGACAACGGCGACGGCACCACCACGGTCCGCATCCCGGGCAACGACCAGCGCTACGTGGGTCGCGGCCAGGGCTTCATCGTCGGCAATACCGGGCTGATCATCGCGACGCTCGACACCGCGACCGGCGAGATCCTCTCCGTCGACTTCGAAGCGGGTCACCAGGACGGCACGCCCTTCCCAGCCCTCTGCGTCGGGCTCGAATAGCCCGCGTCCAACGGTCGGGGGTCGAGCGTGCAACCGGCCCCCGACCGACCCATCTCCACCGGGTTCGGGTTCGCCGCCGGCCCGATACTTGGGCCGTGCCCATTCGACCGTCAGCACCCGCTGAGCCGTCCCAACCCGAGGCGTACCCGGAGGTCCGCATCGTCTCCGGGCCCGTGTTCGAGGTCATCGCCGAGCTCGCGGCGTTTGCGAGCGGCCCGGCGCGGCCCTCGCTCGAGTCGGGCAAGGCCTGGGTTCGCGAGGTCCGCCGGCTCGCCGGCCGGGACCTGATCCAGCGGGTCGAGCACTGGGCCTTCGCGGTCTACACGGAGCTCGCCTCGATCGCGCTCGAGCTCGGGCCGCCGTTCGAGACGCGAAGGCTCGTTGACGGGCTGCGGCACACGCCGCCCGCGCGGCTGCGGCGCCGGCTCGTGGGCGCCGAGTCGCCGCCGAACCGGGCGATGGTGTCCGACGGCGCGTTCGACCGCGCGTTGCGTGGCGACGCGAAGGCGCAGGCCGAGGTGCGCAAGGAGCTCGGGGTCAACGCGGAGGCGAGGGCCGGGATCGACCGGATCTTCGCGACCGGCCCGGCCGCCCTCCGCGCTGAGGCTGCAGCGATCGTCGAGTCCTGGGCGGAACGCGTCACGCCCGCGTTCGCCGCGCGCTCCGGGGATCTCGTCAGGCGCGACGTCGAGCCGAAGGAGGGGCTCCTTCGGGTCACCGCGCCACGGGACGCGCTTCGGGTCTTCACGAACGGCGTCGACATCGACCCGCGGGGCTGGGCGGACCAGGTGGTGGTGATTCCCGCTGTCGCGTTGCGGCCGTTCATCGCGCCGGTCGAGTCAGGATCGACGCTCCTGCTCCTCGTCTCCGTCGCCGACGACACGATTGACGCGGTCGCCGGCGGGCCACCCCGACGCCTCGTCCAGGCCGCGTCGGCGCTCGGCGACACGCAACGGCTCCAGATCCTCCACGAGCTCGCCGCGGGCGAGCGCACCGCGACCGAGCTCTCCGCCGCGCTCGGCGTCGACCGGACGAGCCTCCACCACCACCTCGGCATCCTGCGGTCCGCCGGGCTCGTGGCGGTCAAGTCCGAGGGCGTCGAGTCGTGGCGCTACTCGCTCCGCGCGGACAGCCTCGACCGAGCGGCGAGCGCGCTCACCGACTACCTCGCGCCGCGAGGCTCGGCTACTGGTGGATCGGGACCCGGGTGATCCAGTAGGGCGTGTCGGGCGTCGGCGGCGGCCCGAAGCGCGCGTTCACGGCCCAGAGCGACCCGCCGGCGAAGGCGACCGTGGTCGGGACGTCGAAGTCGCCACCGGCGGGCAGGTCGCTCTCCCCGATCTCGCCGACGCGCGTCACGACGCCCCCGTGGAGCCGCCAGATCGAGACGAGGTTCGCCTGGTTCTGGACGACGTAGAGGGTGCTGCCGACGAGCAGGATCCCGTCCGCGGCGCTGATCGAGCCCTCGGGCAGGAGCTCGATCGCGTCACCGGTCGTCCGGTTGACCGCGAACAGCTGGCCGGTCGTCGAGTTCGGGATCAGGAGCCAGCCACCGAACGCCTCGATGCCGTTGGCGTTGAAGCCTGTGACCTGGGCCCAGTCGCCACCGAGGGCGAGGGTGAAGCCTGCGTCGGCGGCGGGCAGGGCCCCGCCGGCGCCGAGTGGCACGACCAGGACCTCCGCGTTGAACGAGTCCGTGGCGTACGCGGCGTCGCGCGTCACGACGATGTCGTTGACGAACCGCCCGGGCCCGAAGGACCAGGTCCGCAGCAGGGCCCCGCTCGAGGCGTCGTAGACGCGAACCTCGCCGCTCGGGCCGCCGGCGACCCAGAGGCGATCGGCGCCGGCTTCGTACTCGAGTCCGACGGCGGGCCCGGTCGCGCTCGCGACGAAGTCGTCGTCGCGCGTCCCGGTTCGCAGGTCGACCCGGGCGATGCCACCGTCGGCGAGGGAGCCGACGTACGCGGTCAGCCCGCGGCCGGCGGCGATGCCCTCGGGCTGCCAGCCGTTCGCGAGCGGGATCGTGTTGGTCCCGACCGCGAGGGCGGTCGAGGCGAGGAGCAGCACGGCTGCGGCAGCCGCAACGGGCGGGATCAGGCGACGCATGGGGTACCTCCGTGTACAGGGAAGTACGACGGCTCGTCGGGGCCCGGATCGGAAACGCCGCGTTCGGCCGGCTTTCGGGACCGTTGCAGTCCCGTAACGGCCCCTTCGGGAGCCTTGGGTGATTTCACCCAACAACCGGCGCGTGGTCGCCTGCGATCATGCTGCGGTGGACGACGCCCAGGTCCCCAGCCGGCAGCCGATCGCGCTCGCCGTCGTCGACGATCATCCGGCGATCGCGCTGGCGATCCGCGCGGCAGTATCGGCCGAGCTCACGGGGCCCTCGGAACGGCCGATCCGGCTCGTCGGCACGGCGCGAGGCATCGATGACGCCCTTGCGCTGCTCGGGCGCTCGACGGATCGACCCGACGTCCTCCTCTGCGACATCCAGGTCGAGGCCGGCATCGACGGGCTGGACGTCGTCAAGGCCGCCCACGACGCGGGCGTCAGGGCGATCGTCTTCACGTCGTTCGATCGGTCGTCGCTGATGCGGGCCGCCTTCGAGCGCGGGGCCGCGGGCTTCCTCGACAAGCGCACCGAGCCGGCGGAGCTCCTCGCTGCCGTTCGCCACGTTGCGGAGGGCGGGACAGCCTTCTCCGCGGCGACGCTCGACGCCGCCCGGTCCGCACCGCGACCGCCCTCCGTGCGCGAGGTCGAGGTCATCCGCGAGATCCAGCGTGGCGCAACGAGCGACGAGATCGGCGCCCGGCTGGGGATCTCGACGCGGACCGTGGAGAGCCACCTGCGGCGGCTCTTCGACCGCTACGCCGTCGTGTCGCGGGCGGAGCTCGCCGTGCTCGCCCTGAACGAGGGCTGGGTCGAGGCCCGCGGATGAAGCGCGGCACGCTGATCGACGCCAGCACCGGCGCCGCGGCGATCGTCGCCGAAGCGGCGATGTTCCGGCTCGCCTCGGACGGCGGCGCCTCCCTGCAGGACCAGCTGTCGGGCGTCCTCGCGGCGGCGGCGTTCCTGATCGGCGGCGTCCTGGCCGCTCCGCGATACCCGGCGATCGCCTGGCCGTCCATCACGTTCGCGACCTTCCTCGCGACCGTCGAGGTCCTCGCGGTCGTCCGCTCGCGTGAGCAGCTCGTCACGTCGGCGTCGTGGACCGAGCTCTCCTTGATCACGGCGGTGTCGTTGCTGGTCGCCGCGCTGGTCGCCGCTGCCTACGCCGGGAAGGAGTGGCGGCGATCGGTGGCGGCGCGGGTCCTCGGGTTGCTCGTGCTCGGTGGCGGGGTGGTTGCGGCCGGCATCGTCGTCGGGTCCGCGGGCGACCGCGTGGACCCGGTGGCAGCGGCGGGCGGAGCGTCACCGTTCCGCGTGGCCGCGCGGCTCGGGGTCACCACGGTTGCTGCGGGCCTGCTGATCGGGATGGTCCTCGACCTCGCCGGGCCGGCCTCCCGAGCGTTTCGGGCGTGGCGGGTCGGTGGAGCCCCGAGCGGCGGGCCACTCTGGCGACTGCTGCGCCTCTTCGCGGAGGAGGTGTTTCCCGGCCGCGTCGCGGATCGGCAGGCCGCCGCCGAGGCCGAGCGCGCGCGCCTCGCGGCGGACCTCCATGCGCTCGTCCTTCCCGACCTCCGCCGCGCTGCCGCCGCCGCCGAGGCCGCGGGCGTGCCGCCGGAGGCGCAGGTCGACCTGCGCCGCGCCCTGGAGGACGTCGAGCAGCTCATGCACGAGCGCCAGTCGATCGTGCTCGAGCAGTTCGGCCTGGTCGCCGGGCTCGAGTGGCTCGCCGAGCGCACCGAGGAGCGGAGCCCGATCCGGGTCGAGCTCGTGATCGAGGGCGACGTCCCCGACGGTCCGGCCGCGGTCGCGCCGAAGGTCGCGAGGGCCGCGTTCCGCATCGCGCTCCTCGCGCTCGACAACGTCGTCCGGCACGCCGCGGCGACGACCGCCACGGTCCGGCTGTCGTCGGATCGGTCCCGGATCGCGCTGGAGGTGGTGGACGACGGCCGCGCGACGGGCTACGGCAACGCACGCGGGCGTGGCATCGCCGACATGCGCACCGAGGCCTCGGCGTCCGGCGGCACGGTCGCGATCTCGTTCGACGATGCCGTCAGAGTCAGGGCGACCTGGCCGCAAGCATCGACTGCGGCGAACCACGCAACGGCGCCTGCCGAGCTCGCCGATCGATCGGAGCTGCCCGCGACGTGACCCTGTGACCCGATCGGTCGAGACGCGACCGACCACAGGGGAGACCACCATGCTCGAGCGCATCCAGCGTCGGCTTCACGCCGCCCAGGACTGGGGCGGCCAGGGCCTCGCCGAATACGCGCTGATCCTTGCCCTCATCGCGATCGTCGCCATCGTCGCGCTCCTCTTCCTCGGCACCCAGATCAGCTCGGTCCTGTCGACCGTCAGCCACTCCGTCTAGCGCCGTCGGGCCCGGGGGACGGCGCCGCCGGGCCCGACTAGACTCGGCGCGAGGGATGCAACTCCGACGCGCCATCCTCGCGTCCGCGCTGACGGCCATGGTGGCGCTCGCCTGGTCGCCGGCTGCCGTTGCCGCCGCGCCTCCCACGGCCGTGGTCCGGGTCATGACCCTGAACATCTTCTACGGCGGCGACGAGCTCGATCTCCACACCGGCTCCTGGTGCCACCGATCGGCCGGCTGCCCGGAGACGCTCGCGCAGGTCGAGACGGTCATCCGCGAGTCCGGGGCTGACATCGTCGGGATCGAGGAGGGCGAGCACAACGTCGGCGCGATCGCGAAGGCGCTCGGCTGGTACGTGAGCGAGCGGACCCAGGTGCTGTCGCGCTATCCGATCGTGGATCCTCCGGGCGCGGCCGGGATCTACGTCTGGGTGGAGGTCCTCCCGGGCCGCTTCGTCGCCATCGCCAACGTCCACCTGCCCTCGGATCCGTACGGGCCGTACAACATCCGGGACGGCGCCTCGCTCGCCGACGTCCTCGACCTCGAGACGAGCGTCCGGCTGCCGGCGATCCAGCGCCAGCTCGCGGTCCTGCCGGGCCTCGCGGCCGCCGGGATGCCCACGTTCCTGACCGGGGACTTCAACTCGCCCTCGCACCTCGACTGGACGCCCGCCGTGGCCGCCGTCCGGGCCGAGGTCCCCTACCCCGTCGACTGGCCCGTCAGCCAGGCGCTCGCCGATGCCGGGCTGCACGACTCGTATCGCGCCGTCCATCCCGATCCGGTGGCGGTCCCGGGCTTCACCTGGACGCCCGGCGGACCGGAGAGCGACCCGCACGAGGTCCACGACCGTATCGACTGGGTCCTCGCGAGCGGGCCGGCGACGGCGGTCGACAGCACGGTGGTCGGCGAGGCCGGCGGGCCCGACGTCGGCGTGGGCTTCGATCCCTGGCCGACCGACCACCGCGGGGTCGTCTCCACGTTCGTCGTGACGCCGGCCGTGCCGGCGCCGTTCGTGGCGCCCGGCGCGCGGCGGGTCTTCGTCGGCGACGATCTCGCGGTTCGCTACCGGACCGGTGCCGGGAGCGGGGAATCCGTGCGGATCGTGCCCAGGGCCCAGGGCCCGTCGGCGGCGGTCGCGAGCACAGCGGTCGGTCCGCCCGGGGCCCTCGACGGCACGGCCACGTTCGAGACGGCGGGGCTCGCCCCCAGGGCCTACGACGTCGTCCTGGTCGCGGGTGGCAGCGTGCTCTCGCGCAGCCCGTTCTGGCTGTACCGGCGCGGAACGGAGACCACGGTCCGGACCTCGAAGGACGTGTACCGCGTCGGCGAGCCGATCCAGGTCTCGTGGCGGGCGGCGCCCGGCCTGCGCTGGGACTGGCTCGGCGTCTACTCGCCGGGCGACGTCGGCACGAGCCCGCACAGCGCCGGCTGCAACTCGGGCTGCAACGGCAACTCGCGCTACCTGCTCTACGTGTACACGCAGACCGCGATCCAGGGCACGGCGACGGTCGGTCCCGCGGCGTTCCCCGGGTCGATGACGTGGCCGCTGAAGCCGGGAACCTACGCGATTCGGTTCCTCGTCGACGACAGCTACCGCTCGATCGCGGTCTCGGCGAACTTCAAGATCGTGAAATAGGCTCGGGCCCCGCGCGTGACCGACCCGCTTCTTGAGCGCGCGCTCGACCTCCTCGCGTCATCGCCGCTGATCGACGGGCACAACGACCTCGCGATCGCGCTGCGGAGCAGGGTCGGCGGGATCGGCGTGTCGGGCGTTGACCTGCGCCGGCCCGTGGACGGGCTCGATACGGACATCCCGCGGCTCCGGGCCGGTCGGGTCGGCGGCCAGTTCTGGTCGATCTGGGTGCCCGCCGAGCTGCCGGAGGAGAAGGCCCTGCCGATGGGCCTGGAGCAGCTCGACATCGCCGCCGGCTTCGCCGGTCGCTATCCGGACGTGTTCGGAAGGGCGACGACCGCGGACGAGGTCGAGGCGGTGTTCGCGAGCGGCCGGATCGCGTCGCTGCTCGGGCTCGAGGGCGGCGCGATGATCGCCAGCTCGCTGCCGATCCTGCGGACGTACTTCGAGCGCGGCGTGCGCTACATGACCCTCACCCACTGGAAGACCACCCGCTGGGCGGACGCCGCGACCGACGACCCGCAGCACGACGGGCTGACGGCGTTCGGACGCGAGGTGGTGCGCGAGATGAACCGCCTCGGGATGCTCGTCGACCTGAGCCACGTCGCGCCGTCGACGATGGCCGCGGCGCTCGACGTCGCCGAGGCGCCGGTCGTGTTCTCGCACTCGGGCGCGTTCGCGATCAACCCGCACAAGCGCAACGTGCCTGACGAGATCCTGCGCCGCGTGCCCGGCAACGGCGGCGTGGTCATGGCGGTGTTTCTCTCGCAGGTCGTCTCGGACGAGGTCCGGCGCGCCGTGCAGCCCGGTGCGGATCTCGCGGACGCCTACGAGCGGGAGCATCCCGACGCCTCCACCGAGGAGATCCGGGAGATCCGGCGGCGCTGGCTCGAGGCGAACCCGCCGCCCGATGCGACGACCGCGCAGGTCGCCGACCACATCGACCACATCGCGAAGGTCGCCGGCGTGGAGCACGTCGGCATCGGCAGCGACTTCGACGGCGGAGAGCTGCTGCCAACCGGGCTTCAGGACGTGTCGGGCTTCCCGAACCTCATCGCCGAGCTGCTCCGGCGCGGCTACTCGGATGCGGAGGTACGCGGCATCGCCGGCGGCAACGTCCTGCGGGTCATGCGCGGCGCCGAGGCTGCAGCGCGCCGGCTCCAGGCCGAACGCGGGCCCTCAGAGGCGACGATCGAGGAGCTCGACGGCTAGAGCTCCGAGGCGTTCCTCGCGGTTCTGCACGATCAGGACGTGCCGTCGAGCCAGGCGCGGATGCTCGGCAGGTGCTCCTCGTGCAGGTGCTCGGTGAAGTCCGTCTCGATCACCACGTAGCCGGGCGCCCACGGCAGCGCATTGGGGTCGCGGGCGACGTTCTCGGGCAGCGCCTCGATCGCCATCGCCAGCCGCTCGAACGACTGATCGTAGTCGTCGAGGACGTCGTCGAGGGAGCGGGCGGCGTCACGCTCCTGGAACCAGGCGTTGATCTCGTCGTCGTCGGTCATGCCCGCCGGCCACGGCGGATCCGGGAGCGCCGCGCCGCGGGCGACCGCCTCGATCATCGGGATGCGCGTGTTTCGCCAGGCGGCGAGATGGGCGGCGAGGTCCTTGAAGGTCCACTCGCCCATCGGGCCTGGCTCGTCCATCCGGTCCGTGCCGACGTCCGCGACGAGGTTGCGCCAGAACCTCTGGTCCGCCCGGATGGCGTCCGCGACGGCTTGCAGCTCCGTGGATGGCATCCGGGCGAGTCTAGTCCCGAACGATCGCCTTGGGACGCCCCTTCGTTCGCGCTCAGCCGCAGGCGGTCGGTGCCCAGGTGGGACCTGAATCGCCAAGCGCCTTGCAGGCGCGGGCGCGGAGATCTGCGTCGGAGAGCGAGCCGGGGTCGGCCGGGAGGTCGCGCAGCAGATCAACGTCGATCAGATAGGTCTCGCCTGACAGATAGCGAACCGCAAGTCGATCGCCGGAGGCGTCGAAGACGTTCGAGCCGACGCCCAGACCAAGGACGCCGATCGTGCGACGCAGCCCGTGATCCCAGATCTCGGAGCGCTCGTCGCTAAAGCGCAGCACGATCGCGGAGGTCGTCGCGTCGGTGGAAAAGTCGACCGCCTGGACGCTCGTCCGAAGGGAGACGAGGGTGCCGTCCCGAAAGACGACCGCCGCGGCAGTCGCGGTCGCCCCCGAGGTCCCCGGCGTGGCAGCGCCGAACCTGATCACCCCGATCGACGGGTCGGGCACCGTGCCGAAGAGGACATCCGAGAACTTCGCAACCGCGATATGGGGCAGCCCGAAGGCATCAATCCATTGCTCCGCGATCGCGGGCCCCCCGCTGCCCGGCCAGAACGCCGTCCGTCCCGCCACGAAGGTGCCGAAGGGGCCGCTGACGAGCATCGTGAACGCCTCGCCATCGGTCAACGGGACATAGGCAAGCATGCCGTTCGGGCTCATGCCGAATTCGACGCTGACGGGCACTGGGATCGGGATGGTGGGATCGACGATCGAGAACGGAAGTGCGACCACCGCGCCATCTGTCATGCGGACGATGGTCAGCTCGCGATTCAGCCTGAAGACGGCGACTGAACCGTCCGGCGAAAAGTTCACAGTCGGCGGGCCGGACTCGGAGTTTTCGATCACGCCGCCCAAGCTCGTCATTGGCTCGTCGTCCCCGATCCGCCAGACGCTGACGGTGCCCTGCGTGAACGCCAGGAGGCTCGTGGGCTCCTCGCCGGGCGGAATCGCGACGTAGGTGAGGTCGTCGGTTGTGCTCCAGCGCGGCTTGGCCTCGAGATCGGCCACGCGGACGAGGATGACCCGCTTTGGCGTCGACACCGCGGCCCAGGCACCGTTCGGGCTGACCGCGAACACCCCGCACCCGTCGTTCCCGATGCCCCACGTCACCCACCTCGGCTTGGCGGTGATCAGCGCCCCATCGGACGAGCGATGGATCGCGCAACGACCGACGTAACTACTGTTGGTGGCGAAGATCGTGGCTGGGCCGCCGACGGGGATGCGACCCACGAACGACGCATGGGTCGTCAGCGTCTCGCCATCGCGCATCCGGATGATCTCTGTGTGCTGCGTGTCCGGGTCGTCGCCGAGGTAGACGTAGCCCCGGTCACCGTCGGCACTCGGCAGGACAGAGATCGAGGTCGCGGGCCTCTCGAACTGACGGACGAGTCGCCCATCGCTCACGGCGCGAATCTCCGCGGCAGCTGGCCCCTGGGCCTCGTCCTCGCCCGCAGAGGGTCCGGGCTCGATGCTGTAGCGGATCAGCATGACCTCGTCGGTTGCGCCGAGCGGAAAGTGGAACTCGGGTGTTCCGCTTCCGAGTGCGATGGCTGAACCATCGCCCAGGTGGCGGAGCTCGGGAGGCGCGTCGGCGTACTCGACGCCGAATACGCCGGCGTGCTGCCCGCCGAAGCTCACGTTCGACACCTGACCCGTCAGGGTCGCGACGGGGAAGCCGTCGGCGAGGCGAACGAGGACTCCCGGGTTGCTCGAGAAGTCCACGATGACGTAGTCGCCGTTCGGGCTCGGGATCAGCCGCTCCACACCTTCGCCGATCTCTGCAATCCGGCCGGACGTCAACAGGTCCTCGACCGCATCTCGGTAGTCGCTGGTCGGAATCCCGGCCTGCTCGGCGAGCGCCCAACCTTCGAGGGCGTCTGCCAGGCCCGGCAGGGGCTTCGTGACCGCGCCCGCGACGCCCTGCGCCTGCTTCGCCTGGGCCTCCGCAACCAGCTGGGAATGCTCGGCCTCGCGCTGGGCATCGAGCGCCGCGGCGGCGGAGTCTTCCGCCCGAGCCGCCAGCCAGGCCGACGCGCCCGCGCCGGCGGCGAGGACGACGATGAGTGCCGCGGCAAGACCGATCACGGTTCGCACCTGGCGGCGACGCACCCGTTGCTTGTCGGCCTCTGCGGCCAGCCGCGCGTCCTCTTCGGCCTTCTCCGCTGCCGTCCCCGCGCCGAGGAACTCTCGGATGTCGTCGATATCGTCCAGCGTCTCCACCGACCAGGTCGTGGCCTCCGTGAGCCTCCGTCCGCGCCGGAGGTCGCTCGGGTCCCGGCCGCCGGCCTCCCATCGCCTGGCCTCGTCTCGCAGGCTCTGATGCAGGCGCACGCCCGCGCCGTAGACGGCGATCCAGCCTTTGAGCGTCTGCCAGTTGTTGATCAGCGCCTCATGGGCGACATCGACCGTCTCCCCTGCCTCGTCGGCGCCGAGCGTGACCAGCCGGGCGTCGACGAGTCGCTGCATGACCGCCGCCACCTCAGACGGCTCCATGCCCGGGCGCGACCAGGCGAACTCCCACAGATGCGCCCGCCGACGGGTGACCTCGGCGCCCGTCCCGAGCTCGACCAGGCCGACCAGCACCTGCTCGGCGATGCGCTGCTGGTTTTCCGGCAGCGCGTCGTAGAGCGCGTCGGCACGCTGCTCGAGCGCGCCGCGGACGCCGCCGATCTTCTGGTATCGCTCCATCGTGAGCCAGCCACCCGAGCGGCCATGCCAGAGCTCGAGCAGCGTGTCCTCGAGCAGCGGGAGGGCGCCGACCTCGCCCCCGAGCTCAGCGAGGATCGTGTCGACGACGCCTGCCTCGAACTGGAGGCCGGCTCTGCGGGCGGGCATCTCGATGGCGCGGCGCAGCTCGTCGCGGGTCATCGGCGTCACGAGGACCACCTGCTTGGCGATGGCGGCGGCGAGGCCGGGATAGGACGACGTGCGGCCCAGAAAGTCGGCGCGCATCGTCAGGACGACGATGGCCTGCCCATCGACCGCAGTGGCGGCCTCGAGCAGGAGCGTGACGAATCGCTCCCGCTCGGACTCATCGTGGCAGAGCGTGAAGGCCTCTTCGAATTGGTCGACGACGATCACGGAGCGCCTGCCTGCAGGACCCCCTGCACATGCCGCCTGGACCGCCAGATGGAGGCCGCGCGCGTCGTGGAGCAGGCCGGTGAAGATGGTCTCTCGCGCCGCCTCGACGTCCGGGCCCGCGGCAGCGATCGGCGCGAGAACGCCGGCGAGCGTCTCCAGGGGGTGGGCGCCTGGCTTCATCACCACGATGGGCCAGGATTCGGACCCAGGGATCGACCCGTGCCGCAGGCCGGCGATGAGCCCGGCCCGAACCACCGAGGACTTGCCGCTACCCGACGGCCCGACGACGGCGAGGAAGCGGTCGCCTCGGAGGCGCTCGACGAGCTGCTGGGTGAGGGCCTCACGGCCGAAGAAGTTGTCTGCGTCGCCCTCTTCGAAGACCTGGAGGCCGCGGAACGGCGGTTCGTCGCTTTGGGCAGCTGTGCGGATTGGTGACAGCGGCACATCCGCGCCGGCGATGGCGGCGACCAGCTCGTCGACTCGCTCCGGCGAGGTGATTCCGCCGCGGAGGTCCACCCACTGGCGACCGGCGAGGAATTCGGGCATCTGGCCCAGGTCCGGGAGGTTGCTGCCTGGAATGAGCACCGGCGCGATGCGGAATGCGAGGTCGTGACTGCGGCGGGCCAGGGTTCGACGCACCTCAGGGTCCCCGAAGACGGTCAAGCCCTTCGGTCCGGCTACGACGAGGCAGGCTGCGGCGCTCTCCAGGTTCGACAGCGGGTCACGCGCGGGCGGACCGCCGCCGGCCGGTATCAGCATGGTCGGAACGTTCCGTGACTGTTGCAGCAGCCGAGCCAGGGTCGTGACCGCCTCGACGTCGCCTGCGTCGAAGACGACCGCCACCTTGCCACCCGCCCCGAGCGGCAGGGGCCGAGCCGCGGCGCGCCCGGTGCGACGCTTGACCTTGAAGAGCTGACCGTCCGCCGCGGCGGTGTACAGGACGGGCGTCCCCCATTCAAGCGATCCCTGGCGCGCGATCGACATGCTCTTGCGGGCCTCGCCGAGGGCGGTATCGATCGCCGCGCCATCCGCGAGCGCTTCGTAGAACGAGCGGCTGAATTCGATCGCGGCCTCGTCGGTGATCTCGAATTGCATTGCCACGACGGCCGGGGTCCCCCTCTGGACCAGTTGGGCGGCAGAGCTGGAGAAGAGGTCGACCTCGCTGCCACGAGCGCCGTCGCAGGCGTTGAGGACGACGAGGCGCAGATCGCGATGATCGGCAACGAGGCGGGCGAGATCCTGCGCGTAGAGGAGCTTTGGGCCGCCCTCGTCATTGGCGAGGACCACGAACCCCTGGCGAGCGGCGCGGTCGTATCCGCCATGACCGATGAAGTGCAGGACGTGCCACGGTCCGTCGCGGAGGGCCGCCTGCAGATAGCGCGCGGATTGGCCGCCGAGCCAGACGAGGTCCAGCTCGCCGCGCCCTCGCAGGCCATCGACGGCCAGCTCCAGCCGCTGGCGCTCACGTTCGACGTTGAGCTGCCTCGCGCCGGCCGGGCTCGCGATCACGCCGAGGATACGCAGCGGCGGTTCGACGGCGAGCGGCTCCGGTGGGTTCGCTGGCGGGACGTAGCGAACGAGCGGTCGCGATGCCGCGAGGGTGAGGTAATCCTGCCGTCCTGGGTCGTACAGGAACTCCCAGGGGAGCATGGCAAGCTCCGGCGCCTCGATCCAAAGTCTGATCCGGAGCCCCCGATCCTTGTCGTCGGCTCGCTCCTGGCTCTGGAGCAGGAGGGTCGTCATCGCTGGGTCGAACAGCGCACCGAAGAGCTCGCGGCCGAGCGCCTGGATCTCGACCGGCGAGCCGTCGGCTGCGCCCGCCTTGGTCGGAGCCTCGGGGCCGCGGCTGGCGGGACCCCGGCGAATGAGGCCTGCCTGAACGAGGGCAAGCCGCGCCGCCAGCGCGCCCTTGTCAAACGGCAGCCGTAATGTTCCGCTCGCCGGGCCCGCCGGCGAGCTGATCCGGACCGGGTAGTCGCCCTCCAGTCCCTGCCCGATCTCGACCTCGAAGTCGAGATAGTTCATCGCACCCTCGGAAGATCGGCGCGCGGCCTCCCCGATGGCGCCCAACGGTAGAGCGCCCCAGCGCGTGCGTAAACGAGGGAAGACCCTTGATTGCCGTCAGGGCATTTCCCCTCTGGACGGCCACCTCATGGCGCGCGACCCTATGGCGAGTCCGTACGCGGGTTCCACAGGCGTCGGCGCGCTGCCCGGGCGGATGAGAGGCGCGGAATGACAACGACCCGGGGCCGGCTTCGCGTGATCCGCGAGAATGCCCAGGCGATCCAGCGGTCCGTCGCGAGACTTCGCGGACCGGACGAGGCGTTCACGGCCCAGTTCGCATCGCAGAAGCGGCTCTGGCAAGAGAACGCGGGCGACATCGACCGCGACCTCCAGGTGCTCGCCACGCAGATGGAGGCCGGCGAGGTCAAGGCAGACATCGACGATGAGGTCGAATTCGTTCGGAATGCCTGGGCAGAGGCGAAAGAGGCCTGGCGAGCGCTGAACGAGCACCATGCCACTGAGGCCGAACGAGCGCCTTCGCTGGACGAGCTCGACGCGCGGCTCGTTTCGATGGTGCGGAAGATCGGCTTTCTGACGATCCCAGCCCGCGTGGCGGAGTTCGTCGCCCGCGAACGAACCGGCGGGGCCTTCCACTTCCACACGGCTTTTCAGGACGAGCTGCCCCGGCTCGAGGATCGTGTCGCCCTCCTGGCGTATCTCAACGAGAGCCCGGGCGGTCTGTACGGAATCGTCGACGTCAAGCGCGGCATCGTCTGGGCCGTCTCCCCGAATGCGTGGCTCCGCTCGCGAGGCTATCTCCTGTTCATCGGGATCATCGTTCTCGGGGCGCTCGGGGCCGCGTTCGCGCATACCGTTGCGGACGCACTCGCGCTCGGGGACTTTCTGCCTGCCGGGACGAATGTGCTGCAGACCTACGTGCTGATCGCGGCCGGCATGCTCGGCCACATCGGGCTCGACCTCTACAAGAACGGTCGCGACGAGGATCCCGACAGCCCGACCGCCCTCGAGGACCTCATCCTCTGGGGTCACGTCCAGGAGAAGCAGGTCATCCTGACCGCGTTCTCCGTCTGGGCCGGTACGGCGCTGCTGATCGGCTTCATGAACCCGGTGGCGCCGGCCACGGCCCTCTTTGCCGGCTACAGCCTCGACAGCGTCCTCGACGCGCTGCTGCAGCGCTTCGATGCAGCGGGGTCGAAGGGCGCCAAGGAGCTGACGGAGAAGCTCGCCGCCGTTGCGGCGGCTTCCATCTGAGCGAGGGAGGCCAACCCGGATGTCGCTGCCGACCCTCGTCGTCATCCACGGACGCGATCGACGCTGGCCCGATCAGGCATCGCTCGCACGGGCCTGGGAGACTTCGCTGCGCGCGGGACTCCGGCACGTTGGCGCCCCTTGGGCCGACGACCTGCCGATGCGGTTCGTCGACTACGGGGCCGGGTGGCGCGATCTCGGCCAGCCCGATGACGTCTCGGCGGTGCAGGCGGAGTTCGCCACGGAGCTGCTCGAGCGGACGGGCGACGAGGGGGCTGCGCCGGCGCCATGGTCCATTTGGAGCGGCGTGGCCGGCCTCGTCGATGCCCTGGGCCAGCAGGCCGGCATCGATGATCCGGCGGTCCTGGAGCTCTTTCTCAACGACCTCGCGGAGTACTTCCGGGACGGGAATGGACGGGCATCGGCTAACGGCGCCGTCGCCGCCGAGGCAGGCGCGGCCGAAGGCGATGTGATTCTCCTCGCCCATGGCGTCGGGTCGATCGCGAGCTATGTGTCGCTCGCGAATGCGGGCGAATCACTTGGCCAGGTGCGCGGCCTCGTGACATTCGGGTCGCCGCTCGGCATGGACGCGGTTCGAACCCGCGTCGACGCCATTGCGCCGGGCGTTCCATTTCCCGCGGCGCCGCGGCGATGGATCAACATCTTCGACGAGCTCGACTTTGCCGCCACGGTGCCCCGCCTCGAACCGATCTTCCGGGCCCTGGACGGACGGCGGGTCGAGGACGAGGCCGTGGCCGACCAACGACAGCCAGGCGCCGGACGTGGTCGTGCCCACGATCCGTCGCGCTACTTCGGCTCGATCGACTTCGCCTCGAGGCTGCAGCAGCTGATCAGCGAGCTCGACCCGACGCTGGAGGCGTCGCTCGCCGCACAGGTTCCGGCGGCACAGCCCGCATCCGAGGAGCCGGCAGCGGAGCCTGGAACGGTTGCGCGCGAGGCCGAGGCGCCAGCGACCCGCAGCTGGCCCGGCGCCCCGTCTCCCCCCGGAGCCGCCCCGCCGTGGCTCGATGGCGCTGCCCCACCGTGGGTCGACGGCGCCGCGCCGCCCTGGCTCGATCCCGACGAAGACGAGAAGTAGCGGCTTCGCCGTCGACTGGAGCGTCGGCTGCCTAACCGGCGCGGCGCAGGCGGATTGCGGGGATGACGCGCCCGCCCGTCTGGGCGGGGTACTCGCCGAAGCGCGGCAGCTGCTGGACGTGGTGCGCCCACAGCCGGTCGCGCTCCGCCCCCTCGGCGACGATGGCCCGCGCCGCGAACGTTTCCGCTCCGATCTCGACGGTCACGTCCGGGTTCTCCTGGACGTTGTAGTACCAGGCCGGATGGGTTGGGGCTCCGCTCTTCGAGCCGGTGACCACGTAGTCGTCACCGTCGCGGGAGTAGGTCAGGATCGACCGGCGTTGCTTGCCGGTCTTGGCCCCGGTCGTCCACAGCACGAGGAGGGGCTGGCCGGCGAGCGGTCCACTGCTCGGCCGCCCGTTGTTTGCGCGGAGGTCGGCGATGAGCGCCTCCTCCCAGGCGTTGGCGGCGGCGTTCGCGTCGATCTCTGGGTTGGACTCGGTTGATGCCATCTCCGCCTCCACTGGTCGGGCAGCTCGTTGCGTCGGCAACTATACCTCCGACGCGGCGGCATGCCGTCAATCACCCGGACGCGAAAGGATCTCGACGACGTCGCCGTCGAGGACCTGGTGATCACGGCCGACGCGCTGGCCGTCGAATCGAGCCGACGGACCCCAGATCCGGGCGCCGTTGAACGTCGCGCCGAGCTCGTGATGGACGGAGTCGGCGACGTCGGTGACGGTCGATTCCGGCTCGAGGGCGAGGGGCTCCTCGTCGGTTGAGCCATTTGAGCGCAGCCGGACCCGGATCAGCCCCGTGAGCCCCCAGACCGCCTCGCGGAATGCGTCGAGGCTCGTCTCGTCGATGACGGAGACGGGCAGGACGCTGAGCTCCGGAAAGGCAGCCCGGATCCGATCCATGGCGCCGGCGGGCGCCTCGTCCGCGCGCGTGGCGGCGACGAAGGCCGGCTTCTCGATGCCGGCGAGCGCGACCTCATCGAGGACCGGCCGGAGCTCGGCTGGATCCGTGTCGGCGCGAGCGCAGTAGACGATCGCGTCCACGGAGCGGAGCACGCCCAGGAGCGCGCGGCCGCCGCCACGATCCTCGGTCGCCCCTTCGATCAGCCCCGGAATCTCGACGAGCTGGACGAGGACGCCGCCGATGCGGGTCAGCGCCGGCACCGGCCGGAGGGTGGTGAACGGGTAGTCGCCGGTCTTGATCTGGATCTCGGAGAGCGCCTGGAGCAGCGACGACTTGCCGACGTTCGGTGGCCCGACCAGCGCGATCTGCGCGGCCCCTTCCCGGCGCACCGCGATCGAGTCGCGGTGGACGGCGTTGGAGCGAACCCGGGTCTCCTCGACCTCGCCCAGGAGCCACTTGCGGAGGTCCGCGTAGGGCCCGTTGCGGTAGTCGGGCAGCTCCCCGAGGAGCTCCCGGATCTCGCGGGTTCGCGCGCTGCCTTCTTTTCCTATGAGCCGTCGCTTCGCCATCGCGGCAAAGGTTCGATGCGGCATCGGCATGTCTGGATCTCCTGAACCTGCGGGAACGCGCGAGGCGCGCAGCCTTCGCTGCGACAGCGGCTCGCGTCGTGTCCCGCCCCTTCCCCCGACGCTGGTAGTGGAAGGGGCCGATCAGCCGTTCGGCTTGGAGATCGTGGCGGCCCAGTGCTGGATGGCGCTGGTCCCGTTTGGTCGGTTCATGGCGCGGTCAGGATAGCGCCTCAGAACGTGGTCTCGGTCTCGTGCGCGAGCCCGTCGTCGATCGACGCGTACGCCTTGAGGATCACGTCGAGGACGTGGCGTGCGTGCTCGGCGGTGAGCACCGGCGTCTCGCGCCCGAGGAGGCAGGCGAGGAAGTGGCGGGCGCCCGCGGCGACGGTGTTGAACTCGTCCGCCGGGACCTGGACGCCGTGCTCCCACTCGCCGCTGCCGTCGGCATCGTCGGGGTCGTCGCGGTAGATGCTGACCGGCGCGTCCGTCTCCCACGACTTGCCACCGAAGCTCACGACGCCCTTCGTCAGGTGCAGCTCCAGCCACGGCTGGAGCGTCTCGAGGGTGCCGAAGCTCGCCAGCAGCTGGCCCAGCGCGCCGGACGCGAACTCGAGGTGGATGAGGACGTGGTCCGGCGTCGTCACCTCGATGACCTGGCCCTTCAGCGGGCCGCCGCGGACCCGTCGCCGTGGCACGGCGATCGAGCCCATGGCCTGGACCCGGCGAACGGGACCCAGCACGTAGGTCATCTCGTGGAGTCGATAGACGCCGTGGTCGAAGACGGGCCCAACACCCTCGCGGTAGAACGGGGTCGGGTCGCCGGTGTACTCGCCCCACGCCGCCGGGCCCGCGTCGGCGTGGTGCGCGACGGCCAGGGTCGGGGTCCCGAGCTCGCCCGAGTCCGCGAGGTCCTTGAGCCAGCGGAACCTGCTCGTGACCGCCGTGCCGGTGGCCGCGAGGAAGAGCACGCCCTTTCGCGCCGCGACGTCGATCAGCTCGGTTGCCTCGGCCACGCTCGACGCGATCGGCTTCTCGCTGTAGCACGCGACCCCGGCCTCGAGGATCGCCCGGTTGACCGCGCCGTGGAGCGGCGCCGGCGTGAGGTCGAACACCCCGTCGAGCGTCTCGCCCGCGAGCATCGCCCCAGCGTCGGCGTACGAACGCGCGCTCGGCGACCAGCCTGCGACGGCGGCCGCGAGCGTCTCCCGCGCGCCTGGTCGCGGGTCGGCGACGGCGACGATCTCGATCTCGTCGGCCATCGAAGCCAGCCCGGGGAGGTAATGGCGGTGCGCCACGTCGCCACAGCCCACGATGCCGATCCGGAGACGCGACGTCATGGGGCGGACACGCGCTGCGAGGGCTGGGGCATGGCCGAAGCCTACGGCGTACGGCTCGCCCCGGGCGCGGTCGCCGCGGCGGGGTCTACTTGCCGAGCGCCCTCGAGGGGACCCAGCCCACGTCGCCCCACGGGGTCCTGACCTTCGCCCACGTGTCGTCGTGCTCCATGAGCTCCACCTCGCGCCCCGACGCGATCTCGGTCAGCGGGATGCCGTAGAGGTCGTGCGGCACGTTCAGCAGCTCCACGTGGTCCCCGCGGATCACGCGGCGCATCGGCGAGTCGGCGAACACCTCGTCGAACCGCGCGACGCGGGTGGTCCGCGCGATCATCGCCTCCGGCGACGGGGTCGCGGATTGCTTCTTGCGACCGCGGCCCCGACGCGAGCCGGGTTCGGCAGCTGCAGCCGGTGGAGTGGTCGAGCCGGATGCCGTCGAGAGACCTGTCGCCCTCGAGGGACCTGGCGCCGCCGACGAACCGACTGCCGCCGAGACGCCCGCCGCCACGACGAGCGCTCGCCACGAGCCCGAGGACCGCCGCGTGCCAAGCAGGAACCACGTCCCGAACAGGACGGCGCCGGCGAGGGAGACGACGAGGATCGCGATCGCGACCGGCTCCTCGCCGATCGCGAGGACCGAGTAGTGCACGCCGGGCCGGGCCGTTGCGGTGGCCGTGAGGAACGCCGGATGCGCCGCGATCGACGGGCTGGGCACGGGCGCCGAGGCATCAGGCGTCGGCTTCGGCCTGGGCTTCGGCGTTGCCGTCGCCGGGGTCGCGCGGGGCGTGGGCTTCGGGGTCGCCCTTGGCGTCGGCTTGGGGGTCGGCTTGGGCGTCGCGACGGGTTTCGGCGTGGGGGCCGGCGTCGTTCCGGGCTTCGGCTTGTGCGACGCCTTCGCCGGCGCGACCAGCGCGGAGATGCCCGCGGTGCCGTCGTCAGGGGTGGTGGCCAGCACGGACGCACCGAAGCCTGCCGTCAGTGCGACCACGACGGCGAGCGATGCGAGCGACTTCCGGGCGAGGTTCGACATCGATCCGACGTGCCGAACCATGCCGTTCGCGGCCCGCCTTGTCGGCTACCCATCAGTACCGCTCCCTGCCATACCCAACCGGGCCGTGAGGACGCCGGATTCGGGTAGAGTCGGGGCCATGGGTGAGGCGACGGCAACCACTCCGCCGACCGGCCGGCTGATGCGGCTGCTCCTGGCGCGCGGCGGAGCGGCGACGGGCGAGCCGACGATGGTCCTGCAGCACCGCGAGGCGCTGATCTGGACCCTCGGCAAGGCCGCGGCGCTCGAGCAGCTGGTGATGTGCCAGTACCTCTACGCGGCCTTCGGGCTGAAGGACCGCGAGGACGACGGACTCACGGCGCCGCAGCTCGACGCGACGCGGCGCTGGCGGCGTGAGCTGATCCACATCGCCGAGCAGGAGATGCTGCATCTCGCGCTTGTCCAGAACCTCCTCACCTCGGTCGGAGCCGCGCCGACGTTCGGGCGGCCGAACTTCCCACTCCCGCCGCACGCGTACCCGGCCGGGATTCGCATGGAGCTCCTCCCGTTCGGCGAGCAGTCGCTCCGGCACTTCATCTACCTCGAGCGACCCGAGGGCCTCGACATGGCCGACCAGGACGAGCTGGCGGCGATCGAGAAGGCCGCTCCCCTGCCGGTGGCGGACGAGGACGATATTGGGCCGCGGCTCCAGGATTTCGAGACGATCGGCGGGCTGTACCGGGCGATCGAGGTCGGGTTCGATCGACTGGCCGAGCGCCTTGGCGAGCAGCGACTGTTCCTCGGCCCGCCGGGGGCGCAGGCGACCTCGGGTCGGTTCTGGCTGTCGGGCTTCGTCCCGGTCACGGATCTGGCCTCGGCGCATGCCGCGATCGACGTGATCGTCGAGCAGGGTGAGGGCGCCCGCGGCGACTGGCGCGAGGCGCACTTCGGTCGGCTCGTCGCCGTCCTCGACGAGTTTCTCGACCTCCGCGACGCAGACCCCTCGTTCGAGCCGTCACGGCCCGTCCTGACCGCGATCGTTCGCGAGCGCGAGGATGGCCTGCCCATGCCGTTGATCTCCGACCCGTTCACGAGCCGCGCCGTTGACCTGCTCAACGCGGTCTACGAGGTCCTCCTCCAGGTGCTCGCCCGGTCGTTCGCCCACACAGAAGAGACCGAGGACGAGCTCGACGTGCTCGCGGCGACGGCGATCGGGCTCATGCGCGACGTGGTGAAGCCGCTCGGCGGGCTTGTCACCCGGCTCCCTGTGGGGCCGGAGCACCCTGGCCGCACGGCCGGGCCCACCTTCGAGCTGTTCTACGGCTCGGACCTGCTGCTCCCCCATCGCGACGCCGCGTGGCTGGTCATGGAGGAGCGGATGCGGCTCCTCGCCGAGCTCGGCGGCCACTGCAAGGCGGTCTGCTCACCAATGCACCTGCCGGTACTCTCTCGGATCACCGACTCGCTCGTGGTCCTGGCGGACCAGCTCGCCGAGGCTCACTGACCGCGCCGCTCGTCCCATCTCTTGCGTCCGGCGCGGCAGATGCCCCAAACTCCGGTGCTCTCGATGAGCCGGACCTGCGGGTCGCCTTGGAGGAGGTCACCGTGAAGCTTCTGCACCGACTCGCGGCGGGTGCCGCGGTCGCCCTGTTCGTTGCCGCGTGCGGCGGCGGCGGTTCATCCGGCGCGCCGAGCCAGGCGGCGTCCAATGCGGCATCGGAGCCGCCGGCCTCGACCGCCTCGACGGCGCCGACCGAGGAGACGATCGCCCCACCGACGAGCCTCATCACGCCGGGCACGCTCACGGCGTGCGTGGACATCGAGTACTCGCCGATGGAGTTCTTCGCCACGGCGGACGAGACCGACCCGAACAAGGCGACCGGCTTCGACGTCGACGCCGCGCGGGCGGTCGCCGCGAAGCTCGGGCTCAAGCTCGAGATCAAGAACACCGCGTTCGACTCGCTCATCCCCGACCTGGGCAATGCCCGCTGCGACATCGTCTGGTCCGCCCTGTATGTCTCCGATGAGCGGCTGCAGGTCGCGGACGCCGTCCCCTATATGGCGACCGGCCACGTGATCATGGTCGCGAAGGGCAACCCGAAGGCCATCAAGACGGTCGACGACCTCTGCGGCAAGACGATCTCGATCCAGCTCGGCGGCCTGGTCGAGACGGATTCGAAGAAGGCCAGCGACGCCTGCGTCGCCGGCGGCAAGGCCGCGATCACCATCCAGGGCTACCCGAAGGTCGCCGACGAGTTCCAGCAGATCGTGCTCGGGCGCGTCGACGCCGTCTGGGAGACCGACACGGCCGTCTCGGACTGGCTGCTCAAGCACCCGGCCGAGTACGAGGTCGGCTTCGCCTTCCCGCACGACAAGAACTACGGCGTGTACTACGGCAAGGGCAAGACCGACATCGGCACGGCGCTGACGGCGGCCATCGCCGCCCTGAAGGCCGACGGCACGCTGGCGTCGATCGCGACGCTCTACCAGATGGACCCCGCGACGCTGGACGTCGTGAAATAGCCCATTCCGAAACCCCGCCGGATGAGGCCCGCCCGGACGCTGCGTCGACCGGTGCGGGCCTCATTCGTCTCCAGCGCCTGAGGGTCGAGCGAGGAGCCGCTTGAACGTCCAGATCTTCCTCGAAGCCTTGACCTCGCGGGCCCTCCGCGAAGGGCTCGTGATCACGGTGTCGCTCACGCTCGTGTCGTTCGCGCTGGGCCTCGTCCTCGGCCTCGTCGTGGCGTTGCTCCGGGACAGCCGCTACCGGCTCGTCCGGGCCGGCGCCTGGACCTATATCTGGGTGTTTCGCGCGATTCCGACGCTGCTGCTCCTCCTCTTCGTGTGGAACGCGGTGCCACAGCTGATCCCGGCGCTGAAGGGACCCGGCTACTCGGCGTTCCTCGCGGCGACCATCGCGATCTCGATCAACGAGGCCGCCTACGCGGCGGAGATCCTCCGCGGCGGGCTGCTCTCGATCGACGACGGGCAGCGGCTGGCGGCGCGGGCCCTGGGCATGCCGCCGGTCTCGGTCTTCCGGCGGGTCGTGCTGCCGCAGCTCGTCCGCGTGGCCATCCCGGCCCTCGCCAACGACTTCATCACGCTGCTCAAGATCACGAGCCTCGCCTCGGTGATGTCGCTCCGGGAGATCCTGACCAACACCCAGACCCAGATCGCCAGCACCTTCCGCTTCGCCGAGTGGTACACGGCCGCAGCGATCTACTACCTCGTCCTCGTCAGCATCTTCATGGTCGGCCAGGCCTGGCTCGAGCGTCGCTACGTCTGGCTCTCGCAGCCGGTCGGCGCACCCCGCCGCGCCTGGTTCCGCGGCAGCGTGGCCGCCCGATGATCGACCCGACGAGGCCCCAGGCGACGCCCGGATCGCCCCCCGCCGGCGGCCGCATCCTCGACGACGACCTCATCGCCGAGCTCCACGCCGGCGCGCCGGGCGACCCGGTGCTCGAGGCACGGGCCGTCCATCGCCGGTACGGCAGCCACGAGGTGCTCCGGGGCGTGTCGTTCGGCATCCGCCGGGGCGAGGTCAAGGCGATCCTCGGGCCGTCGGGCTCCGGCAAGAGCACGCTCCTGCGCTGCCTCGCCCTCCTGGAGCCGCTCGACAGTGGCGAGGTCCGGATGGAGGGCCGGGTGCTCGGCGTTCGGCCCGGGACCGGCGGCCGGCTGTCGGAGGCGGAGCTCGCCCGGCAGCGCAGCGACGTCGGCATGGTCTTCCAGCGCTTCAATCTGTTCCCGCACCTGACCGCGCTCGGCAACGTCATGCTCGGCCTGACCGAGGTCCGGAAGCTGCCCACCGCCGAGGCGCGCAAGATCGGGAACACGATGCTGGAGCGGGTCGGGCTCGCCCACAGGGCCGACTTCTATCCCACGGAGCTCTCGGGCGGCCAGCAGCAGCGCGTCGCGATCGCCCGCGCCCTCGTGATGCGGCCGAAGGTGATGCTCTTCGACGAGCCGACCTCCGCGCTCGACCCGGAGCTCGTCGGCGAGGTCCTGCGGGTCATGGAGGAGCTCGCCCGCGAGGGCATGACGATGGTCGTGGTGACCCACGAGGTCGGCTTCGCCCGCGGCGTCGCGAGCCGGGTGCTGATGATGGACGAGGGCCAGATCATCGAGGACGGCGAGCCCGGCGCCTTCTTCTCGAATCCGCAGCAGGAGCGGACCCGGCGATTCCTCGACGCCGTCAGGGAGTGAGCGCCAGCAGCGCGAGGCACTCGTAGGCGAGATTCGCCCCGGCCAGCGCGGTGAGCTCGGCGTGGTCATAGGCCGGCGCAACCTCGACGACGTCGACGCCGACGATCGGCAGCCCCGCCAGGCCGCGCAGGATCAGCATCAGCTCGCGGGTCGTCAGGCCGCCCGGCTCGGGCGTGCCGGTGCCCGGGGCGTGCGCCGGGTCGAGCACGTCGATGTCGATGCTGACGTACACGGGCGAGTCCCCCACCCGCTCGCGGATTCGTTCCACGGCCTTGTCCACGCCCGCCCGCGCGATCTCGACGGTGGACACGATCTCGAAGCCGAAGCCGGCGTCGTCCTCGAGGTCGCGGGTCCCGTAGAGCGAGCCACGGATGCCGACGTGGGCGCAGCGGCGCTCGGCGAGCAGCCCCTCCTCGAAGGCCCGCCGGAAGGGCGTGCCGTGGGTGTACGCCGCGCCGAAGTACGTGTCCCACGTGTCGAGGTGGGCGTCGAAGTGCACGAGCGCGATGGGGCCGCTGCGCTCGTGGGCGACGCGGAGCAGCGGCAGTGCGATCGTGTGGTCGCCCCCGAGTACGATGAGCCGGTCCGCCCGCTCGAGGCTCGCCCTGGCGCCGGCCTCGATCTGGGAGATCGCCTCCACGATGTCGAACGGGTTCGGGGCGAGGTCGCCCGCGTCGGCGACCTGGGCGAGCGACCACGGCTGGACGTCGAGCGCCGGGTGGTACGGACGGAGCAGCTTTGAGCCCTGGCGGATCGCGGCGGGACCGAAGCGGGCGCCGGGCCGGTACGAGACCCCGGAGTCGAACGGGACGCCGAGGATCGCGACGCTGGCCCGCGGGACGTCCTCGAGTCGCGGCAGCCGCGCGAACGTGTCTGGCCCGACGTACCTCGGCCGAACGCGGCCGTCCGGGGCGCCGATTGGATCCATCGAACCGAACGATACGCGCGCCGCCGCGGGGCGGCGGGTCGTCAGGGAATGACCAGGACCTTGCCAGCGGCACGTCCCTCGTCGACCCAGCGCAGGGCGTCGACGACCTGGGCCAGCGGGAAACGCCGATCGATCACCGGCCGGACCTTGCCCGCCGCGATCAGGCCGAGCACGCGCTCCACGTCCGGTGGGTTGAACGGCTTCCACCACAGCAGCAGCCCCATCCGCCTGCCGACCGCACGCGACAGGAACGGCGCGACCACGATCGAGGCGAGGATCGGCCACGACGTCCCGCCGAGGGTCACGTACACCCCGCCGGGCACGAGCGCGCGGCGGACCGCGAAGAGCGAGTGGTGGGAGTCGGTGTCGACGATCCAGTCGTAGCGGACGCCGGCTTTCGTGTAGTCCGTCGTCGTGTAGTCGAGGACATGGTCCGCGCCCAGCGAGCGGACGAAGTCCAGCTTCTCGGTGCGGGTGACCCCGGTCACCTCGGCGCCCAGTGCCTTGGCGATCTGCACGGCGAACGGCCCGACGCTGCCGGATGCGCCGTCGATCAGGACCTTGTCGCCGGCCTTGATCGTCCGGCCGTCGCGGAGCCGGAGTCCCTGGACGGCGAGGGTCGACCCATGGGGCAGCGTCGCCGCCTCGTCGAAGGTCATCCCGGCGGGAATCGGCAGGAACGCCCGCTCCGGCGCGCTGACGTACTCGGCGAAGCTGCCCATGCCGAACGGGAACATGTCGCCGAAGACGCGGTCGCCGGGCTTGAAGCGGGTGACGCCGGGACCGACAGCCTCGACCTCGCCCGCGGCATCGAGCCCGATGCCCCACTGGCGCGGCGCGCGCACGCCGATGAACAGGCGCACGAACTGCGGCCTCGGCGCGAGCCCGTCGAGGTCGCCTCGGTTCACCGAAGCCGCCCGGACGCGGACGAGGACCTCGTCGTCGACCGGCGTCGGCTTCGGGATGTCCCGCAGCTCGACGACGTCGACCGGGCCATAGCGGTCTCGCTGCGCGGCCTGCATCGCTCCTCCTGGTTGTCTGGGCATTGGACAGCAGCCGGGCGTCAGGGGCAATCCCGCCAGCCACCGCGACGGCACTGGGGCTAGCCGGAGCGAAAGACGCCCGGTGCCCGGATGGCTCCGACGCTTGCCGCGCGAGAAGGTGGTCACGCTCACGGATGGACCGTGAGATCGTTCGACTGGAGGGATGCACACCTGATGGCGATCAATCGCCGACTTCTCTACGCGGGGCTGTTCCTCGTGGCGCTCGGCGGCGTGCTCGTCGCGGTCGACCTGGCCGCCGTCAACACGACGGCGCTCGCGGGCGTCCTGCGCCTGTGGCCCGTCGCCCTGATCGCGATCGGCGCGGGCATCGTGCTGCGGCGGGGCCGCTACGCGCTCGTCGCGGGGATTCTCGCGGCGATGCTGCCAGGCCTCGTGCTCGGTGGCGGGCTGGCCGTCGCGCCGCGCCATGGGCTCGACTGCGCGGCGGGTGGTGAGCCCGCGGAGAAGACGACCCAGCACAGGACGCTCGCCACGCCCGCGAACGTGAGCGTGTTCACCAGCTGCGGCTCGATCTCGATCGGGACGCAACCCGGGGCGGAGTGGCAGCTCACGAGCTCGAGCGTCGTCGGTCGAACGCCGGACGTGGAGCTCACCGACGAGGGTCTCCGGATCCAGTCGGGCGGCGGCGAGGACTGGGACTGGCTCGAGTCGGGCCGCGACACGTGGTCACTCGCGTTGCCCACCACGCCGATGGAAATGGTGCGCGTCGGTGTCGATGCGGGCCGCGCGAACATCGCGCTCCCGGGCGCGACCGTCGGCGTGCTGGTCTTCGACGGGACCGGTGCCGAGATCGTCGCCGACCTCTCCGCCGCAAGGGTCGGTGAGCTCGACGGCTCGCTCGACTTCGGACGGCTGGCGATCCAGCTGCCGTCACAGGGCCGCTACTCGGGTGCGTTCCGCATCGGCGCCGGCCAGCTCCGCCTGTGCGTGCCGTTCGGGCTCGGTGTGCACGTCGACTTCGCCGGCACGCCGCGTGAGGTCCGTATCAACGGCCTGAGCACGGATGCCACCGAATGGCAGAACGAGGGCTACGAGCTCGCGTCCAACCAGGCGCAGCTGAGCGTGAACGTCAACTTCGGAGCCGTCGCAATCAATCCGATCGGAGGATGCAAGTGAACCGCCGTCTCTCTCGCTGTCGTGAGAATCGCGTCATCGCGGGTGTCGCCTCGGGCGTGGCCGAATTCTTCGGCCTCGACCCGACCCTCGTCCGGGTGCTCTGGTTCGTGTCGATCTTCTTCGGGGGCGTGAGCCTCCTGCTGTACATCGGGCTGGCGATCATCGTCCCGCTCGAGCCGCTTACAGCGAACGGCAACCATCCGAACGGCGATGCCGTCGCCACGCCCGAAGGGCACCGCCACGGACCGGGCGGCGGCGGTCGCTGGGTGACCTTCTTCGGGATCGCCCTGATCCTGCTGGGCAGCCTCGCGCTCATCAGCGCGGTGATCCCGAGCGTCGCAACGTGGCGCTACCTGTGGCCGGTGTTCATCATCGGCATGGGCGCCGTCCTCGTGGTCGGCGCGATGCGTCGTGACGGCGCGACCCCGGCGACGGGGCCCACGGGGCCGAACCCGCCGTCCAGCCTGCCGCCAGGGGAGCCAACCGAATCGTGATGGGTGCCGCGGTCCTGGTGACGGGACTGCTGCTGATCGTGGCCGGGCTCGTCTCGGCCCGGATCCCCGGCGGGGCGTCGTTCGCCCGGCCGGGGATCTCGCCGTCTCCGGGCGATCCCTCCGGCGTGGATTCCGGCGCGACTGCCGCGACGGCCGATGCGACCGCGGGCGTCTTCGCCTTCGCCCGGCGCGGCGCGAACCCGATCCAGGCCTTCGTCCTCTCGCCGATCCACCCGGCGACCTGGCACGCGAACGGCGCCATCGCGCTCGGCGTGGTCGTCGGCATCCTGGGCGCTGCGACGGTGATCTCGCTGGCGTCCGCCGGGCTGTCGGTCCTCCTCGCCGGCATCGGCGTCGTGCTCGTCGCCGCGGCGATCGAGGCCTCGCGGATCGTCGCCCGCATCGAGCGCTGGCGCGTCTTCGCCGGCGAGGCTGAGCGGCCGCCGGCGCACCCGTACCGGCCGCTGCGGGGCGGCGGCTTCGTCGCGATGCTCCGGGCCGAGTTCATGGACGAGTCCCGCTGGCGCGACGTTCTGTACACGGCGATCAACCTGCCCCTCACGGTCATCGAGTTCGCGGCCGTGCTCGCCGTCTGGTCGGTCGCCCTGTTCCTCGTGACGACGCCGCTCTGGTACGACGCGGCGAACGCTCCCCTGCTCGACCTCGGGCCGCTGTCCGGCCACGACGCGATCGCGGTGACCTTGCGGGGCCTGGCGGGCCTCGCGCTGCTGCCGGTCGCGGCGACACTGTCGCAGCTCGTCATCGCCCTGCACCGGGGCGTCGTCGCCGGCCTGCTGTGCACCTCGGAGGCACGCGAGCTGCGACGGCAGCTGGACGCGGTGCGTCGGAGCCGCTCGGACGTCATCGATGCCGAGGCGACCGAGCTGCACCGCATCGAGCGCGACCTCCACGACGGCGCCCAGCAACGCCTCGTCGCGCTCACGATCGATCTCGGCCTCGCCAGCGAGCGGCTCGAGCAGGATCCCGCGGCCGCCAAGCAGCTGATCCTCGACGGCCAGGAGCAGGCGCGCGAGGCCCTCGCCGAGATCCGGCAGCTGGTCCGCGGGATCGCCCCGTCGATCCTGCTGGACCGCGGCCTCGTGCCGGCGCTGGAGTCGCTGCTCGGCCGCGGCCCGATCTCGACGTCGCTCCACAGCGAGCTCGACCCGGGCGTGCGATTCAGCCCGGCCGTGGAACGGACCGCCTACTTCGTCGTGTCCGAGGCGCTGGCAAACGTGGCCAAGCACTCGGAGGCGAGCCGCTGCGAGGTCCGCCTCCGCCTGGAGCAGCCGGCGCGACGCCTGCTCGTCGAGGTCTGGGATGACGGCAAGGGCGGGGCCGTCGCGGAGCCGGGCGGCGGCCTTGCGGGCCTCGCAGGCCGGATCGCCGCCGTGGACGGCTCCTTCTCGGTCGCGAGCCCGCCCGGTGGCCCGACGCTCGTGCGCGCGGAGATCCCGCTCGCCTGATCCGGCCTACGACCCGAGGTAGGCCAGGACCGCGAGGACCCGGCGATGATCACCGGGCGACTCGGGCAGCTCGAGCTTGCCGAAGATGTTGCTGATGTGCTTCTCGGCGGCGCCCTCGGTGATGCTCAGCTGGCGCGCGATCCCGATGTTGGTGCGGCCCTCGGCCATCGCGGCGAGCACCTCCCGCTCCCGCGGCGTGAGGGTCGAGAGCGGATCGTCGGCGCGGTTGCGGGCCATGAGCTGGGCGACGACCTCGGGATCGAGGGCCGTCCCGCCGTTCGCGACGCGTCGCAGCGCATCCATGAACTCCCGCACGTCGCCGACGCGGTCCTTGAGCAGGTAGCCGACGCCGCCCGCGCGGTCGGCCAGCAGCTCGGTGGCGTACTGCCGCTCGACGTACTGGCTGAGGACGAGGATCGGCGTGCCCGGCACCCGGCGGCGCGCCTCGATCGCGGCCCGGAGACCCTCGTCGCGCTGGGTAGGGGGCATCCGGACGTCGACGACCGAGACGTCGGGTCGGTGCGCCTCCACTGCGGCCACGAAGGCCTCGCCGTCGCCGACCTTGGCCACGACGATGCCGCCGGACTCCTCGATCAAGCGGGCGATGCCCTCGCGGATGAGCGCCGAGTCCTCGGCGAGCACGACCCGGAGCGGCTGTTCGGTCACCGCAAGATCATGCACCGAGGGCCGCGCCTAGACTTGGCCCATGAACTTCAACAACATCCTGATCGGGTCCGACGACCCGGAGCGGCTCGCCGCGTACTACGAGAAGCTGTTCGGCGAGCCGATCTACAGGGACTCGGGCTACACCGTCTGGCAGCTCGGCACCGGTGCGGTTGCCGTCGGCCCGCACAGCGAGGTGCACGGCAAGAACCCGCAGCCGGGCCGGCTCATCTGGAACATCGAGTCCGATGACGTGAAGGCGGACTTCGAGCGGTTCACGGCCGCCGGCGCCATCGTCATCCGCGAGCCGTACACGTTCGAGGAGGCGCCCGGCTCGTGGATCGCCACCCTCGCCGACCCCGACGACAACTACTTCCAGCTCCAGACGCCGATGGGGCCGCCGGAGGGCTAGGCGATCGATCCGGGGCGCCTCGCCGAGCCGCGCATGCCCGGCCCGACGCGACCGGTCTCACGTCTCGGAGGCTTCCTCCCCACCCTCGACGGCAGCCTCGGCCTCCGCCGCGGCGGCGGCTTCCGCCTCGGCCTCGCGGGCGCGCCGGCTCACGTGGCTGACCTCGACGATGCGCGGCTCTCCGTTGCGGTCCTTCCAACGCAGCTGGAGCTCGAGGTGCTCCGTCTCGCTCGTGAGGTCGAGGAGCGCCACGTAGGCCGCGCCGCCGCCGCTGCCCTCGAGTTGCGTCAGCTCCGCCGCGACCGCTGGCAGGGGCAGCATCGCCACGACCTCGCCCGGGTTGCGCTTGAGCTCGTCGCTCAGCGCCTCGACCACCTGGCCCACGTCGCCGGCTACCAGGGCTGCGCAGATCGCCGCGGTGTGCTCGCGGACCTCCTCCTCGGTCATCAGAAGTCGAAGCACTCCATCAGGTCGCCGAGGTCGCCGATCCCATCGCGCGGAGGCGCCGGCGGGCCGGCGGTGGCCCCCGGCGCGGCGGCCTGGTAGTTGCCGCCGACGGGCGTCGCCGCGTCGAAGCGGTGATTGAGCGACGCCAGCGTCGGCAGGCCGAAGTTGCGCTCGAGGAACTTGAGGATCGAGGCGAACTCGTAGAGGGTCGGCTCGATGTGCCCTGGCTTGGCCCACGGCGAGATCACCCAGGCAGGCACCCGGATCCCGAGGCCAAAGGCGTCGACCTGCGGCGGCGGCACGTGATCGAAGTAGCCACCGTGCTCGTCGTAGGTGATGACGAACGCCGAGCTGTCCCAGAGCGGCGACTCGCGGACGGCGTTGACGCATTCGGCCATCAGGCTCTCGCCGACGCGGACGCTGGCCGGTGGATGCTCGTCCCAGCCGCGGGCGTAGCTCGGGATCAGGAAGGAGACCTGCGGCAGGCGGCCCTTGCGGCAGTCGTTCAGGAAACCGCCCCTGCTGCCATTCGTGCGCTGGTCCTTGGCGAAGTTCTTCCAGAACACCGCGACGTTGTCGGTGTTGCCGAAGGGCACGCTGTCCATGCCGAGGTTGTACGTCTTCCAGGTCACGCCGGCGGCGTCGAGCAGGTCCAGGATCATCGGGTAGTCGAAGATGCCGTAGCCCCACAGGCCGTTCGTCGTGATCCCGCCCGACGTGCCCGCCATGAGGTAGAAGCGGTTCGGCCAGGTCGGGCCGAGCAGCGAGCAGAAGAAGTTGGCGCAGAGGGTCGAATCCTCCAGGAGCGAGTAGTAGAAGGGCAGCTCCGCGGCGGTGTAGTAGCCCATGGCCCAGATGCCGGAGTGGGTCATGAAGCCGTCCATCGCGCCGTCGTCCCACTGGCCGTGGACGGAATCCCAGTCGTGCGGCACGTCCTGCGTCCCGAGCTCCGTGAAGCGGTACGGCACGACGGGATCGGGGGTGCCACCGGGGTTTGGCTGGCTGAAGCCCGGCGGCGGCCCGAAGCCGGCGGCCTGCACCTGGGGCGCGTAGCCGAAATAGTGGTCGAACGAGCGGTTCTCCATCATCGAGATGACGATGTGCTCGATCGGCGTGTCCGCCGCGCGGGCGCGGCGTGGCTGGATCGCGGTGGTCCACAGCCCACCGCCTGCGACGGCGGCGCCGGCGGCGACCGTTCCCTTCAGGAATGTCCGACGGCTGAGCCCTCGGCGGGGCGCGGGGATGGGCCTGGATGCTTGCATGACATCCTCCCTCCGGCGGTCGATGGACCGCGGATCGCGCGCCAGGGCTCCCCTGGCGCCCATGGCGCCGGACCAGCCTAGTCGGCGGGTGGTTGCCGCCCGGCGGCCAGCCAATCGGTGGCCGCGTTACGTGCGCCTTGCAGATCCCGCCTGAGGTCGGACGGGCGCATTCCCGGGGCCGATCAGGCGATCACGAGGTCCTTGGGCAGGTCGTCCCGCGGCGGATAGACGAGGCCGAGGCCGGCGAGCGTGTCGGCGATGATCTCGCCGACGGCGAGGTTCCGGAACCACTTGTGGTTCGACGGGATCAGGTACCACGGCGCCACCTTCGTCGAGCACTTCGAAAGCGCGTCCTCGAAGGCCGCCCGATAGTCGTCCCAGAGCTTGCGCTCGTCGAGGTCGCCGACGCTGAACTTCCAGCGCTTCGCAGGCTCGACGTAGCGCGAACGCAGCCGCTCGAGCTGCTCGTCGCGGTCGATGAACAGGAAGAACTTGATGAGCGTCGTGCCCTCCTCGACGAGGAGTCGCTCGAACTCGTTGATCTGGTCGTAGCGCTTCGACCAGCGTGCCTTGGGCACGAGCTCGTGGACCCGCTCGACGAGCACGCTCTCGTAGTGCGACCGGTTGAAGATGACGATCTGGCCGTTGGCGGGGACCTGGGCGTGGATCCGCCACAGGTAGTCGTGGGCGAGCTCCGGCTCGGTCGGGACACCGAAGGAGGCGACACGCGTGCCGAGCGGATGGAGGGCCTTGCTGAGGTGCTTGACAGAGCCGTCCTTGCCCGCGGTGTCGATGCCCTGGAGGACGATCAGGACCCGGTGGCGCCGCTCGGCGTAGAGCATCTCCTGGAGCGTGGCGAGGCGCTCCAGATCCTCGGTCGCCTTCGCCCGGCCCCGCTTCTCCTCGTAGCCGTGGGTGGCGTCCGGGTCGAGGTCGGCGAGCCGGACCTTCGCGCCGGGTTCGACTCGGAGGACCTCGCGGAGGCGCGGACGGTCGGCCACGTCAGGCGCCGAAGCGCCCGCGGTACTCCACCGGGATCAGCGGCTTCTCGGCCCGGACCTTGAGCTCCTGGACGGCCCACGTGTTGCCGTCGGGATCGGCGAAGCCGAAGAACGTGCCGCCGTCGCGGTCGTCGAACTTCATGATCTCGCTGACCTCGACGCCACGGTCGAGGAGCTCCTGCCGGGCCGCCTGTGCATCCGACACGACCAGCTGGAGGCCCTTGATCGAGCCCGGCGTCATCTCGCGCTGCGCCGGCAGGTCGCCGATGACGATCGAACAGCCCGAGCCGTTCGGCGTGAGCTGCACCACGTGCATGTGCTCGTTCTGGGTGTCGTGGTCGAGGTGGAAACCGACCCTGTCGCGGTAGAACTCCACCGCGCGGTCGATGTCGCTGACCGGGAGGATGACGACCTCGAGCGTCCAGTCCATGCGGGGATGATGACAGCGGCACCGGATCCCCGTCGGCATCGCAACGTTCCGGGGCCCGGGCGTGTTCTGGGATTCGGCATATCCTCCGGCGTTCGAGGGAGGGAGCGAGGTCGATGACCCAGGTGCAGTCCCAGGCGCCCGACCGGCGCGTCGAACGGCTCGCGCTCGCGGCCGGCCTCACCACCGTGGTGTTCTGGGCCTCGGCATTCGTCGGGATCCGGGCGGCGGCGGTCGACCTGACGCCCGGCGCGCTGGCCCTCGGCCGGCTCCTCGTCGCCGCGCTCGCCCTCGGGATCATGGTCGCCGTGACCCGGCCGGCGTGGCCGTCCCGCCGCGACCTCGTGCCCATCGTCGCCATCGGCGGGCTGTGGTTCGGGATCTACTTCCTGGCCCTGAACGCGGCGGAGCGCGAGGTCGACGCGGGCACCGCCGCGATGCTCGTCAACGTCGCCCCGATCCTCATCGCGGCCCTGAGCGGGCTGTTCCTCGGCGAGGGCTTCCCGCCGCGGCTGCTGATCGGCTGCATGATCGCGTTCCTCGGCGTGGTCGTCATCTCGCTCGCGACGTCCGGCCAGCAACCCGGCGGCGCCACGCTCCTGGGCATCGGCCTCTGCTTCGTGTCGGCCACGGTGTACTCGATCGCGGTGACCATCCAGAAGCCGCTGCTGCGCCGCGTCAACGGGCTGATGCTGACCTGGCTGGCCTGCTCCGTCGGCGTGCTGGTGAGCCTGCCGTTCCTGCCGGAGCTGGTGGACGGCGTCGCGCATGCCCAGCCGGTGACGCTGTGGTGGGTCGGCTACCTCGGCATCTTCCCGACCGCCATCGCCTTCAGCACCTGGGCATACGCCCTCAGCCACACCGCTGCCGGCCGGCTCGGCTCGCTGACCTACCTGGCCCCGGCGATCGCGATCGTGATCGGCTGGCTGCTGCTGGGCGAGGCGCCCGCCGCCGCGGCCTTCCTCGGCGGCGCGATCGCCATCGGCGGCGTCATCGTCGCCCGATCTCGCCCCTCGAAGCCGCCGGCCGCGATCCCGGCCCCCGCCGAGGGCGTCAGAGGCGCCGTCTAGCGGCTGCGGCGGCCGCTTTCCCCCACAGCTCGAGGTCGGCCGCGGCCGGCCAGCCACACGCTGTGACAAGGGAGGCCTCCGCATCGAGGCCCTTGCGCCAGCCCCGGAGAAGCAGGCCCACCACCAGTGCGAGGTCCTGCTGAGCGGCCCAGCGATCGTCATCCGGCAACCCCGCGGCCTTCCGATATCGCTCCAGCACGTCGTCCGCAGGAACCGGCAGCCCGGCCACGTTGCAGACGAGGAACCAGCCCAGCTCCACGGCGACCGGCGCGACGAGCGTCATCTGCCAGTCGATGAGCCAGACCGTGCCGTCGACGTCGATCCCGGCATTGCCGAGCTTGAGGTCGCCGTGGAGTCCCGCGTCCGGCAGCCGCGCGAGCGCGGCGAAGAGTGGCTCCGGGTTCGCCGTCAGCCCGTCGATCAGCCCGCGGGCCGCGGCGGGAGCATGGCGATCGAAAGCGTCCCAGCCGTCGAGGAAGCGCCGGCCGACCGGGTTGCCTGCGGCTTCGTAGCGCTGCGCCGCCGTGCGGGTGAGGAGCAGGACGCGCCGCCGCAGGTCGGTCCACGGGAAGGTCGCGGCGAGCTCCCGCTGCCACGGCTCCGCGTGCAGCGCGGCCAGCGCGGCGAGGACGGCGTCCATCTGCGGCTCGGTGACCGGGGCCTCCCAGCGCAGCAGCGTCCCGGTGAGGTCGGGCATGAGCAGCCCGACCAGGCCGTCCTCGCGACCCACGCCCAAATGGGGCAGCCGCACCGGTGCGGGCAAGGTCGGCGCTGCGTGGGCCAGCGCAGCCTCGCGGAGGTCCGGCACGTCGCCGGTCTCGCGGGCGATCCAGTCGAGGGCGAGGCTGTCGCGCTTGACGACGAAGCGCGCGCCGTCGCTTCGGACGAGCCGCGTGATCCTCGCGCCGGACCAGCCGTCGGTCTGGAGCGGCTCCTCTGCCGTCCCGCTCAGGCCGTGGGCCGCGAGGACCTCAGCAAGGGGCGGGTACGTCACCGCTCCCGTCCGGTCCGTCGTCGACGTACACCACGTGCGAGTCCGGGCAATTGCGGGTCAGCACGACGACCAGGGGCTCGGCGGCCGAGGCGTTCTCCTCGACATGGATCTCGCCCGCGGGGATGTAGACGAAGTCGCCGGCACCGGCGTCCATCGCGTGCTCGAGGCCCGTCGGGCCCCAGGTGTACCGGGCGGTCCCCGAGACGATGTAGATGCTGGTCTCGCACGGCCCGTGGTGGTGGATCCGGGTCTTGCCGCCGGGCGCCGTCGTCACGATCGACGAGTACAGGCTGGTGGAGCCCGCAACGGGCGCCGAGACGGCGATCGCGCGCTCCATGTCGGGGTTCTGGCCGGTCCCGACCAAGAACTCGGACGGGCCGATCCGCTTCGCCATCCGGCCGATGATACCGGCGCCCCGGTACGATCCCGCCGATGCCCGGCGCTCGCCTCGTCCTCCCCGACCTGCCGCGGGTCGCGCTCCTCGACGGCCCGACGCCGCTCCACGCCCTGCCGCGCTTCGCGGCCGCACTCGGCGGCGAGGTCGAGGTCTGGATCAAGCGCGAGGACCTCGGCCCGCTCGCGTTCTCGGGCAACAAGCTGCGCAACCTCGAGTTCCTGCTCGGCGCCGCGCTGGCCGAGGGCGCCGACACGATCGTGACGTCCGGCCGGCGCTGGTCCAACCACTGCCGGCTCACGGCCGCCGCGGGCGCGAGACTAGGGCTGAACGTCCACGTCGTCGTCAGCGGGCCGCCCCTCGCCTCCCACAACCTCGAGCTGATCGGGCTGCTGGGTGGGACGGTCCACCAGGCCGCGACCGAGGATCGGGCGGAGCGAGAGCGTCTCGTGGCCGACGTCGGCGGCGACCTCGAGCGCGAGGGCCGCCGCGTCCACGTCATCCCGATCGGCGGCTCGACGGTCGTGGGGGCCTGGGGCCAGGCGCTCGGTGGCCTCGAGCTGGGCGAGCAGCTCGCCGCCGTCAACGTGACCCCGGACGCGATCGTGGTCGCGACCGCGACCGGCGGGACCCAGGCAGGCCTGGTCGTGGGCACGGAGCTCGCGTTTGCGTCGCCGCCACGCGTGATCGGCGTGATCGCGGGCCAGGATGCGCAGGCGCTGCGCGACACCATCGAGCCGAAGGTCCGCGAGCTCGGCGCGCTCGCCCGGATCGAGCCGCCGGTGCAGCGGATCGAGCTCGACGACGGCCAGGTCGGCGCCGGCTACGGGCTCCCGACGGCCGCCTCCCGCGCGGCCGCCGAGCTGCTGGCCCGGACCGAGGGCATCCTGGTCGACCCGATCTACACCGCCAAGGCGCTTGCCGGCCTCGTCGACCTCGTCCGCTCAGGGAGGGTCGACGGGCAGCGCCTGGTCTTCTGGCACGGCGGCGGCCTGCCCTCGTTGTTCGAAGCGCCCCAGCCGATCGGGAGCGCGCAGCCGGCGTAGGGCGATCGCGGGCTCGCGACCCTCAGCCCTTGGGGAAGCCCTTTCCCTGGGCATTGTGAAACGCGTCCCTGGCGGCATCCTCGGCGGTTCGCGCGTCCCCGACGGCGGCGTCGGCCGTCGAGCTGTCGCGTGATGCGGTGCGGGCTGCGAGCGCGGCCGCCTCGGCCGTGCGGTGCGCGGCGTTGTCGGCGCGCTGCGCCGCCTCCAGGGCGAGCCGCGCGGCGTCGGAGGTCTCGGTCGCGGCGGCGGCTGCCTCCTCGGCCGCAATCCTCGCGAGCGAGGCGACGCTCGCGGTTTCCTCGGCGGCGGCACGGTCCCGTTCTGCGGCCCGCCACTTGCTCAGCAGGTCCGCGGCTGAGCCGCGCCCGATCCCCTTTGCTTCGGCGTCGGCCATATCCCCTCCCGATCGGCGATCCGACGCCACAGAGCATAGCGAACCGGAATCGTGCGGCCCGTTGCCGAATGGCCCGCGCACGGAGCCGCCCCGACATCCCGCACGACGGGGCAGTCTGCCGGTGGCGCTTGACAGGCAGGCCGACCCGATGTTCAATAACCACACGGTTCCATAACACCTGCGTTATGAAGTAGCATGAGGACGGAAAGCGAGGCGAATGGATCAGCTCAGCACGGTGTTCGGAGCGCTCGCGGATCCCACCCGCCGGGCCATCCTGGCTCGACTGGCCGATGGCGACCTGGCGGTGCGGGACCTGGCGGCTCCCTTCCCCGTGTCGCAGCCGGCGATCTCGCGCCACCTCAAGGTTCTCGAGCACGCCGGCCTCATCTCGCGGAGCAGGCGCGCGACGGCGCGGCTGAGCCACCTGGAGGCGGAGCCGCTTCGCGATGCCACGCAGTGGCTGGCCCGTTACCAGGCCTACTGGGACGAAAGCTTCGACCGGCTCGACGAGCTGCTGGCCTCGCTCCAGCGTCGCCAGGAGCAGGGTTCGGAGACCGGACAAGAGCAGCAATCGAAGCCGTCGAAGCAGCGGCGGCCAGGCAAGCGCAAGAGAGGAAGGAAAGCGTCATGAAGACCCAGATCAGTGCCCCGGCCGGCGAGCCGTACATCGACATGGAGCGTGAGTTCGACGCCCCCGCCGAGCTCGTCCACCGTGCCTACGTCGACCCCGAGCTCGTGGTGCAGTGGCTCGGGCCCCGGAAGTACGAGATGGTCATCGAGCGGTGGGACGCCCGGGAGGGCGGCGCCTACCGCTACACCCATCGCGACGCCACGAGCTCGTATGGCTTCCACGGCGTGTTCCACAGCATGGCCCCCGAAGCGATGATCCAGACCTTCGAGTTCGACGGGGCCCCGGGCCACGTCTCGCTCGACTCGCAGCGGCTCGAGGACATCGGCGGCGGCCGGACCCGGCTCACCGCGCGAACCGTGTTCCAGTCGGTCGCCGACCGGGACGCGATGGCCGAGAGCGGCATGGCCGAGGGAGTCGAGGATGGCTACATCCGCCTCGACGAGCTCCTGGCGAAGCTGCGCCAGCCGGTCGCCGCGACGAGCTGACCGCACCCTCCGCGCGCTCCAGCGCCCCGTCCGGGCTTCCGGACGGGGCGCATCCGTTTGTGGCGGCTGCCGCGATTCCGGCCCGTCGGGCGTATGTCCCGCGTGCGCAGCTTCCTCTCCGCACTCCTCGCTGCCGCCCTTGCCGGCGTGATGGCCGCCTGCACGGGCGGTGGCGTGCCTCAGTCTCCATCTGCATCGCGCCCGGCGCCTTCCGCGACGTCGGGCGCCATACCCACGACGCCCGGCGCGACCGATACGGGTCCGATCCACATCCCGCTCTCCGGCGCCGCGCCGGACGCGATCGTCCTCGACGGCGACACGGCCTGGGTCCTCGCCGGCGAGGGCGGCACGCTCATGGAGGTCGACCTCGAGGGTCGCCGAGAGGTCCGAGCGATCGAGGTCGGCTTCGGCGCGACCCACGTCGCCCTTCCCGCCAGCGGCCTCGCCGCGGTCGCACGCTTCGATGCCAGCGGCAACGGGACCTTTCTACCGATCATCGACCTGCGGACGGCCGCGCTCGACGGCATCGACACGGGCCCGCTCGGCGGTCTCGCCCCGGGCGAGGATGGGATCGTCTGGGCGCTGGAGCGCGCAGATCGCCTCGTCAAGGTCGACGCGGTCGGGCGCCGCGTGCTCGGCAGCGTCCGGGTCGACGTCGGCGAGAACGTCCATACCGAGGTCCAGTGGGGCGCCGGCGCGGCCTGGGTGGGCAGCGACGGGACACCGGTCGTGCGGGTTGGCGGGGACCTCGCCGTCGAGGCCTCCATCGCGGTCGACACCGGGCTCCCGTTCCTCGTCCGCGACGGGCTCGTCTGGGGCGCGGGCCCGGAGCAGCTCTGGGCGATCGATACGGCGTCGAACCTGGTCGTGCGTGAGATCCCGCTCCAGGACGTCATCGAGGTCCTCGCGGTCGACGTGCAGGGCGACGAGGCGTGGCTGGCCATTCGGCATCCGGGCCACGTCGGCGCGGTCCTCCGACTGGATCTCGCCGATGGCGAGGTCGTCGAGGAGCACGCGGTCTCGTTGCCGGCCGCGGTCAAGATGGCCCCGGGCCGCGCCTGGGTCGCGAGCTATCTCACCAACGAGCTGTTCGGCTTCGCCCGCTGACGGGCGCCGGTTCCATCCGGGCCGGGATCGGCGTATCGTCCACGCCGATGGTCGAGTACGGCGGCGGGATCAACAACGGGCCGGCCGGGCAGGTCGCGGGCGGCGGGGGTGGCTCGCCCGACCTGGGCGGCCATGTCGACTTCTTCGGCTCCATCGGCCACACGATCAACGACGTGACCCACACGGTCCTCGCCCAGCCGCCCGAGGTGCTGGCGATCGGGATCGTGCTGTTCTTCGTCGGGCTCCTGGTCCTCCGCCGGGCGTTCTAGGGCGGTCGATCGAGGGCCGCGGCTCTCAGACGATCCTCAGCGAGGACGGCGAGCGTTCGGCATGATCGACGACCCGGAGGTTCCGATGCCTGCCCGCTCCCACGTCCACGTGCCGTACCGCCGCCGGGCGCCCGAACCACCCGCATTCGAGGGCCGCCTCCTCCCCCACCCCGATGCGCCGGTCTTCGACCAGGGCCTCGCCTTCGACATCGAGACCCTCCTGAGCCGGCGCCAGGTCCTGCGGGCGCTGGGGTTCGGTGCGCTCGGCGCCGGCGTCTTCACGCTCGCGGCGTGCGGCCCGCTCGGCGCCACCGGGACCCCGGTCGCCACCGCCGGCACGACGGCCGGCCCCGGCAGCAGCCCGGCGGCGACGCTCGGCGCCGGCGTCGACGACTGCAGCCCGATCCCCGAGGAGACGGCCGGTCCGTTCCCCGGCGACGGCTCCAACGGCCCGGACATGCTCAGCGAGAGCGGCGTCGTCCGCGCCGACATCCGGTCGAGCTTCGGGAGTGCATCGGGGGTCGCCACGGGCGTCCCGCTGACCATCCGCCTGGCGATCCTCGACGTTTCGAAGGACTGCGCGCCGATGGAGGGCGGCGCGGTCTACCTGTGGCAGTGCGACCAGCAGGGCCGCTACTCGCTGTACTCGTCCGGTGCCGAGAACGAGAACTACCTGCGCGGCGTCCAGGCCGCCGGCGCGGACGGCATCGTGACCTTCACGAGCGTCTTCCCGGCGTGCTACCCGGGGCGTTGGCCGCACATCCACTTCGAGGTCTACCCGAGCCTCGACGCGGCGAAGAGCGCCGGCAACAGGATCGCGACGTCGCAGATCGCCCTCCCAAAGGACATCTGCGAGCAGGTCTACGCCACGTCCGGCTATGAGGGGAGCGTCCAGACGCTGCAGGGCGTGAGCCTCTCGAGTGACGGCGTCTTCGGCGAGGACGAGGGGGAACGCCAGATCGGGACGATGAGCGGCTCGGTCGCGAACGGCCTGACCGTCGACCTGTCGGTGCCGGTCGGCGCCGCCTAGGCGGCCGTCGCGCGATCGGCCCGAGCCTCGCCGGTCGGCGCCTAGGCGCGACCCCGGGCGAGGTCGATCAGCCGGCCGAGGACCTTCTCGCCGTCGGCGCGGAGCCCGTTGTGCTCGAACTCGTCGGTCTCCCAGGTCCGGAGGCCGCGGATGGCCCGGGCCGTCTCGACCGCGAAGTCGCGCTCGACGTACAGGTCGTTCGAGTAGATCGTCGCGGCGACGGGCACCTCGTTCCGGGCCAGCTGGTCGGCGTCATAGAGCTTCGGCCAGGGGTGCTCCGCCAGGATGCTCGCCGCCTCGCGATGGGAGCGCAGCCCGGCGTAGTCCTCCCACATCCAGGGAAAGACCTGCTCGGCGGTGAGGTAGCCGCGCTCCGCGATCTCCGGCGGCGTCAGGCGGTGCGCGGACCAGCGCGTCGGGAAGCCGTCGGCGTACGAGGACTCATGGAGCGTCGCGTAGATCGGGTTGCGCTCGAAGCGCCCGCCGCTGTCGATGAGGTCGTGGAGGAATGCCCGCGACCCGAACGGCAGCTCGACGATGTGGTGGATCAGCTCCCGCCCGGCGCTGTCGCCGAGCTTCAGCCCGATCTGCCGGAAGCGGCGGCTCGTCAGGCGGTCGCCGGTCGGCAGGCGGACGTCCTCCGCATCGAGCCGCTCGATGATGCCGGCGATCCGGGCCCGATCCTCCGGGTATCGCGCGAAGTGGAATTCGTTCAGCCCGAGCACGCGCTTCCACGTCGCGCCGTAGACCTCGTCCGGCGACCGCCCGATGGGTGAGAGCCCGCCGGTCAGGAACGCCTCCCGCAGCCCGTCGGGCGCGATCGACAGGTAGGTCATCGTGCAGAAGCCGCCGAAGCTCTGGCCGAGGATGCTCCAGCGATCGACCCCGAGCTCCTTCCGGATCAGCTCGGCGTCGCGGACGATGCTGTCCGCGCGGAGGTGGGTCATATAGGTCGCCTGGGCCTCGGGCGTGTCGCCCGGGATGTCGCCGACCGGCGTGGAGCGGCCCGTGCCGCGCTGGTCGATCAGGAGCACCCGGTAGTCGGCGATCGCGCGCTTCTGCCAGCCGGAGGGCGGCGCCGTGGGTCGGGTCGCCTCGCCGCCCGGGCCGCCCTGCTGGAAGATCAGGTACGGCCGGTCGCGGCCGTCGGGCGCGGCGAGCTCGCGGCTGAACACCGTGATCGTCTGCCCGTCCGGCTTCGAATGGTCGAGCGGGACGACGTGCTCGCGCTCGGTCAGGATCGCGCCGGGCGCGCTGTAGGTCCGCTCGGTCATCGGACCTTGCCCTCCCGCAGCGCGGCGATCGACTTCTCGATGCGACGCGCCCGGGTGTCCGGGTTGTTCGTGCCCGTCACCTGGAGGGCGTGCCAGCTCTTGTTCGAGTAGCTGAGCCTGTCGAAGGTCGCCTTCGCGGCGGCATCCGCGTCGAGGGCCTGCTGCAGCGCCAGCGGCACCTCGACCTCACGAGGGGCGGTGTCCAGGACGAGATCGACGTCCACGACGTCGCCGCCCTGAACCTTCGCCGGGACGCGGTTCTCGGCGCTCACGCCGATCATGTACGTGCCGCCGTAGACCGCGACCGTGTTGCGGTAGGTGTAGCCGTTGATGGTCACCAGGACCGGCGGCCGCTTGCCGGCGCCGAGCCCCTCGACGACCTCGGCCGGGATCTCGAAGCCGAGCGCGGTCTTGCCTGCGGACTGCATCGTCGTCCTGAAGCGCATCGCCGAACCATAGCCGTGTTCGCGGTGACCGGCCGAGCGGGTCGAGCCGTCAGGCGTGGAACGCCTCCAGCGCTTCTCGCTCTCGCTCGACGGCACGCTGGTCGCCCTTCGACAGGCGCTCGAAGGGGTCCAGGACGATGCGCGAGTCGACGAGCGACCAGGCCCCCGCGGCGTGACCGTCGACCAGGTAGACGCCGACGGAGAATGGGTTCTTCGTGCTGAACACCCGTGGCCTGTGGGCCTCGGGGAGCAAGCCGGTCCGGCGGGCATGGACCAGGAGGTTGGCGTCCCAGTGCGGCAGGAAGCGCACCGGCGCCTCGACGTCATCTGCGGGCATCTCCGCCCCTGCGAGGTCGACGAGCTGGCCGCCGGCCTCGTCGCGGTAGTGCACGAGCTCGAGGCCGGAAGCGGCGCTCCGTGCCTCTGCGGCGCTGAGCCCGGCCCACGAGGCGATGTCCTTCCAGCCGGCCGGGCCGAACGCGCGCAGGTAGGCGCGCACGAGGTGGGTGCGGCCCTCCTCCTCGGTGCTGTCGTTCGGGCCGACCCAGTCCTCGGCGAGCGCGAGGCGATCCGCGCGGCGGCGCTCCCACGTGCCCGACGGCGGCACCCGCACCAGGTCGACCCACAGCCCGAGCGTGCCGACGAAGCCCTTCGCCAACTCGCCCAGCTCCTTGACCGTCTTTGGCCCGTCCCGGAGCGCGTCGCGGAGCCGCGCCGCGTTGGACTCGAGCTTCCGCTCCGGCGGCAGCGCCCCCAGCCGCTGCGCCCACTCCTGGCGGCTGCGGCGGACTCCGTTCGCGAAGCGCCAGTACTCGCCTCGCGACACGAGGTGGATCGTGGTCCGCATCAGCGTCGCCTGGATGAGCGAGTGGTCCTCGAGGGCGCGCGTCAGGTCGCCGCGCTCGAACCCGGCGACGCGGGTCCAGAGCCCCACGTAGCCCGACGGGGCGTACTGCGTCTGGAGGCCGCCAACCTGCTCGACGGCGGCCGGGAGCGTGCCGCTCGAACGGTCGAGGAGGAGCTGTCGCGCGAGGAGCGCCCGGTTCAGCGCCCGCTGCGAGAGGGTCGGCGCGGCGGCGGCCGCGCGGGTGGTGCTCAGGCGAGATTCGCGAGGAAGCGGAAGACCGGCGTCGCCGTCGAGTAGCCCTCGGCGAGCTTGTCCGGGAGCTCCGGCGACAGGACCTCGTCGTCGGAGAGGCGCCGCCCGAACACCACGTCCTTCCACAGGAACATGCTCGCCAGCGGGTGATCCTGCGGATACCCGGGTGGGAACCGCTTGAGCGAATCGTGGGGATGGGCGCCGCCGAACCAGGCCACGAAGCCCTCGTCCTCGAGGGCCGCACGGACCCGGTCGGGATCGTCGCGCACGGCGTTGCGGAAAGCGTCCAGGAGCGGCTTCTCCATCTGCCACATCCCGCCGCCGACGTACATCTCGCCCGGCTGGAAGTGGAAGTAGCCGCCGTTGCCGTGCGCGCGCTCGTCATGGCCGCCGCCGGCCTCGACGCCGGGCGCTGCCTCGGTCCACGGGAAGGACGCCCCAAGATGGCTCTTGTACGGCGACTTGTCCTTGCTGAAGCGCGTGTCCCGGTAGATCCGGAACGGCGAGCGCTTCGGGTCGGCGAGCATCGGGACGCCGCGAGCCGCGAGGCGCTCGGCGAGCGCCGCGATCATGGCCTCGAAGGGTTCCTTGAGCAGCCGCTCGTACTCCGCCTTGCGCGGCTGGAACCAGCCGCGGTCGTTGTTCACGGCCAGGTCGGCGAGGAACTGGATGGCCGCCGGCGAGAAGCCGGCGAAGGGCGGTGCGGCGAGCGCCATGGCGAGGTCCTCCGAGTGGCCCGAGTCTACGCCGCGAGGATCAGGCGGCGGTCCGCTCGCCCTTCGACCCGATCACGATCGGGACGACCTCCACCGGCTCGGCCTTGCCCTTGAGCTCGACCGTTCGCCGCACGGCCCCGGCCTCGATGCCGGCGGCGCGAGCCGTCTCCGCGGAGACCAGGATCTCGCCTGCCGCGGCGACCGACGCGAGCCGAGCCGTGACATTGACGGCGTCGCCGACCGCGGTCAGCTCCACGTGGACCTCGTCGCCGAGCGCGCCGACCCACGCCCTGCCCGTGTGCACGCCGGCGCCCATCGGCAGCCACGGGCCGCCGGGGTCTGAGTGGCCCGTCGCCTCGAGCAGCTGGCGTGCGGCCGACACCGCCTCGGCCGGGTGCTCCTCGCCCGAGGCCAGCGGGAAGAACATCGCCATGACCTCGTCGCCGACGAACTTGTCGACGCTGCCGTCGTTGTCGAAGATCGCCCTCGTCGCGACGCGATAGAAGCGGTTCATGAGGGCGCGGAACTCCGTCGCCGACATCGACTCGGCCAGGCTCGTGGAGCCGCGGACGTCGGCGAACATGAGCGAGCACGTGATCTCGGCACCGCCACGGTGGCTGCGCATGTAGTCGAAGCATGCGTTGCAGAGCCGCGGGTTGATGTTCGACTGCCCCTTGCCGAGCATCCGCATCATCGGCCCGCCAAAGCCGCCGAACGGCGCCGCACACGCCGAGCATCGGGGCGAGGTCGGCAGGTGCGCGAAGAACTTGCGGAGGGCGAGCTCGCGAGGGTCGCCCGCGGTCAGGTAGCGGTACCAGAACGCGTCGTCCTCGAGCTCCGGCGTGCCCTTCCCTGTCTGCGCCGGCTCCGTTGGCTCGAGGGCGGGCTCGCTCCCGGCTGTCATGGCGCAAGCCTACCTCCACGCCGGGCTCAGCCGAAGTCGCGGCGGCCCTTGAACGACTCCACCACGAAGGGCCGGACGGGCTGGTAGATCGCGAGGCGCAGCCCACCCGGCGTCCGGAAGGTGATCGCGGGGCCCGGTGGCAGCTCCACCGCGCGCTCCTGCTTCCAGCCCCGCGCTTCGAGCGCGACACGTGTCGACGCCATATCGTCGACGGCGAACAGGTGGATCGGGCGATCGCCCTCGAGGTGGTCGGTGAGCAGGATCGCCGGCGGGCCGCCGAGCTCGACCATCGCCACGCGGATGCCACCGTCCTCGATCGCGAAGCCGAAGCCCGCCCCGAGCACGTCGACGAAGTAGCGAACGTCCGCGGCGACGTCGTCGCTGGGCGTGTACAGGTAGTCGAGCCGACCCAGGGTCATCTGCCGCATGCGCCTCCGGCACGGTCGAGTAGGCTGAGGGTAGATCGAAGGTTCGGAGGATCGAGATGGCCGAGCGAGTGGCGCTCCTCGTGGGGACGCGCAAGGGCCTGTTCGTGATCGATGGTGACGCGACCCGGGACTCGTGGGAGGTCCGCGGCCCGCTGTGCGACGGCTGGCCGATCCATGACGCGATCGTCGACCCGGCGTCGGGCGCGGTCCTCGCCGCCGGCGGCAGCAACTGGTACGGCCCGGCGGTCTGGCGGAGCGACGACCTCGGGCAGTCGTGGAGCCACTCGAGCGAGGGCCTGACCTACGGGGACGACGGCCCCAAGGTCACCACGATCTGGAACGTGACCGCCGGGCCGGACGCGCTCTATGCGGGTGTCGAGCCGGCGGGGCTCTTCCGCAGCCGCGACGGCGGCGCGACGTGGCAGCACGTCGAGGGCCTGACCAACCACAGGACGCGGCCCGAGTGGCAGCCCGGCAACGGCGGCCTCATCCTCCACTCGATCGTCCCCCACCCCACCGACACGGATCGAGTCTGGGTCGGGATCAGCGCCGTCGGTGCCTTCGAGACCCAGGATGGCGGCGCGACGTGGGAGCTGCGGAACAAGGGCGTCCGCGCGGACTTCGACCCGAACCCCGAGCCGGAGTTCGGCCAGTGCGTGCACAAGCTCGTCATGGCCGCCGACGGCGGCGAGCTCCTCTACCAGCAGAACCACTGCGGCGTGTATCGCTCGTCGAACGGGGGCAAGCAGTGGGACGAGATCACGACCGGCCTGCCGACCCAGTTCGGCTTCCCGATGGCCGCCCACCCGCGCGACCCGAACACGGTCTGGACGATCCCCCTGACCGAGCCCGACGCCGGCCGGTTCATGGTCGACGGCGAGGCGGCCGTGTACCGGACCAACGACGGCGGTTCCTCCTGGAAGAAGTCGACCGAGGGGCTGCCCGGGGACAACGCCTACATCGCCGTGCTGCGCGAGGCGATGGCGGTCGATCGGCTCGATCCGGTCGGCGTCTACTTCGGGACGAGCACCGGCCAGCTGTACGGCAGCCGCGACGAGGGCCGGACGTGGTCGCTCGTCGCCGACAACCTGCCGTCGATCTGGTCGGTCGAGGCGGCGATCGTCGACTGAGCGTGGCGGACGTCCACCTGCCCCGATCGCTCGTCGGGCTCTTTCCCGGCACGCCCCGCCGCATCCGGGCGCGCGGCGCCACGGTCGCCGAGGTCATCGCCGACCTGGATGCCCAGGTCCCTGGCATGCGCAACCGGCTGCTCGACGCGGGCCCCTCCATCCGGACCCACATCAACGTGTTCGTCGCGGGCCAGCGGGCGACGCTCGCCACGCCGGTCGCGGACGATTCGGTGGTCCACGTGATCCCGGCGGTCTCCGGCGGCTGACCGCCGCCGCGGGGACAGAGATCAGGCGAGGACCAGCTCCACCGGCACGGGGCGCGCCGCGGTGTCGACGACCGGGCAGTGATCGATCGCCCAGCGGGCGAGGCTCTCCAGGGCCTCCGTCCCGAGGCCCGTGCCCGTGATGCGGACGACGACCTTCATCGACAGGGCTCCCGCCACGATCGAGTCGTCGAGGCCGAGGATCCCGCGATCGTCCGATTCGCTGTCGACCGTGACCTCGACGTCGCCGGGCGACAGGTCGATGCCCTGGGTCGCGGCACGGATGCCGATGAGCGCCGCCACGCACGAGGCCGCCGCGGCCCGGAACAGCCAGCCCGGCGACGGGACCGTCGCCTCGCCGCCGATGCCCCGCGGCATGTCCGTGGCGATCGCCTCGCCCCCGGGGCCGGTCACGTCGACGTGGAGGTTCGCGCCCAGTCGGGCCACGGCCGCGGAGTCGCGGTAGCGCGCCTCGTCGGGATGCTCGGTGAGATACGCGCTGGCCCGGGCGACCGAATCGCCGATGTGGCTCACGGCCAGATGATAGGAAAGCGAGTGGCAGCCGGACCGGCTCGATCGGCGCCCGGGCCCCGACGGTTCCGCGCCGAGTCTCTCCGGGGGCGAGCGCTCGATGCTTGCGACGAGCCGGTTCCGGCTGAATCGAACGCTAGATCCGACCCGATTTCGTCCGTACGCTCGACGCCGGCCCGGCGAATCGCAGCCGCGCTTCCGCCGCGTGCCAGTCTCGTCCTCGACGGTCCCGTCGCGCATCACGGGCCCATGTCGGGCCGCCGCGCGCAGGCTCGTGTCAGGAGCCGCCGAGCTCCTTGCCGAACTGCTTCGCGGCGTGGACCGCGTAGCCCCGGGCCGTCCAGAATTCCCGGCCGTCGTCGCTCTCGTCCCGGACGATCACGTTGACCTTGGGGCAGCCGAGGTCGCCGAGCCCGGCCTCGACCCGCTCGACCAGCTTCGAGGCGATGCCCCGGCGGCGGTGGCTCTCGGCGGTGGCCACGTGGTAGATCCAGCCGCGCCGGCCGTCCCAGGCGCCGAGCGCCGTCGCGACGATCCGGCCACCCTCCGTCGCGACCAGCGCCAGCCCCGGATTTCGCCGCACGAGGCGGGCGAGGGCGCGGTCGTCGTCGCCCACCGAGCGGAAGCCCACCGACGCCCACAGCGCCCGGAGCGAATCGCCATCCGCGACCCGGATCTCACGGATGACGAGCTCCTGGCCTGTGGCCCGCCTGGCGGCCTTCCTGGCGGGGCGGGCCTGCCGCTCCGGCGCCGGGCTTCCCGCGCTCGCCGCCTTCGCCGCCTTCGCCCGACGCCGCTCCCCGAGGTCGGAGATCGGCCGGGGGCCGTGGCGGGCGTCAGCGATCGACGCGCGTGCGTCCTCCAGGGTCGCGAACGGTCCGCGGGCGAGCGGCAAACCGAGCTCGTTGGTCTGCTCGCCATCGAGGACCAGCCAGCCCGTGGTCGATTGCTCGACCGTGAAGCGCCCGTCGGCCGTGCTGTAGGTGCCGGCCCGCTCCCGCTTCAGCTTCTCGTCTTCGGCCACGCGCGAAGCCTAGCCGAGGCCGTTGACGCGGAGCGCGCCGAGTCCGACGATCCCGCCGTGCCATCCGACGCCGCCCGTGACGATCCCGGCGACATCGACGCGCGCGAGGCCGAGCGAATCCGTCGCCGCGATCGCGATGCCGAAGCCGAGGCACGCGACCTGATGCGCCCGGGCATGGGCAAGGTGTTCAAGCAGATTCAGGACGCGCAGGCGAGGGCGGCGAAGGAGCCGCCGTCGAAGCGCCGGCGAAGGCGCTAGACGGGTCGCGGCGGCGTCACGACAGCGCCGGCCGCACTAGGCCAGCGGCAGGGCGAACCCGAACTCCGCGCCGCCACCCCGGCGGGCCCGGGCCCAGACGCGGCCGCCGAGGCTCTCGACGACGCGCTTGCACGCGGCCAGCCCGATGCCCAGGCCGGACGACCGGCTCCGGGCGGGCTCGGAGCGATAGAAGGCGCTGAACAGCTGGTCCGGGTCCGCGCCCTCGAGGCCGATGCCCCGGTCGAGGACCTTGACCTGGGCCTCGTTCGCGGTCGCCTCGATCGCGACCTCGATCGGGCCCTCCGGCGGGCTGTACTTGGCCGCGTTGCTCAGCAGGTTCTCGAGGATCAGCTCGAGGTACGGCCGGTCGGCCTCGACGATGAGGTGCCGCGACTCCCCGGTGAGCTCGATCTCCCGGTTGGGATGCCGGCGCCGGAACGAATCGAGCACCGTGCGCGCGACGTGTGCCAGCACCTGTGGCTCGGGATCCGGGTGGATGCCGGACTCGAGCCTCGTCAGCAGGAGGAGGTTCTCGACGACGCCGAGCAGGCGCTCCGCCTCGCCCGCGATGTCGGTCATCATCGACTCGCGGTCCGCCTCCGCGAGGCGCGGACCCTTGTCGCGGAGCAGGCGGGCGTTGCCGAAGATCGTCGTCACCGGCGTCCGGAGCTCGTGGGAGACGAGGCCCAGGAACTCGTCCTTGACCGCGTTCGAGGCGCGCAGCGCGGCCGCCGTCGCCCGCAGGGAGTCCTCCACGCGGGCGCGATCCGTCACGTCCACGAGCACGTTGACGGCGCCGATGGCAGTGCCGTCGGGATCGCGGAGGATCGTGGGGTACGGCGTGAACGCGACGCGACTGCCGTCCGGACGCTCGGCGATGGCCTCGACGCCCCGGAGCTCACGGCCCTCGCGGAGGGCGATTGCCATCGGGCAGGTCTCATGGGGCATGGGCGTGCCGTCGGTATGGAACAGCTTGTAGGAGCCACACCACAGCTCGCCGAGCTCCGGCCGCCGGCCCCAGAACTCGGCTGCGGCGTCGTTGTAGAAGGTGATACGACCGTCCGTGTCCGTCGTGTACACGGCGACGTCGAGGGCCTCGAGCATCGGCCGGGAGCGCGGCTCGACGATCGACCAGCTGGTCGCAGGGTGCGCGCCGTTGGTCTGCGCGGGCGCCTCGAGCGGCTTCCCCGGACCGACGGGCTGGGGTTCGGTTGAGCGCTTCCCGGATGCACCGGGCACGGCGTCGCGCGCGTGGATTGCCATCGAACGGCCAGTATTGGGTGGCAACTGGCAAAGAGCGAGCGCTTTTGCCGCCTTGCAACACCTCTGCAACTGCGACACCGCTCCCGGCGACCGAGCCGCGAGATTGATTGCAGGCCGCGGACCTCTCAGGGGGTGCTGTCGACACCCTCCCAACGGCGATCGACGACGAGATGGATGATCGTCGGGCGGTCGGCGACCAGCGCCTGGCGCAGCGCCGGCTCGAACGCCGCGTCGTCCTCGACACGGACGCCGCGCGCGCCCATGGCCCGGGCCGCGGCGGCGAAGTCGACCGGGCCGAGATCGGTTCCCGGCGCGGCGGCGCCCGGGCGGCGGTCCTGGTAGGTCCGGATCATGCCGTAGCGCTGGTTGTCGAAGACGAGGACCACCGTCCGGAGGTTGTTGCGCACGGCGGTCTCGATCTCGGCGAGGGTCATGCCCAGGCCACCGTCGCCGACGAGCGCGACGACGGCGCGGTCGCGGTGGACGAGGCCCGCCGCGATGGCCGCCGGCAGGCCGTAGCCCATCGCGCCGGAGGTGGAGCCGAGGAACGTGCCGGGGCGGCGGAAGCGGAACCCGCGCGCGGCCCAGGTCCCGAAGCTTCCCGCGTCGGTCGTGACGATGGCGTCGTCGGGCAGGAGCTGGCGGAGCGTCGTGACGACCTTGCCGGGATGGACTCCCGGCCCGCTCCACGGGTGGCCGTCGATGACCGTGGCCGCCTCCCAGGCGGCCCGATCCGCGTCGTTCCGGGCAGTCCGCGCGTCGGTGCTGGCCGCGTCGAGCACGCCGCGGTTCTCCAGGCGCGCAACCGCCGCCCGCAGGAAGAGGCGCGCGTCGGACGCGACCGTGAGCTCGGGTGCGGGCATCTCCGCGGGCAGGTCCGCCGGGGCGATGTCGACGTAGGCCCAGCGCGTACCGGCGGCCGGCACCGACCAGCCGTAGGTCGTGATCTCCCCGAGCCGGCTCCCGACGACGAGGATCGCGTCCGCCGCCTCGAGGCGTGCCCGGACCGTCGACGGCGAGCCGTAGCCGGTCATGCCGAGGTACAGCGGGTGATCGTTCGAGACCACGTCGCCGCGGCGCCACGATGCGATCACGGGGACGCGGATGAGCTCGGCGAGCCGCACGAGGTCGTTCGACGTCCGGGCCCGGAGCACGCCCGCGCCGGCGAGGATCACCGGGCGCTCGGCGCCGGTGAGGAGGCGCAGCACGTCGCGGACCTGGTCGTCCGTCGGGCGAGGCGGCGGGATCCGCGCCAGGTGCGGCGCCATGCCCGCCGGCACCTGCTCGTCGAGGAGGTCCTCGGAGAGTGAGAGCACCACTGGTCCGGGCCGGCCGTTCAGGGCCTGCTCGACAGCGTCGGCGGCCGCCTGGATCGAGCTTTCGACGTCGGTCGGCTCGGTCGACCACTTGGCCAGGCCGCCGATCGTCCCGGCGACGTCGATCTCCTGGAAGCCCTCGCGTCCTCGCGACGCGCGCTCGACCTGGCCGACAAAGGCGAACATCGGGCTCGAGTCGGCGAACGCGGTGTGGATGCCGATGGCGAGGTTCGTGCCCCCGACCGCGCGCGTCCCGAGGCACGCCGCTGGTCGCCCCGTCAGCTGGGCGTGCGCCTCGGCCATGAAGGAGGCGGCGCCCTCATGGCGCGTCGCGACCACGTTGATGCCGACCGCCTCCAGGCCCTCCAGCAGGCCCAGGAAGCTCTCGCCCGGGACCGTGAAGGCCCAGCGCACGCCGGCCCGCCGGATCGCGTCCGCGAACATGCGCCCGACGGTCATGGGCTCTGTCGGTGCCGCCGGCTCGGCTGCATCCCGTTCGGGGGTCTCGGCGGGCCCTGGCTCGCTTGCGTCGTCGGCCTCGGCGCTCGCGGCGCCGTCGGCGCCATCGGTGAGGTCGGCGTCGGCACCGACGGTGAGGTCGGCGGCCTCCGCCTCGGGAGCCTCCGCAGCCTCCGCGGCTTCGACGCCCGCGGATGCACCGTTGTCGTCGGCGGCCGGCGCGGCATCGATCGCCGGCGCCTCGTCCAGCCGCGCCGCGAGGGTTTCCACCGCCTCGGCGGTCAGGTCCGGCTCGGCCGTCCCGTCCGTATCGACGACGAGCTCCGCCTCGGCCGAGCCATTCGTCTCGGCCGCGAGATCCGCTCCCGCCTCGAGGGTCGTCGTCGCCTCGGCCGAATCATCGACGGCCACCTCGGGCGTTCCGATCTCCTGCCCCGTCGCGTCGTCCTGGGTCACGTGATCGGTCCGGGGATCGCGCCGAGGACGAGGCTGATCACGAGCATGACCACGACGAACAGCACCAGCAGCCGCGCGACGATCTGTGTTGCCACGGCGCTCAGCGGTAGTTCTGGAACTGGAGCTCGACGACCTCGTCGAGCTGCCGGAGGCGGACGATGACGCGCTGGAGCTCGTCCTTGCTCTTGCCCGAGACGCGCACCGCGTCGCCCTGGATCTGCGACTTGACCTTCGGGAACTCATCGCGGATCAGCTTCTGGACCCGCTTGGCGAGATCCTCGGGCAGACCCTGCCGCAGCCCGATCTTCTGGCGGACCTTGTTGCCGCCAGCCGGCTCGACGTCACCCCAGTCGAAGACCTTCAGGGAGAGCCCGCGGCGCACGGCCTTGGACTGGATGAGGTCCTTCACCGCGCTCGCCCGGAAGTCGTCGTCGGTCACGAGGACGATCTCGTCCTTGCCCTGCTGGAGGTCGACGGTGGCGCCCCGGAAGTCGAACCGCTGGCTGGTCTCGCGCCGGACCTGGTCCAGCGCGTTGCGGAGCTCCTGGGCGTCGAACTCGCTGACGACGTCGAACGAGACCTCGCCACTCATCCCCTGTCGCCTCCCCTGGGCCGGCGCGGCATGCTGCCCACACCGGAGCTGCGGTGATCGAAGGGCGACAGTATGCCTGTTCGAGTCGAACGGCGATATCCGGTGGGTTACCGATTCGGCAGAGGGAATCAGCCCGTCGCCGCGGCCAGCGCCTCGAGGAGCAGCTCGGCGATGCGATAGCTCCGGCCGCCGCCCATGACGAGCACGGCGTCGCCCTCCTGCACGTTCCGGGCCAGCCAGGCGGCGGTCTCCTCGACCGATCCCGGCGCCCCGAGCGGGATCCCGGGCCGCCGGGCACGAACCGCCGCGGCCAGCGCCTCGGGCGAGGTGCTCGTCGTGTCCGGGTCGCGGCTGGCCCAGATGTTCGCGATCGCGACCGCGTCGGCCTCGGTTAGCGCGTCGGCGAAGTCGTCGAGCATCGCGGCCGTCCGGTGGAACGTGAGCGGCTCGTAGACCGCCCAGACGCGCCGAGCCGGCTCCCGCTGGCGCAGCGCGGCGAGCGTGGCGCGGATGGCGGTCGGATGGTGGCCGTAGTCGTCGTACACGACCACGCCGCGTGCCTCGCCCTTGCGCTCGAGGCGTCGGCCGATGCCCGGGAAGCTGGCGAGCGCCCACAGGAGGCGGTCCGCCGCCTCGTCTGTGGCCGCGCCGTCGATCGCGGCAGCGGCCGCGAGCGCGACCAGCGCGTTCGAGGCGTTGTGTCGCCCCACCGTCGAGAGGTGGACGCGGCGTCTCGCGCCGCCCAGCCCGTCGATGTCCAGGACCGTGCCGTTCTCGTTCAGCTCGACGATCGATCCGGTCAGGCGATGGTCGATCCAGAGCTCCGGCGGCGCCCCGGCGCCGCTCCCCTCCCCGCCCGATCCGGCCAGGGAGATGCCCACGACCGGTCCCGTCCGCGTGCCGGACGCCTGCAGCTCGGCCAGGAGCTCGAGGACGCCGCGATCCTCGAGGTTCGCGACCACCACGGAGCCCGGGACGCGGCCGATCCATGCCGCAAACGCGGCGATCACCTCGGCGCGATCGGCGAAGACGTCGGGGTGGTCCCACTCGACGGTCGTGAGCGTGACGAGGTCCGCGAAGTACGCGTCGAAGTTGCCGGCGTACTCGTCCGCCTCGACGACGAAGGCCGGCCCTGCGCCGATCCTCGCGGTCGCAGGAGCGCCATTGGTGAGCGCAGCCGGCAGGAGCGCGCCGACGAAGGCCCCCGGGTCGTGCCGGGCCTCCGCGAGGACCCACGTCAGCCAGCCCGCGGTCGTGCTCTTGCCGTGGGTGCCCGCGACCGCGACGAGCCGCCGGCCGTGGGCCGCGTCGGCGACGACCTGCTGCCACGGCTCGAGGGCGATGCCGGCTCGGGCGGCCGCGACCAGCTCCGGGTGGTCCGGCGCGACCGCGGTCAACGCCTTGGTCACCGCGAGCCGCTCCGGCGGCGGCTTCACGCCGACGTGGGCCGCGCTGTGCGCCCACTCCGTGGGGATCCCGGCGGCCTCGATGGCAGGCGTGTAGGGTGAGGGGCCGCCCGGATCGCAGCCGGTCACGATGGCGCCGGCGGCGCGGGCGTGAAGAGCGGCCGCGGACGCCCCGGCGCCGGCGATCCCGACGACGTGGATCCGCTCGCCGGCGCGAATCGGGCGGGACGGGCGCGCCGGCGCCAGGCCGGCCCCGAGGTCCGCCGCGGTCCGGGTCACGAGCCGGCCTGCTCCCGATCGGCGCGCTCGATCAGCCACTCCAGCGCCGCGCGTGTGCCCGCCTCGCGATTCGCGGCGCGGTCGCCCTCGAACGTGAACCGGCGGACCTCGGCGCCGCCTGCGTCGGCGAGGCCGAGGTACGTCAGGCCCACGGGCTTCTCTTCCGTCCCGCCGTCAGGCCCGGCGATGCCGGTGATGCCGGCGGCGAGGGTCGAGCCGAACCTGGCCCGCGCGCCGAGGGCCATCGCCTTCGCCACCTGGGCGCTGACGGCGCCGTGGGCGGCCAGCGTCGCGGCAGGCACGTCGAGGAACCCCTCCTTGGCCTCGTTCGAATACGACACGACGCCGCCCAGGAAGTAGCCGGACGACCCCGGCACCGAGGTAATGGTGGCCGCGATCAGGCCGCCGGTACAGGACTCCGCGAGCGCAACCGTGAGGCCGCGGCCGAGGCAGCGTTCCTGGAGCTGCTCGGCGAGCGCGACGAGGCCGCCGGCCACGCCTAGGTCCGCTGGGTCTTGACCGGTGGGTCGGGCGGCTTGAACAGCCACGTCTCGGGGATGCCCGGCTTGCCGAGCGCCCCGACGCTCGTGCCGTTCAGGGTGAAGAACGTGTAGCCCGACGAGCCGGTGCGGACCTCGATCGAGGTCGTGCCGTGGAATGTGAGCGTCTTGCCGGCGTTCAGGACCCGGCCGCTCTGCGGCCCCACGAGCTCGCCGTCGACCCAGACCTTGATCCAGGCCGGGCCGCCGCGAATGCTGACGACCAGGTTGACGCCGCTGAAGGCCACCTCGATGTTCCGGGACAGCGTCGCCGTCTGGCCCGCCTCGGAGGTGGCGGTCACGGTGATCTGCCAGCGGCCGGCGGTGAGCTCCAGCGGCGGGAACGCGAACGAGCCGTCGGTGGCGACGTCGATGGTGGTGCCCGGTGGCGGCGCGCCACTCGCCGCGGGCGAGGTCCCGGGCGTGGGTCCAGGCGCTCCGGGGGCACCCGCCGCGGCGCCGAGGAACGTCGCCACGACCATGACGCTCTTGGCGTTCGTCGTCTTGCCTTCCACCGCGATGGCGCCGTTGCCGTACTTCGTGCCCTCGACGGGGGCGGTGACGGTCAGCGTCGGCGCCTGGATGACGAGGAAGGGCACGGTGATCACGACCGTGCGCGGCGTCTCGGCCTGCTTGCCCGTCTCCGGGTTCACGGCGCTGATCTCGAACCGGTTCTGGCCACGCCGAAGGTCCACCTGCAGGCTCCAGTCGCCGTTCGACTGGGCGGTCGTCCGGTACGGCTCTTCCTGGCCGGGCGTGAGGATCGTGATCGTGGCGCCGGCCGTCGAGGTCCCGGCGAGCCGGAACGAGGTCACCGACTCCTCGACGTCGACCACGGCCGTCGCGGGGTTCGTGACGGTGAGGTCCGGCGGCCGCGAGTAGCGCAGCAGCTGCGAGCCGAGATAGACGAAGAACAGGATGACGCCGACCGTGAGCAGGGCCGCGACGACGATCGACGGCGAGAAGTTGAGCGGCCGCGCCGGCTCGTCGAGGGGCCGCGGCGGGACGATCGCCGGCTGCGGCGCGGTCGCCTCGCCGCGCTCCCGGCGCCACTGCCGGAGGACGTCCTCCGGGTCGAGCCCGAGGTAGATGGCGTAGTTGCGGAGGAAGCCCTTGGTGTACACGGCCCCGGGCAGGTCGCGGTAGTCGCCGGACTCGAGCGCGCTCAGGTAGCGGACCCGGATCTTCGTCTCGCGCTCGGCCCGCACCAGGTCGACGCCCTTGCGCTCGCGCGCGGCGGTGAGCCGGTCGGGCAGGCTCGGACCCGGGTCGACCGGGTCGTTGCGCTCGACGCCGAAGCGCTGGGCTGCGCCGCGGGCGTGATCGCGGGTCGTCATCGATCAGCTATCCCCGTCGTCGAGGCCGCCATCTCGACCCACCGTCTCGCGCCGGAGCACGACGCGCGCGTTCGAGCCATCGAACGCGCCGATGTAGCCCCGCGCCTCCAGCTGGTCGATGATGCGTGCGGCCCTCGCATATCCGACCTTGAGGCGCCGCTGCAGCAGCGACGCCGAGGCACGATCGTACTCCCGGATGACCTCGACGGCATCGGGCAGAAGACGGTCCGCGTCCTCGTCACCGAGATTGTCGGTGGAACCGGTCCCGTCCTCGTCGGTCTCGACGATCGCCATGTCGTAGTGGGCGTCGTCGATCTGGTCCTTCCAGTGGGTCGCCACCTTGCCGATCTCGTGGTCGGACACGAACACGCCCTGGAGGCGCATGGGCCGCGGCAGGTCGGATGGCTGGTAGAGCATGTCGCCTCGTCCGATGAGGTCTTCCGCGCCCGGCGCATCGAGGATCGTGCGCGAGTCGATCTGTGACGCCATCGCGAAGGCGATCCGTGACGGGAAGTTGGCCTTGATCAGGCCGGTGACGACGTTGACCGACGGCCGCTGCGTGGCGAGGACCATGTGGATGCCGGTGGCGCGGGCCTTCTGGGCGAGGCGCACGATCGGGTCCTCGACGTGCTTGCCCTCGCGCATCATCAGGTCGGCGAGCTCGTCGACGACGATGACGATGTACGGCATCCGGTCCTCGGGGTCGGCGCGCGAGTCGTTATAGCCGCGGATGTTGCGGGCCGAGGCCCCGGCGAAGCGCCGGTAGCGGTTCTCCATCTCGTTGACCGCCCACTTGAGGGCGGCCTTGGCCCGCTCGGGCTCGGTGATCACCGGGACCATGAGGTGCGGCAGGCCGTTGTAGGCGGCGAGCTCGACCCGCTTGAGGTCCATCAGGATCATCCGGACGTCGTCCGGGCTCGTGTTGCACAGCAGGCTCGTGATGAGCGCGTTGACCATGACGCTCTTGCCCGACCCGGTCGCGCCGGCGATGAGCAGGTGCGGCATCTTGGCCAGGTCGACCGCCTGGGCCCGGCCGGCGACGTCGCGGCCGAGCGCGAAGGTCAGCTTGGAACCCGAGGCCGCGAAGTCGACCGACTCCAGGATGCCGCGCAGGGTCACGACGTTGAAGTCCTGGTTCGGGATCTCGATGCCGACGGCGCTCTTGCCCGGGATCGGCGCCTCGATGCGCAGGGTTCGGGCGGCGAGGGCCATGGCCAGGTCGTCGGAGAGGGCCTCGATGCGGCTGACCTTGATGTGCGGCGCGGGCTGGACCTCGTACTGGGTCACGACCGGGCCGGCGTTGCGGCCAATGATCTGGGCCTGGATGTCGAAGCTCGCGAGCTTCTTGACGATGATCTCCTCGTGCCGGCGGTGGATCGTCTCCTCGCCGCCGGGCGAGATCGGCTCGATCGTCTCGTCGAGGAGCGTCACGCTCGGCAGGACGTACTCGCGCCGCTCGCGCGTCGGTGGCGAGTCGGACGCGTCGGTGACGTCGTCGGGGGCGCGGACGGGCCGCGGCCGGTCCTCGACGGCGACGGCGGTTCCCGCCCCGCCCGGGCTGCGGGCCGGCGCGAACGTTGCCGAGACCGGCTGCGGCGAGGGCATCGGCGCCGGGCTGTCCTCGCCCCAGATCCCGGTCTGCCCCGCGGCCCCCTCCGGCGAACCCGGCGCGATGCGCGGGCCGCGTGGCCCTCGCCCGGCCCGGATGGAGTCGCCGTCCGGCGCGGTCGGGCGGCCACGGCCGTTGGCCGGCGGGCTCGCGGCGGGCGTCCGCCGCACGCTGTCGGCGGCGGAGGTCCCGAGCCAGCGGGCGATCGTGGTCATCGGGCTGGTCAGCTGGCTGAGGCGCAGGTTGAAGGCGATGAGCAGGCCGGCGATGCCCATCGCGACGAGGAGGATGAACGCCCCGATCGGGGTCACCCATTCCGACGGGCCACCCGCGAGGAACGTCCCGACCATGCCGCCGCCGGCACCGAAGTCGGTCTTCGCGGGCCGCACCACCGATGCGGCGCCGAGGAGCCCGGCGTAGGCGATCGCGACGCCGAGCAGCGTCAGGCCCCAGCCGGAGCCGGGCGCCTTGCCGGGGCCCCATTCGATGTACCAGCCGGTCGCGAGGAGAAGCAGCGGGAGCAGCCAGCGGAGGCTGCCGAACCACGGCCCGACCGTCTCCCGGAACCAGGTCGTGATCAGCCCCTGGCCGGGCAGGAACGCGATCAGCGTCACCGCCGCGAGGACCAGCAGGGTCATGCCGACCAGCGAGCGGGCGACGTCCCGCCCGACGTCGGGCAGCCGGAACGACCCGAGGCTGAAGCCGCCACGCCGTCGCCGTGCGGCCCGCCGCCGCCGGGTCGCCACCTAGACCTCCACCACGACCGGGAAGACCATCGGCCGGCGCTTGGTCTGCTCGAACAGGAAGCGCGACACGCCGTCCTTGATCTGGCTCTTCAGGAGCGCGATCTCGCTGATGTGATCGCCCGGGCTCTGGACGGAATCGATGACCCGCTGGATCGCCTCGTCGATGATCGGGTCCTGCTCGTTGCCGTGGACGAAGCCGCGGGTGATGATCTCGGGCCGCCCGAGCAGCTTGCCCGTCTGCTTGTCGACGGTGACGACGACCATGAACATGCCGTCGTTCGCCAGTGCGCGGCGATCGCGCAGGACGATCTCGCCGACGTCGCCCACCGACAGCCCATCCACGAACACGTAGCCAGCGGGGACCGGCTGGCCGCGCCGGGCCGAGCCGTCGGCCCAGAACTCGATCGGCGTGCCGTTCTCGATGATGAACACGTTCTCCGGCAGGACCCCGGTCTCGACCGCGAGCCGGCCGTGATGGACCTGCATCCGGAACTCGCCGTGGATCGGCATGAAGTACTTCGGCCGGGTCAGGTTGAGCATGAGCTTCAGCTCTTCCTGGCTGGCGTGGCCCGAGACGTGGGCGTGGCGGATCGCGTGGTAGATGACGTTTGCGCCGGCCTTGAACAGGTTGTCGATGGTCCGCGCGACGTACTCCTCGTTGCCCGGGATCGGGCTCGCGCTCAGGACGACCGTGTCGCCGGTCTCGATCTCGACGAAGCGGTGGTCCCGGTTGGCCATCCGCGCCAGGCCGGACATCGGCTCGCCCTGTGAGCCGGTGGTGGCGATGACGATCTTGTCGTCGGGGATGTCGCCGATCTTGTCCTTGGGCACGATCCGGTCGGCATCGAACTTGAGGTAGCCGAGGTCCGCGGCGATCCGGAAGTTCTGCTCCATCGACCGCCCGATGACCGACACCTTGCGGTCGAACGTGGCGGCGGCGTCGAGGACCTGCTGGATCCGGGCGATGTTGCTGGCGAAGGTCGCGATGATCACCCGGCCGGTCAGCGGCTCGATGATCTCCCGGAAGGCTTCGCCGACGGTTCGCTCCGAGGGCGTATAGCCCGGGCTCTCGGCCCGGGTCGAGTCGGAGAGCAGGCACAGGACGCCCTCCGCGCCGAGGCGGGCGATGACCGCGAAATCGGACAGCTTGCCGTCGACCGGGGTGTGGTCGAACTTGAAGTCGCCGGTGTGGACGATGGTGCCGACCGGGGTCCGCACGGCGATGCCCATCGCGTCCGGAATCGAGTGGCCGACGCGGAACGGGATGGCCGTGAACGGCCCGATCTCGAGCTCGTCGCCCGGGTCCAGCGGGAGCAGCGGGTTCGAGGTGAGCTTGTGCTCCTTGATCTTGATCCCGAGGAGGCCGCGGGCGAGGGTCGAGGCGTAGACCGGCACGCCCGGGAAGTTCGGCAGGATGTACGGCAGGCCGCCGACGTGGTCCTCGTGGGCGTGGGTGATGAGGAACGCGCGGACGTTGGCCTTGCGCTCGCGCAGGTACGTGATGTCGGGGATGACGAGGTCGATGCCGAACATCTCCTCGTCGGGGAACATCAGCCCGCAGTCGATGATGACGATGTCGTCGCCGTACTCGACCACGTACATGTTCTTGCCGATCTCGCCCACTCCGCCGAGTGGGATGATCCGGAGGGGCTGGTCGCCAGAGCCGTCGCTCTGCGTTCGTTTGGGCATGCGGGCTCCGGTCAGAAGAGGGTCGGCGCGTCGTCGCCGAGATCGGTCGCGGCCTGCGACGAGAGCAGCTCGGGCGCCACGTCGAGCGTGGGCGCGAGCTCCGGCGCGGGCGCGCCAGCGGGCGCCGTCGTGGTGGCGCTCGGGGTGGCGCGGGGGCCCTCGCGTCGGGCGCGCGCCTCCGTGAGCACGCGGGGGAGGCCCGCGATGTCGTCGTAGCTCTGGCGCTCGACGTCCGTGCTCCGGAGCGCGGCCGCGGGGTGGAAGAGCGCGTAGGCGAGCGCGTCGCGGGCGCCGGTGGCGCTCGGCGCGGGTGCATGCGTGCCGTGGATCTGGGTGATCCGCTCGCCGGGCCGGAAGTGGCCCATCGAATAGCGGCCGAGGGTCACCACGACCGCGGGATCGATGACCTCGAGCTGGCGCTGGAGGTACGGCGCGCACGCGGCGATCTCGTCGGGCTCCGGGTCGCGGTTGCCGGGCGGCCGGCACTTCACGATGTTGGTGATGAAGACCTCCTGGCGCCGCCAGCCGATCGACGCGAGGAGCCGGACGAGCAGCTCGCCGGCGCGGCCGACGAACGGCCGGCCCTGGGCATCCTCGGTCTGGCCGGGACCCTCGCCGACGAACATGACCTCCGTGTCCGGATGGCCCTCGCCGGGCACGGCCTTCGTCCGCCCCTGGGCGAGTTTGCAACGGGTGCAGGCACGGACCTCCGTGGCGATCGCCTCCAGGGCGGCTCGGCGTTCCTCGGTCGTGCTCGCGACGACGGTTGCCCCGCCCGCCGTCACGCGGGCGCCTCGACGGCCGCGCGCCGCCCCCGGGCCCGCACCCAGCCCCGCGCCACGAGCGCCTCCGCGAGCTCGACCGCGTTGGTCGCCGCGCCCTTGCGCAGGTTGTCGGAGACGACCCAGAAGGCGAGGCCGCGGCCGTCCGCGATCGACGGGTCCTGGCGGACACGCCCGACGAAGATCTCGTCGCGGCCCGCCGCATCGGTCGCGAGGGGGTACTCGTGCATGGCCGGGTCGTCGTTGACCACGACGCCGTCGACGTCGCGGAACAGCCGGCGCGCCCGATCGGGCGTGATCGGCTCGCTCGTCTCGACGTGGACGGCCTCCGAGTGGCTCACGAAGACCGGCACCCGGACCGCGGTGCAGGAGATGCGCAGCTCAGGCAGGTGCAGGATCTTGCGGCTCTCGGTGACGACCTTCCACTCCTCCTTCGTGTAGCCGTTGTCGAGGAAGACGTCGATCTCCGGCACGGCATTGAAGGCGATCGGGTGCGGGTACACCGCCGCCTGCTTCGGCTCGCCGGCCACGTGCGCGCGGATCTGGCCCTCCAGCTCGGCGATCGCGTCGGCCCCCGTCCCGGAAACGGACTGATACGTGTCGACCACCACCCGCTCCAGCCCGACCGTATCGCGGAGTGCCATCAGCACCGGCACGAGCTGCATCGTCGAGCAGTTCGGGTTGGCGATGATGCCCTCGTGCCAGTCGAGGTCGTCGGGGTTGACCTGGCTGACGACGAGCGGGACCTTCGGGTCCATGCGCCACGCCGACGAGTTGTCGATGACCGTGGCGCCGCGTGCGGCGGCCTGCGGCGCGAGCTCCCGGGAGATGTCGGCGCCGGCGCTGAACAGCGCGATGTCGACGCCGTCGAAGGCCTCGCCGACCGCTTCCTGGATCTCGATGGACCGCCCTCGGACCTCGACGGTACGCCCGGCAGACCGACCGGAGGCGAGAAGCCGCAGCTCCCCCACCGGGAAGTCACGCTCGCCGAGCACCGTGACCATGGTCCGACCGACGACGCCGGTGGCGCCGACAACGGCAACGGTCAGTGCATTCTGGTGGCTCATCCGGCGACGGCTCCGGGCATGGCTCCGCAGGGACGTTGATCAGGCGGGCACCGCCCGAGTATAGCCCGGCACCTCCCCCGCTCCCGCGTCGAGACGTGGCCGGAGGCGTCCCGTGGAGAGGGCCCCGCGAGCGGCGCGCGCGAGCGTTGCCGGCGGGCCACGGCCCAGCGCGCCGATCGGGGGAGTACGGATGACTCATTGCGGCGGGGTCGTACGCTACCTGCAGGTCCGGACACCACTAACGGGGGTGACTTCGATGCAAGCCGAGAACCATCGGCATCTGCGAGCGCCTGCCCGGGTGCGGCGAATCCTCGCCGCCGGGGCAACGGTCTCGCTCCTCGTGCTGGCGCCCGTGGCGACCGTCGCCGCGGCCGATGCGTGCGATTCGCCGCCGGGAGGGTTCCACGTCATCAAGGGAACGAGCGGCGACGACGTGCTCGTCGGCACGCCGGGCCGGGATGTCATCTGCGGCCGCGGCGGCAGCGACATCATCTTCGGCGGCGCCGGGAACGACCGCCTGTACGGCGGCGACGGCGATGACCGCGTGATCGACGGTGGCGAGGGCAACGACCTCGTCAGCGGCGGACCGGGGAACGACGGCAACGGCCTCCCGGGCGGACCGGCGACCGGCGGCAACGCGACCGGTGCGGACGGCGCGGACGGGACGTCCGGCGCCGGCGCAGACGGCGTCAGCGCGACCGGCGCTCCGGCGACGGGGCTCACCGGCGCCAGCAGCGGCCTCTTCGGTGGTGCCGGCAACGACATCATCCTCGGCGGTCCCGGCAACGACGGAAACGGCGGACCGGGCGGCGCAGCGACGGGCGGCCAGGCCCAGGGCGGCGCTGGTGGCGATGCCGCCGCCGGGGCCGGTGGCAACGGCGGAGCTGCGACGAGCGGCACCGCGACGGGCGGCCGTGGCGGCAACGGCGGCCTCTTCGGTGGCGCCGGCGACGACATCATTCGCGGCGGGCCGGGCAACGACGGCAACGGCGGCGCCGGCGGATCGGCGACCGGAAGCCAGACGACCGGTGGCGCCGGGGGCGCTGCGAGTGCCGTCGCGGCCGGTGGCGCCGGTGGCGCCGCGCACGGGGGCAAGGTCCGTGGCGGCGCGGGCGGCTCCGGTGGGCTCTCCGGCGGCGGCGGCGCCGACAGGGTCATCGGTGGCGCCGGGATGGATGGCAACGGCGGATCCGGCGGCGCGGGATCTGCCCCGACCGGGACCGGCGGTGCCGGTGGCACCGGGCTCGTCGCCCCAGGCGGCGCCGGCGGTGCCGCGACCCAGGACGCCGTCAGCGGCGGCCAGGGCGGCGCCGGCGGGCTGTTCGGTGGCGGCGGCCGCGACAAGGTCAACGGCGGTGACAGCGGCGATGGGAACGGCGGCACGGGCGGGGTCGCCACCGGCGGCCACGCGAACGGCGGCGACGGCGGCGACGGCGGCGCGAACATCCTCGGACCCGGCGGTAACGGCGGCAGCGCGAGCGTCGCCGGCGTCACCGGCGGCATGGGTGGCGCCGGACACATCGCCGGCGGGATCGGCAAGGACCTCGTCCGTGGCGGCGCGGCGGGCGACGGCCTGAACGGCGCCAAGGGTGGCCACACGGCTGGGGGTGCGACGCCTGGCACCGCCGGGACCGCGAGCGTGGGCGCCGGTGGCACCGGCGGCAGCGCATCGGCCGGTGCGGCAACCGGTGGCGCGGGCGGGCACGGGACGCTCAGCGGCGGTCCTGGCCCGGACGTGGTCAAGCAGGCATGACCGCCGGAACCGCCTGACGAGCCCTCCTCCAAGGGCCTGGTGAATCGAACAGCCCGCCTGCGTCGCAGGCGGGCTGTTCCTCTGTTCGCGGCCGCTCGGGCCGCCGCGGAGGGTGCTGTGGGTCAGCCCTCGCCGACGGCGACGGGCTCCTTGGCGAGGTGGCGCTGCATGGCCGCCTTGCGCGAGAGGTTGACGCGGCCCTGGCGGTCGATCTCGATGACCACCACCATGACCTCGTCGCCGACGCTGACGACGTCCTCGACGCTCGGGACGTGGTAGTCCGCGAGCTCGCCAATGCGGACGAGGCCCTCCTTGCCCGGCAGGATCTCGACGAACGCGCCGAAGCCCATGATCCGGGTGACCTTGCCGAGGTACAGCGCACCGACCTCGACCTCGCGGGTCAGGCTCTCGATCCACTGGATGGCCTTGCGCGAGTTCTCGCCGCTCACCGCGGCGATCTCCACGGAGCCGTCGTCCTCGACGTTGATCTCGGTCTGGGTCTCCTCCTGGATCTTGCGGATCATGGAGCCGCCCTTGCCGATGATGTCGCGGATCTTCTCGGGGTTGATCTTGATGGTGATGATCCTGGGGGCGAAGTCGCTCATCTCGGAGCGAGCCTCGGGCAGGACCTCGGCCATCTTGTCGAGGATCGTGAGGCGGGCGGCGAGCGCCTGCTTGAGGCCCTCGCGAATGATCGCCTCGCTGATGCCCTGGACCTTGATGTCCATCTGCAGCGCCGTGACGCCGTCACGGGTGCCGGTGACCTTGAAGTCCATGTCGCCGATCGCGTCTTCCTTGCCGAGGATGTCGGTCAGGACGACGAACGAGCCGTCGGGCTCGGTGATGAGGCCCATCGCCGCGCCGGCGACCGGCGCCTTGATCGGGACGCCGGCGTCCATCAGTGCGAGCGTCGAGCCACAGGTCGACGCCATCGACGTCGAGCCGTTCGACGTGACGCACTCGCTGACGAGCCGGATCACGTAGGGGAACTCTTCCTGACTCGGCAGGACCGGCACGAGGGCTCGCTCGGCGAGGTGCCCGTGGCCGATGTCGCGCCGGCTGGGGCCGCGCATCGGCTTGTTCTCGCCGGTGCTGTACGGCGGGAAGTTGTAGTGGTGGATGTAGCGCTTCTCGGTCTCCGGGCTGATTGTGTCGATCCGCTGGACGTCCGAGGACGCGCCGAGCGTGGCGATCGTCAGCGCCTGGGTCTCACCGCGGGTGAAGAGCCCGGATCCGTGCGCGCGCGGGACGAGGCCCACCTCGACCGTGATCGGCCGGATGTCGGTCAGGCCGCGGCCGTCGATCCGGAGGCCCTCGTCGATGACGACGCGGCGAACCGTCTTCTTCTGGACGAGGCTGAACAGCCCCTTGCTGACACGAGCGTCGCGACGCGCCGCTTCGAGGAGCGCGTTGGTGTCCCCGCCGCTGCGCTGCGCCCGGACCGCGTTGGCCACCGACTCGCGCAGCTTGGTGATGCGGGCCGGCAGGTCGTTTGCGAACCACAGCAGGAGGCTGGCGGTCGCCTCGGCGTCCGGCAGGGCCCGATGGCTCTGGCCGAGCTCGATGCCGAAGAAGTGGGCCAAGTCGGGGAGCTTGTAGGAGCCCTCGCCCGGGTAGCCCTCGCGAGCGATCACGAGCGTGTCGAGATAGGACCCCGGGGCGAAGCGGAACCCGTCGCCCTTGGCCTCCTCGATGAACCCGAGGTCGAAGCCGACGTTGTGGCCGACGACCTTGGCGTCACCGACGAACTTGAGGAGCTGCTCCGCCGCCTCCTTCGGGCTCGGGGCGCCCTTCACGTCCTTGTCGGTGATGCCGTGCATCTGGTTGCCGACGATCGGGCGGCCCGGGTTGACGAACGTCGACCAGCGGTCGACGACCTTGGTGCCCTTGATCTTGACCGCCGCGATCTCGAGCAGGTCGGACATCTTGGGATCGAAGCCGGTCGTCTCGACGTCGACGACGACGAGCTCACGCCCGGCATCGGTCGCCGACGCGAAGTCGAGGACGGACCCGATCGAGGGCTCGATGTACGGGACGCGCTTGGGCTTGCCGAGCGCCTCGCGCATCTGCTCCTGGAGCTCGACGAGCGGCTGCAGCGCGCGGTGGCCGAACAGGATGGCCTCGGCCATCACGTCCTCGGGCAGGAGCTTGGCGCCGGCCTCGACCATCATGATCGCGTCGCGCGTGCCGGCGACGATCAGGTCGAGCTCCGACTCCTCGAGCTGGCTGTGCGTCGGGTTGACGACGAACTCGCCGTCGATGCGGCCGACCCGCACGGCGCCGACCGGTCCGTTGAACGGGATCTCGCTGATCGTGAGCGCGGCCGAGGCGGCAACGGTCCCGACGACGTCGGGATTGTTCTCCTGGTCGGTCGAGAGCACCGTGATGACGAGCTGGATGTCGTCCTTGTAGCCCTCGGGGAACAGCGGCCGAATCGGCCGGTCCGTCTGTCGCGCGGCGAGGATGGCCGTCTCCGACGGGCGCGACTCGCGCTTGATGAAGCCGCCCGGGATCTTGCCGGCGGCGTACATGCGCTCCTCGAAGTCGACCGTGAGCGGGAAGAAGTCCAGGCCCGGTCGGGGCTCTGACCTGTTGGCGGTGCCGAGCACCATGGTGTCGCCATACCGGACGGTGACGGAGCCGCCGGCGAGCCTGGCGAGGCGGCCGGTTTCGATGGTCAGCGTGCGACCACCGAGCTGGGTCTCGAAGACCTGTGGCACTGGGTGCAAATCCTCTCTGTCGTCCAGAGGGACCAACCTGGCGGCGAGCCGGTCAGCGGCTATCCCTGCGCTCCTCAGCCCTGTCCGGGCGGAGCCGCGTGAAGGGTTAGCGGCGAAGTCCGAGCCGTCCGATGACGGCGCGGTAGCGTGCGTTGTCCTTCTTCAGCAGGTACGCGAGAAGGCGACGGCGCTGGCCGACGAGCTTGAGGAGGCCGCGTCGCGAATGGTTGTCCTTCGGGAAGCTACGGAGATGCTCCGTGAGGGCCTTGATGCGCTCCGTCAAGAGCGCGATCTGGACCTCCGGCGAGCCGGTATCGCCGTCAGTCACGGCGTACTCGGTGATGGTCTCCTGCTTCCCCTCGGGCGCGAGCGGCACTCGGTCCTCCGACACGAACGAAACTATGGGTGTATTTCCACTTCTTGAACTATGACCGGCGGATGGTAGCAGAGACGCCCCGAACGAGCTCGACCTCGAGCCGGGATCCCGTTCGGACGGGCAGGGCCGGCGTGATCGCGACATGGCCGTCGTCGAGCTCGAGGCTGCGCGAGCGAACGCCCCCGCCGGTCGTCCGGACGAAGGCCTCGTAGGTCCCGGCCGGCGGGAGCGCCACCGGCAGCTCGAAGGCGAGCTGGGTCTGGTCGCGCAGCGCCCGGCCGACCGTGCCGACCACCGAGACGCGCCGGCCGAGGAGACGCTCGGCGCGTGGGAGGTCGCCCGCAGCGATCGCGGCCCGGATGTCCGAGCTGCGGACGGGCTCGCCATCGAGCGTGAACTGGGGCACCACGACGACGTCGTAGCCGAGCGCGCGGCCGAGCTCGGCGACGGTGTCGGGCGTGCCGCCGCGCTCGAAGCCGAAGGCGGACTCGGGAGTCATCAGGAAGCCCGCGAGGTCGACCCGCTCGGCGATGCGCCGGATCCAGGCATCGAACGGCGTCTCGCGCGTCGCCCGATCGAAGGTCTCGATGACCGTGACCTCCACGCCGGCGGCCTCGAGGCGCTCGAGGCGCTCGGTCCGGTCGCACAGCAGCGGCGGCGCGGCGCCCTTGAGGATCTCGTCGGGGTGGTGGTCGAACGTGATCACCATCGGCCGGGCGTCGTGCTCCCGGGCGACGCGCCGCAGCTCCCCGAGCAGGTAGTCGTGACCGCGATGGAGCCCGTCGAACACGCCGACGACGGCGAGGACGCGGCCGAGCGAGCGGTCGAGGGTGCCGGTGCCCTCGACGACCACCATCGCCATCAGCGGTGCAGGATCTTCGTCGGCGCGATCCGGGCGCCCTCGCGGCGGCCCATGCCGACGATCGCCCCGGCGGCGTCGAGCAGGCGCAGCGGCACGCCGTCGGGCGTGTCGTGGAGCCCGGCGCGGGGCCTGACGTAGCGGCCCTGGTTCGCGTCGGCGATCTCTTCGGAAGTCAGGGACACGGCCGGCAGCGCATCGAGGCCGGTATCGGGCGGGAGGAGGAGCCGCCGCACGCCCTCCGGGCCCGCGGCCGCCGCGGCGTCGCGGATCTCGTCGAGGGTTCGGGCGCCGTCGAGCGTGAACGGGCCGCTCGCGGTGCGGACGAGCGCGCCGAGGTAGGCACCGCTGCCGAGCGCGGCGCCGAGGTCGCGGGCCAGCGCCCGGACGTACGTCCCGGCGGAGCAGCGCACCTCGAGGATCGCGATCGGCCGCTCGGGATCCGTGCCGTCCCACTCGAGGAGGTCCAGTCCGGCGATCTCGACCTGGCGCGGGGTGAGCTGCACCGTCTCGCCGGCCCGGGCCATGGCGTAGGCGCGGCGCCCGCCGACCTGGATCGCCGAGAACGCCGGCGGCTGCTGGAGCTGCGTCCCGAGGAACGCCGCGAGGGCCGCTTCGGTGGCCTCCCGCGTGGGTGCGGAACCGGCCGCGGGCGTCAGCTCGCCGTCGAGGTCATCGGTCGTCGAGCTCGACCCGAAGCAGACCGTCGCGCGGTACGCCTTGTCGTCGCCGAAGTGGTACTCGACCAGGCGCGTCGCGCCGCCCAGGAACAGCGGCAGCACGCCCGAGGCGAACGGATCCAGGGTCCCGCCGTGGCCGATCCGTCGCGTCGAGGCGAGCCGCCTGACCAGGGCGACGACGTCGTGCGACGTCGGACCCGCTGGCTTGGCGACGACGAGCACGCCGTGCATCCCCGGCGCATCCGGCTGTCGAGGCATGGGGCGCGTCAGGCCTGTGCCGGGCGGGACACCGCGTCGGCCAGCCGCTCGGCCTCGGCGAGGAAGCGCGTGCGCGCCTCGGGCAGGGGTGCGGCGATCGTCGCGCCGGCGGCGCGAGCGTGGCCGCCGCCGCCGAACGTGCCGGTGAGGACCGTCGCGTCGACGCCGCCGGGCTTCGTGCGGACGGAGACCCGGGTCGCGTCCGGCCCCGCCTCCTTGAACAGGATCGCGACCTCAGCGGTCTCGGACTGGGCCAGGAGGTCGATCAGGCCCTCGGAGTGCGCGCCCAGCGTGCCCGTTGCGGCGAGGTCGGCGTCCGTGAGCGAGCTGTGGATGACCTTGCCGTGGTCGCTGACCTCGAGCCGATCGAGGATCCGCCCGAAGAGCCGCAGCTGGGCGTCCGGCTTGGACCGGTAGAGCCGCCGCGAGATCTCGGAGAGCGGCGCGCCCGCCTCGACGAGGGCCGCCGAGACCGCGAGCGTCCGCGGCGTCGAGTTCGGATGCGCGAACGTCGAGGTGTCCATGACGATGCCGCCCATCAGCGCCGCGGCCATCGCGCCGCCGGCGGTGTCCAGCGGCACGCCGAGCTTGACCGCGAGGAGGGCGACGAGCTCGCAGGTGGCAGCGGCGGTCGGGTCGACCCAGTCGCGCGCGCCACCCTCGGTGTTCGACGCGTGGTGGTCGACGAGGACGCGCGGCAGCCGCTCGAACAGCGCCTGGTGGCGCCCGAGGACGCCGCCGAGCCGGTCGAGGGAGCCGCAGTCGCACACGACCAGCAGGTCGTAGTCGCCGGCGTCGTCCGGATCGGGCACGAACCGGTCCATGCCCTCGAGGAAGTCGTAGAGCGACGGCACGGGATCGGTGGAGATCAGCGTCGACCGGCCGCCGTGGTGGGCGACGATCGCCGCGACGCCGAGCGCGGCGCCGAGCGTGTCGGCGTCGGGGTTCTCGTGGCAGGCGACGAGGGCATGCCGCGCGGCGGCGATTGCCGCGGCGGCGGCATTGGGCACCGCGTCCAGCCAGGGCGCGAGGTCGACGCTCACCGGCGCTCCCTCCGCGGGCCTCGCCCAGCGGGGCCGCGCCGGTCGCCGCCGCGACGCGGGCGGCGCGGCCGCTCGTCCGGCGTGATCGAGCTCCGCGGCGCCGGCGTGGGCAGCGATTCGGTGGCGGGCGCCTCGTCGACCGGGGTCGCACCGGCCTCGAGCTCGGCGAGCAGCTGGAGCACGCGGGTCCCGCGCTCGGCCGTCTCGTCGGCGCGCAGCTGCAGCTCCGGGATGCGGCGCAGGCGCACCCGCGACCCGAGCTCGCGGCGGACGAAGGGCATCGCCCGCTCGAGGGCCTTCATCGTCAACTCGCGCTCGGCCGGCTGGCCGATGACGCTGACCCAGACCCGGGCCGTGGACAGGTCCGGGGCCGTCTCGACGTCGGTGATCGTCACGAACCCGATCCGCGGGTCCTGGACGTCCCGGGTCAGGATCGCGCCGATCTCCTCGCGCAGGAGCTGGTCGATCCGGTCGGTCCGCTGCGTCATCGGGTGTCGAGTCTCCGCCGAGGGCGCGGCGTCACGCAACTGCCGAGCGGCTCACCGTCTGGATCGTGAAGCACTCCAGGACGTCGCCCTCCTGGATGTCGGTCGTGTCGGCGAGGCTGATGCCGCACTCGAAGCCCGTCTGGACCTCGCGGACGTCGTCCTTGAAGCGGCGCAACGAGTCGATCCTGTCGGTCCCGATGACCTTGCCGCCGCGCCAGATCCGCATGCTGCCGCTGCGGACGATGCGCCCGTCGGTGACGTACGAGCCGGCGATGACCGACCGCCCCACCTTGATGATCTTGCGCACCTCGGCACGACCCTCGACGACCTCGACCTGCTCCGGCTCGAGCATGCCCGAGAGGGCCTTCTCGATGTCGTCGGTGAGCTGGTAGATGATGTCGTACATCCGGACGTCGACCTTCTCGGCCTCAGCCGCACGCCGCGCCGTGTCACTGATCGTCGTGTTGAAGCCGACGACGATCGCGTTCGAGGCGGACGCGAGCAGGATGTCGTTGTCGCTGATCTCGCCGGCGCCCTCGTACAGGACGTTGAGCTTGACCTCCTCGGTCGGCAGCTGGCCGAGGGCGTGGGTGATGGCGCCGAGGGAGCCGGAGACGTCGGCCTTGAGGACGATCCGGAGCTCCTTGGCCTGGCCGGCCTGGATCTGGCGGTAGAGGTCCTCGAGGGTCGCCCGACCGCTGGCCTCGCCGCCGCGACCCGCGAGCTCGGCACGACGCGCCTCGACGGCCGCGCGGGCCGCTCGCTCGTCGGCGACGACCCGCAGGATGTCGCCGGCCTGCGGCACCTCCGAGAGGCCGAGGATCAGTGCCGGCGTGGCCGGGCCCGCCTTCTTGATCCGCTTGCCATGCTCGTCCTCGAGCGCCCGCACGCGTCCGAACGTCTCGCCCACGACGATCACGTCGCCGACGTTGAGCGTGCCGGTCTGGACGAGGACGGTGCCGATCGGGCCGCGGGACTTGTCCATGCGGGCCTCGACGATCGTGCCGATGGCCGAGCGCTTCGGGTTCGCCTTCAGCTCCTGGAGGTCGGCCACGAGCAGGATCATGTCGACGAGGTCGTCGAGGCCGACCCGGGTCTTCGCCGACACGGGCACGAGCGGGGTATCGCCGCCGTACTCCTCGATGACGACGCCGGCCTCGGTCAGGTCCGTCTTGACCCGATCCGGGTTCGCGTCCGGCTTGTCGATCTTGTTCATCGCGATGATGATCGGGACCTTGGCGGCCTTGGCGTGCCCGATCGCCTCGAGCGTCTGGGGCATCACGCCGTCGTCCGCGGCCACGACCACGACCGCGATGTCGGTGACCTTCGCGCCGCGGGCACGCATGGCGGTGAAGGCCTCGTGGCCCGGCGTATCGAGGAAGACCACGCGGCGGTCGCCGCGGGTGACCTCGCTGGCGCCGATGTGCTGGGTGATGCCGCCACGCTCACCGGCCGCAACAGTGGTCGAGCGAATGGCGTCGAGGAGGCTGGTCTTGCCGTGGTCGACGTGGCCCATGACCGTCACGATCGGGGCGCGGTCGACGAGGTCGGCGGTGTCCTCCTCAGTGAAGAGCTCCTCCTTCGTCGCGGCCGAGGGCGCCTCCTGGCCGTCCTCCCCCGCCGGCGAGGCAGCGGCGGCGGCCTGGGGCTCGGCGACCTCGTAGCCCAGCTCGCTCGAGACGAGCGAGGCCGTGTCGCGGTCGATCAGCTGGTTGATGGTGGCGAAGATGCCGCTCTTGATGAGCTCGCGGATGACGTCGGCCGGGTTGACGCCGAGGAGCTCGGCGAGCTCCTTGACGGTGATCGTCGCCGGCAGCTCGACGGCGCCGCGCTCGCGCGGATCCGCGACCTGGACGGCCGTCTGGCCGAACGTGCCGTCGCGCCGCTGCGGCTTCCTGGGTCCGCGCCGGCCGCGGGTGCCGCTCCTACTGCGCGCCATCGAATGTCCCCCTGCTCACGATCCGGCGCAGCTCGTCGGCGAGCACGGCCGGGACTGGTGTCGACAGCGCATGGCTCAGCCCGCCGCGGGCAAAGGCCCCGTCGATGCAGACCTCGTCGCGGCAGACGTACGCGCCGCGCCCGTTCGCCTTGCCGGTCGGGTCGTGCGCGACCGTGCCGTCGGGCGCGCGGACGATGCGCAGCATGTCCCGCTTCTCCTGGGCCTTGCGACAGTTCACGCAGGTTCGGGTCGGAACCGCTCGGCGCTCGAGCGCGACCGCCGGGGCGCCTACGACGACACCTCGCCGGCTGCTGCCTTGGCTCGCCGCGCCTTCGGCTTGGCCGTGCCGTTCGTATGGTCCTCGGCCGCACCCACGCCGACGCCGACGGGCACCCGGCTGTCGGCGCCGGCCTCGGCGTCGTCGGCGCGAGCTTCCGGCGCCGCGTCCGCGGCGTCCGCGGCCTTCGTGGCCTTGGCGACCTTGGTCGTCTTCACTGCCTTCGGCTCGGTGGCCTTGGTGGCCTTCGGCTCGGCAGTCTTGGCTGCCTTCGGCTCTGCATCCGCGGCATCCGCGGCCTTGGTGGCCTTCGCGTCGGTGACCTTGGCTGCCTTCGGCTCGGTGGCCTTGGCTGCATTCGGCTCCGTGGCCGTCGGCTCGGCGGCCTTACGCGTCCGGGTCGCGGGCTTCTTCGCCGGCTCGTTCTCGGCGCCCACGGCCTCGGCCTCGGGTGCCTCGTCGGCGGGCGCGGCGGGCGCCTGGGCCTCCGCGGCCGGCGCCTCGGCCTTGGCGTCGCTCGCGGCGGCCTTCGCCTCGGCGACGGAGACGTCGCTCCGGATGTCGATCCGCCAGCCGGTCAGGCGCGCGGCCAGGCGGGCGTTCTGGCCCTCGCGGCCGATGGCCAGCGAGAGCATCCGCTCCGGGACCGTGACGTTGGCGATGCGGTGCTCCTGGTCGATGTCGACCGACAGCACCTGCGCGGGCGAGAGCGCGTTCGCGACGAACGCGGCCGGGTCGTCGTTCCAGGGGATCACGTCGATCTTCTCGCCGCCGAGCTCGGCGACGACGGCCTGGACGCGGGCGCCGCGCTGGCCGACGGTCGCGCCGACGGGATCGAGGCCATCCTGGCGCGAGGACACGGCGACCTTCGAGCGGCTGCCGGCCTCGCGGGCGATCGCCCGGATCTCGACCGTGCCGCTGTGGATCTCGGGCACCTCGAGCTCGAACAGCCGCTTGAGGAAGCCCTTGTGCGTCCGGCTCACGAAGAGCGCGGGGCCGCGCGGGGTGCGCCGGACCTCGAGGACGTAGGCCTTCACGTTCTGGCCGATGCGGTAGTGCTCGAGCGGCGACTGCTCGGTGGTGGCCAGGATCGACTCGACGCCCTTGCCCATGTCCAGGATCATCGCCCGCGGCTCGACCCGGTTGACCGTGCCGGTCACGAGCTCGCCCTCGCGATCGGCGAACTGATCGAAGACCGCGTCGCGCTCCGCCTCGCGGAGGCGCTGCAGCACGACCTGCTTGGCGGTCTGGGCGCCGATGCGCCCGAACGTGTCGCCGTCGAGCTGCTCCATCTCGACGAGCTCGCCGGGCCGGGCATCGGCCTTGTACTTGCGGGCCTCGTCCAGGGTGAAGTGGGTCAGCTGCTGGTCCTCGTCGATGGGATCGGTCGTCGCGATCCGTGCGCGGTAGACGCGGATCGCGCCGCTGTCCGCGTCGATGTGGACGTGGATGTCCTCCTCGCCGGCGACGCGGCGGTAGGCGGCCGCGATCGCTTCCTCGACGGTATGGATGAGCTGCTCGCGAGAGACCTGCTTCTCCGCGTTCAGCTGGAGCAGGGCGCCGACGAAATCCCGACTCATGTCGTCGTTGCCTCCTCTCCGACACGACCGTTCGCCGCCGAAAAAAATACGTGGGGGTCACCCACGTTCGAGGCGGCCATTTCTAGCTCGGCGAAGTATACACCGAGCGCGGAACCCTTCTCACGATCGAGCTCGGAGCAGGGCCGCGTCAGGCGGGCGTTGCCACCGTCCCGGCGCCGTAGCGGCGCTCGACATAGCCCTCGAGGATGTCGATGAACTCGTCGACGAGGGCGTCGCCGCGGAGCGTCCGGTCCAGCCTGCCGTCGATGAACACCGGCGCGACCGGCTCCTCGAATGTCCCCGGCAGCGAGATGCCGATGTCGGCGTGCTTCGACTCGCCGGGGCCGTTCACGACGCAGCCCATGACCGCGACGGCAAGGTCCTCGACGCCCGGATAGCGCGCCTTCCACTCCGGCATGCGGTCGCGGAGGTGGCCCTGGATGCGCTCGGCCATCTCCTGGAAGAACGTGGAGGTCGTGCGGCCGCAGCCTGGGCAGGCGCTGACCTGGGGCAGGAACGAGCGCAGGCCCATCGACTGCAGCACCTGCTGCGCGACCCGCACCTCCTCCTCGCGCTCGCCACCCGGCGCCGGGGTCAGCGAGACGCGGATCGTGTCCCCGATCCCCTCCTCCAGCAGGATCGCGAGGCCGGCGGTCGAGGCGACGATGCCCTTCATGCCGAGCCCGGCCTCGGTCAGGCCGACGTGGAGCGGGTAGTCCGACCGCGCGGCGAGGATCCGGTAGACGTCGACGACGTCGCGGACCCTGGAGACCTTGGCCGACAGGATGATCCGATCGTGGCCCAGCCCGGTGGCCTCCGCCAGCTCCGCCGAGCGCATCGCCGACTCGACCATGGCGTCGATCATCACGTCCCGCGAATCCCGCGGCTCGGCGAGCTTCGCGTTGGCGTCCATCAGGTCCGTGAGCAGCGCCTGGTCGAGCGACCCCCAGTTGACCCCGATCCGGACCGGCACGCCGTTCTCGATCGCGACCCGGACGATGGTCTGGAAGTTCTCGTCGTGCCGCTTCGCACCGACGTTGCCGGGGTTGATCCGGTACTTCGCGAGCGCCCGGGCCATCTCGGGGTACTCCACCAGGAGCTGGTGGCCGTTGTAGTGGAAGTCGCCGATGACCGGCACGCCGACGCCAAGGTCCCGCAGCTTCCGGATCATGTCGGGCACGGCCGCGGCGGCCGGATCGTTGTTGACGGTGACTCGGACGAGCTCGCTGCCCGCATGCGCCAGGCGGGCGACCTGGATCGCCGTGGCATCGGCGTGGGCGGTGTCCGTGTTCGTCATCGACTGGACGACGACCGGATGACCGCTCCCGACCTTCACCCCGCCGACGTCAACAGAGACGGTCGTCCGGCGGGACGCCGTCATGGCGTCGAGCCCAGGCGGGCGATGTCGAAGCCCGAGATCCAGAGGATGAAGGCGAGCAGGAAGACCATCCCGACGGCGTACGTCAGCCGCTCCGCGCGAAGGCTGACCCGCGAGCCGAAGAGGCGCCGGATGATGAGCACCGCCGCGCGACCGCCGTCGAGCGGCGGGAACGGCAGGATGTTCACGACGCCGAGGTTGACCGACAGGATGCCCGCGACGTAGAGGGTCACGACCGGGCCGACGTTCAGGAAGATGTCCGCGAGGGAGACGGCGATCCCGATCGGGCCGGACGCCGGCGGCGGCGCCGTCGGGTTCGTGATGAAGCCGCTGACGAGCTGGCCGAGCCCCGCGATGATCAGCCCGCCCCAGCGCGTCAGCTCATTCCAGGCGATCCCGAGCGACGTGCCGACGTCATGGCCCGCGTAGTCGAAGGTCGGCTGGAGCTTGCCGACGCCGAGGGCGCCATGGTTCTCGTCGATCTGCGAGGTGGGTCGGAGCGTGACCTGGAGGGTCGTCACGCTGCCATCCGCGTGCCGCACGAGGATGCTGACCGGCCCGCCCGCGTGCTCCCGCAGCGCCTCCTGGACGCTCCGCCCGCCGAACAGGTCGAACTGCTCGCCGTTGACCGCCTTGATCTCGTCGCCCGCGACGAGGCCGATGCCCGCCGCAGGAGAGCCCGCCTCCACCGTCCCGATCCGCTGTCCGAGGACCGGCGTCGCGAGGAGCGCGATCAGGAAGAAGATGGCGAAGGCCAGGATGACGTTCATGGCCACGCCGGCGACCAGGATCGCCAGGCGGTGGCGGAGCGGCTTCGCCGAGAACGAGCGCGGGTCATCGGCTGCCTCGCCGTCCTCGCCCTCGAGGCGGACGAAGCCGCCGATGGGCAGCCAGTTGAGGGTCCAGAGGGTCTCGCCCTTCGCCCGCAGAACCTTGGCTCGGGGCGGGAAGCCGATGCCGAACTCGAGGACCCGCACGTTCAGGGCCTTCGCCGTGAGGTAGTGGCCGAGCTCGTGGATCAGCACGATCCCGCCGAGGATGACCACGAACAGGAAGATCGCGACGAGGACGTACAGGACGCCGTCCATCAGGCAGGGCTCCCGGCGGTCGCGATGGGTGCGGAGGGCGAGGTGGCGAGGCTTGCGCGGACCTCGCGATCGAGCGCGACGAGCTCGTCCAGGTCCGGATCGCTCCCTGTGGCCGTACCGTAGCGGGCCACCGCGGCCTCGAGCAGGCGCGGGATGCCCGGGAAGTCCAGCGTGCCGTCGAGGAAGCGGCCGACGGCGACGTCGTCGGCGGCGATGAGTGCCGCGGTGGCCCGCGGGCCCAGCGGCCCGGCTTCTCGGGCGATCCGCAGCGCCGGGAAGCGCACCTCGTCGGGCGCGCGGAAGTCCAGGCGCGCGGTCGCGAGCAGGTCCGCGGGGGCGGCCGGCGACGGGCGGCGGTCGGGATGCGTGAGGGCGTACTGGATCGGGAGTCGCATATCAGGGGTGCCCAGCTGGGCCTTCAGGGAGCCGTCGACGAACTGGACGGCGGAGTGGACGATCGATTGCGGATGGATCACGACGTCGATCGCCTCGTAGCCGACATCGTACAGCCAGCGGGCCTCGATCACCTCCAGGCCCTTGTTCGCGAGCGTCGCCGAGTCGACGGTGATCTTGGCGCCCATCGTCCAGGTGGGATGGCGGAGTGCCTGCTCCGGCGTGACGCCGCCGAACGCCTCGACCGGCAGGTCGAGGAACGGGCCGCCGGAGGCCGTCAGGATCAGTCGTTCGATCGTCGCCAGGTCCTCGCCGACGAGGCATTGCCAGATCGCCGAGTGCTCGGAGTCGATCGGGCGGAGCCAGCCGAGCGGGCTCGCCAGCGGGTCGGCCGGCGAGGTGGCGCGTCGTTTCGCGGCGAGCGCTCGCGCCCGGGGCATGACGAGGTGTCCGCCAGCCACGAGGGTCTCCTTGTTGGCCGTCGCCACGATCTTGCCCGCGTCGAGGGCGGCGAGGATCGGCCGCAGGCTGACGACGCCGCCCGTCCCGACGACCACGATGTCGACGTCGTCGCGAGTCGCGAGCTCGACGAGCGCGTCGTCGCCGATGAGGACCGCGGTTCCGGCATCGCCGGCTCGCGCCCTCACCGCCTGCGCCGCGTCGTCGTCCGCCAGGGCGACCACGGCAGGATGGAGGCGTTCGATCTGCTCGGCGAGGACGGCGGCGTTCGAGCCGGCGGCGAGGGCGACGACACGGAACGCAGGATCCGCGGCGAGCACCTCGACGGCCTGCCGGCCGATCGAGCCGGTCGAGCCGAGCAGGGCGACGCCGCGGGGTCGAGCGGCCCCGGGCTCAGCGGAGGACGGCGACGACATAGAAGAACGCGACCGGAGCCGCGAAAAGGAACGAATCGATCCGGTCCAGGAGCCCGCCGTGGCCGGGGATCAGCCGGCTCGACTCCTTGGCGCCTGCGGCCCGCTTGAGCATCGACTCCGCGAGGTCGCCGGCCTGCGCGGCAGCCCCGACCAGCAGCCCGAAGATCGCACCGGCGATGACCGGCCGGCCGAACGCGGCCACGAGGATCGCCCCCACGACGAGGGCGGCAACCAGGCCGCCGGCGACGCCCTCGACCGTCTTCTTCGGCGAGATGTGGTGCATGAACGGGCGGCGCCCGAAGCGCCGGCCGACGAGGTACGCGGCGGTGTCGTAGGCCCAGACCACGAGCACGAGCGCGAGGATCCACGCGCGCTCGGAGCCCAGCCAGCCGAGGAGCGCGGACTGGTCCACGAAGGCACCGGTCGAGCCGAGCCGGGCGACGAAGCCGAGCAGCCCGACGTAGAGCGCGCCGAAGGTGGTCGTGGCGAAGACCGCGATGCCCTCGCGCGGGTCCAGGCGCGTCAGCGCGCCGATGCCGACCAGGACGACGCCGAGGCCGGCGAGGAGGATGCCCGAGCCGCCGGGCAGGACCTTGACCGAGTCGCCGAGGGCGATGACGGCGGCCAGCACGATCCCGAGGACCGGCAGCGACGCGTGGCCGGCGGCGGTCAGCAAGCGGAACGCCTCCCATGCCCCGACGACCGTCGCGACCCCCACGACGAGCAGGATCCAGCCGCCGCCCAGCCAGAGCGCGACGAGCAGGGGCGGGACGAGGATCGCGGCGCTTCGGGCGCGATCTCGGAGCATCAGCTCAGCGTCCGAAGCGTCGGGTCCGGCTGGCGAACTCGGCCAGGGCGTCGTCGAGCGCGCCGGGGCCGAAGTCGGGCCAGAGCGTCTCGGTGGTCAGGAGCTCCGCGTAGGCGGACTGCCAGATGAGGAAGTTGGAGAGGCGCTGCTCGCCCCCGGTCCGGATGACGAGGTCCGGGTCGGGCAGGCCTGCGGTGTACAGCGCCGTCGAGATCGTGGCCTCGTCGATCTCGTCGGCCGGCGTCCCGGCACGGACGATGTCGCGGACCGCATCGACGAGCTCCGTCCGGCCCGCGTAGTTGAAGGCGATGTTCAGGGCGAGGCGGCCACCCCCGGCGGTCGCCGCCAGCGCCGACTCGATCGACGCCCGCGTCGCGGTCGGCAGCTCCTCCAGGCGGCCGAGGAGCCTGACCCGGACGCCCTGCGCACGCAGCTCGTCGGTCTCGCTGCGGATCGCCTGCTCCAGCAGGCCGAACAGGCCCACGACCTCCTCGTCCGTCCGGGCCCAGTTCTCGCGGCTGAACGCGTAGAGCGTCAGGACGGGAATGCCGCGCCGGACGGCGTGGCGCAGGACCCCGCGGATCGCCTCCACCCCGGCGGCGTGGCCCTCGAGCTCCGACGCGCCACGGCCGCGGGCCCAGCGCCGGTTGCCGTCCATGATGATGGCGACGTGGCGGGGCACGTCGTTCCGCGGCTCGGGACCGTCGACGGGCTCGGTGACGGGGCCGGGTGTCTGCGTCCCGGCGTCGGCCTGGTGCGCGCGGGATGGAGCGTCCGTCGGACGGATCAGCGGCGCACGCGCCACTAGACCTCGAGGACCTCCTGCTCCTTGGCCGCGCCGAGCCGATCGACCTCGGTCACGTAGCGGTCGGTGGTCTTCTGCAGGCTGTCGAGCAGCTTGTGCTCCTCGTCCGACCCCACCTCGCCGTCGCGCTCCAGCTTCTTGAGCTGGTCGGCGGCGTCGCGCCGGAGGTTGCGGATCTCGACCCGGGCCTCCTCCATGCGCTTGTGGACGACGCGGACGAGGTCGTGGCGACGCTCCTCGGTCAGGACCGGGATGTTGAGCCGGACGACGTTGCTGTCGACGTTCGGCGTGAGGCCGATGTCGCTCTTGATGATCGCCCGCTCGATGGCGCCCAGGGCGCTCCGATCCCACGGCTGGATCACGATCTGGTGCGGCTCGGGGACGCTGATGCCGGCCAGCTGGTTGAGCGGCGTCTGGGTGCCGTAGTAGTCGATCACGATCCGCTCGACGAGCCCCGTCGAGGCGCGCCCGGTCCGGATCGTCTGGAGGTCACGCTCCATGACCTCGACCGCACGGGCCATCTTGTGGTCGGCGGCGGCGATGATCTCGCTGCTCACGCGCGCGCTCCGCTCGCCACGGGGCCGGCGATGAGCGTGCCGACGGGCTCGCCGAAGGCGACGCGGGCGATGTTGTCCTGCCCGTTCAGGTCGAAGACGACGATCGGCAGGTCGTTCTCCATGCACAGGGAGACCGCCGCCCCGTCGAGGACCTTGAGCTGGTCGCGGAGGAGGTCGGTGTACTCGAGCCGGTCGTACTTCCGAGCGCCCGGGACCGTCATCGGGTCCGCATCGTAGACGCCGTCGACCTTGGTCGCCTTGAGCAGGACCTCGGCGCCGATCTCCACCGCGCGGAGGGCGGCGGCCGTGTCGGTCGTGAAGTACGGGTTGCCGGTGCCGGCGACGAAGATCACGACGCGGCCCTTCTCGAGGTGGCGCACGGCGCGCCGCCGGATGTAGGGCTCGGCGATCTCGTTCATCGCGATGGCGCTCATGACCCGGGTGGGCGTCTCGGTTCGCTCGATGGCGTCCTGCAGCGCCAGCCCGTTCATGACCGTGGCCAGCATGCCGATGTAGTCGCCGGTCGCGCGGTCCATGCCCTGGGCCGCCGCCTGGAGGCCGCGGAAGATGTTGCCGCCACCGACGACGATGCCGACCTCGATGCCGCGCGCCCGCACCGCGGCCACCTGGGCCGCGATGTGCGCGCAGACCTGCGGGTCGACGCCGTACGGCTTCGAGCCGAGCAGCGCCTCGCCGGACAGCTTGAGCAGGATCCGCTCGTAGCGGGGCCTGGATCCGCCATCCATGGCGTCGGCGACGTCGCTCACTTGTCCTCCCCGAGGGCGTACCTCGTGAAGCGTCGAACCTGGATGTTCTCACCGATCGTGGCGACGGCCTCGGTGACGAGCTCGCGAACGCTGCGCTCCTCATCACGGAACGGCTGCTCGAGGAGGACGACCTCCTTGAACCACTTCTTCAGCTGCCCGTCGAGGATCTTGTCCTGGATCTCCGCCGGCTTCGACGCGACGGACGGGTCCGCGGCGAGCTCCGTCCGCTTCGCGGCGAGCGCCTCGGCCGGGATCTGGTCGACGTCGACCCACTGCGGGTTGAGCCCGGCGACCTGGATCGCCAGGTCGCGGACGAGCTTCTGGAACTGCTCGTTGCGGGCCACGAAGTCCGTCTCGCAGTTGACCTCGATCAGCACGCCGACGCGACCGCCGGTGTGGATGTAGCTCGAGATGAGGCCCTCGCGAGCCTCGCGGTCAGACCGCTTCGCGGCGGCAGCGACGCCCCGCTCGCGCAGCAGCATGACGGCCTTGTCGACGTCGCCGTCCGTCTCCTGCAGGGCGCGCTTGCAGTCCATGAAGCCTGCGCCCGTCTGTTCGCGCAGCCGCTTGACGGCCTCCGCGCTGATGTCCGTCATGGTGGTCATGTGCTCCTCGGTCCCCGGGCCGTGCGGCCCGTCGTGTCGTCCGGTGTCGTCTGTGTGCCTGGATCAGGCCGGTGTCGCGTCGCGGTCGGCTTCCTTCTCGGCAGCCTCGCGCGCGAGCTCGGCAGCGATCTCCTCGGGCGTGGCGCCATCCTCGGCCGCCGGTGTGGCGGCAGGGCCGCCGGGCAGCAGATCGTCGTCATCGTCCGGGGCGAAGCTGAGCGCCGCGCCGCCGGCGAGGGCCGCGACGAGCTCGTCAGTGGCCTGGACGTCGTCGTAGGCCGGTTCCTCGGGCAGCTCGATCTCTGGCTCGACCGCTCGGCTCGCGCGCTCCTGGGCGCCCTCGAGCGCCGCGTCGGCGACGAGCGTGCACAGCAGCCGGATGGCGCGGATCGCGTCATCGTTGGCCGGGATGATGAAGTCGAGCTCGTCGGGGTCGACGTTGGTGTCGCCCGTGCCGACGACCGGGATCTCGAGGCGGTTGGCCTCGGTCACGGCGATCCGTTCGCGGTGCGGGTCGACGATGAAGACGGCGCCGGGCAGGCGCTTCATCTTGCGGATGCCACCGAGCGTCGCCTGGAGGCGGGTCATCTCCTCGGTGAGCTTCGCGGCTTCCTTCTTCGGCAGCCGATCGAGATCGCCGGCCTGCTGGCGTGCCTCGAGCTGGTCCATCAGCCCGACGCGCTTCTTGATGGTCACGAAGTTGGTGAGCATGCCGCCGAGCCAGCGCTTGTTGACGTAGGGCATGCCGGCGCGGGTCGCCTCTGCGGCGAGCGGCTCCTGGGCCTGCTTCTTCGTCCCGACGAACAGCACGACCTCGCCGCGCGCGACCGTCTCGCGGACGAAGTCGAGGGCGACCTCGAGCCGCTTCGCGGTCTGGGCGAGGTCGATGATGTGAATCCCGTTGCGCTCGGCAAAGATGAACGGGCGCATCTTGGGATTCCAGCGGCGCGTCTGATGGCCGAAGTGGACTCCGGCCTCGAGCAGCTGCCGCATCGAGATGGGCGGCACGGTCGGGTGACCTCCTGGTTCGGTTGTTTCCGCCGCGGACCCTCGTCGGGAGCCGGGACCCTTCCGGGTCGCCGGCACCGCCCCGATCGGAACGGTCCGCGTGTGAGCTCCGGCCTCGCCTCTCGGCGCCACCGGGCGGGTTTGCTGCCGTGGGGATCCCGCGGCCGCCGAAGTCTAGCACGGGGCCCCGGCCGGACCCTGGGCCCGGCCTCGGCTCAGGCGCCGTGGCGGTAGTGCCGCAGCCGGCCTTCGGGCTCCACGACGACCAGGTCGAACCGCAGCGGAAGCGCGGGCAGCGGCGTGCCGTCCGGCAGGGTGCCGGCCTCGCGGAGGGTGAACGCGGCCCGATGCAGGCGCGAGCGCTTGCGACCATCGACGGTCTCCTCGGGCAGGCCGAAGTCCCGTCGGGCCCGCCAGCGCACCTCGATGACGACCAGCTGTGGCGATTGCCCGGGTTCGATCGCGAGCAGGTCGATCTCCGCTCGCCCGACCCGCAGCCGGCGGGCCAGGATCCGCCAGCCCAGGGCCTCGAGCCGATCGGCGACGGTCGACTCCGCATCGTCGCCGGCCCGCTGCATCGCCGTCCGCACGACGCAAGCCTGACCGGCGCCGCTTACCCGGCGATCACCTCGGCCTTACGTGGACCCAAAGCCCGCTGCGGCGCCGTTGCCGCGGATGCAGGGGCAGGCCGTTAGGGCGCCGCCCCCGGCCCGCCGGGCGTGCTCGGCAGCTCGGTGGCCTCGCGCAGGATCGCCTCGGCCTCGGCGATGGCCGCGGCGCCGACCTCGCCCGGGATCTCCGGCAGCGCCGGTATCGCGTCGAGCCCTTCGCCGAGCCGATCGGAGCGCAGCCCGTCGAGCCGGTCGAGCTCGCCGAGCTCATCGGCCTGCTCGAACCCCTCGAGGGCCTCGTCGAAGAGGTCGAGGCTGATCTGGTCGCCCGCGAGCGTGCGCTGCAGCGCGAGGAACGAGCGGCGGTGGAACGGCGTGAGCCCGAGCCTGCGGATCGCGTCGCGGTGCTCGCGGGTCGCGTAGCCCTGGTTGCGCTCCCAGCCGTAGCCCGGGTAGCGCGCGGCGAGGAGGGCCATCATCCGGTCGCGCACGACCTTGGCGACCACGGACGCGCAGGCAATCGAATAGCAGCGGGCGTCGCCGTCGACGATCGCGGTGTACGGCCCGACCTTCGCCTCGAACCCCTGGATCCGATTGCCGTCGACGAGGACGTGGTCGTGGCCGCCGAGGCGCGCGATAGCGCGGCGCATGGCGAGGTGGGTCGCGTGGTAGATGTTGACCGTGTCGATCTCGCGCACGGACGCGGCCCCGACCCCCACCGCGACTGCCCGGCGCCGGATCAGCGGTGCCAGCCGCTCCCGCTGGAGGGCCGACAGGGTCTTCGAGTCGCGGACGCCCGGGATGCGCCTGGCGTGGGGCTTCATGATCACCGCCGCCGCGACGACCGCGCCGCACGTCGGTGCCACCCCGACCTCGTCCACGCCGACGACGCGGATCGCGCCCTCGCGCCAGCGGTCGTTCTCGAAGCGCAGGCTCGGCACGCGCTGGCTCGGGGGCTTGGAGCTGGTCCGGCGAGGGCCCGGGATGCGCATGGCCATCGGCGGTTCAGGGTACCCCGAAGGGGTCAGGAGCCACGCCGTGCCGGCGTCGTCGAGATGGGGCGCCGAGGGGTCATCCGTCCCCGGCGCAGGGGTCACGCCCGGGTGCGGCGCTCGCGCAGCGTCGCGGCCTTGCCGACGCGCTTGCGCAGGAAATACAGCTGGGCGCGCCGCGCCTGGCCGTGGCGGACGACCTCGATCTTCTCGATGCGCGGGCTGTTGACCATGAACGTGCGCTCCACCCCGACGCCACTGGCGATCTTGCGGACCGTGATCGAGCGGGCGATGCCGCCGCCCCGGAGGCGCATGACGGTGCCCTCGAAGACCTGGATGCGCTCCTTGCCGCCCTCGACCACGCGCGCCGAGACCTTGACCGTGTCGCCGGAGGCGAGGTCGGGCAGGTCGCTGCGGATCTGATCGGCGACGATCTCGTCGAGGACGTTCACGGGTCGGGGCTTCCCTGCTGAATTTGCGGCGCGCGGTGGCGCGCGGATGGTGGACGTGGGACTCGGCTGGGCGGCCGACGGCGACGAAGAATAGCACGCTCGCTCCCCGAGCCGGCTAGCCCTCCGGCGGGAGCAGGTCCGGGCGGCGCGCCCTGGTCCGGGCCACGGCCGCGTCGTGCCGCCAGCGCCGCACGGCCTCGTGGTGGCCGCTCACGAGGATGTCCGGCACGGCCTTGCCGCGGAACTCCGCCGGGCGGGTGTACTGCGGGTACTCGAGCAGGCCGGCGGAGAAGGACTCCTCGACGGTCGAGGCCGCATCGATCGCGCCGGGCAGGAGGCGCGTCACGGCGTCGATGACGACGAGCGCCGCGAGCTCGCCGCCGGTGAGCACGTAGTCGCCGATCGACAGCTCCAGGTCGAACAGCTCGCGGATGCGCTCGTCGACGCCCTCGTAGCGCGGGCAGACGAGGACCAGGTGCTCGCGCGCCGCCAGGTCCGCCGCGCGCGCCTGGCGGAAGACCTCGCCACCCGGGTCGAGCAGGATGGCCGTCGATTCCGGACGGCGCAGCGCGTCGAGCGCCGCCGCTACAGGCTCGGGTCGCAGGACCATCCCGGCACCCCCGCCGTACGGCGTGTCATCGACGCTGCGGTGCCGGCCGAGCCCCCACTGGCGGAGGTCGTGGATCCGGATCTCGGCGAGGCCACGCTCGCGGATCCGGCCCGGGATGCTCTCCGAGAGCGGGCCCTCGAGCATGCCGGGGAAGAGGCAGACGACGTCGATCTCGAGCGTCATCCGGGACCCCCGCCGCCGGCCCCGCCCGGCGCCGCTCCCCCACCCTTGCCGTGGCGGGACCAGCGCGGCCGCCGCCGCTTCGGGCGTTCGACGGCCGCCGGCGCGTCGATGGCCGGGGCGGCGAGATCCAGCACTGCCTCGTCGACGACGAGCTCGCCGCGCTCCGGGGCGAACGACGTGATGACGTCGCGGATCGCCGGCACGTCGAAATCGCCGGCCGGGCCGCCCTGCACGACGTAGACCTCGGTCTCGCCGGCTCGATAGATCTCCGCGACCGTGCCGAGCACGCTCCCCTTGGAGTCCTTCACGGTCGACCCGATGACGTCGTGCCAGTACGCCGCGCCCTCGGCCAGGTCCGCCGCGGGATCGACGGCGATCTCGAGATAGGCCTCGCGAAGGCGCTCGGCGGCGGCGCGATCGGCGACCTCGCGAAAACGGAGGCGCCAGCCCGGGCCGTCCGCGACCGGCTCGGCCCCGGCGATCGTCAGCGGTCGATCGTCGCCTTCGAGGTGCAGCACCCGGCCCGTGGCGAATCTCGCCTCGGGCGCGTCGGTCAGGACCTCGACGCGGACGGCGCCATGCAGCCCGTGGAGGCCGCGAACGCGACCGACGACGAGCCGGGTGGTCTCAGCCACGGCGGCGGGCAGTGGACACCGGCGAACGCCGGCGCCCGGTCAGTCCCCGATCTCGAGCTGGACCGAGGTGCCTTCGCGCGCGGCCGTCACCTTGAGCAGGGTCCGCAGCGCCTTGGCGACGCTGCCGTTCCGCCCGATGACCTTGCCCATGTCGTCCTCGGCCACGTGCAGCTCGATGACCGTGCCCTCCTCGTCCTCGATCTGGGTGACCTTCACGGCCTCCGGATCGTCGACGAGCGACCGGGCGACGTACTCGACGAGCTCCTTGGCGCTCACTTTGCGCTCCCCTTCTCCGCCGGCAGGACGCCCGCGGAACGGAACAGGCGGGCCACCGTGTCCGACGGGAGGGCGCCCTTGGCGAGCCAGGCCTTGGCCTTGTCGGCGTCGATGCTCAGCTCGATCGGCTCGCTGCGGGGGTTGTAGTGCCCGAGCGTCTCGATCGAGCGGCTGTCGCGCGCGCTGCGTGAGTCGGCGACGACGACGCGATAGCTGGGCTGCTTCTTGGCGCCGACGCGGGTGAGTCTGATGCGGACTGCCATGCACGTTCCTCCTGGGTGTCTGGGCCTATGGGTTGCCGATCGAGAGCGTGAAGCGGGCGTGAGCGCTGCTCCCATCGGTGGTCGACGAGGTGATCGAGATCGCCTCGAATGGCGCGAGATAGGGCTTGAGCTCGGTCTCCCAGCGCGCCTTGGCCTCGGCCGGCATCGCCGGCTCGGCGAGCGCGATCAGGTCGCGGATGCCGACGTACATCGTCAGCTGGCTCGCCGCGACGGCGCGCGAGGTCGCCTTCTTGTAGATCGCCTGGTCGGTGAGGCCGGCGCCCGGCTGGACCGTCAGGACGGCGTTCATGAACGACTCGCCGGTCCCGAGCAGGATGACGCTGCCCTTGGCCGCGATCGAGAACTCGACCTTCGCGTCGGCGGGGACCTCGACGCCCGGTGGCAGCTGGCCGGGCGGCACGAGCGCCGCCAGGTTGCTGACCGTGATGGTCGTGACCGTCACGCCGCCGATCGTCGATTCCCTGGTCTGGACGCTGTCGTTGCCGAACCCGGCGAGAGCGATCAGGCCCAGAACGGACGTGACCTGCTGACCGGCCGTGGTCTCGTCGGTGGCGGCGAGGAGCACGCCGCCCGTGGGCCCGTCGGCCCCGTTCACGACGATCACCCCGACGTCCTTGAGCCAGCCGACGAGCCGCCCGGCACCGCCGGCGCCGTCGAGCATCTGGAGGGGCGCGGCGAAGTCCGGGGACGTCCGGAGCGTCGTGACGGCGTTCTGGAGCGCGACGCCGGCTCCCTGGAACTCGACGAAGGCCAGCGTGCCGGCCGGCGCGAAGGGAAGCAGGACGCTGTCGTGGCCCGCGGGAATCGGCAGGAGCGACGGCGGCGCGGAGGCCCCGGCGGTGGGCGCCAGGGGCGCCGCCGAGAACACGTCGACGACGAAGGCGTCGTCCTCGGCTCGGAAGCCCTCGATGAGCCATTCGGGGAAGGTCGTCGGGACGGCGGGCATGAAGCCGCCGCCGAGGCCCGGCATGCCGCTGACGCTCTCGAGCATGCTCGAAGCGAGCGTCAGGTACGCCTTGCCGTCGACATAGGCAGTCAGCAGCTGGTCGCCCTCGAGGGAGTCGCGCGCCTTCTGGTACGTGGCGCTCTTGTCCATGCCGGTCCCGCCGCCGTGGGCATCGATGGCGGCGCGCACGGAGTCGGCATCGCCGAGGAGCGCCTGGTGGCCGTCGAGGACGCAGGCCGCCTTGCCCGGCCCGAGGAAGATGTCGAGGCCCTTGTAGGTCTCGTGGGTGACCGTCGCGCCCTTGAACGGCGCATCGCAGCTCACCGTGCCCGTGGTGCTGAGGGACAGGACGCCCCGCGCGAAGGAGCTCGGGTCCGTCGGCGCGGAGCCGGTGGATGGTCGGAACCCGAAGAACGCGGGGCCGCTGAGCCAGGGCTTGAGGTCGGCCCGGTAGTCGACCTTGCCATTCGTCCCCTGGCCGACGAGCCGCGAGAGGCTCTCGTCCAGCTTGTCTGCGAGCGTCGACTGGTCCTTGAAGCCCGGGAAGTGGGCGAGCAGGTTGCCGACCTTCTGGAGCTGGTCGCCGGGCAGGTCCGGGCGGATCTCCACGACGAAGGCCGAGTCGGCGGGGATGTACTTGAGGGCCTCGGGGGCGGGATGCGCGCCGAGGACGAGGACCGCGCCGATGGCGACGATCGCGGCGAGCGCGGCGACGCCGAGCCCGATCGCCCAGCGGGCCCGGTTCGGGCCGGCTGCGACGCCGCGCACCGGCTCGGTGCCGGCCGGCGTGGCGGCAGGCTCCGGGGCGCCGTGCATGGCGCCAGGGTCGCCGGCGGGCTGCTCTGTGGGTTGCGCGGCGGGTTGCGGCGTCTCGATCGGGCGCGTCTCGTCGTCGGTCATGTCCCCCTCATCTCCGCCCGACCGGCAGGCCGCCGAGCATGCCGCGTCCGCGGCCGCTCCCGAGCTGCTTCATCAGGCGCTGGATCTCCATGAACTGCTTGATCAGCCGATTCACGTCGGGCAGCGACGTGCCCGAGCCCGCGGCGATGCGTCGCCGGCGAGACCCGTTGATGACGGCGGGATCGCGCCGTTCGTTGCGCGTCATCGAGCGAATGATCGCCTCCGTGCGCTTCAGCTCCCCGCGATCGACGGCGGCCTGGGCGTCCTTGGCCATGGCGCCCATGCCGGGCACCATCGAGACCAGCTGGCCGATCGGACCCATCTTCTGGACCTGCTGGAGCTGCTCGAGGAAGTCCTCCAGGGTGAACTCGGCCTTGCGCAGCTTCTCCTCGAGGCGCTTCGCCTGGGTCGCGTCGACCGACTCCTGGGCCCGCTCGACGAGGGTCATGACGTCGCCCATGCCGAGGATGCGGCCGGCGAGGCGATCCGGGTGGAAGACCTCGAGCGCATCGGTCTTCTCGCCGGTGCCCATGAACTTCACGCCGATGCCGGTCACGGTGGCGATCGACAGCGCGGCGCCACCGCGCGCGTCGCCATCGATCTTCGTGAGGATGAGCCCGGTCACGGGGACGGCGGCGCCGAAGGCCTGCGCAACGGTGACCGCCTCCTGCCCCGTCATGGCGTCCACGACGAGCAGCGTCTCGACCGGGTGGACGGATGCGTCGATCGCCGAGATCTCGGCCATGAGCGCCTCGTCGAGCGTCAGGCGACCGGCGGTGTCGATGATGATTGTGTCGCGGGTCTGGCGACGGGCCTCGTCGAGCGCGCCGCGGACGATGTCGAGCGTCGCGGTTCCGTCCGGCGCCCGGTGGACCGGCACGTCGATGGCCTTGCCGAGGGTGGCCAGCTGCTCGGCCGCGGCGGGCCGGTACGGGTCGGCGGCCACGAGCAGCGGGCGGCGACCCTGTTTCACGACGTAGCGGGCCAGCTTGGCCGCGGTCGTGGTCTTGCCCGAGCCCTGCAGGCCGACCAGCGAGATGACGGCCGGGTTGCCCTGCAGCCGGAAGGTGCGGTCGCCGGCCGAAAGCAGCTCGACCAGCTCGTCGTGGACGATCTTGACGATCTGCTGGCCGGCGCTGAGGCTGCCGAGGATCTCTGTCCCGACCGCCTTCTCCCTGATCCGCCCGACGACGTCCTTGACGACCTTGAAGTTGACGTCGGCCTCGAGCAGGGCCAGCCGGATCTCGCGCGCGGCCGCATCCACGTCCGCCTCGCTGACCCGGCCGCGGCCGGTCAGGGTGGCGAGCGTCCGGCGCAGGCGATCGCTCAGGCTGTCGAACACGGGGCGAGCGAGCTCCGATCAGTGGACCCGGTGGGAAATCGGCGCGGCGAGCGCCACGTCCTGCGGCACGCGGGTTCTGGCGAGCCGTCGCGCGGCAGTGTACCGGCTCCCGCCGGCGAGCCACGTTCTCAGGCAGGGACCTTGAACGGGATCCCGCGGCTGGCGTCGCCGTCGCGCACCACGAGGGCGAACGAGCCGGTCGTGCCGCTGGGGACCTCGAAGCGCGACGAGAGGTTCTTCTTGGTCTTGCCGGCCCCGATCAGCTCGATGGACTGGCTGTGGCCGTCGCGCCGCGGCGCGACCCACGTCCCGTCGGGCAGCCGCAGGGCCACGTTGTCCCCCGTGAATGGGAAGCCGCCGCTGAAGCTGCCGGCGAAGGTGGCGTCGTAGGTCAGGGTAATGACCGCGACCTTCGCGTCCAGCTCCTGGGACCAGTCGGGCAGGTCCCAGCGGAGGACCCCCCGCCGGAGCGTGAGCCGGAGGTCGCCGGCGATGTTCGAGCCGGCGACCTTCAGGGTGACGGGCTCGAAGACCACTGCGGCGCCCCCGCCCTCGGTGAGCGGGACGCGCGCGACGTGGAGCGGCGCCTCGCCGATGAGCAGGACGGCCTTGTCGAGCGACGCGATTCCCTGGAGCTCGTAGTCGAGGACCGCCGGCGCGACGCCGTTGGCGGGAGCCGTCGGGACCTTCGATTCCCGCGTCGGGGCGATCGGCGGATCGGCGGACGTCGCGTCGGCCTTGAGGAGGATGCGGCCGTCGAGGTCGCTGTCCGTGTCGGTCGGGTTCTCGAGCCGGAGGCGCACCTGGACCGGGCCGCCGCGCTCGTCGAGCGTGGCAGTGACCGTGTCGACGTGGACGAGGAGGCCCTCGTACCAGACGGTCGTGTCGAGCTGGTAGGTGGTGGTGATCGGCGTCGGCTCGGGCGTCGGCGCGACCGTGGGCGTGGTCGACTGGACCGGCTGGTCGAGGCAGCCCGCCAGCATCGCCGCCGCCGCGGTCAGCCCGGCGACGCGGCGGAGAGACTGCCCCGGCAGCGTCACGCGCCGTCCTCGAACAGCGCCGCGACGAAGGCCTCGGGGTCGAAGTCGAGGAGGTCGCCCGGGCGCTCCCCCACCCCGATGTAGCGGACCGGCACGCCGAGGCGCTGCTCGATCGAGAAGACGATCCCGCCGCGGGCCGTCGAGTCGAGCTTGGTCAGGACGATCCCCGTCAGCGCGACCGCCTCGTGGAAGGCCGCCGCCTGGGCGAGGCCGTTCTGGCCGGTCGTCGCGTCCAGGACCAGGAGCGTCTCGGGCGTGGCGCCGGGAAGGCGCCGGTCGATCACCCGCCGGATCTTTGCCAGCTCGTCCATGAGGTTCGACTTCGTGTGCAGACGGCCGGCGGTGTCGATGATCACCAGGTCGGCGCGGCGCGCGACGGCGGCGTCCAGTGCATCGAAGACGACGGCGGCGGGATCGGCGCCGGCGGCGTGGCTCACGATCTCGCTCTCGGCCCGCTCGGCCCAGATCCGGAGCTGGTCGCTGGCGGCGGCCCGGAACGTGTCGGCCGCACCGAGGATGACCCGCCGGCCCGCGGCGTGCTCGCGCGCGGCGAGCTTGCCGATGGTCGTCGTCTTGCCGGTCCCGTTCACGCCCACGATGAGCACGACGGCGGGCGGTGTCGCCGCGGCGTCGAGGCGCCAGCCCGGGTCCCGCGGGAGCAGGAGGGCGGCCAGCTCCGCACGAACCGCGTCCCGCGCGGTCTCGCCCGATCGGCGCGAGCGCGCCCGCTCGACGACCTCCATCGCCAGCGAGGCGCCGACGTCGCCCGCGATCAGCGATTCCTCGACCTCGGCCCACGTCTCCGGCGAGACGGCATCGCCGACGAGCAGGCCGCGCAACCGCGACATGAAGCCGCCGCGGCTGCGTCGCAGGCCGTCCTCGAGCTCGCGGGGGCGCGCTGTCTCCTCGACCACCTAGCTTCCGGCCGCGATCGCGACCTGGCCGGCACCCGCGCCGGCGCCGTGCTCGGCGAGCGCGGTCGCCTCGTCGAGGCGGAGGCTGATCACGCGGCTCACCGAGTCGTCGCCCACGGTCACGCCATAGAGTGCGTCGGCCGTCTCGATCGTGCCCCGGTTGTGGGTGATCACGATGCACTGCGTCGTCCGCGACAGCTCGCGCAGGGCGTCCGTGAAGCGTCCGATGTTGGCCTCGTCGAGCGCGGCATCGACCTCGTCGAGGACGCAGAACGGCACCGGGCGGACCTCGAGCATGGCGAACAGCAGCGCGACCGCGGTGAGGGCCCGCTCGCCGCCAGACAGCATCGCCAGCGCCTGCGGCTTCTTGCCCGGGGGCCGGGCCGTGATCTCGATGCCCGTCGCGGCGAGGTCCTGCGGATCGGTCAGGGCCAGGCGCGCAAAGCCACCGCCGAAGAGCTGCTGGAAGCGGGCATCGAAGGCGCGCTCCAGCGCCGCGAAGGTCCGCCGGAACTGGTCGCCGATCATGGTGTCGAGCTCGCGGATGAGGTCGCGGGTGTGGTCGATGGCGGCCTGGAGGTCCGTGCGCTGGGTCTCGAGGCCATCCAGCCGCGCCTTGACCTCCGCATACTCGTCGGCCGCGAAGGGATTGACGGCGCCGAGGTCGTGGAAGCGGCGCCGCAGGCTGGCGAGGCGGCTCGGCGCGGGTGGGTCGGCCGGCGGGGCCGTCTCGAGCCACGCCGCCGTCGCGGCGGCGAGCGCACGTTCGAAGTCATCGGGGTCGAGGTCGTCGCCCGCGGGCGCGGCGGCGGCATCGGTGGCGCCGGCATCGGTGGCGGCGCTCTTGGCCGCCTGCGCAGGCTCGACCGGCTCCGGCGTGTCCGCGGAGGGCGTGACGCCGAGGTGCCGCAGCGCCACCCGGCCGAGGCCGGCGAGCTCGACGAGCAGCTGCTCCCGGAGCCCCTCGAGGGCCAGCCGCGCCTCGACCTCCTCGCGCTCGTCGAGGCGGGACCGCTCCTGGGCGACGCGGAGGCGCTCGCGGGCACCGGCCGTGCTCGTCTCGGCCACTCGGAAGCGCTCGCGCTCGGTCTTTGCGGCCGCGACGATGTCGGCGAGCCTCGCCTCGGCCGTTGCGACGTCGTGCGCCGCGCCGGCGAGCAGGCGAACGATGTCCTCACGCTCGACTGCGAGGCGGCCCTCGCGCTCCGCGAGATCCGCTGCCGCCCGCGAGGCGGTCTCGAGCTGGCGCTCGGCGAGCGTGGCCGCCGCGTCCGCCTGGGCGCGGCGTCGCTCCGTGTCGCGCCGGACGGCTCGCGCCGCCTCGACCTCCTCCGTGAGCTCCCGGCGGCGGCGCTGCAGGTCCGCCATCCGCCGCTCCTGGTCGCTCGATCGCTCCCTGCCATCGTCCGGTGTAGCGCTCGGCTTCGCGTCCCGCTCTTCCGGCAGGGCCGCGCGCAACCGGGCCGTCTCGGCCTCCAGGCGGGCTACCTGTGCCGCGAGCCACGCGCTCTCGCGGCCGGCCGACTCGGCCGCCGCGGCCGCTGCTCGGTCGACCTCCTCGGCGCGGCGTCGCGCGGAAGCGGCGACCGCCTCCGACTCCCGGGCCCGGGCGAGCGCCTCTCGGGCCGCCTCCTCCGCCGCGCGCCCGGTGTCCCTGGCCTCCGTCGCCGCGGCCAGCGCAGCCGTGGCGGCCCGGGCCTCGGCGGCGAGCCGATCGACGTCTGCCTGGAGATGCAGCCCGCGACCGTCCGGTCGCAGCCACACCGCGACGTTGCCGACGACCATCGAGCCGTCGCGGTCGACGGCCAGCCAGCCGGGCGGGAGCTGGAGCTGCACGTCGAGGCTGCCCTGACCGTCCGGCAGCCAGACCACGCGCGACAGGAGCCTCGTAGCCGCCCCGGCGTCGTCGCGCCGGACGGCATCGACCAGCCGGCCCCCGCCCCGGCCCCGGACCGCGTCGAGGAACGCGGCCTCGGCGGGACTCAGCGTGCTGGTCGTGGACAGCGCTTCGGCGGCGACCGCGGTGCCGCGCTCCGCGGCGACCTCGATGATCGCCCGCCTGCCGAGCACCTGGGCCCGCCCGACGCTGGCGAGCGCGGCATCGACCGCCGGCCGGAGCGACGGTTCGATGATCAGCCCGTCGCCCATCGACCTGCCGCCGCGGGCGCGGGCCGCCTTGCTGAACGCCGCACCCTCCGCCGCATCGAGCGCGCGGCGCGCCTCGTCGAGGCGGGCGTCGACGGCCGCGACGGTCGCGCGCGCCGTGGCAAGGCCATCAGCGCCGGCCCGTGCCGCCGTCTCGGCCTCGGCCAGCGCCGCCGCGGCAGCGTCGCGCTGCGTAACAGCGCGCAGCTCGTCTGCGAGGCGAGCGGCCAGCGCCTCCGCGGCGGTCGCCCGCGCCTGCGTCGCCGCCGCGGCTCGCTCGCGAGCGGCCGTCGCGCGTGCGAGCTCCTCCGTCGCCTGGCGCTCCGTGTCCGTGACCCGCCGGCGCGCCGCCGCGAGCTCCTGCGCCCGGGCGGCCTCGAGCCGGCGCACGGCCGCTGCGTCCACGGCGGACAGCCCGTCGCCGGCGCGGCTCCCGGCATCGACGCCGGTCCCGACGGCCGCGATCTCCGCTTCGAGCGTGGCGAGCTCCGCCTCGAGCCCGGCCGATGAGGCCGCGAGGGGCAGCGACAGCTCCGCCCTTGCCGCTGTGAGCTCCGCGTCGGCGGCGATCCGGGTCTCGGCGATCCGGACCCGCTCTCGCCCGATGCCGTCGACCTCGGACGCGTGGCGAGCCTCGCGGAGCTGGAGCGCCGATCGGTCGGCGCGGTGGCGGTCGAGCTCCGAGCGGGCCTCCGCCTCCGCGCTCGCCTGTCCTCCGAGCGCCGCCGAGGCGGCGGTCATCGCCTGCTCGTGCCCGAGGAGCTCGGCCATGCGGTCGTCGACGATCCGTCTCGACGCGGCAACCGCCTGCGCCGCACGGACGGAGCGACTGCCGGTCTCGTGCCAGCGGGCGTGGGCGGAGAGCAGGATCGCGGCCGCCAGCTCGTCGGCCGCGGTCAGCCGGTTGGCCTGCTGCTCCGCCTGCTGCGCGAGCCGGCGGGCCTGCGGCCGGAGCTCCGCGAGGATGTCGTCCACGCGAGCGAGATTCGATTCGGACTCGACCAGCTGCTCCTCGGCGCGTCGTCGCCGCCGCTCGTGGCGGCGGACACCGGCGACGTCCTCGAACAGCGGCCGGCGCTCCTCGGGCCGGAGGGCCAGCGCCTGGTCGACCATGCCCTGGCCGATGAACAGGAAGGCGTTCTCCGCGAGGTGCCCGGCATCGAGCAGGTCCACGAGGTCCTTGAGCCGCACGCGCTGGCGGTTCAGGAGGTAGTCGTTCTCGCCGGATCGATACAGGCGCCGCCCGAGCTCCACGACGCCGTACTCGACCGGCAGCAGGCCGTCGCCGTTGTCGAGCGTCAGCTGGACGTCCGCCATCCCGAGCGCGGGCCGCTTCTCCGAGCCGGCCCAGATGACGTCCTCCGACTTGCGCGAGCGCAGGGCACGGCCCTGCTCGCCGAGGGCCCAGCGGAGGGCGTCGGCGAGGTTGCTCTTGCCCGAGCCGTTGGGCCCGACCACCGCGCTGATCCCGGGGCCGAAGGCCACGTGGGTCCGGTCCGCGAAGGACTTGAAGCCCTGCAGCCGAACCGAGAGCAGGCGTGCCGGCGCGCTCATCCCGCCCGCCTCGCGACGGCCTGGTCGCGCGCCTGCTCGCGGGCCTCCGCGGCGCGGGCGGCGAGCACCTCCACCGCCTCGGCGGCGGCCGCGGTCTCGGCGACCCGCCGCGACCGGCCGACGCCCATGCCGAGCACCTCGCCCCCGACGGAGACCTCGACCCGGAAGACCTTGTCGTGGTCGGGCCCGACGGCCTCGAGGATGCGGTACGCCGGGCGCGCGCCGGTGCTCCGCTGGGTCTCCTCCTGGAGCCGGCTCTTGGGGCTCTTCAGCGACGCCGGCGGGATCCCCGCGTCGATCTCCGGCGCGGCGGTCCGGATGACGAAGTCGCGGGTCGCCTCCCAGCCGAGGTCGAGGAGCAGGGCGCCGGTCACGGCCTCGAATGCGGACGCCAGGATCGATGGCGTCCCGGGCCCGACGCGCCCCGCCTCGCCCTCCCCGAGGGACAGGAACCGGCCCAGGTCGATGCGGTCGGCGAGCGAGGCGAGCCCGGTCGCGCTCACGATGGCGGCGCGACGCGCCGACAGGATCCCCTCGTCATCCTCGGGATGGCGCGCATACAGCGCCTCGGACACGGCGAGATTCACGACGGCGTCGCCCAGGAACTCGAGTCGTTCGTTGTGGCCGGCGGCCTCGCCGGGGTGCTCGTGGAGCCAGGAGGTGTGGGTGAGCGCCTGGGCCAGGAGGCGCCGATCCCGGATCGAGAGGCCGAGCTGCTCGGCGAGGAGGTCGGCCCGGTCCACGATCCTTGCGCGAAGGGTCTTAGGTGCTGCGCTCGTCGATGTATTCGACGGCGTCGCCGACGGTCCGGATCTTCTCCGCGTCCTCGTCGGAGATCTCTGTTCCGAACTCCTCTTCCAGGCTCATGATCAGCTCGACCAGGTCGAGCGAGTCGGCGTTCAGGTCGTCGACGAAGGACGCCTCGGGCTTGACCTCTTCCTCGTCGACGCCGAGCTGCTCGACGACGATCTTCTTGAGCCGGTCATAGGTGCTGGCCACTGATGCCCTCCTCGGAGCTGGACGTCTTCTCGAGTTCGGTCTCGCGAGCAATCCGCCCGAGGACGCCGTTCATGAGGCGTCGCATCGGGTCGCCACTGTAGATCCGGGCCAGTTCGACCCACTCGGCGATGGCCACCCGGGCCGGCGTCGAGGAATATAGCACCTCACCGATCGCGCAACGGAGCAGCGAGCGGTCCATCCGGGCCAGCTGGACGACGGGATACTGGGGCGCCGAGGCCTCGATTCGCGCGTCGATGTCGACCCGATTCGCGACGACCGAATCGACGATTCCGCGGGCCAGCCTGCCGGCCGCGGGGTCCGCCTCGACCTCCGCCAGGTCGCGCTCCAGGACGGCCGTCGCGGTGCGCTGGCCGAAGTCCGCCTCGAACACCGCGGACAGGGCCACGCGGCGCCCGGCGCGCAGCGACCGCACGCGATCGGCGCGGCGCCCCTCAGCCTCCGACACCGTCGACCAGGACCGTGACGGACCGTACCTCGAGGCCCAAGAGCCGCTCGACGGCCAGGCCCACGGCGTCGCGGACGTGCCGCCCCGCGCCGACGAGGTCCGCCCCGGGCCGGGCGAGGATCCGGAGCTCGATCTCCACGCCTGCCGGCTCGACCCGCACGACGATCGCCGGTCCGGCCAGCGCCGCCCGCCAGCGCGGTCCGCGTCGCGCGACGCGCAGGACGTCGGGGATCTCGAGGGCCGCCTGGCGCGCGACGTCGACGATGACCCCGCGGCCGACGCTCAGCTCGACCGGCGTCATCGCGGCCGGCCCTTCCGGGGCGGCGTCGACCACGATCGCGTCGAAGTCGCGCTCGGTCTCGAGCTCGGGGCGTGGCTCCAGGCCGGCCGTCATGCGGCGCCGCCCGGCTCGGCACCGACGGGCGCGGGCTCGGTGGCCGACGCCTGGGTCGCGGGAGCATCCGCCGCCGCGCCAGCATCCGCCCTCGCCCCGATGTGCGTCGCGTCCGCGCGCAGCCACTCGGCGATCAGCTCGGGCACACCGGTCCGGGCCGTGTCCGCCGCGACGGCGCAGGCGAAGCCGACCATCCGCCGCCGCGCCCGGCCGTGGGTGATGATCACGGCGCCCTTCACGCCGAGCAGCGGCGAGCCGCCGGCGGTCTCGTAGTCGAACACCTTCCGGATGCGGCCGATCCCAGGGCGGATGAGCAGGTAGGCGAGCTTGCCGCGCCAGGACCCGGCGAACTCCCCCCGCCACAGGTCGAAGATGAAGGTCGACAGGCCTTCGAAGAACTTGATGACCACGTTGCCGGTGACGGCGTCCGTGACGACGACGTCGGCCAGGTCGGCGACGAGATCCTTGCCCTCGACGTTGCCGACGAAGCGCATCTCCGACGCGTCGAGCAGCTCGGTCGCCCGCTGGATGCGCTGGTCGCCCTTGCCCTTCTCCTCCCCGATCGAGAGCAGCGCGACGCGCGGCGCCTCGATCCCGACGACGCGCTCCGCGAAGATCGCGCCCATCCGGGCGTACTGGAGCAGGTTCTCCGGCGACGAATCCGGGTTCGCGCCGATGTCGAGGAGGACGAAGGGCCGCCCCTGGCGAACCATCTGGACCGCGAGCGCGGGCCGGTCGACGCCGGGCAGCCGGCCGATGCGCAGGATCGCCGCGGCCATCGCCGCGCCCGTGTGGCCGGCCGTCACGATCGCGTCAGCCCGGCCGTTCCGGACCAGGTCGCAGCCGACGGTGATCGACGCGTCGCGCTTCTCGCGGAGGGCGAGCGCGGGGTGCTCGTGCATCTCGATGACCTGGCTGGCCGGGACGACCTCGACGTTCGACGGCAGGCTCGGCGCAACGGCCGCGATCCGCGCCGGGTCGCCGACGAGCAGGACGTGGTCCTCGGGGTGCGCGGCGGCGTGATCGAGGGCGCCGGGCACGACCTCCGCCGGGCCGTGGTCGCCACCCATGGCGTCGACGGCGAGGCGAACGCCGCGCGGGGCCGACGGCGCTGTCACGGTCTGGACGGTCACGCCCGAATTATCGACGCGCGCCGCGCAACGCGATCGCAGCGGGCGTCAGGCGAGCCCAGTGCAAGGCGGAGGCGAGCAGGCTTGCGAGCGCACTTGAAGGTGCGTGAGCAAGCCCGCACAGCCGACAACGACGCAGTGGGCCGCTTGGCGGCCGCTGGTCACTGGGCCGGGGGCTGGTCTTCCTTCGGGGCCTTGATCTCGAAGACCGGCCGGCCGGCGTAGTAGCCGCAGTTCGGACAGGCGTGATGGCTGCGCTTGGGCTGGTGGCAGTGCGGGCACTCCTCCAGCTGCGGCAGCGAGAGCGCGAGATGCGCGCGTCGATCGCCCTGCCGAGCGTGGGAAACCCTGCGCTTGGGCACGCCCATGAGAGTTGCTGCTCCTTTCGATGCTCGATGGCCCGCAGGCGGTCGAGCCGCGCGTGCACAGGCACGAGAGTGTCAGAGGAAATCGAGGGCGGAGTCTACCCGCTCTCCCCATCGCCGTCGACCCGGAAGGCCTTGAGGGCCGCGAACCGCGGGTCGATCTCGTCATCAAGATGCGCGGCGTGGCCCGGCCCGAGGCGCTGGCCGCAGGTGACGCACAGGCCGGGGCAGTCCGGCTCGCAGACTGGCGCGATGGGCTCGGCCAGGGAGATGGCCTCCGCCGCGAGGCGGCCGAGGTCCAGCTCGTGGTGATCGCTCAGCCGCGCGACGTCGGGCTCGACGCTCGCGTCGAGCGCATGGCCCGTCGCCAGGTCGACGACCGGCAGGACCTCCTCGTGGATCTCGACGGTCGTCGGGATCTCGATCGCCCGCAGGCAGCGCGCGCACTCGCCCTCGAGGGACGTGGTGAGCTTGGCGTCGAGGTAGACGCCGCGGTTCGTTCGCGTGATCCGGAGGGTGCCGTCGATGGCCTCGGCGAGGTGGAGGTCGTCAGGGAGCTGGATGGTGGCGCCGTGGATCTCGTAGCGGCGCTCCGTCCCTGCCGGCTCGGCCATGAGGCCCGCCAGCGGGTAGACGAGTGGAGCGGGCGCGGTCATCGGGGGACCGTCTGCCCCGCGTCCTCCTGCTCGAAGACCGGGACCGGCGCACCGGCCTCCGGCCAGTCGTCCTGCTCGATGGGTACCTGCCCACCTGCGGGCGCCGGCGCCGCCAGCGGCTCCTCCGGGTCGCCGCGGAGCTCCGCCTGGCGGACCTCGAGGACCTGGATGCCCTTCTCGATGCCGGCCAGTGCCTTGCGAACCTCGGCCTCCAGCGACTCCAGGATCTGGGCGGCGTAGGCATCGGCACCGAGGCGCACGCCGTCCGCGGCCTCGCCGGCGTCCGCCACGATCCGCCGGCCCTCCGCCTGGGCCGCCTCGGTCAGGCCGCGCTCGCCGATGAGGTAGGTCGCCTGCTCCTGGGCGCGGGCGCTGATCCGGCTCGCCTCCTCGTTGGCCTTCTCGATGATCCGCTCGCCCTCGGCGTTGATGCGCTTGGCGGCGTGGATCTCCTCGGGGACGGCGACGCGGAGCTGGTCGATGAGCTCGAGGACGACGTCCTTGTCGACGAGCACCTTGCGCGTCGCGGGCACGCCGGTCCCGGTCGCCACCAGCGACTCGAGCCGCTCGAGCAGGAACATGATGTCCACGGCCAAATTATGGCACGCGACGAGGGGCTACCAACGCTGCCTCGGGGCGCGCGCGAGCGTGCGGACCGCCGTGACTGCCGCCGGCGGGACCATGGTCGAGATGTCGCCGCCGAACCGGGCGATCTCCTTGACCAGGCTGGAGCTGATGTAGCCGTGCTCGACCGAGGTCATGAAGAAGACCGTGTCGACCTCCGAGTCGAGGACGCGATTGTTGTGGGCCAGCTGGCCCTCCGCCTCGAAGTCCGAGATCGCCCGAAGCCCGCGCACGATCCAGCGGGCGCCGTGCGCCTTCGCCGCTTCGACGGTCAGGCCGTCGAAGGTGATCACCGAGGCGATCTCCGGGTCAATGCCGGCGTCGCGGATCGATGTCTCCAGGACGACCGCTCGGGTCTCGGTCGGGAGCAGCGGCTCCTTGCGCGGATTCTCGAGCACGGCCACGACGACCTGGTCGAACACTGCCACCGCACGCATGAGCACGTCGAGGTGCCCGTTGGTGACGGGATCGAACGAGCCCGGGTAGAGCGCGACTCTCATCTGTCCTCCGCCCAGCGCAGGAATGTCAGCGTGGTTTCCCCGAAGGTGCGCTCGCGGACGGATCGTAGCAGCCCGATTTCCGCGCCGACCGGCGCCTTCCCGAAGTGCTTCGCGACCGCGACACCATCCGTGGCGAGGACGGCGCCCGGCCCCGCCGCCGCGATTGCCTCGAGCGCTTCCCGGAGCAGCTCCGGGCGGTCGTAGGGCGGGTCGACGAGGATCGCCGCGAACGGACCACCGGCGCCTCCCTGGCGCAGCCACGGGATCGCATCGCCGCGCACGAGGACGCCTGCGGGGCTGAGGCGCGTCGCCTCGAGGTTCGCCGCGATGGTCCGGAGCGCGCCCGCGTCGCGCTCGACGAAGACGGCCGTCGAGGCGCCCCGTGACAGCGCCTCGATCCCGGCGGCGCCGCTGCCGGCGAAGAGGTCGAGGAACGGCCGGTCGCGGATCTCCGGCTCGAGGATCGCGAACAGCGCCTCCTTCAGCCGATCCCCCAGTGGTCGGGTGCCCTCGCCCGGCGCGGCGAGCTGGCGGCCGCGCGCCGAGCCCGCGATCACGCGCCCGGCGCCGCCCGCCCGCGGCCGCCCTGCCATGCCGGCCCCGCTCAGGCCGCGCCCGCCGGCTCGGCCTCGGCGACCCGGGCGAGCCAGCCGCCGCGCAGCTCCGCGGCCAGCCGGTCGAGACCGGGCTGGAGGCCGCCGTCGCCGTCGAGCATCGCCTCGGCGGCCGCCCGCGCCTGGACGGCGAGCTCGCGATGGTCGTCGCGCTGGAGCGAGGCGATGCGGAGCCGCGGCAGGCCACTCTGGACCAGGCCGAGGACGTCGCCCTCGCGCCGCAGCTCCCAGTCCCGCTCCGCCAGCTCGAAGCCGTCGCGGATCTCGGCGGCCGCCTTGAGTCGCGCCTGGGCCGTGGCGTCGGTCGAGTCCGACACCAGCACGCAGAACGACGCGGCCTCGCCACGACCGACCCGGCCGCGGAGCTGGTGCAGCTGGGCGAGCCCGAACCGGTCCGCGCCCTCCACGATCATCATCGTCGCCTCCGGCACGTCGACGCCGACCTCGACCACGGTCGTGCCGACGAGCACGTCCAGCTCGCCGTCCCGGAAGCGGGCCATCTCCGCGTCCCGGTCGATGGCCTTCATCCGGCCGTGGACCAGCCCGACGCGGAGCGGGGCGAGCAGCTCGCGGAGCCGGACCGCCTCGGCCTCGGCGGCGGGCGCCGAGGCGTCCCAGAACCCGGTCGGGGCGCCGTCGGCGGCGCCCGGTCCGTCGTCCACGGCGTCCGCCTCGTCGATGAGCGGGACCACGACGAACGTGCGGTGGCCCGCCGCTGCCTCCTCGCGGACCTTCTGCCAGCTGCCATCGAGCTCATCCGGCCGGCGGATGCCGGTCCGGATCGGGAGGCGGCCCTCCGGTGGCGTGCGCAGGTTCGAGACGTCGAGGTCCGCGTAGAGCACCTGGCCGAGCGTCCGCGGAATCGGCGTCGCCGTCATGAGCAGCACGTGCGGGGCGCGGTCGCCACCGGCCTTGGCCTCCAGCTGCCCGCGCTGCTCGACGCCGAACCGGTGCTGCTCATCGATCACGACCACGCCGAGGCTCGCGAAGGCGACCCGCTCCTGGAGCAGGGCATGCGTGCCGACGACCACCGGGGCCATGCCCGACGCGACCAGCTCGAGCGTGTGGCGGGCCGTGGCCGCGGTGAGGGAGCCTGTCAGCAGCTCGACCGGGATCGCGGCGTCCTCGAGGAGCGAGGTGAGCGTCCGGTGGTGCTGCCGGGCGAGCAGGTCCGTCGGGGCGAGGAGCGCGCCCTGCATGCCGGCCCGTGCCGCAGCGGCGAGGGCATACGCGGCGACGGCGGTCTTGCCCGAGCCGACGTCGCCCTGCAGGAGGCGGAGCATCGGCGTGGGCCGTGCCAGGTCCGAGCGGATGTCGCCGATGGCCGCGTCCTGGTCCGGCGTCAGCTCGACCTCACGCCCCAGCTTCCGGGCGAGCGACGCGCGGAGGGCCAAGCGGAGCTCGCCATCGACGGGCGCGTCGACCGCCACGGGTCGCGCCGCGTCGCGGCCGCGCTGGCGCCGCCGCCCGACCATGCCCACCTGGAGCGCCAGGAGCTCGTCGAACGCCATGCGCCGCAGCGCCGAATCGCGGCCCTCGAACGAGGCTGGGTAGTGCGCCTGCTCGAGCGCCTCGGGGATCGGCGCGAGCTGCTCCCGCTCGCGGAGCTCCGGCGGGAGGTACTCGGGGTACTCGTGGCCCGCCCGGTCGAGCGCCTCCCGGATCGCGACCCGAAGGCGGTTCGCCGTGAGCCCGGCGGTCAGCCGGTAGACCGGCACGATCCGCCCGACGTGGAGGAGCTCGTCGTCGCGGCCCTCGGGCTGGAAGTCAGGGTTGTCGAGCGTCCGCTTCCGGCCGAAGTGCTTGACCTTGCCCGACACGATCACGTGATCGCCGGGATGGAGGCGCCGCTCGATGTAGCGGCGGCCGAACCACGTCGCCTCGATCGACCCCGTGTCGTCCTCGAGGAGGGCGATCGTCCGCTGGATCCGCCGCCGGAACGACGCCTCGACCCGGATGTCCGCCACGGTCACGCGCGCCGAGATCACCTCGCCGTCCTCGATCCAGGCCAGGTCGCCGAGCTTGCGCATCTCGCGGAGGTCGTCGTAGCGCCGCGGGAGGTGGAAGAGCAGGTCGCGCACGGTCGAGAGGCCCATCCGCTTCCCGACCCGCCCCAGCGTCGTCCCGCCCGGCAGCCCGGAGCTCGAGAGCGGCACGTCGAGCAGCGCGGCACCGCTCGGGGGCGGCGGCTTGGCCGCGGCGCGGGCCGCCGCGGTCGCCCGGGGCGTCCCGGACCGGCCGGACCGGCGAGCGAACGAGCGCTCCCCCACCCCGCGCTACTCGGCCGAGATGAGGTAGCGGTAGTGCGGCTGGCCGCCGTGCAGGACCTCGACCTCCGCCCCCGTGCCCAGGTCGTGGATCCGCCGGGCGAGGGCCTCCGTGCCGGTCAGGTCGCCGCCATCCCCGTAGTAGACGGTGATCAGCTCGAACCCGGGGTTGAGGGCCTTCACCGCGTTGAGCACCGCCGTCGCCGGGTCGTTGTGGACCGCGACGAGGCCGTCGTCGGGGTCCAGCGCGATCGTCTGGCCCTTCCGCACCTTCTTCCCGCTGACCGTCGCGTCGCGCACCGCCTCGGTCACCACGATGGACTGGATCGCCCGCCCCGCGGCCGTCATCTCCACGGCGTTGTCCGCCGCGTTCTTGTCCGGGTCGAGCGCCAGCATCGCGGCGAAGCCCTCGGCCGCGTTGCGCGTGGCGACCACCGAGACCGGCCGGTCGACGAGCGCGCTGACCTGCCTGGCGGCGAGCACGACGTTGGGGTTGTTCGGGAGGAGCAGCACCTCGCGGGCGTCCAGTGACTTGACCGCCTCCAGCAGCTCGCCCGTGCTCGGGTTCGCGCTCTGGCCGCCGAAGACGACCTTCTGCACCCCGAAATCGCGGAAGATCGCGGCGAGGCCCTCGCCGGCGGCAACGGCAACGACCGCGAGCGGCAGCGTCGCCGTCGTGGCGGCACCGCTGCCCGGGCCGTCCGATCCTGCATGCGGCGCAGGCTCCGATACCGCCGTGCCACCTTCAGTGGCAAAGGCCGCGGCGCGCGTCTCGCGGACGTCGCTCGCCTGCTGGTCGAGATTCTCGACGCTGATCTTCGACAGCGACCCGAGGCCCAGCGCGTAGGCGAGTACTTGGTCGGGCCGCTCGTTGTGGATGTGGACCTTGATCGCCCGGGCGTCGCCGGCGACGAGGACGGACTCGCCGATCGACTCGTAGTGGGTCCGGATCGCGTCGACGTCGAGCGGCCTGTCCGGCTCCGCGGTCGCCAGGAACATCGTCTCGAACCCGAAGCCCTCGTCGCGCATGCCCGCGCCGGGCGGGGCCCCGTGTTGCGCCGCTGCCCCGCCCGCGGCGACGCCGACCGCACCCGGGAGCCGGGCGGCGACCTTGACCTCGCCGGTCAGGAATGCGTTGGCGCCCTCGAACAAGCGGAACAGGCCCTGCCCGCCCGAGTCGACCACGCCCGCCTCCCGCAGGATCGCGAGGAGCGTCGGGGTCTTCGCGACGGCCTTCGACGCCGCATCGACGGTCGCGGCCATGACCGCGTCGATCGTCGGCTTGTGCTCGGCCGCAGCGACCGCCGCGGCCGAGGCCTCGCGGGTGACGGTCAGGATCGTGCCCTCGACCGGCTTCGCCACGGCGCCGTAGGCAGCCCTCGTGCCCAGGTCGAGCGCGTTCGCCAGGTCCAGCGCGTTGAAGCGCGTCTTGCCCGCGAGGCCCTCGGCGATGCCGCGCAGGATCTGGCTCGTGATCACGCCGGAGTTGCCGCGGGCGCCCATCAGCGCCCCGAACGCCGCGGCCGCTGCGACCCGCTCCGCCGACACCGTTGGCCCGACCGCCTCCGCCTCGGCCAACGCGGCGCGGACCGTGGCCATCATGTTCGAGCCGGTGTCGCCGTCCGGGACCGGGAAGACGTTGAGCGCGTTGACCTCGTCGACGGCGGCCTCCAGCCCGGCGGCCGCGGCCCGGAATGCGCCGAGGAGCCCTTGGCCGTCGCAGGCCTTGCGGGCCATCAGGCCTGGCTCACGCGACGTCGGTACCGCTGTCCGCGAGATCGGACGGCCCGAGGCCGGGGTGCGACGGTGGGGCGGGCGGCTCGCCGCCGGGGTGGATCTCGAGGCTCGCGACCCGGATCGAGAGCTGGTCGACCTCGCGGCCGACCGCCGTCCGGATCGCATGCCGGACGGCCAGATCGACCTGACGCGCGACCTCGGCGATCGGGAGCCCCTGGGCGACGCGGAGGTGCATGCGGATCGCGAGGGCGCCGCCCGCCACGGACACCCGGAGCCCACCGGGGCGGTTCTCGATCCAGCCGAGGACGCGGTCCGCCCAGCTGCCCGTGAAGCCGGCGACGCCGTACTGGCCGAGCGTGACCCGGCGCACGATATCGATGATCGCCCTGCGCGTGACCAGCGCCCGACCGCCGATCGATCCGTCCGGCACAGCCCCTCCCTCGTGCGCCCGGCGCGAGCCTCGGGAGCCGCCCGGGGTGCGTGGTATAGTACCGCCCCGTTCGCGCCGGACAGGCCCGGACGCCCTTTTCCCGACATCCCGAGGTTCTTTCCGATGGCCCGTTCGTGCGCAATCTGCGGCAAGGTGTCGATGGCGGGGTTCAACCCCCAGTCCGTCGGCTCGAACCGGGTGCGCGCGCACCGGCGCTACCAGCCGAACCTCCAGCCGTTCCTCATGACCCGTGACGGCCGCACGACCCGCGAGCTCGTCTGCACCCGCTGCCGCCGCACCGCGACCAAATCAGCACGCTGACCGGGCGGCGAACGCGGTGAGCGCCGAGGCGAAGGCCGGCAAGACCGTCGCGCAAGAGCTCCAGCAGTGGCGCGAGGCCGAGCGCGCGGTCGCGGTCGCTCGTCGGGGCAAGCTCGCCGCCCAGAATGCCGCGGCCGCAGCCGAGGAGGCGGTCGCCGCCGCCACCGCAACCGCAGACGCTGCCAAGGCCGCGTTGTCGGCCGCGACGCTGGCCGAGACCTCTGCCGCGAAGACCGCGGCGGCAGCCCGGATCCTCGTCGAGTCGACGCGGGTCGACCTCGCCGATGCCGAGGCCGAGAGCGCGCTGGCGGACGTCGACGAAGCCGACGCCCACGCCCGGTACCAGGCCGCCTCGGACCGCGCATCCGAGTTCCCCCGCGACTGACCTCCTCGCTCGCTGACCGCGGGCCCCGTTGCGGGGCCGCACCGGCAGTGGCTCCCCCTGCAAGACGCGGTTCCCTCCGCGCGTAGACACTTCGCGGGCCGCGGAGCCCCAGGCCCGGAGTTCCCGCACACGCTGGAGGAACGCATGCGCACACGTCTGGTCGCTGCTGCGGCCGCGCTGCTCGCCGCCGTCGCGCTGGCCACCCCGGCCGGCGCCATCACCTACAACGCCCAGAAGGACTTCGTCCACGACTACGTGGCGCTGCTCGTCTTCTACACCGACCCCGACCCGAACAGCGTCCCGCCGGGCGACCCGTTCAGCCATCGATGCTCGGGCACGCTCATCTCGCCGACCCTCATCGTGACCGCCGGCCACTGCACGGAGGGCGTCGACGAGGGCCGCGCGTACTTCGTGCAGGCCGCCGGGCCGAACTACTCCCCGAACTCGTTCGGCGGCTGGGGCGGCGACGAGACCACCGGCTACCCGTACGAGAACGGTGTCACCTTCAGCCACACCTGGAACTTCGGCGAGATCTTCGTGGGCTTCCCGTCGCAGAAGGACACGATGGACGTGGGCGTCGTCGAGCTCGACTCGCCGTACATCCCGCCGAGCGGCCAGTTCGGGCTCCTGCCCGACGCGGGCGCAATCGACGCCGCCGTCGCGGCCGCGGGCGCCAATGGGAAGCAGACCGTGCGCTTCGTGACCAGCGGCTACGGCCTGCTCGACCAGGATCCGGTCCCGAATCCGGGCCTCCGCGAGCGGCTGATGGCCGTCGGCTACCTGATCAACGGCACCAGCCCGATCACGGCATTCAACCTGAAGACCACGAACAACCCGTCGAAGGACAAGGGCGGCTCGTGCAACGGCGACTCCGGCGGCCCGGTGTTTTTCGAGGGCACTCGCGTCATCGCCGCCGTCGTGTCGTTCGGCATGAACGGGCAGTGCAAGGGCCAGGACTACAGCTACCGCATCGACCGCCAGGCGGTGCTCGACTGGATCACGGACCCCGATCGGCCCGACGCCAGCTGACCAACCACCGATCGACCTTTGAAGGCGGCGCGGGCCATCGGGCTCGCGCCGCCTCTTCGTTTTCTCGGCTCGTTCATTTCCTCGGCGCCCGGCCTCAGTCCGTGTCCAGCCAGATCGTGAATGGGCCGTCGTTGACGAGCTCGACCAGCATCTCCGCGCCGAACTGGCCGGTCTGGACGTCCTCGACCCCGGCGTCGCGGAGCGCGGCGGCGAAGCCGAGGTAGAGCTTCTCGGCGAGGTCGGGCGGCGCCGCCTTCGTGAAGCCCGGCCGTCGGCCGCGCGAGGTGTCCGCGTAGAGCGTGAACTGGCTGACCACAAGGACCGAACCGGCGGTGTCGAGGATCGAGCGGTTGGTCTTCTCGGCCTCGTCCTCGAAGATCCGCAGCTCGGTCACCCGCTTCGCCTGCGCGACCGCCATCTCCTGGGTATCTCCGTGCCCGATCCCCACCAGGATCAGCAGGCCCGGCCCGATCGACGCGATATCACGGCCCTCGACGCGGACGCTCGCTCGCGCGACGCGTTGCAGCAGGGTGCGCACGTCAGGCGGTCTGCGATCGAGCGCGGCTGAGCGCGTCGCGCCGCCGGCCGAAGCGCTCCCTGGCGATCGCCTCCGCGGACGCGGGCAGGAGCAGGTCCCAGCGCCGGACCTCGTCGTCCATGTCGGCCGGGTCCTGCGGCGAGCGGAACAGCAGCACCGGGATGCCGGCGCCCTCGATCTCCTCGCGCAGCGTCCGGGCCCTGGGCCGCGGCAAGGAGGCGAAGGTGACCATCTTGTCGCGCGGGATCGGCGGTACGCCGCCGTTGAGGCCGTACTGGTAGCCCTCGTCGGCGAGGGCCCGGATCAGGCGGATCTCGCGGGCCATGTCGCGGCCCTTGAGCCACAGGGCGGAGCCGACGACCAGGATGTCGACGCCGAGGCCACCGACCAGCTCGGCCGACTCGCGGTTGACGCCGCCGTCGACGTGGATCTCGCCGCCGTGCAACTTGTGCGACAGGTACTCGCGCGCCTTGAGGAGCTTTGCCCGCGCGACGTCGGCCATGAACGACTGCCCGCCGAAGCCCGGCTCGACGGTCATGATCATCACGATGTCCAGCAGCCGCTGGTACGGCGCGAGGGCGGCCAGGTCCGTCTTCGGCTTGACGCACAGGCCGGCGGCACGTCCGGCGGCCCGGATCGCGCGCAGCGTCGGCTCGACGTCCTCCTCGATCTCGACGTGGATCGTGACCGAGTCGCAGCCGGCGTCGAGGTACTCCTCGATGTAGCGGGCTGGGTTGGCGATCATCAGGTGCGCGTCGAATGGCAGCCGGGTCCGGCGCCGGAGGGCCTTGATGGTCTTCGCCCCGAACGTGAGATTCGGCACGAAGTGGCCGTCCATCACATCGAGATGGATGCGGTCGGCGCCCTCCCGCTCGGCGCGGGTCACGGCGTGGGCGAGGTTGCCCAGGTCGGCGTCGAGGATGCTGGCCGCGACGCGGGCGCGCGACGTCGACGGCGCCTCGGGGAACGTCGGGACCTTGCGCTTCATCCCTCGACCCCCGCGGGCACGGGCTCGTCGCTGCGCTGGCCGCGGAGGGCCCGGGCGCTGGCGGTCTCGAGAAGCTGGCGCCGGCGCGCGACGGCCGGTGCCGCCGGCTCGCCCGCGCGCTCCGCGGCGAGCTGGCCGCAGGCCGCGCCGATCTCAACCCCCCGATTGCGCCGGATCGTGACCGGGATGCCGGCCGCCTTGAGCCGCGCGGCGAACTGCTCGATGACCGGCATCGGGCTCGCCCGCCACGGGGTGTGGGCGACCGGGTTCATCGGGATGAGGTTGACATGGGCGAGGTCGCCGCGGAGCAGGTTCGCGAGCGCCTCCGCGTCGGCCTCGGTGTCGTTCACGCCACCGATCATCGTCATCTCGTAGCTCACGCGCCGGCCCGTCGCGCGGGCGTGGTCGCGGGCGGCGGCGACGACCTCGGCGACCGGCCAGCGGCGATTCAGCGGGACGAGGACGTCGCGCAGCGCGTCGCGGGCGGCGTGGAGCGAGATCGCGAGCGTGAACTGGGGCCCGAGCGCCGTGAGCCGGCGGATGCCCGGCACGACGCCGGACGTCGAGACCGTGATGTGGCGCGCCCCGAGCCCGAGGCGGGCCGGGTCGTTGAGCGCGGCGACCGCCTCGAGGACGCGGTCGAGGTTCAGCAGCGGCTCGCCCATGCCCATGAAGACGACGTTCGTGAGGCGCTGGCCGGGCTGCAGGCGGCGCGTGGCGCCCCGAACCTGGTCGAGGATCTCCGCCGTCGTGAGGTCGCGGGTGAAGCCGAGCTCACCGGTCGCGCAGAACGGGCAGCCGACCGCGCAGCCGGCCTGGCTCGAGACGCACAGCGTGTGCCGGGCCCGTCGCGCGGCGGTCGCCGGGTAGTGCATCAGGACGGATTCCACGGTCGCCCCGTCCGCCAGCCGGTGCAGCGCCTTCTCCGTCTTGCCGCCGTCGGAGGCGACGAGGGTCTCGTCCTCGACGGTCGACCAGCGGAATGCCTCGTCGAGCGCGGCGGCGAGGGGGCGCGGGAGGGTGGTCAGGTCAGCGGCGCTCGTCGCGGACCCGGTCCACAGCGCGGTCATGACCTGGCGCGCCCGGTACGGGCGTTCGCCGTGCGCGTCGAACCAGGCGGCCAGCTCCGCCTGGTCGAGCCCGGACAGGCCGGGGCGGGGGTCAGCCATCGTGGAGGGCGGACCAGACGCGGGTCCGTGACATCGGCAGGTCCCGCAGGCGCAGGCCCGTGGCCGCGGCGACCGCGTTCGCGATGGCCGCCGGCCCGGCGATGACCGGCGCCTCGCCGATGCCCTTCGCGCCGAGCGGTCCCTCCGGCGCCGGCACCTCGACGGCGGTCGTCGACAGCCTGCCGACGTCTGTCGCCCGCGGCATCGCGTAGTCGAGGAACGTGCCCGTCTGGAGCTGGCCGTTCTCGTCGTGGATCAGGGCCTCGAGCGTCGCCCAGCCGATGGCCTGCACCGCGCCGCCGTGCTGCTGGCCGGCCACGAGCGCGGGATTCAGCACGCGCCCGACGTCCTGGACGACGTGATCCTCGAGGACCTCGATCGTGCCCGTGTCGCGGTCCACCCGGACGCGGGCGACGTGCCCGGCGACCGAGGGGGCGATGCCCGGGTTCTCGGTGCGGCCGTGCGCCTCGATCGGTGGCCGGCCCGCGCGGGCGTTGGCGCGGACGAGCTTCGCGATGGGGACCGCCCGTTCCGGCGTGCCGCGCGGGCGGACCGTGCCGTCCACGAGCTCGAGGTCGTCGACGGAGATCTCCAGCTCGATCGCGGCGGACTCGAGGAGCAGCCGCGCCGTGGCCTCCGCCGCCTTGCGGATCGCGCGACCGGCCGCGTAGGTGATCTGCGAGCCGCCGCTCCCGGGCGAGGCCGGCGCGGCGCTGGAGTCGAGGGCGATGATCTGGACGAGGTCCGGCGAGATGCCGAGCTCCTCGGCGACGATCGCCTGGAAACCGCCGGCGACACCCGACATGTCGACGACGCCGGTCATGACCTGGACGCTCCCGTCGGGCGACATGCGGCAGGCCGCCGCGGCCGCGTTGGTCGCGCCCGGCCAGTAGGCCAGCGCCAGGCCGACGCCCTCGTCCTCGACCGCCAAGCTACGGCCCTGCCAGACTGGGCTGGCGGCCATCGCGTCGAGCACCTCCGTGCCGCCGGCGAGCGGCCACGTCTCGCCGTCGACCATTGGCGCGCCCTCGCCAGCCAGGTTGCGGCGGCGGAGGTCGATCGGGTCGACCCCGAGCTCGACAGCGAGCTCGTCGATGAGGGTCTCGAGGGCCATCGCGGATGGCGGCGCGCTCGGTCCGCGGTACGCCCCGACCCCGAAGCGATTCGTGCGCACGCCGTAGGCCCGGACGTCGAACGCGGGCCAGCGGTACGGGCCGGCCACGAGGACCCCACCGAGGGACTCGGCGGTCCCTTCGTCGAAGGCCCCGGCGTCGGCGATCATCCGGCACTCGAGGCCGGTGAACCGGCCCTCACGGTCGGCGCCGATGCGGAGCTCGGTGACGAACGACTGGCTCGGGTTCGTCGCGGCGAAGTCCTCCGCGCGCGTGACCGCGAGCCGGACCGGGCGGCGAAGCTTGAGGGCGGCGGCCGCGACCATGCTGTCCAGCAGGGGCCACTTGCCGCCGAATGCCCCGCCGAGCGTCGTGGCGACCACCCGGACCTGGCGCTGCTCGAGCCCGAGTGCCTTCGCGACCTCGTTGCGGGACCCGAACAGCGACTGCGTCGCGCTCTCGACGACGAGCGTCCCGTCCGGATCGACCCAGGCCGTGCACGCCTGCGGCTCGAGGTAGCCCTGATGGACCCACGAGGTCGTGAAGCGGCCTGCCTTGACCACCGCCGCGCCCACGAGCGCCGCCGCCACGTCCCCGTCCCAGTAGCGGCTCCGTCCCGCCACGTTCGCTGAGAGCTCCTCGGTCTCGATCGACGCGTCCCCGCCGCCGCCGACGCCGGCGTGGGTCTGGGCATCCATCGAGCCGGTCCGATCCCCTTCCTCCGCGATCTCGCGCCAGGCCAGCGGGGCGCCGGGCGCCATGGCCGCCTCCGGATCGAGGACCACGGGCAGCGGCTCCAGCCGGACGTCCACGAGCTCCACCGCGTCCTCGGCCGCGGCCTCGGTCTCGGCGACGACGAGCGCGACCGGCTGGCCGGCAAAGACGACCTCGGTCCGGGCGAGGGGCAGGCTCAGGCGATCGCGGCCGGTCGCGGTGATGGGGAGGTCCGCCGCGGCCAGAACGGCGACGACACCGGGCACCTGCAGCGCCGCCGCCGGGTCGATGCCGGCGATGGTCGCGTGGGCGCGTGTGGCCAGGACCAGGCGGGCGTGCAGCAGCCCGTGGACGCGGCGATCGGCGGCGTAGCGGGTCGCGCCACGGACCTTTGCCGGCGCATCCGGCCGCGGCCGCGCGACCCCGATCGGGCTGCTCACGTCGCGCTCCCCGCTGCTGACACCGCCGCGGCCGGCGCGGGCTGCCGGCCGACGCGCGTGCCGATGAGCTCGGGGTGGCCGCGCAGGAACTCGGCACCGGACAACTGCCGGCGCCCGGCGAGCTGGACCTCGTCGAGCACGAGCCGCCCGTCCGCCGTCGCCAGCGCGAGGCCCGCACCCCCGCCGACGAGGGTCCCCGGCTCGTCGCCGGGTTGCGCCGCCGCGACCGAGGCTCGCTGCACGGTCAGGCGTCCAGCTGCGGTCTCGATCGCCGAGCCCGGCCAGGGCAGCTGGGCCCGGACCTGCCGCTCCAGCTCGTCGGCGGGCCGCTTCGGGTCCAGGGTCGCGTCGGCACGTCGCAGCCGACGGGTGAGCGTGGCGCCGTCGGCGGCCTGTGCCTGGGGCGTGATCCCGCCGGCGAGCCACTCACCGAGGAGGCTCGTCAGCAGCGCCGCGCCCTCTCCTGCAGCCTTTGCCTCGAGCTCCGGCGCCGTCTCGCGGCCGGTGGTCGGCCAGTCAACGGCCCCGATGCTCGGCCCGGTGTCGAGACCCTCGTCCATGCGCATGATCGTGACCCCGGCTCGTGCGTCGCCCGCCGCGATCGTGGCCTGGATCGGGATTGCGCCGCGGTGCCGCGGTAGCAGCGACGGGTGGACGTTGAGGATGCCGTGTGGCGGGAGATCGAGCAGCTCGCGCGGCATGATCTGGCCGTAGTCGGCGAGCACGCCGAGCGCCGGCTGGAGCGCCGCGACCTCGGCGACGACCTCCGGATCGCGGACGCGGGCCGGCTGCAGGAGCGGGACCCACATCGACCGGGCCCGAAGCGCGACCGGCGTCGGCAGCAGGGCGCGGCCCCGCCCGGCCGGCCGGTCCGGGGCGGTGACGATCGCGGCGAGCTCGACGCGCGGATCGGCCAGCAGGGCGTCGAGGATGGGGACGGCGAACGAGCCGGAGCCGAGGAAGACGGTTCGCGCCCGGTCGGCCGCCCGCCCGGGGGCCGGACCGGCGGTCATGCCAGCGCGGGCGTCTTCAGGCTCGAGTCGTCGGCCTCCTCGTCGGCGCCCTCGGACTCGTCGTCGCCCCGACCGACGGCGAGCAGCTCGTCCATCGAGTCGAGGTAGTCGATATAGAGCTTGCCGTCGAGGTGGTCGAGCTCGTGCTGGAAGGCCCGGCCGAGCAGCCCCGACCCGGCGACCTTGATCTTCCGCCCGCGGCGGTCCTGGGCCACGACCCAGACCTTCTCGCGACGGGTCACGTAGGCCGCGTAGCCGGGGATGGAGAGGCAGCCCTCGAGGTCGCGATCGTCACCTTCGGAGCGCACGATTCGCGGGTTCACCAGCTCGTGGAGCCGGTCCTCGACCTCGACGACGCAGACCGCGAGCGCCTCCCCGATCTGGGGCGCCGCGAGGCCCACACCCGGCGCCGCGCGCATGGTGTGGGCGAGGTCGTCGAGCAGCCCGTGCAGGAATCGCCCGAAGCTCTCGACGGGCTGGCCCTTGATCCGCAGGCGCGGATCGCCGAGCAGGACGATGGGACGGACGCTCACGAACCGAGTCTAGACGGTCGAGTTGGCGGCCCGCCCGTGCGAGCGATCGAAGAACGCGGTCCTAGGCGACGCCGGCCGTGGTCGGCGTATCGCTGTCCGATGTGTCGCTGCCTTCGGTGCCCGACTTCGAGCCCGCAACGTCGCGGCGCAGCTCGGCCGCGAGGTCGCGCGACTTCTCGGCGAGCTTCTGGCCGGCCTGGCCGGTGAACTCCGCGGCCTTCTGGGCCACGGGCCCGGCCTTGTCGCCGGCGATCGCCGCGAGCTCGGCGGCCTTGGCGCCGACCTCCTTGACGACCGGCCCGGCCTGCGTCGCCAGGTTCTCGATCATCGACTGCAGCTGGGCCACCCACTCGCGGGCCTTGGCGCCCGCATCGGTGCTGACTTCCTCGGGCTCCGTCCAGGCGAACTCGTCCGACGCGCTGTCGGACTTGGTGCCACTGGTCTTCGTGGTCTCGTCATCCGTCATGGGGAACTCTCCTCGGGAATGCGCCGCCGCCCGGTGCATCGTGCCGCCGAGCCGGGGCGATCGTACTTCGCCCGGCGCGATCCGGCAGGACAGCCGCGTTCAGAGCAGGGATTCCGGGTCCACGTCGACCGACCACGGGGCGCCGGGCGGGTCGCCCAGCAGCCCGACCGGGTCCTCGCCGCGGAGCACGACGTTGAACCGCCAGCGATCCCCGCGTCGGGCCACGAACGCGGGCGCCGGCCCGGCCACGTCGACGCGCGCACCCGTGGCGATCGCTCGCTCGCGGAGCCGGCCGGCCAGCTCGCGACCCGCAGTCTCTGCCGCATCTCGCTCGGCCATCGCGACGGTCAACTTCACGAGACGGCCGAACGGCGGCGACCCGAACCTCCGGCGCAGGTCGAGCTCGGCGTCGTAGAAGGCATCCGCGCGGCCCTCGGCGACGGCCACGATCGCCGGATGCTCCGGCTGGTAGGTCTGGATGATGGCCGTGCCCGGCCGGTCGCCGCGACCCGCGCGCCCGACGGCCTGGGCGAGGAGCTGGTAGGTCCGCTCCGCGGCGCGCTCGTCGGGCAGGTTGAGCGCGACATCGGCCGAGACGATTCCCACGAGCGTCACCGCCGGGATGTCGAGGCCCTTGGTCACGAGGCTGGTCCCCACGAGCACGTCCAGGCGATGGTCGGCGAACGCGTCGACCACGCGCTCCGCGGCGCCCTTGCACTCGACGACGTCGCGGTCCAGCCGGCCGACGCGGAGGCCCGGGAACCGGTCGCGGACCTCGCGCTCGACCCGCTCGGTCCCGCCGCCGAGGTAGCGGATCCGCGCCGAGCCGCAGTTCGGGCAGCGCGACGGCATCGGCCAGGCCCGGCCGCAGTGATGGCAGCGAAGCGTGCCGCCGGCCTGGTGGTAGACGAGCGGGCGGGTGCAGTCCGGGCACGTGGCGACGTACCCGCAGTCGCGACACAGCACCACGGACGCCGTGCCGCGGCGGTTGATGACGAGGATCGCCTGCTCGCCTTCCGCGAGATTCGTGAGGGCCGCGGCGAGGGAGCGCGAGAGCATGCCGAGGTTGCCCGCCGCCAGCTCGGCGCGAAGGTCCACCACTTCGACCGACGGCGGCGCCCCGCTCAGCCGGATCGGCAGCCGGAAGCGCTGGATCTCCCCGGTCCGGGCCCTCCCCTCCGTCTCGACCGCCGGCGTCGCCGAGCCGAGGACGACCGGCGCGTTCGCCAGCCGGCCCAGCTCCACGGCCGTGTCGCGAGCCTGCAGCCGCGGCGTCCGGTCGCTCTTGTAGGCCGGGTCGTGCTCCTCGTCGACGACGATGATGCCGACGTCGGCGAGCGGCGCGACGATCGCGAGGCGGGTGCCGACGACCACGTCGACGTCGCCGCGCCGGATGCGGCGCCACTCGTCGGCCCGCTCCCCGTCGCTGAGGCCGCTGTGCACGAGCGCGACCTCCGCCTCGAGATCGGCCCGCAGCCGATCGACGAGCGGCAGGGCGAGGGCGATCTCGGGCACGAGCACGAGGCCCGGCCGGCCGCGGGCCAGCGTGCGCGCCAGGAGCTCCGCGTAGATGGCCGTCTTGCCGCCGCCGGTCACGCCGTCCAGCAGGATCACGGGCGCCTCTCCCGATGCAGCGGCCGCGTCCACCGCATCCACGGCGGCGGCCTGCTCCGGGCTGAGGTCCGAGCCCGCCGGGCGGGCCCCGCGCCGCCCGAGCGCCCGATGCGCCAGCGCGAGTCGCGGCGCCTCGCGAACGTCGATCTCGACGAGACCGCGGCGGACGAGGCCGGTGATCGAGGAGCCGCCGTGGCGGGTCGCGAGCTCGGGTGTGGCGATCCCCTCGGGCGGCGCGTCGCCGAGCTCAGCCAGGAGCGCGAGCTGCCGCGGCCCGAGCCGATCGCGTTTCCCGTCGCCCGCCGGGGCGAGCCGGGCGAATCGCACCCAGCGCGGGCCGGCGCCGGCGGCGAGCAGCGTCCAGTCGAGGTCGAGCAGGCCATCGGCTTCGAGCGTCCGCAGGCGCCGCAGCAGCGCCGGCCGGCCCTCGGGCGCCTCGAGCTGGCGGACCTGTCGGGGGCCGGCAGCCAGCGCCTCGAGCAGCGCGCGATCCGCGTCGGACGCGCCGTCCGCCTCCCCTGCCCGCGCGTCCTTGGCGTCGCTCGGCGGCCGCAGCTCCGCCACGAGCTCGAACCGCTCCAGGAGGCCGGGCGGGAGCATGGCCCGCAGCGTCACGGCGGGCGGGGCGAGGTAGTGCTCGGAGATCCACGCGGCGAGGCGCAACCCGAGCTCGGGCAGGAGCGGCCCGTCGGCACGGACACGGTCGAGGACCGGCTTGGTCTCGACGCCCGCGACCTCCGCCCCGGGGCCCAGCACGACCCCCAGCGCCTGCCGCCGCCCGAACTCGATCAGCACCGCCTCACCGGGCGCGAGATCCGCGAGCTGCTCCGGGACGCTGTACGAGAAGGGCCGCTGGCCGGCGGCGCCCGCGGCGTCGACGGCGACCGCGACGATGCGCGTCCCGCCCCGGTCCGCGCCGGTTCGGACGGCCGTCATCGTCACGGCCTCAGACCCGGGTTCGACGGTCCGGATGGGCAGCCTTCTCGGCGCGGATGATCTCGTCGACGAACGCCGCGGTCCGCGCCACCTCGCCGGTCTCGTTCCGGACCACGTAGTCGTAGTCCTCCTGGCGGGCGAGCTCGAGGGCCGCGTTCCGCTGGCGCATGTCCAGCTCGTCGGCCGTCTCCGTCGCGCGCGCCTGGAGCCGCGAGAAGAGGTCCTCCAGCGACGGCGGGACGAGGAAGACGAGGAGGGCCTCCGGCACCTTCTGCTTCACGACCGCGGCGCCCTGGACGTCGATCTTGAGGATGGCGTCGCGGCCCGCGCCGAGCGCGACCCGGACCTCGTCCCGGGGCGTCCCGTACCAGTGGCCGTGGACCAGGTTCGCCTCGAGGAAGCCGCCTGCGTTGCGCTTCCGCTCGAAGCTCTCGTCGGTCATGAAGTGGTAGTGGACGCCATCCACCTCGTAGTCCCGCCGTGGCCGGGTCGTGCAGGTCACGACGAAATAGCGCTCCGGCTCCGTCGGGATCGTGCAGAGGGACTGGATGACCGTGTCCTTGCCGACCCCCGACGGGCCGGACACGATCACGAGCATGGCCCCCGGCGCGCCGACGACCGACTCGTCCGGGTTCACGTCCTGCTCCTGAGGCCGGCCAGCACGGCCTCCAGCGCCTCCGGCAGAGGCGCCTCCGCACGGATGAGCCGGCCGGTCGACGGCGACGTCAGCTCGAGGCGCCACGAATGCAGGAACAGCCGCTCCAGCCCGTCCGGGCCGTGGCGCGACGTGCCCGTCCCGTAGATCGGATCGCCGGCGACCGGATGCCCGATCGCCTCGAGGTGGACCCGGATCTGATGGGTCCGGCCCGTGACCAGGTCGAGCTCGAGGAGGGTCCAGCCACCGAAGCGCTCCCGCACCCGATAGCCGGTGATCGACGGCCGGCCGTTCTGGGTCACGGCCATGCGGGTCCGGCGGCCCGGATCGCGCCCGACCGGCGCCTCGATGCGTCCGGCCGCCGCGGCGACCGAGCCCTGGACCAGCGCGATGTAGGTCTTCTTGACGCGGCGCGCCTTGAGCTGCGCCTGCAGCGAGGCCTGGGCCGCGTCGGTCCGGGCGACCATCAGGAGGCCGCTCGTGTCGCGATCCAGCCGATGGACGATGCCCGGCCGCTGGATCCCGGCGATCCCGCCCGGCGCGAGCTCGGCCCCGCGGCCGAGGAGCGCGTTGACCAGGGTGCCCGTTGCGTGCCCGGGGGCCGGGTGGACGACCTGCCCGGCCGGCTTGTCGATGATCAGGAGATCGTCGTCCTGGTAGACGACCACGAGCGGCAGCCCCGGCTCGCCCTCCGGCTCCGCGGGCGCCGGTGGCGGGATGCGCAGCTCCAGCACCGTGCCCGGCGCGACGATGGTGTTCGCCTTGACCTGGAGGCCGTCGGCCGTCAGCCGGCCCTCGGAGATGAGGCGCTGGACGTGGCTTCGCGACAGACCACTGAGGTCCGTGGCCCAGCGATCCGCGCGTGCCCGCCGCGCGTCCGCCGGGATCAGCATCCGTCGTGCCTCGTCCGCGATGCCGTCATCCCCGCCCATGCTCGCTCATCCGTGCGCCTCTTCGCCTGCCCGGCGCGCGAGCGAGGGCCGGAGGCTCGCCGCGAGGAGCAGCAGGATCGCGATGCTGATCGCCGCGTCGGCCACGTTGAAGGTGTACCAGCGCATGGCGCCGATGCCCGCGTCGACGAAGTCCACGACGTAGTTCAGCCGCAGCCGGTCGGTGAGGTTGCCGAGGGCGCCGCCGAGCAGCAGGCCGAGCGTGGTCGACAGGTACAGGCTCCGCCCGGACCGCGCGTGGTACGCCACGATCAGTCCGACCACGACGAGCGAGACCAGCGCGAACGGCAGCGCCTGGCCCTGGAAGAACCCGAAGAGGCCCCCGGCGTTGCGGCCGTGGACGAGCTTGATCAGGTCGCCGACGACGTCCACCGATTGGCCGGGCGCCAGGAACGACGTCAGCCAGGCCTTCGTCAGCTGATCTGCGGCGAGGACCGCGGCGGACAGCCCCACGAACAGCGGCCACATCGGCCGGCCCGACGCCGCGGGACGCGGTCCGGCGGCATCGGCCGCAGGCGCCGGGGCCGACCCCGGGCCTGCCTCCCCTGACGGGGCGCTCGTCGCCTCAGCTTCCGTCACTCGACGCCGGGTCCCTCCTGTACGGCCCGCAGCCAGATGGTGACCGCGCCGCCGGACAGCTCGACTGTCACGGACCGGCCCACCTCGCCCTCGGGCCGGCTTCGATGGAGGGCGTCGGCGAGGGTCTCACGGGCGACGGCATCCAGGTGCGGCTCGACATCCGCCGGAACGGGGTCGACCCAGACCTCGATCCGCGCGTCGAGATCGAGCCCGAAGTCCTTGCGGAGGTCCTGGATCGCGCGCTGCAGCTCGCGGGCGTCGCCTTCGGCGCGGAGCGCCGGGGTCACGTCGGTATCGATCACGACCACGAGGCCCTCGTCGTGGGCGACCGCGGTGCCGGGCCGGGGCGTCGCGAGGATCTCGACCTCGTCCGCCGCGAGGGTCACGCCGCCGAGCGTCACCGAGCCATCGGCGTGCATCGCGAACTCGCCCGACCGTGCGGCCGCCATGACCGCCGGGATCGCGGCGCCGAGCCGCTTGCCGATCTTCGGGAGCAGCGGCTTGACCCGCCGATCGACGAGCTCGGACTCGTCGCCGATGACCTCGACCGACTTCACGTTCAGCTCGTCGGCGACGAGGTCCAGCAGCTCCCGGCCGACTTTGATCCCGCGGTCCGGGATGGCGAGCCAGACGTGGGCGAGCGGCTGGCGAACCCGGAGCCCCGCCTGCGATCGGAGCGTGCGGGCGAGCTCGACCGCCTGGCGGGCGACCCGCATCGACGCCTCGAGGCCCTCGTCGCGGAGCGGCGCCATCTCGGGTCCCGGCCAGCTCGTCAGATGGACGCTGTCGGGGATCGCCCCGGCAGGGATGACCGAGACCATCAGGTTCTGGTAGACGTCCTCGGACAGGAACGGCAGCAGCGGCGCCATGGTCCGGGCGAGCGAGACGAGCGCGGCGTGGAGCGTGGCGAACGCGGCGTCTCGATCGGCCGGCGCGGCGCCGGCGCGCATGCGGTCGCGGGAGCGGCGCAGGTACCACGTCGAGAGGTCGTCGATGAAGGTCCTGATGGCGCGCGTCGCCCCGAGCGCGTCGTAGTCGGCCAGCCGCGCGCCGGCCTCGGCCGCGACCCCGGCGGAGCGCGACAGGATCCACCGATCGAGCGCGGGCCACGACCCGGCTGCCGCGATCTCCTCCTCGATCCCCCGCTTCGGTGCCCAGCCCGCCAGCCGGGCATACGTCACGAAGAACGCGTAGACGTTCCACAGGACGAGCAGCTCGCGGCGCGCCTCGTCGGCGGCGTGCCAGCCGAAGAGGATGTTGTCCTCCGGCCGGGCCGACGTGTACATCCAGCGCATGACGTCGACGCCCATGCGCTCGGCCGCCTCGTCGAACTCGATCGAGTTGCCCCAGCTCTTGTGCATCGGCCTGCCGTCCTCGCCGAAGAGCGTGGCGTAGCCGAAGATCGTCTCGAAGGGCGGCTGCCGGATGAGCACCGTCGACATCGCCAGCATCGCGTAGAACCAGTTCCGGAACTGGCCCGGGAAGCTCTCGGTGATGAAGTCGGCCGGGAACCACTTCTCCCAGTACGCGCGGTCCTCGCGGTAGTGCAGGGTCGAGAACGGCACGATGCCCGCGTCCAGCCAGGGATTGCCGACGTCCGGGATGCGCGACACGGGCTCGCCGCACTTCGGGCAGGCGATCGTGACCTCGTCGATGTAGGGCCGGTGCGGGGTGTGGCCCTCGAACCGCTCCCAGCCCGCGATCGCCCGCTCCTTGAGCTCGTCGCGCCCGCCGATGACGTCGAAGGTCCCGCAGCTCTGGCAGTCGTAGATCGGCAGCGCCAGGCCCCAGTAGCGCTTCTTGCTGATCATCCAGTCGTGCATGTTCAGGAGCCAGTCGAGCTCGCGCTCGTAGCCGAACGACGGGATCCACCGGATCCTGTCCACGACCTCCATGATCTGGTAGCGCAGGCTCGCGTCGACCTGCTCCTTCGTCAGCGCCTCCCGCGGCTGGTCGTAGACCTCGCCCATGGAGATGAACCACTCGTCGACGAGGCGGAACAGCAGCGGCGTGCCGCAACGCCAGCAGTGCGGGTAGCGGTGCGTGTACGGCTCGAGGTGGTAGAAGAACCCGCGCCGCTCGAGGTCGTCGACGATGTCGTCCGCGACCTCCGGGGCGGCCTTGCCGCTGAGCCAGTCGAAGCCCTGGTAGTACCGGCCGTCCTCGTCGATCGGGCCGATCACCGGCAGCCCGAGGCGCTTGCCGAGCTGGAAGTCCTCGGCGCCGGCCCCCGGCGCGATGTGGACGATGCCCGTGCCCTCGTCCTCGCCGACCTCGTCCCACGGGATGACGCGGTGCTCGTAGGGCGTCCCGGGGTCGTCGCGGGTGCCTGCGGCGAAGGCGTCGCGGGCGGCCGGCAGGTCGTCGTACGGGCCCGCATACCGCCAGCCGACCAGCTCGCGCCCCTGCTTCGACTCGATGACCTCGAAGGGGCCCTGGACGGATGACTTGAGCGTCCCCCGCCCCACCCAGAACGTGCCGTCGCCCTGGCGGATCCGCACGTACTCGAGGTCCTCGCCGACCGCCGCGGCGACGTTGGCCGCGAGGGTCCACGGGGTCGTCGTCCAGACCAGGAGCGACTCGCCCGGCCGGTCGACCAGCGGGAAGCGCACCGTCAGCCCCGGGTCCTCCCGATCCTGGTAGCCCTCGGTCATTTCGTGCTGGCTGATGCCCGTCCCGCAGCGCGGGCACCACGGCATCGAGTCGTGGCCCTTGTAGATCCAGCCGCGCCGGTGGCACTCCTTCAGGAAGCCCCAGATCAGGTCGTTGTTCTCGTTCGAGAAGGTGAAGTAGGAGCCGCCGATCTCCGGCATCCCGAGGCGCCCCACGAGCATCTCCGCCGAGTCGGCGACGGGCCCGTTGGGGCCCTCGATCGTCGTCTCCTTCCAGGGTGACTCGGCCAGGAGCTCGCTGAGGCGGCGGAGCTCGTCCGGGTCGTTCCAGTCCATCCAGAAGCCGAGGCGCATCGACTGCTCGGTCTGGCGCGCCGCGTAGGTGAGGACGCGCTGCTTGCACAGGGAGACGAACTCGGCGATCCCGTAGGCCTCGATGTCGCGCTTGCTCTTGAAGCCGAGGTCGCGCTCGACGTTCACCTCGACCCACAGCCCCTGGCAGTCGAAGCCGTTCTGCCAGCGCTGGTCCTCGCCGAGCATCGCGTGGTAGCGCTGGAAGAGGTCCTTGTACGTGCGGCCCCAGGCGTGGTGCACGCCCATCGGGTTGTTCGCCGTGATCGGCCCGTCGAGGAAGCTCCAGTGGGGGCCGCCGGCGTTCTGGGCGCGGAGTCGCGCGAACGTCTGCCGCTCCTGCCACTGCGCGAGGAGCTCGTGCTCGAGCGCGACGAGATCCGGGCGTGTCGGTACAGGTCGGAACATAGGGGTCCGGCTATCCTACCCGCGATGCAGCCGGGCCACGAGACTCTGCCGCGTGGCGGCTCGCCCTTCGCCGCTGCGTTCCTGTCGCTGCTCTTTCCCGGGCTCGGTCACGCCTACCTCGGCGCCTACCGCCGGGCGCTCGGGTTCGCAGCGCCGCTCGTGCTGCTCCTGGCCCTGCTCGGGGGCTTCGCGGTCCGGATGTCGGTGTTCACGCTCGGCGGGCTCCTCGCCCAGCCGTGGTTCCAGATCGCCGTCTTCATCGGCAACCTGGCCCTCCTCGTCTATCGGGCGTACGCCATCGTCGACGCCTGGTCGATCGCCCGCGCGCTGAACGGCCGGCCCGCCCCGTCGACCTCGGCGGCGGTCCGCCAGGCCGGCGTGCTGTCGATCGCCGGATTGGCCGCGGTGCTGCTCGTCATGAGCGGGGTCCATGTCGCGGTCGCGCGGTTCGACCTCATCGCGCAGCGCACGACCCACTGCATCTTCGACCCGGACGCGACCGACTGCCCCGAGCAATCCCCGGGGCCCGGCGAGGAGACGGCCGGGCCGTCGGGGTCGACCCCGGAGCCAAGCCTCGGGCCCGACGTCACCGCGGCGCCGATCCCGCAGTGGGACGGCAAGGAGCGCCTGAACATCCTCCTCGTCGGCGTCGACGAGCAGGGCGGCGGCTTCAACACCGACACGATGATCACGGTCTCGATCGATCCGCAGACCAACCAGGTCGTGATGTTCCAGCTGCCCCGCGACACGGTCGACGTGCCGACCCCGCCGGGCCCGGTCCGGAACTACTACGGCGACGTCTACCCGCAGAAGATCAACAGCTTTGCCGCGAACGCGAACCGGAACGACTTCTTCCCGGGCAACCGGAAGAACCACGTCCCCGGGCTGAACGGCCTCAAGGCGATCCTCGGCAACCTCTACGGCCTGGACATCAAGTACTACATCCAGGTCAACTTCGACGGCTTCAAGAGCGTCGTCGACGCCCTGGGCGGGGTGACGATCAACGTCCAGGTGCCGGTCCTCGACGACAACTTCCCGCAGTTCGGCGGCAAGCGCCTCCGCCTGTTCATCCCCGCCGGCATCCAGCACATGGACGGCCTCCAGGCGCTCGAGTTCGCCCGCTCCCGGAAGAGCACCTCCGACTTCGAGCGCGCGGCGCGCCAGCAGCGCGTGCTGGTCTCGCTCCGCGAGCAGGCCGACATCGGCCAGGCGATCCGGAACATCGACGCGCTGGCCACGGCGATCGGCCAGTCGGTCCGCACCGACATCCCGCCGGAGCTCGTGCCGCAGCTGCTGGGCCTCGCCGACAAGGTGGGCAGCCGCTCGATCCGGTCGGTCATCTTCACGCCGCCCTTCTACCAGACCGAGTGCCTCTTCTGTCCGCCCCGCGGCTACATCATCCAGCCGAAGGTCTCGCGGATCCGGGAGGCGGTGGCCCAGGCCTTCAACGTCGACCCGAACCTGGCCGCGGCGCGACAGGCGCTCCAGGAGGAGGGCGCCCAGGTCTGGGTGCTCAACGGCTCGGGCCGGACCGGCGAGGCCGCGCGGCTGGCCCAGTTCCTGAGCTACCTCGGCATCGACGCGAGCGCCCCGAACCAGCGCCCGGACACGCGCGGGCTGACCAATACGACGATCCGGGCCTACAACGGCGCCGAGGCCTCGCTGCCACTCACGGCCGCCGCCCTGCAGCAGGCCTTCGGCGTCCAGGTCGAGCCGGTGACGGATCCGGCGGTCCACGTCGACTTCGTGGTCATCACGGGGTTGACGACCCCGCAGCTCACGCCCCCGCCGGTTCCCTAGCGGGCGTACGCCGGCGTCAGCGCGACGGGATCGGCGTCAGCCAGTGGGCGAAACGCGAGTCGCGGCCGCGGACGGCCGCGTAGTAGGCCTCGTGGAGCTGCCTGGTGACCGGGCCGATGGCGCCGCCCGCGATCGGGCGATGGTCGAGCTCGGTAACGGGGGCCAGCTGGACGCCGGTCCCGCACAGGAACATCTCGTCGGCGACGTAGATCTCGGAGCGGTCGATCGAGCGGATCTCCGACGGGATGCCGAGGACCTCGGCCAGCTCGAGGATGGCCTTGCGGGTCACGCCCTCGAGGATGTCGTCGGTCACCGGCGGCGTGATCAGCAGGCCGTCCCGAACGACGAAGAGATTGGCGGCGCTCGCCTCCGAGGCGTGCCCGTCGGCGGTGAGGACCAGCGCCTCGTCGAAGCCGTTCAGCTCCGCCTCGGTCTTCTGGAAGGCCATGTTCACGTAGCCGCCCACGATCTTGCCGCGGGCCGGGAGCGCGTCGTCGGCGTTGCGGCGCCAGGTCGAGGTCATGACCCGCACGCCGGCATCGGTGTCGATGTAGTTGCCGAACGGCAGCGCGACGACGAGGAAGTCGTGGGGCAGCTTGTGCAGCCGCACCCCGATCGACTGGCCGGACTTGTAGACGCACGGCCGGATGTACGCGTCCTCGCGGAAGCCGTTGCGGCGGACCGTCTCGACCACGATCCCGACGAGCTCGTCGACCGGCGGCAGGTCGTTCATGAGGAGCATCCCGGCGTTGCGCCGGATCCGCTCCATGTGCTCGCGGAGCTTCAGCCCGTAGAGCACGCCCTGCTCCGCGTTCCAGTAGGCGCGAATGCCCTCGAACACGGCCGTGCCGTACATGAAGGAGTGTGTCAGCACGCTGATCTTCGCCTCGGCGAGGGGCACGTAGCCACCCTCGAAGTAGGCGACGCTGCCCTCGGCGGGCGTGGTCGCGCCGTGCACCCCGGCAGATGGATGTTCCTGCGCCGCCTTCGGCTTCTCGGTCAGCATCTCGAAGGGCTCCTCGGATGGACGGCGGCGCGAGGCCGCGGGTGAGATTCGAAGCGGCCGGAGTATACGCCCGGCCCCATTTCGCGAGCCTTCGCCGGCCCGGCTACGTCGCCGTCACCCCGATCACGACGATGGCGAGATACACGACGTAGAACGCGCCGCCGACGAGGAGCCCGCGGCCCCGCAGGCGGCCGGAGCGGGCCATCGGCAGGAAGATCGCGGCGCTCGAGAGGAAGGCGATCCCGGCCGAGGCGAAGGCGATGTAGAGGCCCGGTCCCGCGACCCACGTCTCGGGCGCGAAGATCAGCGCCACGGAGGTCGGGATGGCCGACTGGAAGACCATCGCCCCGGTGATGTTGCCCATCGCCAGGGTGTCCTTGCCCTGGCGGATCCAGATGATCGAGTTGAACTTTTCGGGCAGCTCGGTCGCGATCGGGGCGACCACGAGCGCCAGGAGGACCTCGCTCACGCCGAGGGACAGCGAGATGTGGCTGACCGCATCGACGAACTGGACGGCACCGACCACGATCAGGCCGAGGGCGAACAGGACCTGGAGGTTGATGACGCGCAGCCGTGGCGCGTTGTCCGCGGCGACGGTCCGATGCCTGTCGAAGCGGTGGAAGCGCAGCGGCGCGAGATCGCCGGCATCCACGGTCGGGTCGGCCTCGAAGTGGCCCTTGACGTACCAGCCATAGATGACGATGAGGGCCACGGCGACGAGGATCTTCGGCCACGTCGGCTCGGAGGGCAGGACGATTGCCGCGGCGATCGCCAGGCCGTACGTGATGCCGAAGGTCCGCATGTCGGCGCCGAGGACCCGGGTGTCGACCGGCATGACGTCGCCGGCCTCGCGATGCCGAGCCTGGTACAGGACGGCCAGGCCGGTCACGAACATCGCCAGCGTCGCGAGCATGAACGGCGCGCCGAGGATGGCCCCGACGCCGATCTCGTCGGAGTGCTCCTGCGACGCGAAGAGGATCGCGATGATCGGGATCATGGTCTCGGGCAGGGCCGTGCCCACGGCCGCCAGCACAGACCCGACCGCACCCTCGGCGAGGCCCAGCTTGTGGCCGAACCACTCGATGCCGTTGGTGAACAGCTCCGCGCCGGCGAGGATGACGACGAACGAGACGAGGAGGATCAGCAGGTCCATGGCTCTCTAGCCTGCCAAAAGCCCGACGACCACGCCTGCCGCGACGACCACCAGGATCAGCAGCGCGACGGCGACCATTCGCTGCTCGCCGCGTCGCCAGAAGCCGATGAGGGCGCCGACGAGCCGCAGCGACGGCGTCGCGCAGATGCCCAGGATGCCGAGCCACAGGAAGCCTTCCGGCCGCCCGGCGGCGATGTCGGCCGGGATCTCGCCCACGTCGAGCGGCGGCCCGCCAGCGAGCGGAGAGATGCCGGCGGCGAGCAGCAGCAGGGTCCCGATGCCGACGAGGGCGATCGAGACGTAGGTCCCGGCCTGGAGCAGCCGGGCGAGCGCGGGCTCGAGGTCGGTCGTGCTGCGGTCCACACGGAGGTCCATCAGCCGAGGCCCAGGGCCTTGCGGGCCATCTCGACCGCGGTGTACAGGAGCACGGCCACGAAGAGCACGCGCAGGGATCGGACGCTGATGCGGTGGCCGAGCCTGGAGCCGAGGGTCGCCCCGACGAAGACGCCGATCGCTGTCGGCCCGGTGACGTACGCGTCGATGCCGCCGCGGACGAGGTAGACCGCCGCGCTCGCCGACGCGGTGATGCCGATCATCAGGTTGCTGGTTGCCGTGGCGACGCGCAGCGGCACGCCGAGGACGAGGTGCATGACCGGCACCTTGATCAATCCCCCGCCGATGCCCAGGAGCGCCGAGGCGACCCCGGCGCCCACGCTCCCCAACGCCGCCAGCGGCAGGCGCTCCGTGGCGTAGCCGCGATCCTCGCGGTCGCCGCCGGGCCCGGCGGCGGCGGTATCGGAGGGCGGCGGGGTCTCGACATCCGTCGCCGGTGCGGCCGGCGCCTGCTGCCGGAGCCCGCCGAGCATGGTCACGGCCACATACACGAGCAGCACCGCGAAGAGGCCGGCCAGGACGCGCTCATCGATGAGGAACGCGATCGCCCCGCCGACGATGGCGCCCGCCGCGGTGAACAGCTCGAGGACCATGCCGAGGCGCAGGTTCGCCTGCCGCCGCTGCAGGTACACGCCGGCGGACGCGCTGCTCGTGACGATCACGCAGACGAGCGAGCAGCCGACGGCCTCACGCAGCGGCAGCCCGAAGCCGAGGGTCAGCAGCGGCACGATGAGGAGGCCACCGCCGAGCCCGAGGATGGACCCGAACGCCCCGGCGGCAACGCCGCCGGCCAGCATCAGAAGACCGACCTCCATGCGGGGTACGGCTTCGTCGCCGCTCAGGCGGCCGCCGCCGAAGGCGGGGCCGAGGACCGGAGCGAGCGCACTACGGGGTGCGCGAGCGAGGCCCGCAGGCCGCAACGCTCGCCGGCGGTCGCATCAGCGGCGACTACCGCGTCGGCGCCGACTAGGGCCGGAGATGTTGTGGAGCGTATGGAAGCAGCGCGACGTGGCGTGCCCGCTTGAGGGCCACCGACAACTCCCGTTGGTGACCCGCGCAGGTGCCGGTCTTCCTCCGCGGCTCGATCTTGGCGCGCTCGGAGAGGTAGCGGCGGAGGCGGTTGACCTCCTTGTAGTCGATCTGGACGGTCTTATCGGCGCAGAACGCGCAGACCTTCCGGCGACGTCGGTCGCGGTAGAAGTCGTCGCGCTTGCGCGCTCGAGCGGATGGCATCGGTGGTCGGGTCTCCTAGAAGGGAAGCTCGTCGATCTCGGTGTCGTCGAACCCGCCGCGAGCGGCACCCGCCGGGGCGGCCGCGCCGGCCGGGGCCCCCGCGAACGTGCCTTCGGCGGCTTCGCGCTTGTCGAGACCGAGCACGGTGTCGGCAGTGATGTCGAGCGACAGGCGCTTCTGGCCGTCGTTCGCTTCGTACTCGCGGGTGCGGAAACGGCCGTCGACGAAGACGCGGGCGCCCTTGCGCAGGCTCTCGGCCGCGCGCTCGCCGCGATCGCCCCAGACGCTCACGCGGAACCAGTCGGTCGACTCGATCCACTCGCCCGACTGCTGGTTCTTCGTCGACTGGTTCACCGCGACGGTGAAGCTCGCGACGGGCCGCCCATTGGGGGTGTAGCGAAGCTCGGGATCACGCCCGAGGTTGCCGATGATCTGGATCTTGCTCAGCGCCATCTCTCGACCCTCTCAGTCGATCGCGGCCGGAGCCGCCTCGCTCTCCGACTCGTCGATCCGCTCGCGACCATCATCCTCTTCTTCGTCGTCCTCCGCGGACGGAAGTGGCGTCTCGTCGCCGGTCGCCGAGTCGCGCATCGCGCGGGCCGGGCGCTCCTGGCGCACGATGAGGTGCCGGAGGACCTCCTCGGTGATGAGGATGCCCCGCTCGAGCTCGCCGATCACGGGCGTCGGCGCCTCGAAGACGACGATGTGGTAGGCGCCCTCGCGGTGGCGGTCGATGGCGTAGGCGAGCCGGCGGCGGCCCCACGGGGCGACCTTGATGATCTGGCCGCCTGCGGTGGTGATCTGCCGGGTGGTGCGATCGATGATCGCGGAGATGCGTTCGTCCGGCGCTTCCGGACTGAAGACCAGCATGAGCTCGTAGCGGCGCACGGCCGAAGACGCTCCTTCCCATGGGTATGCCCACGCTCGATGACATCGGCGGGAGCAGAAAGGTGAGAGCGGGAGTCTAGCACGGGGTCCCGCCAGGCCCCGCCGAGGCGCTCGGACCCCGGGGCCATTGATCTGCCGCCAGGGCCGCAAACGAACCCCCATGTATCCTCTGGCGTCGCAACCCCACACGACCGATGGAGTCCCGTGACCGATACCCGCATCCTGCTCCTCGGGGGCGCCGGGAGCGAGACGCTCAACAAGGTCCTCGGCAAGCCCGGCCGCGCGCTCACTCGCGTCGACGATCCGGACAAGCTCGTCGCTGAGTCGACCGAGCACGACGTCGTCGTGCTCGATACCGTCCCGCCGCCCAGGACCGTCGTCGACATCTGCCGCGACCTGCGGACCAATACCGAGCTCGCCGAGGTCCCGATCCTCGCCATCACCTCGAGCGACGACGTCGAGGAGCGGATCCGGCTCCTGGAGGCCGGCGCGGACGACGTGATGATCCGGCCGGTCGACGAGCGGGAGCTCGACGCCCGCGTCGAGGCGCTGGACCTTCGCCATCGCCGGTCGAAGGAGCTGCGGCCGAGCACACTGGTCGCGACGACCCGCCGCCCCGGACGGCGCCTGATGGTCGTGTACTCGCCCAAGGGCGGCGTCGGCACCACGACCGTCTCGGTCAACCTCGGCCTGGCGATCGCGGCCCGCATGCCCGATGCCTCTGCCGTGGTGGATCTCACGCCGATGGGCGGCCATGTCGCGACCCATCTCGACATCCGGCCCAAGCTGACCATCGCGGACCTGATCCGCGACAGCCAGGGCCTGATCAGCCCAGAGATCCTGCGCACGACCTACCTGACCCGACACGACCGCGGCCTGCTGGTGCTGGCCGGCTCGCCCAATCCGACCACCGCGCCGCTCATGTCCGGCGAAGAGGCGACCCGAACCCTGGAGGGCCTGCTCGCCGCCGTACCCAACGTGGTCGCGGACCTGGGCTCGCAGCTCGACGAGCGGGTCGTGGCGTCCCTCGAAGCCGCCGACGACGTGGTCATCGTGGTGACCCCGGACTTCCCGACCCTGAAGGCGACCCACGCCTTCTTCGAGTTCCTGGGCGCGGCCGGCACGAAGCTCCCCGAGCCGACCATCGTCGTCAACGAGGTCTACGCACTCCAGACGCTGACCCAGGGCGACATCGAGAACGCGCTCGCGCGCCGGGTCGCCATCCGGATCCCCTACGACCCGCTGCTGTACCTGCGGGCCGCGAACCAGGGCACCCCGGTCTTCGCGGCCGCGCCGACGTCGCAGCCGGCCCGCCGCTACGACCAGCTCGCGGCGATCCTCCTCGGCGAGGACGCACCGCAGGCAGTCCCCGAGCAGCGACGCAGGGGCCTGGCCGGGATCTTCGGCCGGAGCTGAGGCCGGCCTCCGCGGCGCGCGCGAGGGCCCTCGTCTAGCCCCCGGCGGGCGGCGCCGGCGGGATCGCGAACGACTCCTGGTCCTCCTCGGCCAGCGCCTCGTAGTGGGCCACGACGATCTCGTCGATGAGCTCCCGCGCGCCCGGCACGAGCCGCGGCTCGAGGAGGTTCGGGCCGACCCAGGCGTAGAGGGACGCGGCGTCTTGCCACTCCTCGAAGAGGACCGCCTCTTCCCCGCCATCGGGCTGGAGGCGGCGCGCGAGCTTCACGTACAGGAGGCCGGGCTGCTGGCGGAGCAGCGCGAGCTGCCGGCGGAAGACGGCGTTGAAGGCTCCGACCTTGGCGACGCCGACGCGTGCTCGCAGGACGCGAACGATCACTGGCTCGTGCTCCCGACGCTGCCCCGGCGCGATCGCTCGCGCGGACTCGGCCGGCGGTTCTGCATGCCACGACCCGCCGCTGGCCGCTGGCCCGTCAGTCTGACAGGACCGCCGGGCGCGCCCAAGGGCCTGATCTTGCGGCTGCGTTGCAATCGCAGGATCCGTGCCGGATCCCCGCGAGATTCGACGGACTGGCGGCGGGATCGCCGCTGGATTCGAGGCGAATCGAAACGGCGCGCCGGGTGGAGCCCGGCGCGCCGTCCGAGGGCGTTCGATTGCGGCGAGGTCCTGTGGCTAGGTCTTGGTGTTACCCACCGTCGAGTCTGTGCGGGCGGCGTTGAACGTCACCTGCGTCTCCGCGTTGAACTTCGGGCCGTACATGTTCTTGATGCCCGAGTAGCCGTACGAGTTGAGCGAGCTCAGGACGCCGCCGTTGCCGTTCGACTCGTTGACGCCCTCGAGCCAGCCGCCGCCCGACGAGCCGCCGGTCATGTCGCAGGCCAGCGCCCAGGTCGCGTTGCCTGTCCCAGAGTCCTGGCCGACCGGGCCGGCGCAGTACGTCAGGTCGTTGCCGTGGTACTTGCCCGCGGCCGGGAAGCCGAACGCGGCGAGCCGCTCGCCGACGCTCACGCTGTTGAACCCGACGGCGTAGCCGGGCGTGACCGCGGCGATGGCGTCGAGCTGGCCGCCGGACTTGCCGCCCGGGCCGACGACGGCGAAGGCCCAGTCGTGGGTCACCGCCTGGTCGTTGAACGACCCGGCCGTCGCGAAGTCGTTGTCCACGTAAAGCCCGCCACCGCCGGCGGTCGTCCAGCAGCCGTAGAGGCTCCCGGTGCACGCCGTTGCGAACGTTGCCGGCTGGCGATCCCACGAGGGCATGAAGACCCATTGCGTGGCGAATTCGCCGGTCGACTCATCGATGGCGCAATGGCCGGCGGTGAGGACCATGGAGAACCCGGCCCGGCCCTGGTCGTCGACGACGGAGCCGGAGCACTGCCAGTCGCCGCCACCCATGTGGAAGTAGACCTTCCCGACCCGGTCGCGGACGGCGCCGCTGCCGGCGAAGGACTTGCCGGTCACGAGGCCGCCGCTACCGCCGCCGCCTGGACGGGCGCGCGGGACGAACTTGTCGCCGGCACGGACGAAGTCGCGGGGCTGGGCCGCGGCCATGCGGGCGGCGGTCCAGTAGGCGACGACGCGATCGTGCTCCGACTTCGCGCTCTGTCGAGCGCTGGCAGGCGCGACGACGAGCGGGACGACGAGCAAGGCGAGCATCGTGCCGAGGGCGAGCGTTGATCGACGACGCACTTCGAAGACTCCCCCACTGTGGGTTCGATGGCGGAACCCGTTCTGGCCTCGAATGCTACGCAGCGACGGTTCCGCGCGTCAGTCTTCCCGGCGCCTTGCGGTGCGCGACGGCACCAAATCGCGGCGTGGTGCCGGAGGCGGGATTCGAACCCGCACGCCCTCGCGGGCAGCCGAGTTTAAGTCGGCCGCGTCTGCCCTTCCGCCACTCCGGCCCGGGCAGGGTACGTCACAGGCGGTCGAGGCCGATCGCCGTGGACGATGGGTTCGCGCTGTTCAGGGCCCGGCGTCCGCGCGGGCGGCAGGCGGCTCGGCGGTGAGCCCGCCGCCGCGGACCGTGGCACCGACGACCATCGCCGCGCCGATGAGCACGATGTTCTTGATGATGTACTGGCCCTCGAGCGTCGGGACGATCGGCCAGACCGTGAAGGTCTCGCTCGGGAACAGGATGAGCGGCGTGAACGTGCCGGCCATCTGGACCGCGAGCAGGAACAGGACGCCGCGCATCCAGCGGTTCAGGATGAGGCCGATCCCGATGGCCGATTCCCAGGCCGCCAGCACCGGCAGCGAGGCCTCGGGCTGGACGGCGCCGAACGTCAGCTCCTCGATCGTTCGCGCCGCGAGCGTCTCGGCCGGGCTGACGCCGGGGAAGAACTTCAGGATTCCGAACCAGAGGAACACGATCCCCAGGGCGACCCGCACGGCCGGGACGCCGACGCGGGCGAGGGTGCTCGTGATCCGGACGTCGAGGCGGTCGATCGACGCCGGGAGGCCCGTCTCGCGCATGCGCTCAGGCTACGCGCGCGGCGCGATCGAGGGCTCGACAGGACGGGAGGAGTGGAGGCGACGACCGGATTCGAACCGGTGAATAGAGGTTTTGCAGACCTCCGTGTTGAACCACTTCACCACGTCGCCTCGTGGGGCCGTCGGATTGTGCCATGCCCCGCCGAGATGGTTGCCCCTCGAGGATTCGAACCTCGCCTAACGGATTCAAAGTCCGCTGTCCTACCACTAGACGAAGGGGCAACGGCCGTCAGGGTACGCGGGCTCGCGCCACGGGCCTCCGGGCAAAAGAATGGAGCGGAAGACGGGACTCGAACCCGCGACCCTCACCTTGGCAAGGTGATGCTCTACCAACTGAGCCACTTCCGCTCGGAGGCTGCGCGCGCCGGGATGTTGGTGCCGAGAGCCAGAGTCGAACTGGCGACACCGCGATTTTCAGTCGCGTGCTCTACCAACTGAGCTATCTCGGCCCGGCGAGACCCTCGGGTCGACACCGGCCCGACGGCGTGGCGGAGGATAGCACGGGGTCCGGACGCCCCTCAATCGAGGCCGGCCACCTCGACGCGCCGCCCCAGGAACGCGCCGAAGCGCTCGGTGGCGGCACGGATGCCGGCACGTTCGCGCGAATCGAGGTCGACGAGGAGGTCCACCAGGAGGCTCGTCCTCCCGCCCTCCTCCCGGCGCCGGTAGCCCCCGACAACGAGCCCGTCGCGGACCACGATGTGGGCCAGGACCACCTGCGCGACACGGGCCGCAGATGGGAGACCCGGGTCCATGGCGTCCTCGCGATCGCGGAACGAGATCAGCAGCTCGTCGTAGTTCGGGAGGAGGTGCACCACGGGCGAGTCGATCGCGACCGCGGGCGCCGACGGCGAGCGCCAGAACGTCCGCTCCCCCACCCGCTCGGTCGCCAGCGGCGGTGTCGCGAGCTCGAGGGCCTTCCGCGAGTCGGCCACCGTGAGGCCCGACCACCACGCGAGGTCGGCGACCTGGGCGGGCCCGTGACCCTCCACGTAGCGCCGGCCGATCTCGGCGAGGGCCTCATCGCGCGTCCGCGGCGCCGCGGGCGGGAGCCGTTCCTCGAGCAGCGCATAGGTCTGGCGCTTGCCGCGCCGCGGGCCGCTGCAGATGCGGCCGTCGAGCTCGGCATCGCTGACGAGGTAGCCAAGCCGCAGCCCGGTCGCCTCGATCCCGGCGGCACGCAAGCGCTCCCCGAGCTCCTCGCGGGTCAGGGCGACGCCGCCGCCGAGCGCCCGCTCGATCACCCGGGCGCTCTTCCGGGTCGTCTCCCGGTCGAGCTCGAGGATGCGGTACTGGTAGGCGCTCGCCTGGCGGACCCGCGGCGCGGTGAGCGCCAGCAGCCAGCGCAGGTCCTCGGGCGCGACGAAGTGCCACGTCGGGCGCATGACATGCGTCCGCACGAACGCGCCCTCATCGAAGGCGCGATCGACGTCGGCCTCGACGGCCCCATCGACCCGCTGCGCGAGGGCCCACTTCGCGTTCGGATAGTCCTGCGACTGGACCGCGAGTAGATGGCGGACGACGTCGACCGGCTGCCCCAGGGGCGTCCCGACGAGCCGCTGCGCGGCGAGCCGTCGGACCGCGATCGAGTCGGCGGTCAGGTCAGTCGAGCCCGGCCAGCGCCGCGACGTCGGCCTGGTCGAGCGGGGCCTCGCCGGTCAGCTGCCGGAGCCGGTTGATGCGATCGACGACGTTCGGGTGCGTCGAGAACATCGAGCTCGAGCGGTCCTCGAACTTCTTGATCGGGTTGGTGAAGTAGAGGTGCTGGGTCGCCCGGTTGGCGACCTCCAGGACCTCCTTGTCGGACGCGATCTTGGCCAGCGCCCGCTGGATGCCGGCCGGGTTGCGCGTGAGCTCGACCGACGACGCATCGGCGAGGTATTCGCGCTGGCGGCTCACCGCGAGCTGGACGAGCCGGGCGATGAACGGGGCGATGATCGCGAGGACGATGGCCAGGACGTACACGAGCGCGACGAGCCCGCCGCCACCCTTGTCCCGGTCGCCGCCGCCACGCCGGCCGCCGCCCCAGAACGTGAAGCGCAGGAAGAAGTCCGCGAGCAGCGCGATCGAGCCCACGAGGACCGCGACCAGCAGCCCGAACCGGATGTCGTAGTTGCGGACGTGGGACAGCTCGTGGCCCATCACGCCCTGCAGCTCCTCGCGATCGAGCTTCTGGAGCAGGCCGGTCGTGATCGCCACGGAGGCGTGCTCCGGGTCTCGCCCCGTGGCGAAGGCATTCGGCGCGGTGTCCTCGATGACGTAGACCTTCGGCATCGGCACGTTCGCCGCAATCGACATCTCGCGGACGACGTTCATCAGCTGCGGCGCCGACTGCTCGCTCACCTCGCGGGCGCCGGACGTCGTCAGCACGAGCTGATCGCCGGCGAAGTACGAGCCGACCGAGAGCAGCATCGCCAGCACGATCGCGGCCGTGGTGACGCCGAGGGCGCCCTCGACCGCGCCCGTGGTGCCGTAGCCGATGGCGAAGCCGAGGCCGCCGAGGATCAGCGTCACCAGCACGATCAGAAGCACCGAGTTCCGTCGGTTGTCCGACTGCTGGGCGGCGAACGTGCTGCGAGTGTTCATCGTTGGACGCGCCGAACCGGCGCTCTCCGGGAGCGGCCGGTGGTGGGCCCTAGCTCAGGCTGAGGTCGACGGTCGGGACGTTTGCCGCCTCGGGCTCGGCCTCGAAGAACTCGCGCTTGACGAAGCCGAACAGGCCCGCGAGCAGGTTGCTCGGGAAGGTCTGGATGGCGTTGTTGTAGTCCAGGACGCTGGCGTTGTAGTGCTGCCGGCTGAACGAGATCTGGTTCTCGGTCGTGGTGACCTCTTCCTGCAGCGCCAGGACGTTCTGGTTCGCCTTGAGCTCGGGGTAGTTCTCGACGACGGCGAACAGCGAACGCAGCGCGCCGGTCAGCATGTTCTCCGCCTGGGCCTGCTGGCCGACGCTGCCCTGGGCGCCTGCCGTGACCGCGTTCGCCCGGGCGTTCGTGACGTCCGTCAGGACCTTCTGCTCGAACTGCATGTAGCCCTTGACGGCGTTCACGAGGTTCGGAATCAGGTCGTGTCGGCGCTTCAGCTGGACCTGGATCTGAGCGAGCGCCTCGTCGATCCGGTTGCGGCGGCCGATGAGGCCGTTGTAGATGCCGACGACGAACAGCGCGATGACGCCGACGACGATCAGCACGACGATCCATTCCAATGAATTGGCCCTCCACGTCGGCTCGCACGCTTTCGCGCGATGCCGACCCCCTCAGTCTACCGTGCCCCCACGGCCGTGCCGCCAGTGCCATTCGTCAGCACGGGATCCCGTTGCCGGCACAGGTCCCGTTGTCGGCGCGACGTCCCGTGCCAGCACAGCGTCCCGTTGTCGCCGCACAGGGTCGCGCTGTCGGCACGCGGTCCGGCTGGTGGGCGGTGAGGGATTCGAACCCCCGACGGCCTCGGTGTAAACGAGGTGCTCTGACCAGGCTGAGCTAACCGCCCGCCGAGATCCTACAGAACCGTGTGCCATCCCCGGCCTTCTGCCGGGCTGCTTCGGGGCTTCCTCCGGCTTTCCTGTGATCCAGCGGCGCGGGTTCAGTTCGGCGCTGGGCAGCCTTGACCATGGCCGTGATCAGCCCATGATCATTTCTGGCACTTCATGAGCCACAAGCTCGCATGAGCGATCGCGCCGCCGATGCTTGCGGGCTCGGATGATCACCTGATGATCAAGACGCCGCCGAAGATGGCCGCCAAGGCACGTTGTGGCTTCTCGAGCGGCGAAGGTCAGAGGCTAAAGGCGCGCCTACCCCCGAATTTGATCACCAGCTGATCACGCAGCAGGCCTAGGCCTAGCTTCGCCGTCGATCCGCCGATCGAGGGCGTGCCGCGGGGACGCCGCGGAGGAAGTCGACCGGTTCCACCTTGTGGTTGCGCGTGAACAACCTGCGTTCAGATTCGGGACATCGCGACCGACAAGCCGCGCGTTAGCGTCGAGCACCGGCAAGGCATGTGTCCTTGTCGGGCCAGATGAACGCAGGCTGTGCACCAGGGCCCGGACCGGGCCGCGCCCGCCGGACGCGTGGACCCTTGTGGCCTTCCTTACCTCGAATCTGCACAACTGCTGTTCACGCAACGAGACAACGCGGCGCGGCGCAGCGGTGCGGAGGAAGGTGATCGTCCAAGGTTGGCCGCAGCCGCATCTCTCGACGAGCACGTGCCGCGGGACGGCGGGCGGAGGAAGGTGATCGGCCCAGCGAGATGGCCGCAGCCGCGTCTCTCGACGAGCACGTGCCGCGGGACGGCGGGCGGAGGAAGGTGATCGGCCGAGCGTTGGGCGGGCAGCGCATCCCTCGACGAGCACGTACCGCGGGACGGCGGGCGGAGGAAGGTGATCGGCCGAGCGTTGGGAGCGAAGCTCACATGGCGAGGCCGAGCAGCTTCCGCAGCCCGGCGGCCCGCCGGATCAGTGAAGGAGTGGTGCCCAGGCCGGGACTTGAACCCGGATGAGTTGCCTCATACGCCCCTCAAACGTACGCGTATACCAATTCCGCCACCTGGGCATCAGGTTCGCTGCCGGCAAGCTGCGCTGGATCTGCGAGGGGTCGAGGTGTTGGTACCGAGGACGGGACTCGAACCCATACGCCCTTGCGGGCACTAGCTCCTGAAGCTAGCGCGTCTGCCAATTTCGCCACCTCGGCGTGAGATCCACGGCGGCCCGAATCGGGCCTTAGCTGCCGTCGGCGAGCCGCCATGTTAGCACGTCCCAATAGCGGTCCCCGGAGCTCCCAATGGGCCTCGCGACCGGTCCGATGACGGTGTCGCGGAACACGACGTAGTCGTCGCGGAAGGCCAGCGGGAGCACGTATTGGCGCGCCGCGAGACGCTGCTGCAGCGCGCCGTAGGCGGCCGCGCGGGCCTCCGGATCGACCGGCGTTCGAGCCGCCACGAGCAGCGCGTCGAGGTCCGGATCCTGGAGTCCCGAGATGTTCGAGCCGCCGGTCCGGGTCTGCGACGCCGCGAGCAGCGGGTAGACGTCCGGATCGAGACCGATCGCGAGCGGCACCGCCGCGACCTGGAACCGGCCGCGGGCGAGCCGGTCGCCGATCAGCTCGGCCGCGGGCAACGCGACCAGCCGGACGGCCAGCCCGATGTCATGCCAGGCACTGACCACGTCCTCGGCGACGTGGTACGCGACCGGGTTCACGAGCTCCTCGGGACACAGCAGCTGGATCACGAGCGGCTCGGTCGCGTCCTTCGGGATCCAGCTCCCGCCCGACTCCCGCCAGCCCGCGGCGGTGAGCCGCTTCCTGGCATCGGCCGGGTCGTGCGGGACGATCGCGCCGGCGTCGGGATCGAACATCGCTGAGCTGGGCGGGATGAGCGAGTCGGCCCGCGTGCCGAGCCCGCCGAGCACCCGATCGACCAGCGCGTCGCGGTCGATCGCCTCGAGCAGCGCGCGGCGGACCTCGGGATCCTGGAAGGCCTTGTCGCGGGCCCGCAGGTCGAGGGTCGCGGCGAGGAGCGTCGTCCCCGGGTACTGGACGAGCCGCGAATGCGGCGACGCGGCCAGGTCGCGGGCATCGGCCGGCTGCAGGCCGGAGGCGGCGTCGAGATGCCCGGCGGACCAGTCGGCGCGCAGCGTGTCGAGGTCGTCGTAGTAGCGGATCTCGAGGTTCGTGAGGTACGGCATGGCGAAGTCGCCGCGTGGCGTGGGCGCCGCGGTGGCGAGCGAATCGGTCGGTCGAGGCGTGTCGAAGTTCGGCCCGCCGGGCACGCCCGTGCTGACGTCCGGTGGGGTCATGGCCGCGAGGACGGCGCGCTCCGTGTCGAGGAAGACGAGCCGGTACGGTCCCGAGGCGACGGGCTGCTGGCCGAAGGGGTCGTCGGCGAGCGCATCCGGCGGGGAGAGGCTGAGGATGTGGGCCGGCGCGATCGGCTGCGTGGCGGCCTGGAGGAAGCCGCCCAGCGGCGTCGTCAGGTGCAGCGCCACCGTGCGGTCGTCGATGACCGTCGAGGTCACGTCGCGCCAGGACTCGGCGCCCGGGCCCGTGTACGACGGATCGCTCAGGACGCCGATCGTGAAGGCGACGTCGTCCGCGGTGATCGGCTCGCCGTCCTGCCAGCGCTGGTCCGGCCGGAGGTGGAACGTCCAGGTGCGACCCGCGTCGTCGACGTCCCAGCTCGAGGCGAGGTCGCTCACGATCGAGCTGCCCGGTCCCAGCTTGACGAGGCCCCTGAAGAGGAGCGAGACGAGCGCCCGATCGGCGGCCGACCGCGCCCCGAACGGGCTCGCGTTGGTCGCCCGGCCGAGCACCGCCTCGACGAACGGCCGGCCGGCGCTCGCCGGCTGCGACGGCTCCAGCTCCTCGCCGGACGTCTGCACCGTCGGGGCGAGTGCCGCCACCGAGAGCGCGATGAGGGCAACCGTGAGCACGCCGATCAGGGCGCGGTCACGAAGCTTCACTGGCGACCCCTCGGGGTGCGCCGCCGTCGATGCGGCGGCGGGTCAGGCGGCGGGGGTTGAGGGCGCGAAGATGTAGGCGGCGATCGAGAACGCCACGAACAGCGCGATCAGGACGATCGTGAACTGCCACAGGCGGCGTTCGATGCCGCGGCGGCTGCGGTACACGGTCGAGTCGCCGCCGAACGTGCCGCCGAGGCCGGAGCCGCGCGATTGCAGGAGCACGGCGAAGGTCAGGGCGATGCTGACGATGAGCTGGCCGGCGGCCAGGACGGGATTCACGGTGCGACGATCCTCCTCGGAGTGCCAGCGGCGGATGTTAGCGCAGGAGCGAGCGCCCGGCGATTCCCGGCCATCCCGGGAGGCCGGCGAGCTCGAGCAGCGTGGGGGCCACGTCGGCCAGCACGCCGTCCGCCAGCCGGCGCCCCACGACCGCGGGGCCGGCGATCACGATCGGGACCGGGTTGAGCGAGTGGGCCGTGATCGGGCTCCCTGCGACGGTGCGTTCGTCGTCCGCGTTGCCGTGGTCGGCGGTCACGATCAGGAGCGCCGACGAGGCCGGGTCGTCGATGGAGAGCGCCGTCGCGATCCGGCCGAGGCAGGCGTCGACGGTCTCGACGGCCTCGATCGTGGCCTCCCAGTCGCCGGTGTGGCCGACCATGTCCGGGTTCGCGAAGTTCGCGACGATCACGTCGTACTCGCCGGACGCGATGCCCGCGACGACCGCGTCGGTCACGCCCCCAGCGCTCATCTCCGGCTGGAGGTCGTACGTCGCGACCTTCGGGCTCGGCACGAGGACCCGGTCCTCGCCCGCGAAGGGGGCCTCCCGGCCGCCGTTCAGGAAATACGTCACGTGCGCGTACTTCTCCGTCTCGGCGACGTGCAGCTGCCGCCAGCCGGCGGCCTCGAACGCACCGGCGAGGCAGGGCACGACCTCGGGCGGGAAGGCGACGAGGACGGGCAGGCCCTCCTCGTACTCCGTCATCGTGACGACGCGGAGGTCGAGCGGCGCCGGCCGGCCCTCGGCTGACGCGCGGTCGAACGCGTCGAACGTCGGGTCGGCGAGCGCGTGCGTCAGCTGCCGCGCCCGGTCGGCGCGGAAGTTGGCGTGGACGATCGGCTCGCCGTCCGTGAGCGGGCCATCGCGCGGCGCGTCGTCGCGACCCTCGGGCCCCAGCGGGTCGATGACGGTCGGGCGGACGAACTCGTCGGCGACGTCGTTCGCGTAGGAGCGCTCGATCGCGGCCGTCGCGCTCGGCGCGTGCTCCCCCACCCCGTGGACGATCGCGTCGTAGCCGGCCTCGGTCCGCTCCCAGCGCCGGTCGCGATCCATCGCGTAGTAGCGGCCACCGACGGTCGCGACCCGGGCGTCCGGGTGGGCCTCGCGGAGGCGCGCTTCGAGCGCCGGCACGAACTCGATCGCGGAGCGCGGCGGCGTGTCGCGGCCGTCGAGCAGCGCGTGGAGCCGGAACGCGGGCACGCCCTCGCGGCGGGCCAGCTCGGCGAGCGCCACGAGGTGCCGGTCGTGGGCGTGCACGCCGCCCGGGCCCACGAGCCCGACGACGTTGAGTCGGCCCCGCCCCTCCCGCGCGCGCCGGCACGCCTCCAGGAGCGCCGGGCGCCGGAAGAACGAGCCGTCGGCGATCGCGGCGTCGATGCGCGGGAGATCCTGGAGCACCGGCCGCCCCGCGCCGATGTTCAGGTGGCCGACCTCGGAGTTGCCCATCTGCCCGATCGGCAGGCCGACGGCCTCGCCGGATGCCGCGAGCCGGGCGTGCGGCCAGCGCGCGAGCAGCCCGCGCCAGACCGGCAGGTCCGCGGCGGCGATCGCATCGGTGGACGGGTCGCCCCCGATGCCGAAGCCATCGATCACGATGAGGACGATGGGCCGCGGCCGGGCGCCGCTCACCTCGCGCCGCTCAGGCGCCTGCTCCGGCCCGGGCTGCCGCGGTCAAGCCCGCCCGGGCGACGATCGCCGCCATCTCGTCGGGCTTGAGCGAGGCCCCGCCGACGAGCGCCCCGTCGATCGACGGCTCGGCCATGAACTCGTCGATGTTGGAGGAGGCGACGCTCCCGCCGTACAGGACGGGCACGTCCGCGCCACCGTTCGGGAAGCCGAGCGCGGCGAGGGTCTGGCGGATCGCGGCCGCCATCTCCGCGGCGTCGGCGCCGCGGGCATTGCGGCCCGTGCCGATGGCCCAGACCGGCTCGTAGGCAATCGCGAATGCGGCAGCGTCGCCCGCGTTGATCGCCACGGGGTCGGCGGCGGCGAGGCAGCCCCGCAGCTGGCGGTCGACGACGTCGCTGGCCCGGCCGGCCTCGCGCTCGGCGAGCTGCTCACCGACGCACAGGATCGTCCGCAGCCCGGCCGCGCGTGCCGCGAGCAGCTTGCGGCCGATGAGCTCGTCGGTCTCGCAGGCGTCCCGCCGCCGCTCCGAGTGCCCGACGATCGTCCACGTCGCGAGCCCGGCCAGCATCGGCGCGGAGATCGCGCCGGTGAAGGCGCCCGCCGCCTCGTGGTGGACGTCCTGGGCGCCCACGGCGACGCCGCTGCCGTCGGGCGCCGCCGCGTCGGGACCGGACACGGCGTCCCGGACCGCGGCCAGACAGACGAACGGCGGGCAGAGCACCCGGATCACCCCATCGACCCGCGTCCGCGCCGCGATCGTGCGGGCCAGCTCGCCGGCGTCGGCCGGCGTCGTGTGCATCTTCCAGTTGCCCGCCACGATGATCGGTCGCATCGAGCCAATCATGCCAGCGCGAGACGCTCGATCCGGTCGAGGGCGCGCTGGACCGCGGAACGGTGGATCGCCAGTCGATCGGCGAGCTCCCCGAGCGTCGCCTCCGGCGTCTCGCGGCGCGCCGCGGCGACCGCCCGCACCATCGCCGATTCCTCGTCCAGCCGGCCATCGGCATGGAGCGCCTCGATCGCCTCGATCTGGCGCCCCGATGCGATCACCGTGCGGGCGAGATTCGCGGATTCGGCGTTGATGACCCGGTTGAGCTCGCCGCGGAGCGTCCGCGCGACCTGCCGGGTCTCGATCTCGAGGAGGCTCGGGCCGGCGCCCATGCGCCGCAGCAGGAGCTGGACGGCCTCGGCGCTCTTGAGCGTCACGACGCCGCGACCGCGGCGGAGGCGCCAGCCGGCGGACATGCCGGCGTCGAGCAGCCAGTCGTGCAGGCGTGGCGCCTCGTCCGGCGGCACCACCAGCTCGAGATGGGTCCTGCCGTTGGACAGGCTCAGCGAGCCACGGGCCAGGAATCGGCCGCGGAGCCAGGCCATCCGGCAGTGCTCCGGCCTGCTCGGCCAGTCGAACGCCTGGATCGGCGCCTCGGGGTCGCTGTGCCGGGCGAGGCGGACGGCGAGCCGGGCGAGGGTCGCGTCGCGCCAGCGGTCGCCGAGGTCGAGGCCCGCGCGCTCCGCCTCGCGATCGCACTCGCGGGCCGGGTCGATCCCGGCGAGCTCCGCCCGGAGGGCGAGGACGAGGTCGCGCTCGGAGCCGGCCACCTCAGGCCGACCGGCCGACGCGCTCGCGCCGGAGCGCGGGGCCCTCGCGCTCGATGGTCCGCAGGATCGCGCTGGCGAGCCGGTCCGGGTCGTGGTGATGCGGGTCATCGGGGCTGGCCACGCCGTCGGTCGCGAGGTGCGGCGCCGGCTCGACCCGGGGCGGCCACGTCGGCTCGACGGCGTCGGCCGGCCACGGCTTGTCGTCGTCCTCGAAGCGATCGTTCGCGATCACGAGGTCCACGATGTCGGGCTGCGTGTGGGCGATGAGCGCGTCGACGTGATCGGCCAGGTCGAAGCCTTCCGTCTCGCCCGGCTGGGTGGCCACGTTGCAGGCGTAGACGCGAATCCCCGGCGCCTCGGCGACCGCGCGCCGGATGGCCGGGATCAGGAGGACCGGCAGCACGCTGGTGAAGAGGCTCCCGGGGCCGAGGACGACGATCTCCGCCTCGGCGATCGCGGCCAGGGCATCCTCCGCCGCCTCGACGTTGCTCGGCTCGATCCAGACGCGCTCGATGCCGGTCGTCCGCATGATGGTCGACTGCCCGGTCACGGTCCCGCCGTCGCGCGTCCGGGCCCGGAGGTTGATGGGCGTGGCCGAAGCCGGCACGACCTTGCCCCGGACCGCGAGGACGCGGTTCATGCGGCGCACGCCCTCCTCGAAGTCACCGCCCTCCAGGGCCGTCATGGCAGCGATCAGGAGGTTGCCCACGGCGTGCCCGCCGAGCCCGCCGCGCTCGGTCTCGACCGGCCCCCCGTCGACGAGGTGTCCGCCCGGGAATCGATACCCGAGCAGCTCGCTCATCAGCGGCTCGGCGTCGGCCAGCGCCGCGATGCAGTTGCGGATGTCGCCGACCGGCGGGATGCCGAGCTCCTCGCGCAGCGCGCCGGACGATCCGCCGTCGTCGGCGACCGTGACGATGGCGGTTAGGTTGCTGGTGTGCTCCTTGAGGCCGCGCAGCAGGGTCGAGAGCCCGGTGCCGCCGCCGATCGCCACGACGCGTGGCCCGCGTGCGAGGAACCGCTTCTGGTAGATGACGTCGGCGATCGGCGTCTCCTCGTCCTGGCGGAGGGGCTCCGTGAGCGCACGTGCGAGCTGCCACGCGCCGAGCAGGAACAGGCTCGCGCCCAGCACGCCGAATACGGCGCCGCGGACGGCGAAGGGCAGGAACTGGAGCGTGACGAGGTCGATGAGCTGCTCGGCGAGCCCGCCCGGCTCCAGGCCGACCTGAAGCTGCCGCAGGAGGTGGGCCATGCCGAGGGCGAGCAGGAGCAGGCCCGCGAACATGAGCAGGAGCCAGCGCTTGACGCCGATGCCCGGCTGCAGCCAGCGCCGCAACCTCACCTCGTCAGCCTCGCCGCCCTCATTTCCGCTCGAGCTCGCGATGGAAGACCTCGACCGGCTCGTGGCCCTTCTCGCGCAGCCGCCGCGCGAGCTCCTCCGCGAACACGATCGAGCGGTGCCGCCCGCCGGTGCAGCCGATGCCGACCGTCAGCCGGCTCTTGCCCTCCTCGGCGAAGGCAGGGATGCTGAACTCGAGGAGCCCGTCGATGAGGTCGAGGTACTCGCGCGCCCCCGGCTGGGCCAGGACGAAGGCCTTCACCGGCTCCGTGAGCCCGGAATGCTCGCGGAGCTCCGGCACGTAGTACGGGTTCTGGATGAAGCGCGTGTCGAAGACGAGGTCCGCCTCGAGGGGGAGGCCGAACTTGTAGCCGAAGCTGATCAGCTGGATCGTCATCGTGTCCGGCTGGAGCTCGGCGATGCTCGCGAAGAGGCGCTCGCGGAGCTCGCGCAGCGGCAGGTCGGTGGTGTCGACGACGACGTCCGCCTCCGACCGGATCGGGTCCAGGAGCCGCCGCTCCAGCACGATCGCGGCCTCGGTGCTCCGGCCGTTCGCGAGCGGGTGCCGGTGGCGGGTCTCCGAGAAGCGGCGGATGATCGTCTCGGTGCTCGCCTCGAGGAAGAAGACCTGCGGCCGGATGCCGCGACCCTCGAGGGCGCCGCGCATGGCGCGGTAGGCCGTCTCGGCGTCGCCGGCCCGGACGTCGAGGACGATCGCGACGCGGGCGAACCGCTCCGGGTACTGCAGCACCAGCTCGGCGAGGTTGGTCAGCAGCTCGCTCGGCAGGTTATCGACGACCGTGTAGGCGAGGTCCTCGAAGAGCTTCGCCGCCGCGGTCTTGCCGCCGCCGGACAGCCCGCTGAGCAGCACGACGTGAGGTCCCTGCGTGCCCTCGAGCTCGGGCGTCTCCGTCGGCTCGTCCATCGCGAGGAGAATAGCCGCTGGCCTCGCGCTACCGACCCGTGCGGCGGATGAACAGGATCGTCCCCTCGAACAGGATGTAGAGCGTGAGCCCGAGCACGAACGGGCTCACCAGGTCGCCGCCGGGCGTGGCCACGGCCGAGAAGATGGCGATGACGAGGATCACGACCCGGCGCGACCGCGAGAGCCGCTCCGACGTGACGATGCCGACCCGCGACAGCCCGACGAGCAGGATCGGGAACTCCATCAGGATCCCGAAAGCGAGGAAGAGGGTCGTGACGAAGTCGAAATAGCTGCGCAGCTCGATGGTCGGGTTGACGCCCTCGAGCACGAGGCTCAGCAGGAACTGGGTCGCGAACGGCAGGATCACATAGGCGATCGAGACGCCGAGGAGGAAGAACAGGAGCGCCACCGGGATCCACGGCAGCACGGACCGCCGCTCCGACGGCGTGAGGCCGGGCGCGACGAAGCGCCACACGTGCCACAGGATCACGGGCATCCCCAGGATCACCCCGACGACGAGCGCCAGCTGGACCCTGATCGAGAAGCCGGCGGTGAGATCGAGGAGGATCAGCGGGACGTTCGCCGGCAGTGGCGCCCGGAGGATCTCCACCAGCTCGTCGCCAATCGCGAAGCCGACAACGGACCCGAGCGCGACCGCGAGCGCCGACCACAGGATCCGGTTGCGCAGCTCCGTGAGGTGGCCGGTCAAAGGCATCGCGCCGGGCCCGATCGGCTCGGTGGCGGTCGGGGCGTCCGTCATCGGGAGGCGGGTCGAGCTTGGCGTCCGGCTGGGCCGCGCGGCGCTGGGCCGCGGCGCAGCCTAGGAGTGGTCTGGATCGTTCGCCGGCGCCGGCGCGTCGGCCGGCGGGGCGTCGGCAGCCGCCGGCGCGGCGGGCGCAGTGGGCGCAGCCGGGGCGGACGCGGCAGGGGCGGCGGGCGCGGCCGACGCCGCGGCCTGCGGGCTGGCGGGCGCGCTCGCGGGCGTGTCGAGCTTGCCCGCGTCGGCGACGTCCGTGGCGGCCTTCCGGAACTCGCGCACGCTCTTGCCGAGGGACGCGGCAACGTCCGGGAGCTTGCCCGGCCCGAGCACGACGAGGGCGATGATCAGGATCAGGATCAGCTCGCCCGGACCGATGTTTGGAAACGGCATGGTGTCCTCAGCGCCGCGGCGTTTCGGCCGCCGGCAGTCGGTTCACGGTAGCACAGGGAGCCGTTCGGACCAGGAACGGGCGGCCGCCGCGACCCGGTCCTGGAGATCGCTCCGAGCCCCCGCTCCCCCCTCCTCGGCGGCCGCTGACGCGATCCCCCGCGAGACGTTGACGATGAGGCTCCCGCCGGGCCGCCGCGACGCGCCCGCGGCAACCGGCCCGTGGACGAGCACCGGCTCGATGCTGCCGCCCTGGGCGCCGACGCCGGGCACGAGGAACGGCAGCGCCGGAGCGACGGCGCGGATGGCGCGCAGCTCCTCGGGCGCCGTGGCGCCGACCACCAGCCCGACCGTCCCGCCCGGACCCCAGGTGGCGACCTCGCGCGCGACGCGGGCCCACAGCGGCTCGGAGGGTGCGGCGAGGCTGCCATCGTCCCGCTGGTGCGTAGCGACGCGGAGCGACTGGAAGTCCGCCGCGCCCGGGTTCGAGGTCCGGCACAGCACGTAGGCGAACCGGTCCGGCCGCTCGAGGTAGGTCAGCAGCGCCTCCTGGCCGACGTACGGATTGACCGTGACCGCGTCGACGCCGAGGGCGTCGTAATAGGCGATCGACTGGCGCGCGGAGGTGGTGTCGATGTCGCCGCGCTTCCCGTCCGCGACCACCGGCACGTCGCCCGGGATGCGCGCGCGGATCCGCTCGAGCGCGGCGAAGCCGCTCGAGCCGAAGGCCTCGTAGAAGGACAGGTTCGGCTTGACCGCGGCCGCGAAGGGCAGGGCCGCCTCGAGCACGAGCTCGGCGAAGCGCTCGACGCCGTCCAGATCCCGCGAGAAGCCCTTCGGGAGCGCGTCCGGGACCGGATCGAGGCCGAGACAGAGGACGGTGCCCGTCGCCGCGCTCCTGGCGGCGAGTCGATCGAGGTAGGTCGGGCGGGCCGCCTCGCTCACGGAGCGCTCGGGGCGCTCGGGACCGGCGCGGCCGGCGTCGGCGTCGGCAGTGCCGGCAGCTGATCGGCCGGGATGAACCACTGCGGTCGGGACGGGGCATCGAGGCCCGCCGAGATCGTCAGCGCCACGGGCTCGCCGGCCGTCCAGGTCGGGGCCGTGCCGGAGAGCGGGATCATCCACAGGTCGACCACGCCGTGCTCGAGCTTGAAGAACGCGACGGCGTCCATGAGTGGCGACCAGACCGGGCTGAACGACAGCTCGTCGGTCGTGAGCTTGAGCAGCTCGGCGCCGTTCCTCGCGTCCAGGATCACGACGTCGGTCCCGAAGCTGGTGGTCCTGGTCGCCGCGACGTACTTGCCGTCGCGTGACCACGAGGGAGAGCTGTAGCCGCCGGTCGTCATCGGCTGCGTTCGGCCGGTCGCGACGTTGTAGCGCATGATCGTTGGCGTGCCGCGGCTGCCCTCGCGCCCGTTCCGCACGTAGAGCAGCGTCTTGCCGTCGGGCGACCAGGCGGGGTCGTCGTGGCCGAGCGACAGGCTCTCGGGCAGGGCGAGGTCGGTCAGCTTCTCGCTCTGCAGGTCGAACAGCTTGAGCGTGATGTCGCTCGTCGTTGGATCGGGCCCGTCGGTGATGATCGCCGCGGTCCGGCCGTCGGGCGAGATCGCCGGCTCCCGGATGAAGTACGACCAGGTGTAGGCGCCGTTCCGGACCTGGCCCTTCAGGAGCTGCCGCGTGTCGCCGCCCGCCGCGGGGACCTGCATCAGGCTCGGATAGGTCAGGTTGTAGAACCGGACCTCGCCGTTCGTGATCCATTTCGGGTCGCCCGACGCCCGGGTGTTGCGGATGAAGTAGACCGTCGAGCCGTCCGGCGACCAGGTCGGCATCGAGTCGTTGCCGTTGTCGGTGATCTGCTTGGCCGCGTCGCCCGACTGCGTCCAGATATTGCCGTCCTTGGCGTACAGCAGCGTGCCGGGCACGTTCGCTCGCGGATCGACGATGACGACGTTCGACGGCGTCGGCGTGCGGATCGGGCCGCCGGGGCCGTTGGGTCCACCGGGTCCCGCGACGCTCGGCAGCGAGCCGCCGAGCAATGCCCAGCTGACTGCGGCGACGACCACGAGCCCGACGACCGACAGTGCGGGCGCGACCGCGACCGGCATGCGCGCGCCACCGGCAGGCCGCGCCTGCGTTGGGCCGCCTCGGACGGGTGGGTTCGCCCTCGCCATTCGATCAGCTCGCCGTGGCGAGCCCGACCGTCGGGCCCGGCCCGACCGGCACCGGCTCCGACTCGAGCATCGCGCGCGCCTCGGGGTGGCTGCCCGACGGCGCCGCGTCGCGGATATCCAGCTGCAGCGACTCGATCCCGCCGAAGCGGCGGCTCATCAGCCGCGCGACGACGTCGATGGCGTCCCCCTCCGCGACGTCGTGGGACAGCTCCGGCCAGCCGAAGGCGATGCCGTCGAGCACGTCGAGGCGGCGCTTGAGCACGAGCTGGCTGTGGCCGCCGTCGGCCTCGCGCGATCTGGTCACGGTCAGCCCGAGGACGGCGACGAGGGGCTCCGGGTTGCCGATCCCGTATGGGGCGAGCCGGGCGAGGTCGCGGAACAGCGCGTAGTCGACGTCGCGCGCGCGGATCGCGAGGTCGACCGCCTGGAGCGGCACGGGATCCGGCGGCGCAGCGACGGCGGCGAGGGCCAGGAACCGCTCGCGGAAGGCGGGCCAGTCCTCGGTTCGGATCTCGAACCCGGCCGCGCCGGCGTGGCCGCCGTGGCGGATCAGCAGGTCGCCGCAGGCGGCGAGGGTGTCGGCGAGGTGGAGCTCGCTCCCGCTGCTTCGGCAGGATGCGCGGACGATCTCGCCGAGGTCCGCGCCGACGATCGCAGGCCGGCGCCGCTCCTCCGCCAGGCGCCCGGCGACGAGCCCGACGACGCCCACCGGCCACGGCCCGCGCACGATCGTGGCCGGGGCGTCGTCGACCGCGTCCGGAGACGTCCGCGCCTCGGCGACCGCGGCGCGAAGCAGGTCCCGCCGCGTCACGTTGGCCGCATCCAGCACGGCCGCGAGATTCGCCGCTTCCTCGGGGTCGTCGGCGAGGAGCAGCCGGGCCGCGTCGAAGGCCTCCCCTACCCTGCCCGCCGCATTGAGGCGCGGCGCGACGGCGAAGGCCAGCGTCTCGAGGTCGAGCCGTGCCGCGTCGATGTGGGCCGCGGCGAAGAGGGCCGCCAGGCCGGGTCGTGGCGCCGAGCGCAGCACCTCGAGCCCGAGCCGGACGATCGCCCGGTTCTCGCCGAGCACGGGCGCCAGGTCCGCCACGGTGCCGATCGCGGCGAGGTCCGCCAGCGCGAGCGCCGCGTCGCCGATCAGGAGTCGGGCGACGGTGAAGGCGACGCCGCTGCCGGCCAGGCGCCGTTCCGGGTACGTGGCGTCCGCTCGATGCGGGTTGACGATCGCGAGGGCCGTCGGCAGCTCCGCGGGGAGGCGGTGATGGTCGGTGATGATGACGTCGATGCCCGCCGCGTTCGCCGCGGCGACCTCGGTCACGCTGGACGAGCCGGTATCGACGGTCACGATGAGCCTGGCGCCGGCCGCCCGGGCCGCCTCGACCGCCGCGAGCGACAGGCCGTGCCCCTCCTCGAGCCGCGAGGGGACGTAGGGAATGGCCTCGACGCCAAGCCGCCGCAGCGCCAGGGTCAGGATCGCCAGCCCCGTGATCCCGTCGGCGTCGAAGTCGCCGAACACCAGCACGCCTTCGCCGGCTTCGCGCGCGCGCGCGATCCGCTCGGCGACGACTGCCGCATCGGGCAGGCGCGTGGGGTCGTGGAGGGAGCCGGCGGCATCGCCGAGGAAGCGCCGGGCGTCGTCCTCGGTCGTCACGCCTCGCGCGGCCAGGATGGCCATCGCCCGCGGGCCCAGGCCCAGCTCCTGCCCGAGGGCGAGCAGCTCCCCGGGAACGGTCGTCGGAGTCGGGAAGCGCCAGCGAGAGCGCGGGACCAGCACGGCGTCAGGATGACACGCGGCGCTGCACCGCCGCTTTCGTCGCCGTCAGCGCCGGCCGATCGGCCGGTCAGGCGGTCGCGCGTCGGGCGCCGGGCGAGGCGAGCCGGCCGCGGCGCCGGTCCTCCCACTCCTGCCAGACGACCAGGAGCGGCGCGGCGTTGAAGATCGACGAGTACGTGCCCGAGATGATCCCGATGAGCAGCGCCAGGACGAACTCCTGCGTGGCGCTCCCGCCGAAGAGCAGCAGCGTCGTCAGCGTCAGGACGACGGTGAAGCTGGTCGTGATCGAGCGGCCGAATGTCTGCAGGATCGAGTGGTTGACCACCTCGGAGAACGGCTCGCCGGCGTGGCGGGCCCGGTTCTCCCGGATCCGGTCGAAGACCACGATGGTGTCGTGGACGCTGAAGCCGATGACGGTGAGCATCGCCGTTACGAACAGGCCGTCGATCTTGACCCCGAACAGGGTGCCGAGGATCGCGAAGATGCCCACGACCACGATGACGTCGTGCAGCAGGGCGACCAGGGCCGTGACGCCGAACTTCACGTCGCGGAAGCGCAGCGTGATCCAGCCGAGGATGCCGAGCGAGCCGACCAGGATCAGGATCACGGCCTGCTGGATGAGGTCCGAGCTGACGACCGCGCCGATCGAGCTCAGCTTGGCCTGCTCCTCGATCGGGCCGAACTTCTCCTGCAGCGCGAAGGCGAGGTCGCCGATCTCGCCCTGCGTCGGGACCGTATTGGCGGAGCCCGGGAACTGGGTGGGGCCGGGCGTGCCCGCCGGAGCCGGGCTCGCGGTCGGCGCGGGCGTTTCAGTCGGGGCGGCTGTCGGGCTCGGGCTCGGGGCGCTGGAAGGCGCCGGGGAGGCGCTCGCGCCGGGGCTTGCCGGGGCGCTCGCGGCCGGGCTCCCGCTCGGCGCCGCGCTCGCCGACGGGACCGGCGTCGGCTGGGGGATCTCGCGGAGATCGAGCTTGCTCATCCGGATGTCGATGAAGCCCTTGCCGGTCTTCGTGGTCGAGGCGTCGTCCTGGCCCAGCGTGACCAGCTCCTCGCGGACCTGCTCAGCGCTGACGGTCGGGTCCTTGAACTTGATCGACCACTCGGTGCCGCCGGTGTAGTCGATCGAGAACTTCAGGCCCTCGGCGCCGTTCGTGATCGGGGTCAGGAGGATGAAGATCAGGCCCGGGATCGTGAGCAGCAGCGAGAAGGCGAAGAACCAGCGTCGCTTGCCGACGATGTCAAACACTGCTGGCCTCGCGACGCAGGCCCGAGCGCGTGCTCGGGCGGGCGACGAACTCCGCATCGGTGACGCCATACAGCCAGGCCTTCCGGGCCCATTCCTGCTTGACCAGGATCCGCAGGATCGTCCGGGTCACGGTGATCGCGGTGAACATCGAGGCGAGGACGCCGACGATGAGGACGAGGGCGAAGCCCTGGATCACCGACGAGCCGAAGAGGTACAGGATCATCGCCGTGATCAGGCTCGACACGTTCGAGTCGAGGATCGAGTTCCAGGCTCGGGCGAAGCCGGCCTCGATGGCCTGCGGCAGCGACTTGCCGAGGCGCAGCTCTTCCTTGGTCCGTTCGAAGATGAGGATGTTGGCGTCGACCGCCATGCCGACCGACAGCACGAAGCCGGCGATCCCGGCGAGGGTCAGGGTGACCGGGATGAGCCGGAAGAGCGCGTAGACGAGGATCGCGTAGTAGATCAGCGCGAAGCTCGCGACGGCGCCCGGCAGGCGGTAGTGCAGGAGCATGAACAGGATCACGAGGACGATCGCGATGCCGCCGGCGAGGAGGCTGCTGTCGAGGAACTCCTTGCCAAGGGTCGGGTCGATCGTGTCGCTGGCCAGCTCCTCCACTGGGAAGGGCAGCGAGCCGAAGCGCAGGACGTTGACGAGCTCGTCCGCCTCCTGGCGGCTGAAGCCCGAGAGCGAGCCCGACGTGATCTGGACGTTGCCGCCGGGGATCGCACCCTCGATGCGCGGCGCCGAGATGACGGCGTTGTCGAGGACGATCGCGAAGAACTGGTTGATGTGCGCCGTCGTCCAGGCCGCGAAGAGGTTCTTGCCCTTGTCCTTGAGCACGAAGTCGACCGTGCGCCGGCCCTGCTGGTCGGACCCGACGTTCGCGCTGGCGAGCTCGCCGCCGTCGAACAAGACGCAGGGCGCGGTGGGCTGCCCGGTCTCGGGACAGGGCGGGGAGTTCGTCATGTCGAGCGGTGAATTCGCCGCGGGGGGCTGCATCGAGCTCGGGATCGGCACGAACTGGAGCTGCCCGGTCTGGCCGACGAGCTTCCGAATGGCATCGGTGTCGCTGATGCCCGGGACCTCGACGACGACGCGATCCGTCCCGGATGTCACGACGACCGGCTCCGACACGCCGGTGGCGTTCACGCGCCGCTCGATGATCTGCTTGACGATCTCGAGGTCGGCGAGCGTCGGCGCCTGGCCGTTGGTCGGGTCGACGCGGTACTCGACCTTCAGGCCACCCTGCAGGTCGAGCCCGAGCTTCGTCTCGATCCGGCGCGGACCCTGATCGGCCGAAGCGGCGGGCAGGTAGATGTTCGGCCAGAAGTCGACCAGGAGGGCGAGGACGCCGATGACGGCGATGAGGATGGGACCTGCTTTACGCACGAGCGCGGATGATACAGGCGCGCTCGCTCCCCCGCCGCCGTCGCCGTCGGGCGCCGCCGGTGCCCGCCCGGCCTCCCTGCGCGCTTTCAGCGCTGATGGTCGGCCTCACGGGCCCCGTCGCCGCCCGGCAACTGCGACGGCGGCGATCCAAGGCGCGTGCCAGGATCCGCTTTGGAGGAGGTCAGGCTTCCAGGGCCGATTTGATCTGGGCGGCGAGCTTTGGGCCGATGCCGGGGACGGCCGCGATTTGCTCGATGGGGGCCTCGCGGACGCGCTTGATCGAGCCGAAGACGCGGAGGAGCGCGCCGCGGCGGCGCGGGCCGATGCCCGGGAGGTCGTCGAACTTCGAGCGCACCGAGGCCTTGCGGCGCAGATCGCGGTGGTACGTGATCGCGAAGCGGTGGGCCTCGTCGCGGATCCGCTGGACGAGGTAGAGCGCCTGGGATGTGGTCGGCAGCACGATCGGGTCGGGGCGGTCCGGCAGGAACAGCTCCTCGCGCTCCTTGGCGATGCCCGCGAGCGGCATGTCGTGGAGGCCCAGCTCGTCGAGGACGCCCTTTGCGGCGCCGACCTGCGGCTTGCCGCCGTCGATCAGCACGAGGTCGGGCATGGCCCAGCGCCGCTCCTCAGCGGAGCCCTCGTCGCCGGGCCGGGCGACACGGAAGCGGCGCCGGAGCACCTCGCGGTGCGAGGCGACGTCATTCGGGCCGTCGACGGCGCGGACCCGGAAGCGGCGGTACTCCCCCGTCCGCGGCTTGCCCTCCTCGAAGACGACCATGCTCGCCACGGTCTCGCTGCCCTGGAAGTTCGAGACGTCGTAGCACTCGATCCGGCCTGGCAGCCCCGGCAGCGACAGGGCGTCGCTGAGCTCCTCGAGCGCAGCGAGCGTCTTGCCCTGGTCCGCGAGCCAGCGGGCCTGCTCGCGCGCGAGCATCTCCTCGGCGTTCCGCGTCGCGAGCTGCATGAGCTGGCGTCGATCGCCGCGCTGCGGCACGACCAGCCGCACCGGGGAGGCTTCGCCCGCGGCCCTGGCCCGCCGTCGGGCGACGCGAACGGCGTCCGGGCGGGGCACGGTCAGGTTCTCTGTGCGCGTCAGGGAGCCCTCGGCCGAGGTGGCACCGAGTCCGTCCGTGCCATCGGCTCGACGCTCGGCGAGGAAGCGCTCGAGGTCCGCCGCGTCCGGCAGCTCGAGCGGGATCGCGATCTCGCGCGGGATGTTCGACGCCCGACCGTAGTACTGGAGCAGGAAGCCGGAGACGACCTCGGCGTCCGTCGTCCCGCGCGGCGTGTCGAGGAGGTAGACGTCGCGGCCGAGGGCCTTCCCGCCGCGGATCACGAACAGCTGCACGGCCGCCTGGTTGTCGCGGCGCGCGAGCCCGAGGAGGTCGAGGTCGGTCCGAGCGAACGCGGCCATCTTCTGGCTCTCCATCGTCCGCTCGATCGCCTTGATCTTGTCGCGCGTGATCGCCGCGTGCTCGTAGTCCTCCCGGTCTGAGGCGCGCTTCATGTCCTCGCGCAACGCCTTGGCGAGGGTCTCCTGGCGGCCCTCGAGGAACAGCTCCACCTGCTCGATGTCGGCCCGGTACTCGGCCTTCGAGATCGCCTGGATGCACGGGCCCTGGCAGCGCTTGATGTGATAGAGCAAGCACGGGCGCTGGAGTGCCCGCTCCCCGTCGCGGATGTCGATCGTGCAGGTGCGGAACGGGAAGAGACGGCGGACGAGGTTCATCGCCTCGTCGACGCTCGACGCCGAGGCATACGGCCCGAAGTAGCGCGAACCGTCGTTCGGCAGCTTCCGGGTTCGCTCGATCCGCGGGAAGTCGTCGCCGAGCGTGATCTTGATGTACGGGTAGCTCTTGTCGTCCTTCAGGCGGACGTTGAACTGCGGCTGGAAGCGCTTGACGAGGTTGCCCTCGAGCAGGAGCGCCTCCCCGACCGAGTCCGTCAGCGTGTAGTCCACGTCGACGATCCGGTCGATGACCGACCGGATCAGGTGCTGGCCGATCCCCGCCGCGTCCTCCTTCTGCCAGTAGCTGCGAACGCGGTTGCGCAGGTTCTGGGCCTTGCCCACGTACAGGACCTCGCCGCGGGCGTCCTTCATCAGGTACACGCCCGGGCGAGTCGGGAGCTTGGCGAGGGTGGCTTCAAGCTGCGGTGTCATCCGACCCCGAATCGTAGAACGAGTCGGGCCGATGACCGTCAGGTAAGCGGACGCGGGCATCCTCGGGGGCGTGGCGGGTCATCCGGCGGTCGCGGAGCGCCTCGCCCGACTGCAGGTCGACCAGCGACGCGCGGCCACCGCGCCGCCCGGGCCGGTGCTGTGTGTCGCGCCTGCCGGCTCCGGCAAGACGACGACGCTGGTCGCCCGGATCGCGTGGCTGCTCGACGAGGGCGTCGAACCCGCGACGATCTGCGCGATCACCTTCAACCGCCGGGCGGCCGAGGAGCTCCGGGAGCGCGTGGAGGCGGCCATCGCGCCGCTGGGCGAGGGCCTGGCCGGGCGGATCCGGATCCGGACGTTCCACGCGCTCGGGTTGGAGATGCTGCGGGAGGCCGGCGAACCCGTCACTCCCCTCCTCGACCGCGACGAGATTCTGCGCGCGGTCAGGCCGGATGCCGCGCCTGCCGAGCGGCGGCGCCTGGACACGCTGATGTCTCGCTTCAAGCTCGACCTCGACGTCGACCCGGCCGCCATCAGCGCAGACCCCGAGGCGGGCCCGGTCGCCCGGACGTACACCGCATACGAAGCCGAGATCCGCCGGCGGGGCGGCCTCGACTTCGACGACCTCGTCGCGCGTGCGCTCCACCTGCTCCAGGGCTCGCCCGCTGTCCTTGATGCGTGGCGCCGGCGCTGCGCCCACCTGCTCGTCGACGAGGCCCAGGACCTGGACCGCGCTCAGCTCCGGCTCGCGCTGCTGCTGGCCGCGCCGGCCAATCGGATCTTCCTCGTCGGCGACGATGACCAGTCGATCTACGGTTGGCGGCTCGCCGACGTGCGGCGGTTGCTCGGCCTCGCCGACGAGGCACTCCCCGGCCTCACGCGGGTCGACCTCGAGACGAACTACCGCTGCCCCGCCCCGGTCCTGGATCGTGCGGTCCGCCTCGTCGAGCACAACGTCGAGCGCTTCCGGAAGGTCATCCGCGCCGGCCCGAATGCGGCTGGCAGCCTCGTGCTCGCGCCATCCGCGGCGGACGACACCGACCGCGCAGCGGCGGCGATTGCCTCTTGGCCAGACGACGGCGCCACGCGGGCGGTGCTGGCCCGCACGAATCGCGAGCTCCTGCCGGTGGTCGCCGCGTGCCTGCGCCTGGACGTCCCGTTCCGTGCGACCAACCTCCAGCTGCCCATCGAGTCGCCGCAAGTCGACGACCTGCTGGCTGCCGTAGAGATGGGCACCGTGCCGGCGCATCCGCTGCTGGCGCTCGGCGCGCTCCGCGACGGTCCGGTCGAAGCGGCAGATCGGGCCGTGAGCGAACCCGAACCAGATGCCGCCACCGACGGCGAAGGCGGCGATGCTTCGGGCGAACAGGCCGAGGGCCGCGACGCGCTCCTCGCGGCGCTCCTGGGCTGGGCGGCGGGCGCCCGCGACCTCGCGGAGCTGCGCACCACGATCGAGGCGACGCGCGCCCGGCTCGATCGCCTGCGCAGGGACGACGCCCAACTGCTGCTCGCGACCGCGCACGGGACCAAGGGCCTCGAGTTCGGTCACGTAGCCGTCGTCGGCCTGGACGACGGCCGCTTCCCGAGCGCCCGCTCGGTCGCGGAGGCGGTCGAGCCGGAGCGCGCCCTCGAAGAGGAGCGGCGGCTCGCCTACGTGGCGTGGACGCGCGCCCGGCGCTCGTTGACGCTCGTCTACGACCCCGGCTCGCCCTCGGAGTTCCTCCTCGAGGCGTTCACGCCCGATGAGCTCGGGCTGGTAGGGCGACAGCGGCGCACGACGGACGCGTGAAGAGGGCGGGCCGCAGGGCCCGCCCTCTTGGATGCTCGGTGGACCGCCGCCGGGAACCGGCGGCGGAAAGACTACGGTGAGCCGGCTGGGCAGTTGTTGCCGCTGCCGGGGTTCGGGTCGAAGCAGTGGATCCGGCCCTGGATCGTCGGGCTGATCGGGGTGCTGGCCACGACGTAGTCCTCGAGGACCTGGGCCATGATGTTCTGCGTCGATGCACGGACGGCGAAGTTCGGGTAGCCATCGCCGCCGGTCATCATGAAGTCGTTCTCGGCGATCGTGTAGACGGCGCCGCCCGTGAGGTCGACAGCCGCGCCGGTGCAGGAGCCGTCGGCAGCCTGGTAGACCGCGCCGGTGACGCGACTCCCTGCCGCCGCCTCGATGTTGTACGTGAAGCAGAGACCCGAGACCTGCGGGAAGCGGCCCTGCGCCGACGGCATCAGGGACACGCCGTTCTCCAGCATGGTCTTGAGCTCCGCCCCGTTGACCTGGAGGGTCACGACGACGTTCCCGAACGGCAACACCGCCAGGACGGAGCCGCGCGTGATCTTGTACGGCGGCGGCGCGAACAGCGGGCAGAAGCCCGTGCCCGCGTTGAGGCCGTCACAGGTCAGGCGGTCACGCAGGCCACCGGAGTTGGTGATGGCGAACTGGACGCCGATGCTGGCGTAGGCCTTCCGCATCGCGTCCGTGGTCACGTCGCCGACGAGCGACTCGCACAGCCGGCCGTCGATGCGGCCGCAGACGTCCGCGCGGGTGATGTCGACCGACGACTCGCCGATGACGACGCCGAGCAGCGGCTGCAGCTGGGTGGTGAGATCGTCGATCTCGGGCTGGATTGTGGGGTCGGCAGCGGTGCCGATGACCCATGGCCTGTGGAAGTCGGCGGTCTTGTAGACGACCTTCCTCGTGGTCGGGTCGTAGACGATGCGGATCCGCGTGAAGCGCACGCCCTTGCTCAGGTTCTCGGTGACCAGGATCCCGTTGGACCTGGTGGTGAGGACCTGCTGATTGGTGTGGTCGCCGATCACGACGGACACGCCGCTGTTGGTGAGGCCGTCGGCCAGGTCGAGGAGCGGCCCGGTCGGATCGGTCAATGTCCCAGCCGTCGCGCCAAGGTGGCCGAAGGCAACGATGACGTTGGCGTTCGACTTGATCTTGGCGACCTCGGCCTTGACCGAGCTGAGCGAGTTCGCCACGTGGAACGGATCGAAGGCGGTGGGCGAGACGAGTGTCGGCGCGTCGTCATTGGTGAAGCCGACGAAGCCGACCTTCACCCCGCCGAAGATGTTGACGATCTGCGACTTCGTCCATTCCGCGGGCGTGTTGCCGTTCGCATCGACGACGTTCGACGAGACGAAGGGGAAGTCGGCCAGCGGGACGAGGGTGTTCCGGAAGTAGGCCGAGCCCCGGTCGAAGTTGTGATTGCCGAGGCCGTCCATGCCGATGCCCATGAGGTTCATCAGCTCGATGGTCGGCGTGTCACCGAAGAACGCCGAGATGGGCGGCGTCGCCCCGACGGAGTCGCCCGCCGCGATGGTGATCGAGGCGTTGCGGGCCTCGCCGCGGTACCAGTCGAACCAGGTCTTCAGGAACGCCGAGCCGCCGATCTGGAAGCTCGCGTTCGTACCCGCCGGCTGGCCGGTCGTGCCGAGGTTGTCAGCGGCTTCCGCGAGCGGCACGAGCTGGCCGTGGTAGTCGCTGATGTCGAGGATCGTGATCTCCTTGAAGTCGTGGTACTTCCCGGACGCCTTGGTCAGGTCGTACAGGATCTTGCCCCGGGCGTTCTGTGGGCCGGGGATGCCGAGGAGGAATGCGATCGTTGGTGCCAGGTCGATGGCGCGGATGCCGGCGACGGGACCCTGCTTTCGGATGCCTGGCCCGCCGGCGACGAAGGTCGAGTGCATGTTCACGTTGTGGGCCAGGTCGACGAGCTCCGGCAGGTAGCCGTGCTGGCCGAAGAACTGGCTGAACGCGATCCGCTGGCCCGGCGTCGACGCGTCGAACTGGTACGGCGGCCGAAGCACGACGACGACGTCGCCGCTGCGGCTCGGGTGCAGGGCATCGACGCCCTGGACGTTGCGGAGATCCTCCTTGTTGAGGATCGCCCCGACCACAGTCGCGCTGGGATTGGCCGGATCGGTTAGGTTCTGGAACGCCTGGCGGACGGCGGTACGGACCTCGGCGTACGTGGTCCCCGCCGGGAGCGTCGAGTTGACGTAGATCTGGGCCGTGCCGCCGGCGAGGCAGACCTTCGTCAGGTCACCGGAGACGTAGGCGAGGTTCGGCGGCGCCGCCGGAGCCGGCGGCGTGAGCACGATGTTCGTGGCTCGGCAATTCGCATTGGCGTTGCCCCCGCTGGCCTGCAGCGAGATGCCGTCGACGGACCCATCGAAGAGCACCTTCCGGGCGTTCACCGCCCACCACTGCGGGGCAAAGCCATGGTCTGAGCCGGCGAACGTGGTCGGGTCGCCGCCCATCAGGCTGCGGGCCAGGCCCATCTTCGCGTCCGCCTCGTGGTAGGCGCTGCGGACGTAGCCCTCGCGGATGGCCACGCGGCCGTCGGCAACGTGGTCGCCCTCGACGTCGTCGTAGTACGGGTTGGGATTGCCGTCGATGTCGGTCGGGGTGTACAGCGCCATGAACTGGTGGCTGAACTCGTCGGTCACGGGGTAGCCGACGAACGCCACGTCGGTATCTGGCTGGAGCGTCCCGAGGATGTACGTCATGTAGGCGTCGGCGGTCTCGCGCTCGAGGTCTCGCCCCTGCTGGACGTAGGTCTCCTCGTCGATGATCCGAGCCTCGAGGGGCGCGAAGTCCGCCGAGATATAGGTCGGGAAGTCCTCGGCGAGCTTCTTCTCGAGCTTGTTCTCGCCTGCCGCACCCGCCGGGAGCGCATTGCAGGCGGCAGTCGAACAGAGCGCGATGACCCGCTCGACCGACGTGAAGTACAGCTTGAACGAGCTGAGGTCGCCGGCCATCGTGATGAGCTTCACGTAGAAGCCTGCGGTCTGACCGGCGCGAGCGCCGATGAGGCCGTCGGTGCCGCTGAGCTTGATCTCCTTGAAGTCGCCGACGGCGAGGTCGCGCGACGCCTGGCTGCCGTCCTTGGCCGCCGCCGTGCGCACGAGGATCGCGTGGTCGTACGCAGCGGTGCCATCGACCAACGAGTCGTAGACGTAGATGTCATAGAGGCGGGTCGGGTTCTGCGCCGCGAACGTGGACGGGACGGTCAGGAGCGACTGCTGCGCCGGTGCTGCGGGGTCACCGGCCGGGACGTTGCTCCAGCCCGAGGCGGGCGCAAACGACGCGACCTGGTAGTTGATGCCGAACGCAGCCGCACCGCCCTGCTCGGTGGCATTGAGCGGGGCCGCGAGCACGCCGCGCGTCGAGAAGAAGTTGACGAAGTCCACGGTGGGACCCGCGAAGCCGCGCTGGCTCCCCTGGGCGCCGCCGACCCAGTCGATCTGGGCGACCTTCTTGCCCGCCCGCTCGGCCGCCTCGGCGAGGGTGTCGGCCTGGAGCGTGTTCGGTGCCGAGAAGCTGGTGGAGGCGTTGAAGTCGGTGACGCCGGCGCGGTGATACGTGTTGTTGGTCGAGCCGAACTCGCTCGGCCAGGTGCCGGTCATCATCGTGTACCAGCCGACGCCGGTGTTCGGCGGGAATGCCGGCTGCATGCCGTTGGCACCGCGAAGTCCGGTGCTCATGAGCGCCCCGTAATTCGGCATGGCGCCCTCGGCCGCGTACTTCTCCATCAAGTCCGGGCGCATGCCGTCGGACGAGAAGAAGAGGGCCTTGCTGGACAGCGGGTCGGAGCTGTTGGTTGGTGGCGCGGCGCTGGCGGGGATTGCCAGCGACGTCATCAAGAGGACAAAGGCCGCACCGACGGCGGCGTACCGCGAGCGGGCGCGGGTGAGAACTGGTGAAGCCACTGGGCACCTCCACACGATGGGCACGATCGGGGTGGGATCCACTGGGGTGACGCGGGCGGGCCGCTGGGGCGGCCGCGAAAAGGAGCGAGTTGACCTCCCCTGCAACTCCTTTTGGCCTGTTAACGCACCATACGCCGGTTGTCGACAGAGCGCACCGTCGATTCGAACGGGCCCCGGTGAACGGTGCGTCAACGCACCGATTTCGAACCGTTGCCGGGGACGGCTGATGTCGCCGCGACGCACCAATTGCCCTGCTCTGCGATAAAGGCCGCGTGGCCAGCGTGCGTCGCCGCTCCGTCCGTCTCGCGATCGTCGCGCTGCTCGGCCTGCTCGTCGGAGTCGCCGCCTCCCTGACCTACCTCCGGCTCACTGCACCCGCGCCGCGCCCCGCGCCCGGCTGGGAGCTGCTCGCCGAGATGCCGGGACCGCGCGGCGAGACCGCGGTCGCCGTGGCCGACGGGCTGGTGTACGTCGCCGGCGGGTTCACCGGAATCGATTTCGCGACGACCGGAGCCGTCTCGATCTACGAGGCCGCGAGCGACCGCTGGCACGACGGCCCGCCGCTGCCCGAGCCGCGCAACCACGCTGCCGCGGCGGCGCACGCGGGCGTCGTCTACGTGAGCGGCGGGACGGCGCCGGATGGCGCGGCCAGTGACCTCGCGTGGTCGCTCGCGGCGGGCGGCCAGTGGGAACGGATCGACCCGATGCCGGGTCCCCGCTCCGGCCACCGCATGGTTGCCCTCGGGGATCGCCTGTACGTCATCGGTGGCGTCGGCGGGCCGGCCGCAGGGGCCGGCGCGACCGGGCGCGTGCTCATCTTCGACGGCACCTGGACGGAGGGCGCGGCGATGCCGGTCAATCGCGACCACCTCGCCGTCGTCGTCGTTGGCGAGGAGATCTGGGCGATCGGGGGACGCGCCGCCGGCGTGAACCACCGGCGGGTGGACATCTATGACCCTGCGGCCGACGCCTGGCACTCCGGGCCGCCGCTGCCGGAGGCCACCAGCGGCGCGGCCGAGGCCGTCCTCGACGGGGTCATCTACATCTCCGGCGGCGAGGATCCGGCGACGGGCTCCATCGTCGATCGGCACTGGCGGCTGGACACGTCCCTCGGCGACGCCGCCAGCTGGGAGCCACTTGCGCCGCCGCCGCTCGCGGTCCACGGCGTCCAGGGCGCCGCGATCGACGGTCGATTCCTTGTCATCGCAGGGTCCACGCGGGCGGGAGGGCAGTCGAACACGGGCTGGACCGGGGCGACGCAGGCGTTCCGGCCGCGCTAGCGGCTCACGGAGTTGCGGCCAGGTCGAACACCTCCACGGCCGGCACCCCTTCGATGGTCGAAGCGCCGCCAATGACGAGCACGCGGCCGTCGCCGAGGCGGATCGCCACGCGACCGGCCAGCCCGGTCACCATGGGGCCGGTCGGCGTCCATTTGTCGGCGGCCGGGTCATAGCGCTCGGCGGAGGCGAGGGTGCCCCCTGCGCCGCTGCCACCGGCGACGAGCACGGTCCCATCGGCGAGCAACGTTGCCGTGTGCTCGCTCCGGATCACACGCATGTCGGCCACGCGGGTCCAGGCGCTCGTCGCCGGGTCGAAGATCGCGGAGGTTCCGAGCGGCGCCGGGCTGACGCCGCCGGTCACGAGGACGCGACCGTCGGCGAGGAGGGCGGTTGCGTGCTCGCTGCGCCGATCAGGCATGTCGCGCGTCACGGCCCACGACCCAGTCGCGGGGTCGAAGATCTCGCCAGTGGCGAGCCTGTTGGCGTCGAGGACGCCACCCGCGACCAGGATCCGGCCGTCTGCCAATCGGGTCGCCGTGTGGATGGAACGCGGCGCGTTAAGGCTGCCGGTGCTGGTCCAGGATCCCGTCGCCGGATCGAAGAGCTCCGCGGACGCGAGCTCCCTCGGACCCTCACCGCCCCAGCCACCCACCAGCAACACGCGGCCGTCGGCGAGCAAGGTCGCCGTATGCCCGGAACGGGCTTCGTGCATGGCAGCCGTGGCCGTCCAGGACTCGTCCTTCGGGTCGTAGATCTCCGCGGAGGCCAGCGCCCCGGTCACCTGCTCTCCGCCGGCGACCAGGACGCGCCCATCGGACAAAAGCGTCGCCGAATGGAAGGTTCTGCCGTCGGCCATTGGCTTCGTCGCTGTCGCCGTCCCTGCCACCGGGTCATACAGCTCGGCGGACCTGAGCATCTCCATCCGAAAGCCACCGACAACGAGCACCCGTCCGTCGGGCAGGAGGGTCGCCGTGCGGTCAAAGCCGGCCTCGATGAGGGACCGCATCCCTGTCCAGGTCCCCGCCGCAGCAGGATCACACGCCGCGACGACGACGAGGACGAGGGCGGCGACCGACGCCAGGGCGAATCGAGGCCGTGACGCCGGAGCGGTCACCGACGCTCGTTCCTCCCGAGCGACGAAGGCAGGCTCAGAACGTGCTCTCTCGTCCACAGGTAGTCTCCTCGAAGGGCAGGATCGGCTCGAGGTTGATGACGACCTGGCGTCGGTTGGCTCGATAGCCGAGCTCAAACGCGGTGCCAGGAATCATGCGCTCGGTGGAGGTCGCCGCTCCGGCGGCCCGCAGCGCCTCGATGACGGCGCTGCCTTCGACAACGCTGACGACTCGACAGCGTGGCGTCGGGCCTTTGTCACCCGTCTCGTGTGCCGCCACGGTTACGACGTCGCCGTAGACATCGACCCCATCGATCAGCGGCCAGGAGACGGTCGCGGTTTCGACCCCGAACTGGTCCAAGGGAGCCGCCGATCGGAAGCCATAGACGTAGATCCGGTACTGCGTGGGCGCGTATGACCTCGCCTCCGGCTCGGCCCAGGCAGAAGCCGGAAGCCAGTCCTCGAGCGTCGCCAGGCGTGCGGCCAGGGCCTCGAGCGCCTCCGCTTCGGGCTGGGGCTTGTAGTAGTCCGCCGGCGTATCGCCGAACAGATACCAGCTGATGACGATCGTCTCGCCGCCGGGCAGGGCGATCTCGAGATTCGTGCCGCCGGCGTAGCCGGGCGGGTCGACACCCGGATTGGGGACCGGCTCGTACTGGGCGGACTTGTCGGTCAGGCCGGTGGAGCTCAGCTCATCGCGCAGGAGTTGAATACCAGCCGGCGTCAGGACCCGCTCCGAGCGCGTCGCCCCGTCGTCGCGGGTGGCAATGGCGCGACCGTCGTCCAGGACGGTGAGCACATGGACCTCGCCGACCTCAGTCAACACGTTGAGCCGCAGCAGCAGGGCGACGGACGCAGCCCCAGTGGCGGTTGGTCCGCCGGTCGGGCTCGGTAGCGGGGTTGGCGAGGCGGACGGCGTCGCCGTTGGGGGAGGTGACGGGGGCAATGAAGGACCAACGCTGGCATTCAGGTTCGAGAGCTCGTAGCCGACGAGCGCCGCGATGGCCACGACGGCGATCGCGGCCGCGGCCCGGAGCAGCCTGGGCGTTCGCGCTCCGCCAATCAGATGCTGCGCCCAGCCGCGTTGCTGCGACTGCGCAGCGACACGCGCGAGCGCCGCGCCGAGGACGCGGTCCGGGGCCTGCGCCGGTGCCTCGCTGCGCAGCCATGCAGCCAGCGCTTCGTCGAAGTCGTCGATGCGGTTCATGCCGTGCCGCCTCTCGCCATCCCGGAGTCGCGGGCATCGGCTTCCAGTGCCGCTCTGAGTGCACGGGTTCCGTGGTGCATGCGTGACTTGACGGTGCCCAACGGAGCGCTGGTCGCGCTCGCGACCTCTTCGAGCGTCAGGCCGAGGTAGTAGTGCAGGACGATCACGGCGCGATGGTCCGGGTTGAGCCGACGGAAGCCGCGATCGAGCGCGTCGCGTTCCGCGGTGGCGGAGCTCGAATCGCTCACCGCGGGCTCATGGATGGAGCGCAGCACGATCTCGGGACGCCGCCGCCGTTGCCTGCGCCCCTCTTCGCGGCAGGCATTCACGAGCAGGCGCCGCATCCAGGCATCGAAACGATCCGGGTCCCGCAGTGACGGCAGGTCGCGCCACGCAAACACGATCGCCTCTTCGGTCGCGGCGTCTGCCATCGAGTGGTCACGCAGGATGAGCATCGCCGTCGCGTACAGCCGGTCGATCACGCTGGCGGCCAGTGCTGAGAACGCGTCCCTGTCGCCGCTCCTCGCCAACTCGACCAGCTCCCGTTGCACCATGCGACCTCCGTCCGGCCGAATCTGCCGGGCTGTTCTCGGACAATGGTGTTTGGAGGGCGGGAAAGGTTCTAAATCTCTTGGGATGGCCGCTGCAGGCGCGAGGTCACGCTCAGTCCCGGCTCGCCTCCCAGCGATTGATCGCCTTGAGAAGCCGGTCGATTCGGTCGAGGAAGGCCTCGGTGAGCTCCCAGGGGAGGCTGTCCCGGATCGAGTCCTTCGGGCCGTAGGCGGCGCGGGCGCGCCGGGCCGCCGAGCGGAGGTCGGGTAGGGCGTCGTCGCGAAGCCGATCGGGCAGCGGGGCGAGGTAGCCCAGCCAGCGTTCGTTGCCCATGTCCCGAGCGGCCGCGACCAACGCGTCGGCGGCACGGGCGGCATCCAGGGCCGCGGCATCCACATCGGGCAGCTCGTGGCGCGGCGGGATCCGCCGCACCGGGGTCATCGGGCCGCGGCCACCTTCCGTCGCGCCGACTTCCTGGCGCTGCCGTTGCCCGGCTCGTCATCGGCATCGTGGTCGTGATCGACGGGCACGGCGACCGCGCGGACGCGGCCCGCCGCCTCGGCGAACGAGACGTCCGACAGCGGCACCAGCGGCTCGCCGCGGAGGACGCGCGCGAGGTACTCCCCGGTCGCCGAGCCCTTGACCCGCGCGACGTGCTCCGGCGTGCCCTCGGCGATGATCTGGCCGCCGCGCGCGCCGCCCTCCGGCCCCAGGTCGATGATCCAGTCGGCCGTCTTGATCACGTCGAGGTTGTGCTCGATCACGACGACCGTGTTGCCGGTCTCGACGAGGCGGTGCAGGACCTGGAGGAGCTTCTCCACGTCGGCGAAGTGGAGGCCGGTCGTCGGCTCGTCGAGGACGTAGAGGGTCTTGCCGGTAGCCCGCCGCGACAGCTCGGTCGAGAGCTTCACCCGCTGCGCCTCGCCGCCCGAGAGCGTCGTGGCCGGCTGGCCGAGGTGGATGTAGCCGAGGCCGACGTCGAACAGCGTCTGGAGCTTGCTCGCGATCTTCGGGACGGGCCGGAAGAACTCGAGCGCCTCCTCGACGGTCATCTCGAGGACCTCGGCGATCGAGCGACCCTTGTAGTGGATCTCCAGCGCTTCGCGGTTGTAGCGCGCGCCCTTGCAGACCTCGCACGGGACGTAGACGTCCGGGAGGAACTGCATCTCGATCTTGATGATCCCGTCGCCTTTGCAGTTCTCGCAGCGGCCGCCCTTGACGTTGAACGAGAAGCGCCCCGGGCCGTAGCCGCGGACGCGGGCCTCGGGCACGCCTGCGAACAGCTCGCGGATCGATGTGAATAGCCCGACGTAGGTCGCCGGGTTGGAGCGCGGCGTCCGGCCGATCGGGCTCTGGTCGATCTCGATGACCTTGTCGACCTGCTTGATGCCCTCGATCCGGTCGTGCCGGCCCACCGGCTCCCGCGACCCGAACAGCTCGCGCGCGAGGGCCCGATACAGCACCTCGGTGACGAGGGTGCTCTTGCCGCTGCCCGAGACGCCGGTCACCGCCGTGAACGTCCCGAGCGGGATGCTCACGTCGAGGTTCCGCAGGTTGTGCTCGCGGGCGCCCTTCACGACGAGGGACTTGCCGTTGCCCTTCTTGCGCTTCGGCGGGACCTTGACCTTCCGCTCGCCGCGGAGAAACGCGCCCGTGATCGAGCGCGGCTCGGAGAGGACCGCCTCGAGCCGGCCGTTGGCGACGATCTCGCCGCCGTGCTCCCCCGCCCCGGGCCCGATGTCGATGACCCAGTCGGCCGTCCGGATCGTCTCCTCGTCGTGCTCGACGACGAGCACGGTGTTGCCAAGGTCGCGCAGGCGCGTCAGGGTCGCGATCAGCTTGGCGTTGTCGCGCTGGTGCAGCCCGATCGAGGGCTCGTCGAGGATATAGAGGACGCCCATCAGCGTGGTCCCGATCTGGGTCGCGAGCCGGATCCGCTGGGCCTCGCCGCCCGAGAGCGTCTGGCTGGTCCGGTTGACGGTCAGGTAGTCGAGCCCGACGTCGACCAGGAAGCCGAGCCTGGACTTGATCTCCTTGAGGACCTGGTAGGCGATCGCCCGCTCCCGCTCCGAGATGCGGCTCGGGAGCGTCTGGGCCCAGTCCAGCGCGTCGGTGATCGGGAGGTCGGAGACGTCCGAGATGTCGCGGCCGTCGACGGTGACGCCGAGGGCCTCCGGCCGCAGCCGCTTGCCCTTGCAGGCCGGACAGGGCCGCTCGACCATGTACTTCTCGAGCTCGGTCTTGATGTACTCGGAATCCGTCTCGCGGTAGCGCCGCTCGAGGTTGGTGACGACGCCCTCGAACTGGGCGCGGTAGCTGTTCTCGCCGCGCTCGTGCTTGTAGCGGATGACGACGGTCTCGTCCTTCGGGGCGAAGAGCAGGTAGTCGACCGCCTCCTTCGGCAGGTCGCGGATCGGGGCCTTCGGGTCCCAGCCGTGCGACTGGAAGATCGCCTCCGTGATCTTCTGGCGCCACGACGCGTCCGTCGGCATGCGGGCCCACGGCACCGCGGCCCCGGTCATGACGCTCTTGCTCTTGTCCGGCAGGACCAGCTCCGGGTCCATCTCGAGGCGCGTGCCGAGGCCCGTGCACGTCGGACAGGCGCCGTGCGGCGAGTTGAAGGAGAAGCTGCGGGGCTCCAGCTCGTCGATCGTGGTGCCGTCGTAGGGGCACGAGTAGCGCTCGGAGAAGCGGCGGTCCTCGAAGTCGGGCTTCTCGCCGTCGCGCGGCGACGGTGCGATGAGGACCACGCCGTCGCCGAGACGGAGCGCCGTCTCGATCGAGTCGGCCAGCCGGGGCCGGTCGGGATCATCCAGGGCCGTCCCGGTCTCCGGGTCGATCGGCCGGCCGCGCTCGTCGCGCTGCCATTCCGAGGGCGCCTCGGCCCGGCGGACCACGTAGCGGTCGACGACGACCTCGATCGTGTGGCGCTTGTACTTGTCGAGCGTCGGGGCCTCGCTCAGGTCGTAGGTCTCGCCGTCCACCCGGACGCGGACGAAGCCCTGCTTGCGGGCGGCCTCGAAGATCCGGTCGCCCTCGGTCTTGCGGTCCCTGATGAGCGGGCCGAGGACCAGGAGTCGCGTCCCCTCCGGGAAGGCGAGGACCTGGTCGACAATCTGCTGGACGGTCTGGCGCTCGATGGCGTGGCCGTTCGGGCAGTGCGGGATGCCGATGCGGGCGAAGAGCAGCCGCAGGTGGTCGTAGATCTCGGTGACCGTGCCCACGGTCGACCGCGGGTTCCGGCTGGCGCCCTTCTGGTCGATCGAGATGGCCGGCGACAGGCCGTCGATCTGGTCGACGTCCGGCTTCTCCATCTGGCCCAGGAACTGCCGCGCGTAGGCGCTCAGGCTCTCGACGTAGCGGCGCTGGCCCTCGGCGTAGATGGTGTCGAAGGCGAGGCTCGACTTGCCGCTGCCGCTGAGTCCGGTGATGACGACGAGGCGGTCCCGCGGGAACGCGACGGAGACGTCTTTCAGGTTGTGCTCGCGGGCTCCGCGAACGACGATCTGGTCCTGGGGCACGGCAGGAATTGTACGCGAATCGCACAAAACCGAACAGATGTTTCACTCGCGTCGTGGGCCCTCGACAGCGGCAGCGCCCCGATCGCGGCCATGTTCGAGACGCCGCCGGCGAAGCCGACGGCGATGCCCGCGGCGAGGACGGCGGCGACCACCGGCCCGGTCCCCGATCCCTTGAGCAGGACGGCGCCGATGGCCGTCACGAAGGCCAGCATCGCGACCTTGGCGATCGCGACGAGCGGGAAGCCGTAGAGCGCGAACAGCAGCGCCACCAGCGGGTTGGCCTCCGCCTCGGGGCCCAGCCGGCGGACCATCGCCATGAACGTCGCCAGGTCGAACAGCTGCGCCGCCGACATGGTCACGACCGCGGCGATGACTGGCATGCCCGAATCATCCACCGCCGGCTCACCCGCGGCTCATGCGGTTCTTGCCTCGCTCCTATCGGCCGCGCATCAACACGGCCGGCCGCACGAAATGACGAGAGCCGGACGCCCCCGACGCCCGGCTCTCAATGAGTCCCCCACCCCCGATGGGCAGACGAACGGGTTAGCAGATGGTGGCGACGACAGTTCCGGAGCCCGGGTGACCCGGGTTCGGGTCGTATCCAGGGTTCGTCTTCACGATCACGATGTGCACCGTGTTGCCCGAGATCTGCGAACCGGACTTCGTGACGTTGCTGGTGACGATCACCGCGATGTATGCCGGCAGGGGGCCGGCCGGTGGCGGTGCGCTGTTCCCCGGATCGGTCGTCCAGGTGCCGCCGCAGCTCGGCGTGGCCGGGTTGAGGGCAAAGCCCTTAAACGCCTGGGGTGGCGTCCCCGTGGTCACCTTGTTGACGGTCGACCATGAGTGACTCCAGAACGTGACAGTTCCGGTGGTGGTCTTGTCACCGATCACGAAGGCACCCTTGCCGCCGGCGACGGCGCCATAGATGAGGCCCGCCTTCGTGTCCTGCGACGGCTCGTAGTACGCGTCGCCGGCGAAGACCGCCTTGAAGGTGGTCGGACCGAGCGGCTGCGACACCACGAGCGAGCAGCTCGCTGAGCCAGAGCCGTTCGTGGTGCCCGTGCACGACTGGGTACCGATCCACAGCGTGAGGGTCCGTCCCACGATTGGCGTGACGCCGTCTTCCTTGAGGACGCCTGAGAGGACGATCGACGTCCCGTTCAGGACCGGCGCCGTGGAGCCGGTGTAGGTCGTTGTCGTCTCCTCGAGGGTGACGACGAACGGCACCGATGTGGAGCTGGAGCCGTAGATCGAGTCGCCCGCAAAGCTGATGACCAGCGGGTAGGTTCCCGCGGCCTCCTGCGGTGTGATCGGGCACGAGGCGACGCCGGACGCGTTGGTCGTCCCGCTGCAGCTCTCGGCGTTGTTGAGCTTGAAGGTCAGCGTCCGCCCGACGACGGGAGCACCGGTCGCTGTGTCGGTAAGGCGGCCCGACACCGTGATCGTGTCGTGGTAATCGGTCGTGGTCGGACCCGTGTTGACGACGGTCGTCGGGCGAGGGTTCGCCGTGGTGGTCGTGGTGGCACTGTTGTTCGAGATGACCGGGTCGGCCTGCTCGGACAGCACCGTGGCCGTATTGGTGATCGTTCCGGAGGAGGTGGGCCGGACCACGATGGTCACCGTGGCGAAGGCGTTCTTTGCCAACGTGCCGAGGTCGCATGTGACGGTGTTGTCGCAGCTGCCCTGGCTTGCCGTGGCCGACACGAAGGTCGTCCCTGCCGGGACGGTATCGCTGACCGTCACACCCGACGCCGCGAACGGCCCGTAGTTTGTAACGGTGATCGTGTACGTGAGCAGATCATTCACGAAGACCGGGTCAGGCGAATCCGACTTGGTGATGCCGAGGTTCGCGGAGTGGTTGTCGACGCTCCTCGAAACCGGCGGAGAGTCGATCTGCGTCGCGCTGGACTGCTGGTAGAAGGTGAAGAAGGCGTGGCCGGTCGCGGTGTTCGTGATGGTGTCTGCAGCGATGTCGGCTGCCGTGACGGTGTGCTGGGCGGTGAACACCCAGGTCTCGCCCGGATCCAGCAGGCCGTTGTGCGGGCTGGTGTCGCCCGAGACGTACGTCGGCGTCGTCGACGGATCGATGTTGTCGTCGTCGATCGTCACCGGAGGGCTCAGCGTGACATTGCCGGTGTTCTTGAGGCCGTACGTGTAGACGATCACGTCGCCGACCGTGTCGAAGCTGCCCGACGCCGTTTCCTTTGTGAGCGTCAGCGTCGGGTTCTGGATCGCCAGCACGGTGACGCTTTCCGGTCCGTCGGGGATCACCGTCGGTTGGTCGTCGCCGCGATAGGTGAACTTGGCGTAGGCGTTCGCGACGTTGGTCACGGCGCCGGCATCCAGGTCCGCCTGGGTCACGTGATGGGTGGCGGTGAATGTCCAGACCTCGCCGACGCCGAACCGCCCGCTATTGTCGGCGTCGCCGGACAGCAGCACTGGCGGGGCGTCTACGTTCGTGTCCGTGATGTACGGGTTCATGAGCGTCACGTTGCCCGTGTTCGCGACCGTGTAGGTGTACGTGATGACGTCACCGACGGCGCTGTAGGTCGAGACGTCAGACGTCTTGGTCAGGTTGATCGATGGGCTCTGGGTCGCGTGGATCGTGACCGAGCTGTGGTTCGACGTGATGTCGCTACCGTGGAAGTCTCCGGTCGCGGTTGCCGTGTTCGTGACACTGCCGCCGTCGATGTCGCCCTGGGAGACCGAGTACGTTCCGTTACAGGTGAGGGTGTGGCCTGGTGCAAGGCTGGGAGTCGCCGGGCAGGCGGCATTGCTTGATTTGTCGTCGACGATGGTGAACGGCCCGCCGAGCGTAACGTTGCCCGTGTTCTTGACCGTGTAGGTGTAGTGCAGGACGTCCAGCGGGTGGGCGTATGTCGAGTCGGTCGTTTCCTTGAGCAGTGACAGGCTCGCGACCTGCGGCAGGAGGACGGTCTCGTCGTCGGTGTCGCTGGCCGGCTGGCCCTGCGGCCCGCTGCCCGCGGCCGTCGCGTTGTTGTAGACCGAGCCCGCATCGATGTCGGTCTGGGTGATGGTGTAGCTGCCTGAGCACGTCGTGCTGTGGCCCGGGGCGAGGCTGGTCGCGACGGCCGAGCAGTCGACCGTGACCAGACCGTCGGTGACCGTCAGGCCGTGGAGCGTGACGTTGCCGGTGTTGGCGATGGTGAACGCGTAGCTGATGGTGTCGCCGACCTCGGCCCGCGACGGGTTGCCGTTGTAGGAGCCGGTCTTGTCGAGCGAGAGGGCCGGGCTCTGGATCGCGGACGAGGTCGCGCTGTCCTCGTTGGAGTCGATGACGGTCGGGTCGACGTCGCCGTAGAGGGTGAAGGCGGCGTGGCCGGTGGCGGTGTTGGTCACGGAGCCGGCGTCAAGGTCGGCCTGGGTGATGGCGTAGGTCGCCGAGCAGGTGATGAATGCACCCGGCGCCAGGCTGGCCGTGGCCGGGCAGGTCACGCTCGCCCGGTCGTCGGAGACCGTGAACGGGCCGCTGAGGGTGACGTTGCCGGTGTTGGTCAGCTTGTAGCTGTAGTGCAGGACGTCGCTGGTCGAGTCGTAGTCGGCCTCGGTCACGCTCTTGACCAGGCTGAGGCTGGCGACCTGGGCCAGGGCGACGGTCTCGGTGTCGGAGTCGGTGGCGGGCTGGTCCTGGGGACCGCTGCCATCGGCGGTGGCGCTGTTGTCGACATGGCCGGCGTCGATGTCGGTCTGGGTGATGGTGTAGCTGCCCGAGCAGGTCGTGCTGTGGCCCGGGGCGAGGCTGGCCGCGACGGCCGAGCAGTCGACCGTGACAAGGGCGTCGGTGACCGTCAGGCCGTGGAGCGTGACGTTGCCGGTGTTCGTGATCGTGAACGTGTAGGAGATCGTGTCGCCGACCTCGGACCGGTTGCCGGTGGCGGTGTAGCTCGAGGTCTTGTCGAGGGTCAGCGTCGCGACCTGGGCCAGGGCGACGGTCTCGGTGTCGGTGTCGGTGGCCTCGCCGGCGGGCCCGGCGCCCTCGGCGCTGGCGTCGGCGGAGTTGAACACGGAGCCGGCATCGATGTCGGCCTGGTCGATCTGGTAGGTCGCGCTGCAGGTCGTCGAGGCCGTCGGCGCGAGGCTCGTGGCCGGGCAGCTGACGGTGATCCCGAGCGAGTCGGACACGGCCAGGCCGGACAGGGTCACGTTGCCGGTGTTGGTGACGAGGTAGCTGTAGGAGATCGTGTCGCCGACCTCGGACCGGTTGCCGGTGGCGGTGTAGCTCGAGGTCTTGTCGAGGGTCAGCGTCGCGACCTGAGGCAGCAGGACCGTCTCATCGTCCATGGCCTCTGGAGATGTCGAGTTGCCGGCGCTGTCGGCGAACTGACTCGTGACGGTCGCGGTGTTGTCGACCTGGCCGGCGTCAACGTCGGCCTGGCTGATCAGGTAGTTCCCTGAGCAGGTCGTGCTATCCGTTGCGCCGGCCGCGAGCGTGCCGATGAGGCAGTTCGTGCCCGTCAGCGGATCAATGACCGTGACACCTGTCAGGGGCACGTTCCCCGTATTCGTGACGGTGAACGTGTAGCTGATGGTCTCGCCCGAATCCGCATTGCCGTCGGCCTCGGGGCCGTCGTGCCAGGTTCCGGCCTTGACGATGCTGATGGATGGCGCCGCGCCGAACCAGTAGGCGGCGTCGGTGTCGTTGGCGGTGGTCGAGTTGGTGGCGCCATCGGTGTAGCCGACCTGGGCCGCAGCGGTGTTGCTGTTCTGGCCGGCGGTCCAGCTGCCGGTGTAGACGCACACGAATGTGTCGCCGGCCTGGCCGTTGGCGGCCAGGGTCAGGGGCGCGCTGGGGTCGCAGTCGGCGAGGACGAAGGCGGCCGAGGTGTCGGTCACCGAGTTGAGGCTGACCGCGACGTTGCTCGTATTGTGGACGGTGATCCGGAACTGCGGCGCGGCATGGCCGAACAGCAGCGTCGGGCCGGTCGCCGCGTTGGCGTCGAACCAGGTCGTGCCGCCATTGACGCTGACTTCCTTGGTCACGTCGACCGAGACGGTCGCGCCGAACCAGTAGGCGGCGTCGGTGTCGTTGGCGTTCTCGGTGCCACCGGCGTCATCCGTAAAGTTGCCGTGGCCGGACGCGGTGTTCGTGTTCTGGCCGGCGGCCCAGGTCCCCGTCAACACGCATGAATACGTGGCGCCCACGGCGAGCGTGCTCGGTACCGGTGTTGCGCAATTGGCTGTGTTCAGACTCGAGTCCGTGAGCGTGACGTTCGAGAGCGGGACGTTGCCGTTGTTGCGAATCGTCAGCCGGAACTGCGGCGCGGCATGGCCGGACAGCAGCGTCGGGCCGGTTGCCGCGTTGGCGTCGAACCAGGTCGTGCCGCCATTGACACTGACTTCCTTCGTCACGTCGATGCTCGCGTTGACCTGGAGATTGCCAAAGTTATTGCCAGTCGAGGTGGTTGGCGTCGCGGAGCTCAGTACGATCACGTACGGGGAGCTGGCGGGGAAGGTGCGCGTCCAGCCGACCTGCGGGACCTCTCGGACGTAGTACGTCCCCGGGGCCAGGTTCGCGAACGCGTAGTTGCCCGATGCGTCGGTGACCTGCGTCGCGGCGATCGAGCTGAAGTCGCTCGCCGTCGAGAGCTGGATCGTCCAGCCGCTGAGCTTGGGCTCACCGGCGTCGACGACACCGTCGCCGTCCTGGTCGTTCCACTTGAAGCCGCTGATCGAGCCGCGGGTCTGGTTGCCGAAGTTGTTGTCGACCGACTCCGTCGGCGTCGTTGCGGACAGGGTGACGGCGTAACACCCGGCCGGCGTCGTCTGCTGCCATCCCGATTGCGCGACCTCGCACACGTAGTAGGTGCCAGGGGGCAGGTACGCGAACAGATATCCGCCATCGGTCGTCACGTCCGCGCCGAGCGGATCACTGCCGCCTGCGCAGAGCGCCTCGGAACAGAGTTGGATCGTCCAACCCGAGAGGGTGGGCTCAGTCGCGTCGAATAGACCGTCGCCGTCGATGTCGTTGAACTTCACGCCATAGATCAAGCCGCGGGTCTGGTTGCCGAAGTTGTTGCCGGTCGAGGTCGTCGGGCTGGCGTTGCTGAGGACGACCGTGTAGACGGCCGAGCCGCCGGTCTGGGCCCAGCCGGCCTGGTTGGCCTCGCGGACGTA